>Ga0208896_1000001_pt1 | contig 914482 bp, 745 predicted proteins | sample ETNtaG_27_FD_185778 | JGI IMG/M metagenome (GOLD analysis project Ga0208896, IMG submission 185778) | Marine microbial and viral communities from oxygen minimum zone, Eastern Pacific Ocean - ETNP201406SV63 (SPAdes) (version 2) | ecosystem: Environmental > Aquatic > Marine > Oceanic ... | reverse complement strand
ACATGGAGTTGAACCCCCGGTTTTGCGCAGCAAAACGACGCGGGGTTCGGTGGAGTGAGTGAAGCGAAAGAAAGCGCGGAGCATTTTCTTGAGCGAATGAACGAAGTTGTATTTGGGAACGGTCTCTTTGTCGCCGTTTCGAGTGATGGCACCAACCGAGTCATGACCAGTGAAGACGGTGAGAACTGGGCGCACCATGAAGCTGCAGAGGCGAACACATGGCAAGGGATTGCGTATGGTGATGGAAAATTCGTTGCTATTTCTAGTGACGGTGTAAATCGTGTCATGACCTCCCCGTAAGAAGCCCTCAACATAAAAGAAGAGTGAGGCCCATACCGGCCTCACTCCTGGTTACGGCTATTATTAGTCGCTCTTAGGTAACGTGATCTTCACTGTTCCCTCGCCCTTCTTGTCGTCACCCTCACCTGTCGCCTCAATGACGGCGCCATCAAGCGTCTTTGTCAGTTCTGTAACGCTGTTGTCGAACGAACGAAGCGTTGATTCGTAGGTAATGGTTCCCACGATAGCTCCGACAACTTGCACCAGCAAGAAAATACCAACGCCGATACCGACGAGTCGCATGTCGGCTTCTTTGCGCGGAATGCGAACGCCGCTCTTTGTTTTTGCGTTTCCAAGTGCGATCCAAATGAGATCAATCAGCCACCAAATACCTAGTCCACCAAAAGTGATGAGCTTGAGGATGCCAAGCCAGGCGTATCCCATATAGAATCGGTCAACACCAGCAAAGCCAAGAAATAGACTGAAATAGGTTGCCGTGACGTATGTTGTGTTGTTCTGTGCTGTGGTTGCTCGAGTTGCCATGAGATTCCCCTTGTTTATGGCTTTAGTGTAGCATATGATACCAGATTTTCGCCATACGTACAGGCGTGAGCGGCATGCTTTGAGGCGCCTTATACTACCCTCGCTTGTACTCAGCTCGAACAATACCGTCAATACGGTTACTGTGCTCGTACTCTGTGAGGACTGCGTGGTCGACAACAACTTCGTACACTATGTATGGACCGGCTTCAATCTTTGAAATTGGCAAGCGAAAATCATGACTTTGGTGACGAATACCACCAAGCACCTGGAAAGCAGCAGCGCTTCTATCCGGCATAGAGACCTCAGTGGCTGTTCCCGTTAGTTGTAGCGTTGTCTGGTGGTCTTCACCGCTGAACGTAAGAGATACTTTTGGGTTGTGTAGAATGTTCTGGTATTTAGCAGTGTTCCGTTTGGTCATGAAGTAGACGTTGAGGTGGCGATCACTCCCTGCATATAGTGTCGTACCATGAGGCGCGCCGTGCTCGTCGACGGTGCTCAGGACGGCCAAGGGATGGTTGTTGATGTACGTAGCGATGTTTGCGACAGTATCTTCTTGCATGCCTTGATTATAGCACGCAGTCTACGTTAGACAGTGAGCAAGTTTCCGGCAATCAATCCGATCGCTGTTGCGATGCCACCAATCACAAACACCTCGAGGGCACTGCGAAGCGGCGATGCTCCAACTACCTTGCCTTTGGCATATCCAAGAACAAGTAAGCAGGTTAAGGACGCGGCAATGGCGACATAGGCCGAGTATTCGATGGGGAAAATCAAAACGGATAGAAGCGGCACCAGGCCAGCCAAGAAATATGAAATAAACATGACGATACCACTGATGGCTGGCATTTTGAAGGACTCTTTCTTGTCGAGCTGTCGGGCCGAGCGTAGGCTGAGGTATTGTCCTGAGCCCATTGAAAGAGCCTCAACCAAGATCGTCACAACACCGGCAAGGATGACGATGTCTTTATCCCCTGTTCCGGCGGCAACACCGACGATGACACCTGTCGTAGATACCAGGGCGTCGTTAAATCCGAACATTGCACTCTGAAGGTACTCTTTGTGGTTTTTAGTTATGTGTTTCATGGTGTGCTAGTTATTTCTTATGAGCTTCATGGATAACAATTTGTGGAAACGGAATTGAAATGCCAGCTTTTTCAAACGCTTTCTTGATGCGACGACGAAATTCGCCGGCAACTGCCCACTGTTCGGCAGGTTCTACTTCACCAAGGGTCTTAATCATAATGGCAGAATCGGCAAAGTCATCGACACGCAGGAACTGAATCGGCTTACGGATAGCGTCTGCCCACTCAGGTTCATCGGCCATCTTAGCACCGGTGTCGTTGATAACTTTCTCGACGACGTCGATGTCGCTGTCATACGCAACCGAAAGGTTCAGGTTGACGTTTGCGTGGTTGAAGGTAAAGTTGCTGACAATATCGGCATTGCCATTCCGAACGATATGTAGGTTGCCGTCAAGGTCGCGCAGCTTCGTGATGCGGACGGTGAGCTCTTCGACGACACCGGCAACTTCGCCTCCCCCGCCGTTCAAGCGAACAATGTCCCCAACGCGGTATTGGTTCTCTGAGATAATGAACAACCCAGCCAGGATATCTTTAATGGTGCTTTGAGCGCCAAAGCCGACGATAATACCGATTAGTCCAGCCCCAGTCATAAGAGCGGCGATATCTACCTCGAAGATAGAGAGGATTACTAGAATAGCGGTAATCCATATGATGATGGCGCTGAGGGTGCGGAAAACGCCTCCGAGAGTCTCTGCGCGCTTACGTGCGTCGGCAGCAGTGACATTTTTGTGCCGAGAGATGCGCCGATGGACGGCCAGTGTAATAATGCGACGCAGCACCAGCTGGACAATAAAGGCGGCTGCGATAACTGCTAGGACAATGGTATATGTATTCTGAAAGATTTCTTGGAGTATTTCGATAATCATACCTCTTACGCTAGCATATATTTACTACGGCGCAAAATGAAGAGCGCCCCGCCTCCGCAGTGAATGCGGAGACGAGGCGAGTCGGCGGCTGGATCAGCAGCGCGGGGCCGGCTGGCCAGGGCGCAAGTTGATCCTGCAGAGGGCTCGTACGAACCAGAAGAACCAGTCCATCTTGGTACCTTTCTTAGTACACCAACGACATGCTTTTGCACATCGTCAAGGATAATAGCACAAAATAGTCTTTTTGTCAATACCTACGCTGCAAGCGGTACGTTCACTAAGATGATAACAATCGTGACGACAGCACCAACTGCGTAGTTCAGCCAGATAAAGCGTCGCCAGCCCTTGTTGGCAGCAGGTGATGTTTTATCGGTGATCGCCAGGTATGGGGCAACAATCGCTGCATAGCTCAGTCCAGCCAGCCCGACAAGGACGACCCAGCCGCCCTGCAGTAGCATCAGGCTCGAGGCGATAAGGTACAGTATAACGCTGAGCCAGACGGTGCTGCGCGCGCCGATGACAGTTGCGATTGAGGCTAGTCCCCCTTTGCGATCTGGTATGACGTCTTGCACGGCGCCGAAAGCGTGACTGGCAATCCCCCATAAGAATAGCGCGATGGCGTAGGGCCAGGCAGATTCGGCGAACCCAAATATAGCAATAGCGAACACCATCGGCCCTACAAAGTGGATACTGCTAGTGATGGAATCAAGGAATGGTTTTTCTTTAAAGCGCAGTCCCTTCAGACTGTATGCGACGACAAAGAACATCACTGCCAGCAAGATGAGGCTGGCTTGCCAGGAGGTTAATAGCAGCAATACAACCAGTGGCGGGAAGCTGAGCCAGAAAGCAGCTTTTAAGATTGTAGGATGAAAACTGCGTGCCTCGGCGGATCCTTCGATACTATTCTTGCGGGGGTTCCGGATATCGGATTCATAGTCGTAGACGTCATTTACTCCGTACATTAATAAGTTGTAAGGAACCAGGAAGAAGAGCGTCCCCAGGATAAACAGCACGTCGATCTGGCCGCCAAGTACGAGGTAGGTGGCGGCAAACGGATACGCGGTGTTCACCCACGAAATCGGCCGGGAGACCTTAAATAGTTTCCAGAGCGTTTCAAGCATCTTTACGTTCCCCAAGTTTATTCCATAGCAGCGGTACGGCGCAGGCGGCATACACGGCGTAGAAGAAGTCTTCGATTGGTGCGCCAAACAGCTTGATGCCCATAAGGAGGCTGTCGTCATACCCCACTACCCCTAGCCCAATAATAATCGGATCGAACACCGCAGTCAGAACCAGCAGTGTAGCGAGTGTCAACCAGAATACTCTTGTGGGTTTGCTGAGCGTTTTTGGCAAGAAAAGAATCAGCGACAGTAAGAACACCAGGTTAAGAATGAGGTAGGTAAACATTATGCTGCCCTCTTCTGCAAGAAGCGGTAGACTAGTAGCGCAACGTAGCATAGTAAGTAGAGGAAGAAGAGTTCTTCGATCGGAAACTCTGGGGCAATTCGGTACGGCAACGCAAACTCAGACCCGCCGTGGAAGAAAATACCAAGTCGAATCCCAAGGATATCCCAAACAATAAACATTCCAATGATGCTAAATAGCGTGACGGCAGTTCGTTTGGCGTCGTAAAACCATGCAAGTGAGTAGCGCCAATCGACAAGTGTCAGGCAGGAGATCGAGAATACTAGCCCTGCGAGGTACAGCCACTCCATTATTTTTGCTCCCCTATAATTTTCGCTAATGGCCCGGGCTGTCGGATGCCGCTAATTTTTTTATAGACAATCTCGGCGCTTATGAGACACATTGGAAGCCCAATGCCCGGCATGGTGTTGCCGCCAACGTAGTAGAGGTTTTGCAATTTCTTGCTTTTTGGAGGGATGCGGAACATGGCGCTTTGCCCTAGTAAGTGCGACATGCCAAGGGCCGTTCCCTGCCAGGCGTTATAGCGTGCCGTAAAGTCGTCTGGCCCAAACAATGACTTGCTAACGATCTTTTTTGTTAGCTCCGGTTCGCCGATAGCCTTGCCGAATTGGGTCAGGAAATGCTCGGCAAGCGAGGCTTTCTTCTTTTCGGTCAAGTGTACGCCGGTTGGGAGAGGTACCAGCACGAAGAGATTCTCGTGACCTTTCGGTGCTGTGGACGGATCAGTTGATGATGTTCGGCTTACGTACATCGACGCAGACTCTGGAATTGTCTTATGCTCATAAATGTTTTCAAAATTATCTTGCCAGGCATCAACAAAAAAGAGGTTGTGGTGCTCAAGCTGCGGCAGACTTCCTTTGACGCCAATGTACATCAGCAACGCCGAGATGCCAGCTTCTTTCGTATCCCAGGTTTTCTGAGGGTAGGATTGAGCCTCAGGAGCCAGCAGTGTTGTTTCAGTATGATGAAGGTCGGCGTTAGAAATAATAATATCGGCAGCAACGTACTTGCCGCCACTTAGCATAATGCCGGTGGCCTGTTTGCTGTGCGTTTGGATAGCAGATACATCGGCATTCGTGTAATACTGCACGCCGAGTTTCTTGCCAGTTGCTACTAGAAGCTCAATGATAGAATACATACCGTTCGAGGGGTAAAAGACGCCTTCCTTAAAATCGAGTGCGCTCATCAGGCTATACATCGCGGGGGCCTTGAAGGGGGATGTTCCCAGGAATACCATGGGGTATTCAAGGATTTGCTGCAAGGGGGTGCTTTTCACAAAGCTTTTGACGCGCGAGTGGATGGGTGTAGCCAAAAGTTTGAGCAATCGGGCGCTGCCTGCAACAACCTCCCCTTTTAGGAGTTGGCTGGGGCGCGAAAAGTCTGTGTACAGGAAATGACGGAGCGCGATGCGATAGATATCATCCCCTTCTGCGACGTATTGGCGCAGTGCTTCGCCGCTTCCCTGCTCAATGGCCTCAAAGGTGGGCGCATCCTTGTTGACGTCACCCTGAATGGTAACTGGGTCGTGTGACTCAAAGAAGACTTTGTAGGCTGGCGTGAGGCGCTTGATCGACAATGCTTTATTGATATCAATATCAAAGACACGAAAATAATCCTCAAAGACCTTGGGCATTAGATACCAGGATGGCCCCGTATCAAACGTGAACCCGTCACGCTTTTTCGTGCCGGCTCGCCCGCCAAGCTGATGGTTCTTCTCGTAGATATGGACGTCGTGGCCGTCTTTTTGCAGAAGGTTCGCAAGGGCGAGCCCGCCAATACCGCCGCCAATGATAATAACTTTTTTTGTCATGCTATTTACCTCTCACCGCAACACCAGTAAGCAGGGCTACTTTTTGGACATCGGGAACTCGTATGCGCTGGTGTTTGAGCTTTTCGGCCGAAGTTCGTTCGATCTTATTGAGAAGCGTTTGGTAGTATTTGTAGCTTAATAGTACGGCTCGACGACAGGACGTTGGCAGTTTGTCGATGGCGGCTCGGCCAGCTTTTAGGTCGGTGCTGATGTCGGCAATAATGCGCTGTTTTTGCGTCTCGTCAAAACTCTCGTAGGAGCCAGTCGGAAAGTACCATCTGTTTAGTTCATCTGCGTCTGCAGCCAAGTCGCGCAGGAAGTTTACTTTTTGGTAGGCAGCGCCAAGTCGTCGAGCGCCACTGGCAAGCTTTTTGTAGGCTGATTCATCATCTAAGAAGGCCTTCAGGCACATTAAGCCGACTACTTCAGCTGATCCATAGATATACGCATCGTACTTTTTCTTGTCGTAGGTTTGTGGCGAGAGGTCGGCGCGCATGCTACTAAAGAACGGTTCGATGAGCTGTTTGTTGATAGCGTAGCGACGAGCCGTGGTAGCGAATGCCTGGACGATGGGATTGGTGCTATAGCCGGTTGCGAGGGCGCGGTAGGTTTCTTGCTCGAGGTCGCCCAGTACGTCTTTGCTGTCATCTTTTCGGTAGGTATCTACAATTTCGTCGGCGATTCGCACCAGCCCGTAGATGGCGTAGATATGTGGCCGTAACGGTGCATCAAACAGCCGAATACTTAAACCGAATGAAGTCGAATAGGCGTCGGTGATAATACGGCTCGCGGCGTAGGCGGCTTTGGTGTATTGCTCCACTATTTATCTCGCTGTAAACACAAGTTGATAATCTGGTGGAATGCTTGACGATGGGCTTCATCGACAGAAAGCTGTTTTAGCAGGCTCAGTGATACTTCTTGGTATCCATCGATCATCTCTTCCAGAGCTTGTTTTGCGCCACTCTCCTTAAGGAGTTCGCGGGCAACCTCAATCTCCTTGCTGCTCGCCTCGGCGTTGCCAAAAATGGTGTCAAAGTGAGTGCGTTGCTCGTCGCTGGCGCGTCGGTAAAATTCGTCAATTAAGAGCGTGAACTTTCCTTCGCGAATGTCGCCTTCGCTGCTCTTGCCAGTGAGTGCTTCGTTGCCGAAGACGCCAATGATGTCATCGCGTAGCTGGTAGGCAATTCCCAGCTGATGGCCAAGGTTCTGCAGGATATCCCGTTGTTCCTGTGGGGCCTCGGCCAGGGTTGCTCCCATCAAGAAAGGTGTGACAAATGAGTAGCTGGCTGTTTTTTGCTCGGCAATCACGAGCGGATGAGCAGCATCAGTTTTAAAGGTGGCTTCGGTATCAAGGAGTTCGCCGCTAATCACGTGGAAGATAGCCTTTGCAAGCAGGCGTTGGGCCGACAGTACGGCAGTTGGGTTAGCCTGTGTCTCGGCGATCAAGATAAAAGCCTCTGAAATAAGCAGATCTCCTGCTAGCATGGCGCTGCTTTGGGCGAAGTGGGTGCGATCAGCCTCGGGGAGGTTCTTGTAGTGATCAAGATACTGTGCAGTGATGTTCTTGACCCCATAGCGGGTAAAGTCGCGGTCAATCACGTCATCTTGTATCAACATTGCGAGGTGAAGGAGCTCTTGGGCGGCAGCTGATGGCAGAATAGATTCGATGGGTGCGTCAGAATAAGCGCTAAAGATGAGCAGCGTCATATATGAGCGCAGGCGCTTCCCGCCCGCTTGTTGTAGATTGACGATCGATTGCCACAGCGCGCCGTAGGAAGGATCTATTGCGCCCGCCTCTTCGGCTTTCATGGCAATTAATGGCAGCAAGAATGCATCTATCATCTCTTTGGACTGGGTAGGATGAAAAGGCGTTTTTACAGATGGCGTGGCGACCTGTTTCATGTATCTCCACTATAGCATGGAATGACCAAGGGTGGTCTCAAAAAAGCCTCAGAAAATGAGAAGGACCCAGACGCTCGAAAGCGAATGGGTCCCTTGGTCTCATCTTGCGATGCTACCGACGCTCACCGCTGGCTTGCGGGAGCGAATGTGTTGCGTGTTGACTTACTGCAGTGCGTTGCGACGGCGGACTGCCGTAGCGATGACCACGATGATGCCGACGATCAGCGCGAACATGCCGATGACGCCAGCTGCTGCGATGTTCGCGTCCAGACCGGTTGAAGCCAGAACACCAGAGCCCTCAGGCTCTTCGGTGGGAGGCTCTTCCTCGGCGGGACAGTCGACCGCAGCGATGCTGACGTCCTGCTGAAGTGCGCGACGCTCCTTGTTGCTGACTCCACCGGTGATGGTGAAGCGGTAGTCGTCCGCGGGCAGGTCGACGACAGTCGTCGTGTACGTCTCGCCGGGGGCGAGGGTCACGACTTCGTAGTCGACGATCTCTCCCGGAGCTCCGGTGGTGCCGTCGAGATAGTAGAACGTCTCGGCGGTTCCGCCAGTTCCGTCACCGAGCGACTTGAATCGCACGGTAGTGGAAAGGCCCTCGTCGCCAGCCGTGAGGCTGAACGTGGCGCTGCCACCCTCGATGTCACCAGGTGCGACACAGACTTCGTCCGTGCTGTCGCTGGTGCTCGTGTTGGGCAGCGGGTCGGCGCAGTCCGTGTCGACCGTGTCCGTGAACGGCCCCGAGTTGATGTCCGACTCGGCTCCGAGCTTGTCCTGGTAGGTCACCAGAACGGAGCCGTTGTTGTAGTCCTCGTCGAACGCCTTCTCGAAGATGACCTTCGTCTCCCCGGGCTCCACCCTCACTGTGGTGTAGTACGGGAAACCGTAGTCGGTGTTCGGCGTGACGCCGTCTCCCTCGTACGTGAAGTCAGGCCAGCGGGGCCACTTGCTGTTGTTGGTGTACGTCAGCTTGTAGTACCCGCACTCCTTCACCTTCGTGAACTCCGGCTGGCATGCCGGGTCCCTCCAGTCCGTCTGACGTAGGTCGTACGGCCCGAAGACCGTCTGACCAGTCAGGACGTAGCCGTCCTTCGCAACCGCCGTGAAGACGCGCGCCGAGGTCGGACCAGTGACGGTCCAGCTGTAGGCGTCTGTCTCAACAGGGTTCGCCGAACCGGTTGCCAGGCAGGTGCCAGGCGTCAGTTCGGGCGCAACTACCGTCGTCTCGACATCGGGCGTGGTGCCCTTGCAGACGATGTAGTGGCTGACGTCGGACTGCTGTCCTGCGCTGTTGAGCGGCGAGGCGTAGGCCACGCCGGCCGTCGGGTGCACGATCACGTTGTTGCTGACCGAGCCTCCCTTGACGACGAGCAGTTCCCAGTGGTCGCCAGGCCAGCTCGCGCCGTAGGCGTTGAGCGTGACCGTCTTGCCACCATCGGTGATCGAGCCGTGGCTCGAGTCGCTGGAGTAGGTGTAGCATGTCGCGTCGTCCGGCCCGAAGTCCTCCCAGTAGGAGGGCTCGTTGGTCTCAGCCGACCACGGAAGGAGTTCGCCGACTTCGCCGATGAGCTCTTCCTCGTCTCCACCACACAGCGGATCGCTCGGGTCGAGCGGTCCAGCCAGTTCGCCCGAGAAGTAGGCCGCGTTGTCTCCATCGCTGAAGAAGACGCCGCTGTCGCTCTCGGCGACCAGGTCGTATATACCGGGTCCGTAGGTGCCGTCGGGCGTCCCTCCGGGGAGGACGGTTGCCTTGACGAGGTCACCGATGACGAGCTGCTCGCCGAGCTCGCAGGTTGCAGGCACGATCGAAACCGATGCCTCTGCAGAGCAGTCGAGCGGACCCTGAAGCGTGCCGTTCCAGTTGTCGACGACGGCAGTTGCGCCGTCGTCAGGAACGAGCTCGATCAGGTACTCGTAGGGGTACGAGCCGGGGACGGGCGGAGTTGCCGGGTTGTACGACGCGTTTGTGGGCGTGTCGTACGTGATCGTCTCCCCCACCTCGCAGGTGGCGTCGACGATCGTGATGTTGCCGTCAGCGACCAGCGGGTCGCTGGCCGGAGAAAGCGCGGGGGGCGCTTCCTCGACAGTCGATTCCTCGGTCGTGGTGACCGTCTCCTCGACCGTGACATCGGTGGTGTCGTCGGGTTCGGAGGCATAGGCCGCCGTCCCAACGCTACCGCCAGCAAGCAAGAGCATGGCCGTCAAGACGGCTGCACCCTTGCTGCTTCGGGTACGGGTATTGAGTTGCATTTGCAGAACTCTTTTCTACTCGGGTGGACACGTTATCGGGGGATAACGTGTTGTGTCGTAAGCCAACTTGCTAAGGTTCGAGATGCCGCGCGGCCATCTCAATCCGAAGAGAGCTGGCTACACAACATTAAGCGAAACTATAACATGGAATTATTAAAAAGTAAAGAGTTGAGAGTGCTTTTTGTGCCTAAAAACGCTTGACGCCTATGCTAATAGGTAGCGTATACTAAAAGGAGTCATGCGAGTACTTCCCTAGCCTCCTAAGGGCCAAGAGGATTTCCACTCTCAGGCTTACAGAAGCCACCAATCGATACCACGCACACTACGGAGTTAACACGCAAGCGCCCCTGGTCATCGACACAATTCTACGTGATATTTGGTAAACAGGATAAGAGTCAAAACGGTCTCTCCTTCCCTCTCCAAATCACTCCTCCAAAATCCGTTTGCTGATCAGATTCCTTTGTTCAGCCTTTTTGCGTTTATCGCACAACAATCTTAAACTTTTGGAGAATATACCCATGAATCGTGTCACAATCAACGAACAAGTTTCAATCACACAGCTTGGTTTCAAGAAGAACTTGTCAACCTATCCGCGCCGCATGGAGTACAAGGGGGCTGTCTATAACTTTATTGATGCTGGCCTTAGTTGCTTGGTGCGTTCTGGTGAACAGATGGCTCAAATTATCACTCTGTCGGACGGACAGTCGTTCTACCGTCTGCGAAGCGATAACCACGGTGGCAACTGGACATTACTGAATATCTTTCAGTAGATGGTGTCGCTGGTGAATTAACTCGGCCTCAAGTAGGCCGAGTTTTTAGTTGGTCTGCAATTTGACAAATCGGCGACCAAACCATTTGTGGATTTCGACGACAGTAATCATGACACTAAATACGACGACGCCCGTCAGTGCCAAGTCACTCAGCGCAACAGGCTGTAGCCCCAAAGGCCCTTGGAGCGGTCCAAAGAGCGCCAACGACTGCAGCATGATAGAGACACCGAGTCCAATGTAGAAGGCCTTGCTGAACGTCTTAATGCGCGTAAAGACTGACTCGAAGGTGCTGCGAGCACTGAAGGCGTTTGCCCACTGCATACCGATAAGAGCGGCAAAGGTAATCGTTGATGCGTACCCGTAGCCGTGCTGCTCGCCAAAGGCGATGAAGAGGGTAATTGCGAGGGTTGCCATCGTCAGCGCGACCATGGCGATGCGGCTAATGATATACCAGCTCAGCAAGGGTGCCTTTGGAGAAATAGGCTTTTGCTTCATGATGTCTTTTTCGCCTGGCTCGAGCCCCAGAGGAATCACCATTGAGGTATCCGTTACAAGGTTCGCCCATAAGATCTGAACAGGCTGCAAGGGAGGCGGCAGCCCAATGGCTATTGAAGTGACGAATGTCAGGGCTTCACCAGTATTCGTCGACAGAAGGTAGAATAGCATGCGACGGATGTTCGAGAAGATGATACGACCTTCCTGCATGGCGCGGATAATGCTCTCGAAGTTATTATTCAACAGAATGATGTCACCGGCATCTTTAGCAATTTCTGAGCCGCTCCCCATCGCAACCCCAACATGAGCATTCGAAAGCGCTGGGACGTCATTAACGCCGTCCCCTGTCATGGCAGCAATTTCTTTGGTCTTTAAGACTTGCAGGATGCGGAACTTGTTTTCGGGCGTAACGCGCGAGAAAACACGGGCATTGTGAACTTCTTTGATGAGCTGCTTTTCGGTCATTTCAGTCATTTTGCGACTATCAAATACCTGGTCGCGTGATTCAATCAGCCCAAGTTGGCGGCCGATGTGATAGGCCGTTTCGTAGTGGTCGCCAGTGATCATACGGACGGTGACGCCAGCGTTCTGGGCGACACGAATTGCTTTGCGGGCTGTTGGTCGTAAGGTGTCGGCAACTGCCAGGAAGCCGACAAATTCAAAGTGGAGCTTGGTGTGTAGCTCCTCGAAGTCTTTAATTGGTTTTGGAATAGTGGCTTTAGCGAGCGCGATAACACGATATCCCTGGCCGGTGAGTCCCTGGAGGGCGTTTTCGGCTTCTTCTGTTTCAGCTTTGTTGAGGTGGCTTCTCGCCATGACTTGTTCGGGGGCACCCTTAATTAAGAGCTCATACTTCCCCTTGTGGTGCCAGATGTTGCCGCTCATGGAAAATGCTTGGTTGAACGGCAGTTTGCCAACTGATTCCCCGGGAAGTTCAATCAGGTCCTTTGCGGTTGTGAACTCGATCATGGCGACATCTAAGGGGTCGCGGGTCTTCTCGCTGTGGTGGTTGATAGTACGGTGCGCAATGGTTGGCAAATGATGATCGCTGTTTTCTGGTTGCCACGTCTCTTGAACAGAAAGTTTATTTTCGGTGAGAGTCCCCGTCTTGTCAGTGGCAATGGTAGTGATAACCCCGATTGTTTCAATTGCCCGCATGGTACGCACGAGCGCTTTTTTGGCAGCCATGCGGCGCATACCGAGCACAAGAATGACCGAAATCGCCACAGGAAGGCTCTCGGGTACCGCCGAAACAGCAATGGCAAGAACATACAGGATGGCTTCGGTTAGTTCCAGGCCACGGAGTAACGCAATCACGAAGGCGACAATGGCAAGCCCCGAGACAGCCGCAACGATGTAACTAATGAGTCTGTCGATCTTCTTTTGCACCGGGCTAGTGCTGGCGTCGGCGGTTTTCTTGCTAAGGGCAGCGATACGGCCAAACTCAGTATCGTTTCCTGTTGAGACGACGACGCCAGTAGCGGATCCAGCCACGAGGAATGAACCCTGGAACAGCATGTTCGTTTGTTCATATACTTGCTTGTCGCTCTCGATTGCTTCGATCTGTTTACTGACCGGTGTTGACTCGCCCGTCAACACGGCTTCATCAGCACGTAAACTGCTTGCTTCGGTGATACGGATATCAGCCGGTATCTTATCCCCTTCTGAGAGCTTGATGATGTCACCGGGCACCAAGAACTCGCTATCAATAGAAATAGGCTGGCCGTTACGGAGCACTTCGACTTTCTGGGCGGAGTGTTTTTGAAGACTGCGGAGGATCCGATCGGTTGAGAAGCGCTGCACGTAATAGATGATGGCACTGACCAAAATAATCGTCAGGATAATAATGCCGTCAAAGGCGCCGCCGTGCAAAAAACTCACAACGGCAGCGATAAAGAGGACGAGCATGAATACGTTACGGAATGGATCTATCAGGATTCGCCACAATGGCTCGCCTTTAATTTTTAGGCTGTTGGGCCCGTATGAGGCTAATCTTTCTTCGGCCGTACGTTTTGACAGCCCTTCTGGTGACGATTTAAGGGCGTCGAAGGTTTTATCGATCGTTTTATCATAAAAAAGCATTAGCTCTATTGTAGCAAAAACAGCCCCTGCGTAGGGACTGTTTTGTGGAGAGTGTGTACGGTGTGCCTATTTGACGCTAACGAGTTTCATTTGATAGCCGCTTCCCCACTGGACGGTTTCTTTGGCCGTTTTGCCAATCAGGCTTTGCCCGAGGGGGCTGACAACTGAAATGCGTCCATCGCTTGGGTTGGCCTCGATCGTGTCAACGAGTGTGTATTGAAATAGCCTTCCCTGCTGATCGAGCAGGCTGACCACCGAGCCAAGGGCCACCTTCATGCGGGCGCTTCTGGTGGGGATAAGTTTTGCGCGCGACAGGGTGAGCTTCTTCTCGTGGAGCTCTACCTCGACTGCCTCTAGGCGTGCGAGTCGCTCGATGCGCTCTAGCCTATCATCGTGGCTACTAGTGCGGTCGAGGTCGTGGAGGCCCTTGATGAGTGCGCTGCGATCGCGCTCGAGCGTGGCGATGCTTTTCTTCATTTCTTTCATGCCTTTTTTACTTAGTAAGACTGTTTTTTCTGGTGTGGTGATGGTGGCAGTGTTCATAATGTTCCCGCTCCTTCTTTTGCTGCTATATGCAGTATTTTGCGTAGCTGTTTGCCGCTACTGCTTATAGTATTGCGTGCTATGCTGAGATTATTCTTAAAAAAGCCGGCAACATTGTTGTAATTTTATTTGTTATTGCGCGCGTAGGCCCGACGACGACTTGGTAGCGTGCAGCAAAAGGTGGTGATGCCCTCCTTGCTCTTTACAGTGAGGTCACCGTGGTGAATAGCCGCAATCTTTTTTGCGATAGCTAAGCCAAGCCCATAGCCATCACGCTCACTGTGCGTTCGGGCAGTGTCGGCTTTATAAAAACGGTCGAATAGCTTTTGCTGTACATCAACTGGGATCGTTTCGCCTTCGCTTGTCACCGAAAAGCCCGTCATGAGACCGCGATCAAGAAATTTGATGGTGATTTTTGAGCCTTTGGAGCTATGCTTGAGAGCGTTGTCTATAAGTATGGTCATGACTTCTTCTATCGCCGCTTCGTTGGCATAGGCAATCGTTTTTTTGCGAAGCGGTACAATTGTTACGCGATTTTTTTGGTCGGGAAAGCGTTTCATATTTGCCTTGGCAATGTCTTGCAGGTTTACAGGATGTCGTTCGAGCGCATCGTAGTCGAGCCGGGCGAGTTTCAGTAGGAATTCCGAAAGAGATATGAGCTTATTCACCTCTTCAAGGTTGCTGTGCAACAGCTCACGAGATTCCGCAGGGGTTATTTTTTTTGAACGCAATGCAAGTTCGATTTCGGTTTTCATGGCCGCCAGTGGCGTACGCAGTTCGTGACTTGCATCGCCAGTAAAACGGCTCTGAGCTGCATGAGCTTTTTCGATCGGACGAAGCGTGCGCCGAGCCAGAACATAGCTCGCAAGGCCGCCGGTGATGAATACTGCCAGGTTAACGTTGAATAATATGAGCAGTGCTGTGTCGCTCGCCTGTTTAGCCTGGGCGATTCGCAGCTGGTCGGCTGATAGAGTGAGCGCAGGAATAAGGTCGAAGGTTGAGATTCCTTGTTGAAAGTTCTCAAGTCGGGTGCTTACTTCATAGGTATTTAATTGATAAATTGCAGCACTAAAGATAAAACTAATCCCCATTAACAGCGCGAGATACCAACCAGTAAGCTTGAGGGTGGCAGACTGAAACATGCCTGTCATGCCTCCAGCTTATAGCCAAAGCCGCGGACGGTATGGATCAAGGGCTTTTTGAAGGGAGCATCAATTTTTGTACGAAGATATTTGATGTAGACCTCTACGGTATTTGGAAGAATGTCAGCATCGTAGTCCCAGACATGGCTTATGATAGTATCCTTGCTGAGCGGGCGCCCCTGGTTGCGCAGCATGTATTCAAGAAGAGCAAACTCTTTGTGAGTCAGGCTGATTGGTTTTCCGCTACGGGTGACATTGAAGGTGACGGTGTCGAGTTTTAGCCCGTCGACTTCAAGCACCGAAGGTTGGTGTTCTGCAGGACGTCGCAATAGTGCCCGAACGCGAGCAAGTAGCTCTTCGAGTGCGAATGGCTTCACCAGGTAATCGTCAGCGCCGGCATCAAGTCCTTCTGTCTTGTCTTGGACGCTGCCGAGCGCAGTCAGAAGCAGCACCGGAATGTTGATCTTTTGCTGACGCATTTCCTTGATGATTGCGATACCGTCGTATTCTCCGGGCAACATACGATCAATAATGGCCACATCATACGGCTCGGTAGTCGCCATGGCGTATCCTTCATCTCCATCATATGCGACATCCACAGCGTAGGTTTCGTTTTCTAATAGTTTTTTTAGTGCGCGAGCAATTTTTTGCTCGTCTTCAATAATTAGAATCCTCATGCGTCTTAGTATACCCCGACTTAGCTGAGAACGGGCTGAGCGAAGCGGTCGCTCCAGGCTTGCATGTCTTTCAGGATAGGGATCAGGCACTCGCCTTTCTCGGTCAAAGAGTACTCGCAGCGACTCTCTGACGTGGTGGGTTGCTTGATGATGATACCTTGGTTCTCTAGCGCATCTAGCCGTGCTGAGAGTGTGCGTGGGTTAATGCCTTCAACTAGGTCCTGAATCTGGCAGAAGCGTACGTTTTTTTCATTCACAAAGTAGCGCAGAATCTGCGGAGACCATTTGTCACCAAGCACCTGAGTTGCCGCTTTGACGCAGCCAATCGTTTCGTTCATTGTATGTATTACTATACATTATCTAGCATTGACAGTAAAGCTATTTGATGAGGCCATTACCGTTGTGGCTTCGGATATGATTCATGCTGTAATCCCAGGATGCGTCGGTCTTTTTGTGGGGGTTAAAGATATAGGTCGGGTCAAAGATTTCTTTCGTATGCTTGAATAGCTGGTACATTTCATCACCGAATACTGCAGGCAGCCATGGTCCGCGGACCATCCCGTCGTTGTGCTCGCCAGCCATCGTGCCTTTGTACTGGAGGACAATCGGGATGAGCTCGCGCATCACAGGCTCAAGCTTCGCCTGGTCGGCTTCGTTTTCGATATCCATCAAAGGAATGATGTGGAAGTTGCCGTCTCCGAAGTGTCCGGCCAGAGTGGCTGGGAGTTTATATTTACGGATGACTTTACGTACTTTTGGAAGGAACTCAGGAAGATACTTTGGCTGTACGGTCATATCGTCGATAAATGGTGACGCGTACTTGTCTTTGACGCGGTTACGCAGTAATGACAACGAAGCCCTGCGAATTTCCCAGTACGGTGCACTTTCCGATTCATCACCTTCGATATCCATACGAAGCTTAAATGGCTTGAGGACGTCGTGGAGCTTGGATATCTTTTGATACACTTCTTCTTTTGATTCACCTTCAAATTCAACCATCAGGAGGATGTTTGGAAGGTGCCCCTTAAATTTTGCCGCTGCGGGCATAAGGCGTGCTTGTTGGCGCAACCATTCTTTCGTACCCAATTGCTTGCGGAACATCGAGAAGAATTTTACACCCAAGCCAAATGTAATGTCATCAAAGCCTTCGAACGTCGCTGGGTTGTGCTTCATGACAGCCGGTATAATGTCGCCAAGATGTTTTGGCGAGGTAAGGTAGGCCAAGAGAAGTCCCGAGTGGGCCGGTTTTTTGTACGCTTGGATCTTGATATCGGTAACCACACCGAGTGTCCCCTGGCTGCCACTAAATAACTGAGTCATATCAAATATGCCAGTCCCGCGGTCCCATACAGCCCAAAGGTTGTAGCCCATCGAGTTTTTATTGACCTTGGGTCGAGCGTTTTTTATCAAATCATAATGAGCTTCGATAAGTTCGTAGACCTGCTTATATAGGCGACCTTCATAAGTTTTTTGTGCCATCTTTTGGTCGAGTTGCTTTTTTGTAAGCGGCGCTATGGTGTATTCGTTGCCGTCTGCTAATACAACATCGAGCGAGCGCACCGAACGGTCGGCGTTGCCATAGCGGAGTGACTGTTCGCCTCCGGCGTTGTTGCCCACCATGCCGCCAATCGTACAGATTGCTCGACTTGCAGGGACGCAGCCGAGCATTAATTCCTTGGCCTCTAGGTATGGATCGATGTCGCGCATATACACACCAGGTTGCGTCTGTAGGACATCATTTGTAACTGCACCAATTTTTGTGAAGTGCTTTGTCATGTCTAGCAGCAGCGAACTACCAATCGCCCCACCTGACATACAGGTTCCTGCGCTGCGAGGAGTGATTGCAAGTGACGGATAAGTTGTTTTGTGCGCACTGACGTAACGGACAATCTTTTTGACATCCATGCTGTCTTTGGGGGCAATGACTACTTCGGGGGTTATTTCATAAATACTGGCGTCGCGGCTCATCTCGTCACGGAGCGTACGATCGCGGCTCACCTCACCCTTTAAGAGTTTTCTCAGCTCTGTGTAAACGTCTTCCATATGGCTCTACTATACGATAAGCGCAAGCAGCTTGTCGAGCTGTTCCCTATCTATGGCCAAAAGGTGTATAATACGAGTCATGAAAACCCCACTTAATATCGACACAAAAACTTTTATCCGCTTTTGGCTTGTTGTGGCCGTTCTTGGGCTGCTTTTACTTGGAGTGTACGTTGCAAGCACAGCTCTTATCATCATCGGTACGTCTTTATTCTTGGCGCTGGCTTTGAATGTACCTGTTTCGAAAATCTCGAAGCGGCTGCCAGGTAAGAGCCGTGTTGGTGCAACAGCAATTTCGTATGTTGCGGTAATCGCCCTTATTGGCTCTGTTATTTTCCTGGTGATTCCTCCAATTGTGCAGCAGACAGCGAAGTTTGCCCAAACCGTGCCGGCATTTGTAAACTCGGCGACGACTCAGTGGGATGGTCTTGGTGGGTTTATTGATGAATACAACTTGCAGCCACAAATTGATACAGCATTAGCTTCCGTTGAAGAAAGCGCAGCATCGTGGGCAGGTAACGTTGGTCAGAATGTCATCAGCGGCGTAGGATCATTCTTTAGCTTCTTGGCTGGGCTCATCCTGGTGCTTGTACTCACCTTCTTGATGCTGATAGAAGGACCGCAGTGGATGAAGCGCATCTGGGGCCTTTACTCAGATAAGGATAAAATGATACGACATCGCCGCACCACAAACCGGATTTACGATGTCATCACCGGATATGTTGTTGGGCAGTTGACAGTCTCGGCTATCGGAGCATTCTTCGCTGGCCTCGCTGTCTTTGTCTTAAGCCTGATCTTTACAGAAATCCCGAGTAGTTTGGCGCTTCCGGTTGCTGCTTTTAGCTTCATCCTTGCCTTGATTCCAATGTTTGGTTCGACGATCGCAGGTGTTCTTTCGACCACCCTAATCGTCTTCAGTAGCATTCCGGCCGCAATTATCTTTGCAATCTTCTTCATCATCTACCAGCAGGTCGAGAACAACCTGATCGCACCACATATTCAGGCGCGCAAGATCAATCTCTCTGCCTTGGCCGTGTTAATTTCAGTAACGATTGGTCTCTACATGTTTGGTATTGTCGGTGGTATTATCGCAATCCCAATTGCAGGTTCAATCCGGATTCTATTTGAAGAGTTCTTGCAGCGACGCCATCACAAGATCGACGAAGAGCAGGCGCAGGCACAAGCTTAGCTAACGTATTCCCAGATGGTCCCGTCGGCGGTGTCTCGAATTGAGATGCCGCTTTTTTCGATCTTTGCGCGCAGCCTGTCTGATGTATCCCAGTCTTTATTCTCGCGTGCACGTTCACGTTCGATGATAAGCTGCTTAGGCTCGTCTGTAATGTCGTTGGTTGATTCAAGGAGTTGGAGCCCGAGTAGCTCGTCGATGGTTGTTAAGAAGCTGACGAGGCCATGGCGATGGATAGTGCCAAGGCGAGCGCTCTCTAGCTTGCCGAATACCTCGTCAATAAGTCTGAATGCACCTGGTGTGTCCAAGTCGTCTGACAGTGCCTCTACGAGCGCCTGAGATGCGGCATACAGACCATAGGTATCTTCACCTTCGTGTTCTTGTAGGGTGTCATGAATTTGATGACGCAGTGCAGCGACATTACGCCAGCGAAGACGTCGATGTTGGGCGGCTGCCAGGTTGTCAAACGTAAAGTTGCCTTCGGTTCGGTAATGGCTTTGCAGGGTGAACAAACGTAAATCAAGTGGCTCGAAGCCTTTTTCGACAAGATCGTCTAGGGTGAAACCGTTTTCAAGGGATTTGCTAATCTTAGTGCCATCAACTTTTAGATGGTTGTTGTGTAGCCAAAACTGGCTTAGGGGCTGATCGGTAGCTGCCTCTGATTGGGCAATTTCGTTTGTATGGTGGACGGGTATGTGGTCGATACCGCCAGTGTGGATGTCGATGGTGTTTCCTAGTAGCTTCATCGCCATGGCCGAGCATTCAAGGTGCCAGCCTGGGAAGCCCGGCCGTTCAACACCCTCTTCGATAAGATCGGCGGGGGTTGGCCACTGCATGTCGCGAGTTTGGCCTTCGGGCGTAAACTTCCAGAGCGCAAAGTCGCTTGGCGCATGCTTTTCTGGGTTTGCCGCAACGCGAGCACCGGCTTTTTGTGCTTCAAGGTGGAGGTCGGCAAAATCGTCATAACGAGGGAATTTACTGGTGTCAAAATAAACACCATCACTCGTTTGATAAGTAAACCCCTTGCCCTTCAGGGTTCTGACAAGCTGAAGCTGCTCAACGATGTAGTCAGTTGCTTTCGCGATGTGCTCTGGCGTCAGCAGGTTAAGTCGCTTCATCCCCTCTAAGAAGTCGTTCGTATAGAGCTCGGCAACATCCCACGCCGTCTTGCCTTCACGACGAGCACCTTTTTCGAGCTTATCCTCGCCATCATCACCGTCGCTCACCAAATGGCCGACGTCGGTGATGTTCATAACCCGCGTGACGTCAAGGTGGTGTGCCCTAAGAAGGCGGACAAGCGTGTCCCAGTAAATATACGCCGTCCAGTTACCGACATGGAGCGTGTCATAGACGGTTGGGCCACACGTGTACATTAGGACTTTTCCCTCGCTGAGTGGGGTGAATGTGTCTAGTTTTTTTGTCAGTTGATTATGAAATTGCAGACTCATATTCTGTCCTTGCTTTATCGGTAGCACTGATGAGTTCACTTAAAATTTTGTCGTAGGCGTCGTGGACTTTAAAGCCAGCCGCGTACTCGTGTCCCCCGCCACCGAAGAATCCAGCTACGTGGTGAGCGATCGGTGCGTTGGCACGGATCTTGCCGGTGACCTTGCCGTCAGGATAGGTTTTGATTGCTACGGCAACGACGACAGTATCAACCAGGCGCATTTCGTCTAAGACTAATGCGCTTGGATTATAGCGGTCGCTAAATTCTTCGATGTCTTCCCAGGGGATGTGAACAGTTGCCAGGGTACCATCAAGGTGATATTCGATACGCTCGATCAAGCGGCCTTTGTATGCCAATATATCAGCTGGTTTCTTCATGTATTCACGGCGTCGCGCTTCGATAACTGCCGGCACAGCACCAAGGCTCACTAACTCTGCAGCCACTAAGTAGCTTTCGGCAGTGGTAGATGGTGTGGTGAGCCCAAGGCTGTCGGCCTGGATCGAGATAAACAGGTTCTCTGCGGCCTGGGGGTTTATCGTCCATTCGGCGTCCTTTGCCCAACGGTAGATGATCTCTCCGGTTGCAACAGCCGTATCTTTAATCAAGGGTTCGTGGTCGAACGGCAGTGCTTCTCCCGATTCCTGGTGGTGGTCGATCACTAATACAGGGTGGGTTTCAAGGAAAGAGCGGACGGCGGGCGTAGCAAGCGTTTTTACGAGCAACAGCTCACTTGTTGTGTCGACAATGATTGCGGCATCGGCATCATACGGCCAGTCTTTCACCACTCTATCCCATCCCCGGATGTAGCGCATATATTTTGGTATATCAATGGCACAGTACAGTACCACATCTTTGCCTGCATCTGACAATATCTCTTCGAGCGCCAAAGAACTCCCTAGACTGTCGCCGTCAGGATTTTCAGCTTGGATAATAACGATCTTTTTTGCATCGTTGATGAGGGAGGTTGCGTTGTTAAACATTGTCTTTATTGTACCAGAGTGCCGTGATTATAGTGATCGGCGTCCCTCAAGCGCGTGTGAAAGAGTGATCTGGTCGGCGTATTCTAGGTCAACACCGACAGGAATGCCGCGCGCCAGGCGGCTCATCGAAACCTCGACGCTCGCATCTTTGATGTGCTTCTGCAAGAAGAGTGCGGTTGATTCGCCCTCAACGCTGGCGTTAGTGGCGATAATAATTTCCTTTACTTTATCTTGGACGAGTCGTTTGAGGAGCTCGGGAATGTGCAGGTGCTCTGGTCCGACGCCGTCGATTGGGCTAATAGCCCCTCCCAGTACGTGGTAAGTGCCATTAAAGTTGCCGGTTCGCTCGAGGGCGACAATGTCGAGCGGCTCCTCGACAACAGCAATCAGTGTCTTGTCGCGGTCACTGTCGCTGTAAAGTGGAGAAACCTCCTGGTCGGTATCAATCAAGGCGAATGTCACGGGGCAGGTCTTAACCCGGTCGTGGATGTCATGAATGGCGCCTGCCAGTGACGTATTAATCCGCTGGTCGGCCTTTAACAAGTAATAGGCATAGCGCTCGGCGGTACGTGAACCAACCCCCGGTAAGCGTCCGAGTTCATCGATAAGTTTTTCGAGTGCAACTGGAAGCAATCGCGCCACGGACTATAGTCCTAGGTTGCCCATGTTGCCCATAAGAGGCTTCATCTTTTCAGCGGCAACTTCTTGTGCTTTCGCGAGGCCGTCACGAACGGCGATTTCTACCCAGTGTTCAAGCTCGCTAATATCCTTCAGGTCAACTTGCTCGGGGTCGATAGTTACCTTTTTAATCTTCAGCTCACCCGTGATTTGGACAACTACTGCGCCGTCACCAGCTTCAACTTCAATAATTTCTTTTTTAAGATCGCTTTGCGCCTTACGCAACTTGTTCAACATTTTCATTTGGTCAAAAGCCATATCAGTCCTCCATCTTTAATACTTCTTAATTATACGTTAGTCGGTCGACTTTTGGTATTCATAGAAGCGATCAGCATTATTTTTGTAGGTGCTCGTAATAATATTTGTAATCACGTAATCTTCGCCAACTGCTTCCCTAGCTGCTCGTGTGACGAGAACCTTGTCGTCAGTTGGTGTTTCGACAATTTCTAGACTTGTGCGGTACGTCGCTAAGGCAGTATAAAATGCTTCCTCTTTTTCGGCGACAACAATTTGCTTTGTGTTGCTCGGGATCAGGTCGAGGTCCTGTGAGAAGTTTGTCGAGATGCTTGGCGAATAATAGTAGCCGTAGGCGTAGCGATCGAGCCCGGACCCGATCAACACCGCCACAAGTACAATTAACGGGACGAGTCCTGCGATGCGTGCATAGGGGTTGAGTGGGAAAAGGCGGTACCAGTAGCGAATCAGACTTGTTAGCCCGGTCGCTAGTAAAAGCACAGCTGGCACGAATACCACCGTTGTGAGTGCGGGATTCATGAGTAGTACGGGAACGAGAATCAGTACCCAGCACATGATTAAATAGCTGTGTGTCGTTGCGCGCGTCTTTATCAACTCTCGTATTCCAAGGAAGATTAGTAGCATCGACCCTAGGCCGAAAACAGGTGTAAGAAGCGTAGTGGCGTTTGGCGCCCAGAAAAGGAAGTATTGTTCAAGCTGCCTAGTAAGGTTCGCCAGTAGGTCGGGCGGCCACGTTGAAGGCACGCCGAGCAGCGTTAGCCCGAGCGTTGGTTGGCTCACGATTGCCAGGACGAGTGGCGCGATGACGAGGGTTGCAACGGCCCCTGCTGTTAACACCCTCACTTTGCTGAGGCGTCGAGCGGCATTGCGAAGGTGGGGGTGCAGAGCAATCGTCAAAAGGATTGCGAGGAGTGGGTATATTCCTAGTGGCGTATACAGACTGCCTGCGACTGTGGCTGCAAAGAGGAGCTTCCATAAGAAGCGGAATCGCGTACTGCGGGTTACTTGTGTGCCGACCAACAGGAGTGCTACTGGCCAAAATATATACATAATACTCGGTGTGCCACTCTGAGCGATAAATAGGAACTGGCCTGTGGTAACAGCGATCAAAGATGCCAGGACGGCGATGTTGGGCTTGAACCAGCGTCGAAGCAGCAGCACTAGACCAATCGCAGCAAGTAACCCAAGAACAAGCGATGGCAGCTTAATTGAGAACTCGGTTGCTCCGAACAGCTCAAGGCTACCGGCTTGCAGAATGTGATACGGCACGTGTGGAATCGCAAAGGTCGAAATATCTCCAACGGTCAGGGATTCGCTTCTAACGACAGACGCTTGTTCGGCTGACGATAGCCCGCCAGGTACGAATGCACCAGCGAATGCCAGCACACCTGCCAAGATGAGCCCTACGAGCCCGTAGCCCAGGATGTAGCGCCATCGGTAAATAAAAAAGTTCGTGAAATCTTGTCGTCGTGCCATAATCTCTTTAAATTATACCATTACTCATCATGCTTACGATCAAGGGACATAAAGCGTAGTCGCTCTGGATGGAAGTACAACTCTACCTTGCCCGTTGGTCCGTTACGATGCTTAGCGATAATCAGGTCGGTGATGTTTTCTCGCTCCGTCTCTGGGTTGTAGTACGCCTCACGGTAGATAAACATGACGATATCGGCGTCTTGTTCGATTGACCCTGATTCACGAAGGTCAGATAGTTGCGGTATCTGTGGACTTCGCGACTCGACTGAACGAGATAGCTGAGAAAGGCCAATGACAGGTACGTTCAGCTCTCGAGCCAGTAACTTCAGGCCACGAGAGATTTCACTCACCTCTTGTACGCGATTGCCATCACTGCGGCCAGAGGCCTGCATGAGCTGCAAGTAGTCAACGATGATCAGACCAAGCGGTTGTTCATGAGCGGCTCGGCGAGCCTTGGTGCGCATTTCGAGCACACTTAAGCCTGGCGTGTCGTCGATAAAGATGGGAGCTTCGGCCATCTCCCCCATCGCATCCGAAAGTTTACTAAAGTCGTCATCAGATAGGTTTCCCGTACGAATGCCCCACGAGTCGACACCCGATGCATCGGAAAGCATACGGTCGACCAGCTGCTCCTTGCTCATCTCAAGACTGAAGAACAATACTGGCTGTTTTGCGACAGTTGCAACGTTGTAGGCCAAGTTGGTAACAAGGGTAGTCTTACCCATCGACGGCCGTGCTGCCAGGATAATCAGGTCACTGCGCTGCAGCCCTGCGGTCATATTGTCGAGGTCACGGTAGCCAGTGCGAACTCCACGTAGACTCCCCTTGTTGCGGTGGAGCTCTTCAAGACGGTCAAAGCTGTCGGTCAGGATACTTTCAAGACTCACCAAGTCTTGCTTTAATGACTGGTCGCTCACCGAGAAGAGCTCTGCTTCAGCCTTTTCGAGTAATTCTTGTGTTGAGTAATCCTCATCAAAACCTAGCTCAGAAATGTCAGCACTGGCTTTGATGAGTCGTCGTCGGACTGCTTTTTGTGAAACAAGTTCGGCATACGCTTCAGCGTGTGCCGCGGTCGGCACGTAATTGGTGAGTTCAGTGAGGTATGCTGATCCACCTATACCTTCAAGTTCACCCTTCTTCTTCAGTTCTTCAGTCAGGGTGAGGAGGTCTACAGGACGGTGTTTCTCATAGAGGCGCATCATGGCACCGTATATCTCGCCGTGACGTTTTTCGTAGAAGTCTTTTGCGGTGACGTGTTCAGAAATGTCGGCGAGTGTTTCTTCGTCAATCAAAACAGCGCCCAGAAGACTCATCTCGGCGTCAACATTTTGAGGGGGTACTTTACCGGCGGGAACGTCTTTAGTTGCCATAACTCTTTTAGTGAGGTGCTGGCTACGCTGTTGCGGTAACTGACACCTCTTCTCCTCCGCCCATGATAGCAGCAACCGCGGCAGCTTGGCTATCTTTCAACGGCGCGCCTGTGGGAACGGTGTGGACGGTCAGTTGATAACTACCAATCGCTTGGAGCGATTCATAGAGGTGGGAACTGTACTTCGGGTCATCGAGCTTTTTCTTGTAAAATGCGTTACCCGTGTACAGCGTCAAGTCATTTTCTTCAAGGCTGTGCGAGCATTTACTCAGTACACTAAAGAGCGCAACGAAATGAGTGCGCGTGTGTTCGATCAGGCTTTTCCAGTCAAATTCAGCTGGCGGTCCCGAAGGTGTCTCTTTGGCTGGCTGTTCGGGCTCAACAGGCTTTTTGCGCGTCGCCTGCTTGCTAAGCTCTTTTATGCTAGCGGATACTTCACGGACTGGAGCGGCAAGTGCCACGCTCTTTTGTCCTTTTTGTTCGGTCGCAAAGCCACCAAGAACGGTCAGTAGTTTTATGTGTGGCTGCGAGCTTTTGGCCACGTCCAAGAGTGAATCGAGCAGTGGCAGCAGCGAAGGGTTATCGATGACACGGTTTCGTATCTCATATGTTAACTGAGCTGCAAGGTTGCTAGAGGCAATGCCTTCAGCTTCGGTTTGCTTTAATAATGTGGCCACCTTGGAAAGGTTGCGTGCATCAACCGCAGCGAGTATGTCGGTAATAGTCTTCTGCGCCGCTAGTCCAAGGGCAGCTTCAATAAGCTCTGGAGTGATTCCCTTCTTTTCGTCCGCTAAGCTTGCGAGTTGGTCGAGCAGGCTGATGCTGTCACGAAAACTACCGTCACCTCTCGTTGCTATTAGTTGCAGTGAGGCATCATCGATCTTTATCTTTTCAGCTTCAGCGATCATGCGTAGGTGCGTCACGGCATCCTCGTCAGTGATCGCGCGGAATCCGTAGCGCTGTGTTCGGCTGATAATGGTGGCGGGCAATTTATCGGCATCAGTTGTCGCTAGGATAAAGACAATGTGCTCGGGCGGCTCCTCGAGTGTTTTTAGGAGTGCGTTAAAGGCTGCTTTTGAGAGCATGTGAACTTCATCGATGATGTAGACTTTTTTGGCCGCAGATACGGGAGCGAGCTGTACTTTCTCGCGCAGGTCTCGGACATCTTCGACGCCATTGTTGCTCGCAGCGTCAATTTCGATGATATCGAGATGGGTCGAGTCATCACTATAGGGAAGCCCGTTGATCTCGTGAGCAAGAATTCGAGCAACCGATGTTTTGCCGACACCTCGTGGTCCGGTCAATAGGTATGCGTGGGAAATCCGCCCGGCTTTGATGGCTTTAGCGAGGATATCAGTAATATGACGCTGGCCAACAACTTCATCTAGCGATTTACTACGATATTTTCGGTACAATGCTTGAGACATTGCGGCTCCCCTGCTCTCTTATACGGCTACTATCAACGATTATACAAACAATCGCCTGGTCGTAGTGCCGTGTTTTTTACACTTGTTTGTTTTCACCTCAGTGATACTGGTAGTATAATCCGCTTTTGCTTGCAAAGCAAGTATTAGTTAGAGTGCTGCTTCGACTGCTGCCCAGGTAGCTTCCTGGTTGTCGGTCGGGACGATGATGGTGACCTGGTCACCAACGTTAATGCGGAAGTAGGTCACGCTCGCTAGCAGGATGCGGTATTCACGGCCATTTGCTTCTACGTAATACGCGCCATCGTGTTGAACAAGTGTTCCGATAATCTGAGTGCGCTCTGTTGGGCCGATTTGCTTGTAAATAAAGCTTCCGTCGTCGGCAATGGTAAGTTTCAGGATGTCACCTTCAACTAGCTTCGACTTACTGGCATAGTTGGCAGGTACGGGGTACTCTTTCCCATCTGGGCCGGCCATTTTTTGGCCGTCAAAGACGCCCTCGATTACTTTGCCACCGACTTCTTCGTTGGTGCCTGATCGAGGGGTGATGATCGTCCCATCTTCACCGACAATGCTGATAAGCAGCTCCTTGGCGGCCGATAGGTTTGTTTCTGCTTCTTGAATCAAGGCATGAAGCCGCTTGACTTGTTTCTCTGGTAATTCAGACATGGGTACTCGCAATTCCTTTATCTGTGTATTTTTGAAATGGTATTGCTTCACTTATAGCAATACTTAAGCTAGATGTCAAGCAGACACCTGTTTTCCACACCATTTCCAGTAGTCGCTGCAGGAACGTTGTATATTTTGCCGAAAACACAAAACCGCCCGGTAAGGGGCGGTATCTGTGTGACAAAACAAGTTGACCGAAAATTGATTATTTGAGCTCGACGGTTGCGCCAGCTTCTTCGAGGGTAGTCTTTGCAGCTTCTGCTTCCTCTTTTGGAGCTTTCTCTTTCAGTGTAGATGGTGCGCCATCTACAAGAGCTTTTGCTTCACCAAGACCAAGTCCGGTGATGTCTTTTACTGCCTTAATAACAGCGACTTTTTGTGCGCCAGCATCCTTAAGGATGATGTCAAAGTCTGACTTTGCTTCCTCTGCAGGTGCAGCTTCGCCGCCCGCAGCAGGCCCAGCAACGGCAACTGCGGCTGCAGCTGGCTCGATGCCATATTCATCTTTCAAAATAGTCTTGAGTTCGTTGACTTCAAGGACAGTAAGGCCAGTAAGGCTTTCTGCCAATTTCTTTAAATCAGCCATAATTGGTGACTCCTTTATTGTTCAAATTAGTAAATTAACTGGTTGCTTTGGCTTCAACACCGTCAAGTAGCCCATGCAGGTTGCCTGCAAGCGCGTTCGTGACGTCGTGAACTGGTGAAAGCAGCGTTGCAATAACTTCTGCGACCAGCTGAGCTTTGCTTGGGAGGCTTGCGAGAGCGATGACGTCGTCGGCACTCATTAGAATACCGTCGTCGGCAAAACCACCGACGATCCGAAGAGCGTCGTGCTTTTTCGCAAACGTGTTCAGTACTTTGGCGGGTGCAACTTCGTCTTCGCTAGAAACAGCGTAGATAAGTTGTCCGGTCAGTACTGAAGTGTCTGTGTCTTTGTACGCAGGAACTTCGCTGAGGGCGACGCGCACCAAACGGTTTTTGACAACCTTGATGGTGACGCCTTCTGCGCGAGCTTCTGCGCGAAGCGTTTGGACGTCAGCAACGCTGAGTCCATCGTAAGCAGCAAATGCTGTTGACTTTGCAGTCGTAAGCAACTGGCTCATGTCAGCAACCAATGTGTTCTTTTTATCGCGTGAAATCGCCATAAATAAAAATCTCCATGTGGTTATATTCGGTCAAATTGTTAAATGTCTAGACAGGCAGGCATCTGAGAATCAAAAAGTCTTTGGTTCTCGCACTGCCAAAGACTCCTTAAGATATGTATGTGTTACATGATCCTCGGTAGCAAATTAAGCTTTCGCAGCTACTGTCTTTGGTAATGTCTAGGGGTAGTATAGATAAGATAAGTAAATTTGTCAACAGCATCGACCTGTACATTGCCAATATATACTATTTATGCTATAATGAAGTGTTGTTGTGAGCACCGTGCTCCAACGCTTCACTAAGGGAGTACTATGCAAGACAAGCAGTTCGGTGGCTGGATTGGTCTCATCAATAAAGATGATCGGGCCAATGGGGGCAGTTGGAGTGGCAACCGTCCACTTGATCAGGGCCCTTATGTCGATGAGGAGTCGACACTTCCCAGCTACGCTTGAGAGACCGAGTGGCGGCTCATTCAGTTGATGGACGCCGCCACTCCCTCCAGTCCTCCCTTAATCCGTGCCCCAGAGCGACATTTCGCCGGGGCACATTCTCTTTTGCGAACCATAGACTATAGATTGTAATAATGGTATAATATATAAAATGAATCAGGGCGAACCAGCGCCGACTCAAAGTCGGTCGTATCAGTATGAATTTGTGCCGCGTACGGAAGTGCGTGAACCTATTACGGGCCGCGAAGAAACGTATTGCCCGTATGAAGCACCCTCGCTGATTTCCCGTACAGAAAATGAAGAGGTCGAGGCACATCAGGCCGAAGTTGATCAGATGTTTGATACATTAATCGAGGAATACCTTCCTAGCGATACGCCAAAGACTGCCAAGGAGCATGTGCGCCAAGGTATGTTTGCGGCGGATGCCCTTGTGAATATCGAGAATAAAAAGGGGTACGAAAACAGACTAATGTTGCTGCCCGAGTGGGAGCTATCCGGAGAGCAGTTAAAGGCTCACCAGCTAGTGCTGATGGGCAAAGCTGCTATGGGCGCAATTGCTGATGATATGGATGTCGTGCAAAGATCTTCGGCAGAACTTGCAATGCTTCGCACAGTCAATGGCTATCGTGCGGAATATGAGCCACAGCTTGACGCTGCATTAAATTCATTGGTTGATGAGCCATCCGAGCAAGACGATGAACCGCTTAAAATACGCATTATCGGGTTTGACCACTCCTTTTACCGCGGACAGGACCCGAACGCTATGACTGTAGAGTTTAAATATCATCATGGGGCGTCTGGAAACGGTGCGGTGATAAAGTCGCGCACCTCACTTGCTGTTCGCTTGGACCAACCGTCGGGCTTTGATCAAGGTATACGCAATGCAATATGCCAGGCATCTCGTTCAGGCCGGAACCACGCTGAACAGCTGTTTAGGGTGCGCCCTGTGCTTCTTGAGATCGCGCGTGTCGGTATTCAGCATCCAAATGTCATTGCCAGTACCAGACGGGTCTATCGCTATAACCCGAAAGTAGAGCGAGAGCTTGCGGCAAGGCAGGGTCGCAAAGCTCTTGATTTTGATAGCACTAAGATATACCGAGCAAATTTCTAACAACACCCCTTAGCTCTTGCTGGATGTCATCGATGCTGCGCATTCTATCGGGTGTCGCCATAGAATCTACTAGGGCGTATTCATGCGGGTAGGCTGTAGCCAGTGCAAGATATGATTCGTAGGCCTTCGCGAGGTGCTGGACGTCTGCTTCATGCATATCACGTTTTTTATCCGTGTAATTGCGGGCAGCTTTTTTGTCGATGTTTTGTTGTGAAACTTCGGGTGGTACCAGAAGAATGATATTGAGATCTGGTTTTGGGATGCCAAGAACTTCATGCTCGAAGTTTCTGACGAACTCAAAATATTCTTGGCGTTTTTCTGGCGTATCGAACTTGGCTCCGTTGTGCCCAAGATTAGATGAGGTGAAACGGTCAGTAATGAATATGCTGTTTTCTTGCGCAATTATTTCTTGGATTGCTGCGCTACCTAGCAGTCTGTCAATACTGTATGGCAGCCCTGCAAGTTCTGGGTGAGGATTTCCGTATCTTCCATTTAGAAATCGAGAGATTGGCTCGGCAACAGGCTCGCTGTAGCGCGGATAGCTTTCGGTACCTACTGTTAGGCCAAGCTCTCGTGCATATTTAACAAGTAGCTCGGTCTGTGTTTTTTTGCCTGAACCATCGCCACCTTCAAGATTGATAAACTGACCCATTATATACTCATACCTTTATTCTTAATTCCAATGTGTTACCCCTGCGGGCCGACTCTCGGGTGCATTCAAGCATCCATCAAGAGCCGGCCACGCGGGGTGTTGGCATATTACGGTGCCACCCGACCGTTCTCGTTATATGCCTTGTACGTCAGTGGCATCAGGCGCGCGAAGTGCTGCTCCATTTGCTCGGCTGCCATCTCGATCTCCCGCTGCGGGAACGACGGAAAGTGCGAGCCCTCCCGTTTGGTGCGCAGTGACAGGAAGTTCATCAGTGCCCGTGCGTTCATCGTGACGTACATCGAGCTGTAGATGGTGACGGGCAGAACGATACGAGCTACTTCGCGTGCGATGCCCGCCTTCAGCATGCGCCGATAGGACTCGTACGCCGCTTGGCAGGCCATGCGCACCTCTGCATCCACCAGCAGGTTTTGCTCTGGTGTTCCGGGCACAAAGACGTATGCGCCCGGCTTCCCTTCCTGCTGGAGATTTCGTTCAGGTCCTGGTACGTAGAAGCATGGTTGCAGCTCCCTGTACCGTCCCGACTCTTCGTTGTACGAGGCGATGCGGTGACGCATGAACTCGCGGAAGACGAAGATCGGTGCCTGGACGTAGAAGGTGAACGAGTTGTGCTCGAATGGCGAACCGTGTCGATCACGCATCAGGTAGTTGATGATTCCGCGGTCCTTGTCGGTCGCTTCGCTACCTGCTGCCGCTGCCGCGAGGGTTTGCTCACCCTGGGTCGAGACCCGGGCCGCGAACAGTACGTCCGAGTCCGAAGCACTCACGCGCACCAGCTCGACCGTGACGTCAGATCGAAACATGATCCCTGGCTGTTCCTTCACATCCTGTGTGGCCATTGGCCTCACCTACTCTCTTTTTGTTTGAAGCTGTTTGTGTTGGACTTTCCCACCTTGTAGTACTATACCCAAAAAGTGACAATATCACCAGAAAAGTATGGAGCTCATGGTATACTTATATTCATAAAGATCATTTAACACAAACAAGTTCAAAGGAGCAGTCATCATGACCAGCGTAGAAGCATCTGTAGCATCACCTCGCATTGAGGATGCTACGCTGCAGCGGTCAGATGAAGCGATGCCGCCAACAGTGGAGTACGAAGTTAAGCCACATTTAGCAGTGGTGACGGATATTGGGTCGCGGACTGTCGCTACTTTCGAGTCGCTGGAAGGAGACGACTCAAAAAGCGAAGAGAAATTTAACTTCCGGGAAGATGCTGATTTTCTCACCGAATCGATAAAAACTATACGACAAGCTTTGTATGCAACCATAGGTGGTGATTTAGATTCAGACATGGAGCACTCGATCGCTGCCATGGTGCAGGAGGCAGATCGTCGATTTGATACGCAGTCGGCCCAAGCTATTGGCGGCCATCTACTCGATTTAGTCTTGGAAGTGGACGGAAAACTTGGGCACCATCCCAATATAGATCCCGTGAAGGTAGCTCAGTCTATTCATGATGAGTACTTAAAAATTATTGGAATCGAAAAGCGCGGTAAAATCATTACCGGCGCTATCGATATCGTGCACAAGGTGGGCGGCGGAACGGTGCGAGCATTTTCGCATCTCGCCCATCACCGCTAAGTCTTAACTAACGAAGTTTTCAACCTTGATGCCAGGCCCCTGGCTTGTGCTGATGTTGATGCTTCGAACGTAGCTTCCCTTTAGGCCAGTTGGCTTTTGGCTCGTGAGGCTGTCGAAGAAGGCTTTGGCGTTCTCACCAAGCTTGGCAGCGCCGAAGCTTACTTTGCCGATACCAAGGTGAACAATTGCTTGCTTGTCGACACGGTATTCAACCTTACCGGCTTTTGCTTCTGTCACAGCTTTTGCAACGTCTGTTGCAACTGAGCCGCTCTTTGGGTTAGGCATGAGGCCACGTGGACCAAGTTGTCGAGCATACTTACCAAGACGAGGCATGTACTGAGGAGTTGCGATTAGGACGTCGAAGTCGAGGACTTCTTTGTCGAGCTGTGCTAGGAATGTTTCGTCACCGACGATGTCGGCACCAGCTGCCGTAGCGGCTGCATGGTCAGCTTCGGGAGCGAAAACTGCAACTGTGATCTTTTTGCCGGTACCGTTTGGAAGGCTGACAGTTGCGCGAATGTTCTGGTCGGCCTGACGAGGGTCGACGTTCAGGCGAACGTGCACTTCGACACTTGCGTCAAACTTGCTCGGGCTCGTTTTTGCAGCTAACTCAACGGCTTCATCAAGAGAGTAGAGCTTGGTGCTGTCGATGTGCTTGGCAGCAGCCTGGTAGGCTTTACCACGACGCTCAATCAGCGGACGAGTAACAGGCTTTGGCCCTTTTGGTGCTGCTGGCGCTTCACCGTCAACAGAGCTTGTGTCCCCTGCTTCTTTGCGGGCTTCTTTTTCAGCCTTAGCTTCAGCCTCGGCGATTGCTTTTGCGCTTCGCTTTCCGGCCTTTGCGGTCGCGGCCTCTTCAGCCGGTTCTGCTGCGGGTGCTTCAGCTTTTGGGGCATCAGCAATAGCTGCCTCAATCTCAGCAATAGTGTTCTTCTCGGTCACTTTTCGACCAAGTTCTTTTGCTTCTGCAAGCAAGTCGGCTTTCTTTGCCATAGGTGGTAACCCTTTCTGTGGTGCAAACGACGCCGTGTTTCAGGCAATCTCCCAACATTGATTTGTTATCTTCTAATTATAGCATGAACAGGGTGGTTTATCAAGATGCGCGTAGCTCGCCTGAGCTGTTCACAATATTCCGAAGCACTGTCAGTGCCATGTGGATTCGCGTTCGGTGTATTTTAGCTGATGCCATGGTTGATTCGTGCTCTAGGTCGTCAATCAGCGCTTTTGCTCTTGTTTCTCCAATTTTGCTCGCCATTTGAGGGGTCTCGACAATCGAGAGGGTTTCCTCCAATGACAAAAAGGAGCCATTTCTCCGTACTGGGAGTACAATGCCTAGTTCGGGTGTGTGAGTTGGGGCGGTCGGTCTGTCCATGCCAGACAGTATAAACAACCCGCTCACTAATGTCGAGCTCGTTAGTTATCCTTGTTCCAGGAGGGCGATTGCTTCTAGCTGAGGAGTCAGCGCTGCAATGCTTGACGCTCTGTGCGGCTCAAGGCCAACAGTGCGCGATAAAGCGGCTTGCAGACGATCTATGTCAAACAATAGTGCTTCTGCGCGTGATGAAGACTGGTCGCCACTCTCCAAAAACTCTTTGGCAGCGCTGAGTACGATTGAGAGATCAATTTGATCCTGCGCGATTTCCGGAGTAATTTCGGTAAACTCAGCTCCTTCAGATGCAGTTGTTGAGGTTAAGTGTTCTGACATCATATCGATCCTCCTTGAGTTGACTATTCGGCGATTTCGACGCCCATAGAACGAGCAGTGCCGGCAATAACCTTCACGGCTCCATCCATGTCGATAGCGTTGAGTTGGCTCATCTTGATTTCAGCAATTTCTTCTAGCTGAGCACGAGTGATTTTGCCGACTTTCTCGGTGTGCGGCTTGGCGCTTCCCTTTTGGATACCGACGCGCTCGCGGATCATGTCATCAACGGGCTGTCCGAGTGAACGCCATTCAAATGAGCGATCTTCAAAGACTTGGATGTGAACGATAACGTCCTTACCCATCATGTCCTTGGTGCCTTCATTGAACGGGTTGATGAAATCCATCATGTTTAGTCCCCATTGACCGAGAGTTGAGCCAACAGGAGGACCTGCGGTTGCGCGCCCGGCAGGGATGCGTAGTTTTAGATTTCCAATAACTTTCTTTGCCATGTGATTTTCCTAGATTTTCCTTGTACTAAATAATTTTGAAGCTTTATTTAGTGCGTAACGGATATATTATACCTTTTTAACCTGTAATGCGTCAAGTTCGACACTAGTGTCGCGACCAAACATGCTGACCATGACCTTGACTTTGCCTTTTTGGTTGTCAATCTCGGAGATTGAGCCATCGAAGCCCTTGAATGGGCCATCAGTGATGCTGACAACTTCGCCTTCTTGGAAGTCAATGAAGTGCTTTGGATCTTCAACACCCATACGCTTCTTGATCTTGCGGATTTCGTCGTCAGATACAGGCGTTGGTTGAGTGCTGGTGCCCACAAAGCCTGTTACGCCTGGAGTATTGCGGACAATGTACCAGGTCTCGTCAGTGAGCTTCATCTCTACCAAAGCGTAGCCTTGGAAGATCTTCTTTTCGACGACTTTTCGTTTGCCGTTTTTAATTTCAATTTGCTTTTCTTTTGGTACCATGACGTCGAAAATCTTGTCGGCCATGTCGACAGCGTTAATGCGCTGACGGATGCTGTCGGCAACTTTTTCTTCGTAGCCACTGTAGGTGTGGATGGCGTACCATTGCCGTGATGAATCGTAGCGGTTGTTTGACATTATAGGGTATTCCTCTTGGTTATTTCTTACGTGATGATTAGTTCGAACAATGATTTGAAGAGCAGGTCTAGTAGAACGATGATGCCGACAAAGAAGGCACTGAACAAGATAACTGCCAGTGTCAATTCCCACGTCGCGCGGCGGGTTGGCCAGCGTACTTGGCGCAGTTCAAACCATGCTCCCTTAAAGTATCCACCTATACCATATAGCGCTTTGAGGAATGGATTCTTTGGGGCTTTTTTCGCCTTAGGAGCTTTCTTTACTTTCTTTCCGGTAACTGCCTTCGCAGTCCTTGGAGAGACGTCTTTCGCTTTGATGCGGGTCACATTTTTATCTGCTGCCACGATCTTCCTACTTTCTTATCCCAAATAAAATAGTCTGCTTTTGCAGACTGTCAAGTTCAGTGTAGCTTTTTACCCCTTAAACGTCAATAGGATGATATGATAGAAATAGATGTTCGAGGGTATACTCTTTATCTTATATAGTGTCTTGGCGGCAATGTTAGTCGTACTGGCTGTCGTGCTGCGTCGCGCATTCCGGACGTTTCGCATGCAAACAAAGATTACCCCGTCTGCGGTGGTCGAAGACATGCCAAGTGTCAGTGTTCTGATTCCCGCACGTAACGAAAGCCACGCTATGACTGATTGTTTGCAGCGTGTGATTAATAGTAATTATCCAAAGCTTGAGATTATCGTGCTCGATGACTCATCGCGCGACAAGACCTCTTCGTTGATCAAGGCATTCGCTCACGACGGGGTGCGATTCGTTGAAGGCAAGGCTCTGCCAGACGGATGGCTAGGAAAGAATCACGCCCTAAATGAACTACTGAAGGAAGCCAGTGGTACATACGCATTATTTATGGACGTCGACACCAGGATTCAGCCAGATACCATCGAGCAGCTGGTAGCATATGCCGAAGATGAACACGCTTGGATGGTCTCGGTTCTGCCCCGCCGTGACGATGGCATCAGGGCTAGTACGCTCTTTGCTCCTCTCCGCTACTTCTGGCAGTTGATTTTTCATCGTCAAGAATCTCCGGCTGTCGCTAGCAGTGCATGGATGGTGCATCGGAGGAAGTTTATCGATGAGTATAAAGATTTTAGTGCCATGAAGGACGTTATTCAGCCGGAAGCGGCTGTCGCAGCCACGTTTATGTCAAAGGGGCTCTATCGCTTCTTGATTGGAACGACTCAGCTAGGGGTTTCTTATCAGAAGAAGTGGGCATCGCAGCGGGATACGAGCATACGCCTACTATTCCCATTGGTAGGAGGTCGGGTTGCGGCTGGTCTCTTGGCTGTGCTAGATCTACTGATTGTCGCTTCACCGCTGTTCATTATGATCAGCGGATTTTTCACTGGCTGGACAGTTTATCACTGGATTGCTGCTAGTTTATATGCTGGATATGCGCTTTTGTATGCGTCGTATTTGCGGAAAGTGTGGCGCCGAGGTTGGGCTTTTGGGGCGTTATTTTGGGGCGTTGTCGCTATCCAAGAGGTGTTCCTTGTGCTAACAAGTATGGTCGGCTACAAGACGAATCGTGTTATGTGGAAGGGCCGCTTGGTACGTCTCGCGAAGCGTTAGCTATCCTTTTTTGGTCTCTGACGGCATTTCGAAGCTGAACGTGGAGCCGTGGTTAAGGCGGCTGGTTAGTTCGATAGTTGTGCCCAGCTTGCTTGCCAGTTTCTTCGATACGTATAAGCCAAGACCAGTGCCATTGGTTTCGCGAATTCGATAATCTTCACTGCGATAGAATTTATTGAATATTTTGGCTTGATCACCGCGGCTGATGCCAATACCGGTGTCCTGGACAGAAAACAGCACCTTGCCCTTAGAGGGCTTGACGACAATGGTGACGCTTCCCTTCTCGGTATACTTAATCGCGTTTGTAATGAAGTTCTGCAGTAGTTCTTCAAGATACAAGCGACTGGCCATGACAGTGCCGGGCTTTGGTCGCATGTCTAGGTTAAGGTGAAGCTTCTTGTCGCGTGCATCTTTCTGGTATTGCTCGTGCAACCTATGTATCATCTCTTCGACATCAACTGGCTCGGGCGCATCAGCTACTCCTCTCTCGGCTCGAGATAAGGTGCTTAGGTCGTTCACCATCTTAGCGAGGTACATTACTTGTTCGTGAGCGGTGTCCACAGTAGATTCAAGCGTTGCCTTGGCTGGTACACGAGGGCGACTGAGCAGGACCTGAAGATTTGAAAGGGTTCCCTCGACAATAGTGATAGGTGTTCTTAGCTCGTGACTAACAACACTAATAAATTCATCACGCTCTTCTTCCAGGCTCTTCTCTTTAGTAATGTCGCGAGCGATAACGACGTAGCCGCTCTTTGTGCTGGCTTTTTTATCTCCACCGAAGCTGCTCTTAATCGGAGCAAACGTCAGTTCGAGTCGAATCTGTTCATCATCACTATACGTATGGCGGATATCATCGCGCCGCGTCGTCTTCTGCGCGTCTGTCAGCAGGCTCAGAAGCTTTACTTTCTTGCCTGATGCATCCGTCAGTGTAAATAGGTCACTAATCTCTTTGCCCTTTAGGTTGGCGTTAGTATCCAGGAGGCTCAGGCAGGCGGCATTATACATCTGCACCCTCCCCTTGTTGTCTGTGCTGAATGTTGCGTCGGTTAAGTTATTCATAATGGTGCCAACGCGGTCAGATTGTAGCCGGGCTTGTTTTTGGCTTTTCACTAGAGCCTTGTGGCGTGTTTCTTGCGAGACAACAATCATAATAATTGAAACGCCGAGTACGAGGATGGCGCTGAGGCCTAAGAGGTTTTCGCTGACAATATTGGGCTGAGCGCTGTATCGCATCGCAATATCAATTAGTGCGGCAATGGTAACGGTGACGATGCTTGCGACAAGTCCCTTTGTCCCGTAATATAGGCTGGCTGCAAGAAATAGCAATGCGACGGACGCCGCGAATGGCTGCAGAAAACCGGTAATGAACAGAATGGTCGCCAGGGCCAGGGCGTGATACAGCATAAAGCGCATCAGCATATCAATTTTTGATCGGACAGGCGCAAAGAAGTGGTAGATACCAACTGCAAGCCACAAAGCCAGAATGGCAAGGCAGACAGGATCGCTGACGTAATTTGTGCTTGGCACGACACCAAACATAACGATAAGGCCGTGCAATACAAAGACCGGCGTTCCAAGAAGCGCTACATATCGTATCGCTTTCTCGGCATCCTTTGTTAACGTTACTCCACCCTCAAACATATTGCTTATGATTATACAGGATACGGAGGGTTTTTGTTATATAGAGGGAGATTCTTGTTTGAGTGTCGCTCGGTGCTGTTTGTAGTTTGGGTCACCACTGGCTACTCTTTCCCAGAATGCGGGGCTGTGGTTGAGATGTTCGGTGTGGGCAAGCTCGTGGATAAGAACATAGTCTATAAGTTGGAATGGGAGCTTCATCAGAGCAATATTCAGGCTAATCACTCCCTGACTATTGCAGCTCCCCCATCGTCCGCTGGCATGTGAGAATCGTACCTGCGTGTATTCATAGCCATGGGCTCGTGCAAGAAAAGAGAGACGCTTCGGAAGGTAACTTTTCGCTTCCAGCCGGAGGGCTACCTGTACAACCTCGCGAATAGCACGCACGACGACTGAATCTGAAAGCGATGCACCATGAGGAAGCATGACATATATCTGCTGGCCGCTGCGTTTGACCTGCAACGCTCCAGAAGTTGCTCGAACACTCAGATGATGGCTTTTCCCGATACGCATGCCATCTTCGAACGCAAGCGAAGGGGCTGCATCAGTCATGAGTTTGCGTAGCTCGTTTCGGGATGACTTCACAAGTCGTTTGACCAAGAAAATCGGCGCATACAATGGCAATGAGGCTCTTAGTGTGCCATCCGGGGCAACGCGCAGACGCACTTGCGAGGCACGCGCACTTCGACGTATCGTTATTTTGCCAAACTCTTCATCTTGAATGATCGGCATAATGGGTACCTACCGTACCACTATATTGCGGTTACTCCGCGCTGAAGGTCTAGGAGCGGCTGCTGCGGAGCGGGGCTCTGCGAGATGCCGTAAGACAGATTTTACCTGTGTTGCGAACGTGTGCTTGCCACTAATGACAATAAAGTTTTCGGCTGAATGGAGCGGCTGAAATAACTCAAGCGCCGTACCGAAAGCTTCTCGGCTGTAGCGGCTGCCTCGTTTTGTGGAGCGTCGGCGCGCCTCCTCGGAGTCAGTCTGTACCCATACAAGAAGTGTTGAGTAGCCAGCTGCTTTGGCCTTTTTTGCTATTGCTTGTCGCGCCTTTCGTGATCCTAGGGGCGCCTCGAGTATAACCGTTCGCTGTGTCTTCATTAGCTCATCTAGAAGATGCGCACTTAGTTCTAGCGCCTTTTTGTCGCTCGTTTCGGCCACGTCTACTAGGGCATGGTGGTTTAAGAAGGGGGCGTTAAAGGTTTTCGCAAAATGCTGCGCAAAGTGAGTCTTGCCCGCACCTGGAATGCCCACCATAACAATGACATGTGGTGTTGAGGGAGTTAGCGGTTTCATATATGACAGTATAGCAAAAAGATGTCAGACTTAGCTACCGTCCATCAGGCTACTGCTGTTCGAGAGTGTCGTCGCTCAGCGTTTGGTCTTGGAACTCGCTATCGTCAATCTGGTCAATCTCGCTCTCTATCGTTTCGATTTCGGCGTCCAGTCCATCGGTTGTGTCGACAGGTGTTGTATCGGCTTCCGCCTCTACTGCGGGCGTCTCAGTTGACGCTGGTTGAGCTGGGTTTTGTGTTGATTGCCAATATAGGTAGCCACCAACCGCTAGAGCTGCAATGAGCAGGATGCTGAGGATGACGATTAACGCCTTCTTAGACTTTTTTTGCTTTGGCATGCTTGGCGCGGCTGTATTGCTTCCAAAACTTCCCACTGCTCCCGTTGGTGCTGCTGGTGGTGGCAGTGGTTCATCATTTTGGGGTGCCTGCGTGCTCGGTTCAGGGGCTGGTGATGGTGACGTCATTGGTTCAACAGTTGGCGCAGGCTGAGGAGCCTCGGAAGACAGTGACGGATCAGCGGCTGAATCATCCGGAGGAATAACTACTGGTTGACTGCCGCTGGTGGGCGCAGGAGTCGGAGGTTTAATATCTTGAATAGGTGTTGGGTTCTGACTTTCAGGGCTAGCGGGAGAAGTATTCGCCTCAAGGCTATTCTCAACATCCTGGAGCTCTGCTGACTCTTCTGGCTTGGCGCCAAAGTTATCTTTCGGGGGTGTGGTATTTGGGTCTGATGGGTTCATACTTACTCCTCTTCGCTAGTGGTTTGATCAGTTGTTGCCGCATTCTGTCGGTTTTCTTCCAGCCATGTCTTGAAATCTTGCAATGCAGGGATAACTGCTTCTCGGAAGGTGGTGCGTACATCACGGGCAGCCTCGCGCACCGACTGAAGATTTTGACGTGCTTCGGCAATTGCTGCGGAATACGCAGAGGTCGATTCGGCACACGACACCTCGGCCGACTCAGATAGGCTCGCTGTGTAGGTATCGACGGCTAAGCCAAAGTTTGTGATGCTTTGGGCAACTTCACGTTGTGCTGCGGTGAGAGCCTCTGTCGGGTATCCTTGGGTGTCTGCACCTGCTATGACATTGGCGATTCGTTCGTTGAGTCGTTCATATAGTGCCGTCTGAGTGGAAGCGGCTTCAGTTACCCTCGTTGTGCGGCTCTCTAGGCTTTGCTGTACCCTTTCGCAGCGCACGGCAGAACGCTCTTCTTGGTTAGTGCGCACTTCGTCGCTTCTGGTTGTTGTGTCTGATTGCGCGAAAGCTGTCGCTCCACCAATGAGCGTGAATGCTAGCACTCCAATCACTGATAGTGTCAGCCGGTAAAATTTTTTCATATGCCCTCCTTAGCCCTTTTTGTTAGCTGATTGATCTCTAATTTTATCGTGGATATCTTTAAACTGACCTTGTAATAGGTCAAGCTCTGTGTCATTTAAGTCTTCGATGTCGACAAATTCGGTGCGAGCGCTACGGCTTGAGTTAATAAGCTCGTTCAGCTTTAGCTGCATCGCTTTGGCGTCTCGGTTTTGGGTGTTTTGAATGGCGAATACCATCAAGAAGGTAACGATTGTTGTTGTCGTGTTAATAACGAGCTGCCAGGTGTCAGAGAACCCAAAGAAAGGTCCAGAGGTTATCCAAAGGACGATGAGAAGCACAGCGAGCGCGAATGCCATCGGTGATCCAAGTTTACTTGAAACGGTTTGAGATACCTTGTGAAAGGAGTCTTTCTTAGGTGTTGCCGGGGTGTCAATGTGGTCGGGAACGACATGACGGACGATCTTGATATGCGGGTGTTTCGGTTGGTTTTCGTGACTGTTCATGTAGACAGTATACCACTTAACCATAAACTGAATAAAACAATTTAGCGTCTTCAGTTGAGATGGTGCCGCTATGAACGAATCTTTGTCATCAATCGAAGGTTTGACAGATAGTGTGATACATTCAGGCTGGTGTGCTGGCTAAGGTAGTTGATGTGCTTTTCTTCAAAAGTCAGCATTCCTTCGCATGATGGTGAATAGGTTGACTTTGTGTTGTATTCCTTGCTCGCCATCATAGCCTTTAGTGTGGCACGAATCGTTTTCGCTTCACTTGATTTTAAGAATTTCTGTGCGCTTAACGTGTTACTCATGTATCCATTATGCGCCTTAACGTCGCAAAAACCTAATCGACCGTGTCTTTTAGCTAATACTCAGCGTGTACAAATAACTCTTATGCTAAAATATCTTTAGTGGGTAGCTCATCTGAAACTATGCTGACGGTGAACGCAGGATCTTCAAGTTTGAAGGTCGAGCTTTTGGTATTTAGCGAGGCTCTGATGAGCAATAGCCAACCCGTCGTTCAAGTAGTGGTTGCTGGTATCGGCGGGGAGTCTTCTGTTGTTTGTGCCGCGAAAGATCAACCGGAGTACAGGAACAGTGTGAGCGCAGAGAATCATGCGGAGGCGTGGCAGATCGCGCTGGAGATGCTGGCTAAAAGTAACGCCTTTGGTGAAGTGCGGGCAGTTGGCCACCGCGTTGTTCATGGCGGCACCGACTTTACGAACTCTGTAGAAATTGATGATGCGGTGCAAGATAAGCTCGCGAAGCTGACGGCACTTGACCCTCATCATATGCCAGCCGCACTCGAACTTATTGCGCTATTGCGCGCGCAGTTCCCGGACATACCTCATGTCGCCTGCTTTGACACGAGTTTCTTTCGTGATATTCCCCGTGTTGCACAGATGACGTCCCTACCTCGTGAATATGAGTCGCTTGGTGTCCGTCGATTTGGCTTTCACGGCCTGTCTTATCAAAACCTACAGACTACCTTTCAGTTACTGGCGGGCGAAGCGGCAGTCAATGGTCGTGTTATTTATGCTCATCTAGGAAGTGGCGCAAGTCTGGTCGCAACCAAGAACAGCCACCCACAAGATATGACGATGGGCTTCTCGCCTGCTTCTGGCATATTGATGAGCTCACGATCTGGAGATATAGACCCGTCCCTTTCGCTGTTCCTGCAACAGCAGAAAAACATAACCGCCCAAGATTTTGACCATATGATTAATTTTGAAGCAGGCTTGCTGGGCGTTTCTGGGCTATCGAACGATATGCGCGTGCTCATCGAGGCAATGGATGAACACGAGGGTGCTCGTGAAGCGGTACTGTTATTCTGCCACCAGGTTGCGAAATCGATCGCATCACTATCCGCTGCGATAGGCGGGCTTGATTCGCTTATATTTTCTGGTGGGATTGGCGAAAACGCGCCACTTGTCCGCAAGATGGTGTGCGAGCAACTGGCCTACATGGGAATCTCACTTGATACAGAGGCCAACCAGCGCCACGCGGATTTGATCTCTTCTTCGGAGAGCGCAATCGGCGTCCACGTTATTGCATCACATGAATCGCAGACGATAGTACAAGAAGTTCGGAAGCTAATACAACATAAGGAATAGACCCCAATGCACGATTTTAATATGCCCCTCACTGAAGATGCCGTCGAAAAAATTGATGCCTATTGGCGCGCTGCCAACTATATTTCTGTGGGCCAAATATATTTATCAGATAATCCCCTCCTTAAAGAACCTCTGCAGTTCGAACACATTAAAAAGATGGTCCTGGGCCACTGGGGTACGACGCCAGGTCAAAATTTCATCTATGCACACTTAAACCGCATCATTAAAGAACATGATCTGAACATGCTTTATATCTCGGGGCCAGGACATGGTGGCCCGGCCATTGTCGGCAATGTCTACTTGGAAGGGACGTTTAGCGAATACTACCCAGAGATCACACAAGACGAGAAGGGCCTCCGCGAGCTATTCAAGACGTTCTCATTCCCCGGCGGCCTGTCGAGTCATGTTTCGCCGCAAGTCCCTGGTTCTATCCATGAAGGTGGAGAGCTGGGCTACTCGCTGAGTCATGCCTTCGGTGCTGTTTTCGATAACCCAGACCTTATTACAGCCTGTGTAGTTGGCGATGGCGAGGCCGAAACCGGTCCGCTGGCGACCGCTTGGCATTCCAATAAGTTTATTAATCCGAAGACTGATGGCGCAGTATTGCCGATCCTTCACTTAAATGGCTATAAGATCTCTAACCCAACTGTTTTGGCTCGGATTGAGCATGAAGAGCTGGAGCAATTGTTCCGCGGCTATGGCTGGACTCCTCTGTTTGTCGAGGGCGATGACCCGCGCACCATGCACCAGTTGATGGCAGCGAAGATGGATGAAGCAGTGCGTATTATTCAAGACATTCAGCATAACGCGCGCGAGAACGACGACACGACCCGTCCGCGCTGGCCAATGATCATTCTGCGATCTCCGAAGGGCTGGACAGGTCCGAAGGAAGTAAATGGCAAAAAGAACGAGGACAACTTCCTGTCGCACCAAGTGCCGATCCTGATCGACGAAGATCACAAGGACAACGTCCGCTTGGTTGAGGAATGGCTGAGAAGCTATCGCCCAGAAGAACTATTTGATGAAAAAGGTACGCTACAGCCTGAACTTGCAGAGCTTGCGCCAACCGGCAAGCGAAGGATGGGCGCGAACCCTCATGCCAACGGCGGGAACCTCTTGCTTGATTTGCGCATGCCTGACTTCAGAGACTACGCTATCGATGTGCCGTTCCGTGGCGTTGGCGGTACAGGAAATGTCAAAGCACTCGGCCCCTTCATCCGAGATGTTATGCGGTTGAACGACCACAGGCGCAACTTCCGCCTCTTCGGGCCCGACGAAGCGATGTCAAATCGCCTCGACGCTGTATTTGAAGTGACGAAACGCCAATGGTCTGCTCGCATTAAAGATTCGGATGAGTTTATTGCGACTGATGGTGCAGTGCTGGATTCGATGCTGAGTGAGCATCAATCGCAGGGCTGGCTGGAAGGGTATTTGCTGACAGGTCGGCATGGACTGTTGAACAGCTATGAAGCCTTCATCCGCATCGTTGACTCGATGGTCAGCCAACACGCCAAGTGGATTAAGATGTCTTCTGAATTACCATGGCGTAAAGAGATTTCATCGCTCAATTACCTCCTCACCTCGCACGTATGGCGCCAAGACCACAATGGCTTTACCCACCAAGATCCTGGCTTTATCGATCACTTGGTGAATAAAAAGGCGGAAGTGGCTCGTGTTTACTTGCCGCCGGACGCCAACACGCTGCTTTCGGTGGTGGATCATATGCTGCGCAGCAAGAACTATATTAATCTTGTGATTGCCGGCAAGCACGATACGCAGCAATGGCTCTCGATGGATGAGGCTATCGAGCACTGCTCGCGCGGGGCGGGCATCTGGGACTGGGCAAGTACCGATAATGGCGCTGAGCCTGATGTCGTGATGGCCTGTGCGGGTGACATTCCAACGCTCGAGGCGCTAGCGGCCGCTTCAATCTTGCGTGAACACTTACCTGACCTAAAGCTTCGATTCGTGAACATTGTCGACTTGATGCGACTGCAGCCAGATACCGAACATCCACACGGCATGAGCGATCCCGAGTATGATCAGTTGTTTACGCGTGATAAAGAAACCATCTTTGCCTTCCACGGATACCCGTGGTTAATCCATCGTCTGACATATCGCCGTGCCAACCGCAATCTTCACGTTCGGGGGTATAAAGAAGAAGGTTCGATCACAACGCCGTTCGATATGGCGGTGCGAAACGGCCTAGACCGCTTTAACTTGGTGATTGACGTTATTGAACGCGTGGGCCTTGATTCGGAAGAAGCGCGCAAGTTACACGAGAAGATGGCCATGAAGTTAATCGAGCACACCAACTATATCAACCGCGAAGGCATCGACATGCCCGAGGTTCGAGAATGGCAGTGGCCGAGGTAATGGCATTATTCTCAAAACGCAAAGGTACCGACATGGAAGACTTCGCTCCATTCGGCAAAAAGAAACGGCAAGAGCAGCTTGAGATAAGTGACGTGGTGGTTGGCGATGGCGTCGAGCATGGCATATGGTCAGAGACGTGCGTCATCGGCTATTCCTCCGAATAGTGACCTCGTTTTCGACATCGAGCTTATCGCTGTCGAGAATGTAGGCTAAACTCATGAAAAGCAATGGAATCTTGTGAACCGGCGGCAGTTTCGGCGTCCTTAAGTAGAACCACCTTCGTGATTTGGAAGGTACGATTGGTGAACGAATCGGCATCTATAACCATTCGGCCGCCGTACTCAGCGGTTATGTGCGGCATGTAGTTTGCTCCATCGCGTTCGGGATAGCGTGAGACCATAGCATCGCCCATGAAAGATATGAAATCGTTGTGAAACGCCATTAATTCAGGCGCGGGATGCACCTCAACTACCTTGACGGGCATCCTTTCAGGTTTTATGAGCTCTTTTGTGACAACACCTAAAGGCCTTCGTGAATTGCAGTAATCTTGTATCTTTGCGATGAGTTCATTCTCATTTATGCCTACAGGTTTGAAGCGGCGCTTCAAGGCAATCTGCGGATACCATCCATTTTTTCCATCATACACAGGCTCGCCCAGGCTGGGGTTTCTATCGATAAATGCAACGAGTTGGTATGGAAACATGCCCGTAGGGTAGCACAGGCAGTACAATATTTTCAATTAATGCTGGGCGGCATTGCCTTCGGGTTAGCCAAGGATCTCATAGAGGTTTTTTGCGAGGTTGACTCCTGTCAGTTCATAGAATTTTGCAAATCCAGGAGACCTATTCACTTCTATAAGTCTTAATTCGCCGCTTGTTGTCCGTGCGATATCAAGCCCTACGATCTCAAGATCGGGGGCTTTTTCCATTACACTAAGTGAAAATTGGACTTCATCGTCCGTTAAGTCGCGAGCGCTCACCCCCTGCGCCTTGCTGTTTTCTGTCATGCTTTGTCGCACAACCCCAATAGTAAAAACATGACCAAATATTACATACACTCGCAACTCTTCTTGTATACCTAGCGACTCCTGCACGACCCAGTCCCCGAAAGACGTTAGAGCTTTCTCTCTGTCCCAGGTGACGCCGCTTCCATTCGAAGAGAGCCTGTTCTTGTATATCGGTCGACGGAAGTCAGAGATAGAAAGTTGTCTGTCGAATAACTTTGTATATGGCATAAAGCTACCAAAGATGTTGTATTGCAGCCATTTATCCTCGAAAGCAATTATTTCATCTACGTTATCCATGTTATCTATGATCTTTACTTTTGGGTTCACCCTTTTTGTTTGCTGTACTAAGCTGTTGATTTCTTTTCGAAAATTTTGAGGTAGCGTATCCTGTTCGGCGAAGTGGCTTCTAATGTACAGCGTATCGTAAAAGGTATCCTTGCTTTCCACTGTGTCTTTATCAAGGAGTATGACGTCCGCGTATTTACCTAGAAGCCCCGCTGAAGACTCGGTGCTAACGGCGATTACTAGATTGTTCATTCGCTTTATCATAACAAAAAGCCTCCGAATTGAAGACTTTTAACTGAAATTAGCAAAGCGAAAATCCTTAAGGCGACTGCTCGTGGATGAGATTAGAGCTTACTCAGGCAGCAAAGTGCCCCACATCATCGACGCAGAGCACTAAGCTTATTGCGGGTAATGCGGGGCTCGCTTCAGGACGCGTTCTGCCACTCGGGAAGTGCTCTGATCTCGAGCAACTGCTCGACACCGATCTCATCCTTCGCGACGCCGTGTTCGGCGCACCACTTCTCGACCACTTGGTCACGGGTGCGGATCTGACCCTCGCTCTCAGGAGAGCTTCGGATCAGCGAATCACGGATTGCGTTTGTTGATGCGTCACTCATCGTTCCTCATTTCGTGTAGGGAATGGTGATAGATAATATTATAACAAATAACTCAAGTAAAGTCAATGTGCTTATGCTTGGCAGGGGCACGTGGAATCGAACCACGATCTAAGCTTTTGGAGAGCTTTATACTAGCCTATAGTGGACAGGCGAACCGAAGCATCTGTTAGAAACTCCAGTTTTGCCCATCCTGCTAAAGCCATATAAATCGTAAATACCGGCTATTTATACGATCGGATCTGTTGATCGGCGTATTTAGTCATTTGGAGACCAATATAGTCGGAAGATCCGTAGGTGTTAGTTGCTTTTTGCGAGAGCATCATCAAGCAATTTGGTGAATGCCTCGACAGTATTTTGCGGGTTATCAATCTTTTCACCGTTCAGCGCGAATGTTGGCGTTCCATTGCCTCCTAGTTTCTTTACTTCAGCAAGGTCAGCGTTAATGATCGCTTTTGTTTCAGCGCTTGCTAGGTCTGTATTGTATTGTGCTATATCGAGCCCGATTTCTTTGGCGTACGATTCAAACGTTGCAGTACGTTCTGTACTCATATTTTCCCAAGACTTTTGACGTTCGAATAACATATCATGCATTTCAAAGAACTTGCCTTGTTTGGCGGCTGCTTGAGCAGCTGCAGCTGCAGCAAGTGCATTCGAGTGACTTGACGAGATTGGGAAGTACTTAATCTCGAACTTCACTGTATCTTTGTATTTTTCCTTCACTTCTTTGACCGTAGGGTAGAAAGCGTAGCAAGCCTCACACTGAAAGTCGACATACTCAGTCAGTGTTACTTTACTATCAGGGTTACCGTAAACATTACTTGATCCAGTTGTGGTGACGTCGTCCGTACCTGCACTTCTCGATAGCAAAACTATTGCCACGAAGCCGACGATGATCGCAGCTAAGACGATAATAAAACGCTTGTTCATGGGGGGACTCCTTTTCTGAGTAGATATTATTATTCGGAATAACGTCTATTCTAGAATCGAAGTTGTGTGGTCAAGTGAGTTTTTTGTAATTTGATAAATATCCAGTAAGCAGTAAAAACAAAAGCTCCATATAGCAATGAGAGATCAATCGCTTGCTTAACCCATGAAAATAGTGGAGGAGTTGGTTCTTTCTCATCATCTTCATCATTTTTTGTCTGACTATTAACAGCGAGGAGCTGTGCATGCGACGTACAGCTGGTTTGACAGCCTTGTACGGAACTTTTACTAAATACTGTACCATTATGTGCATACACGCCTGCAAAGAGAATCGACAGTATAATCAGTAACCGTATTAAAATGGATCGTAATCGTGTCATATCAACCACCGCATGTACTATCGGTTAGCGGTTCAAGGTCATTGAACCTCGCTTTGATTTGCTGGTCGGTAGGCTCATCTTTCTGAACAAATATAACGACGTTACCCAGCAAGTTGTTAATGCGGGTCAGTTTTTCTTGATCTGTCTCTGCCGCTGCACCATCATCCCCATCAGCATCTTCAGCCGTACCGTGTGCATAGGCTTTCGGGAAAAGTATATCTAAGACACTCACATCACCCGACTTATTCAGCTCATGGGCTGGTGAATTACTTGTCTTACCAAAGAAATCTTCAAGGTCTTTGTTCTTCCAGTCTTCAAAACTTTGTTTTTTGTAGCTGTTTTCATCGCCAGTGTAAATGTAAAACGTATCATCTTTTGGAACATCTGGTAGGTAATTACCGTGCGTGGTTACTTGTTGAATATCAGATAGATCGTTTAGCTTGTAGCCAAGAGCCCCGTCAATACCGCCGATGTAATTCCAGCCGTAGTACTTCATCACCATACCACCTGTCATACCTTCCCAGTGAATGTGAGTGAATTGATCCTTATTATCATGGAAGTGAATCGGTTGTTCAGGTAGGTTTGCGTTACATTGGTCTTTCGCATAGCCAGTTTGGTATGCTTGTGTACCAAAATCTTCGGCTTTACCATCAACCAAGATTTGCATGCGGAAGTGATAATGTTCAAGTTTTGGGTTACGTATAACGTTTGGTGAGACAGCGTATATGTAGCCTGCGTATGACCCGACAGTCACTATTGCAGCTAAAATAACTCCTAAGACAACTTTATGCCAGGTACTTAGGCCCCGTCTGCGTTTAGCATGTTTATTCTTTTCTACGCTCAGCCCTTCATCGCTATCATTGTGTTCTTGCATTATGCTAATTAGTATAACAAGTTTGGTTAGTGTCGAGAAAAACAAAAAGCGTTCAAAGCAAATAAATGTTCCTCAACTCTTTAAAAGTTGTAGATAATAATACACTATGTTCTGAATACAGCCTGTGATGTACTATGGGTATATGATTACCAAAACAAAACCAATGACTACCTCACATAGTGCACTTGCTCGTTTCGGACATGCTCTGTCCGACCCGATCCGCGTCCAAATCCTCGCTCTTTTGAGTGAAAAGCTTTACTATCCTGCTGATATGGCGGAAACGCTCGAAGTGACGCGTCAGTCTATTTCGAATCACTTAGCGTGTCTTCGTGGTTGCGGTCTCGTAGTCACGACGGCGGATGGTCGCCGGTCACAGTACAAACTGGCGGACGAGCGTATCAAGCACGCACTCAAGGATCTTCAGGCCGTCGTGCTTCATGTTGATCCTAGGCACGACATATGAGCGCCGAGCACGAAGAGGAAGAGCGCGGCCGCTGGGCAAAGCTTCTGACGCTTGTTGCAGTAATAACGTTCGCCGGCGGAATCGTTCTGTCTCTATTACAAAATGATCTGTCAGAAATAGTTTTCGGGGTTTCGCTAGCAGCGGGTGGTATACCGGTAGCTATTTCTGCTATCAAGAGTCTTCTTAAACGTAAAATTGTTATTAGCCTTCTCATGACAATTGCAGCACTAGGAGCCCTCTACTTGGGTGAAATCGCCGAAGCTGCCACCGTTATGCTTTTCTTTGCTCTGGCGGAGGCATTTGAAGAGTTCGGAGAATCACGCTCACGAAGAGCAGTGGCTGCGTTGATTGAAAAATCTCCCAAAAAAGCACGCCTTAAGAATGGCAAAGAAATTGACGTCGATAAGGTTGAGATTGATGACATTATAGAGATCCGTCCAGGTGATATGGTGCCATTGGATGGTGTGGTCGTAAGCGGAGAATCATCGATCGACGAAGCAACTATCACGGGAGAGAGCATTCCTAAGGAAAAGTATAAAGACGAACTCGTGTACGCAGGAACCCTCAATCAGAGTGGCTACCTTGAGATACGAGTATCGAAGATTGCTGCCAATAGCACCTTGAACAAGATCGTTAAGCTCATTGAGAGTGCTCAGAAGTCACGACCGGAAATGCAGCATTTTCTTGATAAGTTTGCGAGTTACTATATTCCTATCGCACTCATCCTGGCTGTACTCGTTGCGCTTGTGCCTCCGCTGTTCTTTGGCCAACCTTTTGCTGAGTGGTTCACTAGGGCGTTGATCCTTCTGGTCTTGGCTTGCCCTGATGCGCTTGTTGTATCTGCACCTGTTGCAGTCGCTGCGGCTATAGGGGGTGCTTCTCGGCGCGGAGTAATAGTTAAAGGCGGACGCTTCCTTGAAGTCTTGAGCAAAACAAAAGCAATCGCCTTCGATAAAACGAAAACGCTCACTGTGGGAACTCCTGTAGTGGTTGAGGTTATTACCTTCAACGGTGCATCTAAAGAAGATGTGCTCGCTGATGCGGCAGGTCTAGAGAAGTTTTCTTCCCACCCTCTTGCTTCTGCTATTGAGGCGTATGCGGCTCAAGAAGGTGTCAAGCCTCACGCAATGGATAAGTACAAAAACGTCGCTGGGCGTGGAGGCATCGCCAACTGTCTTGTTTGTGACGGTAAAGATCATGCTATTGGTAACCTGGAACACATAGGCAGTAACGCGAAAGCAAGCAAAGAAGTTATTAAGGAAGTTGAGCGTCTTGAATCGCAAGGGATGACATCAATCCTCGTGAGTGAGGGAAAGGTCGTCATTGGTCTGATTGGTGTCACCGATGAGCTGCGTCCTGAATCAAGGGGTGTCATCACGGCCCTTAAGCGCCTCAAGGTTACTCCTGTCATGTTGACGGGTGATAATAAGCTTGCTGCGAAGTACGTTGCTGATCAGGTAGGAATCAAGGATGTTTATGGTGCACTTCTTCCCGAAGAAAAGGCTGGATTAATCGAAAAGCTTCAGAAAAAATATGGAAAAGTTGCAATGGTCGGCGACGGCGTCAATGATGCCCCGAGCCTTGCGAGGGCCGATGTCGGTATAGCAATGGGAGGCGGCGGTTCGGATATTGCGATTGAAACAGCTGATGTGACGCTTATGAACGATGCGATCGGAACAATTCCTTACCTTATGGATGTCGGACAGCAGACCTTTAGGGTAGTACGACAGAATGTGTACGGATCTTTGGCGGTTAAAGGTGTCATATTGGTAGCCGGTGCTTTAGGGCTGGCGAGTCTAAGTGTTGCGGTGGCGGTTGACGCAGCTATGGCAATTCTCGTAGTGGTGAATGGTTTGCGATTGTTTGGGGCTGGTGCAAAGACGTTTAAACAAATTAAAGCATAGGTTCAAAAGCTTCATCCTCGAACTAATCGGTGAAATGTTGCGATAGGCTTAATCGATTACCTAGGTTAAACGAAAAATTCTTAAAAAAGTACTTTCGAACTCTAAACTAAGCGGCAATCGACTACCGTTAAAAAACCATACCAATTGATGGCTTTTTGCAGTGAAAATTCTACTTGGTATGGAGAAAGATTTTTAGAACTATATAAGTAAGTTCTTCCTTCCTCTGTCTTTTCATTATACGGGTGAACCAAAAGCATCAAGGTAGTACAAGTCTCCACCTTGACACTTTTGGTCGCAGCCCGTGCCTCTTAGACAGAGAGGCAGAAAGCCCTCTCAGAAAGAAAAGGAGGGTTTCATGGAAACTCAAGTTGGTGATATAGCAAAACTAAACGATAGGTTTCGGGGGATGTGCCTCAATGTGTATTACACGAGTGGGGTGCGAGATGGGATTATAGATCTCATCGAGCTGTCTCGAAAAATAGAGAGCTTCAGTAAGTTTACCGAAGATAACGACCCATACGGTGAGCACGATTTTGGCTCGCTCATGTTTGAGGGCAAGAAGGTTTTCTGGAAGATAGATTACTACGACAAGGAGCTGAAGTATTGGTGCGATCCGCTCAGTCCGGACTGTAACCGAACCCTAACAGTGATGTTGGCCGAAGAGTACTAAACTCTTCACGTCCTGAGCAAGACGTCAAAGGGCTCTATATTAAGCCGACTGGAGAGCTGGTTTCCCTGGCGTATGTCCAGATAGCACTAGTACGATAGTCCCCTAGCGCCTTGATCGTTGTTGCCCCGATCGATAGCTCATCAGTATCAATGCCCGCACTTTCAAGCGACTTTTTGGCGAAGTCGAGAAAGCGTACTTCATTATTACTATCGGCAAAGACAAAGAGTAAAGCAGGGTACACTCCCCCACTCCAGCCCTCTTCTTCGCTATGGGTTATATATTCAGCCAGACGTTTTCTGATCAGAAACGGTTGGACATCATGCGACAGCGTGATGAAGTACTCACGATCACCACGTAAATAAAGGTCTGGCTTGGTCTCTGGGAGGTCATCGAAGGCGGAGAGTTCTTGTTTAGTGAATATCTGGTAAGTATCACCGTAGCTTCGCTTGAGGGCGTTGAATACTGCCAACGTATCAATACTGTGTTGCATGAAGGCAGTACTGATCGATTTGTTCTTGTAGTAGCTATGTAGGACGTTAGGATCGAAGCGAGGATCATCTTTAAGAAGAGCGATGCCTTTTGTACTTAAGTAATAGATAGCTGGTTTACGATCAATTTTGAATACTGGTTCAAATTTACGACCGATGTATTCTTTTTCTAGTAAGATGTCGAGGGTTCTTTGTAATGAGTTTGATTTTAGGTTTTTGTAGCTTGTAAGTAATGGAATGGTTGCGTAGCGGAATTTGTAGAGCAAGGTTAAGATATGAAGTTGTTTAGCATTGAGATTATAATGTGTTTTCTCTTTAGCCATGAGTGTAGTCTTTCTCCTATATACATATATAAAAGAGGGAGAGTAAATAAGCAAGTACCTATCTGTTATTTTGTTCATAATCATACTTAATGCGAAAAGTATGTTTTGTTACTTAAATTAACATAAATAGTATTGTATATTTGTACTACAAGTAGTACAATTTAAGTATAGAAGATAGCACGTTAACAAGTCGGCTATGTACAAAGGGTAAACGGAGGGTTTTAGTATGGTAAAAAACATAGAAAGTAAGACTGTTGTACTATAATGATAGTATGGCAGTTCGACCAAAGATGCAGATAGACATTTCAACAAAGGCTAAAGCCCGTGCGAAAGCTGTGGCCGCCGATCGAGAGATTACACTGAGCGAGCTGGTGCTTACGGCACTGACTAAACTTGGTGACGATAAACTCGCAAGACTCATTAAAGAGGACTTGGACCGCAAAGCAGGTCGCGGACGACCCGCAAAATAACTAAATCTATATAGCCGATCGGTTACGTGCCAGCGACAAGGAAACTTGGGCTGGTATTTTCTATACGGAGGGTACATGGGTATTAGTAAGTTTCATAATTTTGTGGGTATCATCACTGAATCGTTCAGGGTTGATAATGAGGCTATCGAAGAGCTCCGCATTATTTTGGAACGTGAGAACCAACGCATCGTGACATACGAGGAAGCCGAAGCAGTTGGCCGTAGCTTAATTACGGTCGTTGAAACACTTGCGAACGGTCGTACTATCGTTGCAGATAGCGAAAAAATGGAATGAACACGAAGAATACAGCAGTCATACTGGCAAGAGTATCGTCCAAATCGCAAGAGGACGAGGGTTATTCGCTTGACTCACAGCTAAAGCTCCTACGGGGTTACTGTGAGAGTAATGATCTAAGAGTTGTTCGAGTGTTTAAGATCGCTGAAACAGCTTCAAAGCAGCAAAGTAGAAAGATATTTAACGAACTTCTCACCTATTTAACTGATAATAATGTCTATAACCTTACCGTAGAGAAAACTGACCGATTAACACGCAACCTGCGTGACGCCGTATCTATTGATGATTGGCTCGAGCTAGATAAAGACCGCATGCTTCATGCCGTTAAAGAAAATTTGAGACTACATAAAGAATCTAAATCCGACGTTAAGTTTATGTGGAATATTCACCTAGCTGTCGCTAAAAAATATACAGATAACCTTCGCGAAGAGGCTATGAAAGGCTGGGCTGAAAAGCTTGCTCAAGGTTGGCTTCCTTCGCGTCCACCTATCGGCTACATGACGGCTATACAAAATGGCAAAAGAGTTCATGTTCCCGATCCGAAGAAAAGCAAAGTTATTAAAAAGGCATTTGAGTTGTACGTTCAAGGAAGCGAATCAACCGCTACTGTTTGGTCTTTCCTTGAGCAAGCACATATAACGACCTACACTGGCAGGCCACTTACCAAAAGTGCTGTTCACCTCTTGCTGCAAAATCCATACTACATGGGTATTATTCAGTTCAACGGTGAGAAATATCCGGGCTCACACCAGCCGATCATATCTAAACAGCTATATAAATCTGTTCAAACAAAAATGCATAGTGGCAGAGCTGTTAAGCAGCGTCGTCATGACGTTGCACTCAGAAACGTACTCACTTGTGGGTATTGCAGTAAATCAATCACATGGGAACGCCAGAAGGGTCATCTATATGGCGCTTGTCAGCGTGATTTAGTTGAGTGTAAGCAAAATAAATACTTACGAGAAGAACTGGTACATGAAGTATTGATCGAAAAGCTAGATAAACTCATAAGTCCGTCACCTACTGTTGTCCAATGGCTAGTTAATAGACTTGAAAACGAGTTCAACGCGTCGAAAGCTACCGTCATCGAATACAAACAGTCTTTAGAGACCCGCATTACACGACTCGAAAAAATGGATGAGATGTTATATGACGATAAACTTGCTGGTGACATTACAAAAGAACGTTATGAAACAAAACACACCGACATAGCTAAACAGGTTGAAGAACTCAAAGAAGAGCTTCTAGTTGCTGATGCAACAAGCGAGACCAAGCACCGTGAGGCTATCGGACTAATACAGCTTACACAGCACGCAAAAGAACAGTATTTAGACACAGATTTAGCGAATGATGATAAACGTACGATTTTAACCGAACTCTTCGAATCAGTCACCTACATTAGCAACTCCATATCTGTTAAATACACAAAGTTTGTAGAAATGATCGCTGAGAAAAGCGCAATATCTAAGGAAATAATGGAGGACATAGAAATGCTTAACCGAACCAGCGATAATAGCAAAAGTAACAGTAGTCAGGAAACAAAAAACAACGCAGAAATTGCGTTGCGTCCTGTTTGGCAGGGGCACGTGGAATCGAACCACGATCTAAGCTTTTGGAGAGCTTTATACTAGCCGTTGTACTATGCCCCTTTGATGAGTTCGCTCCATGTGGCAGTTCGCACAAACCACTTCGCACTTAGCGAGCTCAGTATCAATTTTAACACGATTATTATAATTCACTAGTGTTGCAATGTTATATTGCTTGTCACGGACATGGTCAAACTGCATTACATAGTATGGATATCTCTTGCCGCAATCCGTGCACGGACGATCCTTCTTGCGGCGAACATATGCTCGCATCTTCTCCTTTGTTTGTTTTGCGCTAGCAATATACACAATCTTATTTTTTAAGTAATGTTTCTTACTGCTAACGGCTCTTCGTGGGTCATTTGGATTGCTATACGCCATAGCCTCACTTTAGTATGCAATAATTATCAAACGATTAAATCATGCAACTTTTATACAGTGGCTGATTCTGCTACCATAAACATAAGCTTAAAAATAACACAAAAGGAGTTGCGTGAACGTAGTCATTGTCGGGGGAGGGTTCGCTGGCGTCAAGGCCGCACTAGAGCTGAGCAAACGTCATATTGGCCGCATTACGCTTATTTCGGATGAGGATTATTTTCTTCACCACGCGACGCTCTATGCAACTGCAACCGGCAAAAGTATGGCCGAGTCTGTGATTCCCCTTAAGCAGATCTTCGAGAACCATCCCAATGTGACGGTTGTTCACGACAAGGCGACATCGATTGACCCTACTCGCCGCATTATAAAAGGCGCTAAGAAACAATACCACTACGACAAGGTCATTATGGCCCTTGGGTCAGTCACGACGTACTTTGGCATCAAAGGCATGGCCGAACACTGCTACGGCATCAAAAGCCTCGAGGACATTAAGAAGTTTCAGAATCATATTCACGAAGCCGTTGTCCAGAACAAGCTGGATAAGGACTACGTCATTATCGGCGCAGGGCCAACAGGCGTCGAGCTAGCCGGAGCACTGTGTCAATACTTGCATTCAACTATCAAACTTCACCGTTTAAACCACTCAAATACTCGCGTCACACTTGTCGAGGCTGCTCCTCGCATTTTACCGCGCATGTCACCGACTGCTTCTAGGATTGTAGGTCGGCGACTAAAGAAAATGGGCATCCGAGTGCTCACTAATCACAAAGTCGAAGCACTTGATGATGACTACATCCTCGTGGAAGGCAAAAAGATCGACACAAAAACCGCAATCTGGACGTCAGGAGTTGCCAACAACCCCTTCTTTAGTAAGCATCCTGATATCTTTGACCTGGCACCCAATGGGCGGGTCAATGTCGATGAATATTTGCAGGCAGCAAAAAATATATACGTCATCGGTGACAACAATACTGTCAAATACAGCGGTACGGCCTGGCCAGCAATGGCTCAGGCGAGCTTTGTTGCCAAACACTTTTCTCGCATTGTCACAAAGCGCCAGCCAAAGCCCTTTCGCCCCCGTTCTTACATGAGCGGCGTACCAGTTGGAGAAGGATGGGGCTACGTTGAATGGCTAGGGGTATACGCAGCTGGAAAATTTGGCGCATGGGTGCGACGTCAGATGGAACTTGCCGGTTATCGGCAGTTTGTTTCGCGCAAAAAAGCCAAGGAGCTTTGGCGCGCACACAACATCCCTGAAATTGACGCCTAATGTTGTTGTAAAAGCATAAGCTTACATCTATAATTACAACCAACAACTAGGAACACACAAAGGAGAACTCGGCTTGCCTACGGGCAGGCCAAGGCAGGGGTATGAACATATTAATGCTGGGCTGGGAGTTACCGCCGCATAACAGTGGTGGATTAGGTGTTGCCTGCTATCATCTTGCCAAAGCTCTTGCCTTAAAAGGCACTTCTATCGATTTCGTCGTGCCCTACTCTGCTGTGCACGAAAACATTGACTTTATGACTGTTCATAACGCCACAAAGCTATCCCCCCTCGACAGGTACGGCCTAGGTGCATACGACAGTAAGTTCTTGATTTCTGGAAACAATGACGCCGAAACAAGCCACCTGACCGACATACGAAGCGTTCAGCGACAGTACACAAAGTACGTCGAACGCCATATTGAAAAAGGGGTTGCAACATATGATGCTATTCACGCTCACGACTGGTTGACGATGGAAGCCGGTATCCGAGCCAAGCAGATGACAGACGCGCCGTTAATCGTCCACGTCCACTCGACGGAGTTTGATCGTTCTGGCGGAGCAAGCGGCAACCCAATCGCTCGCGAAATTGAATACCAAGGCCTTATCGTGGCCGACAGAATTATTGCCGTCAGCGCCGTCACGAAGCGAATCATCATCGAGCAGTATGGTATTCCAGCCGATAAAATCGAAGTCGTCCATAATGCGATCGACACAGCTAGCTTTGACGACGGCTACGAGTATGATCGCCGCACCTACAAGTACCTTGAAAGCCTAAAGTCAGAGGGCTACACCGTAATCAGCGCCGTCACGCGTCTGACAATTCAGAAAGGATTAACGAATCTCGTACGCGCTCTTGCGATGGCTTCTGAAAAATACGATCGTCTTGCGCTGCTGCTTGCTGGTGACGGCGAACAGCGTGACGAGCTAATTTCGCTCGCTTCTGAGTTGGGTGTTTCGGATAAGATATTCTTTACCGGCTTTGTACGCGGCAAACAATGGCGCGACTCCTACAGCGTTTCGGATGTATTCGTCCTGAGCTCAATCAGTGAACCGTTTGGCCTTACCGCGCTCGAAGCCGCCCACCACGATACGGCTCTCGTTCTCTCCAAACAATCTGGTGTCGCCGAGGTGCTCCATAACGTGCTGAAATATGACTTCTGGGATGTCGAGCGTTTAGCTGATCAGATTGTTGGAGTGGCGACTTCTCCAGCACTTAAAACATCGTTAAAGCAGAATGTCATGCAGGAGTATGCTCAACTTTCATGGGATGATGTTGCTGCACAACTGCACATACTTTATGGCGCTGCCCGACAGCCACGCGAGAGGGTGCTGGTATGAGCAAGCGCGGTATTACGCTATACCTACACGTCCACCAGCCATACCGGCTGCGGGACTATACCGTATTTGATACGGCAAATACCCACGACTATTTTGTCGACCCCGATCCGCTTAGTGGGCGCAACAACGAAAAAATATTCCGTAAAGTCGCAGATAAATCCTATCGGCCGATGAACCAGTTGCTTGAGAAGCTTTTGCAAACGCATCCGGATTTCAAAGTGTCTTTGTCAATCACCGGCACCCTGCTAGAGCAAGCTGAACAGTGGGGACAAGATGTGATCGATAGTTTTCGCCGCCTTGTTGAAACTGGACGTGTCGAAATTGTAGCCGAAACGTATCACCACTCACTCGCCTTCTTTTATAGCCGAGCCGAATTCGAATCGCAGGTTGAAGCGCACAAAGCGAAGATACGAGAGCTTTTTGGCGTCGAGACATCTGTGTTTCGTAACACCGAGCTCGCCTACAATGACGAGCTAGCTCAGTGGGCAGATCAATATGGTTTTAAGGGCATCTTAGCTGAAGGCTGGGATCCGGTACTTGACTGGCGGAGCCCAAACTTTGTCTATCGACCAGAAGGCACAAAGGACATTTCGCTGCTCATGAAGAATTACCGTCTCAGTGATGATCTGGCATTTCGCTTTAGCAACAAGTCTTGGGCTGAGTGGCCTCTGACCGTCGATAAGTATAGCGAGTGGATGAACGCATCAATCAACGACCAGCCTCTCGTTAATTTATTCATGGACTACGAAACCTTCGGAGAGCACCAATGGGCTGATACCGGCATCTTTGATTTCTTTGAAGATTTTGTCGGACGCTGGCTGGCAGACGAGAATAATACCTTCTACACTGTGTCTGAAGCCATTGAAGCCCACTCACCTGCAGGAACGATTAGTATGCCCTCAACCGTCACTTGGGCTGATGCAGAGCGCGACCTGACCGCCTGGATAGGTAATAGTATGCAAAAAGAGGCGTTGCAGCACTTATATGCACTTGAAAAAGACATCCTCCGCACCGAAGACGACCAACTTATATCCGATTGGCGCCGCCTCCAGACATCTGACCACGCGTACTATATGTGCACCAAATGGTTCACAGACGGCGATGTCCATGCCTACTTTAGCCCGTACGAGTCTCCGTATGATGCGTTTTTATACTATATGAACGCTATTAGAGACCTTCGCTGGCGTTTGCATGCTCATCACAAAACAGGAGGGCTGAGTGGCTAGGCCGATTGTCTTAAGTAACGGCGAACTTCATGTTGGCCTCAACAAGTTTGGGCTGGTGCATGACTTCTACTACCCCTACGTCGGGTTTGAGAATCATGCCGGCGGCAGTCATTTGCGCCATAAAGTAGGTATTTTCATTGATGGAGCCATCAGCTGGCTGGATAACGGAGATTGGGAGTTTCGATTTGAATACCCCCACACTGCACTGATTGGCCACACCCGAGCCAAAAACGACAAGCTAAACGTTATTCTAGAGTTTGATGATGCGGTTGACGCCGAAACAAGTGTCTTTATGCGCAACGTGCATGTTATCAACCTTGGCAACGAAGCGAAAGAAATCAAGTTATATATGCATCAAGCATTCGCAATTGGCGATTCCCGTAGCAATACCGACACGGCCCAGTACCTACCAGATAGTGACGCCATCCTGCATTACCGAGGCCGTCGCGCCTTTGTGATTGCTGGCCAGTACAATAAAAAGCCCTTCGATCAATATTCGATTGGCCTTTTCGGTATAGAGGGACACGAAGGCAGCTTCCGCGATGCCGAAGACGGGCAGCTCGACGGTAATAACGTCGAACATGGCCGGGTTGATTCGGTGCTTGGATTTACGATGAATGTGTCCGCCAAAAGTTCAGAACGTGCCCACTACTGGGTAAGTGCTGGCATGTCTATCCGTGAAGCGCTCTATATCCATCGTCAAATGCTTGATGATGGTATGCACGCTCGTATCCACAAAACCGCCGCCTGGTGGCACAAATGGTTGTCTCCTGCCCTAAAGCTGATCGACCATGTGCCTGTTGATCATCGCCCGCTTTTCCTGCACAGCATTATGATTATGAAGTCCCAAATGGACAAACGGGGCGCAATCATTGCCAGCACTGACAGTACAATGCTGAACTATTCTCGTGACGCCTACGGGTATAGTTGGCCCCGGGACGGTGCGTATGTTCTATGGCCATTTATTCGAATGGGCTACAAAGATGAACCCTACCGATTCTTCGAGTTTTGCCGACGCGGTATGCACCCTAGCGGCTATATGATGCACAAATACCGTGCCGATGGTGCCCTTGGCAGTAGTTGGCATCCCTACGTCCACGGAGATATGGTTGCTCCACCTATTCAGGAAGACGAGACGGCAATTGTTGTCTTTATGTTTGCACAGTTCTATCACACCCAGCAAGACTCAGCTCTAATTAAAGACTTCTACGGTTCAATGATCGTGCCGATGGCCGAATTCTTAGCCGACTATGTTGATAGCAGTTCGGGCCTTCCGAAGCCGAGCTATGATCTGTGGGAGCAAGACTACATGACAACCACATACTCAACTGCGGTCACGTACGGTGGTCTACTGGCTGCTGCCGAGCTTGCTGCCATCGCCGGAGACGAAGCGCATGAAGTAAAGTGGCGCACTGCTGCTGAAGATATTCAGGTAGCGGCCCACAAGCACCTGTTCAACGAAGACCGCCAGTCATTCTATAAGGGAATCCGCTACGATTCCGGCTCGCCTGTTCCTGACGAGACAATCGATCTTTCGGCTATTTTTGGCGCATTTATGTTCGGGCTATTCGCAATTGAAAGCACCGAGATGAAACAATCTATTCAAACGATAACCAGCACATTTCATCCTTCATCCGAAGAGCCAGGTCTGCCTCGCTACGAGAATGACGACTACCGACGCACCGATGACACAGTAACGGGCAATTACTGGTTCATAACCACTCTTTGGCATGCCCAATACTTACTAGAGGTTGGTGACAGCACGGGCGCACAGGCTATACTGAGCTGGGTAAAATCTCACGCCCTGTCTACCGGCATGCTTTCTGAACAAATTAACCCAAAGACAAGCGAAACGGTTGCACCAGCTCCCCTGACCTGGTCACACGCCGAATACGTCTCAACAATGCTTGATAGCATTGAACGGAGGTAACTACATATGGGTGGATTCTTACATACCAGAGAGCGCGGCTATGCGATTAAAGACATCGCTAAAAAGTTAGGCCTACTATACTTTGGCTCGGTTGACCATCGAAACGACGACCACGAGGTCATACGAGGCCTTACGGTGTCGATGACGCACAAAGATAGGCATTATGCCGTCGGCTCTTACGACGGCTACGACATTGCGCTCGTCGATCGCTACGACACGAACGTAATTGGCCGAACTAAGGAAAAACATAACTGGGCCATACTCCAGGTGACACTTCACCCTGACGTGATGCTGCCGCACATTTTCGTACTTCCGCATGACCGGACGCAGCGATTTCAACACTTATTTCTTGGCTTGCGTCAGCTGCAGGTAATTCACGGCTTAACTCAGCAAGACTACCATGCAGAATTCACACAGAGGTACAATATGTACGCGGCTGGTCATCAAGCGCCGGACGTAGAGCAAATTATTACTAGCGACATTGCTAGGGGTATCGCCGCTCGTTTTTGGCCACACGCAATTGAAATTAGGGACGATAAACTATTTATCTACCTAACAGAACACCGCCTTTCTCAGACGGTGCTCGGTGGATCTATCGAGGCAGCTCTATGGCTGGCTGAAACACTCGACAAAAAAGAGGACTAACCTTTTCGAGGTTTAACTTCGTTGCGACCAAGGTTTTTCTTGGTTTCAGTGTACGTTGCGTGCTTACGCGCAACAGGATCATACTTCTTGAGACTAATCTTCTCGGTAGTATTCTGAGTATTTTTAGTAGTGTAGTATGTACGGTGTCCGGTCAGCTCGCTGACCAGGCCAACGAGCTTGCGCTTGGTGTTCTTTTTAGCCATAGAATTTCCTTAAATATATAACAACCTTCAGAGGTCGATTATAGCAACAAGTCTTGAATTAATCAACCCCTAGCCCGTTTGTTGCTGATTGATTATCTCTGTTGTTTATGCTAAAATCTACCGAGTGTGCCGCGATAGCTCTCCCGTTTGGTCAGTAGAGCGCATGCGCGCACAGAGAGTCTGCCGCGATAGCTCAGTTGGTAGAGCGCATCCATGGTAAGGATGAGGTCTCGGGTTCAAATCCCGATCGTGGCTCCATACTTTATCAGCTTGAATTAAAGTCAGTACTTCAGTAAAATAGTTGAGTATCAATAGCCTGCCGCCTTAGCTCAGTTGGTTAGAGCGGCTGTTTTGTAAACAGTAGGTCCACGGTTCGAATCCGTGAGGCGGCTCCATGATACACATGCTGGAATCGTGTAGTGGCAATCACAGGAGACTGTAAATCTCCCGCCGTAAGGCTTCGTAGGTTCGAGTCCTACTTCCAGCACCAACTATGATTGTAAAACCCACCGATTTGGTGGGTTTTTTGTTATCTATTTCTTTTTCGGATAGCCACGTTCGTAATCATCGATCTGTACAAGATTAATGATCGCGAACACAAGTAGGACAAGGTTCCAGAAGACGCCTAAAACCAAGTTAATAATTACGAGCACCCGAGCCAGCTTCGGAGTTGGCTGCTTCATTAAGTAGGCCCCAGCAATGATCATGTAGACATGAGGGAGCACGAAGAGGACTAGAGTAAAGATACCAAACGCAAAGGCGCCGATAGTATCCTCTAGTCGCAGGCTGGCAGTTGATCCGATGCCCAGCAAAAGCAGAAACAGCAACCCGGCCAATACACCCAGCGAACCAAAGATAATAGAAAGTAAACCGTGTACCCTTAGCAGGCTATCGGCTTTTTGAAATTGCTGTGTGACATGTTCATTCTGTGCAGTCATAGGTTCTCCTTTTATGTATTACATAATAACACGTCGTGGTTGGCGTACTTTCTTGGGTGTTCCCTGCGGGATGATCATCTTAGCAGCACGCTCACGAAGGTTCATTGATAAATCTGACTCACCGACTCGCTCATAGGCATCCGCTAAGATAGAGAGAGTCTGCGGAATAGGGTCGAGTTCAATCGCTCGCTCTAGCGAGTCAATCATTTTGCGGTCATTGCCAAGCTTTTCTTGCACCTTTGCATACGCAATGTGACGAGCTGGTAAGTCACTATCCATGGCAAGCGCCTGCTCGAATGCAAGTGCAGCCTTATCGTAGTTCTTTGTCTCGAAATAGATCAGGCCGACATTATGAAGGCTACTCGCACTTGGTTCAAGCGACTGAGCAATCTCAAAACATTCAATCGCTTCTTTGTACTGCTGCTGTTTCGCATACAAGATGCCAAGCCGGTTATAGGCACTGGCATTCCGTTCATCTACTCTTAGAATAGTCAGCAGAGCCTTCTCGGCACGTAAATACTTGCGATCTTGCAAGGAGCTTTGTGCAATAGACCAAAGTTGGTCTAGTTTATCAGACAGTTTGGTAGGCAAATCGCTCACCACTTCAGCAATAGTTTGTCGCTGATAGATGGCCCATGTTCCCAGTAGTGCAATAACAATTAATCCTAGCATTTTCTTCTCATCATTATACCACGTGGGCCGCCAATTGCAGTCGGAGGTTACCGTTTGCGAGCACGCGCTCATATGCCTCTAGAAGAGCACCCAGTGTGACAATACTGCGTGGCTGAGGGTCTTTCACTACCGAGCCCCGAACCATATTCATGGCATCGGTCAGCAACACCAGGCTTGCCTCCCTGTCGTCTTTGTAATACTGAACCACGGCAAGCTTGTCATACGTAGATCCCTGTACGATTGTCCGGGCGTCGCGGATCAATGTTGCCCGCGCCTGGAAAAGCTTGTCGTCTGCAATAAGTCTCTGAAGCTCAGCAGGGAGCCCATTTGCAACAAACAAGAGCTGGGCTCTCTTTGTGGCGTCAGATACCCTTAGCTTGTCGAGTATAGCTTCTGATTGCGCCTGAGTCGCTGGCTGCACTTCAAGCAGCTGCGCCCTCGATCTAATTGTGGGCAGCAAAGCTCCTGCGTCATGGCAGAGCAGCAAAAAATGCACCTCTTTGCCCGGCTCTTCTAGTAGCTTCAGGAAGGCATTTTGCGCCTGCACCCCCATTCGCTCTGCATAGTCGATCACAATGAGTCGAGGTCCCTGTGACGTTGTTTTTGTCTGATCATAGAGTCGACGGATGCTGCTGACTGAGATAACACCGCTCTCGATGTCGACTTTGTCATTTTTTTCTGGTTGCACAGTTATCGCAGTCGCCCTCAACTCATTTCTGACGTATGCAGCTATCCCTGACAGCCCGACTCCCTTCGGCCCATGCAAAATAACGGCGTGAGGAAACGAACCGAGCATGTGACGCAACTGCACTAATGTAGTAGGATTAATGATCGGATCAGTCATCAAACGACATACCCTCAAACATGTCAGTGAATGATGCAGGCACAGGAGCTGTAAAAGTGGTTCGCTTGCTATTGGGAATGGTTATCTCTAGTTTGTAGGCATGAAGATACAGCCGGTCGGACTTGTTTTTGCCCCCGTAGACTCGATCCCCCAGGATTGGCGTGTTGAGGTATTGCATGTGAACACGCAACTGGTGTGTGCGGCCGGTTCGTGGCTGAAGATGCACGAGCGCTAGGGTGTCGGTTGTTGCTAGAACCTTATAGCTTGTCTGAGCCTCTTTGCCGCCTGGGAACACACGGAAGGTACTTGGCGCAGACGGGTTGCGAGAAATGGGAAGATCCACCAACGCCTCAGTTTCCTTGGGGTGGCCTTTGATAACTGCAATGTATTGTTTTTTTGTTGTGCGCTCGGCGAACTGCTTCTTAAGAGTCAGCACCGTCTCCTGGTTACGAGCACCAATAATCACTCCCGAGGTGTCGCGGTCGAGGCGATGAACGATACCAGGGCGCGTCGTTTCAAGTCCAGCTGTTGTATAGCGCCGAAAGAAGTCTGCCACAGTAAACTCTTGGTTCATGACGCCCTTACTATGCGTCAAAATACCGGCAGGCTTATTTACAACAATGACATCATCATCAATATATAAAATCGGAAGTTCTGTCTTGCTATGGTTTTCGGGTTCAGGTGGGGTAACTGCGATCTCGTCAGTCATCAATACGTCTACTTTTGGCTGCTGAATAGCCACGCCGTTCACTAAGACATGCCCCGCTTTTATGTACTTTTGCAATGTACTGCGAGAGAGAGCCGGATAACGACGCACTAGTTCTTGGTCAAGACGATTACGCGTTGAGGTTACCTTAAATAAGTACGCATCCTTCCCTTTTAGGGGAAACCCGTACGCCTTAGTGCTTTCTTTTGGGTTCCGTACTAGTGCGCCATCAATATCAGGAGCATCTAAGCTGATATAGTGCAGCACCTGATCAACATCGTCGTTCGCTGAATTATCGAACAGCAGATAGTACTGCTCACGCTCAAAGCTAAATCGAAGCAAGCGGCTGACAGTTCGCGCCGGGTATTCTTTAATGTTTTTAATTGACCTCTTTGCCGTAAACTCTCCAGCAATTTCAAATGATCGCAAGACAGCGAGTATGTCTGAGTCTAAGTGTTTTCCCATATCTAGTCCCTCGGTCGCAATCCAACGGCTTTTTGAGCCCGCAACAAAGTAGCGTTTGCCACTTCAGCCATGGCACTTTCGGACACGCTCAACTTTCGACGAAGTGTCTCGTCATCGATGCTCTGCAAACGAGCCTGAAAGTCTTCAAGAAACGATGCAACCGCTTCGGCGACGGCTTTCTTGAAATCACCGTAGTTCGTTGTCCCCACCCATTCAGCGTTTACTTCTTCTTGACTGCGACCCGTAAGCAGCGCGAGTACCTGTAATAAGCTTGTAATACCTGGTTGCGCATCCCAGTCAAAGTTCACTACGCCAACACTATCAGTCGTCGCGGACATAATCTTCTTGGCAGCTTCGTCTGGAGCATCTACCAACAATATCTTCGACTTGTCGTCGTCAGAACTCTTGCTCATCTTTTTGGTGGGATCAGTCAAGCTGCGAATACGTAGGCCCTTATCACGCTTCATAAACTCGGTTTGCTCTTTTGTTGACAAGGGAACGGTGAAAATCTCCCCAAACTTGTTATTAAACCTAGTCGCAATATCCCGCGTAATCTCTAAGTGCTGAAACTGATCCTCGCCGACGGGCACATAGGTTGCGTTATACAGAAGAATATCGGCCGCCATTAACACAGGATAGTTAAACAGCCCCATGGTGACGCTTTCCGAGCTTTCGCCATTCTTTTCTTTGAACTGTGTCATGCGCCCCATCTCCCCGACATACGTAAAGCAGTCGAGAATCCAAGTCAATTCACTGTGTGCCGAAATGTGGCTCTGTCGGTAGACAAATGTATCAGGATTATCTAAATCAAGTCCTGCGGCAATAAAATACTTCAGATTGTTCAGCGTATTCTGGTATAAGTTCTGGTGATCAATGGGGGTTGTAAAGCTATGAAGATCGGGCACAAACATATTTATTTGGTACTCGCCAGCATACTGTTTTTGCATTTGCACAATCGGGACAAATGCACCTAAATAGTTTGCAAGTGTCGGTTCTTCGTTCGAGCGGATTCCAGTGAGGATAACAGGCTTGTTCATTGCTACTTATTATAGCTTACTTCTTGACGATAGCCGCGACTTTGTCGGCGACTGCGTGTTCGTAGAGACCAACAACCTCATGTCCAGCTGCAACAGTGTGCAATGAAATATTCTTACGAGCTTTTTTTAGCTTTCCAAGATGCGTCGGTATGACCAAGATATCAAAGACCCCCCTCATCATGTGAATTGGAAGGCGTAGTCGCCTGACATCGCGAAGCGCTGTTTGATTTATAATCATTGCTTCAAGCGTTGCCATGTACGTTTCAGCATTTGATTCGTCTATATAGAATACAGGGCCAGCAAGTTTGTAGCGCTGTGCGATCTTAGCTAGTTCGACAAACTCATTCTTGTGCCTAGTCGCTAAGCGAAAGATCCGACGTAGCGCTCTATCAGGCGAAGCGCGAAACGGCAAATCGTCTTCCTCGGGCTGGTAGAACGGCGGGCTACATAACACTAAAGAGGATACCTGAAGCGGGAAGCGACGCGCCATTTCGATGGCTACCATTGAACCCAGTGAGTGGCCGACAATGTGGAACCTTCCAAATAGTCCCAGCTGCAGCAGTGTCTTGTGTACTGCCCTCGCCTGGGTTCGTGCGTTGTACATCGCCCACGAGGGCTTAGGTGACTTCCCAAAGCCAAGTAGATCAACGGTTACCACCTTGACTGTATCCGGTAGCCGCTTTATTACGCCGTCCCACGATTTTTCGGAGTTCCCAATACCGTGGATCATCACAAAAACGTGTTTGCCTTTGGGGTTATGCACCGTCGAGTGAAGCGTATACGGCACGCGCAGCCAACGATGAATAATTGTGTCGAATAATCTTTGAGTAATTTTCACCGATGCTCCTCTCCTATCCAGGGATTATACAGCAAGAAAGCCTCCTTTTGACAGGAGGCTTTCTGATGCTGAAGTGTTAAACTAACGCTTCGAGAATTGTTCTCGCTTACGAGCTGAACGAAGTCCGTACTTCTTACGCTCTTTCTCTCGTGAGTCTCGCTTAAGAAACCCAGCTTTTTTAAGAGTAGAACGTAGGTCGGCGTGACCAGTTGTCAGTGCTTTGGCGATTGCCAATTTGATTGCATCGACTTGTCCGGCAATACCACCGCCTTGAACACGAATCGTGATGTCGAAGTCTTTCTGCTTGCCAACAAGGGCAAGTGGGTCAGTGACTTCGGCAAGCAATGTCTTGTTCTCGCCAAGGTATTCAGCGGCTGGCTTATCGTTGATTGTCAGCTCACCTTTTCCTTTGTACAAACGAGCACGAGCGGTTGCGCTCTTGCGTCGTCCAAGCCCGTAGAAATAGCTACCAGTTGCCATATTACTTGACCTCTACTTTCTTTGGGGTTTGTGCTGTGTGTGCGTGCTCTTCGCCTGCAAACACCTTCAGGCGTCCAAGACGTCCGTCAGCAAGCTTGTTGCTAGGAATCATGCCCTTTACAGCTGCTTCAATGATTCGTTCTGGGAACTTCTCACGTACCTGCTGGAGTGAAGCATCCTTAATACCGCCGGGGAAACCACTGTGTCGGTAATAGATCTTGTCAGTCTCTTTGTTACCCGTTACGACAGCCTTAGCTGCATTGATAACGACTACATAATCGCCATTATCGACATGAGGGGTGTAGGTTGGCTTTGACTTACCGATAAGGTAGTTCGCAATCTGAGTTGCAGTACGACCGAGAGGTGCACTTGAGGCGTCAATAAGGTACCACTCACGACTAACGTCGGCGGTCTTTTGACTAAATGTCTTTGCATTAACCATTACTTTTCCTCCTCCTTCGTCTCAACAGCGACGGGAGTATCTTTAATTTCGTCTACAAATGCGATAGTTGCCATTTGAGCTCCATCACCAACGCGCAGACGAGTACGCTCGACTCGCACGTGACCGCTGGTACGGCCTTTCAGCTGTGGCGCAATGCCGTCAACAAGACGGAATGCCGCAGCTTGTGTCGAGAGGCCTGCGATCACCTTACGACGATTCGCAAGATCACCCTTCTTTGCTTTTGTGATGAGTTTTTCAATGTATCGGACGAGCTCCTTGGCCTTCGGAAGCGTTGTTTCGATCTTACCGTGCTCTACGAGACTTGTTGCCAAGCCCTTCAAGAGTGCACGACGCTGATCACGCTCGCGGCCAAATTTACGTCCTTTATATCCGTGTCGGTGCATACTAGAGTTCCAGTTCCGCCAACTTATCTTTTACTTCATCAAGCGCCTTGCTACCGAAGCCCTTCAACTCACGAAGATCCTGCTCGCTTAACGTAACAAGGTCACGAACTGAGCGGATTTCGTTGTTGATGAGTGCGTTAGCTGTACGGGCGCTCAGGTTGAGCTCTTCGATAGGAGTGTTGAGTTCGTTTGACTCTTCTTCAACATCCTGACCGAGAGCTGGAGCTGCCTCAACAGTTGTACTTCCCGCAAGGGCAGTGTACTGATTGACGAGGATTGCAGCCGCTTCTTCAAAGGCGTCACTTGGGCTAATAGAGCCGTCAGTTTCGACGTTCAAACGAAGCTTATCAAGGTTTGTTTCTTGACCAACACGTGTTGAATCAACCTTGTATCGGACACGAAGGACTGGGCTAAAGACTGCGTCCAATGCGATCATGTCGCTGTGGAGGCGCTGTGCGCTTGAGTCTTCGATAGTTTGGTAGCCACGACCAGATTCAACCACAAAGTCCATAACGATAGCCTTTTTAGGATCATCTATAGTCAAGATTACTTGTGCCGGGTTAATGACTTCAACGTCAGCGCTCGTCTTGATGTCGGCTGCAGTGACTGCGCCTGCACCCTTCTTCTCTAGACGCAACTCAATTGCTTCGTCAGTGGAAACCTTCAATTTAACATTCTTGAGGTTAAGCATGATATCTACGACATCTTCTTTTACGCCAGGAACAGTAGTGAACTCGTGGCTCACACCTTCAATGCGGAAGGCGGTGATAGCGCCACCTTTAATGCTCGAAAGCAGTACACGTCGAAGGCTGTTGCCCAATGTGTTGCCATATCCGGCCTGTAGAGGCTCAATAACGAACGATGCGCTGTGTGCGTCGTGTTCTTCAACACTTGCAAGTGCGGGGTTGTGAATTACTTTTGACATATTCTAGGCTCCTTACCCTTACCGTGAGTAATACTCAACGATTAATTGTTCGTTAATATCAGCTTCTGCTTCATCGCGTGTAGGCGCTCCGGTGACAGAAATGGTCATTTTTTTTACGTCGCTCTTTAGCCAGCTTACGGCTGATGCATTTGCGTTTGCACTGACATCGGCAAGCATACTAAAGTAACCAGATTTTACACTCTTTGGACGAACGGTCAGCTCATCACCTGGCTCCATTCGAATTGACGGAATGTCAACGCGACGACCGTTCAGCATAAAGTGGCCATGGCCAACAAGCTGACGGGCAGCACGGCGACTAGTTGCAAAACCAGCACGATAGACGGTGTTGTCGAGTCGTTGCTCGAGCATTCGCAACAGGTTCTCACCCGCAAGGCCGTCTTGTCGAGTTGCTTCGTTCATAAGCTTCGCGAACTGCTTTTCAAGCAAGCCGTAGGTACGTCGTACTTTCTGCTTTTCGCGAAGTTGTGTCAGATAAAGACTTGGCTTTCCCTGACGACCATGGGCGTGCTGACCAGGAATACCAGTCTTACGGGCCATAATCTTGTGCGCCTTAGGGTGAAGGGCGTAGCCCTCACGACGCGATTGTTTCACAATAGGAGATACATCTCGTGCCATGATTAACCCCTTCGTGCCTTACGAGGACGGACGCCGCCATGAGGCACGCCGGTCACTTCTTTAATACTATCAATGGTAATCTCGTAGGTACCTAGCGCACGCATTGCTGCATCACGCCCCATACCAACACCCTTAACGAAAACGTCAACTGCTTTCATGCCGAACTGAGTCTTAGCGACTTCAGCCGCTTTTTCTGATGCAATCTGTGCAGCGTAGGCGGTGCCTTTCTTGCTTCCACGGAAACCAGTGGCGCCAGCGCTACTTTGCGTTAAGACGTTACCCTTTTTGTCAGTGAAGCTAACGATCGTGTTGTTGAACGTTGCTTGAATGTGTAGCTGACCAGCAGGAACTGATCGGCGTTGCTTTTTGCGACTTGCTGTCGGTTGTGTAGTTTCAGCCATCATATTCCTTTCTAGGTCTTACTTGCTGACTTAGGTTGTGCGCCACCAACTGCGATTGCGCGTCCCTTACGAGTTCGTGCATTCGTACGGGTTCGTTGACCACGTACTGGCAAACCAGCCTTGTGGCGTAGTCCACGATACGCATTGATGTCTTTAAGTCGTTTAATATTGTTGGTTACCAAGCGCTGTAGGTCGCCTTCGACAGTATATTCTGAATCAATAACGTCTCGGATCCTTTGTTCTTCAGCCTCGGTGAGATCTTTCACCCGAGTGGTCGGCTCTACTTTAGCCGCCGCAAGGATGGTCGATGCAAATTTCGGACCGATGCCGTACACGTACGTCAAAGCGATCTGAACTTGCTTTTCTGCGGGAATAACTACCCCTGCAATTCGAGCCATGCTTAACCCTGCCTTTGCTTATTCTTAGGTTTTTTCTTGTTGATAACACGAAGAACGCCCTTACGACGAACTATTTGGTCATCAGGACTGATTTTTTTGACACTCGCACGAACTTTCATGAGCGTTTAAAAACTCCAGTTTAATTTAATCTTTGTAGCGGTACGTGATTCTTCCCTTAGTAAGATCGTAAGGGGTCATCTCGACGTCCACCTTATCACCAGGCACAAGGCGAATATAATTCTTTCGCATTTTACCGCTGATGTGCGCGATGATGCTTAAGCCATTCTCAAGTTCAATCTTAAATTGCGTATTAGGCAGTGCTTCCACCACCTTCCCGCGCATTTTAATGACTTCCTTTTGACTGACCATAAGTTACAGTAGTGAATTATACAGTATATCTCTGTAAGAGTAAAGCGTTTTCAAGAATAGAATACCGAGCTCACTCGGCAACTTGTGAATATAATTTTATTGTAGCAAACCCAGACGCTGTGTCAATCTCATTCCAGGGGCGACGTCGTAGACGTCAAGCCTGGAATGAGGAGCTTAGTTTTTAGCAAGTATGGCTATTTGTAGTCATCGTACGTCACCATCAAGGCACGCGAGTTAATCTGGCGTAGCGCCTCAAGCCCTACAGAGACCACGATTAGAAGCCCAGTACCGCCAATCGAGAGGTTGGTGCCTGTGATGCCCGCAACCTGGAATAGTAGGTACTCTCCGATAAATGGCGTGACGGCAATAAACCCAAGCACCAGCGCACCAAACAAGATTAAACGGTTCACCGTACGCACTAGGTACTTCTCGGTGCTCTTTCCTGGGCGCACACCTTCGATGAAACCACCCTGCTTCTGAAGGTTCTCAGCGATTTCGCTCGAGTTAAACACAATACCTGTATAGAAGTAGGTAAACAAGATCACAAGGAAGAAGTAGAAGCTAGGGTAAATAAAGGCCTGCCATGTTTCTCCAACAAAGTTCCCCGGATTTGGTGCCTGGAACCACAGAATCAAGTTGTCGGCTATCTCGAAGTAGTCTGGATTGCCGGTCGCTTTCAGCACCTGCCCAATGAAGGCCGGCAGCGAGAGAAAGGCAACAGCGAAGATGACGGGGATGACTCCGGCAGCAATCAACTTCACTGGAAGGATACTCTTAACTCCCCCATAATTACTATTACCCTGAACACGCTTCGCATAGTTGACGGTAATGATGCGCTGAGCTTCATTAATCTTCACCAACAGGTACAGCAAGGCAAGCGAGACTGCCGTTATGGATATGGTGACCCAGAACACCACCGGGTTCACGGGGATTTCAAACCACCCAAAGACATTTAATGCGCCGCCTGACGTGTCAAATAGACCACTAAAGAGCGTCGTAAGTATTGACGGAAGCTGACTAATAATACCAGCAAAGATCAACAAGCTAATACCATTTCCGACACCTTGCTCAGTAATCAGCTCACCGAGCCACATCAGTAAGATCGCTCCGGCCGTCATTGCTCCAACGGCAACAATCCATTCTATCGGTGTCGGGTCAGCTAACACAGTCGTATTACCCGCTAATACCGTCTGCCGCAGGATATATATAAAGGCGATCGACTGAATAATAGCCAGCGGAACAGATACGATACGCGTCCACTGGTTGATCTTTCGACGACCAGATTCACCGTCCTTGTTCAGTTCTTCAAGACGAGGAATTGCCTTGGTGAGCAACTGAGAAATAATGGATGCTGTAATGAATGGCGTTAGGCCCACCAGCACAATTGCAAAACTGGCCAGTGCGCCACCAGAAAGAAGATTGAGGAAGCCGCCAAAGTCGGTGCTACTGACAACGCTGTTCAAAACATCACGGAGTTGTGTAGGGTCAGCGAGAGGAACGGGAATCACAGATAGGAATCGATACGCGACGATAATACCAAGAACGATCAGCAGTCGCTTCTGCATGTCCTTGTTTTTGAGTGATTTGAAAATTGTTTTCCAGTTCATCAGAAAGTCCGTAGTACCTACAATTAATATCTAAGCTCTTTCCATTATACACTCGGCGCACCATAAATACAGAGCGCATTAATAGATTCTTATCGAAATAAGAAGAACACGCAGATTGTACGTGTTCTTCAAGATTCCAGTTAGCTGAGAACTACTTATCGCCTGCTTCGGCTTCTTTCGTACTTTGCTTTAGAGGAACGGCTGTTTTCTCGAAAGATCCACCAGCTTTCTCGATTGCAGCTTGAACACTCTTGCTGGCGCCAGCTACTTTCAAGGTTACTTTTTCAGTAATCTCACCACGAGCAATCACTTTGACTGCGTGGAAAGGTGTTGAGATGTATCCTGCCTCAAAAAGCGTTTGGTTGTCGACTGTCTTGCCTTTGAATTCATTCAAATGATCAAGATACACAACCTGCGCAGGAGTACGAATACTCTTGAACCCTCGTGCCTTAGGCACTGCACGAACGAGCGTTCGCTGTCCACCCATAAAGGTAGCTCCCAGCTTTTTACCTGTACGCGCGCCCTGACCTTTTGTACCACGTCCGGCAGTTTTACCTTGTCCGGCAGCGATACCACGGCCTACTCGCTTGCGAGTTTTACTAGCAGAGACATTGAGTTCGTTATACTTCATCACTCACCTCCTTCTTAGTAGTCTTCTTGGCAGGTTTTTGCTTTGTCGTCATCCAGTCCTCACGAGGAACAAGCGCACGAAGTGCCTCAACAGTTGCATACGCAATGTTCACCTTGTTCGTTGAGTTTAATGACTTAGACAAAAGGTTGCGGATACCGGTAACACCAATGATGGATCGGACAACACCACCGGCAATAATTCCGGTACCTGGTGCAGCTGGCTTCAGCAGTACTTGGGCTCCTGAATACTTCACTTCGTTTTCGTGAGGAATCGTTTCCTCATTCATTGCGAAGGTAATCATGTTCTTCTTAGCCACATCGGTAGCCTTAGCGATAGCAAGTTGTACGTCTGTACCCTTTGCAACACCAATTCCTACCTTGTTTTTGTGGTTTCCGACAACGACAAGTGCCTTAAATCGGAAACGGCGGCCACCCTTCACAACACGCGACACACGATCGATGTTGATGACGAGCTCTTCAAATTCTTTTGGCTCTGCCGGCGCTTGTTCGCGGCGACGCGGAGCACGTGAACGTGGATCAGCCATATTAAAACTCCAGTCCTTCCTTACGGGCAGCGTCTGCTAGTGCAGCTAAACGCTTTGCGTATTGTCGACCGTTGCGGTCAAACACAACAGTTGTAATTTTCTTTTTCAATGCCTTCTTGGCAATGTCCGCACCAACAATAGTTGCCTGCTCTGACAAGCTGCCAGTCTGCTTCGTGCCAACAGTCGTAGCGTAGGCAATCGTTTTGCCGTTAGCATCGTCAATCAGCTGTGCATTCACATGCTTGTTGCTAATTGTGACGGTCAATCGAGGTCGCTCGGCGGTTCCGTGCACCTTTGCGCGTACGCGACGTGCTCGAAGAGCTCGGTTAAGGAGTTTACTTGAAAGATTACTCATGATTATTTTCCTGCCTTTCCGGCCTTGCGAAGGATAACTTCGTCAGCGTATTTAATTCCCTTGCCCTTGTATGGTTCAGGTTTCTTTAGGCTACGGATTTCAGCTGCAACCTGGCCGACCAATTGCTTGTCGATGCCGTTAACAGTAATCTCCATTTTGTTTACCGCAAGCTGAACACCTTCTGGGGCACGATACTTAACAGGGTGAGAGAAACCAAGCGACATGTCAATTTCTTGACCGCCACCACTTACGCGGAAGCCAACGCCGTTGACTTCTAGCTTCTTCTCAAATGCTTTGGTTACGCCCTCTACGGCGTTGTTTAGCAACGAACGCTGTAGTCCGTGCTGTGCTTTTGCGATGCGCTCATCATCCTTACGGGTAACGATTGCGTTCTCTCCCTCGATAGTGACCGTTACGTCTGACAAATGAGGCACCACGAGCTGGCCTTTTGGACCAACAACAGTAATAGCATCATCGCCGACCGTGATTGTCACGCCTGAGGGGATCTGAATTGGTAGTTTTCCGATTCGACTCATGATATTTCCTTTCTATTAATAAACCTTCAGCAGGAGCTCACCACCAAGACGCTGTTTTGTTGCGTCCTGACCAGTGATAACACCCTTAGAAGTACTGACAAGAACAATTCCACGGCCGCTCTTGACCTTTGGAATATCAGTGGCGCTCACGTAGACGCGGCGTCCTGGCTTCGAAAGTCGAGTGATCTCGTTGATGGTAGCGTTCTCACCTGGGTTGTTGATGGTGACGACCAAGATGTCTCGTGGCTTTGCGGCCTCGATCTTGACGGCACTTAGGTATCCGGCTTTTTTAAGCTGCGTTGCAACAGTGTGCTTTAGCTTGCTCGAAGGAACTCGGATTTCGTGCTTTCCAACCATGATTGCATTACGAATGCGGGTTAGGAGGTCAGCGATGGGGTCTGTAGATTGTAGTGACATATGCTTACTCCTTTCCTACCAGCTACTCTTTGTAATACCAGGGATTTGTCCCTTTGATGCTTTATCGCGGAAGTTGATACGGCTTAGGCCGAATCGACGCATGTACCCACGAGGACGGCCATGTAGGGCGTCACGGTTCTTCCAGCGTGTTGGTGAACTGTTGAGAGGAAGCTTGGCTAGCCCTTCTAGATCACCCATACCCTTGAGCTCAGCGCGCTTTTCGGCGTACTTCAAAATCATTTTCTTTCGTTTTTCGTCGCGAGCGACAGCAGATTTCTTAGCCATTACCGAACTCCTCCTTCTTTTTCAAATGGAACACCGAATTTCTCCAGGAGCGCACGGCTGTGTACTTTGTCGTCTCCGCTGATTACAAATGTAACCTGCAAACCGTGTACATGCTGTGTCTCTTCAAATGAAAGTTCTGGGAAAATTGACTGTTCGACAATACCAAGGTTGTAGTTACCACTCTTATCGAATGCCTTTGCACCGACACCGTGAAAGTCACGTACGCGAGGCAGAGCTACGTTGACCAATCGGTCAAGGAATTCATACATACGCGCACCACGAAGGGTGACGTTTAGCCCGACACGGTTCATGCCTGCACGGATTTTAAATCCGGCAATCGACTTGCGTGCCATACGGTCAACGGGGTGTTGGCCAGTAATCTTAGTGACGGTGTTGCGGACTACTTCGTAGTGGCGCTTGTCGTCTTTGTTCTTTCCAATCCCCACGCTGACTACAATTTTTTCAAGCTTCGGAACCTGGTGTACGTTCTCTAGGCCTAGTTCGGCTTGTAGTTCCTTGACGTACTGTGTAGCGTACATGGCTTTCAGGCGAGGAGAGGTCTGGCTGATAGCTGGTGTTGCTGTTTTTGCCATTACTTGATCTCCTTATTATTTACTTGGCGTGCAACCCGAGTTCGAACACCGTCATTTTTCAGGTAGCCAACTCGGCTTGTTTTACCAGTCTTGTCATCAACAACCAACGCAACCTTGTGTAGAGGAACAGGAACATGAATGTCCTTGCTGCCACCACGAGGGTTAAGCTGGCTTGGTTTGACGTGACGGTGCTTTTGCCCGATACCTTCAATCAAAACTGCGTTTTGCTTGGAAAGTACCGCAACAACCTTACCGGTCGTACCTTTTTGAGCACCACTGATGAGTTTCACGGTGTCACCTTTTACGATTCTCTTAATAGCAGGCATTATAGTACCTCCGGAGCAAGGCTGATGATCTTTGCGTAACCTTGTTCGCGTAGTTCACGCGGAACGGGACCAAAGACACGGGTGCCCTTAGGACTCTTGTCGTCGTTAATGATCACTGCAGCGTTGTCATCAAAAACAATCGTGCTGCCATCTTTACGCTTAATTTGGTTGCGAGTTCGCACAACAACAGCCTTTACGACTGATTTCTTCTTAACCGCACCAGTCGGGTTCGCTTCTTTTACGGTAGCAACGATAACGTCACCGACATGCGCGTAGCGACGTGCCGTACCACCAAGAACACGAATACAAAGGATTTCCTTTGCGCCACTGTTATCAGCGACCTTTAGACGAGTTTCTTGTTGGATCATACCGTTTCCTCCTTCAGCTCAATAGAACCGCGGGCCTTCTCTTCAACCTTCGCCAACGTAAATGACTTGGTCTTCGAGATAGGACGAACTTCCGAGATGGTGACTTTGTCACCTTCGTTTGCTTCATTCTTCTCATCATGAGCAGTGTATTTACGGCTCACAGTGTACTGCTTGCCATAAATTGGGTGTGTTTCACGGCTGGTGACCGTGACAGTGATTGTCTTGTCAGCCTTGTTAGAGGTGACAATGCCAGTAAGTGTCTTTGCCATATTAGTTTTCCTCCTTTACGACTGATTTCGATGCACTGTTGATGGCGGTGTGCAAACGGGCAATGTTCTTGCGCTGAACGGTCAGAACGTGTGGATTAACCAGCTCTCCCTGTACGTGACTCTTGCGTGAATCAAGGTGTTCACCCTGAAGCTTCACCAAGTCCTCTCGTAGTTGAGCAACTGTCTTCACTTCTTCTGCCTTCTTTGCGCCAGCCATTATCCTTGCTCCTTTGAAATGAATTTCGTCTTTACTGGTAGTTTGTGGGCGGCGAGTCGCATTGCTTCACGAGCAACCGATTCCTCAACACCCTTCATTTCAAACAATACCGTACCGGCTTTCACCTTGGCGACGAAGAACTCAGGGTTTCCCTTACCGCTCCCCATCTTTACATCCTGCGGCTTACGCGTGCGAGGAATGTGAGGGAAGATACGGATCCAGATCTTACCACCACGCTTGATATAGCGGGTCATTGCCTGTCGAGCAGACTCGATCTGACGAGAAGTGATATCGTTATTACTTTGCGATTGTAGCCCATAGTCACCAAAGGCAACATAGTGTCCACGAGTAGCGACGCCTGGGTTTTTGCCCTTACGGACTTTTCGGTACTTAGTTTTGCGTGGCAATAACATGATTAGTCGCTCCTCTCACCTTTGTAAATCCATACCTTAACGCCAATGATACCGGCAGGTGTCTTAGCGCGTGCAGTGTGGAAGTCGACGTCAGCGCGAAGCGTGTGCAAAGGAACAGATCCTAGCAATACTTTTTCGCGTCGAGCCATCTCAGCGTTATTCAAACGACCAGCAACCTGGATACGTACACCCTTTGCTCCAGCGTTCATCGTATTCTGCGCGGCCATCTTTGTAGCACGGCGGAAGTTAGAGCGTCGCTCAAGTTGGTGTGCGATGTTTTCGGCAACAAGCTTTGCAGACATGTCTGGGCGCTTGACTTCTTCAATGTTGATACGGATAGGTAGGCTGGCAATTTTTTCCAGCTCACTCTTTAGTTCGGTAACACCCGCACCACCGCGACCAATTACCACACCTGCTTTTGCAGTATGAATGGTGATTGTGATCAGATTAGCTGAACGCTCGATCTCTACGCGAGAAATCGTTGGACGTGCAGCAAAACGTGCTTCAACGTGGTCACGCAGACGGATGTCTTCAGCAAGCCAGGTTGCAAAATCTTTTTTACCAGCAAACCATCGAGAATCCCAGTTCTTGTGAACCTGGAGACGGAAGCTGATTGGATTAACTTTTTGTCCCATTATTTCTTCTCCTCTACAGTCTTAGCAGCCGGAGCTTTCTTCTTAGGCTTCAGCGCACCCGTTACTTCAACCAGAATATTCGAAGATTTCTTCTGGAATGGCAGAGCACGTCCACGGCTCGCAGGAACAAATCGCTTTAAACGAGTACCTGTCGTCACAGAAAGTGTCTGGATAACAAGGGTCTTGCCGTCAAAGCCATGGTTGTTAATTGCGTTAGCGCGGGCGCTTTCAATTGCTTTAATAACAGGGCGTGCAGCGCGCTTTGGGGTGTGGTTTAGAATCACAAGTGCATCCTCAACTGTTCGGTTACGGACAAGACTTGCGACCAAGCCAACCTTGCGTGGCGCCTGGTCAACGTTCTTTGCGTATGCGCGTACTTTTGTAAGATCAGCCATATTACTTCGCCTTGCCTCCGTGCTTACGGAACTTACGAGTAGGGCTAAACTCACCGAGCTTGTGACCTACCATGTTCTCTGAAACAAGTACGGGAACGTGAACTTTACCGTTGTGGACAGCGATAGTGCGGCCAACCATTTCGGGGCTGACAACGCTTGCGCGTGCCCAAGTTTTAATAATTGTGCGGTCTTCGATGCCAAGAGCTGCGACTTTCTTCGCGAGCTTGAAGTCAACGAATGGACCTTTCTTCAATGATCGACTCATTATCGCTTCCTCTTCGCGTCATGACGCGTTCTTACAATTAATCCCGATACGTCTTTACGTCGGCGTGTTCGATATCCTAATGTCAATTGGCCCCATGGAGTACGTGGTGCCTTACCAGAACCGTGACGTCCACCGTCACCACCACCATGTGGGTGATCTGCAGCGTTCATAACCACACCACGAACACCCGGGCGAATACCCTTGCGTCGGTTGCGGCCAGCTGAACCGATCTTGATGTTTTGGTGCTGGACGTTGCCAACAACACCAAGAGCAGCAGTTGCCTCTAGACGAATCTTGCGAACCTCACCAGATGGCATACGCACCTGTGCATAGTCGCCTTCTTTCGCCATCAATTGAGCCTTCGTACCGGCAGCACGTACCATTTGGGCACCTTTACCAGCGTGAAGCTCGATAGCGTAGATCTGCGAACCAACAGGAATGTTTGCCAGCGGCATACGGTTACTTGATTCGATAGGCACATCAGCGCCACTTTGGATAACTTTTCCAATCTTCATAGAAGTGTCGGCGAGAATGTAGTGGTAAAGACCGTGCTGGTCCTTTACTCGCGCAATGCGAGCACTACGGTTCGGGTCATACTCAATGTGCTCGACGGTCACAGTCATGCCGGCAGGCAGGTTGTGATTCATCAAACGGTGATGACGCTTGACGCCTCCACCACGGTGACGAACAGTGATGCGACCAGTGTTATTGCGACCAGCGTTTTGCTTCTTGCTCTTCGTAAGGCTCTTCAGCGGCTTACGAGTTGTCACGTCACTCAAGTCTTGAGAAGTCATACCGCGACGAGCAGGAGTGGTTGGATTGTATTGCTTAATTGGCATTACTTCTTCTCCTCTTCTTCAGCTGGCTGTTCGAATACACTGATTGAACCGCTTGCAAGCGTGACATACGCCTTCTTGCTGTCAGTTCGTGTTGTCGTGCCAGGATAACGGTTTTTGCCTCGTGAGAAGCGGATTGCCTTACCTGACTGAACCAGAGTTTTAATACCTGCAACCTTAACGTCGTATTGCGTCTCGATTGCGTGGGCGATTTGTTGCTTGTTGGCTGTCACAGGGGCAGTAAACACGTAAGTGTTCTTCTGGCTCTGCCCATAGGCCTTTTCAGTAGTTACGGGAGTAACAAGAATCGGTGCAATCATATTACGCCTCCTCCTTTACAAGCCAGCTCTTCAATGTTGCAAGCGAGCTCTTTGAAAGAACAATCGCGTCAGCGTTGAGGATGTGGTAGACACTAAGGTACTTTGTGCTTACCAGCAATACGTTCTGAATGTTGTTTGTCGCACGAATCAACTCTGGAGTCTTTTCGTCAACGGCAATCAATGTCTTGCGAGTAAACTTATTATCAGCCAAGAATTTCACAATTTCGGCAGTCTTTCCAGTTGTCTTGACGTCCATAACATGGACTTTACCTGACTGGTGAGCAAGGGTGAGTGCCTGGCGAGTTGCCTGGCGTCGTGCTTGGGTCGAGATCTTCTTGACATAGTTTTCGTTACCGAGTGGTCCGAAAACGATACCACCACCGCGCCAAATTGGGTTACGAGATGAACCGAATCGTGCACGTCCTGTACCCTTTTGCTTCCATGGCTTCTTACCACCACCGCGAACTTCACCACGAGTCTTCGTAGTAGCGCTTGCAGTGCGGCTGTTTGAAAGGTAGACGTCATACGCAAGTCGTACGAGCTCATGGTTCTTGACTTCAACAGCAAACACTTCTTTTGGAAGCGCTACGGTTTTTTCGGCTGTCTTTGCAGCAGTTGTAGTAGCCATTATGCCTTTCCTCCAATCACAATCAGACCTTTCTTTGGTCCAGGAACAGCACCGCGGAGTCCGATAAGATTGTTCTCGATGTCAATGTAGGTGACAACAAGATTCTTAACGGTCACTTGGTCGTGGCCCATACGTCCAGCCATGCGCTTACCTTTAAAGACCTTCTGTGGGTACATCGAGCCGATAGATCCCGGCTTACGAACGTTACCTTTACCACCGTGCGACTTCTTGTGTCGCTCAAAGTTGTGGCGTTTAATGGTTCCAGCAAAACCTTTTCCCTTGCTGGTGCCAGTTGCACTCACCAGATCACCGATCTGGAATGCAGTGACATCGATTGTGTTGCCTACCGTCATTTCTTCGGGTAGCGTGTCAACACGGAATTCCCGAATATGCTTCGGAGTAGTTGTGCTGGCTTTCACGTGCCCAGCAACGGCCTTGCTCAGGTTCTTACCCCCATCAAATCCTACTTGGACTGCGTTGTATCCGTCGGCTTCGACAGACTTTACCTGAGTCACAGTCACAGGACCAGCTTTAATAAGCGTGACAGGAACTGCCTTGCCATCTTCGCTGATGATTTGGGTCATACCAATTTTGGTACCGAGAAGTGCTTTCATGCGCTTCATTCTCCCACTTAAAATTCTTGGTGTCTGGCAGTATCTGTAGCCCATTTATAGGGGTGAGACTTACCAATTCACCAAGAAAAGTTACTATATTCGTAAATGTTACCAACTTAATGTATCAAAAATACATCTGTTAGTCAAGAGGTGGAGACGTGCTGTATACTAGCTACATGCATACTTCACGACGTCGTTCATTTTGGCGTTTCCTGCGCCGGCACCTGCTACTTATTGTGATCATTATCTCGCTCGTGGCGGCCTCACTCATTACTATTAATTGGTTTACGAATTCAATCAACACCCTCACCGCTGAACGCCAAGCAGAATCAGCCGCCGAACTTGCACGTCTTGACGCCGAGATTCAGGAGATCGTAGAGCAAAGGGCAGAAGAAGAGCGCCTACGAAAGCTTGCAGAAGCCAAGAAGACTGCTGAAGAAGTTATACGCAACCCTTCACAGGCAGCACAAACGGTTGATGCATCTTCTTGTAACGTATCCGGTGAACGAACTGACGCAACTCAGCCATCGGTATTAGTGAACAAGAAACACTGTATTCAACCTCTCAGCTATGCCCCAAGCGACCTTGTCACCGTCAATGGTGCGACCATTAGTGCGAAGGCTGCCGATGATTTTCAGGCGCTGTTTGCAGCAGCTCAAGCAGCCGGGCAGCCCCTCTCTGTGACAAGCAGCTATCGTTCGTACTCCACACAAGTTGCGACGTACAACTACTGGGTGTCGATTAGCGGGGCATCTGGGGCCGACGAGTACAGTGCCCGCCCAGGGTATAGCGAGCACCAGACTGGCTTTGCAGTTGACTTTGCTAACTCTACGGAGAGCTGTAGCCTTGATTGCTTCGGAACAACACCTCAATACAGCTGGTTGCAAGAGAATGCTGCCACCTATGGTTTTATCCAGCGCTACTACGCGGGCAAGGAGAATGTCACGGGCTACATGGCCGAAGAGTGGCACTACCGCTACGTTGGGCCTACAGTGGCCCTTGATATGAAGGAGAAGGGCATTTTGACACTCGAAGAATACTGGGGGCTTCCAGGAGGCGACTACTAGACGGGGTTGCTAGTTCGACGAATGTGCGCAATAATACAAGCATTAGCGTAATCACTATTTAAGGAATTATATGGTTGCAAAAAAATCGGTCAAAAAAGTTACAAAAACACCTGCACGCAAAACTCCTACCAGGAAGAAGCCGTCTGCACGAAAATCTACCGCAAAAAAGGTAGAAGAAATGCGCTCTTTTCGTCTTTACAAGAACCAGACAGACTTTGTCAGCTTCCGAATTACCCGCCAAACCGTCTATTGGTCGATCCTACTTGCGGTCATTGTATTTACTCAGCTCTGGATTCTTAACATCCAGATGGAGATCGCTGACCTAACCAACGCCCTCCTCGCCGAGCAATAAAACACCTTGATCAAAAAAGCCTCCTGAGACGGAGGCTTTTTTATATCGAGTGAACTAAACTACATTCGAATTTCGGCGTCAACACCAGCTGGGAGGCTGAGGTTCTGCAGACTGTCGATAGTCTTCGGGGTAGCGTTGGTGATATCGATCAGACGCTTGTGAATACGCATTTCAAATGCCTCTCCACCCTTTTTGTAGACGTGTGGTGATTTTACCACTGTGAATGTGCTGCGTCGTGTCGGTAGCGGCACTGGTCCAGCTATCGTTGCGCCACTACGAATCGCAGTGTCGATAATTTGTTTTGCTGACTGGTCGATGACCTTGTGGTCATAGGCCTTCAGGCGAATACGGATGCGTAGACCCGCTTCTTTTGCTTCTGCCATAGGAAGAAACCTTTCTTGATTGTGCTCCGTAACCTCTGCTCGAATCGGTGTTGTTCTCGTCTGGCCGAGTTCTCGGGGCGATTAATAGTACCGACTTACGATACCATAAAATGGCAATTAAAAATACCCCCGACCACTCGAGGGTATTTTTTTTGGTCTGATACTAGATTACTTAGTAACCTTGGTAACTACACCAGCACCAACTGTCTTACCACCTTCGCGGATAGCAAAGTTCAAACCTTGCTCCATAGCGATTGGGGCGAGCAGCTTAACCGTAAAGGTAACGGTGTCGCCAGGGATGACAAGTTCTTTGTCAGCCGGAAGCTCAACTTCACCTGTAACGTCAGTTGTACGGAAGTAGAACTGAGGCTTGTAACCCTTAGAGAATGGAGTGTGGCGTCCGCCTTCTTCCTTCTTAAGGATGTAAACTTCAGCTTCAAACTCGGTGTGAGGAGTCAACGAGCCAGGCTTAACAATAACCTGTCCACGCTCGATCTGCTCACGCTCGATTCCACGAAGCAACAGACCAGCGTTGTCACCAGCTTGTCCACGGTCAAGGTTCTTCTTGAACGCTTCAATACCAGTTACGACTGAAGTCTGAGTGTCTTTAATACCAACGATTTCGATTGGGTCGTTTACGTTGATGACACCAGTCTCGATACGGCCAGTTGCGACAGTACCACGTCCCTTAATAGAGAAGACGTCTTCGATAGGCATAAGGAATGGCTTGTCGAGTTCACGAGTTGGCTCAGGAACATATTCGTCAAGTGCTTTGACGAGCTCCATAATAGCCTCTTCGCTCTCAGCATCACCTTCAAGAGCTTTTGTTGCAGAACCCTTGATGATAGGAGCGTCTTCGTCGTAGCCGTTCTTAGCAAGCAGCTCGCGGATGTCCATCTCAACAAGCTCAACGAGCTCAGGGTCAGCAAGGTCCATCTTGTTAAGAAAAACAAGGATCTTTGGCACACCAACCTGGTGAGCAAGAAGAACGTGCTCACGAGTCTGTGGCAGCGGGCCATCGTTTGCAGCAACCACAAGGATTGCGCCGTCGATTTGAGCAGCACCAGTAATCATGTTCTTTACGTAGTCGGCGTGACCTGGCATGTCGACGTGTGCGTAGTGACGTGACTCTGACTCGTACTCCTGGTGAGAGGTCGCGATAGTAATACCACGTGAACGCTCTTCAGGTGCGTTGTCAATCTGGTCATATGCAATAGGTTTGTTAACATCACTCGGTAGCTTTTTTGCAAGCACAGCGGTGATCGCAGCAGTCAACGTTGTCTTACCGTGGTCGACGTGACCCATAGTACCAACGTTAACGTGCGGCTTGGTTCGATCGAAATCTGCCATTTAAATTAATTCTCCTTTAGTTATTTTCGCATGAGATAACAATGTGCCTCACGACGTATACGTGTCATTATACATTCTTTTCCTTTGTGCGTAAAGTGTTTCATAAGGGAGATGTGCCTTTTGTTGTTACATCCCCGCAAGCCGAACATAATCCGCAGATGGAGCTAAATCTACGCCAGATTTCCCTGACGAGTAGACATACCGTCTCATAGTCGCCGAAGAGGAGACTTCATCCTCCCCCACCTCTAGCTGAAGCCTTATTGCTACTTCTGTCATAAATACGGTGAGTGACTCGTGCGCAAGCTTGACCATAAGACTGTGATGCCCCGCCAGCTGCTCGTCGTTGCCGTGCACAACGTCACAACGAATGGCATACCAAAAGTCAATCATGCCTCGCCAGTCAGTCTCATCCTCCAGCACTCCTTTCCAAGCGGAACCCTCGCGCACAAGCGGCCTATGCACGGTCAGTACATATATCCGACGCATTAGAGATCGAAGCTGACGCATGCAAGTGTCATCAAAACAGTCTTTCCATATCTGGTGACGGAGTTTGAGTTGCGCCAGCGCTCGTGCGTCTAAAGACTCTCCCGTTGAAGAGCGGTACCAGATGTTATACGAAGCATACAGCTGAAGATAGTATTGACCATAATCAATCTGAGATTTTTTAAAGTACGTCAGTATCATTTCCTGCTGGGCGTGTCGCAATACTGCTTTCATACGATCTGCTCCCTCTTGCCACCTGCTTCTATCGAGAAAGATGTTATCATTATCCCCATTAAGTCACACCCAGCCCTTATCTGCCGAGCCAAAGATAACGTGCGCATATCTGGCCGGCTGTATTGCGCACTACCCTCAAGAACAATAGACACGCCGCTTGCGTGCACCTCCAATAGTCGCTCGATCAGCTGACGCGTCACGGCCTCAACAGCCGATGGAGTCGCTGACTCAATTACTGATTCTCTCAGCGTTTCCCCGCCAGCGCTTTTAGCACTATATCGTAGCGGTAGTTGATAGACTAACGGCGGCTCTTTACGCTGAACCAGGCCAGCACGGACTCTTTCGGCAAGCTCAAAGGATGCGGATATGCGCGCCGCTTGAGCCACGCCAAGACCCTCGATCATCAGCAGTGTAGCAAAGGAGGGCGGCCGCCGATGATGGCGCAACACCTTCAGAACTGCACGAGCGATCCGCTCTACTGGCTGGGAACGAGTACCGACGCCTATCACGACTTGTAGTAACTCATGAGCCGACAAGGCATGCACCGCCTTTCGAGCGATCTTTTCCCGAGGCCGAAGTAGCGTGCTATTGCGAGTCATAGTGATAGTATAGAAAGCTATTCTTGCCTTGATCTTAACCAAACAAAAACCGAGGAGCGTATTTGCTCCTCGGCCTGTATCTATCGACGTATTACGACTTGTTCGTACGTTTTTCGATGATTTCTTGTGCTACATTCGGTGGTACTTCTTCGTATTGAGAAAGTTCCATTGTCGATGCAGCGCGCCCCTGGCTCATTGAACGAATATCGTTCGTGTAGCCAAACAGGTTAGAAAGCGGGACAAAGCCTCGAATCAGCTTTGCGCCACCTGGGATGTCTTCCATAGCATCAATACGGCCCCGACGTGCGTTTAAGTCACCGATGATATCACCCATGAACTCTTCAGGGGTTGAAACTTCAACCTTCATGACAGGCTCTAGGATAACAGGCTTTGCCTGCGGAATTCCGGCTTTCACTGCAAGCACACCAGCCAAGTTAAAGGCAAGTTCGCTGGAGTCCACGTCGTGGTAGCTTCCGTCGTACAGTGTCGCTTTGACGCCAATCATTGGGTAGCCAGCTAAGACTCCGCCGTCCAGAGTATCCTTCACTCCCTTCTCGACAGGCTTGCGGTATTCCTGAGGAACAACTCCACCCTTAATTTCATCGCCCCATTCGAATCCTTCACCAGATTCGGTCGGCTCAAATCGAATCCAAACATCACCAAACTGACCGCGTCCACCAGATTGCTTAGCGTGCTTACCTTGGGCAGTAGCAGTTCCACGAATTGTTTCGCGGAAAGCAACTTGCGGCTCACCAACGTTTGCTTCAACGTTGAATTCACGCTTCATGCGATCTACGAGAATCTCTAGGTGTAGCTCACCCATTCCAGACATAATCGTTTGGCCCGTCTCTTCATCAGTGTGAATACGGAAGGTCGGATCTTCTTCAGCTAAGCGCTGCAGAGCGATGCCCATCTTCTCTTGGTCGGCCTTCGTTTTTGGCTCAACGGCAATAGAGACAGGTGGTTCCGGGAAGTCGATTGACTCTAGTAGAACTGGGTGGGCAGAATCAGCCAAAGTATGGCCAGTAAACGTGCTCTTCAATCCTACAACAGCAGCGATGTCACCAGCGCTGACCGAGTCGATCTCTTCACGCTTATCGGCGTGCATACGAACGATACGGCCAATACGCTCTTTTTCGCCAGTCGTCGTGTTGAGGACGTAGCTTCCGGCGGTAAGCTTGCCGCTGTAGACGCGGACAAAGATCAAACGACCGACGAATGGGTCAGTTGCAATCTTAAAGGCAAGGGCAGCGAGTGGCTCAGTGTCAGATGGCTTGCGCTCAACTACATCACCAGATTTAGGGTTCGTACCCTGAATGTTCTCGACATCAAGAGGCGAAGGCAGGTATTCTGCCGTCAAGTCGAGTACCTTCTCGACAATCACGCCACGTCCGTCACCACCAGTAACAAGATAGAAGTCACCAGCGAGCACACGCTTACGCAATGCACGCTTTAGGTCTTCGATAGAAATTGACTCTTCACCTTCGTTCAGGAATCGCTCAAACAGCTCATCTTCGGCTTCAACAGCTGCCTCAACCAAAAGGCTTCGGGCATTCTTTGCTTTTTCGAGCATGTCAGCTGGAATCTCACCAACAACCAGCTCGTGGTCAGCAAAGTCCTTGTAGGTATACGCTTTCATGTCGATAAGGTCGACAACGCCATTGATTTCTTTTTCGAAGCCAATTGGTAAGTGAATCGGTAGTGCGTGTTTTGAAAGACGATTGTGAATTGAGTCAAGAGACTTATAGAAGTCGCCACCAATTTGGTTAATCTTGTTAATGAAACAGATACGAGGCACGCCATACTTGTTTGCCTGGCGCCATACTGTCTCAGTCTGGGCCTCGACGCCCATCTTGCCGTCAAAGACAACGACGGCACCGTCAAGCACACGAAGAGAGCGCTCTACTTCAGCAGTAAAGTCGATGTGGCCAGGTGTATCGATGATATTGATTTTGCAGCCCTTCCAAAAGCAGGTGACCGCAGCAGAAGTAATCGTGATACCACGTTCTTTCTCTTGCGCCATCCAGTCAGTTGTTGCGCTGTCGCCATCTGCACCACGGACTTCACCAATCTTGTGGTTAATTCCAGTACGGTACAAAATACCTTCAGTTGTCGTTGTTTTACCAGCGTCAATATGGGCGATGATACCAATATTTCGATAGTCCTTTAGGGGGACGTTTTTTTGAGCCATGTCGGTTCGTCTCTCTTCCTTGTTGCTTCAATTATTAACTAACCGCGGGCAAAGTGAGCAAATGCTCGGTTTGCTTCGGCCATCTTGTGAGTGTCTTCCTTTTTCTTGTAGGCAGCACCGGTCTCGTTATATGCATCGACAATTTCCATTGCAAGACGCTGGGCGTACGGCATACCATTGCGAGCACGTGCCGCTTGCACCAACCAGCTAAAGGCGTAGTGAAGTTGACGGTGACCTGCAACTGGGAAAGGAATTTGGTAGTTTGCTCCACCAACACGTCGAGATTTCACCTCGAAGTTAGGAGAAACATTTTTAAGAGCTTTTTCGAACACCTCAAGTGGGTTTTCGTGATCAAGCTTCTTTGCTGCAGATTCAAGCGCCTGGTAGACGGCACGTTCGGCAAGCAGCTTCTTGCCATCTAGCATAGACTTGTTGATAAGACGTTGGACAAGTGGGCTCTGGTACTTGCGATCAGGGCGAATTACTCGCTGCAGGCTAACAGTAACTTTACGCGGCATTACTTGGTCTCCTTCTTTGCACCGTACTTAGAACGGCCTTGCTGACGGTTTGACACACCTTGAAGGTCAAGGGCGCCACGAACAATGTGGTAACGAACACCTGGAAGATCTGGCACGCGGCCGCCACGAACAAGCACTACGGCGTGTTCTTGGAGGTTGTGTCCTTCACCACCGATGTAGGCCCATACTTCTTGACCGTTCGTCAAGCGAACACGAGCAACCTTACGAAGTGCTGAGTTAGGCTTTTTTGGTGTCTTGGTAGTTACTTTGATACACACACCACGCTTTAGCGGTGCATTCTGGTCGTAGTAGCGAGTCTTAAGCGCGTTGTGGATACGACCAAGAGCCGGAGATTTACTCTTCGGATTAGCAGTCTTGCGCGGCTTGCGCACTAGTTGATTGATTGTTGGCATGTTTAAATAAACTTCCTCATTAATATATTTTTTACAGTTATATAACTGCGTTTGCCTTCTCGGGTCAGCATCCCTTGTCGGCGAAGTTCATCTCAAGCTATCTGTCTTGTACACGTTTCAGATACCGATGAACGGAAACTCACCTGTAATCATAGCAGATTATTCAAGAAATGAAAAGGCCCGCCGAAGCGGTGAAGCTCGTAGCTTCTGCCTTTTCAGCGGGACGAGCCCGTTCACTCGCAAGCGAGCTTGTCATCGAGAGTGACGAGCACCTCACATAGCCGCGCGTGAGCTTGTTCGTAGGAGTTCGCCTCCATGATTTGGCACAGCTCATGGACCAGAGTTCTCAGCTCTTCGTAAGTGCGCACGTTCAGAAAGAAACGAGCGTGCTTCTCCACATCCTCATAGCCGCTAACGGTCACGATACCGACCACCCGATCGCGCAGTGCAACCAGAGATGTGCTTCCTTCGTGCTCTCGCTCGATACGCACGAGCTGCTCTGCAACTTGCGCGCTAATCTCCATAAGTGCAGCGCGCCTGAGGATGATTCGATTATTAGGAAGCGCCAGCACGTACGCATCCACGATAGTGAGAATTGCGGTGTACGACGAGACCCCACGAAGTCGCTCCGTGTAGCTTTCAGAGCCTCGGGCTCCGATTGAGTACATCTCGTGAAGAGCACGTTCTCGTAGATCCTTTGCGGAGACGATCCGCGTAGTCTCCCCTGTTTCTTGCATCTTGAACTCCGTTTCACTAATGGAACAGGACGGGCGTATCATACCATCTTGTGAGGAAACTAGCAATCTTTGAGCTAAGGGCTAGGCTGCTCATTTCACGTCCGAAAGACAAAACAGACCCCCACTGGAGGTCTGTTTTAAAGTATCTTTTGAGATGCAAAGCCAGCAGCTAGGCCGCTAGCTCAAGATCTTCTTCGATCTCTGCAACTGTATCATCGTCGAGTGTGTCGAGCGCAGTTGCGCTTGAGACACCGGTTCCAACTGGAATCTTACGTCCGATGATAACGTTCTCCTTCAATCCGTGCAGGCGATCGATACGACCGCTGACGGCTGCATTGATCAGTACACGAGTCGTGTCCTGGAACGATGCGGCTGAAAGGAAACTGTCAGACCAAATGGATACTTTTGTGATACCAAGAAGTAGCTGCGTAAACGCGACCTGTTCTTTACCGGCAGCAACGAGTGTCTCGTTGGCTTCCATGACGGCCGCCTTAGAGACAATGTCGCCAGTCACGAATGAGCTATCACCTGGATCTTCAACCTGTACACGGCTAAACATCTGTCGAACGATGACCTCAAGGTGCTTGTCAGCAACGTCTTGGCCCTGCGCTGCGTAAATACGGAGCACTTCGTTGATAATGTAGCGCTGTGTGGCTTCAATGTCCTTGAGGCGCATCAGGTCGTGCAAGTTCAATGAACCAGCTGTCAGACGGTCCCCCGCCTCAACAGTGTCACCTGACTTCACTACGAGCTGCGTATTGCCTGGGATCTCGTAGCGTACTGGAGAGCTGGCGTTTGCCGCAATGACGATGTGCTCGTCAGTGTACTCAACCACGCCATCAAATGGTGCAATGATTGGTCGAGATTCGCTCTCACCACTTGCCAAGACATCACCGACTTTTACGTCGGCGCCTGCCTTAACGGTTGGCGTACGGCCTTCGAGCTTGATGTGCTCAACATGACCGGCTTCAGGCGTGACTTGGACAATGTACTTCTTGCCATCTTCCCACTGCTCGACAACGCCCTTTACCTCTGAGACAAATGCCTGTCCCTTTGGAGAACGAGCTTCAAACAGCTCTTCAACACGAGGGAGACCCTGGGTGATGTCGCTTTCGGCAACACCACTTGCGTGGAAGGTTCGAAGTGTCAGCTGAGTACCCGGCTCACCGACTGACTGTGCAGCAATAACACCAACAGGCTGTGCAGTTGCAACAAGTGAGTTAGTCGACATGTCGATACCATAACTTGTTTGTGGAACGCCGCGCAGATTCTTGGTAGAAAGTACTGAACGAATCTTTACTTCCGACACACTAGCGTCAGCTTCAATTGCCTGTGCAATATCACGAGTAATGAGCTCGCCAGCTTTGACGTGTCCGGGGACATCAGCCGCAGCATAGCGACCATATAGTCGTTGTGCGAACTCGATCATGGTCTCTTCAGTTTCAGCGCGGTAGATAGCAAAGCCGTCATCGTCGCCTTCACGGTCTTCGACAGTAAATACATCCTGAGATACATCTACCAGACGCCGAGTGAGGTAACCCGAGTCAGCTGTCTTCAAGGCGGTGTCAATCAGACCCTTACGTGAACCACGAGTCGCAACGAATTGCTCAAGTGACGAAAGACCCTTCTTGTAGCTAGATCGAATCGGCAGCTCAATCTCACGGTTTGTCGCGTCGACCATGATACCAATCATGGCGCTTGCAAGCTGAACGTTAGAGATATCACCACGTGCGCCCGAGTTCACCATCACACTCACGCTAGTGTCCATGTCCTTGAGCTTCTCTTTCAAGAAGTCAGAAACATTACGGACGACGCCACGCCAGGTGTTAATGGTCAGCGCATATCGCTCTTCTTCAGTGATCAACCCTTGGCTGAATTGCTCACTAATCAAGGTAACCTTTGCATCACCTTCGGCAATGAACTCTTGTGTTTCTTCAAACTCAATGTAGTCATCCTTACCGGTAGACACAGCAGCGACTGTCGCAAAGCGGAAGGCAAGTCCCTTCATGCGGTCAGCAAGCTGCGCAGTTGCGTCAGCGCCAAATCGCTCGAAGACTTCACCAAGTACTTTCTTCAACTGCTTCTTGTTCTGCACTTCATTGTCATACGGATACTCTTCAGGAAGGATTTCGTTAAAGAAGGCACGTCCTAAAGTTGTTGTGCGCGCTTCACCCTTGATAAACAAGCGGATTGGCGTTTGTAGCTGGATGACTTTGTTGTCGTAGGCCATTTCAGCTTCGTAAATTGAGCTGTATGCTTTGACGTCAGTTGTCTGCGCACTCGGCTTGTTGTAGGTCAAGTAGTAGTTACCGAGAACGATGTCCTGCCCAATCGAGAGGACTGGTGCTCCATCGGCTGGCTTCAACAAGTTGGCGGTCGCGCTCATCAGAGTACGAGCCTCTTCCTGAGCCTGTCGGCTCAATGGAAGGTGAACCGCCATCTGGTCACCGTCGTAGTCGGCGTTAAATCCGTTAGCGACGAGTGGGTGCAATTGAATTGCCTTGCCTTCGACCAAGCGAGGCTTAAAGGCCTGGATAGACAGACGGTGTAGAGACGGCGCACGGTTCAACAGAACATACTTACCATCAATCACTGCGTCAAGGGCATCCCATACCACAGCTTCACCCGACTCAATCAGACGAGTTGCAGAGCGGATATTGTGAGCGTACTCACCAGTAATCAGCCAGTTGATCACAAACGGCTTGAACAGCTCGAGTGCCATTGTCTTAGGTAGACCACATTCGTCGATCTTCAACTTCGGACCAACCACAATGACTGAACGCCCAGAGTAGTCGACACGCTTACCAAGCAAGTTCTGGCGGAATCGCCCCTGCTTACCCTTCAACATGTCCGAAATGCTCTTTAGGCGGCGTCGACCACCGGTTGCATTAACGGCACGGCCACCACGAGCGGCGCTGTTGTCAATCAATGCATCGACAGCTTCCTGCAGCATACGCATTTCGTTACGGCGGATGACTTCAGGCGCGTTCAAGTCGATTAACTTCTTCAGACGGTTGTTACGGTTGATGACACGACGGTAAAGATCGTTTAGGTCAGATGTCGCAAAGCGTCCACCGGTCAACTGCACCATTGGACGAAGATCCGGAGGGATCACCGGCATAACGGTCATTGTCAAGCTGCTTGGCTTGATGCCAGCAGACTGCATACCCTCAAGTACCTTCAGGCGCTTCAGAAGTTTCTTCTCGCGTTGACCCTTAGCACTCTCAACTTCTTCTGTTAGTTCAGCAATCAGCTGTTCAAGATCGATGTCATCGAGTAGTTGCTTCAAGGCAACACCACCCATGCTTACTTCAATCAAGTCCTGGTATTCTTCAGGAAGATTACGGTAGTCCACTTCGCTCATCAGTGAAGATTTCACGAGGCTTTCGAGTTGCGCCTTCTTGGCTGCATAGCCCTCTTCAAGCTCTTCGAGCTCACGTGTTTGCTGCTCGGCGAGTGACTTGACGTCAGCGCCTTCAGCTTCAGCTTCTTTCTCGTAACGCATCTTGATTGCTGCGCGTCCCGCCTCAGTCTCGGCCTCTAGATCAGCCAAAAGCTTGTCGCGAGCCTCTTCGTCAGCCTTCAGGACAACGTAGGTTGCAAAGTAAGCGATTCGCTCAAGGTTGCGAACAGTAATACCAAGAAGCAGTGACATTGCGCTTGGAGTACCGCGCATAAACCAGATGTGCGCCACTGGGCTTGCGAGCTGAATGTGACCCATGCGCTCACGACGGACAATTGACTTAGTGACGAGGTCACCGTTCTTGTCGACTGCTGCTTCACGTGATCGAACACCCTTCAGCTTGTTGTCGTGCGGGTTGATGTCTTTGACTGGACCGAAAATTCGCTCACAGAAGAGACCGTCTCGCTCTGGCTTTTGGGTACGATAGTTAATTGTTTCTGGCTTCGTGACTTCGCCGTAGCTCCACTTCATGATGTCGTCAGGACTTGCGACACTCAGGCGGATGGCGTCAAAGTCAGCAATGCCGTTGTTGTTTGTTACGATGCGTGACATATTACGCCTCCTCCTTGATTTCTTCAATTTCATCTACGTCTTGGATGCTGACTCCATCTTCGATTTCACCAAGCTGGTCTGATTCATCAAGTACTGTCTCGATGACTTCACCTTCCATGACATCCTTAGCGGATACTGGCTGACCGTTAATGACACTTCCAATAACTTGCTCGGCATCGACGATTGCGTCTTCAGACTCATCTAACAGATCGACACGAAGGCCAAGACCTTGCAACTCTTTCACAAGAACATTAAAACTTTCTGGAAGTTTTGGTCCAACAATCGGTTCATTCTTGATAATTGACTCATAAGCCTTAGCACGTCCATAGACATCGTCAGACTTAATCGTCAACATTTCTTGAAGCGTAGAGGCTGCACCGTATGCTTCTAGTGCCCAGACCTCCATCTCTCCGAATCGCTGTCCACCATTCTGCGCTTTACCGCCGAGTGGTTGCTGGGTGACCATTGTGTATGGACCAGTTGAACGAGCGTGGATCTTGTCGCTCACCATGTGGTGTAGCTTCAGCATGTGCATGATACCGACAGTCGTTCGCTCTTCGAAGGCATCACCAGTTCGGCCATCAAATAGCTGGCTCTTTCCATCACGGGAAAGTCCGGCTTTCTCAAGCTCAGCAGAGATAACCTCATCAGATACACCGTTAAAGGCAGGTGTTGCCACCTTGTAACCAAGTGCGCGTGCTGCCATACCTAAGTTTGTCTCAAACAGCTGGCCAATGTTCATACGACTTGGCACACCGAGTGGGTTCAAGACAACATCAACAGGCGTTCCGTCTTCCATAAATGGCATGTCTTCAACAGGAAGGATCTTAGCAATAACACCCTTGTTTCCGTGTCGTCCAGCCAACTTGTCACCGATTGAGATCTTGCGGAATTGAGCAACGAAAATCTGAACCTGCATTAATACGCCGGCCTTCAATTCGTGACCATTCTCGCGAGAGAAAATCTTTACGCCAACGACTTTACCGCCACCAGCGCTGTTCATGCGCTGTGAAGTATCGCGAACATCTTTCGCTTTTTCACCAAAGATGGCGCGAAGTAGTCGCTCTTCCGAGCTCAGCTCTTGCTCGCCCTTCGGTGTAATCTTTCCGACAAGTACGTCACCCGATTTCACTTCAGAACCAAGCTGCACGATTCCACTCTCGTCGAGGTGACGGAGGGATTCTTCAGAAACGTTTGGAATATCGCGAGTTACAATCTCAGGTCCAAGCTTTGTCTCACGGACTTCAACAGTGTAGTCCTTGATGTTAATACTGGTAAGTGTGTCATCCTGCACAAGGCGCTGGCTTAGGACGATAGCGTCGTCCATGTTGTAGCCGTTCCAAGGCATGAAAGCCACCAAAAGGTCTTTACCGAGTGCGATTTCGCCATCAGCGACCGAAGCTCCTTCAATCAGAATATCGCCTTGCTTGACCTTTTGACCGCGCTCGACAACAACTTTCTGGTTGATCGAACGGTCATCGTTTGACTTGGTAAAGTGAATCAGCGGGTATGTTTTGACACCATCTTTGTACTTAACGTGAACTTCATCACCGTCAGCACGAACCACTTCACCTGGGCCGTCGGCCACGACAAGTTGACTCGAGTTGCGGGCAATGACTTCCTCAACACCAGTTCCGACAATCGCCGCCTGGTTCGTAAGAAGAGGTACAGCCTGCTTCTGCATGCTTGAGGCCATCAATGAACGGTCAACACGGTTCTTTTCAACAAAAGGCACCAATGCAGCAATCGGACCAAGAATCTGCTTGTGTGCAGCGTCCATAAGAGTAATCTCGCTGGCATCAACTTGCTCTGGCAAGAGGCCGTTACGAGCACTCACACGGCTGTCCTTAAATGAACCGTCCTCATTCAACTCAGCGCCAGCGTCAGCGATCACTTCGACCGCTTCTTCAGAGGCGTCAAGATAGACAACCTGGTTTGTCACCTTACCCTTGACTACCTTCAAATACGGAGTTTCGATAAAGCCATATTCGTTGATGCGGGCGTAAGATGCCAAGTTCAACACCAAACCAATGTTAGCGCCTTCTGGCGTTTCAACGGCACAAATACGTCCGTAGTGAGTCGGGTGAGCGTCACGGACGTCAAATCCGGCACGCTCGCGGCTGAGTCCACCAGGACCCATCGAGCTCAAGCGTCGTTTATGGGCAAGTTCTGAAAGTGGGTTTGTTTCATCCATTAGCTGTGAAAGCTGAGAACTTGCGAAGAATTCACGTACCGCCGCCACAACTGGACGAGCGTTAATCAGCTGGTTTGGAGACACATTCTCGATGTCAGACATAGACATGCGGTCCATTGCATTACGCTGCATACGAAGCATACCAACGCGGAATTGACGAGCAACTAGTTCACCAACAAGCTTAACTCGTCGGTTTGAAAGTGCGTCGATGTCGTCAGGATCTTCCTGTGTATTGTTCAGGCGAATGATCTCACGGACGATTGCTGTCAAGTCACTTACCTGGAATACACGGTTTTCGGTCGTATTCGGCATGTCGATCTTTAGGCGCTGGTTCAGCTTGTAGCGTCCGACACGACTGTAGTCAAATCGCTTGAAGTCGAAGAACATGCGCTCAATCATACTGCGAGCGTTGTCGACAGTCGCCAAGTCACCCGGGCGAAGACGGCGATATACCTCAATCAAGGCTTCGTTAGTACCGCGTGCTGGGTCTTTATCGAGCGTTGCATCGATGTGCTTAATTTCGCCAGTATCAACATCTTCAAATAGTGCTTTAATCTCAGATGTCTTGTTGTACCCAAGGGCACGGAAAAGAGTCGTCACAGGCAGCTTGCGACGTCGGTCAATCTTAACAAACAGTGCACCGTTGGCAGCGGTTTCGAATTCTAGCCATGCACCACGGCCAGGAATTAGTTTTGCACCATAGTTATTGCGAGCAACAGTTCGGTCGGCGGTGAAGAATACACCAGCACTACGAATCAGCTGTGAAACCACGACACGCTCGGTACCGTTAATAATAAAGGTTCCGCGCTCTGTCATCCACGGGTAGTCACCAAGATAGATTTCTTGCTCTTTTACTTCGCCGGTTACCTTGTTCGTAAGCTCAACCATAGCGTGCAATGGTGCGTCAAACGTAAGGTTGTTTTCCTTAGCGTGTAGCTCGCTGTTCTTTGGTTCGTGAAATTCATACTTCCCGAAGCGAAGCGCGAGCTTTTGGCCGGTGTAGTCATCAATGGGGTTCAGTTCTGCAAAGATCTCGCCCAAGCCGGTTTCGACAAACTCCATCCAGCTAGAGCGCTGGTGGTCAATTAAATTTGGTATTGGGAGTGCGGTATCGTCTTTTGTAAAGAAAATACGCTTCGTGGTGACACGTTTGTTCGTTGCCATAGGCTTCGTGATTCCTCGCAGTTATTTAATTGTCGTATCGCATACCTTGCGAAAGGGGTTCTTTGGCGCCGAAGATTCCCTTAACCGTGAATTGTCTTAGTGAGGCTGCCACACCACTTTCAAGACATAGAGAAACACGGCTACACTACTTCTTGTGTGCTATTATGCGTAGTTTTTAATAATAAATCAAGAGGTTTCTGGTATAAAAATTGAAATGCCCCCGCATGTCACGGCTTAGGTGCGCGGCTCGTTGTCTCTCGACGCGAAGTTGCCCAGCATGCGCATCAGGATGTACACGATGACGACGAAAACGCCGGCACCGGCAGCTAGCTGCTGCATCAGAGGCCCGAGCTGCGCCCAGCCAGCTGCCCACCAGCCAGCCGAGTGCGGCCGCAAGCAACACGATTGCGATGATCGCCAGTATCAGTAATGCATCGCTGGCGTACGGGCGCTTGTAGAGGAACTCATCGAACTTCGATGTTCGTGGTGCGTTTTCCATCTCACCCTCCTTTCATTGTCGGTGGAGAGAGTGGATAGGATTGATAGTACACTAGTCCTGCAGACTGCTCAACAGAGAAATAAAACTTTCCTAGGCAGACGTAATAACTTCATCGACGATGCCGTACTTTTTGGCCTCTTCGGCACTCATCCAAAAGTCACGCTCAGCGTCCTTCTCAATCTTTGAAAGTTTCTGGCCAGTATTCTTAGCAAGTATCTCGTTCAGGCGGTTCTTTAAGAAGAGCCCCTCTTTCAAAGTAATTTCTTGATCCGACATTTTACCAGGAGCACCGCCGCTTGAAGGCTGATGAATCATAATACGGCTACTCGGCAGCGTAAAGCGCTTGCCCTTAGTCCCGCTTGACAGCAAAAAGGCGCCCATACTTGCCTGAAGACCTATCCCGATCGTCTGCACATCGGGCTTAACGTACTGGATAGTGTCATAGATAGCGAGACCGTCATACACACTGCCGCCAGGGCTGTTAATGTATAGTTTTATATCTTTTTTCGGATCTTCATGCGCAAGGTGCAGAAGCTGCGCCACAACAATGTTAGCGGTGTGTTCATTCACATCTTCCCCAAGAAAGATGACGCGGTCCTTCAGTAATCGAGAATAAATATCAAAAGCACGCTCACCCTCGTACGTCTTTTCGATAACCGTTGGCACTAAGTAATCTGTCGGCTTAATCATGCTTTTATTGTACAAAAATATTAGCACTCGCGTCAAGTGAGTGCTAATACCATTTTTTTCTCATCTTAGCTGTTCAGCGTGATCAGCTTGTCAATCGTCTTCTCGCTCAAGAAATGGTTCGCGATGTCGCTGCGCACTTCTGGTGATTCAAACTGCTTCAATGCTTCAGGGTTGTTCGCATACTGCTGCTTATGCATCTCGACATGCTGATCAATCTCTTGGTCAGTCAATGTTATGCCTTCGGCCTTAGTGATCTCGGAAAGCACTAGTCCAGCCTGAACGCGCTTTCGAGCAGTCGGCTTGACCTCTTTCTCGCGCCACTCATCAATGTCCTTAAACTTCTGAGACTCAATGTACTGGTCGATACTCAGACCACGATACATCAGGTTCTGCTGAAAATCTTGTTCAATTGATTGCATCTGACTTTGCAACAAAACATCTGGCACAACGACAGTGCTTTTTTCAATCAACTCGGTAAGCAGCGCGTCTTTCCATTTATCGTTTACTTGTTGCTCTTTTTGCTTCTTTAACTCTGCTTTCATATCAGCCTTTAGCTCATCCAATGAAGTGAATGGCCCGGCTTTGGCTGCAAACTCGTCATTTAGCTCAGGAAGAGCTTTCTCGTTAACCGTCTTTAGCGTAACGGTAAACACGACTGGCTGACCAGCCAAGTCAGCTGCATGATATTCCTTAGGGAATTTTAGATCTACATCAAATGTTTCACCTGGCTTATGCCCTACGATAGCTTCCTCGAACCCAGGAATAAATTGGGCTGCCCCTAATTCAAGAGCGTAGTCGGTCGCGGTTCCGCCGTCAAAGGCAACGTCGTCTTTCTTACCAATGAAGTCAATAATTACCTCGTCGCCAGTTTTTGCTGCACGCTTTACTTCTTTTTTCTCAGCAAAGTTCTGACGCATACGCTGCAGGACATCATCGATATCCTTTGCGGCGACGGTTACTTTTTCCGGCTTAGCTGAAAGTTTCTTATAGTCACCAACGGTAATTTTTGGTAGGACCTCAACCTCAGCTGTAAACTCTAATTCTTCGCCAGGAACGAACTTCTTCACTTCAACCGACGGGCGATCAATCGCTTGGATGTTATTCTCGACAAAAGATTCAGCAACTGCTTTGCTGATGGCATCATCAAGAGTTTGCTCTTGTAGCGCCTTCTGGTTCACATGCTTGGCTGCAACCGCAGCTGGAACATGTCCTTCACGAAAGCCGGCTACTTTCGTCGTCTTACTTAGTTTTGTCAGTGCAACTTTCTCTGCGTCAGCAAGTGCCAACCCGCCAACTGAAATCGTTAATTGCACCTTCGTGTCTGATAGGTGTTTTACAGTAGTCTCCATTCCTCTCACTATAACAGCGGTGGGATGGCTATGCAAGACGAGTGGCGATCTGTTCAACAGATAGGCGCTCTTCAGTCTCTGCGGCGAGGTCCTTCAACATAAATGTATCTGCATCCTCTGGTCCCACAAATATGATGTGCGAAACGGCGCGCTTGAGTGCGGTCTTCAACTGCTTATCGAGCTTTCGGCGCGAAATGTCTACCGAAACAGCAACTCCCGCTTTTCGTAATGACGACGCAACCGCAGCAGCTGTATCGTGCGCCTCGTCAATAACGACTATTGTTGTACTGGCTGAAGGTCGATATGCAGGGGTTAAGTCACGTACTGCTAAAAAGTTTTCAATCATCGTGCTTCCCGGCGCCATACCGACGGCCGAAATAGGCTCAGCACCAAACGCACTGACCAACCCATCATATCGTCCGCCCCCAAAAAGGGATCGGTTATTCTCAGGGTGCGTATCAAAGACCTCAAAAACAGTACCCGTATAGTAATCAAGGCCACGCATCAAGGTAGCATCGAACACGACGCTCTCGACACCGGCGATCTTTAGCTTCGTGAACAAGATCTCCATTTGCTGCAATGAATCAGCTCCTCGCAGCTCTTCCGGCAATTGATCAAGCGTTGTCGCCGAAAGCAGCTGTTCAATCTTTTGGAAGCGGTCGTCACTCTCATCTCCAAAGATCAAGTTCGCTTGCTCCTCGAAATCAGATTGAGTTATCTTTCCACGTCGATCAAATAACTTCACCATCTGCTGCGCCTGGATATCGTCAAGTCCAAGGTACTGCACCATCATGTAATTAATAAACTGCCGGTTATTTATGCGAATAACGTAATCGTCGTTCTTGCCGCCAAGTTGTTTCAAAATGTCGTCTGCCATTGTAATGATTTCGGCGTCAGCCTCAACATGATCAACACCAAAAATGTCGACATTAAGTTGCCAAAACTCTCGCTCACGGCCTCGCTGCGGCCGCTCATAGCGCATAAAGTTGGCGATCGAATAGAGCCGTGCTGGATACGACAACTCTTGACGTCGCCCCGCCACCATACGGCTAATGGAAGGTGTCATTTCTGGTCGAATAGCGACAGTGCGACCACCACGATCAGTGAAAACGTAGGTCTGATCGTTCACTAGCTCTTGGCCACTCTTCGCGGCGTAAATATCAATGGGCTCAAGCATAGGGGCGCCATATTCATCGTAGCCATACCCCTCAACAACTCGACGCCAGACACTAAAAATATGATTCTGAATAAATTTATCTTCAGGATAATAATCGCGCGTTCCTTTGTATGGTTGGGTAGATAAGGTGCTCATAACTAGTGATATTGTCTCATTTTTTGCGACGGGGGGCAACTAAACTATGCTGCTGCACCCACTGATACATAGCTATACCAGCCGCCACACCAACATTGACGGACCGAGTTGAGCCAAGCTGTTCAATATGGTGGATTCTGTCTGCTCCGGCTAACAACTCATCGCTTAGCCCCGGCCCCTCTCCTCCAAATACTAAAATGGAGCGCTCGGGGAGGATGTTGGCGGATAACGGCGTAGACCCTTCGACAATATCAATCGCTATAATCTGTTTTGTATCTTTTTTTGCATAGTCCAAGAAATCAGCAACTGTCTTGTGGTGATGGATGTTCATATATGCATCAGTTACCATCGCTCCGCGTCTATTCCAGTGTCTACGGCCAATGACATGCACAGCCGAAACATTGAATGCATTCGCCGAACGTACAATAGTCCCAATATTAAAATCGTGCTGAAGATTCTCGATAGCAATCTCTAGGGGAACACGCGAGGCATCGAGATCAGCCTTGATTGCCGCCACCGTCCAGTAGCGATACTTATCAAGAACATTACGGCCATCCCCTTCGCTCAGCAACGTCTTGTCGTACTGGTCACCCTTGGGCCAGGGCTTCGAATGTGGCCCAACTCCAACCTGCAGGCTATCCTTCACTTCCCCCGCCTGACTGAACGAGCACCGGCACGTCTACCGATTCGCTTCGTTGAAGGAGCGCATCGAAATTATAGCTATCGCCAGCGACAACTCCGGCCTGCATCCGACCATTGTGTGGCTCCAGCAAGTCTAGCGGCCTGGTTAACGTTAGAGCAGTGCCGCTAAACATAGCCCGCTCGGCGCCACGATACTCCATATCTTGGGTAAAGAAATCGACTCTACAAAATACTGTTCCGGGAGCGTCCTTTATTGGGGTGAGCTGATTAATCGTTACGGGAACCTCGGCGGCGACATACTGACCATGCGGAGGAGTAAGCTCTAAGAACAGCGCGTACAGTGCTTTGTTAGCAATATCGCGGTACGTCAAGCTTCGCTCGACAGCCTCGCGATACACTTCCTCTGTCTGAAGATGAACATGGATAACTTCACTCATATCGCTCATTATACATCGCTCATCAAAAATAACCCTTTCGGGTTATCTTTGTGTGGTGCACCACATCAACCTGTCGTGGAACACCATTGAACCAAGTTTGGTTTTGATGTACGAGAAACTGATCGATCTAGACTGGGTTTATTATAACGGAGAAATCCATATTGTCGAGCCAGAAACAGAGGAGAGTCAGCACCATGCTCACTAAAACCTCCCCTTACGATCAAGATACGTTCTATAAACCGTTCATACGCGATTTGCTTGCTAGTAAGCATGAGGTTGTCATTGAAAGCCCTTTCATCACCGAGAAACGTATGAACGTGCTCCTACCCATTTTTGCCAAAATGTGTAGGCGAAATATAAAGATCATCGTAAATACACGTGACCCGATTGAGCATGATGGTGATTATTACTATCAAGCCATAAATGCTATTGGTGCTATGCAGGAATTAGGCGTTATCGTGCTTTATACGAGTGGACATCACAGAAAACTAGCTATCATCGACCGTAAAGTGATATATGAGGGTAGCCTCAATATACTATCGTTCAATGACAGCTGTGAGATAATGAGAAAGATAACATCAGACACGGCGGCGAAACAACTTTACAAGTTCATCGCAATCGACCGATATATATAAGGAGTAACTATGGCAGACTATGAACCTACGAAGCGAGTCAAGAAGATATCGACAAGGTTATCGCATATCTGAAAACAACTGATCCCGAAAATGCGACTCCAGAATACGCAATTGAGTTCTTGAAAAAATATCAGACGATCTTTCACGGACTCGGTACTGTTTTAACTGACGAAGAAATGAAGAAACTCTACGACGAGTTTGCCGAAAGTCATCAAAGCAACTAGCCTTTAACGTCCTCTATACCAAGACTGGTATTAGACACTGGACTGAGTGCCGTCACTTTCTCCTCTTTTCTGGTTTTGGCTGTCTTAGGTTGAGCTTTCTCTTGCTCAACCTTTTCTTCTTCCTTTTTGGGTGGTTCTTGCTTTTTGGCAAATAGCTTTCTTGAGAGTTTGATAGCCTCTTTAGCTATTACCGAATTACCCTCATCTTCCAGTAGCAGAGTTTGACCAGACAACGGCTCTTGAGGCTGAATGGCAGAGAGTTTTACATAGAAATTAAATGTTGGCAGATTGCTAATCTCACCCTGTTCAATGTACGGACTAAATAACGGTAGCAACGCATATTCGTCACTAGGATTACCAGTCCTAAAACTAATCACCGTACCGACATTAGCCAGAATGATATTAACCATCTGCTGATCCTTTTGTTGTGAGGTGGATTGTTCCGCCATCACCATGAACATCTTGTATTTACGTGACTCTGAGAGCATCTGTACAAATGATGCCGTTGCGAAGTTCTGAAACTCGTCTACATAGAGATAGAAATGTTTACGGTCTTTCTGTGCGATCCTCGCCCTACGGAGGCTTGCAAGCTGTAACTTGGCAAGCACTGTAATACCAAATAACTCTGAGGTATCTTCACCGATCAAGCCTTTTGAGAAGTTACAAATTAGAATCTTACCAGAGTTAATAATGTCGTCGAAGTCTATGGTAGATTTTGGTTGTTCCAATATTTGCTTGGCTGATGCCGAGAACAGGAAACGACCAATTTTAGCGGTAATACCGGCTGCCATTTTGACTTTCTGCATGTCACCAGCTTTACCCAGCTCATTCTTCCAAAAGTTGATCAGATTTTTATCTTTCAGGTCTTTTAACACCAACTTACGGTATTTTGTGTCGTTCAGTAGATCAAAAACAGTAAAGAGCGTGGCGTTTTCAATCGTCAGGGCTGTTTGTATCGTATTTCGCAGGACGTATTCAATACGGTGACCGCCAGTATCTTCTTCGCTAAATATCTTACGAAATACCGAGATGACCGACTCAGTGATGAGATCTTTTTCTCGTAGCAACTCATTACCCTCAAGGTCTGGTGATAGTTCAAGCAGGTTAAGGCCAATCGGATACTCTAAATCGTCTGGATTGAAATAGACAATATCTTTAATTCGCTCTGGTGGTACGTGTTTAAGGATTGTTTCTGCCATATCGCCGTGCGGATCAATGACCGCTAAACCCTTACCTTTCTGAAGATCTTGAACGATTGAGTATTGAAGTATAGTCGTTTTACCATTTCCTGTGCCACCGATAATGTATAAATGGCGTTCACGCTCCATTTCCGTCAGGCCGATTGGTGTTATGACGCCATGATGAATGTTCTCGCCAAGTAGCACATCGAGCTTTTTGTTTTGCTTGAGTGAAATTGGTGCGGGTAACGTCCTACTAAGAGAAGTGATGAGGTTGTCTGTTCGACTAATTCGATTTGAGGGGAAGTGGTATAAACTGGCGACCTCATCAGTCGATAGAATCATGGAGCCACGGCGCAAAAAGGACGGTAAACGTCCACTCGCAAGATTCTTGCGGTATTCCTGCAACATTGGCAAGCGTGGTTTTGCCTTGAGCGCTTGGTATAGAGGTACACTGTAGCCATCGAGTGCCGAACGGAGTCCAGCGACATGCTCTTTAGCCTTGTTGCCGCTCACAAGAATGCGCAAATTCGTCTGAAAAAGTGGCTGCGTGACCTTGCGATGCATCGTTTCCATGAGTTCAAGTTCAAAGGCACTGAGTGTTCTTGCTGGTCGTTGACGTTTTGAGACTCGCTCTCTAAACTGCGCGTCTCGATCTTGAGAGTGTGTCGTGTAGTTACCACTTGTTGTTCCGTGATAGACCTCGCTCGTCGTGTCAGCGATACCCCAAAGGGTATTACTTAGTACGTTGCTGATTCGTTGCATCCAAATGAAGCCACCGCTACGCACAGTGTTTAAGATATCTTCATTACCAAGAATCTTCCGTGCAAGTTTACTTGTTTCTCGTAGCCTGATGGGCTTCAGAATAAGTTGCATCGTAACGCGTTCAGACTCATCGAGTTTCGTCATAGCACTTGTGATATAGCTAAGCGGATCGTAGGCATTAAGTAGTTATTTCAAGGATCCAATCTTGAGTTTAGCTAGTTGTTCATACGCGGTTTGACTGTGGGGAGTACCTGAGCCAACAAATTGGCCATCATCTGTTTGACGTGAGGTGAATAGCGTCGTTGCATCTGTTCCGCATGCTCGGAGAATTTCATCACCTCCAGGGTGTCGATTAATGAACGTGGTTAAATCGTAGACATCACCAGAGATAATTGTCCAGCAATCACTTTTTGACGAATGCAATGCCACTTCATCTGCCGTCCAGCTATTGGTTGGTTGAGCGGTTTGGGTATCAGAGCTTGACTGAAACTGCCTGCTAATGATAACCCAGACGCCCAATCCGATAATAATTACTAATAAGCTGATAACTGCAATGATTAATACACGTTTTTTCATTTCCTATGCTCCTTTTTAAGTATAATTGTTATGTGACGACCTTAGCTTCAAAAAAATATACGATCTGGATTCTGTTTGGGTTTATTGCAGTTACGACAGTTTTATTACAACTTTTTGCATTAGGCGGTGGTATTACTTCGGTATATGAACTCTTTCCTTTTCTGGGGACACTTGCTTGGGTAACGATGTGGGCCCAGTACGTAGCGGTGTTGATCAATAAAACTGGGCTCATCAAAGTTCAATATAGTAATGGAATAGGGCGAGTTGCCGTATTGCTTATAGTGATGCACCCCGGCCTCTTCCTTGTTCAGCGCTTTCTCGATACTAACTTATTACCTCCAGAAAGTTATATCACGTACGTTGGCCCGCTTCACGCATGGGCGATCGTCATAGCTATAGCTGCTCTCGTATCCTTTTTACTGTACGATATCTTAAAGCCTTTTCGCCGTAAACTTATTAACATTGGCGTATGGCCGTTCGTTAGCCTCCTACAGGCATTAGCCATGATAGCGATCTTTGTCCATAGCCTTACCGTTGGCACTAGTCTCAGCACTCCCTATTTTGTTGTTTGGTGGTGGATCCTTGGTATTGTCCTTGTTCCAGGTCTCGTACTTCAAGTGATGAGCGATTTTAGACTTTCATATTCAAGAAAAAAAGACAGGAGTTAATATCCCCACTGTTGTTGCCATTGCTTCATCTGATTAATCTCTGTCGTCTGTGTTTCAATGGTGTTTTTAGCAAAGTCTTTGATCTCTTGGCGCTTTGCGTTGGCATTAGCATACCGCGACATCTCGATAGCCTGCTCATGATGAATAGTCATTTGTTTGAGGAATTCTTTGTCGTATGCCTCTCCCTCTAAGCCCTTTAACTTATTCATCATTTCGACCATATCACCACCCGTATCCATACCAGCACCGCCTTGGCTCATATGGCCCCCACTCATCGTTTCTTTATAGCCCCAGGCTTTCTGCCACTCTTTCAATTGTACCATTTCCATACCCTGCGTCTGTAGGATAGTCCCGGTGAGCGTAAGGAGCTCTTCCTGTGCTACTACAGGTCCGGCTTGTTCGGCCATATAAAGCGCACCTTCATGATGCGCCAGCATGTCGGCTATATAAGCTTCGTCGAATGCATCACCTTTTAGGGTGGCGAATTTATTACTATTAGATTCTTCATCATTCGTACTTACGCTATCCGTATTGCTTGATGCCGTCATCTCAGGTTTGACAGAAAAAAATGCAAAATACCAGATAACCGCAGCAGCTATAGTGAGTACGGCAATACCCCCTGCAAGTAGTCTGTTATTATTCCTATGCTTTTTTCTCATACTATATTTTATCCTTCTTTCTGACTAAATGTATCCCTACTTATCGCGCAAGCGGCTCTGGACTTTTACCCAGATTCCTCTTTATATATTCCTCGACCTTTACTTGATCATACGCCTGTAGTTTTTCGCTTCTTCGCCACGAACTGAGCTCTATTGGCGATGTGTTTGCAGTTCGTGGTGCAAGTATTATCTTTTTGGGCTGGAATTCCGAGTTGGAAAACGGCTCAAATAGTAGATTGGTCAGCTTCTCAATCTGGTCTTTTGGAAGACTCGGTTGATACGATACGTAGATTCCGCCATGCTCCATATTGTGTATAACCTGGTCATCACGAACTTCAGTATCATATTCGCCCCAAGGAATAGGACCAGCATGCGGACCAGAGGTCGGCGGCTGATCGCCGCCATATTCTTTACTGCCCACATGCTCTCGACCGTTGTCGCTCTGTTCAGTACCTGGACGTGGTGGTTCTGAAGGCCCGTTCAACTTTACTACTACGATAGCCGCTGTAAATCCAGTTACGATGACCGCCAGTACAATAGGGAATGCCCTAATTTTCATAACCCCACTCTTGTTGCCACTTCTTCATTTGCTGGATTTCTTTTGTTTGCGCAGAAACAATAGCTTTTGTGAGGTCCTTTACTTCCTGATATTGGGCGTTCTGCTCGCCTGGTGCAGCCATATCAATAGCCGATTGGTGATGCATGATCATCTGCTCTATAAAGGCTTTGTCAAATTCATCGCCCGTCTTGCCCTCAAGTTCAGTAGTCATGTTAGCCATATCATCCATCATCCCCATCGCACTATGATCCATCATGTTGTCAGAACTAGTTGATGGGTATCCCCAGTCTTTTTGCCATGATGTCATCTCTGCAATCTCTGCCTCTTGAGCCGAGATGATATCGTTTGCCATATCTTTTAGCTCTTGGTGCTTGGCGTTCGTAAGAGCCAATTTTGCCATATCAACCGCGCCTTGGTGATGAGCGATCATATTGGCTATAAAGTTACGATCGTAGGTTTCGCCGCTCATGGCTGCATATTGTTTGTACGTGTCACTATTGGTGTCAACAAGCGAGTTATTGTTTGTAAAACCCATCATATCCGTATCGTCACCGCGCAGGCTATAGTATAGTGCGCTACCAGCTATTGCCAGCACGAGCACAATGACAATGATTGTAAATAATTTCTTATTGTTCATAGATACTCCTAATTAGCTACTTAATTTATATTCGTAAGTAGCTAATCTCAAGCGCGAAAGACACCCAGGCTGATATAGGCGGGCGTTGTCTCAGGAGGCGGTTCTTTTTCGATAGCAGCCCTGGCTTCTTGATCATGAGTCTCCTTGAGAGCTAACAGGGAAGAGGCCTGAGATTGGACATAAAACGGCAGCTTTGGTTCGTCGTTGTTATCCCTGTCGATCTCTTTAAGTATCTTGTCTTTACGGACAGTAGCTGTCGTGCAAGCACTAAAACAGATAGAGGGGCTCATCTGGTGAGAGACGTTATCCATTGAGGGTTCTGTATCCATGGTCTGCACAGCAGCTGCATGTATACCTAACGACAACACACCAAGTGTTGCAAGCATGAACACGGAAAGAACCCCGTAGAAAACTCGTTTCATACCTCTATTTTACCGCAGTGTGTCCCGATAGTCATATTTCTAGTAAGTCTCTTCGCTGTAGTGAGGGAAGAAATCCTGATGGAGATTGTCACTAGCAAGTCCATTCTCTTTTAACTGCTTACCGAGGGCCTCTACCATTGATTCCGGACCTGAAATATAGACTTGAGATACGTTGAGGTTTGGGACGAGCTGAGCCAATCTGTCAGTAGTTAGTAATTCGCCAATAACGTAGTGCGTCGTAAACTCTGAGTGACGCCTACTTGCTTCATCAAGCTCTGCCTTAAACGGTAAATCGTCAGTCCGGCCGCTATAAATAAGTGTTGCCGACACTGGTTGTCCGCTATGGCCTCTTGCTTTTAATATGCTATAAAACGGCGTGATACCGATACCGCCCGCGACAAATACAAGCGGCCTATCGCTTTCTTGCCAAACAAAATCACCGTCTGGCTGCTCGATGAGCTGCGCTTCATCTCCAACCTCCAGGGCGGCTAACGCTTGCTTGAATGTCGTGTTGGTAATGCGAGTGGTGATTTGAATAAAACCATCATGCGGCGTTGATGAAATAGTAAACCACCGCTTGGTGCCCTCTCCGTCGGGATTTTCGTGAGGGATTTCAATGCGGATGAACTGCCCAGGAGTCCACGAAAATGGCTGGGCGGCAGTGAAACGAAATGACCATATATTATCTGTCAGATGTTCTTTTTCCTTCAAACGTAGCGTTCCTGTTGTCGGATTATGATGGTGATGCTCATGACCAAGATGATGGTCGGTATACTGTTCAGGATTTTTATCGAATAATTGTACGCATGTGGCGCAACAGAAATAAACTCGCTTGCCATCTACGTCTCTGAAATATCCCAGCTTCTCAGCATCAGCCGTATCAATTGCGTCACCAGTTACGGGGCAAACAGCCATGCGGTCCGCTGGAATATCAGCCGCCTCGATATCGTGAGAGTGATGATGTTCGTGTTCGTTATGATTATGCATTATATACTCCTTTATAATTTTATTCGTCTTAAAAGCTGTGCATTGACAGCCACAATAATGGTCGAAAGCGACATTAGAACCGCGCCGAATGCTGGTGAAAGTACAAAGCCTAACGCCGAAGTCACTCCAGCGGCAAGTGGAATCGCTAGAGCGTTATAACCGGTTGCCCAAGCAAGGTTCTGAAGCATTTTGTTATAGGTACGTTTTGAAAGAGTGACAATCTTTGCCACGCCTCGTGGATCGCTGCTCGCCAGCACGATTCCAGCCGACTCAATCGCCACATCAGTACCCGCGCCTATAGCAATACCGATATTGGCTTGCGTCAGTGCCGGTGCGTCATTGACGCCGTCGCCGATCATTGCCACTCGACTGCCGTCAGCCTGAAGTTTCTTGACCGTTTCGGCTTTGTTTTCGGGCAAAACCTCGGCGAAGTATTCTTTGATACCAAGCTCTCTTGCTACCCATGCAGCCACACCCTTACTATCTCCTGTCAACATGGCGACACGCTTACCCATACCATGAAGCGTGGCAATAGCTTCCTTTGATTCCTCACGAATGACATCAGCAAGCATAATAGCCCCTATCACGGCTTTGTTTTCGATAACATACACGACGGTTTTTCCGTCCGTCGAGGCTTCGTCGGTGGCTGTTTGCAATTCATCGCTCAGGATGATATTCAGTTCTTCAAGCAATCTTGGTCCGCCGACATACACAGTTTTTCCGTCAGCCTTAGCTTGGACACCACGGCCAGAAAGTGCCGAAAAGTCAGTGGCGTGAGTTTCCGGCGCATTTTGATCGTGTGCATACTGGAAGATCGCTTTTGCGATCGGGTGCTCTGATTCACGCTCAAGAGCAGCAGCAAGGCTTAGGGTATGGGTCTTGTCTTTAGCGATAACCTCAACCACACCCTGTTCACCTTTTGTTAGCGTACCTGTCTTATCAAACAGTACGACATCAATATTGCGCGCTGATTCGAGTGCCATGCGTTCGCGTACCAATAAACCATTCTTTGCTGCCAGTGTCGTAGAGATGGCTGTAACAAGTGGGATAGCCAGACCCAGAGCATGAGGACAAGCAATCACGAGTACCGTGACGACTCGTTCAAAGATAAAGCCAGCCGACGCACCTGCAAGCCACCAACCTATCCAAGTTAGTAAAGCCGCACCAAGAGCAATAAACGTAAGGTAAAATGCTGCCCTGTCCGCAAGTATCTGCGTTTTTGATTTACTCGTCTGGGCATCTTCAACCAGCTTCATAATACCAGCGAGTGCAGTGTCGTTTCCGACTTTCGTCGCCTTGATAGTGAGCGCCCCATTGGTGCTAATAGTGCCGCCTATTACATCGGCTCCGACCACTTTCTTAACTGGTCTTGATTCACCCGTGAGCATCGACTCATTAACTTCAGACTCACCCTTAACAACGGTGCCATCGATAGGTACTCCAGCTCCAGGGCGAACGAGCACTATATCGCCCTGTTTTAATTCACTAACAGGAACCATCCGACTTTTACCGTCTTCGATTAATTCTGCTTCATCGGGTAGCAGTTTGGCGAGTTCGTTTAACGCACCTTGTGCATTTTCTACTGACGCCATTTCCAGCCAGTGCCCGAGCAGCATAATCGTCACTAATGTCGCAAGCTCCCACCAAAAATCCATACCACTAATGAGTTTGAGTGTCACGAGGGCACTATAGATAAACGCAACGGTAATCGCCATCGAAATTAGTGTCATCATCCCTGGCTGCTTAGCTGCAAGCTCTGCCTTTGCACCTTTTAGAAATACCAGCCCACCGTAGAAGAATATAATCGCACCAAAGATAGCGGGGATATACTCACTACCAGGGAACATCAGTTCAAAGCCAAGCCAACCCTGAACGGTATGTGAAAATAGAAGCGTCGGAATAGTTAGCAGAAGACTGAGCCAAAATTTTTGCTTGAACATATTAGGACTATGCCCAGCATGTTTGTCATGTCCATGTTCGCGCTGTGAATTAAGCTTCGTTTTTTCTAAAGCCATGTGGCATCTCGGACACATACCGGGTTTATCAGATGTGATATCCGAGTGCATTGGACAAGCGTAAATAGAAGTGCGTGCAGTACCCGACGAACTACTATGATCATGATGGTCGCTAGTTTCGTCTTCCATATCGCCGTCTGATACCAGCTTCATATTGCATTTCGGACATACCCCCGGTTTATCACTGGTAATATCCGGGTGCATTGGACATGTGTATTTTGTCATAGTTTATACCCCTATAGTCCTTATGTTATTTCTTGCGCTTTAGTTTGTAGACTTTTAGTATCTCTTCGGTTGCTAGTTGCTCATGGCCGTTTTTTATTTGGTGAATGACATGAGTGCTGAGGTGGTTCTCAAGTAATAAGTCTTCCACACTTGACATTGCCTCTTTTATCGCCGAGGCCTGGGTGATGATGTCAATACAGTATTTGTCTTCTTCGACCATTTTCTGCAAGCCACGAATCTGGCCTTCGATAATCTTTAAGCGGCGCACTGCCCGAGGTTTTATATCTTTTCTCATATTCAAATAATACCCCTTGGGGGTATATTCGTCAAGCAAATTTATAAAAAGAAGACTCCTGTTTTCTCGCAGAGCGTGAAACATAAGTCTTCTCACATTTAATTATATACGAATCCGGTATATTTATTAACTCAGGTAAACGCTACGGTGAAGCGCTTCACTCTGAGTCCTTGGTTATAATGAGCATTCCTCCTCAGCTTTTCGTCCTGTGTATGACCGAGGCTCACATATCAGTTAAGGCAACAGGCTCCTCGTCATCAAACCCTGTCCAGATAAAAGCTTCTCGGTCCATACGCTCTAAAGCTTTTTGAGTTGTCGTGAAGACTTCCGGCTCATCATCTGGCTCGATGTGGCTGATTGCACCTTTAACTATGCGGCGAATCATGCGCTCGCCTCGTGCGGTCTCGGCTATGAATAATAGCTTTGGCTGATCGGTATTCGTTACATCCCAGCCGCCTTTATCGAAGAATGCGATATAGGCAGCCACTCTTTGAAAGAGCGGTTTACGCTCCTGGGTATCTGGTATCACATCGAGGAAGAACCGGGTTGTACTGCCTTCGACAGAGAGTGATAAAAAGGCATCGGGGAGAGTGTCGGGAAAGTAAGTATAACGGTTCATATCACGACGAAGATACGCCTTTAATTCTTGGTAGCGGTGCTTGAGGCGTAAGGTGTGTGAAAAGACCTGTACGGAATGGGTTATGGTGGACTCTAGCAGGGATTTATCGCGGTAGCTGGCTTTGATAACTTTCTCGGTAATGTAATCGTGATTTTCTAACTCGGCAAGGAACCTTAGTCCTTTGGGGGTTAGGAAATAAGCAACTTATACCTCATAACGACCAGGCTCCGATTATTCGTAAGATGTACGACATGCGTGCCTCTAGTTTATATAGTGACGACCAAATTGCTGACGAGATGAACTGTTTAGGCTTTCAAACACCCATAAAAGTCGTTCGAGATAAAGTAGATCGCACCAAGATCGTAAAACGTACAGGCGGTAAGAAAATGACAGGTAAGCTCCTGCGTGTATATGTCGCTAAGACTATTTATGCTGGGGTAAATACGGAAAAATGGACTGGTGATCTGCCTGTTCTGTGTAAGTTTGACGGTCTCATAGATATTGAACTATGGAATAAAGCCAACCGAGGCAAGATCAGCATTGCGCTTAATCCCGATGATCCAGAGCACCCAATTGTTACTCGTGCCGCGAAGCAAGAGAAATTCGCTAAAAAGAACGTCTACAATGAGGAGTTTCCATACCGCAAGGTAGTAACGTGTCCAGAGTGTCACAATCCGCTATTAGGCAGTGCCTCACGAGGTAAGCTGGGTAAATACTATCCTGCATACCACTGTAGCCATCACGGACACTATTTCCGTGTTCCCAAAGGTGAGTTTGATGAGAAGATAAACCAGTTCATTGAACGCCTTATCGTTGATCCTGCGCGCTTTGATGAGGTGCTACAAGCCGTTCAGACCGTATGGGAGCAACGTCAAGTGCAAGTACAGGACGCAAGTGATATGCGTGATAAGAAACGTGTAGAGCTTGAGGCTCAGGCACGTGTAATTGTAGACAAGATGAAGTTGGTAACATCACCAACAGCGATTAAATACATGGAGGAGGACTTACTGAAAGTAGAGCAACATATTAACAATTTAGACACTCGCAAAGACGAGCAAGAAACGCAAGGAAGCGTTGATATGCCGACAATCTTGACATACATCAAATACTTTGTGGAACACCTCAAAGATTTGCTTATTGACCACAGTAATCCGATACTGCGAGCACGTTATTTTGGCGTATTATTCGACAAAATGCCAAGCTACGCAGAAATAAACGGTGGAACACCAGAAAATGAAAAAGTTCCAGAGGTCAATGAGCTATTTCAACTCGTATTGTCCGGAACGTCTTCATTGGTGCGCGAGAGAGGACTTGAACCTCCACGTTCTTGCGAACACTAGCACCTGAAGCTAGCGCGTCTACCAATTCCGCCACTCGCGCATACTAACATTAGTAACTAGGCGATTATAGCAGACCTCTACGTCGGTTGTTAAGCTAACTCACGAAATCAGTCGTATCGTACTGCGATCGAAGGCTTGATACGAGGGCACGTACCTCGTTTTTCTGCTTGACACCAGGGTTCATTGTGCCGAATGGGTCAAATATCGCTCTGACTTCTTCAAATAATTTTACTTCTGCATCATCTAAAACCGACCACGCGGCATTGGCCTTGAGCCTTCCTTCAGCACCGTCACTGACGAATGCGCCGTTGCAACGATGCACAAGGTCGGCATACGCGGTGATGAGCCGGAATATCTTCTGCTTATCACTCACCACATCTAGCTTCAGCTGCGGGTAGACATCAAGAGTACCTGTCAAAAGGTTTGTCTTCAGCGGTAGTTCTATGTGTTGTTTATCGGCCAGTTCCTGCAACTGTGCATGGAATTCTTCACGACGATCAAACGGCACAAATGCTCCGTCAATGATCGGGAGTGTCACCTTATCATCATCCGCCATTCGTCGAGTCGCCTCTGGCGCATCTAAGAGCTGTCGAAACTCTTGAATATCACGATCAACTGAATCGACCATACCAAGCTCTAGTTTCTTCATGAGCTTTCGCAGCTTTTTGATTTTATGTTGACGTGCTCGATCGCCAATGTCATTAAACTCGACGTACACCACACTTCCGTTTGCCTCTTCGGTACCAAGAATGCCGAATACTTTTCCGTAACTGTGCGCTCGATTAATGAGTTCGTCATCAATTAAATAGAGGAGCGACGGCGACAGCCCCACTACCTTATCTGCTACATCACGGGCTTGTTCCGCTGTCTTGGTTAAGACGACTGCCGCTGCCGCGTCTTGGCTATAGAAATCGGTCCTCAGGACAATCTCCGAAATGATGCCTAATGTTCCTTGGCTTCCAGTGAATAACGGCGTCAAATCCATCGAACCGTCTTTTGCCTTCACGGCGGCAATCGAACGGTAGCCCGTATTGTCACGTGTTGCATCAGAAACCATCTGTTTAATGAGTTCATCGTTGCCTTCAATGAGGCCAGACACTTTTCGATACACTTCGCCCTCAAATGTCTGCAAACCGAGCTTTTTGCTCACTTCATGCTTGCTGATGCGGCCGGTTTCTATAATATCTCCGTTCGCCAGAACAACTTCAAGCTTCTCGACACTGTCAGCAAATGCAGCCGAGGATCCAATGCTATTATTAGCAACCGTTCCGCCCACCGTTGCATGGCAACTATCGCCGGGAAGGCCGGCAACCGCTAGCCCCTGCCAGCGTAGCAAGTTATCCAAGACGTCCACTCGAACACCTGGCTGAACGTGTACGAGACGCTCCTTGGCGACCACCGTAAGAACATCAGAAAGATGAGCTGAAGTGTCGAGTACAATCCCCTTACCGATTGCCGCGCCGGTACAATCCGCTCCCATACCGCGCGCTGTCACTCCCATTGGATGCCCTTTTTCAGCTAGTTGCCAGGTAAAGCGAGCAACTTTGCGTATATCATTGGTGACCCGTGGAAAAACGACAATCTCTGGCGTCATCGTTAAAATACTATTATCGCGGCTAAAGCGACGACGCATTGCCTTTGAGCTTGTCGCTTCTCCCAGTAGATGCTCATTTAGATACGTTGCTATCTTGTTCATTAACTCTATGATAGCACAAGCACGACGCAGATATGTTGTAGCTTTGTGATAGCACGCCTCTCTGTTATAATGAGCTGTACGCGCGAGTGGTGGAATTGGTAGACACGCTAGCCTTAGGAGCTAGTGCCGCAAGGCGTGGAGGTTCAAGTCCTCTCTCGCGTACCAAATGAAAAAGCAGATCGGCTGGTCTGCTTTTTCATTTGGGGTTCAAGAACAACAAAACAAAAGAACGCCGGTTAGGCGTCCTTTTTTCGGTAAAAGACAAGGTACGCATTTCCATAACTACGATTGTCCACCACAACAACCTCCGCTCCGGTTGGGACCTCATCCTTACCTGGGTATGATAGTACCATAAGCCCGTTCGGTTTTAATAGCCTAAACAACTTTTTTATACTGGGAAACTGCGGATTATAGTAGGGCGGATCGGCAAAAATAATATCGAATGTTTTGTCGAGTGTCTTAACGCTTGCTGACACAGTAGCTCGAATCAAATGCGCCTTGTCACCGGCATGTAGCTGCTCGATGTTCTTTGCGATGATCTTTTGAGCAACCCGATCCTTTTCGATAAACGTTGCGCTGTGAGCACCTCGGCTGATTGACTCTAGGCCCAATGCTCCGCTACCCGCAAAAGCATCTAACACATCAGCACCCTGAAGTTCCATGTGCAATTTATTAAACAATGCATTCCTAACCCGCTCACCCATGGGGTGTGTTCGTGAGGTCCCCGATCCTTCAATAATCCTCCCGCCATATTCACCAGCAATAATTCGAACGTTCATGAGCGCCCCTCTTCCAGCTCTACTGCAGCGTACCACCCCAATACCACCATCTTGATAAGCAAGGGGACGAGTTTGCCATGTACGGTACGGGCGACCCGCCAATTCCAGCCTTGGGCACGAAATACCTCATATAAGTCCATCGCAACAACCTCTTCAATCGCTTCTTTAAATAGCGCCTCATAGCCGCGAAGCTGTAAATCAACCAGGTCATCATTCGTAACTGTCATGTTATACTGCCGCCCGACCATCGTCGCCGAAACACCAAATTCAAATAAGAAATGTGACGTGAATATACCGCCACTGCCCCAGTACTCCCAGTTCTTCGACAATGTGTCGCGTCGCCCGGTACCTTTAATAATATTCTTTTGACGGACCGTTAGCCGTTCATGATGTGCCATCCCAAAAAGATCTTCGATCTTGTCGGCCAGCGGGAAGTGGTGCGCAGGAGTAAGCCCGTCGACAATAGCGTGAGACAACCAAGCAGCCTCAAAGGCCGCCCTTTGCTCGTTGTTTTGACTGAGTGCCCGAGATAGATTGGTGATGTGGTCGCGTATCATTTCGACCAAGCTTACGTCTAACGGCTTCCTTGGATCTATGTAGTGCCACGGCTCGTCAACAGACGGGCTCTTTCTTTTTACCCCATCCGGACCGTTGTTGCCCTCAAAATGCAGAATGTCTCTTGATGACGGGAATGTCTGGCTATCACTCAACAGTGTACCGAGCTGTCGACGGGCGATGCGATCAATTCGTTGATGTACACCAACGAAATTGCCTGATCTTTTTCCAACTGTTGTTCCTGAATACATAATATGCGTTTAATTCAATGTGGTAAGCCGCTGATACCGTTCAACGTCTTTTGCCAACTCTGTATATTGTAACAAATCATCACCGCTTGCGATGAATGTCTGCGCCGCCTTCTGGGCTCGACGAATCAGCTTCGTATCCGCCAAGCTTGCTATCTGAAGATTGAGCTCTCCGTGCTGAGCGCGCCCGTACACTTCACCCGGACCACGCATAGCAAGGTCGACCTCAGCAAGATAAAACCCGTCGTTACTCTGCTCAATCTCCTTGAGGCGTTTACTGGGAGCTTTGGACGAACTCACCATAAGGTAACAATAGCTTTGATGAGCGCTGCGCCCTACACGCCCACGCAGTTGGTGCAGCTGGGCAAGCCCAAAACGGTCAGCATCCTCAATCACGATGACCGTCGCGTTCGGCACATCGACCCCAACCTCCACAACAGTTGTACTGACAAGTATGTCGATGTCGCCTGCCGCAAAAGAACGCATTACGGGCTCCTTCTCTGCGGGCTTTAGCTTCCCATGTAACAACCCAATGCGTCGATGCTTCAGCTCACCTGTTTTCAGCACTTTGTATTCTGCCTGAACGCTCTTTAGCTCATTGTCCGGATTGTCGTCGATCAAATTACAGATGACATATGCTTGACGTCCAGCGGACAGCTGCGCCTCAACCAGCGCATAAAGTTGTGGTCGACTATTTGGTGACCATATTTTGGTTTCTATCTCTTTGCGATCCTTAGGGCGTTCGTTTAAGATCGAGATGTCTAATTCACCATAGACAGTGAGCGCTAAGCTTCGTGGAATTGGCGTTGCTGTCATCGCAAGCAAGTGCGGCATTTTCTCGGCCTTCTTTAGAAGCTCTTGGCGCTGCTTCACTCCAAAACGGTGCTGTTCGTCAATCACGACGAAGCCAAGTCGATGAAACTGCACAGATGCCTGAATGAGCGCATGTGTCCCCACGACGACATCGACTTCTCCGTTAGCGATAGCTTCATAGACCGCAGCTCGAGCTGCTCCCTTGACGCTGCCTGTCAGCAGACTCACTCGAACACCAAACGGCGATAGCAGCGTGTGTAATGTTTCAGCATGCTGCGTGGCAAGAATTTCGGTTGGAGCCATCATCGCTGTCTGAAATCCTTCGTGAGCTGCTTGGCGCGCTGCGAGACCCGCTACGACAGTCTTGCCCGAGCCAACATCCCCCTGCAGCAGTCGATTCATTGGAACAGCCTTCTCGAAGTCCTGTAGGATATCCCATGCAGCAATGCGTTGCGCAGTTGTTAGCTCGAAGGGAAGCTTTTCGACAAAAGCTTTTACAATCGACTGCTGAAATGGAATTTTCCAGCCCTGCAATTTAGCGATTTCTTGCTTGTTTAACTGACTTGCTACCAGTAGGCTGAATAACTCCTCAAAGCCGAACCGTTCTTTAGCCCGCTCAACATCATCAGCCGAAGTCGGGAAATGCATCGCTACCAAGGCGTCGGATCGCGACATAAGATGCTCTGAGTGGACAATAGCAGCTGGTAGCGTTTCTGGTAGCATTGTCATTAATGGGCGCAGTTCGGCGATCAATTTACGTAAAAGTGGCACTTTCAGGCCTTGCACCATTCGATAGACTGGCAGCAACTGATGAGCTTGCTTCGGTAAATCAACTGCTTTTTCGGCTGCTGGGTTTGTCAGCTGGTATTTGTTGTAGCTAAACTCGAAGGTTCCCGTAAAAACGAATTCTTCCCCCGTCTTTAGTTGCTTCTCTCTGTACGGCTGATTAAACCACACGGCCTGGATCTTCCCCGAGGCGTCATACAGCGTTGCCGTCGTGATGCGCATTCCTCGCCGCACTGGTCGGGTGGATACCTTCTCGCAGCGCGCTCTAATGGTGACGTTACCTGGCTGGATATCAACGATTCTGCTGGCGTGAGAATAATCGCTATAATCGCGCGGCAAAAATGTAATCAGGTCATATACTGTTCGGATACCCCCGGCACGAAGGTGTTCGGCCGTCTTTTCGCCAACACCCTTAACGCGATCGATAGAAGCACCGGGATTCATGCCGTGGCCTACCGTACAAGAATAAAGCTATTCTTGCCTTTCTTGATCAAAGATCGTTCATGTATTGTCATATCTTGGTCAATCTTTTGACCGTTGACTGTCACCGCTCCACCTTCAATCAGTCGTCGCGCGTCACCGTTACTACTCGCAGCTCCATGGGCGACAAGTGCGTCAACAACACTCGAGCCGGTCTCAGCAACGGGTATCTCCGAAGCAAGTACTGCCACATCGTCTTCTGATAGTTCAGTCACAGAACCACCCCCAAACAAGACGGAAGTTACCCGTTCGGCGCTCAGGGCCCGCTCTTCACCGTGGACGAGTGAGGTAACTTCGCGCGCAAGTGTTTTTTGCGCCAGCCGCTCACTCGGAGCGTCTCGTACCTGTTGGGCCATTTCTTCAATCTGCTCTTTTGAAAGCAGCGTAAAAATCTTGGCGTAGTCGGCCACACCCTCGTCATCAGCATTCAGCCAAAACTGGTAAAAAGCAAACACACTCGTCTTCTTCTCATCCAGCCAAACTGCACCATCCTCACTTTTACCAAATTTCTTACCGGTTGCTTTGTTCATAACGAGTGGCGTTGAGTAGACATGCGCCTCTTTGCCATCAATACGCCGGATAAGATCAACACCGGCGACCGAGTTTCCCCATTGGTCTGCGCCGCAAAGCTGCAATGTTACGCCGTACTCTCGATTGAGATGCAAAAAGTCATATCCTTGAATGAGTGCATAGCTAAATTCAGCATAACTTATGCCCGCGCCGCCCTCACCAAGTCGAGACTGCACAAAATCGCGACCAAGCATTTGACTGATTGGTACATTTTTTCCGATAGTCCGCAAAAAGTCGAGGTAGTTTATATCCTTAAACCAATCGTAGTTATCAACAATCTCAAAGTCCTTACCGGCGAAAACGCGTCGGTATTGATCAGCAATAGCCTGTTTATTCCGAGCGATGTCCTCTAAGCTAAGCAGATTGCGCTCATCCTTCTTGCCGTCAGGATCTCCGATCATACCCGTGGCACCACCCACTAATAAGTATGCTTTGTGTCCCGCATCAATAAAGTGACGCACCATCATAGCAGCCGCCAAGTTACCGACCTGCATGCTATCCGCGCTCGGATCAACGCCGAAATAGAAGTGTATCGGGGCTTGATCTAGGGCAGTATTATCGGTAAAGGTTGTCTGGTTGACGAACCCTCGCCATTGGAGTTCTTCTGAAAGTGGCACGATACATCTCCTTATCCGTTTTATCCTTGGTAGTATAGCAAACATTAGGGGTTTACGCACAGTAATTGGTGCTATAATAGTGGTAATAGTTTATACAAGAACGAGGAACTGTGGGTAAAAAACGGACATCACGCAAACTAAGCGTCTACGCTAACTTATCGAAGCGCGTCAAAGCGAAGCGCGACAAAGAGTCGCGCCGCAGAGCCGAGTATCTTGCATCGCTTCCAAAACATCCTGTCAAGCGATTCTTTCACCGTATGCACCCGAAACGTTTTTGGGCCTACTGGTTTAGCAAACGTGGCGTCATTATGGCCCTCAAAATTACTGGTATCGTCATCCTCATCCTTGCGCTTCTTACTGGCGCTCTCTTCGCATACTTCCGTCGTGATCTCGATCAGATTCGACCAGGCGAGATCGATAAACGCGTCCAGTCTACCGTTACTAAGTACTTTGACCGTAACGGCGAGCTTCTTTGGGAGGATAAGGGTGAAGGAAATTATAAGCTTGTCGTCGAAAGCGATGAGCTAAGTGACACGCTAAAACAGGCAACGATTGCAATCGAAGACCGTGACTTCTTCCAACACAGCGGCGTCAGTATATCGGGCACTCTACGTGCCGTTATAAATAATGCAACAGGCGGTGAAGTACAGGGTGGATCAACACTTACGCAACAACTCGTCAAGCAGGTATTTTTCGCAGACGAAGCAGGAGACAGGGGCCTCGGTGGCATCCCCCGAAAAATAAAAGAGCTCATTCTCGCGGTTGAGATTGAACGAATGTACGATAAAGATCAGATCCTCACGCTTTACCTCAACGAGTCACCTTATGGTGGTCGCCGGAATGGTGCCGAGTCGGGGGCCCAAACCTATTTTGGAAAATCAGCCAAAGATCTTTCACTTGCCGAAGCGTCTTTATTGGCTGCCATTCCACAGAACCCATCTGTATATGATCCCTACAACGTCGCCGGTCATCCTGGGCTTATTGCTCGACAACACGCAACGCTCGACGCGATGCGAGAGGTAGGCTACATCACCCAAAAGGAGGCAGACGAAGCAAAAGAGGTGGCTATCCTTGACACACTTCGACCGGTTGCTGATCAATACGAGAACATTAAAGCGCCTCACTTTGTGCAAATGGTGCGTACGCAACTTGAGGACGAGCTAGGAAAAGCGACGGTCGGCCGAGGCGGCTTAAGTGTCACAACAACCCTTGATTTGCGCATCCAAGAGAGGCTCCAGTCAGCCATGGATGACATGTTCAACTCTTACGTCCCCGACTTTGCAGGCTTCACAAACGGTGCGGCTACGGTAGCTGACTCGCAAAGTGGCCAAATCATCGCCATGGTCGGTAGTCGTGACTTCGACTACCCAGGTTTTGGACAAGATAACGCCGCGACTGCCTACATCCAGCCCGGATCGTCGGTCAAATCTTTTGTCTATGCAGAATTGTTCGAACAAAAACCTGAAGGACAACAAAACTACGGGAGCGGTACTGTTCTTAAGGACGAAGAAATTGATGAGATTTATGGTGCAAAGTTACAAAATGCTGATCGTCGGTTCCTTGGTGATGTCACCGTGCGAACCAGCCTAGCAACATCTCGCAACGTTCCTGCCGTCAAGGCCATGTACATAAATGATAACGCCAGCAGCGAATCGTCCGGTTCAACGCTACAAACCATCCGCGAAATGGGAGCAGCCAGCTACTGTACCGTTGGAGCCAACCGAACAGCAGGACTTGCGCTAGCAATCGGCGGATGTGGCGTGCGACAGGTCGATATGGTCAATGCTTACACTACGCTTGCTCGTGGCGGAGTGCAGAAGCCTCAATCATCAGTACTGGAAGTCAAAAATAACTCGGGCGAAACACTTCAGAAGTGGAGTGACGTAGAAGGCAATCGCGTCATAAGCAACCAAGCCTCATATATTGTCAGTGATATTCTCAGTGACGTAAACGCGAGTGCCGCACTTGGAAACTTCTCGGCCAAAAACATACCAGGCGTGAAAACAGCCACCAAGACAGGAACCTCAGATAAAGGTGGTAACGCAAAAGATCTCTGGATGTTTAGCTACAGCCCTGCCCTCACTATGGGGGTATGGCTCGGTAACCCCGATACAACAATCCTCCGTAACGGTACCTCCTCGCTTGGAAGTCCGATAGTCGCCTCTGTCATGGAGTATGCCCACAAAGAGGTGTACCAGAAAGAAGGCAAATGGTCATCAAGTGACTGGTTTGCTCAACCTCAGGGGATCCAGCGCGTTGATGGACAAGTATATCCTTCCTGGTGGAGCCGAACACAAGGCCAAAGTAACGCAAAACTCACCTTCGACCGTGTCTCGAAAAAGAAAGCGACTGACTGTACCCCAGAAGCTGCTCGCATCGAACTCGACGTCGTTCGGTCTATTGATCCCGTCACAGACGAAGCAATCTACACCAACGTGCCGAGTGGATACGATGCCACTAAAGAAGATGACCGCCATGACTGTAATGATGTTCTCCCAAGCCTTGGAGCAGCCGAAGTCTCAGCTGGCGATACAGACGAGTGGATTATCACTATCCCCGTCTCACGCGGAACATTCTCACTAGGAAGTAGCCCTGTCACAATCTCTGTAGGCGGAACAAGTCTAGCCGTCAGCAACCAGGGGAATAGCTACACTGCAACCTACGAGGGAGAAGATAACCCAACCGGCAGCATTAGCGCCCGTGTTGTGGACACTGGCTACTACGAAGCCTCTCGGTCATATTAGAACAGCGGCGGCAAATAACTAGCTATTTGCTAGCTCTACCAAACGATCTTCATTCGTCTTCGGGCGACGGCGCTGCTGCTGCTTTGGCTTCTTTGGAGTATTCTGTTGTTGCTGTGATTCTTGAGGCTTTTGGTTCTTGTCAGAACGAGGGCGAGGAGATGACTTCACGACCTTCTTTGTGGGTTTAGTATCGCCATTGTTGGCACTGTTGCCATTTGCCAGTCGGGCAAACATCATCTTACCAGCCGCTGTCTGCAGACTGCGAATAAATTCTACTTCTACTTTTTTTCCAACGCTGCTGCTTGCATGCTCAACCACAACCATTGTCCCATCCGTCAAATGGCCAACCGCCTGATGAGAATCATTCCCCTTCTGTGTCAGCTCGAGCATCATCTTTTCGCCAGGTAGATACGCCATGCGAAGTGTCTTAGCTAGGTCATTCACATTTAAGACGGGGATGCCTTCCACCTGGGCAACCTTGTTCAAGTTAAAGTCTATTGTACAAATTGCACCACCGTACTCCTTTGCAAGCTTCAGGAGACGATTGTCGACGCCTTCCTCGGCCGTTGTACTATCACTAAACACTTCAGCCTGTACCGTAGAGAGTGCCTGAAGTTCGCTGACCACATCCAAGCCATGTCGCGCACGACTTCGCTTATCGGTGTCTCCGTTGTCGGCCAAGAATTGTAGCTCCCCTACAACACTGCGCGGAATATATAGTTTACTGGTAATAAAACCCGATTGAGCAACAGCCATAATCCGGCCATCTATCAACACCGACGTATCGACGAATATTGGCGTTTGCTGGCGTTTCGAATATGATATTTTTCTATTTTGTGAGTACACAAGGTATGTTGTTTCGGCTGCGATAATCAGCAGCGTAATGATAATTAGTATTTCCATAAGTTCCTTACTTTTGTAGATAATCTATCAAGGCAGAGCGAATGTCGCCGACAGATGTAATAAATGTATTATTTTTTGATGCCCGAGGGCCAATGGCGCGCGTGAAACCAAGTTTTTTGGCTTCATTGATCCGCTTATCGATAGCAATGACTGACCGGATTTCTCCGCCAAGCCCAACTTCACCAAAGACAACGGTTTTATCATCAATGCGACGCCCCGCTGCGGCACTTGCGATAGCCATGCAGATGGCTAAATCTGCAGCTTGATCGTTTAACTTTAGCCCCCCGACAACATTTATGTAAATGTCTTTGTCTGATAAATTCAGCTTTGTTCGTCGCTCAATAACGGCGATTAAGAGATTTAGGCGATTAAGGTCAAAACCACTGGCGGTACGCTTAGGATACCCGAATGTGGTTGGATTAACAAGTGCTTGTATCTCCACCAGCAACGGCCTAGTGCCCTCTAGCGTTGCTAAGACCACCGAACCATCGGAAGGATTCCTTTCGGCCAACAGCGCCTCAGACGGATTCTCAACTGCTCTCAGACCCTCTTCATACATCTCAAAGATAGCCGCCTCGTTCGTAGAACCGAAGCGGTTCTTTATTGCCCGAACAATCTTAAACCCTCCGTATCGATCGCCCTCGAATTGCAGGACAACATCCACCAGGTGCTCCAAAACTTTGGGTCCTGCGATGCTGCCTTCTTTTGTGACGTGCCCCACTAACATAACGGCAGTATTACTCTCTTTGGCTGCTCGAATTAATACGTTACTGCTATTAGTGATCTGGCTGACAGTCCCCGGAGCACTTGTAATCTCATCAAGGGTAAGGGTTTGGATAGAATCAACTACCACCAAAGCGTAGTCTCCCTGACGAATACTCGATGCAATATCATTGGCAGTAGTACTTGCAGCAAAATCAAGCTGCTCACTCTTTTCTGCGCCAAGGCGTTGTGCGCGTAGTCTGACTTGACTTGCAGACTCCTCGCCGCTCACATACAACACTCGATGCTGCTTTGCGACGTGGGCCGTTACCTGTAGCAATAGTGTGCTCTTCCCGATACCCGGCTGGCCAGCAAGCAGCATCACCGCTCCTGGCAGAACGCCACCGCCCAGTACTTCATCTAAGTCTCTTACTCCCGTCCCCAGTCGCTTGGATATATCCTCGCCAGAGACGTCTTTGATAGACTGAACAGCCAACGGCTTCCCGCTCGAGCCAGCCCTTGCAACGGATGATGAGCCCGATGCTACCGACTGCTCAACAAGCGTATTCCACTCGCCACAGTTGTCACAACGGCCGGACCACTTACTATGCGACGCACCACACTGCTGACATATAAATTTTGTTTTGGCTTTAGGCATTACTTCTAGTATAGCGTTCAGTTATGAAATTTTACTCAAATACAGGAATTTGCTTCAATTCACTGATACTGTCTATGCTTGCGTTCAGTGACTCAAGCTCTCCTGCGACGTCCTGGTATTCCTGGTAGAGTCGATTATAGCGCTCTATGTCTTCGCCAATCTGCACCCGTAGCGCCTCTAGTTCGTTAGAGCGAGCCACTAAAGCACTACGCTCTTGATTGAACTCCGCTGTGGAACTAAGCGCACCAGAGTTTGCTCGAGTGTTAAAACTATTGATATCCTGCGCCAAAACATCGACCCCGACATTGTACGTAACACTTCTTGTCTCGATTGAGTCACCCAGCGCCACCAAATCTGCATACAAATCATCCGCCTTCATGACGAGTGAAGTGAATACCGAGCTATATTGGTCGTACAGCCCAACCACAACTTGTCGATCTTTGAAATACTGCGCATAATACTCTTCCAATTCAGGGCTGATCACTTTCACCTCAGTAGGAATGATAGAGTGCAGTTCATTGATAATTTCTCCCGGCTGATTCCGCTCGTAGTAGCCCATACGTTCAACAAGCTGTTCGTCTGCATTCTGCTGATATTCCGTCTTCAAGAGTGTCCCAATTCGATCCCTTTCGGCAAGACTCATCCTCTCCCAGACCGCGTGAAGCATTTCATGGGCTGCAGTCACCTCTTCTATGCCGTCAAGACGGTCTTCGGTAACGTCATAGATATACATTCGGCCCGAAGAATAACAGCCAAGAATGGGGCTTCCCGGCTCAAGCCGTGGACAATCTTGGTTAAACTGTGCAGCAGGTGCAATGTCGGGTTCGGTCACTCTTAAGTAGAATGACCCTTTATCCGTCAGCCGTAAACGCTCTTCCAGGCTCAATATATCGGCAGGTGGGGTATACGACCACACAATTGCTTGATCGGCAACAAACTGCCGGTTAAAGAACAGCCAGCCAGCTGTTGCCAGGATTATTAAACTCAACACTCCGGCAAGAATTGCGCCAGCCAGGTGGCGTCTATTCCTCTGTGGAGACACCCAATTCCACCTTCCCTTTTACGGCTTTAGCGCGCAGCACAGTGCCTTTGTCATATTCGCCCGAAAGGATCCCGTCAGCAATCTCGTGCTCGAGCATGTCTTGCATTGTCCGCCTGAGAGGGCGCGCACCAAATTTCTCATCATGGCCCTTATCGAGAATAAGTCGTTTGGCTGAGGCCTCCACGACCAAGCGAATCCCCTTGCGCACCAGTCGCTCCTGGAGCTCATTCAGTAGTGTATCGAAGATCTTCCCGACTTCACGGCGCGTGAGGGCTTTGAACGTCAAGACGGCATCAAACCGATTAATAAGCTCGGGGCGCATCACTCGTCCCAACGCCTCCTGAGCAGCAGCGGCATTCTCTTCGTGGATACTTTCAAGGCGCTTTTCGTCATCTCTCGTCGAAGCATGGAACCCTAAGCTCGATTCTTTCATCATCATATCGGCGCCAAGATTACTTGTAAGAATAATGATTGCATTCGTGAAGTCAATCTTGTGACCCTGGGCGTCAGTCAACGAGCCATCTTCAAGAATCTGCAGCAATAGGTTAAACACATCTGGATTAGCTTTCTCGATTTCATCAAATAGGACAACGCTGTATGGCTGGCGGCGGATTTTATCCGTTAATTGACCGCCGTCATCGTACCCAACGTAGCCCGCTGGTGCTCCCACTAAGCGACTAGTATTGTGTCGTTCGCTGAACTCGCTCATATCAATCTTTATCAGGGCATCGTCACTACCAAAGACCTCACGAGCAAGCACCTTGGCAAGCTCTGTCTTGCCCACACCGGTAGGTCCCATAAAGACGAATGAACCAATAGGTCGCTTGCTTGTTGCGACTCCGCTCCGACTACGACGAATTGCTCGCGCAACCTTCTCAACAGCTTCGTGCTGCCCAATAACATACTTTCCAAGGTGCGCTTCCAGGCGACGTAGCAATTTTGCTTCAGACTTCTGCACTCGGCTGACAGGGATACCTGTCATTAAAGAAATGGCATGCGAGATATCATCATCGGTTAGTATTATCGGCCTCTTCTTTTCCGCCGCTTCACGTGTTTCGTCAAGTTTTTGCGTCAGTTGGCTAATGCGTGTTTTATACAATGCAGCACGTTCATAGTCTTCAGCTGTCACCGCTTCTTCCATCTTCTCGTTCAAGTTCTTGAGCTGTTTCATGTAGTCACGAAGCTTACTTGGCTTGTGCCCCGTCTTCACACGGATACGTGCCGCGGCCTCATCGATAACGTCGATTGCCTTGTCTGGCATATGCCGCTCGCTAATATAACGGTCGGCCATATACACGGTGTCCTCAATAACTTCGTCAGTAATAGTAACGCCATGGTGTTTCTCGTAGTAGGACTTTAGGCCTTTTAGAATAGCTATCGTATTCTTAAGAGTCGGCTCTGGAACGACTATGGTCTGTAGGCGGCGCTCTAACGCTGTATCTTTTTCGATGTGTTTGCGATATTCGTCGAGCGTAGTTGCGCCGATCATGCGAATCTCACCACGAGCAAGAGCCGGCTTTAGCATATTCGCCGCGTCAAGTGCACCTTCGGCAGCACCAGCGCCAACAAGCAAATGCAGCTCGTCAATAAAAATGATGACGTTCTTTTGCTCTTGCAGCTCAGAAATAACTTTCTTCAGGCGTTCTTCGAATTCCCCGCGATATTTCGTACCAGCAATCATTCCAGCCAAATCAAGCTGAACAATCCTCTTGTCAAGCAGATGCTCGGGGACATCTTCACTAGCTATACGCTGCGCCAGGCCTTCGACGATAGCCGTCTTCCCAACACCCGGTTCGCCAATCAGAACAGGATTATTTTTTGTTCGACGACTCAAAATAGTCACCAGGCGCTCCTCCTGATCAGCGCGGCCAATCACCGGATCGAGCTTGCCCTCGCGCGCGCTAGCAGTGAGGTCAGTCCCGAAAGTCCCCAGTGCACCCTTTCGAGTAGGAATCTTTTTTTCAGTTGCTGTATCGCCACCAATACGTGAGAATGTATCGCCCTGACGATCTAAGTATTCTTCTAGTTCAGATATAATTTCCGGCACATTCACATCCATATCGCGCAGCAACACTGTGGCGCGAGCATTCTTTTGCGTCAGAATGCTATACAAAATATGTTCCGTGCCAAGATAATCCTGATGGAACTCCTGCGCAACATCCCAGCTCATCTTTAGCGTCAGTTTTGCTGTTTCGCTTAAGCTCTTGGTTGTAATGCCGCCAACAGAAGTAGAAACCGGCACCATGTTAAGAGAAGATTGTGCACGATCGAGTGTCACCCCTGCATCAGCTAAAATCTTGGCACCAACTGAAGCACCCTGAGCCATGACACCTAGCAATAAGTGTTCGGTTCCAATATAAGGGCTCCCATAGCCTTGCGCGATGAGCGTCGCGTGATGCAAACTGGTCCGAGCGTTCTCGGTAAGATGCGAGATGAATTCCGTAAAGTCATCAGACATATTCTTATTATCTCTCCTCCAGCATAGTAAGTGCAAGCTTTTTTATAGATTCCTTGCGTTCTATGGACGATTATAGCAAAAAATTAGCACTCGGGTCAAGCGAGTGCTAATTGATATTTTTGTGTAAGTATTACTTTTCGTCAGACGCTTCAATTGCACTAAGCAAGCTGTCTTCGATATTCTTTCGTGGAGCTTTTTCGGCCGGTTTTGCGGCAGCAACAGCTTCTTCAATATCCAGTTCATAGCCTGTCAAACGGCTTGCCAGGCGAACGTTCTGTCCACCACGTCCGATGGCAATCGACTGCTGATCTTCATTCACATAGACAGTGGCCCGTTTGTCAGCTTCGTTGATTTCTACCTTCTTCACCTCAGCCGGGCTGAGTGCGTTCTTGATGAACTGCTCGGTATCCTCATCAAAGGTAACGATGTCGATTTTTTCTTGATCACCAACTTCGTTCATGACTGCCTGAACACGAGTTCCGTGCCCACCAACGAATGTACCAACTGGGTCAACACCAGGAACTGTACTGGCGACAGCCAGCTTAGTGCGACGGCCAGCTTCGCGAGCAATCGTCTTGATTTCAACAGCACCGGTCTCAAGTTCAGGAACTTCTTGGCGGAACAGGTATTCGATAAACTCTTCATTGCCGCGGCTTAAGATTAGCTGTGGCCCGCGGTTGTCGCGCTCGATGTCCTTAATAAAAACTTTCAGCCGGCTCCCAACGCTATAATATTCACCTTGAATTTGCTCGCTCTGCGGAATAATTCCGTTTGCTTTGCCAACTTCAATCCGAACAACACGTGGCTCAACACGCTGAACAGTACCGTTCACAACGGTGCCAATCTTATCTTCATACTCACCCAAGACAACTTCACGCTCAGCTTCTCGAAGGCGCTGCAACACAACCTGCTTTGCGGTCTGAGCCGCAACCCGACCAAAGCTGCTTACTTCATACTCATCCTCAATCAAGTCGCCCAACTGAGCATCTTTCTTGATCTTTCGCGCATCTTCTAGACTAATCTCGTGCGCTTCACTGCCGACAACTTCGACAACTTCACGAGCCACAAATACCTGTGCCGTTCCCTTGTTGACGTTGAGCTCGCTTCGCACTTCTTGATCGCGCTCACCGTTATCGCGACGCCACGCTGCGGCAATTGCTTGCTCGATAACAGAAAGCACTGTTTCTTCAGGTAAGTTCTTCTCTTCCGCGATCGTGCGGACAGCCAGAGTAAGTTGCTTTAAATTCATTTCTTCCATAATTGCTTTTAGACCTTTCTTTGACTAAAAAATCCGACCTGCTGGCCGGAATGTACTGTCGTTATTATATCGCAAATACAGCAAACGAGCAATAGCTATTTCGCGGGGAGGTTCTGCCCTGCGCACCCCGAAAACACCTGCTCCATCGCCTGCTTCTCTGCCGGTGTTACCCATAACGTGTACTTTTTCTTAATAGCAACCTGCCTCGCAACATACTCGCAGCGGAAGGTACTATTCGCCGGAAGCCACGTTGCCGCATCGCCATCACCTTTCTGCTGATTGGCTGGTCCGTCCACGGCCAGCAAGTTCAGCGGATCATTGGCAAATTGAATGCGGCCATCTCGAGTGAGCTGCTGCGCACCTTTCTGCCATGCATCAGATAACGCCACGGTATGGTCAATCTGGACAGACGAGCTATCTTGCCGGCTAAAGTGAATGACCATGTCCGTATATGGATCATTCAGCACACCGCTCACAACTCGACATTCATCATCTAGCTGCGGAGACTCTAAATCTCGATACAAAATAATATTACGAGTATCACACCCATTCACCACAGCCCACCCGCTGCCAAACTGCTCCCGACTATAATCGGTCTTCGGTGCTCGCCCTTTGACGGGTAACTCGGTCAACGCCACGACCGCCGACCCGGGTTGGTCCGATTCGCCCGCGGATGGTGGATTTGGTCTAATTTCTGGAGTTACAGCGATTGCGGCCATCACGATAACCGCTACACCTACAGCCAACGCACTCAGTCGACGAAACTTCTTTCTCATATTCGTTAGTATGACGAGGCCGTATCTATGTCGCAATACACTTCGTCATTGGTTTCATCATAAATACATAGTGTGGGGAGGAAACGATCCGTCAGGTATACTAGAACGTATGCAGAAAATTACCCAACTCTTAGAAACTTTCGCCCCCGAACACTATGACCTCTCTCTCACACTCGAAAGAGAAAAACGATCCTTTCACGGGACGGTCACCATCAAAGGTTCCGCCCCAGAAATGACCCCGGCTATTCCGCTGCACGCCAAAGGGCTTACCGTTCAGAGCGCTACACTTGACGGAAAAGCTGCGACATTTCGCCATGATGAAGATGACCAGCTCATCGTTGAACACCCTGATATCCTTCAAGGCGAACATATCGTTGTTGTGTCGTTTAGTGGCACTATCACCGACCCGATGCATGGACTATATCCCTGTTACTACGAACACGATGGGCAAAAGAAAGAGCTCCTTGCCACGCAGTTCGAGAGCCACCATGCCCGCGAAGTCTTTCCTTGTGTTGACGAACCTGCCGCAAAAGCCACCTTTAGCCTGACTCTCACCACTGAAGAGGGAGTCACTGTACTGAGCAACATGCCCGTTGCCTCGCAACGATCAGAGGCAGGAGCACTCGTTACTAGCTTTGAAAAAACTCCCCGCATGAGCACGTACCTACTTGCATGGGTTGTCGGTGAATTGCACAGAAAAACAGGGCGGACTGAAGATGGCATAGAAGTAAATGTCTGGGCAACAAAAGCCCAGCCCGCCAAAAGTCTTGATTTCGCAGTCGATATTGCTCGTCGCTGTATCGACTTTTACAATTCCTACTTTGGCACCCCTTACCCCCTCCCAAAATCAGACCATGTTGCACTGCCCGACTTCTCTTCAGGGGCAATGGAAAACTGGGGCCTTGTGACCTACCGCGAAATTGGTTTGTTAGTTGACCCGGCCACTACCGCACTAGAAACCCGCCAGCAGTCAGCACTCATGATTGCCCATGAGCTCAGCCATCAATGGTTTGGCAATTTGGTCACCATGGAATGGTGGAACGACCTCTGGCTGAACGAAAGCTTCGCGAATATCATGGAGTACATCGCCATCGATGCCATCGAGCCCGACTGGCGCGTTTGGCTTGACCACTCGGCGTACGAGGTCGTGTCGGCATTGCGGCGCGACGCCCTCGAGGGTGTACAGTCAGTCCAAACAGACGTATCGCACCCTGACGAAATTAACTCGCTTTTCGACCCATCAATCGTCTACGCCAAGGGCGGTCGTATGATACGGATGCTCCAGCATTACATCGGCGACCAAGCGATGCAAGAAGGCCTTAAAAAATACTTCCAAGCACACGCCTACAAAAATACTGTTGCTGCCGACCTATGGAAATGCTTTAGCGATGCATCCGGAAAAGATATCGTGGGGCTCATGACCGCATGGATCACTCAGCCAGGCTACCCCGTTGTTCACGTCCAGCGTGCCAACGATACACTCCAACTTCAACAAGAACAGTTCTTTATTGGCAAGCATCAGCCGTCCGATAGCCTGTGGCCCATTCCTCTCGGGATAGCTTCTTCGTCAGATGTCACCGAACTCTTTTCTACAAAATCCACTGATATCCCTTATAAAACGTCTTTGCCGACCCCTATTTTCAATCATGACAATGTCTCTCACTATCTCACTCACTACAGTGCAGACCTCCTTCCTTCACTGCTAGAACAGCTTCCCTCCTTATCAGAAATCGATCGTATGAAATTCTTGCACGAACAAACATTGCTGGCACAAGCAGGGTTCATCTCTTCGGCTGATATCTTAAAGGTTATTGCTAGTTATAAAGACGAGCAATCAGAAGCAGTCTGGAGCACGATATCCATGGCGCTCAACGAACTGAAAAAATTTGTCGAAACCGATGAAGCCTCAGAAAAAAGACTGAGAGCGTTCGTGAAAGACCTTGCCGCACCTCAGTATGAACGACTCGGGTGGAGCCCAAGGCAAAATGAGATTGAATCCGACGCGAAGCTGCGCAGCCTCATTATTGGGCTCAGTTTGTATGGCGAAAATCCTGATGCCATTGCCCAGGCGCAAAAAATCTACCAAAGCACTCCTATAGATGACCTAGACCCTAACCTGCGACCAGGCATCCTTGCGGCAGCAGTCCGTGCGCACCACCCGAAAACGATCGTTGACACTCTGCTCGATATTCATGCCAAGACGAGCTCAAGTGAACTGCAGGAAGATATCGCCTCTGCACTTACGTCAACAAAGAAGTCAGAAGTGATAGCCCGGTTGCTAGGCTTGCTAAAAAACAACGACATCATTCGTCGTCAAGACGTCGCTCGCTGGTGCGTATGGCTGCTACGCAATCGCTACGGCCGCACCATCACCTGGCAGTGGCTCCGCGATAACTGGTCGTGGATCGAAGAATCTTTCGGAAGCGATAAAAGCTACGATGCATTCCCGCGCTATGCCGGCAGTGTCCTCATGACTGCTCAAGAGCTGAAGGAATATAAGGAATTCTTTTCGCCCCTTCGCTCTCACCCAGGCCTAAAACGAAATATTAGCCTCGGCATAACCGAACTCGAACACCGCGTTGCCCTGATTGAAAGAGATGGCCCTGCCGTACGTGCGGCTTTACTCCAACTCTAAGCAGTGGTCGATTGACATGTCTGAAGATTCTCCCGATGTCGCAATCACCATCAGGTGACCCGGAACCTGAAGCGACTGTCGAACCAAATAGAGCTGAGCCGCTCGGCGCATCTGAGTCTCCTTTTGTCGAGTAATTGCCGCCAGCCCATCACCAGACTGGAAAGTGCGACGGTGCTTGACTTCTATAAAATACAGCTCGTCATTTTTCTGACTTATAATATCTACTTCACAGTATTTCGTTCGCCAGTTTCGCTCGACAACCCTATGCCCCTCATCCTCTAGCCACTTCGCAGCTAACTGTTCGGAGGCGTTGCCGATATCTCTCGTCGTCTGCTTAAGGTATGCTGTACGCACCTTTGGGCTGTCGGCCCCAGCATCAGGCCGATACTGTGCAAGGGGCGCAAAGGAAAGCCTGTGAAGTGGCGTGACGCCATGCTTGGCTATCGCAAGTCTATGCGCTGCAGTGCCATAGCCAACATTCTTTGCAAAAGAATACTCTGGATATACCCCGTCCTGTTCTGCCATGTACATATCTCGTGCAACCTTCGCGACAATTGATGCCGCAGAAACAGCCGGCACTAGTGCGTCCGCTTTCGCCAAGACCGTAACGTACGAGCCCTTGTTGGTGTCGCTTAGGAAATTAATTGTGCCGTCCAAAATAATCTCGTGATATGGAGCGTGTATCTGTTCGACGGCCCGCACTGTTGCGAGACGAAGCGCCTGAGACATCCCCAGCTCGTCCAACTCAGCCGCGTGCACCCAGCCAAGTCCAATTGCCGCCGCCGTTGCGTGAATTTGAGCGGCAAGCTGCTCTCGACGGCGTGAGGTCAACTTTTTACTGTCCGCAAGCCCTTCGATTGTCGTGTCGCCCAACACGACCGCTCCAACCACCAATGGTCCCGCCCACGGCCCTCGGCCAACCTCATCAATTCCCAGTATCATAGCACCAGTATACCGACTAAAAAGAGCCGCCGATAGGGCGACTCATTCATAGCAAAGAAAAAATAAAGATTATTTTTCAGCTGGCGCTGCAGCTTCTTCGGCGACAGTCTCTTCACTCACAGGAGCTTCGACAGAAACGTCGTTCACGCCTTCGCGATCAAAGTTGACGCCCTTCAAACGTGCGCTCTTACCACTACGGTTTCGAAGATACGATAGGTAGTTTCGACGTACTTTCGAACGACGCACGACTTCAATCTTTTCTACGAGTAGGCTATGGATCAAGAAGCTCTTCTCGACACCAATACCGCTGGCTACTTTGCGAACAGTAATGCGAGCAGTGTGCGAAGACGCGCGGTCAACGCGAATAACGACACCCTCGAATACCTGGATACGCTCTTTTACGCCTTCTTTAATTTTCTGGTGAACGCGAACGGTGTCGCCGCTGCGTGCGTCAACAGTTGCTGCCTTTTTCTGGGCTTGGTTCACCTTGTGGATTAGTTCAAAACTCATACTTGTCTCTGATTTAGGTTATTTTATCAATCAAATATAAATTGTAGCACAAGAACGGACTTTTTGAAAGGGTTTCGGTGCTAAATTACTCTGTTAACTTCTTCAAGCGTTGTTTGGCCTCGCAATGCGGCCAACACACCACGCTGCAAGAGTGTCACCATTCCCTGCTCTTTAGCTGTTTTTTCGATAGACTCAGCGTGAACGTCTTTAAGATCGCCTCGCAAGTATTTCTGGATCTCGTCGTTCACAACCATTTGTTCCATGATGACAATCCGACCGCTGTAACCAAAAGGTGAAGCCTCGTTGGCGACTGCCTTATAGAGGGTGATGTTCTCCAGATCAGGCTTCTCGACATGTTCTGGTAGATCAGCAAGAACCGACTGCAAATACTGTTTCGTCGCCTCGTCGGGCTGATACGCCTCTTTTGTTGCGTCATCAAGCCGTCGCACAAGTCGCTGTGCAATCACTAACCGAATTGCCGAGCTAAAAATTGGGTTAACACCTATCATATCGATCATACGGCTAAACGCAGCAGCAGTCGTGTTTGCGTGGAATGTCGATAGCACCAAGTGCCCAGTAATCGATGCCTGAATTGCTGTTTTTGCGGTATCAATATCTCGAATCTCGCCCACCATCACGACATCAGGGTCGAGCCGCAGCACTGAGCGTAGATGATCAGCGAAGCTTTGCCCGCCTGTTGTATCGACTGGAATTTGAGAGATGCCCCCGACGCTATACTCGATTGGGTCTTCAAGTGTAATAATCTTGCGGTCAGTCGTGTTAAGTGCGCTCAGCATACTGTATAGAGTGGTTGATTTTCCGCTTCCAGTTGGCCCAACCATCAAGACCATGCCCCGTGGGTGACTGATAATTTCATCGATCTCGTGTCGCTCCGAGTCGCCTATGCCCAATCGATCCAGATCAAGCATTGATTCATCATAGTTAAACAGACGCATAACGGCATCTTGCCCATACATCGTAGGGACGGTCTCAACACGTAAATTCAATAGGTGGGTCGTGCCATCCTCATTCGGTATCTCTTTCTGCAAGTGACCTGACTGCGGCTCTGTTGAAGCAGTTGAGAGGTTTGCGCGCGACGCAAGAGCACCCAACAAAATACGATATCGATCACTATTTAGCTCGGCGACAGGATGGAGGGCGCCATCGATACGCATGCGAATCCGTATACCACTCCGTTGATTCTCAACGTGGATATCACTTGCACCCAACTTGTCAGCTTGGTCAATCAAAAAGTCAAACACCTTATCACTACTCACGGAGTTCAGCGTGTCGCTCACCTGCTTGATAGTCTCACTATCGCCGGCCGAAGCAATCTGAATGTCGTTATACGTCGCTACGACGGGTGGATCATAGCGCGCCATAAGCTTGGCAAAACCCGATAAGCTGATCAGTGAAAAGCCGACATTATGAGCGTCAGCGGCATATTTCTCTTTCAACTGGCCCAATAATGACTGTGGCGTTTGAGTGGTGATGCCGAACTGCCAAGCATTTGAATCGTCTCCGGCTCGCAAAGGAACAATCCGGCTACGATGCATCTCTTCAATCGGCAGAACATCCGGGACGAGTTCAATCGTATCTTCAAGGCTACGGGTGTCTAAATAGGGCACTCCAAGAATGGCTGCGCGACTCTGAGTTGCCTGCTCGTCTTGGTCACGGCGCTGTGCTTGAATTTTATTTTCGTCCATTACCCTTCATCTTAGCAAAAAACATAACCATTTTATAGTGGTATAATGCCTCCATGCCCGACATCATCCTTATTACCCACAATATTCGCTCGACACACAACGTCGGTTCACTCTTTCGAACTGCGGATGGCTTTGGGGTCAGCCGGATCATCCTCAGTGGCTACACACCATACCCAACGATCGCCGATGACACTCGCCTGCCACACATCCGCGATAAACTGACGCGCCAAATTCACAAGACCGCTCTAGGCGCCGAACAAATAGTTCCATTCGAATACGCCGATTTACCACCTCTCCCATCGCTCAAAAAGGATGGCTACAGGATAGTAGCACTTGAGCAGGACGCCCGAAGCACCTCACTAGCTTCATATAGCGCACCCGAGAAAGTTGCGCTTGTTATCGGCGAAGAAGTAGACGGCATAGCGGCAGAGTTGCTAGAGCAGTGCGACGATATTATCGAAATCCCTATGGTAGGCAAAAAAGAATCGTTCAACGTAAGTGTTGCCACTGGTATCGCCTTATACCAGCTGACTACTTAACGATAACTCCGTCTTCCCCGACCAGCTTAACCAATAAGCCAATGAGAGCCTCGCCGTTATCAACCCGAAACGGCATTTTAATGGCTGACTTTTTCTCATCGCCTAACACCAGAACAATATCGCTCACGCCAGGATGCAGGCTGCAGGTCTGTTTTAGCTGCACTAAAAGAGCTTGATTATCAGGATCTTTAACGTGCACGTATAGTTTTGTAGTCGGCAACTCAAGGGCTTTCGGCTTTTGAGCGACTTTCTCGGGCTGACTAGCAATACTCGTCTTTTTGCGCGAAGCGACAACTTTTCGGCTTGCCTTAGGCTTGGCCATTTTGCGGCCATGAGACTGGTAGTTACGAAGCTCATCGTCATCAACAATCTGAATATCATCAGCGATCATCTTAACTTCAGTGACAATATTGCCCTCTCGATCTCGAGCGGTCACCTTCCCAGTCGCACGAATAACGGTATCTTGCGCAAGGCCGGCGCCTACCTGCTCAAATAAATTAGGAAACACGATAAGTTCAGTCTCGCCAGTTTTATCCTCGAGCTTTACAAAGGCCATCTTAGACCCACTTTTCGTAATAATCGTTCGTACGCTTGCGACAATACCCCCGATCGTGAGCGATTTCCCATCGATATCGCTCGTCATCTCCACTACGGGTACCGTCTGCTCCTGGAAGTATGTATCATAATTATCAAGCGGATGTGCACTAATGTATAATCCCAGCAATTCACGCTCCCAAGCGAGCCGCTCCTTCTCGGTATGTTTGACTGGCGCCTCTTGCAGTGTAATAGTTGGTTGCGCAATAGCGTCACCCAGTGCACCGCCAAATAAGTCTGTCTGCCCGCTCAACGCTTCCTTTTGAGTCTTTGAAGCGAATCCTTGAATTGTTTCTAGGTTAAAGAGAAGGTCGGATCTATCAGCTAACGCGTCAAATGCACCGGTACGAATCAATGAGTCCCAGGCTTTCTTGTTCACGCGTGAGGTAGAAACACGTTTCGCAAAATCCTCTACGCTCTTAAACTTTCGGTCTTCTCTTGCACGCAGTATCTCATCAACAACAGAAACACCTACGCCCTTCACTGCAGCCATACCAAAGCGAATCTCTTGACGGTCAGGCACAACGGCAAACTCAACAAAGCTTTCGTTGACATCTGGTGACAACACCTTTATGCCCATGTGCTTACATTCATTCATCTCAATCGCCAAGCGGTCAAGATCACCCTGATCACTTGTCATTAATGCAGCCATAAATGCCTCAGGATAATGAGCTTTTAGATACGCCGTCCAGTAGGAAATCATGCCGTAGCAAGCAGCATGCGACTTATTGAAACAGTACGCCGCAAAGTCTTCTAGCTGCTTCCAGAATACTTCCATATCCTGACGTTTTGCTCCGGAATGCTCCATCGCACCCTCAATAAAACGCTGCTTCATCTTTGCCATAACGTCCATCAGCTTCTTCCCGATTGCCTTTCGAAGCGTATCAGCTTCGCCCCCGGTAAAACCAGCTAAGTCCTTTGAAATCTGCATGACCTGCTCTTGATACACCAACACGCCATACGTGGATTTTAGAGCGTCTTCCATCTTTGGGTGCATATACGTGATCTCACGCTCGCCGTGCTTTCGCTTAATGAAATCGTCAATAAACTGCATTGGTCCTGGTCGGTACAACGCAACCATCGCCACGATGTCGTCAAACACGGTCGGCTTTAATTCACGAAGATAGCGTTTCATGCCGGCCGATTCAAGCTGGAATACACCGGTTGTATCGCCACGCTGAAACAACTCATAAGTGGCCGTGTCATCAAGCGGAATCTCATCTAAGTTAATGTCTGTTTTATGTACTTTCTTAATAATACGAAGGGCGTTATTGATAATAGATAGGTTTGAAAGCCCAAGGAAGTCCATCTTCAATAGCCCGAGCTCCTCGACTGGGCCCATCGGATATTGTGTCGCCACCACACCCTTCTGCGACATTTCGACAGGTGTATACTTGACGATTTCATCCGGTGCGATCACCACGCCCGCCGCATGCACCCCGTGGCTACGAATCGTGCCTTCTAAACGGATTGCGTAATCAAAGACCCGCCGTGCTGTTGGGTTGTTCTCGTATTCGTTCTTTAAGTCAGGGTCATCAACCACACTTTTCGCCAGCAGCACATGGCGACCCTGCACAGGGGGTGGCACAAGTTTTGCAAGACGATCACTTTCGGCATAGGGCACCTGCAAAACTCGAGCAACATCACGCACTGCAGCACGGGCAGCCATGCGACCAAACGTCACAATGTTCGCCACTCGGTCAGCACCATATTTCTCAGTACAGTAAGCGATTACTTCGTCACGGCGTGTATCCTGAATATCAATATCAACGTCAGGCATGCTAATACGGTCTGGGTTCAAGAAACGCTCAAACAGCAAGTCGTATTGCAGCGGGTCTAATTCGGTAATGCGAATAGCGTACGAAACAATAGAGCCGGCCGCGCTGCCGCGTCCAGGCCCAAAAATGATGCCCCGGCTTTTCCCCCAGTTAATAAAGTCCTGCACAATCAAGAAGTAGCCATTAAAGCCCATTCTATCAATCACGCCCAGTTCATAATCAGCCCGCTCAAGAACATGCTCTGGGATATGCTGACGCGCAGTCTCCACGTCCCATTCTTCGGTTTGCGCAGCTTCTACGTCGCCATACCGCCAGGCGAGACCGCGAAACACAAGTGTGTGGAGATAGCTTTTCTCATCATAGCCATCTGGGGTTGGGAACGTTGGGATCAATATCCCTCCAAGCTCAAGCTCAACCTCGCAGCGCTCGGCAATTCGCTTCGCGTTCAGCACGGCGTCAGGCTCTGTCTCTCCCCACCGCTGAATAATTTCTGCCGGATCTGTCACATGTAGATCAAAGTCTTTCAGCGACATCCTTTTTTCGTCACTCAAGAACGAGCCTGTCCCAACACACAATAGAATTTCGTGCGTGTCCTGATCGTCATGCTCTAAATAGTGCCCATCGCTGGTTACCACCATCGGTATGTCAAGTTCTTTACTGAGCTGCTGTAAGTACTTATTTATTTTGACCTGAACATCCCACGCTTTCGGTGCGTCAGGGTGACCGTGGTCCTGCAGCTCAAGATAGTAGCGATCGCCAAACACACCCTTATACCAAGCGGCGATGCTCTTTGCCTCCTCATAGTTATCAGATCGAAGATTCTCACCCAATTCACCACTTGCACACCCAGAAAGAATAATCAGGCCTTCATTTAATTCTTCGAGTAAATCGTGATCAATACGAGGCTTGTAATACATTCCTTCAAGATTGGCTTGCGAACTAAGTTTCATTAAGTTCTGGTAGCCCTGTTTGTTCATCGAGAGAATCGTCAAGTGATAGCGGGCCTTATCCTTTTGCGGGTCGCGGTCAAAACGAGTCCGTGCCGCAACATAGGCCTCCATTCCCAAAATTGGCTTAATGCCAGCGCTTTTTGCAGCCTGATAAAATTCAATCGTCCCGGACATCGTGCCGTGATCAGTAATTGCCACGGATTCCATGCCCAGTTCTTTCACCTTATCGACAAGGCCTGGAATCTTTGACAGGCCATCTAAAAGACTATGGTGTGTATGATTATGCAGATGCACATAATCAGAGGCACGTAACGCCTCTCCCGATGTCATTGCTGACTGTGTAGTAACCCCCATGAATACCTCTTAGTATACCGAAGCAAGATCAATAATGCTGTAGTAAAAGTCACACACTCGTATCAGGAGCGTCGTTCGCGGACAGTATCAACTATGTATTCTATAAATTCTCCGATGCCGCCCGGAAGGTCCACCAGGAGTCCGAGTGCGGTGACCACAAGCGCCACAACAAGCGTACCACCGATAACGCTTCCGACGCCGAAGAAAATTCCACGCACAAAGTTTAGCCAGTAGATCTGACGGCGCGAGCGATGAAGATCATAGAATAATTCTTTAATTAGGTTTCGCCGTGCGCCTGCCTCATTAGCATCTTTAATCTTATTGGTAATTTTTTTTGCTGTTTTCTTTATCATAGTCCCAGTATACCCTGCTTATGCAAAGAGCGCACCCCTTGGAGCGCGCTCTTTAACGATATACGATAACCTATTGATTATCTCGAAGAGTCTTTTTTGCGTCTTTTGCCGCTCGTTGACTGCGGCCCTTAAGGTCCTTTGCAGTGCCCGAGACTCGATCAGCAACATCACCAGCTACCTTGCCGGCTTTGTCGACAGCACCTTCGGCAACATGTGCTGCCTTACGTTTCGCTGCGTCGGCCTTTTCCATCACTTCAGCCTTCTTAGCTTCAGCTTTTACCTTTAGCTCATCGCGTGTTTCTTTGCCACTTTTTGGAGCGGTAAGAATACCAGCCAAAAAACCTGCTGCCGCGCCAAAGAGTGCTCCAAGTGCTACTTTACCTTTTGCCATAATTACTTATCTCCTTTATTAGATTGCTTCGTAAACTTCCTAAAATTTCGTTTGATCATTTCAGCGAAAAAGATCGGTGACGTAAACTTGGCTGCGCTTGATAACGCTTCGCCAACTTTATCGACTGTCTGCTGAGCGGAATGAGCGATACGCTTAATCTCTCTGGTCAGACGGATCAAATATATGCCGAGAATGATGCCAACAAGTAGAAAGATAGCCAGTACCACTGATACGATAATGACGAGGATTTCTGCTGCTGAACTCATGCACGTACTCCTTTGTTATTATCTTGAAACACTCTTAGTATACGCTTATCAACGAACGACCGCAAATTGCTAGCCAAGCCTTTTCCTAAGAAAATCACGCAGCTGATCACCATACACATCGCTTTCCAGCGCAAGGTCGATAACTGCTTTTATGTATTTGAGTTGGTCGCCTGTATCATGCCAAACACCTTCAATGAACTGGCCATATACTTCTCCGGAAGCTGCCAGTTGATTCAGGCTATCGGGAAGGCTTATCTCGCCACCAACACCGACTTCTTCTTTTTCTAAGTACTCCCAAATTTCTGGCGTCAACAAGTAGCTCCCTACCGAAGCAAACTGAGACGGGGTTTTCTCTTCGCCAGGTTTCTCTACAAGACCACCTAGACGGAATAGGTTGCCCCCCATATCGTCAGCCAGCATCGCCATACCATATTTATCAGCGTCCTTCTTTTCGACTTCTATCAATGAAATGACTGATTTTCCCGTTTTTTTGATGCGCAGCCTTTAGCTGCAAAGGCCACGGCGTCTTGCTTCGAAAGAAGTCATCGGCAAAGAATACAAAGAATGGCTCGTCGTCATTGATAAGATGTCGAGCGTTTAGAATTGGCCGGGCATTACCTTTTGGCGATCCTTTTTGTCGGATATAGACAAAATTCGCTAGTTCAGCAATACGCTTAATTTCATCAGCCTTATCTTGCTTTCCTTTCTCCCGAAGCTCTGCTTCCAGCTCATCGCTACGATCAAAATGGTCTTCAATGGCACGCTTTGTGCTCCCTGTCACGATAATAATTTCCGTTACCCCAGCGGCTACCGCCTGTTCGACAATCACCTGGATAACAGGTCGATCAATCAGCGGGAGCATCTCCTTCGGCATAGCCTTGGTCTGAGGTAAAAAGCGCGTTCCAAGTCCGGCAGCACAAATAATTGCTTTAGTCGGCTGTTTCATCTATTGGTCCAGTCTTTGTCGTATTAGTTTCTGAGCAAGTGCCGGGTTGGCTTTGCCGGCAGATCGTTTCATGACTTGCCCCACTAAGAATCCGATTGCTTTTTCTTGACCAGCTTTAATATCAGCGATCGACTGGGCACTCGCTGGATCAGCCAATACTTCATCCACAACTACCATCACAGCCGACTCATCGCTCACTTGGAGTAAGTTCTTAGAATCGGCAATCTCGCGTGGCGCTCGTGATGATCGAAGCATTTCAAAGAAGATGGTCTTGGCTGCATTCGAGTTCAGTTCATTTTTCTCTACCATCTCAGACAACTCAATAAAGTACTCGGTCGGTATCGGTTTGTCGTTGTGTGCGACCGCACCGTCAACGTACAGCTCCTCACCAGTTGCCATCGCAAACCACAGCCCCAAACGACGTGCTGCAGAAATCTGATCGTGTTCAACGAGTGATTGGACCAGACGAGCTGACTCTTGCGAATCAAGCAATGTGTTCGTGACAGAAGCCTCAAACTGCAGCGGCTTCCACGCTTGGCGATAGTGATCAGGTAGTGGCGTCATTGTTGCCTGGATCTCTCGAATCTGCTCAGCTTTCAATACAATAGGGGGGATGTCTGGGTCTGGCATGTAGCGATAATCTTGAGCGTCCTCTTTGCTGCGTTGAGAGCTTGTTTTGCCGGTCGCGTCATCCCAGCCACGTGTCTCCTGAATGATACGCTCGCCTTTTTCGAGTCTTTCAACTTGTCGATGAAACTCATACTCAGCCGCTCGCTCTACACTTCGAAATGAGTTTAAGTTCTTTACTTCAGCTCGTGTACCAAGTTCACTCGCACCCTTCTTGGCAACAGAGATATTAACATCAAAACGCATGTTGCCATGATACAGGTCGCCGTTTGTCACACCGGCATACGTCATGAGGCGATGCAGTTCAGTAGCAAACGCCTTTGCTTCAGCAGGAGAATGCATGTCCGGCTCCGAAACAATTTCAATAAGCGGCGTCCCGGCGCGGTTAAGGTCAACGAGGCTGTAGGTATCATAATGCGTCAACTTACCTGCATCTTCTTCCAGATGAGCGTGATGAATGCGCACCTTGACAGAACCACCCTCAAGGAGAGGCGCATCAACGTGACCAGACAAAATAATAGGCTGATACATCTGACTTATTTGGTAGCCCTTCGGCAAATCAGGATAAAAATAGTGCTTACGATCGAATCGACTGACTGGAGCTATCTCGGCGTTTAGTGCCTTACCTGCCCGAACAGCAAGCACTACCGCTTGATGATTAAGCACCGGAAGCATCCCTGGCAACCCAAAGTCAATTGGGCTCGTAACGGCGTTAGGCGCCTGGTCGCGCGCATCGTTATCGGCACCGCTAAAAAGCTTCGTCTTGGTCGCAAGCTGCACGTGACACTCAATACCAATCGTCATGTCGTACTTATCGAGCATTTCTTGGTTTGCCATTAAATTGCCCCCACGTCTTTCAAGGCCTGCTTAAATGCTGCTAAGGCCTGCCGTGCCTGGGCATACTCAACCCGTACATCCGTATCATGAGTGATTCGGTTTCGCAGTTTATGCGCTGTCCACACTGCATTTGCGTCAGACCATGTTGTCTGCAGTTTCTTCATGCGGTCACCCATGTTTGTACCGACGACTCCACGATCTTGTAAAGCTTTGTCGAGCAGCTTATCAGCGTTCATGACAGCTAAGTGGATGCTCCCATCATCTTCACGACGAAGCTTCTGCTCAATTTCAAGCCATTTACGGCGATAATAGTCAACGTCCAGCTGCTTGGGGCCCTTTTTCGTCAAGGCAATCACCACAAACAACAAGCCACCAAAAATAAGTATAGCGGCAAAGAACAAAATCATTGTTAACACATCATCCATCAGGTCACTCCTTCCATCTGTTTCGCAAGCGCTAATAGCACTCCGTCATTCCGACGCTGTCCAATTAATTGCACACCTATTGGAAGGTTGTCAGCCGACTTACCTGCAGGAACACTCATCGCTGGCATCCCAGCAAGACTCGCAGGCACTGTCATTATGTCAGCCAAGTACATCTTCACAGGGTCAGCCGTATTCTCACCAAGCTTAAACGCCGGCGTCGGTGCAGTCGGTGTCACTAAAATGTCGTATGATTCAAAGAGTTTATTTAACTCGTTAATAAGAACCGTTCGAGCCTTCTGCGCCTTCAGATAATACGCGTCGAAATACCCACTCGAAAGCACATAGCTTCCTATCATGATACGGCGTTTGTTCTCGTCCACGAACCCTTCTTCGCGAGACCTGCCGTACATTTCGGACAATGTCTCAGCCTGGGCACGACGACCATAGCGCACTCCGTCATACCTCCCCAAGTTACTGCTAATTTCAGCTGGCACAACAATGTAATAAATCGCCAAAGCGTATTTCAAGATCGGCAGATGAACTTTGTCGACATGATGTCCTTGCGCCCGCAGTCTATCACAGTATTCCTGCGTTCGTTGACGCACGTCAGGGTCAACCTCATCAGTCATTGACTCCGAAATGACACCAATCCGTAACGGCGCTTCAATACTAGACGGCGAAAAATAATCAGGCAGCGTCGTCATGTCTTTTGTATCTTGGCCGCTCATAATGTCCATTACCAATTCAGCATCGTCGGCTGATGAAGCAAGCACCCCGATAGTATCAGTGCTGCTCGCCATCGCCACCACTCCGTATCGACTGACCATCCCATAGGTTGGTTTGAACCCAACCACACCATTAAAGCTGGCTGGCTGGCGAATAGATCCACCCGTATCGGTGCCAAGTGCAAACGGGACGATTCCCAGTGCCACTACCACAGCCGAACCTCCGCTGCTCCCTCCGGCCACTCTCTCCTGATCGATAGCATTCTTGGTTGGGCCATACGCAGAATTCTCTGTACTTCCTCCATGGGCAAATGCATCCAGGTTCGCTTTTCCAATACAAATCGCGCCTTCAGCCTCGAGCGCCTCAATTGCCGTTGCCTGAACGGGCGCCTTAAAATCTTCCAGGAAAGCACTTGCAGCAGTGGTTGTGCCCCCAAAAGTTAAGAAGTTATCTTTCGCGATGAAAGGAACCCCGGCCAAGCGTCCGGTTATTTCGCCGCGGTCTACTGCGTCAGCTCGCTCGAGGGCACGCTCTTCGGTTGTACTCAAAATGGCATTAAAAGCTTCGTGTTTCTGTGCCTCTTCAAGAGCTTGCAAGACATTCTCTCGGGCAGTCTTTCCAGAATAATCGCTAATATTTCTCATTTACAGAACCTTCGGAACCTTTACACTGTCCGCCTCTTGCTCTGGAGCGCGCGCCAATAGCTCTTGCTTCGAAATACCATAATTATCAACCGTGTCTTCACGCCATACATTCTGAAGATCCGTCACTTGATAGGTCGGCTCAACATCGGACGTGTCAATCTCTGAAAGTTGCTCAAAATAGCTAAGAATTGCTTCCAGATCAGCCGTAAGATGAGTTGCTTCGTCGTCTTTGAGTTGCAAATTACTGAGCTGTGCGAGGTGATGCACGTCGTCTAACGAGATATGAGTCATATGCAGGTATTATAGCGTAGAGAGGGCAAAATTGCATGCCTCGAACTACATCTTTGCGCGAATTTCCGAGATTAAATCGCGTAATTCAGCAGCTTTCTCAAACTCAAGGTTAGCACTCGCTAGATCCATCTGAGAAGACAGGTCCTTCACCAGCGAAGCATATTCGTCCTTGGGAATCTTCTTCAAGTTTAGCTTTGGCGCATCATCAGCTTTCTTTGGAATAATCGCGCGTAGCCCCTCACCGATGGCCTTATCAACGCTGATCGGTGTAATGTTATGCTTCTCATTGTAGGCTGTTTGGATTGAGCGACGACGATTCGTCTCGTCAATTGCGCGTTGCATTGAATCCGTTATGCGGTCGGCGTACATAAACACCCTTCCCTCAAGATGTCGAGCAGCTCGGCCAATAATTTGGATCAGGGCGCTGCTGCTGCGCAAGAATCCTTCCTTGTCGGCATCAATAATGGCCACCATACTCACTTCTGGAAGATCAAGCCCTTCACGAAGCAAGTTTATCCCTACCAAGACGTCGTAGACCCCTGAACGCAAATCACGCAAAATGTCGCTTCGCTCTAGCGTATCGACTTCGCTATGAATATACGCAGTACTAATTCCCAGCTCCTGCAAATACGTCGACAGATCTTCCGCCATGCGCTTCGTTAGTGTCGTCACTAGCACACGCTGCTTGTTGGCAACACGATCACGAATCTCAGCAATCAAGTCATCTACTTGCCCTTCCGTTGGTCGGATCGTAATTTCTGGATCAATCAGGCCGGTTGGTCGAATAATCTGCTGGACCGGCTCGGGGCTGTGCGCTAACTCATACTCAGAAGGCGTGGCTGAGACGTATATCGCCTTATTGATATGTCGGTTAAACTCATCAAAAGTTAATGGACGATTATCTAGAGCGCTTGGAAGCCGAAACCCATACTCGACCAATATTTCCTTGCGCGCACGATCACCGTTATACATTCCGCGTACCTGAGGAAGCGTCATATGACTCTCGTCTACAAACAACAAAAAGTCATCTGGGAAGTAGTCCAATAATGTTGCTGGCTGCTCGCCCGGCTCTCGGTTCGTCAGGTAGCGGCTATAGTTCTCGATGCCTTTCACAAAACCGGTCTCTTCGAGCATTTCAATATCATACTTGGTGCGCTGTCCAAGTCGTTGCGCTTCAAGAAGTTTATCGTGCTTCTCGAAGTAGTCCATCCGCTCCTCAAACTCTTTTTTAATATTCTCGATTGCTCGTTCAAGTTTTTGCTTAGGAGTAACGTAGTGACTGCTCGGGAAGACTGTTATCTCTTCTGGCTCACCTAGTATCTCTCCCGTCAGTGGGTCAAGCCGAGTCAAACGCTCAACCTCATCGCCGAAGAATTCAATGCGATATGCAACATCACTGCCAGCCGGGAATACATCGACGATGTCACCTCGCACGCGGAATGTTCCGCGATGAAAATCAATGTCGTTGCGCTGATATTGAATATCCGTTAGCAAACGAACAAATTTATCTTGTTGACGACGCTCGCCCTTCTTGATGGTAATCGCCATCTCTTCATAGGCATCCGGTGAACCAATACCATAAATACAGCTTACGCTGGCGACGATAATAGTATCGCGTCGGGTCAAGAGTGCCGTCGTGGCAGCATGTCGCAATCGGTCAATTTCATCATTGATCTTGCTGTCTTTTTCGATATAAGTATCGCTCCTAGCGATGTACGCCTCTGGCTGATAATAGTCAAAGTAGCTCACAAAGTAGTGCACTTCATTATCAGGGAAGAAGCTCTTGAATTCACTATACAGCTGGGCCGCTAGTGTCTTGTTGTGCGCGAGCACCAGCGTTGGTGCTTGGCGTTGAGCAATGATGTTGGCCATCGTAAAGGTTTTTCCACTTCCCGTTACCCCCAGTAGCGTCTGTTCGCGGGTGCCAGCATCAAGACCCTTTACGAGAGCCTCAATAGCAGCCGGCTGATCACCAGTCGGCTTGTAAGAGGATTGCAGGCGAAAAACTTGGTCCATTCTTTTTATTATACGCTGAACGTCAAACTCTAGCTGTCTGAATCGTCCGGAATGAGGCGCAATAGACTAAAGGCTTCACTAAAACTGTCCTGATATTCAGCAAACAACTCTTGATTACTCGTGCAGTTATCACTATCCAAAGACAAACCGTACTCATCACCTTCAACCGTGACAGAATCGGTGACGGTCGTCCTATCCTCATCAGATGTCGGGCTCTTGATTATAGCGGCAAAAGCTCCTTCATCATCCGTACAGGTCTCACCAGCAAGATCAGGTGACAAGAACTGAACATACTGGGTGCCGGTAGCAGTCCGTTTAACAACAAATTCAAAGCCCGGTATGCCACGAACGTACGAGACTGTTATGCCCATTAGCTCAATATCAATCGTAGATACGCTATCAGGGTCGAGCGTGGACTCTGCAGACCCATTTTGTCGATCGTCGGTAGTTGTCTTTGGTGCTTCCGGCGAAACTGCCGCAGCCGGCTCCTGCTCGACGAGGTCAGTTGTCAGAAAAGGATCAGGTTCTGCCTGACTCTGCTCAAAGGCGCGCCATACAAGAGGTGCTCCAATCAGCACGAGAGCCGCAATACCCGTCAAGACAAACACTTTTATTCTCTTCTTGTTTTGCCGTTGTGTCATCATATTCCTCCAGCAATCTGGTTAATCATCAGCGCCCTTATTAATAATCCTGAGTGCTTCGTCGTAATCATCGGTGATCGTGTACAAATCAATATCCTCATCGGCAATCGTGTGGAACTCATCGCGTAATACCTTTTTCATTACCAAATCGATATCCTTCCAGAACGCGCTGCCGAATAATATAACAGGAGCGCGCGGGATCTTCATAGTCTGCTGAAGTGCTAGGATTTCGAACAACTCATCGAGCGTGCCGTATCCCCCTGCAAAAAAGATGTACCCGCTGGCGTCGAGGGTCATGGCAACCTTACGGCCAAAGAAGTGCTCGAACTGAAAACTCTCAGTTGTATAGTCGTTGAGCTTCTGTTCATTGGGAAGCAAGATATTAAAGCCAATCGAATCTCCACCGATATCATACGCTCCGCGGTTTGCGGCTTCCATAACACCGTTACCCCCGCCAGTTACCACAGAATACCCATCCTTTGCCAAAAGCGCAGCCAGCTCATACGCACTAGTGGTAATTTGATCATCTTGCGGCTTACGTGCTGAACCAAATATCGTGACTGTCTTTTCGTGTTTTGCGAGTAATTCAAACACATGCTCAAACTCGTCAATAACACCATCAAGACGCCCCTCGGCAGCCTCGATGAGTCGCTTTCTAATTAACAATTCTTTACGATCGTTGCGGGCCCGCATAGCCGGCACATTTGTCTTCTTCCGAGGTGCATCGAGCTTCTCGGGTGCAATCATATCGTTGTCGAGCTGCTCTAGCACCTGTTCAGATAAGTTCTTGAAGCCCATGTAACGGACAAAGATTTCATTCCACAAACTCTCACGGAAGTGATAGGCATACCGGCCTTCATACGATTCTTTATTTGAATACGCAAAACTGACATCGAAGAGATTAAAAGCAACTGGAAAGTCATCGTACATAACGGCCACATAGTCACGATCCTTCCAAAATTCTAGTTCGGGATCGAGTTCATACAGCAAATCCTCAGCTCGGCGCCAGTGAAGGTCTTCGGGCTGGACATGTGGCTCGAAAGCCGCCTTGGACACTGAGTCCTCTTTGTGTCGCCCTAAGTAGCGCTGAATGACTCGCCAGTGAATCTTATTGCCCACCATTTGACTGGCGTCTCCCGGATCTGCGATCAGTGTTTCAACAACAATCTTACCAAAATGCGGCTTCTTGCTTTTTAGCTTAAAGAAGGTCGAATACAACTTTAATTCATTCATATAGTGGAACAGTAGTGGTAGCGTCTTCAGCACCAGACCACGCATACGCTTCGCATGCATCGGCACCACCACGATTGTGCCCATTTCCTTGGTATGCGTCACGTTATGTAGCTTCTTTTTCACAAAGTGAGCGGCAAGATCGACATACTTTTTGTGATCCATCTGTATAATGCGCATGTCACGCTCTTCATAGTCGTCCGCCGTTACTGTCGAAAACAGCTCGTCATACTCGTTCAGCCACTCTGGGCCTTCCGAGAAGCGGAGTGCGGTATAGATTTCATCGAAATCTTCCTTCGAGAACATTTCATCAATATCTTCGTAGCCGAGCTCCTTCATGAGGTCTTTTGGAGGCATCTTGCGCAGCAGCTCTTTGGCTTTTTCACGTTTCAACACAAACACCTTGCGATTAAACTTCGCCTTATTCGCAGTTTCAATCATATAGGGAACAATGTGCTCAACGTCTTCCGAATCTTTGGCGCCGATAATCTTTGTCAGTCGGGCAATATCGTCCTCAACCCGCGCCTGCAGAGCATAGTATACTTCTTCACCGGTAGAAACAGCCGGATTAAGGCCCATTAAACGCATATTGTCGTGTGCCATCCGGGTAATGTCGCCAATCAGTTTCGTATCAGCACCTGTTCGACCGCTTGTGTATTCGAGCTGACGAAGAGCAGTAGTAAATAGCGGCTCTTCGGCGTCCAATAAATCTCTTAAAAACTTCGCCATATTAAAACTCTTTCTCCTCTATCGGCATTTCATGTAGTTTCGTTCCTTTGGTCAGAATTCCTTCTTTAGCTCCGATCTTAGTGACCACAGAAGTTGAGTTGGCGCTCGCGAAGATAATTGAGTCCCGCAGTGACTTGCCCTGACTGTAATAGCTAAGAAAGCCTGAGCCAAAAGCATCACCACCGCCAGTTCGATCGACAACCGGAACGTCTTCATACATCCCCGCCCATATAATTTGCTTGCCGTCCGATACCGTAGCGCCCTTCGGCCCGTCCGACACAATCACTACAGGGCAGTAATGCTGGGCATGACGAACCAGCTCTTCCAGCGTCTCTCCGGAAACGATTTGCTGGGCCTCCTCTTTATTTACAGCCAAAATCTCAACATCCTCAAGTATCGTCCGCAACTTGTGCGCTTCTTTAAGTTCAGATCCTGCTGGATTCAACATAACCTTCACGCCATGTTTTGCAGCATGGCTCACAATCTTATCAAGTAATGCAATGTCGCCCAATGACGAGACGTAGACCCAGTCACCCGTCTCAATAACACTCAGATCCAGTTCGTGTGTATCTTTGGCTGATATTGTACCTGTATAGTTAAGGATGGTCCGCTCTCCGCCCTTTAGCATAAGAATGACAGAATAGCTTGAGCGAATGCCTTCTTTCTGGACAACATACTTCGTGTCAATATCCTCACGATCAAGCTCACGCAAGATTGCCTCACTTGCCACATCCGTGCCTAATAGCCACATGTACCTACTGTGCAGCCCCTGGCGCGCAAACGTAACGGCTGCGTTCGTCACATTACCACCAACAGCAAAAATAACTTCATCAAGATCAAGTTTTTGGCCAACCGGAAGCTGCTCATACATGACTCCCTTGTGCTCATGCTGAGTGAAAGCACTCTCGCTTTTCAGAAAAACGTCTTGCGTGGCCTTACCAATAGTGATGATCGTTGGGACTGACATTACAATACGGCTTTACCTGCGCTACCAAAAGCGTTAATTTTCTCTTCAACAACCGCCTGTACCGCTTCGTACACTTGCGGCATTAACTTCACTACAGCATATTCATCTGGATTCTCGGCAAGCACTTTTTCAAGTCCCTTACGGAATACGTAGCGCATATCGCTATTGATATTTATCTTACTAACGCCGATGCGGGCCGCCTCTTCGAAGAAGTGTAATGGCGTGCCGCTTCCGCCATGCAGGCTAATTTGACAATCAATCGAATCACGAATTTTTTGCAGCAGCTCAAGGTCAAGCTCCTTTGGAACGGGGTACTTGCCGTGGAGATTTCCCACGGCTGCGGCATAGGTGTCGATGCCCGTAGCTTCAACAAACGACTTTGTCCCTTCGGGAGTTGAGAAGGTTTTCTTAATTTCTTCATAGTCAATATCTTCTTTGTGAAGATTGCTACTTCCGCCAAAATAATGCGGTTCGCTCTCTACAAGAGCCCCCGTAAACTTGGCGTACTCAACGACTTCTTTCGTTTTCGCAATGATCTCTTCCTCGCTCGCATCATGATTGGCCTGCGATATATCAATATGGATAAACTCATAGCCCGTATCAATTGCCTGCTTGCATGCTTCAACCGTAGGACTGTGGTCAAGATTAATGTACATCTCGACACCATACTCTTGCTTGTAGTTATCAACCATGTCACGAAGGTTCTCCAGCCCCATCGCCTTTACTTCCCCGTCACTAACCTCAACCATCACAGGAGCATTCAGCTTCTGTGCAGCCCGAGCGACTGCAATCAACGTCTCCTGGTTATCAATATTGAAGGCCCCGACGGCAAAATGTTGCTGTCGAGAACGCTGCATAAGGTGCCGTGCTCGTGTTGTATTGTCGCGAATTTCCTGAATAGTCAGTCCCATAAGTTGATGCCCTTCCTTGCTTTGTGTTTAGTATACCACTTGTGCTTATTGGTGATAGCGATGCGTCTTCTCGGCCCATTCGGTAATTGAGTCAGCAATCTGCTGCGCCGACAACTCAAATAGCTCGAACAGCTCATTTGGGTCACCTGATTCGCCAAACCTGTCCTGCATACCAAAGCGCTTTACTGGCATCGGTAACGCTTCGCTGAGCAGCTCGGTGATTGCGCCGCCAAAACCACCTGCGATCTGGGCTTCTTCCGCCGTGATAACACGACCAGTCTTGCGTGCACTAGCAAGGATTGTCTCTTCATCAAGTGGCTTAATCGTCGGGACATGCACCACTTCAGCATCAATGTTTCGTTCAGCAAGAATATTAGCAACCTCTAAAAGACGATACGTCATTGTTCCGGTGCCCATTAGGCTCACCGAAGTCCCTTCGCGAAGAACGTAGGCTTTTCCGATTTCAAAAGGACTCTCAGCCGTGCTGAATATCGGCGTCTTTTCTCGAGCCAAACGCATATAACTTGGCTTATTATTTTCAGCGATTGCGCGGGTCGCTTTTTCTGCCTCAAGGCTATCACCAGGTGCAATAACCACCATATTTGGTAGCACACGCATCAGCGCAATATCTTCGAGCATCTGATGTGTTGCGCCGTCTTTGCCGGTATAAATACCCGCATGTGAGCCAATAATCTTCACCGGCTGGTTATTCAGCGCAATTGTCGTACGAATCTGCTCCCAGTTTCGCCCTGGGCTAAATGCAGCATAACTACTGGTAAATGGAATCTTCCCTGCCCGAGCCATACCACTTGCTACTGTCACAAGGTTCTGTTCGGCCACACCAATTTCAATAAATCGGTTCGGGAAAGCCTCTTTGAATAAGCTCATCTGCGTACTATCAGTTAAGTCGGCACACAGGGCAACAATCTGCTCATTCGCCTCACCTGCTGCCTTCAGACCACGGCCAAAGCCCGCGCGAGTTGGCTCAAGTTCAGCCCCGTCACTGAACAGCGCGGGGTGTAATGGATATGTCATAGCCCAGCTCCTTCATGTGTGATCTTACCATCGAGTGTTCGCAGTTTCTCGAGTGCTGTTTTTGCCTGCTCGCTGTTTGGTGGCATACCGTGCCATTTGTAGTCATATTCCATAAAATCAACACCCTTGCCTGGGATAGTATGCGCGATGATAACTGTTGGCCGATTCGTCACTGCTCGTCCTTGGCTTGCCGCATCGATAACACTCTCGATATTGTGCCCATCAACTTCTAGCACGTGCCAGCCAAACGACTCCCACTTTCCCTTCAAGTCCTCCAACGGCATGACATCTTCTGTGCTGCCATCAATCTGTATATTGTTCCGGTCGATAATGCCGATTAACTGCGAGAGCTTGTTCTTGCCCGCAAACATAGCTGCCTCCCAAATGTTCCCTTCATCCAGCTCACCGTCACCCATGACGACATACACAAAGCGGTGCTTCTGCTGATCGATATGTTGGAGTGAGTAAGCATAGCCCGCAGCCTGCGAGAGTCCACTCCCAAGGGGTCCGCTAGTACTTTCGATACCCGGCAAACGTTCGCGCTCTGGATGCCCCTGCAAGCGGCTTCCGGTCTTCCGGAGCGTCATCAACTCTTCTTTATCAAAGAAACCAGCCTCGGCCATCGCAGCGTATTGAACGGGAACAGTGTGTCCATTGCTCAAAAAGAGGACATCTCGGTCAGCCCATTCCGGGTCTTCAGGCCTAATATTTAAGATATTAAAGTAAAGTGCCGCAAAGATGTCGGCCAACCCCAGTGGACCAGCACTGTGTCCGCTTCCAGCGTGCTCCAACATCGAAATAATATCTTCACGAATCGTGTTGGCTTTTTGCTGCAATTGAACAGTCGTCAGTTGCATATTAAATCACTCCTCGTTTGTTAATCTCTTTGGTCAACGCCTCATACATACCCGCTGGATTATCAGAGTTTGCAATCGCACCGCCAGCGTTGAGTACCTCAACGCCACCCTGTGTCAGTGTATAGGCATTTTCTAGGTTTACGCCCCCGTCCCAGCCAATCTCGACATTAGGGTTGATTGCTTTTACCAAGCGGATTTTTTCAATCTGCATCAAACTGGCTTTGCCGCCGTATTGACCCAATTCACCAGAGAAAATCATAACGTGATCAACCAGCTTCAAAACGTCAGCAACAGTCGAAGGAACAGTGGTCTTAAGTAGGGCAACCCCGGCTCGAATACCGGCTTGCTTGATCTTGGTGACCAGCGCTGCTCTATCTTCGGTAATTTCTGCGTGAAAAATAATCAGACTTGGTTTCAGGGCAATCAAACGATCGAGGTGCTCGCTTGGCCGCGCAACCATTGCATGAACATCAACCTGCCAGCCTTCGGGCCAATAGAGGTTATTTTCGCCAAGTAAAAAGCTGGGGGCAAACTCGCCATCACTAATATCTACATGAACCCTGGTTGCGAAACTCTGTAAACGCTCAACAGTTGCTTTATATGCCTCAGGTGTTTCGACAGTAATGGCAGGTGCAATAACAGGCATTACAAATCATCCAGTTGATCGTTACGCCGCTTAAAGCGAGGAGCGGCAGCAAATGGTGTTGCGAGCCAGGTTTCAATAATCCCGCGCCACTCTGCCTCATCATTTTCAAGAATTCGTGAAGGCAAACAAAGGACGTTTGAGTCATTATCGTTGCGCGTCATCTTGGCTTCAAAAGCATCCCAAACGACACTTGCTCGTATTCCTCGAAAGCGATTTGCCGCCATAGCCATTCCTTGACCACCGCCGCATAATAAGATGGCCCGAGCATCTTCGCTCTCGTCACCCAACACCTTCAGTGCAGCAGCTTGAGCAAACTCGGGAAAGTCATCTTGCGGGTCAAGCACCGTGTCCCCAACATCTTCCACGTCATATCCGTGCTTCGCTAAGTAAGCGAAGATTTTTTCCTTCATGTGAAAGCCGTTGTGATCGCTGCCCAAATAGATCTTCATTACTTAAAGTATAAGCGTTATAGGGTTATCTATGCAAGGTCTTTGCGACATCTGCGACCAGTTCGACGAGTCGGTTGCTGTAGCCCCATTCATTGTCATACCAAACCATAATTTTAGCGAGGTTGCCGCCAACAACCTTCGTCAACAGCAAGTCAACAACGCCCGAGTGACTGTTACCGATGTAATCACGACTCACCAACGGCTCTTCACTCACCCCCAGGATACCCTTATAGTACGGCTCGGCGGCAGCCTTTTTAAAGGCAGCGTTAATTGTTTCAGGTGTTGCATCACGCCCTAACAGTACAGTGACGTCGCTAATCGAGACGACGGGAGTCGGAACACGAATACTAAGGCCGTCAAACTTACCCTCAAGCTGAGGTAGCGTTTTAGTAACTGCAATTGCTGCGCCGGTTGTTGTTGGGACCATATTCTCGGCGGCATTACGACCTTCTCGCAGATCTTTGCTTGGAGCATCTTGCAATGCTTGTGATGCGGTATAACTGTGAACAGTCGTCAGTAATGACTTTTCGACGCCGAATTCAGCCTCTAGAATAGCCATGACAGCACCTAGTGAATTTGTCGTGCAGCTCGCATTGCTAATAACCTCAGTTGCGCCCTCAACTGCTTCTTCGTTGGCGCCAAGCACGATGGTATCGATGCCCTCCCCTTTGCCGGGCGCGCTTAAAACAACACGCTTTGCGCCGGCTGTAATGTGAGCACTAGCAGCCTCTTTGTTTGTAAAACGTCCGGTTGATTCAATCACCACCTCGACGCCCATGTCGCCCCAAGGAAGCGCTGCTGGATCCTTCTCGGCCAACACCTTGATGTGCTGGTCGTTAATGATAATTCCGGTGTCGTCAAAGCTAACTTTGTTCTTGTAAAGACCATAGTTGCTGTCGTGTTGCAACAAATAAGCGAGCGTCTTGGTGTCGGTCAAGTCATTAATAGCAACAACCTGAAGGTCACTGCGATCGAATGCAATCTTAAACGCATTGCGCCCAATGCGCCCAAAACCATTAATTGCAATATTCGTTTTACTCATTCGATCCCCACTCCTTTAATTTGTTAAGCATAACTACTATGTAGTATAAGGTGTTTGCGTCGGTTGTCAAAGCATAGCTCAACCTCGTATACTAAAAAGACTATGAAGAAAAAAGAGCTCCTCAGTCTTGCTCAGCCCCACTACGACAAGGACCAGCTGCTAGAACTCGACCACGCCATCGATATTGCAACCAAAGCCCACCATGGCCAGAAACGCAAAAGTGGTGAACCTTACATAATTCACCCCATTGCCGTTGCTGCCACGCTGATTGATTGGGGCATGGATATCGACAGCGTCCTTGCCGGCGTTCTCCATGACACCGTTGAAGATACCGACACGACATTGGAAGATATCGAAAAATACTTTGGCAAAGATGTGGCTTTCTTGGTGGATGGTGTCACAAAAGTGTCACAAGCCCGGGCCGGAATGCAGGATCTTACAGAATACCTCCCCCAAACAAAAGACAATTTATCGAAACTACTGATCGCGGTTGGACAAGATGTCCGTGTCGTCATTATTAAGCTGGCCGATCGGCTACACAACCTGCAAACGCTCCAGCACATGCCTCAAGATAAGCAGCTGAAAATTGCCCGCGAAAGCCTCGAAGTGTTTGGGCCGATGGCCGACAAACTCGGTATGGGCCGCGTCCGCATGCAAATTGAAGAGCTTGCTTTTAGCTATCTTGACCCAAAAGAGTTTAAGCGCCTCCAAAACACTGTTCGAAAGCGTCTCGGTAAAAGTACTCGTAAGTTAGGAGGTGTTCGGGAGACTGTCGATAAAGCACTCAAAGAACAGGGTATTTCTTTTGAAATAAACGGCCGCGTCAAAAGCATCTATAGCCTCCACAAGAAGCTTAATAAGGTAAACGGTAATATGGCTGACATATATGACCTCATGGCGCTGAGAATCATCGTCAACAGTAAGGAGGACTGTTACCGAGTGCTCGGGATCCTCCACACGCTATATCAGCCAATGATTGCGCGCATCAAAGACTACATTTCTGTACCTAAGCCAAACGGATATCAAAGCCTTCATACAACCGTTCTCACCCCTTCAGAGCAAATCGTCGAATTTCAGATTCGCACCCACGACATGCACGAATTCGCCGAACGAGGACTGGCCGCAAGCTTCCACTATCACGAGCAGAAGAGCAGCAAGGGATACAGCAAGAAAAAATCAGCCGCTGTTCTACCGACACACATGCAGTGGATTACACAGCTACAGGAAATTGCCGGACGTCTGCGAAATGGCGAAGAAATTAGCAGTAGCCAGCTAAACGTTGATCTTTTTGGTGACCGCATCTTTGTCCACTCACCTCGCGGCGATATCTACAATCTGCCAGAAGGTGGGCTACCACTGGATTTTGCATATCTTGTGCACAGCGACATCGGCAAGCACGCCTACGGTTTTAAGGTAAACGGCGCCATCCACCCCTTTGATAAGCCGCTCAAGAATGGCGATGTAGTTGAAGTGATGACGCGCAAAACGAGCCTCCCCAAAAAGGCGTGGATTGACCACGTCAAAACAACGCACGCCCGCAACAAACTTCGTGCACAGCTGCGTCAACTTGGCGTTATCGAGGGCATTAGCCATGCTGCCGCTATCATCCGCGAAAAAACAAGGAAGAAGAAAGCTTCGTGACACATCTGGTCGTGCACATCTCAACCATCAAGGATGGCAGTATGTACAACCGAAACGACTTATTTGATGCATCGGTCATACGGAATCGGCAAAAATTCCTGAATACGCATGGCATCCAACCCAACCAGACCACTCGCCTCTCTTTTGCGTACAACACCGAGACTTCACCTTACTGTCGCTACACGATACTTAAGGCGAAACATAAGGGGCTCGGCATGGCAGATGACGCGACACTTGACGTTGACGCAATCGTCACTACTCAGCCAAATCACGCCCTTTTTCTGCCTGTTGCTGACTGTATCGGCGCTGTCCTATACGACCCAGAGCACGAAGTACTAATGCTCAGCCACCTAGGAAGACATAGCCTTGAACAAGAAGGTGCAATAAAATCAGTTGATTTTCTTGTCAAAAATCTCCAGGCCAACCCGACTAAACTACGCGTCTGGCTTACCCCTGCCGCCGGAAAAGAAAACTACCCCATCTGGGCACTGAACAATAGTGGCATGAAGGAGACTGCCTTCAAGCAACTGAAAAAAGCAGGGGTCGCAGAGAATAACATCATCGACAACCCTGCAGATACGACAGTAGACCATACCTACTACTCATATAGTGAGTTCCTGAAAGGGCATCGGCCCGAAGACGGTGATCACGCTATTGTTGCGATGATGACTGAATAGCGGCTAAAAAAGCCCGCTTCGCTCTATTTCGCCTATCAAGCGCGGAGCTCCAATGACAAATTCATTCCGCGCAACTCCCTGATTTTCATCCAAAGAATACACGATAGCACCAGCCTCTTCGGCAATCAACATGCCGGGCGCATGGTCATACGGTCGAGCTGAGGAAAGACCGACGGCAAAAACAGCATCAATCTTACCCTCAGCGAGCGAAAGGTAGGCATTGCCAGCTGCACCAACGGGTAAATACACAGAGAGGCCGAGCTCTCGCCCAGCTTCGGCAACTGGACCGTATGTCCGGCGAGCGAATGTGTAGCCAAGATAGTCTCCTTTTTTTCGCTGCTCGTTCACAGAGATAGGTTGGCCGTCACGATAAGCGCCCTCGCCTTTTAACGCTGTGTACAAACGGTCTTGCACAAAATCGTAAATCACCGCTGCAATTGTCTCACCCTCATGCACCAACGCAGCCATATTGGTAGCAAACGGCAATCCCCGAACAAAGCTTGCTGTGCTGTCAATTGGGTCAATCAACCAATAGGTCTCTTCGCTCCCATGCACCCCTGTCTCTTCGCCACAAAACCCCCAATTTGGCACTGTATCGCTCAACTTCTCACGCAATGTATCCTCAATTTCAGTGTCCCATTTTGTTAACTGGCTATAATCAGCCTTACGCGTAAAAGTAACAGCACCAAATGCCTCCATTAAGGGCGTGCGAAATGAGCGAAATGTCTCTATGACGATTCGCTGCGTGGCAATTACCTCATCACGATCCGGCATCGAGTACTTAGCTGTTCCGCTCAATTGATTCGTGGACAACTTTCATTGCAGCTGCAGCATCACCCCAACCGTGCAGTTTTCCGTCAACTCCAGACCAGTTCTTCTTCCAGTCTTTGTAGTGCGAGTAAAAGTGTTCGATGGCTTTCTTGAAATTAGGGCCAAGGTCATCAAGCTCAACAATGTGATCCTTGCTGATATCATCTGACGGCACAACGATCAGTTTTTCGTCCATTTCACCATCGTCTTCAAAGTACAGAACGCCGATAGGGCGAGATGGCACTACTGTCCCGTGAGGAACCGACTCGTCTATAATCAATAGGGCATCAAGTGGATCGCCGTCTTCACACAGCGTTCCTGGAATGTAACCGTAGTCAGCAGGATAGCCCAGTGTGGTGCCATTCACGCGATCCAAAAACAGTCTTCCTGTCTCTTTATCAAACTCGTATTTATTACGCTCATTCTTTCGAATCTCAATAATTACATTTACGACACCCTTGTCGGGCTTGCCAGTAGAAACATCGCTATAGGTCGTCATATTTTGTTCTCCTTTTTCTTCTCTGTTATTTTACCAGTTTTTGTCAAACAACGATATAATCACTAAAGATGTCTATGCAACTCCTTACCGCCACAGAATATGTCACCCAAGCAACCCGGGCTATTCAGCAGGCGCAGAAGCGAGTGCATGTAATTGCAATGGTGATCGCCGATCATGATGCCACACACGACTTTATCACCGCCCTCCAAGACGCCGCCAAACGCGGTGTCACGGTATCTGTTGCTGCTGATGTCTTTACCTACGGAGAAGTTACCGGCAGCTTTCTGCCCCTGCGCTACTACAGCAAAGGCGGTCGCTCGGCAACCTCGATGGCCAAGAAACTAAAAGCGGCCGGAGTGTCCTTTCACTGGCTAGGGCACGGACGCGTCACAATTTTTAATGGACGAACGCATAGCAAATGGTGTGTGGTAGACGACGTGAGCTTTGTCTTCGGAGGCGTAAATCTGTACCAGCAAGGCATTGAGCATATTGATTACATGTTCAAGGTGAACGACGCTCGACTTGCCGATCGACTCGCTAAAGAGCAAGGCAAGATCCTTCAGGCAGAACGAACAGCAACCAACTACTCGAGCGTCGGCTTTCAGCTCGACAATCACACTGTCTTATTCGATGGCGGTATCATGGCACACTCACTCATTTACCGTCGAGTCTGCGAGCTTGCCCGGACAGCAAAACACGTTACGTTTGTATCCCAATACTGCCCGACCGGCAAACTTGCCAAATACCTCAAAGCAACCTCGCACAGCCTCTATTTTAATCGCCCGGCCCAGGCGACGCTTTTCAACCGTCTGCTTATCAAACTGAATATGTTCCTGACCGGTTTCAAAACTATGTACACAGGTGACACCTACATACACGCAAAGTGTATTATCTTTACACATTCCGATGGAACCAAGACCGCCATTACCAGCTCGCACAACTTTGCCTATGCTGGAGTCCTTTTTGGCACTCGTGAAATTGCCCTAGAAACAAAAGATCCAGCCATTATTCAACAGCTGGAAACTTTTCTGGACGCACAGGTTAGGTAGTTTTTCGTTCGTGCTCTTCTAGATACTCACGGATAGAGAGTGCTGCCACTGCTCCTTCGCCAACCGCACTCGCAATCTGCATAGTTGCACCACTGCGAACATCACCGCTTGCAAAGACACCCTCCATAGAGGTTTGCAGGTGAGCATCTGTCTTAATCAACCCAATTTCGTCGAGTTCGATAGCAGATCCCTTCAAAAATTCAGTGTTAGGCTTTAGGCCGACAAACACAAAGACCCCATCAGTTGGCAAAATAAATTGCTCACCATCCTTTGTCGCCTTTACCGCACTCACACGACCGTCAGTCGCAGCTATTTCGTCGGTCGATGTGTTGAGGTGAATCGTTACCTTGCCAGCATCAACAAATTTTTGCATGTCATGCTGCAGGATGTCGCTCGCTTTGACCTCACTCCGGACCAATACGTCGATATGAGATGCGTACCGTGTCAAGAAGATTGCTTCTTGAAAGGCGGAGTTCCCGCCTCCGACAACCACAAGTTTCTTATCTCGATAAAAGGCACCGTCACAGGTTGCGCAGTAGTGTACTCCCCGCCCAAAGAACTCGGCTTCACCGGGAACGCCAATTTTTTTCCAGTCACTACCGGTTGCAATCAACACTGTCTTAGCCTTGACGTCTTTGCCATCGACAACCACGACCTTTAGGTCACCCTCACTACGAATTGCGCTTACCTCACCGTATTCAATATTCGCACCGAATCGCTCAGCCTGCTTCTCTAGCTCCCCTGCAAGCTTCATTCCCTCGACTCCCTCTGGGAATCCAGGGTAGTTATCGATGATATCCGTGACGGCAGCCAGCCCACCGATCGCAGCCTTTTCATACAGAACAGTATCGATATCCTCACGGGTGGTATAAATTGCGGCGGTCAGGGCGCTTGGGCCCGCTCCTATCATAATTACTTCGCGTACAGTATCACTCATAAATTTTTTCCTATTTTTACTATATTTAGTATAGCATGCTTATGCCGCGGGCTCATCCACAATGCTATCGATAATTACGATAAACTGTAGTGGCGCATTTTCGGGGATAATACCAGAACTCTGCGGACCGTATGCTAACTCGGCTGGAATCGTTAGCTTCACTGTGCTTCCGACTTTCTGCCCACTCAACCCCTGTGTCCAGCCAGCGATGACACCGTCAAGCGGGAATGAAACAGACTCGTTCTCGGCGTCTTTCTTGTTTGAACTGTCGAAAATAGTGCCGTCACTTAGCCAGCCAAAGTAGCTCGCGCTAACAGTGTCGCTCGTCTCGACAGTCTCACCACTCCCTGCTTCCAAGACCTCCACCCTTAATTCAGATACATCTTCACTAAAGGGCTGCGCCTCATACCCCTCAAGCGCTATTGAGTTTTCGGCATTCGCCTGGGCAGCCTCTCGTTGCTGCTTCTCAAAATCGGCTAGCTGCTGTTCGTACTCTTCTTGCTGACGCAATTGGTCGCTTGCTTGGTATTCATTCTGCAATACGATTGCAGCGAATGATCCGATTGTTCCTACTGTCAGAGTAATTGCGATTACCCAAATACCAACTTGTTGTGCGCGTGATGCCGCCATATTAAATCACCTTTCCGTGTGTTTCTGCCGTAACGGCCTTGGTAATACTATCCATAAATTGTGACACCTCTTCTCCAGTGAGCGTCTTTTTGTGAGACACAAAACGAAGTCGAAGCGTTATGTTTTTTGTCTGCTTGTCTTCTGGCTGATACAGATCGAGTGGCTCAACGGTCACCTCAACAGCAAGCTCCGCGGCCGCTTGTTGTGCTGCCCCATGAACTGCCTGGTAGGACACTTCATCCGCAACCTGGAAACAAACATCTCGCTCAACGGCCGGATACTTGCTGAGTGGCTGATACGCCGATTTGTTCGCAGCAGCTAGTTTAGCGATAGAAACAGGAGCAATCTCAAACCCAGCCGAATGTTCGGGCAGCTTGAATGCTTTTTGCACACCGCGTTTGTACTCACCAATCACCCCAACGGCAACTGTTTTATCAGAATTCCAAACCCGTGCACTGCGCTTGACTTCAAACGGCTGTGTTACTGGGTAATCACTGTCGGCATCAAGTGGCTCGTACACGAAGGTCAAACCAAACGAGGCAGCAATATACTCAAGGTACTGTTTTGCTTCATAGAACATCGCTCCTTTAGTCGCAGTGCTCCGCGTTAGCACAAAGGCCACACTATCAAGTTCACGAGGAACTTTTTCTTCCAGCAGCTCATGACGCTTTGTGTGAAATTTATTGAGTTCGAACAGCGCAAAATGATCAAATCCCTGTTTGATGTTGGCATGGACCGAAGAAAGCAGGCTCGGCGTCAGACTTTGCCGGTAATACTGTAGTTCTGGGCTGATGCTATTTACTAACCGATATGCCTCTTCAGGGTTTTGACCAACCTTGCGCATCATATCGCCATGAACAAAGCTATACGTCAGTACCTCATTCGCACCAGCTCGAACCAGCACATTGCGCAGTCGGCGGCGTACCAAATCGAACTCACTCGAACGAACTGCCGTAAAATCACGCTGCGCAAGTGTTGGTGTGATCGAATCAAACCCAGACAAACGCCCTACTTCTTCAATAACATCTTCAGGGATAGAAAGATCGTGACGCCAGTACGGAACCAGCACCTGCAGCTGACCATCCTTCTGTTCTACTTCTAGCTCAACGGTGGCGAGGATGGCGATAATGTCATCAGCCGAGAAGTCCGTGCCTAAAACATCATTTACCATTTCAGGATTCACTACCACTGTCGCAGCGCCCTTCTCTCCGGGATAGTCATCGACGATCGGACTCGCAACAGTTGTACCAGCATGCTCAGCTAGTAATAGAGTCGCTTCCGCAAGCACAGGAGCACTCAACGCCGCTGGAACACCTTTTGTTAGGCGCGTAATCGCTTCAGTAAAGACGCCGTGGCGCATCTGAATTGCCCGCAGTGTGTACAAATCAAACGTTGCCGCCTCTAATAGAATTCGCTTGGTCGAGCTGTCAATTTCTGTATCGGCTCCGCCCATTGCGCCCGCCAAGCCAACGGCTGTCTCGCCAGCAGCAATAACCATATCTTCGCTATCCAATTCGACACTCCGGCCATCCAACAAGGTCAGTGTTTCGCCTTTTCGAGCAGCTCGAACGTGCACCTCATTCACACCTCCAGAAACCTTCAAAAACTTATCGTAATCGTAGGCGTGCAGTGGCTGGCCAGTTAATAACATAAGGTAATTGGTAACATCGACGATTGCGTTAATTGGACGAATTCCACTGCGCGACAAGTACGTCTGCATTTCAAGTGGGGACTGAGCTGCCTCGTTAGCATTCGTCAGTACCACAGCCGCAAAGCGATCAGACAAGGCAGGATCATCAATCACTACTCTTGGTGCCTCGCCTTCACCAGACACTTTTGGCGTTAACTCGTCCAGCCAAGCCGGTGTGTCAAACTGAGCACCCTGAATACCGGCAATCTCGCGAGCAAATCCGACAATTCCAAAAGCGTCTGGGCGGTGGGTGAGCGATTTATTTTCGACGTCTAACAAGTAGTCATTCAGTTCGTACAGTTCGGCAAAGTGCGCTCCCGGTTCAGCGTCCTTGTCAACTTCAATAATGCCAGAATGATCGTCATACAAATCAAGCTCTTTGGCACTGGCAAGCATACCGTTACTCTTGTAGCCTCGCAGTTCTTTGGCCGCCAATACAAATGGCTCGGTCGTTCCGACCGTTTCAGGCACCGTACTTGCAGGAGGCAGCCAAGCGACTAACATTCCCTCATGGACATTTGGCGCACCGCAGACAACCTGGATTAATCCGTTCTCGTCACGCTCAACGTCTTTTGCAACGCCGCCGTCATCAATTTTAGTCAGATTGAGGTGATCGGTGTTCTCGACTTTACGGCATTCAACAACTTTCACCACCAAGACGTCTTTGTATTTCTCGCCCAGATCTTCGACCCCTTCGATCTCGACCAGGCGAGCTCCGATACGTTCGGTCAGTTCGTCAATCGGCATATCGATTGCGGTAAATTTCTTGAGCCAATTTACTGAAATGATCATGCGAATTTCCTCAGGAAGTTAAGTTTTGCAGCCTCGAAATGGCGCAGGTCTTCGATGCCGTATTTCAACATCACCAGACGATCAATACCACCGCCCCAGGCAAAACCTCGATACTCAGATGAATCAATGCCGGCTTTCTCTAGTACGTTGGGGTGAATCATCCCGCAGCCAAGCATCTCTAGCCATTCGCCCGGCTTACCACCAAGTGCTGCCGGCTTTTCAATCATAAACTCCAGACCTGGCTCAACAAAAGGGAAATAGCCTGGCTGTGTCTTAATTTTCAGACTTTGACCGTAATACACCTCAAAAAAGCTGCGTAGCGTTCCAAGCATATCACCCAGTGTTGCGTCCTTACTCACGAATACGCCCTCCACCTGGTAAAACGTGTGCTCGTGGGTCGCATCAACATCTTCATTCCTAAAGACTCGTCCATAGCTAATCGCTGCGATGTGGCTGCCCTTCTCTAGCGTTTCTTTACCATCCTTCAGAATACGGTGTTGCATCGTGCTAGTGTGGGCGGGTGGAATGAATCCCTCTTCGGTACGGAAGGTGTCATAGCCATCTCGAGCCGGATGGTTCTCGGGAAAGTTTAGGGCCTCGAACATATGGAAGTCATCGTCAATTTGACGTGATTCAATAGCAGCAAATCCCATACGGGTAAAGATATCAATCACTTCATCCAGCTCTTTCGTCAAAGGGTGTTGCGTTCCTTGAGTTGTCGGCAAAAGAGCCGGGCGAGCGCTATTTAGATCCCATGGCGCCGTGACATCTATTGGCTCGATACTTGCACTGTCCAGCGCCGCTTCACGGGCCTGGATGGCCGCTTCAAGTGCAACCTTCAACTCGTTGACTGATTTACCATACGCACCACGCTCTTCAGCTGGGAGCGATCCAATCGCTCCATATAGCATCTTTAGCTCGGGTGCACGAAGAACATCGCGCGGCGTATCGCTACTCTCCACACGATCCAGTAATGTTTGCCTTGTGGCAGTAATATCATCGGTCGGCATAACTAGTCGCTATTATACGCTAAAACGTCAGAGACGATAAGCGTAGTTACCCCGCCGTCACAATTACAAGCCATACCGCACCGATCGCAGCAAAGGCGATGATTGCAATCCAGACGCCCGCTAGGCCGCCGGTAGACTTAGTGTTCTTAACAAATTGAGAATCATCCACACCGTCAGGGCGCTCCGGTTCAGCCGCTTTTTGGCGGGCTTTCTCTTGTAGCTCAGCTGCAAGCCGCTGCTGCAGTTCACTCCGGCTGTCGTTTTGTTTTACATATAATGCCATACCCCTATTGTACCATCCGTTCTCCCTCTACGCACAGTTCCACTTATGCTACAATGAAGCCAATGTTTATCTAAAGGAGGGAAACATATGGCTACTAAAGCCGGTACAACTACCAAAAAGAAGGCTCCCGCTAGAAAAACTAGCGCGACCAAAACGACAAGGAAGTCCGTCTCGTCAGCTCCTAAAGCCCGAGCAAACTCACTTGTCTCACACGTACAACAATCTGTCCGTTCGATGGCCCTATGGCGATCACTCGGTGCAGAGTTCATCGGTACATTCCTACTCGCTAGTGTAGTGATTGCTGGTCAAGGTCAACCAATCTTTGTATTGTTTGCACTTGTCGGTATCATCCTGCTTGTTGGATCGGTATCAGGTGCTCACGTTAACCCTGCCATTACGATTGGTGCGCTGGTCACGCGTCGTATCGGATGGTTCCGTGCCCTTGGGTACATCATCGTCCAAGTATTGGGTGCCGCGTTGGCATTCGTCACGCTCAGTGCGTTCTTGAACGGCGCTGCACCGGTAGGTGAAGAGGCCGCTCTGTTCGGTCAAGCTGCCCCTGCCCTGTTTGCTGCTTCTGAAGCAGCTGCATACGCTGGTAAAGAATGGTACATCTTCTTTGCTGAACTGCTTGGTGCTGGTCTGCTTGCCTTTGCTATGGCACGCGTCCTGAGCGAGACAAAAGATCGTGTTGCTGCTGCCTTCACAGGTGGTCTTGGTATCTTTATCGCCCTCATGGTTGCGATTAGTGCCGTCAGCTACGTCGGTGTTTCAACCGCTGCAATCAACCCAGCCGTTGCTGTTGCGCTCGAAGCCTACAGCTGGGAAACACTCTGGCCATTTGCTATCTACGCAATTGCGCCAGTTATTGGTGCTATCGTTGGATTTATCGTCCACGATGTCATCGTCCGCGGCTCAGTCAAATAGAACTCAGCCCCCGACACACAAAAATACCCCGCATGACCAGCGGGGTATTTCTTTTATTATTCGTCCTGATGCGGTTTATCAACAATCAACGCTTCAATGCTCTTGTTGGTGCCGGCGATCTTCACGACGTCGGTATCAATCTTGCCTAGTTCTTTGTGAGCGTTGTTGTAATGGTTAACGGTTGTACCGAGTGAATTACCGAGTTTTAGCATAAAGGCGTCAAAGGCCGAGATATGCCGTCCCAGCTTACCGACTTGAATTTGGATATCCTTCGCCTGCTCTTCGATTTGCAGGCTCCGTAGGCCCTGCAACACCGTCTGAAGGTATGCCATAAAGCTGGTCGGGCTGACAATAATGACATTCTTTTCGCGAAAGGCATATTCAATCAGATCACGAGCGCTCGAACCAGTGCCGACATCGCCAATCAGCAGATCGTAGTACAGTGATTCACTCGGGATGAACATAAATGCAAAATCCATCGTCTTTTCATTAGGACGAATGTACTTGCTAGTTTCGTCGATGCGCCCCTTTAGGTCGTTACGGACCTTCTTTAGCCACTCTTCACGCTCGGCCTTATTCTTCGACTGCACCATGCGGTTGTAGTTTTCTAAACTAAACTTACTATCGATCGGCAGCATCTGCCCCTTGTCCAAAAACACCACTGCGTCGGCGATTAGGCCGTCGCTAAAGCGGTACTGCATCTGGAAGTTCTTGGTCGGCAAGATATTGGAAAGCACCGATTCGAGGTAATATTCACCAAAGACGCCGCGCTGCTTTGGGTTTTGCAGCACGTTTTGTAAGGTTTTGAGTTCATCGGCGACATCAATCACTCGACGATTCGTTTCATCTAATTTAGCCAAGCGCTGCGTGACGTCACCGACAATTTTGGCACTCTCTGATAGTTGCTTTTGCATAGCCCCCTGCATACTGGTGGCATTGCGTTCCAATTTGTCGCCCAAACTCGTCTGCAAGCTCATAATCGTCCGGTTGAGTTCGGTCACATCTGACTTCAACATCTCGACGCCGCCATTTGACTTCAGATCACGAAGGCGCGCGACAATCACAAACAGGGCAATCCCTAGGCCCACCACCAGTATCAACAAGATAACTAACAAGACTTGATCCATGATTCTAGTATAGCATTACGGCGATGCGAATCACGACCACCACCACAACCGCTACGATAATCGCAATCAAAGCGCTCCAAGCACGCGCAATCCAGCCGAACAGTGCGTAACTAATAGCATAGAGAAGAACGCTCCAGGCTAGTGTTTCGAGCCAGAATAGCCCGCTGAGTATGACCGACAATTCCCACAGTAGCGCTGCCGAAGCAACCGCAACGATAATCGGACGAACGACACGCAGACGGATCATGCCGAATATCGCAGCGGTCGCTACCAAGACGGCGCTTACCTTTCCTGCCAACTCTTCGGGTGCCAAACAAATGGCTGCGCTTGTCAGATCACGACAAGCCAATGGCTCAATGATGTAGCGGCCAATCAAGAGTGTCACTAGCCAATAGGCGACACCGACCAAGGCGCCAAAGCCAATCAGACGCACCCACGCAAGTAAGGTGTGATTAACGGTGTATGTCTCCTCAACGACTCGTGCCATGTCTGCCTCGTTTCTGTACATACCATAGCGCACCAATCAGGGCGATGACAACCCCTCCAATCACGTCGAGCGGCGTATGTACCAACGCCAACACTCTACCGACACCCACCAACAACACCAATCCAATCAATAGTAGTGTCGTCTTTTTCATGCGCGTTTCGAACCAAACAGCTGCCGTAATCGCCGTCACAAAGAGCATGTGGTCAGATGGGAAACCTGGATTGTCCAAGAACGCCGCTCCTGGTTCTACCCCTAGTAGCTCGAACGGACGCAAATCGGCTGGCTGGTAGATGGTGCCGATAAACTTGGCCAGCATATAGGCCGTCAGCCCGGCCATCAATACCCGACTATACACCTCGAAGCGCGTTCCCTTCGGGACTCTAAATAGCAGCGCATAGGCGCCTATCAATACAATCGGATAGACAGAAATGTCGGCGATGAGGCGGATGAGGAGTTCGGGGGTCATGGTTATATGATACTCTTTTTTACTACGTAATACTTGCGCGAGGCAACCCAAAAAACTTATACTTATAAATAATGGGTTGAGAGCTGCCGTACGCCCATTATCTTTGACTAATTCGCTGGGCTATGGTCGTAAGCTCTGGGTTAATAAGGAGGGTATAGGGTATGGTAGACACTTTACAGGCAATCTTGACTGACGCCGATCTACGATCTTACGACGCACTTGTTGAGAAGTTCAGCAAGGAAATCGAGAGTGCGACTCCTTGGTTTGATTAGAACCACCTCGGGCATGTACTTGCCCGAAGATATTATTATTTAATGAGGCTTCACTTCATGCCCAGCCCCACCTCAGAGGCTAGCTATGCTAGATTACTAAGAACCAACTCAAGTTCTCATAAGCTCTCGAGTAGCGACCCTCTGCATATTTTTTGCGTAAAAGTAGCGAAAATCCATCTTGACCCAACCCTAACTTTATCACCAGAAAACCTGGCTGTATTAACAAAGAAGCTAATTCAAGCCGAGAGAAAGCTGGGCGGTCCCTACAAAGACGCCAATGTTGATGAGTATATAACAAACTTCTCAATTAACATGCTCGCTTCCGCCATCTCCTTAAAGATAGATAGCGTTCTGCCATTCAGCTTTGAGAATAGGCCCGAACACCTCATGCATGACACACAAATGAATTTGATTAATGACTTCTTCCAATCAATGCTCAAATACAGGAAAAATAACAATGAAAGGCCTAGAAGCGTTAGCGAGCCCGCAATCTATAAGACGATGCTCGAACAAGACAGCCTCGGGCTAAACGGAGTGGCGGCTCCCATTTTCCGCTCACTTGTCCAGAAAGTAGCAAAGTACGATACAAATCATGAGATTGCCAGCATTACTTCCTACTTCGCAGAAATGCTTGGCCCTAAATATTCAAAGAAATTAGTTGAATACCAAGACGAGTTCAGCAAAGCAAACATCCTCGCTTGGGCTGCTTACGCAGCTTACGATAACATCCATGACGAGCAGTCCTCAACAGATATAGTTGGCATTGCAAATATATTAATGCGGTCATCATATAGCGCATACCTTCAAATTGCCCAGAAGCTCGGTATTGATGCTGCATTCGTAAATGAGAGCTTTAATATGGTCGACGAAGCCAACCTTACCCTTGAGCTGGAGCTAGAGTGCGACGATCTATATCAGAAGTCATACGGTCATACACTCGGACCGCGAATGATTCTCGACCATTTCGAGGTGAAAGGAAGCGCTGATATATCTAGAGCCCTTAACGCGTTCCTTAACGCAAAACAAATCTGTGACGACATAAAAGACTGGGAAGAGGATATTACAAATGGGTCTCTAAGCTACGTGACGCGCCAGTTGGCAAACAACCCCAAGACGGCTAAAAGAGAAAGTGTCTCGGTATTGCTATGGGGAGATGTGCTCCCACGGTCTAACAGGGCGGCCGAGGAACAAATAAATATCTCCAAAAACCTATTTAAAAAAGCTCTTGGTAGCTCATTTGAAAGAAGCAAGTTCTCAAAAAAAGTTATTGACCCTATTGAGCAAACAATCAAAAACGTAAACGAAGAAATTAGAGAGAAAAACGAGTTCCTGCAGCATTTCGCATCATAGTTAACCCCGGCCCCCTATTGAAAGGGTAGTCAACCCCTACTGAATCGTGCCGTATTATTTCTTTACTTTTCTGGGTCTAGCCCCATCAGCTACTCCTACTATTTTTCTCTTCTCTAAGTCTCCAGTTATTTCTCTTGCCGTAGAGTAGTCAATAGAAAGCATTCGCTGAAATAGAGCCGGCGATACTTCATCCCTTTTTTCTGCTATTTCTATTGCTTTCTTTAGTAGTAAACCGTAATTCATCCGTGCTTTCGAAGTGCCGAAGTTCAGCTTCATCCACTCTTCAAGCGAAATACGGTCAACACTTGTCCTATCTATGAAATAGATGTCCTTTTTATTTGCGTCCCTGTACTCTCCAACGAGAGGCCTTAAGCTAGCCTCTCCATACAGCACCACGCTTTCGTGGCTACTAAATGCGTCATCCACTTCCTTAAAAAGCTCTTCCTTTTTTTTGCTTGAAGACTCGATTAATGCCACTTTTTGATAATTTTCTTGCTCATTTCCTACTATAGAATCTTCAAACTTACGAAGAGAACCTTCGATTGATTCGTTGTTTTTCAGGTAGTAGATCTTGTCTCTTATGTGGTTAATTATGTCTGCGAAATCTTCTCCCAGGCCCGGGCTTGTCCATCTATGTCTTATTAGATTATCGTCTATAACTTTATCCCATAGTTCAAAGTCTTCTTCGGACATACCCAACTCCTCTAAGGCGAATTCTAGCGCCAATTTAGTAGTCGAGAATTGATGTCGGTAGTAAGTGATCAAACTCCCCAGATCGCGCCTGTCAAGGTCCAGCGCTACTAAAAGGAGTTCTTCTTTTAAGTGTGCCTTGTAGTGCTCTACGTCTTTTTTATGTATTTTTTTAAGATAGTAACTTGCTACTATTAATGTCGAGAGTACGCAAACTAAAGCTACTGTCAAAATTAAGACAACGTTGCTTTCGTTCATAGTTTAATCATATCAAAAAGCACGAGATATGATTGTAAATATATTAAATAAGTAAGAGAATATTCGTCGAAACTCCTCGCTCTAAGCAGAGAGTAAGACATCGAAAATGAAGCTCTTTATAGAAATAATTCCATGGCGGCTGCCGGTTGATGTGTTCAGAACTCTAGTCGGTATAATTTCTCTTGGTCCATATATCTAATAACGATATCGACCAGGCTCTCTTCGTTCATTAAGTCCGTCCACATGTTAATCGTTCTAGACAGCCCACTATTTAAGTATCCGGATTTGTCGCCAACACTGTAGGGGGTATGAGCTTCATATTCACTATTACCCCAATACACTTTTTTCGTTATATCTCTACCGCTTGGTACGTTCATGTAAGTCCTAATTTCAGAAACATTAACGCTTTTATTGCCATTCGCTGTTATTTCTAGATTCAAAGCTAACATTTTATGAGACTTTTCGTAAGAAGAATATTTTTTCAACTTATTATTCAGTGACTTGCACTCACTGTTCTCGTACGATGGAACGTACTCATCTTCATCTCGACCTAACAAAAATGGCGACTCGTATCTAAAACGGTTTAGAACATCTGGATATTTTGAATCGCAATCTTCTTCCTCTTTAAGTGACCCGTCGCTGTTCAACATATCGCTAGTCCGCATACTCGTATTCTCCATAACTGAGTAGTCAACCAGCTTCACTGATAGGTCCGTAAGCTTCATCACTTCGTTTTCAGCATACACTGTTCGATTCTGCCAGTTTTGATAAAAGAACCACGCTAAAGCTGCAATCCCTAAGAAAACTATACTCAGGACTATTATAGATACGAGTTTGACTAGCTTACTTCGGCTTTTTTTGTTACTCTGCTTCATCTATATATAATAACAGAGCAGTCTCCAAAATGGAGGCTAACCGAGTTTATCCTTATGCACTGCAGCCCCGCTCCACAGGCTTAAGGTTCATGGGTCGATATAGCGTACGGTCAGCCCGCCACCATCCGATTCTCTTCCTCTACTTCTTCTTGGGCATCTTTAAATGCACGGACTACGACGCTCGGGTAACGGCGATCCGTCATCAGGTGCGATCCAAGTGCGCTCACTTGAAGTGATAGTTGCGCCGCCGAAGGTGCAGTACCAATTTCTTTAGCCAGTTCAACCATCTCGTTGTACGCTTGTGCTGCACGATCTCGCACGTCAAGCTGGTGATCATACACCGAACCTTCATAGTATGCTTCGTTTAAACCAAATCCTGCGATAGGATACTGCGCAAGCGCAACTCCAAGTCGCCCCACTTCTCCACCCAACCTGAATATTCTGTTGTCCGACTCGGTGCCGCGACGAAGGCGCTCCGAAAGTTCGGCAGAGTGTTTAATGGCGCTATCAAATTGATCAAAAACCAAATCATCAAACTCGGCCGTATCCATCCATGGCTGATCCTCTCTGGCGATCTCGGGAAGCGCAAGTCTTCGGAACATTGCCTTGCGTGGCTGAGCATCAAAAAGATACTTCGAAGATACAAACAGCGAGCCCGCCACAATGCGCGCCGCCATTGATTCGTACCCTGTTGGGCGCAAGAAGCCTATCCATCGTCTTCCCACGTCGATACCCTCAGCTTGCTGCCTCATAATTAAAGCCCCTGTTCCCCTGCCAGCCTGGCGCCATGTCGCTTCTAGATCGTCAGTGGTCCGTGGCGGTACATAGTCATCTGCTGCAATCGGTGCTGATGGGAGTTCGTATTCTTTGGGGATTCGTTCACTCATAATAGTTTTAGTATGCTCCTATTTTCGCCCCTCATCAAGCGCAAGCATAATCGCTACCCACTGCTCGGTTCGCACCATCGATGGCTTTACGCCTTCACCAATGCCCGCCCTTTTCAAGGGCAGCTTGGCAAACACCTTTGGATCTGAAAAGGCCTGGTCAATCATCTGGCGATAGCGCGGCATCACCGCAACCGGTAGCAGCGGCTCGGGGCGAGGCATAATCTCGAGCAAGACAGTATCAACATTGGGGTGCGGCCAATAATCCGTCCGGCGAAGCGGTTTACGAATCCGCACCGTATACCACGGTGCAATCATGGCGCCCAACTGACCCGTAAAATAATCGCTGCCAATCAGCAACTTGCGCGCAAACTGCTTTTGGACAATAAGGTACGCTGCCTTTAGTGAGTGTGGCGTGTCCGTAATCTTATGCACAATCTGCGAGCTAATATGAAACGGAATGTTCGCAAAAATCTTGTACGGCTCGTCTGGTAGCGGTAGGGTCAGAAAATCTTTTTGCACTACTGTCACATTGTCGTATGCAGACATGTTGTTGCGAAGGGTTTCAAAAATCCGCGGCTCTAGCTCGATCGCCACCACCTTCTTTACCTTACCAGCCAACACAGCCGAGATCGTTCCGCTCCCGGCACCAATGTCATAGACCGTATCGTTCTTACGGATGTTGGTGTGCCCAATTAGAGACTTGATCAGCGCTGGGCTACGCAGAAAGTGTTGCGAATAATCAGCTAATCGCTTCACGGATTAGGGCTGCAGTGTTCCTGCAAATACCTGCCAGGCAAGCAGTGTCTTGGCAACAAGGCTCAGGATAATGTAGGCTCGTTCACCGTAGAAGTAATCCTTCCATGGGCCAATCTTTTTGTACTGCAAGACCATGTTGATCGCGAACAGGTTAAAGAAGATGAAGATCGAGACAAAGATCCAGTAGACGAATGCCGGTGCTTCACTACCGTTCTCGGCACCTAACCAGAAGTAGAAGGCGATCACTACCCATGGGATGATCCCAGCTAAACAGCCAACCCAGTAGCTTAACCAGTTGGTCTTTTTTGTTGTCTGGTTGTGAATCTCCATCACCAGACCCATCAGGTTCATAATGGCAGCCAAGAAGAAGATCATCACCAGGCTCATTAGGTCGTAGACGCCCACCAACAGCGAGATAGCTACCATCATAATCGAGGCTGATAGCGAGTATTCAATCCAACGGCCGCGGTTAATACCCTGCTTCAGTTCCTTGTCGTAGCGCTTGCGGTAGACGGTCGCGATCGTAAAGTGTGCGATTGCCGATAGGAAAAAGAACGAGGCAACTAGCCATGGAAGTGAAATGTCAAACAGGACGGTAGTGTCAGTGAACAAAGACTGTGTTTGCGGGTCGAAGCCCAAGAAGGCACCGCTGACTGGCAAGGTGAAGTCCACGCTCAGAAGAACAATCACGAAGCCCTGGATAAGATGTAAAAATCCAGCAATAATATTCAATATATTGAGCTGTTTGGGGGAGATTTTTTTACTCATACCATTACTATACACCCATTCTTCGTAAAATCGATTATGATAATAAGGTATGCAAAACTCCCGAATCGCCCAACTCAACAAGCATGAATTCAATGGCTCGAGCGTCGTCTACGTTATGTCACGCGACCAGCGCGTACAGGATAACCACGCCCTCATAGCCGCTCAGCTACAAGCCATCGAACACAAAGTGCCGCTGTATGTTTTCTTTAACCTTCGCGCCGTTTCTGGGCGATCGCGTGAGCACTACCAGTTCATGCTGGATGGGCTAAAGGAAGTTGCCAGCGACCTCGAAAAGCTCGCCATTCCCTTTGTGATGCGCAGCGGCGATGCTACGAAAAACATCCTAGAGTTCGCAAAAGAAGTCGGCGCCGGCGCACTGTTCTTTGATTTTAGCCCGCTTACAGGAAGCCGTGCCATCGCCAAAGCAGTCGCAGCATCATTCTCGGGCACGGTCAATGTCGTCGACACGCATAACGTTATTCCTGTCTGGGTCGCTTCAGACAAGCAAGAGTTTGCCGCCCACACCATGCGGCGCAAAGTACACAAATATCTCGAAAACTACCTCAAAGAACCCCTTGCGGTTGCTAGTCATAAGACGCCTCCGTCCCACTCACCTACATCAATGAGTTTTTCAGAGGCCCACCAGTTTATCCAAGACATCCCCGCTGCTGGCGTCACCATCGAAGCCAAGCCGGGCGAAAAAGCCGCCCATTCCCACCTCAAGAAGTTCCTGACCCACCATCTGACGAACTATGCAATCGGACGTAACGATATTGCCCACGACCAGCAAAGCGCCCTTAGCCCGTACCTACACTACGGCCAGCTCTCCAGCCTGCGTGTCGCTCTCGAAACTATCAAGACAACTGACCGCCGACCACTCCTATTCGAGGAAGTCAAATTAGCCAGCCCCGGCGAAGAGCCCTCGGCGTACGACGGCATGAACGCCCTGCTCGAAGAAATGGTGGTGCGCAAAGAACTAGCTGATAACTTCTGCTTCTATGCGGACGACTACCGGTCGCTTTCATCTGGACCAAAATGGGCGCAACAATCACTGGCCGAACATGCCGCCGACCAGCGCGAATTCATATACAGCCGCGAACAATGGGAAAACGCCAAAACCCATGACGCATCGTGGAACGCTGCCCAAAACCAACTCCGCCAAACTGGTAAAATCCACGGCTACATGCGCATGTACTGGGCAAAGAAAATGCTGGAATGGTCAGTCAGCCCCGAGCAAGCTCTCAAAGATTGCATTTACCTTAACGATAAATACTCCGTCGACGGTGGAGACCCGAATGGCTACGTCGGTATTCTGTGGTCTATCGTCGGCCTCCACGATCGCCCGTGGTTCGAACGTCCCGTCTTTGGAAAAATCCGCTACATGAACGAAGGTGGCTTGATGCGCAAATACGACGTGAAGAGCTACACTAATCGCTGGCTCAGTCCAATGCCTTTAAAATCGTCACAGACGTAGACAGGCTCCGATGGAGTGCTTTGTGTTGGATCGTAGCGATACCCTAAATCGTCAAATTCTTCCAGCCCGTCAGTAGACGGCAGGCCCCGGCGTATCAACCAGCGGGCATACGCACCGCGCGCAATCTTGGCGTGCACGACCACAAAGCGCGGCTCGCTACCATTAACGCGACTCAAGAACCGGGGCGTCACTACCCACGCGCCATCAATATGTGGCAGCACTAGCCGCTGATACTCAACCGACGTCAAGTTAATAATAGGCCCAGACGGCGGCAATGTCTCGGCCAGCTTTCCGCCCCAATAGGTGTATAGATTTTTATAAGGTTCATCAGGTAGACGATAGCCAGCCTCTATGCGATATGGAACAACACCGTCATACGGCCGAAGTATCCCATACAGCCCAGATAGCAGGCGCAAATGCTTCTGCGCAAACTTCTTGTCAGACTCGCTGAACTCTAGTGCCCGCAAGCCGCTATAGATATCGCCGCGAAAGGTCTCGACGGCCGGTGACTGCTCTCCGTCTGGGCTCCACTGTGCCATCAGGGCTACTGTTTCATCGGCCAGCTTTTCTGAAACGTGCATTACCTTAGCAATCGTTTTTGGCGACAAGCTTTGTACATATCCCGCTAGACTCCCGGCTTCGCTAAGGAATTCAGGACGGCTAAGCGGACGGCTGGCAGCGACCGGCACCATTGTTTTCGATGAGTGCAGTAGAATCGTAATCACACTCTTTAGTATACGACGCCACCCCCGATATGGTATACTATTGGATATGGCAAAACACAAGAACTGGCACGGCGCATCGCGCAAACGCATTTTGAAGAAGAAATTAAAAAGTCTGAAACTTAAAAGCAAAGTCCTATAACAGAAAACGACTCACCGCGAGTCGTTTTTGATTTGTTGCAACTATTCGTTATTGCGCGCCGATCTTCAGCACCTCGCCGTCGAACTTATCGCGGAAGTAGCCATCATGGCTGACGTAGATAATTGCACCAGAATATTTCCCAAGTGCTGTCTCCAGCTCTTCAATACTTGGAAGGTCAAGGTGATTCGTCGGTTCGTCCAAAATCAGTAGCTGCGGATCATTCGCCAGCATGGTGATTAACTGAAATCGCGCCTTCTGGCCACCACTCAAATTCTTAATTGGAATCTTGCCATCGCCTTCGTTGAAAAGATAGTCGCTCATAATCGAACGGATTTTCGTAGTCGAAATGCTCAGGCCACGGGATAAGTACATCTCTTCAATCGCCGCTTCCAGCGGAAGATTAAAGTAGGTCGGGGATACCTCTTGTTCATATATGCCAACCCGAATCTGTTTATCCAGCGTCAGCTCACCGTCAAAACGAGTCGCACTGCCCGTTCCCAGAATCTCTTTAATCAACGTCGTCTTACCGGCGCCGTTGCGACCACGAAACTCCAGCGCCTCACCTTCACGTAAGTCGATATTCAAGCCAGTAAACAACGGCGTGTCATATCCTAGGCTCAGGTTTCGAGCCGACACCAGCACGTGCTTGCTACGCGATTCATCATTCTTTAAGTTGATGCGAACATTCTTTGCCTTGAACTTTTCGTATTGTCCAGCGGTCTTATAGTTTAAGTTTGAAACCGACTCTTTATCGATCCAGAACGTCGGCTTTTGACGAGTTTCAAGCTCAGCCAGTTCCTTGCGCGAATTCTCTTCCAGGCGCTTAAACCGCTGAATAGTGCTCGGGTTTCTTGATTTCTCTTTAAACCGTTGGTATTCAATCACCTTCGCTTTAAGGTTCTTGATCCGCTTCTCGACCATCTCAAAATCGTTCATCTGCGTACCCGTCGTCACAGCATTCTGCTTTAGGTAGGCATCGTAATTGCCCTTAAAACTGGCAGAGCCGCCGTCTTTTAATTCAATAATGCGGTCAACTTCGCGCAGAACATCACGGTCGTGGGTGATCACCAGGACTGACTCGCGGGCTTGTTTCAACCAATCGATAAACTGCTGCTTTGCGATGTAGTCCATGTGGTTGGTTGGCTCATCAATCAACGCCAGCTGTGCTTGGGAGTGCATAATCTTGACCACTTCAACCAGCCGCTTCTGGCCACCTGAAAGTGTCCGAAACGGACGGTGTGCAACATCAGGCAGCTGAAAATTGTCTAACTCGCGCTCAATCTGCTCTTCAATTTGATAAAAGCCTTTGTCATCAAAGCGCTGAATGGCCTCGCTATACTGATTGATCTTGTTCAAGTCATCGCCCATCGTCATCGGATAGGTTTCGATGATGTGGCTCAGGTCGGCATACTCTGGCAAGCCTTCCAGTACATACTGTAGGACTGTCTGCTCGCCGACATCATGGTGTTCTTGTTTGGTTGCTACAACAACCGATCCCGGCTTAAACACAATCTCACCGGTAAAGTCTTTATCGGTACCGGCTAAAATTCCAAATAAGGTCGACTTGCCAACACCGTTCCGCCCAATGACACCAATTTTTTCAGCATCGTTAATAGTAAACCGGACGTTGGACATTAACGACTTAGGGCCAAAAGACTTTTCGGAAATGGAAATATTTGCAATCACAACCTTCCCAGTGTAACACCTATGGCCGCTGAGCACAGCTACTGAGCGTATCTATAAAAAACCTACGTGCGCGGCTTGGTACTTGCCGGCCATTCGATAAACTCAATCAGTAAATCATGCCGGAAGAAAACTTTCTCGCCTTTCATCTTTCCAATTAAAATCTGAGCCAGCTGGTCGTCAGGAGCCAGTACTGTGACAGGCGCATGCGCGTGAAGCGTCGGCTGTTCATTTTGTTCAGCTGAAATATAGTAATGTTCGCGCTCATCCGTCGAGACATTCGCTAGAGTTACCAGAGCGCCGGTATCTATCCGTTTTGTGTTGTCGTCAAGTCGAGTGTGATCGTTACTAAGCATATACTTCCAGAATAGCACGCTGGCCGCTAGTATCGATAGTCGGCGGCGACTTCCGTTAGCGGCATGTGTATGTTTCGCTGCACCCCCAGGATACTGCCACCTTGTGTCACTGTATCGGCAATTGCCGCAAACAGTCCTTTATCAAACTGCTTCGGATACCGTATCAAGGGAGCGGTTGGTGAGCTGTCGTTGACTGAGTCAGCTGTATGATCAATCATCGGTAGCAATAGCTGGTGCACGCGACCATCCTGGGCAGCCGAGGAAATATCGTCGAATAAGCGCGAGGTTTTGCCCTGCCCGACTCCTTCGCCAATTCGATCAATCGCCTCCTTCTGACGCGGCTCGACGATGTGCTTGTGCAGTACATCATTCACCATGGCATGTAATTCGTTTGTTGGAGTCGTGGTGTGACTCCCAGGAATATGCGCGTCAAGTATAGTGCTAAGCTCGCTTTGAGCCCGAAAATCACCAAATTCTGTATCTGTCGCCGCAATAATCATTGGCCTGGACGCATCAAAGTCGGGCATCGTTCGTATTTTTTCATCAAGCAAGCGCAAGTACATCAAACGCTCCTCGCGGCCAGCCTCGCTGGAGTCCCCTTGACCATGCGGGGCAACCGCCCGACTTCCAGCTATCCTCCCCCCTCGTATGGTATTGCTGTTAATAAACATCTCGTCAATATTCAGAGCCTCTTCGAGATTCTTCGGCAGACCAGCATCAAGCTCCTGTATGTCATACAAACTTGCTTCATATAGCTTCGGGAAATGCATCGAAAGCGCAAAGACATAGACAGGCTGGCTCATCGACTCCACCAAGAGTAGTGGCGTGACGTCAAACCGTTCGCCCACATAGATCCGCTCTTCGCACTCAATCGGAAGGCGGTCGTAGCGAATACCATTAGTATCAATAAACACCGCCAGGCATTCCAAGGAGGCCTGCCAAAACTCTACGTTGTTCTGCAGTTCATCAAGTTCGCTTTTTATCTCGCGGGGTACGGCTAGTTGCGCTCCCCACTTCTCTAGGCCATCGCGCACCAGATTTTTGAACCTCATCTGGTCTTCCTTCATGTGAGGGGGCGTCGGATGTCGATGCGTCGGTATGTACAGTGTCAACACCGGTTCGCCTTTAGGTTCTATCAGTTCTCTGTTCGCAGTGCGCGTTACTTGCTGCATGCTTTTCCTCCAGATTACGTACTCTTATGGTACGAAATCAGGCTGTGAATAGGCTGAAAGCAGTTGAGTGCCAAAAGGAAGGCCCCCGAGAAAAATCCTCGGGGGCCGTCCCTGTCCGTGCTAGTAGCCGACTGCTCTGATCGACACAGCTATGCGCTGAGCGTCTTCGTATGCCATCAGCAGCATCTTGCCTTCGTCTGAATCGAGAAAGGCTCGCACCCTTCTCAGTCCGTCGAGTTCCCGCTGCTGAGCAGCAAGCTCTTGATCACGTTGGATCAGAAGCCGCGACTGCTCACCGACAGTTCTCCGAAGGCCCTCCAGCGCGCTGTCCGCGTTCGCCAGGCGCGTCTCGAGTGACTTCTGACCGGCGACATCGAACGTCGAGACCAGAGTCTCTAGCTCGGTGACTCGCGCCTGACTCTCGTCAAGTTGCCTTGAGAGAGATCTGTTCTGCTCATCGCATTCTATTGCGAGTCGCAGCGCTTCAGCGCCATCAGTCGATGCTGCGCTGATCGCCTCCAGACGACGGTTCTCGTCGCTGAGGCGTATGATGTAATCCAGCGCAGCAACCATGTCGTTCGGCAGGTCAATCGCGTCCTCGGTTTCAACCGAAGTGCTGTCGACCCACGCCTGCAGGCCGACGCGCGTTATGCGACCGCCTTCGTGATCGACATGAAGCGGCGGCGCAGACTCGATCAGCACTGCTTGAAGCTCGCGCAGGTGGTTGGGGCCACACTGCAGGTGAACCGACAGGTAGCGGACAATGTTGTCGTTACCTGCGCGGATCCACCGGCCTCGCCCTTCAAGAAGGCGGACCAGTCGTGCCGTAATGTTCTCGTTCAATTGCTTTCCTAACATCGAAGTGGACAGGAACGTGAGCGTATTATAACAGTTTATCTAAAATAGTCAAGATGCTGCGGAAGCTTTAGCATTAAGAGGTATTATGCCCCAAGCAACAAAAGTACGTGGAAGATGACGTATACCGGCCAGACCGCTGCCTGAAGTAGGCCAAGAATAACCTCCCAAAAGCCACCGCTTGACTGTGAGATAAAGTAAATCGCGGCACCAATGTACGCAAGGAACATAAAGAAGCCAATTGGCCCATCTCGAGTAATTTTGTCTGATTTTGATCGATCTTTTACCATATATGCTCCTCTTTCGTTAATAGTGAACAAATGTACTGGAAGATCGCAAAGATGGTGCTCTGACGATCACAATATTAATATAGCATATGCTTTTTCCGGTAGCTGCTATTCTCGCCCAAGATCGTCACGCACAAAATCACGGAACATCGACGAATCCTCCAGCACTAGATCGGAGGCTTTTTTATTTGTCTTTTTCAAATACTCCGACACAATGTAGTACCCGACTCTATACCCTGTCCATCGAGGCAAGTCATCAGATTCTTCAATGAACCAATGGAACCTATTAAATTCTTTATCATCAAAGTGGGCTTCGATATCCTTGAGCAGTGCACTGTTGTCTTTTTCGTTAATGAAATTACTGAGGAATGAGCCCTTACCATCTGATACCTGCTCTTCAATCGCCACACCCAGCCCTTCAAAAATAATTGAATCGAAGAGCGTTTCTCCGTATGAAGGACCTTCGTAGCGCTTAGCGTGCATCAGTTCATGACAAAGTGTGTAGAAGATTTCATCTCCATCAAGGTGCCTGCTGGCATCAATGTGTAAGTAGATCAAATTGCGATTTGGCGTATAGCCGCTCATACCTATTTCGGGGATAGTCTGGTAAGGATCGTTCACGCAAATAACGTCAACCCGATCAATTCCTATAAGCTCGCTCATGCTACTTACGGCTCGCTCGAATGCGCCTTTAATGATTACTTCATTATCAGCAACTTCTCCGCTCGCATTCGCAATAAATAGTGTGATGTTCTTCACACCTTTATCATACACCGTAAAACATAATCCACCCGCAAGCCAAGGTGAAGACACAAGGGCTTTGTCGCCATTATTGAAAGATATCAGCCAACGAGAAGGGCCCCGGCACATAGCCAGGGCCCATTCCGCCATCAGAGCGCTCTACCGCTTGGAACGAGCGCCTACCCTGTCCTCGTCGGCCTCTTCGGCCTGGTTGGCGGGGTGGCTCTCGTTCTTGAAGTTCATCGTCGAGCTGATCGCGCCGCCTCCAGAGAAGGCAGCCATGATCAGGAACGGTTCACTCGTCAGGAACGTTGGGTAGGGCATTGCGTCCAGGATCTGGGCGACTGCCTGGATAGAGCCTTGCTCGAACAGAATTTTCGAGCTCGCCTCATTGCCCTTGAGCGAGAACAAGAAGCTCACGGATCCGGGCTTGATCTCGATCTCGCGCACCTGCATGGGTGGCGGAAAAACGAGCATCTGGGCGATTGCTTCGACGTACGGATCGAGTTCTTTGGTCTCGACCACCATACTGATCTTAAGCATATTTCTCCAATGTTATAGGGACGGAACTATGTGATCATATCATATTTTGTGTATAGAGTCAATATCTTGCGTCTCACTAACAGCAACCCGTCCCCTAGCGTGAATACTTATTTGGCTTTAGTTCAAATATATCGCGGCTGGGGATGAGGGATATCGCAGCAAGCTGCTCCTCCGTTCATTCGCTCAAGAAAATGCTCCGCGCTTTCTTTCGCTTCACTCACTCCACCGAACCCCGCGTCGTTTTGCTGCGCAAAACCGGGGGTTCAACTCCATGTGCAAGCCAAATTAAAAACGGACATTGAGTCCGTTCTTAATTTGGCTGGGGATGAGGGATTCGAACCCCCGAATGCATGGACCAAAACCATGTGCCTTACCACTTGGCCAATCCCCAGTATGTGTGGCAGTAAACGCGATTGCGTACCAACAAATTGTACACTAACTGGGGTAAAGGCTCAAGTAGCTACAGAGGAGTGGCTACTTTGTCGACTTCTTAGCTGGTTTTTTAGCAGATTTCTTGGTTGCCTTGATAACACCAAAGTATGGGTGAATTTCGAATAGCAAGTAAGCGGCGATGGCGACAAAGACAGCACCAAAGACGATGTTTGCGAACAGAGTCAAGAAGTTAAAGTTCAAGATTGTAGTCACGACGAGTGCCAAGATCGAAACAAGCAGTGACAAGAACAGGAGTACCCAGCCCTTCTTCTTCATGGCCTTCAATGGGCTGATTGCGATAGCGTTAATGGTGACGCCAATAGCCGAAAAGACCAATCCGATAGCACCGACAACCACTGTCCATGCAGTCACACCACCATACGTAAACCAGGCGTTGCTTGGGGCGCCAATCAGGCTAGCGGTCACTATAAGTCCGAAGAAGCTGGTGATCAGGCCAATACCGCCCAAGATGACTCCAATGAGCACAATCCACCAAACGTTCTGAGCCAGCCATTTTCGGAATGCCTCTGGTAGATGCGGTACATCCTTGATCCAACCGTGCACCGTCTTTTCAAATTTTTGTAATAACTCCATATGTTCTCCTAAGTCTTTATGATTCAACTGATTTCATGATAGCTTGTGCCGTTGATTCCGACAACTATTTTCGACGAGACTTTCTTTTGCGAGAAGTGTTTGCCGGCCACATCCCCCACGCCGCCCACAGCGCTAAGATACCGAAGGCTAGGCTAATGAACACCGCCCACCAACCGGGCATCGTATCGACAACCGTTCCCAAGAAGCCAACTGTCGAAACATCAGCTCCGACAACGAGTATCCATATGGTGACAAATAACCAAATATCCGACACCAGCCCTGCGCACACCAGGCTAAACCAGCGAAACGCTGGGCTCAGTGACATTCTCAGCAAAAACGGCAATGCGAATACTTCTGCGGCCACCAACACAGATGCGAGTGTATAGCCCACTACAACACCGCCCGGCAGGCCAAAGTTTGCAAATAACTCCAAGAACGCCTCAAAGGTAAACAGCTGAGCCACCACCATAACGACCAAAATCGCAGCGTAAAATGTGCTAATGCGACTAACATCTTTACTCTTCGGGGTTGGCGCTGGGGTGGGTTGTCTAAAAAAGCTCATGTCTGCAGTATACAATATGTTGTTGTTTTTATCATTCCGCTTGCGTTTTGCCAGGCCGTCCGCTAAAGTAACGACAAGCGAAGTTACAAAAACAAACATACCGCAAAAAAATATGTTGTGACAGCTCGCTCTACGATAAATCCACCACAACAACAAGAAACCCGCGACACCAGGCGGGATTTTCTTATATATGGTATAGTTACCTCATTCCATACCCGATTTGAGAGTGGGTGAACCGTATGGGAGCAAATGACAGTGCGGGCATCGTCCGAGATCCCGCCGACGTACAGAGAGAACAGGCAGCTGCACAGCCCAACCGGGCAACTGAGCTTGCTGAGCGTGTCAAGGAACAGGCGCGCGACATCGCCGCACAACTGACCATGATGGGCGCACACAACCAGCAGATAAGCCACAACAGTGAGTTCTGTGCACGCATCGACGTCGGGACCATCTACGAGAGGAAGCTCATCACCGAACTAGTCGAAGCACTGCTCCGCGAAGAGCTGGGTGAAGGTGTTACCCTTTTTGTCAGGCTCTACGACACGAGCAACATCTACGACAGTGGCACGGCCGACATCACTATCTGGGCTTCCCCAAAGAAGCCCTAGCCCGCCCGCCGAGAGCGGCACTTCCAGCGCCACATAGGTTGCTGTCGAGGTGGAATCTCGGCAGTAACCAGAGCGATTTATGCTTAGATCCTTCTGGTTACTCGCTAGATTTTAATGAATGCTCGGCTCGCCACTTCTCGATTTCGGCGTGGTGACCACTAAGCAACACATCTGGCACTTTCATACCCTCGAACTCGGCTGGTTTGGTGTACTGAGGAAATTCCAACGTCTCACCATCCGAAAAGCTCTCGATTTCAGCACTCTGTTCGCCGCCAAGGACGCCCGGAAGTAAGCGTACAATGCTATCAATAATCGTCATAGCGGGCAGTTCGCCACCAGTTAGGACGTAGTCGCCGACGCTCACCTGTTCGTCGACCAAGCTCACAATCCGTTCGTCATAGCCTTCATAGCGCCCACAGATAAAGATGTAGCCCTGGTCGGCTTTCGCCCAGTCCTTAGCAAGCGACTGCTTCCAGCGCTGTCCTCGTGGCGTCATAAGAGCGACTTTTGCCGTCGGGTCTTGCTCTTTAGCATGCTTAACGGCTGCAAATAGTGGTTCCGGCTTCAGCAACATGCCGTCTCCCCCACCATACGGAGTGTCATCCACTTGTTGTCGGGGGCCGATGCCAAATTCGCGCAAATTGACCAGCTCGAACGCAACTGCCTTTTCTTGCTGCGCCTTCCATAGCATCGAAGCGTTCAGCACACCATCGAACATCTCGGGAAATAATGTAATAACTTGAATTTTTTTCATCTGTGACTAGTGTAAGCTATATTGACTTTTTTGTAAATATGTGCTATGGTTTACGTATACGTGACATCCGTTACGTGTCGAACCCTACGATCGGAGTGAACGCCTGTGAGCATTCGCACAAAGTGGAATCAGTTCGATGGAAACGAGCAAGCCGCAGTGATTGGTGTCTCCATAGGCATCGCTCTGCCGATAGTCATCGCGACACTTTACGGAGCCGGATGGCAAGCTCTGTTTTTCGTTGCGGCTAACATCGCCGGTGCTGTCATTGCTATCAGCCTGTACAAGGTTGCTGCAAGGTGGTACCTGCGCCGTCGCAACAATCCCATCCCTACCGTCATATACGACGGCGACGACTCCGGAGAATATTCGGATTAAGGAGTACTCATGGCAGTCACAGACCTCACAACCGAGGCTCGTATTGGACTCGGCCTTGCCAGCCTTGCGTTCGGCATGGACCGCATCGTTCCCGCCAAGGAGCGCGACATCGAGGAGCGTAACACCAAGCTCGAAGGCCTCCTGAAGGACATGCCTTCCGGCAACAGCTGGGAAGATGCGCCCACCGAGGAGTAGTAGGGTTCACGCCCGAGCCCGCTTCGCAACACCAAGTTGCTCGAGGTGGAATCTCGGGCGACTAACCAGAAGATTGAACAATTCGATCCCCTGGTTAGTCACTACAAACAAAAAGACGTCCCGTGATAGGGGCGTCTTTTATACACATAAGCTCTCAACAAATGTGGTGATTTGTCGCTCGCAGGAGCTAGATCTCGCAGTTCAAGTAGTTGTTCTGAACTTGTGCTTATTATATATCAAGGTCATCGAGTTCGGCAAGCTCTGCTCGTGTCTTTTTTGAGTAGTCAGACCTGTTGTCCACAGGCTCATCTGATACGCTTTCCACAGGCTCGTCATCTGGTGCCTCTTCGACCGACTCAGTCGGCTCAGAACTTACTTCAGACGATGATTCGTCTTGATCATCAGAAGACACGCGTGCGCCAACTTGGCCATCATTGTTCACAATCTTCAGGTTGTATCGAGCATCATTCTTCGTCCCCAGAGCTCGCAACAACGTTCGCAAGCTTTGGGCCGTAATGCCACGCTTACCAATAACCCGACCAAGATCTTCTGGGTTTACTGTCAGTGTCAACAAGACACCTTTTTCGTCAATAATTCGGTCGACGACGACGTCATCAGGATTCCCGACGACTGATTTTACGATATATTCTATGAATTGCTGGTCAATTGTGGACATATTCCCCCTTAATGCCTTTCGGACGATCGCAAATGTTTACACAATTATTGTAGCATAAGCGACTCACAAAAAACTCCCCACCATTTCTGGCGAGGAGTGATTGAATGAAGAAACGAGGTGTTACTTTTCTTCGGTTGGTTCAGCAGGCTCTTCCACAGGAGCTTCTTCAGCAGCTGCCTCAGGTTCTTCGGCCGGAGCTTCTTCCTTTGGCTGGTTCTTGCGGAGCTTTTCAGCGTGACGAACTGTCTTCTGCTTACCAGTTTCTGGCTGAGATACCCACTTCGGGAGCTTCACACCAGCATCTTGCAACAACTTGACCACACGAGGTGTTGGCTGTGCGCCGTTATCAAGGTATTTTTGAGCTAGTTCAACCTGAACATGAGCTGCTTTAGTGTGAGGGTTGTAGCTACCAACATACGCGACGACACGGCCGCTAGAGGGATGGCGCTGAGATTCTTGAACGGCGAGACGGTACGTGGCGTACCCCTTGCGCCCAAGACGTTGCAAACGAATTGCGAGCATAAAAACGAAACTTCCTTAAACTTTTATTGATTCTCAGAGTATTTTACACTGTTCTCCTCTGTAAGTCAATCAGTTGACGGCTTTTCGTATTGCTCTAGCGCAGCCTTTGCCGCCTCTTGCTGGGCCGACTGCTTGCTAGGGCCTTGGCCTTTGCTGACAAGACGGTCTTTAGAAAACACGCCGAGGGTAAATATCTTGTCGTGATCTGGCCCAACTTCTTCGAGCACCACGTAACGCGGCGTCACGCCGTCAACCCGCTGCATTACCTCTTGCAAGTGCGACTTAGGGTCACGCCAGCTGCCATCTGAAAGAATGCTTTCTAGCTTGCTGGTAATGTGCTTTTTGATAAATACTTCAGCGTCAGCATAACCACGCTCCAGGTAAATAGCACCGATCAGCGCTTCAAAAGCGTTCGCCAGAATCTGCATTCGTGCCCGGTCACTGCCCTGTTTTTCACCCTTACTCATCCGGATCAATGGCTCGTAGCCAATCAGCTGCCCAGCATCACCGATACTTTCGGTACGCACCAGTGAAGCCCGCCAGCTCGTCAGAATTCCTTCAGGCTCATCGTAATTGTTAAACAAGAAGTCCGTCACCGCCAACTCCAGCACAGCGTCACCCAAAAACTCCAAGCGCTCGTTGTGTTCCGACACGCTCTTTCGGTGTTCATTCACATAGCTTCGGTGCGTAAACGCTGTAATCAGTAAGTCGATATTCTCAAACTCATACCCTAGCGTTTCTTTGGCGAACGCTTGGTACGGTGCGGTTGGCATCCCACTCATTTATAGTTTCTCCTGTCGTATTCGTTTCATGGCTAGCAGCATCAACTTGCCGATGTCTTCATACTCGATTGCGTCAAGCGCATCATGGAACTTAAACCACTTAATGCCGTTCATCCAGTCTTCTTTCTGAATTGCGTCGGTATCACCCTTGGCACGGACCAGGTAAATTTGGGTTGTCATCAGTACCAGCTTATCAATACGTCGGTAGCGGAAATGAATCTTGCCCAACCAACCCAAGACATCAACCTGCTTCAAGCCAGCCTCTTCGCCGATTTCTCGCTTGGCTGTCTGCTTGGCTGTTTCTCCCTCTTCAATGTGCCCCTTTGGAATTGTCCAGCGGTCCTTCGCGTCTTGAATCAGCAGAATTTCAACACCGCTCTCGCCATGGCGAAAGACGATACCGCCCGCAGTTGGTTCACGGACAATTTCTTGAATAGAAGGTTTTTTGCGACTAAAATATTGTTTAAATTTATCGAACTGTGGTGTCGCCATCTTTTTCGGCTCCCTCTATAAGCGTGCGGTACGCAGTGCCAAGGACACCGTTCACAAACTTACTCGAGTTATCAGAACCAAACGCTTTTGCCAGCTCAACAGCTTCATTAATCGCCACCTTTGGAGGGACGACTTTCGCCTGATGCAGCAATTCATAAACGCCGATGCGCAAGATACTTCGGTCAATCCGGGCAATCTGTTCAATCGGCCAATCTGGAGCAATCGGCTGGATTTTTGCGTCCAAATCTGCCTGCTCCTTCAGAACACCTTTCGTGAGGTTGTGCACAAAGTCAGTATCTTGAATCGCCGTTTCGTAGCGAGCAATATTACGGTCTAATAGTTCGGTAACGTCAACAGAACCATCCCCACACTCGGTTCGAAATTCGAACTCGTACAGTGTTTGGAGGGCGACGATGCGACCGAGATGACGATTAGATGCCATAATGCGTTTGTTTCTCTTGTTATTGTAAATTAAGGTAAGGCCCTACAGGGAGGGCCTTGGCACTACTTGCTTGCGAGTGCTTTTCCGGTTTCTTTGCGTGTGGCTTTTGCCTTAACGGGCGATTTGCCGTTTACGCGACGTGCGAGCAACAGACGCAGGTGGCTGCGACGTAGGCCGGTTTTGCGCGGGCTACTTTGCTTTTTTGGTTGTCCCATGTAAATGAACTCCTTTGGTAGGTATTATTAAAACTTGTAGCTATTATACTATTTCCCCCGATAAGTCTCAAGTGGTTACGCTTATTCCGCCTTTTGTGGTATTGTATGAGTAATATGAGCGAAAAACAAAAATTACCACAAGAAGAAAATCCTAACTACTTTATGCGTCGCGCTGCAGCTGCCGGACTAACCCTCGCCGTTGGTGCGGGTGGCTATGGGGTAGGAAAGGGAGTTGAAGCGATCGTCGAGAATTCTGAAATGAAGCCCCTTATCAGCACAGAGGCGGTTCTGCTTCCTGGTCAGGGTGTCATCCAGTTAGTTGAAAGTGAAGTACCGTCTTTGGCCACGCAAGTAAACATTGACCCGTCATCTATCCCTCAAGACTTAATCGTCTCGGAAAGTCAGTCAGCCGCAAAAGAAATGAAAGAATTAAGTGGCGAGACCAGCAACCAACCAGGTGAAAGGTACATCATACAGCTTCAAAAAAATGGTTTTGGCGCCACTTCTATTGATGTTATGCCTGGAGGTGAATACGCACCAAGTGAGCCTCAAAATAGCGGCGACATCACTGATGTTGAACTACCAACAACTCTTCCCGCTCCAGATACTAAATAACGATATTCACTAACCGGCCAGGAACATAAATGATCTTGGCTGGTTTTTTGTCGCCGACAAATCGAGCAACATTCTCGTGTGCCAGGGCCTGCGCCTTGACCTCTTCACCGTCCGTGTCGGCTGGCACGGTAATTCCACCGCGCAACTTACCCTGCACCTGAACGGCAATCGTCATCGTATCTTCGACGATCAGCTCAGCGTCCCAAGACGGCCACGGTGCGTTCTGAATCAGGCCCTCGTGCCCAAAAGCTCCCCACAACTCGTCAGCCATATGCGGTGCAAACGGCGCTACCAGTTGCGCGAGTGTCGACAAAGCTTCGTGCCATGCAGTACCCGAATAGCCGTCAATTTTGAACTTATACAGCTCGTTGACAAACTCCATCATGGCAGAGATAGCGGTATTAAAGCTCATGCGGCGCATGTCTTCCGTCACTTTCCGGACAGTCTTGTGTTGTGCAACGCGAATTGCCTGATCATTTTTATTGACGTTTTTATCTTCAGCCTCAAGATATTGCTGGCCAAGTGTCCAAATACGATTCAAGAAGCGGTAAATCCCCGCAATCCCTTTTGAACTCCAGGCCGCATCAAGTTCAATCGGACCCATAAATAATACGTACGTCCGCAACGCATCGGCGCCATACCCCTGATCAATAACTTCCAGCGGGTCGATGACATTGCCAAGGCTCTTACTCATCTTGCGGCCATCTTCGGCGTTAATGTAGCCATGGTATACCAACTTTTTAACCGGTTCTTTAAAATCAACAATCCCCATGTCATGGAAGACATGCGTCCAAAAACGAACATACAACAAGTGGGCCACCATGTGGTCACCACCGACGTAAAAGTCTACCGGGTTCCAGTAGTTCACCGCAGCAGGGTCCCACGCTCGTTCGGCATTCTGAGAATCCGCATAACGCAACAAGTACCAGCTACTACAGGCGTAGCCGTCCATCGTATCGGTTTCACGCTTGGCTGGCTTGCCACAGTCCGGGCAAGTGGTATTCACCCAAGCTTCTTCGCGCGCTAAAGCTGATTTGCCGTCTCCCTTTGGCGCGAAGTCCTCGATGTCAGGCAGCACTACCGGTAACTGGTCTTCGGGGACAGCGACAGCACCGTGTTCATCACAATGAATAATCGGAATCGGTGCGCCCCAGTAGCGTTGTCGGCTGATCAGCCAGTCGCGCATTTTGTACGTCGTCTTGGTCTGGCCAAGCTTCTTCTCTTCCAACCACGCCACGATGTGCTCGCGAGCATCCGAGCTAGGCATGCCGTCGAATGAACCGGAGTTAATCAATACTCCCTCGCCGGTATGAAGCAGGCTTTCGTCACTCAGCCACTTCAAAATGTAAGGCAACTCAGAAACAGGCCGCAGCCCTGGTGGGTCTTTCTGATCGATCCACTCCGCTTCGAACTGCTCATGGGGTTCGCGGCGAGTATCCACTTGCGCTAAGCTCTTCAGCTGATACATCATTACAGTAGTGATGATACTTCGATTTACACCCTTATGCTTGGCATAGAAGCGGCTATTCATGTCGAGTGGCATCGTCTTGACGTATTCTATATCTGTATAGCCCGTCTCTTCGGTTATCTCTCGAATCCCCGTCTGTTCGGGAGTTTCCCCATTTTCGACTCCACCCATCACAAAGTTATGCCAATCAAAGCTCGTCCAGCGAATCGTGAGGTACTTTTCCTCAGTCGGATGCTTTACTACACACATGGCAACGCGACGATCGGTATCTTCCTTATCATCTCTTGGTGGATTCTCTTGATCCAAAATTTCTGGAGCTACAACCTGCACAATTGGTAGTTTAAATTTCTCGGCAAAGGCATAATCCCGCTCGTCATGACCCGGCACCGCCATAATTGCTCCGGTACCATACCCACCAAGCACGTAATCAGCTACCCAAATCGGCACTTTTTCTTCAGTTGCCGGGTTGATCGCATAGCTGCCCGTAAAGACACCGGTCTTCTCTTTGGTGTCATTGGTTCGATCGATTTCAGATTTCTTCACCGCTTCTTTGATGTACTCTCGCGCACTTTCGGCATGGTCACCGACAGCCAACTGTGCGGCCAAGGGGTGCTCAGGAGCAATTACCAAAAAAGTAGCACCAAAGATTGTATCGGGCCTGGTCGAAAAGACGGTAATCGTATCTTCGGCACCATCGACACTAAAGCTAATTTCCACACCTTGCGACTTCCCTATCCAATTGATCTGTGCCGTCTTGACCTTCTGCGGCCAGTCAAGATCTTCAATCTCTTCCAATAGAGCGTCGGCGTATTCAGTAATCTTAAAGAACCACTGCTTCATTGATTTCTTTTCTACTAGACTACCGCAACGCCAACATTTACCGGCTTCGACCTGCTCGTTCGCTAAGACCGTCTTATCAACGGGGCACCACCACTGCAAAGACTCTTTCTGGTAAGCCAGGCCTCGTTCAAATAATTTCGTAAAGATCCACTGTGTCCAGCGATAGTACTCTGGGTCACTGGTGTTAATCTCTTTTGACCAATCAATACTCACGCCCATCCGCTTGAACTGGCGTTTAAAGTTGGTGATATTCTCTAGACTCGCGACAGCAGGTGACTTACCAGTCTTGATCGCGTAGTTCTCGGCAGGCAAACCAAAAGTATCCCAGCCCATCGGGTTTAATACGTTATGTCCCTGCTGGCGGTAGAACCGCGCCAACGCATCGACGATCGCATAGCTAAAGGCGTGCCCCGAGTGCATACCAGCACCACTTGGGTACGGGAACATACCCGAAACGTAGGTCTTCACCTTTGCGGGATCGACAGTAACTTCATTTGCTTTCTGGTCTTCCCAGACTTGCTGCCATTTTGGTTCAATTTCAGAGGGATTATAACGATTCATACTCGATTAGTATAACAGAGGTATGAAATCAGAGAAAGCTAGCTCGGATCATTGACGCGAACAGGCACTTGCGACCCGCCAGTTTGTCCATTTCCCAGCAACCCATCGGTGCCAGTCCCCCAGCAGTATGCGTCACCCTGCAACCCCAGTGCGCAACTCATGTAGTTTCCAGCTGATATCTGCTCCATCGGACGCAACTCCATTGCCCCGTCGTGCTCCATCAATAATGGTACAGTCGTATTGAACGGTGCAGCCGCCCCCATACCAACGCCACTGCCATTTCCCCAACAGGCAGGCTCGCCGTCAGCGACAGCACATGAATGTCCTCGCCCCGCAGAAATGCTTGTCACGTCTTTGCCACCAAGCACACCGCTCGTTGATACAGCCACCGGCACGTTGGAGCTAGTTAGTGTCCCATCACCCAGTTTTCCTTCATCATAAAAACCTGTCGCTTGCCCCCAGCAAAATGCAAGATTATCAGCAATGGCGCAAGTATGTGCATCTGTCGTATCTATAGCGGTCACTGTTCGGCCTTGTAGCACATCGCTTGTCGAAACGGCGACTGGATGCTGCTGTGTTGAAGAAGCACCGTTACCGAGTCTTCCGTCTGCACCGCCGCCCCAGCAGAAAGCCTCGCCACTCGCGACAACACACACATGATCGTACCCGACACTAACGTCCGTCACGGTACGGCCGTTTAAGACTCCGCTTGTCTGGACCTTCCAAGGGTTAACTTGTGCATATGCCTCAAAGCCACCTCCCCATCCATCGGAAGGACGGTAGCCCCAACAATACACTTCACCGTCAGCGATGGCGCAAGTATTGTAGTACCGGCCAACCCCAATCTTTGTAACCTCTTTTCCAGCAAGCTCTCCGCCCATATTGACGGCGACCGGTACGCTCGACGAATCGGTAGAGCCGTTTCCGAGCGCGCCATTGGCACCCGCGCCCCAGCAAAATGCATCGCCATCGGCAACAGCGCAGGTATGTCGTTCACCCGTTTCAATGTCAGTCACTGTGCGGCCGCTTAATAAACCTTCAACAAGAGTTGGCGACAGCACACTTCCACTTGTGCTCCCATTCCCCAATTGACCATTCAGGGCACTCCCCCAGCAATAGGCGTCCCCGTTGGCTATGCCGCACGCATAATATTGCATACCGGCATCTATATCAGTCCACGGACCAATGGTTGCTAGGAAGCCATTGTGCGTCGGGCAGCTCCCCTCCGAGATAGCTCCCTCTGTACTATCGAAGTAGTATGATGCCTGTGCAACCTGAGAGCTCGCCGTTAAGCAGTATGAGCTCCCGTTGTTTGTATACTCAAACGTTGTTCCTTCACTCTTTCGCAATTCAGAGGTATTGCTGGGATAGCTACCCGTATCGATTGACACAATTTCAAGCTGTGTTGCTGCGCTTCGCAAATCTGACTGCAATACTGCCGCACCAGCGCGTTGCTGGACGCCATTAAAACTAACAATCGTGATTGCTGCCAAAATTCCTATTACGACAATGACAATCAGAAGTTCGACAATCGTAAAACCGTTTTGAGCTGGTTTTATACGCTTCATTGGCTCTTAGTCTAGCCGTAAAGCTTATGTTTCGCAAGTTACACAAAAAACACCGCTATATGTTACAGCGGTGTTTGATAAATTTGGTGGAGATAGAGGGATTCAAACCCTCGACCTCTACGCTGCCAGCGTAGCGCTCTAATCAGCTGAGCTATATCCCCATACTTTTTGGGTGTATTTTTGTACAATCGCTTCCAATTCTAACTGAATATCTGCTCCAGAGCAACTGATGACACAGACACCCTTATACTCAATCTTTTTAGTTGGGCTGCCCTTCGTTCTTTTGTCGGAATATGACTTGTAAAACTGGTTTTCTGAAAAACCAAGCTGCTGCGACCAGTACGCTTTTAGTACTCCGGGGTCCTGGTCACTTCGATGTTGTATTCTTGCTTTAAACAAGGCCAATTGTTTGCCATACGCAATCATCAATAGCGCTATGTAAAGTCTAAGAATTGATGCGTCACTACTCCCCAAAGACAACCCCCTGTAAGCGCCGTACTTTGCGCCCTCACCTTTATACAGTATAGCGAGCTGTATCTTGAGAGCATCGCTTGGGTCCGTCATCTTGACGACCAGCTCGGCCCTATTGATAATCTCTTCCTTTCTCAGTCTTTGTATTTCGCTGTTTGCGATAAGTGCCTTCGCACGAGCTCTTACTAGATGTTGGTATTTATCCATAAACTTATTCTTACAGAACAATCTTAAACTAGCAAAAACTCGCCCCTGTTACCAGGACGAGCTTTTTCGCTGCTGCGCGCCCACCCGGGGCCGCATTTTCAGTGCATGTTTGTTTTGCCGCGCCGAGGTTTTAGCCCCTTGCGCATCAGCATGCTTAGAATTATGCATGAAATTGTTCTTAAGCACAAGTGCTTTCGAGTGGCTGTGCCTAGTATTTTATTGCATACTGTGCTTAAATGAGTGTGTTCAGAACAAACGCGCGTACCAAAGCATCAAGCTGGAGCGTGTATCTTATACAAGGTACTCACTCTTCTTTGCTGAAATACTAAGCCAGGTCGATCTGACACATATTAGTAAAGAAGAGAAAAGAGTTAGACACTTTATGTCAGCCCAAAACCTATTCATCGGAAGTCTTGCTTACGCAACGACTGACGACAGCCTCAAGGCATTCTTCGAGCAAATCGGCGAAGTCGCCAGCGCTCGAGTTGTCATGGACCGTGATTCTGGTCGCTCTAAAGGTTTCGGTTTCGTCGAATTTACAGACGAAGCTAACAACCAAAAAGCAGTCGACGAGTTGAACGGAAAAGAACTTGACGGCCGTCCAATCAACGTTAACCTCGCACGTCCAAAGGAAGATCGACCTCGTCGTGACTTCGGCGGAAACGACCGCGGTGGCAACGGTGGTGGATCATTCCGCCAACGTAGCTGGTAATTACCAGTTCACCATAAAAATAATCCCGCTTTCGAGCGGGATTATTTTATTGGAATACGTTAGCTTTTATTCACAAGCGACGACGGTACCGTTCGTCAGCACAACTGTTGCATTCGCAGACTCAGCACACGCTGCAGTAAGCTCGGCCGCTGCCTGAATACCGCCGTACCCAACAAGCGCAAATAAAGCGATGCCGGCGAGTATATTCAAAATACCGATAATTAAACCAGCGAGTGCAAAACCGTTCTTTTGGCCCGCCTTCTTAGACTTTGACATACCGATAAGTGCAAGGATGACTCCAACCAGCCCGAGCCCGATAATCGATAAAATCATACTGACAATACCGAGTGTCTTGCCGGGATTTTCGACCCCAGAAGTTGGAGTTGAAGTTGACGCAGGCGTCGTTTCCGGCTGTGGTGAAGTTGCTGGCGACTCAACCGGCGCAGGCTGTGGTTGAGGCTCTGGCGTCACTGGCTCAGCCGGCGGCGTTTGCGGCGGAGTGTTCAGCGGATCACTATTTGGCGGTGTTGGATCGTTTGGATTCATGTTTATCCTATACTGGCTATGTTTATACGTATGCCTATCTTACTAAAACAGCCACCAAAACACCAGCAAGCTAGTTTACGAAGGGAGATGTCACCCAATCAAGGCCGAGGTTAAAGAATGAGTTAATCAAGCCGTAGGCGTTCAGCAACCAAAGTGTCACGACGACAACCAGTACCGTAAACGCCAGCACAAGCCACTGGACCCAACGAGGCTGCACCTTCAACCAGTCTCGCCATTCATCGTATTTTTTACGAGCACGGGTAAGGATGCGCTCCGCAAATGCAAACTCAGTCGACAAGATAGCGAGTCCCGCAAACACTACCAGCCAACCAGGTCCTGGATACGGTATCATGACAACACCCGCCAACAAGACGACACCTCCAACAACGCCAATAAATATCTGCTTACTGTGTCGCTTAATGCGATCCACCGTGACCCCCAATCAAGCGCAGCAACTCTTCCTCTTCAATGACCTTAGTACCATAAGACTGAGCCTTCTTTAGTTTACTCTCTCCCACTTTGCCGCCAGCAACAAGATAGGTGGTGTCCTTTGCGACCGACGTCTGAAAGCCGCCGCCTTTGGCACGAATCTTATCCGCCGCCTCATCGCGTGACATACCGGTCAAGCTCCCAGTAATCACAAAGTTCATACCTACCAAAGGCCCTTCTTGCCGACGATACACAGGCTCAACGCCGACTGCTTGAAACTTATCTAGCAGCGCCTCGTTATCTGGATCAGCGAACCACGCCAAAATGCTCTCAGCTACAACTACACCAACACCGTCAACAGCCACTAGCTGCTCGAGTGTTGCTGCCCGCAGACCCTCAATAGAATGGAATGCCTGCACCAGATCAATTGCCGTCTGCGCACCCACATGCCGTATACCAAGCCCATACACAAATCGTTCCATTGGCGGCGTCTTCTTTTCCGCGATTGCTGCTACCAACTTTCGAGCTGAAATGTCCGCAAACCTATCAAGTGTTACTACTTGCTGGTACGTTAATGTATAAATATCTGCAATGTCTTTCACCAGTTCGGCGTCAACAAGGGCTGCAACATTTTTCTCGCCCAAGGTATCAATATCAAGGGCCGCGCGCGAAGCGAAGTGCTCCAGAGCCTTCTTAAGCAACAAAGGGCCCGTTGCGCCTTTCACCCGATAGACGGCCTCGCCTTCGGGGCGAATAAATTCTAATTCAGGATACTGTAGAGCGAGCGCCTGCAAAAAATCGAACCGTCGCGCGGTCTTTGGGCGCAGTTCTTTTACGACAGATTCTACCTTCGGGATAATATCACCAGCTTTATAAATCACCACGGTGTCGCCAATCCGAATGTCCAGCCGTTCAATCTCATCTTCGTTATGAAGACTGGCGTGCTGCACGGTTGTCCCGGCGACTGTTACCGGCTCAAATACCGCTACCGGAGTTGCTGCGCCGGTTCGCCCTAAGCTAATTACAATATCCTTCACGACAGTTGTCGCCTGTTCGGCGGCGTACTTATAGGCGACTGCAGCGCGCGGCTGCTTGCCCACTACTCCAAGAGCATCAAACTGTGCTCGATCGTTAACCTTAATCACCAGTCCATCGGTATTGAATGGCAACTCATGACGTTTCTCGCCCCAATCGTCCACAAAATGCATCACCTGATCAAGCGTTGAAAAAACTGTCATCTGAGCGTTTCTTGTAATCCCAATCGCGCTCAATGCCTCGTATGCAAATTGCTGTGTAGGAACTTCGGCGGGATCGTCTCGTAGTAGGTCGTAGGCCCGAAATGACAGTGGTCGTTCGGCAACTAACTTTGGATCAAACTGGCGAATTGTGCCAGCCGCTAAATTGCGTGGGTTTGCAAAAGCAGGCTTACCGGCTGCTTTCTGTCGCTCGTTCAGCGCTGCAAACTCTTTCTTGAGCATCACAATTTCTCCACGAATTTCCGTTCGACCCTGTAAAAATTGCTGGTAGCCATCGGCCTTTCGCAGTCGCAATGGAACATTCTTGATTGTGCGAACGTTGGCCGTTACGTCTTCGCCAACAAAACTATCACCACGTGTAATCGCCTGGGCAAGCACACCATCCTGGTAGATTAACGCACACGCCAGGCCATCCATCTTAATATCAGCCAGAAATTCGTGCCGAGTACCAGGTAATACGTTGTCCATTCGCTTCACCCAGGCCTCCACTTCGGCTCGGTCAAAGACATCATTCAGGCTCAGCATGCGCGTGCTGTGTCTCACCTTCTTGAATCCTCCAACTAACTCACCGCCAACCCGTTGGGTCGGGCTATCTCCTGTCACCAAATCAGGGTGCTCAGCTTCCAGCTGCTTTAACTCCTGAAACAAGCTATCATAAACCGCATCGCTGACCGATGGCGCATCTAAAACATGATAGTCGTAACTATAGGAATTCAACAACTCCCGCAGTTCGGCAATTCGCCGCTTAGGCTGGCTGTGCGTCATCTTCAACTACCTTTCGATACAATAAATAAATGTAGCTCGCTGTCCAGATGATACTCAATGTCGTCATTGCAAGCAGCACCACCGGAATAATCGGCACAGATTCAATCACAGGCCACAACTGCTTCAGCCATCCATCCAATAAAATGAACGGGATAAGAATTACTGCCCAGGCAACCACTACCGCCGCCGACATCCAGACAATTCGGAGTAAAATTCTTAACCGACGCCCCACCACAATGTCCCCGGCGCTCTGCAGCGCACGCAATGGATACATGCCTGGCAGCGTCACAATTACTAGTGCGACAAAAGTGCTGGTAATCCAATACAAAGATAGAACGGCTAGTAGCCCAGCTGTCAGCCAAAATAACATCGCTTCAATACCACCGTCCAATAGTCCAGACGCGCTGGCCGCAGCATAGCCAATCACTGCAATAGCAAGCGGCAATAACTGTATAACCAAAACAAGTCCGACCAAGAACGTCGAAACAATCGGCGACCCAGCATTATACAACGCATCCCTGAGTTTAACAGCGTGGCCCGCAAGACTATGGCGTAATATCCAAACGGTCGTCAGCCATGTCATCAGCACCAGCAAGCCAGCATATATTTGCTGCGCTTCCGTAAGCGTACCTGTTAAGCCACTACTCGCGAGCGATGCAAACAATAACCCGGCCTGCCCTACTTGACCCCAGTTACCCTCAAACACTTCCGCCCCTGTCTGACGCAACGTCTCGGTCAATGTTGAGTACGCATCTTGCGAACCAAGGCCCACCAAGACAATCGTCAAGAAAGCATATACAGCAGCTAGTAACAGAAAGACCTTTCGTAACCCCCAGACACGTTTATTCACCTGGTGAGTGAAGCTAATATACCCTGGCAACTGTAATGATCGGGCGTAATCCCGACGACGTGTTCGCCGGAATGATCGATGCGGTCGACGACTCAAGAAGCTCTGCACTCTTTGCTGCGTGCGCTTCTTGATCTTTTGATAGTTAGTCTTAAAACTAGAACTTGCCGGCATTAGTGCGGAGCCTTTCGATACGATCTTCGAGTGGCGGGTGACTACTAAAGAGCTTCGAAAGTCCGCCTTTTTTCAGCGGGTTGCTAAAAAATAAGTGTGCCGTCGATGAGTTCTGACGTTTCATAGGTTGACCATACGACTGTAACTTTTCTAGTGCTTTCGCCAGAGACTCAGGATCACGAGTGGTCATCGCCCCGGATGCATCAGCCAAGAACTCACGCTGGCGACTGACCGCCAGCTGCACCATCGTTGCAATAATTGGCGCTAAAATAACGACAACAAGCCCAATAATTAACACCGCAGGGTGCATGTTACTGTCGCGGCGATCTCCGCCAAAGAAGAGCATTCGAAGAACAATGTCAGACAAAATTGCAATCGCACTCACAAGCCCGAAAGCAATCATACTGACGCGAATATCGTAGTTCTGCACATGCCCCATCTCGTGCGCCATCACCGCCTCTAATTCGTTGTCGTCCATAATCTCCATCAAACCAGTCGTTGCTGCAACGATGGCATGCTTTGGATCGCGTCCAGTTGCAAAGGCATTTGGCGCAGGATCATCGATAACGTAGACTTTTGGCATCGGCATACCTAAAGTTATCGAAAGATTCTCGACCATTCGATACAGCCGAGGGTTGTCTCGCTTTTCAATCTGCTTAGCGCCCGTCATAGCTGTTGCCAGTTTGGCGGCAGCAAAATACTGAATCAAAGCGTAAATGGTCACTCCAGCCAGCACCCACCACGTAATGGACGGTTCGCCGTACAGCGCACTCACAACATACCCAATACCAGCTACTAGGCCGATAAAGAGCGCCATGATCAGGATGGTGTTGCGTTTATTCGCAGCAATCGCTTTATACATTCAGCAAACCCCTGTTCTTTAATTAGAATTTAACGTCGACTGGCTTTTCAGCTGTAGCCATTTCTTCGTCGTCAAGTTCGAAGAATTCACGGTTCTTGAACTTAAACATAGCGGCAACAGCATTCTGAGGGAAGGTCTGAACCTTCGTGTTTAGTGTCATCACGCCGTTGTTGTAGAACCGGCGAGCAGCTTGGATCTTGTCTTCGGTGTCAACAAGTTCTTTTTGCAGTTCAATAAAGTTATCGCTCGCTTTTAGGTCAGGATACGCTTCAGCTACGGCGAACAAGCTCTTTAGTGTGCTTTCAAACATGTTCTCGGCTTTGGCAGTCTCTTCAACGCCGTTGGCGTTCATGACGTTTGCACGTGCCTTTGTAACACTTTCGAAGACACCTTTTTCGTGCTTGGCGTAACCCTTCACCGTTTCAATCAGATTCGGGATCAAGTCCAAACGTCGCTTTAGCTGGACAGTGATGTCGCTCCAGGCTTCATCAACTCGCAAACGAAGCGTGATAAGGCTGTTGTATGTTACCCAGATAAAGATCCCGATAACGGCTAGTACTGCTAAGATGATCCATAATACTGTCATAGTGTGTATACCTCTTACTTAATACCCTTATTATAACAAAAACTCGGCCAAAAACCGAGTCTTTTACTAGTGTTGGTGCGCAGAGCGGGACTTGAACCCGCACGACCGTAATGGCCAAGAGATTTTAAGTCTCTCGTGTCTACCAATTCCACCATCCGCGCATACTGTGGAGGCACCTACGGGTAACGCTCCCGTCTACCTGGTTTTGCAGACCAGTGCCTAACTTCTCGGCCAAGGCGCCATCTTGACCATTATAGCAGCTAAGCCCTTCAAGACTACTAGCATTTTAATAAGAAATGTGTTATAATGGCTAGATACCCGCACGCAGTACAACCTGAAGGAGTACCATTGAGCACTGCAACTGTCCAGCGCACCGTGCTGGCGATCGAACTGTCTACGCATTCGTGGGCCACCCTCGAGAAAGGGAGCCTGCAAGAATGCATCGCACATATCGTGAGCCGCGATGCAACACCGGGCATTCGCCTCGCAAGTGGCGACTACCGAGAGATCAGTGTCGTCATCGAGCCGGACAACAAGACCGGACTGCATCGCATTCTGGTCGAGGTTCACCTGGATTCGCATGAATCCAGCCAGGGCGCACTGCAAGGCCTCATGGCCTGCATTAGGCACAGCCTGCAGCTTCTGAAGCCGCAGCTGGTCATCCAGCGAATCGGTTTTCAGTAACCAACCTCGCCCGCGGGTACTCTGTCCGCCGAAAAGTTCGCCCTCTGGGCTTGAGCTTATCGGCGGACTTTTTCGTGGGCCGAGTATGCATACATGACAAAATTCGTTTAATATGATATAATACAGTCTGACCAACTCCCGCACATTGAACAAAGGATAGTCATGTCCGTTTCCAGCCGCATCACTGCGCCCTGCATCATCATCGAACTCACGATGCCCTCGCCGAAGTACCACAAGTACACCATCAACAAGCAGGTCGTCATACAGACGATCGAAGACTACGGCGAAGGTGCCTCGGTCCGAAACTCGCTCGCCAGTGCCATCACTGTCGAGCACTTCGACCAGGTCCATGTCAGAATCACGGCTGGCCTGAAGAAGAATCTCGACGTAAGAGAGACGCTGTTCGCAACAACCATCGCCCAAAAGCTCAGAAGGAGCTTTGGTGCTGATGAAGCAATAGGGCGACTACTCCGCGAGTAGCACCATGCGGGAGGTCACTGTCCGCCGAAAAGTTCGCCTTACGAGGCTTGAGCTTAACGGCGGACTTTTTCGTGGAAAAATTAAATCTAAACGTAATACTCTGGATTCTTAAACGGCACCAACGCAAGGATGATCGCTTCAGTGTAATAGTCAGACCGCGTCACGACATCGTCTGTCAGCAATCCAATTGCGCCATTTGCCTGCTTGGAGTTTGTGCGGCCAAACACCTGATCATCGGCCGGCCCGAGCTCCATACCCCCGGCAACTAACTCGGCCACTTTTGGCGGTAAGAAAAACGTGCCGCTGCGACCACGACCCACTCGACCCGCAGCATCACGCACAACCATCCACGCGAACACCACCATTCCCCCAGAATGATCTTCAACACCGCCTTCAATCCCCACCCAATAATCTGCATCTGGGTGAGCCTCATGCGCCGCATTCATCCGATTCTCTGAACCAGTCATAATTTCATCGTCACCTACCGGCTGTTCACTAACACCAGACGGGACATCGACACCTTCAAACTCAAATGTTGCATCAGGGAACATCCGTTCAAACGCATCAACTGTAGCTTTTATTTTGACAGGATTCTTCGAGGCGATAATAACTTTTTGCATGCTCTTATCATACCATCGCTCGCTTCCTATCGTTGCTTGTACGCCCGTTGAAATGCCAGCGCCCAGAGCATGACAACCCTCGCCACAAATACCGCGAGAATCAAAACAAGTGCGTCAAAGATAATTAACAACCATATCTATGCATCACAGCAAAGAATGGTGAGCTTCGATCCACTCCACTGTTTCAGTGAACAGCTTTTCTGTTACTTCATCACTATCCAAAAACTGATGGTGGGCGTCTTCTATATTAACGACGGCCTTCGGTTCAGATGCAGCTTTGTAGTACTTCTCAGCCAACTGTGCGAGCGGACCGGCACCCGCAAGAATGAACTTTAGAGGATACCCCTTATCTTTTGCCCAATCGCTATTATCGCCCAGTACTTTATCGTAGTCAGCTTGCTCTTTAGAAGAAATATAACCGTGACCGCCAGTTCCAACAACAATATTTCCATAAGTTTCTTCAGGATAGTCATCGCTCTCGAAGTCGGGGTTACCATTGAAATAGGCCAGCCCGTGCGACGGGTCCCACAATACTGCACCTTCTAGCTTCGCCTGGCTGCCAAGAATAGTCATGCCGCCATAACTATGACCAAGCGCAAATACCTGACCCGCACCTTCAGTACGCAGATAATCAATAACATCCTCAAAGTCCTCGATATGTGTTTCGATCGTACAATCAAGAATACTACGATAGTCGAGGCCAAAATCATACATTGAAAGCCGGAGCGTCGCGATGCCTCGTTCGTTGAAGAAGCGAGCCCCAAGATACTGCAGCACCTCATTCGCAGACCCCGGCCGGCCGTGCATCATCACAATAAGCGGAGTACTGTCAGTTAATACTCCCCGGAGAATTGCATGGAGCTTTTTGCCATCACGAAGTGGTATGTCGAAGCTTTTTTCGGGACGGTTTTTGTAGCTAATCATATTCTTATAGTAACAAAGAGCCCTTAATTCAGGGCTTTTTATGTATAACGAAAATTGGTGCAGGAGGAACAAAATCTTTTACACCAAAATGAAGCAGACTACTACTCCCAACTGAGGCTGGAAGTACAAAGATGGCGAGATATTCTGGCAGTACCTTACGCCGCGCACAAAGTGTTGTTGATACCGGGCTAGACTTACACGCCAACCTTAGAGCCATATCGTAGCAGACTAGTCAAATGTTAATCATATCCAAGTACATAGGACATACGGATTATATTGAACCTATAACACCACCTATGTATGAGCGGTTGAGCCAGAAGCATTTCTTAATTAATTGAGTTCCCTGCGGAGTTGGAAGTGTATCATTGCCATCTTTAGCTTTTGGTCTCACATGGGCGACAGGACTTTCAACTGACTTAGGTAAATCACTAGCATCAATAGCCACTCGACGCTTTGTGTCCTCCCAGACCCTTTGAGCTTCCTCGCGGTCCAGGTATGGCATATTCCAATAACTCACCTTTTCTAATCTCAGCTCTCCGTCAGCACCTTCTCTAAAAATTACGAATAAAAACTTCTGCTCAATCTTATTAAAGAAGCTACTGTCTTCCCACTGCTCTTCGATAATCTCCATATACTTGAAACCCGGAAAAGACATCGCCTCGGCTGGCATCCAATCCTTGTTCACTCGAATAGTTTTCAGCTCTACGCCTGCCTTTTCTAGCTCTGGGGCTACAAGCTTGTTGCCGCCCAAAATACGCATAGTCAAATTACGATAGAAGCCCTTGTCGTTCTTGCCCTGTTTGTAAAAATCAAGGAGCTCCGATATCTCATCGATGGTCCTGCCGAGATACGGCTTGAATTTTGCGTATGTCGCTTCTTCAACACTAATCTCACGGCTAACCTCCAATGCGCCCACTTCTGCGGTGTGACCTTGAATAATACGGTTTACATAGCTAGGCTTCAATGAAAACGCACGGGACTTCGCTAGCACTTCAGAAAATGGCTGCTCCCTAAGTCGCTCATTAGGACCGCCAGACCCCTTACGGCAAGCACCGAGATAGTAGGTGTCACCCTCTGATAGCTCGTGTGCCTTACCCTCTTCAATCTTTCGGCGTATCGTCTCCCAATCCTGACGAATAATTTCAAGGTCCTCTTCCGGAAACTCAAAGAGCGCAGGATGCAGTACGAAGCGTCTGTCGAACACGGGGAGGCCTTTCTCGTACAGATAAAAGAGGATGAGCATCAAGCGACACTTTTCCATCAATGAAGAGTTATCCCACTGCTCATCGACGAGAGACATATAGTTAATCATCGTCAACACAAGGCGTTCCTTTGCCTTGTAGCCGCCGTCAGACTTTCTCAATACGCCAGTTGTCTTTAGCTCCACTCCAGCGTCCTGGAAATCCGGCAGATGCGTCGTATTGTCGGGTCGAACATTGTAGTAATACTTTTCAACCATATTGCCCAAGTCACCTTTGTTGTCGCGGTTCTCTGTCACGGCCGCCATATCGATAACTTCGGCCAGAGTTTTACCCGACAGCCCCTTCGCGAAATCAAGTAGCGACTGCGGTGAGGTTATGTCATAAGTGGGTTGCATATTATTAACTATATCAAAACTATTTATCTGTTGGACTTGATCGATTGAATAATTGTTGATAAAATGGTCATACTATGGGAAAGAAAATCAAAATTGTTGAACTGTTTGCTGGCGTTGGCGGCTTCCGCCTTGGTCTTGATGCAGCAAGCAACGACAAGACTACATATGAAACCGTCTGGGCAAACCAGTATGAACCATCGACGACACGACAGCACGCCGCAGAAGTATACGCCGCTCGCTTTGGAAAAGATGGCTTCAGTAATCGTGATATTGAAAAAGTACTAGAGGATGACTTCGAGGCAATCCCAGACCACAACCTGCTAGTCGGTGGCTTTCCTTGCCAGGACTACTCAGTCGCCAGCACCCTCAAGAACTCACATGGTCTTATTGGGAAGAAGGGCGTGCTCTTCTGGTCAATTTACTCAATCCTGAAACGCAAAGGTGATAAGGCACCGGAATATCTCTTCCTCGAGAATGTAGACCGGTTGTTGAAGTCGCCGGCAAAGCAACGAGGCAAAGACTTTGCAGTGATGCTCGCAGCACTCTCCGACCTTGGATATGCTATCGAATGGCGAGTAGTTAACGCCGCCGAGTACGGCTTCCCTCAACGTCGACGTCGCATCTTTATTGTCGGCTACAAAAAAGGTACGAAGCTATACGACAAGGCCATTAAGGCAGCCTCAGGTGACTGGCTCACCAAGAGCGGCGTACTAGCCGATGCGTTTGCAGTAGAAAGCGAGCTGAATACTCGTGAGATTAAGATTAAGGGTACCTACGCAGAAATTACCGACAACTTCTCGGCTCATAAGCCAACCGTCAGTCCTTTCGATAACGCCGGTATTATGATTGACCGCGTTGCAGTTACCGGACGCGTGACGCCCAGCTATGACGGCAAGGTGACAACCCTTGGTGAAATCCTCATCAACGAAAAAGACGTGCCGGAAGAATTCTTCATCGCCGACGATAAACTCCCGGCCTGGACCTATCTCAAGGGTGCAAAGAAAGAAGAGCGAAAATCAGCTAGTGGACATGTTTATCACTACGCAGAAGGCGCGATGGTATTCCCAGACGCCCTCGATAAGCCTTCTCGCACGATTATTACCGGCGAAGGTGGTTCAGGCGCATCTCGCTTCAAGCACGTCGTCAAGACGCCTTCAGGACGCTACCGACGCCTTACTCCACTCGAGCTTGAGCGTCTCGACATGTTCCCGGACAATCACACAAAACTAGACGGCGTCTCAGACGGAAAACGGGCTTTTTTCATGGGCAATGCACTCGTCGTTGGTGCAATTCAAAAAGTCGGAGAAGCTCTGTCCGATAAGCGATAACTACCTCGGGTCAAAACACCCCCCTACCCATTAGGATAGTTACTATCCGTGCACTGTAAACGCACTTACCACCTGAATTATCGTGAGTACTATTTCCCAGAACTATAACAAGGCAAAACTACAACAGCCCCGATTATAAACTCAACAGATGTGTGAGTTTAATTTTATCTACAACAAAAGCTTGTTGTTATATGCATATATCCAACATATTTGATTTGCATTAGCACAAAAAGCACAATGACCTTATGATATTTGACTTGATATAATGCGTACATGAAAGTCAAGAAAATTCAACTCAAGGGCTACCGGAGGTTTAAGGACCTTACTATCGATTTAGGTGATAGCCCCAAGAGGATTGTGGCTCTTGTTGGCCCTAACGGATGCGGAAAAAGTAGCGTGCTGGATGGCTTTTTGTTCACCGGCAATAGATACGGAAACAATATCGGCAATAAGAGAAATAAAGATTTCCGCTATCATTCACTGGACCAATTACCAAATTTTAACGACAACGGTCAAAGTGTACTAATTGAGTTTACCCAGGGCAGCTACGATGAAGTAAGAAATCAAAAAATTCAAGATAATAGAATAAACACCATATTCTCATTCAGAAGCCCCTATCGGTACAATAGTGCACTAAAAGTTACTCAATCTAAAGCTACCGATGAAATTATCAACAATAACTATGGAGCGACTACGACCTCTGACTTAGACGACAAGATGGAAGAGAGCTATCGGCGTCTCAATATAAAATTCACGAACTACATGAATTCTCAAGATTGTAGGCCAAGTGAAGCTAAAGCAAAGATAATTGGCGACCTTAATTCTTCTCTCAAAAGCTGTTTAGACCTAGAAATTGACAACTTGGGGAACATAGAGGACAGCAAGGGTACCTTGTTTTTTAAAAAGTCCGACCAGTCAACGCCTTTTGAGTTTGATGTTTTATCATCGGGCGAGAAAGAAGTTGTTGATATATTGATTGACTTATACCTAAGAGCTGACGAATACAATGACACCGTATTTTTAATTGATGAGCCGGAACTACACATCAACACCGCTATACAGAAAAAACTACTCATAGAAATAGACCGTCTGATTGGCGACAACTGCCAGATTTGGATAGCGACCCATAGCATAGGCTTCTTAAGGGCGATGCAGGATGAGCTAAGAGACAGTTGTCAAGTTATACAGTTCACGAACAATATGGAACTAGCAGAACAGAAATACGAGTTAAAACCAATAAGGAAAACTCGCAAAATATGGCAAGAGATTTTTGAGACCGCGCTAGATGACTTAACGGGTCTAATTAGCCCCAAAACGATTATATACTGCGAAGGGTATGACAAACCCGGATTACATGGGCGCGAGAAAGGTCTAGATGCCAAAGTTTATAACAATATTTTCTCAGAAAAGTACAATGACACACTTTTCGTATCGAGCGGAGGCAGTACGGAGCTAGACCAGCGTAGTGAGATAGCGTTAGCAATCCTAACGAAGGTTTTTACAGATATTGACATTTGGCTTTTGAAAGATAGGGACTTCGATGCCGGTAAGGCTGTCGATGAAGCAAAAAGACAGACATATCTAGATGAACATCCATCAAACCATAGGGTAATAAAGCGCTGGGAGCTTGAGAATTACTTATTCGACAAAGCTGTGCTACAAAAATACTGCACGAACAACGACCTCACCTTTAATGAAACCCTATTCGATGAAACCGTATCAAATATCTACAATGATAACGTCAAAGACAGTATAGCCAAAATACAGCTCGCTTGCGGTGTTGATAACAATCACGGAAATGAGAAGTTTAAGCTGGAGCTATCAGAGCTTATCACAGAAGATATGCCGGTCTTTGCGGAGCTGGAAGACTGTATTTTTAGCAGAAAATAGGCGTTACGCTAAAAGCTCTTATTTACCCGCCTGTTACGAATACTCATATTGCTAAATCCACGCTTCGTCATTGCTTAGTCGGGCGTTTTATCCGTGTACATTAGGTCGTCAATCCGACCTATCAACAAATGATTAGCGGTCATACTGCATCCGAGCCAGCCCTTGGCATTTCCAAGATGCCAATGATTAATTGATATAATTATCATAAATGGACAAAGACCGACCGATACCTCCAAAAATGTTAACCATACTCAAGAGAGATTTTCCTGACGTGCTTGATGATGACCGTACGATAATTGCGCCACCCCCGCCAGACCCGAAAGAGCCTCTTTACCGTTTTAGCTATAATTCGAATACTCGTTACCTAACTCTTAATAGAATAGTCGTCGTAAAGCAGTTTCAGCTTGGCAAACGTAACGATGAAATCTTTGATAAGCTATTCAAGAAAAAGGGCTGGGTTAAGAAAATTAGACTAATGCCACCTGACCGAGCTAGTCAGGTTATTAAAGTTGCGGGCTTACCCAGAACACTGAGCAATGCCGTCTTTGACAGTGCAGATAACGGAAGAACTCTCGTTATGCACACCGTCATTACACGCGAACGAGCTAGTGATTTTCATATAAACCAAAATGAAATAAACGACTACATGAATAAAATGAGAGATAAGCACTACGCCCTGTTAGAAGCCAATAAGCGAAAGTAAAACACTACGGGATTTACGACAGACAACTCACTATAGCCTAGTTTTAGGCTATGGCGTCTAAGGAAACTAGAAAACCTGATTGCGGCTCGAGCGGTGCTAGCAGTGATGAACTACTAGGCGAGCTGGCTAGTTTCCTTTACGACGTCTACAGGCACTCAGTAGAAGAAAGCAGTGATAAAATGATATTAGATAAAGGACGAATTGCGGAAAATGAGGAACAATCAAAATGATATTTCGATATTAGTAGGTGGCGTCTCTTTGGCTTTCCGCAAGCTTGTCCTAGAGATGTCGCCTACTGATATTGAGGTCGAGCGATGAGCGGTCTCGCAATTACAAACTGCCGGGTTTCTTCGTCCGAGCAGCTCGAGAATAACAGCCTAAACCGCCAGCAGGCGGCTGTTTTGCGTGCAGCAAAAGAACTTGGCGTCACAATACCGAATGACGGCCAGTGGTCCGGCAGCGTATCAAGCAAGGCTGGTACAAATGTTCATCGCAAAGACATCAAAGAGATGCTCGAGTACTGCAAGGCTAAAAGAGGTCAGGTAAAGTACCTTATCGTAGACGAACCGGATAGATTTATGCGTTCAATCAAAGAAGCCTTCCACTTTGAAGTGGAGTTTGAGCTGCTTGGGGTTCGCATATGGTACGCCTCAGACCCAGAGTTAAATACGAACGATATGAAGGCGAAGATGATGCAATTCGTTAAGTACTTTGCAGCAGAAGGGAGTAACGAAGAGCGTATCAAAAAGTCCATCTCTGGCGGCCGAAAAGCAATCGAAGAGGGTCGCCTTCCGTCCGGTCCAAAAGCCGGCTACAAAAAGGGCGTCACTCCCGGAGTGCATCAAATAGACCCACTGATTGGACCTCCCCTGCAACGAGCCCTTAAGCAAATAGCATCCCACACAAAGACGCCCACAGATGCACTCAAAGACCTTATGCAGACAGAGTTCGGTAAGAAATACTCCAAGTACAAGATGGATAAGTTCCGGATACTCGCCTGCGAGCCATACTACGCAGGCATTATCGACCTTAAAGGCAAATTCAACATACGCAACGAAAACGGCCTGCACGAGCCCCTTATTAGCCGTGCTGAACACCAAAGCATCCTGCGAGTGTTCGAAGGCAAGCCGAAGAACCAGCAGGGGCATCGCATAAACAAAGATACGGAGTTTCCGTTGAGCAATGAGCTGACCTGTGCAAGTTGCGACGCCGCAGAGCGCAAGTATCCTCGCTTCACGAGCGTCCCCTTAAACAATGGCAGGACCAACCACGGCAAGAAGCGTAAAAAGGTAAGCTACTACCGAAAGTACAGATGTCGTGAGTGCAATAGATACTTAAGCCGAGAAGAGGTGCACGAAAGCTTCTCTCGTCTGCTTGACGCAGTAGTCCTCCCGTCAAGTAGGTTCAATCAGCTTAGGTCTCAACTTATCTCTATGCATAATTCCAAAAACAACGAGATAAAGGCTGAAATAATACGACTTCAATCAGCAAATAACAATATCCAGCAGAGCATCTCCCGTGCCGTAGACGCAATCACAGACCCCAATAACTCAATCATCAAGGATGAGCTGATGACATCAATCAAAAAGCAGAAACAGTCCCTCAAGGATAATGAAGCGAAGCTAGATATACTCAGTCATGAGCACGAAAATGACCTCGGCCAATTCCTCGATTTCGCCTTCGGCTTCTTGAGTAAAAAAGGCAGCAGCTTCTTTGAACTGTCAGGGGAGGATATGAAACGGTGTAAACAATTGATTTTTACAGGCAAAATCTACGTTGACGCAGACAAAAATGTTTACACCCACGAAATCAGCCCTATTTTCAGAGGCAGGGAAAACAAAAAGGACACAGGTGTGTCCTCAAAGTCTAAATTGGTGCAACATAGTTGACGCATTTCAAACGACAGCTACGCTTGCTCAAGAGGATTATAAGCTAAAACACCTGGCCGAACAATTCAGACTTGCAGACAATTTGATATAAAACGCTCAGAGTTTCAAACCATTAGGCAGCAATGCCTATTTTATACTTAAGCATTAGAAGACTTGATATGCAGTAGTTTATTGCTTATTGGCATTGACCGAGTGGATGAGCTTCGACATTTTCTGCAAAGCGTCCTCGAATGAAAAGAAATAAATGCGTTCTGTACCTACCTTGTGATGACTAACAATTCCCGCTTCTTGCAATATACCAAGATGATGCGAGACGGTTGGTCGAGAAAGGTTAATTCGTTTCGCAATACTCAGCACACTGAGGTTATCCTCTTCGTTAATAGCAAACAGGATCTTTTGCCTGGTCGTGCTGCCAAGAGCATTGAATATAGGTAAGCACGCCTCGAAATTACTTTTCGGGTCCACGTATTTTTCCTATTCTTTACCCTCAATCGAGATACGAGGGATAATTCTGCTGAGCCACCTCGGCAGATACCAGGCTTTATCGCCTATCATTGATAGTACTGCCGGTCCGATAATCATCCTCACAAGGAATGCATCTACGAGTATACCGAATGCCAGCCCGAATCCAACCTGCTTGATGATGTCGTCGTGGCTGAACATGAAACCGCCAAAAACGGATACCATAATGATAGCTGCTGCCGTGACAACCTTGGCTCCGAGTGAAAAGCCATCATTTACAGATTGTTTTGCATTGCGGTTGTGTACATATGATTCACGAATACTTGAGTTCATGAAGAACTCATAGTCCATGGCTAGACCAAAAAGTATACCAAGTCCAATGATTGGTAAGAAGCTAATGATAGGCGTCGGGTCGAACAAACCGAATGCACCCCATTGGAACATAACGACTAGCGCCCCGAACATAGCACCGACTGAAAGTAAGAAGCCGATTGTTGCTTTGAGCGGAACGAGTATAGAACGAAATGCCACCAAAAGTATGAGGAAAGATAGACCGACGGTAATGCCTAAGTATGGCGGAAGGGCTTCAAGCATTTTCTGGTCAATATCCGTCTGGATGGCAGTTGTTCCAGTTACAGAAAGTTCTATCTCACTACCATTCAAAACATTGTCATCGTTTCTCAACTGTTTAATCAAATCAACCGTAGCCTCGTCCGATGGACCGCTCGTCGGTATAACTTGGATAAGCGCCTCTTTGCCGCTTGGCGCTACAGAAGCAGGGATAGCCCGAGCTACGCCTGACTGTTTACCTAATTGGGCAGCAATTTGCTGAACTTTGCTATAGCTTGCAATAAGTCGAGCAGCAGCGTCAGGATCTTGCATGCTCCCTGCGGTCATTTGCTGAGCTGCCGGTGGTAGTTTTAACTGTCCAGACATAAGTGCTAGCTTCGTTTGTTCAATTTCCTGAGACGAGGGAGTTTCTATATTCTCGGCAAGCACAATCAGAGGACCGTTGAACCCCTCCCCAAAGCCTCGGCTAAGTATGTCATAGGCCTTTCGCTGTGTCGTGTCTGAAGCCGCATACTCGTCAGTCGGTAAACCGAGACGCAAATCGGTAACAGGGTAGGTGAGCGCCACGAGAAGTATAACTGCCCCGATAATTATTGGCAGAGGCTTACGGCTGATAAAGTTACCGAGCTTATACCAGGCAGAGGAGTGGCTAATATGAAGCTCATGGTGCACTTTTGACGCATTATACGAAGCACGTTGTTTTCTAGAAAGGATACGCCCGCCGATAATCCCGGCAAACGCTGGTAGTAGCGTGATGGCTGCGACTGCCGCAATAGCAACCGTTCCAGCAGCAGCTAACCCCATTGTTGTCAGTAGCGGTATCTGTATGACAGACAACGCCGACAGGGCAATAACTACCGTTAATGCTGCGAATACCACGGCATTACCAGCAGTTCCAATTGCACTGGCTATCGCCGTTTCAAAATCATCACCTTCAAGAACGTAGTTTCTATAGCGTGACAAAATAAAGAGGGAATAATCTATGCCTACAGCCAAACCTAGCATTACCGCCAGTACTGGGGTCGTAGCGTTTATTTCGACTAAGCCGCTCAGAGCGAATACTGAACCAACCCCGACTGCAAGTGAAAAAATAGCAACCATGAGCGGTACACCTGCCGCAAACACTGTTTTGAACATGACAATCAGGACGATAGCGGCAACGAGCACGCCAATTACTTCACCTATACCGAGTATTTCTTCTGGAGCCAGCCGCACTATGTCCCCGCCTGCTTCCGTGGTAACACCCGCTGCCCGGGCTGAACTAAGTGATGATGCTACTTCCTCGGCAGTTTGATCAGTTACGTTATTGCGGCTAACACTCAATTGCAACTGAGCAAAGGCTATTCGTCTGTCCTCCGACACAGCTTCATCGAAGACGAATGGACTGATGACTTGCTCAACGTCTTTTGCTTTAGCAGCTTCAGCAAGCGTCTGACTTATAGCAGCCTTATAGTCGTCTATTGTTTTTCCAGATGGGACTTCAAAAACAATCCTACCCATTCCACCGCCCGCATTAGGAAACAGTTTTTCGGCTTTTTCTATTGTTGTTTGTGCTTCGGTACCAGGAATGGAGATATTGTTCGATGCAGGCTGCTGAAAAGCTAGCATGAGTCCTATCACCGCAGAAACTAAAATGAGCCATGCGCTAAGCGTCAACCATTTATGTTTGAATGAAAATAATCCAAGTCTTTTTATAAAGTTAGCCATATGTTCCTTTTTAATGGTTTAATTTTTTCGACGTATAGTACCCATCATACAGCATCGAGTACCTAGTGCAAAACATACGAATATGAATAATTACCTGGGCTCGTGTTAAGGAAAAGATAGGTAGAATAATGCTTTTTACGATCGGATTTTAGCGCTTAGGTAGGGGGGGTAGTCGCCCTTTATATCTGCTATAGGTACTCCGCCGTGTATATACCTAATTTGTCGGGGTAATTTGACCAAGCGTTTTTTGTAACCTAACTAAGGTTCTTTATTGGCTTTGCATTTTTCGCTTGCTCAATCAGTTTTGCCTCGCTTATAGCACACCTGTGTATTGGTGCATCAGCTTTATCCCTATCAAAGAGCAGCGATAAGTAATGCCTATCTTTGCCATTAAAACCGAAGATATTGACGATGTTGAACCTGCCCTTAGATACGATTTTCGCTAGTTCATCTTCTTGCAGGTCGCCGTCCATATTGCAAAATACAATCAAATGTCTGTTCTCGGCATAATTCTGCCCATTGGACGACTTACTTGTAACACGTGCTTCCACGGTTTCAAGCAGGGTTTTATGCTTTTTGTTTCTGTGAGTAGCAAGCGTTTGCTCAACGTACACAGCCTCCCTTTCGCCTCTCACTAACCCACCATCGTCATTGTCCAGCATCTTAGCTACCCGCAAACTGTCGCCAGTCAAGTCCATAAGAGCAATGGCGTATTACACAGACATTCCACGACGATATTGCAACTGAGCTTGAAAAGAAACAGCAAGAATTGAATGACCGCCTAAAGTTGCTAACAAACGACAATAAACAGTTCCAAGTAACCGCCTCTTACCTGTTAGACTTGGCTCAAAGGGCAGAAATGCTCTTTAAAGAGAGTGATGATGACCTGCGACAGAAATTGTTGGAATACGTACTTTCAAACATTGAATTAAAGGACAAAAAACTGTCTTATATACTAAACGACCCCTTTAAAACAATCGTTGAAACAAAGAAAAAGAGCCTTTCGGCTCATAATTCAAACATTTGGTGCAGGGTAAGGGTACAAGTTTACACGAAATATGGGGTGAGCTGCTTCGATGGAGAGTGGTACTAGATAGTGCCTACAGTAGAGAGAAGTATTCCAATGTGAGGCAGTAGACTTACACAAGTAAAGAAAGTGCGCTCATCAAATGTTACGAAACCGACCTTCCTCATAAGGCGGATAACAAATCTCGAAGCATACGGAATCCTCGAAAGCCGACCATTGCATCGTATCGCCAACCCCTAGACTGATATCACTACCATAATTATCGTCATCGTGCTCATGCGTTTTCTCGTCTGAGTTACTCATAACATCAAGATTCACTTTCCCCGCCAAGAAGCCCTCAACTGTCCTATCGCCCTTTATAATCTGTTGCCTTGGCGTGCTTGAGCCGGCTTTTATGCGTATAACTCCGAGGTCTTTCGATGCGTCATAGGCAAACGAGTATACATCGCACTCAACTCCATCCGCTACGGTCTGAGTCTCGCTAAACGTGATACGCTGTCCGCGAAATGTAGCCAGTTTTTGTTGCGAAGCCAAAATATTGGTCGTTTCAATAACCTGCATAAGTAATGGGAATTCTCTGTAATCTTCGCTTTGCTCCAGGTTAAAGTGACCCTGTCCGCCGATGACTACTAGGCGTGCGTTGAGCTTTTCTTTTAGGAATTGAGCCTGCCCTAAAGGCACATACGGGTCGTTATCGGAGTGTATGAGCGTGATACTGCGAGCTTTCTCTGTGATGAGCTCGTAGTTATAAGGTTCAGCGAAAAGCCCGTCAAGCGCATCCCAGCCCAGAGTATCCATAAAGGCGCTGACGAGATACACATCTCCGACCTTCACTCCGTCTGGCAAGTTTTGTAATAGGCTGAGGATTTCAACAGCTCCCGATGAATGCCCAACGAGAATAGTTTCGTCATTGAACGTGAAATCAGTGTTGTTTAGCAGAAAACTATTGTACGTTTTTGTGTTTGGCGTTGCTGAATCTGGAAGCTGTGGCAACCAAACAGTAAAATCGTTGTCGCTCAAGACCCTTTCAAGCGAGCGAAACCAGTTTGCATCTGGCGAAGCTTCTGTGCCGTGGAGAATAAGTGCTTGTTTCATAGTCATATCATATCAAATGTGATGCTACACGCCCCTGATGACCCACTCAGCCTCTTCTAGCGCAAGCAACTCAAGCCCTACGGCGTATGGCTTCAGGAGTTCTAGCTGTGCGTCAGTAGCATGAAATTCCTCGCTACCATAATGTACGAGAAGGGCGACAGGAAGCACGCCTAGTCCTTCGTGGACCGACATGGTGTCACCTGTCCAATAATACGTAGCAAAGAGGCATGCGCCTGCTGACGAGCCCCCAACAACCTTGCCCTTCAAAGAAGCAACGAAGTCCGGGTAACCCTGCATCTCCTTAACTAACTTGGGGCAGTCTCCTCCTGTAATATGAATCGCTTTGGAACTACTGATTTGCTGAATCAGATTTTCGTGTTTCGCCATCACGACAGTAATCTTTTTGTCAGTTTGTTCCAAAATCCATTCTTTTTCTTTTTCGAACACCTCTTGTTGTTTGTCTGGAGTGCGTGCGAACGGGATATGGAGTAAGTTATCGCCATCGGAAAGGATTTTAGTCAGCTCCCTAAAATACAGGTCGTTGCGTACGTCTTTGTTTCTTAAACGACCGCCGTGCAGTAAGAATGTGGTATTCATCTCTGTATCATAACAAAAAGTTGGCCTTATTCCTTTTTCTTTCTGTCCGCTTCGTCAATTTCTTTTTGCTGTTCAACTGAAATCATCCGCCATCTCCCCTTTTGAACGTACATCTTTCTTTTTAGAAATACTTGCTGTGCTTCGTCAATTGTTGGCGGTTTTGTGCCGTCATCAATATCTGCAGCACTGTCGTATTGTTGATTTATCTGTTCAACTAGCTTCCTGCCATTTTTGTCATCTTCACGAGGCTTAAATCTACCCTCTTGCTCTTCAGCAGAAATTTTACGCCAATCCTCTCGCATCGTTTTGTCCCATACGTCAGTTATTGCGTTGTGCATATGTGCAGGTGGGTATCCAGCTATTCGCATAACACCCAAAGCCCGCACCTCTTCCGGCAAACCACCGTAGTAATCATCCATTTCTTTCAGTGCAATCTTCATATCAGTTGCAGAAATAAAAGACTGATGTTCGCTCAGAAATAGCGGAACAGTCTGCATATGAACCCTGTCTCCGGATACAAATGCTTGGCAAAATGGCAGATAGTACAAGTATGCCATATCCACGCTATTAGTAGCCCGTTGCGAAATATACCCCATTTCCGTAGCGTGAAGATACAGCAAGTCCACCCTCAATACGTGTGCAGTATACGGAACAAATTTCGCCAGACTCGGTCTACCCTCAGCCTCCCACCTAGTGAGTACTCGCTTTTGCGCTTGAAGAGGCACGTCCATTAAGTCCAATGTGAGCTTAATGACCTGTATGTCATCACTATCACAAAATTTATCAATCTCCGTTTTGAGTTGTTGTAGGTTCGATATTTCTGCCGTTGCAGGGAATATGTACCTAACCTTATTCATCCTTTCAGTGTTATCTTGCCTACTCAGTTCTGTTCGCCATTCTTTCGCAATATTTCTTTCAATTTCCTGAAACTCACCATTATGCCAACGGGTTAAAGCCGCGTCCTCCGGAAACTCATCAAAATGAATACTAAATGTCCCATTAGCGTTCTTTTTTGGCTGTGCACCAGCTAACACGGGCCCTCCATACCCATCCATACCCGTTGACTCTCCTGTCATTAACTCTGACTCAATAAGATGCTTGTGATGCACGTTCGGTACAGCATTATTCGGAACTTTGAATGATAGCATTCCTACAAACTCTTCAGGTGTCTTGCCTCCCCTAACAGACTTCTCAAGGTCGGCTAGTGTTTCAACATAAAAAAGCGGCGTGACATTTCCGAGAGTGAAAGCATCAAACCAAACAGACTCGTCCATACTGAACGACTGAAGCGCCGACTTGTCAAATATTGTTATTGGACCCATTTTCATCTTAAATTATACCTCAGTTCATAATTTTAAATTATACGAAGATGCTTAAACTGATTTGAGCTACAAATATTATTAGCTAGCAGATAGGAAGGTTAAATTTCGTCAATAACTTTTGTATCGATGTTATCTGAGAAAATCATCAACTCTGAGCCAACTTTTGAATTATGGTGTGCGGAATACTTTAAGTCGAATGTCCTATACGTTTGTTGCGGATAAAGGTCAATAATATCTCTCTCATTATCGTAACTGAGGAGCCATCTAGCGTTACTGTACTCGTTCAGAGTATCGGCAAGGTTTTGATGGTCGCTGAGCTTAAAGGCGTTTAGATAAAGGTCGGCACCCTTGACGAAGTAGGGAGGGTCAATGTAAAAAAAGCTCGCTGGGTCATCTGCATATCGCCTGATTATCTCTGAACCATCTTCGTTAGTAACCGTGATTCTATCACTATATAATCCAATGAGTCTCATCTTCTCGATTAAGGCCACCTTATTATAACGAGCGTCAATCTTCCACTCACCAAGTTGCCCTTTCCCACCAATTGGTCCGGCATTAAGAATCCCCGAACGATTGGTACGATTTAGAAAGAAGGTTGCGAACCCAAGTGAAAGCCTGTCTGATGTATCAACAGCCTTGTAAATCTTCTTTTGCATCTCCCATTCTTCTACCGTGACTGGAGTCGATTCAACTAAACTAATGAATTCTGCATTGCGTTCTGTTAACGATAGCCAAAAGGAGTAAATTGCTGGGTCGTAATCATTAATAACAATCTTTCTTACTTTTTCTAATAGGAGTAGCGATATCGCCGCGCCCGCACCTCCGGCGTATGGTTCGATATATGTAACATCTTTCCAGCCGTGTCGTTTTATAACTTCATCAAAAAACTCGAACAAGGAAGTCTTTCCGCCTGGATAACGGAGTGGCGTAAGTAAATATTTCCTTTGAGTTTTTGTTTTAATCATTTTTTTTGTTATTTTGGTGGGTTCAGTACGTATCTTATCAGATTTTCCATCTGCTCCCAAGTTTCTTCAACGTCTTTATGACGAGAAAAAATTTCATGATTGTGATTAACAGCATTCAGATAGTCAGCAGAGTACATGTACGAATTCTTTGTATTCTTATCAACCATCTTGTCAACAACCTGCACCAGGCTCTTCTTTTCGGTTTCAAAGTGTTTTTTTGCTTCAGTCAATACGTGATTCAGCTGCACATAGCCCTTTGCTTGAACCTTTATTCCCTTATAGTCAAAGTATGCCTTGAGAGAGCATTCAAGAAATGACCTCAACAAGTCGTGCGTTGCGTTGGGGTATCTGTGGTAGTTCAATGTTTTCAATTCCGCCAAGACTCGTTTCACGGCAGGATAGTTCAATGTACACTCAATATCTTCCGGAACTACACCGGTACCGCTCTTTGCAGCGGGAACGGGCTGCTCCGCAAACGTCGATGCCTTCTTTGCTGATGAACCCCCTTTAATATCAAGATTATCAATTTCTTTTAGATAGTCTTTATAGGTTTCGCTATCTTTTTTGTTGAGTACACGTGTATCAATTCTCTTGCCGTAAATATCGCCAACAAGTTTCTTAAACAGCTTCTCGCGGTCTTCGTCAGAAGCTGTAGTTGACAGCTGTCCATGCTCATCGAACGACATTTTGGTCAACTTCATAAATTCAGGATTATCATAAAGTCGTTCCATCGTAGATATGGGGAACTTCTTAGATGCAACTTTTCGCTGTAACTCATCGTCCTCATAATCAACAGCTTTGGCCGCATTATGTATTTCCCAACGCTTAACAAATGTCGGAATATCAACATTCTCATACTCACGCTGTAGTTCCTCAACCGTCTTCCCGCCTTCAGATATCTGTGCGTAATAAAAGTGTGCTTGTCGTAACGGACTCCATCCACGACGAGTTTTTAGGGTATGAATTGAGGCGATAACCTTCGAAGCGCTTTCCCGGTCCGGAGCTACCTTGACCTCAATTTCAGTGAGTCCTGATACGTCACCCATTTCCTTTAAGAGAGCCCTTAATTTTTCTTCACGCTGAGGAACGAGTTTGGGGTTAAGAATCGCTTTCAAAGCCGAGAATCGCCTGTTCCCCTCAAGCACAATCCATTTACCATCCTCTTTGGTGATAATTGGTAATTCTTGATTAAAGAAGCCTGTGCGTGCAATGCTTTCTACTATTTGCATTGCGTTCTCGTTCTTAAACAAGTCTTGAATAATTGCATCTTGTGATGGGCTCTCTATATCAAGCCGAACATTCTTCGGGTCAAGCTCGGTGTTAACGACTTTAATCGTCCTAGTTTCCCATTTAATAACTTTTACCATACTGGTTCGTATGATATCACTATTTGGCGTTTATATCACATTTTAACAGATTAGCTTAAGCAGCATTCACCTGTCTTAGTAGCCGCCCAAGGACCTTCTGAATCACGCCAAGTTCAAACCATCGTTTTATTGAACCTTCTGCGAATCGGTCTTGGCGCACAAGTGCGGTAATAAGTTTAACTGTGAATACCTTATCGTTCAGTAATTCGTACTTACTTTCTCTGTCATCTTCCATCCAGAGCTTTCCCACGTGCCAGTTCTTCCAATCGAAACCTTCGAGTATCAGCCCTTTGTCGTGTATCGTCTGTATAAATTCGTTAATAAGCTCATTGTTCTCGATATACGGCATGACTGTCACAATCCGACTAGGGTCAGTGCGCGATGGAACCTGTTCACCACCTTTCGTTTCTCCCCATGCGCCCTTGTGGTTTTGTATCTTTTGGTTAAGTTCCGCAAGCTCCTGCCAATCTGCGTCCGTTAGCTTTGCCAATGCTTCTTTTGCGTCAGCCATTATACTTCCTCCTTATGTCCGCACGCTGAGCAGACTCGCATCATCTTTGTTTGCACTTTCTCGTGAGTGGGTAATGTACCTGGTGCGGTAAACAGCAATTGCCCAAACGTCGTGTGCCCGGAGGCACCAAGTTTCGTCTTACTAAAGGTATTGGCAACGACTTGAACCTTATCGCGCCCACAGGCTGTACACAAACCTTGAGCTCGACGTTCTTTCTTTAACTGCTCTCGCTCTGCCTGCGCTACTTTGGAGCGCTCTGCTTTCAGTCGCTCATCTTCTCGCTTCTTTTGCTTGCCCGTAAGCCACTGCTCCCAGTCGTCTTTGTGTTTGGAGATAATGATAATATCTGCAATCCACCACGGTAGGCCGTATATACCGAACGAAATCAGCGTGAGCACTAGTTTAGTCGTCCCTAGCCCTTTATCGCCTATATAACGGCGGTCTGCACCCCACAGCCCGAATAATATCGAACGCTTCAGTGCAACGTTGTATTTTGGCAGTGAGTTTGTGGTTTCTTGTTCTGGCATATTGTTTCTCCTTATATAAATTGTAGGGTTCTCGCCCGACTATCTCCTAATTGGCACTACCAACTGAAAGACGGTATCCGTATCATCAATTCGTGCGTATGTTTCCCACTCCATCGGGTACGAGCCGAGCAAATCGATACCCGGACGTGACGCACTAGAGCTGCCACCCTCAAGCCAACGAAGTGAGCCAGTTTTGATATCACCAATAGCAATTGAGAATGGTGCATAATAAGCCCCTGCACGAGGTTTTGTAAGATAATGTGGGTCGTTAGTCAAAAAGATACAGTAACCCTCTGTAAAAGCCGGAAAATGCCGTTCTAGGAACTCAATGCGGGCAATGTCTTTTAGGAAGTCGTACCTACCAAGGTCTTGAGCACCGTGATTCTTAAGAACGTATCGCTCACCGCTCACAATTTTGTCGGTGCGCCTCGTTTTATACTTCAGTTCGATTGGAATCATCTTGCTGTCATCAAACACCACGATGTCGATGTGCATGTTCGGGTCGTAATCGCTCGGCACCCACTCAAGGCGCACTTCAACATGCGGGTATAATTCTTTAATCGTCCATGCGAGTGCAAATTGAAAGTCAGCCTCTGAAGTAAAGAGCGGGTATTTTCGCTTGAGCGTATTGAGTACTTCGATGATTGAAAATGGCTTTTGCATTAGCGTTTCGCTTTGTGATTGCTAAATAAAAAAGCAACCACGGTTAGTTGCTTTACGACATTTTACATCCCGAAGCTTGCGCTGAAGGAAACCGTGGCTGCTTTCAAAGCACAAGCCACGATAATCCAAAGAATATCTACTCGGGTGTTTTATTGTAAATGTCGTAAAGCCATTTCATTATATGGGATTTTTTCGAATTGCGACAGGTGTTAACTGTGAAGTATGTGTGAGCACTGGAAAAAGTAGTCAAAAAGTCGTATAATAGGGGCAGTCTACAGTAAACTGTTAACTTACAAATCTGCAAAGATATTGACCAGTAGGCTTCACACGGTCAGCCTTTTGCACTAATCAAGCGGTATTCACACTTCGTGTGGCTACTTGTCTTAGGAAGTGCAGAAAATAATGGCCATAAAGAAGCCTAACGCCAAGAAAACAAAAACACTCGAACAAAAAGAAGTAGCAAAAAACCACTCGCAAGACATGGCATGGTTCTTATATAATGTATATAAAGATATGTCAATATCAAACGCAGATAGGCTACGAAGCGATGATAACTAGGAATAGAGCGGTTGCTTTGTGCCGCGTCTCTTCGCTCGAGCAGTTACTGAATAATAGCCTCTCGACACAGCAAGATAATGTAATAAAAGCGGCAGAATTTTTAAATGTCATAATTATGCCTGACGGGGTATGGGCTGGCCAGCAGTCTGGCAAAATCGGATTGAACTACAACCGAAAAGACCTCCTTGCAATTTTTGAGTATTGTAAGCGACACCCAGAGGTGATGTATTTAATAGTTCAAGAAGTGGACCGCTTCATGCGAAGCCCAGAAGAGCAGGTGTTCTGGCAAGTGAAGTTCAAGTATGAACTTGGAGTCAAAATATGGTATGCGGACAAACCCGAGCTAAACGATGACACGCACAACGCCAGCTTATTTCGCTTCTTAGAGGGGTGGACAGCGGGCGGCAGTAACGAAGAGCGCATGCGCAAAGCAATAAACGGTAATACCGCAGCTTTAGAACACGGTCGCTACCCGTTTTCGATTAAGCCGGGGTATGTCAAAGGGAGAATGTCTGGGGTGCCAGATATACACCCAGTTGAAGGTCCTGCATTTAAGAGGGCGCTGATTAGCATTGCAGACCGTGGAGTGCGGCCAACTCAGGCGTTAAAGGACCTAAACAACAGTGAATTTAGGTCGGAAGGCCGCGTAGCATTTAAAATGGATAAGTTTAGAAAGTTTGCTACAGACCCTTTCTATGCGGGTATTCTTGAGATTGACAAGAAGATTAAGGTTCGAAATGAACATGGTCTACATGAACCACTCATCACAATCGAACAGCACAAAAGAATAGTTGCAATTTTCAACGGCAAACCAAAAAATCAAAAAGGACCGACAAACAATGGGAACCCAGACTTTCCGCTAAACAACCTCGTGACCTGCACAGCTTGTAAAAATGAGCGTACGAATCGGTTTGTCGGCATGAACCTTAAAAATGGAAAGCAGTATGGGAAAATTTACCCTAAATACCGTTGCCGAACATGCAACAAATATATAAGTAAAGACGAACTGCACGAAGAAATAAGCACTTGCCTGTCAGCATTCTCGCTAACAGACCAAGCAAGAAGGGAGCTTATGCTTTCACTCCTCTCTGTATGGAAAACTGAAGAGAGGCAAGTCCTTCAAGATATCAGTCGTATGCGCTCACGCACCAAAGAGTTACAAGTAACCATAAAAGCACAGGTCAAAGCAGCCGTAGACCCCTCTAACGCATCAATCAAGCAAGATATACTGGCCCAGGTTGATGAAAATAAACTGGAAGTTATTCGTGAAGAGGAAAAGATAACGAAACTTGAACAGCTTGCGACTAGTGATAAAGAAAACTTTTTAACATTTGCGTTCGAATACCTCGATGACCCTGTTCGACTCTTTACTAGCCCAGATATAGAAAAGGAAAAAAGAGTATTGTGTAAAGACTTGCTAATTCCATCCGGTTTTTTCTTAGACTCAAAAAATAAAGTTTACACACTCGAAATCAGCCCCATTTACAGATTAGAGCCAAGCAAAAAAGACACCGAAGTGTCTCAAAAAGCTTCTATGGTGCGGGTACAGGGACTCTAACCCTGGGCCTCGTCCTTGGCAAGGACGCGCTCTAACAGCTGAGCTACACCCGCATACTAGAGGGTATTATAGCTGTTCGAGAAGCTTAATTCAAGGTGTTATTTACCGCCGATCAGCCTCAATCATTAAATTCATCTTAACAAAACATGCTTTCATCTCGAAGTTGCTGCGTCGACCGCTTATAATGGAAACTGGATGAACGACAATCAACTGCACAATCTCTACACCTTCCTGACTCGAAAATTCGATAGTATTGATGTGCGTTTCAATATGATTGATGAGCGTTTCGAGATTATCGACAGAAAATTCGATGAGGTTGATGCGCGCTTTGACAAAATAGATATTCGGCTCGAAGGAATAGACGCGCGCTTTGACGAAAACGAGACCATTCAAAACGAAATCCTCAATGCCATTGGGAAGAATCTGGCCGAGCACCATGCCACCCTCCGCAACCACAGTAAGCGCATCGTAAAGCTAGAACGCCGCACGGCAAGCCCCTAAAAAACAATAAGCCCCCGAGAAATCGGGGGTTTATTTGGTGGCTCCTCCCAGACTCGAACTGGGGACACAAGGCTCTTCAGGCCTCTGCTCTACCAACTGAGCTAAAGAGCCGCACTAGAACACGCAGTGCGTATCTAGGCTATTTTACTAGAGGTGGGCCAATCTGACAAGCAGCGATTCGCCTACTTGTGCCCGCCCAGTACTGACTTCACGTTCTCGATCAGGTCGGCTGGCAATACAAAGAGTGTCTTTTGGCTTGGCTCAACCGAGATCTTCTCGAGTGTCTGCAATGTACGAATGTTAATACCGCCAGGGATCTTCGACAGCATGCCTGCAGCATCCGCCACCGCCTGTGCGGCGGCCTTTTCACCCTCAGCTGTAATAATGACCGCACGTCGCTCACGCTCTGCTTCAGCCTGCTTCGCCATGGCTCGCTTCATATCTTGAGGCAACTCAATATTCTGGATCTTCACGTTCTCGACGTCAATTCCCCACTGGTCGGTCTGGCGGTCAACAATCTCTTTAATCTGCGTGCTGATCTCGTCGCGCTTACCCAGCAAGTCGTCTAGGTCAACCTGCCCGGTCACGTCGCGCAGGGCAGCCTGAGCAAACTGGCTTGTCGCGTAGACATAGTTGGTTGTCTCCAGCACTGCTTTAGGCGTATCAATCACCCGGAAGTACACGATGGCATCAACACCAACGGTGACGTTATCGCGGGTAATCACTTCTTGCTTCGTCACGTCAATCGGTGTCGAACGAACATCGACGCGCGTCATTTGTTGAAAAATTGGCACGATAACGCGCAAGCCTGGCTGCCGGACACCAGTAAACTTACCCAATGTCAAAACAACGCCGCGCTGATACTGGTTCACTACCTTCAAGCCACTCAAGACAAAGATGGCGACTGCAACTGCCACAAACCAAAACACAAATTCCATATTTTAACTCCTATTTATAGCTATATCATAGCACAATCGAGCAACTACCCCTGCGGCAGAGCTAGTTGTACTCGCCAACCCGAAGCGTGGTTGATTGAGTCAAGTAAATGACGGCGCCAGATGATGTTGCACGCATAATCCCCCACAGTGCAGTGCCAATATCCGTCTGCTCTGTCCAGGTCTCGCCATAATCCGTCGAACTAAATATCTTACCAGCAGTACTTGTGTCAGCTCGTACCAGCAGCTTCTGGCCGTCACTCGACATGTTCAGTTCATTGTAGAATCGTGCACCCAACTGAGTCCGCTCTGTCCATGACGCACCACTGTCGGAAGACGTAAATATCCGGCGGGTGTTTGATGATGCATCAAGGCTGCTATTGTAGCCAATTGCCGCCATCCGTGTGCCATCGGCTGAGACTTTCATGTCATAAAACGTCACATTTGGTATCGTCAGCTCAGCCCATGCGGCGCCACTATTGGTCGAGTAGTACAAGGTTCTGTCGGCAATATTCGCCAAAACATACTGGCCGTCTTGCGACGCAGCGGTGCCTACGACTGTCGAAGTGCTCTTGACCGGGTACGTCGTAAAGCTGGACCCGCCATTTGTCGATACCGAAATGCCGCCGGACGAACGTGCCGCTTGAATCACCTGCCCATCGTTAGATATCTGAATGTCGTACCAGTTAGTCGACCCGCCGTTTGTCAATGATGTCCATGTTGCACCAAAGTCAGTCGAAACACGAATCTGCTCACTAAATGCAACCGCTGCCAAGTATTGGCCGCTGGCAGATGAAGCCACGCTCCATGACCGCGTCGTAGAAGGCGCAAGTGAACGCGCCGTCCATGTTGCACCACCATCAGCCGATGTGTAGACAAAGTTGCTAGACGTTGATGTCGCACCGATTAGTCGGGTGCCGTTATCCGAAACCGCAATATCTCGCCATGCCCCCGGAAAATCAGTTGCTTGAACGTTCCAGGTAATCGAGTCGAATGAGTTGCCACACTCCCCTTCTTGGACGGTCTTTGTTTCGCTATCGATGTAGTACGAAGGCGTGGTAAGAATGGTGCTGTCAGCCTGCAAGCAGTATGTCGCTCCATCACTACTATAGGTAAATGTCGTTCCATCGCTGGCACGTAGATCATCATCATCTCCTGGATACGAGCTGGAATCATCATCAACTTTTAATGTCTCTAATGTGGTGCCAGCGTTCCGCAAGTCTGACTGCAAGCCAGCTACCGCCGCATTACGCTGCACGCCGTTATAGGCAACTATCACGATTGCCGCGAGGATACCAATGACGACGATTACCACCAACAGCTCAATAATCGTAAAACCGATTTGTTTAGAATTGTTACTTCTCATATATGCCATACCCCCAGAGCTAGAATTGTCGTAAGAAACTAGAAGAAAACGTTGTTTGCAGCTTTGCTTGTTCCGCGTGTCGTTGTTCGGCCAAGTGGACTAAGTCCTGCACCAGCTCGACGGTCGAAACACCAGCTGCGCGCCAGTTGTGCGCATACAAACTGCCCGGCAAAGGATTCACTTCATTGAAGTAGACTTTTTTCGCATTGCTATCGATCAATAGATCAATTCGTGCTGTTCCCTGAAATCCTAACGCCTTGTAAACCGAAAGTGCCGTCTTGATGGCGTTTGACTCCAAGCTGGCCGGTAGCTTAGCCGGCAGTTCACTATACCCCTGTGCGCCAGTATGCTTCCCGGCACCGGATTTTTTGCCACCGCCACGAATGTACTTATTGTCAAAGTCAAAGAATTCATCAGCTGTCGCAAGTGGCCGCTCCACCAAGGCAGTACTGGGTGTTTTATTCCCCATCACCGGAATCGTGACTTCGATCAAGTTCGAAACAGCCTCTTCGACAATTATTTTATTGTCGTAGTAAGCTGCAACTTCGAGTGCATTGTGGAGTTCGTCGGTATCCACGACTCGAGTGATGCCAATGCTCGACCCAAGGTGTGCCGGCTTCACAAACAGTGGGAAGCGCAAAGAATCGGCGACTCGTTTCGTCTCTTTTTCCTGATCCGCCAAAAAAGCATCCCGTGTCATAAACACAAACTTCGAAGTAGGAATCTTGTTGGCCTCGGCTACCTGCTTGGCAAGTACTTTGTCCATCGCGATCACGCTCGCATCCATATCGGCACCGACAAACGGGATCCCCGCCATACGGAACAGCCCCATCAGCGAACCGTCCTCTCCGTACGAGCCATGCATTGCAGGAAAGTTAATATCAATTTTCTTGCCGTTCAGCCGAAAGCCGCCATCAAATGTCACCGTCGCTGGCTTTGTCTTCCGAATAACGTCATCGATTCGTCCAGAGCTAAAGAGCGCAACATCCTTTAACAAATTGTCACTAACCCAGCGGCCGTCTTTGGTGATATATACCGGTACCACTGTAAACTGACCAGACATCTCGAGCGGCTTTATGACCGAAGAGAGCGCCGTGATAATCGAGATATCATGCTCGGTGGAACGTCCCCCAAAATAAATCGCTACCGTTTTCTTCATTATCGTTATTATATCAGCTTATTGATAATTATCGGTCCAGTCGTTCTGCATCAGCACAATGTCACCCGCGGCCACAAACTGGTCAAGGTTGGTGTAAAACTGCAACGGATCGCTCACTTCAAGTAGCCTTCCTTTAAAGTTTCGCTTCTTCAGTCCAGCCTTAATGTATTCTGTCACCGAGTTCTGCATCAATACCACCACATCAGCCGACGATGCAATCTGAGCACCAATCTCTTCGTGCACTTCTTGCGTTTTACTGCCCTGCTCTACTAACCCTGGCGTCACATATACTCGACGGCGAGCGCCCGACTTCTTCAAGAATGCTAGCCCGGCCGCTACGCCCTGGCTATTCCCGTTGTACGTATCATCGATGATCCAGGCACCGTGCATCGGACGTGGATCCATCCGATGTTCGAAAGGATGGACTTTGCGCATACCACGCTCGATATCCGCAACGCTCACTCCTAGGCTATGCGCTAGTGCCGCTACCGCTGCCGTTACTCCGACAATATGCTCACCAATCAGCCCGGTCTGTATTTGCATGCTATCTTTTTTGCGCTTCATATTAAACGTCGTACCTTCAATTGATGTCGAGACGTGGCTGACGCGCCATTCACCGGCAGCTTTTTTGCTAAACCATAGCTTGCTGTTGTTCTTGTGGCGCTTCACCAAAGGGCTCTCGGCATTCTTATATAAATGCTGCGGAGAAACAAACTCTTCAATTTCAAAGATTGTGCCGACGGTGTTCTCGAGTGATCCAAAGCTCGATAAGTGGGCTTCGTTAATACCCGTCATCACAGCAACGTCAGGTCGAACTAGTCGAGACAAACGACGCACATCCCCAACTTTCTCTTCGCCTAGTTCAAAGATCAACACATCTTCATTCCCCTGAAGTGTACGGGCAAATCGACTAATGCCGATGGCAGTGTTCATATTCCCGGGCGTTGCTGCCACGCGCAGACCTTCGCCGAGCACGGTACGAAGCATCTCTTTAGCGGTCGTCTTGCCAAAGCTCCCCACGATCGCAATCCGCTTCGCTGGGTGCTGATTCAACATCTTTTGCGCCGATGTGATAATCATTTTTTCACGCGGCTTTTGAATCAATAGCCAACCCAAGAATAATGGCACCACAATTCCATACGCCAAAATGAACGGTGACACCAACAAAAGGCCAGCACCGATGAATAGTAGCTCAAATGTCTCGGTCGCAATCGCCCAATATGTCATCGTTCCCACGACAAGCGCCACCAAAAATGCTAGCACCCACAGGGCCCCCAAAAGCAGTCGTACTTTCTTTGTCATATCCAGAGTGCGGCGCTTCATCACTCTCCGGAAATCGCTCACACGGTGATACCAGCGCAGGTACCGCCCGAGTTTGTACTCGGTGTCTTGCAGCATATACAACAAGACTTTCGGGTAGCTTGGAAGGAATCGTGTCCAGAAATATTTCATGCCAAAAACCTGTCTATAGCCGTGACGCTGGCGCCAAAGTCATCGTCATACACAAAGTGGCCTGCCTGCGGCACCACCACCAATTCAGCAGATGCGATGTGTTGTTGCATTATTTTTCCATCTGACAGTGCCGTCTCGGTGTCATGTTCGCCCCACACCAGCAAGGTGGGTCGGGTGATCTCGTCAAGGTACTCAGTCAAATCTTCTTTGATGGTGTTTATAAAAATCTGCTGCATTACTCCTGCCTGCAAATAGTCAGAACTCCCTGCCGCCGCATATAACTTTTTCTGTAATTTTTGGCGCACTCCTGCTAGACCCGGCAATGCCGTTACCGCCTTGCCTGTCTTTGCAATTGCCGTAAAGGCGGCCTTCTTGAAGGTTGGCTTTGGGCGAATGCCTGCCGCCGCCATAAGTATCAACCGTTCAGGGCGCAGCTTGCCTGTCGCAACACCTTTGATAATAACGCGTCCACCAAATGAATGGCCCACCACCGCTTTTAGTTTTTTGATTTTCATTTTCTCAATGAAAGCGGCCGTAAGATCAACGTACTCACCCACTGACCACGCCGCCCCGGGGTGTGGGCTCGAGCCAAATCCCGGAAAGTCAAACCGATACACCGTGTGCCCTGTCTCCACCAAATGTGCCGCTAGCTGATCAAATGTACCGAGTGTTGCCCCCCACCCGTGAAGAAGCAAGACGGCCGGTCCACCCCCCTCTTTTCTGTATTCAATCAATTGTCCGTTTACGAGGACTTTCATATCTATGTATTATACTGCACTCATATCAAGATATAATAGGAATATGCAACGAGTTCCATTAGCAGAAAGAATGCGCCCCACTACCCTTGATGAGGTCATTGGCCAAACACACCTTCTAGGGGATAAGGAGATACTTCGCCGAATCGTCAAGAATGGCGAACCTGTCAGCCTAATCTTATGGGGGCCACCTGGCAGTGGCAAAACAACGCTTGCTCGCATTATCGCCCAAGAGGTCAACGCTGAATGTATTGAAATATCAGCCGTTACCAGTGGCAAAAAAGACGTCGAACGCATCATCGAACATGCGCGCCAAAATTGGAACCTCCAACTACGCACCATCCTCTTTGTGGACGAAATCCACCGCTTCAACAAAGCTCAGCAAAATGCCTTTCTCCCCCACGTTGAATCCGGCTTAATCACGTTAATTGGCGCAACCACCGAGAACCCCAGCTTTGAGGTAATCACCCCGCTCCTCAGTCGTACTCGAGTGTTAGTCCTGCAGCCCCACACCAAGTCAGAACTTATTGCAATCTTAAAAAAAGCCGTCATCGCTGAAAAAGCAAAAACACGCATCAGCGATGATGCAATCGACTACATCGCTGAACTTGCCGGCGGCGATGCCCGTGTTGCCTTGGGAAATCTAGAACTTGCGTTAGGAATGGCGAAAAAGGTCACCGTCGAAACTGTGAAGACTGCTGCGCAAAAGAAATTGCCAGGCTATGACAAAAAAGGCGACATGCACTATAACGTCATCAGCGCCTTTATAAAAAGTATGCGCGGCAGTGACGTTGATGCCACCCTCTATTACCTGGCACGCATGATTGATGCTGGTGAAGATCCTAAATTTATTGCTCGACGGATGGTAATCTTCGCTTCCGAAGATATCGGCCTGGCGGGCAATGGCGCGCTCGGGCTTGCCCTGAACGCGTTCCAGGCAGTCGAACGGATTGGCATGCCCGAATCAAGCTACGTTCTGTTTCACGTCGCCGCTGCGCTCGCTAAGAGCGAAAAGTCACGCCGTACTACCGAAGCAATGGGCCGCGCCCAGTCGCTTGCCAAGAAATTTTCCGATGTAGCTGTGCCGCTTCACATCCGTAATGCCCCCACCAACCTCATGAAAGATCTTGGCTATGGGAAAGACTACAAGTGGGCTGCCGACTTCAAGCACGAAAAGGGGTTTTTGCCCGAAGAGCTTAGGGACGAAACGATTTTTTAAACGCCTGGTAGACGCCGTTCGTCCAACCAAAACCATCCTGTAGCGTATACTCTCCGCCACCGCCAAGCCCGTCACCGTCGACAACATTATACTTTTCAACAATACGGCCGGTGTCTTTGTACACACGTTCAACAAGCTCAGTCCAGCGCATTGTCACCTCGTCTGCTAGCTGATCATATCCGTAGCGACGCAGCCCTTCAACCGCTACCCATTGCAGCGGCGCCCAGCCGTTCGGCGAATCCCACTGCTGGCCCGATTCAACTGTTGTCGTCACCAAGCCGCCCGCCTTTAGGAAATCCTTTTCAATGCGTCGGGCAACGTGACGCGCCTGATCAATACTTGCAATCCCCGCAAATAGTGGGAACACCCCAGCCAAACTCAAGAAGCCAGTCTGCTCGTGATGATGGAAGTTATAATCTGTATAAAAGCCGCTCGCCTCACTCCACATATAATCGCTGGTTGCCTGCTTTCTTTTCTGCGCTCGGCGGTGGTAGCGATAGGTCAATATCGGTTGCAAAATGGTTCGGTGGGCATCGGCAATCGTCTCTTCCAGTAGGTACAGCAAGCAATTTAAATCCACCGGCAAAATGTCGGCTGCATGGATATCATCCAAATTGTCTCCACCCCGAAACCAACGAGCGCTAAAATCCCACCCCGACTCTGCCGCAGTTCGCAAATGCAGAAATAAGCGATCGGCCTGCCGATCGGCCGCGCCGGCCGCGGTCTCTTTATCAATCCGAAGTGACTCCGATCGAGGAGTGTCTTTGTTGTCATAATACCGGTTCATTAGCACACCCAGCGGCGTACGCACCAAACGACGATATGCTAAGTGTTCAGTTTGCTTGAGCTTTGTCACCCCTCGCATCCAAAATCTGTACTCTTGCATAAGTTGCGGTAGATACTCTCGCAGCACTCGCCTGCCTTTGTGACCAGCCAACAAGCGGACCATCAACGCAAACACTGGCGGCTGTGAACGGCTCAAAAAATAGGTTCGGTTCGCTGTCGGCACATAGCCTCGGGTTCGGATCATGTACGCGACATTCTTTACCATCTTTTCGACTCGCTTCCACTCACCATCTGCAGCTAGGCCAAGCATAATAAAGTAACTATCCCAATAAAATTGCTCATTAAAGCGACCGCCCGGCACAATATAGGCATGCGGTAACGCCATTAACGTACCTTTGTCGGTGCGATTACAGCGCTCGAGATGTAGCCACAGCCGAGTAATATGCTGGCTTACCGTTTCTCCTGGGTCCGATACAAACTCCTCGATACCGCCTGCCGAGTGCGAAAGATCATAGAAGTGTCGGGCAACAAACTCGCGCAAGTCGAAGTGAGGGTCTTGCTTGACTAGTTTGTACTCCTGTTCAATAGCACGGATCCTTTTTCGGGGCACCATGTCGACAAACGTCTTGGCATCAGGATAGAGCCCTTGGGACTGAACATCAGCAAGCAGTTCTCCCATCACTTCATCAGGCAACTTTTTTTGACGAGGAACCACCCCTCTGGCATGCACTGCGGCCGATTGAATTGCATCTGAGTCAATGAACTTCATTGTCTTTTAGTATAAGCAACGAACTCAGTTCTGCGCAAATTTGCAGAATACTTGTGCACAAGATACACTGGTTACATACAACTTTGTAAAAATAAAAATATGATTTCTTCCAAGCAAAAAAACGGATTCACAGTTGTCGAGTTGCTCATCGTCATTGTTGTCATTGGCATCCTTGCAGCGCTTACGGTCGTCACCTTTAACAGCGTCAGACAAAATGCGCTCGATTCACTCGCCAAAGATACCCTCAAAAAAGGCATCGGCACGATGCTTGCAGATTATGTTGAAACAGGCAGTTACGCTACTGCCTTTTCTCCCACACTCGATCCTCCTGGCGGCCTGGGATTAGCGCTCACGAACACAAGCTCGACAGACGAGTTCTGCATCAATGTCACTTCTAGTGAAAACCCCGACCTAGCACTTCATGTACGTGAAGATCAACAAATTACCGAAGGTCTGTGCAGCGAGGAGGTGATTGCGGAAAGTATTATCGGTGACTACAATCTTGAAAGTGTTGGCGAACCTGAAACTGCAGCTGGCTCACTTGACCCTAGCACGACAACTTTCGCGGGAGCAACCAACGAAGCGTGGAGTCAGCTTGTGCTCTCCTGGGAGCCCGTGACAGACGCCTTGCGTTATGAAATACAGCTTCGCACCTCCCCCTCTGGAGAATGGCAGCTTCGTAGGTACACAGATGAACCCACGCGTGCAAACGGGGCAGTCGCCACCTACCAAAATGACTCCCGATTCTCGGCGCAAATTCCAAATAACCTCACCTCCATCACATGGTCGGGGCCATTTGCAACGCCTCTAGCAGCCGACGCAGTATACGAATATAGGTTCCGAGCTCACCTGAGTGGTGGCCCAACAGAATGGACTACGGGATCGCTCGCCGCCCCTACACTCGCATCGCAGGAGGCTATCGCAGAGTTCTCGGCCACACTTTCAGGGGCCGAAGACAGCGTAACACTCGCATGGACTAATCAAAGCCCCCACTTAACGCCAGGTGCATTTTATGAAATTCAACTCCGAGACTCGCCAACCGGGACATGGATGCTTAGGCGCATCATTGACGAGGTCTCAAGCCCGAATGCCCCGATTTCCTCATACCAAGATAACGCCGCATTTTCAGCTCAGATACCAGGTGCAACTGACGAGCTAACGTGGATAGGAACACCAGCCCGCCCAGCCTCTGGTCAAACTTTTGAATACCGCATACGGGTTAAAAGCGCTACCATACAAAACCTAGTGAGCGATTGGACAACAATCCAGCTCACAAACTCCTAGTTAATTACTTAACTATTTATTTCGCTTGCGTTGATTCGGGTCAAGAAACTTCTTGCGAAGTCGTAGACTCTTGGGTGTTACCTCAAGTAGCTCGTCGTTCTCGATAAAGTCGATTGATTGCTCAAGGCTCAAATCAATGTATGGCGTCAGCTGAATCGTTCCATCACTTGAAGATGAACGCATGTTGGTCAACTGCTTCCCGCGGCAGACATTGATATCAAGATCACCTTGACGGTTGTACATTCCAACTACCATTCCTTGGTACACTATCGTACCGGGTCCAACAAAGAGCTGTCCGCGAGCGGCAGCCGTATCTAGAGCGTAAGCTGTTGTCACGCCAGCTTCGGTCGCGACCAACGCTCCGTTCCGTGTCTGCTGCAGCTTTGCGCCCAAAGGCTGGTAGCCATGTGGCAAGCTGTTCATGATCACCGTCCCCTTTGTTGCGGTCAACAGAAGGTTTCGCAAACCAATCATTGCCCGCGTAGGGATAATGTAGGTAGAGCGAGTCGTGCCAGCACTGGTATGCTCCTGCTTGACTGGTGAGGCTTTGCGTGTTCCCAGTTCTTGGCTAACTGCGCCAAGGAACTCGGGAGCAACTTCAATCAACAATTCTTCAACCGGCTCTTTAATTACTCCGTCCTCTTCAATAGTAACGGCCTGCGGTCGTCCGACTTCAAATTCAAAATCTTCACGACGAAGTGTTTCGATCAACACAGAAAGGTGCAGTTCACCGCGTCCTGACACAACAAAACCAATGCCATCTTCAGCAACTCGCAGCGAAACATTTGTTTCAAGCTCTTGCTTCAAGCGATCACCAATCTGGCGACTCGTGTTGTACTTAGCTTCCTTACCCTTAAGTGGGCTCGTGTTTGGACCAAGATACATACTCAACGTTGGAGCTTCGATATCAATTACTGGCAACGCCTCGGGCGCTTCTTTATCGGCAATTGTCTCTCCGATGTGGGCATCGGCAACACCAGTAACGGCGACGATGTCGCCAGCACTTGCGGCGTCAACTTCTTCGCGCTGTAGGCCGCGGTAGCCAAAGATCTTATCAAGTTTAGCACTGGCGATAGAGCCATCTCGTTTCATCAAGGCAACCTGCTGCCCCTTCTTAATGTCACCACGAGAAATGCGACCAATCGCATACTTACCTAAAAATGAATCGTACTGCAATGAGGTAACGAGCATCTGGAATGGCTTATCAGTCTCAACCGATGGCGCAGGGATATCGTTGACAATAGAGTCGAAAATCGGGCTGAGATCAGTATGCTCCGAAGGATTCTCTGGAAGCTCAGTCCAGGCTTTTCCGTCACGTGCGATTGCGTAATACACAGGGTAGTGCAGCTGCGAATCGTCAACAGCGAGTTCCAGGAAGAGCTCTGAAACTTCATCAATCACTTCATCGATACGACGAGCTGGTTTGTCGATTTTGTTTATCACAACAACCGGCTTCAAGCCAAGTTCAAGCGCCTTGGAGAGCACAAACTTCGTCTGAGGCATCGGGCCTTCCTGGGCGTCGACAATCAATAGCACGCCATCGGCCATGTTTAGGGTTCGCTCGACTTCACCTGAAAAGTCGGCGTGTCCCGGCGTGTCAATAATATTAATCTTATAGTCACCGTGATAGACCGCGGTCTGTTTGGCAGTAATGGTGATGCCGCGCTCGTGCTCCTGATCACCACTATCCATAATCAAAGACTGCTCCATCTCGGCTTGGTTAGAGCGGAAGGTGTTGCTTTGCTTTAATAGTCCATCGACAAGTGTTGTTTTTCCGTGGTCAACGTGAGCAATAATTGCGACGTTTCGAATCTGTTGTGGGTCTTTCATAAAAAATACGCCCTAATTGAAGGGCTTCCTTATCTGTGACTATAGCATATTTGAGCTTTTTAATCAACCAGCTGTATGTGATGGGGTACTATGTAGCGACCCATCTTCAGACCCTCGATCATTACGTTGTCGTCATCAAAGGTGTGCCTCTCAAAGTGCACTGGATTCCAAAATGGCTCCCACGCTTCAAACAGGTCACTATGGCTGCTCTCTCTGAGTGCGTAAGGCGCATGTGCCAGTGCTTCGATCGGCTCTCGCTGACGACGAAAGTCTTCGGCGGCGTCGGCTAGACGAGCTGCCACATGATGGCCCTCCCCACTCCTTACAACTGCGACTTTCATCTCTGGAAATAGATCTTGCCCGCCATGAAAAACATACCCAGCAGACAATCCTACGTCTCTTAAGAATTGGCTATAAGTAGGGTCAATCAACCAGGAATCTCCTTCGTAAGTGGCGCGCACCATTACGTGCTCGTAGTCAGGATCGAAAGCGCTCATTGGCTTTGAGTGCACCGTTTCAGCATAGATGCCCGTTCGACGAAGTGCATCAGCCACCGCAACCGAAACCGACCCGCACATGCCCATCCTCAACCGAAGCGACGCATCAAATGCTGAAGCAAGGGGGTGATGATTCCCTAGCGCTGCTTCGAGGCTTGCAGCGAGACCTCTTTCGTTAGCAAATCTCATTTATCAATACTATGCCATAAAAACAAAAATAACTCAATAATGAGTTATCACGATGTGGTGCGCGCGAGAGGACTTGAACCTCCACGTCCTTGCGAACACCAGCACCTCAAGCTGGCCTGTCTACCAATTTCAGCACGCGCGCATAATGTCATGGTGGGCGCTGAGGGATTCGAACCCCCGACCCTCTCGGTGTAAACGAGATGCTCTAGCCAACTGAGCTAAGCGCCCTAACAGATGAGATTATACGGCAAACCGACCAGATAATCAACTACGGTGTTTGGTTAACAAATCGCTCACCCACTGTCCAATACAATACGTCTGAATATCGGTCGGTCGCACCGACGATTGACTGCCGAACCGGCTGAGCAGAAACCCCCTTATTCGAGATGTACTGAGAGGTAGATTGGTACAGCCCGATAGCCGGTGCATCACGCAACCACTGTCGTGCAAACGTCGCGTACTTAGCGTCGCGTAACTCTTTTTCGGTGACATCACGGGCACTCGACAGGGCGTCATCGCTGGTGCTGCTCTTGTAATTCGAAAGGTTGAAGCCACCCGATACCTGACTTGAGTGCCAATATGGGTACACATCCGGATCACCACCAATCGTTAAACGATACACCAGCACGTCGTAATCTCGGGGCTGCAGTGTGTTCTGCACAAAGTTCTGAGCTGGGTCAGACGGATCGACGATGCTAGTTGTCACTGATATACCCAAATCGCGCCACTGCCCCTGTAGAGCCTCTAGTGCACGCTCTTGATCGCTATTCTGTGTCGTCACGACATTCAATCGCAAGGTAGCGTCACCCTTTTGTCGCACACCCTCGTCATTCAAGCGCCACCCGGCTTCATCTAAGAATTCTGCAGCTTGTTTCGCATTGTAAGCCGGCGCCTTTGGGGCACCCTCGACCTGACCATTAATAAACGGCAAAGATAGTGCTGGCGTCTCAGGCCCCACAGCCTCTCGCACCGCTGTCGTGTCTGTCCCTACCTGAAGTGCTTTGCGGACATCCCGATCACTCAGAACGCCAGTATCGGTATTGAAGAGTGCGTACACTCCGCTATTGATTGGCTGGCGATTTGTGTCGTAGCGATCCTGACTTACACGGTCAAAATCACTCACCGGTACATCAGCCGCAGCGTTTACCTCCGACACATTCAGCGCACGCACGATTGCGTCACTAGATTCATAGACATGCAGCTGAAACCGCTCCAACTTCGGCGCGCCGCCATAATACTCAAGGTTGCGCCCCAGATAGATCACCCGCCGACTTTCGTTAGCGTCGATTGACTGGGTAAAGCGAAACGAGAAAGGGCCACTACCCACAGGATTGTTGCTAAATGAGTTTTCGCGAAGCGCACTAGGGGCAACGTCTCGCAAGACGTGTTCAGGCAATATCGGCAAGAAAGTTAAAGCATGCGGGAAGGCCGCAAATACTGCTGGCAAAGTGAAGGAAACTGTTTGATCGTCTTCTGCAGTAACAGTTATATCGTCCCATCCAGATATGCTGGCGCGTGTTTCGGGATCTTTCAGCGTATTGACCGTAAAGACAACGTCTTTCGCGCGCACATAGATACCGTCATGCCAGCGAGCATCAGGGCGGATCTTTAATGTGTACGTACGCTTGTTCTCGCTCAATTCAATACTCTCAGCAAGATCATAGTTAAGCGTTCCGTCTGTGTCATACGTCATAAGGCGAGAAAACATCAGTCGACTGGCTGATTCTTCGGCACTAGAGCGGGCAAAGATAGGATTCAAGGTCTCCACTGGGCCCAATACAGCCTCGGCATAGGTGCCCCCAGTCGTCGTCGCTGTTGCACGATAACTTTGCTGATACCAATACAGCTGCAGCCCACTTGCTCCTATCAAAAGGCCAATCGCCATGACCCACAAGGCAACGTGACGACGCACCTCTCGGACATTACTCATTCGTCGAAAGACAAAGCGGCGCGCGTGTTTTACGGTTGCGCCTTCGACTTTCTTCATGCGTCGCGAAAGATCCTTCGAGCTAAAGCTCATCTTCGGCATTTGACTCCACTTGCTTGGTTGCTTTTCGGGCACGCCTAAACCTTCTAGTTAGGGGTCGGGATCAGTAATCCCGCCAATATTGAGAGGATAAAGATAACAGCAAAAATGATAGTCACTTCAAACAAGTTCTTATCTACACCACGTCGTGTCGTATACAACTCTCCCGAACTTCCAAAGCCGGCACCGAGTGTTGCTCCACGCTGTTGCAATAGAATCGCCAATACCATCAATACGGCTGAGCCAATCGTGATAATCTGTAAAATTGTATTGATATCCATCTTATACTCCTGTTTTGCTACGTCGTATTTCCACGGCAGCACTTACTATATAGTTTACCAGACTAAGGATGATTCCCGTAAGAATCGAGTTAACAAATGACATTGATATACCCGGAGCAATGAGCAGCGAAACATACACGAGCGAGCCGTTTACCACCAGAACAAACAGCCCAAGTGTCAGCAGAATCGCTGGCAACGACAGAATAACGGCTAACGGCTTAAAAATACTGTTCACCAGCGAGAAGATGAGTCCGGCCAGCAAAAATCCCCAAAACCCAGCAGTTACCTCAACATCCTGATACCCCGTTCCCAGCAAACGAACGGCGATCCAAAGCCCAAACGAGTTGAGTGCCCAACGAACGAGAAAAACGGCAAATTGCTGCTTCATATACTCGTTTTATTGTATCACAAAGAGGCCACCAGCCCATCTGCCCTATAGCGCTGGAATAGTCACTGCCACTGGTATAGAAGAGTTTGAATTCGCACTGTTTCCCAGTGCGCCCGACACACCATACCCCCAACACACTGGCTGCCCACTAGCAATTAAACAGCTGAATCCATTTCCAACAGTAAGCTGTTCTGGTGAAAGACTAGCAAGTACACCGCTACTTGAAACCGTGACCGGCACTAACGAATTTGTCGTTGAAGCATCTCCAAGTTGACCGCTGGAGTTCGACCCCCAGCAAAAAACCGCAACCTCAGAGCGTGCGCAAGAATGGGACGTTCCTGCTGCTATTTCGCTAACAGCAACACCGCCCAGAACGCCGGCCGTTGAGACAGCTACAGGTACAGATGAACTAGAAGTCGACCCTACCCCTAACTTACCCGATGTGCCAAATCCCCAGCAATACGCTGCACCAGCGGCAACCGCACAACTATGCGTAGATGCAGCGGTGATATCCGTCACTTCTTTCCCAGCCAGAACACCGGCAGTCGAGACAGCTACAGGTACAGACGAGTTAGCAGTCGATCCATTCCCAAGGTTATTCGAATTGTATCCCCAACAAAATGCTTCACCGTCAGCCACCACACAATTGTGATAGCTTCCTACCGAAAGGTCAGTGACTGTTTTTCCAGCCAGAACACCGGCAGTCGAGACGGCCACAGGCACCAGTGATGCTACGGTTGAATTATCCCCAAGTTGGCCCGAGCTATTCAATCCCCAGCAATAGACAGCCCCCTCTGCAAGCGCACACGTGTGACTGATTCCAGCACCAACTGCAGTGACTGTTTTCCCAGCCAGAACGCCGGCAGTCGAAACGGCCACAGGCACCAGTGATGCTACGGATGAATTATTTCCAAGCCGACCGGAGTTATATCCCCAGCAAAATGCTTCACCATCGGCTACTGCGCAGGAATGATACCTACCCGCACCAACTGCAGTGACCGTTTTCCCAGCCAAGACACCGTCAGTCGAGACAGCTACGGGCGCATTCGCGTTATTCTCGGATCCATTTCCTAATGGCCCATACGCTCCCGCGCCCCAGCAATACGCTTTTCCGTCAACAACACCACACGCATGCGCGCCCTCTCCATTTGATGAAATATCCGTAAAAACAACTGGACACTCGCCACTTTGCGGCCCATCATTAATAGTATCTTGCGTTATAAAAAACGGCATATCAGGATAAGCTTCGTGCACTGCCGTGATACAAAAACCATTACTGGAGTCTGTAGCACCTCCTGTTAAAGTAACGGCTTCCGTTGGCTGGAATACCGTATTTATGTCAGCAGGCACCTGATTATCGAAAGTTCTCGCACTTTCCAAAGCCGAAGCCGCATTCAATAAATCACTTTTAACACTCGATTCAGCAACAGATTGCTGCCACGCCCCGTACCCAACTACTGTAATTGCAGACAATATCCCGATTATACCAATCACCGTAATTAGCTCAATAATCGTAAACCCTTCTTTAAGTTTACTCGCCGATAATTGGGAAAGTGATTGACGCATGCGGCGTTCATCCTTTTTAAATTGGGTTACTCTAGTCAGAGTATAGCATGAGCGTTATTTTGCCTGCAAATAGGTCCGAATAAGGGCTGCTTTCTTTTCGCCGACGACGGCAACCAGCTCGGCATCTGTAGCTGCACCAATGCTCCTTAGGCTACCAAACGTTTTCAAGAGCTTCCGCCGCGTCGCTGGACCAATAGTGGGGATATCCTCGAGAGCGCTTTTTGTCTGGCCACTCCGCTTCAATACGCTGTGGTAACTGACAGCGAAGCGATGTGATTCGTCCCGAATTCGCTGCAACAACTTCACGATGTGCGTATTGTGCGGCAGGTTAACCAATGTAAAATCTTCGGTATTCGTGATGTAGCCGTCGAGCTCGGTCAACTTTTCCCTGTTCAACGCCACCCCAGAGCGACGTCGGTCAATCACGATTTGTTCTTCACGCTTCGCAAGGCCGATAAATGGAATGGCCTGCCCCTTATCATCGCGAGCCTTCAGGGCTGCGTCCAACTGACCTTTCCCGCCGTCAATCAGCACCAAATCTGGCTTACCCCATGCCGATAGGTTCTTTTCACTCAAACGACGGGCAAGTGTTTCATTCATATTAAAGAAGTCGTTATTGTGCTCGATACGAGTTTTGAACTTGCGGTAGCTTGCTCGATCACTTACACCATTTCGAAACACTACCATACTCGCCACTACATTCGTGCCACCCATGTGGCTAACATCATAGCCCTCAATACGGACTGGCGTTTTTACAAGTCCTAGCAGATCGACCAGGTCGCTGAGAGCCTTGTCTTTGCTGATATCCAAAAACTCCTTATCGCCAAACATAATCTTTTGTTGCAGAGATTTTAGGTCAGAAATATTGTTACGGAGGCGGGCGGCGTGTTCGAAGTCATGCAGCTTGGCGGCCTGGTGCATTTCCTTCTCTAGTTCTCGTAAAATCGCCTTTCGGCCGCCTTCAATATAGCGAATCAATCGTCGAAGTATCGCTTTATATTCGGCGCTGGTTGTACCTGGCCGAGGGCTTAAGCCAATATGTGCATCTAAATCTGGCCGGACCCCTTCTTTAGGTGGTTTCGTATAATAAGGGAACACTTTCCGTAGATAGCGCAGCGCCTTCTTGATGACATAACCGTTATAGTACGGACCAAAGTAGAGCGCGCTGTCATCAGCTGGATTACGCGTAAATGCCACGCTCGGCCACTCGCTTTTCATATCGATGCGAACAAATAGCTGCGACTTATCATCACGCAGCAGAATGTTGTATCGCGGCATATAGCGCTTGACCATTTCTGACTCTAGGAACAGCGCATCGAGCTCACTGTCGGTCTCTACCCAGTCGGTATCATGGATTTCTTCTACTAATGCCCTGGTCTTCACATCCATGTCGCGCGCACTCTGAAAATACTGACGCACTCGATTCTTTAGAACAGCCGCCTTCCCAATGTAAATAACCTCGCCCTTTTTGTCTTTATGAAAGTAAACGCCAGCCGAACGGGGCAGCGTTTTTATCTTCTCGGTAAGCAGTTTGTTCATGTAATAAGAACGTCGCCCATCATATACACAGCCATCAAGCCCATAAGACCGTACTCAATGATGGTGACAGTCGTCAGCGGCACCTTTAGAATCGTCCCCAAGCAAGCGCACATAAACTTCTCTCGGCGAGCCAACTTTACTACGACACCCCATATATTTATCACTGTGACCACTATCGTTACGACATATAATCCTACCGAAACAATACCCAGCAGGTACAGTAGCGCCAGCGTCACTTCAATAAACGGGTACACCCAACCGTACCACTTCGCACGCCGAGCCAAAAGGTCGTACTCGTGATACCCCTCAACAAATCCTGGTAGGTCGAGAAACTTAAACAGCGCAAAGTAAAGGAAAAAGAATCCCATGATGGCATTGAGCCAATTCAATTCAGTGTTCCCGAGTAGTGCAACATATATCGATGAGCTAAGCCCAATGAATGAAAAGACAACGATCAGCGGAATGTAGTCGCGGATCGAAGTCGCCGATAGACTTAATGCCGACTTCTGTCCAGCTGCGGCTTTTGCGGGGCCCTGTTCATGATGGTGATCATGGTGATGTTCCATATTTCTCCTTAGGCTGCTTGTAGTTGAGCATTCGATCGGCATGCTTCGGTATGAAACAGCAGGTCGGGATTGGTTTTACAGTTTTGGCATATAAGGACAAGGTCATTACAGTTGGCAAAGGCGCAGTTTTCGTAGTTGCTGGTTGCATCACCGCAGTGCGAACATTCACCTATCGTTTTTGCGTGGTCTGAAAAATCAACCGTCATACGGTCATCAAAAACGCGTAGACTGCCTTCCCACAAGCCATCGTCTCCGTAGGCCTCGCCATATTTCACAATACCGCCATCCATTTGGTAGACTTCCTGAAAGCCGCGCTTTTTCATAAGCGCACTCAAAATCTCACAGCGAATGCCACCGGTGCAATACGTCACCACTGGCTTGTCTTTGATGTCATCGTACTTGCCACTCTCCAGCTCTTTAATAAAATCTCGACTTGTGTGGGTGTCTGGAATAATCGCATCCTTGAACTTACCGATTGCCGCCTCATGCGCATTGCGACCATCAAAAAAGACGACGTCGTCACGTGACTCAACTAGTGCATGCACGTCTTTAGGTTTTAAGTGAACACCACCGCCAACTACTCCATTTTCGTCGACAACCAATTCATCGGCCGCCTCGAAGGCAACGATTTCTTTGCGCACCTTCACGCTCAGACGCGGAAAGTCTTCCCGACTTCCGTCGCTCCACTTAAAAACAATGCCCTTAAAACCTGGGTACTCTTTTGTCGCCTTGGCATACGCCTTTAGATCATCGATATCGCCCCCGACCGTGCCATTCAGCCCGTGTTCAGAAATCAAAATACGGCCACGCAAATTCAAACTCGCCGCCAGTGTCTTCTGCCAGAACATCACCGCTTGCGGATCCTTGAGCGGGGTAAATTTGTAATACAAGAGTATCTTTTGCACGATAGTTATTATACCCTATTTACCTCTATAGCGCACGCCGTTATAATGAGATCTTATGGCCACAACACGCGATACTATAGGACTCTACTGGAAGCAGGCTCGAAAGCACAAGCCAAGCTTCTTTACGATGCTTATCACTATTCCCATTTCGGCCCTTATGATCAACGCACTCTTGGCGTACTTCTTCAGTCAGGCAATCGGACAGCTCATCTCCGGCGACACCTCAACAGTAATCATTAACCTTTCGCTCGCTGCTGGAGTGGGGCTCCTCGGTTTCCTCCTCAACTACATTGGCTTCCAGGCATTGGTTCACCATGAATCAAAGGTCATATCGCTCAATCGAAACGCCATGTTCGAACAGCTCATCCAAAAAGATCTGCGCTTCTTTGTAAATCAAAAAGTCGGCGCGCTCACCAGTAAATACATCGAATTTGTGCGAGGCCATCTTACCATTCAAAACCTACTTGTTGTTAGAACAGCCGGACTTGTTTTATCGCTTGCAACCGGATTATTCCTCATTGCGCTGCAGTCATGGATTGTTGCCCTCATTCTGCTCGCTCTCCTTGTTGGCCTCATCATAGAAGTAAAATGGAGCCTCAAGGTGAGGACACCTTACCGCTACGCCCGACGCGATCTACGCGCCGAGGTGCATGGGAAGGTTGCTGATGGCCTTACCAATAGCCTGATTGTTAAGACATTTGCCCGCGAGACCCAAGAGACAGAAGAGCTGCGAGCCATTGGGCGAAGGTTCGACGTTGCCTGGAAAAAAGACCTTGGCTTTGTGGCAACAGAAGGTTCATTCCGAATACTCATCCTGATTCTGACGCAGATAATCGCGATCAGCGTCAGTGCATGGCTGGTCGTTGAGGGTCGCGCCGATGTTTCAACCGTCATCTTCTCTCTCACCTATCTGCAACTCGTCGGTTCTCAAATCTTTATGATTGGTGACCTACTCAATGGCTACGAGGACGCCCTGCTTGAGGCCTCCCCGATGACAGAAATGCTGATGCAGGCAAATCAGGTGACAGATAACCAGCACGCTATCGAGCTAAAGAATCCCCACCCAACAATTACACTCGATGGCGTTTCCTACCGCTACGATGACAACAAAGAAGACGTGCTTCGTAACGTCACCCTTGATATTCCTGCCGGCCAAAAAGTTGGGCTGGTTGGTCGCTCAGGGGCCGGCAAGACAACCATCACGCAACTACTACTCCGCTTCGATGATGTGACGAAAGGTGAAATCCGCATAGATGGTCACGCGATAACCGACATCCAGCAGAAAAGTCTTCGCCAACACATCGCCTACGTCCCCCAAGAGCCAATGCTGTTTCACCGTAGCCTACGCGAGAATATCGCCTACGGAAAACAGGATGCAACCGAGGAAGAAATCACTCGCGCCGCTCAGCAAGCGAATGCGCTCGAGTTCATCAACGAGCTTCCAAATGGTCTCGATACGCACGTCGGCGAGCGTGGCGTAAAACTTTCGGGCGGGCAAAGACAACGTATCGCTATCGCGCGCGCCATACTAAAGGACGCCCCCATTCTGATTCTGGATGAAGCGACATCTGCGCTAGATAGCGAAAGCGAAAAACTAATCCAGAGTGCGCTCAAGAAGCTCATGAAGGGACGCACGAGTATCGTCATTGCTCACCGTCTTTCAACCATTGCTTCACTCGACCGCATCATCGTACTCGAACAAGGACGCATCATTGAAGACGGTAGTCACCAAGAGCTTCTTGCCAAAAAAGGTCTGTACCGCAGTCTTTGGGATCATCAATCAGGTGGGTTTATAGAAGAATAAAAAAGCTCCGCGCAACTGGCGGAGCTTTTAAATAGAGACGGGGGGTCTACTCTTTCTTGTCAGAAGATTCAGACGACTCGTCGGTATCGCTGTCGTCGTCAGAGTCCGTGTCGCTATCAGCTTCACCGTTCTCTGATTCTACTTCAGATTCGTCCTCAGCGCTTCCAGCTGCTGCATCGTTCGCAGCCTCAAGAGCGGCTGGCTCGTACACGTTCGCAATGACAAGGTCCATGTGCTGTTCGGCATCAGCGAACTCGACTCCGCTTGGAAGCTGCAAGTCAGCAATCGTCAAACGGTCTTCGGTCGTTGCGAGGTCGGCAATCGAAAGTTCAATTGACTCTGGCAAGTCGGCTGGTTTGGCCTTAATTTCTACACGTTCAATCGCCTGCAGGATAATCAGTCCAGCCTTTTCGGCTGCACTTTCACCCTTGCCAGTCAAGACAACTGGGACGTCGGTTGTGATAATTTCGTTTTCTTTAATAGCATGGAATGCTACGTGGCGCACAACCTGCTTCACTGGGTCAAAGTCGATATCTTTGATAATAGCCAGTTTTTTCTTACCATCAATCGTCAACTTTACTGGCGAGTGACGCCCAGCACCGTGCACAACCTTAGTTGTCGCAACAAGCTCTGATTGAGTAGAAATTGGCTCGTCTTGGCCGCCGTACACGACACTCGGAACAGTTCCTTCTTTGCGAAGTGCGGCGACTTTTTTGCCGCTGGCCGTTCGAGCCTCTAGTTTCAGTGAAAAATCATGCATCTATTGATACCTCCGTCATTTGCTGTACCAGACCATTATACCATCTTTTCCCACCCTTTGCATGATCTGGATGACCTCTAGTGCCTCAGCTTGTCAAAAATAAGCATAAGGAGCATACTGTTATCAGAATATGGGCCATTCTTCAACACATACGCTAGGATCGCGCTTAACTGAAAAAGGGGTAGATTTTTGTGTGTGGGCGCCATTTGCAGTCTCGGTCACTGCCCTCGTAGGCGAACCGTACAATTGGACAGAATTTCCTCTTGTCGCAGATGGCGAATACTGGTGTGGCACGGCAGCCGATGTCGAGGCTGGGCAATCTTACAAATACCGCATCCAGTCCAAGGATGGTCGCACACTCGAAAAGAATGACCCTCGGGCTCGACAGCTCACTGCCTCTGAAGAGGGCCTCTCTGTCGTTATCGACCCACACTACGACTGGGAAGACACTCCTCAGCCAAAACTAAAAAAAGAAGAACACATCCTTTATGAACTCCACGTTGGCACGTTCAACCGACCAGATGCTGCCACCAGCGGCACATTCTATACGGCGATCGAAAAACTGGAATATCTGCAGTCACTAGGAGTTACCACCATCGAGTTAATGCCCGTTACTAGCATGGCTACCAGTAACGGCTGGGGGTATGCTCCAAATTATCTGTTTTCGGTCGAGAACTCTTACGGCGGACGTCGTGGCTTGCTCGACTTCGTGAAAGCCTGCCACGCACGTGGCATTGCCGTCGTCCTTGATATTGTCTACAATCACTTTTTCCCCGAGACCGACTTATGGCAATACGACGGCTGGAGCGAAAACAACCGAGGCGGCATCTATTTCTATAACGACGAGCGAGGCGATACGCCATGGGGTGGCCGCCCAGATTACGGCCGCGAAGAGGTACGCCAATTCATCCTTGATAACGTCACAATGTGGCTCACCGAATACATGATTGACGGTTTGCGGATTGATTCAACAATCTATATGCGCAACACAAAAGGGCCCGAAGGAGACGCCAGCACCGAGATACCAGAAGCCTGGTCACTGCTCCGAGAAATCACTACCCTTGCGCACAAGATTAACCCACACGCCTTAATGATTGCCGAAGATAGCTCTGTCAACGACGCCATTACTCAATCTACCGAAGCTGGTGGTGCAGGCTTTGATGCCCAATGGGGACTTTCGTTCCCACACACCGTACGCAGTGCCCTCAACCTAGAGCAGGCCGAATACGGGAACACGCTCGCGTCAGAATTAATCCACACCTACAACGGCGATGTCTTCCAAAAAGTCATTTTTAGCGACTCACACGATACTGCGGCTAACGGGGAAGTACGGCTCAGCGAAGCCGCATCTCCAGGTAACTCAGGGAGCCTATCGGCGCGTCAATTTGGCTTGCTTGCAAACGCTATTATGCTCACAGCCCCAGGTATTCCCATGCTGCTACAGGGTGGTGAATTTATGCAAGAAGGTAGCTTCAATGATTGGCGCATGCTGGAATGGGACCGCACTACCCAGTTTGCCGGTATCGTCATGGCTCACCAACACATGGTTAATTTACGAAAGAACTTATACCACAATACTGCCGGGCTGACCGGCAGCGGAATCAACGTCTTCCACGAAAATATGTCCAGCAATGTGATTGCCTATCACCGCTGGTTACACGGTGGCCCGCACGATGACGTTATTGTCATTGTCAACGCCAGCGCTCAGCGATTCAAGAACTACAAGTTGTATGTGCCGGTTGCGGGCACCTGGCACGTCCGCTTCAATAGTAGCTGGAACGGTTACAGCCCCGACTTTCACGAAACAAACATCTCAACTATCACCACAGACGAAAACTGCGAGCTCTCGTTGGAACTCGCAGACTACAATGTCCTTATCCTTGCCCAAGACCCTGAATCTATAACAAGTTCTTAAGATACTTTCCAGTGTACGAATCGGCAACTTTCGTGATAGCCTCTGGCGTACCCGTCGCTACCACCTGTCCGCCAGCAAGACCACCCTCTGGCCCCATGTCGATAATATGATCAGCAGTCTTAATGACATCCAAGTTGTGTTCAATCACCACCATGCTGTTGCCCCCCTGCACCAACTTCTGCAAGATACCCAACAGGCGCTTAACGTCAGCACTGTGCAGCCCAGTTGTTGGCTCGTCCAGGATGTACAATGTCTTGCCGGTTGAACGACGCGAAAGCTCTGAGGCGAGCTTGATACGCTGCGCCTCTCCGCCACTAAATGTCGTTGCCGGCTGACCAAGCTTAATATACCCCAGCCCCACGTCGACCAACGTATTAAGCTTACGAGCGATGGCCGGTATGTTCTCGAAGAACGCTGCGCCTTGTTCAACCGTCATCTCAAGTACGTCACTAATTGTGGCGTCTTTGTATTTAATTTCTAGAGCTTCACGATTGTACCGCTTGCCCTTACAGACATCACAGGTAACGTAAACATCAGGCAAGAAATGCATTTCGATCTTTATGACACCGTCACCCTGACAGTTTTCGCAGCGGCCGCCCTTAACGTTAAAACTAAATCGACCGGCTTTGTAGCCGCGAATATTCGCTTCGGTTGTGGCAGCAAATAGATCACGAATCGGCGTAAAGACACCGGTATACGTAGCCGGATTTGAACGAGGTGTCCGCCCAATTGCTGACTGGTCAATAACAATGACCTTGTCGAGCTTTTCGATACCCTCAATGTTATCGTGGGCACCTGGAACTTCATGTGCACGATGCAAGCGAGCCGACAACTCTTTGGCAAGAATATCGTTTACGAGGGTTGATTTACCCGATCCGCTGACGCCACTAACAACCGTCATCACACCAAGTGGAATCGTCACATCAATATTGCGCAGATTGTTCTCTCGTGCGCCCTTAATTACCAGACCACGATCCTTCTCGATAGCACGTCGCTTCTTTGGCACCTCAATCTTCTCGGTACCTCGTAAATAACGACCAGTGATACTCTCCTCGTTCTCGGCGACCTCTGTCGGTGTCCCCTGAGCAACAATGTGCCCTCCAGCAACGCCGGCACCAGGTCCAATATCCAGGAGATAGTCGGCCTGACGAATCGTATCTTCATCGTGCTCTACCACCAACACGGTGTTACCCAAATCACGCAGATGCTTCAATGTTGCAATCAAGCGATCGTTATCCCGCTGGTGCAACCCAATCGAAGGCTCGTCCAGAACGTACAGTACACCCTGCAAACCAGAACCAATCTGGGTCGCCAAACGGATACGCTGCGCCTCACCTCCAGAAAGTGTGTTGGCGGCACGCGAAAGCTCAAGATAGTTCAAACCAACATTGTTCATAAAACCAAGTCGAGCGGTAATCTCTTTCAGAATTTGAGTCGCAATGAACTGCTCTTCATCAGTAAGGTTCAGCTTCTTCTCAAAGATATCCAATGCTGCGTCAACACCCAACATACAAATATCCATAATGTTCAGCCCGTGAATTGTGACTGCCAGAACAACCGGCTTCAGTCGGGCTCCCTTGCAAGCGTGACACTGTCGTTCACGCATAAAGCGCTCAATATCACGACGCATAAAATCGCTGTCAGTCTCCTTGAACCGACGCTCGAGGTTTGGAATGACTCCCTCGTATGCTGCGTCATAGGCACGTCCGTCGCCCAGGGATACGCGATACTTCTCTTCGCCTGTTCCATACAGAATCTTCTCAATGGCTTCAGGCTTTAACTCACGAACTGGCACTTTCAAACTAAAGCCATGTCGATCTGCCACGGCTTGCAAGCGCTTCATGTACCACGCGTCACTGTTCACACGGTTATACGGTCGAATTGCGCCTTCCGAAATTGTCAGGTTGGGATTAAAGACAAGCTCTGGATCAACTTCTTGCCGGCTGCCAAGCCCCGTACAGACAGGACACGCACCTTGCGGAGCGTTAAAGCTAAACAGTCGCGGTTCTAACTCGGGGATCTCTTCGTTTGGGTGGTCAAGACACGCATACCGCTGGCTGTACATATGGTTGGTGTCGGCATCAACATCGTGAATCTCCACAACACCACCAGCAAGGTCCAGTGCCTGCTCGACAGACTGCGCAACCCGCGAACGCATATCCTCAGATAACGAAATGCGATCGACCACAATTTCAATGTCGTGTTTGTATTTTTTATCCAACTGCGGGAATTCATCCAGTGAGTAAACTACTCCGTCTACTCTTGCTCGAGCGAACCCTAATCGACGGTATTGTTCGGGAATATGAGCATGTTCACCCTTCTTGCTCTTAACGATTGGCGCTAACAGCATCAAGCGGGCACCGGTCGTCAATTTCATAATTTCGTCAATAATATCTTCGGGGGTTCGACGCGTCACTGCTTTCCCGCAGACAGGGCAGTGTGGCACGCCAATACGCGCAAACAACAACCGCAGGTAGTCATAAATCTCCGTCACTGTCGCGACAGTACTGCGCGGATTACGACTGGTTGATTTTTGGTCGATACTAATTGCCGGGCTCAAACCCTCAATTTGATCAACGTCGGGCTTTTCCATTAATCCCAGGAACTGGCGGGCGTAGCTCGAAAGACTCTCGACGTATCGACGCTGCCCTTCGGCATAGATCGTATCAAACGCCAAGCTAGATTTTCCAGAGCCACTCAAGCCGGTAATAACAACCAGTTTATCGCGGGGAATCTCAACCGAAATATCTTTCAGGTTGTGTTCGCGGGCACCAGTGACTCGAATAACTTCTGACATAACTGTTCGATTATACTCTTTTTTGCAACTTTTTTCCAGTATCGCCAAATGAGGCGTACCCCTTATGCTTGCCTTTCATCACCCCTGTTTGCTATATTCCTAACAACATTAGAAAGTAATCATGCAAAAAACAATCCTCTACACCAGCCTTATTGCCTCAAGCGTACTGATCCTCGACAGTATGAATGCATTTAATGAGCTCGCATTTTTTCTGATTGCTGGAAAAATTCCTGGCACGACCCTCTATCTTGACGCAAGCACAATGCTCAGCTTGAGTGTACTCATGGTCGGCCTTATCTTTGGTCGACTAGCTGCCGCCTCTATTCGACGTCAACGGGCGCAATACTCTCGGCCCAAAGCTGCAACTCTTGCAGGATAAACTGCTTATTCTCGTCGGTGATCGTTGTCGCTAACTGGTTAAGGCGCTGCACAAATGCCGGCATCTGACGCTGCAGACGGTCTGCTCGCCACTGCTCCCAGTTGCGCACCTCGTCCTCCGCAAGTGACCGTGGGAAATTGCGTGCTTTGTAATGTAGCAAGAGTGGATCGAGCCGCTCATCTATAAAACTAGGGTGCAAGTCGGCTAAGTCTTCTGGCCGAGCATAGCGAATTTTCTCGACAGCAAGTGAATCCTGGTCAGGCAAAAAACTATCATATAATTGCGCTTCGGGATCAACAGCTTTCTTAAATTCTGGTCGCCGCTCGATAAGCGTACGGACATTCTCGGCAAACGACGGCGAGGATAACAGTATCTTGCGATGCTTCGCAATCGTCGCTTCATCGAGCCCAATCCGCTCCCAGCCACCCTCTTGCGCCAACACACCAAGCGGCGCCACGGCTGGCGCACGATTGTATTGCAGCTCTTTAATAGGCAGGCCTTGATAATCATCCTTTTTGCGTTCTTCCCAGCTCGCATAAAAGATCTTCTCGAGCTGTGGCAACGGCATATCTAAAAACGGTGTTGGGTCATGGCGCAGGTCATACGTCACAACTGCGCCGTTGCGCCCTGATGTCAACGGAAACGCCACCGTAGCCTTATGATATTCACCATCAAACCGCCCGCTGACGTACACAAACGGCTGTTTATCGTCCAAATTAACCAACTCTTTGATGGCTTTCTTGTCGCGCATCTTAAACAAATACTCGTATAATTGCGGCTGCTTTTGTTTAATCAGCTTTGTTACTGCGATGAGTGCCTCAACATCACTCAATGCATCATGCGCTTTAAGGTGATCGATGCCATTGATCTTCGTCAGCAACTCAAGGCGATTCGTCGCCTTGCCGTCAACTACCGGCCACTCGATACCCTCGGGACGGAGCGCTCGCGTCATGCGCACGACATCAAGAAGGTCCCAGCGTGATCGTCCATCCTTCCACGACCATTCATAGGGGTCATAAAAGTTTCGCCAAAATAAATGACGAATAAACTCGTCGTCAAAACGAATATTATTGAAGCCTACGACGACAGTGTCTGGAGTGAAGACTTCCTTCATAAGTATCTTGGCGAACTCAGCTTCACTGTACCCATCGGCAACAGTTTGTTGTGGCGTAATACCGGTTACCATTAATGCGTCGGGGCTAGGAAGCGTATCGTCATTCAATGCAACGAGCAAATTGTACGGTTCGCCAATCGGCTCCAGATCCAGCGTGGTTCTGATGCCAGCAAACTGCATAATGCGGTCGTCGCGGGCGCTGAGCCCTGATGTTTCGAGGTCGTAAAAGAAAAAAGTTTTCGGCATACGACTTATTATAACGATAAATAGAAGAGAGCGCCCAATTTGGGCGCTCGATGTGATGGTCCTTCAGTATAATTTCATGATTACCATGAGTTATGTATACGAGGTGGCCACGGAGGCGGCGAGCATTGGCAGTGTTCGGGTCTACCGAGCTTTTTAACGGCTTACGTCCTATCCGTCTGGCCGACGGGTTTACGCAAGGCGAGCCGCCTCCGTGGTGTACTTTTGGGGGGATCGTATTAAGTTGTGGCCTAATACTCCCTTCTTTTCCATTTCCATCAAAGTGTCCAACGAACGTCTGAGGGCTCGGGGCCCTGCATCCGATCAGATGAACATTTTTTTATACTAACAGAAATTAGCTAAAATGTCAATAGGTATCTAAAAGTCGTCTTTTTGCTCGACCAGCGAGAACTCGTCTTGACCGATGCGAATAACGCTATCGCCTTGTGCGCCAGCTCGTGTTAAGGCGTGGTGAATCCCCATTTTCTTCATAATGTCACGCAAGCGGTTCAAACCTTCATGGGTATCAAAGTTTGTCCGGCGGGCAAACTTCTCAATTTTATGACCCGTTACCCGATAGACTATCTGGTCAGGCTCCTCAAGCTTCTCAACGTGCCAGGCCTTGGCCACCTGCTCGGATGACAGCGAGATAACTGGCATGCCCTCGTCATCGATTGCTTCCTCATCTGCCTTTTTCTGACGGGCTTCCGTCACCATAGTCCGTAGCTCGCGCAAAACTTCTTTAAGGCCGGTATGTGCGGGTGAGGAAATAGCAAAAATAGGTCGATCGGCAGCCACGGTCTTCAGAGCTTCCATCTGCATTTGGATCAACTCTTCATCTAGACCTTCTGTTTTTGTCAGTGCAATTACTTCTGGTCGATCAGCCAAGGTAGCATTGTACGATGAGAGCTCGTGACGGATCGTCTGATAGGCCTTAGCGACGTCAGACTCGTAGGCATCAATAAGGTGCAGCAAAACGGCTGTACGCTCAACATGGCGCAAGAAGGCGTCTCCGAGTCCCTTGCCTTCACTGGCTCCTTCAATCAGCCCAGGGATGTCAGCAATCAACAGACTTCCGTCATCGATGTCAGCCACGCCAAGGTTAGGGGTCAGCGTCGTAAAGGCATAGTCAGCAATCTCTGGTCGGGCGTTACTGACAACGCTTAAGAATGTGGACTTTCCGGCATTCGGGAAACCAACCAAGCCGACATCAGCCAATAATTTCAGTTCAAGCTCGGCTTCAAAAGTATCGCCAGGTTCGCCTTTTTCGGCTATACGAGGTGTCTGCCGGACTGATGATTTGAAGTGTGCGTTGCCAAAGCCGCCATCGCCACCGCGCGCAATCACCACTTCCTGGCCAGCCTCGGTAAAGTCGGCCACTACTTTGCCATCTCGCTTTACCACAGTACCCACAGGCACCTTAACGCGCAGTGTTTCGCCCATCTTGCCGTGACGATCACGCTTAGCTCCAGCACCACCGGGGGTTGCCTTTAGTTCAGGCTTGAAACGAAAATCAACGAGAGTGTTAATTCCCTCGGTGCCAACAAAGATAACATCGCCACCTTTGCCGCCGTCACCGCCATCAGGACCGCCTTTGTCGACGTAAATTTCATGACGAAAACTGACGGCTCCATCACCGCCGCGTCCAGCCTGAACAAATACTTTGGCGGTATCAACAAACATATTTGCTTATTATAACAGAATCGCCCCTGTTTTCACAGAGGCGATTCGTAATCACGTAAGCTCCGCGCTTACTGAATGTAGGCGTACTGCCCCACGTTTGCTGCAGGCAGGGTGCGGCCAGAAACAATATTCCAACCACCACCGGAAACGTAGGCGTTCATCTCAGTCAACTCTAGGTCACCATTCGGCAAGATTTTCTCGACGATAGCAACGTGGCCATATCCACCCTTATTTTGGAGGATCGCACCAACGGTTGGTGTGTTCGAGACACGGAGTCCGTCACGAGCAGCTAGGACATCCCAGGTCGTGGCATTGCCCCAACCAGCACTCACAGGTAACCCAAGTTCCACACGGCGGTCGTAGGCGTATGCCGTACAGTTACCGGTGAAGTAGGTGTTGCCAGCGTACATTGGTGTCCCCACCTTAATGCGCCACGTCTTCCCGTTGAAGCCCGAGCTGTACCCAACGCTGTAGCCATTACTTACTGTCTGGACCGGTGCAACATATCCAGATCGCTCAGTGCTTGGCAAAATACCATTTGGAATGATGATCTTTAACCCGGCGGTCACGCCAGAGATTTCAAGGTCGTTATAGGTAATGATCGAGGCAGCTTGAGCCTGATACTTCTCGGCAATGCTCTCGGCGGTGTCACCGCTTTTTACGGTGTACACGATACCATTGCGCGGCAAGATGTCGAGCTTTGTCCCTGCGGTCAAAGAGTTACCCGTTAGGTCATTTGCCCACTTGATGGTGTTCTCGCTAATACCAAAGCGGTCTGAAAGACTTGCAACAGTATCACCGCTTTTCACAGTATACGTTTCAATCTGTCGACTCGCGGCAGAAAGTGGAATAATCTGTGGCTTGGCACTCGAAGACTCGTCAGCAGTTGGCAATTCGCTTTCAATTTGCGTTGAAATAGCGAGGCTGGCCACCGACGGTGCGACTGACAAGTTGGCAGAATGCGCGACACTAGAAGCAATAGACGATGCAACAACATCGTTTACGGCAGTTTGTGTATCATTTTCATTTGGCTGGATAGCCAAGGAAGCGGCTGAGTTAGCGACACCTGTCACCTGTTGTGGTGAACGGTAGCCGATAGCAATTATCACAATAAGGAGGGTAAAAACACTCGCGTATATAGCGATAGTTGCTGGTTTGATCCGACTTTTCGCAGAGCGACGTCGGTATATGGTGGGCTGTTGCGCTGCAACAGCTGATCCGTGAGAGGCAGAGCCTGTCGAGATCTGATTACGAATTATCGTTCTCCTGCCACTCGTATTGCTACAAGGGCGACTACCATAATAAGTCTTTCTTCTCTTAACGAGAAAAGGGTATGTTCGACCGATTTCATTATTATATTATTATAATTTCGATACCCGTACGACGTTTGCGGCAGGCTCACTAATGACCTGGCTTCCCACTCGCATTTGGATTTCCTCTATGTAAAAATAGTTCGCAAAATCCAACCAGTAGACAGAGCCACTAATGTGCACTTCAAATTGTAGCAAAGCTAGCAGATAAAATCAATGAAGTTTATGTCTTTTGAGGCACTGACCTCTGTTGGAATACCTAGATGATTTGGCACTTTTGCTGACAATAATTGCGGATATTGGCCTCGTGCTCCTCGAGGGTTCTCCCGTAGTACGTTACATCATCATCACCACTCAAGAAGAACAGATAGTCTGTGTCAGCAGGAGCAGCAACTGCCCGAAGAGCGTCCACCCCTGGTACTGCAATCGGTCCGGGTGGCAGTCCAGCATAACGGCGAGTATTATACGGTGAATCAAGGTCCACCGAGCGCTCTACTCCTGTTTTATCAGCAATATACTGATAGGTGACGTCTGAACCAAGCTCCATGCCTATTTCAAGCCGTTTTAAGAAGATCTGAGCAATTTCCGCCTGATCACCGCCTCCTGACTCTCTCTGAATGATTGAGGCCAGTGTGATGCCCTCAAACAGGCTCAGGCCCTGTGCTTGGTACCCAGCTACCAAATCATACTCATCAATAACCGCCTCGAACTCATCAAACGTCCGCAGTAAGATGTCGGTAACTGCAGCACCACTTGCCATACGGTAGGTCTCCCCGAAGATATAACCCTCTAGGTCAGCCCCAGTTGGCTTTCCTTCGAACAATGGTGACTGATAGTTCACCGCAAGCGCAGCATCAACCTCTTCAGCGGGATACCCAGCAGCAAGCAACACCTGTCGATTATCAGCCAATGTAGCTCCAGGCAAGAACGTAATATCGAAACTGTCAACTTTCCCGTTCTGAAGATGGCCGACTATTTCCGGTGTTGATTCAGACGGGGACAGCCGGTAAGTGCCTGCCCGCAAGCTATTCTGCACACCAGTCACTCGAGTATATACGCTAAAAGCTGCAACACTCCGTATCAAACCCTCTTCTTCTAGCTGGCGTGCTATCCCATCTGGAGTTGTGCCGGCGACAATATCAACCCTGACCAGCTCGGTGCTTGAGGCGTCAACAGGTGATAGTTGCTGTTGATAACACAGATACGCGCCCAGACTTAGCAGAACAAGCAGCGCAAAAATCGCCGCGCTCACCCACAATAAAATCTTCTTCCGTTTACCGGGACCAGAAGTTTTGAGCCCGCTCTGAGTTCCCTCGATCGGCTGCGGCTGAGGGACCGGCAGTACCTCTGGTGGCTGTGGCGTATTCGTCGGTGACTTATCCAAAATGCTCCTCCAAATAATCCTGCAAAATAATTGCAGCTGCATTCATATCAATGTCGCCTTTCTCATAGCGACGACCACTCTCTTTGAGGCGCTGTTCAGCCATGACACTCGTTAATGACTCGTCCTGAAAAACGATTTTTGGTCCAAGGTCTTGCAGCTGCTCTGCAAATTGCTCGACGTATGAAGATTGTGCGGTCGCTTCACCCTGCTGATTACGAGGATAGCCCACAATAATTGTGTCCGTATCTTCACGAACTACAATATCGGCAATTGCCTGCAACTCACCGCCGTCAACTGTAATAGTGTCAAATGGCACGGCAATCCGCACTGCCGTATCAGCCAATGCCACGCCAATACGCTTCTCGCCCACATCCAGGCATAGTAGCGATTGTTTACTCATCTTCTAGTTTAAACTCGATATCAATCTTATTTGTGTCATTTGGAACGGTGCGCACCCAGAAGTACGAGAACTGAACATCAACTTCACGTATACCGTCAATTGACTCCAGAGAGTCTTGAACCTCACCAAAAATCTTACCCTTTATCTGCTCCTTCAAGGCGGCTGCATCCACCTGCGGTCCAATCCGACCATTCGCTACGACGCTTGCCGTCAATGCGTCGTCGTCACTCTGAAAGTTACTGATGCTTGCCTCTTCAGTGCCATTGTCATACACACGTTGCGTATCATCGAGAAGCTGGGCCTCTATACTGGCCGTTAGAAATTCGCCGAGTGCTTCTTCAGGGACCGCATACATTGAGTAGACTGTTGCAATCGTCAGTGTGGCGGTTCCGTCAGCAGCCTCCTCGTCAACAGCAGGTGACGAAACGGCATCTTCACGACTGACCGCAAAACTACTGTCAATTACCTTCGCTCCATCACCAAAGCTGGCGATCAATTCTTGCTTTCGTTCGTCGGTTGAGCGACCGATAAGCTCACCTCTTGCCCGCTCGACATCAGCGTTTGTCGGAACTTTTACTTCCTCGCTGTTACCACCTGTAATACCTTCACTTGTTGCAATCGCCCGCATCGCACTGCTATAGCCAGAAACACTAAACTGTGTCCCGCCAGGACGGTTGAACGCACTACCGACAGTTGTCGCCACTACGCCGACTGCTCCAGAAGTACCGGCAGTTTGACAAGAGCCTCCTCCGAAACTTGCAGCCCCCGCAGTAGCACTCGCCTGGGTCACATAAGAACGTCCGTTCGAAGTAATCGTTGTGCCCGACGGAACAGTAATCGGGTCAGAACTGTCACAGTTACTAAAGGTAACGCTTCCGGTCGCCTCATCACCCACTAGTCCTGTACCAGTGGCGGTAAATTCAATCGACTCGTCAACCTCGATCTCTTCTCGAACAGCAGCAATAATTCCCTCTTCGTAGTTCGTCGGCTGATCGGTGCTGAGGGTAACTGCAGCACTGACTGGAGCAGTGGTCGTACGGGCACTCACGATAACCGTTGCAGCTGGCGCGAAAACAAACATCCAAATCAACAGGGCCGTCAAGCCAACACCTGCAGCGATACCCAAGAATAGCTTCTTCCGGAAAGTGTCGAAGTTTGGCACTTTGACCTTGCTTTTACTGCCGCCGGCCTTCTTTGTAGTCTTTGTAGCGGTCGACGTCTTTACACCATCGATATCAATTGATTCGATGGCTTCACTTCGCATTTCTTCACGGTTACCATCACGAACCGGTACGGTTGAGGCGTGATCACCAACAGGCAGTTCGCCGCCGTCAATAATGTCATCGCCATCATCAACCGCTAGGGCAGGGATGGTTGCAATCTCTGGCTTGGATTGCAGGTTTTTTGCGACTGGAATTGAAGCGTTCGCCGCCAGCGCAACCAGTGCAGGGTTACTGGTAATAAGGACGAGTTTTTTCTTGCTAGAATGTGCCATTCGATCCAATAAGCGTAAGTTTACAGCACTCTGAAGCGCCCCGGCTCTTTTCGGTGGCACAATTGCAACGACTTTCTCTTTGGCAGTTTTTATTTTGCCGATAATGGCGGTGACATCGTCGTCGACATCAATGTAAATAACGTCTTTATTCATAGATTAAATTCTGAGGAGGCGATTAAGTTTTCCCTTGATTGAATCCCCTTCTCCACTCCCTACCAGTGTATCATATCCGACCCGTAGTAATCCCATGGCGGTGATGAAGGTGTGGTCAGAAACATCACCGGTTTCATCAACGACACCAATGACTTCCGTCGGATTAATGTGGTGTACGGTTGGCTTTTTTGTGAACGGAAGTTCTTTGTGCCAATCAGATGCCTCGAGAGCGTCTACGAGCTTTTCCAAACTGGCCCCACCGCCACATAACAGGATCCTATTTGGTAGATGGTCGACCGAGTCAAACTCGCTTAACGCTAACTCTACGCCCGCAACCCACACCTCAAGCGTCCGATCAATCGCCGCACGGACCTCTTTCGCGACAGTCGGCTTAATCTTACTGTGTCCAATATTCACCTTTAGCTTTTCAGCGTCCTTGTACGTCAGGTTCATATCGCTAGCGATTGTTTGAGTAAAGCTTCGTCCGCCAATGCCGAACATCTTCGTGCCCTCGACACCTCCATCGTTTACGACAGCAATATCAGTCGTGCCACCCCCGACGTCTGCAAGGATTGCGGTAAAGTTGCTACTAGCATCGCTGCCCAAGACACTCCGGCTCACTGCAAACGGCTCGGCAGCAACTGCCAATAGTTCAAGCGATAGTTCATCCGCCACACGTTCGAGTGCACCAATGTGGACCATCGGTGCAAAGGCCGTATAAATCTGCACCGAAACATCACGCCCCTGAAATCCAATTGGGTTGCTAACTTTGTAGCCATCGATGTGGATACCCACCAGCGCACTGTTCACTAGACGGACTTCAACTTCGTCGTTGCCGGTTTCAAGCGCAATCTGACGCTGCGCCTTCATTTGTGCCCGTTCTTGTACCTTCTCGATAATAAATTCCATCTCAGATGAATCAAGGGGACGGTCTGGTTGCGGACGGCGATACCGGATTGTGTCCGTCACACCTTTTACTAGTTCGCCAGCGATACCGATAACAACTTGCTTTGCTTGCAAACCAGCCTGCTCTTCGGCATCAGCTAAAGCCTGCTCGCAGTTTCGAACCACTCCCGAAATGTCAGCAATCGCTCCCGAATGCATGTCACTAACATCTTGGCGAGCTCGCCCTACACCGACAATCTTCAGATCTTCACCGTCTCGCTTCGCAATCAGCGCTTTAATAAATTCGGTACCGATATCAAGAGCGACGATATAGTCATCGCCAGAAATTTTCTTTTTATTTTTGCGCATTTTTTCTAGAACCATAAGTGATATCCATTATATACCAAAGGTGCTGATGCTCATAAGATTATTGATTATTTCTTATGTTTGTGATATAATATAATTTCATGAGCACCCCAAACCTTCCTCAGTCACATCACGAACACGACCCATTCTCTGATGAATCGCTTAAAATCGTGCAAGCTGTCGAAGCGCTCCCGCATAGTCGAGCCTTTGAGCACCTCGCTTACAAGAACTTAGTTGACCGAACTGCCGTCTACGTTTATCCTCATGGCGAAGATAGCGCTACCGACGAAAATCCGATCAAAATTGACGCTAGCCTTATGGCAAGTCAGTTCCCAGAACCCCTCAAAGGCATATTTCCCTCTATCGACTACACGATCGAGCAACTCTCTATTAGGCAGACCGAAACAAAGCGAACACCAAGAAGCAAGACAGTTCATGCAAGTCTCGACATAAACTTTTATGCGAATGGCGCGCCCCACTCGATCAGTGTTGAAAATGGAAAAGTCACGTATGCAACCATAAACGAGCACCTGGACAAGGTGGTATATACAACCCTTGAGCCTGCTGCAATCACCGGACTAATTGCGGCTTTTTTGTACGCCCAGCAGTACGAACCGACCGGCGCAGAGCAGCCTATCGAGCTTGAAGAGCCAGCTATCATCACAAAACGTGATCCCCTTACGTCTCTTAACGAGCAAATAATAATGACTCTTGGCGACCACGACGGTAGATCAACAGTTACCACAAGAGCGTTATTCGAAAAGCCTGACCAACCGTCTCTTCTTGTGACCTTGAAAGAACAAGAGTACCCGGATAAAAGTGCCGTTGCAACTCAACTCTTCGTCAGTGAAGTGTTAGACATCAACGAGCTCACCACCGCAAGCGATACAACGCTCCACCAAAACATCGTGAACGTCGAACAGGGAAATGACATTATTCCGGTCGGAAAACTTGAAAAAAGATATGCAGAACAGCACACATCAATCCTAAGTAAGATTGCTCTATCTGCTTCAGAATATATCGATCCCGTCCATGATTATGCACGCTGGTCTCAAACGTGCCGTTCGTTGTACGCCATCATAAAGGATCAGCTCAAATCACATGCCTATCTTGACGAAGAAAGTCGCCTAAACTAACACTGCCTTAACGCGTCGGATTCCGGCGCTCGAAGACTCTTCTTTGACAATCTTAAACACCTTGTCGTCTGGCTCAGTCAGTTCCAGTGTGTGATCTACGTGCGGGCCACCACAAATTTCAAAGCTAAAGGGAGTTTCAGTGTCATCAGCAATCATCTTGTAAACCTTCACTGTCTCGCCATACCGATCCCCGAATTGTCCCAGTGCACCCATTTCTTCACGGGCAACTTTTGTCGGATACTCGGCGTAGCTGATCTTTAGATCTTTGCGAATCTCTTCATTCACAATGTCCTCGACCGCTTGAATTTGTTCAGGGGTCATTTTTTCTGGATGAGAAAAGTCGAATCGCAGACGCTCTTCAGTAATGTTTGAGCCGTGCTGAACCACGTGGTCGCCCAATACCTGGCGCAGCGCAGCGTACATTAAGTGAGTTGCTGTGTGGTATTTCTTGTGCTGTAACGTTTGGCCACCGAGTCCGCCCTTGAATGTACCCTTTGCTGCCGTCTGTGAACGAGCCCGCTGCTCGGCCATTTGAGCGTCAAATTCTTCACGCCATGTCTCAGAGAGATCGATATCTTGCCGAAAAGCTTCTTCGGTAGAAAGCTCGACCGGGAACCCGTAGGTGTCATAGAGCGTAAATATTTCGGTGCCCGTTAGTCCACCTTCCTTGCGCTTCAGCAGCTCTTTTAGGCCCTTGCGGAGCGTCTGACGAAACACCTTCTCCTCTTTTGCCAACACAGCAATTACCTCATCGCGCTGCGCTTTCACTTCTGGGTAATCGTCAACGTACATGTCAGCAATCACGGGGACAATTTCTTCAAAGAAGTTTTGTTCAATTCCTAAATCAAAGGCAAAGCGAATTGCTCGGCGAAGCAGGCGACGCATGACGTAGCCCTGTTCTTTGTTGGCGGGCTTGACGCCATCAACAGCCAGAAAGGCTGCGGCGCGAAGATGATCAGCAATCACACGCATGCTAGCGGTGTTCGATTCGTAGCTCTTGCCCGATAGCTGCTCTAATCTCTCGACAATTGGCCACAGAATACTAATCTTAAAGACATCTGGACTATCGATCCGAGCGGCGGCAATGCGCTCCAGACCACCACCGAAGTCGACGTTCTTCTTTTCAAGCGGCTCAAAGCTACCGTCTTCTCGACGACGGTACTGCATAAAGACCTGGTTACCAATCTCCATAAAGCGGCCGCTATCGCTGGCTGGATGTGCTAATCCGTACCCGTCGGCGTGGTTTTGTTCACCAAAGTCATAAAACACTTCGCTGTCAGGCCCACACGGATCACCGATAGGCGTCTTATCAAGTCCACCACCTCGCGACCACCAGTTTTCACCATCATCGTAAAAGAAGATCCGTTCACCGGGCTTAATGCCTCGTGCGTCTCCATCGGCCTGACTCCCAACTTCAACAATCTTAGCTTCGATGCCTTTTTCTTCAAACACCTTCTGCCAAATCGCAGCTGCTTCGTCATCGCGCGGGATGCCATGCGCCTCGTCACCAATAAAGGCGGTGACGTAAATCTTTGTCGGATCAAGCCCAACCACGTCTACTAAAAACTCAAAGAACCAGCGAATCTGCTGCTCTTTAAAATAATCGCCCATGCTCCAGTTACCCAACATCTCGAAGAACGTTGTGTGGCGATTGTCGCCAACATCTTCAATGTCCTGAGCTCGCAAACAAGTCTGGCTATCAACCAAGCGAACACCTTCGGGGTGAGTCTCACCTAATAAATACGGCAATAGCGGCTGCATACCGCTGCCGGTGAATAATGTCGTTGGGTCGTTATACGGCACTAATTTAGCGCGCGGAATAACGCTGTGGTCACGTGTTTTAAAAAAATCGAGGTAGGCGTTGCGGATATCTTGGGCATTCATATCCTTAATTGTACCAAGACTCAGTCTGGTTTCACAGAGAGAAAGCCGTCGTAGAGCTAGGCTGGGCTAACTGGAGAGATTGTCAGCGTTAGAGCCTGCGTCGTATTGCCGATACTATTCGTAGCCTCAATGGTAAAGTAGAACGTTCCAAACTCAGTCGGCGTACCGCTAATTTCACCAGTGGAAGCACCCAGCGTCACGCCCGCCGGAAGAGCTCCTGAACTCACACTAAAGGTAACCGGCTGGGTTCCGGTTGCAGCAACAGTAGCCTCGTATGGGAAATCCAGGTTTCCATCTGGCAGCGTTGTCGTGGTGATCGTCGGTGCTGTATCTTGTATTGGCCCAGCTTCGGCACAGTCCGGAATAGACTCACTCCACCAGCTTGCATCAACTCGTACACCCGTCTTACACTCTTCTCTCGCTTCATACACCACTTTTAGGGCGTATGCATTCCCCTCTTCGCCACCGCGTACATACTGATAATCTCCTGCGGTTCCCGTCTCGGCGGTGGGGTCACTCGGGAAAGTACTCAGGTACGGCGCGAGCGGCACGATCAGATTATTGGCCGAACAGGTGACACCATCAAAACTACATGCAGCAGGGAACTGACTATTGTCAGCATAGTATTTTTCTAACGCAATCTTTATCTCTGTGATACTGCTATCACGCTCAGCGTCGCGCGACCGTTCTTGAATCCCCTGATACGAAACAATCACAATGGATGCCAAGATACCAATCACGGTTATAACAACTAATAATTCTAAAATGGTGAATCCGCGCTGCCGTGTTGATGCCCAGAGTGTTTTCATGCTGCCTTTAGTTATACAGGCTTATGCGTATCCGCTCAAGCTTTGGTTGACTGAACAATGCCGCCGCCCAGACATACCACACCATCATAAATGACGATTGATTGCCCGGCAGTGACCGCCCGCTCTGGGTGCTCAAACGCGAGCTGAGCCGTGTCGCCTTCAAGGGTAAGCTGGGCAGCGGTAAGTGCCGCTCGGTGTCGTACGCGCACCTGATATGTGCCGGGGGTTGGTGTTTTGTTAATCCAGTGCACATCTGCCAACGAAACCTGCGATGGCCACAACGCGCCATCATTCAGGTCAGTCGTCACGTATACTTCATTTTTCTCCATATCTTTACCCACGACGTAATACGGCAATCCGCCGCCAACATCCAGCCCATGTCGCTGGCCAATCGTGTAGAAGATTGCGCCATCATGCTGGCCTAACACCTTGCCCGATCGAGTATCGATAATCGAACCGGCTTCTTGTTGTACGTATTCTGATAAAAACTCTCGGATGCCAATTTGGCCAACAAAACAAATACCCTGGCTATCTTTTTTGCCTGCCGTATAGAGGCCACGGTCTTTGGCCATCTGACGTACCGTCGGCTTGTCATATTCACCTAATGGAAAGAGTGTTTTCTCAAGTGCCTGGCGCGTGACCCGATACAAAAAGTACGTCTGATCCTTGTTTGCATCATGCGCCATTTGCAACTGACCATTTTCTACTCGTGCATAGTGACCAGTAGCAATCATATCTGCTCCCGCCTCAAGCGCTGCTTCCAAAAACAGCTTAAACTTCACTTCCTGGTTGCACATGATATCGGGGTTGGGCGTTCGCCCTCGTGTATACTCTTCGATCATGTAATCAACAACCTTATGGCGATATTCGGTCTCAAAATCAAACACAACAAAATCTATTCCCAGCTGCACGGCAACACGCTTTGCGTCAGCCAAATCATCGGCCCACGGGCATTTCATTCCAGGTAGGTCCTGAGTCCAGTTCTTCATATACACGCCGGTGACGTCGTAGCCCTGCTCTTTTAGCAATGCCGCCGTCAAGCTGGAATCAACGCCACCGCTCATACCAACAAAGACTTTGGTCATTCCACTGCCCCCTGAGCATAGAAAACACCGATTTTCACCACTTCACCAACCGCAAGCCACCAACCGCGTGGCGTGAGCCACCACCAGCCATTCCAGTCACCGTCGTTCAGTAATGGCCGATTGAGTATTTGTACGTCACCAGTACGCTTCTCAAATTCTAAGCTCGCTCGACGCTGATGATACCCCGAAGTCACCAACATCACTTCTCGAAAATTATTGTCAGCAAAAATCTCTTCGGTATTTGTTGCATTTTGTTCAGTGTTTTCTGAACGCTCTTCAGCGTAGATAACTCTTTCTGGTACACCGGCCTGCAGTGCTTGAAGTTTCATCGCCTCAGCATTACTTGGACCGGTCTTGTCTTGAGCCGCTCCCGAAAAGATAAGTGCGTCTGCCCAGCCAGCCTGGTACAATGCAATACCCTCGGCCGTTCTGTTCTGCGTATTGCCACCGCTGACGACGACAATTGCATCAACCGGAGAACACTGCCCCGTGCCAGCCGCTGGCACTTCGCCGCAGCCGATATAATCGTTCGGCTGCAAGTAGATGCTCAAGCCGATAATCAACGCTGCTAAGAATGCTGGAATCAGAAAAAGATATTTCATTACACTGCCGTCCGATCATATTCGCGTTGCACTTCTTCGGTGATAATCTCCGCTGCTCGCTCAATCGACTCCTGATCGTTAAGGTGCCCCAGCGTCAAGCGCAAGCTGCCATCAGCTATTTCTGGCGCCAACCCAATCGCATCCAGTACATGTGAACGTGTTCCTTTGTTAGCCGCACAAGCACTGCCCGTTGCCACAAGCACGCCGCGCGACTCTAACGCAAACAAGACGCGCTCGGCGTCAATATTAGGAAACGAAATATGCAAATGTCCTGCCAAGCGATGTTTCTGGTGCCCAGAAACCACCGCCTGCGGAAACGCGTCAATCAAATGACGCTGCAATCTGTCGCGTAACTCACCCAAACGCTCCACTTCATACTTACGGTGAGTAGCAGCAAGTTCAAGCGCTTTTGCAAAGCCAATCGTGCCAGCGACATTCTCGGTGCCGCTACGCAGCCCCCGCTCTTGACCGCCACCAACAATCTGAGGAGTTAGCTTCACAAGTGTTGACGCCCACAGTAGGCCTACCTGCTTTGGGCCATACGCTTTGGCGGCATTTAGTGTCAACATATCAACACCAAGGCGAGCAACCGCAATATCTATTTGCCCTACTCCTTGCGAAGCATCGCTATGAAGATAGATCGGCGTAGTGTCGCCATTCGCAATACGTCGCGCTCGCTCTTGTCGTACAACGGCGGCGATATCACGCAGTGGCTGGATAGTTCCTAATTCGTTATTCGCAAGCGCAATACTCACCAGCTGAGTTTCTTCAGTTATCGCAGCCTGGACCGCTTCTGGCGATATCATGCCGCGCTCATCGGCCGCAACCAAAGTGTGTGAACATCGTTCGGCGGCCCTTAGAACAGCGTGATGCTCTATGTTTGAAGCGACAACATGCCCCGAAACAGCGTGAAACGCAAGGTTAATCGACTCAGTAGCTCCAGCTGTCATAATAAGTTCATCTGGCTTGACCCCTAACGTGTGGGCAATCGTAGCTTTTGCAGCCTCGTATTCATGACGGACACTGATCGCCGGAGCATAGGGGGCCGATGGATTATAAAAAAGATCGGTTAAGTATGGCTGCATGGCCTGCAACACCTTCGGGTCAAGCGGGGTAGCAGCCGCATGGTCAAGAAAAATAGACGTGTCCTTCACTCTACTAAGTATACCAGCTAGGCGACGTCACGCTTATAAAGCTGACGCTCGATTTCTTCCCGATAGAGACCGATCATCACAAGTAAACGTTCTTCTTCGCCCATTTGTCCGGGATCACCATCGTGCAGTTGAACCGGACTGCCGTCGACCAGCTTCTCAATACCTTTTTCGCCCACTGTATACCGAGCGACCATCGGGCCCAAGGCGTCAACCGTTTCATAAAACCAATCCCCTTCGTGATACCAGAATCGATGTGATTTCTTGCCATTTGGCAGCGGTAAAAGACTGGCACCAATCTCACTTTCAGCATCAATCAGGCGTGTCATCAAAGGCGCGGGAGCACGATTAACAACAAAACGACGCGTCACAGATTCAAAGATGCGTGATAAGCGATAGCGAGGAATCGTAGTTTCATCAGCAGCGAGGCGCATCGCCTCAATCTCAAGGCCAGTCCTAACTGCCGTCTCGTAAAAACTCCGGTCGATAGCTTCTGCCGTAGTTTCATACTCAATACGCCCAGTAAATTCTGGGGCTAGCTGTTGAGCATGCTCAAGAGTAGTAGGAAGTTGATATTGTCCGTGCATAATTGAAAAAGCCACCTTGGTAACGTTTTCGTGAGCTGTTTGTATTCGTTAGATGCGCAAAAGTGCGCGGGCATTTGCTGTCGTTGCTTGGGCAACGGCGTCTACTGTAATACCTCTGCGGTTTGCATGGTACTCTGCAATGTTCTGCACAAATGCTGGCTCATTTACTTTACCACGAAAGGGGGTGGGCGTCAAGAATGGCGCGTCTGTTTCAAGCAATAGCCTATCGAGTGGCACAGCGTCAAACATTGCTTGTTGAGCTTCATCTTTTGTGAAGGTGGATATCCCATTCACCCCAATGTACAAGCCTCGCTCTATCGCTTTTTTCAGGTTCTCTTCCGAATCGGTAAAGCTGTGCAGCACCCCACGAATTCCCTCAAACCCATCAAAGATTGGCCAAAAGTCATCAAACGCATCACGGACATGAAAAATAATTGGCAAATCATGTTCCAAAGCCACCTCTACCTGAGCTTCAAGGGCCGCTATCTGCACTTCCTTGCTGCTGTGGTTGTAATAGTAGTCGAGCCCAATCTCACCAATTGCAACAATCTTCTTTGAAGTGCCCATAAACTGCTCGATGTCGTATCCATCCTTGGCATCATGCGGATGGACTCCGATAGAAGCGACTGCATCATCATGTGTTTCAGAAAAGGCGATTGCCTCGACGCTGCTATTCACACTTGTCCCAACACACACAAACTTTTCAACACCGGCTATTTTTGCCCGTTCCAGCGTTTGAGTGGTATCAAGTGGATAACTGGATTCATGAATATGGCAATGCGTATCAACAAACATGGGTTATGCCTTTGGAGCGTGCGGGTCAGCAGTGTGTAGGTATAGCTTCGGGAAAGACACGCCTTCATCCGGCTGCACCACACCCGAATCAAATAGTTTGTGGATCCGCTCTGCGGTCTGCGGCAGAAATGGCACCAGAAGGTCGCCAATTTGCAGTAATGCGCCAGCACAATGAGCTAAAATCTCAGCTAAATGAGGTTCGGCTTCGGCGTCCTTGCCAATCTCCTTTGCGACCTCCCATGGCTTAACGTTATCTATGTACTGATTCAGGCTTCGAACCATATTCCACACTTCGTCCATCGCCTTGTTGAACTCAAGCTTCTCCATTGACTCATGATACAAAGACATATCATGTTCTGCTTGTTCAGATTCGCCAATAACACCTGCTTGATATTTAACAATCATGCTCACCACGCGCTGAATCAAATTGCCCAAATCATTCGCAAGCTCACCATTATAGGCTGCTTCAAATTTCTCCCAGGTAAAGTCTCCGTCGTCCAGCGTAGGGATGTGTCGAGAGAAATAATAGCGGAAGGCATCAATGCCATACTCGTTAATGATCTGCACAGGATCAACCACATTACCGACTGATTTGCTCATTTTGGCACCACCGACGATGACATGCCCGTGGACAAGCAGTCGCTTTGGCAACTGAAGGCCAAGACCTAGCAAAATTGCTGGCCAAATTCCGGCATGAAAACGCAAGATATCTTTGCCAATCACCTGAACATCTGCCGGCCAGTATTCTTGCCACCCTTCACGGTCAGGATAACCAAGGACCGTAATATAGTTAGATAGAGCGTCGAGCCACACATACATTACTTGATCAGGATCATTCGGCACAGGCACACCCCAGCTCAAGCTCTTTCGCGGGCGAGAGATGCTGACGTCCTGCACGCCATCCTTTATGAGTTCCAAAAACTCTTTTTTTCGATACTCTGGCACAATCTGCATCGTACCGTCCTGGATTGCTGTACGGATCTGATCAGTAAACGCGCTGGCTTTTAGGTAATAATTTTCTTCCTGAACACGCTCGAATGGCTTCTGGTGATCCGGGCAATTACCGCCAAATCCTTGAACTTCTTTATCAGTAAAGAATGCTTCGTGGCCGACACAATACCAGCCGTCATAGGTGCTTTTGTAGATATATGGCTGCAATTTTTGCCAGATATATTGTACTGCCGAAATATGGTGTGGGTCGGTTGTCCGGATAAAGTCAGTTGAACTTGCAGCCAGCTGAGCCATCAGGTTCTTAAAATTAAGATGGTACGTATCCACGTAGGCCTGAGGAGTAATACCTTCTTCGGCCGCTTTTTGACTTATCTTGTTACCATGCTCATCAGTGCCGAGCTGGAAGCGCACTTCATGACCCTGCTGCTTCTGATAACGCGTCCAAATATCAGCAAGCAGAAAATCGAGTGCATTTCCAATGTGCGGCGTGCCGTTCACGTAAGGAATAGCGGATGCAATATAGAGTTTTTTAGTATCCATTTATGACTATTGTAACAGATACCAGCTGCTACTCACCAAACTGGCCGGTGTAGATAGGCCCACCAAGTAGCCCGACGACAATGCTTGATCCATTACTTGATGACGCCAGCGCACCGTTACATACCGTCTCAACAAAGTCATGCTCTACCCACGCCGCTCCAGCGTCTATACTCGTGAACAGTGACACCGTACCACCAGTTCGAGCTGACGCGGCGAGTTTACTGCCATCACTTGAGGCGGTGAGTCCGTTACAATAGCCGAAGCCAACTGTCGTATCAGTCCACGTTGCCCCCGCGTCTGCCGACACAAGAATGCTTCCGTTTTGCGGGTAGACGGCAATGTTCTGACCGTCGTCAGAAATAGTAATATCGCCCCAGCTGCTTGTCCCCGCCTGAGTCAACGCAGACCAGCTTGCACCGCCGTCATCCGAGTAGTGAATATTACCCCCGTTGCGCGACCCTGCCACAAACGTGCCATCGGTACTCGTTGCAAGGGATATCCACGAAGAACCAGCAAACGGCACGCTCATCTGCGACCAGCTTGCACCGCCATTAGTCGACTTGTAAATGTATATCGTTCCGGCATAGATAGTTGAGCCATCACCGGAAACAGTGACCGACTCCCAGTAATTTGGGCTTCCGCCAAGAGTCCACGTATCTCCGCTATCGGTCGATACAGACACTTGTCCGTAGAATGATGCGGCAATAACAGCTCCATCATCCGACATCGATATGTCGGTCCAGCTTCGGGCTCCCGAAGCAGTCTTCTCCTCCCAAGTTGCACCACCATCTGATGATGTGTATATGTAACCGTCACTAACGGCAGCAGCAATGAAAGTGCCATCACTCGACATTGCAGCCGCTGCCCAATCCCGTTCGCCAGCCGCGGTGCGCTCCGTAAACGTGAGGGTGTCAAAAGAAGGCCCAGGCACGTCTGCGAGCGCTGCACTCGATGGGCTTAATGTGTCGCAGGCCCCGTCGCTCGACTCTTTTACGAGCGCTTGCTGCAGGGTTGGATGGTTTGAGGCAGGGTTAAAACCTCGAATACAGTAGTCAACGTTATTCGCCACAACATCTATAACGTTGCCCGAAGAAGGGGTGAAGCCTAGGTCCACGTCAATACCGTCTGGTGAGTACCAGGCCTTGCCGCCTGTTTGATTATCGAGCGCGTAATCAGTTTGCAAGGTCGCCACTTTCTCTAAATCAGATAAAATTGCGTTATCATTTGCGCGCTGTGTCACCCCGTTATACGCAACGACTGTAATAACGGCCAAAATGCCGATCACCGTGATGACAATAATAAGTTCAGTTATCGTGAAAGCGGCATTTTTTAGATGTTTCATGTTGGTGTTAGTGTAGCATAAGCGCTATAGGTCGACAATTTGCACAATCGAGCGCCACTCTTCAATAGAAAGATCCTCGGCGCGGCGATTTGCGTCAATACCTTTTTCTGCCAAAAAGCCGTCGACTCGCGCCTTTGAGAGATGAAGGCTCGCCGACAAACTGCTTCGCAGTTTCTTGCGTTTTGAGGAGAATCCCGCCTTCACCACCTGGAATAAAGCTGCCTCCTGATCGGGTGAAACAAGTGGCTGGGCACGAGTTTTCAAGACCACTACCTGACTATCAACTTTTGGTGGTGGCGTAAAGTACTCGGCCGGGACAATCACATCCAATGTTACCTCCGCATATATCTGAGCGCTGACCGCCAAAATGCTCATATCTCCCGGCTGCGCTGCCAACTTTTGGGCGACCTCTTTTTGAATCAGCAACACTGTCGTCTTCGGCTTATTCTTAGCTGTCATCAAATACTTAATAATTTTTGAGGTGATGTAGTAGGGGACGTTCGCAACGACAACATAGTGAGCTGGGAGCACCGATAGATCAAACTCTAAAATGTCTTTATGCACCACTTCCAGGGATGTGCCCGGAAACTGTCCGGGTAGTTTTTTTGCGAGGTCACCATCCAGCTCAACCGCGACCACCTTCTTGGCTCGACTCAACAAAGCACTCGTCAGTGTCCCGAGGCCTGGACCAATCTCCAGCACAGTATCATTTTCGCCGATTTCCGCTGCATCAGCGATGCTTCCTAGCACCTGCCTATCTTGCAGCCAGTGTTGCCCAAGAGATTTCTTTGGTCCAGCCATCATCTAGTACCAGCTATTTCGAAGCCAGAAACTGTGCGCTTCCGACCAACCGCCGTACCGACCGTTCACGTAATTATTCATCCAGTTCAGTGCGTTGACAGGATCATTCCACTGGCCAGGGATCTTTGTACACGGGAGTGCCTGCGCCAGTCCACAGGCCCCAGATGAAGGATTCAGTGCGTCGGGATTCCAGCTACTTTCTTTTTGAACCATAAAGTCAGCGTAGCCCCAGCTCTCTACTGGGATATTCGAGGCCGCCAGCCACTGTGTCTTCGTACCGCCACCGGTATATGGAATAACTACTGGCTTTACTCCTACGACGACGACCTGCTGGACTGGCGCCTTAGTGGTAATAGAGGCGATCTCTTTACGCGCCTTCTCTACGCCGTTCTCAATAACAATCTCATATGTCACCTGGCGAAGGCCGGGCACACCTTCAGTTCGGATCTCTTCGTAGCCTACAACGCGATCACCATCTTGGATCTCTCTGACGTCGAACGCGACCTTCTCATCCACCGTGACTGTTTGCTTGCCTTCACGCCACACTCGCAGGTCCATCCCGTCAACGATTGGCGCGCTCAGCGACACTGAAGTACGCCCGTTCTCACCAAGCTCAATCGACTTCTCTTCGAGCAGTTCCGCCACCGTCTCGCCCTGCGTTCGCAGCTCGGTCATCGACCCGTATAAATCAACATTCACCAGTACTGCTCGGTCAATAGTGACGGCCAAACCTGCGCCATCACCAATAAAGTCACGTGAGCGCTCAAAGATCGGGATATCTTCTTTGTACAACTTAATATCTGCATTCTGCACAATCTGCTCAGCGGTTTGATGCGCCGTAATAATCTTGGATCGAATAGGGCCGTCAATAACCGTGACTGGTCGTGCTCGATAGATGTTCACACTGTACTCTCGCGCGACTAGCTTCTCGTCAAGGCTTGGCTCAACAATGTCATGATTGTCGACAACAATACCCGACTCGGCTAAGGCATCAGCAATCGTCTCAGCCTCGGTCAAGACAACCTTCTCGACATCACGATCGTAAATAGTGACGAGTCGCCCTTCACCTTCAACGGCTCGAGCGGTTGTCATATTCAGAAATAGTACTACGCCAGCAAGAATAACCAGAGCGGTAGCAATGCTGACGCTCAGAACAGTAGTAGATTGACGAATATTAATTCTCATTAATTGTGTGGGGCACCATCTTCATTGCTAGATTCATTATAGCACCCAGACATTAAATTACTATTACGCCTTCTCGAGTCGAGCGTACTCCGCATTCAGCTTTTTTGTCTGGCCGGAAGTAAACTGAACTGTCACTGCCATACCATCAACATCAACTATTTCACCCACGCCAAACATCGCCGAGCGAACTTTTTCGCCAACCTCAAATCCAAGTTCATCACTATAAAATGGCTCGTCAGCACGCGCACCGAGCATCTGCGGCTCAGGGTTAGAGGCGGCAACTTGATCGCCCATGTCAGTAATAAAGCGTGACATTGGGTTGTAACTTCGTTGGCCAAATTGAAGTCGGCTATAGGCGTAAGTAATGTGCAGCTCCTCTCGGGCGCGTGTCATTCCGACGTAACACAGGCGGCGCTCCTCTTCGAGCTCGGCCGGACTGGCTTCGAAAACGCGTGAGTGAGGCATAATACCCTCCTCCATGCCTACAATAAATACAACAGGAAACTCCAACCCCTTTGCGGCATGCAGAGTCATCAAGGTAACTTTTTGCCCCTCCGCACTCGCATCCATCGAAGACATCAGCGCGACTTCTTCAAGAAAGTCCGGGAGCGATGCGTAATTTTGCGCATCAGACAGTAAAGCACCAAGGTTTGCTTCGCGATCTTCAGATTGTGGTGAGCCATCTTGAATAAATGCCTGATAGCCCGTCTTCACCATCACCTGGCCAATGAGTTCGGCGGGCGAACTTGTCTCAAGCTGTGCGGACAGTCCTCGTAAAATTGCGCCAAGCGCCCCCATGCTCTGACGAGCTTTTCCAGTTATTACCCCAGCGTCACCGACTCGCTCCAGGGCGGTCAAAATATCAAGCTCTTGGTTTGACTGCCAATTCAAAAACTTCTCGAGACTAGTGGCCCCAATACCTCGCCCCGGTACGTTTGCAATCCGGCTAAAGCTCATCCGGTCGTTCGGCTGATACAGTAGGCGCAAATACGCTACGACATCTTTTACTTCCTTGCGATCGTAAAAACGCACTCCGCCAATGATTTGATACGGAACACGCATCTGTAAAAACGCTCGCTCTAGCGTATAGCTCTGAGCGTTCGTCCGATAGAGGACAGCGAAATCAGAATACTGACGGGCACCAAGAGATACGTGGGAAGAAATCCGCTCCGCTACCAGCCGCGCCTCTTCCGCCTCATCGTAGACACCATGCACACTGACCGGACTGCCCGATCCTTCTGCCGTCCAAAGCTTTTTGTCTGTGCGCTGAGTATTTTTCGTGATAACGTTATTTGCTGCTTCAAGGATGTTAGCAGTGCTACGATAGTTTTGCTCTAGTTTTACAACTTTTGCACCAGGGAAATCACGTTCAAAATTAAGAATGTTCGTAAAGTCTGCTCCGCGCCAGCTGTAAATCGACTGCCAGTCGTCACCTACCACGCAAATATTCTGCTGCTCGTTAACTAAAAGTTTAATCAAATGGTACTGTGCAGCGTTTGTATCCTGATACTCATCGATCATAATATGCTTAAAATGCGATCGCCATTTGTCACGAATCTCTTTTGAGTCACGGATTAATCGGACCCCTTCAAGTAACAAATCGTCAAAATCGAGTGCTCCGGCATCCTTACGCAACTTTTCGTATCGTTTATAAATCGCTGCCACTGTCTTTTGAAAAGGGTAACGAGCACTCGCCTCAAACTCCTCTGGGTCGTGCATCTGGTTTTTGGCATTTGATATTGCTGCGCTAACTTGCGATGCCTTCACCTCCCTATCAGTAATCGCTAGCTGCTTCATCACTTGCTTGACGAGTGCCCGGCGGTCGTCTTCGTCGTAAATGACAAAATTACGCTGAATGCCAATCGCATGACCGTCCATCCGCAGTAATCGCACACAAATACTGTGAAACGTCCCCATCCAGGGCATAAAATCACGTCGATCACCCGATTCGCCCAACAGCTGCGCCAATCGATGCCGCATCTCTTTGGCTGCCTTATTGGTAAACGTAACCGCCAAGATCTGGCTTGGCCAGACACTTTCGTGCGCGATAAGATGCGCCACTCGATGCGTCAGTGTCTTTGTTTTTCCACTTCCCGCTCCCGCCAAAATTAAGAGCGGCCCAGTTGCAGTCTGGACCGCCTCAGCTTGAGCCGGATTTAAACCCTCGAGAACATTCATTCTATCTATTATAACAGCGGAAGCACAAAGAAGTACATCGCTGCGCCCAAACCGCCACCCAAGAGAATCAGGCCGATAATCCACACGATCACCAACACACTAGACTGCTTCTTTGCAGGGTGAGCCAATGGTTTGTGGTATGATTCGGTGTCATAAATTGCGCCGGATGGCTGCTCGGTAGTGCTTGGTTGCTCTTTATATTGCTGTGTAATTTCTGTTGGGACAGACGAAGCTTCCGGCTCGGTGTCGGCTTGTTTCGTGCCTCCCACTAATGCTTCTTCTGACATGTCTAACGCCGAAACATCAACAGCGCCAGCTTCAGCAATTAGTTGAGGTGTCTCTGCGGGAGCTTCGGAAGCCGGTTCTGATTCTGGCTTTGACTCTGCGTCGAGTGGCTTCGGCTCTTCGGAAGCCTTTTCGCTCGAGAAAGCACCAAGTGGACGCTTCTCTATCTTCTCGGTATTCATGAATGGGGAGCCTTGAGACTCTGAGTCGGACTCAGTCTTTGTGCTCTCAGCCATATCAAGCGGATCAGGCCACTGGAAAGAACTTCCTTGTGTCGACGGAGCCTCTTCTACTTTTTCATCAGCAACAGGCGTGCTTGCGGGACGAGGCGGAACTTCAAGTGGACGTGACTGGGTGGAACCACCGCCCGAACGCATGTCCGACGAAGGATGCACTACATCCATAAATCGGCCACTGCTCCGTCGGGCAGCCGGAGAGGCAGAGGCAGGAGGAGTTGGCACAGGAGCAGGAGTGGAGGGAGCTGGGGCAGGTGCTGGAGCTTCCGCCGTAGCAGCAGGAGTCTTTACGGCATCAGGGCCGAGCGCCGAACTTACGGCGCGATCCAGCTCTTCGAAATCAATATCATTCACCGTTTTGTCTCCTACTTACTTTCTTTATTACTAATAAATGCTTTTTCAACAATGCCCGCAAACGCCTCGGCATCAAGGCTTGCGCCGCCTACCAACAATCCGTCAACGTCATCCAGCGCCAGGTAATCGGCAGCACTGTCATTGGTCACACTTCCGCCGTAAAGCACTTGGACTTCCTGGGCAGCCTTTGCCCCGTACAGGTGCTTCAATTGGCTGCGGATTGCTTTCACAGCCTGCTTGACGTCCGCTGTTGACGCATTCTTGCCAGTGCCAATCGCCCATACCGGCTCGTAGGCGATAACAATCTCAGGCAGCTCTTCGCTGGTAATATTTGCTAAGCCGCCAATCAACTGATCGTGAATAATGTCATTCGTTTCACCGATTGCACGCTCGCTGGCCGTTTCACCAACGCACAGCACAGGTCGAATGTGATTTCGGATCGCTGCTTGCACCTTGGCACGTGTATCTTTATCCGTTTCATGAAAAACATGGCGCCGCTCGGAATGTCCGACAAGGCCATACTGCACAACACCGCGCAGCTGTGTCGCCGACACTTCACCGGTAAATGCGCCGTGATCGCGCCAGTAAAAGTTTTGCGCCGCGAGCTTGAATTGGCGGTAATTTACCTGAAGACTGAGTGTCTGGAGGGCAAGAGTAGTGGGGGCAAGAACAATCTCAACAGATCGATGAGCCTTCACCTTTTTTGCAAGTTTATGCACAAATAAGCTTGCCTCGTGGACACCGAGGTTCATCTTCCAGTTACCAATGATGATTTTTTTGTCTCTAGCCATGATTACCACTTATGCTTAATTACTGTTAAGTGTAGCTTATTTACGTGCATTCAGCAAACTCTCTATCCCTGGTAGCTTTTTGCCAGACATCAATTCTAGGCTCGCACCGCCTCCGGTTGAAATATGGCTAAAGCTTGCTCCTTCGTGACCATCCCACTTCAACACAAAGTCGGCTGTGTCTCCTCCGCCAATAATAGAGGTTGTTTGCGGCTGGGTCGCAAGTGCTAGCGCCAAGCGTGCCGAGCCGTGCGAGAATGCAGCGTACTCGGCAATACCCATTGTGCCATTCCAGATGACCGTTTTTGCATCAGCTACCTCATCAGCCATTCGCTGGATCGAAGCATCGCCAATATCCAACGAGATGTCGTCAGAAGCGATAGAATCCACCGCAACAACACGTCGCCGAGCAGAATTAGAGAGCTCCTTAGCAACCGCGACGTCAGTCGGTAAAACTATAAAATCATCAACCGCTTCGCCAACTTTTTCACGCGCAGCGGCGTAAATGGCGTCGAGCACTTCCTCTTGCCCTATTTCGCATTTACTTAAGCCCATTGCACGCCCCTTGTAGGCCAAAAAAGTGTTCGCCATCGCTCCACCAACAATAATCTTGTCAGCAACGTTGACGAGCTTTTCAATAACAGTAATTTTATCGCTAATTTTTGCCCCGCCCAATACAGCCACCAGCGGTCTCGCTGGATGTTCCATGGCACCTGTAATTGTCTGGTATTCACGCTCGATAAGCAGCCCGGCGACACTGGGGATATGGTTCGTGATGGCATCTGTGCTGGCATGCGCTCGATGGACAACACCAAACCCGTCTTGCACAAAGTACCGAGACCCGCTCGCCTTAGCGAGTTTAGCCGCAAATGCATCATCATTTGCCTCTTCCTCTTTGTAGAAACGGAGGTTCTCAAGTAAAACAATTGACCCGGCAGGTGCCTGCTTCACACCCTGCAGCGCAACATCTCCGATACAATCCTCAACAAACGTTACTGGCGCACCAATAAGCTCCTGTAGGCGCGCTGCAACGGGCGCCAAACTCTGACTTTTATCATGGCCTTCAGGGCGCCCAAGGTGACTTATAATAACGATCTTACAGTGGTGATCCAGTAAGTATTGCAACGTTGGCAAGCTCGCCTTGATGCGCAAGTCGTCACGTATATCACCTTTTTTGTTCAAAGGGACGTTGTAGTCGGCGCGTACCAACACGGTTTTGTGATCGATTGGCACGTCCCGAATTGTCAGTTTAAAGAAGCCCACGCTCTACTACCCACCTTGCTATCTTGTATTAGTTTTATTCTAACACGCGTACTTTGATCGTGTCAGTCATTCCGATAATGCCAGGCTGATTGCCGCTGACAATAATGACGGTAGTTGCGCCATCGCCAAAGTAGCCGTCTTTCTTCAGCTCCTGAGCAAGTTCAAAGCCAGCTTCGTCACTATCGGGACGAACGTAACTTCGGTTCGCATAGCTCAGCGCCAACTGCTGCGCGGATCGATCTTCGCTGGTGACGCTGATGATAGGCAGGTTTGGCCGATGCGCCGCAATGGTCGCAGCAGTAGCTCCAGACTTCGTTTCGGCAATAATAGCGGAGGCCTTTAATTCTTCAGCGAGCTTCACTGTTGTCGTACTAATGGCGTCTAGCTTTTTACTTTTAATCAGATTGTAATCATTAATCGGAGCAACCGGTGCATGTTCCTGGGTATACAGAATCACTTTCTTCATGGCCATCACCGCTTCTAGGGGGTAGTTTCCAGCTGCCGTTTCCTCGGAAAGCATGACTGCGTCGACACCTTGAATCACCGCGTTTGCAATGTCGCTCACTTCGGCGCGGGTCGGCTCAGGAGCGTCTGTCATGCTCGCCATCATTTGAGTAGCGACAATGCTCAGTTTTCCGTGACGACGGCATAGTGCAAGCAGTCGACGCTGAACAATTGGAACAATCTCGGCTCCCGCCTCAACCGCCAAATCACCACGCGCCACCATAATTCCATCAGTTGCTTTCACAATTTCTTCCAAGACGTCGTCTTTAATGGCGGCCTTCGTTTCAATTTTGGCAATAATCTGAGCTTCAGAACCGCCTTCAACCAATAGTTGGCGCAGGTTGTGAATGTCGTCGGGGCTCTGGACGAAGCTAAGAGCAACGTAATCAATATCTTGCCCGAGGCCATATTCTATGTCTTCCAAATCTTTCGGGGTCAAAATATCACCCCCAAAGTCAGTATCGGGAAGGTTGATACCTTTCTTGCTCATCAAGGTACCGCTGTTCTCGACGCGCAACTTAATGGCAGTATCGGAGGGGATGTCGATCACGGTTGTGCGAACCTTGCCATCAAAAATATAGACAGGCTCGCCAATTTTCACTTTATCTGAAAGATTGTACTGAACTGGCAGCACCATGCCATTGTGTTCGGCGGCATGATCAAGAATAATTTCATCACCTTTTTGCACTTCGATGTTCTCGTTCAACATTCCAAGACGAATCTTTGGCCCCTGTAAGTCCTGTAGAATCGCTACTGGCTTACCGGCTTTTTTACTCGCCTCACGAATCCATTGAATTTGCTGAGTTCGCTCATCATTTGAGCCGTGGCTAAAGTTAAGGCGAAGGCCGTTTACCCCTGAGTCGATCAGCTGCTGAATCATTTCTGGGCTACTCGTTGCTGGGCCGACTGTTGCAAGGATTTTTGTTCGTTTAAAGATGATTGCCATATGAAATATTCTTCCCTGGTTATGTTCTTAAATACTGCTTCACAAAATCGCTTGGTGATCTCACGGAGAATCGAACTCCGATTGCCAGGATGAAAACCTGGTGTCCTAACCGTTAGACGATGAGACCAACAAACCGCTCTGTCAAGCAGCGTATCTTTGATACTCGAGCATTATAGCAAAAAAATAACCTCTTGGATAGAGGGTCATAGAGGTCAAAGTTGTGTTGCCCGTCGAGGGCCGCGGCTTGTAGCCGCGGACCCTCGACGGTGTGAGCCAGTCCTGATCAGAGACTAGCTCCTCGGTACCTCGATCTCGACGGGGCAGGGGTAGGTCCCCGCGAGAGAGATGTTGGCCGGGTCATCCGGCCTGGACACTACGTCCATATCGGCTTCCTGTCGGTGTGAAGCCGCATCGCGCGAAGTCGCGCCGCCCTGTCTGCCTGATCTCGGACCGCTTCAGCGCCGACACTCCTGCACATACCTACTAGGTCTTGAGCCCTGAGCGGGCTCTCGACCATGAAGAAGAACAGGACCTCGCCTTTCTCCGCAGGACTCGACAGGTCACTGCAGACGCGCTGGACGAAAGCCGCCGTGGGCTCTCCTCCTTCGAGCTCGCCCAGATGACTCTCGATGACCTCCATCACACGAGTCGACACGTCTGCGTCGTCTTTTGACAGGAGGACCCTTCTGAACTTCGTCATGCTGCGACCGCCGCTCGCGCGTCGTTCCGGTAGACAGGTGCCGTGTTGCTCGTGGCTCCACGGCGGGCCTTCTGCCGACGCTTGTTGAGCTCGTGCCGCTCGTTGTCGAACAGCGTACGAACTCCTCCCTCCTCGTCGGGCACCAGCAAAGACTCCTTGCGCGCGCCGCGGATGAGCCGCTTCGCGCACGATGAACTCAGAGCGGCGCCTTCTCCATCGAAGTAGTCGCAGAGCTCACGAGCTTGCTCGTTCAGGTTTTGGCCCTTGAGAACGCGATCTTCTTGCTGCAAAAACAGCTCCCAGATCTCGTCCTGTACTTGCATAAGTGTCAAGGTGTGCCTTTCTCTAGAATACGGGTAGCTTACGCCACCATAGCCCAATCGACGGATGTCAATTGTACCCAACTATACCTTGCGGCCGTATCTGAAGATTTATACACCCCTTGACAAAATATGTCAAATATTGTTGCATATAGCGTATTTTACCGCATCAGACACGCTACATCTGGACATCAACACTTCTCAGACGTCCATCAGGGTCGTTCCACAAAAAGCTTGTGCTTTCGCCATATTTATTATGCTATCTATTGACAATTTAAGCATTTTGTGATAGATTGAGAACATCATTCACGGGTGAGGTGTGAGAACCCTACCAAGGTGAGGAGGTCGTTAACAAGTCAGATCATTACAGTGCATGTCCTGCACTGAATGCTATAGATTCTTTCTCCTTGCGGAGCAGCTTGTTGGTCAACCCTTCACGGTTCACTAACAAGCTGCTCCCAAACCCCGGGGACAGCTGCTGCGGAAACGCAATTCATATTGCGCATCCGCGCATACCATCCCAGGGGAGAATAAGGAGAATCATGACCACCTACAACCGCACTAACCTCAAGGCTGGTATCGACGCTCTCGAGCTGAAGGCCAACCAGAAGGCACGCGCCGACAAAGCGCGCAGCGTCTATGGCGTCCAGATCGATGGAGGAACCCCTCACCGACAGGCCATCGACAACGCTCTCAAGAGCGCCGTCGCCGGCTTGAAGGACGAGAAACCCCTCCTTCGCAAGGCACGAGCAGCCGCCGGAACTTCGGTGACCTCTCGGGTCAAAGCTGTCAAGGAAAACGTGAACGACATGCTGCCGGCTTCCTCCAAGAAGCCTAAGCGGTCCAAGCGTGAGCGACAGCACAAACACTGGTCGTTCTACGAGGGAGCCTACGGCGCCTTCGTGCTGACCGGTGCTGTCCTCTTCGTGATCTTCGCGTGGACCCTGGCACTGCCGTGGAACTTCGAGATCAAGGAGGAGATCGGCGTGGGCTGGGGAACCTCTACGGGTTTCCTGTTCTTCATCGGACTCACCATCATCGGAAGCCAAGCTGGTCGACTGATCATCAACGGCATCCGACGGAAGCACGGCTACGTCACAACCGACTCAACACAACCCGCCTAAGGAGGCACCATGAAGCCATCAATCATGGGACCGGTGATATGGATTATCATCGGCGCCCTGTTGGTCGTCGCGGCTATCCTGCTTCCCTTCGGTGGGAACGTGGATAGCCAGGAAGAGGCATTGCCCGATCCTGACCCGTCGCCGTCCGAGACGGCGACTCCGGAGCCTGACATCTGCGACCCGCTGTTTCAGCAGGTCGAAGTCAGCAACGAAATGAATCGAGCCGACGCTCACTTCAGTGACGTCGTCGACGAAGCGCTTGAACGCCCTGGATCACTGAACGACAATAGTCGTGATGCGCTCCTGGAACGTTCTGCGCAGAACGGCTTCCTTCTCTCCCAGTGGACTTCTGCCTTCGGGCTTCACGAAGACCCCAACAACTGGGAGGGACTGGTCGAAGACGACTGTCTGTCCGAAGAGGGCCAACGACTGCACGCGCAGTTCGAGGGTGCTCTGAAGATGAACGGAACGACGATCGAGATCGGAGAAGCTCCCAGCGATGGGACCAACTCCGGAGTCGAAGACGGCATCTACGGTGTAGCCGATCAGCCGGGGATCTCCGGCGATCGGACGGCGATCCAGATCACCCTTCCTGACGGGACGGTGGTATGGATCATGGTACGCTGCGGCAACGTAGTGTACCCTGGTGAACCTCCGGGAAATCTCCCGAAGGTAGCAACCGACGACGTGGGGGCCAACCCCGACGTCGATGATTTCTATCAAGATGGCCAGAGCTCTTCGGAGCACCACACCATCTCGAACGGCGACGGCGCAAGCGTCGCTAACGGGAATCAAGGCACCGAAGCCGACGTCGAAGCTGACCGCAAGGCAGCCGAAGCGAAGGCAGCCGAGGAAGCCGCCAAGAAAGAAGCTGACCGCAAGGCAGCCGAAGCTGAAGCCGAAGAGAGCGGAGGTGGTATCGTCAACGATACCGACGACAAGACGGTAGCAGAAAAGCCCGTACCGGGCTGGTAAGCTTCCGTCGAGGACGGTTGGGGCGTGTTGCAATACGCGACGCGCCCCTCCCGACCCTCACCTATAGCAAGTCCAAGGAGTCTTACTCCTGCCTGAGCGTTTATTCGTTCGCAGTTTGAGTTTGACTCCTTGTGAGTCACCCTGCTTAACAAGTAAGCGACTCGGACATGCACGTGTAAACCCTACACTTTATGTAATGATTTGATTTGTTAAGCAGTTAACAACCTGGCAACAATGTATAGTTCAATTTTGATATTTAATTTGATTCAATCCTGCGAGATGAATCAAGAAACGGAGAACAATAATGAGTACACTAACTTCACTCATCCGACGTGCTCCCAAGCGATTTTCTGCTGCCATCTTAACAATTGCTGCTGCAATTATTATCCCGGCTGCCGTACTTGCATGGGGACCAGACCGCCCAACGTACACCATCGAGCAACCGGCTGACCATGTCACCTTTAACTCGATCACTAACAACCCTAACTATGGCGACGAACGAAACTTCGTTACCATCAAGGACAACGCGAATACCGGACAAGGTAACTGGAAAGACGAAATTACCGTCGAGAATAACAAAGAGTACACCGTCCGAATGTACGTACACAACAACGCTGCCGAAAACTTAAACTTGGTAGCAGAAGATGTAACGTCACGTTTTAACGTTCCGTCCTACGAAGCAAAGCGCATCCAAATTGACGGATTCCTTTCATCTTCGAATGCGACTCCTGGCACCGTTTTTGATCAAGCTGTTTTTAGCAGCGACAAAAACTTTAGCCTCGACTACAAAGAAGGTTCAGCAAAATACATCAACAACGTATTCACAGCCGGAACACCACTTCCTGATTCTGTTATCGGATCCGGTGCAACACTTGGATACGATGAAATGAACGGTGAGATTCCCGGATGCTTCAAATACACCGGCTATGTCGTCTTTACTGTTAAGGCCGTCACAAGCGACTTCAACATCGAGAAAACTGTTCGTATGAACGACGCCGAAGACAAAACCTTCAAAGAAAATGTAAATGCACAGCCTGGCGACAAAGTTGACTACCAAATCTACTTCAAGAACACAGGTGGTACACAGCTAAAAGGTGTTGTCATTAAAGACACCCTCCCTGCTGGCATTAGCTACGTCCCTGGGACTACCTACCTGCACACCTCTGACGGCACCCAAAAGGTCGCTGACGGAATTACTGAAGGTGGTATTGGAATCGGTGGATTCATGCCGAACGGTGATGCGTACATCAAGTTCACCGCTCAGGTAAAAGCGAATGACAAGCTTCCTGTATGTGGCCCAAATACTCTAAAGAACGTTGCCAAAGCAACGACAGGTGTCGGTACCAAGGAAGATGACGCTGACGTCACAGTCAACAAAGAATGTGAACCAGGCAAGATCAACGTCTGTGAATTAAAGACAGACAAGATCATCACGATTGATGAAGCTGACTTTGATAGCTCAAAGCACTCAAAAGATCTTGATGACTGTAAAGAGCTGCCACCAGAGCTTCCAAAGACTGGTCCAGCTGAAAGCATTGTTGCCATCCTTGGACTTGGCGCCCTGATTGCGAGCATCGCGTACTACGTTGCAAGCCGTCGAGCACTTGTCTAAGCAAGAGTCTGACCGCTCACCTATCTTTTAAGTAAGATTTCTGAAGTGATTCAGGCGAATAGCCCCCGTATTTTCGGGGGCTATTTTTGTTTTTGGTATAATACAAACAATGGCCAACAAACAAAAGAAGAAACGCAACAAAGTCTACCGCGGCGCCGATGCTGCCCTTGACCGTCCTGTCGTGACAAAAATCACCGCCGCCAACCGTTCAAAGCTGGGTCAGTGGTGGTTTGATCACAAGCGTATCGCGAAGCCTATCTTGATTATCTCCGCGATTGTTATCGCACTTGTCTGGCTGATCGCCGAGTTAATTCGTATCGCTGCTGGCGCGTAATTTCTCAATAGGCAGCCGAAACCCAAACGTACTGCCCTTATTTTCGGTTGAGGAAAAGATAATTTCGCCCTCGTGAGCGTCAATCACCTTTTTTGCCAAGAATAGCCCCACACCAGTTCCATCTGGTCGTTGCTGACGAGCGTTTGTTGCCCGGAAGAACTTATTAAACAGCCGCTCCTGCTGTTCTTTTGGTACGCCGATTCCCGTATCCTTTACCTTAAACTCTACCCAATCGCCGTTCACCTTCAGGCTAACAGTGATCTTTGACGATTCCTTCGAGTAGTAGATTGCATTATCTGCAAAGTTCATAATCACCTGTTGGATTTTATTCTCATCAAGATCAAGCAGGGGAATGTTCGTAGGCTTTTTGTAGACGAACGTCAAATCACGCGAAGACGCATTGGACTCCAGGGCCTCCAACTCACTCTCCACCAACTTTGCTAAATCTACTGGATGCTTATCAATCACAAACTTGCCCGTCTGCAAGCGTGACACATTCAAGAAATCGCCGATCAACCGGACCATCCGCTCACTACTGATAAACGCTTCCTCCAAGAGGTGTGCCTGATCTTTACTGACCTTGCCGACGTCGCCCTCCATGATCATACTGATATATCCTTTAATACTCGTTAACGGCGTGCGCAATTGGTGACTTGCCATACTAATAAATTCATCCTTGGCTTCGTCCAACTTTTGCAGTTCAGCGTTGCTTCGGCGCAGCTCCTTGGTGGCAGCCGAGATGCGCTGTTCCAGGCTTTCGTTCAGGTCTTTCACCTCCTGTACAGCTAGAGCGTTCTCAATCGCGATAACCATTCCATCAACACTGGCCGTCAACAGCCTATCATCGCGACGAGTATATCGAGCGCCGTTATTTTTCTTGCCCATACATAAGAATCCAATCACGTCAGCACGGTGTAGCAGCGGCATCACAACTTCAATGTGATACGAAACAAGCATGCGGCGCACCGAATCATCGGCAGATAAACGCGCTACATGCAGCACTTTTGTCGTCGTGTGATGAGTCGCATAAAGAGTCAGCTCTTCTGCGTCAGCCGGAGCAAGTGTTGCATGTTTATTGGCGCCAGCAGTAATATGGCGGCCGTTCTTTGTTTTCACAAAAAAGAAAACCTGACGCACACCCAGTCCACGTCCCAACACTTCCGAAGTCCGCATCAGCATGCCACGCAAGTCACCCGACGATCGCAATGCGCCGTTGAGGGCGCCGTAAAATGCATCGTTCCCTTTTAGTAGTGGCATGGTATTCTCATCTTGTTTACTAGCAATGTCTTTCGCTTCATTGTACCATTAAAGCATGACCAAAATAGCCATCATCGAAGACGACGCCGTAATCAGCCAGATGTACCGTATGAAGTTTGAAAGCGACGGGTTTGACGTCCAGCTCGCCAATAACGGTTCGGCTGGAGTGTCACTTGTCGAGCACTTTTCACCTGATATCATCCTCATGGACCTCCAAATGCCCGAGATGGACGGCGCAACCGCCCTTGCAGCAATCCGAAAGAATAAATGGGGGAAGGATGTCCCAGTCATTATCCTCACCAATCTTGGCGAGGAAGAAGCGCCGAAGGAAATTCGTTCGCTTGGCATCCACAGCTATATCGTCAAAGCCGAACTCACACCACGGCAAGTTGTTCAGCGTGTCAAACAAGCCCTCAATCTAGAATAGCTACTGGTCCAAATCGTCTGAATCGCGCGCATCTGCCACCTTGCGAGCTGCTTGAATAACCGCATCAAAGAGAGCGGCGACTGTTAGTGGCCCGACTCCTCCCTTTTCTGGAGTAATCGTCAAATCATCGCGACCGCGAGCCGAGGCAGCAACATCGCCCACTACTTTACCATTCTCGGTAGCAGTGCCAGCATCTACCACGACTGCGCCGGGCTGTAACATATGCTCGGTGATAATCCCAGGCACACCAGTGGCCGTCACGATTACTTGCGCACCCCGCAACACAGTGGTTAAGTCTTCCGTAGTGTCATCGTACACCGAAACATCATATCCAGTCGTCTGCCACAATGCCGCCAGCGGCTTTCCAACTAATCGTCCATTACCTACCAGGGCAATTTTTTTATTCTTCAAATCAACATTGTACCCCGCCAGCAACCAGTCAATAGCTGTTGCGGTTGCCGAGACATACGACGCTGCATCACCAAGGCCATCGACATCTTTATCGGGTGCAATCATATTCAATATCTCATCAGTCCCCGCTGGGTCTGCTAAGGGGAGCTGGATGATGATCCCATGTACCGAATCATCTGTATTCAATCGTTCTATCGTTGCGCCAGCTTCGCTCTGTGATACGGTATGAACCTCAACGTCAATCAACATCTCTTCACCATACGCTCGCTTCATGCGAACGTACATATCAATGACAGGATCCTGCTGTGTCTGCACAATCGCTAACTTGGGTGCTATGTGATTGGCCTGACGCAGGGCTCTCACCTGATGGATCTGACGCTCCTGAATATAGCCCGCTAACTCTTTACCATCTAGTAGTTTCATCAGCCTTAGCTTAGCAAACCGTGTGCTACAATCAAACCATGAATATGTTTACAACACTCTCGCAGTATCAGTACAGCTCGGGCAACACTCGTGTCGACGAAGCCACCGTTCTTGTGTTCCTCACCACTTTCTTCTTGCTCTATCTCATTACCTTTGTCGCTATATACATCGTCAGCGCCATCTTCCTTGCAAAGATATTTAAGAAAGCCGGCCTTGCTGGCTGGCCAGCTTGGGTGCCGTTTTACAATAACTGGAAACTGCTCGAAATTGGCGGTCAACCAGGCTTCTGGGCAGCACTGAGCTGGATTTCACCAATCAACATTGTCACCGCCGTCTTTACCTACATTGCGATGTATCACGTTGGCCTAAAACTCGGTAAATCTGGCGCATTTGTGGTGTTAGGTATCTTCCTGCCAGTTGTCTGGATCATCTGGCTGGCTGTTGATAAGTCAACCTGGAATGAAGAAGCTTCGCCAGCTGCAAACCGTGCAACTGGACCACTGCCAACTCAGCCTACTGACGCCCCCAAAGCCGACGCATAAACCTGACGGTCGCTTTCTGACTCGCCTGCTTGGTCGCATAGCGACTTGCTAAAATATTCAATCCGCTTGCCAGCGTTGGGTAGGCAAACATTGTCATCGCCAACCTATCTAAGGTGATTCCGTGGTGCATGGCAACCAACAATGGCGAGAATAATTCAGACGCCCGGGACCCGACAATCGTCACCCCTTGAATTGCGCCATCTTCATCAACTACAACTTCAATAAATCCTTCCTGTTCGTCGGTCACTGCGCGATCAATTTCGCTATACGCTAGCTCCAGCACGGTTAGCTCTTTTGTCTTGCGTGCTGTTTCGCTATCGATACCAACTCGTGCAACTTCTGGGTCAGTAAACGTGATTGCCGGAATATCAGAGAGGGAAGTGGTGCTTTTTTTGAATGGACCGCTGAACATATTACGAACCGCGAGCCCAGCTTGTTGTCCAGCAAGATGCGTAAACTTTGGGCTCAAAGTGACGTCACCGGCTGCGTATATATTGCGACGTGAGGTTCGCTGATAGTGATTTGCGGCCAATCCTTTTTTCCCACTTTGACACCTGCTTTTTCAAGCTGCAAGTGCTGAGTTCGAGGAGTGCGGCCAGCAGCGACGAGTAGTGCATCGGCATGCAACTTATGAGTATCGCCAGCATCGACAACTAGCTGGATTACTCCGTCTTTTTGGGTCACTTTTTTTGTGTTCGCGTTCAAGATAACGTGCACACCCTTTGCCTCCAAGCCCTCAAGAACCGCCTGACTGACGTTAGCAGCTTCACGCGGCAATAGCCGCTCGTCTGACTGCAATACGCTAACGTTTGACCCTAGAGCCGCTGCCGCTCCGGCTAATTCGCAACCAATCGGACCACCACCAATGATCACCAACCGTTTCGGAAGTGATTTTTGTGTAAAAAAAGATTCATTAGTGAGATACGGAACAGTATCAAGGCCTTCAATTGGCGGGACAGAGGGCGCCGATCCTGTCGCGATCAAAAAGTACTTTGAGCGGATAATTGTATCGCCGACCCGGAGCGTATGCCTGTCAATAAAAGATGCTGCGCCACGCAAAACGACGATCCCGCTCTTTTCGACATGCTCTACATTGTCGCTGCGGTCTTCTATGTTTCGAATACTGGCTCGGATATGCTTCCAGGCTAAGTTAGAGTTGTCTGGGTGCTTCTCGGCGGCGTGAATCATGGCCTTGCTTGGGACGCATCCAGAGTGAAGGCATTCGCCACCCAGCACAGCCTCCTGCTCAATTAGAGCAACCCGCCCCAAACCAAGTCCAGCGGCAAACTCCACTGCTGACAGTCCAGCCGAACCAGCCCCTATGATTACAGACGGTAGTGCTTCATACCTTCATCATACCGTGAGCCTATTTGAATAGCTATAAGCGGGCATATAATTCCAACATAAAACCCGAGCGATCTCGGGTTGCTATCTTGGAGGGTCAGGTGGGACTTGAACCCACGACATTCTGCTTAAGAGGCAGACGCTCTAACCAGCTGAGCTACTGACCCATACTTTGGTACACCCGGCAAGATTCGAACTTGCGACACCTGGTTCCGAAGACCAGTGCTCTAATCCACTGAGCTACGGGTGCGCGCGATGTACAAAATTACTTAGAGTACAGGGGTGATTGTAGCATAATATCGAACAAAAGGCTATAATTAAACGACAGAATTATGGACATACACACAAACATTCCCCTCAAAAATTTTACAACCATGAAGCTCGGCGGCCCTGCCCGTTTTATGGTAGACGTTCGCACTACCGATGAGCTAGTGACCGTGTATCGCAATGCCCGATCCAAAAATCTACCCATTTTTATTCTTGGTGGCGGTAGCAACGTGATCGCGAAGGACGAAGGCTTTCCGGGCCTCGTGATCCGTATCCGTATCCCCGGTTTTGAAACAATCAATGATGATGTAAGTACAACAACAATCAAGGTTGGGGCAGGGGAGAGCTGGGATCAGACTGTCAAAAGAACCGTCGATATGCGCCTGAGCGGTATGGAAGCCCTGACGATGATTCCGGGAACCGTTGGGGGAGCGCCAGTTCAAAATATTGGTGCGTATGGTCAAGAAGTCTCCGAGACAATCACCTCCCTTGAGGCCTATGACTCAAAAACAGATACAATGGTGACGCTTACGAACGAACAGTGTAAGTTCTCCTACCGTAACAGTATTTTCCGATCAACCGAAACTGGCCGATACATTATCACAAGTGTCACCTTCAAGCTCTACAAAAGTGCTCCGCAGCCACCATTTTACGACGCCCTGCAGGCGTACTTTGATCAACACGGCATTGCTATGTTCACCCAGCAAATTATCCGCGACGCTGTTATTGCGATCCGCTCGGAAAAACTCCCCGATCCCAGCACGACTCCTAATACTGGGTCATTCTTCAAAAATGCAATTATTGAAAACTGGCAATTAGCCGAACTAACGACTAAGTATCCCGACATAAAAACCTACGAAATGGGTGACGGCAGAATCAAAATCCCCACTGGCTGGCTCATCGAGAAAGTTGGCCTCAAAGGCCAAGTACTCCACGGTATGCGGGTTCATGACAAAAACGCGCTTGTCCTGATTAACGAATCTGCCTCTGGCTACGCCGACCTAGCAGCCGCACGCGACGAAATTATCGGAAAAGTGCGCGATACCTTTCGCATCCAGATCGAGCAAGAGCCTCTGGAAATCAGCTAACTTCTTGCGATTTGCATCGAAACCTCTTATGCTATATGCATGGGCCGACGTGGGTTTACAGTAGTCGAAATAATCATAACTGTCACTATTATGGGGATTCTTCTTACTCTTGCCGTCGTCAATCTTAATTCAACCCAAGTCAGAGCCCGAGATGACGAACGACGCGCCGATGTCGAGGCAATTGCCTCGGCTTTTGAAAATTTCTTCCAACGGGGAACAGTTAGCACAGACCCCGGAACCTACCCCTCCACCGCCACCAGTGACGGTTCGAATCAAGACATCTTAGATAAAGTTGACGGTGAAATAAACATTCAGTCGCTACTTGCCCCCGGAATTAACGATACAGCCACCAAATCTTTCATAAGCGCCACCAACGCCACTCAAACAACTGCCGGCGTCTCACCCCAGCCGAACCTAACAGATTACGTCTACCAGCCGCTCCAAGCAAACGGCTCGCTCTGTACCAGCGAACTGCAGGAGTGTCGAAAATTCAATATATTCTACCAATTAGAGACTGACGGAAGCATCGAAATGATAACGAGTCGATCACAATGATGAAATTCTCCAAAGATTCATCGGGGTTTACTGCCGTCGAATTGCTCGTTACCCTATTCGTCGCTGCCGCCTTTCTCATAGCTGGCTACCAGCTTTTTAGTGTCGTAATCCGTGACGGCGGACAAACAAGGGCCGAAGCCAATGCGAGTAACGTCGCCTATGACTACCTCCGACAGTACAGCACCAGCGCCACCAACCCGTGTGCGCCCCTCACACCTCTCAACGAAGAGCCTATCACGATCGAAGGATTGGTATCAGTCAACGCAACAGTCGCCATTACCTGCCCCAACAGTGACGCCAGAGGAATCTCAAAAGTAAAAGTAACCATCAAATACAATAACCCGCAGCAGACCGTCCAATATTCGACCTTCGTTAACGGTGTCAGCGAACCTAGCGCTGTCATGAACGGATTAATCGGCTGGTGGCGCATGAACGGCAACCCAAACGACTCAATTAGCTTGCAGAACGGCGTCGTCAGTGGTGCGGCACTTACTACAGGCCAAAACGGCCGGGCAAACAGCGCATACAGCTTTGATGGAGTTAACGACTATCTGGAATCTCCGGTCGTATTAAACGAAACCGATTCATTCACCATTACCGCCTGGGCGCGCGGGCTTCCTGGACCAAGTGCGGCGAACGGTCATGGCTATGTCTTCCACCAATCGGCCGATACCTCGCAGGGAAATTCTATTTTCTGGGCAGCCGCCACCAGCGGTACCTCAACATACAATGGAGACGTCAACGGTTTCGACAGCCCAACCTATTCGTTCGGAGTAGCGACAGGTTCGTCAAATTGGCGCTTTCTTGCGCTCACTTACGATGGCTCCACACGAACGCTCTTTGGCGATGGCACAGGCCAACCAGGCGCAAACAGAGGGGCAATTACTAATTCAATCACAAGTAGTACTCGCTTCACTATCGGCGGTACAGCTCACGACGCAACATATCGGCCATTCCAGGGTGACATTGATGATGTGCGCATATATAACCGTGCCCTGTCTGGCGCCGAGATAACAACCCTCTATAATGAAGGTGCCCTATAATGAACACTATAGAAAAAACCAACAAAGGCTTCACGCTCGTTGAGATGCTGGTTGTTGCACCAGTAGTCATTCTTGCAATCGGCGCTTTCCTGACTGTCGTTATTAGCATGACGGGCGAAGTGATCACCTCACGTGCGTCCAACACACTCACCTACAACATACAGGATGCCCTATCCCGTATCGAGGAAGACACGAAGCTCAGTGCTGGTTTTCTGGCGACCAACAGCGTCAGCCTAGTTGATGAACGTGAAGACCCAGCTGTACCCACCGGCCAGGGCTACAACAATGACACCACTAACTTCACAAATGTAGACGACGGAAACGGCCCGAGTATTATTTTGAATATGGTGGCGACCTCAGACAACCCGCTCTCCACGTCAAGTGAATATATCTTTCTAAAAGATCAGCCAAATGCCTGTGCAAGTGCGCAAAATAACGTCCCGCTGACATATAACATCGTCTACTTCATTAGGGATAACTCCCTGTGGCGACGTGTTGTAATGCCAGCCGAATATACCGATACCACCAACTACGCCTGCGCGATCGCCTGGCAGCAACCAAGCTGTAACCCCGACTGGCTGGCCACACAAAGCCAACCTACGTTCTGCCAGACCAATGACATACGGCTTGTCGATGGGGTTGACCCATCTGACTTCTCTATTCAGTACTTCAGCGGCACAAACTCAACGACCGAACTAACGGCCGCGAGCGACAGTAGCGAAAACGACCAAACCCGCGCCGCCGCCCTCTTAGCCGCAACGACACTAAATGTTAACATTGAAGCAAATCAGACCGCAGCTGGGCGTGATATATCGCAAATAGCCAGCATTCGCTCAAGTCGCCTCGACACCAATGCCTCTGCGGTCGTCTCGCTTGCACCTGTCACAATTCCTGCTAGTCCAGATATCTCTAGTACTACCTCTGCTGGATCAAAAGCCGTCTTTAGCTGGCCGGTCGTACAAGGAGCTACTGGCTACACCTTCGAATACAATATCAACGGCGGATCATGGCAGACCGGCTTCACCAACCAAAATACTCGTACATATACCGTAGACACCCCCGCTCACGAAGACACGGTCAACGCACGAGTACTGGCGACTAACTCAGCCGGATCATCCAGCTACGCAACAAACTCGGTTACCACACCACTGTGGGAGCCGCTTTTCCTCAAGAATAGCTGGCTTCACTATGGGTCGACCTACAGTGATGCCGCCTATACAAAGACCAGAGATGGAGTTGTTGTTGTAAAGGGCTTGGTAAAACGCAATGGAACTGCCAGCGGAGAGGAAGTTATCGGAACACTCCCGGAAGGCTACAGGCCAAACCAATCACTGATGTTTGGCACAACAACTAGCACAAATGTGACTGGGCGCATCGACGTCAACACAAACGGAGATATCCAAAGAGCATCCGGTAGCGAGGCGTGGTTTTCGCTCGAAACAATTAGATTTATCCCTGACGACGGCCGCTATACTCGCACAACAATGAGCCCTCTCTCCAACGGCTGGTTTGAATACGGTGGTGAATGGGGGACCTCCTCATATGTCCAAGCAGACACTGGTCGTGTCTACACTCAAGGGCTCGTGCGCGCAGGTACGTGGACAAACGGCACCCAGATATACGACATGCCAGATCCCCTGCTCCCGTCTCTATACACGCACATCTCAACCCGTTCTTCTGGGTACGGTTACGCCGGCATCGAACATCGCACCAGCACAGAGGAGGGGATTCTTGCAAAAGCTGTCGGGTCGAGCTATCTTGCGCTGACAATGAACTACCTCCCCGCAAGTCATACTGGCTGGTCCAACTTCTCTCTCCAAAATGGATGGGCCACCTACGGAGGCGTCTTCGCGACACCCCAGTACACCAAAACCAGTGACAATTTAGTCTCAATCAAGGGTCTCATCCGCAACGGTACAACCAGCAGCGGGACAGCCGTGGCAACACTACCGGTAGGCTTTCGGCCAGCCGACCGTCTCTTATTTACAACAGTAAGCTCTGGTGCTCATGCTCGTCTTGATATACAGCCGAATGGTCAAGTCTTATTCATGAATGGTTCTTCTGGCTGGTTCTCCCTTGATGGCGTTACCTTTGTTGCCGAACAATAAGCCTCAGAAAAACCTCAAAAAGCTTGCGCTTATACCCCCCATCGTAGTACATTAGGGGCAGAGTAATTGCATTAAATTAGGGGGCAACTCAAAAATGAGTCTCAAACACATCAACAGTAAACTACAATCAGAACGCGGTTTTACCATCGTTGAGCTTTTGATCGTGATCGTAGTCATCGGAATCTTGGCTGGTATTACGATTGTCGCTTACAACGGTGTGACAGCCCGCGCTAACGCAACCAGCGCCGAAGCAGCCGCTTCATCAGTGCTGAAAAAAGCAGAAGCATACAACGCTGACCTTGGAACCGGGTACCCAACCGACCCCGACCAGCTCACGACTGCAGCCACAACAGCAACCTACAACCTAACTGGCATCACCTTCACCGAAGCAGCCGTTGAGCCTACGACAGCGCCAGCTAACGCTCAGCAAGTGAAATTCTTCAGCTGTGCAAGCGCGACCGGCGTTCAGGTTGAATACTGGGACTACGCGTCAACGGCAACCGACAAGTGGACTGCAGTCACGACAGGATCTTGTACAACACCAACCTACGTCGAAGCAACACCTTAGTTCTTCAACAGTAGTGTAACTAAAAACCGACTCGCATCATGTGAGTCGGTTTTTTGTTGAGCTGTTAGCCTACAGGTTTTTCAGAAACGTCGCGACTTCGCCGCGCAACGCTTCAAGAGCGCCGCTATCTTCTCGTCCATCGATCGCTTGCTTCATCCATTCTGCCAGCTGATCCATGTGCTTTGGCTGCAAGCCACGAGTTGTCAAAGCCGGTGTCCCGAGCCGAATACCACTTGGACGGAATGCCGGCAGTGGGTCATCGGGCACGCTATTAGCATTCAAGGTGAGTCCGATAGCGTCTAGCGCCTTTTCGGCTTGCTTGCCGTCAATTCCAAAACTCCGCTGTACATCGGCCAGAATAAGGTGGTTGCGGGTCCCCCCAGTCACCAAAACAAATCCCCTGGCTTTCATTGCTTCTGCAAGAGCCGTCGCGTTCTCTAGCACCGCCGCGGCATACTCCTTAAATGAAGGTTCGAGTGCTTCACCGAAAGCTACCGCCTTTGCGGCAATCATATTCATGTGCGGACCACCTTGCGTCCCAGGAAATACCGCTCGATCTATCAGAGTGGGGATATTTTCAATCGTTTTTTCAGGAGCAGACAGCGGATTGCCAACCGTCCCTTTTGACAGAATCAACCCCCCGCGCGGGCCACGTAATGATTTATGTGTCGTCGACGTCAAAACGTGGAAACCATAGTCCAGTGGGTTCTCCATGACGCCACCAGCAATCAGGCCGGCAATATGGGCAATATCCGCCACCAGCAATGCACCAACCTCGTTGCCAATTTCAGCAAAACGAGCGTAATCGAGTCGGCCAGGATACGCACTATAGCCAGCTATAATCATTTTTGGTTTGTGCTCTTGGGCTAACTCACGCAGGTGGTCGTAGTCAATCTCCCCCGTCTCAACATCTTTCATTTTATACCGAACAAAATTATACAGATGTGCACTACGCGTCACAGGAGCGCCGTGCGTTAAATGCCCCCCGTGACTCAAATCCATCGCCAAAATAGTATCGCCAGGCTGCAACCACGCAAAATAGACCGCTTCATTGGCCGACGCCCCAGAGTGAGGCTGCACATTGGCGTGATCCGCCCTAAAGAGCCGCTTGGCGCGATCAATCGCTAATTGCTCTATTTTGTCAGTATTCTCCTGCCCGCCGTAGTAGCGACGTCCAGGATAGCCCTCAGAGTATTTATTCGTGAAGACACTCGCAGCAGCCGCGCGCACTGCGTCACTGGCATAATTTTCACTTGGAATCAGCTCGAGCCCTGCCGCTTGACGAGCCTCTTCGGCCTGTATTAGTGCAGCAACTGCCTCATCCCCTGAGGTATCTAAGTGGTTAGTCATATGTAGCGTCCTTCTTTTTGTCTATTATACCATCCCTAGCGTGTCTTGATTGTATATCGCCCATGATATACAATAGTCGCTATGGAATCACCCTCATATACATCGAAAATTGGTACATTAATTCAAGAAACTCGTCAAGCGAGAGGTATGACACAGGCTCAGCTCGCCAAAGCTATGGGCACCAGTCAAAGCGCCATCAACCGCATAGAAAAAGGTGGACAAAATATCAGCCTTGATATGTTGAATCGCATGAGCGAGGTCCTGTCAAGTCAAATCGTGACACTGAATCAACCGGGTTCAATCAACTTTCGCATCCAGGGTGGCAAAAAGCTTTCAGGCCGTATCACGGCAAAAACTAGCAAAAACGCTGCCGTTGCACTGCTCTGCGCCTCACTCCTCAACCGTGGCACGACCACACTCCGTAAGGTAGCTCGCATCGAAGAAGTGAACCGTATCATTGAGGTGTTAAATAGTATCGGCGTCAAAACACGTTGGTTTGGTGATAACGATCTAGAAATCACCCCTCCCGCCAAGCTGAAGCTCGAGAACATGGACACCCAAGCTGCCAAGAAGACCCGCAGTATCATCATGTTCCTTGGCCCACTACTGCACCGCTACAAGGAGTTCAAACTTCCCTATGCCGGCGGCTGTTCACTAGGTGAGCGAACCGTTGAACCGCACCTCAGCGGGCTAGAAATCTTTGGTCTAAACGTCCACACCGTCACCGGCCACTACAATGCTAAGTCATCTCCCGTCAAGCCAGAACGACCAATTGTTCTATCTGAACGAGGCGATACAGTGACCGAAAACATCATCATGGCTGCCGCCCTTAACGACGGCACAACAACCATTCGGAACGCAAGCCCGAACTACATGGTCCAAGACCTCTGTTTCTTCCTTGAAAAGTTAGGGGTAAAGATCGAGGGCATTGGCACCACCACCCTGACTATTCACGGCCTGCGTGACATCAACAAAAACGTTGAGTACGCACCTTCAGAAGACCCGATTGAAGTCATGAGCTTTATTGCTGCCGCCATTGTCACAAAATCAGAAATTACCATCGAACGCGCACCGATTGAGTTTCTAGAGATCGACCTGAAGTTCCTCGAAAACATGGGCTTTGAATACGAGATGTCAGACGAATACACTGCCCTCAATGGGCGCACCCGCCTGGTGGACATTACCACCAAAGCCAGCAGCCTCAAAGCGCCCCTAGATAAAATCCACTCGATGCCATTCCCTGGCCTCAACATCGATAATCTCCCCTTCTTTGCCGTCATCGCCGCTACCGCAAAGGGGCGGACCCTTATTCACGACTGGGTATACGAGAACCGCGCTATTTATCTTACCGAGCTGACTCGGCTTAATGCCGACGTCCAGCTGATCGATCCGCACCGCATCTACATCAACGGGCCGACAAAGTGGAAGGCGGCCGAGATCATTACACCACCGGCACTCCGTCCAGCAGTGGTAATTATGCTTGCTATGTTGGCTGCCCCTGGTGCCTCAACGCTACGAAATATCTATTCGATCAACCGAGGCTACGAAGACCTCGCCGAACGACTTAATACTTTGGGCGCAGACATTACCGTTATTCGGGACATTACCGAATAACATGCGTCACGTCTTTGCTTTCTTCAGGCGCAGTAAACTTGAGTTTTTCGAGAAAAAACACGAGAAAGACGATGTCTACACCTACTCATTCCGGCCACAGCGACCGATACGGCAGATTGCGGGGCAGCACGGACTATTCATGATCCCTGGCGCTATCGCAGTTCGCCCTTTCTCGCTCGCTTCAGCACCAGAAGAGCAGCTTATCAAAATCGGCACGCACATAGGCTCGCAGAGCACCTTCAAGCGTGCACTTGATGGACTTGAGCCCGGCCAACACATGTATATGCAAGGACCGTATCTTGACTTTACCTTTCAAGACGATGAACGGTCCGTTGTTATGCTGGCACAGGGAATCGGCATCACCCCGTTTCGTTCAATGCTCCTGCACGCTCAGGCCACCAGTCGCAAAGCCCCCACGACCCTCATTCACGTCGAAGAAAAAGACCATACATACCGGGCCGAAACAGAAAAAGCAGCCACAAAATCCCTCTACCCCACTACCGTTGATGGCTTTCAAAAAGATGCAATAAAAGCAGTCGTAGGCGCCAAAGACGCCTGGTTCTACTTATCGGGAAGTCCCCGTTTTGTAAAGGAAACGACGAAACTGTTACTGGCCCAGAGTGTTCACAAGAATGCAATTAAGAAAGATAGCTTTTTAGGCTACTAATGATGCTCAGCCGTTCATTCGCTTCATGTCTTTAAATCCTCGATCAATAAGCTCGCGTAGCACAGCCTGATCAACGTCGGCTAATCTCTTAACGTACAGGCAAGACTTTCCTGTCTTGTGCGGCCCAAGCTTCTCTAGCAAGTCAGTATACCGCTCGAGGCCGGGCATAATATACAGCGCCAGGTACTGCTTCCGGGGTGAAAATGCGGTCAACATCCAGTCACCTTCCTGACTACTGCGCTCGGATTTGTAATGATATTTTCCAAACCCAATAATACTGTCACCCCACATCACCGGCTTTTCAGCGGTAATCTCTGAGAACATATCAAGAAGTCTCAGGGAGTCTTGTTTTTTGGTCTCATCTTCAACTTTTTCAATAAAATCGCGCGCGTCTGCGTCGTTGGGAGTCGTCTTTAATTCACTCATGTGTTTAGTATAGCAATTATGTGTGTGGTACCCCGGGCAGGATTTGAACCTGCGACCTTAGGCTTAGAAGTCCTCTGCTCTATCCAACTGAGCTACCGGGGCGTGAGGTGTGGCACTATGCCACATGCGCTATTATAGCGTATACTGTTGGTATGGCTAAGATAGATCGCACCTCGTGGCTCATCTATCTCACACTCTTTGTGAACATTTTTGATATTATCATCCATGTCGGCAGTGGTCAGCCGGAGTTTTTACGTATCACAAGCAACACCCTGATCGCGATCACAGCGATCCTCCTTACCCTCCGCATCAGCTACACGGTGCTCTTTGCGCTAGCCCTAACACTGTACATCGCGCTCAATACACTATTCATCATTGTCAACGGTGGTATCGGACTCCTAGGGGCACTCCTGATTACGGTAACGGTGTTCAGTGGAATTATGATTTTACGACGCCGAACCCTCTAAGCACCCATCCCTTTTATGCTTGCACAGATACCAGCGCAGTCCCTACACTAATCACATGTCTACCCAGCTGCGACCCGAACTCACGCAGAGTGCTGTTTTTAGTGGCACCACGCTTTTTAATCCCGAGGATATAATTGAACGTCGTGGTGGCCGCATACTTCCTGGTGTTGCAGCTGCGGAAAGTGAATACACCTTACTCCTAGATTTAAGTCAAAAAATGGCCAGTCGTGCTATCCTCGACATCGGCCTGCTTGTACCTGCACCAAAGCAGCTAGAACGCATTACACTTGCCCCCGAGATGGGCTGCTGGGAACTGCCGGTATACATAGACCCCTTACGGGCCCGGTACGGCGTGTTCAGCATGAAAGAAATCTCGAGCACTAGTCGACTGGCCCATCGGACCATGTATCAAATCTTCTTTGGCATCGACAGCTTACCCAATGGACGCGCCGACTTCCTAGACCACATCTGTGAAAACAAGACCTGCTGCTACCCGCGCCATCTTGAAAAAGTCACCGCTGGCGAAAATACCCGCCGAGGAAGAATCAGCACAGACGAAAGCCACCCTCGTCTTGATTTTTATAACCTGGGGGAATAGGTGCGGCACCACCCTACCAAGAAAAAAAGAGACTCGAGGTCTCTTGTTTTCTTGGTGCAGCATAGTCAACGAAGTAAGAAGCGCGGTGGTCATCAGAAGATGAAGTGTGCCTCCGCGCAAAGGAGCAAGCTCACAGTGCGCGGAGGCTTGACCTGAGGTTTACTTCAAGTCGACGACCACGTAGGTCTCGGTCTCTGGATCGAAGATACGAATCTCCTTCCCTTCGGCCAGCTTCTCCATGAAGAAGTTGTGGTTGATGATGGCTCGACGGATGATCTCCGCCACTCCAACCGCTCTCTCGCGCGCAAGGCGCTTGACTGCGTTCAGGAGCTCGCCATTTGCCACAAACGTCAACTTTGCCATAGCGATCTTTCCTTCCGGATGTCGTCATTTGGATGTGGATACTGCTAAGGATTTCTCCTCGTACCAATAATAACAAAAAACGTTTAAAAAGTTCTAACCGTCTCGAAGATTTCATATTTGGTGCGGGCGGAGAGAATATCTACGATATAAGCCTGCCTCACTCGGAAAAATAAGTAAACTGATTTTTCGCTCGCTTCGTTGGCTTATCGCACTCTCATCAAATCGCTGCGCTCGTTCGCGATGAGAGTTCGACCCACTCATTCAGACCAACAAAAAAAGAGATGCTAGATCTCTTTTTTTGTTGGTGCGGGATTATGTCGGAAGTTAGAACTATTTTATTGCAGACTGTGTCGTAATTGTCTTTTTTACAGAACTTTGAAAAAGTCTGTATGCTGGGCGATTCTCTTTAGCATATGTGATTTGAATACCTAATTCTCGGTCGCAATGATCACAAACGAGTTTAGGCTCTGTAGGTTGAAAACCAATCATCCGATCTACATACATCCGCTTGAGTGGTCCTGGCCCATCCTTCTGATAAAAACATATGCGGCTATCACAATTCTCGCATGTAACTTCAAGAATTCTTGACCAGCCACCACGTGCTTTACTATATTTATCATTCTTCATAGTTCAACTATAACAAAAAGACGGTTCTAATCGTCTACTTTGGTTCATCTGTGGTGCGGGCGGAGAGAATCGAACTCTCATCGCTTGCTTGGAAGGCAGGCATATTAGCCATTATACGACGCCCGCAGACTAAACCATTATACCATATTCTCTTATCCAAGCTAATCTGTTAGAATAGCTAAGCGCCAATGATATATATGGCGGATGTAGCTCAGTTGGTTAGAGCGCCGGGTTGTGGTTCCGGAGGCCGTGGGTTCAATTCCCATCATTCGCCCCAAGTTAAGAATCACTTTGTCGATCCATCCTGAATGTGATCGGCTTTTTGTTTTGTCTGGATAATTGCCTCTACCTGTTCGCGACTAATCTCGACTGAACCACCGGGCTGAACTTCTTTGGCAAGCAATTGCTTCGCAACCGTGTTCTCAACTGCTCGCTGCACTACGCGGCGCATTGGACGCGCACCCAAGCGAGGGTCGTAGCCCGCATCAACTAAGTATGCTTTCGCGTCTTCAGCCACTGTCACGGTTATTTTTTGACTTGCGAGGTTTTTATTCACCGCTACAAGAATCAAGTCCACCACCTTCAGCAGCTCATCTTTTTGCAGTGGGCGAAATACCACCATCTCGTCAAAGCGGTTCAGGAATTCAGGGTGGAACAAGTTGCTGCTAATCAACTCGTCAACAAACTGGTCCTCAAACTCTTCTAGCGCGTACCCTCTGTGCAGAAATTCCTGGATCCGATCTGCACCAGCGTTGCTGGTTGCAATCACAATCGTATCTTTAAAGCTTACTTCACGATTGCGGGCATCGCGTAAAATCCCCTCATCTAATAACTGCAGTAACGTCGACAAAACCGACGAATGCGCCTTTTCAATCTCGTCCAACAGCACGACGCTAAATGGTCGCTTCATTACCTGCGCAGTAAGGCTCTGCGCATCTTCGGTACCATCAGCAATCAAGCGATCCACATCCTTCGCAGAAACAAACTCATTCATATCTAATCGGATGATATTCTCTTCGCCGCCGAAGTACACTGCGGCTAATGATTTCGCCAGCTCTGTCTTGCCGACTCCGGTGGGGCCAAGGAACAGGAACGTTCCGACTGGCCGGTCTTGATTGCGCACCCCTGATCGCGCTCGGCGCAGCGCATCCGACACCACACCAACTGCACGATCCTGGCCAATCATACGTTCGTGAATCAGTTTTTCCATATTTAATAAAGTTTCGCGCTCAGTCTCGTCATCGACCGCAGCTGTTTTAACACCAACAGTTTGCTCAACGGCCCTCTGTACAGATCGCGCTGTCACCAGACCGTCCTCGGCGTGCTCAACCGCCGCCTCTAACAGGCTTACTGCTTGACCAGGCATCGAAATATCATAGACATAGCGAGTGCTCAAACTATAGGCTACTTTCAACGCCTGATACATATATGTTACCTTGTGGGCATATTCGATGTACGGCAGTTTGTGCTCCAAAACCTGTAGCGTATCGGTTTCACCCAACGGAGCAACATTGACTCGCTGGATAGCACCGCTTAACGCTGGGAGACGCTTGCTAATCTGCAGATAGCGCTGTTCATCCATCGATAAGATAATCGGAAGCCTGCCAGCCTCGAGGATAGGGAGTAACAGTGTACTAATATCGACTGACCCAACCCCTTCTTCAAAGAAGAGTTGTGCGTTGTCCAGGAAAAGAATGATGTTCTTGGCAGCAAAGGCTTCACCCAGCAAGCTATCCACCAAGACTTCAATCTGCCCCGGACTACTCGCAGCCGACAGCAGCCTGCTGGCGTCCAGCATAAACACCTGGTGATACTGCAAAGTGTGCGGTACTTTTACGCTCGTATCCATTAATCGACTCGCCAACTCATGAACAATTTGCGTCTTTCCGACGCCGTTTTGGCCGACAAGCGCAATCGAGCCGCGGCCTTTTTCAAGCAGACCCTGTAGCTGGCCCACGACTTCCGAGCGAACCTCGGTGAGTGGCGTCCGCTGTTCTGAGATATTCTGACCATATCGCGACAAACGAGGAATCCAACCGAATGACCAATCGCGCCCGATACCACCGGACCGCTGTCGACGCCCCTGCGCAACCATATCCTGTAAGTGATGATACCAGTTGATCCCTCTTAAAATATCGTCTTCGTTCAACTGCAAGTGACCTAATAGCGTATCTTTCGCAGGCAGCTGTCGCACCAGTGCAAGAATCAGCACGCCAGCCGTTATGCGTCCACCGACTTGCTCGGCAATTCGCAGCGCTTCGCCAAACACTGCCGCTGAATCTTCGCGATCTTTTGAAACAAGGTGCTCCATAAAGCCGCCCCCAACGCCAAATCGAGCTGCAAAGAACACCCCTCCGTTTGTCCGCGCTACTGCCATTGCAATTTGCTGCGGCGTTGGCTGAGCCGGCATTGTCCCCAGCAGTTCACCGTCAAGTAAGTCGTCAATGCGCTGGCCTCCCTTTATAACGGGGACGTTCTTCAATTCACGCTGATACCATTCAGCAACCATTGCTGGCATAGCAGACAGCCCAATCAGCACCCAAGCTAGCGGACTCTGGATGAACAAAAAAGCAATACCAAGCAGGGCCATACAGATAGTCAGCACTTGCAGCACGATCACCCAAGGCTGCAGCGCGTGGCCATACCGTGCCCGATGGGCTCGCTGGCTGCGGTAATTAAACAACTTTACATCCATGCGGGCACCCACCCTATCGCAAACAACAATAAGCCGATAACCGGAAACAGCGGCACAAGCAGCCAAAAAATCACAATGACCAGCTCAATAACAGACTGAGTCGCAATAACAATTAATCCAAAGACGATTGTAAACAAACGCACAATAGCCCCAATGACGCGCGAAATTGTCATATCGAAAAAAGCTCGCGCATGTACTGCCAGCGAACCCCTGACATGTCCAGCCGATATCTGACGAAAGGGCGCAAAAAGTGTCAATGTCAACTGGCTGATCGAAAAGAACGCCAGAGTTGCTCCCAGTCGAGCCTTAACCTGCGCCAATTGGCCAAGCCAGCCCCTGCCGTACCACCACTGAAGTAATCCCACCATAAACATAGCCTCATTATACGATATAATGGTGCATATGCCTCACCCCTTTATCATCCTTTTAGGAAAAGTTGTCCGTGGACTCGCGCGTCTCCGCGGTGGCGGCTCGGCTCTTCCTGGATTATTTGTCGAACGCCTCGACCCCAGGTTCATACAGAAGACACTGGCACAACTGCCCGAAGGCGTTGTCGTTATTAGCGGCACAAACGGCAAGACGACGACGACAAAGATGGTGGTTTCGCTCCTTGAAGCGCACGGCCTGAAAGTCTTCACCAACCGAACTGGCAGCAACTTTACGCGCGGTGTGGCTGCCGCACTCCTAAAAGAGATTGACCTGCGCGGCCACCTTGACGCCGATGTCGCTGTCCTAGAATTGGATGAAGCCCATGCCGTAAAGTTTGTCGAGGCGGTTCAGCCACGCCACAGCTTGATTTTGAATGTCATGCGTGACCAGTTGGACCGATTTGGAGAGATCGACGCCACCGCCAACCTGCTTGCAACACTCGCCAAAAGCAGCAGCCAATCTGTCGTACTAAATCGTGAAGACCCGCGTGTCCGAAGAATGGCCCTCGAACTCAAGGACCAGCAGGTCAGTTATTTTGGCCTTAGCAACGATCTTCTGCAGCACTTTCCAAATGACGACGACCTCCGCAATCAATCAGTCAAGACCACCAAGCGCCCACCTGCCGAAGTATTACTTTCAGCATACAAAGATGACCACGCAACGTTTACAATTGGCAATAAAAAATATGAAACATCGCTAAAAATTACCGGCGTATACAACGTCTTTAATTCCGCTGCTGCAATTGCCCTAACAAAAGTTATTTTGACCGATGATTTTGATGCCAGAAAAACCATCGCCGCCTTGTCGAAAGTCACTCCCGCCTTTGGCCGGGGTGAGGTCTTTATTGTCGATGGTCAGCCACTCGAACTTGTCCTAGTCAAAAACCCTTCGGGGTTCCGACTTGGTCTCAAGTCTTTTCCAGCAACCGGATACGCAACCATGATCGCCATTAATGACAACTACGCTGATGGACGTGACATGTCGTGGCTATGGGATGTCGAATTCGATGGCCTTGCAAAAGCCGGCGTCGCTTCAGTATCGGGCATCCGCGCCTACGACATGGCGCTCCGCTTACAATACGACGAAGTACCAGTTGCCGGCGTCAGCACCGATCTGCCCGGAGCATTACGTCGGTTCATCGGCCAAAACAAAACTCTTCCAAAACGCATCTACTGCACCTACACCGCTATGCTCGCTATCCGCAAAGACCTTCGTAAAAGCACTAATGTCGAGGTAGTATCGTGAGTAAAGTCATCCACATCCTTCAGCTGTATCCAAATGACATGAATATTTATGGCGATCACGGCAATGTTCTTGTGCTCAGGCGACGTTTAGAGTGGCATGGGTATGCACCAATTGTCACCGAGTATAACGTCGGAGATGCTTTCCCAAAAACAGTCGACATCGTCATTGGCGGCGGTGGACAAGATAGCGGCCAAGAGAAAATTCACAAGGACTTACTAAAAATTGCGCCGAAACTGCGAGCGCTAGCGGAAGAGGGCACCCCTATGCTTGTGGTTTGTGGGCTGTACCAACTTTTTGGAAAATTCTTTCAAACATCAAAAAGTCATCGTCTTGAAGGCATCGGCATTCTTGACATCGAAACCTACGGAAGCAACGAACGCCTTATCGGCAATACCATTACCACCACAGAAGAGTTCGGCGACATTATTGGGTACGAGAACCACAGCGGCCAAACAAACCTTGGGGATAACGTCGTGCCCCTGGCTACCGTCCTAAAAGGTGCCGGCAACAACGCAAGTGACGGACACGAAGGTGCTCGCCACAAAAACGTCATTGGCACCTACCTACACGGCTCAGTTCTCCCCAAAAACCCTTTGCTCGCCGACTTTCTTATCGAAACTGCGGTCGTGAAACGATACGGCTCCTTTACCCCGCAAGTCATTGACGATGGTTTTGCCGAAAAAGCTCGCAGCGTTGCTATCCAACGTCCTCGCTAGATATCAATCAAGTATGTTCACCTCGCGTAACCGAAAGTGAGTTACTCTCTGCATGTGCCAGCAAAAAAGTGCGAGAATGATAACATATACCACCGGCACCCACTCGGCTGGCTGAAATTCTAATTGCGCCCAGGGAAGAGACGAGACATATGTCGCAACTGATGTCATGTACCCCAAAAGCCACGTTGCCGGCAATGCTACAACTTCAACCGCAAAAGGCATGGTGAGCCCTACAACCCCCACAATGAACGTCAACAACATTGCTAGTGGCACTAACGGAACGATCAGCAAATTCGCAACTACTGCTACGTTAGAGAGCGCCCCAAACGACAAAGCGATGATTGGCACTGTCGCGATATGCGCCGCCACTGTTTCTCCTAGAATCTGACGTATCGTGCCAGGTGGCGTATCGCCAAAGAAATACCGCTGGAACAGAGGCGCTACAATCATGACACCTGTAAAAGCGGCAAAGCTGAGCTGCCAACCCAAATCACCCCACAAGTAGCTTGGTTGTATTGCCACCGTTATCGCAGCGGCAAACGGCAACAACACCAACGGATGAAAGGACCGGCCATAGTACCATGTTGCAAGACTCAGCCCTGAGACTAATCCGGCCCGAGTCATGCTCGGGCTCAGGCCAGTCACAGCCATAAAGGCCGCAATCATCAAGGCCGAAACGGTCGTCGCAAGATACTTCGATACCTTCACAAATAACTTGCGAGACAGTCTGACTAAAATTGTCAGATTATAGCCGCTGGCCACGACAATATGAGTCAACCCGGCAATGCGCAGCGCTTCGCTCAAATCTTCCGGCAAAGCACTTTTCTGTCCCGTCAAAAATCCGATACCTAAACTTGCTTGCGGCTCGGGTATGCCTAGGCGAACGGCAGCTGCAAACCAGTCACGCACTACTCGACCAACATCGCCGGGAACTGGTCGCGTTATCTTCTCGATGTTAGCTCGATATAATACACCGATAAAATTACCAAACCCCTCTGTCATTTGCCCGCGAATCGTCACCCGATCACCACGCGCGATGTCGTACTCGCCCTGCACACTCGCCCAGACAGTACCAGCCACCGATTGCCCGCCAAAACGTAAGGCATCAAGCTGTATGGCAGTGCCATTCTTGGCGGTAATCGACACATCCTCTTTAACTCGACCCGTCACTGTCACAACGTGACCATACAGTGGCGTAACGCGCTCCAAGTCATACTTTCCAATCGAGCCATACCAAAGCCCTGCCATTAAAAACGCAAACGTCACAACAGCCACACACCAACGACGACGCAAGATAAAAGCAAGAATTGCCAAAACAACACTCAACCACAACCAGGCACTGCCTAGCGACACATACAAGGCCAGCCAAACACCGACCAAAAATCCCACACTCGCCCATGCGATTAACCAAGAACTGTGCACGCGCTCCAATAGCCATCGCATGCTGCCCACTATAGTGAGCGCTTATGTAATTACGATGAAACGAAACCCTTTACTCGTGTCGTAATGCGTCAATTGGGTTTATCTTTTCAGCTCGACGCGAAGGAAGAGCTGCAACCAATAAACCGATAATCACCATAAAGAGCATCATGCTTCCAATTAACCACGGTGGGTTAATGAAAATGCTAAAGCTGCTGTCTACACCCCTCTGGCCGGCAAGTTGATTCATCAATAGATTCAATAAGAAGCCGCTCAGCATTGCAATCAATATACCAATAGCAGCACCGATCACCGATATCATCGTTGTTTCGATAATAAAGAGTTTCCTCATGTCTGCGCGACGAGCTCCAAGTGCCACCATCAACCCTATTTCCCGTGTTCGCTCTAATAGTGATACGGTAATGGTATTAAACATACCGATAACCGCAACGAGCATTCCGATTGATCCGAAGCTGATCATAATGACATTGAAAAAATCAAAGATCTGGCCCACTTGATCAAGTGTATCGGCTGGCGACTGCGTCTCAAGACCAATGCTCTCTATTTCTTGCCTCAGCGTCGCGACGTTCTCAGGCTCATCCGCGAGTATACGTAGCGTATTATACGAATCTACCCCGGCAGCGCTGAATATACCGCTTGGGATGAACGCTTCGCTCCCAGCTCCCGAATCAATAACACCGACAATCTGGAAGTCAGCTAGGATATCTTTCTGACCAGGGTCGTTTGACTTTAGCGGAACGCCCAAAGCGACGGTTTGCCCAATTGCGTCTCTTGGATTTTCGATACCAATTGAATCTAATGTGCTGGTATTTATGATAACTCGCTGCGTATCACTCTCGTTCAATAGACGCCCATTAATGAGGTTGAGTGCGACAAAATCAGCATATGCCTCATCAACTCCATACGTCACAACGTCAATCTCCCCACCGTTCAATGATAGGAGGCCCGGGTAAGAATACTCGACACTCACCTCATCAACGTGAACCAGAGAAGTCACGCGACCTACCATTTCCTGATCGAGTGTAATGATTTCTGAATTTGGCGATACGACCTCAACCAGCTTCAGCGATTTATTACCAATAATCTCATCTGTCACTAGCTTCTGCAAGCCAAGCCCGAAGGAAAGCAGGAAGTAGATCGCACCAATACCTATAATCACTCCGACAACTGTCAGGATGGTGCGCAGCTTTTTACTCACCAAATTACGCCAGGCGACATGCATCAAAATGGAAGCGCGGATGCCCTTCTTGGGTCTAAGATTTTGCTGCATGTTTTCTCCTTTTTTTGTTGATAGCAAAATGGTCGACTCGTTGTCGTATGCCCTTAATCAATCCCTCTGTTGTTTCAGTAATACTCTTTCCCTGCATATCAATCACCACACCATTCTTGATATTCAAAAGATGGTCTGCCAATGTTAAGTATTCCATGTTGTGTGTCACAAGTATGACGGTGCGATTTAACACCGTCTGGTATCGAACCAATAGATCCATGATCATGTCACCATTGGTGCTATCAAGGTTCCCTGTTGGCTCGTCAGCGATAATAATCGACGGATTATTAACAATCGCCCGAGCCATTGCGACACGTTGTTGCTCACCACCAGACAATAGAGTAGGGTATTTCTTGGCGTATGAGTCCATATTAATACTTTTGAGCGCCTTCAAACCTTCGGCCTCGGCCTGTGATTTCGTATAGCCCTGTAAATATAGTGGCATCGATACGTTCTCAATAACATTGAGGCTCTTTACCCAGTAATTCTGCTGATACACAATACCGATACGATGGGCCCTGAAGTATGCAAGGTCATTCGATGATAGTTTGTAGATATCACGACCCTCATAATGCACCGTACCTTTGGTTGGCTTCTGCAGGCCGCTCAGAATATTTAGCAGCGTTGACTTACCCGACCCCGACTGACCGTAAATAATATTAAACGTATGAGGCTTAATGGAAAAGCTGATACCCTTAAGGACATCTATCGTTTCATCGCCAACAGAAAAACTTTGCGAAGTGTTCGATAGTGTCAGTGCTGCTTTCTCGCCCTCAATTTTACTCATAGCTATAATCCAAAGATCCTTTGCAATGTATTAAATATCGTCGTCAGAATGCTCTCAGAGGCACGGCCGATGATCACGGTGTCTGGTACACCGACCCCCTCGTTGCCCGACCTATCCTTTGAAATTGGCTGCAAACTATACACCTTCGAAACCGGCAGGTCTGACACGACGACGATATGCTCAGTAGAGAGCTGGGCATCCTCGGCTGTCCTACTGTTGAACACTTCAGCGCTCGAGCCTTCAGCGTACGCCACCTGGCTGGTTGACGGCTCATCTGTTCTCCAGGACACGACTACCTGTCCGCGTGCCTCAGCGCCAACTCCTCGGATTGAAGACTCAAACCTGACATCAAACACCTGTGGTGGGCGAGTATCGAGCTCGGTACGGAATACCTGCTGGTCGGAAACTGCCAAATTACCGTCTCGGTCGCGACTCTCAGCAATGATAAAGTACTCGCTATCGTCATCGAGGTTGCTAATTTTAATCTTATGATTCAGCGTCGAGCCGCTAGCGCTCACCAGCGTGCCCGTAGTGCCGACTTTGCCATAGCGCACCGCTGATGTTGTTGGAACGTTTGTTGTCCATACAATCTCTTGTGTGCTGGTAGGCTCACCCTCCAAAGGCTGGAAGCGCAAGCTACCAATTCGAGGTTGCGGCGGTGTCTCGAATGACAAGATTGTCCCTTCGTATTCATTGCCGTCAACGTCAACTGGATTAAATTTGTAGAAATATTCCGTGCCGTCATTCAACCCGGTTAACTCAACAGTGTACGTAGACTCGGCAGTTGATGTGTTCGTCGTCAAAAGACCGCCGAATGCCTCACTCTGGCCATAATACATTCTTACTTCAGTTGCATTTGTTGATGTAAAGTTGAACGAAGCCGTTGTTAACCCTATCCTTGCTACCGTGGCGTCTTTCACATTTGGTGGCGGCAGCGTCGTAAAGCTCTTCTCTACTGAGTTGCCAGTGTTGCCGTCTTGGTCAGTCCATTTGGCAACGTAGTAGTATGTCTGGCCTGGGTTTAATCCGGTAAGGCCGATGCTGTGCACACTCACTTGATCCGACTTAGCTATCTCTTCAACGCCATACTCTCCCGGCTCAGTACCAATTGCCACTCTTGAATCTGAAACCCTATCAGTAATCCATTCAATGGTTGCCTGGCGAGTAGATATATTGTTTGCCGTTGGCTGGGTGATAAGATTTGCCGGGCTTGTGTAGCGTCCTGTCGGTAGGATATCGACAACTTCCGTCTGCGCACCACAGTTATTGCTACGTCTGCACGCTGCTATGCGGTAATAATAGGTGACCTCATTCAAATCTTGATCGACAAAGCTGGTTGCAGACGTAGTCGCTACTTCTTGGTAGTTAACAGCGTCAATTGAGCGCTCGACGATGTACCGCGAGGCCCCTGAGCCGACCGTCGTTGGCTCCTCCCAGGACAAGGCAACCTTCCAGTTCTCGGTCTGCTTCACACTAATATCTGCTACTTCAACATTCATAGGTATACCAGGCGCAGGTGTATCGGCAACAAATGTCGCAAACCCGTATGCCGCATAATTTATATTACCGGCCTCATCCTTTGCAACGACGTATATGGCGTTATCGCCGGGCTGTGTGGCGTAGGCGCTTTCCGGCAGCGAGCGTTCACCAGGGGCAGTGAAGTTACAATTGCTTTGCGTCGGCAAGCTATTAAATACATAGCAGTAGGTTAACTGTTGCTCGTTGCCGGCAAAACTTGCCGGAGCAAGCCAGTTGAATGTAAAGCTATTCTCGGTGCTAAATTCTGGGTTAACGGTAATATTTTGAACAGGGGTTGGAGAAACAGTGTTCAGTTTTATGACAGCCGTAACATTCGCTTCAGTGACGTTGCCCGCATTATCCCAGGTACGGAAGTAGATTACGTTATTACCTTCACTAAGCACATCGAAATCAATTGGGTCCTGCGTAATATAGGAACCATCATTCTCCAAAAGATCGGAGCTATCTTCTGCGCCAGTGCGCGCTTCACCGTACCACGTACCACTATTTCCTATCTTGTACTGCAATCCCGCAATACCAGAGTCGTCGTCGCTTGGCGCACCCGAACCATTAGTGTTCCAAGTGAGCTCCACCTCCTTTTCGGCGACAAACTGAGACGGTGCCGAAATAAATAATGGATTTTTTGGTTCAGTAATATCGAGCAAAAACTCAAACTGTGCAGGTGCACCACTAAACACATTACCGGCCAAGTCTATTGCTTTGACATTTAAATAGTACGGCTCAGTTGATGTCGACAACGATTCAGCAAGCAGGCTCTCTTCGCTCAAGTCAACATAGTTCGTATTAACCTTAAATTGACAGTCTCCCTTTGGATCGGTTGGGCTCTGACCAAGTAAACCTTTCGTCGTGACAGGGTCCGCCGTACTATCTTGTCCAAGATACAAGCAGTAGCCACCCATCCCAGAGCCACCCGAAGCATCTTCACCCTCGTCCCACATAAAGTACGGCGTTGCAGCATTTGTCCAAACGCCAAGACTTACCTCATCCACACCTTCAGCCTTAAACATCCTAATGTCGGATGCGTTAACGTCTGGCGGAGTTTGGTCAACGGCTTCATAATTGATCGTCACATCGTTCAAAATTGGCGTGTCGCCATCTGAAACCAGTGTTGCCTCATATTGAATATACCGATCACCGTCAGTCACACAGTTATTTTCGCTAATGTCACTGCCCGCTGCGACAGGGTCACATGTCGAGAAATCTGGGGCACTCCCCATATTACTACTGACATCACTACGCACACGCAATTCAATCTCACCAGATCCTGAGCTAGAATACCCAGCAGTGCCCCAATTTACTGCGTACCCTGCGTCATATACGTTAGATACCAAAGAACCTGTTGCAAAATACCCCTTTTTCCATAGCATCATCGTCACTGGAGTGTCATCATTCATAGTACCGGATGACGTCGAGATATTCTCAACCAAAAGACTAACCACATCACCCGCATTCAGCTGAAGTGGCACCAATAGACTATTTGACGAGCTATCGTGGCCGCTATCATTTCGTACATACCCCGTCCACGACTGAGCACCAGGCAAATTCGCTCCATTCACCCTTACCTCTACACCCGGTGTCGTACGCTGACCGCCACCGCTTGCAGCAAGATTAAACGCCAGCAGATAGTCGCCACCCGACGTCACCGTAACTTCATGACTACTCGAACCGGTACTATGTGCGTATATGTCCGAATCAATCTGCCGCACGGTTGTCCAATTTATGTTGGCTGGTGAAGTTGGCACCCAGTTCGATCCGCCACTGTTAGTGGTCGTTGTTGCATCGTACACACCATCATCCACGGCTTGAATAAATATCGTCGCTGGATTTGCGCCAACCGTCACACTACCGCCAGCCGCTTCGCTCTCGGTAGTCACCGTCAGAACCTGATTGGCAGCTGTGGTCGTCACTAATCCAGACCAGTGGATTGACGATTGATTATGCGAGTCTAAAGAGCGAATATACCCCTGCTGAAACTGTCCGCCGCCTATCTGGGAACCATCCAGGAGAATCCGGCCAGTGATGTTTGGCCTCTGAACCGTAGAGCTGAGCGGAACATTAACACTCACAAAATAGCTCCCTGGATTCGCTAAAATAATTTCGTGTGGCGAGCTACTGTTGGCATGTTGGTATGCGCCATCTTTCCGTCGCTCAACCCACTCTAAGGGAGCTTGTGGTGTATTAAGGTTTGTGCCCGTGGTCTTTGAGGTTGCTGTAGCCGAAAAAACTTGCTCCGAACTATCCACCTTCTCTATATAGGTAGTAAATGAGCCAGTTAACGTGTTGCCCGTTTCGGTTGTACCAGATCGCACAAACACCTCAACATAATCTCCTGCGCTAAGTCCCTCTAGCAAAACGCCAAGATGGTTGGAAGATGCATACTGACCGCCAGTATTACGTATGTATGACGACGCCGCTTCGCCAACGTTTACCTTGACATTATTGACACGCACTTCACTTATAACAAGGTTACGACTGCCTCCATTAGAACCGCTGCTTTCTATTGGGTGTGTGTATGAGAAGAAATAGTCGCCAGCCTCGTCGACGATAATACGCGTTGGGTCTCCAGCGCTGAAAGAAAAGACATCGTTATCATACTCCTGCAATGCGTTAAACCGTAGCGGGCTAGCTACGTTGGTGTTAAAATTCGTACTGCCATTTAATAGTTGATCGCCCTTAAATGTACCAGTCGCGTATCGATTGACCAGACTCACTTCACCGGGAACGTCAAAATTTAAGTTCTGAGATTCGTCGAACTGGTCCTGTAATGAGCTGCCTGGGCCGTTACTCCAGTCTGTCTGAGACCATGAAGTCGTTGCACCAAACGCCGGTGAAGCCAGCGTAAACAAATAAGCCGCAACAAAGAATGTATATGCACCCAAAACAACAAAATGAACATGGCCGTGATAACCCCAGCTATGCCACTTTTCATACTGTTTAGATTTGCTTAAAAGAAAATGGTGCGGGCGACCCGCAAGGTGCCAATGAATACGTTTTACTCGAGGATGCGTTATGGACCTACCAAGAAAGCGACCAAACCGTGAAACGATTTGTTTCAGTGTGTGCATACCCCTAGCTATCACCGGAAGCAGCCGTATTTTTTTGATACGTGAGATCAAATCTTAATTCTTCCTTTATAGTACCTTGCTAGTTTAACACATATGCTTACTCCGATAAACTTAAGCTCGTCCTCATGGAAGGGGCCTTAAAAGAAAGAAGACCTGCTGGCTGCAGATCTTATTTCTATGGAGGGACCGGTGGGGCTTGAACCCACGACACCCTGCTTAAAAGGCAGGTGCTCTAACCAGCTGAGCTACGGTCCCGTACGCTCTTAAAGCTCCTATGGAGTATACGCAAACAGAGGTGGAATGTCAATGCTAGCGACGGCGGCGATCACGCTCGTTCTTGGCCGGTTTCGTAAAGAAAAGGTCAACAACCGCCAAGATAACACCGACACTAATAATGGCACCCCGATAACTTTCTACCGTATTGTAGACATCGGCCGCGCTTCCGCTTAACGGCAGCGCAAAGCTTAATGGCTCCATCAAAAATGCCAGCGCAAGAACGGTGAATAGAAGTGCCCCAAGGATTCTGCTAACGAGGTTCTTATACGTATAGCCGTGGAATAATAAGACAATTGCCGGCAACAATACCACCAGCGACAAAGCAACCGCATTCGTGATCGGCCCAGCTGGAACCAATCCAGTGCTCGCAATCAATAAGCCCGCATCATAACTCCACAGAGTACTGAGTGTTGCGCCAGCAGTTAGAGCGAGACCTAGTAGGCCAAAGCGCCGCTTTGAGATAAAAGCACCAACAAAAAGTGCAATCGCGACTGCCAAAAATACCAAAACTACCGTCATTCTTCCCCCTCAGTTTCTAGTGTAAAAATTGCTTTCTCTCCTACGCGAATATTATTCGACTGTGCTGCGCCAGCCATTATTTCAAGTACGTAACGAGCATCCTTCGTGGGTGCATATGTCGTAGGATTTTCTGTAGCGGGCGGAGCATTGCGAACAATGTGCACTACCGTCTTTTCGGCATCAAGCCAAATAATATCAATCGAATAATTCATATCCTTCATCCATATCCCCCACTTGCCGTCTGACTTGAAGTCAAATAGCATAGCTTGATTGCTGCGGAGCGCTGGTGTGCCGGATAAGCCTTTTTGGCGAGACGTACCGGTATCTGCAATCCGTGCTTCAAACGCGCCGGCGCCCAGACGTACCTGCGTCTTCGGCTGAAATGTCGTCACCATAAACGCAACCGCCGCGGCAATAATAATTGCCATGACGCCAAAAATCAGTAGAGCAGTGGTACGGGTTCGCCACTGGGTGTTCATGATAGATATACCATGAGCATTATTATAGCAGCCAGCGACTTAAGCGCCGACTTTGTCTTTTTTGCTGCCGCGCTTGGCGTTCAATTCAACGTATTCAATAATCTTGCTCGCAACATCACGGCCCGTCACCTTTTCGATACCAAACCCAGGGCTTGCATTCACTTCTAGGATCAATGGACCACGTTCACTGCGCATCATATCAACACCAGCAACATTGAGCCCCATCGCCTTTGCTGCCTTTAGGGCCATTTTTGTCTCTTCTTCGGTCAATTTCACGATAGTGCCCTCACCACCCTTGTGTAAGTTAGAGCGGAAGTCATCGTCAAGACTTTGGCGCTTCATGCTTGCAACAACCCGGCCACCAACCACTAGTGCTCGAATGTCCATTCCAGCTGACTCTTCAATGTACTCTTGGAGTAAGATGTTGGTTCCGTCTTCATTAGTCAGGTAGAACGCCTGCAATACCGATTTAGCAGCCTTCTTTGATTCAGCCAAAACAACACCGTTACCGTGCGTTCCTCGTGCCAACTTAATCACCACTGGTGTACCGCCAATTTTCTCAATCAAGCTATCGATATCAGTTGAGTTACGCGAAACAACGGTTTTTGGAATACCCACTCCAGCCTTGGCGAGTAGTTGTAGACTGCGCAGCTTATCTCGCGAACGAGTGATCGCGATCGAGCTTGATACTGTATAGACACCTTGCATCTCAAGCTGACGAACAATAGCGCTGCCATAGCGCGTCATATAAGAAGCAATCCGCGGAATAATGGCGTCATAGCCAGAAAGGTCTTCGCCCCTATAACTCACTGTCGGGTTATTTTTTTCGATTGAAGCGTAGCAGTCACGGTACTTTATGACACGAACCTCGTGACCGCGCTTCTTAGCCTCTTCAACCAAACGCTTCGTGGAATAGTTTCCGTTTCCATTAGATAAAATTGCAATTCTCATAACTAAACTTCCTTTGTCATTTCTTCAATTTGTTGGCGCTTGAGGCGCTCTTTGCTCACAATAGGTTTGCCCGCAGCAACATTCACGATAAATTTATTTCTTAGCACATTTCGCCCAATCAACAGGGGATACGTCTGCGTTGACCTGTCCGCCAACGTCATCGTAGCACGTATTCTTCGACCATGAAGCGTTAACAACATTTTGACCTGGTACCGCACCTGTGTATGTCCCATCGAGCTAGATACTGCACGCTTGCCGTAGTCCTTGATGACTACTGTATCGCCGGTATAGTACTCGCTTGACGAATCGAACATCACAAATGAGAGGCCCTCGGGCGTCTCTTTGATAGAAGAAGCCCACAACGATGAAACCGTTGCCCCAGTATCAATGCGCGCAGGCACATCGTACACGCCATGCTCTGGAAGATTTATCATTTCAGATCGGCCAATCAGCGCAATTCTTCCCTTAACCGGTCGAGCCGTCTTTTCAATCGACTTAAAGATGAGCTTTGCAACATCACGCGGTTTGCCTTCACTCGGGAACATGTGCATGCGTATGCCCGGCCCTAAGTTAGCCTCTATGACATACGTGTTATCAAGATTCCTGGTCTGAATATCATCGGTAATGATATCAATTCCAGCAACGCCGTCAAGAAAGCATGCCTGAGCGGCCAACACAGCGACTCGCTTTAGCTCTTTCGATACCACGTCAGTGTAGTCGACAGCCTCACCACCACGGCTTAGGTTGGAAGTATCCAGCAATTGGACAGTTTCTCCGTCGACAGGAACATAGTTCATGAACTTGGCACCCTTGTGCCTCGCAACATCCTCAATATCAATACGCGTTAGTTCACTAAAATGGCTGTCGCCTCGTCGTGGATCTTGATTCTTTTCATGTATTAATTGTTTCACTGTAGAACGTCCATCACCGACTACACAGGGCGGGCGTCGTCCAGCAACAGCAACGACTTTGCCTTCTACCACTAAGAAGCGATACTCTTGGCCTTCAACTTGCTCTTGGACCAGAACGTCCGACTCTTGCTGATCACTTGCACTGCGAGCGTATGCAATAGCTTTGGAAAGTCCCACCTTGGTACTAACCCCGATCGATATACCATCACCATGATCCATAGCAACCGGCTTAACAACAAGCTTCTTATACGTGCTGAGCATACTATACACAGCAGAAGGCTCGTCTTGACTCGAAACAAGTTTCGTTACTGGTGTCGGAACACCTTTTGCCGCAAATAGCGAGTAGGTAAGAGCTTTGTTGTCGGCAGCAAAAACGCCATAAGAAGGTGTTGAGGCGATCGTTGTACTCTTAAAGTAAACTTCTTTCCCCCCTCTTTCACCACGAACAATGCCGCCGTTAGGAGAAGTTGAAGCGGGGTAAAAAGTAAGTGCGTAACCTTTAGAAAGAGCTTCGAGCATCAAAAGCCGAGTCGATATCAAATATCGACGAGTGTCTTCAGCGTTCAGTATTTCTTGTGCATGAAACATATACTATTCCTCTTTCGCGCTCTGTATTAAGTGCTTTGCCAGTAGCTGCATGTATTCCTCGGTCGCTTCGCCGTCAGTCTCTACCGTCGCAAGCCCCGGATACGCGTTAAGCTCAAATAACTTCCAGCTGTCTCCATTATAGCCGAAATCCGCTGAAAAATAGCGATCGCCATACTGCTCTAGCTTTCGGTCGAGTTCTTTGATAATTCTCTTGAGTTCAGGGGGTATTTGCTGAATATATAATGCAGTCGATTCACCACCGTACTGCATATTTGACTTAAGGCTATCGCCGCCTGGTCGACGAACAAGGCCATGAATAACTTCACCATTATACGCCGCAACTCTCACATCGTGCATACCGTCAGCCAACTCTGGACATCCACCGCTCGTATCGATGAAACCTTGAACGATTACAGGAAAAGATAAGGTGTTGTCATACTCCTTAAATGCTCCGACATAGACCTTATTACCACCATTGGAATCAAGTTCCTTAATTGCAACACGCTGGTCAGACCTCCCCGCCCAACCAAGGCGCAATACCTCTAACTCCTGATCGTTATGTGCCATATAGGTTTCTTCGTGATGTTCCGGAGCAAAAAGGAAGGATAGGTATTTATTAGCACAAATGTCTCGCACCATAGGCGGGTTCAGCGTTCGTACATCATCATATGGGAAACGTGCTTTGTCGTATAAGAAATCTAGCTGGATGGAATCTGTGCGCTTCTCGAAAACCGGGGCTCCCGACACAAGCGATACTGCCCAATACTCAGAGAAAACTCCTTTTGACATATACGTCTTCTCGGCACTGTGAACAAGGATTGGAGTAGCTCCCAGCGCTATAATTTTGGCAAACAAATCCTTATACGCTATATCATAATAGCGGCCCGAGAACTTTGGGCCAGTCACGTCATTAATCGGGGCTAGATATATTCCAACCCGCGTCATAACGATTTCGCCTCGTACACAATACGCTCATCTTCAATATTTGAAGGATCGGTCTTGCCTTGAAGGAAGAACATAAATTTTGTATCGTCGCCTCGAATAGATTCAAGATACTTCCACATGCTTTGGATGCCGTTATAATACCCGAGATCCTTGAACCAAGGCAGCTCATCCGTACCACGCGTAATTCGGTGTGTCACCCTATAGCCATAGTTCTTCGCCTTCTCAATCGTCTCTTCGAGGTTTCCCTCAGAGCTTCCAGTACGCAAAGCCTGTAGCCTCCATAGTATTTCCTGCGTATCGCGAAAGTCTTTATTATCAAAGTAGATAGCCCCTGCAGCGATATAGTAGTCCTGACCTTCAACCTTATACTGGTTGGCCAGCGCCTGCTCCATCACCTTGCCAATTCCCTCTTCGGATGTATAATAATCGGCCAGTCCGTGTATGAGAGGGAGTGTTTCTGTTTGTTCACCAGTAATTGATCGAAGAACGTGTACACCAATTTCGTGCACAACCTTAAGTCTCAGTTCTTGTGCGTCCATAGCTGCACGGTCGATCGGAATAATTATCTTCTTTTCAGATGTCAGCACATTGATCGACGGAGCCTCCCTTACGACGACCTCCCAATCATCCGCAGCCCCTTCAAACTCTTCTGAGAGAATCGTTTCAAGAATCGCCTTCACTTCATCAACATCAAACGTTTCTTTATCTTGAGGTATGTGTCGCAGCATCCCTCCATATAGTGCTTCTGCTACTTCATGCATCCACTGCACCGTTTCTTCAGACGGCTGAAAAATAGGTTCGGTGATGTGTTCGTTTGCAGCAGGGAGCAAGGCATCCAGCTCTTCACGAATGACCCTCTCTTCCGGAGAAAGGTCTCTCGCGTCAATCTGCTCCAACGCTACTTCAACAAGTGAACGATATACACCCTCCTTCGGTTCACCAAAAAGCTCAACATTAAGTTCCATGTATCGAGCCTTAATTAGTTCTTTAGCTTCCTCGTCACTTTCGTTATTAAAGTCACGGGCAAGCTGTATAAACTCAAGTTTCTTAATGTAATCTTCTACAATCTGCTCGTAAGCCGGTGTCGTCTTATTTGTCAGGTATTCACGAGACAAGACGGCGAGCCCTGAAGTTTCAATTTTGGCTTTCTGTTCTTCTAGGTTGAGTGCGTTTAAGCGACCATATTCATGCACAGGATTACGGACCTCGCCAGCAAGAAAAAGCTGTTTCTGCTCGGCGGCATTGCTTGGAACAAAGTTAACAATTGGCTTTGGGTTAAGCTCTGTAAGTTGGTCGTATTGACCCCTGATACTAGGCATATTTTGCTCCAGTGTTGTCATTTGTATATATTAGCATAAAAATGTAAAAAAGTCAATGCTTTACCAGCGCCATCACCTCTTGTGGTGCACCATAAAATGACTTCAGCGCCGGCCCTCGTACCACAAAGCCGCTTTTTTGATAGATATGCTTCGCCCGCAAGTTATCGGAAATGACAATAAGGTCAATTTCACCGTGATCAATGCCGCCAAGCGATGCTTTGAATAATGCCGATCCTACACCTTCACCTTGATGCCTGGGGTGAACGAACATACCTTTCTTGTGCAGGGCAGTATCTGACTCACGCTGAGCTAGTGTGTAGCCCAACACTTTGCCCTCCCCTTCGGCAACCCAGAATAACCACTCCGGGTCATCGAGTTTAGCCTGCATCGACGTGACGTAACGCAGCTCACCCTCTTTGGAAAGTGTGTACCTCTGATTAAATCGCTCCTTCTCTTCTAAAGGAATAAAAGAGCCGTACCCTGCCTGGTGGGCGGCTACTGAAATAGCATACATTTCGGATAGATCTTCTGAGCGTGCACTTCGAACAGTGAATTGCATTATTGCCCCCTATCCAAATATACTACTTTTTTTCCCTGATCGAAAAGCCTCAAGCAGCTCTTTCTGCCGCTTACTCAACTTCACCGGTGTGTCAACGATAATCGTCACAATGTGTGGTCCGCGGCGATCACTATTCATGTGTGGCACGCCATGGCTCGACAGCTTAAAGTCTGTGCCTGATTGAGTCCCAGCGGGGACTTTCATATTTACCGTGCCATCAACAGTTTTTACTTCAATTTCTGTACCGAGTGCAGCATCCACCATACTGACATGCTCTTCAGATAGAATAATGTTGCCTTCGCGCGTAAAGTGTTTATGCGCTTTGACGCGTATGTTGACGTACAGATCGCCCTTTTCTCCTTGGCCGATAGCTTCACCGCGTCCCGTGACACGGATAGTAGCACCGTCATCGATGCCAGCGGGGATCTTTAGTTTCACCGACTGTTTACGACGCTGCGTTCCTTGACCATTACAGACCGTACAGACTTTTTCGGGTACTTTTCCACGTCCGTCACATGTTTCACACGTCACCGACTGCTGAATTGCGCCAAACATAGTATTCATAATGCGCGTTTGCTGACCGGCGCCCTTACAGGTTGGGCAAGTTTTCATGTCATGGCCCGGTTCGACGGTAGAGCCCTTACAGTGCGTACAGGTGTCATTAATATCCAGTTCAACGGTGTACTCGAGACCAAAGACGGCTTCTTCGAATGTTAGCTGCAGATTTACTTCAACATCACGCCCGCGCTGCGGAGCCCGGGAACGCTGTCCGCCACCAAAGAATTGCCCAAATATATCGCCCAGTCCGTCACCAAAATCAAAGTTCTGACCTTGGAAGCCGCCAAATCCTTCAAACGGATTGCCGCCTGTTTGCCCACCGCCGCTTGCTCCGCCAACGCCAGCATGACCAAATTGGTCATAGCGCTGCCGCTTCTGAGAATCTTTCAAGACATCGTAGGCTTCGTTGACTTCTTTAAATTTAGCCTCATCACCGCCCTCTTTATCTGGATGATGCTGAACAGCTGCTCGACGAAATGCTTTCTTGATTTCGTCGGCACTCGCCCCCTTCGGGACACCTAAAACTTCATAGTAATCACGTTTGCTCATATCTGTTACCAGTATAAAAAATTAGCACTCATATGTAAAGAGTGCTAAGATTTTTTGTTGCGCAAAAGTGCGCCGTACGGGCTATTTGCGACCAGTGATAAGCTTCCAGATGAACAGCAAGACGACTGCGCCAACGACTGCGACCAAGAATGTCCACAAGTTGAAGCCTGTTACCCCTGCCCCACCAAAGAATTCAAACAAGAACCCACCAATAAGGGCACCGATAATACCAACAACGATATTGGCAAGCACTCCCTGCTGCTTATCTGTTTTGGCAATTTTTGAAGCTAGCCACCCGGCAAGTCCACCGAGCACGATCCAACCAATAAATCCTAATTCTTCCACACATACCTCCTATGCATTTGGTTTGTACTTCTTATTATACGCTTATTTCAGCAGCCAGCCAGGTTCAGCTCTGCTATACTAGCAAGTATTATGCAAGCGTTTATCCACCGCCTGGGCTCCATACCTCGGATGTTGCGAGTGACAGCACGCCAAATATACGCTCGTTATTTCGGAAAGTTACGTCACTTTGAAGGCGACGCGCGCGCCGTTTGTCGACAAATTGTTGACCTTTTGTGGCAGGGCTCTTTTTATCGAACAAGCCTTGGTCACTACGACTACTTCTGGATGCGTGACTTCGGCACGGTTGCCGAGTCGCTGGTCCACCTTGGCCACAAGGATCGCGTGCAACAAACACTTCACTGGGCGCTCAAAAGCTACCAACGTGCCAAAACGGTGAGTTTATGTATAGACAAAAACGGCAACACTTTTAACGCGCCGGCAAAAAAGAGTGTCGACGCTCTTCCCTGGCTCTTACACTCGCTGGTCGTCAGTGAATACAAACTGAATAAAACAGAGAAGGAATTCCTGCAAACTCGCCTTCGTCATTACAGTAAAAAATTTCTTGATCGCAAAACAGGCATGCTGCGACATGTGATGTACGCCGAACTGCGTGACGCCGTCAACTATAACCGAAGTGCGTATAGCCTGGCGCTTATTGGACGTCTCTCCTTCTGTGCCGAAAAGCTAGGCCTCGACGCCTTTCTCTTTCCACCCGAAACATACCGACGAGAACTGCTCGACAACTACTGGAATGGTCGCTTCTTTAAAGCCGATGCAATCACTGATGCGTATAGTTCAGAGTGCGCTTTGATGCCATTCTTTCTGAAAGTAGTCGATGACCCCAAACTATTCGAAAAGACCGTTGCCTATATCGTAAGCCGCAAACTTAACAAACCGTACCCACTCAAATATAGCGAGCACCCTGAAAAATATACCTATCGCTTTGGTATGGGAGCGCTCGTCATGCCAAACTACACCGGTGATAGTATCTGGACCTGGCATGCTACCTTCTACCTACATTGCCTAAAGCGCTACAAGCACCCACTGTACGAAGAAGAATATGCTCGATTTGCGAAGCTGATTGAACGCCACGGCAGCTATCCTGAGCTCGTCAACCCCGACGGCTCATGGTACTATGCTCCCCTTTATCGCTCAGATCCTGGTATGGTATGGGCGGCGTTGTTCTTGGAACTACCAAAGCCTAAAGCTCGCTAGTCCAGCATGTCCTCAATAGAGACTTCGCTTTTTACCCGTTCACGCATTCGCATCCTACAAAATCGCTTTGCAAGCTGAGCGCGACTTTCACTCAGGCCATAACCAACCATTAAATCTTCGGTGACACGGTTGACGGCATCGTCTGCATAATTCAGAAGGTTAAAATGCTGGTCGGCATTACCTTCAAGAATAGAGAGGCCTTGCTGCTCTACACGCTCAAGAAAAAAGCACGCGTTTTCGAGATGCTGGTCATGCACCATCATCTCGAAACGCGTCGCTTCATCAAGCTCTACGGCTTCTCGCTCAACAATCCGTCGAAATACTGCCTCTTCTCGTTCATTCATATTTGAACACTATAGCAGAGGCGGGCAACTATTTCTTCTTTTTCGAACTCTTCTTGTCGTCAGCGTCTTTGTCGTCTTTATCAACCACCTCGCCTTCAACTGGACCATCTGCATCATCCGATCCACCGGCTTCAGATTCAGCATCCTTAGCAGCGGCTTCATACATCTTGGCACCAATCGGCATAATCGCATCATTTAGTGCTTTGGCGGCGGCCTCTAACTCTTCCTTGTCAGTAGCGTCCTTGTGCTTCTTCGCCTCTTCAACAGCATCAGTGATAGCTTTCTTATCGTCGTCACTAATCTTGTCCTTGAATTCATCGGGCATTTTTTCAGCCTGATAAATGGCGTTCTCTAGAGTGTTACGGGCGTCGACAGCTTCACGCTTTTTCTTGTCTTCTTCAGCGTGCTCTTCGGCTTCCTTGGCTGCCTTCTCGATATCTTCCTTCGAGAGGTTGCCACTATTCTGGATAGTAATCGACTGCTCTTTGCCAGTACCCTTATCTTTTGCAGACACATTCAAGATACCGTTTGCGTCAAGATTAAAGGTTACTTCAATCTGCGGCACACCCCGTGGAGCAGGCGCAATACCGTCTAGGACAAAGCGCCCTAGTGATTTATTGTCAGCCGACATTTCGCGTTCACCTTGTAGCACGTGGATCTCTACCTGCGGCTGATTGTCAGCAGCGGTCGAGAAAGTCTCACTCTTAGAAGTTGGGACTGTCGAGTTGCGTTCGATCAACTTTGTCGTCACACCTCCCATAGTCTCGATACCCAGTGAGAGTGGAGTTACGTCCAGCAACAGTACGTCTTTGACGTCGCCTTGCAGAACACCACCTTGGATGGCAGCACCGATAGCGACGACTTCGTCTGGGTTCACACCCTTGAGCGGCTCTTTTCCAAAGATAGATTTTACTTTTTCAACAACGGCTGGCATACGGGTCATACCACCAACCAAAACAATCTCGTCAATCTCGCTTGCCTTCACCCCGGCGTCTTTCAGCGCTTTTTCGACAGGTGCGGCAACGCCGTCAATCAAATCTTTTACCAGCTCTTCGAGCTTTGATCGAGTCAACTTGTATTCAAAGTGTTTTGGACCATCAGCATCAGCTGTCAAGAATGGTAGGTTAATGTCAGTTTCAGGAGTGGAAGAAAGTTCTTTTTTGGCTTTTTCAGCTTCGTCTTTCAGACGTTGCATAGCCGCATTATCACCCTTCAAGCTAATGCCCGACTCCTTCTTAAACTCTTCCAGGAAGTGGTTCACGATAGCATTATCAAAGTCTTCACCACCAAGGTGCGTGTCACCGTTCGTGCTCTTTACTTCAAATACACCATCGCCTAGCTCTAGGATCGATACGTCAAAGGTACCACCGCCAAGGTCAAAAACAGCAATCTTTTCTTCTTTTTTGCTGTCGAGTCCGTAGGCCAGTGCGGCTGCAGTCGGCTCGTTAATAATTCGCTTTACCTCAAGACCAGCAATCTTACCAGCATCCTTAGTTGCCTGTCGTTGCGAGTCATCGAAGTACGCAGGAACCGTAATAACGGCCTCGGTGACTTTTTCGCCCAGAAAGGCTTCGGCATCAGCTTTAATCTTTGAAAGAATCATAGCCGATACTTCTTCGGGTGTGTATTCCTTGTCGCCCATCTTTACTGCAACACCAGCGCCCTTTTTGACGATTTCGTACGGCATAATATCAAGGTCTTTTTGAACCTCTTTGTCACTAAACTTACGGCCAATCAAACGCTTTACACCATAGATAGTGTTTTTGGCGTTCGTAACACGCTGACGCTGAGCAACCTGTCCAACCAAACGCTCGCCTGACTTATTAATAGCAACGACACTTGGTGTTGTGCGATTGCCTTCAGCATTTGCAATAACTTCTGGCTTCCCAGCAATCATGTACGCTACAGCACTGTTAGTAGTACCAAGATCGATTCCAATGATTTTACCCATTTTTACTCTCCTTATTTAAATATATGTTCAAATTAATGTCATATTAGCGCTCTCGGGGTGAGATTGCTAGATGCTCTTATTGTAATAAAACTAGCACTCTCATGTCAAGAGTGCTAACACATTTTTCTTGTCATCTTGATATTTGCCTAAAATAGGACTATTATTGACGTATCTTACTGCCTCAACAGCAGGAAAGAGCACCGGCCGCAAGCAGATGCTTGTGGTTTTTCATTGAGCAGAGAAGAGATATCGTGCCAACACGCCTCAGCACATCGGTGCCTGATGCGCTCCGAGAAGACAATGTCCGCCAATTACTAAACAGGGTCAAGCTTGACCTTGCAGTCGCCCTAGAGCGCCAGCGCAGACCTATTCTAGGCATCCTGCGTCGCCCCAGGGAGTACGGCTTTATCGTCGTTCCCGAAGGCGAAGAAGCGCCAAAGGAGCTGACCCGGCTCAAGTGGATTCGATCGGCGGCAGATCTTGCGCCCTTCGCCGCCAGCATCGATCAACTCGAAACGGTGTTCGAGCTGCTGCAAGCCCATGGTTTCGACGTGCACGGTGCCAGAAATGTCACTGTCGGGTCACAAGCGCCCTGCATCGGCTTCAGCATTCTCGTCACCGGCAACGAGCCCGACCTATCCACCATCACGGACCTGTGAGCATTGCTCACATACACAAAGGGGGTGTTGATTTGGGTCGAGGCTGTCCCTCTCTGCTCAAATCAACACGTTTTTATTTTTTTGTTACTTTCACCATCGCATGGCGAATCACTGCACCGTTCAATAGGTATCCAGCCTGTAGCGGCTCTGCAATTACTTCAGTATCGCCCTGCGCTTCTTCATCAAACTGAATTGCCTCATGCATATCAGGATTAAATACGGTTCCCGAGCGAGCGTCAATCCGCGTCACGTTAAGCCCTTCGAGCGATTTATCAAGATGCTTTACAAGCCCTGATACACTTTGCACCCAGCTATGATCTTTCAGATCTTCGGGAGTATAGGCAATTGCACGCTCGATGTTATCAATCACAGGTAACAGTTTCATAATTGCACTGGCCTGGCCCGACTGGCGTGCAGCCGTCTTTTCTGCCTCGACGCGTTTTCGATAATTCTCAAAATCAGCCCGAGTACGCTGCAGGTCTCCAGTGAGCTCTGCGATCTGCTGTTCTTGCTTGGTTGGCTTCTTGGCTTTCTTTGGTTCAGACATGTTTATAATACCTCCTCTAACATTGCTCCGGCATGACGAACTAGGCGCATCACTTTATCGTAACTCTGGCGGGTCGGCCCCAACACTCCGATATAACTGTTATCACTGTACGGCGATCGAAACCGACTAATAATCAGCGTCGCGCCACTCGCCTTCCCAATTGGATTCTCGGCGCCAATATACACATTCAGGGGCTCGTTCGGCTTGGCTTCGCGCAACCATGGCTCTAGATTATCAAGCAAACGCGCTACTGCCTGTACATGGTCTCCATGCAAAAACTCCGGCTGTGAAAATAAATTGCCAATCCCGCTCATATATAGCTCGTCGCCAATTGTTGCAATACCTAAGTTTTGAGTTAACTCAACCAAACTATCCACTGCTCCCCTAATTGCTCGGTCAGCGTGATCGGAGTGGTTCTGCACCCGGGCTTCGATCGCTCTCGCACTGCGATCAGAAAGTAATCCCGGTGTCTCATTGGCATATGCTTCGTTCAATGAATTGACATAGAAGCGGTAGCCCGCATCCGTTGGCACGCGGCCTGCACTGGTGTGTGGCTGGACAATGAAACCCATCTCTTCCAGTCGCGCCATTTCACTGCGAATTGTTGCGCTCGATACGCCAAAAAGCTTGGCAAGCATAACACTGCCTACAGGGGCAGCAATCTCGGCATGTTGCTCGATAATGGCAGCAAGAATTAATCGTTGACGTTCTGTCATGTCCCTTATTTTAGCGCTTTTTGGCACTCTGTGTCAATGAGTGCTAGTTGCCTAGGAAAGCCAGGTTTTATACGCCCTGATAATCTGCTGGGTAGATTCTTCCGGCGTGCTCGATGCAGTGTTGATAATGATATCGTAATGGTCTTCTACGTAGGGGTTCACGCCGTACAGGGCGCTATAACGACGCGCTTCACTCGCAAGCCGCTCGTCAAGCTGCTGAGAATATTCTTCAGCGCTTTCAGGAACATGCTCTACTGCGCGGCGCTTTTCATCTAACGTGCTCATAATTCGCTGGGCTGCCGTTTTACTGTCCAGCTCTAGATATACTCGAAAGGAGTTTGGCATCCAGTGCCAGGCCATCCTCGAATCGATCACGATATCTGTCGACTCTTCACCCATTTCGCGCAGTCGCTGATCGACAGCCACATCAATTTCACTGTTTTGCTCAGCGTGAAGAATCCCGGCAGTCAGATCAAAGCCTAGCTTATGCACCATTTCTCGAAATAAATCACCCGAAGAGAAGTGATCGTATCCAAGCGCGTCCGCAACCATCTTTGCGGTTGTTGATTTACCGCTGCCTGGACGACCAGCAATAGTGATAATCGTACTTTTGTGGAGTGGTGCTGGTCTCATAATTTGTATTAGTATACCTTAATCGCGCTTCAACATCACCATAAAGGCTTCGGAAGGAATATCGACTTTCCCAAATCGCTTCATACGCTTCTTGCCCTTTGCCTGCTTTGCAAGGACTTTCTTTTTTCGTGAAACATCACCTCCATACAGTCCAGTAGTGACGTCCTTGCGATACGCACTCAGGTCCTCACGCGCGATAAACCGACCTCCAATTGCTGCCTGCAAGGCAACCTGAAAGTTTTGTCGAGGAATGACTTCTTTGAGCTTTTTGGTTGTCTCGCGACCCAGACTTTGCGCCTCTGAACGGTGCGCCATGACGCTCAGCGCATCCACCATTTCACCTGCTACGTAAAAATCAACCCGCACCAGATCTTCTTCGCGGTACTTATCAAGTTCATAGTTGAACGAGCCATATCCGCTCGTCACCGATTTCAGCTGATCGTAAAAATCAGTTAATAGATTTGCAAGCGGCGCTTCGAAACTAATCAGCGCGCGTTCATCAATGTAGCTCAGGTTCTGTTGCAAGCCGCGCTTTGATACGATCAGCTGTATGACGGCGCCAATATACTCAGCCGGTACGACGATCTCACCCTTAATCCACGGCTCACGAATCGAAGCAACAGTGCTGACATCGGGCAAGCTACTCGCACTCTTGATATCAACTTCTTCACCTGAATTCAGTGTCACTTGATAATCTGTCGATGGATTTGTGATCACCAAATCGAGGCCGTATTCACGTTCCAGTCGCTCTTTAATAATGTCGAGGTGTAGCAAACCAAGGAACCCAATCCGGACACCAAACCCAAGCACGGGTGAGTTCTCGGGCTCAAACTGTAGCGCCGAATCACTGAGGCTTAACTTTTCAATCGCATCTTTTAATGTCTGGTAATCGTCGTTACTCACGGGGAAGAATCCGGCATAGACAAATGGCTTCACTAATTTATAGCCCGGCAAAGGTTCAGATGCCGTCGCTCGCCGTACTGTCACGGTATCGCCAACGCGCGCATCACGAGTTGTTCGTAAGTTGGTCACAATATAGCCAATTTCGCCAGTATTCAATGTGTCGCTTGGCTTCATCACTGGACTCAAAGAGCCAACCTCCAGGGCAATTCCTGAAGCACCGGTTGCCATCATGTCGATAGTGTCACCTTTTTTGATATGTCCATCGATGCTACGGGTGTACAGAATCACGCCTCGATAATCATCAAAGTAACTATCAAAAATTAACGAACGAGTTGGCGCATCTGCTTTCCCCTGGGGAGGAATGACGCGCTCCACGACTGCATCGAGTACATCCGTCACCCCTTCGCCTGTTTTTGCACTAATTTTTAAAATGTCCTCTTCGCTACAGCCCAGCAAATTAATAATTTCGGCGCTCACCCGTGGAACGTCTGCGGCTGGTAGGTCGATTTTATTTAATACAGGAATAATCTTTAGATCAACCGACAGCGCAAGATACACATTCGCAAGTGTTTGAGCCTGAATTCCCTGACTGGCGTCGACCACCAGGATAGCCCCTTCACAGGCCTGCAAGCTTCGTGATACTTCATAACTAAAATCGACATGTCCGGGAGTATCAATCAAATTTAGCTCGTGGTCTTTATAATGCATGCGAACTGGCGCCAATTTAATGGTGATGCCCTTTTCGCGTTCCAAATCCATGCTGTCTAGATGTTGAGACTTCATATCGCGATGCTGAACAGTGCCCGTCAATTCAAGCATGCGGTCTGCCAACGTCGATTTTCCGTGATCGATGTGGGCAATAATACAGAAATTACGAATGTGATCTTGTGTCATTGTCGGTGTCCGGTCGTTTAAACAGAATTTTTTGTGTTCGTGATATTACCGGGGTTGCTTCGCGCAATCTAAACAGGTAACTCAACAGCACATAGGATAACAAACTTACGAAGGTAATGACAGCGAATTTAGGGAAAGTCGAGAAGAAGCTTTGGTCATCGGCACTGAGCGGCAATAGCACTACCGAAATATATGTAATGACTGCCATCAGCCCGGTTGCGCTTAGCATACGACCAACTGCGCTGTAGAATGCTTTGTTGAACAAGCCGGGAATACGGCGAGCCATAAGATAGAAGAGGATAGCGACCTCTACGACAGAAACAATCACTGCCGCCCAGGCAAGTCCCTGAACACCCCAGCCGAAGACCATCGTGAACATCACCGCGAGTGTGATGTTCAGCCCGATCGTAAAGAACGAGATGTACAGCGGTGTCTTGGTGTCTTGCTGCGCATAAAAACTGCGGGCCGAAATGAAGTAGATACAACGAAATAGAATCGACAGAGCCAATACAGCCAAGATACTCGCCATATACGGATCTCCACCGTTCACGATAAAGTTAATGATGTAGCCACGAGCGAAAAACGCCACAACTGTCACCGGCAAAGCCAGCCAAATAATAACTCTCAGCACCGATTGCAGCTCTTTGCGAAATAGGTCCGGTCTACCCTGAGCAAGTCGCTCGGTCATTCGTGGATAGGCAGCAGTACTAATCGCCACCCCAATCAAGTTAATCGGCACAAACGACAGCGATGTCACCTGCTGGTACGCACGCACGCTTCCGGCAACCAGTCGTGAGGCCAAGTTCGTTTCCACAAGGCTGTTCACGTAGTCCATCCCCTGATCCAGTGAGCGCGGCGGCAATAATCGCAGCACCTGCCTAAAGCCCCTGTTTTTCCAGAAGATCTTGAACCGATAATCGAAGCCCATGCCAATAAGCCCGAGTGTACTTACCACCAACTGTAGGATCGAGCCAAAGACAACACCGAGCGCGACACCCATAATTCCACCCTCGAATACCTGCCAACCGAATATGTTAATGCCGCCCGTAAAGAATAGTATTCCGGTAATAATTCCGATATTGTACAGCGCCGGAGCGAGCGCGAAGAACGCAAACCTCCCGACTGCCTGCTGCATGCTTGCGACGACCGCAGCAATCGCAAACAAGAATGGGTTAACTGCAATGACCCGCATCATACTCACCGCCAGAGCCTGACTCGACTCACTCAACCCCGGGCCAACCACATACTGCACCAGCGGCTCAGCAAAGATAATAATAAGAATGCTCGCAATCAAGGTTGCAATTGCCATCAGGTTAACGAGGCTCGTCGAGAGCTCCCAGGCAGACTTCTTGTTGCCCGCTGCTAATCGCTGATTAAAGACAGGGATAAACGTCACACTCAACGCACCGGATACCAATATAAAGAACATGATGTCAGGTATCGTAAAGGCAACTGTATAGGCGTCGGCACCTGTTGGATAGGTCTTAAAGTACAGGCTGTTGAACAAACGGTCGCGGAAGATCCCCAGCAAACTCGCCAGAAGCGTCGAGCCAGCTAATAAGGATGCCGCTAGCTTGAGCGGCAGTCGCTTATTTAACTTCGAGAGCGTTGTGCGAAAGTTTATCATCGTTGGCATCGATGCCGTGCGTTACGAGTAAAGCATGGCCTCCTTTGGAAGGGTTGCGTCCTTTAATAGTTCAATGACACCCTCTTCCTCGATGGTTTCTTCTTTCAGGAGTGCCTCGGCAAGCGCATCAAGACTCTTGCGATTAGCTTTAATGACTAGCTCGGCACGCTTAGCGGCTTCCCGAATCAGTACGGCCACCTCTTCGTCAATCTGCTTAGCAGTGTCGTCGCTGTACGGTCGCTCATGTGTCATCTTGTCAAACATCATGCCACCATTGTCTTCGTGGAACACTTGGTCACGCAGTTTTGTGCCCATTCCCTGTTCGATAATCATATCGCGGGCAATTTCAGTTGCTTTACGCAGGTCAGAACCAGCGCCAGTCGTAATACCATCACTGCCATTAATAATCTTTTCAGCGACTCGTCCACCAAGCGCACGTGCCAAAATGTCTTTGAACTCATACACACTGGTGTACGCAGTATCTTCTGGTGGCAAGAACCAGGTGACTCCTCCGGTTCCACCACGAGGGATGATCGTTACCTTGTGAACAGGATCGCTATCCGGCAAGACGTGTCCAACCAAGGCGTGGCCAGCTTCGTGATAGGCGGTGAGTTCTTTGTCTTTTTGTGACATTACTTTACTCTTACGCTCTGGACCAATTGCAACCTTTTCAAAGGCCTCTGTCAGATCAGCATTGCTAATCTTCTTCGAGTTACGGCGCGCCGCAACAATCGCTGCTTCGTTGGCGATATTTGCTAGGTCAGCACCTGATGACCCGGCTGTTTTCGCAGCCAACTTATCAAGTTTGACCGTGTCATCGACAGGCTTGTTCTTGAAGTGGACTTTCAGAATTGCTTCGCGATCTTTTCGCTCTGGCAGGGTAATGTTTGTGCGGCGATCGAAACGTCCCGGTCGCAGCAATGCCGGGTCAAGCACATCGGCCCGGTTCGTTGCTGCTAGAACAATAACGTTTGTGCCCGTCTCAAAGCCGTCCATCTCAACCAGAATTTGGTTAAGTGTCTGTTCTCGCTCGTCGTGACCCCCGCCCATACCACTTCCGCGGCGACGTCCAACGGCATCAATCTCGTCAATAAAGATAATCGCTGGTGCGTTTTTCTTTGCCTTTGCGAACAGGTCGCGGACCCTCGATGCACCTACACCAACAAACATTTCAACGAACTCAGAACCGCTAATGCTGAAGAAGGGGACACTCGCTTCTCCCGCAACAGCGCGAGCCAGCATCGTCTTACCAGTACCTGGGTTACCGACAAGCAAGACGCCCTTTGGAATCTTTGCCCCAAGATTTTCGTACTTCTTTGGGCTCTTCAGGAAGTCCACGACTTCCTCTAAATCTTGCTTGGCCGATTCATTGCCCGCGATATCGTCAAAAACAACTTTTGTCTTATCTTCGCCGTACAATTTAGCCTTTGACTTACCAAAGCCAAGCGCTTGGTTATTTTGTCCCTGCGCCTGACGCATCATAAACATGAAGAACGCGATGATCAGGATGACTGGCACAATAATGATTGCGAGGTTCCATAGAATGTCACCAGTATTAGATGGCTGAGTGATTAGCAGCTCAACATCTGCATCAGAGTTGAGCCCCTGCTCTTGCAGACTGCTCGAAGGATCCTTCACCGCTGTCTCTGTTGGTGCATCGCTACCATCCGGAGTAATCTTTAGTTCGTTACCCTGGACTTCGATCTTACTGATTTCGCCATTATTTGCTCGTTCGACAACACTGGACAGTGAAACCGTCTCAAGGTTTTGAGCGGGCTGCGAGAAAGCCAGTGCAGCCAACAAACCAAATACAAGAATTGCCCAAAAAAGAGTAATCCTTAAAATCGCATTAGGTTTCTTAGGGGGCATGGGGGACTTTTTCGCCATAACAAAGTGTTCCTTTCAGGATACGTAGCAGTATTTTTCTTCTTTTCTTATTTTATCAGTGTGACAGTGAAATTACGAGAGGTGAAATCGAGTCGCACACCCGCACCCGCCTCATACGTCTTGCCGGGCTGCGTCGTCTTCACAGCCAAGAGCGCTCGTTGCAGCTGTGGACGAGTTAAGCGCGCCTGCGTTGCCACGCGCAAACACTCCGTGGCGACAGCTGCTGGAATATGGCTGAAGAAGTAACGACTATAGCGAGGGCCGTCGCCGATTAAGCGCAATACCTCCGCTTCAATCTCATGCTTTCTATCTAACTGCTGCTGGCGCAGGGCAAGTAACTTCTGCTTATGATCAGGTGGCAAATGAGCAAGATGGCGGCGAAGTCGATTGCGAAGATACTGGTCGCTTTGGTTTGTGCTATCCTCTCGCCACGACAAGCCATTCCGCCGAGCATACTCAGATAGCTGCGCTTTATGCATCCCCAAAAGTGGCCGAACAATATCCGAGTCATGCGTCGAGACACCTCGCCACCCAGTGCCTCGATGTAGATTAATAGCGATCGTCTCGACAATGTCATCGGCATGATGCGCCGTCACAATTTTCGCGCCATACGTCTCCGCAAGGTCACGAAGGTATTCGTAGCGAATCTGCCGAGCTCGCTCTTCGCTCGCCCCGTGGCCCAGTTCAACTCGTATCATATGAAAGGGGAGGCCATGCGTTGCAGCCAACTCTCTGACAAACTGCGCGTCCTCAGCTGAGTCATCACGAATACCGTGATCAACGTGTGCCACCAATAACTCATGTCCTGGGATTTTCGACATCATATCAAGCAGTGCAACCGAATCGACACCACCACTGACGGCGACTAGATACCGCGCCATATGCTCACCCTTTTCTTCATATAACTCAGTATACCCCGGCCATCACTGCGCGTCGACTCTGTATAATGAAGCAAATGGCTGAGACCAAACCCCCGACCCGCCTATTAACCCTCGACTTGATGCGTGGCTACTTTATGGTCGCTATTATTCTTAACCATCTTCAATGGTACCCCAGCGGGCTCGACTGGGTATCAGCCCAGGGCGCTCTTTTTGTCTCTGCGGCTGAAGGCTTTTTCTTAATATCTGGAATAATTTTAGGAATCATACGTGGTCGCAAGCTCATTGCTGCACCATTCAAAAAAGCGGCCAGTCTGCTGCTCATGAGGGGTGTGCAGCTGTACATCGCAAGTATTGTCTTGATGCTCATCTTCACCCTACTGGGATGGTGGTTCTTTATGGATAACCCGGGGCTCAAGCCAGGTATCCGACCGATCGATCAGCCGTTCATCGAAGTTCTGTGGGGAGCGCTTACCTACGAATACATCTACGGTTGGGCTGATTTTCTGCGGCTCTACGCCATCTTCTTGCTCGTAAGTCCGCTTGCCCTATGGCTACTGCGCATCGGTAAATGGCAGGTGCTGCTTTCACTAAATATTCTTGTCTGGATGCTTTTTCCCTTCGCAACAGGCCTTCCATATTCGGATGAGTTGTTGATGCCGATTACCTGGCAGCTTATCTTCTTTGGTGGGATGACAATTGGATTCTACTGGCAGAACATTGTCCAGTGGTGGAATACTCGAAAGCGCGCGCTTCGTAGCGTCGTCGTCAAGGGTATCGTTGCCCTCGCAGTAACGACTATTCTGGCTAACGTCCTGATTGCGATGCACAGCCTCTTCCCTGCAGCCATCGGCGAACCACTCAACACCCTGCGCTTGACGCTAGAGCCTTATTTCGATAAAGAAAGCCTCCCTATTCCGCGACTCGCGCTCTTCGCACTTTGGTTTAGCTTTGGCTTTTGGCTGTTCAAAACTTATGAAAAACGTATCGTCACATACTTCGGCTGGATTTTAATACCATTCGGCGTCAACTCACTCTACGTGTATATACTCCACGCCTTCCTGATATTCTTTGCGCAGCTATTGCTGCAAGGAGTAACACCGCCATTCTTCTTTAGCCTGTTTGGCAGCCTTGTTGTCCTAGGCCTGATCCTTCTGGCTATTCGCACCCAATTTCTGATGAAAATTATTCCACGTTAACGCGTAGGTAGCGGTCAATCACTTGCTTATCTTTTTGGACGCTATCAATAAACCAGTACTCCGATCCGACATCAAAACTTGGCTCAGCACCTGCCCAACGAACGTGAATCAAATGCTTACTCGATACATCGGCCGAGCTTTCGATACGATCCACGCTGTCATGGAGCGGTGCGTAGCCGCCTCGATTCTCAACATTCTCGGCACTATAAAATTTAAGATTACAATCGTCAAAGTAATACACAGTATCGATATAGGTGTACGGATCATCGGCTACCGCTGTTGTGTCGGTGCAGTCAAATGCTTGGCGCAATTCGATAGTTGACGGCTGCTGCTGACGTTCACTATTGAAGTTACCCGCTTCAGCAAGGCGCACCACTCCAGTCAAGAGCAGTGCTAGCGATAGTACGGCTAGACTAACAGAAAGAAGGTGCTGTTTATAGCGCCACCCGAGGGCGACAAGAAGACCGAGCAATAGATAGAAGAACAATGCAACATGGGCCATATAGCGATTGATGAAAATAGGCTGACTACCCACTAAAGAAGTGAGTGCGAAAAACAGTATTGGAATTAACACCAACCAAACAACAAGCATAAAACCTTCTCGAGCTTCACCACGCAGCCGAGGGTGCACTTTGACCGTTAGCACAACTGCAAGCACCGCCATTGCCAAAAGCAAGAGCGAGAGCCAGCCATCAACCATCCACTCAGAGGTGTACACGACAAGGGTCGTGAATACGTCCACCAGTTTCGTCAGAGTAACCTCACTACCGACACCCGGAAGGACTGAATTAAACAGTTGCGAAAAGAAAATCGGCATGTAGGGGACAAACAGTGCCACCGAACCAGTCAGCGCAACCAACCAACGCCATGAACGAATCGGCTCTTTGCGCCTGATTGAACGGACCAGCAACCATACAGCGTGCGTCAGCCACACTGCTACCGTCAGGTATAGCGTCAGCATTCCCAGGGTCACCAGCACACCGTACATCGCCCAGTATCGCCAGCGTTGTTGCCGCAGCACGGCAATCACCATCACGAGTGTCGCTAAAACTCCAATTAACGCCGCTAGGGCGTACATTCGGACCTCGTACCCATAGCGCAATACGAATGGTGCAGCCACCAAGAATGGCAGTGTCGCCAACGCCACTCTTGGCGTGAATAGACGCCGCACCAGCACAAGCCCCACGCCAACAGCCCCCGCCATCAACAAGGCACTCAGGCTACGCAGTGCAAACTCGCTCCACCCAAAAAGACTGCCCCATACCTTCAGCAACATATAGTACAGCGGCGGATGCGCGTCGACCGCAGCTAAAGCAAACATGTCAGGCCATGGCTGCTGCGCGAGAAGTATAGAATAGCCTTCGTCAAACCAAATCGGCTGCCCAATCGCCAGTATCATCGTGAGGCCAAATACGACAACCATTGCCGCTAGCACCCACGCCCACCATAATCGGGTAATAAGCGTTGCGAAAGATTTCACGTTCTTTGACTTCAGAAGTTTTTTTAGCATAAGTACTTATAGTTTACGCCAGTGACGCCAGAAAATCTATCTCTGGCAATTTCTCCCCTTATGCACTATAATCACCAGGGTCAACCGATATATATCGGGGTGTGGCGCAGTTGATAGCGCGCTCGGTTTGGGACCGAGAGGTCGAAGGTTTGAGTCCTTTCACCCCGACCACATAAAAGCAGCCACGTCATGTGGCTTTTTTTATTTTTACGGTGCAAGAATACCTCACGCGTTTTGTGTTAAGATAAGCGTAAGCAAAACAACACAAACACTGCCATGAAACACAAAATAACCCTCCTCGTCTTCGGCCTCGCAATGATAGGTCTCTTCGCGGGCGTTGTGAACCTTATGCCCGATGTCGAAGAGCGCGTACCTCAACCAGCACCTCTGAGCCAGGAAGAGCTTGCTCATCAGCCGGCTGACCCTACCCCTGCAGACGTACAAAACATTCAACCAACCCAACAGTCGGCCGAACAACAACCAGCTGAACCAACTCAAAAAGACACTGCTGCCAACGACAGGGCACCGAAGCAAGCTGAAATCAAAGAGACCGTTGAAAAAGAGTACACCTACTACCCCCTCCGCACAGCTAACGACCCAGGCTTTGCGTCTAGCTGGGCCTTACAAGCAGTAAATGCACCAGACGCCTGGGACATCACTACCGGCACTAGCGACACCGTTGTTGCGGTTATCGATAGCGGATTTTCATTGAATCACGACGACCTACAAAACTCTTGGTACACCAACAGCGCCGAAACTGGGACTACTGAGTTAGGCGACGCCTGCTGGACTGGAGTGCCCGAGAATAAGCAAACAAACGACTGCGATGACGATCAAAATGGGTACGTTGATGATTGGCGAGGCTGGAATTTCGTCTTTAGCGACAACAACCCTGCGGCTGGACGAGACAACCCCAACGGCGACGGGGTCGCGCACGGTACCGAGGTCGCTGGATTGGTGGGAGCTGCCGGAAATAACAACACCGGTATTGCAACCATCAGCTGGAGCACTAAAGTAATGCCCCTTCAGGCCTTAAGCGACGACGGTCCTGGCTTTACGAGCGACGTCGCTGCAGCAGTCTACTATGCCGTCGAAAATGGTGCTGATGTAATAAATATGAGTCTCGGCAGTAACCAGGCCGACCCTGCAATGCTTGCCGCAACTAATTACGCCTACGACAATAACGTTGTCGTTGTAGCTGCCTCAGGAAACTGCGGCACCGGCACCGAACTGGGCTGTGAAGACTATCCAGCGGGCCACATCGGCTATCCTGCTCGCAATCCCAATGTCATATCAGTTGGCGCAACCGACAGTGCCAACTCACGAGCCAGCTTTAGTAGTTATGGCGTCGCTCTAGATGTTGTTGCGCCGGGTTCAGGCACAATCAACTCACCTACTTGGACCGCAGGCAACCAAACGTCGCTCTATAGCGGTGCTCTCTATGGCACCTCGTTCGCTTCACCATTTGTTGCAAGCTTAGCTGCACTTATCAAGGCTATCCGACCCGATTCAAGCGTCCAGGATATCACCGCTCTTATTCTAGCAACCGCCCAAAAACCTACTGCAATGAACAACGCCCCCTTCACCAATCAATACGGCCACGGCAGCATCGATGCTTTCAAGGCAGTTACCGTTGCCACCTCGCTGAATGAGTACGAACAAGAACCCATCCTGCGCCAAGCGGGTGGTCCGGTAAGCGAGCACCGCTATGCACCAAGTAACTCACTAGGAAGCGGCTGTCAGTCAGAGACGGCCGAAACCTACTGCACTATTTGGATGAAAGATGTCGCCACGGCGTACGATCGCTATCTTCCCTACACCCTTACGAATCAAGAATCCGACGCTGGCTGGACCTGGAGCGCCGGAATTCTAAATGATGGCCTATGGAGCGTTCGAGCCTCCCAGGGCGATGCACTGTCGCCCCAGTACCTACTCTCACGAAAGTAAGTAGCTAATTATTTAGCTTGTCCCTTAATTCGGAAGTTTTAATTTTTGCCTCACCTTTAATGGTATGGCCCTGGGCCTTATCGATCTCCCCTTCAACCCGCTGCTTTGCGATATCAATATTCTCTGCGGTATCCTCAGCCACTTCTTCAGCGTTCGCTTGGGCATCTTCTAATTTCTTTTTTGCGTCATCTGCAAATCCCATACACATCCTTTCGTTAAGGTTGTTACGGTCTTATCATATCGGCCCTAGCTGAGAAGCACCTGAGCTTGCTCTTATTTAGCGTACTCGATGGCTCGTGTCTCGCGAACTACATTCACCTTGATCGTGCCAGGGTACTGCATTGTACTCTCGATCTTGTTAGCAATGTCGCGTGCTAATTTAATTGCACTCAAATCATCAACATTCTCTGGTCGAACAATCACCCTGACTTCACGACCAGCGCTAATCGCAAATGACTTTTCGATTCCCTTAAAGCTGTTGGCGATGTTTTCAAGATCGCGCATGCGTTCTGCAAAGTTTTCGGCACTAATGTTGCGCGCGCCTGGTCGGGCAGCTGATAGCGCGTCGCACACACGAACCACCAGCGCTTCAGGCGTTGTTGCTTCAATATCGTCGTGGTGGGCTTCGATGGCATGGACAATTTCATCGCTCATGCCGTACTTACGAGCCAACTCAGCGCCAATATGGTGGTGCTTGCCCTCAATCTTATGGGTCACCGCTTTACCGATATCATGCAGCAAGGTGGCAATCTTCGTAATGCGCACATCTGCACCGATCTCTTCAGCGATAAGTCCAGCCATGTGTGCCATTTCGGTGCTGTGCATCAACACATTCTGACCGTAGCTAGTGCGGAACTTGAGCTCACCAAGCAGCTGAATGAGTTCTTTCGGAATGCCCACAACACCAACTTCACGCGCCGCATCCTCGCCTGCTCGTGTAACTTCCTTCGAGATCTCTTTTTGAGCTTTCGCCACCACTTCCTCGATGCGGCCTGGGTGAATACGACCGTCCTTCATTAACATTTCAAGTGACAAACGAGCTACTTGACGGCGAAGTGGATCAAAGCTTGATAGAATCACCATCCCTGGAGTATCGTCGACCATAATGTCGACGCCCGTTGCTCGTTGCAATGCCTGGATATTGCGGCCTTCTTTACCGATAATACGACCCTTCATTTCGTCGTCTGCCAGCTTGAGGGCTGTCACGGTACGCTCGGCAGTTACTTCACTGCTCATACGCTCCATCGCGCTGACCAATATCAACTGCGCCTTCTCCTCGGCGTTATCCTTGGCTTCATTTTGCAACTTATCAACCAGCCCCGTTAGGTCCTGCTTGATGTCACGCTCGGTCATTTGCATGAGCTTTTCAGCCGCTTCTTTTTTCTTCAGGCCAGCAATTTTTTCAAGTTTTTCTTGCTGACGGGTACGGATATCGCGAATCTCGTTCTTCAAGTCCTCAACCTCATCCTCTTGCGCACGTAGATTCTCAGCCCGGCGATCAAGTTCGTCCAGCTTGCGATCCAATGAAGATTCACGGTCTGCAAGCCGAGCTTCAGTCTTGTCCCATAATTTGCGCCGCTCTGACTCTTCCTTCTTGGCATCTTCGGCCAACTTGAGCGCCTCATCTTTGGCTTTGAGGACGATATCACTTGATTTATGTTTTGCGTCCGCCAATAGTTGGTCAGCTTTGTGCCTCCCTCCGGCTACTTTTGTGCGAGTGTACACGACGGTTCCGCCGGCACCAGCAAAAAAACCGATGATTGCGGCAATGATTGCTTCTACCATGTTGTTTCCTTTCTCAGAGAGCCCCGCCAAGTGTTCATCTTGGCTAACGGTATATCACGGGCGCACTGAAAGTATCAAAATTTATTCAAACTGTCTCAAATCAGACTATCTATATTGTAGCTCTGAAAGAGCGCTTGTTGCAAGCTTATTTACGTGGCGTCGTAATGTTTGGTTCACCGCCATACACCGGCATCACGAGTTCATCGTCAGCACCATGCTCTAGTCGTTGCTGGCCAGTCTTGATCCAGTCTTCACCACCAACTCCTACGATCGGAACATGCTCAGAACTCGCGAGCGTATTGAGCACCGTCAGGCCAATCCTTAAACCGGTAAAACTACCTGGACCCTCGAAAGCAACAATGCCTTTCATGTCTTTTATTGTCATACCATGCGAAGCCAGTGTCTTCTGCAGATACCCGAGCAGCTCGTGCGCTAAGTTGCGGCCAGCCTCCCATTCGTGATGGTGCCATTCAGAGCCGTCATGTACAGATAGGTGACACACAGGTGTCGAGGTATCAAGTGCAATAATCATAGTTGCTCCGTCAGTTTTTCGAGGCCGCTGAATTCGAGCGTGCGATCGGTTTCGGAGGGCGAAGCAAATTCAATCCTTAACCGTTTTTTCGGCAGTACACCCTCTACAATGTCAGCCCACTCAACAACGGTCACAATAGTGTCATCGCGAATCACTTCATCAAGCTCATTTGCCATAATCCCCGCATCTTGTAGTCGATAAAAGTCATAGTGTGCCAATTGCAGACCGTCTCGAGCGTCATACACTCGGCTCACCGTAAAACTTGGGCTCTGAACGTCCTCGTCAATCGCCATGCCGACAGCAAGACCCTTTACGAATGTTGTTTTGCCAGCGCCCACATCACCAGATAACTCAATAACCTCGCCGCCCTGCAAGAGTGCGCCAAGTCGAGCCCCCAAGGCCTTCATCTCAACTTCACTTTTTACTTCTTTCTTCACTGAAATACATTATAACACCTAGTGCTTTCGCCCTCTGTACGGTACAATTGAGCGTAAGCATTATGCGCATTTCAGATAGTATTCTCGAAACTGTGCTTGGGCGGGCACAACTTGTAACACCTGAGCAGCTCACCACCTTGAAGCAAGAGGCGGAGCGTTCGAAGCGCCCGCTGCAAGAAGTCGTAATTGCGCAGCGAGTTGCTGACGAAAAAACTCTCGTTAAAGCATTCTCAAGCTATTCAGACATTCCTTACGTCGAACTTGACCCCGACAACATCCCCCCAGATGTCCTTAAACTTATCCCCGAACGCGTCGCCCGCCAGTACAATGCCGTCGTCTTTAAGATCGGTGAGGATGGTGTCCGTCATCTTGCGATGGAAGACCCTGACGACGTCCAGGCAGTGAACTTTATCCAAAAAGAAATTGGCACTAATTCACGTATCTATATTGCGACGAAAGATAACATCATCTCGGCACTTGACGCCTACAGAGGAGATGTCAACCAGGAGCTGAACGAAGTCATCGACTTCCAGCGAGAAGACGAAGTCGACACGCAAACTGTTAACGAGCAAGATATTGCCGAGGATTCCCCAATTGCGCAGACCGTCAGCCTGCTTTTAGAGTACGCCATTCGCTCACACGCCAGCGATGTGCATATCGAACCTCGTGAAGAATTTGTCCAAATCCGTTACCGAATTGACGGTGTTCTCAAAGAAGTAAACCGTTTGCCTCGTAACGTTCTGGGTGCATTAGTCAGCCGCATTAAGATTCTTTCCAACCTAAAAATCGACGAGCGACGTGTTCCTCAGGATGGTCGCTTCAAGATTAAAGTCGGTGGGCGTCAATACGCACTGCGTGTCAGCTCACTGCCAATTGCCGATGGTGAAAAGATCGTAATGCGTATTTTGGATGAGTCAAACCAAGCTGTCAGCCTCCAAGATCTTGGATACTGGGGTCGTGCATTGGTTGACCTGCAACGCGAGATGATTGAACCGAACGGCATTGTCTTGATGACTGGACCGACTGGATCAGGTAAGTCGACCAGCTTGTTTAGTATCTTGACGATTCTCAACCAGCCAAATGTTAACATCTCGACAATTGAGGATCCTGTTGAGTACAAGATTCCCGGCGTTAACCAAACGCAACTCAACATAAAAGCTGGGATGACTTTCTCGAGTGGCCTCCGTGCTCTTTTGCGTCAAGACCCGAACATTATCATGATCGGTGAGATTCGTGACAGCGAAACAGCTAACCTAGGCATTCAGGCGGCCTTAACGGGGCACATGGTATTCAGTACACTCCACACCAACAACGCCGCTACCAGCCTACCGCGTTTGCTGGACATGGATATTGAACCTTTCCTGATTGCCAGCACCGTCCGTGCTGTTGTTGGTCAACGCCTGGTACGACGACTTCACAAAGAATCCCGCCAAAGCTATGCGCCATCTGAGGAAGAGAAAGCCGAGATTATTAAGCTATTTAACCTACGGACCGATCAAGATTTTCGCATCATCCACGAGCTAGAGAAGCAAGCTGCATCAGAAGGGCTGGGTGGCGACACCCCCCTCAGCACAAACGAGCAGGGGATAGTCACCCTATGGCGTGCCGATAAAGACTTCCACGAGGATGACGCCCAAGAAGGCTATAAAGGACGTATTGGTATTTATGAAGTCCTCACCAACTCTCAAACCATTCAGAAACTTATCATGAGCCACGCCACGAGTGACCAGATACAAAAACAGGCTATCGACGAGGGCATGATGACCATGCAGCTTGACGGGCTTATTAAGGCCCTCCGTGGTGAAACCAGTATCGAAGAAGTACTTCGCGTGAGCAGGGATTAGCGACCATGCCTCAATTTGCCTACATCGCCATCGACCCTGACAAGAAAACTGTTAATGGACGCACTGAACTACCCGACCGCGCCAGTGTTATTGCCGCCCTTCAAAAACAGAACCTTCGCCCTGTCAGCATCAAACAAGTGAAGGCAAAAAAGGGCTTTTCGCTGAACTTCAACATTTTTGAACAGAATAAGGTAAAGGGCGATCAGCTAGTGATATTCACGCGGCAACTGAGTGCTATGACCGGCGCTGGTGTGCCCCTGCTTCGCTCGCTAACTTCGCTTGAAAAACACGCCGAAGATCAGGCTCTCAAGAGAATGCTTGGCGAAATTATTAAGAAAGTTGAAGGTGGTGCTCCACTGGCAGAGGCGCTCGCCATGTTCCCGAACACCTTCAACGATATCTACGTTAACATGGTTCGGGCCGGTGAAACGGCTGGTATTCTTGAAGAAATCCTCAAGCGCCTTGCAAAACAGCAGGAAAAGAGCGCGGCAATTCGTAAGAAAATTAAAAGTGCCATGGCCTACCCACTCGTGCTCGTCACCATTACGGTACTCGCCTTCTTCGGCCTCATGCTTTTCGTTGTTCCGCAAATCGGCACCATCCTCACCGACCTAGGTGGCCCAGACGCCGAGCTTCCGGGCATCACCCTCTTCATGCTGGGCGTCAGTGATATCATTACCAGCTACTGGTATATCATTATCCCTGGTTTCATCGGTATTATCATCGGTATTATCCGTTTCATTAAGACCCCTCGGGGAAAGCGTATCTTCGACACCCTTGTTCTCAAGATCCCTGGTGTAAACACAATTGTTCGAAAAGTTGCCGTCGCCCGGTTTGCGCGCACCTTCTCTGCCTTAATGGGCGCTGGTGTAGCTGTCCTGGAGTGCCTTGATGTCACTTCGCGAGCTGTTGGTAACGTCCTCTACGAAGACGCCCTAAAGAGCGCTGCGAAAAGCGTCAAGAATGGCCGCCCCCTTTCCGCAATCATCGAAGAAGACGCTTTATTCCCCGCCATCGTTGGCCAAATGCTTGCTGTCGGTGAAGAGACTGGTCAAACTGACACCGTCTTGATCAAGGTCGCCGACTTCTACGAAGAAGAAGTCGACTTGGCTATCGAAAGTATCAGCGCAATTATTGAGCCAGTCATGATCGTCCTCATGGGTAGCATGGTTGGACTGATCGCCGCCAGCGTCATGACACCAATCGCTTCGCTCTCACAAAATATTAGCTCATAGGGGCTACTTATCAAGCCGCTCATGCTATAATAACCAGTAGTTATCCACCGTGGGCATCATGTCGAGATTATTTTATAAAGACAAACCAATTCTAGGCCTTGATATCAGTCATACTGGTATTAAAGTCATGTCTCTGGACCCTAAAAAGTGGTTAGTACAAGGCTACGGATCTATCGACCTCGAACCACTCAAAATGAAAGAGGCGCTCGAAACTGCCGAAGGCACATATCTTACTGACAACCTAAACCTTCTGATGACAGAGAAGCTGATCGGCTCAGCCAATAGCAAGCGAGTGGCAATTGCACTCCCAACAGCACGCAGCTTCTCACGTACCTTTACCCTCCCTATCTCTGCCGAGAAAGCCCTCCATGACGCTGTTGTTCTTGAGGCCGAACAGTACATCCCCATCCCATCAGCCAACCTCTACATTGACTACCAAGTCATTGAGCGCACCAAAAAGGAAGTGACGATATTGATGAGCGCGATGACGCGAGTAGTAGTCGATAACGTCGTCAAAGCAGTCGAAGCAGCTGGACTCCAGCCAGTCCTGATCGAACCCGGTATCTGCTCAGTCGCACGAGTGCTGACTGTCACAGAAAGAGGTGCCCTCCCAACCGTTGTGGTTGATATTGGCCCAGCTAGCACCGATATTGCGATTCTTGACCAAGGAAACATCCGCGTCACTGGCGGACTGGCCGTTGGGGGCAACACATTCACCCTCGACATTGCTAAAAAGCTCAACGTTGCCCTGGAAAATGCCCACCAACTAAAGGTCCTCAATGGACTTAACGCTGGGCCACGTCAACAAAAACTACAGGCTGCTCTTGAGCCAAGCATCCAGCGCATCCTCGCAGAAGTTAAAAAGGTCATGCGCTACTACGACGAACGAGTTAGCAAAGAGCGCAAACTTGAACAACTCTTGATTGTCGGAAGCGGCAGTAACCTCCCCGGTATCGGTGAGTACTTCACCAATGCGCTCGTCATGCCAGCCCGTGTCGCTAGCCCATGGCACAAACTTGACTTCGGCAAAATTCAAGAACCGCCCAAACAATTCCGCCCTCGCTACATCACCGTTGCTGGGGTTGCGAGTATCCCCCCAGAAAGGATGTGGAAATGATTAATGTAATGCCCGATGACACCAAGAAGCAGCTCCGGGCTGCCCGTGCCAATGTCACTCTCAGCCGATATATTCTTATCTCCATCATAGCCTTTGGCTTTCTGGTAGCTCTTTTGTTCGGCTCATCCTTTGTACTTGCTCAAACGCAGACAAGCGCCGAAGCACTGATCGAAGCAAACGACACCAAAGCAAGCGTCTTCGAGGAAACGCAAACGCAGATAGATCAGCTCAGTCAAGATTTGGGAAGTGCTCGTACGGTCCTTGATCAACAGATTTCTTACTCATCAATCTTACGCTCTCTTGGTGCAGCAATGACCCCGGGCACTGTTCTTGATTCCTTCGAACTCAGCGATACAGCGGCGAGTGGCTCTCCAGTTGAAGTTCGTATTTATGCCACCAACACAGAAGCGCTCACTAGACTGCGCGATAGTCTTGCCAACTCACCCAACTTTAGTAGCGCTGACCTAGGTTCTGTGAGCAGCCAAGACGGCATTGAAGGCTACCCCGTCAGCGCGACGATGACAATAGTGATTAACAGAGGAGCAAGTCTATGAAAAAGGCCGGCATGAACGCAACAGGGCTGCGCAAATTCCTCATTTTTGTCCTCATTCTTACTCTGGCAGGTGTCGGAGCAGGATTCTACTATGGTCTCACCCAGATTCGCGAGTACGCCATCGAGACAAACCAGAAAGTAGCCGACGCCGAAGCAAGTGGTACACAGATCGATGAGCTCCGCCAGCTGCAAACGACGCTTTCACAGTCAGATAGCCTTATCGCCAAAGCCGATGACATGTTTGCAACTAACTCGAACTACCAGTCGCAAGCCATCACCGATCTTCGCCGCTACGCAAGCGCTGCTGGCGTGTCAATTCAAAGCACTGACTTCACCGAGCCAGATAACGCACCCGCAGCACTCAACAATCGCACCGTCAGCGTTGGACTCGGTGGTTCTGTAACCTACACCAAGCTCATTCGCTTCCTAGAGCTAGTCGAGGGTAATCTTCCTAAAATGCAGCCAATCAGCCTCACCGTGAGCCGCCCCGACGACCCGACCGAGAACACGGTTACCGTCAGTGATATCACCATTAACATAGCCACGAGGTAATCATGAAGAAACTCCATATGCCCAACCCCCTCACAGCAATCAACAGCTTCTTTCGCCGATTTCACATGACACTCTTCATCATCGTTGTCCTTACTGCACTCGGTGGAGCGGTTCTCTTACTGGCGAGTACCATCAACGACACCTCTCTCGCGGCTGATTATCAATCGCCTATTCGAGCCGGCTCAATCGACCAAGCAACACTCGATCGAATTAACGCTTTGCATCGCAGCAACGGCGACCTTCCCAACGCAACTACTTTTGATGGACGCAGCCCCTTTAGTGAATAGCCTAGTGAAGTACGATATAATAAAAACATGCTAGTGCTTGGATCTCGATTTCACAATACGCCGGTGATGAGCCTTCAGACTGGCGCCCGACTCGCCACAACGATTCGATCAATCGTTGACCCAACCAATCTGACCGTTATTGCGTTCGAAGTCGAAGGGCCACTATTAAGCGAAAAGCCCGCATTCCTGCGAGTCGAAGAGATTCGTGAAGTTGCACCAATCGGCATGATCGTTGACAGCAATGACGAAATTGTCGGCCTCGATGATGTCGTTAAACTTAAAAAGATCTACGGCCTAGAATTCGAACTGGTCGGCATGCCGGTTATCGACGAACACAAAAGAAAACTAGGCAAGATTGAAGACTTCACCCTTGAAACAGGTGGATTCGTCATTCAACAACTAAACGTCAAAAGAGGCTTCTTGAAAGGCCTTAATGACACAGGTCTCCTTATCCATCGTACACAAGTTGTTGAGATTACAGATAACGAAGTGATCGTAAAAGGTGCGGGCAACAAGCGCCTCCCCGACCCGGTTACTGAACCCGTCAGGCATGACTACGTAAACCCGTTTCGACAGCCATCCCCACAACCAGAACAAGCCGACTCCTAGGATTCTACCTCATCCAAACGCGCGAGTGTGGATTTTATATCATCGTAGCGAAACCCTTGTCGTGCAAGATATGACAAGAACTTTTGTTCATCATCGTAGCGAGAGCGCTTCTTCAATATTATCTTTTCAAGCTCATCGTTATCGGTGCGATCAGACTGATCAAGCACTTCATTAATCAAGTCTTGGCTCACTCCCTTTGCGAAGAGCTCAGACTGAAGTTTACGCATGCTTGAACCCTTACGAAGATTACGATTTTCAACCCAAAACTGAGCGAACTTCTGATCGTCAAGATACCCCTTCTCAACTAATCGATCGAAGACCCTCTGCGTAAGCTCTGTTGATACACCGTCGCGCATCTCACCCGTCTTGACACGTCGTGGACGCGTCTTGCGGTACAGGTACTGTTGCATCTCGCGTTGGCTACGCGGACGCATCAGGCAGTACTCTAACGCCCTTGTATACAGCTTCCCAAACTGACTTTCCTCTTCAAGCTGAATTAGTTCAGCCTCTTCGTACTCTTTTCCGGTCCGCAGACCTAACTCGGCGACCTGAGTAATATCAAGACTAAAACGATACCGCCCATCAACCGATACGTTAACGCGATTCTTGTCGCGCGCTTGGACGGAGATGGACGTTATCTTCATAGCAATCGGCTACGGTCTAGGCAGCTTCTTCAGCAACCTTGGCACGCACCTTCTTGTCAATTTCTGCTAAGACGTCAGGGTTTGCAAGCAGATACTGTTTACTTGCTTCCCGTCCCTGCCCAATCTTTGCTTCGGCATAGTCAAACCATGCACCACTCTTACCGACAATATTGTGCTGTACAGCGAGGTCAAGAACGTCACCAGTTTTCGAGATACCTTCGTTATACATGATGTCGAACTCGGCCGCACGGAAAGGAGGAGCAATCTTGTTTTTGACCACCTTCACCTTAGTGCGGTTACCAATGATGTCATCGCCCGACTTAATTTGCCCGGTTCGCCGGATATCGAGTCGAACAGATGAGTAAAACTTCAACGCGTTACCACCAGTTGTCGTCTCTGGATTACCGAACATGACACCAATCTTCATGCGAATTTGGTTAATAAAGATGACAATAGTGTTGCTCTTGTGAATGATGCCCGTCAACTTACGAAGCGCTTGGCTCATTAGTCGAGCTTGCAAGCCCATGTGACTATCGCCCATTTCGCCTTCAATCTCGGCCTGCGGCACGAGTGCTGCGACTGAGTCAACAACGACCAAGTCAACTGCGCTAGAACGAACCAATGTCTCTACAATCTCAAGCGCCTGCTCACCGTTATCCGGCTGCGCAACGAGCAAGTTATCCGTATCGACACCCAGGCGTCGTGCATAGGATGGATCCAAAGCGTGTTCTGCATCAACGAAAGCAGCCGTACCGCCCTGTTTTTGAATCTCTGCAATAGCGTGCAGTGTAAGCGTCGTCTTACCTGAAGACTCTGGGCCATATATCTCAATGATTCGGCCTTTAGGATAGCCTCCACCTAATGCAAGATCGAGGCTGAGTGCACCACTACTGACAAGCTCGACGTCAACCGCCTGCTTATCACCGAGGCGACGGATCGCACCATCACCGAACTGCTTATTGATTTGCTCCTGAGCAAGACCAAGTGCCTTCAGTTTGCCCTCACTTGCGATAGGACGTACTGGAGTATCAGTCTTGTCTGATTTTTTTGCTGACATATATTCCCTCTCTTTAATTCACCTCTTATTATACGTGCTAAATCTTAATTTGCTATAATACGAGCATGAATAAGATGTCTCGTGGGTTTACCGTGCTTGAAATACTTTTTGTTATCGTCATTATTGGCTTTGCCAGTGTTATCTTTTTTGTACAAAAGAATAACGTCGAGGTTGCCGCCCGAGACACAGAACGCAAAACATCTATTAACGCGATGTACTACAGTCTCGAAGAAGTATACTTCAAGGAAAATAACCACTATCCTCGCACTATTGATGAAACAGTCCTTCCCTCGGTTGACCCAGAACTCTTCAAAGACCCTCAGGGCGTAAAGATTGGTGAAGCCAGCAGCGACTACCGCTACGAACCGACCGATTGCGAGAATGACGCCTGCGCCGGCTACTCGCTACGCACCATCTTAGAAAACGAAGCGGACTACGTTAAAACCGAGCGCTAACCTAGTCGTCATGCAAGTCGACAGGTCGACCTAGCTTAAATGCCTCAACGGCATTATTAAGAACTGCAATGTGATCTTTAGGGTTTGCCACATACGTAAATCGGTACGTGGTCTCGTCGCCCTCTGTACTTAATCGTATCGAACCATAGTTAAATATGTGTTGAATGATATTCGTCTGCACGTAACTCGCGTCTTCAATACTTGCGAGGCTCACTGTCTGCTCGTGACGAGAGAAGATGCTGTCCTGGATCTCCTGAATAACGCTTTCATTCGTTAAGAAAAATTTATTATTTGTGTAGACATAGTAAACAACAAACATTCCCAACCCCACCAAGATGCTGAAGAGAAGGACCGGAAGAAAAACCGAAGCAGGTTCCGCCGCAGCTCCTCGTAAATTTAAGGAATCAGCAATGACCGCGTAATTCAGCAGAATAGTTAACGCAGCAGTAATCAGAAATGTGCCCAGGACAAGTGGCAGTACCAGCCCAATGGGATGTCGGCGCACAGAGCGAACAATGTACTCACCCTCACTCAAGTTAAGGAATGGGTACTTTTTGACCGAAGCCTCGTGACGCTTGCGAGCCTCTAGGCTCATCTCTTGTTTTGGAGGGCTCAAAGGTCGAACGACCTGCACGAGCTGTGGCGCTTTCGGCTGAGCTGCAGCCGGCGGTGGTGTCGGCGGATGGGCATACAATGGACGCCCCTCGGCATCATACGCCACGGGCTGCGGAGGGGTTTGCTGAGGATCATTTGGGTTCATAGCTTGTATTATATCAACCTTTCTTCTCGACATGTCGACGAGCCTTTACTGTCACCCGGCGTCCCCTAGGGGTGCGTTCAATAAAGCCAATTTGCATCAGGTATGGCTCATAAAAATCTTCAATGGTTGTCGCCTCGTCGCCCGTCAATGCCGCTAGTGTAGTGAGCCCAACTGGGTTATCTCCATAGTGCTCGATCATATTACGGAGTAGGTTCCGATCACCGGCGTCCAGACCCAATTCATCAACTTCTAGCAAGGACAACGCCTTGGTTGTCATAACAGTATCGATAATGCCGTCTCCGTTAACATCAGCATAATCACGAACTCGCTTTAGAAGGCGATTTGCGATACGCGGTGTCAGCCGGGCACGTGTCGAAAGCATTGCAGCAGAAGACTTGTCAATCTCACTCCCCAGAATAGAGGCAGCTCGTAAAATAATCTGACTAATTTCATCGGGCTGATAAAAATCGAGTCGGTACAAATGCCCGAAACGATCTCGCAGCGGTGCCGCTAGTGCACCCGTTCTTGTCGTTGCGCCGATAACGGTAAACTTTGGCAGATCCAGACGAACACTTCGCGCCGCTGGACCTTTGCCGATCATGATGTCCAATTTGTAGTCTTCCATCGCCGAATATAGTACTTCTTCTACTGTCCGGCTCAGTCGGTGAATCTCGTCAATGAACAAAATGTCGCCATCTTGCAAATTCGTCAGGATACTCGCTAGATCCCCCGGTTTTTCGATTGCGGGGCCAGAGGTAATGCGGATACTCTTCCCCATCTCGTTTGCAATCACTGTTGCCATGGTCGTCTTCCCTAGCCCGGGCGGACCGTAAAGCAGAATGTGATCAAGAGGCTCTGACCGTTTTGTTGCTGCTTCAATCGCAAGCTGTAAGTTCTTCTTTAGGCGGTCTTGGCCAACGTACTCTTTAAAGGTACCGGGACGAAGCGTCACTTCAATAATCTGCTCTTCGCTGTCTTCTGTGTGGTCACTCGTGTCGACAATGCGCTCAATTGCCATTACGCACCTGCCTTCAGGGCAAGCGTTACTCGCTGCGCAGTTGGAATATCCTTCGGCACCGTCTCGAGCGCTTGAATCGCATCATTTAAGCTAAAGCCAAGTGCCATCATCGCTTCGAGCGCCTCATCGCCTGCTGTCGCCGACGACGCACCGCTCGCATGCGCAACGCTTACTGCCAATCCTACTTTGTCAGACAAATCGACGACAACCCGCTCAGCAGTTTTCTTGCCAACTCCGCTGGCTTTTGCAATATATCCACTATCGCCGCTGGCGATCGCATTGCGAACGGTTTCACTATCCCCTAGGCTCAAGATTGCCAGCGCTGCCTTTGGACCCACGCCCTGAACACTAATCAGTAGCTCAAACAGCTTTTTCGCAGCTAACGATGAAAACCCAAATAAATCCTGAGATTGCTCGCGGATATGGTGGTACGTATACAATTTGACTGTCTCGCCCAGAAGCGCATGGTCAAAATCGCTCAGCGGAACCTGAACCTCATACCCTATACCGCGTACATCGACAATGACAGAGTTTGCGAATTTTTCGGCCACTACTCCAGAAACATGTGCAATCATATCTCTATTATGACACATTGATGAAGGAGTGTGCAGCCTAGGCTGAAGTTCGCGACATCAGGGCATGTGTAATTGCTGCCGCCAACGCATCGGCACAGTCATCTGGTTTCGGAACTTCTTTCAAACCAAGCTGTAAACGCACCATTTCCTGAACTTGTTTTTTGTCAGCCTTGCCGTATCCAGTTAAGCTCTGCTTGATCTGCATCGGTGTATATTCGGCAATCGGCAAGCCTGCCTTTCGAGCGGCGAGCTGCGCGACACCCCGGGCCTCCGACACTGTCATTGCAGTGGTAATATTGCGTGAAAAAAAGAGTTTCTCAATCGAAAAACTATCTGGGTTGGTTGCAGCAATAACCTCTTGAATGCCGTCAAATATCTCCTCCAATCGCTCGTCATGTGGCGTGTGGGCAGGAGTGCGAATGACACCAGCCTCAACCATCGTCATTTTTTGATTCACCACATCAATCACCCCGAAGCCAAGGATGCCAGTGCCAGGATCAATACCAAGAATTCTCATAGCTCAAGTATAGGTTACTTTCGACGGGAGACAAACTTCCAAACTCGCACAAGCATCTGCCTGATCTCGTGCCGCCACTCCCAGGCACCATATACTGCTAACCCCAAGACCCCCAGGCCAATGGCGGCAATGACGTACCATTGATCTGGCTGAGCCTCAGTCTCGGCACCCAGCACTTCATAGTCTACGACCGACATTGCCTTGATGTTTCGGCAGCGATTTGTATCAGGATTACGCTCCTGTCCCTCGCGGCAAGGAGTGATTGTTGGCTCGCTCGCAATCTTACGGCACCGGTTTGTTTCTGGGCTACGGTACTGATCAGCTCGACAAGGCGCTGGTGCGCTCGACGCCGCTTGGATTAGCCGACAGCGATTGGTCTGAGGATGTCGATACTGATTACTCGCACACGGCTTGAGTGTTGAACTCGCTGATCTCGCAACCGACTCAACTACTTTGTCGGGTAAATTTTCAGCGCCAGGGGTCGGTTGATTTGTATACTGCCACACTTCACCTATCAAAGCCCAAGCTCTGTTATCTTTAGGACTCTGGTATTCCGCGGAAACATCAATCATAACGCCATCGACAGACGCTAGCCCCACCTTCCCGGTAGTGTTCACAAGCGTGTAGTCGACAAGGCCGTGCGTTACAACAAAATACTCTCCCGGCTCAACAAGCACACCATCGGGCAGCGACACTACGTCAACGGGCCCAACACCAACCCACAGCTGCGCTCCGCTGAGATCGACCGTCTCTGTTCCGTAATTCTGCAGCTCGATAAACTCTTTTCCAGCGTCTGCCCCAGAAGCATTTGGCAGGAGCTCCGTAATTTTCACTGTCGGCAATCGCGGCACTACTACCTCAATTTCCGTGTAGTACGTTGTATCATTTGGCAGTGCGTCACGTTCCACAACCTGCCAATCATCACCACTATCGGTGTCAGCGTAACGCAGCGGCGACTCTTCACCTTCACTACCAAACGCTCGTTGATAGATCATGCCCGACGGAGCCGTTTCGGTCCAGCTCATACGGTCGACTTCGTCTCCAGAGGCATCGACTAATACAAGCGTGTCGCTACTCCCCACCAAGCTCCCGCTCGATTGGTTCAGTGGCTCAAAGACGTGTGCGAAATTCAGTTCAGAGTGTGCCTGCGCGTAGGATGACGAGGCGATCGTTGCGTGACCATAGCTCGGCACGAATATCCGAATATGCGACATGCCCGCATAAAGGCAGCCGATGGCGACGTCGTTCTTGTTACGAAGGCACCAATCGGTCAGGTCCACTTCACTGGCGGAGTTATTATATAAAGAGATGAATTCCTGCGTCGCACCACCGGTCACTCCGCTCTGCACCTCAGAGATAACGATAGTAGCCGAAGCGGCGTACGTCGGGGGGACGTACGCAATTTGTTGTATCAAGACAACACCAACAATGATTACAACTATTAGCTTCAGCATGTTCTTAGCTTAGCGAGCAGCTATTAAGTCACTATGAACTAATTGGAGAAACTAGACTTCAACAATAATATCGGCATTCGTATGCACGTTCGTGACATCATCAAGGTCGTCAAGAGCGTCCATCAGTTTCAGTACTTTTTCTGCCTGATCTTTGTCGTCAATTTCAACTGGCATATTCGGTACATACTGGAGCTCGGCACCAGTCACCCCGAGGCCTGCGTCGGCGATAGCCGTGCGCACTTTTGCCAAGTCTTTCTGATCGGTGTACACGATCATTTCGTCACCCTCTTCAATCGCATCTTCAGCGCCCGCATCAAGAACCGTCAGTAGCGCCTCCTCGCCTTTAGCGGAAACCGTAATCACTCCTTTACGAGTAAATTGGAACATGACGCTACCGGCATCAGCAATGCGACCACCATTTTTTGTCAGCACATTGCGAACATCTGGGAACGTACGGTTTTTGTTGTCCGTTGCCGTTTCGATAATAATTCCGACACCACCTGGGCCCATCGCTTCGTACGTTACTTCATCCAACGCAGCGGCATTCTTATCCGCCACTCGATCAATCGAACGTTGAATATTCGCTGCTGGCATGTTGGCTTGCTTGGCTTTTTCTATCGCCATCGCGAGCGTCGAGTTCATTGCTGGGTCTGCCCCAGCTCGTGCTGCAATCGCAATCTGATTACCTAATTTTGTAAAAACCGCGCCGCGCTTGGCATCTTTAGCACCTTTTTCGCGCTTGATCGTCGACCATTTACTGTGTCCTGACATAAGAAAAACTCCGTGTATACTATCTGATTTTCACCTTATTATACCAGCTTACAGATAGCGGGTGCTGCCAAACGGTATTTTTTGGCTGACGTACAGCCCGGAAGCGAGGGTGTGCGCCGAGTGAACCGTTCGCTCGCCAAACCGTCGGTTGATACTGTCAATCGCCCCCGTCACCTGACGCTCACGCACAATCTGGTCGTTGAAAAAACTCAGTTGCTGATCAATTATCGGCTCAATTGAATACACATGAACACCGATTTCCTTCAGCTGGTCAGGTGCTTGTTCGAACAATTGCCGCGCCAATACATAAATTGTTTTATCACTCGAAAAGGGGAGTGAGGATAGGGTAGAGGAGTGCCAATATTGGCGTTCACGCGTCTTTCCATACACATACACTCCCCTGGCCGCCTTGTCCTGCGAACGCAACCGCCACCCAACCGATTCGCACAGGTGATGGAGCCGTCCAAGTATCTCGTCGTAACTTAAATCAAATCGCTCTAACACGTATTGCAGCCCGACTCGCTTAACGTCACTCGAGACATCATCAACTTCCCAGCCGCGCAGCCGATCATACCACCAGCGGCCAACAACACTCTTAAAGACCATCCTCTGTAACGTCACGACGTCAGCGTCTAGAAACTCGAGTGGGGTATAGATGCCAACTGCATTTAAACGCTGCTGATTACGATGCGCAATGCCCGTAAGATCAGTTAGCTGCAACTTCCCTAGCACCTCTCGAATATTGTGCGACGTTAAAACATTCAACCCGTCGGGCTTATTCAATCCGGCTGCTGTCTTTGCCAAAAAACGATTCGTCGCGATACCGATATTACAGCGCATCCAAACACCAATTTCTTCCCGTAATCTTCGCTTAATCTCATGGGCAATCTCCACCAGATCACGCTCCTGAACATCGGCTGAGGTTTGGTGAAAATCAATCACCCCCTCATCAATACTTTTCATGGTCACATGGGCCGAGTAATCGCGCATAATATCCAGCAATTTATGATACACATAACGATATTTCGACGGGTCGCTTTCCAGCGCGATTAACCCCGGACACAGAGCCTTCGCCTCTTTGAATTTCATCCCCACCTTCACCCCTTTTGCTTTAGCCTCGTAACTGGCCGTTACGATAGCGGTGTGTTCAGTGCGACGGTTCACAATCGCGACTGGCTTCCCGCGCAGCATCGGCCGAGCCTGCTGTTCAACTGTCGCAAAGCAGCTGTTCAAATCGATATGCATAATCAGTGGCCGCTCCAGGTTATGCTGCTTCATAGTGATCAGCCTCCATTGTTAAGTGCCAAATCAAACGTTCACTATCAAATTCCAGGCGATAATCTGCGCCACCGTCCGTCACGTCAAAGATATGAATTGTCTTATTGCCAGTCGGAAGAGGGTGTCGCAGCCCCAGCTCACTCACCTCAATCTCTCGCCCACTGGCCCGTCGAAAACGCACCGGATAACATGGCTGGTGCCCCTGACCAAAGCGAGCAATTACCTCAACCCGTTCCTGTAAAAAAGTTTCGTCATTCATCTGTAATATTCCCTAAAAAGTTATAGAGAAACGTTTTAATAGATGTATGCCCGTTCAGTGTACCCGTTTCTCGCACACTATCCGAAGACATTGAATGACCATTCGCGAGGGACGCTTTGTCGCCGAAGGGCGGCTAGTGTGTATCGCGCGGTAGTAGTTATTATTATACGCCACCCTAGAATAATTGCACCAGATTTGCTACAATTGCCCCTGTAGCAAAACACGGCACCGTAGCTCAGTTGGTTAGAGCGCGAGACTCATAAGCTCGAGGTCACAAGTTCAATTCTTGTCGGTGCTACCAAGAAATTATTTGCAACAAATTATTAGAGTGGACGCACTACGCCGTTCCCGTACGAAACTGCCTTCACTTCATAGCAGTTCTCGCCAGCCTCAGTGCTACTTCCGGGCACCCCATCGCTGTATGACGCTGGTTCAGAAAAGTAGTTTACGTTTTGAGCGCGATTCTTGTCATCATATTTGTAGGTGACACATAGCTCATAAAAGTATGTCGTTTGCGGCTCGACGTCCCCCGCCAAAAGTTCGGTCTCGGCTGGGCGAACATTTGGGGTATAGCTAATGAAGCCATCGTTACTCGCACCCAACACTACCTGTCGTTCAGCCTCTCCCAGGTAGCTGCCCGATGCGTCATTTGTCGCATCTTCAATCGAACCTGGAAGGGCATTGTTCTGGCTAACATACGCACTCACAAACGATTGCGCCGTCTCGACTGCGCGCTGCGCTCGAGCGTCATCTTTTCTCACTAACGTCTGCGTCACCGGACCAGCAATACCCCATACCATTGCCGCCAAAACGACCAGTATAAAGAAGCTGCGCAGCCACAGTCGCATTCGCGTCTTGGTCATTGGGCGCATAATCCGGAAGGTCAGTTTTCCAAAAAAGCCAGCCAGCACAGCCGAGGTTGCAATTGAAACCAGCGGACCACTTATATCACTCGTATCGCTTAGGACAATACTAACCAACGAGAATACCAATGAAGCGAGCGCAGCGACCGCAATAAGTGCAAAAAGAACAGCATGAATTACCATAATTACCATACCAACACGATCTTTTTCATCACGCTCACGACGCGAGAACAAAACATCGCAGACGACCGCAATCGGAAGCAAGACGAATGCAGCAGCCACAACATAGGCGACTGCCTCGTAGTTACTAGTGTAGCCGTTTAATGCAAAGTTGGTGCAAATCCCAACCAACGCGGCCGTGGCAATTGCCGTCCACCCCCAAAATGCATACGAGAGCCATTGAAAAATCGCCACACTGGGCGAATTCACTTGCGTTGATGAAGAGCGACCTGATACCTGTGATGAAGTTGCTTTTTTTACCATAACCATAGTATACACCTCATTATTCCAAGATGCATATAGGTAGGGGAGTGGTTGAAAAGAAAGAGGGGAGTGGTCTCCCCTATCTGTTTATACAGTTATTTACCAGAGGTTGCCGCTTCACGCTGCGAAATAAAACTCAAAAGTTCTTCGCTTGATCGCTCACGTTGCCATGTTGCAAGTTCGAGCACTTCGGTCATGGTTACTGGTTCGATTGGGCTTGGGGTTGAATCCATTGTTTTGCCTTTTTTTGTTTTTATTGTTTGATGTATCTATTTAAGCACAAACGTTATAAAAAGTCAATAGCTTTCTTCCCTATTCCTTTGACTGAGGTGATACGCTTATGGTATAAGTAAACCAGAGGAAACCTAAAAAATAAACATATGGACATCGCAACGTCTCTCGCCATCGTCACACTCGCGGCGCTGGTGCATGCCAGTTTTCAGCTCAGCGTCAGTGTCCTGACGCTCCTCAGCGGTCACTCAATTGGGGCCAAGCGTTCTCACGCCCGCACTCTCCGTCTGACCTCTAGTTTCGTGTTTGGTGCCGGCGTCATGACACTTCTGCTCCTCTCCTTTGTCTCCCTCGTGTTGCTCACGATTTTTGGTCAAGATGCGCCACAACTTGTCTGGGCAATTGCCTGCGGCCTTTTGATTGGCGTTGGGATTGCCGTCTGGTTCTTTTATTACCGACGCGAAAAGGGAACGTCACTCTGGATCCCGCGCTCATTTGCTCGCCACCTCAGTGAACGCAGCAAAGCAACCAAGAGTGCAGCCGAATCATTCAGCCTAGGGCTCACAAGTGTCATCAGCGAGCTCCTCTTCATTGCGGCCCCTTTAATCATAAGTGCTCTCGTCATTATTCAGCTGCCAGGCATCTGGCTGCTAGTCGGTATCGCTGTGTATACCGTCATTTCACTTATCACCCTCTTCAGCATTTGGGTATTGATTAGTAGTGGCCACCGTTTAAGTGAAATCCAAAAGTGGCGCGAGACGAATAAGCACTTCTTGCAGTTTGCCGCTGGTGGCGCCCTCACTGTCCTAGGATTCTTTGTGTATGTCTGTAAGATTATCGCTGACGTGGCGGGAGCTGCCTAACATGGAACATGGTGGGCTGGCAGTTGATATCATCAAACGCAATGGACGACGCCCGAGTGAGGCGTTTGTGCGCGAGAAGCTGCACGACAGCATTGTTGCTGCCTGCTTAAGCACCGGTATGCCGGTCGGACAAGCTGAAGGCATCGCCAAAGCAGTTGCCGAGCACGTCGTAGGCTGGCTCCGCAGTCGACCAGAGGTGACCAGTCACGATCTGCGACGAATTGCCAGCAAGCACCTGCGAGCGCACCACCCAGACGCAGCATATTTATACGAACAACATCGAAGTATTCTTTAAGGAGACAGCACATGGCTCAATCACACACATTTGACTACGACCTCATCGTTATCGGCAGCGGCGCCGGGGGAAGCGCAGCCGCAAGTATTGCCGCCCGCGCTGGCAAACGCGTCGCCATCGTTGAAAGCGACACTTTTGGTGGCGATTCACCAAACTGGAGCGACGTTCCCACCAAGGCACTGATGCATGTTGCCCACCTCTACGACCAGGCTCGTCACGGCGATAGATTCGGCCTACGCACCTCGACACTTGGCTACAATTACCCTTCTATCCGCGCCTGGAAAGAGCTAGCTGTCAAACGAACAGGTGCTGGTGGCAATCGTAAATTCTACGAAAACAACGGTATCAGTGCCTTTAATGCTACCGCCCACTTCTTAAGTCCTCATGAAATTAGCGTCAATCGGCGGCATATCTCGGCAGCACATTTCCTCATCGCCACTGGTTCATCGTGGATTACCCCAAAAGTTCAGGGTCTCGACGACATCAAGTTCTTTACGCCACGCACCATTCTTGAAGCAATCCGTCCACCAAAAAGCCTCTTCATTATCGGAGGTGGCAGTCATGGCATCGAGATTGCTCAGATGATGGCAACGTTTGGCACTAAAGTGTACGTTGCCGAACAAGCTTCTCGCCTTTTACCAAAACAAGATAGTGAAGTCGGTGATCTATTAGAAAAAGTCCTGACTGAGCAAAAAGGGGTCACGGTACTAACTCACTCGCGCGTTCTTTCGGTCACCAAAGAAGGCCTCGGCAAAAAGATTCTTATTTCCCGTGCTGGAACTGAAAAACACATCAAAGCCGACGAAATTCTCGTTGCGGCTGGCCGTGCTCCAAACGTCGATCTTGGCCTAGAAAACGCTTCAGTCGCATACACCCCGAAAGGGATCGAAACAAACGAGCACCTTCAGACCAGCACGAAGCACATATATGCTGCCGGCGATGTCCTGGGGCAGCTGAGCAACACACACACTGCCCTGCTAGAGAGCCGCATTGCTGCTCATAACCTCTTCCAAAAGAACAAAATTACCCCCGACTACACCGCCACACCTGGGCTCATCTTTACTAACCCAGAAATTGCTCATGTCGGCTTGAGCGAAGATGACTGCCACAAACGCGACAAAGCCATCAATAAGGCCGTTGCGCCGCTGAACATTATTGCCCGCAGCAATACGGCCGATTTCCGAGACGGCTTCGTCAAACTGATTACTGATAAGAAAGGTGTCGTCATCGGTGGCACTATTGTCGCCCCGCACGCTGCTGAAATGATTCATGAGGTCGCCCTGGCCGTCAAACACGGCCTAACGGCCAAACAATTAGCCGACACTCCTCACGCCTTCCTCAGCTGGTCAGAAGCAATTCGCGTGGCGGCTAGCAAACTTTCTTAACAACTCCCCGCCTCACAACCCTTGATAAAACCCCTCCTCTCTGTTAACATTAAATCTGTATCGCGGGGTGGAGCAGTCCGGTCAGCTCGTGTGGCTCATAACCACAAGGTCGTAGGTTCGAATCCTACCCCCGCAACCAAGATTATAAGAATAAAGATTCGTCCTCGTGCGGATCTTTATTTTATTGCAACCGGCGGGGCCTCTTGCATTCCCCTCCTCTTTATGCTAAAGTTAATAACATTGTTAATATGACGTTGAGCTAAGTTCAGAGTTAAAAGTTTACTCGATTTCATGACGACAATCGAAGTAACACTATAACCAAAGGACAACAATGCCCTACTCATATCGCTCCAGCCAAGGAGCATCTTACAACGGTCGCCCCGGCCAAAATAAAGGCCGCCGTGGACCATCTAACAACCGTAACCAACGTGGTGGAAAAAGCGAATTTATTGACGCCCGCCGTTTCGTAGCCGCTGCTATTGATGTTGCACCTGCTGAAGAGTATGTGCCAACACACAGCTTCGACGACTTCGACGTTGCCCCACTATTAAAGGCTAACTTGATCCTGAAGGGCTACACAGCACCTTCTCCGATTCAAGACCAAGCCATCCAGCCTGCCCTCGAAGGCAAGGACGTACTCGGTATCGCCGGAACCGGCACAGGAAAGACAGCTGCTTTTGCACTGCCAATCCTCAACCGCCTCATGACTGATCCGCAAAGTGCCGCCCTCATCATTGCACCGACCCGCGAGCTTGCTCAGCAAATCGAAGCTGAATGCCGCAGCCTTGCAAGGGGCAGTGGCCTGATGGGCGCCATCCTGATTGGTGGCAGCCCGATGCGACCACAGCTAATGGACCTTGCTGCTCATCCTCGTATTGTTATTGGTACTCCTGGACGTATCAAGGACCACTTGGAACGCGGAAGCCTCAACGTCAGCAACTTCAACATCGTCGTTCTCGACGAAGTCGACCGTATGCTTGACATGGGCTTTGTCCGTGACATCCGCAGCATCCTTGATCAAATGCACCAAAAACGCCAGTCACTGTTCTTCTCGGCCACAATGAATAAAGAAGTTCGTTCGCTGATCGAAACCTTTACGACTGACCCCGTTGCTATCAAGATTCACTCAGCCGTTGCATCCGAAAACGTCCACCAAGACGTTGTCCACTACGATGGCCACGATGACAAACTCGATAAGCTGAAATCACTTTTGAACTCTGATGGCGTCAGCAAGGTAATCATCTTTGATGAAACCCAACGCGGCGTGGAGCGTCTGTACAAATCACTGTACGAGCACGGCTTCCCTGTCGACTCGATGCACGGTGGCAAAAGCCAAAGCCAACGCCAACGCGCCCTCAAGAAGTTTAAGAATAACGAGATTACCTTCCTGGTTGCAACCGACGTTGCTGCCCGCGGTATCGATGTTGCCGACATTAGCCACGTCGTTAACTACTCAATTCCGAAGGTATTTGATGACTACGTACACCGTATCGGTCGTGCTGGTCGTGCGGGTAAAACTGGCTACGCCTTTACGTTTGTGCAAAGCCGTCCAAACCGTTAATAAACAGTATTAGCAACACCAAGCCAATACCAGACACAACAAATGAGCCGATCGCTATATAGCGGCCGGCTTTTTTGGACTTCTGAAATGCGATGTATCCGGTAATCCACGAAAATATCGTCGTGAGCGGCACGATAAAGATAACGATCAGGAACAATACCAATGCCCAGACAGTTCCACCACTGGTCGTCAGAACGCCCCACAGAGCCCCCAGCGAGATTGGCAGGCCACTAGCAGCAATTAGGCTAACAAGTGCCAACCCAAGCCGCTCAGACTGTGTCACGGCCATTGCCGACAGCTTACTGGCGTCCTTCGCGCGATCATACCCATACGGCGCTTCTGTTGAGCTGACGACCTCTTGGCCATATTCGATCTTTTCTGGCATATTATTCCTCGATACTCCGACTATAGCCACCAAATAAGAAGTTGACCCACTGTTCGAGGTTGCTGGCCTGTGGCGGTGCGGTGGCCTCTGGTGTTGCTTCTTCACTGGCACTCTGTGCGGTGTTCTCTGGCAGAATCAAAACGCGTTCACCAGGACGCACCAGCCCTAATGTCTCCCTGACAGCTAGCTCTTGATACTCAGCGGTTTCAAAATAACGGTTTTGTAGTTCAAGATTATCGCGCTGCAGTTCGGTCAGCTGTAGCTGTCGCTTCTGATAGTCAACTTCTCGCTGCAGGTTATAATTACGCTCCATCATCCCCAGCGAACCCCACACCCAACTAGCAGCAATCACAAACGCCACCACTATCACTAAGTTGTTTAGTGTAAAATAGTGCGTTTTCAGCCGATACATTATTTTTTGGATTTTTGTGTTTGCCATAATGTTACGCCTTATTATAGCCCATCAGGGGTGTCTACGCTATAATTGAACCCGCGGGGCTGTAGCTCATCGGTTAGAGCAGGCGGCTCATAACCACTTGGTAGATGGTTCGATTCCATCCAGCCCCACCATAGAACTTATGCTTGTATAGTTTATGGCAACTTGCAATAATTGCCGTATGCGAGAACGTGATTATCATCCCGTGTACGGTACTGTGACGCGCCACCTACCCGAGACTAGCCACCGGGAAAGTTGGGCTACTACAGCGTCACCCGAAGACTGGGCAACAGAATTAGCAGAACTTGACCAAATACAGGCAAGAGAGCTAGAGCACGCCGTCGAAGAGGCAGTAGCTTTGAAATCTGATGTTCACCTATACAGAAAAATGGGGTCACGATTCATCGGTATTGGCTTTCAACCCGGAAACGGTCCAACTGTAAAAATAGTTAAACACCCAGAGATTACAGCTTAGTTGGCAGGTATAGCCCTGGTATACTAAGCATAATGAGCATCATTATCGTCGACAACGGATCATCCTACACTGCTGATCTCGCGCAGTTTCTGCAGCACGAATCACCCACCATCATCAGTTACGAGGATTTAGATCGTCACAACATTCCAAAAAGCACAAAGGGCCCATTATTGGCATCTGCTTAGGCTTCGAGTTAATTGCGCACACCTACGGCTCTCACCTCCACCTTTTGAACGAACGCCGAAAAGGCGAGGCTGCACTCACTCCTACGGGCCTTGGCCCACTCGCTATCCCCGCATCAGTAGCTGTCTACGAGAACCATAATTGGTCAGTGCAAAAACTAAAAAGACCCCTCAGGGCCCTGGCACGTTCCGAATATGGTATTGAAATCCTGAAGCACTCACGCAAACCAATCTACGGCCTCCAGTTTCATCCCGAGAAGTCCTCAAAAAACGGAGCAGCTTTGCTGACCGCAATCTTAGATCAAGTTAAAGGGTAGCTCTACGCATCTCGGTGGCGGAGCTCGTACTTGGCCTGATGCTTTGCAGTTGCCGCTACGATAGCTTTCTCTAGCTCAACCGGGTCAAGTATTTCTGCCTTCAGCTGCTCGATCTTAGCAGCAAGCTCGGCACGACGCAATGTTTCGGCGGCGGCCTTATTTAATCTCGCCTTATCGATATCCTCTTCGGTATCCTCAAGTTCGGCCAGCGGAGGCTTGGGCTCGGTAATGCCTCTGCCAGCAAGAATAGCAGCCGCATCATTCCAGCCAATACCAAGCGGGTGCTTGTCACGCTCGTCTGCAACCTGATCTTCATATCGCGAAAGCGCAATTCTGTATCTTTCTTCTGCAGCATCAAACTCAGCGGCTGCTTTTGCTTCATCAGAAAAGACATCTTCAATAATTGCTGCGTTTGGAGCAATGCCCTCAAGTCGCTCGTCTGTGGGAGCGACCGGCACGACATCGCCATCTATAACAGCGTCAGTCACACCTGGTCGGTAATCAATAATTTCGGACATATCTATTTCGCCCCCCTTAGCTCTGCGCGATTGCGCTTTGGTGCTTTATCAACATAATCGGTAGACTGCAGTGTATGCGTATTCCTACTTCGCTGAATCGCAGCAAGAATTGCTTGCGCCTGGTGAGACCCAGTGAGCCTCGGAGACTCCTCTGATTTCTCTTCCCGCGCTGCGTGCTTGGCAACATCTGGATCATCCATCCAAGGATCAATGCCTAAGGCAGAATTAATCTCTGCTTCAACATGTGCATCGGGGTTAATCCTAAGATGTTTCATGACTTATAATATAGCATAAACACTATTAAAAGTCAACCTCTCGCCTAGTCCCAGCGGAAGACCCGGACGGCAATTGCGTACACGACGACGATCCATATGCCAATCAGCAGTAGCTCTGGACCAAGATAAAGCAGTGTTTTTGCTTCGGTCATAACCAAACGCATACTATCAATGACTGGGGTAAGCGGCAGATAGCCCGTAATCGCTTGTAGCCACTCGGGCATCAGGAAGCGTGGGAAGAAGACACCCGACAGGAACATCAGTGGCAAGGCGACGATCTGCGTGAGGGCTGCCGATTGTGTCTCATTCTTCGCCCAGCCTCCAATGGCCAGACCAAACCCAAACATCATGATAATGCCCAGTAGAATAACGATACTCAAGAAGAGCCAGTCACCGCGCATCGTAAAGTCAAAGACAAATATCGCCACCAAGAACATCATCACCACGCTCAATATACCGATAAGCATGTAGTAAATCATGTTCGCGAAAATCAACTGACTGGCCTTGATTGGCGAAGCGCGCAGACGGCGGAAGGCGCCAGTCTTCTTTTCAGCTGGCATCTGGTTAGCTAGACCAAAGATACCCAATGACAAAATCGTAAAACCAAGCAAGCCAGCAAAGACATAGTCAAAGGAGGACAAGTTTGAGGTGGCAGTTGACTTCTGCTCAACAGTCAGCGGTGGAGCTGGCTGGCCGAGCTGGCGATTAATGTCATCGAGGACGCCCTCCATGACTGCTGCCACGGTTTGGCCCGATTGTGGCGATGCTTCGCTGTAATAGACGTTCAGTGACCCAGATGGCTGCTGAGCGTCGTTCAGCTGACCAAATTCAGTCGGAAGCTCGATAACCGTATCAATCTCCCCCCGACCCATTAGTTCACGGGCGGCTTCAAAATCTTCGGGGGCTTCATTCACCTCAAACGTTTCGGTATCACGCAGCTGCTGTTCAAACTGCTGTGCAAACTCGGTATCTGATTTATTCAACAGCGCAATCTTGAAACTTATATCGCCACCACCGCCACTGTTGAGTGAACCAAAGACAAATAAGAACAACAGCGGAAACAGGAAGGTAAAGAACATGGCTGTCTTATCGCGGAAAAAGCGCACAATGTAGGCGATAGTTAAGGCGTAGACACCGGTTAGATAGCGTTTCATTATTCTCGTAGGTCCTTTCCGGTCAGGTCAATAAAGACATCTTCCAGGTTAGCCTTTTCGACCTCCTGCTTCTTGGTAAACCCACGCCCCAATAGTGCCTTAACGAGGTTCTTTGGTGTATCAATCGTCAGAATCTTACCATTATCCATAATGGCGATGCGGTCACACAAAAGCTCGGCCTCATCCATATAGTGAGTCGTCAATACAACGGTAATACCCTTCGCCTTGATCGATTCAATCAAGTCCCAGAGGTTTCGGCGGGCTTGCGGGTCAAGACCCGTCGTTGGCTCGTCTAAAAATAGTACTCGTGGCTTGTTAATAAGTGCGGCGGCGATACTAAAGCGCTGGCGCTGTCCCCCCGATAGATTTTCGACGTAGCTCTTGGCTTTGTCGGTCAGTTGAACCTCAGCAAGGAGTTCGGCCGCATCAGCAGTCTCGCCATACAGGCCATTAAACATCCTTAGCTGCTCCATCAAAGTGAGCTTGTCGAAGAATGCCGTCGACTGAAGTTGAATTCCGATAATTTCTTTTACCTGAGACGGCTGTTTGCCGACATTAATACCATCAAGCATCACCGTACCGCCATCAATCGGACGGAGCGCCTCAATCATCTCCAGAGTCGTCGTCTTGCCGGCACCATTCGGACCGAGAATACCGAATACCTCACCCTCTTCAACGTTAAAGCTAATTCCTTTAACGGTCGTGGTAGCGCCGTACTTCTTGGTCAGGTTTTTTACAGAGATAATATGTTTCATTTGCGTCGTATAACAGCATACGCCATCAGGCCTGCTCCCGTCAAACCAACAACACCAGCCACAATCAGGCCAAGCAGTTGTGGAGATTCAACCCGTCCGAAACCGGTGTTAGGTACTCCGGCAAGGATAGGTTCATATACAAAGCTAAACGTGTTCAGGTTGGCACTAAGAGTGAGTTCAATTGGGTCTGGGGTGATATACCCGTCGATCGCAGGGGCACTAAACGACAGAACATCCCCGGGGCGGTAGTAGGCATTAAGGCCATCTTCGTTATCTGCAATCAGATAGCTCGTCAGGAGTGTGCCGTCGCCGAGCTCACCGACAACTGGTGTAGTAGAGGGAAGAAGCGTATCTCCCCCGGCTGTATACGTCAGTGTGTAGGATGCGGGGTTGATAATGTATCCCCCATTTGCACCATCAACCGTGTCAACGTAGCCAGCAGGATTGGCGGGGTTGGTGGTATAGATTGGCACGTATGAGATTTGGTCGGTATTAATATAGTTAGCTCCGCCAGGGTTATATGTTGCACCATTCATAGTAAAAACTGCTTCACCAATTGTTGGAGTGCCCGCAAGATAGACAGCCTCAAGTTTATTTGCCATAAACGCAGTGTCGCCAATACTCACAAGTGTACTTGGGAGCCTAAGCACGGTGAGCTGGTTGTCAAAAAACGCTCCGCCACCAATTGTCATTGGACCGTCAGATTCAAGTGTCAGGTCGCTCAATTGATTTTCGCCCAGCACCCATCCTTCAAACGTCAGGGCACCGCCAGCTATAAACGATGCCGTTTCTACCAGCGGGGAATCAAAGAATGTGCCCGAACCAATCGATATGTCGCCCCCAGCAGCGTAGTCAACAGACGTTAATGCTGGATAATCACCATAAGAGCCGTTTGACACAATATCTACGCCAACATCAATAGTGATGCTTTCTAGGAAAGGCATTGGGCCTAGACCACCGCTGTTAATAGTCATTGAACCATCAGTGACAATTGTCAGATCGGTGATAATACTGTTCTGAAGAGCGCCTGTGGTGAATAGCACGTCTCCACCAAGCGTCAAATTCAACTCACTCAAAGCAATTAGATCCCAAATTGAACCGCCCTCGAGCGACAGTCCACTTGGTGCCGTAATCGTCATAGACGTTAACTCATCATTGTCAGCAAACACACCATTTTCAAGTAACATCAAGCCAGTACCTGACTCCAAAACCACTTCGTATGTTGTATCAATTGCTCCAACATACATACTTGCATCTAGATTCATTGCACCGCCGGCTGTCATCGTTAGTAGGCCCGTATCACCGTAGAACGAAGAGAGCACGTAGATGTCTTGGCCCGCCGTTACTGTAACTGTATCAGCCGAGAATCCTGTCATACTTCCGCCCCGCATATCAATGTCCTGGCCCGCGTCAATCGTTATGCTGGCAGCCGTAATCCCAGCAAGACCACTACTGTTCGTCGTGATCGTTCCAACTGCATCAATCAAAACAGTCGTTGCCGTTCCTCCGCCCATCGTCAAGCCACCTGTGAGCATAGTAATGTCCCCGCCCGATATAATGCTCAGGCTGCCATTAAGCTGGAAGCTGGTGAAAGCACCCGACTGCAGTGTCACGGCTGTGCCGCCATCGATAGAGAGAGCTTCTGCGATACTTGTGCCGCTGAAGTATCCGTCTGTCACTGTCAAGGTGAGCCCTGACTCTAGAGTAAGATTGTCAAGCGTTAAGCCCGTGAAGCCGCCCTGATTGAGCAAGAGGTCATCGCCAGCTACGAAACTAACATCAGTAACATTTGGCATAGAGCTAATTGCCGCGCTAATCGTTAAATCGCCCACAGCACTTATCGACAATGTCGTCCCCGAGAAGCCACTAAATGCCGACGTTGCAATGCTCAGGTCCCCGGCTGCTGCCAGCGTAATGGCACTGAGGGTGTTATTTTGGAAGGCATTCGCTTCAATAGTCGTAATAGATGATGGGAATTCAACTGATGTAAGTGAAGCGTTATCAAAAGCACTGCCTGCAATCGTGGTCACCGGTGTGCCACCGATTGTGGCTGGAATTGTGACATCGTCAAGACAGAGCGGATCGGGAGTCGCGTTATAGTCCTCAATTGCGCCAGTACCACTATTAAAGGTAAAGCAAGAATCTGGGACAGCGGCAGCATAGCTGTTGCGCTGCAGGCCTACTGTCACGGCGAATATACCTGCCACCAATAAAAGTGCTGCTCCGGCTGCGATGATGACGTTGTACAGCCCAATACGACGTGCGATGATTACCCTCAAAATGATGCCCCTGTTTATGTACTGTTTATTATAAAAAGCTACTACTGTTTATAGCTGAATCTGACAAAAAGCACAAGCGACAACAAAAAAAGCCCCCAGAGCGGGGGCTTTTTTGGCACCTGTTTGTTTGGACTTTAGTATAGAACCAAACCGCTTACGGTGCAAGTCTGAAACAGACTGACTATTTTTTCTTTGAAACTGTCAGGAAACCGTTGCGTGGGTTTTCTTTCACGACGCGGTCTTCTGGTAGGTCAACTGGTTGTCCTTTAGCGTTTTTCTCTACCTTAGCGAAAAAGTAGATAGTTTGTGGTTTTCCACCACGAAGTGTTACTTCTGTGCTGTGCAGGTAGTAAGTAACTCCCTTTGAGTTTGTGTGACTGTAAGCCATGATATATTCCTATACCTCCTATTAGTGCTATACGAGTGTAGCGTACATCTAGAGGATATCCCCTGTCAACACCTAGACGCTCTGATAGTGCCGGCGCAGCAGCAACCGAAGTATGGCGAGACCAATCAAACGAACCACAATCAGAAGGGCTATAAGAAGACAGATAAGCACCGACCACCCAGCAAAATCTGGTGACCAAATTGGCGACACGTAACTATAGATGTACGTCTCTTGACGAGGCTTCCCGCTCCCATCGGCTGGATCTTCGGCCGCTGGATATTTGGCTAGTTCATTAGTGGTACACTGCAGATATGCAGCCGAATAGCTACTAAAGCGAGGTGCGCAAACTTCTTGCGCTTGCTGATAAATGTTGCCGTTTGGATTGCGGTCGCCGTACTGCTCTTGCTGCCAATCTTGCAGCGCTCGATTATAGCTCGCCTCTAAATAGACACCTCTTCCCAAATCAGTGTTCATATGGCTCGAAACGTGCTGTTGTAAATCATACAGCCGCTGAAGGGTCACCGCCTCGTCACCGCGTTCATCGGCGGCAATGACGGCAGTGCGCCGCTCTACCATTCCGATGTTATTTAGGCGTAGGAATGTAGCTGCGATAAAGCTTGCCAGGATCAGTAAAATGATCAGCTGCCACGTTTTGATGCGCTGAAGGTCTTTGATACTTCGTTTTACTCGTCTTTTATCTACCACGTCTGAGAGAGGATCCCACCTTACTTCTTGCACTCATTATAGCATGGACTACTTGTGGTACAGCGGAAAGCGAGCGGTCAGTATCAGCAAGACCACACCAGCCGTCAGGACAAACAATAGCTGCAGGCTTCGACCTTCTTCCAAGAACATAGCCAAGAGGCCCAGAGCGAGGGCAGAGAAAGCTGCTCCAAGACAAGAAATGACCTCACCGATTCCGATGTACAGAACACGCCGCCCAGATAAATCAGCGTTTTCAAAAATTCCTCGATTATACGCCATGGCGTACCCTGATGTTGCTGCCTCATTCACGGCGTTCAAGCCCGCAGCAGCGACTGTTGTCCCGATAAACGGTCGCGTTAAGTGAGTCAGTGCGTTTACCACTACTGCAACCTGAAGCAGCTCCCAGCCACGTCGACGGTCAATCAATCGTCCATACACATATGATGCCCCCAGCGCCGCAAACACCACTACTGAAAGCAAGAGGCCGTTAATGGCATACACCTCATTGGTTGCCTGAATACCGATAATCGTCACTGCGACAAACAGCGACCAGGCGTTTCCAGAAGTAAAAACGTCAAACCCAAAAGCAAACTTAGCGGCCGCTGTTTTGCGAATCAAATGCCACGGGAAGCCACCAAACTTTAGCTTCTGGTAGCGCTGAGTGGGTTCGGCAGTGCGCATCAGTGGTACTGCCGCTATCAGGAAGATAAACGCCGCTAGAACCAAGACTGCTTGTGGTCCCAGCAAGAAAGCCATCAGTCCTCCGACAAGTGGGCTCAATCCAAGCGTCACTTTCTCGATCATATTCATATACCCTAGCTCTTTACCGGCATGCTCCATGCTCTTGATTTTTGAGAAATCGGTCGTGTAGGCAATCGTATACAAAACTGTTGATATTCCTTGAAAGAACACCACAACTGCCAGCAACCAGACGCCAAATACAGGCAGCAGCGCAAACGAAATCATTGAAGGGATAAAACAAATATTCGCCCATAGGATACCGTGCTTGGGCCCAATCCAAGCTGTTAATGCAGCCATTGGCAGGGATACGAGCGCGGCAAATCCATAATAAATAGCCCAGAAGAAAGCGATGAACTGAATACTATATCCCGTTTGATACAAGTAGATCGAAACGAGAGCACTCGCTAGCGAGAGGCCCAGCAGTCGCAACATCCTTGAAGCGTACAGCTCAGCGATTTCGCTAAACGAAGCATGGCGCCAGAAATGACGCCGCAAAAGCAGTCGATGAAGAGCGCGTTGTATCATTATGTATATATGCCCACTATTTCCTCTATTACAGCACAGCCGACTCGAGGCCGCAAGCCGCTTATGATGCTATACTAGGCGATATGAATGTTTACTTCTCTGGACTCGGCGGTGTTGGTATTGGCCCGCTGGTCGAAATTGCCCGCGATGCTGGTCACACTGTTCTTGGATCAGACTTAGAGGATGGGCTGGTGACACAGGAGCTTCGTGAGCGCGGCATCACCGTTACCATTGGCCAAGACGGCACGTTTCTAGAAGCAAGTCACCGCGACACCCCAATCGATTGGTTTGTCCATACGGCAGCCTTGCCCGACGACCACCCCGAGCTAGTGCTTGCCCAAAAACTTGGACTGCGCATTGGAAAACGAGACGAATTTCTCGCTTACATTATTCAAGAGAAAGACCTCAAGCTGATTGCCATATCCGGGACCCACGGCAAAACGACGACCACCGGAATGATGGTGTGGGCAATGCTCCAGCTAGGCATCCCTATTAGCTATTCTGTCGGTACAACGCTTCCTTTTGGGCCGAGCGGTAAATATGACCCTGCTAGCACTTTTTTCGTCTACGAATGTGATGAGTATGACCGAAACTTTTTGAACTTTCATCCCCACATTTCATTACTCACTTCTGTTGACTACGACCATCCGGACACGTATCCAACCGAGCAAGAATACATCGCAGCATTCCAGCAGTACATCACCCAATCAAACCATACGATCATGTGGCAAGAGGATGCTGAGTACCTCCAGGCAAAAACACCCGATTCCTGGGTGCTGCAGGCAGCTCTTGATATAGCCTTACCGGGTGCGCACAATCGCCGCAATGCGACGCTCGTCGCCAAGACGATAGAATACCTTCACCTAGCCGAAGAGACGCAAACCACCTCGATTCTAGCCCAGTTCCCCGGTACCGACCGTCGTTTCGAAAAACTCGCCAACAACCTATATACCGACTATGGGCACCATCCAAAAGAGATTGCCGCGACCCTGCAGCTTGCACGTGAGCTTTCTGATCATGTTGTTCTGGTCTACCAACCACACCAAAACCGCCGCCAGCAGCGTATTGTCGACATGTACCGTGACCAGTTTGAGCAAGCCGACACTATTTACTGGCTCCCGACCTATTTATCACGCGAAGACCCGGATGAACACGTCCTCACGCCCGAGGATTTAATAAAGAATATTACCAACAAGACCGCGGTTCAGATAGCCGAGCTCGATGAAAACCTATGGAACACGATTACAGAGGCTCGCAAATCGGGCAATCTTGTCCTTTGCATGGGCGCTGGCACTATTGATGCGTGGGTTCGTCAGCACCTCGCATCGGCCACTCAGCAGTAAACTCCTCAAAGAAGTACGGGTCACGAAAGAAACCACGCGCTATTATTTCAGCTGTTGCTGGATACAGCACATACTGATCTAGTTTGTGCGGACGAGCCCAGACAAGGTCTTCCGTCGTTTCGATGATATCGGTATTAAAGCTGTAGAGGTGAACCAGACTGGAAGTCAGCACTTCGCCTTTACACACCACCCGCACATAACAATCGCCGGCATGGGTATAATTGGCACCCTCCACACCAAGTACCGCACGAATCATACGGTCTGCCGCACCCTCCAGCGACGCATCCTCGCCGAGCACTGGCCGAAACGGGAGCGCCCAAGAGTTCATGTGAGGATGGGACGTACGACGCTCCAACAAGACGTCTCCATCACTATTCTGAACCAGCGCCATCACCATAACACCGGGGGCTGTTTGCTGGGCCTGTGCATGTAGATATCGTAGGCCACTTGGACCCAGCGAATAGCCACGAGCTGATTTTTCTACAAAACCCTGGGCGACCAACCCATTCAAATGGTAGGTGAAGGCATTTGTCTCTACTCGAGGGGGGCGGAGATCTTTAAACCGAGCATATTCAGTCGTTATCAAATGCTCAATTATATATTTTTTTATTTTATGTTTTACAGTAGTTTTTGAATCCATATTTGACTCAAATTATATATTTTAAGACAAAAAAATACAACCGCCTAGTGATCATCGGGAGAGGTAAACTCAAGCACCTCTGGATTCAACGGATCTCCATTAAAGGCATCGACAGCCTTAGCTTTTTCAGCCTGCTCGTCATACAAAGAGATGAACTCATCAACCGTATCAAGCGAAACCGATCCAAAAGGACTAAAGCCGTCAATACGATCCTCCGTCTCAACCTGACCGCTGACCGATTGGTACCCGGGTCGGCTAAGATCAAGCTGGGCTGTTCCACTTAAGTTGTACGCCGCTAGGCTGATTGAAACCAGCACCAACGAGATAATAATCGTTGCAATAATCAACAGCATGAAGCGGTGACGGGCCCAATACCCCAGCGGCTCCTCGCCCTCCGTTGGCTGCAAGTCCTTTATTGTAACCTTTGGAATTTTATCTTGCATTACCGACTATCTCCCGAAACACGTTCGTAGTTGAGCCTAAAATCTGATACGGCATTTCGATAATCGTCAATAAATTCATGCAGTCTCTGGACGTCATCATTTACCTGCTGACGAAGTGTCCGAGCATTCTCGATAGCAACATGGAAGGCGTCAGGATCCTCGGTGCAATCAATACGAATTGCCGCAATCAGCTGCCGTTCGTAATTCTGATAATCACTCCGAAAAGCATTCAGCTCGATACCGTAACTTGTTGTCACCGCAACAAGTCCGCGAGCATCAAGGCTATTGTTCGCCAAGCGGTCGTTAAACGGCTCCATCAGCTTACTGCGCATTGATTCATAAATTTGCCCCCGGTTTACCCGCAGCAGCGCATCACTCACCTTAAGTTGGTTGAGTGTATTTTTGATACTGACACAGTTGGCAACAATTCGGTCGCGCTGTTCATCGGTCAGCGCCGCCTGTGCGCGAGTTGCCTCCACAGCAATAAACGCCATACTGGTCGAAAGAAGCATTGCAAAACCAACAAGTACTATACGTTTCATCATCTTGCCCTCATTATACCGTACCTACGGCAAATGCAGCCGCTGGTCTGTTAGTAAAATCAGCCCTTCATCCAGCAATGCACCCAGGGCAGCCTCAAACCGTTCATCAGGTGGAGCGAGCTCGGCCAGCTCTTGGACCGTATACTCGCGCTTCGCCAGGGCTTTCAAAAGCATGCCGCGCACTTCTCGCACGCTTCCTTTTAATGGCGCCTGCTTTTTGTACTGCAGGCTTCGATCATTTGCTCCCAACCCCTGTTTTTTTAGCCAAGATCCGTAGTCCATCAGTGCCCAATACCATTCTCGAGGATGCTCCTGATCGATCGTCTCTTCAACGACAGTTCGCAGTTCGTTGTCATGCACCTGACCGTTTCCGGGAAACAGATGCTGAAAGTACACCGTGCGCACATTCGTCTCAATAAATACGACTGGCTGATTATAGCTATACACCATGATAGCCCCAGCAGTATTTGGACCGACACCGGGCAATTCCTGCAGGCCCTTGAATGTGTCGGGGATCACTCCGTTACACTCCGATACAACCTTGCGGGCCGCTTGATGCAAGAACTTGGCGCGCCGATTATACCCCAGCCCACTCCACAGAATCAGCACTTCAGACAGTGGTGCGGTAGCAAGGTCAAAAATCGTTGGGAAGCGCTTCATAAAAGCTTCAAACTTTGGAATTACGCGATGGACCTGTGTCTGTTGTAACATCAGTTCGCTGACCAGAACATAATAAGGCTGGGTATCCTCTCGCCACGGCATTGGCCTAAAAAGCTCTCGACCTTTTTGCCAAATCAATTCTTTAAATTCTTGTGTGTCCACACCCTTAGTATAGAGGTATACTGAAGGTATGACGATATATATTTTAGGTGGTGGGTGTTTTTGGTGCCTAGATGCGGTGTATCGACGCATCAAGGGAGTCTCAAGCGTTGAAAGTGGCTATAGCGGTGGCAACACTCCCTCCCCGACCTACGAGGAGGTGTCGAGTGGCACTACCGGACACACCGAGGTGGTAAAAGTAAGCTTTGACGAAACAATTATCCCAGCCGAGACGGTGCTGGATATTTTCTTTTTGATCCATGATCCGACCACGCCCAATCGACAGGGGAACGACATTGGAACCCAGTACCGCTCTGCTCTCTTTTACGCCGATGACACCCAGAAGGATGCCTTCCATGCAGCCATAGATCGAGCCCAGCCCAACTGGAAAGATACGATTGTTACTGAAGTGAGCAAGTTAGATACGTTCTACACTGCCGAAGAATATCACCAGGACTATTTCAATCGAAACCCCGGTAACGGCTATTGTTCGGTGGTTATCACCCCAAAGATCATCAAGGCGCGTGCCGCCTACCTAGATTGGTTTATGCACTAAAGCCCAAGGGCTTCAAGGTCGCTTGGGTCAAGGGATTGAGTTGGCAGGAGCGCATCTAGTCCCGGAATAGCAGGGAGTTGCTGCATCAGTGAGCCATCCAGAAGACTGGTAACCAAGAAGTATGCCGCTCCGATAAGTGTCATGCCGCCCGCTAGCAACACAAGACCAAGAATAAGAGCGTATATCAGCACCAGCCGATGACTGAATTTTTTATATTCCTCGGCGCCCAACGTCAATCGTCCCTGCTTATCCTTGACGGTCCCCGTCATAATAATGATCAAGTCAACGATCACCCAGATCCCGTAGCCGCCAAGTGTCAGTAGCTTCAACAGTCCAGTCCCAACTTTACCTAGGTAAAATCGGTCGACACCAAAAACGCCCCACATAAAACTCAGGAAAAATACAGCCAAAAAATGCCGTTGCTTCGGTACGTGCTTGACCTCAACCAGAACTGTCTGTTGAGTATCCTCTTGCATACTAGGGAGTGAGCCGATTAATGTCGCGTGGGAATAACGTCGCTTCTTTGACGTTCTTGAGACCAATAATCTTCTGCGTTAGCCGTTCAAGTCCCATGCCGAATCCGCCGTGAGGTGGCAGGCCGTACTGGAAAGCCTGTAGGTAGTAGCGGAAACCATCAGCAGTTGGGTCGCCACCTGCAATCGTCTTCAGTTGGTCGACAAGCACGTCATAGCGATGCTCACGCATGCTAATGGTGGCGATTTCAACACCACGGAAGATCAAGTCGGCACGTTCGGCGATTTCAGGGTTATCAGCTGACTTACGGTGGTAAAACTTCATTTCACTCGCCGGCCAGTCGACTACAAACACCGCCTCACTACCAAGATTCTCTTTTGCATATTCAGTTACCCAGCGCTCTTCGTCGGGACGCATGTCTTTTTCACCACGACTGTCTTCGCCGGTTGCCTGACTATATAAATCGTGTATCTCCTCGAGCTTCATCTGAGGAATTTGATCCGGTAATTGAACCGGCTGAGCCTTCAGGCTCTGTAGAGCGCCCTCTTGCTGCTGCCAGATTCCGTCAGTCACCGCTTTCAGTAAACCTCCAACGTGGCCAAGCAGCTCTTGAAAATCGACAAAGCCCATTTCGGCGTCAACGTGTATAAACTCGGTCATGTGACGGGTGGTCGCCGATAATTCGGCCCGGTATGTCGGGTTAATTTCGTAGGCACGTTCGAACACCCCGACCATCATTTGTTTATAAAACTGGGCACTTTGCGCCAATGTCGCTTCTTTTCCAAAGTAATCGAGAGTGAACACTTCAGCACCACCTTCTGTGGCAGCCGGCAAGAGCTTCGGTGAATTAAACTCGGTAAAGTCGTTGGCATGTAGATGCTGACGAATCAGCTCCTTGACACCCGCTTGTACTTTAAAAATTGCCGTTTCCTGCAAGTTTCGCAGCCCGACAACACGATGTTCAAATAGTGTGTCCAGATTCTCTGATTTATGATCGAGCGGCTTGTCAATTTCGATTGGTGACTCATCGGTCACCGGTACCATTACCTCGATAGAAACATCGTGTAATTCAGCACTGCCCGGAGCGCGCTCATCCGCAACCACCAAGCCAGTCATCGTAAGTACGGTGCCAATCTGCATGCCGCGCAACTTTTCAACTTCATCTTTATTGTCTACTTTTGTTTGAGCGATACCAGAACGGTCACGAACCGTAATAAAGTTGAGCCCTCCCAAAAGCCGCTTCTTGTGAAGCCACCCTTGAATGGTGATTGTTTCGCCAATATGTTGCGCCAGTGAGTGGGTTAGAATGCGTGTCATTACCTGCTACTATACCACTCTCACCCCTATAATCCTAGACGTCAACGTGACCAGCGGGTTCATTATTCCCTTTGCTCTTGCGTTCAGCAACAACGTGCAAATTATCATGCACATCAAATTCGTCCACAACTTGATGACCAATAAGCGTCTCGATAACATCTTCCAGACTCAACAGCCCAACTGTTTCGCGTAGTTCATTTACCACAATGAACAGGTGGTGCTTCACCGACAAGAACGCTGCCAGGGCATCGGCAAGGGTTTGTGTTTCTTTAATATAGAACACCTTTTTATCCATCGCTTTTTCAGCCGTCCGAGCGTAGCGCTTGCCTCCCTCGATCGTCAACAAATCTTGGGCATACAATATACCAACAACATGGTTAATATCGCCATCAATAACCGGGATACGGCTATGGCCTTTTTTATGCAGATCATTCAATACCACTGGACCAAGCACTTCTTTAGGAGTGATTGTCTCAATTGCTGCCCGTGGTGTCATCACATCCTTCACGGTGTGACCACTAAAGCTGAGCATTGCCAAAATGGACGTACGCTCAGAATCTGTCAGAAGCGTCCCCGATTCAGCAACTAAATGACGTAGTTCTTCTTTCGAACTCAGCGTGGCATCTTCAACATCCGGAGATACTGTTCGCATTAACATAACAATACTGGGATATTTTTCGACAAAATGGAGGATGGTCAGCTCAATCTTTTCATATATCTTTGCCGACTGTCGTTGGACAAACTTGGCTCGTGCCACTACACCAGATTCAAGCGCTACCAGCAAAGCAATGATGACACCAAGCACCCAATCGTAGGCCAGGACACCCAAAAGACTAATGATAACCAACAGCAACGCGACCACCACTCGCTGCAGCGAATAAACATCGCCCAGCAATTGTTCACGACGCAGGGTCGCCTGGGCCTCTTTGTCTTCTTCCTTGGCGCGTCGATTTAGCTCAAATAAGCTGATCCTCGTACGCACTGGACGCATGCCCACAACTAAAATAAGGCTTATAACGGCCGTGAGATGAAGAATGATAGCAACAGCTTGCATGCCTTTGATTGTACACGATTTTGAGAGATGGCATGAGCAGTTTGCTATAATTACTATAGAAAGTAGAGGAACTGTTTTTGTGAGTAAAACGACATGGATTATTTTTAGTGCAATTATTGTCTTGGTATTAGGCGGACTCATTGCCTATTCTCAAGCAAACCGAACCACACTCGACGTCACAGATGTTGACGCATTTGCAATCACTGCAGCCAGTGACCAAAACGGTCAAATCGGGGACCACGTGTACAACGACACCGTCAGCGACACAATTTTAATTGAATACGGCGATTTCCAATGCCCAGGATGTGCTGCCGCTTACCCTAACATAAAGACGCTGCTGGAAGACTACGGTGATGAAGTATCCTTCGTCTACCGCAACTTCCCCTTAACCAGCATTCACCCGAATGCACGGGCAGCTGCCGGAGCCGCTGAAGCTGCTGGCTTGCAAGGTCAATACTGGGAAATGCACGACCTGCTATTCGAGAACCAGACTGAATGGGGCGATGCTGATATCAACCAGCGACTAACATTCTTCAAAACCTACGCCGAGTCACTTTCGCTTGATGTTGCACAGTTCGAAACCGATCTAGCCTCGAGTAACGTTAATCAAAAGATTGCTTTCGACCAAGCACTGGGTGGCAAAGTAGGCGTTGATTCAACTCCAAGCTTCTTCCTAAACGGTGAGGCACTCTCTTCAGAGGCTGCACAAGGCTTACTACAAGGTGACTTGACCGCACTTCGGGCAGAACTAGACGAAGCGCTCCAACAGTAGCCCGTAACGACAACAAAAGAAAAACACCCCGGTGCCTTGGGGTGTTTTGTTTTTCGATTTTTTGATCGCTCGATCCTACAGTGAGAGGACGTTTAGTGAGCGATGAAGATTTGCCATTCGGCAGGCACCACATCCACTGCTATCTTTTTGCGTCGTGACGACACAAATTCGATGGCTATAGGCATGTGATTTTACACTCCTTGTACTATGTACAGCTTCACGCACTCCGACCTTTATTATATAGTTTTGGCGTGAAACACATCATTGATAGTACCAAATTCAATGAAAACAGTCAAGAATGCGTCTTGGAAAACGCTCGTGGTTTCATCTTAAAACAAAACCAAAAAAGACGCAAGCGGTATGCCAGTTTTTACTAAGAAAAGTTGAAGCGAGAGTATGTCAGGCCGACACCTAAGATGCCGAGACCATCCTGATCAGCGTCACCAGAGGGCTCCGAGCTCTCTTCTTCGACTGCACAGCCAGTCTCATCTACCGTCACACCTTCTGCAGTATCGATACAAAGGTCATTCGTGTCGATAATGCCGTCTCCGTCGCTGTCCAAGATCGCCTCTTCCTCTTCAACCGTACAGCCAGTCTCGTCTACCGTCACACCTTCAGGTGTTGCCGCACACTCATCATCCTCATCAATAACACCATCGTTATCGCTATCGACAGGTTCTGGCTGCACCTCACAGGTACCCGATGGAACAGCTCCGCGAATAAAGTACTCCAGGTACGTACCGTCCGTGCCGCCGCCAACCGCTCGCAATCCGTTTTCTTCACAGACACGTAACTGCTCAATGCCAGCTGGAACGGTAAACGGCTGATTTGCCTGACCCTGCAGGCCCGCCAGCAACGTTTGACGCCAGATAGGCCCCGCCATCGAAGAGCCACCGTTATTCATCGGTGCATTGTCATTATTTCCTACCCACACTCCAACAGCAAGCTGTTTGACATAGCCAATTGTCCAGGCATCGCGCGCTTCATCGGTTGTCCCTGTCTTTACAGCAACATCATAACTTCCTGTATTTAAACTGGCTCCAAAAACAGGTGCCCGAGCCGACTCATCGTTCAGTATGTCAGATATAAGGAAGCTGGCTTCGGCCCCCATCACCTGTTGTGCGCGTGGAGTTGTTGCGGTAAAGACCTCGTCATCAAACTTATCCTCTATAGCCAAAATCATGGTTGGGCTAAACTGGGAGCCGCTATTTGCAAAAGCAGCGTAAGCATTAGTCATATCGGTCAGCTTCGTTTCAGCTGAACCCAGCGCCAACGAGAGGCCATAATCAGCGGTATCATCCAGTGTAGTCAGGCCAAGCCGCTCTAGTGCTTCAACCGAAGAAGCAACTCCAAGCTGGCTCATAACTTCAACCGCCGGAATATTGAGCGACTGTGCCAGAGCACGGCGAACACTGATGTCTCCCCTATATTGTCGGTCCGCATTCTGTGGGCGGTAGCCACCGCCAAAGTCGGTCGGCTTGTCTTCAAGAATTGTTGCCGGGGTGATGATGCGTCGCTGCATCGCCTCGGTGTAGTAGAGCGGCTTGATGCTCGAACCTGGCTGACGCTCACTTGTCGCCATGTTCACCCGTCCAAAGTCTGGGTTGTCGTAATCTGCGCTTCCCACCAGCGCCCGGACATACCCTGTCGTTGGGTCAATTGCCACCACTGCGGCATTGGTTCCACCGTTCGCCTGGATAAATCCGATATGCCCGTCGACTGCATCGTTGGCAGCTTCCTGCACAGAACGGTCCAGCGTCGTATTCACCTGGAAGCCCGAACGCGTCACTCGTTCCTCGCCATATTCTTCATATAGTTCAGTCATGACCATTTCGGCAAAGTGCGGTGCCACAGTATTCCGCTGTTCTGGTTCAGAATACGCCAGTTCTTGCGCCTTAGCCGCCTCGGCTTCCTCGGCCGTAATAAAGTCGTTATCCACCATTCTCTCAAGGACTGTCGCTTGACGCTCTTTAGCAAATTGCATACTACCAGAAATTGGAGAATAGGCACTTGGAGCCGGCAACACACCAATTAGCATCGATGCTTCGGCGAGTGACAGGTCGGCAGCCGACTTTCCAAAGTAGACCTTGGCAGCGTTACCAATACCAAACGCCCCTTCACCGTAATAGACTGAGTTTAAGTACAAATCAAGAATCTGATCTTTCGTATATTGCTGCTCGATTGCCACCGCAATTGCTAGCTCTTGGTATTTCCGGAAGATCGTCTGATCGTCATACAAAACAGTGTTCTTCGCCAGCTGCTGCGTCAAGGTTGAACCGCCATACGCAGTGAAATCACCGCTCGAGACATTGGCAAGAAGCGCGCCCAAGATACTCGTGACTGAAAAGCCACCATGTTCATAGAAGTTACGGTCTTCAGAGGCCAACAGTGCTTTCTCGGTTACGTCAGAAATCTGATCTAACGACAGCCGTTCGCCACGATCGGCCGTGCCAAAGCTGTAAAAGGCTTCCCCGTCTGTGTCGTACAGTACGACGCCGGTATTGTTATAGTTCAACAACTGATCAGGGTCGGCTATGGTGCTGGCAAAATAGATGTACGTGATTAACGGTGTCAAAATAAGAAACGCCAGGATTGGTCCACCAATAAGGGCAGCCTTTTTGGGCTTACTGAGCCCTTTGTACCATTTCCAGCGAGCTTCAAAAAACTTTCCAACCGGGGCGAACGTCGCAGCAACTTTCGGCGGAACAGGTGGTAATTTTTTCTTCAGTCGAATCAGGTGTTTCTTGATCATTTTCATATCCTATTATACCTGAGTAGAGCCAAAAACGCGTCGACAGCGTATACTAAGGGGCACTATGGCACGAAAAAAATCACCTGAAAAACGTACTGGTCGACTCCTATTTACCGGCTTTTCGATGGGATTCGCCGACCTCATCCCCGGAGTGTCGAGCGGAACCATCGCTTTCTTATATGGCATCTACGATGAACTGCTCTACACCATCCGGACTCTGACGGGGGCGTTTCCAAAACTACTCTTCAAAGGGCAGTTTCGAAAAGCATTCGCTCTTATCCCTTTTAGATTCTTGGTGCCCCTCGGCATAGGCATGGTGCTTGCTATTTTTGGCCTCGTACAGGTGGTCTCATACCTGCTCGACACTCAGGCGCTCTATATATGGGCAGTGTTCTTCGGGTTAGTTCTAGGTTCGGCACTGGTTATTAGCAAGCGAATGCGCGGCTGGACCATCAACCGTGGATTACTGCTGCTAGCCGGCTTTGGTCTCACCTTCTTTATCGTTGGCCTGCCTGCGCTTGCGAGCGCCAGCTCACCGCTCGTCACTCTTGGAACGGGGGCGATTGCCTCTATGGCAATGATTCTACCGGGCATCTCGGGTTCACTTATGATGGTGCTTTTGGGGCAGTATGAACATATCATCACTGCCATCTCGGACCTTGATGTCCTTACCTTGATTATTTTTGCGGGTGGAATTGTTATTGGCCTAGCACTCTTTGCACGCCTGCTTGGATGGCTCCTTCACCACCATCACAGTGCTGTTATTGCAACCTTGATTGGCGTCATGCTTGGATCGCTCCGAGCCGTCTGGCCATGGCAAACTGACGTATCAACCAATGCTGCACCAACATTCGACGGAACGTTTATACTCGTCATAAGCTTGATGGTGGCTGGTTTTATTCTCGTCATGCTGCTTGAACGATTTGGGATCGCCAAAGAGCATAACGACATCGAGTCAAAAGAGTTTCAGAGCGAACTTAAGACGCAGCAAGATTAATGTCGCTGTAAATATCCTTAGTTGTTTCGTCAATCTCGTTCTTAAGATGCGGGAATGGCACACCCTCGCGCGCCGATACGCCTTCTAGGCTCCAGAAGATTCGCTCACTATACCCAAGCCCGCAAGCTGGCGGCATGCCGTATTCCAGCGCCTCAACAAAATCAATATCAAGCATCTGGGCTTCATCGTCACCTTCGTCGCGGAGTTTTTGTTGCTCAGCAAAACGGTTCAACTGATCGATTGGGTCGTTCAACTCACTAAACGCCTTACACATTTCACTGCCACCAAAGACAAGATTAAATTGCTGGGTCAAACGTGTGTCGGCAGGGTTGGTTTTTGCAAGTGGCTGCATAAAGACCGGAATATCAACCAGGAAGACAGGGCCGGCGATGGTTTTTCGGTATTTCTTCCATAGCTTATCAAGGCTCCGGATGCGGTTGTCGCCCTTCTCGACTTCCAAGTTCTCCTCACGAAGCTTGGCCTTGATGTCATCCATGCTCGAATCAAATACATCAATGCCATACTGTTCTTTCAAAACATCAAGGAAGCTGATGCGATCAAAATGCTCGCCGTCGCGCCCAAAGTCAACCTGCTTGCCGTCGGCAAGCGTGAACTGGCGGGTGCCCCATGTTTGATCGACCACAGATCGAATCATCTCTTCCGTCAGCTCCATGCCCATTTCCCAGTCAGCTGATGCCCAGTACCATTCCATGGCGTTGTGCTCGGGTAAATGCTCATCGCTGTAGTTCTCGTTACGGAATCGTGGCCCAATTTCAAATACTTTCTCGAAGCCCGCTACTAACAGCCGCTTCAGCGGAAGTTCGTGGCTGATGCGTAGATAGAAATCTTGGTCAAGCGCATCCATGTGCGTCACAAATGGCGTCGCATCGGCACCGCCAGCAGTCGATTCCAGCACATTATTGTTTACTTCGATAAAGTCTTTTGAGTTTAAAAAGTCGCGCGTTGCTTGCCAGAATTTTGAACGACGAATAAAGCGGTCACGAACATCAATGTTCACGTTCATATCGACATAACGGCGGCGGAAACGCTCTTCTTTGTCAGTAAACGTCTCGTGCTCTAACGGCATCGGGCGGAGTGATTTGGTGATCAACCGGAGCTCGGTCAACCCTAGTGACGTCTCGCCTGTCTTGGTCTTAATAACCTGACCAGTTGCTTCAATGAAGTCGCCGGTGTCAAGCAGGCTCAAGTCATCAATGCCAATTAACCCATTAGTTGGGTCGGATTTCTGCATACTATCATCCTGCAGGAAGAGCTGCATCGCTCCAGAAAAGTCGCGCAATACAATAAAAGCAATCTTACCAAACTTACGAATCGACTTGATGCGTCCAAACACCGTCTCTGTCTTACCGTCAAATGCCTCGAAATCAGCCAGAATAGCACTGGTCATGACGGTTCGATTAGCTTTTACGGGGTATGGGTCGTACCCCAAGCTTCGGAGCTTCTCTAATTTTCTGATACGCTCGTCGCGGAATTCTTTCATTGTAGCCATAGCGCTATTATATCAGAGGTAACTAAGATTTCAGTGCACTGACGACCACAACCCGCTCATCGTACTGTCCGACCGTCCGATCAAAGCTCCCAGCACACGTAATGAGATTTAGCTGACGCTCGACACCGGGGACCTGTGAGTACAACACATCTGCCGTCTCTTCGAGCGCTAGCGTTTGTACCGACTCAACCACAAATGTCTTTACCGTATCGTCACCCATAGTAATCGTATATTCGTCGCCTTCACGCAGATCGGCTAGTTGCTGAAAGATGCCATCCTGCGTCAGGCCGTCAACATGACCATCGACAATACTCAGGCCGCGCTCACCTGGCAACACACTATCTATAAACCACCCGGCAATGTGAATGTTCGTCGGTACTGCGATAGCACCTTCCTGGTCTATCCCCACATTCTGCATAAAACCTTCAGCCCCAATAGTCGGTAGGTCAATGTACTTCGGATCCGTAGGGCCACCCTGCCACTCATAGGTCGCAGGATCGGGACGAGTTTCATCAGGTTGAGTAGTTGAAACTGTCACTGCTGCAGGAGCACCCGCATCGCGAGATGTGTTCAGCTGATACCAATACAGTCCCGCAATAGTGCCAGTCGCAGCAAGAATAATGACACTTATCCATAAGAAAATTCTAGCGCGTTTTGTCATGATAGTGCAGCACTCCTTTGTGGCTGATTTTTAGCGAAGTGCGCTCCCACCAAAGCCCGTATTCGGTACTCCAGAAACGAGGCTTGCAAGTCCAACTGGGTCAACGATAACCCCATTCTCTTCACCGTCAACATCCAGGTCACCACCATCGGTTACCATGTACGTCACGATGGTAGTTGGTTGATCCAAGAAGTCACCTCTTTGAATCGAGGAATCCGTAATTGTCGCATAGCTGTTGAGGGCTGGATTGTACTTCCGTAGGACAGATCCATTATCAACATCGTTAAAATAGTACTGACGAATGGTCGCCGTAAAGCCCGACTCTCCACAATCTATCTCGAAGCTCATTAAGCCGCTAGGGTAGTCAAAGCCTGCATCTTTGCTGGAACCTTCTGCCTCATCTTCGATAGCCGCCTGGGTTATTTCACATGTTGCATTAACTTCTAGCACAACATACTCACCAGTCTTCGGGCTAATAAAGCTTTCAACAAATGGCTGGTCGTTGTCAGGTGTGCCGTCGCCGTTCATATCTGGGCCTCCGGCTGATGGTGTCACCTCTGTGTAAAATACCGAGTCTGTTACTGCCGGGCTGTCGTCAACTCCCGCAAAGTGGTAAATAAAGTTTCCGTTTGCTGCCGCTGCGCCAAAGCTCCGTGGGCCAGGCATTGTATTCGGCGACTCTACCCAAGGACCAACTGATCCGTTACTGTTGGCTTTTGCATAGTAGACCGAGTCGAGGAAATCAAGGCCGCGCTCACCACCCATCACATACAGGTATCCGTTGGTTGACGTTGCGGCTGCACCTTCTACCACATCTGGAAGAGCGTTTGGAGAAGTGGCCCAAGTACCAGTCTCGCCAGATCCGTTTGCGTTCAGCTCTGCATAGTGAACAGTGTCGACAGTCTCATTTCCATCACCACCCATAACGTAGACGTAGCCATTCTCGGCAACAGCTACCGACTTGTACAGCAAGGCTTCTGGAATAGCGTTTGCGGAAGTGCTCCATGGCCCAACTGCGCCATCAAGTGGAGCGTAGTAGACCGTATCAACTCTGGCTGAGTCCTGATATCCACCAATAATGTATAGATAGCCATCAAACGCGACTGCGTGAGAATATGAAGTTGCAACAGGAAGCGTCTGCGGTGAGGTGCTCCAGCTACCCAGCGTTCCGTCGCCATTAATCGCAGCGTAGTACACAGTGTTAAGATCATCCAGTGAGCTGTCGCGACCACCAGCAACATATATATACCCGTCATAAGTCGTCACTGCTGGATCGGTAACGGCCTGAGGCAGGGCGTTTGCAGAAGCCGCCCACTCTCCAACAGATCCATCTTGGCCAAGTTGTGCAATATAGACCGAGTCACGCGGATTTCCACTACTCGAACCACCGACAACATAGGCATAGCCATTGTAGGTCGCTGCGCCAGCGCTATCCATACTTGCAGGCAAAGTGTTCGCTGAAGTCTGCCAAACATCAGCTTCTCCTGCCGCTAGTACCGTCAAAGGCCAACTAAATGCCAACACTGCCGCTAGGACTACTAAAGTTGCTTTCTTTACTACACTATTGAATAGACTATTATGCTGCAGTTGTATTCGCATGTTTTCCTCACTTCTTATGCTTATACTGTACCATTTACCCCGTAATTTCGCCAAATTGGTGCCCAGAATGGCACACTAATCAAAGCTCGCCACAACAATCACCCGTTGATCGTACGTCTGTGTCGCTTGATCAAAGTATCCCTCACAGGTAATCAAATGTAGCTCTTTGTTGATGCCTGGGTCATCATCGTATAGCGGCTGGAGTGCATCCTCAACCGAATAGGTCTTGACAGAAGTAACTATCGAATTCCGCCAGGTGCCGTCACCCATCTGAACCTGAACCGAATCTCCAATAGATAAGCTACCAATCTGGTCAAACACACCCGGCGCGTATCGCCCGCCAGCGTGGCCGTTTATAATACTCACGCCAGGTTCTCCTGGTGCGACGCTGCCGACATACCATCCAGTAAAATAGATGTTTCCTGGCGTTGCCATGCGCCCCTCTGGATCAATGGCGACTTTTTGAACGTATGCCTCCACGCCTAGATTAGGAATGCGCACAGCCCGGGGCGTATCCGCCGGAACAACATACTCATCACTCACAGGTCCTGGATCACGCTCACTTGGTGCATCAGATGAACTTCTCACGGTATCTGGAAGAGGTTGATACTCACCTTGTTGAGTCCGCAAATAGTCGGATAGCCCTAGGCCTGCAACAGTTAAACAAGCCACACCGATCACCACAAGACTCAGTAAGACTAGCCTGCGTTTTTGTGCAGCTCTAGATTTGATGATCATCTTGCTTATACAGACCAACAGCAGCAGCAATAATAATAAGCGCGCCGACAGCAAGTATTACAATGTACGCCACACCATCTCGAGCCTGGATACCTGTATTGGGAACACCCGGAGTTTCTGACTCTTCGTCTTCGCCGGCTGAAGCCGTAGATGCAAGCCCAGCAGGGTCCTCAATGTTTCCGTTAACCAGGCCGTCGGTATCCAAAGCTCCCCCGTCGGTCACTTCATAGCTCACAACTGTTACAATGTTCCCGTTGATAGTAATCTGCTCGATTACCGCGTCCTCTATAGTTGTGTAGATACCGGTATTAGGATCATACTTCCGCAACAACAAGCCGCTGCTTGGCACTCCATAATAATATTGTTTGATTGTCGTCGTAAAACCGGGCGTGCCACACGCAAGAGAAAAGTCCATTAACCCATTAACGTATTGATAGCCTTCATCTGACGTCGAAGTTGCGCTTTCATCAACAGAAAGTGCCTTTGTAATCGAGCAGGCTTCTGCAACTTCAAGCAGAACTGTCTTTGCCGTTACCCCGCTAGTATAGCTATACAGATTGGTTTGCTCGGCATCGCTAATACCATCGTCATTCAGGTCAGTTCCTAGCTCTGGGTTAGAAACAGTCAACGATGAATTTCCAACATTATTTGTCAGCGTTTCGCTCAAGCCAGAGAAGCTCGCGCCCGACACGGCGTATGTTCCGGCATCGGCCGCCACGACAGGAATCGACACAACACAGTTAGAAGCTCCCTCAACCGTACCATCTGTGAGCGTGATAGAACTTCCACCGGCGGTAGCCGTCATTGTGCCACCACAACTGTTGGTCTGACTGCCTGTGTCAATCACCAACCCGCTTGGAAGTGCCACTGTGTAATCAAGCCCGTTCACCGCTACTAGTTCGGTATTTACTATTGATATACTCAACAAAACCGGTTCACCAATCTCAGTAGTACTAGATAGAAACGCTGCGTTAAGATTTGTGCCCTGGCGGGTTGCAAACTGCTGTAGCACCGCTGTCTGTGTGCCTGGTGTCGAGCCAAGATTCCATTGCATCATCAAGCCCGCATCATGGTTTGTAGTAGTAACGACATAGCCAATATCTCCACCGGACCTTACGGTATTATATGGCGCGCTGTAATGCTGTGAGGTAGCACCGTCAAATGCTCTTGAGCCAGAAACCTCTCGAAATCCAAACATAATGTTAGAGGAAGTGTTAAGAGAGATCACTGAACGAACCGGGCTTGTGAGCATGACGCCATAGCCAGAATCAGACGAACCCGGTGCGGTGTCGCCACCAAGATAAAACTTAACCGTCACCTCATTACCTTCTGGAATAACGAAGCTATAGCTATCAGTTACGTAATCATTTGGGTAAACATACGAGAGAGTACGTGTCATTACATACTCCAGCTCACCGACGGTAGCCGTGTAGCGCAGCACAGCGCCTGAGTTTCCAGTTGCCGACGTGCGGTCCCCCTCAACCGCTGCACCAGAAATGGAAACCAGTTCAACAGATGACCATGCCTGGCTACTTGAGGCTGGACCCGCCTGACCGTAAAGAGTGCCGCCAATATTAAGCATTGGACCACCAGCTGCACAGCAATACTGGTATGTGTTGCGATACACCACAGCATCTGCGCCCGCAAAAGCATTGTTTGGATTGCCACTTGCAGGGTCAGAGTTGACCGTAAATCGAATCCCATCAGACCCGTTTGTCAGCACACCACCACCCGGGTTAAGCGTCACTTGGTCGGCTGGGCCATACTAAGCAGCGCGCACCTGGGAAAAAGTCAAAAATAGCGAAAAAAGCACTAGCCCAAGCGCAACTGCCGGCAGTGCTATTTTTTTAAATTGTCCCCTATGTGTCCTCAGCATTTTCTAATCCTGTAAATATATTACCATAAGCATTACAGTAGCTTACCAAATCCTGTGTTTGGCACCCCTACTCGCAACTGCGCTAGGCCAACCGGATCAACGATAACTCCATTGGCAGCTCCATCTACATCCAGCTCTCCCCCGTCAGTGACCTGATAAGTAACAACCGTTACAACTTGTCCGCCCATGCTTAATTGCGTAAGGTCGGCAGTGCGAATTGTAGAATACCCCTGAGTGTTTGGGTTATACTTACGAACAACCATACCCTCTTTTTCAACACCATAATAATAAAGCGTTATCGTTGTAGTGTAGCCAGGTGTTCCGCAGCTCAACGTAAAATCAGACAGACCCTGCGGATAACTATAGCCCGAATCTTTGACAGTATTTGTGCTATCGGACGTTACTAACACCGTGTCAATACTGCAGTCTTCGTCGACCGCCAACGTTACTGGGCGACTCGTTATTTCGCTCATTACGGTTGCAACGTTTGACTGTTGCGTATCGATAGTGCCATCGTTGTTTCGATCATTTGTGCTATCAACGATAATCTCCCAGGTGTAGAGCACTGGCTCTATGGTCTCATTACCCAATCCATCGCTCGCCCTCAGCGCAAACGTATGCTCCCCCTGTGTCAGATTTTCGTAGTCCACTGGACTTACACAGACACTGAATTCGGCGTCATCAAGAGAACACTCATACGTAATCGAATCCGAGAGTGCATCGATGCCACTAAACTCAAACCTTGCACTGTCAAGATTTGTGCTCACATCTGGAGAAGTATCCAATGAAAGCTCGGGACCAGTAGTGTCAACAATGACCGGGCCATAGACGAGAGAGGTTGCTACATTATCTGCATTATCTGTTGCCTGGACGCGGAAGTACCACTCACCATCAGCCAAACTCGATGGTACCGTTAGGCTCGTACTATTGGTCGTCGAACTGCCGCTGACTGTATTGAAGTTTTCAGCCGTTGACCACTGCATCGTGTATGCGGGGCTGTTTAACCCCGTACCATTGTCATTTGAAGAAGACCAGCTGATGGTTGGCGTAGTGTCGGTCGTTGGCGAACTGTAAGCTGATATAACTGGTGTTGTTGGAGCGGTTGTGTCAGCTGTGGTGATAGCGACATTAGCGCTGGCAACTGTTGGCATGTCACCGGGAGCCCCATACTCTACCACATACCCAGGAAGCGTCGTTCCGCTGCACGGTAAGTCATTCCACTGGCCGCTCCCACCCGACAGAAACTGTCCGCAGTCTTCATTATTACTACTGTCATTTGGCTCCCCTGAGTTCCAGTTTGCGTAGCGACCACTGACTGAGTTACAGGGGTTATTCCCGCTACAAAACTGAGTACCGCTCTCGGGGCCAGTCACCCATCGCCACACCCCTTCAGATGCAATATCACTAGCTCCCATCCAACCGGCGTTGGAGAGCCGATCAGATACGAAATCATTCTCTTCCTGCGAAGTAATCGTAGTAAGATAGCCAGTTGCACCATACTTCGTACGCCCCTCGGCGGCAGTCTTGGCACCGCCCCACGTTAATGTACTGGCGACATACTCATACAAGTGCCCGTTCTCGCTGAAAAATACTTCACCCGGTGATACGAGCGATATTTCTAACGTGTCAGAACCAGTAGTGTTCCTGGTGTATGTTAGGGACGCCAAAGCTGCGTTAACGTTCGAGCGTGCTCCACTAAAGTTAAGAACAGAACCGGTTGAAGATCCACTGAAGGTTATGCCTGTCGTCGTCGACATGGCCAAGGATCCGTTTGTGACGAGCAGCTTCACGGGCACGGTCGAGTCGTCAGACCCGTTTACTTGAATTCCGGTAATGGGAGTCGCCTCTTTCATCTCGGTCACAGCAGTCGCATCGGCAGTAATTGTTTCACCAGCCGCGGCGACAAAACTTCCAAAAAAGGTCAATAAAAATAGTGCAGCAACTACAGCAACGAACGAGATGACTTGTTTTTTTATATCTGACAACAGCACCATCGGCACCATTTCTCCCCCAAATCTTAACCTAGATGGCTTGCATCCAAAAAGCTTACGTATACATTTTACCCTATTTTGCCTGGTAGCAGAAGATTTATAATCGTGTCAAAGCGCGCCCGACCACCAAGCTCAGGCCTGATTATGCGTACTTCTGTTGAACTTGTGCCGCGTTAATCCCATTAATCAAGTTTGTGAATCCAAGGCTCTTAAGAATTTGGATACTCGCACTCGAGCGACTCCCCGTCTTGCAGTACAAGATCAGTTCTGTGTCTTTCGGAATACCTTCAAGCTTTTTAGCACCTGCAAGAAGTTCGGCAGGAGGTAGATTCAGGGAGCCTTCAACGTGCCCCTGTTGGTACTCGTCTGGTTCTCGGACATCAATGATGATTCTTTTCATATACTAAGTATAGTATTTTATACTCCAAACCTCAACAATACTATCTTCATTTTTTGGTCTCGAAACCAAAAACCGCTTCAACACATCAATATAGATACCTTCAAATACAGTTGTTCGAGCGCAGAACGTGTGATACCATAAGCTTTATTTAAGAGAAAAATATGAACCCTCAAGATACTACCCCCGAGCCCTCAAAGCAACAAACAACACCACAAACTCAAAATCCCACCCAACCCGCAATTCAACCAGCAGCCTCAGCACAATCCAGGCATGGTTTCGATAAAATTGACCCTATAAAGCAAAAGAAGAATGTTCTGTGGCTATATCTGCTTGCCTTTCTATCCTATGTTGCGATGATTGTATCTCTAGTAACTTTTAATAGTGCATCCGTATATTCGTATGCAGGGATACTGACAGGCGGAATCGCAGGACTGTCAGGCTACAGGACGGGAAGTAAGGCCCTGACTATCTTTGGATATATTCCGTTTGGTGTTAATGCGGCGATTCTACTAATAACCCAGTTTATCTAAATTATTACACTCAGAATGGCTTTGAGTCATTAATACTCTGCTACTAGAAACACAATAACTGCTATAACCATAAAGGCGACGGTACCTGCAAGCACCCATAAAGCAGATTTTCCCATAAATCTCAGCCTGCTCGTAGACTTCACCTCTACACCAAATTGACGAAGCTGATCACTCCATTGTTTTAAGCCGGCTTTATCTGCGATACGGTCAGATGCGGCATCACCAACAAGTCCTCCAATGGACCCGAGTACAAAAAGTGACGAGTCAGAAAATAAGAAATTATAGTGTTTTCCATTCTTGAGGTGGAAAGTGATGTGTGGGGAGATGCCTGTCACCTTCTTCAAATCCTGAGGGGTGATATCAAATTCAAGGACTGATTTTTGCGGATCTTTTCTGTCTAATTCAAACAATCTAATTCGATCGTCTTGCGTCCACTCTAAAAGACCAGATGAATCACCTATTCCTATGTCTCTTTTGGTAAAGTTAAGAGCTGTTTGAAGTTTTGCGACCGGGGCGGTAGTTTGTGTGTTTTGAGGTGTAGTTTGGCTTGTCTGATCCATGGTTAAATTATAGCATAACGAAAAAACCAGTCATGGAAGCACGTCTTTTAATCAGTCCGTGCTTGACTTACTTAGCTTCCTTACGCAACATCACAATAGAAAGAATCAGGAATACGATAAAGAATCCAAAGAGAATTGCCAGGTTAGGCCATACGGCTTCCCACCCAGCATCTAGCATATTCACCCGACGAGCTGCATCGACTGCGTAGTAAAATGGTGTGCTCAGCATAAAACTAAGCAGTACAGGATGCACCGTCTCGGTAGGCGCATTTAAGCCACACGTTAAGAACGTAATGAAAAACACATACATAGCAAGTTGAACTGATTCTGCAATGCTCTTCGTAATCGCCGAAATCAACAAACCTAAAGCTACTGCAACCATCACAATAAGCACTCCAAGTGCAGATAACACCGCTAGGTCACCTATTGTTATATCGAAAATAAGATACAGGCTCGCCAGACCCACACCCAACACAAAGAACCCTATAAGAAACTGAGAGAGCGCTTTACTGCCAATAATACTCGCCTTCGAATACGGTGTTACCGCTAACCGCTCAAATGTTCCGCTGGCTTTTTCTGACGTAATTGAGATCCCGGCAATATTCAAGACGACCAACAGCACAAGAAGCACCATAATAGCAGATGCGTAATAATCGAAGTACTTAAGCTCCGTAACACTGGCATCGTTCGCGGTAATTGGTATGAGTTCTGTTCCAAGATCTAGTTTTTCACTCGTGTTGTTATACGCATCCAAGGTTGACTCTTTTAATACAGCCCGATACGGACCCAACACTGGGTCTTGCTCGATATCAAGCTGCGAGATGCCTGTTTCTGAACCTTCCACAGTAATAATGGCACGAAGGTTTCCTTTTTGAATATCAGAGGTAGCGCCAGTCTCAACAATCTCGAGGCGTTCGTCATCTTCTAACTCTTCAACATATGCTTCCGTAATAGCGTTTGGGTTTTGGACGGAAATTGCTGTCTTTACATCAACCGGATTTTGATGTGCTAGTAATCCAACAATAATCGCAATAATGAATGGTTGTGAAATCACAATCAAAAGAAGACGACGGTCCCTAAAGATTCGCTTTAATTCATATTTAGTCAGGATTAATAAATTTTTCATGCTTCTTTTTTTATCACCTTCTGAATCACGTCATCGAGGTCGTCCGTGTGATACTTATCCAGCAGAGCACCTGGTGTGTCATCCTCCACTAACTTGCCTCTTGAAAGGATGAGCACTTGATCGCACAGTGATTGCACCTCGTTAAGATAGTGCGTCGTCATAACGACCGTAACGTTGTTTTGTTTCAGTTCACGAATCAGCTTCCATATTTCAAGGCGTGATGTTGGATCAAGGCCCATCGTCACCTCATCCATGAAGACAATCTTCGGGTTATGAACGAGCGCAGCGGCAATCGAGGCACGCTTTGCCATACCGCCCGATAGATTTCTCACTAAATAGTTACGACGCTCCGTAAGCTGAAGCTGCTCGAGGAGAGCGTCGATACGCTTTTTGCGTGTACGCTTTTTAATACCGTATGGTTCTGAAAATAAAAGTAGGTTTTCTTGTACAGTGAGATCGCCGTATAAACAGTCGCCCTGTGGAACATAGCCGATGTTTCTGCGAAGCCGGTCTTTTTGGTGGCCATTTCGAACATGTCGCCCGTGGTATTTAATCGAGCCAGACGTTGGCTCCAGAACAGTCGCAAGCATACGCTGGAGTGTCGATTTACCAGAACTGTTAGGACCAATAAGACCTATGACGTGTCCCTGGTATATCTTTAAAGAAACGCCATTTGTTGCTGGTGCATTTTTTCTTCCAAACTTCTTGAAGAGTTCCTTTGTTTCAATTATTGGTTTTGGAGGCATGTATGAATTCAAGTATATCAAAGTGCTTGCGTTTGCTGAATAGACAAAGCCGATGAGCCAAACAGATAGGAGTTGGGTGAGTGAGACTTGCCCCGGGCGCTACAAAGATGGAGCAAGCCCTAAGACGTGGACAGCATTTCTCGGTAATTACAGTCGAATCAACACGTTGCCGACTTTTTTACCGCTGTCAACGTGATGATGTGCAGCTACAATGTCATCAAAGCCGTATACTTTATCAATGATTACTTTGATTTTTTCCTCTTCAGTTAGCTTCAGCAAAAATTCAATGTCTTCTTTCTTTTCAGTAGCGCTCCCTGTCACCACTGGCTTACGAGCCGTTATTCCTTCCCACAAAGTGGCCACCATTAACCCTGCCCGACCTCTTGATGTCAGCAAAGACTTTGCTGCATGAGGTGATATAGTGCCGACCGCGTCAAGCACGACATCAAACTTCTCTTCACTCGTTGCCACATCCTGTTTCGTATAGTCTATGACTCGATCTACACCTATGATTCTTACTAGCTTCTCGTTACTTGTGCTCGTCACGCCAGTAACGTTGGCACCAAAATACTTTGCGAGTTGGACCGCATTTGTGCCGACAGCACCTGAGGCACCATTAACTAAAACGGTCTCGCCCTTCTGAACAGCCAGTTTGTCACGTATAAAATAGTGCCGCCGTCCCACCAAACAAGAGCCCAGCGGCGTCATCGTGACTGACATTTTTTGGTTTCAGGGCGATACTTTTGTAGTCTGAAACTTTAATGTATTCTGCATACGCTCCCATCTGTGCGCCCGTCATGCCGCATACTTCATCACCAACATGAAACTGAGTAACGTAGGCTCCAGCCTTTTCCACGACCCCAGAGTACGTGCTCCCCAGTATTTTTACCCTCGGCTTGGTGATACCAAAAAACATTCTAGCAAGCAGCCCAAAGCCACGGGGAAACCTTGCACCCCTGATACGAGAATCCGCTGCCGTCACTGCCGTCACCTTCACTCTAACCAAAATATCTTTACTCCCAATAGTCGGCTTCGCGATGTCCTTAGTCTTTAAAACCTCAGGTTCGCCATACTCTTCAAAAATCACCGCCTTCATTCCGTTTCCCCCTGTATGCCATGCAATAGCCTTTCCAGTGACTCTAAAATAATTTCGATTCCAAAGTTAAAATCCTGTATGCCATCATATTCTCCGCCGATGATTACTTGTGCCATTGTGTGCATATGAGGATACGTGTCTTTTGGTATCATTGGCAAGAATTGCTTAGCAGCCTCCTTGTATTCAGATGGTTGTAGCGGAAAGTTTTGGCTTTGTAGGTTAAACCCATACATATAACTGTCGATTACATTCCATGCATAATCAGTAAGTTTGTACGAGAAGCCTGCAGTCAAAAAATATCCCGTCGTAGTATCAACATACCGCAACATGTTCGGACCGACATTTATGCCCGTAACGAACTCGTGTGCTGCCCACGGATGGCGGATAAGCGCTTCCCTCATTAAGCCAGCGCGCTTCCGCAAAGCATCTTTCCAATCAACGCAACTTTCGAGTCTGGGTATCATAGGAACGACTGCATCAACCATCTCGGTAATCAGCTCTTTTTTGTTTTTAATGTGGTGATATAAGGACATTGCCTCAACGCCTAGCGCCTCGGCAAGTTTACGCATAGTCAGGCCAGGTATACCGTCTCTGTCTGCGATTGCTATTGCTTCAGTTACTATCTTATCTCGCGATAAGTTTGAAATAGATTTTCGTTTGCTTTTCATAATTATATGTATTAACCTTACATTGTAAGTCTATCAAAATAAATAGTGATTTACAAATAATAAGGAGATCCCATGAAAGCAAAACGAGACGAACAAAAAGTAAACGTAAGGCTGAAGATCGCTGCGGCATGGGCAAGCTTTTCGTTTCTGTATGTGTACGTAGACCTCTTCGGGCTGTACATGCCGGGGAAAATAGACGACATTCTGATAGGGAGGGTGTTCGAATTTGATATCACGCAAGGATTTCTTTTAACTTCACTTGTATTAGTATCTATACCGATACTCATGATCTTTTTCTCTACTATTTTACCGGCGAAACTAAGCCGCTGGGCAAATATTATCGTCGCGACGTTGTTCATCCCCTTCACACTATTTAATTTGGTTGGCGGTTTTTGGACATTCATGGCCTACGGCGCTGTCGTGGAGGTGATTTTGCTTTGTCTCATTATTGGATATGCGTGGAAATGGCCGAAGAGCGTACGTCAATCCTAATCGCGCCGCAAATTAAACTTTCCTGCGCTGCTCCTCGCTATCAAACCGCGACCAAGCGCGAGGCAGGCTCGCGCGGTCGCTGAACCAAACCAATCTCCAGAAATGAAAAGCGCCAAACCAAATGGTCTGACGTTTTTCATGGCTCACCATACAGGTCACGGAACTTTTAGCGGAGGGGTAGCACGAGACAAATGAGACTCGTAGCACACCTATCGTAATAGAACACCAAAACGTTTTCCTTTAGATACGCTATTATCAATCCGCTAATCAAGTGCTTAATATCCTTGAAATTCTTCAAAAAATATTGTGTGCTCGTGTACATTTTCGATATGCAATCCATTGCGTACCACCTCCACAAAAGCAGGTGGGCCAGCGATAAGCCAGCTAGCGTAAGGGTGATGTTCGACGATTTCATGGAGTATCGATTGATCGATAGGCCTAAAAATCGTCCATAAAGTCATATGTGTCTGACCTTTTTCAAGCTTCTCCAATTCGTTCAGATAGGCCGCACTCTTCCTGTCCCTGTTTGCGTAGACAAGTGTCATGGGTGTCGACATTTTGTGTGTCTGTGCAAAACGGATCATACTGAGGCATGGAGTGATACCTATCCCCCCAGCTATAAGTACTAACGGTTTATGTGTTTCTCGGTCGAATGTAAAATACCCGTACGGTCCTTGTATACGCACCGTAGTGCCGATCGCCGCACCTTCTATGGCTCGTTTAAACCCTTTGTCAGATCTTCGGAATGCAATCGTCAGTTTTTTGCTGTCATCGGGCGAGCTGACAATAGAAAATACCCTCGACGAGCCACCAGCATCGTTCCGTAACACGATCGGTAGCTCAACCTGGACATACTGTCCGGCCTTGAAATCAAAATCAGCCGGTCTTACGAAACTGACTTCCAAAGTATCCTGCGCCACTTCTTTGCGGTCAATTATTTGTGTTTCAAAAATCTTCATTGATATACATTCGTCTTTACGTGCATACTCGGTGCGTTACGTATCAAGATTTATTTCCGGTATCGGCTGGAATATTTTATCATCGAAAGGCTGATTGATACTTTTTACCACCATACTGACCGTTCCTTGTGGTAGCGTTACTTGACTTTCACCTACACCGTATTGTAAGGCCCATACGGCAGGGCCGCCGGTAATATTATCTATCCCGATGTCTTTGGGCTCTAGATTTGCTGTTTTTTTCCACGCATCGCCTACTGCACTGCCCTGTTCAGTAGTGTATATGGTCTTTTCAGCATACCGATAGACCTGTTGTGAGACTATCTTTCCATCAACCTCGATGACTTGTCTGAAGTCGGGGCTAGTATCGAGGTTTCTCGCCCACATATGAATATTTTGCTGTTGTTCACGGATAACTATATGAAGTGACTTGGCATAGGGCTGAACCGTCGAAACAGTCGACATACCGCTACGAAGTTTATCTTCCATGGCTAATACTGCCACACTGACGAGCAAGAGAGGAATAACCAAGGCGACACCAGTGAGGATAAGTACCGTTCTTGAGATTCCCTCGGAGCTAGCCATCGTCTCAGTCCCTGCCAAATGTTCGTTTATACCAAACGGTCTTAACGAAAGCTGCTGCTTGGATAATAGTAATCGATAGAATCAATGCGAGATAGAGATAACGAAGCGGATTATCCGGGTATTCTGTCATACGGAGCGCCGAGGGAACAAAATGTAGGAATGCAAAGTATAAAACATGGAGCGAAACCAGATAATATATAGCATACGCTAGGGTGTGCAACCATTTCCATGAACTAATACCAAAAAAACTAACGACCCGGTCGAAAGACGTGGCTGCTAGCACCAGGCCTAGTAGTACAGCAACTATACCCATGAGATTCGCCAGTCCAAATCCCGGTTCTACCCGAAGAAACATTTCGGCTTCGGCCGAATATTGGAAACCGAGCAGCCCTGCGACGTCCCACCGTGCCCAGCCGTCCCACACAAGATAGCCGTGGACAAAACTGATGATCGCGAACCAGATACCATACTCTCTGCGCCACGACACGAACCGGTTCAGCGGCCGCCACAACCGCGCAGCGGGTCCAATCATGAGAGCACCCCACAGTAAGATAATCGATGCCCCGCCAAATGCCTTCCACAAACGCATATCAGGGCTCCAAAAGGAATTTGCCTGCCAGACTCCAAAGACTAGCAGCGCCGCAATGACCGCCACAACGGTATGGCGAATCAGCACCGTTCTGGTACTTTTCACGCCGAGAAGCACAAGAATCCTTCAATCAACACAGCATTTTTGCCCATAACGTACATTTCTTTACATTATAGCTGTCTGTCTGTCTTAATCAAAATTATTCCTTTTTGTCATATGGCCCTACACTAGCCACGCAGCGATATCACTTCAAAACCTTCCGCTTTCCACTTCTCCATACCACCGGCCAAATCGTAAACATTCGTGTACCCAAGTTCCTTTAACTTTTGAAGGGCTATGGCGCTCATCTGGCCTGTGCGGCAATAAACCAGTATTTCGGCTGATTTATCTTGTGGTAGTTGGGTACTGTTTTTTGAAATTGTATCGTAGGCGATGAATGCATCGGTGCCTCTTATCTCACCTTCGTAAGGCGTATGCACGTTCAACACGAATGAGTTTTCGTCTTTGAGACGCTCATCCATTTGTTGTGGCGAAAGCATCCGATTACTGGTTCCGCCCGTCGGTTGATCGGCTAAGCGTAAGGCGGTAGGTAAATACAAAAACGTCCCAAGCGACGCAAGAACAACTGCAATGATTAAAAATATTTTTTTACAGTTCATACGACTTATTATACAAGCACTCATCCGGTTGGTGTGCCATGAAAGGTTCTTTCTGGTGAGCCACAGGGTAACAAAGATGGGTAATGTGCCGAGGAGCTACTAGACTCTCTGCAGGTTTGTCTATATTTCTTCGTAGGATAAAGAATATAGGTTCGACTTAACCAACAGAATGAATAATGAAAGAACCGCCCTTTCGGACGGTTCCAACATTTCTACCTTGTTTTCGGTACAAGTCTTTCTTGAAAGACCAAAGAGAGAAGTTTTTGTAGGTCATAGAACTAGGTCTATGCTTTTCTCTGCTTGGTCTGGCTCACCACAATAGAGGAAGTTATAACCGTAATTAAGCGTGATTTGTCACTTCAATAGATGAATAACGAACGTATTAAGTACAGCAACTCATTTTTGAAACGTCTTTAGTAAACGATAGGGCAGCTATTTTTATCGCCTCTGACATTGTTGGGAATACAGGCAGTGTATCAATAATGTCGTCTATAGTGTTCTTGTTCTTCACGTGTACCATCGCTTGGGCTATAAGATCAGCAGCATCGGGAGCTAAAATATGAACGCCCATCACAACTTTCGTTTCAGGGTGTATAGCCATACGGATTACCCCCTCGGTTCTTCCAGTAATCAACGCTTTAGACACCTTATCAAATGTCACGGTACGACAAGCGCAGGCGTTTAACTCCTCCATTTGTTCTTCCTCGGTATACCCAACCGAAGCGATAGCGGGATCAGTAAAGACTGCCCAAGGGACGGCTCTATAATCTACGATCTTACTCGTACCATTAAGGGCATTGTCTACGGCAATCGTGCCTTCTTTGCCTGCTGTTGTCTCTAATCGCAATGGCAGATTGGTTACATCGCCTACTGCGTAGATGTGCGGCTGCGATGTTTGCAAAGTAGCTGACGTAACTATAGCTTGTTTATCGTCAACATCTACGCCAATTTCGCCTAAACCAAGCGAGGCTGTATTGGGTGTCTTGCCAGCAGCTATCAATATCTCGTCTACAGTATGCGTATGCTCACCAGTATCATCACTGTAAGTAAGTATTTTTCTATCGCCATCAAGTACAACCTTAGTAACTTGAACGCCTTTTACTATGGAAATGCCTTCGTCCGTCAAAGAATGTTCCAGCCTGTCAGTAAGTTCAGTCTCGACCCTCGGCATAATACTATTGCCTCTTTGTAATATCGTGACCTTGCTACCGAACCTGCTATATATTTGACCCAATTCAAGACCAATCGGTCCCGCTCCGATAACAACCAATGCTTCAGGCAGTACTTTTAACTTCAAGGCTTCTATGTGAGTAAGGTATCCAGCCGCTTCTATCCCCTCAATTGGCGGCACTGTAGCCTTTGAGCCTGTAGTAATAATAAACTTTTCCGCCTCAATAGTTTGCCCATTTACCTCAACTGCTCTATCCGAAGTAAAGCGGGCAAAACCTTCTATCAAAGTAATATTTCCTAAGCCCCTTAATACCTGCTCGTATTTCTCTGTGCGTAATTGCTCGACAAGTGCTAGTTCTTCGGTTACGGCAGCAGCAAAGTCGGCTCGCTCAACCGACAGGTCAACACCTGGATCTTCGTGTTGCGAGGCTTGGCTAAGCTGTTCTGCGGCATGTAGCAGCGTCTTTGAAGGCACGCAGCCAACATTCACGCAAGTCCCCCCAAGCGGCAAACCGCCGTTTATCATGACCGCTTTAATACCTAACTCATCTGCACGGATAGCGGCAGCGAATGCTCCAGCTCCACCGCCTATAATCGCTAAATCATACCTTTCCATACTATCCTCCTATAACATTTAGTACGTTTTCAAAAGCATTGGTTCGCAATGAATAATAAACTGTTTGTGCTTGTTTCCTAGCTTGAACCAAGTTAGCATTTCGTAATTTCCTAAGACTATGCGACGTGTTGGATACCGAAGTTCCCACTAATTCTGCAATGTCCGTAACGCTAAGTTCTGGGTAATTACGTAACAGGTAACAGATTTTTAGCTTATTTAGGTCGCCAATCACGCCACACTGCTTCGCACAAAGATCAATGGCATGATTGTTAGCCAGCTCCTGCTTTATTCGCTTAGTACTTGAACGCATATTCAAATACTATCAAATGTCGCCCAGAAGCAAAAGATGCTAATTTTGACGGTTTCAATTCCATTCTGGGCATATTAAAAGTCAGAACCGTATTAACAGTTCTGACTTCATCTATCTTGGCCTGGCTCCCCGAACTAGACTCGAACCAGACACAGAATAAGACCTTCGGATCTAACGAGTCGCTTTAGTTTAGCTTACATCTACCCTTTGTAAAGGCTTTTCTCGACTAATATTCTTGTTTATTCCACGCAAGAAGTTTTACAACTTGGGATAGCTCATACTGGTTGGCGTGCGAACACATACCAAGATACGAGCTGAGGTTGTTACTGTTCACCTTGGACAGCATTCGTCGCTTCGTCTTTGTGCGAAGTGTCGTCGCATTGGGTCGCAGGACATATCCTAAGAAATCGATACCCTGACCCCACGAGCGAATCGAGACTTTGCTCGGGTGAAGCTCGAGCTTCAAAGTCTCTGCTAAAAATCGCTCGATTGGCTCAATCAACGATATTAGATAGTCTTTATCCGTTGAAACCACCACGAAGTCGTCACAGTATCTAAGATAATACTTAACTCCTATTGTTTGTTTCATGAACCAGTCCAACTCGTGTAAATAAATGTTCGCACATAACTGACTCGTGACGTTACCGAGTGGAATTCCCTTTCCGGTTTCAGCGTTGTGACTTAAAAGAATAGTTCGTAGCAGTTCCAGTGTTTGTTCATCGTCAATCCTCGCCTCAGCTTGCCTCATAAGAATTTCGTGGTCAATCGACGCAAAGAATTGCCGCACGTCACATTTCAACACCCACACTTTTTGGGTGTTATTATGGCTCGCTTGGCGCAGGAATAAGCCTAATCGCGCCACGCCTGCATGAGTACCTTTCCCAACCCGACACGAATAGCTATCGTAAATGAATCTTTTCTCAAACAGTGGCTCAATTGCCGACACAATCGCTTGATGAACCAATCTATCCCGCACAGTTGCTTTGTGAATTTGGCGTTGTTTTGGATCACAGATTGTAAATGGTTGATACACTCCGTGCTCATAACGGCTACTCACAAGATCTCCCTGCAGGTTCTGCGTATTCCTCCTCAGGTGTTTCTGATATTCCGCTACATCAGAGCGCGACTTCTTACCAGCCGAAAACTTTTTCCAAGCCGCTCGCAATGCTACTTCGGAACAAATTGTAGTAAAATCGAAGGAATGAACCGCGTTTCTGCTAATCCGACCCCCCCCCCGACAGCTTTTCCGCTAAAAGCAAAGTTCAGCTCAAGTTGCCTGGGCAGTTTCAGAATGTTCCGATCATCGTTAGTTTGTACCAATTTTATAGTTCCTTTCATGATGAATTAATTCGATTTCCAAAGTCTGAACGATATAGCTTAGGCGCTTCGTGCCAAACCGAGTTACTCGATATCCTCAAGCAATGTCTACAAGCTGCTAGCTCAAACAATCCTAAACAAAAAGCTATCTCTCTACATAAAGCGTCTGCGAGTTTGGACGTTCTACGATTACTCCTCAGCCTCTGCAAGGACTGTAGGTGCATCTCCAACCCAACCTACCAGCAGCTCGATTCTAAATTATCTGAAATCGGACGCATGCTGGGAGGTTGGTTGAAGTCTTTATCGAGCAGTCCCTGAGCGACGGAGCCGCAAAGTTCGCATTGACGTTGTCAGACTGCCACGAGTTGAAGTTCGCCTTGCGGTTGTTGCGGTTCCAGTTGAAGTTGGGCACCTGGGCGAAGCCATCGCCACAAGAAAAGCGCTTTTGACCATCTGCTTGCACCAGATTCAGACGCATCCGAATCTTGAATTTTATATGAGATGGTGATTATCTCCAGCCAAAAGCACGGAGTACTCGATAGTTGCTCGCTCGCTTTTTGTATTCGTAAACACAAAAACTCAGTCAGTCGCAAGATACCAGACGAGGTGATGTATATCCATGAACATACATTCAATAACCATAGTCCTTAAAAAGTATAGCAAATGAAAAGCCCTCAGAGACTTTTTTCAAAGTGACGAGGGCTGGTTCAGCACCGGAAGGACTAAGGACCGAAATCCAAAGCCCTTCCGGACACTGAGGAACCGAGGTTCTAGTACTCCCTGAGCGACGGAGCCGCAAAGTTCGCATCGACGCGGCCGGACTGCCACGAGTAGAAGTGCGCCCCGCGGCTGCGGCGGTGCCAGAAGAAGAAGGGCACCTGGGCGAAGCCATCGCCTTGCTGGAGACCAGCAAGATCGCAGTACGGCAATGCTTCACCGTCCTGCGACTGAAGGAGCTTGGGGTCTTGCAACCCGTAGGCTCCGATGACTTCGATACCGGCCAGCTTCTTGCCCCCCTCGGAGGCATGGAAGCGCACCTGATCGACAGATCGGCCACTCTCGGGCAGCCAGTTGTCCACCAGGTTGATACGAACACGGTGGATACCGGGCTTGTAGACGACAGTGTTGGGGTCCAGTCGCATCTGCGTCTCGTCCTTGCCGAAGCCAGAGTCCCAGATTCCAGGTTGCGTCAGCTCGATGAGCTTCTGGTTGAAGTTCCAAGTCTTCTCGAGCGTGCTGAGCACGACGAAGAAGAACTCGAGGTCTTCGACCGACTGGACGTGGTTGCTGGTGGTGTCGAGCTTGGTGAGCCAGCTTGCGGGGAACCGCTGCTCTTTGGGCAGCTGCCCGTTGAGCCGCAGCAGGAGCGCCTTCTGCTCGTCGAGCGAGTACAGGAGAGACGCGAACTGGGTGAAGCTGCGCACCGACGGGGTCGGCTGCAGCGCATCCACCACTAGCTTGGCTTTAGACGGATCGTTGATCACGTCTTCTGCCTGCTCGAGGGTGAAGCCCTGGTTCTGAAGTGCCAGCAAGAACGCGTGGTTCTTGCCGACGGGGAGTTCAAAAAGGCGTGTCATGATGACGTACCCATTTTCTGCCGCTACATCTGCTTACGGACGATCCGCATACAGCTCTGTTGTTTGAGAACGGCGTACTATATTTAGAATAAATATAAATAAACTACGCCGCTCTCAAGGGAGTAACTAAATTATTAAGGTTCGAGTACATTATAGCATAAAACGCTTATATTTGCAATGCATACCTCTCTTTTTCGGTCAAGGAACCCGGTCAGCTTTTCGGCTGCACAGTCACTCCAGGAGGGCTGGTCAATGTCGGAACCGCTCAACAGGGGTCATTCGCACATTTTCGCCTATTCTTGCGGTTCTAACTATTTACGCACCATAGCGGCTGGACTCGAACCAGCTAACAGAGGCGAAAATGTAAAGAGATGATGCAAAAATAAAAGAGGGACCGGTCTAGGAACTCGGTCTACCTCTGTTGGTGCTTGGTTTGGCTCCGGCGGCTGGGTTCGAACCAGCGACCTTGTCGTTAACAGCGACCTGCTCTACCGCTGAGCTACGCCGGAATACTAGGGTATTATACTGTCACCTCTGGTATAAAGTCAATGACCTGGCTGACTCAAGCGAGCTCTTCTAGCGAAGTTGCTCGATCTTTTTGGTCAAGTCGGCGATGCTAGCCCAGCTACTGCCTTTGGTAAGAATCACTAGTACGTACGTCCCAGAAGATCCGGTAACGATAGCGGCGTCGTTCAGGTAGTCGTCCAGGAAGCCGACTTTGTTGGCCACCGATCCCGAGACGCCGGCAGGGATGCCCTGGCGGTAGATATTAGCAGATAGAGCCGACAAGAAGCGGTCGCGGCTCGATTGCTTGTCTAGCAATTGGCCCGACTTCAAAGAAGCCAATAGGAGGGCCAGGTCGGCGGCACTGGTCTTGATACCGTCACTACCAAGAAAAGAGGTGGTGGTAGCGCCAATTGCGCGGGCATCATTGGTGATCTGCTGGAAGCCGACTTTTTGCAACAGTGCTTCAGCGCACGGGTTGTCCGATCGGCTAATCATGTCGTCAAAACAGGTGCTGAGGTTTCGGCCAGGGACAATCTGGTCAGACCATTTCCAGGCGCTACTCTCGACCTTCTTCAACGTGCTATAAGCAACGAATAACTTATAGGTACTGGCAGGTGTCCAGGCTTTGCCCTCATCAAACGACGCTCGACGGCGTTCGCCAGATAGCTCAATCAGCTGCACGGCGTATACCCCCGAATTGTCACTGGCATAGTTCTTCATCAATGCCGACAACCCAACGTCAGTCGAGCTGTAACTGCGGGTGTATTCAACGCGTGGTGCGGTCGAAACAGTTTGAGCAACCACTTCTTGCCTTTGACCCGTCAAATAGTCAGCAATAGCGGCACCTGTCGCTTCAGCATCTAGGGCTACGCCGCGCTCGCCTTCTTCCCGAGAGACTTCGACGAAGTCACGCGTTGTTACCTTCGAAACCCCAGCTGATCGTGATACTTTTGGGGCAATCCGTTCGTCAAAGTCCGCCTTGGCCTTGCTTTCATCAACCGACACCACGATTTCATCTCCCTCTGCATCAAAAGCCAGCCAGCCCGCAACTACCTCGGGCGCAAACTGCACTGTCTCGTCATCAGCCACAACCGAAATGTCTGTTTGTAGGCGCTGGTTTATCGCTGCAGCCTGCTGCTCGGCTTGGTCTTCGGAGATAGCAGCTGGGATGGGGGCGACTAGTACACGCACCGCTTCCTCTTTTTCCAGTACGGGTGCAGCGTTCAGTAATCCGGTCGCGATATCTTTTACCGCACATGTCCCCCATCCTGAGATGGCACAACCTCAACCAGCCCTTCGTTTACTCGTAACGTTGCGTTCACCGGGTCGACATCACAAGACTCTCCAAACTCGTCAGTAACATAGGCCTGCACCGCCTCTTCGTCGCGAATATAAGTTGGCGTCTTATCAGTCTGCACTGTGCCATACCAGGTAATAGAGCCCGGGATCAGTCGCATATACCAAGGGTAGTCCATCGCATCGACTCGCTCTTGGTTGGAGATTTCTAAGCCAATCTCTCTTGACTGCAGTAAGCCATACGGCTGCGTATTATCGCCAAAATAGAGTGGGATTGTCACCTGCTCGTAGCGTGCATCGAGCTCACGGACCGCATCCTGCTTCTCCCATCCGCTCATCGCAACCCCGTCAACACGAGCAAATGGCAGTAGTCGGTTGGTTGGATAGACAAACTGTGCGACCACAATCAGCGCCAGGAGGGCCCCTAGAGATATCAACAATGCTCGTCTGTGTTTTACGATGTACTGGCTTATCCAAGTGAACCCACGCTTCACCTGCTGCATTTTATAACTTACCCAACTTACTCTTCATTGCCTCATGCGCACCGTCAAGGCCAAGGATCTTCAGTGCCCCAATCAAGACGTACAGCTCGTCCATTGTTTGCTGAGTAGGCTGCTGGGCGTAGGCAGCAAATCGGCTATTCACCGCTTCGACCAACCACTTTTCTTTAGCGGGGCTTACCGAAGCCTGCTTTGGGCTGGCTGAGACATTGGTCGACACGACTTCAAGCGACCGAGCCGAGTGGTCGCGTTTTCGCAAGTATCCCTTCGCAATCAATCCATCAATATGAATAGCCACCGTCGACACCGACTTATACCCCAGTCCGTTCATAATTTCACGGTAGCTTGGCCCAAAGCCGTACTGTTGAATAAAGCCATCAACAAAATCAAGTAAGGCTTTTTGTCGTTTTGTAGATCGGTCTGTCATGTGTCTTAGTATACGCTCCTCCCGCCACAATTGCCGCTAGACCCCACCAAATAATCGACACCGTGTCGTCTACCCAAACGGGGAGTAGCAGTCCTATCAAAGCCAATCCGATGCCACTCGCCAGTACAGCCAGCGCCAGCCAGTCACGTCGTCGCTGCCAGCATAGCCACAATATCTTTCCAAACAGCACCAAGAACAATCCAAGTCCAAGCCAGCCAACCTCATGGGCTATAAATAAATACTGGTTCTCGATGATAAGCGGGCTACCGGTAAATAGTGAGGCCGAGCCAGTGCTTCCAATACCTGCGCCCAATGGTTGCGCAACCATGCGTTCAGTTCCGTCTATAAGTGATTCGATGTGCCCTTCATTTGAACTCACCGTTCCGCCAGTCCCCTCATTTTCGTGCAAAATAACGTTCGATACAAAATCCGTGTCACGTGCGGCATACAGTGCGCCGCCAACCGAGAACATCATCACAAATAACCCAATCCACACCCATTTATGCAGTTTCCGGCCAACAGTTAATAAGAGCACCAGTCCGAGCGCAACGACAGCGGCCACCAGCGCGCTCCGCGAGTAGCTAAACCACAGAGCAACTAAACCACCGACCGCCGCTACTGCAGACAGGATGACCGCTGTCCTCTCTGCTTTTCGACGAACACGCAGCCAGTAGGCGGCCACCAGTGCCAACACAACGACCGCGTAAGCTCCGAGCGGATTTGGACCACGCAATGTACTGCTAATACGAACAAAGTCGGGATTCTCATCGACGGTCAAGAAAGGCTGGATGGTATTCGGACCATAGCCAATCACCGTCAGTGCATCTCGCGGCAAGACCGTCACCTGTGCAGCGGCAAACACACCCACCAACAATGCCCCTCCCAAGAAGACCTTTAGGAACAGCCGGCGCAAATCAGGATACAGGCGGATCATTGCAAAGACTAGCATAAAGAAGACAACAAAGCGCAGGTCAATCAACAGCCCAGCAAGCACGGCCGTCCAGTTACTGAAAAATAGGGGAATCAATAAAACATGCAGTAGTACGTATATTGCTGGAAGTACCATCCACGGACTCTTTAAAATATCAAAGCGTCGCTGGCGCCAGATGATATGTAGCCCCAACAACACGGCTGGCACCATCAACAGCTCTTTCCAGGCCTTCACCAATACATCAATCTCCGGGAAAAGCACCCCAAACCCAACGGTGAGCGGTGCATGCAACACGATGCCCCCAAATATCACCAACAGAAGGCCAATGAATAGTGTATCGGTGGTGTTTTTTGCTGTCATTTCTCCCTCTAGTGTACCGCAAATATCCCAAGAAATGGTGGTATAATAAGCACACTCATGCGACGCCGAAACAGCAAACTATACAGCCTCGTCCTTATCCTTATCGACACCCTTGTGTTGATTAGCGCTTTCACTATTGCCTACGTAGCGCGCGTCCAGTTTGACTCTCGCCCACTTATCGAGAATGTCTACGCCTACGACTACGTTCTCAGCTTCCTTGTGCTAGTTCCCTTTTGGATTCTTATCTTTGCTGCCATCGGCCTCTACCAACCCAGCACCTATAACCGCCGTTTAGTCGAATGGTCAAAAATTGCCATCGGTGTCTTTATCGGCGTACTGTTGGTTATCGGCTGGGAATACGTTACGAACGGCACCATCTTCCCCGCTCGTCTGGTTGCCGTCTACGCTCTCGTCGGCGCCTTCCTGCTCATTGTCCTGGAAAGGGAAGTGCTGCGCTCAATTCGCTCGCTCCTATTTCGTTTTGGCAAAGGAACCAAGCGCGTCCTCCTGATTGGATCTTCTGGCGTCACCAGCGACGTTGCCCGCAGCTTAGCCAACACTGCCAAAAGCGGCTACGAAGTCGTTGCCATTGCCGGACCAAAAAAGACACTGCCAAGTCGCTTCAATGCACACCATTATTCACGCATGGAAGAGGCTCTAAAGAACGTCGAGGTTGACGGCATCACTGCTATTATTCAAACCGACTTGTTCGAGAACCCCGAGCGCAATCAAAAAGTGCTCAGCGTCGCCCAATCTAATCACATCGACTATAGCTTCATCCCATCCGAGGCTGAATTCTATTCTGGTAAAAATACCGTTGACGTCTTCCTCGGCTACCCAATGATCACCGTCTACCAGACACCGCTCGTAGGCTGGGGAGCAATTGTTAAGCGAATTATCGATCTGTTTGGCGTTATTGTGACTGCGCCACTCTGGCTCGCTATCTTGCTTCTATTTGTTATTTTGCAGAAAATATTTAACCCTGGCAAAGTGCTCTTTATTAGTAAGCGAGTTGGTCAATACGGAAAAACTATCAACGTCTACAAGTTCCGTTCTATGATCGAAAAATACTGCGGACAAGACGCAATCTCTATCTTCAGGAACATGGGCCGAGAGGATTTAGCCAAAGAATATATCGAACATCGCAAGGTCACAAAAGATCCTCGAATCACCCGCTTTGGAAACTTCTTGCGTGCCACTTCACTTGACGAGCTTCCGCAGCTCCTCAATGTCCTGAAGGGCGAAATGAGCATCATTGGCCCTCGCCCGATTCTTCCTGATGAGAAGGATTTCTACCGCAACCGCGGCGCCTTATTGTTTAGTGTAAAACCAGGCATCACCGGCCTTTGGCAAGTCTCGGGCCGCAGCAATCTGCCGTTCGAGGGTCGGGTTGATCTAGAGTTATACTATGCCCAAAACTGGAGCTTTTGGCTGGACCTGCGCATTTTATTCAAAACAGTTGCCGTTGTCTTATTTGGCAGGGGCGCGCGCTAAGTGGCAAAGATCGCTATTGTCCACGACTGGCTAACCGTTAGTGGCGGAGCCGAGTTGGTTGTCGCAGAGTTACATAAGTTATTTCCAAAAGCACCTATCTACACTTCGGTCTACAACCCCGAAGCCATTCCGTCCTTGAAAGATGCTGACGTGCGCACCACCTGGATGCAAACAAAACTCCCGAAAGCGCTGCGCTATCGCCACACCCTCTGGCCGACTGTCCGGGCTCGAGCCTTTCGCGACCTTGATCTGTCCGAGTACGATATTATCCTCAGCAGCAGCAGTGCCGAAGCCAAAGCTGTTCGCAAAACACGGCCGGATCAAATCCATATTGCCTATATCCATACACCTATCCGCTACTATTACAGTCACTACGAAGAATTTAAGAAAGAATTCACTTTTGGGATATTTACGCCGTTCATTCGCCCATTCATTCCCTTGCTTGTAAAAAAGATGCGCAAGAAAGACCTGGCATCAATTGATGGTATCGACGTCATGGTTGCCAACTCCACCGTTACCCAACAGCGAATCAAGCAGTACTATCATCGACCCAGCACGGTCATTCATCCGCCCGTCAATGTCAGCCGTTTTACACCGCCGCCAAAAGGGGAGCGGAGTGGCTATATTATGTGGGGGCGTCACGTACCCTACAAACGTTTTGACCTTGCCATCAAAGCCGCCAATCAGCAGCACTTTCCGTTAACTATCGTCGGCAGCGGCCAAGACACCGAACGACTAAAGAAACTAGCCGGTCCAACCGTCACATTCACTGGCCGCATCAGCGACGCCGAACTTGTTCGCCGTGCGCAATCAGCCAAGGCCTTAATCTTCCCAGGCGAAGAAGACTTTGGTATCACTGCCGTTGAAGCACTCGCTGCCGGCACTCCCGTCATTGCCTACGCCAAAGGTGGTGCTCTTGATATTGTCCAGGAAGGAGAGAGTGGCGTGCTCTTCAAAGAGCAAACTGTTGCCAGCCTTTGCAAGGCAATTACAAGATTTGAAACTATGTCGTTTTCACCGTCGACGCTGCATCGCAAAGCGAAACGCTTTGACGCTAGCCTTTTTGCAACAAAGATACGAAAAATTGTCGCCGACAACCAACCACGTTAACTCCCCCACTCCTTCATTTGCTTTTTAGCAATATACGTGATATAATAAGATTATAGACCTGTGCTACTGTTGGTTTTCTCTTGAATTTCGATGGTGCAGGCTTGCACCGGATTGGAAGTGATATGGCTACCATCATGGACTGGATTGGCACCGGCCTCGCGCTGGGCATGATCACCTTCGGAATGATGCTCTACACCGCGTCCGCTTTCAGAAGGTACCCGGGCCTCGATTCGTCACGATTCGGGATCTCGGTCGTGATGTGGTCCGGAGTGCTGATCGTTCTGCTGTGCCTGTCCTACGGGCCGCAGCACCTCTCGACTGCATCGTACGAAGAGGTAGTCGGCCTGCGGTCGATCGCTACGACCCTCATCATGTTGTACTTCTCGCGGCTACGGCGGCTACTCCAGCAGAACGTCTGCGGAACGCTCGATACGCCAGATCGCCCCTACCAGGAGCGTATCTCGGCATGACCCCATCCGGTGCACACCCCCCCACGCACGGAGCTGAAACGCCCCTGTTGTGGGGGCGTTTTAGTTTTTTAGGACTATTTCTCGTACCCAAGGGCTTGATTGATGCGCGTCGACGAATCCACTTTCGTGACACCAGCACCAAAAACAAGCTGTATGCCGTACTGGCGACATACATCGCCCTCTGGAATAACCTTTTCAGAGTCTCGATCTCCACCATTAGCGAACAAGAGTTCATCATCAGGGTACTTCAAAGCGACGGCCTCTAGCGATCGAATTACCGATGGGTCCTGGTCGACAGCAATCATCACCTCATCCACATCTCGAAGCGCCGCCATCACGCGAGCCCGATTTTGTTCAGGCAGGATAATTTTACCTTTCTTCAACTCCTGCTGAACATCGTTGTTCACGATCACAATCAGATAGTCAGCCATCCCTTTGGCAGCCTCGATCATATCAAGGTGTCCGCCGTGGAAGGGGTTAAAGAATCCGCTCACAATTGCTCGTTTCATTCTCCACAGTATATCGCACTCTGTCCAATCAATCATTGCTATACTAAGAGGGTATGAAAATTATCGTCACAGGCGGTGCGGGGTTTATTGGCTCGAACTTCGTACACCACGTCTACAAAGAGCGTCCCGATTGGCACATTACTGTACTTGATGCACTTACCTACGCTGGTAACCGTGAAAACCTCAAAGGGCTTGATCCGGCCAGAGTCACGCTCGTCGAAGGCAATATTACCGACGAAAAACTGGTTAACGAATTGGTTGCCGATCACGACGCTGTCGTTCACTACGCGGCTGAATCACACAACGACAACTCGCTTCAGAACCCGCGTCCATTCCTTGACACAAACATCATCGGCACCTACACCATCCTCGAAGCTGTCCGTAAGCACGGTAAGCGTCTGCATCACATCTCGACCGACGAAGTCTACGGCGACCTTGAATTAGACGACTCAGAGCGCTTTAGTGAATCAACACCCTACAACCCGTCCAGCCCCTACTCGTCAACCAAAGCAGGTTCAGACCTACTGGTACGTGCGTGGGTACGTAGCTTTGGCATTAACGCCACCATCAGCAATTGTTCGAATAACTACGGGCCTTACCAGCACGTTGAAAAGTTTATCCCCCGCCAGATTACCGAGATCCTCGAAGGCCGCCGTCCAAAGCTCTACGGAACCGGAGAAAATGTCCGTGACTGGATCCACACCGAGGACCACAGTTCAGCTGTGCTCGCTATCCTCGAAAAGGGAGTCAACGGCGAAACCTACCTGATTGGTGCCGACGGCGAGAAGGATAATAAATCTGTTATCGAACTGATCCTAAAAAAGATGGGCAAAGCCGCCGATGAATACGACCATGTTAACGACCGTCCAGGACACGATATGCGCTATGCCATTGATTCAACCAAGCTTCGCACCGAACTTGGCTGGGCGCCGCAGTACACCGACTTCAAGGCCGGTCTGCAGGCAACCATCGATTGGTACACCCAGAACGAAGATTGGTGGAAACCACAGAAACAAGCTACCGAAGAAAAATACCAGAAAGCAGGTCAGTAATGTCCGATTCACTCTTTTCAAAAGACCTTGCAGTCGAAACAACTAATATCCCCGGCCTCCTCGTTATCACCCTCCCCGTCCACGGTGATAACCGAGGCTGGTTTAAAGAAAACTGGCAACGCGAAAAGATGGTCGCCGCCGGCCTCCCTGATTTTGGACCAATCCAAAACAATATGTCATATAACGAAAAGAAGGGTGTCACCCGTGGTATTCACGCCGAGCCATGGGATAAGTATGTCTCGGTCGGTACCGGCCGTATTTTTGGTGCCTGGGTCGACCTGCGTGAAGGTGACAGTTTCGGACAAACCTTTACTGTCGAAGTTGACCCCTCAAAAGCCGTCTTTGTGCCCCGTGGCGTCGGGAACGCGTTTCAGGTGCTTGAAGATAACACGTTATACTCATATCTCGTCAACGATCACTGGTCAGCTGACAACAAAGATTACGCCTTCCTGAACTTAGCCGACAAAACAGTTGCGATCGACTGGCCAATCTCGCTAGACCAGGCCGAGCTATCCGAAAAAGACAAGGTCGCCGCTCCCCTGGCAGACGTCACACCCATAAAACCCAAGAAAGTTTTAATAATTGGAGCATATGGCCAGCTCGGCAAAGCTCTGACCACTGAATTTCCAGACGCCGAACTGGTCGACCGCGACACCTTCGATATGTCCGACCCTAGCGTCCTGACTGCTCGCGAATGGCGCCAATACGGCCTGATCCTCAACGCCGCCGCCTATACCGCTGTCGACCTGGCCGAAACTGACGAAGGCCGCAAAGACGCCTGGAAAAGCAACGCCACTGCCCTCAGTTATCTTGCTCGCATTTCAAACGAATACGGCGTGACTGTTGTCCACATCTCAAGCGACTATGTCTTTGACGGCACCCAAGAGGCACATACCGAAGACGAGCCCTTCAACCCCCTGAGTGTTTACGGCCAAACCAAAGCAGCCGGCGATATCGCTATTAGCGCTGCAACCAAGCACTATATCTTCCGCACCTCTTGGGTGATTGGTGATGGCAAGAACTTTGTCCTAACCATGAAGTCACTGGCTGAAAAGGGTGTTAAGCCAGCCGTCGTCGACGATCAAGTAGGGCGTCTGACATTCACCAAAGACCTAGCGGCTGGCATTAAACACATCGTCTCTACACAAGCGCCCTACGGCACGTACAACCTCACCAACGACGGTGAACCTGTCAGTTGGGCAGCAGTTGCCAAAATCGTCTACGAATCAGTTGGCAAGAGCACTGACGATGTCATCGGCATCTCAACCGAAAAATACTACGAGGGCAAAGGCGGCATCGCTCCTCGACCTTTACAAAGCACGCTAAATATTGATAAGATACAACGTGCAGGCTTTGCGCCACGAAGGTGGGATACGGCGCTCCGCGAGTATTTAGAGCAACAGCACTCTTAACCGATAAAGCAGCGAAGGGAAGTCTCATGAAAGGTATCATCCTTGCCGGAGGTTCTGGCACACGGCTCTGGCCGATCACCCAGGCAATCAGCAAGCAGCTGATGCCGATTCACGACAAGCCGATGATCTACTACCCCCTGACGACACTTATGTCGGCCGGGATCAAGGACATCTTGATCATCACAACGCCACATGACCAGGCAGCTTTCCAGAACCTTCTGGGAGACGGCTCTGACTGGGGTGTCTCGTTGTCCTATGCAGTCCAGCCCAAGCCAGAAGGCTTGGCGCAGGCCTTCATCATCGGCAAGGAGTTCATCGGCGACGACAAGGTCGCGTTGGTGCTCGGTGACAACATCTTCCACGGAGGCGCCCTCGACGACTCTCTGAAGGACTGCACCGACCCCGACGGCGGCATCGTCTTCGCCTACGAAGTCTTGGACCCGGAACGCTACGGCGTGGTCGAGTTCGATGACCAGATGAAGGCGGTCTCTATCGAGGAAAAGCCGAGCATCCCCAAGTCCAACTACGCCGTAGTGGGACTGTACTTCTACGACAACGATGTCGTCGAGATCGCTGAGAACGTTCAACCGAGCGAACGAGGCGAACTCGAGATCACCGACATCAACGACGAGTACCTCCGCCGAGGCAAGCTCAAGGTCACCGCCCTCCAGGATGGTGACGTCTGGCTCGACACCGGCACGATCGACTCGATGACCGACGCGTCAGAGTACGTCAAGGTCATCCAGCGCCGCGAGGGCCGCCCTATCGGCAGCCCCGAAGTCACCGCCTACAAGGAAGGTCTGATCACCAAGCCGGCGCTCCACGCGCTGGCTAAACCGCTCATGAAGTCTGGCTACGGCGAGTACCTCATGCGAATGAAGTAAAGAAAGGGGTGCTGATGCACAATGGCCGGGACATAGCGTCCCGGCCTCTTTCTTTTGCTATAATAAATTACTTTTTGTTTGAAAGACGACGCAGCGCTTCGTATGTTTTTTCTTGATTATTCAACAGGCGCAACTGCATGTCTGCGAATAGTCCAAGCGCCCAAAAGAAAATACCAACAGAAACCAAATAGACACCAGTAAATCCAACTGCCTTATATGGGCTAAACGCACCTGTTTGCAACCAATGAATGCCTATAAAAATTAAACAAATCAACCCGAGAACAAACGGTACTAGTCCTACCATTGTAAAGAATCGCAGTGGTGCAAAATCACGGAATGCCCGAAGAATATTCATAAGACTTATTAGCATATACTTTGGAATACTTGTCACAACACGAGATTTCCGATCCTTAAAATACTTTACATCAACGGGAACTGAGTGGATTCTCATTTTTCGCGCCGCAAGCACCTGGAAAGATTCCTGAGTGTATGTGTGCGTACCATTAATGTTTAGTGCGTACATAGCTCGTTGGTTGTAGGCGCGGAAGCCGCAAGTGACGTCCCTGAACCGTTGATCACTGAGGCTTCCCACTACCCATGCACCAACTTTATTACCGTAATACTTTACGAACGGCATATTCTTTGGCTTGCGCTTGTTTCCTGACGCAGGGTCCGTAAACCTATCGGCAGCCACAAAGTCAGCTGAGTCGGCGACGATTGGAGCAACGAATTGCGGAATATCTTCGGGGCTAAACTGAAGATCACCGTCAATGTTAACCATTGCGTCGTAATTGTCTCTTAACACAATATCGAGCACCTCACGGAAACGAAATGCCAGCCCTTTCGAGTCATGGCTACCATACACGGTTGCCCCTGACTTTTCTGCTAACTCAGCAGTCTTATCTGTACTACCGTCATTAATGACAATTACATCAATAAGGCTGACGCCTTTAATCTTTTTTGGAATACGACGTATCAATTCTTGGATAGTCTTAGCTTCATTCTTGCAAATAGATACAACTGCTAGCTTCATGTATACGGCCTTGTCGGTTTATTTATTGGTTATCTTCCTCTATAATAACACCTAACTACTAGGGAGTATTACTGTATGACTAAAATTAAATCTGTTGCCGTTGTTGGTCTTGGCTACGTTGGCCTCCCCCTTGCACTATTGGCCGACAAGAAAGCCTTTAGCGTCTACGGCCTAGATATTGATCAGAAAAAAATCGACACGCTATTGAACGACAAAAGCTATATTGGCGACGTTGATGATAAAATCATTAAACAATCAAATATTACATTCTCATCAGACTTCTCTCTCGTTGCGAAGTCTGATGCCGTAATAATCTGCGTGCCAACCCCTGTCACTCATGATAAGCAACCCGACCTTACACCAGTCAAGGGCGCAGTCGCTTCGGTCGCTCCACACCTTCAAGACGGCACACTGGTCGTAATTGAGTCAACCATCAATCCTGGTGTATGTGATGATATTGTCGCACCACTCCTTGAAAAATTAACCGGTAAAAAGATTGGTTCAGAAATATTGCTCGCCCACTGCCCCGAGCGAATTAACCCGGGTGATGAGGTCTGGAACGTCAGCAACATTAATCGTGTAGTTGGCGCAAATAGTGCGCACGAACTGAAGTTTGCCGTGGAGTTGTACAAAAAACTTATTGACGCCGAAGTAAAGCCAATGGGAAGCCTGAAGGAGGCGGAGGCCGTAAAAGTTGTCGAGAACTCGTTCCGAGACATTAACATCGCCTTCGTAAATGAACTCGCCATGTCCTTCCATAAGCTTGGCATTAATATTGAGAATGTTATTGATGGTGCGGCCACAAAACCATTCGCCTTTATGCCCCACCGTCCAGGTGCTGGTGTTGGTGGCCACTGTATCCCAGTTGACCCCTACTACCTAATTGAATATGCGCACAGCTACGGCTTCGAGCACGACTTCTTACGACTTGCTCGAAACATTAATGAAGGCATGCCTAAATTTACCGTCGACCTACTCATAGACGCCTTAAATGAGGCCGGAAAACCTCTAAAGGGCACCAAGATTGCATTGCTTGGCCTGTCCTACAAGCCGAATGTTGGCGACTCAAGGGAGAGTCCTGCCTACGTAATTAAAGACCTGCTTGAACAGGCGGAGGCTACGATTTCGATCTACGATCCTTTTGTTCTTGAAGAGTCAAATGTATCATCGATCGACGAAGCGCTTGACGGTGCTGCGGCTGTACTCATCGCCACTGGTCACAATGAGTATAAGAACATAACAGCACAACTACTTAGTGAAAGTGGTGTTGATATATTAATTGATGGTAGAAATCTTCTAAAGAACCAAAAGAATGAACTTGTCCGACAGGGTATCAACTACGTAGGTGTTGGTATTTAAGACTACTTGCCACTATTTACAATCTTTGCAATCTCCTGTGTCTGATCTGCAGACAACTCCTTCACAGTTGGTAGATGTTTCGCGAGACTCTCCCTTATCTCCGTCTCATGAGTCACCATCTCTTCAAACCTCTTGGTTAGGTAGCCTGTTGATGCGCTGTCATGACCGAAAGACCACTCGGATAGACCGAACATGTCTAGAACCTCTTTATACTTATGACTCCAGCCAATAACAATCGTTGGAACTGACATGGATAATGATGAGACCATGGCGTGAAAGCGTGACGCAACAAAATAATCACATTCGCCTATCCAGTGCCTTAATTCTTGAGAGCTTAACTCCTGATCAATAAAATGCACTGATTTATTCGAAGAAAGTCTCTGGTGAATACGCAAACAGAGCGGAAGATCATTATTGTGCAGCTTTTCGGTATCAGATCTAACGCTGTGGGGCACGATTAATACCTCGTATCCCTCTCTAACCAGGTATTGCGAGAATTCCACCATAAGAGCCTCGTAGTCACCACCAGAGGCATCTACCTTCTTTTGCATCACTACACTGGGTGATATGCCCACAACCTTACTTTTAAAATGAAAATTATACCTCTTCTTAGCAGCCAACACTTCACTCTTTGTGAGCCCTAGAGAGAACGCGTAGTCGGCACCCTGCTTAACGTTCGTCAAACCCAAACCCTTAAGATGTCCGTATGTTATGGAGCCTCGAGCAATGATCATTTTCACTCTAGGCAAAAATAATCGAGAGACCAGCCTATTCAGTCGCCCTTTAAAAGGACCTAGGGCCTGTGCACACTTAAATACGGGTGTTCCCACCATGAGAGCAGGTAGAATACTTGCGACATTATAAAGTAGGAACTTCTCCCTGCCATCTACGAACGTTATTCCTCCCTGATCAAGTAGGATATCAGAGTCAACAATCGCCCTTATTGCCGATGACCTCTTCTTTAAGTATGGTCTCAGTGGTGGTAGAACCTTATACAAAAGCGCCAAGCTGTTTATTATCACCCCCAGCTCTAGTGGTTTTGACGAGACGATCTCAAGGTTCTTGTAGTGATTGAGTCTCTGATCCTCCTTTGGATACATGCTTAGAAGTTTGAATGACACCTCATCATCACCGAACTCGGCCTGTAGGTTTTGCATAGAGCTCTCGAGCATAGCCGCTGCCCCTTTGTTTCCAGACAAAGCCGCTCCAATAATTGCTACTTTAACGGTCATTTAGCCTCCTCTGCCTTGACTTAATTACAATATATACAAGAAAAAGAAGCCCGTCCGCAATGGTTGTATAGAGTCTAGCAACCACTGCCAATACTATCGCCTGCTCAACACCAAAGTACGTGCTGAGCGTCAATACAATCACGGCCTCTCTAACACCGATACCGCTTGGCACAAAGAACGCTAGAAGCCCAACGATGCTCGCAAGAATATAAGAGGATGCGATCGCGACATACATATAGGGCTCAACTGACAACAAAGAAATCGCAATTAATAGAAAGGCTAGGCCGTTAATTACTCTGGGGATAAGATAAGCCCCCTGGAATACTACTAGGTCTCTAGGGGAAAGAAAGTCACTCTGCTGAAGCTCCTTGCGCTTTAAAATCTTCGACAAAAAATTTAGCATACGATGAAATAGTGGCCTGATGAAAATAATCAATAAGGGAGCTGCGGCCAACAGTGGAATTAATGTAGTCAAATTAGAGCCAAGCTCGGATGAGAAAATAAATATGACAGGTATAGACAGGAGGACACTTGCCATTACAGTGAGGGTGTTCTCGTAAATGAAGGAAACCGATATAGATTTTTTGCTTACACCTCTATCACCCCCCCAAACCACCTTACTTAGATATGAACCTGCCTGGCCTGGTATATACTTCAACAACCAGGATGTAACATGAACTGAAACCGCTTCAGAATAGCCAATACTCTTCTGTATTAACTTACCCAGAAGCGAACCCCATATGAGACCTGAACTGACGACTGCAAGGATAAACATAATAATAGCGACGATGACTAATGGCGTTATTGAAAAGCTTATGGTTTCGAGAGAGCTCAAATTTTTACTAAGTGCGCTGTAAAAAAACCATAGGGCCAGCACAACTACAATCACGCTTAACACAGTTCTAAATCGTCTACTACTCAACAATCCCAACATCTCTTCTACTTATCAACCCTGTTGTAGTTTCTGATTACATCAAGTGACTTTTTCTGCGAAAAAGGTATGATGCCGTCTGAATCTGCGCGCCCAACCGCAATAAGCATAACGACCCTCTCACTAACATCTAGGCCGAGCTCTCTTTGCATTTTTACTTCAAGTGGCTCGAAATCTGGCCAATTAATAACACTGCTACTTAAGCCTAGGGTCTCAAGAGCAAGCATGAACGACATCGAAGCAAGTGAAGAATCTATGTAGATTCCATGTCTGTCTCGTGGACTAAAATAACTATCGAGTTTTCCTACTACCACAACCAACGTTGGTATTTGGTGAGAATATCCAGCAGCACCAAATGGTATTCCGGCAATTCTCTTAACTAGCTCGGGGTCGTCAAAGATCCTAAATTCATAGGGTAAACGGTTACATGCCGAAGGAGACTGGCGAGCAACAAGAATAGCCTTATCCACCAACCTTCTCGGAACAGGTTCGTCCTTGAACCAGCGCACCGACCTCCGTCTATTCGCAAGCGAAAGAATCTCTTCATAGCTTACTTTTGATGCGGCAGAGTCTTTGCGCATAAACGGAGCTTTCACGTGTGCATTCTCGTTCACAACACTGCCAAGCTCAATAGTTTTATATCGCTCGTAGGCCTGTGCGATAATCCTATCTTTTTTAGCATCCACCAAGCCAAAGTAATACTGAAGTACATCATGCGCCCATTTCAACTCATCTTTGTCAATTAGTGGTTCCTCTGAGTTGTGATGTTCGGCCAAAACAAATTCGTAGAAATCGAGAGTTTCCAGTATATAATCTCGTGCAAACACCTTACGGCGCGGTTTCATACTACTACCCTTTTCAATTCTATGTATATTTCGCCGCAGCCCAACGTGTGTGTTTCGAGACCTGTGCAAGTTGCGATAGTAATTTCGTCGTGACCTTAGGACGGCATACTGCTCTCTGTTAAACGTCACGAAAAAAACCAAGGAGTGTAGTGTTGCAAGAATGCGGTTTACTGAAAATATCTCTGTCGAAATCCGATTCAATAGCACATACAGTCTGTTTAATACAGGCACAGAAAGTAATCCGACAATAATTTTTTTTATTCTTTTAAGCATGGTTTCAATAGTCTATCTTTCCCTTATTATATATGAGGCCGGCGAACTTTCACTAAGTCTCCTTAATAAACTTTGACGTGATAGACTGCAGGACCCTATTAAACTCTATAATCTGAGTATTTTGCCAATAATCAGATGCTGTAGACCTGCTGATGGCCGTCAAAGCACCGCCACCTTGAGTCATTAATATCATTGTTATCGACAACAAGGCGACACCCAGCCACCTACTTCGTAGGATTAAACTCATGGCCACAACAGAAAGACCCACTAGCAGTGGCATTATGACAATCAGATACCTTGGTTGTGTTGCATATGCTACATGATAATTTAAATAAAATGTGTAGTTCGCAACGAAGACACTGGCAATCACCAAAAGCGATAAGTAAAAGAGCGCACTGAGTCGTTTGTTATCTCGAAAAGTTCTCCTTGCCGTATAAGCAAGCACCAAGACCGACAAAATCAACGCATAAAATGCAAGCGTCTTAAAGATTGGAATAAAGCCACCCGACTCCTTAACATCGATTGATACAGAATACTGAATCATTGCCATAAACCAATCTAGTGAGTACTGTTCTGGGCTAACGGTCTCTAGTTGATCCTTGACACTCAAAACCGCCTGGTTTCTTTTATAGATTGGGTTGGCGAGACACCTCTCCTCTGACAAGGTCGCTGCACAGCTTGGCTTTGGCGAACCGTAAACGACTATATTCTGAACATACTTTAACGAAAATAGCGAAACCGACAGGACTAGAATAATCGCCATGAAAATCGCGACAAGCTTTCGCGTTTGCTTAAAAGACGAAAATAGATCTTGAATGAAGGTAGGCCTGTGTTTAACCATCGCCAAAACCAATAATGGCACCAGCGTAAGGGCAAACACGGGCAGAAAGGTATATTTAACCAATGAGGCTACGGCGCCAATTGATATTAAAGCGGTGTATAGTCTGTAGTTTGGCCTAAGACCATTCTTGATAATGCTCACAAGAGTCAATGCATAAAGACCAAATAGTGGGAATATCAAGTTATCATAGTTGATGTGAGCTGCCACGAATGGAACAATTGGAATTAAGGTGAAGAGTAGTAATGAGATGTTCGCGTAGACCTTCTTGATGCCAGCGGCGATCATAAGCCTCCAGTATACAAATAGGCCGACCAGAACGAGCAAGACGTTCAAGAGTCTTAGTGTTACTACTTCAACGGCTAAGTTATCCGTAAACCAATTTATTGCCGTAAGCGGAATTGCCATTAAGTAGTGAAATAGCGTCACGTCACCATTTGATAGATTACCGTATTGATCATATTCGAGTGGTTGATCTCCAGACAGCTGGACGCCCTCCTCTGCGATAATCTCAATAACGGGGTAGTGGAATACCTCGTCATATAACAACGGGTATTTAAAACTGACAGCTATCCAGGCAGATCCGATAAAGAACGTTGCACAAACAAGAAGGAAGAATGTATTTGAACCTACAAATTTGACCGTTGACCGAAGTATCCTATGTATAAGCTGGCGCATCACTGCAAGTAATTATACAGGCTAATCGCAGCATTCACACGGTTATATATTCTCTCCAGCTGGAATTAAGTCTCTGAACCTCTCCGAAACCTCCAGTCTTGAGCCGCTGGTTCCACCAAGAGATATAAATGTTCCCATGCTACTTATCGGCCTTTTCTCGCCTCCTGAAATGTAATATATCGTTCTGTCCATATGGGCCTTAATGAAGTCATAGTCCATAAGACTACTGGCGGAGAGGTTCAGCACTTCACACCCTTTACTATCCCAGATGGTGGCTTGGCCCACAACAAACCCGTACTTCTCAATAACAGCACTGTCCACAGGATATCCAACACCTGAATTAAAAATGTACGAATCGCCACCACAAGATACAAAATCTCGGTGTACGTTAGAATCCAAGTTCAGTTGAGCAAGCGAGGCTTGGCTTATAGTTCGAATACCAGATACACCCATATCATTGGTTGCCGCAAAGCTCGATAGCGGAGATGCTGTTAATACGCCCGTCACAATGTACACTGTCGCTGAATTACTCACCTTGACTAGTGATCCCGGGGCATAAATTGGTGCCGCTGAGCTAATAGACTGTACCGTAGAGTCTGGAAGAATTCTTATAGTCTCTGAGCTGCTGTTTCGAAGCAACTGAAAGTCATTCCACCCGCCAACCGGGTACTTCTCTCCATCAATCATCTTATATACCGTACTTGATTTGCTAGACCTTATGAAACCACCCTCCAAAGAACCCTGACCCACCGGAAGACTATCGATAAAGTCATCTCCTATTAACATATACCCTGCGGTTGGCCATGCGGAAGTATCTTCTATAAGAGATTTTCCACCTTCATGAAGTAAATACTTTTCTCCAGACGTCCTTTGTGCAAAACCGTTAAAGCCGCTTTGATATATCTTATTCATGCTAGCCGTTGTCAATGCCCCTCTACTTAAACTACTAAAGGCTGCCAATGAACCGATGTCTTGTGGGAGCAAGAAAGCCTTGTTGCTGTTAACAAAGTATAAACCTCCCCCGGACACAACAAGCATGTTGTCGCGCACGACCGGCGCACCAAGATCCAAGTTTGATATGCCGCTTAATGACAGCCTGTTGGTGGGGCTAGATATGCCACTATCTATCAAAGATTGTTCGTCTAAAACCTCTCTGCGCATTCCGTTCTCAATGTAAAAAAGCTGGCTGCCAACCGCATTATAGAGCCTGGTCATATTAGGGCCTAGAGAGAATCTATTCACCTGCCCTTCAGTAAGAACTGTCTCAGAGCCACATGGGCGTGAGTAATGAGCAGCAATGACACACGAACTGAACGGAAGCCTAATACCAGAATTAATAAAATAAAGTGTATTAGATCCTTCCGCCTTCACAAGGTTTGTCGCGTTGGCTCCCGTTGTCTTGGAGTCCAAGTAACTTTGCGAGACATACCCAACTGGCCCAAGACGACTAAAATTCTGAAGCATCGATAAACTGGTCACAGGGTATTTCGTGTCGTCAGCAATTAGGTATACGCTGGCGGATGAAACCGTTCGGACTAAGTTGCCGTCAAGTGGCGAACCAAACCAGTCTGTAAAATATAGGAAGAAATTCCTATTCCCGTATGCACTACAGCCATCGCCAGTTCCATAATGTGCATTTTTTGCAGCAGTATTTGGCTGGTATGGGGTGTAGCTGTAAAGAGCGACCGTAGCGCGGTTTTGGATGTTAACAGTTGAGCCGCCGCAGGAGCCGTTTGGATTGAATTGAATAAAGTTATTGCCTGTATCAAACGGTATATACCAACCCGACTGGTCATTGTAGAACCCTCTAAAATGGCGAGCGGCCTCATAGACTTGCGAAGAAAAACTATTGAACTCAGGGTCACAGGCGGGCGCACCAGGTGCGACATTGTCGGGACAGCCAAAGCCCATAGCCTGGCTAAATTGCCTCGGGGTAGGCCACTCATCGGTGATGAGGCCGTTCTCTTTCTGTAGGGTGGCTATGATCACCTGCGGGTTAATGCCAAAATCTCGAGAATAGTTGTAAATAATCTGTGCAGCACTTATAGAACCTGAAGGATTTACTGTTGTTCCATAGTTATTCGCACCAGTGGATGTATTTTCTCGATAGTCAGTAATGCACCTAAATGGAGGGGTAATACCCCTAGCGGCCATCCACTGCGCCCGCGTACCGCCGCCAAGCTCAGAGGTCTCTTCTCCATAGCTATCGCATGTTACCTTGCTCTCTAAAAAGTTCTGTATATCTGATACCGTCATAGTAGAGCTGTTAGTAAAGAGGTTGTCTTCAATAATCCTCCCAGCATTAAAATCTCGAGCATCGGTCGCTTCTACGCTATTAGCCGGTACAAAAACAGCAAAGACAAATACAGCAACAAGCGCTGACATACCAAAACCTAGACTAAACAGCTTAAACACCGCTCACCTCAAAGCTTGTTGTCGCCTCCGATTCGGCCGCATCCGTATCTATATAGACCACCTTAATCACCCATTCGCCAGCACTGAGCTCGCTCGTTGGAATATCGAAGCCAGCACATACATAATAGGTACCCAGATTCTGCACATCAACCGTCTTGGAATATGTACCACCGTTGGTGTCGGCGACGCTAACTGTACATGAAGTGCCTGCGACTCCACCACTAATCACCGTCCTTACGGTTACGACCCCTTGATTTTGAGATACATTTGATATGATCACTGTGCCCGAAGACACCTCAGCCTCTTCATCACTAATAAAGTCTTCTTTTGCTCGATCGCCCGCATCGCGCTGTTCGTTCGTTGGGGCATTAAGATCAAGCTCCTGTCCAGATTCTGTCGTAGACTTCCCAGTGGTGTCGTCTCGAGTATTAAACCCTCCGCTCAAAGCACTTACCGCAACATAGGTTAATGCAGCGAGCAACATAATCACTGCTATGATCAGAATAGATTTTTTCAATGGTGTAGTTTTATCTCTTTTTATCTTCATAAAGCTTTTTGTGTTTATAGTCCTTAAGCTTTATTTTACCACTTTTTGATGGTGCTGTTAAGGCCTACTTCTTGCGACGACTCTCGAGAGAATATCGCCTATGAAGATCTTCGTCACCAAGTGTGTGGCTCACTGCTAAGCGTATGCCTCTCCACTTCTCAACATGGTAAAAGGGGTTCGCAAGAAGCCAGAATACCTTACGCTTAAACGAGTACTCCCTATCAAAGAAAATGCGCACCCCGTCCGCTAAAGAACCTAGGGTAACAGCCTTTAGCATAGAGCGGAACCTGGGTTTCTTGATATGCACACCCATCTTTCGTATACCAACGGTTTCATCAAAAATTCTATGTTTGTATTCTGTGAAGGAAAGGTCGTTAGAGTGCACCACTACCGCGCGCGAAGCATAGGCTTTCATATAACCAGCCTCGATCAGGTCCCTTCCGAACATATAATCCTCAGCATAGGGTACGTCTCTGTAAGGAATCTCATTAAGCAGAAAATCTCTTCGCGTCGCAGACGCAACATCTGAATAATAGCTAACTGAGTCGAGAAAAGCTGGGTTCTTCATGAAACTATCTTTATAAGAAATGGTCGTACCATGGTCTGGGCCAAGAGACCTAAAGACTGAACGAATTTCATACTTTAGTATTGGCACACACTTAGGCCGGGCTTTTTGCTTACCAACAACCGCAACTATTTTTTCATGCAACTCAAATGGCTTAAGTATCTCGTACAGCCAGTGTTTATTTGCCGGAATTGCGTCATGAGAGAGGTAAACCATAAACTCGGCGTCCGACTCCTGTGCTGCAAGATTCCGGGTTTTTCCATGGCCAAAGTCACTGTTGTCAATTTCTTTCAGTCGCAGATTCTTGTGCTTCTTCTGGTACTTACGAATTGTGTCTAACGTACCATCCGTTGAGCCCGAGTCTATGATATATACTTCATAAGCGTAATTAACTTCCTGGCGAAAAAGCGATTTTAGAATGTCTCCGATATACTTTTCACCGTTGTAAGTAGGGATAAAGACGGTTGCCCGTAAATGACTTGCTGCTTGCGTCATCATTAAGACTCCTCAATATATTTATATGTTGACCTCATACCGTCTTCGAGGCTAGTTAAGGCGGGTTCTCCGAAGTCATTGATGAAACGATCCATATTCAGCACAACACTGTTCACGAATGTAGACGGTACTTCTCTATATTCAACTAAAGGATCTTTTCCAGTAATCATTTTTGCAACATTTAGTATTTCATTAATGGAGTTCCCTTTGCCTGAGCCCAAATTATACACTTCGGCAACCTCTGGCTTGTCAAACATTGAGACGATCATCTTAGCCAAGTCCTTTACGTAGATATAGTCCCTTACCATACTCCCGTCACCGTATACCGCCACAGACTTGCCCTCATGAATATTTTCTAGAAAAATAGGTATAACCCCCTGTTTGCGGTGTTTTGGCTGTCGTTCTCCATAGGGGTTAGCGATTCGCAACGAGACCGAATCTAGCCCATGCTTCACATTAAAGTACCGTAGATAGTTTTCGATTGCCAGCTTGCCAATTGCGTATGGAGATATCGGCTTCGTCTGGTCTTGCTCACTGTGTTCACCCGTATTCTCCGTTTCTCCGTATATTGACCCCCCGCTCGAAGCAAAGATCACCCTTTTAACCCCTGCTTCAGCAGCTAGCCTAAAAAGTTCGACGCTCATCTTGATGTTGGTTTCAATATCAATTGTTGGATCATCCTCGGCAGTTGCGGGCGTTGTGGTGGATATGAAATGAAACACATACTCCATGCCCTTAATGGCAGCCTCAAGATCTGCTCTGTTGAGGTAGTTTGCAGGATATACTTCGATGTTGTCGCTCGGGTTAAACATTGGGTCTTTAGAGCCAAAGCGATCAAAAGCACGAACTCTGTGACCACTCTCTGCAAGCGAATCAACCAAGTGACTACCTATAAACCCATTTGCTCCGAGTACAAGTGTTTCAGCCACGGCGTAGCTCCTCTTCAATCGCTAATACAAACTTCTCGCCAGCGACTGACCAGCCGTCCTTTGCAACACTTTTAGATGCCTGTAGTGCATGCTCCGCCTGATCTTTTCTCGCCACACTCTCAATTAATGCGTCGGCTAATGCCTGCGGTGAGGTATCTGCATAGTTAATATATTTATTGTTGCTAACTAGTCGGTTGTTTGGGGCATCGTTGACCACTGGTATGGTGCCGCAAGCCAACAACTCTAAGGGCAGCAAAGACATATTGGTTAGCGACATAACCAATGCAGCCGCAGATTTATTATAAATTTCAGACAGGTCATCCATGTTAACTGCGCCATGATTTACATAAGGAAATGGTACATCCCAGTCGGACACATCCCACCCAGCTAGATTAATTTTATAATCAGGCATCTTCTTGTGAAATATTTCAAGTGCCATAATCCCAAGATCAAAGCCTCGCCTTTCGGTAACAGGTCGGGCATAAAAGAAAACTTCTTTGCGCCTCTTGTTGTTTGTGTGGCGATAGCGCTTTGTGTCTGCACCAAAGTCGTAATGATAAGTGGTCATTCCATAATCCTCTGACAGCTTCTTGCTCAACCAACCACCGGCCGTTATGCCCGGAAAGCCAAACTTATACGTGTTCTCAGCAAGAATGTAGTCAGTACCAACAGGATAGAAGAACGGCTCGAAGTCTTGCACAAAGTACATCTTCAGCGCATCAGTCTTTGCATTGAATACTGGATAGGCGGTTTCCCATCCGGTTGCGAACAAAACATCTCCTGAAATCTTTTGGTTCTTGTAGTAATGAAAGGTCAAATTTTTTGCTTTACAGTACGACGAAACGTTTTCTTTTGCCTGCTGTAGGCTCATCTTGTCATAATTACTGTAAAGATAGACGTTGTTCGTATAGCCAAGCTTATCTGTGTATTCAATAAATCGAAATATATTTTGGTGTCCACCTCCACCGGAAGGTGGTGACATGACCCAGTTGATAGTATATGGAGGCGCGCTATCTCTCTTTTGATATTCGTATCGATTATTCGACCAGTCCGCTTCTTTTACATTATTAGCATCAACGAGCGACACAAATCCCTTTAAAGAAACTTTGTGATTTTTTCTTTCGTTCTTCTCATGGAGTTTTTTAAATCCCTTATAGCCAAGAGAGATAAACCCTTCACGCCGCAGTAGAGATAGGGCGCGTCTCGAGGCTGTAATTACCCTCCCTGGCTTCATGACTTTTCTCCTGTTGAGTAGACTTTCACTTTACTGTCTGGGTGAACAATCACGTACGGCGACTCCCAGCCTAAGACACTGAATTCGTACACCTCTTTAATTATTTCTTTCACCTCTCCCGTTACTTCGTCGCTCAACTCAACGGTTACTAAATATTTGCCGTCATTATATATACCGGGCAGTATCCATTGTGCCGAAATAGCCTTACTACCACTGGCGGCTTCTAGCTCTTTGTGCGATATCCTCACAGAGCTAATTGCTGTCCCGCCTGGATTGTTGAACCAGATCTGAACCGAGTGCTTGAACGAGTCCAGCTTAAGACTCATATCTACGCTGATAACTATCTTTTCATTTGGCGCAAATAGGTTTTTTGGCTTTCCGTTCACATCAAGAGATGTAATGTGCTTAAAGTGCTTTTTGAGTGTATGTCGTTTCTTGTTCGTTTTATCAATAAATTGACTACTGCTATCAATGTTTAGTTTTCGATAGGCAACCGTCGCATCCTCAGTGTCGCCTTCAAAGATAATCTCCCCCTGGTGTATAACAACTGCTCGTGTACAAAATCGCTTTACCGCGCTCATATCGTGCGTAACAAGTATCACCGTCTTACCTTTGGCCTTTAGCTGGTTAAAGTAGTCGTAACACTTCCTCTGAAACGCTTCGTCACCAACCGCCAATACTTCATCAAGGACTAGAATTTCTGTATTTGCCCTAATAGCAATCGAGAACGCCAATCGAACTTGCATACCCGAGGAGTAGTTCTTTAGCTTCTGATCCATGAAGCGCTCTAGCTCTGCAAACTCGACGATGTCCTCGTAAATCTCGTCTATTTCTTTTCGGCTGAAACCCAGCAGTGCTCCGTTAAGGTACACGTTATCTTTACCGCTTAGCTCCGGGTTAAATCCAACGCCTAGTTCAATAAATGGCGTTAACTTACCGTTGATGTGTATGTCTCCGCTATCTGGTGTGTATATGCCCGATAAAGTTTTTAGGAGAGTACTTTTGCCACTTCCGTTTCGACCCAAGATTCCCAGAAATTCACCTTTTTTTATATCTAGGTTAAAGTTCTCGAGCACTTTTTGTACTTCATACCCTCTTGAGCCAAAGTTAACGAGCTGGCCCTTGAGCGTCGAGTGCTTCTCATGTGGCAACTTAAATGTCTTCGTGAGGTTTTTAATCTGAACAGCAAAATCGGTCATGTTATATGTTCTCCGCAAAATACTTTGAATGCTTCCTGAAGTAAAGTAGTCCAAAGATAAGCATAACGACAGAAATAACTACCGGTATAGCCGTAAACCAGAATGACTCAAATAGCGTTGACGGTGTGATCGACTGAGGTGTAACGACGTTGTAGCGAGCGTACTGTATGGCGTGCGCGACCGGGTTCATGAGTAATATCTTTTGCACAATATCAATTGTTACGAGACTCAATGGATAAAGAATTGGCGTGGCGTAGAATCCCGCCTGCAGTACAACCTCCCATATATAGGTGATGTCCCGGAATCGAACATAGGCAGCAGCAAGAAATAGTGAAACGCCGAGCGCAAAGATATAAATCTCAACAATACTTAACGGCAACAGCAGTGCTTGTGGTCCAAGGTTAATGCCGCTAACAAGAACGAACACAGCTACAATAATTAAATTGAGTGCAAGGTTAATAAGTGCCGAGAGGCTGCTTGAGAATACTATTATCCAGCGGGGAATTTTGATCTTTCGAATCAGATCACCCCTGGCAACGATAGACCCTAGGCTCTGTGATGTCATTTCTGTGAAGAAGTTCCAAAGAACGATACCCAATAACAAATAGACCGGAAAATTCTCAACACCATCACCAATCCTTAAGAAAAAAACGAAAACGATATAAAGAATAACAAAAAGCATGAGAGGCTTTAAGAGCGACCAAGCATACCCAAGAATCGAACCTTGGTACCTTAGCTTAAAGTCAGTAATAACCAGTTCTCTGAGCAGGACGCGGTTTTCTTTCGAGAAAAGTGCAGCAATTTTTTTCATAAGTCTGCAATTAATTATAAGATAGAGACGGTGATATGAACAGTCTTGCAATAATTCTCCTCAACTGGAACGGAACAAGAGACACAATTGAGTGTCTCGATACTTTGATTAAAGACCGCGCCAACCACGACGTTTCAATCATTGTTGTTGATAATGGCTCTACGCCAAAGCAACTGTCTCAACTTGAAAGTCACATTAGTTCTCTGAGCCACGGCAAAATAACTCTTTTAAAAAACCGTCGCAACCTAGGCTTTGCCGGTGGCGTAAACACGGGCATCCGTTGGTGTATTGAAAATGACATTGAGTATGTGGCACTGCTCAACAACGATGCAGTTGCCGACAAAAGCTGGGTCCAAAACCTTTTGCGTAAGATGGACGACAACACATCAATTGTTACCGGACTCCTTCTTAACAAGGCGGGCAAAAAAATCGACTCAACTGGTGAGCAATATTCCACCTGGGGTATGCCCTTTGCGCGTAACCGCGGCGATGTGGCCGACGAAGCGCCTGATTCTGACTACGTGTTTGGTGCGACTGGCGGTGCAACACTTTACAAAACGAGTCTTTTTAAAGAAATTGGGCTGTTTGACGAACGTTTCTTTGCCTACTACGAAGACGTCGACATCAGCTTTCGCGCTCAATTGGCTGGTCACAAAGTCTACTACACCAAAGAGGCTGTCGCTTATCACAAACAGGGTGCAACCAGTAAAAAAATCCCCGGCTTTACCGTTTACCAGACACTCAAGAATATCCCCCTGCTATACACAAAAAACGTCCCGATCGGGTTGTTGCTCCCAATTGGCGCCCGTCTATTCCTGCTGTACTGGTTAATATTTGGTAATGCCGTCAAGAACGGCGCCGGTCGGTATGCCCTTAAAGGCTGGCTCGCAAGTATATGGCACTTTTGGACGTCTAGTTTATGGGCCCGCTTTACTATTCAGCGCAAGAAAACGGTTTCGACCGACTACATCGCATCGATGATTTGGCCTGACTTACCACCCGACCAAACCGGCATGCGCCGTTTCCGAAAACTATTTACAGGAAGATCATAGTGAACCTCCTCGAACACGAATCAAAAGCCCTCCTAGCAGGCGCCAAGATGAAGATCCCAGCTTTATCTCTACTAACTGCCCCCGAGGACACCAAAAACATCACTCTCCCTATCGTCCTAAAGTCGCAAGTTCCGACTGGTGGGCGCGGCAAGGCTGGGGGCATCAAAGTCATCACCAAGCAGGCCGAGCTACATAAAACTATCGCCGACCTGCTGGCACTCGAAATCAAAGGCTATCTCCCGACTAGCCTTCTGGCCGAAGAGGTCCTTGATATCGACAAAGAGCTCTACCTGTCGATCCTTATCGACCGTGCAACTGCCAGCATTCAGATTGTCGCCCATATAAACGGCGGCATGGAGGTCGAGGACAATACTGGTTTCCAGCGCTGGCCCATCAACGGACCGAAGGATGCCGATGTCATCGGACAATCGTTAGCTGACTACTACCAGCTTCCTGATTACACCTTCGTTCTTCAAGATATCGTCGAAAAGCTCTATCGCTGTTTTGTGGATAACGACGCCACTCTCATAGAAATCAACCCCCTTGTCCTGACCACCGACGGCCAACTGATCGCTGGGGATGCCAAGATCAGCCTCGACGATGCTGCTGCCTTTCGACACGACTGGCACTTTACCGACGTTCCGGCCGAAGTTAACTTCGTCACCATTAACCAAGAGGGGAACGTTGCCACCATTGCTAACGGCGCAGGCCTAGCTATGGCCACCGTTGATGCTGCCTACGACGCCGGCCTTATCCCAGCCAACTTTCTTGATATCGGCGGGGGAGCCTCAACCGAAACACTTCTCGCCGCTTTTCACCGCATCATCGAATACCCCAACATCCAGGCGATTGTCATTAATATATTTGCTGGCATCACCCGCTCCGACGAAGTCGCCCGTGCCATTGTTGCCGCCAAAGAACAAATCAGCCATTTACCACCCCTCAGCATTCGCCTCGCTGGCACCAACTATGACGAAGCTGCTACTATCCTCAGCCAAGCAAACATCACTATCATGCCAAGCTTAGAAGATTGCCTAGCAGCCGCCAAGCAAGTTGCCACCGGAGGTCGGTATGAATAATCTTTTTACAGCCAAGAATGTCATCGTTCAGGGAATCACCGGTGCTCATGGTAGCTTCCAGACCAAAGCCATGATCGCAGCCGGCACCAACGTTGTAGCAGGCACAACACCCGGCAAAGCCGGCCAGGTGGTCGAAGGCGTTCCCGTATATGACACCATCGCCGACATCCAAAAAGAACACACCATCGATACTACCGTTGTATTTGTCCCCGCTCGATTTGCTAAAGGCGCAACCCTAGAAGCTATCGCCGCAAAGATTCCGCTCATCGTATGCATTACAGAGGGAATTCCTGTACACGACATGTTCGTCGTCAACAAAGCCCTCCAGGATTCCGCCAGCACACTCCTCGGACCAAACTCTCCCGGCGCTCTTGTGCCCGGAAGCAACAAGCTTGGCATTATTCCAGCACCTCTATCTCTTCAGGGTTCTGCCGCTATTGTGAGTCGCTCCGGCACACTCACCTACGAGACGATGGCTGGCCTCAGTGCACACGGCATCGGACAGCGCTACGTGATTGGGGTTGGTGGTGATCGCATTCATGGCATGGGGTATATTGACTGTCTAGAGTTATTCCAAAACGATCCGCTCGTTTCGTACATTGTCTTGATTGGTGAAATAGGTGGCCAAGAAGAGATCCAAGCTGCCGACTACATAAAACAGCACGTCACAAAACCCGTCTTTACCTATATTGCCGGCCACCACGCACCGCTCGGCGTACAGCTTGGGCACGCTGGTGCTATCCTTGGGTCCGACAAAGAGTCTGCCAAAGCAAAAACAGCCATTCTGGCCGATGCTGGCGCTCACACAGCAACCAGCATTACTGAACTCATTACCTCGGTGAAGTGGTATACTGATAACAATGAAAAAAATTAGCATTCTCATCCCGGCGTATAACGAAGAGGCCGTTCTTGACACCCTTTACGACCGCTTGAGCACCCTAGCCAGCAATAACAAGACCTATGACTTTGAGTTCTTGTTTGTGAACGACGGCAGCCGCGACAAGACGCTAAAGATCATCAAAGACTACGCCGAAGCCGACGCACGCGTCTCGTACATTAACCTTTCCCGCAACTTCGGAAAAGAGATCGCCATGATTGCCGGACTCGACCACGTCACCGGTGATGCCACCGTCATTATCGATGCTGACCTACAAGATCCGCCCGAGCTCATCCCCGAGATGATCAAGCACTGGGAAGATGGCTATGATGATGTCTACGCCAAGCGCACAAGCCGAAGTGGCGAGAGTTGGTTCAAAAAGCTCACCTCAAAATCTTTCTACTTTATCCTCGAAAAAATCAGCCACGTGCCTATCCAAAAAGACACTGGTGATTTCCGCTTACTGGACAAACGCGCGGTAGAAGCAGTTCAGAAGATCCGCGAATCACAGCGCTACGCTAAGGGCATGTTTAGTTGGATCGGCTTTCAAAAGAAAGAGATCCTCTACAGTCGTGACCCCCGGGCAGCTGGCGTTACGAAATGGAGCTACCCGCGTCTATTTAACCTTGCCATCGATGGCATTACGTCATTTACCACTGCACCGCTTCGTATCTCGACATATATTGGCTTTCTTGTATCGGTAATTGCCTTTATCTATCTGGTTGTTATCGTTATCCAAACGGTACTGTTCGGCAACGAGATTGCCGGCTACCCATCGACTATGGCCGTCATATTATTCCTTGGTGGCGTACAGCTTTTGTCGCTAGGAGTAATCGGCGAATACATTGGCCGTATCTTTAACGAGACCAAGCAGCGACCGTTATATTTAATAGAGGAGTATCACCATGGAAAGTCTAAAAAAACACGCAGAAAAGCTTAGGTTCGCTGTTGTTGGTGGTGCCAACACCGCTCTCGATTTTGGGTTGTTATTCTTGTTTGTCGCCCTTGGCCTGAACAGCATCGGGGCCAACTACCTATCGACTGGTATCGCCTTCATTTTTAGCTTTTTCGCCAACAAATCATTCACCTTCAAATCTAAGGGTGGCAACGTCCGAAAGCAGTTCTTACTATTCATCGTCGTGACTATTTTCGGACTGTGGGTGATCCAACCAGTTGTTATTCTGGGTGTCACCGCAGCACTGGCCTCGTTTAGCCTTAACGAATCAGCCGTTCTGTTTGTCGCGAAGCTCATCGCAACCCTCGCCTCGCTTGTCTGGAACTACCTGTTCTACTCAAAGCTTGTCTTCAAGAAAGTTGAAAAGTAATGCATATTGCCATTGATGCCCGTATCATTAACTCCAGCACGGGACGGTATGTTGAGCGGCTTCTACACTACCTGCAGCAAGTTGATACCACCAACTCTTACACCATCTTAGTGCGCAAAAAGGACAAGGACTTCTGGAAACCAAGTGGCAAAAACTTTGCTGTGGAAGTTGCTGATTTTGACAACTATTCACTAGGCGAGCAAGTCGGCTTTAAAAAGTTTCTCGACCAGCTTTCACCTGATTTAGTCCATTTTTGTATGCCACAGCAACCGATTGGCTATCGTGGCAAAACCGTCACGACATTTCATGATCTTACGCTGGTTAAGACGTATAACTCTGACAAGAACTGGCTTGTATTCCACCTGAAGCAGCAGGTCGGGAAGTGGGTGTTCAAAAAGGTAGCCCGCAAGTCAGATCATATCATTGCCATTAGCGAGTACACCAAAAAAGATCTTCAAGATTTTGTCGACATCCCCGATGAGAAGATGTCTGTTATTTATGAAGCTGGCGAAACGACCGCCGGCAACACAAAACCATACAAGCTCCCCTTTAAGCGATATATTATGTTTGTTGGTCAGCAATCGGACTATAAGAATATTAAGCGCCTGGGTGACGCGCACCAAAAGTTGCTGAAAGAGCATCCTGACCTGGGTCTTGTGTTGGTGGGAAGAAAGAAAGCAGCCGAGCTCAAAAACGAAGCCTACTTTATTGACAAGAACTACAAGAACATCTTGTTCACCGACTTTGTCGAAGATGATGAACTTAACTGGCTCTACAAGCACACCGAGGCATACATCTTTCCTTCACTCATGGAGGGATTTGGGCTTCCCGGTCTCGAAGCAATGTCACACGGTGTACCGGTTGTTAGCAGCAACGCAACCTGCCTGCCTGAAGTTTATGGTGATGCCGCCGAATATTTTAACCCTCTTAACACCGACGACATAGCTCAAACCATTGACGCTGTATTGAAAAGTAAGCCGCGTCAATCCGAGCTGACAACGGCTGGGTACAAGCGAATCAAAAAGTTTTCTTGGAAAAAAATGGCCAAAGAAACACACAACGTCTATATGAGCGTTTTTAACGTATAAGATCTAGCTACTAATCTGGGCGATCGTAATTGTGCGGTCACGACCCTCACCCTCAGAGTAGGTGTGGATGTCAGAGTATTCGGTGGCAACTTTGTGGACGATTCGGCGATCGGCGGCGTTTAGGTGTGCCACGTGAGAACTTCCCGTCTCGCGGACCTTAGCAATCCATTCACGAGCCTGTTCGGCCAGTCGTTCTGCTCGCTGCTTCTTATAGTCAGCTATGTCGATATTCACACGCCATAAGTCAGCGCCTTTATTGCGAAGCACGGTCGAAACCAGATACTGCAAGCTGCGGAGCGTCTCGGCATTACGACCGATGAGGAGGCTATTGAGGTCGGTTGAAGGAACATCAAGCTCAATGACATCATCGTCAGTCGTCGCAGCGACCTCAACGTTTATACCAAAGAATGACAGCGTATCGGAAACATATTTTCGGGCGAATTCTGTTGCTTGTTCTTTATTCATAACTCCTCCTTAACCTTTCTTTTTTGGAGTGTCCTTGGCCTTAATTCTGGTCACTTTTTGAGCTGGGGAAACCTCAGCTTTTTGAGCCTGCTTAGCTCGGGCTTTGGCGGTTGCCTTCTTTCCTTCTTTTTTAATCTGTTGGTCTGCGAGTTGATCCATCTCTGTGGTGTCTCGCTTTAAGATGAAGTACTGTTGAATCGCTGCAAAAATGTTAGATGTTGCGTAGTACAGCGCCAACGCACCAGGTAGGCTGAGCATGATGATCAGAATAAGGATAGGTAGGAATTTCACCATCTTACTCATCATGACAGCGTTCAGCTCGGCCTGATCAGGTTGCTTGCCATCAGCCGCTTCGGACATAACATCGCGGAAGCGCTTCGTACTAGTGGTTGGCGTTGTTTGTTTAGAGATAATGTATTGGGTGTACGCCGCAACAAGAGCGAGTGCAACCAAGAAGAACAGCGTAATGCCTTCAGACTGAATAGTAATACTGGTCAGGTCAATAATGCCAAACAGGTTTTCGTTAAACGCTGCTGGGTTGGCAATGATTGCTGCAATCGCTGGAATACCTTCCATGAAGTTGTAGGTAAACTCTGCAATCTGATCACGATTGGTGGTAAAGATCTGGATCACCTGGAAGAGAGCGATAAAGATCGGTAGCTGGATAAGCAGCATAAGGATTGAGCGGAACGGCTTTACACCGTGCTTTTTGTACAGCTCCAGCATTTGGGTGCCTTCGAGCTGACGGTTTCCCTTACTTGCCTTTTTGATCTTCGCAAGCTCTGGCTGCAGCTTACGCATTGCCTTCACTTGATGCAGCTGACCAACAACTAGTGGCCACATCGCAAAACGGACAAAAATGGTAAACAAAATAAGGGCGATACCAAAATCGCCACCAGGAATAATACTGTACAGCCCCATTAAGAGGTTAAAGATTGGTTGTACTATGAGCACTTCAAAAATATTCACTCGATCGGCCTCGCTGAGTCTTCACTTATATCCGTAAAATTATACCAGCTTTATGCCGGTTTATACAGTTCAGCCTTTTCAAAGAGCTGATCAAGTTGTGTTTTAAGTTCAGAATAGGGAAGTGTCCGTAGCTCTGGCGAGGTCACAATAATCACAATGTCGTAGGTGTCATTGAGGCGGGGGAGGTGGAGTCGAACATACTCATATACCCGTCGGCGAATTCGATTACGACCAATGGCGCTTTTAAGAACTTTTTTGCTGACAACAACAGAAATGCGCGACTTTTGACGCCGCGCGTTTTTTGTCCACTTGACCGTGACTGGTTGAGAGCGCACTGCTTTTCCGTTCGCATACACATAGCGGAGGCTGTTGTGTCCTTGAAAACGAAATGAGGCAGGAATCATATACCTAGTATACGACTTCTGCGACTAGACAGTAAGTTTTGCGCGTCCTTTAATGCGACGGCGCTTCAAGAGTGCGCGTCCAGCCTTTGAGGCAATCCGTGCACGGAAACCGTGTGTACGTGCGCGGTGGCGTGTGTGTGGTTGATGAGTTCGTTTTGGCATATCTAAATTATTCTAGCGCACTCACCCCTATTATTCAAGTCTGGTGTTTGACTTTTCTAGGAATGATATCTTTGTATGTATAACTTATCCCCCTTTCGACCCTGTTTATCCACACATTTAACAGAGGTAGCCAGTAATTGTGTATAACTCATACCCCTATACTGCCCTGTTTCTTGCTCTATTTTAAATAACCCTTTTATGGTTGTGGAAAACCCTGTTTTTCCCGTATAGTAATACCTGTTAATAGTTGAGGAAATCACGAGGGAGTGCACGCTACATGAGCGCCTTATGGCAAAGTGTCTTGGGAGAAATTGAGTTATCCGTAACTCACGCAACCTACACCACTTGGTATAAAAATACCCAGCTCGTCAGTCAGTCTGACGAAGAAGTTGTCATTTCCGTCCCCAACATTTTTGCGAAAAAACAGTTTGAAGTTAAGTTTAATGACATTATTAAGAAGGCTCTTGAAAACAACGGCGTCACCCCAGAGCGCATCACATACACCGTAAATGTAAGTGGTAAGAAGACTCGAGTAAACCGCGAAACGACCCTTCAAGCAACCGACGGCAGCCAGGTACTTGAAGCGCCGGCTGACTTCCGCTCCTCACCCTCTTCTCGCCCCTCCTCTCCCCTTACCGCTCGCGGTAATCTTAATCCGCGCTATACATTTGATAACTTTATCGTTGGATCAAGTAATGATCTTGCCTATGCCGCCAGCCAAGGAGTCGCCAGCAACCCAGGCACAAAATATAACCCTCTCTACTTCTACGGTGGCGTCGGGCTGGGTAAAACACACCTTATGCAAGCTGTGGGGAATGAAATTATTAAAAAGAACCCCGATGCTCGGGTTGTTTACGTTAGTTCGGAAACCTTCGTAAACGAATTCCTTGATTACATTCGCTTTAAAAAGAAAGGCTTCTCTGACAAGTACCGTAATATTGACGTCTTAATCGTCGACGACATGCAGTTTATTGCCAACAAGGAAAAGACGCAGGAAGAATTCTTCCACACCTTTAACTTCCTTCACCAAAACAATAAACAAATTATTATGAGTAGCGATAAGCCGCCGCGCAGTATTCCAACTCTCACGGAGCGTCTGCGCAGCCGCCTCGAAATGGGTATGACCATCGATGTCCAAATGCCCGACTTCGAGACCCGTTGCGCCATCTTGCGCGCCAAGTCAGAAATGTCCGGTGTCCAGCTAAATAACGAAACAGTTGAGTACTTGGCAACAAACATCAAGACGAACATCCGTGAGCTAGAAGGCGCCCTCAACCAACTCTTGGCATATGCCGAGCTTCATAACATAGAACCTGATATTTCAACGGCTGAAGGACTGCTTGGAAACGTCCGTCATTCACGCCCACAACATCTTACCAGCAAGCAGATTATCGATCGAACAGCAAAACACTTCCAGCTGCCAGTCGATGAAATATGTAGTCAAAAACGCGACAAGCACGTGGTGGTACCTCGTCAGATCGCAATGTATTTACTGCGGAGCGAGTTGCATCTCAGCTTCCCAAAAATAGCCGGTGAGCTTGGTCGTAAAGACCACACAACCGCAATTCACTCTGTTGAAAAGATCGAGAAAGCTATTAAGTTAGATTTTGTGATTCGCGAACAGGTTGCTGCTATACGAGAGAAATTATATGCTTAGTCCCCTCTTTTTTGCCTGGGTAAAAAATGTGTACAGCCTGCGAGCAACTGCTTGTATAAGTAGTGCACAGACGTCCACACACCAATACGCATACCCGACTTTCCCTCACGCGCCTGTCAAAAACATACTAGTTGTACTACCTGTTGCCCACAGTTTTACTCCGTACATTTCCACCAATAAAAATCGTGTTTTCAATCTGTTAACTGCCTGGTTATACCCACAATCCACAGCACCTACTATGAAGACTAAAAAGGAAAGATAAGAAAGGAACACAATAATGGAGCTCTCAATAACCCAAGAAAACTTTGCCCGAGCACTCAGTGCAGTAGGAAGAGTTGCCAGTAATAAAGCCGGACTTCCGATTCTTAATAACATCCTTCTTCGGACTGATGGAAATCGCCTACTTGTTGCAGCAACAAACTTAGAGATTGCAACAACGCAGCATATTGGTGCTAAGATCGTAAAACCAGGGGCAATCACTGTCCCCGCTCGCCTTATCTCTGAGTTCGTCAGTAGCCTTCCGAAAGATACGATTGAATTAAAAGTGGTAAACGATAATATTCATTTAAAATGTGGCAACTATACTTCAATTATTAATGGTGTTATTGCTGATGATTTTCCTGAACTTCCCACCATCAACGAGGAATCATCAATCAGCTACACTATTAATGTCGAAGATTTCAAGCAAGCGGTATCTCAAACGATTATCACCGCAAGTTCTGATTCAACTCGGCCTGTCCTGACAGGAGTGTACTGGCACTCACATGAGGGTCAGCTGTTCCTGGCGGCAACAGACGGCTATCGTTTGTCCGAGCGGCGCTTAGTTGAAACGAAAAGTGACGTATCGGCAATCATTCCAACTCAAACCTTACAAGAAGTGTTGCGCACCATTGCTGACACCTCGGAAACAGTCGATATATTGTTCGATGAAACCCAGGTGCGCTTTCGGATTAATGAAGCAGAAATCATTAGCCGCCTGGTTGATGGCAACTTCCCCGATTATCGTCAGTTGATTCCAGCAAGCTCAGAGACGAGCGCTGTCGTAAATAAGCAAGAGTTTGTCCGAGTCACAAAGATCGCCGGCTTATTCGCTCGAGAATCAGGCGGTAGCGTGACAATGACTGTCGACCCAGATAAAAAGACTGTCTCTCTGCATTCAATTGCTTCTGAGATGGGAGAAAACACCTCTGAATTAACTGCAGAGGTACAGGGTGGTGGCCAAGTCACGTTAAACTCGCGCTACCTATCTGAAGCGCTATCTGTTATTGATGATGACACCATCACCTTTAGCTTTAGTGGTAAGTTATCCCCTTGTATCCTGAAATCTGTGAAGAAAGACACTAATTACTACCACGTGATTATGCCACTAAAGAGCTAAGCTATGATTATCCGTCGCCTGAGTGTGCAGCATGTTCGATCACACCGCGCATACGAAGCGGCATTAGCAGATGGTGTTACAGTAATCACGGGTCCAAACGGAAGCGGCAAAACAACCCTTCTTGAGGCTGTGTACCTGGCGCTCCAAGGAACTTCATTCAAGGGAACGGATAGTGATGTCTTGCAGCAAGATTCACCGTGGTGGCGAATCGACGTTATCACAAAAGACGAAGATAAGCGTTCTGCCAGTTTTGACCCAGCTCGACCAAGCCGGCGCAAGCAGTTTATTGTGGATGGAAAAGTTTCAGCTCGTTTACACCCAAAGTATAAATACCCTGTCGTATTGTTCGAGCCAGAGGATCTCCGTCTACTGAATGGCTCTCCGGCCCGTCGTCGTCAGTTTATAGACCGGTTCATCACACAATTGAATTCAGTGTATGGTTCGTCACTTCGAAAGTACGAGAGGGCCTTAAAACAGCGCAATAACCTACTGAAGCGCCAGTTCTTAAATAAAGATGAACTTTTTGCTTGGGATATCGCTATTGCTGAACACGGTGCTTATATTATCGAACAGCGAATTGCCTTTATCGAACAAATTAACCAGCACCTTACCAGCGCCTATAATGACATTGCCGATAGCAAGGACGATGTTTCGGTGCACTATTCTCACACCGTTGTTGGTGATATGAAGCAACGGTTACTAAATGAGTTACAGGCAAATCTTGATCGAGACCAGCTAATGGGGAGTACCTCAGTTGGGCCACATCGTCATGACGTGATATTTAAACTTAACAACTCTCCCGCCCTTTCGATTGCATCCCGGGGTGAAGTTCGCACAATCGTCTTGGCGCTAAAGTTTTTAGAAGTCGATATCATTGAAAAACTGACAGACCAAAAGCCAATTATCTTGCTCGACGACGTCTTCTCGGAGCTAGATGTTCGGCGCCAACGCGCATTGAGCGAACACACCAAAGGCCATCAAATTATTATGACCAGCACACATGTCGTCGCGAGCGATGTTGAGTTTTTGCACGTCGAGCTGAACTAGCTAATCTCCGTAAACGAGAATTTCGCCACTGTCAAAGTTACCGCCAAAAGAATTTTCGGGATCTTCGATAACGACACGAGTTTCTCCGGTCACTAAGGAAGTAATCGTAATTGGAAGAATAATATCGCCTGAGCCAAGGCGGATTGTTCCCGACGTCACCCCATCTTCAGTCACGAGCTCTTGGGGACGTAAGGTGATCGAGCTGTACTCTCCGTTAAGCCGAGTATTTACGAATTTAGTAAGCTCTTCTCTAACGATGATTAGTTGTGAATTGAATATCCCAGATTCAATAAGCGGCTCCGAACCAAGTAAAATAATTGTCTCTCCTTCAACTGTTTGATCAACAAGATGAGGGTCGTCAATTAATCGCTCTCCGGTGTCTTGGTCAATTGAAACAGTAGCAGCATCTTCGATATATGCTTCTGGCTCAGGCTGATTTTGAAACGAAAAAATAATAGTAGTAATAATTAGAACAACACCTGCAAGGAGTGCAATTACTAAGATTCTTCTTTTTTTAATATCATTCATTGGCCTATCCTTTCGTAATAGCAAACGTGCTACCTCTATAAGAGTCAATTGTTTCGTAAGAATAAACATCTGCAGCGTTGCGGTATGGGTCTCCAATAATTATTTTTCCATCAGATGTGACTCCCCTCATGACAACAACGTGCCCTCCTGATGTAAATGGAGCGGGACCCTGACCGCCCATGTAAACGAGGCCGCCCTCTTTGATCACTTCGATTGCGGTGTCGAGGGAGCGACCGGTGATATCTTCATACTTAATGCCCCACTTTTGTGAAGCAGCCTCCATCATAGGATAATGGATGGTTCCGCCACTAAACGAGGATCCGTTTGCAGCACCCGCATCCGCAACCTCTTTTGGCGTAACGTTTTTATTCACAAGTGTTGCGACAATCATCGCCATTGATGTTGGACCACACCCCGCGGGACCAATCGTGCCAGCATCACCGTATGGATAAGTGGCCCAGCGCTCATCCTTTTGTGAGTAATACACGAAGTCTCCGGCACCTGTAACCGCGCAATCTTCCTGGGTACCAGCATCACCGTACTGTTTGAGCACACTCTCCGCGTATTCAGCACTTTTTCCTTCGCCGCCCTCTTCGAACAAGCCATATGCCTGACCAAATTGAACTGTTTTTTCTTCAACATTGTTATCGGTAGCATCATTTAGTGTCTCGAGCGCAGCCGACTCAGTCCCCTCGAGCTCTTCCCACACGAAATCAAGCTGAACCGCAAGCTCCTCGGCCTCTTCTGGAGACTCTTGTTGGTAGAATGGTTTTGCGAGCAAGTTTTCTCGCCGCTCACCTTGCCATTGTGCAATACCGTACGCGTTTGTTTCAGGATTAACTATTTTAGGTTTGAGCTCTGATTTTTGAATCAAGCCACCTAGAATAGCCGAGGATGCTTCGCTAGACAGACCTTTTGATACGAAGAATTCATAGGAGGCCGATTTACTGTCGTCATTATTTGCACCTGCCTTTGCAATACAGATACCCGATTCATCAGGATTGAATACATCAATTCTATTTGTGCTGTTGAATTGAACGTCTATTCCGAGCACATTTTGTGCTGCAACGCCACTTACTGCAACAACAACAACGCACAAATAAAGTATGAGTCGTTTCATAACGTTTGTATCCTTCCGGGTCCGCCGGTCGGTGTGCCGTTTACGGTATATTCGAGGTTTGGATCGGATACAGGCGGTACATCAAAGTGAAGGTGGTGGCACGGGTCTCTAATCTGAACAACGCCGGGCATCAAAGGCACAGACCCGCAGTCCAGCTGGCCAATTTGAGACTTACCATTGGTTGACGTGGCTGCTTCTGAGAGTATAGGCATAACGATTTCGATAATACTGCGCGCCCTAGAGTCACGCCCTGTAGTTGCGACGCCATCTATGATTGCTATATCAAGCGCGCTGCCGTTACCTGCCGAGTGACGGCTCCCCGCAAACGAGCCGGGTGGAATATAGTTTGTGCAGAGGCGGTTGAGACTGCTAATAGAAATTGTGTGTTTATCGGTAATAGCATCGATAGCCTTTAAGATATTAATGTTAATGCCACACTCAAGGCTATCTGGATCGACAGAGCCGTCAGCAATTTCCTCTAATGTCGGCCGAACATCAACACCGTTAACCTTGAAATAATTTACTTTACCCTTTTCAATTATTTTTTGAGCCAGCTCTTGCTTGTCGCCACCATCAGTAACAATCTGCTCACCAGGCACCTCATCCATAGTTTGCTGGTATGTTCGGTCCATGAAGTGAACATAAAGATTCGCATTATTTTCATTAATCATACATTCATTCAGTCGACTCGGGCTAAAGTCCATTGTCTCGCCATCGTACCCGGGCGGGTCGCTTGTGGTGATACACTTATCAATAAACTCTTGATATTCAGGTGTTGGGTTTCCAAGGTTTGTGTCAAGATATCCCCTGGCCGTTAGGTCATCGATGACTGCAAGAGGGTCTTTGTTAAGGTATTGCGGCGGAATACCACGAACAACATTGCAGAATGGATCGGTTGCATAACCACCCTCAACAACATCCGGATCGGTACAGAAGTTAAGGGCTGCCTCAGATTCGGCTCGGGTAAGAGCTTTTGTTTTTGGAGTGATACTTGAAAGTGAAGTCGCAAATAAAGACCCCGTGGCGCTTAGGAGGCTACCCGGACTATTAATCCCGGTCATAACTGGGGTGAGTTGAGATACAATGCTTCCAAGGAAGGTGTGACGAGATGATATATCAAGCGGACTCAGGTTGTCTCTGTCATCTTCAGCATACTGAGCAAGCGTCTGGTCCCGTACGCCGTAAAATGCCAGAGCATCTTCTTTCGACATGACCGCGTTTCCACTTTGACCAGGAAGTGTATCAGACAATATCTTTCCTGCGCCAGAAGGAATTGCATTACCAGACTCTTCACCGGCAATATTATCTGTTACGGTGCCGGCAACAATGTCTGCCAGTAGCGTTGGCAGCATAGCTAGACCAAGTGCGACAACACCACTTCCGGCTGCGCTGAGGGCGACTCGGGCAACGTTGACACCAGGGATCGCAAGTGTACCAACACCAAGTATGATTGACCCAACCTGCACTGCGGGGTTCGCAAGGAATCCACACGTGCTTCGCGCTTCAGATCGACCACCAGGGAAGAAGTCGAGTACTCCATTAGAGAAGTTTTGCAACTCACCCGCAAAGCCGCCGCCTGCAATGAACCTATTGGCAATATTCATACTGCGAGTTGGGCCTGTGGTGTCACCGAAGGCCGCAAATTTATAACCAAACGCATCGGTCGCAGAACCCCTCACAATACTTCTTGCAGTGCTGCCGACATCATAGGTGACTTCCGTCAAAATTCCCCCCATGAACGCCACTGTTTCGGGCGAAACATCACCGGTCGCCTTAATTTCATCAGCCACTTTAAAGAAGGCCATTGCATATCGCGCAAGCTGTACAGCACGAATCGTTTTACCGGCGTACCCAATTGCTTTAATTGTTGTGTAGGCCATACAGTAGCTATCTACAACACCGGTTACCTTTGCGACGTTGCCAATCGACTCTAGCGGTGCACCAGAGAGTGCTGCCGAAGCTCTTCGGGCGGCATCACCGCTTCGACCATCCTCTTCGATTGTACTGGCCTTGCCGTTTGCTTCGTTTGCTTTTTCTTGGGCACAGCTAGCGTTGCAGTCGTTATCGTTTTCAAAATCAGCCGCCACTCTCGACCCCCCGTTTGTTGCAGGGTTTTTTGCAATGTTGTTCAACTTTGCCATACGGGCATTTTTATCTGCGCCTGATACGTCAACCCTAGACTTATCTATTCCGAGCAGTTGGCCAGTTCGATTCCAGGCGCTCCCCCAGAACCCCGCGAAGCGAGGATTATAGGCAAGTCTGAGGGCGCTTCGGAAGCTTGGGTCGGTTTGCGACACTCGGGCAAAATCAGCAGCTCGTATTACTTCACCTTTATATACGTACCCAGTAGGCTTTGTCCGACTCCCTGCATTAGGTGTTTCTGGTTGAACGGTAATACCTGCTTTTCTAAAGTTATCAACCTGTGTCTCTGACATAGTAGAAAAGCGGCACGAAATGGTAACACGCGCGCCGCACAAGCCACTCGTAGACTGGTTTTTCGTGCCCAGTAGCGCCCTCGAGCGAGCTTCTGCGCCAACAATTTGAGTGTTGAACTTATCAAACATGATTTCTTTCATGTGGATAATGAGAAGGCTTGGTGAGAAAAAGGCTGATAATCCAAGCCCGGCACCGACGACAAGAGACACGAGTGCAAAGATTGGCCCACGCTTTTTGAGCGAGCCAGTCAGCTTAACTTTGCCCCTAGCACTGTTGCCTGATCGTCGATACAGCCCCTCTTTTCCAGGAATCTTTGGTTCTTCTTCGCCAGCCTTGACGGCTTCACTGGCATTCTTCGGGTCATTAGCAAATGCTTCGGCCTGGTCGATGCCAGATTGAACAGAAGAATCGGCTTTCTCAGCATCAAGTAATTCGCGGGATCGAGACCCCTTTTGGGAGGGATTATAGAGACGATCCTGGTCCTCATCATTCTGTGGTAGTGTTGATTGCGGGCTTGCCATAACTAGGGTCTATTATACCTTACGCCGCAGGCGGAGCTTGAGGTGGTTTTTGCTGTTGCGCCGCTCCCGGGTTAGTTGTAATCAACTGTTGTTCGGTTGGGCTGGCCTGGATTTGAATGTGAACGTGACTTTGGCCAGCGAAGAATAGCCCCTGCCCGATCGGGAAGTTCGCCAGACGCTTCTTCTCTTCCTCGGTTAGCTTAAAGACGTCCGATAGAACATCGACAGCGCTAGAAGACTGCTTCAGCAGCAGCTGCATCGAGCTGTTGGCAACAATCGCACGCCCCATCTTACTACTCATAAAGTCTTCGACGTCTTGTGAAATAGTTGTCAGGCCAAGGTGGTACTTACGAGCCCGCTTTGCCAAACTAAACAGGAAGTTGGCCGAGTCGTCATACTTCATAAGTTGCCAAGCTTCATCAACAATCAGCATACGTTTCTTTTGAATCGTACGAGTGATGTTCCAGATGTGGCTTAGGACAATGTACATCGCGACGGGACGCAGTTCGTCTTCAAGGTCACGGATATTAAACACCACCATTGGGTTGTTGATATCAATATTTGACTGCTGGCTAAAGATACCGGCAAACGTTCCCGTGGTGTACTTGCGCAGGCGCTGTGCTAACTGTGGCCCACTGCCGCCCATGTGGAGGAGCGTGTCGTATAGGTCAGAGATAGTTGGCGGCGGAGAGTTGTGTGTCAGCGGATCACTCGTGATACCAGCTCGGGCATAGGTGTCAATCAGGGCCTGGTCGAGGTCGGCCTCTTCGGAAGGAGACAGTGCCCCGAGCGGTACGCCGTTTGGACCCATCTGAGTGCCACCGAGCATTAAACGGAACAGCCCATGCAGTGTCACCAGGTTGGCGCGCAGTGCGTCGTCAGCCTCTTCGCTATCGATAACGCGGGGCAAATCGAAGGGGTTAATGCGGGTGTTGGAGTTCAGACTCAAGCGAATGTAGCTTCCACCGACCGCATCGGCTAGCTTTTGGTACTCGTTCTCTGGGTCGATGATGATAATTTCACTTCCCAGCATCATACTGCGGAGCGCCTCGAGCTTGACGGTGAATGATTTACCAGCACCAGACTTTGCAAAGACGACCATATTAGCGTTTTCTAACTTAAAGCGATCAAAAATCACCAACCCGTTATTGTGCATATTAATGCCATACAGGATACCGCTGTTGTCTGTTAGGTCGGCACTGGTGAACGGGAAGCTGGTGCTGATTGCGCCCGTGTTCATGTTGCGTCGAATTTGTAGCTGGTCGGTCATCTGCGGGATGCTACTGTTAAGCCCCTGTTCTTGCTGAGAAGAAGCTACCTTGCTGAAAATAAGTTGTTGACCGAAAAGAGTTTCAATCTTATTTTGAACAAAGTTAAGTTCATCTAAACTATCGGCGTAGAGCGTGATGTACAAACCATAGCGGAAGAAGCGCTCGGCACCTAGCTGCAACTGGTCACGCAGCTCCTCGGCGTCGTTAATGGCCGCTTCGATCGCTGGATCACGGGTCTTTCCCTTTTCGTTACTAATCGATGTGCTAGCTTCGAGCTGCGTCACTTTTTTGCGCAAGTTATTCAGGACTACCTGGCTATCAACTGGGTAGATGTACATACTGACATCGAGCACCTCGTCAATATTAATCAACGAACTTAACCAACCGGTGTAGATTTGGCGAGGATAGCCATATACATAGAGCGTTCGGCCGTACTTGGTGCCAAGTCGAAAGTAGGACGAGTGAATTTCAATGCTGCTTGGTGCGATCAAGTCACGAAGTGTCGAGACACCTTTCAAGAAGGCCTGCTCGACTTCTGATTGCTCTCGTGCGCGCTGCTGAGCAGCAACGTCAACGGCGGATGGTTGTTTCTTTGCCATTACTGCAACTCCCCTGCTGGTTTTGGTCCGTCAGCCTTTTTTACATACGTTGAAGTCGCCATTTCAAAGTCGCGGAGCGGCTGTCGCACAGCGGTGTCGGGATTGTAGAAGTTGTAATACAGCTCACCCAGGGACTTCGTGTCCAGCTGCGCACTTTGCACACCAATTTGGAAAAGGCCATCCTTCACAACGCTCACACGGTTCGCGATCTCATCTTTAGCCTTCTGGTAGGTGGCGGTATCTATTTTTGTTACCGTGTTGGTTGGCTTCGCAAATAGCTTTCCAAAGAAACCCTTCCCCTGTTCGATCAAGTTACTGGCGTCGCCGTTCGGGAAATACGGCACAACAATATAGAAACTTTTCTCCATAATGTTAGCTTCTTGTGATAGCGCATCAATAAAGTTGATGTAGTCGTCCATCAGGACGCCCAGGAGCATGTTGTCTTGGGATCGACGAGTGTTGGCAAGCTTCTCGATATACGGACCAATGTCGACTCGTTCTGACCGAATTAAGATTTGAATCGGGAAATTTAATGAGTTCAAAAAGTTTTGGTAGCTAAATTCTACCCCTTCGCGCTCTTTGTCGCTCATTAGGTCGAAGTTAATTGACTGACACGTAATGACCGCTCGAAATGATCCATCAAGCATGACAACCATATTGTCACGCACCTCGGATAATTGCAGGGTGTTTTGGGTAGAGTTCGGGTTTTTTGGAGCTGGCTGGCTTTTTTGCTGTTGTGAACCAGTTGCTTGTGGGGTGGCTGGCTGTCCAGGTTGAGGTGCGCCTTGGGGTGCGACGGGATTTGGCGCGGCAGCAGGAACAGGCCCACCTGCCGGAGCTCCAGATGGGTTCGGTTGGCCGAAATATGAATTACTTGGTGGCATTGCCCTGGATTGTCCCACTCCCTATTAGTGTTGATCTATCGGAGCGAGATGACGACTTCTTCGTTCATATCGTTCTCTTTCGCTTGAAGGCGATGTGCTTCCTTGGCAAGCGTCTCGACAGATAAATCAGAGTTGTTTGCAAGGTTCATTATATCAGCAGATAGGGGTTTATCGCTAGTGGTTGTTGGAGCTGGTGTCGGATCAGCTGCTGGTGCGGGGGTAGGCGCAGCAGTAGGCGCCGTATATTGATGAGCTACATCGTTGACGGGCTGCACCATCGACTGGTGGATTTCAGTTGGGTACGGGTTGTATGTGGGTGTTGGCGTGTTGTCTGCGGGCGTTGTTGGTGTAGTTGGCGCAGCGGGTGGAGCTGCGGGTGCTGGTGGCGGCTGGAACATGTGCTGTCTCGCCTCTTCCTTTAGCTTCTGTGAACGCTCGCTCATCATGACGTTGAACGATTGTGCCACCATGTTGCTGTCATCCAGTACATCTTGCACGCCCTGAGCTTCAAGGTAGTAATCGTTGTTTAGCGGTGTATTGATGCCTCCAGGGCCGTTGGATCCCCTAATCGCCCACCCCTGGCTGTCGACCAGGTTTGCAAGGTAGCTAAAGCGTTCCTCGGCGTCCGCCTGGCTAATGTCTTTCGTGCGATGCACTTCAACAGTTTTTGGGACGGTAATTTCGATAAACGTATCGATACCATCTGGATCCCACAATCGCTTGCGCGGCTTTAGGTAGAACGAAACGATTGCCGCTAAATAGATTTCCATCGGCTGGTCTTTTCGTATTGGGAGCGCCAGTGCTCCAAAAAAGATAATCAGCGGTAACGGAATCACCGCCAACCCAATAAATACTTGCGCCAATCCCCACGCCAGCGCCGCCGACAAGGCCACGATGATCAAATAGATAAACTGCCGGAAACTAAACGGTCCGATCAGCTTGTCATCAGCTTCTACATCTTGCGGTACTTTATAGACTGCCATCGTGGTTATAGTATAACAGGCCCGCTACCTAGCAGCGCGAGTAAGGATGTCCTGAGTGCCCTTCTTTGCGCTACTGAACGCCTCAGAGAGGGTGGCAAGCTTTGCCTGATCTTTATTAATTGGTGCATGTGCTTCGGCGAGCGCTGCTGTGTCCGGGTCCATAGTAATGAGCTTTGCTGCTTCTGCGGTCTCGTAGGCAGCTTTAATGAACAGCTTGCCCGTTGCGTCAACAGTTGAGGCTGCGTTGTAGCCTGAAGGGTTTGCCGCAGCATCTGCGGTGCTTGCCCAGTTGGCAATGTCAGCTGCTTTCTTGCGCACTTCACCATCGTTCCTGCGGGCTGACTGAACAAGGCTTCTGGCATGCGCTTGCATAATGCTTTGGTTGCCAACAACTCTGCGATACTGGGCAACACCACCAGCCTCGAGCATTAAGTCGCTCGCTGCTTCCATCTGTGTTGCGTTCATTGTGCTGTGTCTGCTTGCAATGTGTCGCTCGATATCATCTGGATTTGTACCAATCGATTCTTTAAGAAGTATCATTTCTTGCTTCACAGCCTCAGATTGAGCACTGGCTGCAGTTCCCCGTGCTGCTCGTTCAAGAGCTTCTTTTTGTGCTTGCTGCTCTCTCGTAACTCCTATCGAAGAAACTCCTCCCGCAAGAACGCGCCGTGCCTTTGCCATTCTGCTATCACCTGTTAAGCCTTCGGCAAACTTCTTGTCACGGAAATTGAGCCTTGCCTGTTTTCGGATGGCGCGGCCTCTACCAACCGTGCTTCCTTGGTAGGACTCGCTCATTCGCTTACCCAGTGCGCCATTCGCTCGCGATGAAAACTTATTGGCTAACTGACCGAGTGCCGGGATGCCATCTAGCGACTTCTTTAGCAGAATCGGTACAACGAACAAAGGAAGAACAAGCACTGCGCTCGCCATCAGCGGAGCATAAAATTCATCTGGACCGGTGGACTCTGTGGCGGCAATCGAAAGAATAGCTGAGGCGAGCTTTGAAGCACCGAACACAAGTGCAATAATCGGGAAAAGCAACAGCATCGCAGTGAGCGCTTGACGCCATTTCTTGAACAGACCTTCAGTATTGGGTAGCAAGAACGCTACAAATGCCAGCGGTGAAAGTACGACAAGTAGGATGATAATCGCCTGGCGGGCGGTCAGGATGAAGAGGATCATGATTAACGCAACGAGGGCTGCTAATAGGATTGGAATAAGGGTCGAGAGCATCGCGTAGAGCGCCACCCCAACTGCGGCACCCGCTAGAATACCACCGGCAATGCCAGCGAAGCCACTTCCGTCTGCTATTGGAGAAGCTTCACCGAATGCAAGCTGTCCGGCCGGTGAACCGGTTACTTGTGAAGTAATGCCGTCTAGAACGTCCTGTATCGAATACCCAAGAATATTTGACAAGTCGACGGCTATTTGCGAGATAAAGAACGAGACATTCACCAAGATTGCCGCCACAACAATACGGGGCAACATTTTCTTGACACCGTAGTTCGAAATACCCAGGCTCGTGAGCTGCGAGAAAATGATAATCAAGAACACGATAACGAAAGCAATGTTTGCTATATTCCGCATAACACTCCATGCCGCGTATGTACCACTGTCTGAATTAAATGCCTGCGGGTCTGTCCTTAGGAGGTTGTCTGCGAGAAACCCAAATGCACCGTCCGCTAGATTTGCCATAAAGTTAATAACCGGACAGACTATCCAACCAATTCCCTCAACGCGACAGCTACTCACCCCATCAGTAACGTCCCCCACAAGGCGATCTCGTTCGGCTGTAGCTAGTTCGCTACACCTATCGATTTCAGACTGGGAGGATAGTACGTCGCAGATTGCCGTAATCTCATCATCAGTTGTCTGGGCGGTTATAATTGACAGATTACCGTCTAGGATTTCTTTAGCATTTACTTGCGCCCTACAGATAGAAAGGACGTTTGAGTTATTTTCACGCAGACACTCTGCAATTAGATTCGTCTCTGACTTTTGTTGCTCACACCTCTCAATTTCTGCCACAGACTGAGTTGAGCATGAGACCGCATTGACTGCTCTTTCAATTTGTTGCTCACGATTTTCAAGACAGAGGGCGTATAGACGACCCCCGTCGCCAGGTGAACATGACGTTATAACAACACCATTCAAGCTATCTTGATTACTACCTATGTCACCTATGGAGCCTATGATTTGTAGGTCGGACCCAAGTTCGCTTTGCGATCTCACCTCTTCTGCACAATCAGCGTCTGTTTTGTTTGGGTTTTGAAGCGTGCCCTCTCCAGGCACAATTAGCCTGCCCGAAACAGTTCCGGCCAGCCTGCTTGTGCCGTCACCATTTTGAATGACGCGAGTGTTAATTGCTGGGTAGCACCCCTGCAGCCCGCCGGTGTTAAAGAACGTTGTAACATGAGTGACGTAAAAATTTTCTCTTTCACGTTTAAAAGTGATGCTATTGTCACCAGAGTTATAAAAGCTCGAATCAACACCGCTTTCAGCGAATCCACCGCTGCCGTTGAAAAACTGATCAACGTATTGGCCTGTAGCAACAATCTCCTTTCCACCAGATTCAACCGAAAACTGTGCGCTTTGTGCAAAAGAGTCTTGAGCCATTGTTAAGCTCGCAAGAATGGTTAAAAATAAAGCAGATACAGCCAGCAGCAGCAGCTTCTTGACATCGTGTGTCTGTCTAATAAACATAACCAAATTATGCCTGTTATGCTCCTAGATAGCAATATCACCACCGGTTGTGGTGGTGATACTTTTGGCATCGATACGCAACGCTACTACTGTTGAGCGCTAATGTACACTTCGCCGTTGTCGTTCAAGTCGATCGTATACTCAAGCGGTACTTCAATTGTGCTACTTCTGAATTCGTATGGCTGTCCTGGTCCGACATATATTTTTTGAGTTATTCCAATTCTCGGTTCTGTATAGCTCGAAGACTCCTCGTAAAAGCGCGCAGGGTTCGGTAGTAAGCGAGTTCTACTATTTGGGTCACATTCTGGGTTTGGGTTGTTATTCTCACACACAATGAACTCAATGTCTTGCGGCTCATTTAGATTGAGCGAGCGAGTCACTAGCCTTTTTAGCTCGTCTACTATTGGTGAGTTGGAGTCTGGTGTAAAAGAAGACGCCTCCAGGGATTCTCTGTCATCTACCCTAACCAGGTTGTTTAAGTACGTCTCAATCACCGGTAAGAGTGTTCTGTCAACAAGGACTGCATTTTCGTCAATGCCCCCTTCACTCAGGATGCGATTAAATTCAGCAGGATCAAACGTAGAGGGGGTCATCTCTTCAACAGGCTTCAATTCTCGTTCTGGGGCTTGGGGTTCTGAGGGCTGAGGGGCTTCAGCAGATGAATCCATATCAGTACGAGGGGGCTCTGCGTCAACGTTTGCACATGCAGCCAAAGCGCCAACCGCCAATGCCATACCTGCTACCCCAGCAGTTAGGCGACCTTTTCTATTCGGGTTGGGACTGTAGTTTGGATTTAACACGGTGGTGGTTTCCTTTCGCGCTTGGCGATATTATATATGTATCGGCTTGGGCTCTGGACAATACGCTTACTGCGTTTGTTATTTATAATATATCACAAAAACTCTAAAAAGTAAATAGCTTATGCCATAAAACTTGCAAAATGGCCGTCAAGGTCGTATCTTATAAACAGCTATGAAAATAAAACAAACACTTATACTTCTGTCAGCCGCTTTTATCTTTGCACTAGGGCTGTTTTCTGTGAATGCTCAGCCAGTTGCTGCACAATCGTGTGGTGAGGTGGAAACCTCGATCATAAACTGTGATATAGACGAAAACGCTGAAGGCGTTGAGGCGACAGGCCTCTGGTCTGTTCTCTTGCTTGTTATCAACATCCTGACCGGCTTAATCGCCGTGGCTGCTCTCGGCGGCCTTATCTACGGCGCGGTGATGTATACCTCTGCGGGCGGAAATGTCGAACAAACCAAGAAGGCTATGGGGATTATCACCAATGTCGTCATCGGTGTTGTGGCGTATGGATTAATGTTTGCGGGGCTCAACTTCTTAATCCCAGGAGGAGTATTTAACTAATGAACGTTGTAAAGTATCTTGGCCTTGCCTTTATTTTTGGACTGTTTGTAGCTGGTCCAGTGGTGACGGTGGCCTCACCCGCCTCTGTATCAGCGATCGCTGCCTGTGACGGCCGGTTTGCTGGAATTCCGCCGTGGTACCGAGGCCTCACGAAGAAAGAAGCTGGCGCTCCGGCTGAAGGGGCCCAGGGCTGCGTGATCGTGAATCCAGAAGAAGCTGGGGGTATCCAAGCTTTTATCACTAAGTTGGCTTTAAATATTATCGAGATTGGCATGGTAATTGTTGGGTACATCGCCCTCTTCTTCATTATCTTTGGTGGCTTCCAGTTCATTACCAATGGAAGTAACCCGAGCGCTGTCGAAAAGGCTCGCCTATCCATCTTGCATGCCGTGATTGGCTTGGCAATTGCGCTGGGCTCGGTGGCGATTCTTAACCTTATCTTTGGAGTAATTGAATAATGAAAACATTCTTACTGCAGCTGGCGCAGACGATTAGTGCGGATGAGGCTGGCATCCCCGCCCTTTCAGCAAATGACGTACTCGCAAACGTGCTGAACACAGTCTACTTCTTGGCAGCTATTGTTGCCGTTATTGTCATTATTGTTGCCGGACTCTCCTACTCTACGTCTGGAGGAGATAGCGGCAAGATTACGAAAGCCAAGAACCAGATACTGTTTGCAGTGATTGGGCTGGTGGCAGTCTTGGCGGCATTTGCGATAACTAACTTTGTGATAGGACAATTCTAATGAAAACGAAACTGAAACTACTTATTATGGCAGCTGTGATGGTACTGGGTGTGGGATCGGTGGCATTGGCCGCGCCGGATGTCATGGCCCAGAATGCAATCGATGCTGCTTGTGAGTCTGACCCAGGTGCGTCAATCTGTCAGGAAGGTACTGTTGGGAGCGTTGAACAGATTGTGCAGACAGTTATAAACGTACTGTTGTTTATCGTCGGGTTGGTGTCGGTAGTCATGATTATCATCTCTGGTATCCGCTACACTACCTCTGGCGGGGATAGCGGTGCCGTTACGGGGGCCAAGAACACACTTCTCTACTCGGTCATCGGATTAGTGGTGGCATTTTTGGCCTACGCCATCGTTAATTTTGTGTTAACAAGCTTCCAGTAAGGGGTTTGCTCTTAACAAATGACGCGCAATCTGCTATAACATAACAATAGAAACTAGATATTCTACGCACGAAAGGAATACATATACATGAAAAAATTAACAAATACAGCATTCGGAGGACTACTAGTCGCTGGAATGTTCGCTCTTGTGGCGGTCTTTACACCGATGGCACCAGTAGCTTTAGCACAGTGTGACCCGAGTCAGGGCGTCACTGGCGGCGTAAACTGTGCTCAGACGGACAACACTCCAGAGAGTCTTTTTGAAGCCGACGGTGTGTTCACCACCATTATCAACGTCTTGCTGTTCATCATCGGTGCGATTAGCGTTATTATGCTTATCATCGGTGGTATCCGCTACACCGTATCTGGTGGAGACTCTGGTGCAGTGACTTCTGCAAAGAACACCATCCTATATGCAATCATCGGACTTGTGGTTGCCTTCCTGGCCTTTGCCATCGTCAACTTCGTGCTGACCTCACTTGCTCCTACCGTTTAACGGCTGGACATGAGTAAAGAAAACCCCCGGACTTCCGGGGGTTTTAATATTTCGCTATTAAAATAAGCTCCGGGTGGGAGCTTATTTTGTTGCTGGATACCCTAGATCTACTATTGGATCTGGATCTTCTTTGCTTGTTCTTGCTTGATCTTTGAGAAGGCTACGGTGAGAACGCCGTCTTTGAGGACAGCTTCTACTTCATCTTCCTTCACGCTGACAGGAAGTGCGAGGGTGCGGCTGAACTCTCCCCAGTAACATTCCTGGATGTGCCAGTTGCTCGCGTTGCTGTCGTCGTCACCGCTGCTGAGCGTGCCGCTGATAGTCAGGATGCCGTCGCTAATGCTGACATCAAGATCTTCTTTGTTCACACCTGCAGTGCGGGCTTTTACGACGAGCTTGTCGTCTGTTTCATACACGTCAACGGCAAGTTGACCAGCAAATTGTTCTTCACTGTCATCCCAGTCGTCATCGTTCGATGCTGGCGCCGGGGCGTCAGTTGATGAAAGGTCGTCGTCGCTTAGGAAAGCTGCAGCCAGTTCATCTTCAATTAATAGGTCTTCGTTTTGTTTGCGGGCCATGATATCCTCCACTTTCTCTAGGCTCATTTGACAAATAGTCCTTCGTATTATAACTATCCCACTCACCTTTATCAACTAAATAGGCGTATCAAACGTAAAAAACACAATGCTGGATACCCTTCTCTCGCTTCTCGCACCCCACCTCTGTTCCTCTTGCGGGGCAGTCGGCACCCCATTATGCGGTTATTGTAAATACAACATCAATAAGTCGCATAAGCGTCAATGTTTACTGTGCGAGCGTCCGTCTCTGGAGGGTGTTTGTATGCTACACCATGCTTTCTTTGATTCTGCTTGGATAGTTGGCGAGCGTTTTGGCGGACTGCAACGCCTTATTGGAGGGCTCAAGTTTTTGTACATGAAATCCGCAGCTAAGTCAGTAGCTGAGCTGCTGGATCTATCGCTGCCACCACTTCCCCGCAACTGTATGTTGGTTCCGATTCCAACGATACGCCCGCATATCCGTCAAAGAGGTTACGACCACCTGCTTTTGATTACTCGAGCACTGTCGCGGCGTCGAGGGGTGCCGTATGCTCAACTGCTGCGTCGGCGACACAGCGCGGTACAGCATGAAAGTAGCCGCCGTGATCGGTTGCGGCAAGCCAGAACTGCCTTTGCGGTTGACGGCCAGGTCGTGCCAGGTAGGACGTATATCATTCTTGACGATATCGTGACGACTGGGGCAACGGTGTCTGAGGCAGCCCGCGTGCTCCGAGAGGCTGGGGCGACCTCAGTCTGGGTGGTGGCGGTTGCAAAGCAAACTCTCGACTGAACCCCTGACATCTGTTAAAATGGGGCAAGCTGAACACTTCATGGAGAGGTGACCGAGTGGTTTAAGGTACTTGTCTTGAAAACAAGCGTGGGGCAACTCACCGCGAGTTCGAATCTCGCCCTCTCCGCCACGCATTTATGCGCTATGATAAAAGTTCAGCAGCCTATACGGAGGAGTACCCAAGTGGCTGAAGGGGATGGTTTGCTAAATCATTAGTCTGGGGAGACCTGGAGCGGGAGTTCGAATCTCCCCTCCTCCGCCAAGAAATGCAGTCACCAATACTGCTCATGCTATACTGTTATTTATGAATGAAGACCAGCAAAACTACTGGCAGCCACCGGCTGACGATCCGCACGAAACGGCACCTGTAGCTGGCGTGGAGCAAGATCAGACGACAGCTCCGCCCGCATCGACCGAACCAGCTGGTCCACAAGCAGCCCCCGTCACCTGGTCGGCTGAAGAGTATGTTCACATCGATAAGGGGTATGTCTGGTATATTTTATTCGCGCTAGTGATCCTGGCTTTTATTACGGCCGATATCTTACTGCTTAAAGCTTACACCTTCTCTGTACTGGTGGTATTGATGTCCATAGCGATTGTTATCTACATCCGTCGTCCACCACGTACTCTCACCTACGCACTGAGTCCACAACAAGGGCTGTATGTCGGCGAAAAGCTGTACCATTTTGAAGAATTTAAGGCCTTTGGTTTGATTCGTGACGGAGAGCACAGCTCAATTATGATGATTCCTCGCAAGCGATTTGCTCCAGGCGTATCGGTGTATTTCCCAGAAGAAGCCGGCGAAAAGATTGTCGACATTTTGGGTCAGCGGTTACCGATGCAGGAATTAAAACTTGACGTTATCGATATTGTCGTCCGAAAGTTGCGCCTGTAACCTACCGGGAGGTGGTAAAATTGCCTCACCTTGTGGTACAATAGCCTCTGTTCGCTCGTTCTGGCGACCGAAAGCACCTTCTAGTTACAAAGATAGAGTTGTTGTTTTTATAACAGCAATCTCTATCGTATGCACCCGTAGCTCAGCTGGATAGAGCGTCGGCTTGCGGAGCCGAAGGCCATAGGTTCGAATCCTGTCGGGTGTACCAAGAAAAAGAGACTAGTTTTTACTAGTCTTATTTTCTTTTGTCTTTTCGACTAATCCCTTTGTTATACCCCTGTGTCGCGTCGTTGAAAGGCAACTAATCCAATTGCGAGAAGAACGACAGCGGCAACCACTAAGACCATGACATTTCCGATACTTAGCCCGTTGATGAGCACATCCTGTCCCTCATAGTAGTAAAACGGCGAAACTAGCTTGATGTTCTCAAAGTCCTTTACCATTGGAGCGAGCGTATTCGCAAAGTATGCCACCAAAAGTACACCAGAGCCAGCGCCAAGCGCTACGCCGCGACTGTGGGTGACAGATTGAATTGCCAGTGTGAGCGCAGCGAAAAGGATACCAAGAAGCCAGCCACTCAGAAGGGAATAAAGGACATTCAATAACGAAATTTCGAACGGAAACAGCGCCATTGCTGACACAACTCCTGCCAGCACGCTGAGGCTAACAATCGCAAGCTGGATGGCGATGGCGCCAACTTTTTCTAGCATGATTCGACTACGGCTAACAGGGCTGGCGAGAAGTAGCTCGAGCGTACCAGACTTCTCTTCTCTGCCGATCATACTAGCGCCGGCGCCGATCCCAATAATGGCCAGCGATACCGGTAGCACCATACTGAACAACTCTACGCCCAGCCAGCCTTCGGCCGTCGAGAACGAACCTACCTGTCCAACAATAGCTTCGAAGCCAGCGGGAATTTCGGTGAATACATCAGCGTATTGCTTGGCGACCGAGTCAAACAAGGCGACCACCATAAAGGTAATGAGGAACAACGCGAGGGACCAGAAGAAGGTGCTTTTTTGGGAGCTGACGAGTGCCTGCATTAGTATGGTTTTATTCATCGCGCTCCTCCTTTTTGCTGCCGGTTGCTTGGTAGTGATGGATGAACAATTCTTCTAGACTCACCTCTTCAGAGTCGAAGTCGGTAACATCATACTTCGATAACCCTTTTATGAACTCGTTGATGTTTCCAGTAACGGAGAGCACTACGTGTCCTTCGTCCACCGCGACGTCGTGTACGCCAGGTATTTCTTTGAGCTGCTTTTTGGTCGGCTGACTCATGAACGTGACGCGGTATCGTTTTATGCTAAGCTTATCGGTTTGTTTGATTGATTCAGTGGCAACTATTTTGCCGTCTTTAATGAATGCAATGCGGTGACATATTTTTTGTACTTCGGTTAAGTCGTGGGACGACACAAAAATAGTTGCACCGTTCGAGCTTGCGTCGCGCACCATATCGTAGAACGCCTGCTTCATCAGCGGATCAAGCCCGCTGGCGGGTTCGTCGAGTACGATTAGATCTGGCTTGTGCATAAAAGCCTGGATAAGGCCAATCTTTTGCTTGTTCCCCTTCGAGAGAGTGTGGATTGGCTTATCAAGAGTGGCAACAAGTTTTCTTTCAAGCTCTGTGACGTATTCCCAGTCGACACCCCCGCGCAGCGAAGCCAGGTAACGAAGAAGTTTCCTGCCGGTCATCGTGTCATATAACGCAATGTCGCCAGCCAGGTAGCCAATGCGACGCTTTGCGCGGACGCTGTCTCGAACACTGTCGAGCCCAAAGATCGAGACTGAACCTTTGCTCGGGTGGAGAAAATTAAGTACGGTGCGAATCGTCGTACTTTTTCCGGCGCCGTTTGGACCAAGAAACCCAAACACCTCACCCTTCTTTAGGTTGAGACTAATATCCTCTATGCTAATTTGGCTGCCATATGACTTGGTAAGGCTAGTTATTTTTAGGGGTGAAGCTGACTTGCTCATGGTTTTATTGTATCAGATAGCAACGAGCCTTATGTTTCCATCCCCACCCGCTCGCTATGCACCCCAACAGATACCAGCTCGCTATAACTTCTCTCTCAGCTCTTTCTCATTTTGCTCATGCTCTATGCTATAATTAGCTCAAACGAGGTAAAAAAGTGTGAAGGTCCAGGATTAAGATGTCCGTCAAGGGTAGCCTTGCATCAGTAGTGGGGAAAATTAAAGAAGGTGCACACCTGGTTCACTTTCATGTTGCTCATCGACCTCACGCCCATCTTAAGAATAAGTTTGAGTGGTATCGGCGCTGGCACGAATGGCAGCACCACTCGAAAGTGCACGTCTCGATACTTGTCCCCTACGTCTTTATCGTGTTCGCATCGGTACTATTTGTCATGCGCCCCGCCTTTGCTGCTGACATTACGAATGCCTGGAGCTTTTCTAACGATGCGGACTACTCATAAGTTGGTGGCGACAGCATCAACAATGGCTGGACCACAAATTATGAGACTGTATGGTCACTTACGACATATGAGGGGCAGTTATATGCCGGTCTGGGGTCATCTACCAACGATGCGGAAGTGTGGACATGGAATGGTAGCAGTTGGACAAAGGTTGGTGGCGATGGGTTCAATGATAGCTGGAACGGTACGTACGAAGAAGTCTATACCCTGCGAATCTACGATGGTAAGCTCTACGCCGGACTCGGGAACGGATCGGGTCATGCTGAGGTGTGGAGTTATGACGGAATCTCGTGGGTGCTAGTTGGTGGCGATGATGTGAACGGCAGCTGGCCAGACGGAACGTACGAGCGAATCCGGTCGATGGCAGTTTATAACGGAAAGCTGCATATTGGCCTTGGCGACAGTACCGGTGATGGCGAAGTCTGGCGTTGGGATAATTCGTCTTGGGAGAAGATTGGCGGAAACGGCCTGAACAGCGGATGGACAGGAACCATCGAGTATGTGACGACAATGATTGACTACCGTGGCAAGCTATATGTTGGAACAGGAAACACCCAAAATGTTGACGCTGTCGTCTGGTCGTATGGCGACAACGCGTATCTTAGTAGTGAACAGTCCGTTCAAGATGACCAATGGCACCATTTGGCTGCAACCTATGATGGTACTACCATGCGGCTCTACATTGATGGTGTGTTGGACTCTTCAGCTCCTGCTGCCCTTTCCATGGCTGTTTCGAGCCTCCCTCTGAAAATCGGCTCAACCTATGGTTCGGGTGGTCGCCGTGTGGCACGTTCCTCACCTTGCATCGGCTGTTCAGCTTTCTCAGGTGAATCAAAATACGACGCCGAGTGACGTCGTATTCTTTGATGCTACTGCTCAGCCGTTGCCTCTTCCGAGTGCGTCGGTAGAGCCGTGTGGCTGCCCGTTTTGCTGCAAACCTCCGCAATAATCGCTTAGAGTGCGAGCGTGTAGGTTAATGTACGAGTTTGGAAGTCTTTATCGATACCGTACGTAACGTACTGAAGCTTTAAGTTTTCAGCACCAGCGGGCACTTCAAACACTACATTTCCGGTTGTTTCTGCACCGGCTGCCAGTGTCCCCGATGAAAGCGCCGGGTCAACTGTTACAAACGAAGTGTCGTATCCTGCCCCATTCACCTGAACCTCATATGAGTACGGTGATACGTTGACCGTCTCGTCAGAAATGTTCTTTAGAGTCAGCTCTACCACAACAAGTTCATTGCCGTCATCGGCGCGCATAAACTCGTTGTCTGGAACGTAGTTGCGGGTGATTTCACCGGCTGTAACTTCAAGGTCGGCAAAGACGGCAGTTTCACCCTTGGCGAAATCCTTCTTAGCGTCCACCAGGCTTTGCTGCTCGTTTGAGTAGTTGTTTAGCTCGTTGGTAACTTCGTTGATGATGGCTCCGCCGCTGACGAGCGCGACCAATCCAATAATACTAAACACAAGCCCCGATAGCGCACCAAGCGCACCGGTGATGATTCCCGTGATAGACATTCCCTTGCCACCAGGCTTCTTTAGTCCGATAGCTCCAAGGATGACGGCTGCGATACCCAGGAAAAGCCCCAGGAAAAACCAGCCTGTCAGAAAGGCAAGAATACCAGTGACAAGCGACGCGATCGCGAGACCGTTAGTGCCCCCTGTTGCCGGTGCTGCGGCCGCATTCGACTTCGGCGGCTCATTCTTTGGGTGGGTTGATGATGGTGTGTTCTCCATGGCTACTCTCCTGATTAGTTAATTTCAGTATACACCACACACGGAGGATGATTGGACATTGACAAATAACTATTTTTGTGCTTAAATTTAATCAGTAAAAAAGCAAAAAACAAAAAAATGACAACCCCTTCAGCATCAGCAATAGACCGCCTTGCCCTAACCCAAGAGCAGTTTTTGCCGTCTGGCGAAACGAGCCCAGATAAGAACGGATTAGTACGCCCAACCTTTCGAATTGAAGGTGAGCAAGTCGCGTTTTACTCACAAGACGATGAGATGCTTATGCACGACGATTCTGAAAGAACCGAAACCCCAGTTGTCGCGTCCCCACTAGGTCTTACCGAAGCCGCTATTCACCTCTGTAACCTGCCGGAAGATAGCCGTGCATATAAACTGCACGAGAGTCTCGTGACCGAAGATTATAACGAAGACGTGCTGCGTTTTCTTGATGAAATCAATGCTGCTGTCTCATACGACGAGCAGGATGGCCGTCTAAAATCAGAAGTTGACGAAGGTGGTTTCGCGTTTGTTCTGGCTGCACTTGAAGGAGATGAGTCAGCTCAGGCGGTTATTGACGCTCGCCTTGCTAAGCTACGAGAAGCCTATGCTGCTGCTCAGAGTGAAGGCATTGAACCCGCAGATCCAGAGCGCCGCAAAGCAGCTGAGGAATTGCTGCAGAACCTCGCCCTTGTTCGTGCTTCAAACCACGCAGTTGTACGAGATGAACATGGCATCCTCAAACTATCTCCGACCGGTGACTATCGCCGTAAGAATACGGCAATTCCGGACCGCTATCCCCGAGCGACAATTCACTTTACGCTGAATGGTGAAGTGACGGAGCAGCCCCTAATCGGATCATGGGGTGAAGCAAAAACTTTAATTGTCGCAAACTTAGCCAAAACAGCCGCTGATAATAGGCTGCCAAGCACCCTAAATACAGTCGATACGTCCTTCGACCTTAACCCAGGCGAAAACCTGGAGCTAAAAGGCGCGGTATTGATTGTGGACGCAGACGACATTGAGGGTGTATACGAACATCAGGGCGACGACATACGCTATAAGCGCAGCGAACACTATACTGACGAGGAAAGGCTCAGTTTCGGGGAACTCGTCGGCAAAGCGCCCCATGTTGTTGAAGCTCTCAGCGATGCTGATATCGCAAAAAAGCTTCGCTCATTTGCCCTCGAGCAGGCATTGCTTCAAGTTGGTGTCACGACCGGGGCTATTGGCATCGAGGGTAGCTCCAGCGCTGACGGTAAATTCGATAGAGCTGTCCGAGAAGCAGGTAGGGCTCTTGGCCTGGACACAGACTTGCACGAACATCAGGCGAATGGCCGTGCTGAGCAGCGCATTAACCAAGAAAAAGAATATCTTCGTGGAGATATTGCTCGAAAGTATACCCACACCCTCCCTGCCAGTGTGAGCATTTCTGCCCAGCGCATGTATGTAGCAAATGGTTATTTGGCGCCCGGCTCTCACCTCCCTGAAGCTGAGCTGCAGGCAATTCGTGAAGAAGATGGCGATGGCCTCTAGGGGTCATTATCTGATACAATAACCACCGCTGGAGAGGTGCAGGAGTGGTTGAACTGGCTTGTCTCGAAAACAAGTGCGCCGTAAGGTACCGAGGGTTCGAATCCCTCTCTCTCCGCCACGTGCTTTATAATAAGACTATGCAAGATTCTATTTTTACGAAAATTATTAACGGTGAACTGCCGAGCCATAAGATTTATGAGGACGAGCGTACGCTTGCCTTTCTTAACATCTACCCTTCGGTGAAAGGTCACACTCTGGTTATTCCGAAAAAGCAGGTTGAACATGTCTGGGATCTTGAAGACGAAGACTACCAGGCTGTGATGATGACTGTCAAAAAAGTTGCCCTTCGTTTGCGCGACGTTCTAGGTGTAGAGCGTGTCGGAGAGAAAGTCATCGGTCTCGACGTTCCTCATGCACATATACACCTGGTGCCGTTTAACGCAGCCGAAGAATACTATGCGCCAGAAACTAAAGCCGAGCCCGACCACACTGCACTTGCTTCATTAGCCGAAGAACTGCGTTTTTCTTAAGTATGTCGATTCACATTCTTGCAATTGGGAAAAAGCATGAAGACTGGGCGGCGGCGGGCATAGAACGCTACCAGAAGCGCTTGAAGATGCCGTTTATGGTTGAATGGGTTCTTTTACCGCATTCGTCTTTGGATGATTCTGCAGCGCGTCAGGAAGAGTCACAGCGGCTACTTTCGCGTCTGGATGGGTACGATTATGTCGTATTGCTTGACGAGCGCGGCAGCACACTCGGTTCCCCTGAAGTATCTCAGCTGTTGAACATGCGCTTAGACCGTTCTGAGAAAATCGCCATTATTATTGGCGGGGCATATGGTGTTACTGAAGAGTTGCGACAGCGTGCTGATACCATTTGGTCACTGTCGCCTCTTGTATTCCCGCACCAGCTTGTGCGGTTGATTCTTGTCGAGCAAATCTACCGCTCCCAAGAGATAGAGCGTGGTGGCAAGTACCACCATCAGTAGATACTAAGCGCGAGCCTGTTTTGAGCGGGCAATAAGATCTGCTTGGAGTGTTTCAGCGACTTGAGGATCAAGACCAGGCAATCCTCCTTCTGATACGGTGGCAAACGATGATCCGCCAGCGGTTTGGATGTGCAGTGCCGATAACCCAAAGAGACGCATGAATAGTGGGCGGCGAATATCGACGTTCTGAATTTTTTCGTAAGGAATCATGGTGTTTCGTAGGTTTAAGATACCGTATTGTTTGCGGAAGCCTTCATCGGTAATGCCGTAACGGTAGTTTTTGTAATCTAGGAATGCTACCAGGTACGATAGGCCAAACCCAACAACGAGTGCTACAAATGCTATCAACAAGAATACGACACCAGCGCTAGCCGCTCCCCCAACCAGTGAGGCGACTGACGACACCGATAGGATGATTGCGATAAAGATAAGAGACAGGGCGCCACTGAGAGCTTTGTAGTGTATATAGCGGGGGTTAAGTTGTTGGTCCATGGCTGTGACTCCTTTAAATAAGCTGTATTTTTATCATGATAGCACAACAGTACGACACTCGCCTTATTGACAATCTGTAAAGCTTATGCTAGTATATTTATATACAACAGTATAAAACACACAAAAAAATGCTACAAACAGTTATTAACCCACTCCTTATCAGCTTCACCCTCTTCACTACGTTTGGAGTGCTCGTTCACGACACCCAGGTTGACCGTGCAGTGACACTGGCACTAGCTCTTCCGGCCGCTACGATAATTTCGTATGCCGCCGTTGATACGGCAACTAAATCTGGTGACTCTCACGTTCATGTTGAGCGGTTCTCTGGTGCGAAGCGGCTGGCCGATATTCGGTCCAGCGTTCCTCGTCTGCAGCCGCGCGATGATGATGTTCGCTTTTTCCAGACAAAGAAGCTATTTGGCTCTGATCCGACAAGCCTGTGGCCATCGGTGTAATAACTATTTTAGAATCTTGAGTTCATTAACAAGCCGCTCTACGAGCGCTTGTTTTTCTTGGAGCTGTTTGCGGGTTTCTTCAACAAGTGCCGCCGGTGCTTTGGAGATATAGTTTTCGTTTTTTAGGCGTCCCTCGAGTGCAGCAATGTCGCTGTGTGTTTCAGCCAACCGTTGCTCGAGGTTTGTTTGATGTTCATAGAGTGTCTCTGTAGAGACGTCGAGCCAGGCATCACGTCCTGAGGTGGCGAGGCGTAGACCGCGAGCTTGATCTGTCGTGGAGATATCTTTGAGCTTGGCAAGCCGCTTGATAAGCTCCTTGTTGTCTTCAATCAGGCTGTCGGTTTGATATAGCAGCGTATACTTCTCGTTCCCCGGCAGTGCTGTTGTGACAAAGCGCGTTTCGGTAACGAGCGCCTGGACTCGTGAGAACTCGGCTGCGGCAATGTCGTCGTAAGGAATCATCTCTGGCCAGCTTTCACTAATCAGCAGCGAGTCGTTCCATGGGAGTGTTTGCCAGATTGTTTCTGTCACAAATGGCGCAAAAGGGTGAGCTAGTTTTAGACTGGTAGAAAGCACCCAGGCGAGGAGGTCTGGATTATCTTGGTCTTTGGAGGCTTCAATATACCAGTCGGCAACACCATCCCAAATGGCATGGTACATACTCTCACTTGCTTCGGCGAAACGGTAGGTGTTAAGGCCATGCTCAATAGCTTCTTTGGCTTTGGTGAGCTCACTGATAATCCAGTGGTCGGCCAAGCTTTTTGGTGTTGGGGTGCTTGGTTTGTAGTTGTCCCCTAGCTTGTGTTCGGCGAAACGAGCAATGTTCCATAGTTTGTTGCAGAAGTTGCGCCCAGCAACGATACGGTCAGTACTAAATGCTTGATTTTGGCCTGGGCTACGGCTAGCGATAAGGCCGAGACGAAGCGCATCCGAGCCGTATTCGGCGATAGAATCCATTGGGTTGATGACATTGCCTTTGCTCTTGCTCATCTTCTGGCTGTGCTCGTCGAGCACCATTCCATGGAGGTAGACGTCTTTAAAAGGAACTTTCCCGGTAGTATAGAGGCCGAGCATAATCATGCGGGCGATCCAGCGATCGAGCAAGTCTGTTCCTGTTTCCATTAAACTTGTTGGGTAAAAACGGGCTAGGTCTCCCCCGTCGAGGACATCAGTGGTGATGAATGGCCACTGGCCACTGCTGAACCAGGTGTCGAAGGTGTCCTCTTCGCGACGGTACTGCTTGCCGTCTACCTCAATGGTCCGTTCGTCAACACGGGTATCGAATATCCAGTCGTCGGGATCGGCTAGGTTCTGGAAAGCTGGAATCGGAATTCCCCAGGGGATTTGCCGAGAAAGGTTCCAGTCGTGCACCTTCTCGAGATACTGCTTTAGAATTTGCTTGCGGCTGGCTGGGTAAAAGGATATTTCATTGTTTTCAAGAGCTTCGAGTGCCCTCTTGGCAAGAGGCTCGATTTTTAGGAACCACTGCTCTTTTATGAGGGGTTGGATTGGTAGGCCACTTTTATAGTCATATCCGACGGTATGCTCGTGAGGCTGCTCTTTTCGAATCAGCTCTTCGGCCTGTAGTGCTGCCAATACCTTCTTGCGTGCCTTATCGACATCTAGTCCGAGGTATTGAGCGGGGGTGTTTATCATTGTTCCGTCAAAGTCGATAACTTGGATTCTCTCGAGGTCATGGCGCTTCCCTACTTCAAAATCATTTGGATCGTGAGCGGGGGTGATCTTTACTGCGCCGGTGCCAAACTCAGGGTCGACGTATTCGTCGCCAATAATAGGGATTTCTCGTCCTGACAGAGGTAGTTGGACGTGAAGGCCGATGAGGTCTTTGTAGCGAGGGTCGGCAGGATTGACTGCTACTGCCGTATCCCCAAAGAGAGTTTCTGGACGGGTGGTCGCGATAGTTATCTCGCCAATTTTATCGATCAATGGGTAGGCAATGTGCCAGAGTGTCCCCTTCTCTTGCTTGTGGTCAACTTCAATATCGGCGTAACTTGTTTGGTACTCAGTACTGTAGTTAACGATGCGTTCACCTCTGTAAATGAGCCCATCATCCCATAGCTTTTTGAACGTCGTGTGAACAGTATTTACTACCTTCTCGTCGAGTGTAAACACGAGGTGTTCCCATGAAGCACTGGTTCCGAGAGCTCGTAGCTGTAGCTCCATATTGCCTCGCTGTTCTTCGACGAAGTTCCAAACCTGGCTGTACAGTTGTTCACGTGAAAAGTCGAAACGACTCTGACCTTTTTTCTGCAACTCTTTTTCGTAGACAACCCATGTTTCAAATCCGGCGTGATCTGCACCCGGGATGAATATAGCATCACACCCCGCCATTCGTTTGTAGCGAACGAGGATGTCTTTGAGGTTCATATCCAGGGCGTGACCGATGTGAAGATTGCCGTTAGCATTCGGCGGCGGCATGACAGTGCTAAAGGGTTCACCTTGTCCCTTCGGACGAAAGGCGCCGCTCTTCTCCCAGAGTGCGTAGATGTTTGGCTCGTATTGGTTTGGTTCGTAGGCCTTGGCTAGGTTCACAACATCTCCTGATAGATGCGATTTTCACGTGAATAATCGCTGTAGTAACTGTAATCCAGTATACCATAGAGGTCATCGGACACTGTATAATGGAACCATGATTGAAATACAGCGCTGTACCGACAAAGAAAAATGGGACGAGTACGTTTTAGATATGGGTGGTCACCCATTGCAGCTATGGGGCTGGGGCCAAGTAAAGGCCGCACACGGCTGGAAGGCTGAAAGATTTTTTAGCTATAAAGACGATGAGTTGGTGGGAGCTGCACAGGTTTTGGTTCGCCGACTCCCCGCGCCTTTTTCCTCCTTTTCGTATATACCAAGAGGTCCAATTGGTGACTCGCAGTACATAGATGACATGTTACACGCGATTGCTGAGATTTGTAAAAAAGAGCATCGATCGGTAGCTTTGTCGATTGAGCCAAATTCACGTGAATTCAAGGCCCCTAAGGGGTGGAAACGATCAAAGAACTCGGTATTACCTGCTGAGACGATCTTGTTAGATCTTGATCTGTCAGAAAGTGATTTGTTATCGGCAATGGCAAAAAAGACTCGTCAGTACATCCGGAAATCGGCTGCTGAAGGGATTGAGATTCGACGAGTTCGTACGAAAGAGGCGCTTGAGGAATGTTTGAATATGTACCAGCAGACCGCCGCACGAGCCGGGTTCAATACTCATAGCCGCCAGTATTATATCGACGTGATGCAGAAATTAGGCGACCACTCCCCTATCTTTGCCGCCTATTTGGACGATACGCCGATAGCTTTCTTGTGGATGGCAGTGAGCGCTGAGACGGCATTTGAACTGTATGGCGGCATGAATGAAGACGGTCAGCGGCTGCGTGCTAATTACGCGCTGAAATGGCACGTTATCCGTAAGGCAAAGGAATGGGGCCTATCTGAGTATGACTTTGGCGGCTTGGTGGTTGGCGGCGTTTCCAACTTTAAACAGGGGTGGACAGACGAGGAGACGGTTCATGCTGGAACGTTCGACCGCCCACTCTCCCCTCTTTATAGCCTATGGACTTCTGTGTTGCCTGGTGCGAAGAAGTTACTTCAAACACTGCGTCGACGCAAGTAGGCTTTTCTGAGAATTAGCTTAAGATTTTATTGGACGCCAGGCTGTCTTTGACATTGATAGGCTAGGGATAACAAGGATATCTTCTACAGGGGTGGAGGGGAGCTGTTGAGCCTGGTAGTACCCCAGCGCAGCTATCATTGCGGCGTTATCTGTACAGAGGGCCATTGGTGCGTATTCTACTGGGATGGGAAGCCGCTTACTAAGAAGTGTGCGAAGTTCGGCATTCGCAGCAACTCCACCAGCAATCACGACGGAAGCGGGGGAGTGGTCTCGAAATGCCTGCTCAGTTTTATCAATCAGGGTCTCGATTGCTGTTCGCTGGAAACTTGCGGCAAAATTTGCCCGCTGGACGTCGTTTAAGAGCCCTGCAAGCTCGCTAGATGGAAAAGTTGTGTCGACACACACTTCACGCTGAACTGCTCGCAGAACGGCCGTCTTAAGCCCAGAAAAACTAAAGTCATAGGCGCCTTTCATTTTGGCTTTTGGTAGTGAGTATTCTGTCGGTGAGCCTTTTAGTGCTGCCTGGGCAATTGATGGTCCGCCGGGGTAGGGGAGACCAATAATTTTAGCGACTTTATCAAACGCTTCTCCGACGGCATCATCTTGAGTTTGACCTAAGAGTTGATAGTCACCGTGGTCATGAAAGAGGACAAGTTGAGAGTGCCCACCACTGACGATCAGCGCCAGGAGTGGGAAGCGGGGCTGGCTTTTCGGAAGGGTGAGAGTAAGGTGTTCTGCTTGTTCGTCAATAAAGTTGGCGTAAACGTGTGCTTCAACGTGGTGAATAGGGTAGAGGGGTTTGTTCTTTGTGAGTGCTAATGTGCGCGCTGCCAGTGTTCCGACTAGTAGTGAGCCGATCAATCCAGGTGCGTAAGTAACAGCAATAGCATCAATATCATCCCAGGTGACAGCAGCATCTGATAGTGCTTTTTGAATGACGGGGTTAATCACTTCAATGTGGCTGCGAGCGGCAACTTCTGGCACAACGCCACCGTAGACGGCGTGAATATCGATTTGTGAATGGACGACATTAGAAAGCAGCCGGTGGCCATCTTCAACAATGGCGGCGGCAGTCTCGTCACAACTACTTTCGATTCCCAGTATTTTCATCTGTTACATTGTATCATTCTTAACCAAAACCTGGTTAGCATTGAGCCCGTAGATACATCAATTTAAAATAAGATAGGCACGAAAGGGCAGGAGGAGAAATGAAACGACGCTATCAAGCGGCTGTGTTTGCTATTGTTTTGTGCGCGCTTACCGGGACGTCGCCGGCCGCCGCAATTGACTGGGTTGTTGACGGCGTCGGGCCTCAGGTGATTTCTGTCGGCGAGGATGGAATTCGACGGACTGATAATTGCCAAACCTATCATCAGAAGATTCGCATTGAGTCAGTTGGTGTATACACCTCGTGTATGTACGGTGCGCAGCATGATTCGGCCACCTACCGAAGTGGCGGAACATTGCATTTGACGATTCGCGAGCCATTTACGGAGAAGTATTTGGTGGTGCGTGGTGTCTGTGAAGGTTCGGCCAGTTGTGAATATCATCGATCTACCGATGTGTTAGTAGAGACTCGGTATACGGGCGGATTTATGATAGCGGTCCAGGTGTATCAGCGGGTATCTGAACGCCTGAAGTGGCAGCCCTCCACTTCGACGCCATATGGAGAGTTTCGTTTTGACGCTGCAGCGCCGGACTACGTTCTCTCGGATGTGCTCGGCAACCCAGTGGGGAGCGGATCAACTGCTGTGTCACGTAATGGCAAGTGGCTGGTTGCCGAACTCCGCAACAAGGGGCTGGCGCTCGTTGACTTAGAGAGCTTGGTGGCCCGGCGCATTACACCAGCCGGGTATCAGTATGGGAGCGGCATGGATCCGGTATTCAGCTTGGCGGTGTCGAATGACGGTAAAACAGTCGTAGAAACTGGTGTTAATGCCGGTCTCAGTATTATTTCAGTTACTCAATCTTGCGGCACTGACATTGTCTACAAAATGCCCAACAGCTTTCCGTTAGGAACTGAGCGCTGTAAGACAATCGGCGCTACCACAGCTGGCGTATCGGAAATAAAGTATCGCCACCACCCGTTTTTCAGCCAAGACGACACAGTACTGACGGTTCGGGCTCTGACGTTAGACAATCGCGATGTGCGGTACGTCTTTCGTCCAGGCACGGCCAACCTGGACGCTGCGGTAAAGTATTTGGCAATAGGCGATTCCTTTACGAGTGGTGAAGGTGATGAGGGCGGAGCATACCTTCCGGCAACTGACGTTGGTTTAGAGAAGTGTCATGTCAGTTCTCGCGCCTATCCTTTTGTTGTTGCTCTTCAGGTTAGCTTGCCCAAAGAGCAGGTGCGTAGCGTAGCTTGCTCGGGCGCACGCCTTACGGATATTCTGCCTGATGTTGAGTATATGGGGCAGGGGAATCGTCTACAGAGAATCGCAACTACCGATCATCCTATAGAAGTGCTACGGCAGCAGGCGCTGGATGAGTTTATTCCGGGAAGAATTCCGCAATTAAATTTCGTTGAACGCTATCAGCCAGAAATCATCACTGTTGGGGTAGGAGGAAACGACGCCGGTATCATCGACAAGCTGAAGGTGTGCGCAATGCCCGGCACGTGCCGATGGGCGCAGCCAGAGTTCTTGTACGTTACGGCCCTCGAAATTGGACAGATGTTTGCGCCACTTCAGCAGCTGTACCAAACGATTCGACAACTTACGCCACACTCTCGGGTATATGTCATGGGGTATCCCGGTTCTATACAGCCAGCGGGTGTCTGTGATGCTCTGACCAGCTTTTTATTTAGCGCGCCCGAACGAGAGTTCATGGACCGGTCGATCCGCTATCTTAATCAGGTGATGCGGCAGGCTGCGGAGAGTTCGGGGGCAGTATTTATAGATCCAGCTGACGCCTTTAAGAGCCATCGTTTGTGCGAGCAGTCAGACACTCCTGCGATACATGGGTTTGTGGCTGGCCGAGATACGGGCCTCTTTCAGGACATACCGCTCCTGCACTTCATTAGCAGCGCCTCCTTTCACCCCACACCGTTTGGCCACCAGCGACTGGCGCAGTCTTTGCATGAGCAATCTAATGGGCTGACTGCGACGTGTGCTTTGCCGGAGTGCGGGGTGTGGCAGGCAGTGGCACCGCTGCCGGAGCCTTACTGGCGTGTAGACAGTGCGCCCCAATCAGTTGTCCGTTCGGCTGATTTTGCCATAGTCAGCCCCTCCGGACAGCAGCTTGACATTGCTATTCCAGCCGGCATGTTCGCTCCGGGGACAATGGTAGCACTGGAACTGCACTCCAATCCGACCCACCTCGGAGATATTGCGGTGAGCCAGAGCGGAGGTGGGGCAAAGACCGTGAAGCTTCCAGATAGCGTGCTCGGCGGCTTTCATACCGTATTTGCCAGCGGCATTTCACCGGGGGGTCTTCCGGTAGTGGCCTATCAGGTGGTTGAGGTGGCTGACGAACAGAGCACGCCACCGACGAGCTCATTGCCTACTCAGGTGAACAGAGCGGCGTCTGGGGGCGAGACTCAAGAGGTTTCAAGCGCTGTTCTTGGAGCACACAAGAGTGTTGATATGCAGGCGGTGCAGCCGAGTTCTTCGGATCTCCCGGGCGTTGCTAAGAGGGAGAATGCTATCTGGTTGCTACTACTTTTGCTTCCAGTCGGTATAATGACAGTATGCCTACTTTTCGTACTATTGTTAAAAAGATGATTCCAACCAAACTATTTCGTATTATTGAACCGTTTGGTCATCTGCTGGAATCGATATTGATGAATATTATCTATGGGTTTCCTGGTCGCCGGGTTCGCGTTATTGGTGTTACGGGAACAAACGGGAAGACGACGACATCATTTATGATTCATCGAATGCTTCACGAGGCTGGCATTAAGGTTGCACTTCTTACAACAGTCGCTAACGGCATAGGTGACGACCTTAAGATACAAAAGATACACATGACAACCACTAAAGCCAGTGTTCTGCAGCGGCGTCTTCGTGAATTTGCTCGCGCAGGTGTCGAGTGGGTGGTTGTTGAAACGTCTAGCCACTCACTTGCGCAGTATCGCGTGTGGGGGATTCCATATGAGATAGGTGTCATGACGAACATTACTGAGGATCACCTGGACTACCACCTAACCTTCGATCGGTACGTTGAAGCAAAGCGTCGTCTATTTCGTATTGTGAATCGCCATGGTCTACGTTTTGGGGTGTCTAACGCTGACGACAAGAGTGGGAGGCGGTTTGCAGACTCTGTTGAAAATAGCACAACGTATGGAATAAAGAAGGGTGAGCTGCGGGCACAGGACATTCGGTTATCGAGTGACCATTCGACATACACCGCTAAAATTGGGAGCGATAGCTATCACATGACCGTCAACATTCCAGGCGAGTTCAATGTCTACAATAGCCTCGCAGCTGCTGCAGTAGGGCGTAAGCTTGGCCTTGACGCAGATGAAATATCAAAGGGGATTGCGGCGCTTGATGCAGTCGAGGGGCGTATGAATGTTATTGACGAGGGTCAGCCGTTCAAGGTTATTATCGACTTCGCGAGCACCCCAGATGCGTTCGAAAACTTTTTCTCATCAGTTCGCCCACTGACGAAAGGCAAGCTGATTGCGGTGTTTGGTTCGGCTGGACAAAGAGACAAGAAAAAACGGCCAGTGCAGGGGGGAATAGCTGCCAAGAATGCTGATATCGTGATTTTAACCGAAGAGGATGACCGTGACGTTGACGGCACGTCGATACTTAATGAGATAGCCGCGGGCGCAACCAAGGCTGGAAAGAAAGTCGGCAAGAACCTTCACCTGATTTTAAATCGTGAAGAGGCCATTGGCTTTGCGATGACACAGGCGACCAGTCCCGATGACGTGGTTGTGTTACTTGGAAAAGGTCACGAAAGAACAATTGAGCGCGCTAACGGCGAGAACCCATGGAATGAAGCAGAAGTAGCTCGAGCTGCACTACAGGCTCTTCGCGCCCAAAAGACAAAGTAGTTATGCAAGAGTGAGGGTGGTGCAGCGGATGTAGCCCCCGCCCTTAGCAAGTTCTGAAATTTCGGGGGTAATGACGCGCATCCCGCGTGACTCTAGCTCATTTTTTAAACGAGGGGCGTGAGCGCTCATGACGACAGATGTACCGGTCGAGACGAGGTTACAGGCAAAGGAGCCTTGCGCCTCTTCGATACTAACTTTAATTTTATCTACGTCGTTGAGCTCGGCTAAGAGGGCGCGGCTATCGGGCATAAATGCCTCGGGGCAGTAGGCAATAAGGCCTTTCTCTGTGCCCGTCGGCTGCTTGATGACCGAGAGGGCAAGGTCAATATCGTAGAAGAAGCTGTCTGGCCAGCCGGATACGGCATTTACTTTCGGTTTACCAGTATCGTCTAGGGCTGGGATCGTTTGAAGCTGTATGCGCTGGTAGCCGAGCTGTTCGGCAGCGAACGCCTGGGCGGCTTCATCGCTCCGATACCCCATGCCGCAAAAGAGATATGGTCCGCACGGCAAAGCATCTCCTTGGCCACTAAAGCGCAGACCTTCTGGAACCATCACCACTTCCTTGCCGAGGCCTTGCAAGACGTCTCGAGCATGGGCCTCTTCGGCCTTCCGAACATCCGGAAGGCGAGCAAGTACTGCCTTATCTCCGCGAACGAGGGCCCAGTTCGCTGTGTAGACACCGTCTTGGCTATCAGATGGTGATGTTGTGTCCACAACGTTTATGTCGGCCGACATCAGAGCGGCTTTAATGGTGCTGTGTTCTGCAATGGCTTGAGCACTATTGACAGGAGAGTCGCCATAGTAAGGGTTGATTGGTTTATTGACACTAAAATTGAGGGCGTCAGACATCAGGACGGTGTGGTTCATACGGTTTCCTTATGGGTTAGTAGTAGTAGTCTTTCGTCCGCTTATAGTAAACATGACGGAAGAGCCTTTCGCCGATTTTTGTCCAGGCTTTGTATTGGACGGGTCGCACGACAAGGTCGTAGCAGCCAATATAGTCAACGACGCGTCGGCTGAAGGACTGTTTGAAGCGGCCGATGCCATAGTGGGGGTGTTCAGCATTGTTGATTTCGTCACTTGGTGGCGATCCACAGAAGTCGTGTAACGTTGCTCCGCGTTTTTTTGCCCATTGAATGACATGCCATTGCAAGAGATGGCTTGCTCCATATGTACTCCGCTCACGAACAGATGCGCCATCCTTGTACGTGCTTTTCTTGCCAAGCGTCATTGCATACGCACCAGCGACAGGCTTCTTTTCATAATAGGCGAAGAAGAGTTGCCCGTAGCCGGCTTTTTCAAAGCGCTGCCAGTAGGTTCTGTAGTACTCAAAAGATCTAATGCCGAATTGTCCTTCTGCGGTTTCTGAAAGTAGCGCGTACATTGTTCGGCAATTTGTGGTGGTCGCTTTGACCTGTTTCACGGTGACACCATCTCGTTCGGCACGACGAATTGCGTGGCGCCCTTTTTGGGGAAGGCTGGCCAGGAGCGCGTCGGTTGCGGGGCTAATATCAAGCAGGATTGTCGAAGGGTTTGGAATGATTGGCTTTGCTTGTATGAGGCCATGCCGCGAAAGAGTGGGTTGGTGACTACGATCCAATTCTGATTCAGTGCGAACGGCAAAGACACCATGTTTTTTGGCGTATGGTTTTAGGTTGGTCAGAATGTCGAGCAGCTGTTTAGGCGTTGTCACATTAGGGCCTTTTGGCAGATACCACAGTTTTCCGAGGGGCGGCGTGTTCTTCTGGAGTATTGTTACGGGCTGTTCGTTTACAAATAGAAATAGGTGACGATAGCCACCCATTTGCTTTTGCTCGGCATACACCTTGGTTGAGAAAATATTGCCACCATCTGGTTGAGAGACCAGAAGCTCATCCCACTGGGCGAGCTCTTCGGAGGTAGCAGGGCGAACAGACATGTGCTTATTGTAGCGCATCATTGTGTGTGCCGGGAGCTATTGTTGAGCTGGTTTCTTGTCGCGAGAAAGGTAATCGATTTCTTTAATGATTTCTAGCAACGCCTCAGCGCGGCGTTTTTCGTCAGCAATTGCGGCAGCAGCAGTGTGGGCTGGCGCAATTAACTCAGCGTCATCAGTACTACGGATCAACATTAAGTAGGTATCGAACTTTTCTTCAGCTGGTAACTCCACCTTGTCCATGAGGGGGCGCAGCTCTTGGAGGGCGTCTTTCTTGATGGCGTCTAGAGTACCTGAAGCCGCATCTTGGGCGGGCGCTGGCGGCGTAGCAGGAGCGGCTTCTTCGCTAGGAGGAGTGCTGGTACCTGGCATAGGTAGTGAAGAAGTGGCTGGCTGTGCGTCAGTGGGCGTAGGCGCTGTTGCCGTCTCGGTTTCTTCAAATTTCATTTCTGGTGAAGAGTTTGAAGTAGTGTGGTCATCGTTGCTTGGCTGCGGTGCTGCAGCGGGCTGCTCGACACCAGGCATGACGCCAGCAAGAGCCTTGGCGAGTTCCTGGTCGTCACTAATTGGTTGTTGCGCTGATTGTTGCGGAGTAATATCCATGCCCACCTCTAATTATGCTTATGCTATCTTTACAAATACTGTATCATAGAGGCAAAGGGAAGGGCAAGCAGTGTGACGAGTGTATTAGATAATGTGAACATCTTGAAACAAAAGGATCCGGAAGGCGCACTCGACGTTGCTGCTCATCAATATCAACAAGCTGAATTTGACGCTGTTGTCTGGCACAAAGAACACGACAATCGCGAGCTGAAGAACATTGTTGTTACTGGTATGGGGGGCTCGGCCCTGTCTGCGCTCTTGGCAAAGGTGTGGCTGAAAGAAAATCTGAATATACCATTTGAAGTCATTCGTGGGTATGACCTTCCGGCATATGTGAATCGCAATACACTGGTAATAGCTAGTAGCTATTCTGGTAACACCGAAGAGACTATTTCGGCACTCGAGCAGGCCGAGAAGGTGGGCGCACAGTTGGGTGTGATTGCCTCTGGGGGAAAGTTAATTGATATCGCCTGTGAGTTCCAAATTGCCCATGTAAGTCTACCGGGCGGAATTCAGCCACGTATGACGGTGCTGTATGGTCTTCGCGCGTTGGTGGCACTGTTAGAGAATTTCGGGATTATTCACAAGAAGTTGCAGGAGATTGAAGAGCTGACTGGTTGGCTCGGTCGCGAAAGTACACGATGGGCGGCAGATGTGGGCACTGAAGATAATTATGCCAAACAACTTGCCGAGCACGCCGTTGGGAAGACGCCAGTTATTTATGGGGGCGCCCTGACGGCGCCACTGGCATATAAATGGAAGATTAGCTGGAATGAGAACGCTAAGAATGTTGCGTTTTGGAACGAGTATCCAGAGTTTAACCATAATGAATTCTTGGGCTGGACATCTCATCCAGTTGAAAAGCCGTTTGCTATATTTGATTTACGAAGTTCACTCGAGCACCCACACATCAAGAAACGTTTTGATATTTCCGATAAGCTATTGAGCGGCAAGCGACCAAAAGCGCAATCTGTCGAGCTGCACGGTAAGACACTCATTGCGCAGCTGCTGTGGGGGAGTATCCTGGCTGATTTTGTCAGTATCTATGTCGCAATCTTGAACGGAGTTGACCCAACTCCAGTTGCACTTATTGAAAAGCTAAAGAAAGAACTCGCTTAGTCGTATTGCCGTAGGGCGCTGATCGGGTCTTTTCGTGCGGCGCGTACTGCAGGGTAGAGTCCGAACAGCACGCCAACTACTAGTGACACGACAATGGCTACGGCGGCAATTTCCCAACTAAAGATGGGTTCAAAAGTTAAGAAGGTGCTGATACCAAACGCCAGTAGGTAGCCAATAATGTACCCAGCGACTCCGCCCCCTACGCTCAGGAAGAGTGATTCAATCAGGAATTGAGACACGATGTCGCTGTTGCTTGCGCCGACGGCTTTGCGTATGCCGATTTCGCGCGTTCGTTCGGCCACACTCACCAGCATGATGTTCATGACACCAATGCCTCCCACAATCAGTGAGATGGCCGCTATGGCAGCAGTTACTCCGGCAATCGCAGCGAACAACTCGCTGGTTGGCTGAGCGATATCAGCACCAGACAGTACAGAGAAGTCAGGTTCACCGTAGTGGTTCCGAAGCAGTGCTTGGTTTATGTCAGTAATGACTTCGTCAAGAACGGCAACTGATTCAGTCCGAACGTTGATCTGTTGGATCTGTGAGACCCCTTGATTCATTATTCGGCCGCTATCACGGGACACAATAACCGCATTATCGAAATCGACTCCATTGTAGTTGATGGGGGTGTTCGTGCGCTCCAAGACGCCGATTATTGTGTGGGCTTCGCCGCGCAGGGTAATAGTTTTTCCAATTGCGGCTTCAGTGCCAAATACATTGACCGCTAGCTGAGGGCCAATGACTGCCGTGGTTATCTTTAACTCTGGATCCAGAAACTGGCCGTCGCGGAGTTCGAGCTGGTTTGCCTGCTCTAGTTCGGGCGTGGTTGCGATAATCGGTGTGTTTTTAGGTGCATCATCCTCTCCCTTGACAGCACCTGTGATGATCATGAGTGGGGCAACGACCTGGACTCCGTCAATTCTTTTTATGGATTGGATGTCGCTATCGATGAGCGAACTCGTAGCAAATTGTTGCGAGGGGAGTTGTGCTAGTTGATCAAGGCCAGCTAGCTCTACTTGCCCGGGTCGCACAACGGCGACGTTGCCGCCAAGTTCGTCGATTTGGGTGCGAACGATTTGGCTCGCCCCGCCACTGAGTGCCAGTATCGTTGTGATACTCGCAACACCAATCGTAATTCCTACCATCGTGAGGAAGCTACGGCCCTTATTGCTACGCAAAGAATCACGAGCATTCTGAATGTGGTTAAAGATTAAGAGGCGCACGATCTACCTCTTTCCCTTTTTACGTCGCACTTTAATTTTCCTCTTCCCGAGCGGGCGTTTCTTTTGCTTTTGATGAGGTGGTTCGTCAATGTGGGTGTCTGTCTCAATGGTGCCGTCGGTCATTTTAATAACGCGACTTGCATAGGTAGTGAGTCGGGGGTTGTGGGTCACCATAATAATAGTATTGCCGCGTTTGTGGAGGTCAGAAAGCTCTTCCATGATGATATGGCTAGACCGCGAGTCGAGATTTCCTGTCGGCTCGTCGGCCAAGATAATGGACGGGTTGTTGACGAGCGCTCGTGCAATCGCGACGCGCTGCGTTTGGCCACCAGACAACTGGTGAGGCATATAAAACTCGCGTTGACTAAGGTGAAACGTATCAAGAATATCACTTGCCTGTTGTATGCGCTGGAGCTTGCTGGTGCCTTTGTAGGTGAGGGGGAGAGCGACGTTTTCGAGAACATTGAGGCGTGACACTAAGTTGAAGCTTTGAAAAATAAAACCTATTTGTTGGCTTCTGATGCGAGCTTGTCGCCGCGTGCCAAGCGTTGCCACATCTTTGCCGTCTAGCTCGTATTCACCTTCAATGTCAGTGTCGAGCAGGCCAAGGATGTTGAGGAGTGTTGTCTTGCCGCAGCCGCTTGGGCCCATGATAGCGATGAATTCGCCTTGTTGGATGGTAAGGTCGATGCCATCGATGGCATAGTGTTCGGCATCACCAAGCCCAAACCGCTTTTTCAGCTCCTTCAAGACGATGACGGGGGTGCTGTTGGTGTCTGCCATTTCCTCTATTATGTTGCTATGCTAGCGCGGAAGCAACCGCATTTGTGGCGTGGAAATCACAACTGTTATAATTGAGCGAATGGAGAGGTGGCCGAGTGGTTGAAGGCGCACGCTTGGAAAGCGTGTATGGCGGCAACGTCATCGCAGGTTCGAATCCTGTTCTCTCCGCCAAGACTTTATTCTTGTATCAAAACCGCACGCGTCTGCGCGCCATCAACGCCAAGATATGCAACTGGAAACGCTGATAATATATAGGTGCCAGGTTCTGCGTTCTTTAGCGTGATTCCCTCAAGTATCGGAATTTGTTTTGACAGTAACTCTGTGTGAGCACCATTATCCGGTGCACCTTTTTGTTTGATGCCAAACCAGTCAATGCCTACTAGGGCGACCTTTTTGCTCGCGAGGAAGGCGGCGGCTTCAGACGAAAGGGCAGTCCAGCTATCGTGAAATATGTCATGCCCTCGGGTTGAGTTATCGGTTTTGAATAGGATTCGCTCACCTGCCTGAATATCCTGGTCGAGGAGGTGCTTTTTGGTGATGAGCGGTGTGTTCTCGATCGCAATCACGCGAGCCAGGCCGTAAAAGGTTTCGAGAGGGAATACTTCAGTTGACCCCTCTAGTCCAGCGTGAGCCGGTGCATCTACATGTGTACCGGCATGACTGTCGAAAGTCATTGCTGTCAGCTGACTGCCACTCGGCTTGACTATCTTATTAAATTCAGTAGGTTGATTGCCGGGGTAAATTGGCATGTTGGGGTGGATAGGGAGTGAGATATCGATAATATTCATACACTTAGTATAGCTTAGTGATCTGAAGCACTATAAATACGCTACATATAGCGTTGTAAATATGAAACAGACACTATTTTTCATATAACAGGGGTGACATTAGCAGAATGAGGCGTGTGGTGAAAAAGACCTGCCTAAAACGCGCAAAAAAGCTTGAAAAACCATATATAGGGGCATATAGTCTTACGTAAGCACTACATATGTAGTTCTGACATCAAAATACACATTTAGCAAGGGGAATAAACGGCCGCTACACCGGTATTCTTTTTGCACCCCGCGAACCGGGGCATCTGGGAGGTGGTGTGTATAGGGTAACATCAACAAAAGTAGCATAGGGGAATAGGTAATGAGCGCAATCACAGTGGTAAAACGCGATGGCACCCGCGAACCATTTGACGCAAACAAGATCAACCTAGCGTTGGTCGAGGCAAGTGAGGGATTGCCCGATCAGATTAGTAAGGTTGTTCAGGTTGCATCAGAACTACAGTTAACATTATTTGATGGCATTTCGTCCGAGCAGCTCGATGAGGCAGTCATACATACGGCGCTCCAGAACGTTAAAGACGACCCTGATTTCGACGTTATTGCATCACGGCTTTTATTGAAGAACATATATAAGAATATCTTGGGTGAATTTAAGAACCCGGAAGAGCTGAAGAAGCTTCACGAACAGAAATTTCCAGAGTACCTGAAGTACGGCATCGAAAATGGCTTGCTCGACAAGCGCATGAGTAGCAAGACTTTCGATGTGAAGAAGCTTGCTAAGGCACTTGAGCCAGAAAAAGATAAGCTTAGTAAATATCTGGGTGTCGTGACCAATAAAAGCCGATATGCCCTGCGGAAGCAAAGCGGTGAACCAATCGAAGTGCCTCAGTTTACGCATATGCGTATTGCTATGGGGCTGAGCTTTAACGCTGAAGACCCAACTGCCTGCGCACTCGACTTTTATGAGCACATGAGTAACCTTGATTATGTTCCTGGCGGCTCAACGCGAGTGAACGCTGGCGGCTCGTTCCCACAGCTCTCAAACTGTTTCTTAATTGAAGTCCAAGATGACATGGAGTCGATTGCGAAGGGCGTTCGTGACGTTATGTGGATCGCCAAAGGTACCGGGGGAATCGGAATTAGCTTAAACAAGCTCCGAGCAGCGGGGTCTCCGGTAAAGACGACCAACACTGAATCAACCGGCCCAATTCCATTTATGAAAATGATCGACACGGCTCTATTTGCAGTATCTCGCAAAGGTAAGAAAGCCGGTGCAGCTGCGCTGTACATGGAGAACTGGCATATGAACTTTCCGCAGTTTCTCGATCTCAAGCAGAACTCGGGTGATCCGTACTTGCGTACTCGTTTGGCAAACACGGCCGTCTTCATTAGCGACGAGTTTATGAAACGTGTCGAGAAAGACCAAGACTGGTACCTGTTTGACCCAGCCGAAGTCGAAGACCTGCCCGAGCTGTATGGGGCTGACTTCTCGAAGGCCTATAAGGAATACATCAAAAAGGCTGAAGCAGGACAGATGCGTGACTTCAAGAAGATTAAGGCTCGTGAGCAATTCCGCCAGATCTTAATTACGTTGCAGGCGACGAGCCACCCTTGGCTCACCTGGAAGGACACTATTAATGTTCGAGCGCTGAACAACAACACTTCAACGATTCACCTTTCAAACTTGTGTACCGAAATCACGTTGCCACAAGACAAGGACAACACCGCTGTCTGTAACCTTGTGAGCATTAACCTCTCGGCCCACTTAAAAGAAGACAAGACGTGGGATTGGGATCGCTTGGCAGAAAGTTCACGCAGCGCGATTCGTCAGCTGGATAACTTGGTTGATATTACCAACACTCCAATTCCTGAAGCGATGAACTCGAATAAGCAGAATCGTGCACTGGGTCTCGGATTCATGGGCTTTACCGATGTCATCGAGAAACTGGGCTACAGCTATGAATCTGAAGAGGCATACGATCTTGTCGATCAGCTGGCTGAATACATTAGTTATTACGCCATCGACGAATCTGCCAACCTGGCTAAGAAGTACGGCGCATACCCAACATTCAAGGGGAGTGGCTGGAGCAAGGGTATTCTTCCTATCGATACTGTTGATGAGCTCGCTACCGACCGTAAGGTGAAGGTTGAAGTGAACCGCAAGCAGCGCCTTGACTGGGATGCGCTTCGTCCAAAGGTGAAAAAGGGCATGCGTAACGCGACGCTTATGGCTGTGGCGCCAACTGCTAACATTGCACACATTGCTGGCACAACTCCAGGCCTTGACCCTCAATTTGCACAGATCTTCTCTCGTGCAACCTTGAACGGTAAGTTCTTGGAAGTGAACACAAATCTTGTCCGTGACTTGCGTGAGTTAGGTTTGTGGGAGCAAGTCAAAGACGACATCTTGCGAACACAGGGTGACGTGCAGACAATCGATGCGATTCCACAACACATCAAAGACACCTATAAAACAAGTTTCCAGCTAAGTCCGTACGCATTTATCGAAGTCGCAGCACGAGCCCAGAAGTGGGTTGACCAGGCTATCAGCCGCAACATGTACCTAGAGACACGAAACATCGACGATATGGTCGACATCTACAGTGCCGCATGGCGCCGTGGGCTGAAGACGACGTACTACCTGCACATGAAGCCACGACACACTGCCGAACAATCGACCGTAAAGGTAAACAAGGCCGAAACCACTCAAGGTGGTCCACGCAGAAGCGGCTTCGGCTTCGCCAAAAAGCAAGAGGTGAGTGTATGACCAGTTTCAATTGAATACAAAAACAAACAGTCTAAATAATAGAATAAAGGGAGCAATACAATGCAAGCATCAACAATCATCAACGACAACATGACACTCGAAGAAAAACTAGCCGCAATCGACCAAGCAATGGCCAACGCACAGGCTCAAGCAGCCGAAGATGCATCGGCTCGTGGACAAACAGCTGCACCACTTGATCCAGCCGACCTCACAATGTGCGATAGTTGCCAGTAGAAAAGTGATGACACGAAAAGTTGAACACTTGCAACAAATTGTTGCTGAAGCAGAAAAGAATCTCGCAACCGACGATCCAAACATTATAAAAGATGAGCTGCGTGAGACGGTTGAGATAACAAGACGAGAACTAGGTGGGAGAGCTGTGGTTGAAGGATTCATACCCGACGCTCAATACGAACTACAAAGACATATTTAAAAGGAGAACATCATGGCAGGGATACTCGGAACAGGCATTCAGGACGGACTACTACTAAAACCCGTCAATTACCCGTGGGCGATGGATCTGTATAATCAGGCTGTCGCAAACACGTGGTTTCCAAATGAAATTCAGCTTGGTCAAGATCTAGCTGACTGGAAGAAGATGAGCGAAGAAGAGCGCCACGCGCTGACGTTCTTGATGAGCTATTTCAACCCGAACGAGCTTTTGGTGAACAAGGCTCTGGCGTTTGGTGTGTACCCATACGTAAATGCCGCTGAGTGTCACCTGTACCTTGCAAAGCAAATGTGGGAGGAAGCTAACCACTGTATGAGCTTTGAATATGTTCTCGAGACATTCCCGATTGATCGTGATGTTGCCTACTCGGCTCACGTTGATACGCCATCAATGGCGCGTAAAGAGGAATTTGAGACAAAGTTCATTAAGCGTATGACTGAAGACACGCTCGACATCACCACGACAGAGGGCAAGAAAGACTTTGTTCGTAATCTTGTGGCCTACAACATTATCCTTGAGGGCATCTGGTTCTATAGCGGCTTCATGGTGGCACTAAGTTTCCGTCAGCGAAATCTGCTCCGTAACTTTGCCAGCTTGATCGACTGGGTTGTGCGAGACGAGAGCCTGCACCTGAAGTTTGGCATCAACCTCATCTTGACCGTTATGGAAGAGAACGAGGATCTTCAGACAGAAGAGTTTGCCAACGAGATCAAGCAGATGATTCTTGATGGTGTCGAGATGGAAGAGGCATACAACAAAGACCTTTTGCCGAATGGCATCCTTGGCTTGAACAGCGAATACATTAATCAGTACGTGAAATACTTGGCAGACCGTCGCCTCGAAGAGCTTGGATTTGAGCCACACTATAAGGTTTCAAACCCCGCTAAATGGATGGCCGCTGCGAACGACACACTCCAACTAGTGAATTTCTTTGAGAGTACCAACACCAGCTACGAAGTGAACGGCCAAGCGAAATAACTACGTTGCCGGGGTATAATAAGGGTATGCATACGAAACTTATCATCTTCGGCATTACCGGTGACCTTAGTCGTCGCAAACTTTTGCCAGCCCTGAGCGATATTGTGAAGAGCGGGCAGTGCCAGCCACTGTCGATTATTGGTGTCTCGCGTCGAGATGTTGACGTTGCGGATGTTCTTGGCGAACATGCTGAGACTCTAGCCTCAATAACGCGCATGGCGCAAGTTGATGTCGCGAAGCTGGAGGATTATCACCAGCTGCGGGACCAAGTCTCTCTTCAGCAGGACGAGCAGGCGGTGATTTACCTTTCTGTGCCCCCAGGTGCAGCAGCTGATGTGGCTGATTTTTTGGGCGAAGCTGGACTCAACGGCCCGAATGTAAAGCTGTTATTTGAAAAGCCATTTGGCTATGATGCTCAATCGGCCCATGACTTTATCCAGCGCACGCGTCGTTATTTTGACGACGGGCAACTATACCGCATTGATCACTATATGGCCAAGGAAGTGGCAATGGCCCTACTGGAGTTGCGCTCCGATGCGGCAAGTCATCACCATCAGTGGAGCAGCGCATCAGTAGAGCGTGTTAAGGTGCTGGCGAGTGAGACGCTCGGAGTAGAGGATCGGGCTCAGTTTTATGAACAGACTGGCGCTCTCAGGGACGTCGTTCAAGGGCATTTGCTGCAGTTACTTTCTCTGGTCTTGATGGAGCCGGTTGCTACCGACGAGCTCTCGCTGCTTCCTGCGAAGCGCTTGGCGGCACTTGCCTCGCTGCACCCTGTTGATCCTTCCACGTCTGTCCGAGCGCAATATGCGGACTATGATGAAGAAGTAGGCAACCCAGGCAGTCAGACAGAAACATTCGTTAGCTTAGACCTTGCTAGTACTGACGCGCGCTGGAAGAATGTCCCCATTCGTCTTACGACAGGTAAGCGGCTAAGTGAGAAGAAGACGGCGGTGACAATTGAGTACACTGATGGCACAAAAGACGTGTTTATCGAAGGAGAGGTGAAGTCTTCGCTCGACCAGTTGCGCGACGCCTACGAGCGCGTGTTGGTAGAGGCAATCAATGGCAATAAGCACATCTTTACAACTTCTCCGGAAATCATTCGAGCTTGGGAGATTCTCGCTGACGTTCAGCAGTCCTGGGCAATGAATAATCAACCATTATTGCAGTATGAGCCGGGAACGCGCGCTGGCGATGTGCATATACAACCCTACATTTAGCGTAGTGATAATAATACAACGCCATCTATGTAGCGCCTGAGCTGGAAGTAGTGGTACAATGAAGTCCCATGGAGGTGCAAACAAACATGGGGGCAAAACAAAAATTTATCTTTGTAACTGGAGGAGTGCTTTCCGGAGTTGGAAAGGGTATCACTGCGGCAAGTATTGGTGCGATTTTGCAAGCCAAGGGCAGTACTGTTTCAATACAAAAATGCGACCCGTATCTCAATGTGGATGCGGGTCTTTTGAATCCAAAAGAGCATGGCGAGTGTTTTGTAACCAAGGACGGGGCCGAAACAGATCTTGACCTTGGCCACTATGAACGGTTCTTAGATATAGAACTGACGCAGAAGAACGCCACCTTGTCTGGTCGGTTGTTGAGTCAGCTTATTGCGGATGAGCGCGCCGGCAAATTTCACGGTGAGACAGTCCAACTCGTGCCACACCTAACTGGTGCTATTAAGGATTCTATTCAAGAGGCCGCCAACGGCTCTGATGTTCATATCGTTGAGGTAGGGGGTACCGTAGGGGACTACGAGGGACTGAGCTTTATTGAGGCGATTCGCGACTTCTCAACCCGTGTTGGCCGCGAGAATTGTTTTTACGTCCACGTTGTCTATGTTCCATTTATCCAAACCAGTAAAGAGTTTAAGTCAAAGCCAGCTCAGAACGCACTAAATGAGCTGCGCGGATTTGGTATCGTGCCCGATTGTGTGGTGGTGCGCACAGAAGAACCAGCTCCACACGGTATTGCCGCAAAGATTGCGCGTTTTAGTGGCGTCCCTGAAGACGCAGTGATTTTATTACCGAATGCCCATACGGTATACGAAGTGCCGTTAACAGTGAGTGCTAGCGGAATCGGGACTGTCCTGGAGCGTTTTACGGGAAATACACGTACTCCTGATCTTACAAAGTGGCGTCGATTGGTTGAAGCACAGGAAGCGATCTATAAAAAAAGTGTTCGCGTTGGCATGGTCGCTAAGTACATGGACAACGAAGACACGTACATCTCTGTTATCGAAGCCCTGAAAGCCGCCGCATGGCAAGAGAAGGTGCAGCTTGATCTGGAGTGGTTAAATGCAGAGGAGGTCGATGAATCTGATTTTAGTCGGATGGATGCGTTAGTTGTTCCGGGTGGATTTGGTGAACGAGGAGTCGACGGTAAGATTCGGGCAGCTCAGTATGCGTTAGAACACGACACTCCGTATCTCGGCTTGTGCCTTGGTCTGCAAGCGGCGGTGATTGCGGCCGCGCGCCGAGCTGGGCTGGAGGGAGCCCACAGCACCGAATTCAATCCTATAACACCGCACGACGTTGTGTACATCATGGCTGGTCAGGCTGGCAAGGAGTCAACTGGTGGCACGCTGCGTCTTGGTGATTACCCGGCTATATTAAAGGCAAACTCCCTGGCGGCAAGAACGTATGGTGAAGAAGAGGTGGTTGAACGACACCGACATCGCTACGAAGTAAACCAACGATTTGCGGATGATGTCAAGAAGGGCGGACTGGCGATTTCTGGTACATCACCGGACGGAAAGCTTGTTGAGTTTATAGAGGCCGCTAGCCATCCATACTTCATTGCGACCCAAGCCCACCCAGAGTTTAAGAGTCGCCCTTCAAGACCGCACCCTCTTTTTGTTGGTTTAATCAAAGCTGCGCGCCAACGACAATAAATATCCTTCTTTTGCCAAAGCAGGTATAATAATAATGTGAAAAAAGTAATCTTTATCTTACTTGGTGTTGCCCTGCTTGTCGGGGGGTTGGTGGCGGCAATTCAACTGAGCCCCTCACCAATGAGTAGCCAGGGGCCTGAGCCGCAGACTGTCCAGCCAGAATCTACTAATGAGTCACTTTCCGAGGATGATCAGCCAGCGACGCCGGACACACCAACAGCCGCCGAGCCTGCTACGGGAAGGTATGTAGACTATGAAGAGGCGTCAATTGCAGCCGAGGGCTACGACGAAACAATTTTATTCTTCCACGCCAGCTGGTGCCCAGAGTGTCGGGCGTTTGAGCAAGAGATTTTAGCTAATCAAATTCCGGAAGGGGTTCAGGTGTTGAAAGTAGATTACGATTCTTCAACCGATCTTCGTCAGCGCTACGGGGTAACGATTCAAACAACATTTGTGAAAGTGGACGATAACGGTGAACGGATCAGTAGCTGGGTAGGGTATGGGCGTGATAAATCGCTCAACGCCGTACTGGAGAATACCTAGTGGAGCTTTTGCTCGTCGCATTTTTGGCGGGTATCCTGACAATTTTGGCGCCGTGTGTCGTTTCGATCATACCGATTTTATTAGCCCGTTCCGGCACTAATAGCCAAGCGCGAAGTGCTTTCTTTGTCATTCTGGGGCTGTCCGTCTCTATTATTGTCTTCACTGTACTGCTGAAGGCTTCTACGCTGCTGTTAAACGTTCCACCGGATGTTTGGAAGCTTGTCAGCGGAGCGATTATTATTGCTTTCGGCTCGTTTACAATCTTCCCGTCATGGTGGGAGTGGATTTCTCTTAAGACTCGTTTCATCTTTAAGGCGCAAAATACAATGGGAGAGGCGGCTAAGAAGCGTGGCGTATGGGGTGATATGTTGCTTGGCGCGAGTCTCGGCCCGGTGTTTAGTGCCTGTAGCCCGACGTATGCGTTGATCGTGGTGACAATACTGCCAGTTCAACCACTCGTTGGGCTCGGGTATCTACTGGTGTTTGTGCTTGGGCTAGCGTTGATGCTCGCTCTTATTGCAATATTTGGACAGAAACTAATTAAGAAGCTCGGCTGGGGTATTAACCCTCGCGGAGTATTCCGCCGCGTCTTGGGGGCAATCTTACTGGTTGTCGGAGTCATGATTATCACTGGTTTTGATAAGACGATCCTAACTTTCTTGGTTGAAAGCGGGTGGTACGACTTCCAAATTGAGCTCGAATCAAACCTCACATCCTAGCGCCTCTGTTATAATAGCCCCAATGGAAGACACGATTGCACAAGTTATCCGTCAGGAGTTTGACGTCGACATCACCCCGCAGGTGAGCCGGCCTGAGCCAGCTTTTGGTGATTACGCGACGAACGTTGCTCTGCAGTTAGCCGGACGCTTGGGTAAAAGTCCGCGCGATATTGCCGAACAGGTTGCTAGTGCTCTGCGCAACACCGAGCAGTTTGCCGAAGTAACGGTGGCTGGTCCGGGCTTCATTAATCTTCGCATCAGTACCGCCTCACTAGCGCAGCAATTGAATGTCATGTTAGAGCCAGGCTACGGCGCAACCGACAGCTACAGCGGTAAGGTAGTGATCACTGAGTACTCTGACCCTAATCCTTTCAAGGTCTTGCACGCCGGACACTTTTACACCAGTGTGGTGGGGGACGCAATGTCGAACCTCATCGAAGAGGCCGGTGGCACCGTTCACCGTGTGAATTTTGGAGGCGATGTTGGTATGCATGTCGCCAAGACAATGTGGGCAATAATTCAAGCACTGGGCGGTGAAGACCCCGAGGCATTAGGCGATATTCCTGAAGACCAGCGCTCGGAGTGGATGGCAAAGCAATATGTGATCGGAACGCAGGCTTACGAAGACGATCCAACTGCCAAAGAGACAATTGTGCTGTTGAATAAAAAAATATATCAGCTCCACGCTGACGGCGATCACGATTCAGCGCTCGCTCAGTTGTATTGGACTTGCCGACAATGGAGCTATGACTATTTTGATGCTTTTTACGACCGAATTGGCACACGATTCGAGCGCTATTACCCCGAGAGCGAAACAGCGCCACTTGGGCTAGAAACGGTGTTAGAGCAAAAAGAACAAGGCATCTATAAGGAGAGTGATGGTGCGGTTATATTTGAAGGTGAGCCGCATGGACTACATACACGTGTCTTCGTAAACAAGGAGGGACTCCCAACCTACGAAGCGAAGGATGTTGGACTCAGTATCAAAAAGTGGGACGATTATCACTTTGATGAGTCAATTATTATCACGGGCAACGACATTACCGAATACATGAAAGTGGTGTTGAAGAGCATTGAGCAATTCAAGCCCGAGCTAGCGCAGCGCACGACACATGTGACACACGGTAATGTTAAGCTTGCTGGCGGTGTAAAGATGAGCAGTCGTTTAGGTAATTTCTTGCGTGCTGTCGACGTCTTAGATATTGCAGCTGAAGAGAACGAAAAAGCCCAAGGAAGTCGCGATGATACACAGGTACTGGGTGCCATTAAGTATGCATTCTTGAAGAACCGTGTTGGGCCGGATATTATTTTTGACCCGCGTGAGTCGGTCGCCTTACAGGGGAACAGCGGTCCATACTTGCAGTATGCTCATGCACGTGCCGTATCAATTCTGGAGAAGGTGTCTTCTGGAGTTCAGCCATCTGGTGGTAGTGAATTTGACGACGGTGAGCGTCCACTCCTCGTGAAATTAACTGAGTATCCAGAAGTAATTAATGAAGCAACGACACAGCTAGCGCCACACCTTATCTGTACGTATCTGTATGAACTGGCGCAGATCTTTAATCGATTTTACGAGCAAAGCCGGATCGTTGGCGATGAGCGTGAGGCCGTTCGCGCGCGACTTGTGCGGGCGTACGCCGGTATCTTAAAAAATGGGCTAGAGCGCTTAGGTATTCACGCCCCGGATCATTTGTAGTACTATAGCTCTGTAAAACAGCGGGGAGATACCTCGCGTTTTCATTTCTGGGAGGAGGTGACACTTGTTCACCAAGCCACAGATACGGCTCCGTCAGAAGTTGCTAGAGTTACTGCGCGAGAAGCGACTCATCACGTTCTCTCACGAGGTGAACTGGAGGAGAGAGCTTGCTAGGATGGTCGATGAAGAGTGGGCGACAAACTCGCAAATGAACAAGGCTATCGGCAAGCTCGTGTTTCTCGGCGCTATTACCTGCACGCACCCCCATGTCAGGGGAGTTGCGGGTGTGACCCGCAGGAAACACGTACTTCGCTTTCTCAAGGACGTCGAGCTCTAGGGGTGTGGGCTGGTTTATGTCAGCCCACACCCTCTTTTCATTTATAATAGGTACATAACGACAAGGAGTAGTCATGGCAGATACAGCGCCCGCATCAAAAACGAAGGTTATAGAAAAAGAAAAAGTTATCGTGCGTGAGCCGAGCGTGCTCGTCACTGTCGGTGGCAAGCAAGTGCGTGGCTTTGTTGACTTTATTCGTACCCAAGGAGTTGTCGGCCTTGCAGTTGGTATCTTGCTGGGAGGCGCCATAAGCGTACTGACGAATTCGTTTATCAATAACATTATAATGCCGCCGGTGGGTCTCGCCCTAGGTTCGGCTGATGGTTTGAACGGTCTGACTTGGACAATTGGTCGAACTGGCGGTGACCCGGCGATTATCTCGTACGGTGCTTTTTTGAATGACTTTATTAACTTTATGGTGATTGCCCTGGTTGTTTACATCGTTTTCCATTCACTTGGCTTGACGAAACTTGATAAGAAGAAGGCCTAGCAGATGGCCGACGGAGCGCAATATAAAAACACGCTGACTGACGAACAATACGACGTATTGTTCAATAAAGCCACCGAAGCGCCATTTACTGGTGAATATGATCAGCATTTTCAGGAAGGGACGTACTCATGTGCTGCCTGTGGCACTGAGCTATTCACTAGCAATACTAAGTTCGATGCGCACTGTGGTTGGCCTAGCTTTTATGACGCCAAGCCTGGTGCGGTCGTATTTCACGAAGATGGCTCACTCGGCATGAAGCGCACTGAAGTCACCTGTGCAACCTGTGGCGGGCACCTGGGGCATGTCTTTGAGGGTGAGGGTCTAGGAGTGCCAACAGATCAGAGGTATTGCATTAATTCGGTGAGTTTGGTGTTTAAGCCCCAAGAGGCGGTACAATAGACGGTAATGGACAAGAAAATCGCTAACACCCGCCAAGATAAGATTTTATGGATCGACCTAGAGATGACCGGCCTCGACCCAATCGAGGATCGCATCTTAGAGATCGCCGCAATCGTGACAGACTGGAAGTTTAATGAACTAGCCACCTATGAAGCTGCCGTTAAAGTCGGCCCGCGTCTGGTCGAAAAACGTATGTTCAAAGGCCCGTCGGCCGCATTTTATGACGCTCATTCAGCTAATCGCGCCGAACTGGTGAAACAGAACCTCGAGCATGGTCGTTCTGGTCGCACGATTGAAAACGAACTGCTGGCCTTTTTAGATGAACATTTCCCCGGCGACACGGCAGTCTTGCTGGCGGGAAACTCGATTCACATGGATCGCCGCTTCATCATCAACGAATGGCCGCGCTTTGACGCCCGCCTGCATTACCGCATGCTCGACGTCAGTGCTTGGAAAGTTGTCTTTGAGGGTAAGTTTAAGACGAGGTTTGCAAAGCCGAACGCTCACCGAGCTCTCTCTGACATTCGCGGCAGTATCGAAGAGCTAAAGTATTACTTGAAAAGAGTGAAATAATGACCCATAAAGAACTTGAAGACTACCTGCTAGAATTTCCCAATACGTGGCTAGATTTTCCATTTGGCGAAGGGGTGAGTGTCTATAAGGCTGGTAATCTGGAGACTAAAGAAGGCAAGCTGTTCGCGATCATTGCCGACAAGAGCAAGCCGTTGCGAGTGAGTTTGAAGTGTGACCCGGTACTAGCTCAGACACTGCGCGAAAAGTATGAATCGGTATTACCAGGCTACCATCTTAATAAGAAGCACTGGAATACTATTATCATGACTGGCCAGCTAGATGATGAAGAAGTGAAAGACTTGGCTCGCCTCAGCTACCGTTTGGTGACTGAACGCTAGTTCGTCTCGTTGAAGTTTTCAAAGCCGGCTTGCAGAGGCTCGAGGTTTTCGTAGGTGGCGTCTGTAAAGTCGCGCACTGACTGGTTGCTTGTTCCAGCATGGACTTCTTGTAGGAGCGTGAGCACAGTTGACAACTGAAACGCCATCTCTCGTGCATACGTGCGGTCGAACACGGCATTGAGGCGGGCGTCCTCTAGGCGCTGCGAGATCGCTTCGGCGCGCGATGTTTCTTCGGTAACAATCGATTGGTTAATGGATTGCGGCGTGACGCCAACGGTCGCGAGCGGCTCACCAATGTCACGTTTTGTATTCGTAAAGAATAAACGCAGGTCGCTGTTCAGGCTGCGCAGCTGGCTACTTCGGAGCGTACCTTGAGATTCATCTGCAATCGTCTGGGTGGTATCGATGCGGACGCTCAGCCGTTCAGCGGGGGCTCGCCGGCTGTTGCTGATGGATGTTGCCACGACCGAAAGGATAATAACGAGAACAATCAGACCAGCACCAATAATGCCAAGGCGGACCATGTGATTCTGCAGCGGTTTTTTGGGCGGCTTGGGTGCAATTTGGTTCAAATAATCATTCGGTTGCATGCTCACATTTAAGCACAAACAATAACAGAGGTAAAGGGTGCTATAATCAGGGTATGCAGGATGCCAAAGAAGAAATACGTGCACGGCTGAACATCGAAGATGTAGTGGGTGAGTATGTTCAGCTAAAGCGTGCCGGGCGCAACTTTAAAGGTTTGAGCCCTTTTACGGGCGAGAAGACCCCGAGTTTTTACGTCAGCCCGGATAAGAACATTTGGCATGATTTTTCTTCAAACAAAGGCGGCGATGTCTTTAGCTTCGTCATGGAAGTCGAGGGCGTGGACTTCCGTAGTGCGATGGAGATGCTGTCTCAAAAAGTTGGCGTCGATCTTTCAGCCTATAATTCGAAAGGCGCTCAAGAAATCGCCAAGCGCAAGCGTCGACTCTTAGAGGCGCACGAACTGGCCACACAGTATTATCAGCAGAGCTTAGTAAAGAATGAGCACGCTTACACTTACGTATTCAAACAGCGCGGCCTGAGCAAAGACGTTGTTCAGACATTCCGCATTGGCTACGCCCCGTCATCTGGAGATGCATTGGTGAGCTTCTTGAAAAAGAAGGGATTTAGCGCCAAAGAACTCTCCGATGGAGGGTTGACGAATCGATTCGGAGGAGACTTATTCCGTGGTCGCATGATGGTGCCATTAATGGATGGTGCCGGTCAAGTTATCGGCTTTACGGCGCGTATTTTACAGGATGAGCCAAACGCACCGAAGTACCTGAATACTTCACAGACTCTGTTGTATGATAAGGGCCGCCACGTCTTTGGGCTGAGTCAAGCCAAAGAGGGGATTCGGCGCAATGATTACACGGTGATTGTTGAGGGGAACCTCGACGTTGTCAGTAGTTATCAGGCTGGCGTCACGCAGGTGGTGGCAACGGCCGGAACAGCCATGACCGAACATCACCTCAAGGCACTCGTTCGTCTGAGTCCGTACGCTCGACTGGCATTTGACGGCGATGCGGCGGGGCTAGCCGCAACTGAGCGCTCAATTCCAATTGCGCAGAGTGTCGGCATCGACCTGACCATCATTAGTCTTCCAGAAGAGTTTAAAGATCCCGATGAAGCGATTCAGTCAGACCCCACCATTTGGCAGACTGCTATTGATAACGCCGAGCCAGTTGTAGACTGGATTTTGAAGCAGTATTCTCAGCGTGAGAACCTGAGCACGGCACTGGGGAAGCGGAACTTCACGACTGCCGCTCTACGTGTCGTGCGAGCACTGCAAGACCCTGTCGAGCAAGAGCATTACGTTAAGAAAATCGCTGGCTACACTGACTCTTCCTTAGAAACAATTAAGGATAAGCTGGCGGGCGTTATTGAGCCCGACGAAAAGCTGCTGAAGAAAGCCGTTGCGCCCACTGAGCCCGTTAAAACTGATGCCTCGGGATATCAAGATAACTTGCTGGCAGTTGCTGCGATTGACCCGGCGGTGCGTGAACTCTTGAAGGATGTCTCTGAAGACATGTTGCAGACAGAGGAGCGTCAGGCATTGTTGGCTTTTTTGAAAAAGAGCAGAACCGCCCTGAGCGACACCCCTGATGGCTTGCAAAACTTCGATACCTATGTGAAGATAGTGTTATTGAAGGCCGACACACGCTACGGGCAGTGGAGTAACGAGGATCGTTATTTCGAGACCGCCCGTCTGGTCCGCCAACTCACAACCGAACACAAGCAAATAGAAAAAAAGAATTTAACCGATCAGCTTCGTACCGCCGAAGAATCCGGCGATGATGAAAAAGCTAAAATGGTCCGCCAACAACTCAATGAGCTCATAAAGGAGATCCCCCGTGCCCAGAAGTAAGAAAACTGACAAGCCAATTATTGAAGATGTATTAAATCAGGACGGTGACGTCGAAGAGGTAGTCGTTTCTGCCAACGGTGTCGTGATCGAACCGGAAGAGCCGGCAGCTGAAGATCTTGAAGAAGTCGACACTGACGAAGATCTTCTCAGCCAAGAACAGTATTTTGACGACGCCAGTGATGACAGCGTCCGCTTGTACCTGCGTGAGATTGGTAAAATTCCGCTTCTTACAGCTGAAGAAGAGCTCGCTCTGGCGCATCGTGTTGTGGCTGGTGAAAAGCGAGCCAAAGACAAGATGGCAGAAGCAAACATGCGCCTGGTTGTTTCGATCGCCAAGCGCTACAGCGGCCGAGGTCTGGATTTCCTCGACCTGATTCAAGAAGGGAACACCGGCTTGCTCCGTGCAGTTGAGAAGTTTGACCCAGATAAGGGCTTTAAGTTTTCTACCTACGCAACTTGGTGGATTCGCCAGGCCATTACGCGTGCGATCGCCGACCAGGCCCGTACCATTCGTATTCCTGTGCACATGGTCGAGACGATCAACAAGTTGCTCCGCACCCAACGTCGCATGACTCAAGAGTTAAACCGTGAGCCGTCTATCGAAGAGCTGGCCAAAGAACTTGAGATGGAACCGGACAAGGTTGAATATGTTATGAAGATCAAGCAGGATATTACCTCACTTGATGCCGGTGTTGGCCGCGATGGGGACGACGAAGATTCTGTTCTGCGTGACTTTATCGAAGACGAAGACGGAACGACTCCTGAGGAATCAGCAGCATCACAACTGTTGAAAGAGCAGGTTCAGTCAATTCTTTCGACGCTCTCAGACCGTGAGCAAAAGATCATAAAGATGCGTTTTGGGCTGGAAAACGGCAAGAGCCACACTCTTGAAGAGGTTGGCCAAGAGTTCGCAGTCACTCGTGAGCGCATTCGTCAGATTGAAGCAAAGGCACTCGCCAAGCTTCGCAAACACAAGGACTCAAAGAAACTACACGAGTACTTAGGCTAAAAAGTCTGTCTCTCGAGCAATCTCATCGAGCTGCTCGTAAAAACGTTCGAACGTACCATCGTTCATCACAAAATAGTCGGCTGCCGCGATGGGGCCGCCTTTTTGTATATCCTCAATCTCGTGCCTGTCGCGCTCCATCGTCACTTGTTGTGACTGCGGGCGGTCTTCACGGTTTTCGAGCCAGTGATAGCGAAGGTGTTTTGGTGCCACGACAGCGACAACTGTTAGTTCACCAGGAAATTCGTGACGCAGATACTTGTATTCATCCCAGCTGTACAGGCCATCTAGGATGACGCGGTGTTGGCCAGCCTCGGCTAATTTGTGGATCTGCTTAGCGGCACGTTTTGCGTACACTTCTGGTCCCTTTTCCTCTCTGATCGCAACACGAAAAGCTTTTTCGTTTTCTTCTCCCTTGGCAATACCGCGTTCGGCCATGATTTCATATGCCATGTTCCCGATGTGGACTTTCGGGATGTCTTTGTCGGTGAAGTGGGTGAGTGCGGTCGTTTTGCCGGATCCTGATAGACCGACGGGAGCAATAATTTTGAGGTTTTGGTGATGTGTCATGAGACTATCTTAACAGACACAAGTATCGCGGGCTATCGAGACGATAGGTGGGCAGTGTATACTAAGGTTATATGAAACGCTTGGCTGTCATCGACGGAATGTCTGTATTTTATCGCGGGTATTATGCAATGCCCAACTTGGCGCTGCCTGATGGGACGCCGACTGGTGGTGTCTTTGGCTTTACGTCTATCGCGATAGAGATTATCAAGAAGCTAAAACCTGATTATGTAGCGATTGCCTGGGACATCCGTGGCACCAGCGCAGCGACCCGTTTAGAGATTTTTGATGGCTACAAGGCCGGTCGTACGAAGCCACCAGAAGATTTTTATGCACAGCTGCCTATCCTAAAAGAGGTGTTGGGGGCGTTTAACTGGCCACTGTACGAACTTGACCGATACGAGGCCGACGATATCATGGGCACTTTCGCTGTTGAGGCCAAAGAAAAAGCTGTCAAAATGTGCATTATCACGGGTGATTACGATATGCTGCAGTTGGTGGATGACAATACGTCGGTGTACATCACGAAAACGGGCAGTACTGATTTGGTGCAGTACGACGACGCTGCATTTGAAGAAAAATACGGCATAACGGTTGCTCAATTCATTGATTACAAAGCTCTGGTAGGCGATTCAAGTGATAATATCCCAGGTGTCCGTATGATCGGCGAGAAGGCAGCTCGTGACTTACTGCAGGCGTACGGAACACTCGACGGCATTTATGAGCACATCGATGAGATTAAGGGCGCCCGCCAAAAGTACCTGAAAGAGGGGAAAGAATCTGCCTATATGAGTCAAAAGTTGGCGCGGATCTTTACCGATGCACCAATTGAGCTTGATTGGGAAGAGGCGCATATTGAACGAACGAGTGTTGAGAATATCGTTGCCGTTCTGCAAAAGTATCAGTTTCATTCGTTGATCCGCCGCATGCCAGAACATATGAAACTGGGAAATAAAGTCGTCGAAGTTGAAGAGGTGATTGAAGATTCAATCTCTTCGCTTGAAAAGAAAGAGTGGCCACACACACTGACAGTTGACGGCCCAGTATTGCTCCACGTTGTCGACGATCAGCTGTGGCTCTCGACCGACAAAAAAACTGTTGCGGCACACGATATTGCGACACTGGATTCGAGTGTATGGCGTGTGCTAGAGCTTGCAACGGTGGTCGCTTACGACGTCAAAGACCTGTACCACAGACTAGCAGATGGCGGTGTCTTGCCGCAGTTCTCGACAGTACACGATATTCACCAGGCCGCATTCTTAATTGATCCTTTGCGCCGAGATCGGACGGTTGCTGCACTTGTCGGGTATCAGTCGGATGTACCTGAAGCTATATTGGCAGGATTGTGGCGGGTATTTGCAGAGCAAGAAGCTGCGTTCGAGGACGAGCCGAGCATTGCGACCATTGCACATGACTTCGACTTTCCGTTGGCGTACTTGCTCTTCAAAATGGAACGGCGCGGTGTCCTAATTGACCCCGATACGCTGCGGCAGATGAGTGATGAGCTTGGTCAACAGCACGCAAAACTTGAACAAGAAATGTATACAATGGCTGGGTATGAATTTAACATTGGAAGTCCTGCTCAGCTATCAGAGGTATTATTTACAAAACTGCAGCTGCCAACAACAGGGATAAAAAAGGGGAAAACCAGTTTTAGTACTGGGCAGTCTGAACTTGATAAGCTACGCGGAGAGCACCCAATTATCGAGTTGATCGAGCAAACCCGTGAGCTTGCCAAGCTCAAGAATACCTACACCGACGCCTTGCCAAAGCTAGCGGATGAACACAATCGAATTCACACTACTTTTAATCAAGATGTTGCGGCAACAGGACGGTTGAGCAGCACAAACCCTAACTTGCAGAATATTCCTATTCGCACCGAATTAGGACGTAAAATTCGGCGCGCCTTTATTGCGGATGGCGATAAGGTGTTGGTGAGCGCAGACTATTCTCAGTTTGAACTGCGCTTGGCGGCAATTCTTGCCAACGACGAGTCACTGATAAACGACTTTAACGGTGACGTTGATATTCACACTAAGACCGCCAGTGAGGTATACGGGATTCCGATGGATGATGTCACCAAGGACCAACGCCGTGCAGCCAAGGTAATTAATTTCGGCGTTTTATATGGCATGAGTCCGCACGGATTGGCGGCGAATACCGGCATGTCGTTTGGGCAGGCTAAAGACTTTATCGATCAGTATTTCAGTCTTCGGGCACCAATCCGGGCATTTATCGACAAGACGCTTGCTAAGGCGCGGACTGATGGATATGTCGAGACATATTACGGCCGACGTCGTCCAACTCCTGATATTGTCAGCAGTAACTTCATGGTGCGCGCAGGAGCTGAGCGAGCAGCTGCCAATATGCCAATTCAGGGGACCGAAGCTGACCTTATGAAGCGAGCTATGCTGAAGGTGGAAGAGCGCCTTGGTGATTTGGGAGACCAGGTGCTACAGATTCACGACAGTATTTTAGTGGAATGTCCGGAAGAGAACGTTCAGAAGGTAGCCGACATACTCGAGACAACCATGGAAGAGATAGCCCCTGAACTAGGAATTAAACTGCGCGTTGATGTTAGCACGGGTAAGAACTGGGGAGAATTATGATAAAAGCCGTCATCTTTGATTGCTTTGGAGTCGTACTGGATGTGATGCGCAACTTTCAAAATAAGGAAGTGATAGAGGCCATCCAGGGCTTAAAAGGGGAGTACAAGCTCGCTATGTTAAGCAATGTCACCAGTCGGCGTAGCCTTGACGAGCGTTTCTCGCCCGGCACGTTGGATGAGCTATTTGATGTCGTCGTTGCCTCTGGCGATGTTGGGTTCGAAAAGCCGAGCCCGTATATCTTTACAATGACTGCCGAAAAGCTTCAGGTGCAACCCGAAGAGTGTCTGTTTGTTGACGATATTGAGTCATTTTGCCGTGCCGCCGAAGCAGTTGGGATGCAAAGTCTGCACTTTGTGAATATAAAAACCTCGCTTGCCGAACTCCGTCAGAGATTGACAGATCAGGCCGAGGCGACTAAGGTTTAACTATGGCACGATATCGCACATCTCGCATCTTTCCCGTTCTACTGGTCGTGGTTATCATCATTATCGCGATTGTTGCTCTTGTCTCGTTGGCACGGGTTGTATTCTTTTCTGGCTCGACCCCTTCGGCGGGGGAGACTGATGTGAGCCAAGAAGCGCTTTTGAGCACGACGGCCGATCGCAGTGTCCGGATGACAGTTCGGGGACCGATTGTGGCGGATGAACTTTTCAATTCATATCAACTGACCGTCTCACCAAATGGACGGGCGCTCACTACGTACAATGGATACCTCGATAGGGTCGTCGATCAAGTGCGCCTGGGAAACAATGTTCCGGCATACGAAGCGTTTGTTTTTGCGCTTGACCGAGCAGGGCTTGCGAGCGGCAGCGAATATGGCGATGAACGTGACGATATCCGTGGAGTCTGCGCCAATGGGAGAGTCTACGAGTTCTCGATATTAGAAGACAATAAATCAGTGAAGACGCTATGGTCAGCTACCTGTCGCGGCGCCAACGGCACGCTTGATGGGTCTACCTCACAGATCAGAGAGTTGTTCCACGATCAAATACCAGACGCCGATGAGCTGCTACGTGAGATTGATTTCTAGCAGGACGAGCACTAATGCCTGAATTGCCAGAAGTAGAGACGGTTCGTCGCGGGCTTGAGGCCCTTATTGTCGGGAAGAAGGTGGCCTCTGCTACCAGCGACAATCCCAAGAGTTTTCCCAATGCACCGCAAGATGTGGCGTCATTTTTAGTCGGAGCAACGATTCAAGATATTCACCGGCGTGCCAAGCTTTTGTTGGTCAGTCTGTCGTCAGGGTATTCTTTGTTAGTACACCTAAAAATGACTGGTCAGTTGGTATATGTCGATAGTGGCGTGCGGTTTGGTGCTGGTCACCCGAATGATAGCTTGGTGCACGAGTTGCCCGACCACTCAACCCGTGTGGCAATTTCTTTTGACGATGGATCGACGCTATATTTTAACGACCAGCGTAAGTTCGGCTGGGTGCGCTTGATGCCGACAATTGAGGTGCCGAATATCGATTTTATGAAAAAAGTGGGGCCCGAACCACTTGAAGCTGACTTTACGGCAGCTCAGTTTGCACAGCGTTTCGCTCGACGGACGCGTACAAACATAAAGGCGGCGCTACTTGATCAGTCGGTCGTAGCGGGCATTGGTAATATTTATGCTGATGAGGCGCTGTGGGGTGCCCACATTCATCCTCAGCGACTTGTCGCGAGTTTATCGGAGGACGACTTCGAGCGCATTTACATCGACGTCCGAGCAGTTATGAACCTTTCAATCGAGAAAGGAGGCTCATCAAACAAAAACTACGTGAATGCTGAAGGCAAGAAGGGGAGTTATATGGATTTTGCACGCGTCTTTCGACGCGAAGGTCTTGCTTGCCCCCGGTGTGGCGCAACGATCGAAAAGCTGCGGGTCGCGGGACGGGGAACTCATATTTGTCCCGTCTGTCAGACTATCTAAGCTATACTGGAACGTATGATTACCGCCCTTACTGGAGACAACAGCTTTGCTATTCGGGAAGAACTGACCAAGCTGATAGAGCAGTTTGATGGTTCGCCTGAACGGATTGACGGCGCATCTCTTGAGGTGCGTCAACTACCTGATTTACTTATGGGGGGAACGCTCTTTGCGAGTGAGCGCCTGGTGATTATTCGTGAAGCTTCGCAGAACACAAGCATCTGGCCGGTGCTGCCCGAGTGGCTTGAACGAGTCGCCGACACAACGCACCTTGTTCTTGTTGACGAGAAGCCCGATAAGCGAACAGCTGCCTATAAGGCGCTCAAAACTGGCGGCGCTGTTAAAGAGTTTCCTGCACGGGGCGAGCGCGACATGGGCGCGGCTATTGCTTGGGTGTCTGAACGTGCTGACAAGGCCGGGCTCAAGCTTGATAAAAAAAGTGCGCAACATCTTGTGGCGCGAGTGGGGGTTGACCAGTGGCAGCTCGCCTCGGCAATTGAGATACTTTCGTTTGTAGAGACGATTACTCCTGACACGATTGATGAGCACATCGATGCTCAGCCATCAGGCAACGTTTTTCTGTTGTTTGAGCTTGCATTGGAAGGGAAGCGTCAACAGCTGCACCAGTTACTACGGACACTCGAATTGACGGAGGAGCCGTACAAACTATTCGCACTGCTATCATCTCAAGCGTTTCAGTTACTGGCGGTGGCACTGGATGATGGAACTCGTCAGCCGGCCAAGGATTTTGGAATTCATCCATTTGTTGTCTCAAAACTTAGTCGACACGCCAAGCGACTGGGGGGAGACGGTGCTCGAAGAGTTGTCCGTGCCTTTGCTCAGGCGGATGCCGACATGAAGCGCTCCCGCGCAGAACCATGGCTGCTGATCGAGCGCGCACTTATGCTCGTAGCAGAGAAATAAAAACCTCCCAAGCGGGAGGTTTTTTGCTATGGGAAGTGAGGCTACTTCTTGACAGCAGGTTTCTTGGCGGCTGGCTTCTTAGCAGCGGTTGCTGGCTTTTTTGCTGGAGCTTTCTTGGCACCATCAAGTTTTACACCGGCAGCCTTTGCAATCTTTGCAAGGTTTGCCTTACGACGTGCGACAGTGTTCTTCTTCATGAGGTTCTTTTTGACAGCAGTGTCGTACTCACTCTGAACCTTCGAAAGGCTAGCAGCAGTTGGCTTCGCGAGGAAAGCTTTGACGGCTTCCTTGATGTCGCGCTTGATACCAACATTGCGCTCTCGGCGCTTGGTGGTTTGTTTGGCTCGCTTAATAGCGGATTTGATGATTGGCATTGATTTCCTTACCTCTTAAAATGATGTATCTAGTCAAGGGGTGATTATAGAGGAAAACAGTCAAATTGTAAAGAGTGAGGCTGACATTTATTGACTCTGTAACACCCCTTATGCTATAGTGAAGCAAAAGTTTAGCGCTCAAAACAAAAAATATACCATGGATGACATCAAGGCCAAGCAACAAATTGTCGAGAAGATTAAATCTTCTACTAATATTTTAGTGACAGTTTCCAACAATCCTTCGGTCGATGCACTGTCGGCAGCAATCGGAACGACACTGCTGCTCGATAAGCTAAACAAGCATGCCACTGCAGTCTTTAGCGGTACGATTCCGCCAGCACTTGCGTTCCTGGAGCCCGAGAAAGTTCTCGACGATACCACCGATAGCTTGCGTGATTTTATCATTGCTCTCGACAAAGAGAAGGCCGACCACTTGCGATACAAGATTGAGGGTGACTCGGTTAAGATCTTTATTACTCCGTACAAAACGACGATTAGTAGTGAGGACCTAGAGTTTAGCCAGGGTGATTATAACGTCGAGCTGGTGATTGCGCTTGGTGTCGACAACCCAGACCATCTCGATAAGGCTATGGAGTCTCACGGACAGATCCTGCATGATGCAACGGTCATTACAGTAACTGCTGGCGAACAGACGAGCACCCTTGGTGGTATTGACTGGCACGATGATCAAGCAAGTAGCTTAAGTGAAATGATTACCGGACTTTCAGAAGCTCTGAAGGACGATAAAACAAAGTCACTTCTTGACGCTCAGACGGCGACAGCGTTCTTAACGGGAATCGTGGCGCAAACTGATCGGTTCAGCAATCAGCACACTACGTCAAAGGTAATGACGATGGCTTCTCAGTTGATGGCAGCTGGCGCTGATCAGCAGTTAATTGCTACGAAGCTCCAAGAAGAATCCCAGTCCGGCGTGGCAGATGCACCTGCGAAACCTGCAGAAGCACTAGATACTGGCTCACTCAAGATCTCAAAAGATGCTTCGGATGGAAGCAGTGTCAATATTCAACACCAGCCAACCGAGACGCTTGAAGAGATGGATAAGCGTGTCAAAGCAGCTCATCAGTCTGAGGCAGCTAAGGCGGCGAACAGCGCGCTCGACCATACCTCAAATAGCGTTGCTTCTGGGCCGTATGCATATACTGATGACCCAGTTGCACCAGAAGAACCTACGCCCGCACCTGAGCCAAAGCCAGCACAAGCACCTCAGGACGAAACGCAGAAAATTAGCGACGCAAAAATCGCTGCGCCAGCCAACCAACAGAGTGAACCTGGCTTTGGGGGAGTGTTGAATGCAACCACTGAACAAGCGGCCGAAACAGCTCGTCACGATCTTGAATCTGACCAGAATAAAACGACGCTTGCACACTCATATCTTCAGGGTGGCTCATCAAACCCGGCTCCTATGAATGGAAACGGCCCAGCTAGCAATGCCTATGTGGTAGGAGATAGTTCTAGTGGCGCACCAACACCGGCTGATCTAGGTCTGCCGATGCCGCCACCGCTGCCCGGCGCACCTGCGGGCGGTCAAGCGACCGCGACAGGTCCATATGCATTCGATCCGTCTCCACAGCAACAGCCTGAGCGACTGGGCGATATATTAGCACCAGAGCAGCCAGCAGCACCAGCTACGCCAGCACCAACGCCACCACCGACACCAGCTCTGGCGCCAGAATCTCCACAACAGCCACCAGCATCAAATGATCCTGGTCAGTTCAAGATTCCTGGCCAACAATAACAATCAGCCGCATCTACGCTATACTGTCTTCTATGCACGAAGACAGTATTCTTTTAGTTGATAAGCCCGCTAATATGACCAGTTTTGGGGTTGTGGCGCGCATCCGGCGTCGATTAAGCCAACAACTGGGCAAGAAAGCGAAGGTAGGCCATACTGGCACGCTGGATCCATTCGCAACCGGCTTGATGATCATTGTAACCGGAAAAGAGTGCCGCAATGCTATGCAATATTCAAAACTAGATAAAGAGTATGAGGCGACAATTCGTTTAGGCCAAACCAGCACCACCGGAGACCCTGAAGGTGAGGTGACCGACGTTTCAGATATTCAGCCGTCTAGGGCTGAAGTCGAGGCTGCCCTTGAGGCATTCCGAGGTGAGATTTCCCAGACACCGCCAATCTATAGTGCCATTAAGGTGAATGGTCAGCGAGCCTACAAGCTGGCGCGTAAAGGTGAAGCGGTCGAGATACCTGTCCGCCGGGTGACTGTTTTTAAGCTTGCAGTAATTGACTATAGTTACCCCGAGCTAAGAGTGCGCGCTCACGTCAGCAGCGGAACCTATATTCGCACTTTAGCCCAAGATATTGGTGCAGCTCTCGGAACAGGTGCGTATTGTATTGCCCTGCGGCGGACAAGGGTTGCTGAGTATTCGGTTGAAGGGGCGCTGCAACTTCAAGACTAGAAGTTGGCGTCTCGAAGTTTGGCCAAAGCTTCTTTCGTTGCAGCTGATGAGTTGCGGTCGTAGTCGGTTGAAGGGTCAAGAATTAGGCGAGCTGTTTCTTGTAGCTGTGCACGGTATTGTAGGAATGTGCCCATTTCGTGTGGCTGAATATAGTTGACGCCATCTCGTGCTGCATCGATGTATATTTCGATTGCTCGGGCGTCGTTGTTTGCTAGATCTTCAGCCTTGATCTTTCCGCCCAAGATGCTCTGCACTGCCCAATAGGTGATACCGCTCTTGCCCGTTGCTGGGTCGAACATATCTATACCGGCAACATTGCCTTTCCCAACTTCGTCGATAAAGCGACCAGCAAAGAAGAGGGCTTTATTCGGCAGTCCGTTAGCTGGGATTGCATCCGAGATGGTTGAACGGAAGTCGCTATTGGTGCTTCCTGAAGATGCAATGATATCGAGTATGTTATCAAAAGACCCGGTCTTTAGCTGAAGGTCGATCGCTGCATCGTGGGTGAATTCATCAGATGCTTGGAATGTGTAACTATTTCCATCGCTGTCAAATGCGGTTACATCACTTCCCATTGCAAGCATTTGTCGCCTTGCACCGTCTAGTTTGAAGTGTTTAATAAGCTGGGTACGTTCGCCAACAAGTTTATTCTCGGCTTCACGCTTCAGGTTAATCGCATAGGTTAGGGCGGATTCGGCGCCGTTTTCGCTGTCAAGTACACCAGCCCATTCGCGTATTGTTTGTCCGTCGATCGTGTCTTGGTTGCGGAGAAGTGCTTCGAATAGTTGTTTCTGCTGCGTGCGCTTCCCAGTCTGTACTGAGATAGCCGAAAGTGAGAGATCTTGTGTTGCGACACGGTTGCGTACAGCCAGGGCGCCAAGGTTGCGTGTAGGACTTAAGTCATCTCCAGAGTTCATCCCTTCAGCAATACGATTGAGCCGCTCTTTCTGTACGTTGACTTCGTTTTCGTATGTGCGCGACTCCATTTCCTTGTAGAGAAGGTCGGGCGTCTTTCGGACTTTACGAGTAAGATCTCGAGTAAGGCGGCCTTCGACAATCTTCTTATCAGTCTCGGCTTCATGTGTCTCATCATGGATCTTCTGGTATCCGGCCGTGCCTTTGTAGCGGTTTTCGTTCATTAACGTGTACAGTTCGGTGCGACGCTTCACATTTTGGTTACCATTATCCATGCGCTGCGCAATCCGTCGGAACGGGTTTTTACCACCAGGTGTTCGACTAAGTGATCGTAATCGGTACATTTCTGCACGATCCTTCGACCAGCTCCTGGTGCGGTCCAAAAGGCCCTTGCGCGGGTCGTTGACCAGGCCGGCGATCTTGCCTAACAGGCCACCACTGAGTTTCAACAGCAGCGGAGTAATGACCAGTGGTGCAACCTGGACGGCCATACCAAAGATCATCATGATAAATGAGCCTTGACCAGCGGCGTTCTGGATAATAATTCCTCCTGCCAGCTGTGAACCGCCGAATACCAGCGAGAAGGCCGGGAAGAATATCAGCATAGTCATAAAAAGGTCGCGCCAGCGTTCAAACCACTTTTCGGTATTAGGAAGAAGGTTGGCGACAAAGGCGAGGGGAGCGATGACGATCAAAATGATGATAATTGCCTGGCGTGCTGCCAAGATAAGAAGAACGAATAGTACTGTCAGCAGCAAGCCCACCAAGAGAGGGATGATGAAGTAGAGTGCAGAAGAAAAGACGGCTCCGCCGGATGCACCTGATAGGCCGACGACACCAGCAGTAATAGCGCCACCGGATAAGATGGCTCCCGTGATGCCCGCCCAGCTATTGGTTTCCGCCGAGTAGGTTTGATTGGTGATGCTAAAGGTATCCTGGCGGATTTGAATCAAGATGTCCTGTAGGGCGTATCCGAAGATGTTTGAAATATCAACTGCCAGAGCACTGAGCAGGAAAGAGACATTGACTAATATGGCGGCTACAACCAGGCGGGGTAGCAGCTTCTTCAAGCCGTAGTTTGTCACACCCCAGCTCGTTAGCTGTGAATAGATGATCACCAAGAAGGCGAGGATAAAGGCCAGGTTCGCAATGTTGCGCATCACATCCCAAGCGGTGTACAGCGGACTGTTCGTGTCATTGACGAGTATCGGCTGCACTTCTACGAAGCCAGCAATCAGGGCAAAGATGTTGTCCATCGCATTTGCCAAGAAGACAGTAATCGGGCAGATAAACCACCCAATGCCGTCGACGCTACAGCTGCTGACGGGGCCGCTCTCGCCCCGGGGAGCGATGTTTATATCAGTTTGGTTAGTGGGGTTTGAAAATTCTCCCGAGCTGCTGTAGTCATATTCAACAAACGTCGCTGTTGTTTCGGCGTCTGGAGGTCCATTCCCCGGTGCAAAGTAGATGACGTATGCTTTCTGGGTTATTGGTCGTTCGCTGGTTTGCTCAACGCTTAGGTAGTAGGTAGTACCTTCTGGTAGTCCGTGACTTGCACCGGCTTCGGCGGGTTGCGCAACGAAATACTGGCGGCCATTGTAGATGATGCTGTCACCATTCCAGTCAGCTGAGGGCGGTTGAGCGTGGGTTGCGGCAGGGGCGGCAAGTGACCACAGCAAGACCGTCATCAGAACGGTTAGGACAAAAGTAAAAATGCTTCGTACGAAGTACCCTCCGCGCGAAGTGGACCTGATTAGCTCCATATCGTGGCTATAATAGCATTTTACAGATGAAAAGTCAATGAACACAGCCTGTTATCGCGCAGAAACTTTTGAGAGACAAAACCCCTTGAAAGGTGGGGAAAACTCTGGTACAATACACACTCGATGATTACAGCAGAAAACAAGGCAACGGCTCACAGCCTGACCCAGACTCACAAAACCGACGTTGGTAGCCCTCAGGTCCAAGCGTCTGTCTTGACGACTCGTATTAAAGAGGTCACTGCACACCTACAGACAAACAAGGGCGACCACATGGCCCGCCGAGGTTTGATCCAAATGGTGGCAAAGCGCAAGAAACTTCTGAAATACTTGGAAGCAAAAGACTTTGAAGCCTACAAGGCAACCGTCGCAAAACTAGGACTCCGTAAGTAATACGGAGTTCTTTTTTAGCCTTAATCATCGATGTACCGTATACTATAGAAGTAAATTACCACAGTTGAGGTGGTGGATGCAGGTGCTCGTTTGTGTATATAAATAGAGTGCGTACACCCGTTACCTCCGAGTGGATTAAATATGGAGGCGCCACATATGGCCACAATCAACCCTTTCGGTAAGGAAATTATTAAAGTAACAACTGAGTTTGAGGGTCGCCCTCTGACGTTGGAAGTCAATCGACTTGGCTTTCGCACCACTGCGAGCGTTGTTGTAACGTATGGCGAGACGGTCGTTTTGGGAACAGCTATGGTTGGCTCTCGTCCGGTGCAGATGGACTACTTTCCGTTGTCAATTGACTATGAAGAAAAGTTTTATGCAGCTGGCAAAATTAGCGGCAGCCGTTTTATTAAGCGAGAAGGCCGTCCAAGCGATGAAGCAATCTTGATTGGTCGCATCATCGACCGACCGATTCGACCGCTCTTTCCAAAGGGCTATCGTCAAGAGGTCCAGGTGGTTTCAAGTATCCTCAGCATGGACCCGACATTCCGTCCTGACATGGTTGCGATGATCGCTGCCTCTAGCGCACTGATGCTGACCGGGACACCGTTTGACGGTCCTGTTGCCGGACTGCGCATCGGCCGAGTTGACGGCGAATTCAAAGCTTTCCTGACTCCAGAAGAACGTGCAAAGAGCGACCTCGACCTCGTTGTCGCCGGTATTGAAAGCGGCATCACAATGGTTGAAGCGGGTGCCGAAGAAGTACCTGAGGAAGTTGTTGCCGATGCACTTGCCTGGGCGTTTGAGCGCTACCAGCCAGCAATCGCGTTGCAGCGTGAGTTGGTTGAGAAAATTAAGCCAGCCCAGCAAGAGTACGAACTTGTTCTTCCCGATGAAACGATTCAGGAGACTGTAGATGCTTGGGTAAAAGGTAAGTTTGGTGAAGCACTTCGTAAGCCATACGCTGAGCGTAACGAGATGATTGCTGAGATTCGAGCCGCCTTCCACGAAGCTATGGCTGAAGAGATAGGCGAAGAATACGCCAGCCAGCGTGGTGATTATGACGAGGCCTTTACTTCGGCACTCCACAAGGATGTTCGACGCGGCATTGTTGAAGACCAGGTTCGTCCTGACGGCCGTGAGTTCACTGAAATCCGACAGCTTTCGAGCGAAGTAGGGGTGTTACCGCGTACACACGGTTCATCTATCTTTACTCGCGGTATGACACAGGCCCTGAACATCGTGACGCTAGCGCCTCTCAGCTACGCGCAAATGCTTGATACGATGGAAGTGAATGACGGCGAACGTCGCTATATGCATCACTACAACGCACCTGGCTACACAGTAGGTGAGGTGAAGCGCTTGAGTGGTCCAGGCCGACGCGAGATTGGCCACGGCTACTTGGCTGAACGTGCTGTTATGCCCGTCCTGCCTGCCGAAGAAGACTTTCCGTATGCTATCCGTAGCGTCACCGAGATTATGAGTCAGAACGGCTCTACCTCGATGGCTGCTACCTGTAGTAGCGTCTTAGCGTTAATGGATGCCGGCGTGCCATTGAAGGCACCGGTCAGCGGTATTGCTATGGGACTGATCATGGATGGCGACACACCGCACATTCTCTCTGACATTGCTGATGCTGAAGACTTTGCCGGTGACATGGACTTCAAGTCAGCTGGTACAGCAAACGGTATCACCGCATTACAGATGGACATGAAGGTTCACGGGCTACCAGTTGAAATCCTCCGCGACGCCCTCATGGCTGGTCGCACAGGACGGTTGCACATTCTCGAGCACATGTTGACGGTAATTGCCGCACCACGGACAAACCTTAGCCCGTACGCACCGCGTATCGAGAAGATCAAGATCAATCCTGATAAGATTGGCGCAGTGATTGGCAAAGGCGGGGACGTCATCAACAAGATTACTTCTGAAACTGGCGCGACTATCGACATCAAAGATGACGGTTTAATTACCGTTGCTGCTGCCGATACGACGAATATCGAGAAGGCATTAGACTGGATCCGCAGTCTCACCGAAGAACCTGAAGTGGGCAAGATCTACGAGGGGACAGTGGTGAGCATTAAGGACTTTGGTGCATTTGTGAACATTATGCCAGGTACTGACGGTATGGTGCACATCTCGCAACTTGCCAACGAGCGAGTTGAACGAGTCGAGGACGTATTGCACGAAGGTCAGATCGTAAAGGTCAAGCTAACCGGTATCGATGAACGAGGTCGCTTGAGCTTGAGCCTAAAGGACGCTACTAAAGAATAAATGGGAAAGCCCCTACTTTCGTAGAGGCTTTAACCCAATCGAGAACGAGCATCGTCACACTCTGATGCTGTGGCGGCTGCGTTCCCAGTCGAGTGCATCGGTGACTACTTCGAAGTGATCAACGATGTCGCGGAGGCCGCGCCGCCAAGCTAGTTGCAGACTCTTGGGCTGGATGTACTGCCTGACGATCTTCATGCGCTGCTTAGGATCTGTCGTGGGCTGCTCATCCGAGAGCTCGCTCATGTCGAGCATCATCATTGCAGAGCGGACGTCTTGTTCGAGGCGGCCAGCTCGCAGGATGCGGTACACATCCCACATGCGTTGATCGAACGCGTAGTAGTCCTTGCAGTCAGAGGCGTTCAGAATTTCTTCGCTGGCATGGTTGTACCTGATACCTTTGCCGACGGCAGCCTGCTTAAGAAGGGCATACATCTCTTCCTTGTTCACCATTGTCGCTTCTTTCTCTAGATTGGGTTGTGAGGGTGCACTCACCGAATAAAGCACGGGAGACGCTAAGGGCGATTATATAATTTATACGTAATTAAGTCAAAATACAGCTTGTCGCTCGCGGTGTTATATTTGATACAATGCAGGATATGAGTAACACCCAGCACCAGCTTGATCAAATAAAGGTAGATATTTTAAAGAAGAATGTCTGCCCAGATCTTGCCAAGACGGCTCAGCAACTTGTGATGGGCGCGGGCGATCCAGACGCCAACATTATGTTTATCGGTGAAGCGCCGGGTAAGAAAGAAGACGAAACGGGCTTGCCATTTGTTGGAGCAGCCGGTAAGTTTCTCGATGAAATGCTCGCCAGCGTGGGCATGCATCGAGACCAAGTATTCATTACGAGCATTGTAAAGTATCGCCCGCCTAATAATCGAGACCCAAAACCAGAGGAGAAAGCTGCATTTCTGCCGTATCTGCTGCAGCAGATTGCTATTATTCAACCAACGGTAATCGTGCCATTGGGTCGTCATGGTATGGAGTATTTCTTGCCAGGAGTGCGTATCAGCGACATTCATGGTCAGCTGCAGGAGATCGAATTTGAAGGCCGCACGCTAAAGGTGATGCCACTGTATCATCCGGCTGCCGCTCTGTATAACGGCAGTATGCGACAGACGCTGAAGGATGATTTTTTGAAGTTGACTCAGCTGCTTGACGCCGCCTGACCTTGCCAAAATAGCTCTGATTTGCTATACTAAGCTCACTTGAACAGAGTAGCTAGGATATACACAGCACCTGCACGCTTACTCTCACTTGGAAATTGTACTAACTAAAAAAACGAAATTATTTTCATACAATAAGGAGAAAATACACTATATGGGTCAACAACGACTCGCGACACCCCAAGGGGATGATCGCTCAAAACAACCCCGCAACAATAACAATGGCGGGAACAACAATAGAAATCAGCGCGGTGGTCAGAACCAACGGCCTCGCCAGAACAATACCGTCCTCGACGGCACTCAGACGCGCCGCGGCGAAGTGTTTCGCGCACAGCGACGCACGAGTGACGACGTCAATGCACGTGCTTCACAGCATATTATTAACGTACCGGTAAATAAGTCGGTCTTTAACGGCTATGATGGCCGTCAATTTAGTATTGCTGACCAAAAGAAGATGCCTCGCACCAACGGTCCGAAGCTTCGGGTTATCCCGATTGGTGGACTCGGCGAAATGGGTATCGGTAAGAACATGATGGCAATTGAATACGATAACGACATCGTTGTCATTGACATGGGTTTCTTGTTCCCAGGTTCAGATTACCCCGGTATTAACTATATTATTCCTGATACCACCTACCTAGAGGAAAATAAGCACAAGATTCGTGGTATTGTTTTTACTCACGGACACCTTGATCACATTGGCGCGTTTCGCCACATCGTCCACAAGATTCCTGCACCTGTGTACGGATCAAAGTTTACCATCGCGATGGTCCAGAAGACGATGGAAGAGGCAACGAGTGGCTTCGAGCCAGAGTATCACGTCCTCGACCCCGAGGCGCACGAACGCGTTCAGCTCGGCGATAACTTTAGCGTTGAGCTTGTTCGCGTCAATCACTCAATACCCGACGCGACAGCTGTAGTTATTCGAACACCGCTTGGCGTTGTGGTTGATAGTGGTGACTGGCGCTTCGAAGAAGATCCTGTCGACGGTAAGAAGTTTGACCTTGAACGCCTGACAGAGATTTCCGCCAAAGAAGGCATTTTGATGCTGCTAAATGAGTCAACCAACTGTGAGTCTGATGGCTCACATACACATGGCGAGTTTGACATCCAGCACAGCATGGGTCAAGCAATGGAAAAATATCCAGAAAATCGTCTGATCATCAGCGCCTTCAGTAGCCAGATTCACCGTATGCAAATTATTCTTGATGAGGCAAAGAAGCATGGCCGTAGGGTTGCTTTTGCAGGCTACAGCATGATTCAAAACATCGAAGTTGCTCTTCGCACAGGTACTATTAAGGTGCCAAAAGATGTCATCATGAAAATGGAAGACATTATTAAGATGCCCGATAACAAGGTGACTATTATCTGTACGGGTTCTCAGGGTGAGTTTAGCGCCGTCCTAAACCGTATGGCGGCAGGTTCTCACCGACACATTAAGATCAAGAGCACCGATGTTGTCATCTTTAGCTCTAACCCAATCCCAGGTAATGAAAAGTATGTTGTTCGAACCGTCGATGGCTTGATGCGAGAGGGGAGTGAGGTGGTGCAGAATGGCAAGACGCACCTTACCGGTCTTGGCCCACTTCACCTTTCGGGACACGGTTATTACGATGACCACGTCAAGTTTATCAACGCGCTCAACCCAACGTACTACATGCCAATCCACGGCGAGTTCCACATGTTGGTGCATAATGCTCGTTTGGCCGAAAAAGAAGCAGCGATTCCGCGCAAGAACATCTTTGTTTGTGACGCGGGTGACGTTGTGGAGATCACTGCTGACGGCGCACGTAAAGCTGGTCGTGTACCAGTTGGCGGTGTTATGTATGATGATTCTGGGGCGATTGTTTCAGAGGTCGTTTTGAAAGACCGTATCCACATGGCGACTGAAGGTATGTTTGTGGTGATTCTGACCGTCTCGAAGGGCAATGGCCGACTCTTGACCAGCCCAGACATCATCTCGCGAGGATTCATTTACTTGCGCGATAGCGAAGAGATGATGGGCATCATTCGACAATACTTGAAGCAAAAAGTTGCGCGTACCTTTAGCGGTCGCCGAGTTGACCTCGACGTCGTAAAGAAGGAGCTCAAGGATGAGTTGACGCACATTCTGTATGATCAGACACGACGCACACCAATTGTTATTCCGGTGATTAACGAGATCGGTGGTGGCGGAAGTGGGGGTAGCAACGGTGGAAAGCAGCGACAGGACTCCGTCGTAAAGGACGAAGACGGCAAGCCGCGCACCTTCAAGCTTCCATCCGCTAAGAAGTTCCCAGAACCAGTTGTGCCGGATAGTGAAGCGACAGACCCACATCTACGGGCAAAAACCGAAACCCGCGCGTACTAAGTACGTTTGCGCTCAAAAAGAAAAGGGGCTCCGCGTTGACGGAGCCCCTTTTCGTGGCGCTCAACATCAACGCGGAGCCAAGCCCACGATCCTCGCGGTATCGGCGGTCATCCCGTTGAAGAGGGTGACCTGTGTGCCGTCGTCGCCCTGCAGCCGAATCTCGATCGGGCTGTTGTCCGTCGGGATGTACCTGTCGCCAGGGTGCGGGCCGAGCAGGCGAAGGCGCTCGGTGATTCGTTCGACTGGAAGCTCGCCGCGATGTTCGTCGATGGCTGGCTTCAGCTGGGCGCCCGGTTGACAGGACAGAACGGCATAGCCGCCGTCGATTCGACCGATGATCAGCGTACTGCCGTCGACGAGTGATAGGTGGTGGGTTGGTGCAACTGCTGCGCTCATAATGGACCTTCCTGTCGTGAGGCGGGGCAATGCATCACAGTATAGATGAGCCGACACACAACGCAAACCATAAGGGGCTTGCAAAATGTGGTAAATTTTGCTATAATATAGGTATTAATTCGCGGTAAAACCGCCTATAATGATAAAGATTATGGCAAAAAGAAAAAAGCGCACTGTATCCAAATCTAGAAAGAAGACAGCAGCAAAGGCACCAGAGCATATGTTGCCGGTTGGCTTTTGGGCTCAGGTAGGTGCACTGTTTCTTATCTCATTCTCTTTCTTGCTAATCCTTGGATGGTTTAGCCTTGGTGGCCCGGTACTTGACTGGCTCTACCAGGCTGCACTCGATACCGTTGGGTATGCCGTCTATGTTGTTCCGATATTATTCATCTATGTAGCGGTTGAAATTTTCCGAGCAGAAGAGAATCGTCTTCCGTTTGCTATGAAGTTTGCTACCGGGCTGTCACTTGTCTGGTTTGCAGGCTTGTTTGGGCTACTGCGCAACGCTAATGGAGAAGCCACTGGGGGATTTGTCGGTCGTCTTGTCAACGACGGCATGCTGCTGCTGGTAAATCCCGGCGTTGCGGCGTTCGTCTACATACTATTGATTATTATTACGGCTTTATTTATTGTTCGTGTCTCTCCGTTCACAATTATTAAGAAGCTGTGGGAACTTTCTCGCCGCGACACGAGTGAACAAGAGGCTAATGTGAAGGTGATGCGCAATGCTGCTGCGATAGACACTCCGAAATCGAGCATGGCTGAGTTTAAGATGAACGCCGGCGTTCCAACTCTTAATGATGAGGACAAGCAGGTTGCTCGCCGTTCTAACTTTAAGGACGCAACCCCGCGCGATAAGGCCGCTGAAGAGCGAGCTGCTCTGGTAACGATAACCGATCCAAACTGGAAAGCGCCAAGTATTGAAATGCTCGAGAAAAAGCAGTCGCCAGCCGACGCCGGTGATGTGCAGCAAAACGCTCAAATTATTAAAGACACCCTGAGTGAATTCAACATTCAAGTTGATATGGAGGGTGCGAATATTGGGCCAAAAGTAACGCAATATACGCTGCGTCCGCCGAGTGGGGTGAAGTTAGCTCGAATTACTCAGCTTGAGACAAACATCGCCCTCAACCTAGCAGCTCAAAGCTTGCGTATCGAGGCTCCGATTCCTGGTCAAAAAGCGGTGGGTATTGAAGTGCCAAACCTAAAGGCAGCCGATGTGCGCTTGCACTCAATGTTAACGAGCCGTCACTGGACAAATAATGTCGAGCCGCTTCCGTTCGCAATCGGGAAAGACATTTCCGGCCAAGCAGTAGTGGGTGAGTTGAACAAGATGCCACACCTTCTGATTGCTGGACAGACTGGTTCTGGTAAGTCGGTAATGATTAACACGCTGCTGACGAGCTTGCTGTATAACAATAGCCCAAGCGAAATGAAGCTTATCTTGGTTGACCCTAAGCAAGTTGAGATGGCGCCGTATGAAGACATCCCACACCTGATCACTCCGGTTATTACTGAACCTGAAAAGACAATCAGTGCCTTGAAATGGGCAGTAAACGAGATGCAGCGACGCTATACATTGCTGGCCGAGCACAAGATTCGTGATATTGCGACGTATAACAAAATGGTTCAGACGGGCAGCAAGAAAGTTGTTGTCCAGGATGAAGCCGGTGCACCGCAAGAACACCATGATGGTGCGATGCCGTACATCGTTATCGTTATCGATGAGCTAGCCGATCTGATGATGGCAGCAGCGCGTGATGTCGAGGCATTGATTGTTCGCTTGGCTCAGAAGGCTCGAGCTGTTGGTATCCACCTGGTGTTGGCAACCCAGCGTCCGTCTGTCGACGTCATTACAGGACTGATTAAGGCCAACGTGCCAGCTCGTATTGCCTTTACGGTTGCTTCGCAAATTGACTCACGAACGATTCTTGATCAGGTGGGGGCCGAGAAATTGCTCGGACAAGGTGACATGCTGCTTCTGACGCCAAGTATGAGTAAGCCAAAACGTATCCAGGGAGCGTGGGTGACTGACGAAGAGGTGATTAAGATTACCGACCACTTGCGCGCTCAATCTCCGCCGCAGTACAACGATGAAGTCGTCAGTCAGCCAGTGACGCTGAATGGTAAGGGCGGTGTTGTGATGGACTTTGATGACTCTGGTGACGATGATCTTTATCGAGATGCCGTGCGCGTAGTAGTAGATAGCGGCAAGGCGAGTGCTAGCTTGCTGCAGCGCCGCCTGCGCGTTGGGTACGCCCGTGCAGCCCGTCTTGTCGAAACAATGGAAGAACAGGGCATTATCGGTCCAGCGGATGGTGCGCGGCCTCGTGAAGTGCTCGTCAGCAGTCTTGACGATGTCTTTGGCGGCGGCACTCCAACCGACGACGAAGAAGAGAACCTCGGATAGTTGCCTCAATCTAGAATTCTTACGTCAGTATGAACCAAAACTCGTCCGCTCTTGTCGGGCGAGTATTTGTTTTCTACGATAAGTAAGAGACATCTGTTGGGCAGCTTGCCGAAAGGAGTAAGATACGGTATAATACAGGGGTTATTAACTCAAGCTTATATAACAATCATAAAAGTATAAGCATCCCGTCACCAATGACGAGGATTCCAAAAGGAGAGACTAGTGAAAGAGTACGAACTAACTGTTCTGATTCACCCTGATCTGGAAGCAGATCTTGAAACACCCCTTAAAAAGGTGCGTGACATCATTACTGCAGCTGGCGGTAAGATCATCAGCGAAGACAACTGGGGCAAAAAGAAACTTGCCTATCCTATCAACCGTGAAGATTTTGCGGTGTATGTGTATATGGATATTGAGCTTCCTGCTGACGCGCCACTCAAGATTTCGAACACCTTCAACATTAGCGACGAAGTAATGCGTTACTTGCTCGTGACTGTTGACGTGAAGGCCCGTAAGGCACTCGCCGAACAAGCTGCTGCGAACGCTGATAAAAAAGAAGAGGAGTAGACCATGGCAAAGAGCATCAACCAAGTAATTTTGATGGGACGCCTTACCCGCGACCCCGAGTCCCGTACAACGACAACCGGTAAGACAATTGCAAGCTTTAGTATTGCAGTTGATCGTGGCGGCCAAGACGACACTGCTGATTTCTTTGATATCACAGCGTGGGAAAAGCTTGGTGAGCTTGTTGTCCAGTATCTCGCGAAAGGTCGTCGTGTGCTTGTACAGGGTCGCCTACGCCAAGATAGCTGGGACGACAAAGAGACTGGCAAAAAGCGCTCACGCGTTGAAGTTACTGCCACTGATGTTACTTTCCTGGACGGACCGAACGGCGATGGTGAAGGTGCTGCAAAGTCAGCTCCAGCCCCACGCTCTAACAGCAAGAAGTCGGATGACGTTGTCATCGACGATATCGACGACAAACCAATTGATTTAAGCGAGATTCCTTTCTAGGAATCCCACCATTTAGTATTTAGGAGAACCCCATGCAAAAGCGATCAAAAAGAGATACACCAGCATATTTCGACTACAAGGATGTAAAAACCTTGCAACGATTTATCAACATGTACGGCCAAATCGAGCCAATTGGTAAGACTGGCCTCAGCGCCAAGCAGCAGCGCCAACTCGCTGTCGCTATCAAGCGTGCTCGACACCTTGCTCTGCTACCATTTGTCTCACAAGGATAACCAGCGGTGGCCTATCAGCCAACTGATTTAAAAAAAGGCGTTGTCGTCCAAATCGACGGCAAGCCTTTTCGTGTTATCGACTATAACCAGAAGGTAATGGGCCGTGGCGGCAGTATCGTCAACGTTAAGCTCAAGAACTTGATTGATCGATCGGTCATTCCGAAGACATTTAAAGGCCAAGAACGTATTGATTCGGCTGAAGTTTCAAATCAAACGGTGCAGTATCTATACTCTGACGCCGACAACTTTTATTTTATGGATCCCGAAACGTTCGAGCAGTTTCAGCTTGATCGAGAAATAGTCGAAGACAACGCCGGGTACCTCAAAGAGGGCGATAGCTTGTCGCTGCAGTTTTTCGATGGCCGTGTCATTAATGTCGATCTTCCAAAAAATGTCTATCTTGCGGTAACCTATAGTGAAGACGTCGTAAAAGGGGACACAACTAGTAGTGTTCTCAAAGATGCGACGCTTGAAACTGGGTTGGTGGTAAAAGTCCCGGCTTTTATCAAGACTGGTGACGTTATCTCTGTCGATACCTCGACTGGTGAATACCGAGAACGCAAGAAGGACTAGCGCCTAGCTAGTAAGGAGATTCATGACTAAAGTTCGCCTTGATATAGAAATGACTCGACGAGGTATTGTTTCAACGCGCTCGCAGGCCGAGAGCTTTATTAAGTTGGGTAAGGTAGCGGTGAATGGCCGTAAGGTTGTGAAACCCGGACACTTTGTTGGGCCTTCGGCCGAGATTGTTATGCAACCAGAGGAGCGCTATGTCAGTCGAGCAGGCATGAAGTTAGCCAGCGTCGCCGAGCTGCTAAAGCTTCATTTTGCTGACAAGATTGTTTTAGATATCGGCAGTAGTACCGGTGGATTTACTGACTATGCCTTGCAGCACGGTGCTCGCAAGGTCTTTGCTGTTGATGTTGGCACTGAACAGCTGCATCCAAGTCTGCGCGGTGATGCTCGGATTGAATTACACGAAAAGACCGATATTCGCGACTTTATCCCCAGTCAGACGCCTGACATAATCGTGATTGACGTGTCATTTATTAGTTTGCGGGAGATTCTGCCCCATGTGGCGACCGCAATCTGTGGGCCAGACACGCAAGTGGTCGCAATGGTAAAACCTCAATTTGAAGCTGGGCGCAACCAGACAAATAAAGGGGTTATAAAGAACGATTCCGTGCGCCGCCAGATACTAAAAGATTTTGAACTCTGGGCAAAAGACCTGTTTGTTATTCATGACAAGCGCGATAGCGAAGTCTCAGGGGCGAAGGGCAACCAAGAGCGGTTCTACTTACTGACGTTAAACCGGAACTCTACGACGTCGCCAGGGCGCATAACGTAGTCACGGCCTTCAGTACGAACTTTACCGGCAGCTTTGGCTGCCGCTTCGCTACCAGCGGTAATGAGGTCGTCGAAATCGACAATTTGAGCAGCAATGAATCCTTTTTCGAAGTCAGTGTGAATAACACCAGCAGCTTGTGGGGCAGTAGAGCCTTGTCGGATTGTCCACGCCCGTACCTCTTTCGGGCCGGCCGTGAGGTAGCTTTGCAAGCCAAGTGTTTCGTAGGCAGCACGACCGAGTTGCGACAAGCCTGATTCGGTGACGCCGTAGGCATCGAGGAGTTCTTGGGCGTCGGCATCGGTGAGCCCGCGGAGCTCTTCTTCTAGCTTGGCGCAAATAAAGATACTTTGAGAGCCGCTCACCAGTTCAGCCAACTCATTTTTGCGATTATCGTCGCCGAGGGTATGCTCGTCGACATTAAAGACGTAGATGACTGGCTTAGCACTCAACAGCTGTAGGCTTTGGATAACTTCTGTGTTCAGCCCTGATACTTCAGAGGCCAAGGTGCCTTTTTCTAGCTCCTCTTTTAGTTCCTGAAGAGTGGCGATGTGCGGCCGAACAGAGGGGTTTGCTTTCGATTCTTTCTCTAGTTTTGGAAGCTGCCGTTCGATGCTTTGAAGGTCAGCCAGAATTAACTCGGTATTAATTGTTTCGATGTCCTTTTTTGGGTGCACCTGATCTTCGACATGGATGACGTCACTGTTCTCAAAGGCGCGCACCACATGCACGATAGCGTCGCACTCGCGGATATTCGCTAGAAACTTATTGCCAAGGCCTTCACCTTTACTCGCGCCAGCAACCAGCCCGGCGATATCAACAAACGTTACCGTCGCTGGAATCACCTTGGCTGCGCCGTACATTTTCTCTAGTACAGGAAGACGGCCGTCGGGGACGGCAATCATGCCAGTGTTTGGCTCAATAGTTGCGAACGGATAATTTGCCGCCAAGATCGCGTTGTCGGTTAGGGCATTAAAAAGGGTCGACTTGCCGACGTTGGGGAGGCCTACGATGCCAATACTCAGGCTCATAACCAACCTTTTCCGATGTTAAGAGTGGAATAAATCCCCATATTGTTATATCTTCCTTCGTTGCAACGACTTTGCTGACTACTCGCTGAATAATCTGCTTTTTATTATTAAAATCTAATTCTTGTACTAATTTTACCACGCCGTCAACTAATTTCTCTAGAGGTATGGATGGTTTGTTATCTATAGCATCTCGTAAAGCAGACATTTCATTACTAATGTTTATTCGTTTATCGTTAAGCTCGGCAATGTTTTCCTTATAAATGCGCTCAGTCATTGTGCCGTCACCGTATACTTTTGCAAATCGCTCTTCCGTTGCATCGATTTTCAAAAGCTGGCTTTCCAATGTGTCTAGCTGGTTTTGGATAGGGGAATTAGTAGACTGCCATTTAATAGCTTGGTCAAGTATAAGTTCGGGCTGTAGCAATAGGCTCTCGATATTATCCCAAACAGTTGTATCTAGAACGACAGAGTTAATTCCGAATCTTTTACATTTCCGTGTTCCTTTAACATTGTTCAAACGGTCATTGCAGCGATAGTACGTGCATTTGTTCGAAGGGTCGCCACTTCGAGAGTATCCGCGTCGTCCACGATCGGTAGATGGCATACTTGTTTTTATCTCGAAAGGTAGTTGGCTTATATCCTCACTATGCCGATTTCTAAGCTAATACATCAAACTATAACATTACAGGGGTAGATATTGACAAAAGTGCTAAAATTTGTTATAGTCAATTTATACAAAACAACAAAAATAAAAATGAATCCCGAATCTTTTACACCACACTATCCTGAATCAGATACCTTATCTGAATTTGAAAGTCATCCTAGAACTTTTACGTTAGAAGACGTTTACAATGTCCAGCAATACTTAGCTGATCTAAAAGCAGAATCTATAAAAGAGGGTGCAGACTTCGCGCCAAGTAGTGAAGGGCTATATGAACGTTTAACCGAACGGGTCGATTCTGGCTTCGAGCAAGAGGCCAGGGCGGCTGAGGATAGTTTCGATAAGTCGGTCCATGCCCTTTTTAGCGAATGGGCCACTCAGAAGGGCATTGCGGAATCTGCTCCAACGAGCCTTTTGGATATTAAGAAATTATTCGTTCAGTACCCAAACTTGAACGAAAAGTCCCCCATACATTTTCAAGGCGGTGCAGAGTTTGCAACTTCAAGGTTTGTGCATGTAAAAACGGGACGAGCTATGGGAATGGCACGAGAGGAGACTACTACTCGTTATTATCTTAACCCTACGGCAGATACAATGGGACGAGTCGTCGAGCAATTAACAGGAGCCGCACTTGAAGCAAAAGTACCTCTCTATTTTAAGTTCGTGGACGTAGCGACAGAAAACCCAGACCGTCGAACATTGTCTCGTAATGATAGGGTTGTGATTTATGCGTCTGACGCACAGCGAGAATTTGTTGAGTCGACCATTCAAGATATTATTCGTGATGTGCCAGACGGACTTGAGGGTCGTACTGTTGCTGGGTTTGCAGAAGAAATAGCGGACGGAGTTGCAAGAAGCAGTGAAGTAAATGAAAGCCTAAATCAGCAAAGTGGTAGCAGGGAATCGTTTAATTCCCTGCGGACAAAACTAATATATGAAGCAACAATAGCTGTGACTCGACGTGTACTTAGCTCAGAGCAGAATGCTTCAATCCAAGTAGGTAGTAATACTGTGCGAGGAACACTCGCCGAAGCTGTTAGCAAAGAACTGAAAAAGTTAAATTATCCAGAAATTAAAGAAGATGATCCAACTTTACTGCAAGCAGTTGCTTTAGGTTTAGAACCCGACAAACTGGTTTCTGCGGGATTTAGTGATAAGGCGGCCAACGCAGTAAATAAGGCTGTGCGTACAATATCCAAAGATATACTCCCTGCTATCCCAGCGGACATCCTGCTAAAGGGGTATGAACGTCAGTTGGATAGTCTAGCTCCTCGTTACGGCATTAACCCACATAACCTAGCCGAAAATATACCTATTGCCTCCTAGTATCTGATAGCTGGTCTTGCAGTTGAGCAACTAATTTATTTGAGTAGCCGCGACCACCTCGATTGGTAGGTGGCATTTTTAGTTTTATCTCAAAAGGTAGTTGGTTTATAACTTCACTATCCCAATGGATAAACTCATCCCTCTATTTTAACAGATTCTATCAGATGTAAATTGCAGTATTGTTTCAAATAGATTATGCTTTTAACAGACATGAAAAAAACGAAGAAAAAAATAGTCATCATTAGTGTCGCTGCGGGGGCACTCCTTGTTTTAGCGGGTGCTGGGATTGCGGTCTGGAAATTAAACCCTGGCTTTGTAAACAGCATCTTTGGTTTTCAGGAGTCAACAACAGAGGACACGCAGCCTGCCGAGATTTCAGATGAAAATGTAGATGGCGTCAGAGGTGCCGATCTAGAGGCAGTCGACCAGGCCGGTGAAATTCAGGCGGAAGGTGGCAGCACAGAAGAAGTGGCAGCGGTTTTTGATCAGGCGGTTCAGCAATCAGATGGGGACGAAGAAAAAGGTGTCATTAAGTTGCAGGAGTTAGATTCATTTACTGCGTCGCAAGAGTGGACGGCGGCGCTTGCTGCGGGCCTAGAAGCAGAGCTTTTCCTGCAAGAATCCAAGTTCTTACCACAGGCAACCAGTAATATCGCCTATATTTATGAAGTGCTTGAAGACACTGCCAATGCGCAGTTGTACTACCAAAAAACACTTGATTTGATTCTAGAAGAGAACAGTCTTGGGTATGACATTGCGTATTATCGTGAAAAGGCAGGTCAGTAATGCGTTTGGTGCGAGCTAAGAAATTCCAGCGACGACCAGGAATTCTAGGGGTATTCTTCCTGATAGGTGTCATGTTTACCGTTGGTATCGTGCCCGTTGACCAGGTAGGCGCTGCCGTGTGGAGTGGGCGAGGAGCAACCAACGCCTACTTTTCAAATGGCCGGTATTGGTCATTAACCTGTCGTCCCGGCCCTGGTGGCGCGTGTACGGGCACTCCTTTGGCGGCAAACAACTATGTCATCCCAGGATTGTACGGGGGGAATGCCTTTCCAGAGAGCCTCGATACGGTAGACGAGTTAATTAGTTTCTTGAAAGCCAGAACTGATAGTAACTCGTCAAGTTTTAACGCCCGCTGGGCAAAAAATGGTGCGGCCTTTGTGGTGCACAGTATGTTAGGGCGCAGTGGTGCTCAGGCAAATGCGAACGGTGGCCGTAATGTTACCGCAGCCGACTATGAACAGCTGCGAGCGCGCCTGTCGGGGGCATCGATTAATTGGTTCGAGAATAACGTCAGTACAGACGGAGTCAACACAATATCCGTTTATGGTGGTGGTCAGTTTGATGTCGCGCGTGATTTTCAGACGAGAAGAGACCGGGCGATTGTCATTAGAGACCAGGCTGGCAGAGTTGTGTATAAGATATTGCGTCGCTGTGCGAATCCAATTGGGGCTATGAATAGTGCGGTTCCGTCTGTCGATTTTAACCTCAACCCAGTTGTGAATACGGGCAGTGCCTATGGTGAGGCTGGCTCGACGGTAGGCCTCAACGGCAGCGTGAATAATACCGGCACAACAGTTAGCGCAAATGCTACGTGGGAAGCTCGCAGTCTCGTGGTGGATCGCGATGATCCAACGCCAAGCGGCTCGCAAATCTTCTCGAATAACACTGCCAATCGTTTTGCAACTGGTTCGCGCACCTTCCCGCGCAACGTGACTCAGGTGCCTCTCCCGTCTCGAACGTTGCCCGATACTGATGTCGGTGACCGTCTGTGTTTTGTGCTATCGGTGAATCCAAGAAGCCACACCAGCTCATCCTGGGCACATAGCGCGGTGTCCTGTGTGGTTGTTGCGAAATCACCGAAGATACAGGTGCTGGGTGGTGACGTTGTTGTAGGGGAAAGTTCGGCTGACCCAGATCGAATTTTGACAAGCACGACTCGAAAGAGCGTCAGTGGCACCAATCGTACCTACGGTAGCTGGGGTGAGTATGCGATTAGTGCAACAGGGTCAATCGAGGGAATGGCCTCTGGTGCAGGCTATAGCACGGGGGCAACAAGTGCTAACTTTTGCACAGTCAGCTACCTCACCCTTACCAATGCGGGCAGCAACATTTGCGACGGTTCATCGCCAAAGGGTAACTTTGAGTATGGAGCGGGGCTACCGGATATATCAGCTCGGTTTGGGAGTGGTCAGTCACTTGGCTCTGCCGCGTCCGTAGACCTTTCTGATCAGTCAAATGGCGTCTACACAACCAATCGAACAATCAATGTTAACGCCGACAATGATATCGGTGTTGGCCGGTGGGTGGTGATCAACGCGCCAAATCAAACAGTGAACATTACCGGCGACATACGTTACACGGGCGCACCGTTGTCATCAGCGGCAGACATTCCACAGGTGGTTATTATCGCTAACCGTATTAACATTCGAGAATCAGTACAGCGCGTGGACGCTTGGTTGATCGCGAGTGGCACCAACGGAGTTATTAATACCTGTAGCCAGATCTCTAATCCCGTGACACAACTTGATGCTGGTCGCTGTGACGACCGTCTGACGGTCAATGGTCCGATTGCAGCCCGTCAGCTGCTCTTGTATCGCACGGCAGGAGCGGGTACGGGTTCAGCATCTGGAGATCCGGCAGAGGTGTTTAACCTTCGTCCAGACGCCTATTTATGGGCAACATACTATAGCTCAACGGCGGGGCGGATTCAGACTGTTTCGACCCAAGAGCTACCGCCGCGATTCTAGATAGGCTAACATTACATTTCACCTTGCGTTTTACGGTTATGCTTCTGTATAATGAGGGACAATATGGCATTACGAGGAGTGGGCGACTTTTTTGCGCTAGATATAGGAACGAATGCTGTGCGAGTCGTACAGCTCTCTCCTTCTGGTGCTAATGGCTGGAATCTACAGCACTTTGGCTATGCGCCACTCGATGAGAAGACCAGTGCGAGCGCTTCACCAGAGGCACTACGTCGATTGGGCGAAGTGATCATGACGGCGGTTGGCCAGAGCGGCATCAAAACGAAGAACGTTGTCATTGGACTTCCTTCTGGCAAGACGTTTACAACGGTTATCGAAGCTCCCGTCATGGGAGAGGCTGAACTGAAGAGCACCATGAAGTACCAGGTCGACCAGTATATTCCAATGCCTATCAACGAGGCGAAGGTTGACTGGGCCGCGCTAGGAACATCATTGCACGATCCAAAGATGCAAGAGGTGCTGATTGCCAGCACTGCTAACCAGTATGCCGAAGAGCGTCTTGAGTTTATTGAAGGCCTTGGATTGAATGTGATTGCCGCAGAGCCAGATCCACTCGCTATGGTGCGTTCACTGCTGCCTGACGGCATTCCTGACGCCCGTCTGATTATCGACATGGGCGAGCAGTCGACCGATTTGGCTGTGACGTTTGATGGTACGCCTCGCTTAGTGCGCACGATTCCGATCGGTGTTCGTTCACTCATCAAGGCAGCTGTTCAAAACTTGAACGTGCAAGAAGACCAGGCCCGTCAGTTTATCCTTAAGTTTGGCTTGGCGCCCGATCGTCTTGAGGGTCAGGTATATCGAGCAATCGAATCCACCCTTGATAACTTTGCAAATGAGCTGACGAAATCGGTCAAATTCTTCCAGACGCGCTATCCCAACACCCCCGTGGGTGGTATTTTGCTGTCCGGCTATAGTGCGCTAGTGCCACAGTTTGGTGACTATGTCGCTTCGAAGACTGGTGTGCAGGCGGGTATTGCTAACCCATGGCAGCGGGTAAATGTGTCACAGGGTGACCAGCAGCAGCTCGCACCAATTGCATCTGAGTTTGCGACGGTCATTGGGCTCGCTCAGCGAAGGAATCTATCATGATTGAAATTAACCTGATTCCAGATGTAAAGCAGGAGCTTATCCGCGCCCAGAGAACGCGGGCCTTTGTGGTAACTACCTCTATTCTGGCCGGTATTGTCGCATTGGGTATCGTTGCACTGTTGTCGGTGTACGTCTTTGTCGTACAGCAAGTGCGTGATGATCTCGCTAACAGCTTTATCGAAACCAGTAGCGCGGCGCTAGCTGAAAAAGAGGACTTGTCGAAGATTCTGACCATTCAAAATCAGCTAGCTCAGATTGACGCTCTGAATGAAACAAAGAAGATTGATTCGCGCATCTTTGATGTCTTGGCGGCAGTGTTGCCTCCAGAGCCCAACGAGGTGCAAGTATCCAGCCTGGCGCTTGATGCCGAAACCAGCACGATGGTGATTGAGGGGCAGACGCCAACATACGATACGCTCGAGGTCTTTAAGAAGACGATTGAGGGCGCAGTGTTGACCTACCCACTAGATGGTCAGGAAATTGTCGAGCAGCTGGCAGAGAGTATCACGGTGAGTGACGTGAGCTACGGCGAGAATACCAATGGCCAGCGCGTGCTACAGTTTACAATTAGCTTTATCTTCCCACCGTCATTATTTGCCGCAAGTACACCTAATTATGAAATTCGCCTGACGAATGCTGGTGATGTTACCGACTCATTCTTGGGTATTCCGCGAAGTATCTTCGTCGGCGAGGAGGGGGTGTAGGGTATGGCTGAAAAAAATTCTGCCGCAATTCGTAAGCGAGCACAGATCAATAAGGCTAATCGAACCATGTTCCTTTGGATCGCGGTGAGTTCGGCGATTATTGGGTCGGCCGTAGTAGTAGCACTCTTCCTTGGTCAGCAGCTTCTCTACAATGAAAAGATTCTCGCCGAAAAAGCGACCACAATTCAAACTCTTGAAGCGAACAGCGAAGTGATTCCAGAGCTAGAGACGGAGATTAGAATTCTTGATACAAATGAGGCGCTGGCGACTTCAAAGGCGAATGATGACGACCAGACGGTACAGGTTATCTTGGATGCACTGCCTTCCGATGCCAACTCACTGGCGCTCGGGGCATCATTGCAAACAAAGCTTCTGACAGGGGTGCAGGGGTTGCGAATTGAATCACTGCAGGTTGACCCAGTTGTTGGTGTCGAATCGGCAGGAGATCTTGCCGTCGTTGATGCTGGACTAGGAAGCTCAGACTATCAAATTAATTTCCAGTTCTCAGTCTCTGGCGATCAACAGGCGCTGCGCAAAGTTCTCGAGAACCTTGAGCGCTCAATTCGACTAATCGATATTCAGGTCCTGCGCATCGAAAGCCAATCGAGTACACAGCTGATGACGGTTCAGGCTCGAGCGTTTTATGAGCCAGCCAAAACACTTGAATTAACAGATAAGGTGGTTCAGCAATGAAAAAAACCGACATCGCTATGATCGTTTTAATTGCTTCGGTGAGTATTATTGCGGCTTTCTTCGCAACCAGTGCAATTTTTGATGGCATTGCGAGTGAGAATGCGACGGTGAAGACAGTCGAGGCTATTACTTCTGAAGTAACCCCACCGGACCCAGCAATATTTAACGAGAACGCCATTAATCCAACAGTCGAAGTACAGGTTGGATCGGGCGGCAATTAAGCGGAGGGTGCATGGCATTATTGACCGATGACATCCAGGAAAAACTCGTTAAGCTACTTGTCGATGAAGGCTTGGTTTCGTCGAGTGTGCTGCAGTCTGCAACCGAGGCTGCCCAAAAGGCAAACAAGCCGCTCTTTTCGCATCTGACTGACCAGGCGATTGTCGACGACGAACTGCTAACGCACGCGATTGCGCAAGTTTCTGGCGTACCGTATGTGAACTTAACTGACACGCTCATTGATCAGAAGATTCTTGGCTTGTTGCCTGAAGATATTGCAGAACGCTTTATGGCTGTGCCGCTTGCAGAGGTTCAGAACCGTCTTGCAGTAGCTATGATCGACGCCAACAACGTCCAGGCGGTCGATTACCTTGCAAACCGCATACAGCGACCTCTAAAGGTCTTTATGGCCTCAGAAGCCGGCGTACGCCATGTACTAGAGCAATACAAGACAGACCTGTCTGATGTCGGAAAAGCTGCCGAGGTTTCTCAGGAAGAACAGAAGCAGGAAGAGGCTAGTGACGTAAAGACAATCGTTCAGGATTCGCCGATTAGTCAGGCCCTGAGCAAGATCTTGGAATATGCTGTTAAGTCTCGTGCCAGTGACGTCCATGTTGAACCAATGGAAAGCGCCTTGAAGATTCGTGTTCGTGTTGACGGGGTACTGCGTGAGATCATGCAGCTGCCGAAGAGTATTGAACCAGCCATGGTGAGCCGCGTGAAAATTCTGGCGAGTTTGAAGATTGACGAACACCGTACTCCGCAAGACGGTCAGTTTACGGTAAAAGTTGCCAATAAAGAGGTCGACCTTCGTATTGCTATCAGCCCAGTCGTTTGGGGTGAGCAGATTGTTATTCGTCTTTTAGATAAATCGGGCAATTCGTTCGACATCGAAGAGATGGGGTACGCCGGCCGTGCACTACGAGTCATTCGTCATGGCCTGAAGCGTCCTAATGGCATGATTCTGACCTCTGGACCGACTGGTTCAGGTAAGTCGACAAGCTTGTACGCACTGATTAAAGAGATTAAGAACGACACGGTGAACATTGTGACGCTGGAAGACCCGGTTGAGTACAAGATGGAAGGGATAAACCAGATTCAAGTAAATAGCGAAGTCGGCTTAACGTTTGCAAACGGGCTGCGCTCAATATTGCGTCAGGACCCCGATGTCGTGATGGTGGGGGAGATTCGTGATGCTGAAACGGCTGCTTTGGCAGTCCAGGCTGCATTGACCGGTCACCTTGTGTTTAGCACCCTACACACCAACAGCGCCGCTGGAGTGTTGCCGCGTCTGCTAGACATGGAGATCGAGCCATTCTTGATTGCCAGTACGGTCAACACGATCATTGGACAGCGGTTGGTGCGGCGTGTGGGGCCGAAACGTGAGACGTACCAGTCGAGCCCAATTGAAACGCAAAATATTCTTGCCACTGTCGGGCACCTATTGCCGAAATCCAAGGAAGAGGTCGCTCGGGTGTCACAAGATTTAGGCTATAAAGACCTTCCCTTAGCTGGCCAAAGCGCTTATACTTTGGTAAGAGGAACTGATACGCCGCAGCAGCCAAATGGCTATAGTGGGCGAGCCGGTCTCTACGAGGTAATGGACGTCAACAACGATATCCAATCAATGATCGTCAAACATTCGACCAGCTCCGAGATTCAGCAGGTTGCTGTATCGCAGGGAATGATTACGATGCGACAGGATGGCTATCTGAAGGCGTTGACCGGCATTACGACATTAGAAGAAGTGAATAGGGTGACGTCAGATACGGCGTAAGGGTAGGAATATATGGAAAATCAACAACTTAGAATCGAAGTGCTCCTGGAAGAGGTTGTCCGCCGTAAGGCTTCAGACCTTCACTTGCAGGTGGGGATTCCTCCTATGTTGCGTATCGACGGGACATTGGTACCGATTACTGGCTACAACCCCTTGGATGAGGCTGGTGTTGAGACACTTATCTTTGCCATTCTTGATCAAGACCAGCGCCAGATTCTGCTAAAAGATAAAGAATTTGATTTTAGCTTTGCTTTCGGAACGCTGGGCCGTTTCCGTGTGAACGCTTTTCACGAACGAGGCAACCTTGCGAGCGCGCTGCGTCTTATTCCGAACGAAATTAAATCCGTCACCGAGCTTGGCCTGCCGAATGTGGTAATGGGCTTCGCTGATTTCCCACGCGGGCTTGTGTTGGTAACGGGGCCGACTGGTTCCGGTAAATCGACGACACTGGCAGCACTCGTCGATAAGATTAATACTGAAAAAGCTCAGCACATTATTACGATTGAAGATCCGATTGAATTTACTCACAAATCAAAGAAGTCAGTTGTCGTTCAGCGAGAAGTGCACTACGACACCTACAGCTTCTCGGCTGCACTCCGTTCGAGCTTGCGCCAGGACCCTGATGTCGTGCTTATCGGTGAGATGCGTGACCTCGAGACAATTTCGGCTGCAATTACCATTGCTGAAACCGGGCACCTTGTCTTTGCGACGCTCCACACCAACAGTGCCGCACAGTCGATTGACCGTATGATTGACGTCTTTCCGCCGCACCAACAACCACAGGTGCGTGCGCAGCTCTCAAACATCTTGATGGCAATTGTTTCACAGCGGTTGATCCCGACAATCGGAGGTGGGCGAGTAGCGGCTGCTGAGGTATTGGTTGCCAACCCTGCTGTTCGTAACATTATTCGCGAAGGTAAGGCGCACCAGCTAGATGCGATTATTCAGACCGGTGCCGACCAGGGTATGCAGACAATGGACCGTACTCTCGCAAGCCTCGTACAGGCCGGCACGATTACCTACGATAGCGCACGTGAGTTTGCGGTCGATTTGGCTGAATTTGAACGTTTGATGAGGGGCTAGTAAGACGTGAAAAAGTTTACCTACGAAGCGCGCGACCAAGCTACCGGCAAGGTAGTGAAGTCATCACTGCAGGCTGAATCAGAGTCTTCAGCCGCTCGCTTGTTGGTGAAACAGGGATTTGTTCCTCTCTCAATCAAAGAACAGATTGGCGATGGGGGAATATTTTCTCGATTGAACGGACGCATCACCACTAAAGACAAAGTGGTATTTACGCGACAGCTGGCAACCTTGATCGGTGCAGGGCTTCCTTTGAGTCAGAGCCTCCACACCGTGATGGAGCAAACCGACAACAAGCAGTTGCAGACAGTCGTTCAAGAGATTGCTTCGAATGTTGAGGGTGGCCGTTCGCTGTCAGAATCATTTGCCAAGCACCCAAAGGTGTTTAACGAGGTATTTATTTCATTGATTTCGGCCGGCGAGCTATCTGGTACGCTGGACGAATCACTGCAGCGGGTTGCCAACCAGCAAGAGAAAGACGCTGCCACGGTCAGTAAGATTCGCGGTGCGCTGACGTACCCATTGATTGTATTGGTGGTTATCTTTGGTGTCATGGCATTCATGTTATTTACCGTTGTGCCACAGGTAGAAACTCTGTATGCCGATCTAGAAAAGGAACTGCCATTCCTGACGGCAGTTATGGTGGCGGTGGCGTCATTCCTGGCGAACTATTGGTGGCTGGCGATCATTATTATTGGTGCTGGAGTCTACTTCTTGATTCAGTATCTTAACACCGAGTCGGGCATTAAGTTTAAAGATAATTTCAAGATAAACGTTCCCGTATTCGGCGGTATGTTTAGAAAGTTATACATGGCGCGCTTTGCTCGGACAGGGCAGACACTGCTTAGTACGGGGGTGAGTATGCTCGATATGCTGAAGATCACTGGCCGCGCAGTGAACAACACAGTTATTCAGAAGAGTATTGAGCGCGCAACCGAGAAAGTACAGGGCGGTAAGGCGCTATCGACAGCGCTTGAACCCGAAGATTCCATTACGCCCCTCGTTCCGCAGATGATCAAGATTGGTGAGCAATCTGGCCGCATCGATGAAATGATGGGAAAAGTTGCACAGGTGTATGAAGATGAACTGGATGAACAGATTCGTACTATCTCAACCTCAATTGAGCCGATCCTGATGGTGGTGCTAGCGGTGGTTGCTGGTGGTATGGTCGGCGCAATTCTGCTTCCGATATACAGCCTGGTAAATGGTATCAATATCTAGACAGAACAGAGTTGCTGCGCTACTATAGGCATAACCAGTATCATTAGTTCATTTGAAAGGTGGGATAACTCCTATGAACGTTCAGAAAAAAGAAAAAGGATTTACGATCATCGAGGTGGTCTTGGTCTTGGCGATTGCCGGACTGATCTTCTTGATGGTGTTTATCGCCCTGCCAGCCTTGCAGCGTAACCAGCGCGACACACAGCGACGTAACGACATGGGTCGTTTGCAGACTGCAGTCGCTAACTACAGCAGCGCGAACCGTGGTTCGATTCCAACAAACACCGTTGCTGGATGGGATAACTTCGTGAACACTTACCTTACAACAGCAGGTGACACGTTCGTCGACCCAAGTGGCGCCAACGCTAACCAGGGAACCGGCGTGGACACATACGTCATCACACCGACACCCGCAGGAACGCTGACAGGAGGCTTTATCGCTTCGGGCGCCAGTGCTACGCAGAATATCATCTACGCGACACCAGGAACGGTCTGTAACACGTCTGATTCCGCTTCAACGACATCAGCTGGCTCACGAAAAGTTTCATTCCGCCTCGCGCTTGAAGGTGGTGGCTACTACTGCATCAATAACTAGGCAGACGCCTTGCTAAACTGATACTATAGCTTCATGGTTGATGCACTTATCCTTATTGCTCTTGGTCTATTCGGCCTCGTCCTTGGCAGCTTTGCTGGGGCAACTGTCTGGCGGCTTCGTGCGCGCCAGCTTTTGATTGACAAGCAAGAGGGGGAGAGCGTTGATAAGAAAGAGTACGCTCGCCTAAAACCCCTGATGAAGCGAAAAACAGCCACTGACCGCTCGTGTTGTCTGGAGTGTGGCTATACGTTGAGATGGTATGATCTGATTCCGCTTGTTAGCTGGGTGGCACTCCGCGGTCGTTGTCGCTCCTGTCGAAAAAAGATCGGATGGTTTGAGCCTCTGATGGAGCTCGGAATGGCAGCATTCTTTATCGCATCGTACCTTTTCTGGCCAGTCAGTTTAGCTGACCCATTGGCGACTGCCCAGTTTGCCGTGTGGTTGGCGGCGGGTGTTGGCTTGGTGATACTGTTTGCCTATGACGCCAAGTGGTTCTTACTCCCAGATACGGTAACCTGGACGGTGGTGGCTCTTGGCGTCATTAATCTTGTCTTAGTTGCGTTGCTACGAGAAGATATCGGAGGGACGGTATTGAATGCGGCAGGGGCGGTTGGCGCGCTGGGCGGGCTATATCTACTGCTTTACCTGGTGTCACGGGGGCGCTGGATTGGATTTGGCGATGTCAAGCTTGGGCTTGCTTTAGGGCTATTGCTGGTAGATTGGCCACTTGGCCTGCTGGCGCTTTTCTTGGCAAACTTGATTGGGTGCTTGATCGTCATACCTCTGATGATCAAGGGCACGCTAACGCGGTCATCGCACGTGCCGTTTGGCCCGCTGTTAATAGCCGGAGCAGTCATCGCGCAATTGTTTGGCACGGGACTCGTTGAATGGTACACAGCCGGCCTCTTTTAAGGGGTAGTCACACGACGCTTATGCTATAATGGCCGTACATGGGCACGCACAATACATCTGGCTTCACGATCATCGAGACAATGCTGGTTTTAGCAATTACCGGTGTGATGGTGGCGGGTATATTTATTGGTGTCGGAACTTCTATCAACATCCAGCGATACCGCGATTCGGTCGAGACATTTAAAACTGTCATTCAGAATCAGTACGCTGAACTCTCGAGTGTTCGAAACGATCGCGCAAATGATTGGAGTTGTGATGGTCAGGCGGCAACCGCCCAGGATGGAGCAATCGTGAGAGGGCAAAGTGACTGTATTTTAGTGGGTCGCTTGTTAGCAGTGAACGGTGGCCAGTATAGGATTTATTCGGTATTAGGCCGTGAGATAGCCAGCCCATCTGGTACATCCGATGATTTGGCCGCTCTTCGTGATGACTACAACCTGAACCTGTCGAATGTTGATATCGAGACGGGCGAGTTGGAATGGGGGGCTGAAATTGCCTGGCCGTCCTCGGGAAGTGGCGCGCAGACACCAACGACGCCAAGAGAGATAGCGATATTATTCATTCGTTCACCAGAGAGCGGTCGGCTATACACCTTTTCCGGTAACCAATCTCCCGAGACGATAACGCCGTCACTGCTCGATAGCCTGATTGTTGCTGGGAACAGCATCCCTGGTCAGTCCGAGCGAACCATCTGCATTAGCTCGGATGGTGCTGTTATCAATGATGATCGCTCGATCTTTATAAGTGCCTTTGCTGCCGTGCCGAACGCTATCGAGACGCGCACCAATGACCTGATTGCCGGCCTAGGGAGTACCACACGATGTTAGAGCGTATGCGAAAGCAGGCAGGGGATACACTGATTGAGGTGCTATTTGCTGTCACGGTCTTCAGCTTTGTAGTGGTCAGCACACTGGGGATTATGAACCAAGGCACTGCAGCGTCCCAGCGTTCACTGGAGATAACGCTCGTGCGTCAGCAAATTGACGCTCAGGCTGAAACACTGCGCTTTATGCATGATTCCTATGTCGCCGTCTATCAGTCAGGACTGACGTTTGACGTGAGTGATGGGTCGACTTCACCGGCAGAGGAGTGGTATAAGATGTCAACCAGCGGGCTAAATGCTACGAGCGCCTCTCCTTTTGGGGGAGCTATAACGGTTTGTCCGCAGCCTCCTGAGGGCAGTTTTATCGTTGATACTCGAAATGTCCGGTTTGTTGACGGGACTGCTACGACACTCCAGCCGTCAGTAACGCATGCGCAGCTTGAATATGGCAATGACGACGCATTTGTTGCTTCTCGTGGTCTGTGGGTTGAGCCAATTCGCTCAGCCGTCAGCAGCGACCCTAATCAGACTAACACTGGCTATATTGACTTCCATATTCGGGCTTGTTGGGAAGGATCTGGCCTAGGAACACCAATGACAACCGGGACAATTGTGAGGTTATATGAACCACGGGGCTAATAAACAGCGCGGTTTTACGATTATCGAGTTGATGCTGGCGATGTCTTTTATTGCCGCTTTGTTGTTGGTGATTGCTTTCACCATTCTTCAACTTGGAACCATCTATAACAAAGGGATTACGCTCAAAGAGGTGAACCAGACCGGTCGAAGCATTAGCGATGAGTTGTCGCGGAGCATTGGCGCCAGCAGTTCGATTGATTTAGGCACAAACTTCTCGACAAATTCGGCTGGTGGAAGGCTATGCACTGGCCAATCGACCTTCATATGGAATTATGCCGAAGCGCTGGCTTCTGGTGATCAGAACGTAGCAGAATATCAGTCTTCATCAGATGAAGTGCGCCTGGTGAAGGTGCCGGATTCATCTGGGGCGTACTGTGCGCGCACCGGCCCAAGCTTTATTTATCGTGATATTCGTACAGCCGACCAAGCTAATGCGGTCGAATTGTTGAAGACGGGCGATCGTACCTTAAATATTCATCGATTTACGATGACTTCGGCCGAAAATGGAACCGATACCCTTACAGGCCAGCAGCTGTACACTGTTTCGATTACCATCGGGACGAGTGACGTCGAGGCAATTACCTCTGATAGGACTGCTTGCTTAGCACCGGGACAGCCGGGTGCTGACTTTGAGTATTGTGCTGTTCAGCAATTTGAGCTTGTCATTCGAGCAGGAAATAGGGTTAACTAGTAACAATGAAAAGCATAAGCACGCGTCATGATTCAGGAGCCGTTTCGATCTTTGTGGTTATTTTTGCGGCTTTACTGATGACTGTCGTGACCGTTAGCTTTATTCGCATCATGGTCAACGATCAAAACCAAGCCACCAATAATGACTTGGCACAAAGTGCGTACGACTCGGCCCAGGCCGGCGTTGAAGACGCAAAGCGATCGCTGCTGCGCTATCTATCTGTCTGTGAGAACGATGGTTCGGCGGCCTGTAGTTTGCTGGGAACGCAGATTCAGGCTGTATCAGAAGAGTGTAACAGTGCGCTGCGCATCGGAGGTGTGATTGACCCGTCGGGCATTGGTGAGGTGCCAATTCAGCAGAGTACCAGTCCAGATGATCAGCTACTTGACCAGGCCTATACCTGCGTTAAGGTCGACCTTGAAACTGATGACTATGTCGGAACACTGGCGGCTAACCAATCGAAGCTGATTCCGTTGCAGGCGACTGATACATTCGATCGCGTCACCATCGAATGGTTCTCGCGTGATGATATTAGCGAGGTGAGTGCCGATAGTAGCGTCAGCCTTTCTGCGCTTCCTTCACCAAAGCCGTTATTAGCCGAGGAAAGCTGGCCAACAAACCGCCCCTCATTATTACGAGCAAGCTTAATGCAGTTTGGTAATACTTTTACTCTCGATGATTTCGATTATACGAGTGCCGGTCAAAGTAACGCAAATACCGTCTTCTTGTATCCTACTGCGGGGGTAGCATCAGCAACACAGCAGTTCATTACTCGTGATATTCGTGCCAATAGTCCTGGGGCGAGTACCCCGGCGGATACTGCTGGCAATAGCCCTACGGCAGTGCGCTGCGAAACGAGTCTGGCTTCGGGTGGCTATGCCTGTAGCGTCACAATGATCTTACCGGAACCTGTTGGCGGGGGAGACCGCACAGCATACCTGCGCTTAACTCCTTTGTATAATGAATCTCACTTCCGGGTGACGATGTCGGATGGTGGTACGGCTGTTCAGTTTGATGGTGTTCAGCCAGAAATTGACGCAACAGGCCGCGCAAACGACCTCTTCCGCCGTGTTGCCACTCGCGTTGATTTGGTTGATACCAGCTTCCCGTATCCAGAAGCGGCTGTTGATGTTTTGGGTAGTCTTTGTAAGAACTTTGCCGTGACAGATACGACCTATATTGATGGCTCGACCAGCTGTACGCCGTAACGTTTTTGCGTATCTAGTCGCCTGATTCGCTGTGAAACTTTTCATACACCTCACGGAGGTGTTCGTCGGTTACGTGGGTGTAGACCTGTGTCGTGCTGATGTTGCTGTGACCGAGCATACTTTGGACGCTGCGAATATCGGCGCCATTCATGAGGAGGTCGGTGGCAAAGCTGTGTCGCATGGTGTGCGGGCTGACGTGTTTGGTGATGCCAGCAAGGCGGGCATACTTTGAGACCATTCGCTGGATACTTCGAGCCGTCAGGCGGCGGTAGTCACCACTGTTAGATGTTTCAATGTTGCGGCTGTAGCTGACAAAAAGCGGCGGAAGACTGTCTTGGCGCGCATCAAGGTAGCGATCAACCCAGCCAGCAGCGGCTTGACTGATAAAGATCGGACGATCCTTCTGGCCTTTTCCTCGCACCATAAACTCTCTGCGTTTCGTGTTGACGTGGTCTCGGTTGAGATTTACTAGCTCAGAAACACGAAGGCCGCTCGAGAAGAGTAGTTCAACGATGGCTCGATCACGTAGCCCCGATTCGGAAGCGATGTCAATCGCTTCAATCAGTCTCTCTACCTCGTCGTAGTGCAGGAAGGTGACTTGTTTACGGTTGATTTTGGGGAGGATAATCTTTGTAGGGGCAAGTGTTTCGATATCGCGAGTCGCCAGGTATTTCAAAAAGCCGCGCAGTGCAATCAAGTGGTAGGCCTGGGTGATGGTTGCAAGGTCGTTATCGGCGTCATTCTTGTAGCGGTTGAGCCACAGGCGGTATTTGCGAACAATCTCAGTTGTAATGTCGCCAACCTTGATGTCATTGGTAAATTCAACGAATCTCTCGAGATATAGTCGGTAGTTCTCGGCCGTCTTTGCCGAGCGGCCACCCTCTACCTCAAGGTGTTCAATAAAGTCTAGGATTAATTCGGACACGTACATATAGTAAGCATAGCCTAAAATGGCCTTCAGGGATACAATAGGGGGAATGGAATGGCTTGAAGCAATCATCCTGGGACTTATCCAAGGATTGACCGAATTTATCCCAATTAGTAGCTCGGGGCACCTTTTGATCGCTCAGTATTTCTTGAGTGGCGGCGGAGATCGTCTCTTTCTCGAGTTCGTGAACATTGGAACGATGCTGGCGCTATTCATTTTTTTCCGTAAGAGAATCTGGAAAATTCTTGTCGATATTTTTAAGAATAAACAGTACAGGTTAGCACGCAATATTGTTATTACTTCTTTGCCGGCAGGGCTAGTGGGGTTCTTTCTGGCCGATTTTATTGGCACAACTGCCTTTTTCGCGAGCGCTGTCACAGTTGTCTTTACGTTGTCGATTGTCGGAGTCCTATTGATTACCGTCGAAAAACTTCCAAAGGCATCGGCGGTGAAAGATGGCGAGAAGCTGTCGGGGTTCCGTGCCTTTGCTATCGGTGTGGCTCAGATGATCGCCCTGATTCCTGGGGTGTCGCGATCCGGCGCAACAATTTTGGCTGGTCGATTTTCCGGCCTTAGTCCAGCCGCAGCGGCTGAATATAGCTTTCTTGCCTCACTGCCGATTATGATGGGTGTCACCGCGAAGATTTTATTTACTGACGCTGACTACGTTGCCGCCAACCTGATGGTTGTGATTGTTTCGAACATCTTCGCCTTCATTGCCGGCTACTTGGCGGTCGGGTTCTTGATGGGCTACCTGGCAAAACACTCTCTTGCGATCTTTGGGTGGTACCGATTGGGGTTGGCATCGGTGTTGGCAGTGATACTATTAGTACAGTAGAGAAATACAAGGAGAATCATGGAACACATTCAACGGACACTTATTATATTTAAACCTGATGCCGTGCAGCGGGGAGTTGTTGGCGAGATCCTAACTCGTTTCGAGCGTGTCGGATTGAAAATTATTGGCACAAAAATGATTGCTCCTGATCAGGCACACTATCACAAGCACTACGAAGAGATCGGCCAGGTCATTACTCGTCGTGGTCAGGCAACCTTTGATAATGTCATGGAAATGATGAACCAAGGCCCAGTTATTGCTATGGTGTTAGAAGGTGTTGAGGCGGTTGAGCTCGTTCGCAAACTAGTTGGCTCAACCGAACCGAAATCGTCCGCGCCAGGTACTATCCGCGGTGACTACTCACACATGAGCTATGGTTACGGCGACAGTACCAATAAAGGCATTCCGAACCTGATCCATGCCTCGGGTGATGCATCTGACGCCGAAAAAGAGATCCCACACTGGTTTAGCGACGATGAGCTGTATGATTACAGTGCATTGCATGAAAAATTCACCCGTTAGAAAGTATTTTCTTTCTATTTCTCACTTGGGCTTCACGCCACGAAAAAACGACCCACGAATGGGTCGTTTTTCTTGGGTTGCAGAATCGTTCGAAACAGAAAGAAAATACTTCCTAGCGGCAAACCAAATATTTTAACAGTGAGTCTCACCTGATTCTGCAGGCAAGATATTTTGACAGAAAACTGAGAGAACATCTGCAGCCTGAGTGAATCAAGGCGCCGGTGCCCTTGATTCGCCCAGCGCGAAGCTGTTCGATACGTTTTTCTGTTAAAATATAACCTATGCCTCGGTAGCTCAACTGGATAGAGCAGATCCGTCCTAAGGATAAGGTTGTAGGTTCGACTCCTGCCCGGGGTACCATAACAGGAGAAACCTATGTCAAAACAGATTACCAATGTGCAAGTTGCCGCATTTTCAAAATCTTTACAGAAAGACCTGTCGTATAAAGTGTTGCAGCGCGCCGTCACAACGAACGGTATTTATGCTGCATCTGAAAATAATTTCCTGAGTCGTGATAACACGACGGTATTTTCTGATGAAATTGAGACCTCGTCGGTTACTAACCAAGAGAGTAGTGGCCGCTGCTGGCTATTTGCTGAATTGAACGTTATCCGCCATCAGATTGTTAAAGACCACGACATGGAAGACCTAGAGCTTTCCCAGAGCTATTCCTACTTTTGGGATAAGCTCGAGAAATCGAACATGTTCTTCGAGAGCATCATTGCCACTGCCAACAGCTCACTCGATGATCGCTACGTGGCCCGGCTGATGGAATGGCCGCAGGGTGATGGGGGATGGTGGGAGTACGCTGTCGATGTTATCGAGAAGTATGGTATCGTGCCGAAGCACGTGATGCCTGAATCTGTCACAACCAAGAAGTCAGGCCAGCTAAACGTACTTTTGGACAAGAAGCTCCGCAAGGGCGGGCTTGAACTACGCCAAATGGTTGAACAAAAAAGTGACTCGGGCGCGATTCAAAAGAGGAAAAATGAGCTTTTGGCAGAGGTGTACCGATTTCTGACCGTCGCGCTAGGGACACCACCAGAGACGTTCACGTTTAGCTATAAGGATAAGAAGAAGAAACTTCATCGCGATGTTGATATTACACCTTTAGCCTTTTTGAAGAAGTACCACGACGTATCGTTTGATGATTACGCGGTGCTGTTCAACGACCCAACACCGACGAAGCGCTATCGGCAAACATATCAGATGGAAAACGCTGGCAACATGGTCGGTGGCCGTGAGATCACGTGGCTAAATGTTGACATGAAGACACTCAAGCAAGCTACGTTACGCCAGTTAAAGGCCGGTGAGTCGCTGTGGTTTGGGTGTGATGTCTTTACGGACAGTAACAAGAAAGGCTTTATGTCGCTTGATACCTATGACTTTAACGGCACCTTCGGTGTTGATTTCGAGATGGATAAAGCGCAGCGCCTAATGAGCCGAGATAGCTCGGTGACCCATGCCATGACAATTACTGGTGTTGATGTACACGACGGCAAACCGACACAGTGGAAAGTAGAGAATAGCTGGGGCGATAAATACGGCCATAACGGCTACTACACGATGAGCGACGAGTGGTTTGATAAGAACGGCTACATCGTTGTCGTGCGCAAAAAACTGCTCTCTGAAACACTGCAGGCTGACCTGAAGAAGAAGCCAGCCCTAATCCCTATCTGGGACCCGCTCAATAGCTCGATGCATCGCAACGCCTAGAACGAGCGCTTATGCTATGATGTAACTACAGTTATGGCAAAGAAAAAAGAACAAGCACAACTTGATTTCGAGGGGCAGCGTCCCGGCGAGGAAGTCTTATTTGTCTTTCGCCGGCACATCATTGCCATGCGTAAGGGGTTCTATCTACTACTTATTCCGCTAGTAGTCACCGCTATTCCGCCGCTCATCTGGCAAGACAACCTAGAGCTATTCTTGCTTCCGCTGGGCGGATTTATCCTGGGGCTTATCCTGTTCTTTTACCACTTCGTCCTGTGGTACTTCACGATTTATCTGGTCACAAATCAGCGGATTCGCCAGGTGACGCAAAAGGGGGTGTTTGGGAAGGATGTCGTTGAGCTGCGGCTGTCCAAGATCCAAAACATAAGCTATAATATACCAGGGTTCAACGGAGAAATTCTGGGGTACGGGACGATTGTCATTCAGACATTTGTCGGCGACCTAGTGATCCGGTACGTTGAGCATCCTGAAAAGACATATAACAAGCTACAAGATGCCGTTTCAAACGCTATCGAACTACAAGGAGACAATGAAGAAGTTACTGAATAAGCTGCGTCGCACTAAGGATAAGGGCGAGCAATCGGGCGGGCGTATTACAGCAGACACTATTGCTGAGCATCGTGAGCGTATTCTGGCTGGGGGGCGCCGTTTTAAGTACCCTATGCAGTATGCTCGCCACAAACTCGTCTTTAACACGATCATCATTTCGGTAGCCGCAATTCTTTTGATGCTGGTTGTCGGTTGGTGGCAGCTGTATATCGTTCAAAACACTTCTGATTTTATGTATCGTGTCACCCGAGTAGTGCCGTTATCGGTTGCTTCGATCGACGGTGAAGCCGTGCGCTACAGTGATTATCTTTTAAAGTACCGCGGCTCGATTCACTATCTGCGCGAGATTGAGAACGTTAACTTTAGTACTGAAGATGGCCAGCGTCAGGCTGACTTCGTGCGAAGCCAGGAGCTGAACGACACCATCGCCGACACGTATGCAGCCAAGCTGGCTCGTGAGCGCGGAATCGTAGTCACAAATGAAGAGCTAGAGCAGGTGTTGCAACAGCAGCGTCTTTCGGGAAGCGGTGAGCAGTCCGAGGCGGCGTATTACACGACCATTCGTGATTATTACGGTTGGTCCGCCGAAGAGTATCGTGAAATTACGCGAACAAAATTATTACGCCAAAAAGTCGCCTTTGCAATTGATGACCAGGCACGAGATGCCTCGACTCGGGCTGCCGCGCTGATTACCGATGGCGAGACTGACTTAAAGGACGTCGCCGAAGCGGTTAATGACACGGCAGACATCAATGCCGTCTATGCTGCGCCAGGCTTCTTGCCGCGTACCAATCAGGATGGTGGCGTGACCGCTGCTGCTGCAGCGCTTGATGAGGGAGAGATCTCCGGTGCAGTCCAGTCTTCTAACGGTTCGGGGTACTTCTTTATAAAGTTGATAGAGAAGACCGATACACAGGTGAGGTACCAGTATATCCAGATTCCGGTGAACGCCCTGACGAATCAGGTGCAAGGGGCTCTGGAAGACACTGACCGAGTAAAGGTACACATTGAAGTGCCTGATCCGGCTGAACAAACGCAATCATAACCATAGGGGGATACTATGTTTACCGTACCCAAACTATCGTACGACTATCACGAACTCGAGCCGCACATTAGCGCCGAGATTATGCAACTGCATCACGACAAGCACCATCAGGCCTATGTCGATAAGCTCAACAAGGCGCTGGAAGGCCATGACGAATTAGCCGACCTGTCGATCGAAGATCTATTGCGTTCGTTGTCGACTGTCCCTGAAGAGATTCGTAAAGCAGTTCGAAATAACGGTGGTGGGCACTACAACCATTCACTTTTCTGGCAGGTGTTATCGCCAAAAGGCGGGGGAGAGCCAGCTGGGGCGCTTGCCACTGCGCTATCTGAAAAGTATGGTTCATTCCAGCAGTTTGTAGAGCAATTTAACGCTGCAGCCCTGGGGTTATTCGGAAGTGGCTGGGTGTGGTTGACACCCGATTTAGAGATTGTTGCTTCGCCAAACCAAGACTGCCCATTGATGGACGGCACAGCCGAGCCTCTGATGGGCTTGGATGTCTGGGAGCATGCCTATTATCTTGACTACAAGAACAAGCGTGACGACTATGTCGCAGCCTGGTGGAATGTGGTTGACTGGGCGTTTGTCGCTAGTCGCTATAAGACTGACTGATTCGCAGGGGTTACTGGTCTGCGTGGCGTCGGGCTTGATCGATGGCAATCTCCGCGAGCAGTTGAGTGTGGACTTCACGTTTCTTCTCTGGCGTCATCTCGAGCCCCATGTTTTCCCAGTTCCTGATCCATGCAGCGGCGACCTGGTCGATGTCCCAGTGTCCTTTAATACCTATCACCTCTGAGATTCTGATTGTTCCGGGCGAAGTAATGCGAGCAGTGTCAGCGTCGAGGGTCTGGATTGCTCCTGCATTTATGCTTTCAGGGAAATGAGTAGACATCACTACGCCAAGAGGGAAGTGTGTTGTTTCAATAATGTCACCAATGACAGGAAATCCCATTTTTCTCTCTGGGGAAGGTTGTTCTTCTGGATGTTCGTGTTCGGTCATGAATAAAACAATACCATGGGACGTGGTATGTGTACATTAACTTTTGGCGGACCGTAGCGGAGAAGGTATGAAATTACTTTTCCGGAAGCGTCGCCATAAAAGCGCCTATGGCCACAAATGCCTCATCTATTTCACGGTAATACACCGTCTGGGTGTCCGGCGAGCCATCAATCATGGCCGACAATCGGCGAGAGCCGTCGTCTCGAAACAATGCTAATACTGGCTTTCCCCACATCTCTGCCTTAGCAATCTCATAACCTACTCCCAAGCTTGGATTAGTCACTTCCGCAATGAGGGCATCAGCTTGTCGCACCCACTTCAAATCTTTGGCGTGAATGTCGGCACTCGGCCCAGAGCTGCCGGCAGTGGTAAGTTTAGCATCTGCGAATATTTCGCTGAGGACAACAGCTCGAGTTTTGATATATTCAACCATAGCGGCATACGTTACAGTATCGTCACGGCCACTTCTTATGGAGCAAGCAAAATATATTTCTTTCATTGGCTCTAGTGTATCAAAAAACCTCTCTAAAATGAGAAGTTTTAAGTATAGGCAATATGGCGGGCCCGACCGGATTCGAACCGGCGATCTCCTCCGTGACAGGGAGGCGTGATAGGCCAGCTTCACTACGAGCCCTCGTGGTGTGCTTGTGGCCAAGCTCTATGGATTTTAGCAGTTTTTTCCTCTTATCGCAAGGTGTTATTGCGGTTAATATATCCCGCACGAGGTGCTATAATACCAAGGTAAGGGATTCGCCGCTATAGCTCAGCTGGTAGAGCGGCGCTTTCGTAAAGCGTAGGTCTCCGGTTCAAATCCGGATAGCGGCTCCACACATATGTTTATAGAGACACTGAAACAATCACTCAAAGAATTATTTACCAACCGTTATTTGACGGTACTCGCGATCGTGAGCTTCGCGTTGGCGCTTTTATTCTTGGTATTTATCCTTATTAACGTTCGCCCAAGTGAGCTGCAGCTTGTGACACACTACACAGCCTTTGGGGTGACGCAGTTGTATCGCGACCAGTGGTGGTATCTGCTTGGATTCGGGGTGTTTGGGCTATTTACGGCTTTCTTCCATACGGCACTGGCTATTAAGATGTATGTAACAAAGGGTTCGCCACTAGCGATTATGATTTTGTGGTTGGGGATTGGCATCATTCTATTCGCCTGGATTATGAGCTTCTCGATCATTAACGTCTGGTCTCCGTTCTAATATGGCAGATTTCGAACTACCACTTGGTAAGCGCACCCGGTTTTATCGCTTTTTTGAACTCGTTCCGGCCATCATTAGTTATGGCGCTTTTGTTCTTTTGGTTGTTCTTTCCCTGGTTTCGCCGTTATTAGCAGCAATTTATCTGCTGTTGATCATCATCACGGTGTTGGTAAAGGCGGTGGGGATTGTCTACCATACAATCACTGGGCACGGGCGATTAATGAAGTCGCAAAAAATTGACTGGGCGAGTCGTTTGGCTGACTTTGAAGACCCCGTTGCGAGCTATGAGCACCACAAGGGTGCTGCGTCGAAAGCGTATGGGGCCTTGCAGCATGTCGAGAACCTCCGCTTGGCTGCCGCTGATGCACCAGCTTTTCCGAAGCCGTCGTCGCTCACCAACTTGGTGATTGTGGCGGCGTATAACGAAGAGTTTGAAGTAATCGATCCGACGATTCAATCTGTTGCTGATACACATTATGACAACAAAAAGATCGTTATGGTACTGGCGTACGAAGAACGGGGTGGTCCCGAGATTGAAAAGACAGCCTTGCGGTTGCAAAAGAAGTACGAGGACACCTTTATGGAGTTCCAGATTATTAAGCACCCTCGTGACCTGCCTGACGAAGTCGTCGGGAAGGGTGGCAACATTACGTATGCTGGATTGCAGATGCAAGAATGGTTTAAGAAGCAGAACATCGCCTACAAAGACGTCTTGGTGACGACGCTGGACTCGGATAACCGACCGCATGTTCACTATTTCGACTATATGACCTATGAGTACGTCGTGAACGAAGATCGTAAGCACCTGGCGTATCAGCCAATTGCACTGTTCTTTAATAACATCTGGGACGTACCCGCTCCAATGCGTGTTGTTGCGACAGGTAACACCTTTTGGAATATTATTAGCTCGATGCGCCCACACATTATGCGTAACTTTGCGTCGCACTCGCAGCCGATGGAAGCACTGGTGGAGATGAAGTGGTGGAGTACGCGTACTGTGGTTGAGGATGGACACCATTTTTGGCGCAGTTACTTCTGGTTTAACGGTAATTATTCGGTGCACCCTCTGTACATTCCAATCTACCAAGATGCGGTGCTGGACTCGACCTACCTAAAAACGTTGAAGGCCCAGTTTATTCAGCTGCGGCGTTGGATGTATGGGGCGTCGGACATTCCGTATATTGCGAGTCATATCTTTACGAAAAACCGTCGTGTGCCGTTTTGGCCGGCGTTTGTCTGGTTTATCAGGGCGCTGGACGGCTATGTGACGGCGGCAAGTGTCTCGATTATCGTCGCGTTTGGTGCCTGGGTGCCGCTACTGATCAACAGTGAGGCCTACAACAACGTCGTGGCGCACCAATTGCCCGATGCGGTCAGCTTAATCCAGCGCATTGCCCTCATAGGACTGATCGTATTGGTGTTCTTGGCCTTCAAGATGTTGCCACCGCGCCCAGAGCGTTATAAGCGTCACAGGACGGTAGGAATGGTCCTGCAGTGGGTATTGATGCCGATCACAGCGATTGGGTATCTGTCGATGGCGGCGCTCAACGCCCAGGCGCGCTTATTTATGGGGCGGTACCTGACGAAGTTTGATGTCACTGCTAAGGAAACGGTTGCCTCGCGGGAGCGAGCACGGGCAGCCTCTAAGAAGTAGCCCCCTTAAGATGAAATAGAAAGAACCCCTCACGGACAGCGAGGGGTTCTTTTATATACGGAAGGTAGGTGCGTTAGATCGTACGAATACGAACGTCGCGCTTAATCTCTTGCAGCGTCTTGTTGTACTCAAAAGAGAGGGCAAAACGGTCAAGGGAGTTGGTTGGCTGGTGGGTAGACTGTATCTGTTGTTTACTTACCATACTTACATACTAGCATAAACACGATAGATTGTCAATGGAACAGACATTCACGTGAAATACCGCTTGTGATATATAGCTTCTGGCGTCTAGTGTCTCGGCTGGTTCATGGGGGCGTGGATAAGTGGGCGAGGGGTGTGGGGAACAAAAATCGCCCCTGTTGGGGCGAAGTTGAATCAGTATGGTGGGTCCTAGAGGATTCGAACCTCTCACCTCCTCAACGTCAATGAGGCGCTCTAGCCAAATGAGCTAAGGACCCAAACCGTGTTTGTACGTCTTTTAGACTTTAACAAGCATAGCAAAATAGGGGTGGGAAGGCAAGATTCATGCTAAAATGAGGGCTATATGAATGATTCACTCCATGCCATGCGACACAGTTTAGCCCATATTACCGCCGCCGCCGTAAAACAGTTGTGGCCAGATGCCAAGTTTGGGGTTGGTCCTGTGGTAGAAAATGGCTTTTACTACGATATTGACCTTGGTCAACAGAGCATTTCCGAAAGCGACTTCAAGCGCATTGAGAAGCAGATGCGGACGATTATTAACCAGGCACAAGAGTTTGAGCATTTCGATATGCCGATCGCACAGGCAATTGAGTGGGCCCGTCAGAATGGACAGCCGTATAAGGAAGAGCTGTTGAATGACCTTGGTCGAGCCGGAACCACAATCGCCAAAGATCTTGACGCCGACGAGCTTGGGCTGGCGACTAACGGCGAATCGGCCGTTGAGACCGTTTCTTTCTACAAGAACGGCGACTTCGTCGACCTCTGTCGGGGACCACATGTGGCGAACACCAAGGAAGTTGGTGTGTTCAAGCTACAGCGCGTCGCCGGCGCCTACTGGCGTGGCAAAGAGGGGAATCCACAGATGCAGCGCTTGTATGGGGTGGCATTCGAGACACAAGAGGAGCTCGACACCTATTTGCAGAACCTAGAGTTGGCCCGCCAGCGTGATCACCGTAAGTTGGGGCAGGAATTAGATTTATTTAGCACCTCGACGCTGATTGGTGGGGGGTTGCCGCTTTTCACTCCTCGTGGAACCATACTTCGTGATACGTTGAATAACTTAGCGCAGTCATACCGCCTCGAACGGGGATACCAGAAGGTTTGGGTGCCGCATATTGCTAAGCTTGATACCTACAAGACCTCGGGTCACTTTGAGAAATTTCCAGAATTGTTGCGATTTACGTCAACAGAATCGGGCGATGAGCTGGCCCTGAAGCCGGTGAATTGCCCTCACCATGCGCAAATTTATGCCGCACGACCGCATAGTTATCGTGACTTACCGGTGAAATACCTAGAAACAACCACCGTCTATCGAGACGAGAAGAGTGGCGAATTGGGCGGGTTGAACCGTGTCCGAGCCATAACGCAGGATGATTCACATGTTTTCGCAACTGAAGACCAGGTGGAGGGTGTCTTTTCTGAGCTGATTGAGAGTGCGCAGGCTATGTACGAGCTGCTGGGGCTACACTTATCGCTCCGCCTGTCATTTCGTGATGACGCCGATAACTACCTTGGTGCACAGGAAGACTGGGAGAGGGCTGAAGGTTCAATTAAGGGATTGGCTGAGCGATTCCAACTGGAGCACGAGGTTGCTCTTGGTGAGGCGGCGATCTACGGCCCAAAGATGGACTTTATGGCTACTGACGCCTTGGGCCGCAAGACACAACTGGCAACTGTACAGCTTGATTACGCACAGCCAGAGCGTTTTAATCTTGAATACACTGCCGAGGACGGCAGCAAGCAGCGCCCGGTTATGATCCACTGCGCCCTCCTTGGCTCAATTGAGCGCTTTATGAGCATTTATATTGAGCACACCGGGGGTTGGTTCCCATTTTGGCTAGCTCCAGAACAGCTGCGTATCTTGACCATTAATGATGCCGTTAACGACTACGTTGCCGAGATTCGCGCTGCGCTTGATGAAGTGGTGCTTAGTGAGCCGGTGAAGTACAACGAACTGCGCTATACGGTGGACGATCGTAACGAGTCGCTTGGCAAGAAGATCCGTGAAGCTGCTGGCATGAAGATTCCTGTCCAGCTGATTGTTGGTCCGAAAGACGCCGAGGCTCGCGAAGTGAGTGTTCGTACGCAGGCTGGTGAAGAGAAGGTGGCGCTTGATCAGCTGGCTGACTATTTAAAGAGCCTGTAATGTCGAAGCCGGGAAGTGCTTTTCGAGATCAGGTTGAAGTCTTGATAGCTCGTGTGCCTGCTGGCAAAGTAACCACCTATGGCGACTTGGCTGCACTCGCAGGGCATGCCTATGCGGCCCGTATTGTTGGGGGGATGGCCCACTATGGTGATGCTGCATTACCATGGCATCGGTTAGTGAATCGCTTCGGTGGCTTGGCAAGTGGATATCATGGCGGAAGAGAAGCCCAGGCCGAGCACTTGGCGGCCGAGGGCGTCACGTGTACCGACTTTATCGTAGATGACTTCAAGGAGCGAAGATGGCAGCCGTAGCGCCACTTATTACTATTGTTGGTCCGACGGCAAGCGGAAAGTCTGATTTGGCGATTCGTTTAGCCGAGGAATATGGCGGAGAGATTATTTGTGCCGATTCGCGCACCGTTTACAAGGACTTGTCTATTGGGACAGCGAAGCCGTCTGCTGAAGATCGTCGTCGTGTACCGCACTGGGGGCTTGATCTGGCGACAATCGACCGCCCATATTCGGCAGCTGACTTTCAGGACTATGCTAATAAAAAGATTGAAGAGATCCGCGCGCGCGGTAAAGTACCGTTCCTGGTTGGGGGAACTGGACTGTACGTCGACGCGGTGGTATTAGACTATGAATTTGGACCGCCACCAGACCCGCAGCGTCGTAAAGAGCTGGCTGCCATGAGCCTTGAAGAGCTTCAAGAGTATTGTCATAAATACAATATTAAACTTCCCGATAATTTCAACAACAAACGGTACGTCATGCGCAGTATTGAGCAGAATGGCGCAGAAGTTAAGAGGCGAGAGAGTCCCATCGACAATGCTATCGTTGTGGGAATAGCTACAGATAGGGATGCACTTCGTCAACGTATTTCACAACGTATTAAAAAGATGTTCGCCGCTGGCGTCGTTGATGAAGGTCGGGCAGCTGCGGCTACATATGGCTGGGATGTGCCTGCGCTGACAGGCAATATCTATCGATTAGTGCAGCGCTATGACAGCGGAGAGCTAACTCTTGAGGAGGCAATGAGGGCTGCTGAGACCGCCGATTGGCAACTCGTCAAGCGCCAGATCACCTGGTGGCGTCGTCGTGAGTATGTACGATGGGCGGACATTCAGGATTCTGAACAATTCCTGCGTCACACCCTCGCCACACTGAACAAGCCGTGATATCATGAGAACAAGAAAGTTACCCTTTGGAGGAAAAAGTGATAGACGCATTGTTCGGCTCAAAAACTCGGGTGAAGTTGCTGCACCTATTCTTGAACCATCCTGGACAATCTTTTTATGTTCGCGAGATAACGCGTATCATTGACGAGCAAATTAATTCCGTTCGTCGCGAACTTGCAAACATGCTAGAGGTCGGGGTTATTACCAGTGACAGTGCTGATAATAAACTGTACTACCAGGTCAACCAGCGCTACGAGTTTTATACCGCGCTTCGAGCGATCTTTGCCAATGAGCCAATAGACGCCACTGCGCCTTCTCGAGTAGCTGAAAAGGATGCAGTCAACGAGCAGTACTTGAGTGCTGTTGCAGGCCTGTCTTCACTGCGAGTTGCCATTATTGCCGGCGTCCTTGTGAAAGGCTCAACCAGCCCTGTCGATGTCCTCATGGTAGGAAGCGTTTCGGCCGCCAAGGCCAAGTCAGCAATGGCAATCATCGAAAAGCTAGAAGGTCGCGAGATCAACTACAGTGTTATGCCGTATGAAGAGTTTTACTACCGCCTGAGTGTGCGCGATAAGTTCTTGACCCAAATCTTGAACACTAAACACACCGTGGCGATAGATAAAGACAGTGTCCTCAGTCAGAAATAAAGGAGAAAAGAATGTTTGAAATTGAATACAAAGGTGCAAATGGTGTTGTGTTGTCGACGAAGAAAGCAACAATTTACGCCGACCCAAAGCTATCGATCGTTGGACTAAAGGATCTTTCTACAAAGGGCCAGATCGAAGTTGCTACTGAGGCTCGTTTTGCGCTCAACAATCCTGATGCCAAGCTTAACATTGAAGGTCCAGGCGAATATGGCGTCGCAAACTTTGATATTAAAGGAATCGCCGCTCAGCGACATCTCGATGCCGAGACTGAGCCGAAGGTCTCTACGATCTATCGGATTGTGGCGCATGATATCCGGGTTGGCCTATTGGGGAATATCCACGAGAAGCTAAGTGACGATCAAATCGAAGAACTAGGCATTATTGATGTCCTGATTATCCCGGTTGGTGGTAATGGCTATACGCTTGACCCAACGGCCGCTGCCGGATTGACGCGCAAGATTGATCCAAAGGTAGTTATTCCTGTTCACTATGCGGATACTGCGGTGAAATATGAAGTGCCTCAGGATTCGGTCGATGTGTTTATCAAAGAACTTGGAGTGCAGGTGGAAGAGGTGGCTAAATACAAGCTCAAGCAGGCAAGCGCGCTGCCAGAAGCGTTGACGATCGTAAAACTCGCGCGTAGTTAGTGCAGGTAAGTGTGGTCCAAATAAAAACTCCCGATTTAATCGGGAGTTTTTTAGTGCAGAGAAGGGGTTAGGCGAGAATGCCTTTTTTCTTCAATGTTCGGATCGCTTGGGTGCTGAGTACCATAGTGACTTTTTTGCCGTCAACTTCAAAAGTTTTCTTTTGTAGGTTCGGCTTGAAGACACGGTTGGTGCGACGCAAAGAGAAGCTAACATTGTTGCCAAATTGCTTTCCTTTTCCGGTGAGTTCGCATCGTGCTGCCATGGGGTGTACCTCTTACGTGTTATTTCGGGTTTCGTATCCCGAATGTTAAATAGACAATGTAGCTCATTTTACCCTTTTTCGCCTCGAGAGTCAAGGCTGTTCCGTTGCTACCAAGATGGGCTATAATCAATAGAGATGGAAATTGTTACGTATATTTTGATTGTCGTTGGAGTTATCCTTGTTTCGATGACCCTTCATGAGGCGATGCACGCTTTCACGAGCTACTGGCTTGGTGACGACACCGCCAAATTACAGGGGCGACTGACGCTAAACCCAGTCAAGCATATCGACCCTTTCTTGACGATTCTCTTGCCTCTGGGGCTCGCAATTGTCGGGGCTCCTATTTTTGGTGGTGCGCGTCCAGTTCCTTTTAACCCTGATAGGGTGAAGTGGGATGACTGGGGTGCGGCATTGATTGCTATTGCGGGACCACTGACGAATTTAGTGATCGCTTTCTTGGCGTTTGGTATCTGGGCAGTCAGCGGCGCGCCGATGGAGGGGCTATATGCTCAGATCATTATAACGATGTTTACAGTGAACCTGGGGTTCTTTGTGTTCAATATGCTGCCACTGCCGCCGCTGGATGGTTCGCGCGTCATTTATGCTTTGGCGCCTGAGTTTGTGCGTACCGGCATGCGCTTTATCGAGAGCTTTGGCATTATCTTTATCTTTGCAATTATTCTGATCGCAAGTGGTCCACTAGGGTCGTTTATGCAGGGGTCGATCGGCTTTTTCATCGATCTATTTACCAACATTTTCCGTGTTTAGCGCCCGAAAAATGGTATACTAAGAGTAGCCCAGGAGGGCTTCAGACGGTGCATATGATTTTCCGATATCATATGATTGGGAAACCAAATTGTCTATCTCCGTGGAGATGGATTGAGGTCAACCACCTTGCACAAACGCGGGGAATATCATAGTGCCGATGAACCTTCTGGGCCTTTTTATTTGATGTCAGGGTGTGGCGCAGTTGGTAGCGCGTACGGCTGGGGGCCGTGAGGTCGCAAGTTCAAGTCTTGTCACCCTGACCATGCTATAATAGGCGCAAACAGGAACAATACAAACATATGAAACAGCGACTTTCGGTCCGAGCAATTATCACCCAAGAAGACAAAGTATTGGTATTAAAACGTGCTAATGGACGTGCCAGCATTCTTGGAGACTTTGAGTTACCTGGAGGCAAGCTGGCATATGGAGAGCAGCCTGAAGATGCGCTTCGACGCTACTTACATGATGACGCGGGGGTGCATATTAAAACCGCCCAGTTGTTTGACGCAGTGACATACATCGACCATGACGATCGTGACATTCAGTATGCCGTAATGGTGTATATCGTTGCGTTGGCTGGCGATGCGCGACCAATAAAATTGAGTGGAAATTATAGCAAATATCGTTGGCAGCCGATGTCAGAAATACAGCAAGATGACACGACGGATTTGACTCAATTGATCCTTGGAATTGTGCATCAAGAAGAATTATCAGATGAGACGCTGAAGTCCGTTGCTGCGAATGATGTTAAAGATACTTCAGAAAATAGCATTACAATTTTTACAGATGGAGGTTCACGGGGTAATCCGGGTCCATCAGCGGCTGGTTTCGTCATTCTTAATCACCGGCAAGAAGTGATTGAAGAGGGGGGTGAGTACCTGGGCATCACGACGAATAATCAGGCGGAATATCAGGGCGTGCGCATCGGGCTCGAGAAGGCTCTCGAGCTTGGCTACAAACAAATGCACTTCAAGATCGATAGTATGTTGGTAGTGAATCAACTGAAGGGCATCTACCGCATCAAGAACCGCGAACTTTGGCCAATCCACGAGCGGATTCGTGAGTTGATGAAGCAATGTGACAAGATATCGTTTAGCCATGTCCAGCGTGAGTTTAACCAGCTGGCTGACGGCATGGTGAACAAGACACTCGATGCGCATGCTCGCGAAAAGCTCTCGGTTAATATATAATATTCCTTGGTAGATCGCTAAACGATCGCTTGTCGGTAAAACGACAAGAGGAAAGTCCGGGCAGCATAGGATACTGACAGTCGCTAACGGCGACCGAGGGCAACCTTAGGGAAAGTGCCACAGAAACAAAACCGCCTTTTACGAGGTAAGGGTGAAATGAGTAGGGTAAGAGCCTACAGCGTCGCATGGTGACATGCGGAGAAGGTAAACCCTGTCAGCTGCAAGGAGATCGACATTAAGGGCTATCCGTCCGTCGGTCGACACCCGCTTGATCTTGCGAGCAATCACAAGGCTAGATAGATGATCGTTCTCGACAAAACCCGGCTTACAGGCGGTCTACCACCTAGACATCATACAGATCAAAAAATACACCACCCTAGAAGTAGGGTGGTGTATTACCTCAGGACGAAAGGAGTCGAGAGATTACTTGGTGCTTTTAACGATAGCGCTGAAAGCTTTTGGCTCACTGACGGCTAGCTCTGAGAGGACTTTGCGGTCCAGCTCAATCTTGGCGGCTTTTAGGCCGGCAATAAGCTTCGCGTAGGTGGTGCCTTCGATACGGGCAGCCGCGTTAATGCGGGTAATCCAAAGACCACGCAGGTCGCGCTTGCGGTTGCGACGGTCGCGGTAGGCGTATTCTAGTGCACGGGTAACTGCTTGCTTCGCAAGGCGGTAGCTACGGGTGCGATTGTGCTGCATGCCTTTAGCAGCTTTGAGCATCTTTTTATGGCGGGCTCGTGCCGGAACGCTTCTCTTTACTCGCATAATGAAACTCCTTTCTTAGATCCCGAGGGCTCGTTTAACGTTTTTAGCCACGCCGCCTTTGACGACTGCAGTGGTGTTGATGGCGCGTTTGCGGCTTTTGCTCTTCTTTGCCAAGAGGTGAGCGCCGAAGGCACGTCGACGAGTCAATTTACCAGTGCTGGTAATCTTGATCCGCTTCGCGGTACCTTTATGTGTCTTCATTTTTGGCATTACTTACTCCTTATTACGACGCTGAGGTTGCGTCCAGCCATTTGTGGCTCATGCTCGAGCACTGCTTCGTTTTCCAGAAGTGTGGCAATTCTCTTGATCATGTCGTATCCCAGTTCTCGGTGAGCGTTTTCGCGACCACGGAAGAATACTTGAATGCGCACTTTATTTCCCTCTGCCAGAAACTCACGAACCTTGCGTAGCTTGATATCAAGATCACCTTGACCGATCTTCATGCCGAAACGCATTTGCTTGAGTTCACCCTGCTTGTTGCTGCGGCGGTTCTTTTGCGCCTCTTTCATCTTCTGGTACTGGTATTTACCCCAGTCGACGATTTTTGCAACCGGCGGGTTGGCGTTGGGAGAAATCTCAACCAAATCAAGTCCTGCTTCCTCGGCCATCTTGAGTGCATCACTGCGGCTCATGATGCCCAGTTGTTCGCCTGATTGTCCGATAACGCGCAGTTCGTTTGCCCGAATTGCCCCGTTAATACGAATTGATTGGTTGATAGAGACTCCTTTTCTGTTACGTACAGTTGCTTGAGCGTGTTACTCAGCAACTATTCTATCAAATTTACTGAGGTAACACAAGGGCTTGCAAGGTGCTTAACTGTTGTCGATCGAATTACGCAGCTGGAGCGCTTCAGCGATGTGTGCTGCGGTCACGCCAGGCGAAGATTCTAGGTCGGCAATTGTTCGGGCAACCTTGATTATCTTGAAGTAAGCGCGGGCGCTGAGACCTAGACGTTGGCTAGCGGTTTGGAGCAATGATAGGGCGGGTGGAGCAATTGTAATGTGTTCACGCACCTGTCGTGTGGAGAGACTAGAGTTGTATATATTACTACTATTATAACGCTCATGCTGACATGTTGTGGCTTTGTCTATAGACTGTAACACTTTAGACTGTTGCTCTTTGTGCAACATATTTGTTCGTATAAGCTTTTTTGTATCAACGCGTTGAACGGAAATATTGATGTCGATTCGATCAAGCAGCGGCCCTGAAAGCTTTTTTTGGTACGACTGACGCTGATACTCAGTACAACGACACTCGTGGTTCTCATCGCCGTAATATCCACAGGGACAAGGATTCATCGTCGCAACCAGCATGCAGTCAGCAGGATACGAAATACGCCTATGGGCTCGTGTCAGCTGAATGGTTTTGTCTTCCAGTGGTTGCCTGAGCGATTCCAGGATTGGCCGCGGATACTCAGGAAGTTCGTCCAGAAACAGTACGCCACGGTGAGCTAGGCTTATTTCTCCTGGCCGTGGCCGTGCGCCACCTCCGATAAGTGCCGTCAGAGTGGTGCTGTGATGGGGCGCACGAAACGGACGCTGGGTGATTGTTTCGGTGATTGCATCACCGTATAGGCTATGAATCTTCGTGACTTCACATTGCTCTTCAGGGGTGAGGGGAGGGAGGAGCTCGATGACGGCTTTAGCGAGCATGCTCTTTCCGGCCCCCGGCGGTCCAGAAATAAGAATATTGTGACGACCGGCTACGGCGATTTGCAGGGCTCGTTTAGCGTGATCTTGGCCGCTTATCTCAGTGAGTGTGGCGTCCGAACGGGGAGAAGGGCTTTCTAATCTGGGCGCCTGTGCAGCTGGGAGTAGCGCAATGCCCTTAAGGTGCTGGAAGAGCGCTTTGAGTGATGGGACGCCGTAAACGGTAATGCCATTGATTAACGCAGCTTGTGGGGCGTTAGGTGCTGGCAGAAAGAGGTATTCTTGGCGGGTGTGACGAGCGATCTCGGCTAAAGAGACGGCGCCATGGATTGCTTTCAGGCTTCCATCAAGGGATACTTCGCCCGCAAAGAGCGCTGTATCAACTTCGTGCTGATGAAGTTGGCCGCTTGCTACCAGGAGTGAAACGGCGAGGGCGACATCAAAGTGGGCGCCGTCTTTTGGCAGCTCGGCTGGAGCCAGGTTGATGACAAACTTGCGTGGCGGCACCTCGAGGAGAGAGTGGGTGATCGCACTCCTTATGCGTTCGCGAGCCTCGTCAACGGCTTTATTGCCCATCCCAACGATGTGAATTCCAGGTAGCCCCTGCTTCATGTCGGTTTCAACCTCGACAAGTTCGCCGGTGTAGCCGATTAGAGCTGCTGAGTAGACGCGTGCAATCATAGGGATAGTGTAGCCAACAAATCCTAGAAAATCGTTAACTTTTATGCTATAATGACAGAGGTCGTGGGGCTGATATAGCTTCGACGAAAGGACTTTAACAGGTTATTCTGCAAGCCGATGACACACGTAATGTGTATTTTTAATTGCAAACACAATTGAATCAGCAAAGAAGCAGCTAGCAGTATTCGCGCAAGCGTTTGCTCCAGCAAAAACTTCTTTTGCACTTGCAGCCTAAGTGCTGCAGCGCCGATTTTCTTGAGGTAGCATAGAGAAAACGGTGTCATATACATGCCACTTACCCTTACCGCGGCAGCTGCGCGATTAGGGGGACAGTTTACAGCGCGACAATTCGTCCCTTTTTGTCTGGATTTTAGGACGATGCGTCGTAAAAAGATAATGCAGACTATGCTTGAAGACGAATAACAGGTTACCTTTTGGACCCGGGGGCGGTACCCGGCAGCTCCACCATGACATCATCAAACCCCACGTACTGTGGGGTTTTCGTATTTTCTGGTTAAAATAAAACAACCGCCTGCGAGGAACGGTTGTTTTTGTGGAGTTTTTTTCGGTTTTTTGTTTTTGGTCCCTGTATAATTTATTTACTCAGGACTACCCCTATAATATGCCTTGAAAGCGCTTGTGTCAATAACTTTATTAAAGATTTTTTACGTAAAATTACCCACAAAGTTGTCGAGTTATTTGAACCTAGTGGTGTGTTCAGTGGGCGGTACGCTAGGTCTAGCCCAATTTTTGAAAAGTCGCGCTGGTGGCGGCATGGGGGTGTCAGCATCATGCTCGAATTGTTCTGACGGAAACACATATGCGCTCAGTCCGAGTTTTATGTAGCCAGAAAGTGGCTTGTCTATACTGACTCGTGGCAATGTTTATGTGGCGGGCGAGAGACTGATTGTACGTGCGCTCATACGTACCTACGCATGCAATGAGCTGCCTACTTGTGCATTTTGAATAATGAGTGAGATGGTGATGCTCACGTGACTGGTCTACGATTGTGTCGGGCTGAATGCAGCGGGTCCTGTATGGTTCAATGATTTGGATCACATTATATTGTGTCTACGCGGCGCCTCACGCGGCAGATGCGCCATCAAAACGCTGGGAATAGGCGAATGTTGTTTACGGGATAGGTAGCATCTACATCGTTGTTAATAAATCTACACATACATTTCATCAGATACGGATGTATAGAATACAAGCTTAGTTGTATTTATTACAAGTAATAGAGCACCTAAAACGGTTGACGTACCATACTGCATATGCTAGATTGAGGATAAGCTTTTGCTAAAACAAAAAAGCCACAGTACAACAAAAACCCCTTAACAATTCATTCATCGCCTGACGGCTGACGATTTGACGGAAATCCGGCTACGTTAACGCCGACGCCAACGGAATCAAATTGTTATATCCTTCAAACGGATATAACACGCACCTTTTATTCCAAGTTACGTTGACGTGCCGATGCTCCGCCAAAAGCGTATGCGGTAGATAGTACCGAATACGCCAAGTAAAAACCTTTCTTTCTCTCGAGGCAGGGGAGGCTAGAAGAAACTAACCTACTTGGCGTATTTGTGGAAGCCTACCACTGAGCAAACGGTTGCTTCGAGTATTCTCGGAGCGGTCAGAAAGTCCGTAGCGATGCACAGTTCTCGGTTCACACGCTCAATAATAATTTTTTAGCGGCGTATGCTGAAACGTTGAACACTATGTGTGTCGCTCGGGCACCCAAAACAGGATGATTACTCTTATGTTTTTGTAGTATAGTAACCACATGCTACAGCGAGTCATTACACTCACCACTATCGTAAGCCTCTGCTTACTGGGCCTGATGCTGGCGTCAACGACACCAGCGACTGCAGGTCCTTTTGGTCTTTTAGTTATTTTTATTTCAGCTTATCTTGCCTGCCTTGGCTTGATAAGCTTTTTTTTGTATGGCATGAGTCGTGTGATCGGACATGTCGTTCGGGGGATGGGCGCTCGTCGTCCGCCAGTTATTATGTCGTTTCGCCGGGCTTACTACTTCTCGACGGTTCTTGCGGCTGCGCCAGTTATGCTGATCGGACTACAATCTGTCGGGTCGATCGGTGTATATGAGGCGGCATTAGTGCTCATTTTTGAAATTATTGGCTGCCTCTACATCTCAAAAAGAATCTAGAAAAGCATAGGCGCCATAGGGGTGTTGCGTGCTATAATGACAGATATGCAGCCTCAAAACTTTGAAAACACCGGAGCCCCTGAGCAGCTCCCCGTGCAGCCGCCGAATAGCAATGAACGTATTCCGGTGCTTCCTACCCCAGAAACAGGGGTGCAGCAAGGTGCGGAGCGTCGCGAACAGGCCGGTGAAGCTCGTGCAGCCGTCGCTGATGCCGCTGGCGCTGTCCAGCCCGTTGTACCTGCGGTAGACGACACTGCCGCACCTGCGTCGGATCCAGCGACAACGTCGCAGTCCGCAAGTCCTATCGTTGCCGCTGACCAAGATGTCATCGAGAAGGAGTGGGTCGATAAGGCGAAGAAGATCGTCATGGAGACGCAAGATGATCCGCATAAGCGACAGGTAGAGGTGAGTGAACTGCAAAAGGATTATTTGCAGAAGCGGTACGGAAAACAACTAGGCGCCAAGCAATAGGCGGATAAGAGGAAATAGGTGTGAGTGGTGTCATTATAGCAATCGTCATTATCCTACTGGTTACAGTTGGTATTGTTATTGCGTACCATCAGTACCAGAAAATTCTCCGTGAAGCCAAGAACTACGAACGTGGTCTAAAGATGGTGCCGATGTATATTCACATTCCGCCAATGAGTGATGATATTGAAGGTAATGGACGTGATGAGCGCGACATTACTGAAGAGGTGCTTTCGCAAGCTCAGGTGATGTACAACATCATTGCCAGTACTGTGACGAAGGGGCTGAAGAGTCGCGTCTATGGTCAGAGGCACATATCTTTCGAAATTGTCGCCCATGAAGGATTGGTCCATTACTATGTTGTCACGCCGATTGCATTGATTGACGTCATCCAACAAGCAGTTTCTGCTGCCTATCCGTCGGCCCGACTCGAAGAGGTTGAAGAGCGAAATATATTTAATCCAGCTGGTCGCATGAGTGGAACGATTGGTGGTGAGTTTACGTTAAAGAAGGACTTTGCCTACCCAATTGCAACCTATGAAGAGGCAAAACGAGATGCAACACGAGCCCTATTGAATGCGCTTTCAAGTGCGTCGCGTGAAGACGGTGTCGGGATTCAAATGTTGATTCGGCCAGCGCAGCCAGGCTGGGCAAAGACTGCTGTGGCTGTTGCCGAGAAAATCAAAAAAGATAAAGGCGTCAAATCAGCCATTGGTGGTGATGGCGTCAAGGGGTTAATGGAGGCTCTTTGGAAACCCCCAGAGACGAAAGAGTCTAAACCTGAAGACAAGCAGCTGAGTTCACTAGAACAGAGCACGGTGCAGTCTATCGAAGACAAGACCCGATACCCGGGTTACGAAACGTTGATTCGTGTGGTTGCTTCTTCGAATACGTCGGGCAAGTCGCAGGCGCTTCTTAATAATGTCGTCTCGGCATTCTCGTTATTTGATTCATCAACCAACAACGGCTTCCGTTTTGCTGTCAGTAAGAATATCGACGAATTTGTCACTGCATATTTATTCCGTTTCTTCCCACAAAACGTCAATGAAAACATTTTGAATACTGTCGAGTTGGCAACAATCTTCCATATGCCAAGCCAGAGCACGATTCCAACTTCTCAGGTCCAACGCCAAGCAGCAAAGCAGGTTGATGGTCCGACTCACGTCATGGACGAAGGCTTCCTGCTAGGCTATAACGAATTCCGCGGCGCCCGAAAGCCGATTCGTCTGGCGAACAATGATCGCCGCCGACACACCTATATTATTGGACAAACTGGAACCGGTAAGTCGAAGTTACTCGAGAACCTGGCCTATCAAGACATGGTGGATGGCAAAGGCTTTGCCTTTATCGATCCGCACGGCGATTCTGCCGAAGAGTTATTGGGTATGGTGCCAAAAGAGCGAGTTGAAGATGTTATTTACTTTAGTCCTGGCGACATGGAGATGCCGGTGGGGCTTAACTTGTTTGAGTTTGAGAACCAAGACCAGCGAGACTTCTTGATTCAAGAGTCGATTGCTATGCTCTATAAACTGTACGATCCAGGGCACACCGGTATTATTGGGCCTCGCTACGAGCACTGGTTCCGTAATGCCGCTCTGACGATCATGAGCGACACTGACACGGGATCAACCTTTATCGATGTTCCACAGGTGTTTAATGATCAGTCGTTTACAGACGAGAAGCTAAAGCACGTGACTGACCGGACGGTGCTTGATTTCTGGAACAAGGAGATGGCTCAGACGAGCGAAGCAAATAAGTCTGAGGTGCTGGGGTGGTTTGTTTCTAAGTTCGGCGCCTTCTTATCGAATGAGATGATGCGCAACATCATTGGGCAGACCAAGAGCGGCTTTAACTTACGTGAAGTAATGGATAACAAGAAGATCTTGCTGGTGAACCTTTCAAAGGGGAAGACAGGGGAGCTGAACTCTCAACTGCTCGGTATGATTTTTGTGATGAAGTTCCAGGCGGCAGCGATGGGCCGAGCCGATATACCAGAAGATCAGCGCGAAGACTTCTCGCTGTACGTCGACGAGTTCCAGAACTTCGCGACCGACAGCTTTGCCACCATTCTGTCTGAAGCTCGTAAGTATCGACTGAGCTTGGTGCTTGCTAATCAGTTCATGACGCAGCTAACTGATCAAATACGGGAATCGATTCTGGGTAACATAGGTACTGTCATCAGTGGCCGCATCGGTATTACTGACGCCGAGATGTTGGTGAAGAAGTTCTCACCGACCTTTGATGCCGAAGACCTGACTCGACTGCCCAACTTCCAGACCATTGCTTCGGTAATGATTAACAATGTCCCGTCAGCAGCCTTTACGATGTCATTAATTCCACCGCTGGGGCAGTCCAATCCAGAGTTACGAGATGCATTGAAGAAGCTGTCTGCGGCGAAGTACGGCCGTCCAAGGGCGCAGGTGGAGCGAGAAATCTTTGCACGACTAGGAGCAGGCGATAGTGCTCGCAAAGAGAAGCTAGAGGCTCTGAAGCAGGCTCAGCAGCAAAGAATGGCCGCATTGCAGAGTAGTGGCAACGCACACGCTGCGGGGAGCCCGCCATCCAGTGCACCGACACAGAATCCTGGCGCACCAAAGGCCGCGGGGGGAAGTTCGTTCCTTGATGAGTGGTTGGCAAAACGACAGCACATCCAGACAGCGCCAGTGGGCAAACCAGCGCAACAGACACCCGATCCGGCGTTCGGCCCAACAGTGCCACAGCAAGCACCGGCACCACAGCCAAAGCAAGAGCATCCAAAGCATGATTCATCTGAGCCGCATAAGCTACACATTCGAGATGCAGAAAAAAACACCGATCATGATCACGGTGTCTCAATCAAGTTGCGTTAAAGGGTCTACTTTTTGCCAGTAATCATGACGCGCAGGTAGTCATAGAGAATACCGATTAGCCAGCCCACAATAAAGGCTGCAATCGTTTCGAATCCTGACAGAACATAGCCAAGGTTTTTGGCGATTAAGTATACCGCCAAGACAGCAAAGAAGGCGACAACTGAACCAGCCAGGATCGCGTTTGGGCGGGCAATGGTTTTGCCAACTGCTTCGCTTGTCTTTTCGACAACGGGGTTGTGGATGATCTTACTAAAGGCACGTTGTGGCGCCGGAAGTTCTGATTGGACCTGTTTCATGTGCTTCTTGAAGCTAGCACTCTTTTCTTTCTTACTGATGGTACCGCGGCGACGAGTTGGCGCGGCAGTGCTTGGTTTCTTATCCTTTTCAGCACCGCCTTTTTCAACACTGACGGCGTTTTCGAGGGCTTCCACGCGGGCCTTCTCTGCCTTACGCTCGCCACTCTCAACATCAATATTGCCAGCGGTTTCTGGGTTAGAGAGGCTCTCGTATTGTTCGGCTGAGACGCGAGGAGTTTCGATTCCTTTCTCTGGTCCGGTTGGGGCTTGTTCGGGGGTGCTCATATTATATTGTTCCTGTATTTAAATCGCGACGAATGAGGCGTACTTCTTTGTTAAGTTGTCGGGAGCGGAAGTAGAAGAAGGCGACGACAGCGAGGAGGGTGCCACCAAAGATGATGTTCTCAGTTGGTCCTGTTTTTGGTAGCTCTGTGACAACTTCTTCGATAACTTTTGGTGGCGTACAGTCGACCGGAACGGTGACTGATACCGTGCCAAAGACGTTTTCAATCTTACAGTTGTATGAACTGGGGTCACTCTGGCCCTGGGGGGTCGCAGGGATTGTGCTTTTTACCCGTACGGTAAAGGTGCGACTTTCGGTTGCGCCCGGTGCCAGGGTAACGTCGGGCCACGACAGCTCTTGGGTCGTTGCGTTGTACGTACCGCCGCCATTATCAATCAGCTCCGAGTACTCAAGGACGTCACCAAGATTATCGATAAGCTCAACTTTTCCGTCAGATTCACCGGTGTTTTTGGCGGTAATTGTAAAGCTAATACGATCATCCGTACGGGCGGTGGTAGTTGTTGCATCAATGTTGCCCTGGGTAAAGTTCTTGGTGGACTTAGAAAGAGTAATCTCGGCTGGTTCAGGTTCATCTACTGGCGGTGGAGGAGTCGGTGGGAGTTTTTCGGTTACGAGGTTGCCGCAAGATTGCATGATGGCGAACCAGCCCATCGACTTTGACTGGCCAATCCAGCCGTAGATGCGAGTGTTATTGCCGTTTGCAATGTTGATGGGGCGACCGTGAACAGTAGTGATCTTACTCCCGTCAGACCCTTTGACGGTGACAGGGCTGCTTCCAGGTCGGGCAACGTGGCCCCAGCTTAGTTTTTTGCTGCTTGTCATGAACGAGCCAAAGGTTGCACTGGTTATTTCAGCCCGGGTGATGCCGAAGTGATTCATAATATCTTTTAAATTCTTAGAGTTGGCATCGTATGGGCGGATAAAGTTGTTTAGTGAGCGGTTAGAGCCGAGACCCAGTCCACCTGGCACAAAGTCAGAAGGGTTAGAGGCATTGGCTGACTCTGGCGGCTGGAAAACAACCAAGGATTGGACAACGAGTGCGAGGGCGACGAAGATAAGACCCATACGTCGGGTGGTTTCCTCTTTGCGTAGTCGCTTGGCGTAGAAGCCGAGCTGCGCGACCAATGCGGGACTGAACGATAAGTTCGAGACTATTTTTCTAAACATTTTTGTATTTTTTTAGAGTACCTCTTGTGGTTAAGATTAGCATAAGAAATATGTTCAGCGCAATACCCTTGAGCGAACAATTTTTTTCCGATATAATAGATACCAGTTAAACGTCCGCAATCGGCCGGATTTAGGGGAAAAAGAGGAATGTACCGTGGTTAAACAAAAATCTGATGGTTCTTATGACGGGTCACAAATTCAAGTTCTTGAGGGGCTTGAGCCAGTTCGTAAGCGACCAGGTATGTACATCGGAAGCACTGGCTTCGATGGCGTACATCACTTAATTAAAGAAATTGCCGACAACTCAATCGACGAAGCGATCGCTGGATACGCTTCACGTGTTGATGTGACTATCTTGGAAGATGGCGGCATCACAATCTCTGACGATGGTCGCGGTATTCCGGTCGATAAACACCCTAAGACAGGCCTCAGCACGCTTGAAACTGTACTGACCGTGCTGCACGCCGGTGGTAAGTTTGGTGGCGGTGGATATAAGGTATCGTCTGGTCTGCACGGTGTTGGTGCCAGTGTGGTGAACGCATTGTCCGACCTGATGATTGCCGAAGTGGTTAAAAAAGGTGAGTTGTATCGAATCGAATTTGTCCGCGGTGGCGTAAAAACGCCATTCAAGAAGGTTGGCAAGACGGATCGCGGTGATGGGACTGCAATTACGTTCTACCCGGATGCTTCTATCTTTAAAGAAACCGTCACATTTGACTACAAGTGGGTGGTTGATTACTTGCGGCACCAAGCCTACCTCACAAAGGGTATATATGTGGCTGTTAAGGACGAGCGTACTCAGGAGCGAGCAGCTTTCTTCTTTGAGGGCGGTATTCAGAGTTACGTAAAACATCTCAATATCGGTAAAGATGTCTTAACTGACGATATTTTTTACGTCGAACGGCAAGTTGAAGACTCGATGGTGGAAGTAGCTGTTCAGTACAACGATACATTTAGTGAGTTGGTAAAACCATTCGCAAACAATGTCCTGACTCCTGACGGCGGAACGCATTTAATTGGATTCCGTTCAGCAATGACCCGTGTCATTAATGATTATGCCCGTAAAAACAATCTACTGAAGGAAAAAGAAGACAACCTGAGCGGTGATGATATCCGCGAGGGGCTGACTGCAATTATTTTGGTCAAGCTACCAGACCCTCAGTTTGAAGGTCAAACCAAGAATAAGCTGGGCAACCCTGAAGTGCGACGCTACGTCGAGCAGGTAATGAACGAGTACTTTGCATATTATCTGGAAGAGAATCCAAATGTTGCAAAGAAAATCGTTGGTAAAGCGCTCCTTGCAGCTCGCGCTCGCCAAGCTGCCCGCGCCGCCCGTGACAATGTTATCCGTAAAGGTGCTTTGGACGGCCTCAGCCTACCCGGTAAGTTGGCCGACTGTTCAAGTAAAGACCCGAAGGCGTCTGAAATCTACATTGTAGAGGGTGACTCGGCTGGTGGATCGGCCAAATCAGGCCGTGACAGCAAAACGCAGGCGATCCTTCCTTTGCGTGGTAAGGTGCTGAACGTTGAACGTGCCCGGCTTGATCGCATGCTAGGTAACAACGAAATCGTCAGCCTTATTAAGGCACTGGGTGTTGGTATTGGTGATCAGTTTGACATTAGTGGGCTACGTTACCACCGCATCATTATCATGACCGACGCCGATGTTGACGGTAGTCACATTTCGACGTTGTTGCTGACATTCTTGTTCCGATACATGAAAGACGTTGTTGATGGGGGGCATGTATATCTTGCAAAGCCACCACTATTCCTTCTGAAGGGTGGTTCGAACAAACGACTATACGCATATAGTGATGAAGAGCGAGATGATCTGATCAAGGGTCTTATTAAAGTGCGTAAGGAAAATGGCACAAAACTCAATGCCGAAGATAGCGTCTTAAAGCAGGCGGGCTTGTCCGACGTTCAGCGCTACAAGGGACTTGGTGAGATGGATGCCGACCAGCTATGGGAGACAACGATGAACCCAGAGAACCGCGTACTGGTTCAGGTAAAGGTTGAAGATGCCGAACGCGCTGATGCCATCTTTACTAAATTGATGGGGGATGAAGTGAGTCTGCGTAAGAGCTTTATTCAGTCGCGCGCAAAAGATGTAAATGTTGAGGAATTGGATATTTAATATGGATGACGAAAATACAACACCAATCGAAGACGACATCCTAGAGGTGTTACAGACACACTCAAAGACGCTTGAGCACCGTACTGTTGAAGACGTCATGGAAGATAGCTTCCTGCGCTATTCAATGAGCGTGATCATCGATCGTGCTTTGCCAGACGTACGTGACGGCATGAAGCCGGTGCATCGTCGTATTTTATACACCATGGGTGAACAGGGCTTGCGGCCAGGCGGTAAGTTTGCCAAGTCTGCTCGTATTGCTGGTGAAGTTATGGGTAAGTACCACCCTCACGGTGATAGCTCTATTTATGACTCGATGGTTCGTCTTGCTCAAGATTGGGTAATGCGATATCCACTCGTGCAGGGCCAGGGTAACTTTGGTTCGATGGACGGTGACCCTGCGGCGGCAAGTCGATATACAGAGGCTCGTTTGGGTAAAGTAGGTAACGAGCTCCTCGATGATCTTGATAAGGATACGGTCAACTTCCGTGATAACTACGATGGCTCAGAAGAGGAACCAAGCGTTCTGCCGGCAAAACTGCCTAACTTACTGTTGAACGGTCAGATTGGTATCGCTGTCGGTATGGCAACCAGCATCCCGCCGCACAACATGCGTGAAGTTATTGATGCAACGGTTGAACTGATTGATAATCCCGAGGCTGGTATCGATGACTTATTGAAACACGTGAAGGGACCTGACTTCCCGACAGGCGCCGTTGTGTATGGTGGCGCACCAATGAAACAGGCGTACCAAACCGGACGCGGCAGCGTGACGATTCGTGCTGTTGCCGATATTGAAGAGACCAAGAAGGGTCGCCACCATATTATCGTGACGGAAATGCCGTATGGTGTAAATAAAGCAACACTTATTGAGAAGATTGCTGATCTGGTGAAAGAAAAGAAGCTGACAACTATTAGTGACCTGCGCGACGAAAGTGCGCGTGGTGCTGTCCGGATTGTGATTGAGCTGAAGAAAGATGCCTACCCAAAGAAGGTGCTCAACCAGCTGTACAAAATGACTGCCTTGCAGACCAGCTTCCACTTCAACATGTTGGCGCTAATTGATGGTATCCAGCCACGAGTGCTGGGCTTGGCTGAGATTCTGTCAGAATTCATTAAACACCGCCAAGTGGTAATCCGTCGTCGTACTGAATACGAACTGCGCAAAGCAAAAGAGCGAGCCCACATTCTGGAAGGCTACAAGATTGCACTCGATCATATCGATGAGGTGATTAAGGTTATTCGTGCCAGCAAGACAAGTGAAGAGGCCGAAGGCAACTTGATTGAGCGATTTAAGCTGAGTGAGATTCAGGCAAAAGCTATTCTTGCAATGCAACTTCGCCGTTTGACGGGGCTTGAACGTGCTGCAATCGAAGAGGAGCTGAACGCATTGCTCGAGCTCATCCAGAAGCTTGAAAGTATTTTGGCTGACGAGAAAGAAATCCTGAACATCGTAAAAGTAGAGCTACTCGAGCAAAAAGAGAAGTATGGCGATGACCGTCGCAGCAAGATGATCACTCACGAATTGGGCAAGTTTAGCGACGAAGAGCTCATTCCGGAGGAGAATACAGTCATTCTGCTGACGACCGAAAACTACATTAAGCGAACATTAGTGAGTGAGTATCGCCGCCAGCATCGTGGTGGCAAGGGGAAGCGGGGAATGATCACCAAGGAAGAGGACGTGATTGACCAGCTGATTCCAGCCAGCACGCACGATTACTTGCTGTTCTTTACGAACAAGGGACGGATCTTCCGCCTGAAAGCGTATGAAGTTCCAGCTGCCTCACTGGCGGCAAAGGGTGTCGCGGCAGTTAACCTGCTTGCGCTCCAGCCAGAAGAGCGGATCACTTCTATTATTAAGAGTGAAAAAGAAGAGAACGATGATGGCTTCCTGTTCATGGCGACCTCAAAGGGAACCGTCAAGAAGACTCCATTCAAAGATTACGCCAATATTCGAACTAATGGCTTGATCGCCATTAAGCTTGATGAGGGTGATGAGCTGCGCTGGATTAAGCGAACAACCGGTGATAACGAGGTGATTATCTCGACGTCAGCTGGCCAAGCAATTCGATTCAGCGAAGCCGATGCTCGTCCGATGGGACGTTCGGCTCGCGGTGTCCGTGGTGTCCGCCTACGACCAAACGACGGCGTCGTCGGAATGGATATTGTTGCGAATAACGAAGGAAACCTTTTGGTGATTAGTGAACAGGGCTATGGAAAAGTCACCAAAGCATCACACTTCCCGGCCCATAAACGCGGTGGAGTTGGTATCAAGGCCGCCATTGTGACTGCCAAAACAGGCCCAATCGTTGCCGTTCGAACGCTTGAAGCTGATACCGAAGAAATCCTGCTCATCTCTAGTAAGGGACAGGCGATCCGTGTTGCCTTGAAGGATATTCCGGTGATTGGACGTACGACTCAAGGTGTCCGCATCATGCGTACTGGTGAAGGGGACAAGGTTTCTTCATTCGGTTTCATTTCGGCGCAGCCACTTGAGGCGCTTGAAGAAGGTAGCGAGGAGGCCTAGCTATGGAACTGGTGGTATCGGTATACCTCTTGGCGGGTGTCGTTGCATGGGCATCGGCCCAGTTAACCAAGTATGTTATTGCTAGCATTAAAGCAAAGAGCTTGCGCCAGGTAAATCAACTGTACTTGTCGGGCAACATGCCGAGCGCACATTCCGCAACCGTACTTGCCGTGGCAACGATGATAGGCCTGGTTGATGGGTTTGACTCGGGGCTGTTCGCCCTAGCTGCTACTTTCGCTGCGGTAGTCATGTACGATGCAGTTATGGTCCGGCGCTCATCTGGAGAGCAGGGTGCGGCCTTGGTGGCGTACTTTACGCAGATCAAAAGTAAGATATTGCCGCCAAGGGTCGCAAAGGGGCACACTCCACTTGAAGTTTTGGTTGGAGCTGTCTTTGGTGTCAGCGTGGCTCTTATAGTATTTTTTGCAACGACAATCTCGTAACTTTCGCTTGACGTGCTAACAGATAGCGTGTATATTTATCAGAGTCTGGTCGCTTAGGCGGCCCAAAAAAATGTTGCAACTGTGGAGTTGAACAAAAGTAAAGACAAGATCTTTAACAATTTGGTAGTGCAAATCGAGACAATTGTTCAAGTATTTATACTTGTTTGATTGTCATCATCGTCAGTTAATATATGTTTATCGAGTCTAATGTTTTGAAAATAGAAACATTTTTATGGAGAGTTTGATCCTGGCTCAGGATGAATGCTGGCGGCGTGCTTAACACATGCAAGTCGAGCGGTAACAGGAGTAGTTTACTACTTGCTGACGAGCGGCGGACGGCTGAGTAACGCGTGGGAACATGCCCCAAAGTGAGGAATAACCGCCCGAAAGGGTGGCTAATGCCGCATATGATCTTCGGATTAAAGGATTTATCCGCTTTGGGAGTGGCCTGCGTACGATTAGCTTGTTGGTGAGGTAATGGCTTACCAAGGCAATGATCGTTAGCTGGTCTGAGAGGATGACCAGCCAGACTGGAACTGAGACACGGTCCAGACTCCTACGGGAGGCAGCAGTGAGGAATCTTCCACAATGGGCGAAAGCCTGATGGAGCAACGCCGCGTGCAGGATGAAGGCCTTCGGGTCGTAAACTGCTTTTATAAGTGAAGAATATGACGGTAACTTATGAATAAGCACCGGCTAACTACGTGCCAGCAGCCGCGGTCATACGTAGGGTGCAAGCATTATCCGGAGTGACTGGGCGTAAAGAGTTGCGTAGGTGGTTTGTTAAGTGAATAGTGAAATCTGGCGGCTCAACCGTACAGACTATTATTCAAACTGGCAAACTCGAGAATGGTAGAGGTAACTGGAATTTCTTGTGTAGGAGTGAAATCCGTAGATATAAGAAGGAACACCAATGGCGTAGGCAGGTTACTGGACCATTTCTGACACTGAGGCACGAAAGCGTGGGGAGCGAACCGGATTAGATACCCGGGTAGTCCACGCCGTAAACGATGGATACTAGCTGTTGGGGGTATCGACCCCCCCAGTAGCGAAGCTAACGCGTTAAGTATCCCGCCTGTGGAGTACGGTCGCAAGACTAAAACATAAAGGAATTGACGGGGAGCCGCACAAGCGGTGGATTATGTTCTTTAATTCGATGATAACCGACGAACCTTACCAGGGTTTGACATCCTTCGAATTATTGCGAAAGCAATGAGTGCTTTATTGAATGAAGTGACAGGTGATGCATGGCCGTCGTCAGCTCGTGTCGTGAGATGTTTGGTTAAGTCCATCAACGAGCGCAACCCTTGTAATTAGTTGTATTTTTCTAATTAGACTGCCCCGGCAACGGGGAGGAAGGAGGGGATGATGTCAGGTCAGTATTTCCCTTACACCCTGGGCTAGAAACGTAATACAATGGCCAGTACAATGCGCAGCGAAGCCGCGAGGTGAAGCAAATCGCATCAAAGCTGGTCCCAGTTCGGATTGGAGGCTGAAACTCGCCTCCATGAAGTTGGAATCGCTAGTAATCGCAGATCAGCAAGCTGCGGTGAATACGTTCCCGGCTCTTGTACACACCGCCCGTCAAACCATGAAAGTGACCAACACCCGAAGTCCGATTCGTCGGCCTAAGGTGGGGGGCATGATTGGGGTTAAGTCGTAACAAGGTATCCGTACCGGAAGGTGCGGATGGATTACCTCCTTTCTAGGGAGAGTTATGCCAGTAGTTCGCGCAAGCAACTGCTGAAGCTAGGTCGGTCCTTTTATTATGATGAGCTTACATAATAATATAGTTCCCTCAGATTTATCTGCTGGAACAGGACTAAGTTCGAAAAAATCTCGATAGATAGACTTTCGATGATAAAAAGGTTTGCACTACTAAGTTGTTAAAAAAAGAAAAGACTTCCGTAAAAGGGAGTCTTTTTTGTGGTCGCTTATGGTTTGTTGTTGGCGTAGTGAGAGCTATACTTTAATGAGTAATGGTAGAACATCTTGAATATCGCTATAAACCAGAAACACGCCGCGGCGGACCACTTGAGGTGGTGGTACCAAAAACCTTTCTTGATGAAGTAACAGGCAGCAGAGGCCCAATACTTGATGAGTTAAAAATGAAGGGTCAAAGATTAATGGGGCGACGTCATGATGTGCCGGGTGGCGTTGTTCTTGATTTTGACCTTGAAACAAACGGAGTCCCTTACTTTGCCGGTCCAGCATGGACACGAGTTGGCCACACGCTATCGATTATTGCTCAGCTTGAGATAGCGGCTGCACGAAGAGACGTCTCTGATCCACGATTTTGTGTCACCATCGACAGCGATTCCGTTCACGGTTTTGACCTTGGGGGACCTTCGTGTTTCATTTGATCGTCCGTCGATGGATGATAACGTATTTCAAGATAAGATGCGAGACGGCATGATCCACGCGGCAGATCTTTGCCACCAATACAACGCGAGTGATCACAGCGACGTAGTTGCTATTGATCTCGATAACGAAAAGTCACTTGATGTGTATATGGGCCCATTTCGTCGAGATCGTCGCCTTATCTTCCAAACCGCGCCAAACACCCCGCTTGGGAAGCGGATTGATCTACATAAGACTGGGATGGGCGACAAGGGGGAGCGCTTCGCGGCGATCATTGGAGTTATCGCAACGCTTGATCCGATTCAGTAATTTCATGAATCAATACACTCCCCTGAATGTGTTGGCTCTACTTCTTACGCTGGCTGCGCTCAACCGGTCGAGCAATAAGCTCTACCACGTATATCAAGAGCATCGTGATGATAGCGTACATGATCATGGCGAATAGAGTAGAGAACTCGAGCACATAGGTGCTTTCGAAAACTTCTGTTGGGAAGATCCCGCGGAAGGGATCAAGAATTGCTCCGCTGGTTTCGTAGACCCAGCTGACAAAGCCGTTAGCGGCGTTTGCCCCGAAAAGTTTTAGGATGAGCCGTAGTGCCAGGAACAGCTCTGCGAGAACAAAGACAACATAGATTACTTTTGTTATTAGATACCTCATAACATATCTCCTCAATGTTAATTGATCGTACTCTTAGTTTAAACCTGTATGTATGAGAGCGCAAATCTTGTCGAGGTATCTTGTCTGAAAGGGGCATATACGGTATAGTGGCAAGAGTTCTGACACGTGGGGCGTTAGCTCAGTTGGCTAGAGCACCTGCTTTGCAAGCAGGGGGTCCGGGGTTCGAGTCCCCGACGCTCCACCACGATACGGGGTGAATCAGGCGAAAGTCTGAATCACTCCACCAGAACTAGAAATGAGAGTGGAAAAAGTTTACTTTTTACACCGAATGACGACGTTCTGGTATGCGCGCAGGCGCTATACCAGAACTGATTTACAAGTAAAAACACCACGTATTTGTGGGCGATTAGCTCAGCTGGTTAGAGCGCGTCACTGATAATGACGAGGTCGGAGGTTCGAGTCCCTCATCGCCCACCACAGAATACGTGGTGTTTTATTTTATCCAGCCTCGCTGTTCTATAAAGTGCTATACTGACCCCTATGAAGCTTTATTTTATTCGACATGGTGAGAGCGTCTTGAACTTCGAAGATCGCCATACGGGACAACTAGATGTTGCGTTGACCGAAAAAGGTAGGGCTCAGGCTGTTGCTGCGGGTAAAGCAGTCCTTGAAAGCGGGCTTTCGTTTGACCAAATTATCAGTTCACCCTTGGTGCGTGCCCGCGAAACAGCAGAGATTGTCGCTCGTACTATTGGGTACGCCGAAGACGCTATTATCGATGAGCCACTGGCGATAGAGCGATATTGCGGAAGCCTGGAGGGGAAGAAGAAGAGCGAGACGGGGCCACTCACTGATGAGGTGATTGCGGAAAGCGGTGCTGAAACTGACGATCAACTCAGAGAACGAGCTCGTCAGTTCTTAGAGAAGATTTCGGGTCAGCCTGGTCATGTGCTGGTAGTGTCACATAACGGATTTGGGCAGCGACTCCGATCAGTGATTGAGGGTACTGATCCTTCAACAGTATGGCAGTTGCCCAAGATACCTAATGCCGAGCTGATTGAGCTAGGCGACATCTCGAAATAAATACTGGTAAAACCCCTTGCAAAAATGCATTCTAGCGAGTACAATTAGTTTCAATACAGCGCATGTTCACAAGAACCTCTGGCGATCACCATTAAAAAGAGATTGTCGCGAGGTTCTCTTTAATGGAAAAAATACAACAGAAATAAAAAGAAACCACTTTACAGTGTGCGAGACTGAGTGGTACTATCGGAAAGTTCGCTTGAGTGCAGACAAGTTACACTACGGTGTTACGAAATGTGCTCTCAAGAGGTGAGACACGGGACTTTAACAATTCAATGATGTAAGAAAATTTTTTTAAAGATTGACGGTCTAGTTTTTGGTTATTACCAATTACTAGTTAAGTTAATGCATAAAAAGGTACTCAAGGGCACAAAGTGAATGCCTAGACGTATATTACCGATGAAGGACGTGGAAGACTGCGATAAGTCTCGGGGAGCTGTCAACAAGCTTTGATCCGGGAATTTCCGAATGGGGAAACCCAATACGAGTCATGTCGTATTACCTGTCTCTGAATAAAATAGGAGATTTGGCGGGAACCAACTGAACTGAAACATCTTAGTAGGTTGAGGAAGAGAAAATAAATAATGATTCTCGGAGTAGTGGCGAGCGAAACGGGATCAGCCCAAACCTTATAATCTTTTATCCTTCGGGATAAATAAGCTGATAGGCGAATGATTATATGGGGTTGTGATATTACATGAGACCAAGTCAGAGAACTTAACTTCGGTTAAGGAATCTGATTTGCGACTAGCGGCTATCACCGACTAGATAAAGTAAGAAAACTACATCGTTAGCAGAATAGTTTGAATGACTAGCCAAAGGACGTGAAAGCCGTGTATGCGAAAACGATGTTGACTTTATACATGTTTTATCGAGTAGGGCGGGGCACGAGAAACCCTGTCTGAATCCGGGAGGACCACCTCCCAAGGCTAAATATGATATACGATCGATAGTGAACTAGTACAGTGATGGAAAGGTGAAAAGAACCCCGGGAGGGGAGTGAAATAGATCCTGAAACTTTGTGCCTACAAGGAGTCGGAGCCTCGCAAGGGGTGACGGCGTGCTTTTTGTAGAACGATCCAGCGAGTTAATTTCATACGCAAGGTTAAGTCAAGTGACGGAGCCACAGTGAAAGCGAGCCTGAATAGGGCGAAATTAGTGTATGGGATTAGACCCGAAACCGAGTGACCTAACCATGGGCAGGCTGAAGCTACTGTAACAGGTAGTGAAGGGCCGAACCGTCGTACGCAGCAAAGTGCTCGGATGACCTGTGGTTAGAGGTGAAATGCCAATCGAACTCGGAGATAGCTGGTTCTCCTCGAAATAGCTTTAGGGCTAGCGTCAATTTAATAGCCAACGGGGGTAGAGCTCTGTAAAGGACTGGGGGGAGCAATCCTACCCACCCTTAACAAACTACGAATACCGTTGGTGGTACATTGGCAGTTAGAACGTCGGGGCTAAGCTCGGCGCTCGAAAGGGAAACAGCCCAGACCATCGTCTAAGGTCCCTAAATATATACTCAGTGGGAAACAAGGTGAGATTTCTTAAACAGCTAGGATGTTGGCTTAGAAGCAGCCATTCATTTAAAGAGTGCGTAACAGCTCACTAGTCAAGAGATCTTGCGTGGAAAATGTAACGGGGCTCAAGTATATTACCGAAGACATGGATGCATAATTTATTATGCGTGGTAGAGGAGCGTTCCTATCTGCAGTGAAGTCAGACTGGAAAGTCTGGTGGAGCGTTAGGAAGTGAGAATGCTGGAATGAGTAACCATAAGACATGTGAGAATCATGTCGGCCGTAAGAGCAAGGTTTCCTGAGCCATGGTAATCATCTCAGGGTTAGTCGGGCCTAAGCCGAGGCGCATAGCGTAGGCGATGGACATCAGGTTAATATTCCTGAACCGGTTAAATTTTGTACACTGTTCACGGTGAAGTAGTCGAAGCGGATTCATGGTATGTATCCGTCCAACCTAGCGGGAACGCGAAGGGAGTGAAAGTTAGTCTTCGGACTGACGATTTCGGTGAGGGCACTGGCAAGAAAAGCAGATGTACGCGTGAATTTAGCCGCCCGTACCGCAAACCAACACAGGTGCTCGAGTCGAGTAGACTCAGGCTTACGAGAGAACCTTCGCTAAGGAACTCGGCAATACAGCGACCGTAACTTCGGGATAAGGTCTGCCCCCACATCTTTGGATGTGAGCCGTGTTCAAATATCAGTAGATATTTAGTGATAGGTGGTTAAAAAACCTAGATTATGCCTTGTTAAGCCTTCGGGCTGAATAACGCATGGTGTAGTAGTGAGTACGTTTCTCTTCAGCAATGAACGAGAAATGTTAAATCCTTTTTGAACACAAATTTTTTACTGAGATAGAGCAATAATTATGATTAATGCTTTTTTGAGCACGACCTCTCATGTCTTAAGATGTGGGGGCCGCAGCAAAAGAGCCCACGGAACTGTTTATCAAAAACACAGGTCTCTGCTAACACGAAAGTGGATGTATAGGGGCTGACTCCTGCCCAGTGCTGGAAGGTTAAGGCGAGCGCTTTACGGTGTGAACTGAAGCCCCAGTGAACGGCGGCGGTAACTATAACCGTCCTAAGGTAGCGAAATTCCTTGTCAGGTAAGTTCTGACCCGCACGAATGGAGTAATCATGTGGGCACTGTCTCAGCGAAGGACTCGGTGAAAGTGCATTGGCGGTAAAGATGCCGTCTGTCCGTACCAGGACGAGAAGACCCCATGGAGCTTTACTACAGTTTTACATTGTTCCGGGTTACAACATGTGTAGCATAGGTCGGAGACTTTGAAGCAGATACGCTAGTATTTGTGGAGTCGAAACGTGAAATACGACCCTTGTTGTGATCTTGATCTTACCGATGCCATTATCTGGTATCGGGACCGTGTATGATGGGTAGTTTAACTGGGGCGGTTGCCTCCTAAAGAGTAGCGGAGGCGTTCAAAGGTTGGCTAGCTTCGGATGGAAATCGAAGTGATAGTGTATGCGCACAAGCCAGCTTGACTGTGAGGGGTACATCCCAAGCAGAGACGAAAGTCGGAGCAAGTGAACCGCTGTACGTACAATTTGTACATATATGTGGGAATGACAGCGAACACGGATAAAAGTTACCCTGGGGATAACAGGCTTATAGCGCCCAATAGTTCACATAGACGGCGCTGTTTGGCACCTCGATGTCGGCTCATCACATCCTGGAGGGGGAGCACCTTCCAAGGGTTCGGCTGTTCGCCGATTAAAGTGGTACGCGAGCTGGGTTCAGAACGTCGTGAGACAGTTCGGTTTATATCCGGTACGGACGTTAGGAAATTTGAGAAGATCTACCCCTAGTACGAGAGGACCGGGGCGGACGAACCTCTGGTGTATCGATTGTGGCCACCTGCCGCATTGTCGAGTAGCTATGTTCGGAATAGATAAGCGCTGAAAGCATATTAAGCGCGAAACTAACTTCAAGATGAGATTTCCCTATGAGGACACAGAAAGAATATCTGTTTGATAGGTGCAAGGTAGAAGCGTGGCAACACGTGTAGCTAAAGCATACTAATAGTCCCATTGCCTTTTTATGTCCTTTTCACCAACTGTTAGTCCTTGGATTAACTGAGGTGATAAGGTAGACTTAACTAGTAATTGGTGTGAATCATTAGAATCACCCAAAGAAAGTCAATTTTTAAGCTTTCTTACAGAAACACCATGTACCATAGAAATATAGGTATCGAAGCAAGGCGTTGACCCACTGATGAATTGATATCAGCCGAAAAGCGTCAAAGCCTTACTTCGGTGCCCATGGCGCTGAGGAAATACCTGTTCCCATTCCGAACACAGAAGTCAAGCTCAGCAGCGGCGATTATACTGCCACAAGTGGGAAACTAGCACGGTGCCGAATTATACAATAACCCCTGGTAATACCAGGGGTTATGTCTTTTTCTGCCTCTTGGCGAACGCCATTCCCGCTCATGCTAAAATAAGAGCGGACATATTTATGAAAACAAACACCCCTAAAGATCATGTCCACAGACGAGTGCCATCGACTGCGTATGGTATTTTTGGTGTTGCAGTACTGCTGCTGTTTACTGGGGTTATTGCGTTTGGCGTTAAGAAACCAGTCGTATTATCGTATGCTGGCGAGACGTGTGCGAGCCAGGTGACAATTGCACCTTCGTTGATGCAACAGGCTGATCAGTCGGGCTATGGTGTTGTGTTCAAAGATACTCTTCAGCTGGGCGGGATGAATCTTGTCTCGCTTCGTACTTGTTTTGAGCCGCTCTTGGCGCCAGAGGTTGGTCAGACTACGGTCGCTTTTTCGCCGTGGGCTGTAGGCATACTGGCAAAACAGTTTCAGCTGACTATTCCCGAGCCTCCGCAAGCAAACATGACAGACATCATCAATAACACTATACCTACAACGCGACCGGTGAAGGTCCCGCTCTCCGGAGTGGATAGAGTCTTTGGCTATACGTTTGCACTGGGTGAGCAGAAAGTAGAGTGTGCGCCGGCGGAGAATGCGCTGTCCTGTGACATTACGACGCTTAAACTGGACCAGGGCGCAACCTATTCGGCTACCCTCAGTCGACAGTTTGGTGCCGAATCGACACTCGTCGCCAGTGGTGAAGTGGACACATTATTGCCACTGACGTTAAAAAAAGCAACGCTTCAGAAAGACCAAGTTCGGTATGATGTGCCAAAGCAGTTTGAATTTGAGTTTGACGCTCAGCTTTTTGACGATGACGTCACCCTTGAGCAGATTGAGGCTAATGACCGCCAGTCTGTCGCTCTCACCACTCGATACGACAAAGAAACACTAATCATCGAGCTTGAGCAGGAGCTGCCGCGCGAGGCAACGTTCAAACTAACTATCGCATCTGTAGAGGCGGTAGACGGAAGCGCTCTGGCAGAGCCGATCATTCTCTCATTTTCTACCTCTGGCGGGCCAAAAGTAACTGCAGTCAGCACCGGGGGCATCTCTGCCCCGGTCGCTGGCAGTATTGTATTCACGTTTGACCAAGGGGTTGCCGATCCAGCAGAAGCCTTGAAGCTAGTGTCAGTTGCGGGGGTCAACGCTGCGGTGGCGTTGAGCCAAAACAAGATGACGATCACCTACAGCGCCGGGCTATGCACACCCCTTAAGGTGACGATTAAAGAAGGGCTGGAGAGTAACGCCGGGATCAAGCAGGATGAAGCCTACAGTTTCTCGACCCGAACCCGTTGCTACTCGACGAGCGTGATTGGCTATTCTGAACAGGGGCGCGCAATCGTTGCGTATAGCTTTGGTTCGGGTGCTAAAAAAGTATTATTCCAGGGAGCGATGCATGGCAATGAAGGCAATACGAAAGCACTATTAGATACATGGATAGGGGTGCTCGAGGCTTCACCTGGGCAAATCCCAGACGACGCGCAGATTGTTGTGATTCCACTAGTGAATCCAGACGGTTACGCAGCCGGGACGCGCAACAATGCCCGGAACGTTGATCTTAACCGTAACTTTGACACAACTGATTGGCAATCAGACGTCGAAACAGTTAACGGGCAGCCACTTGAAGGTGGTGGGGGCTCTTCACCTGAATCAGAGTCAGAAGCTAAGGCACTCGCAGACTATACACGCCAGCTGTCGCCCTCTCTAACGCTCTCTTATCACAGTGTCGCAAGCTATGTGATAGCCAACACCTGCGGAAACTCTTCTTCGTTAGCGGCCACGTACGCGTCTTTGTCGGGATATAGCAATAAAACAGGGGTGTCGGGGGCCTTTAGCTATGAAATAACTGGCACCTATGATGACTGGATGTGTCAGCGTCTGGGCTTACGGAGTATTCTAGTGGAGCTTGCCACCTCTTATAGCGCCGAATTTGAACGCAATAGGGCGGCAATGTGGGAGATGGTACGATCGTAGTCTAGGGTGTATTAATGCCGTAACAATAAAAAAACGGCCTATCTCGCAGATAAGGCCGTTTTGATTGTTGAATCGATTTTTGGATTCAAACAGGTGCTGATTAATAATATCGCACAGGGTGGATACATGCAATAGTAGCATCGCCATATATCCGCAATTTATGCAAGTAATACGATATAATATAAAAACGCTTGTGTAAAACTTGACAGAAAGCATAAGCTATGCTAGTATAAGCACTATACACATACCATGTGTGAGGTATAAATGAGGGTTTCCACGCCGAAAGGCTAGTGGAAATCTTTTTAATTAATGAGGAGAACTCAAATGGCAGGAACAAAAGCCGGCGGCCAGAAGGCTGCAGCAAAGAACCTACAACGTGACCCAGAATTCTACGCGAAGATCGGTCGCAAGGGTGGAAAAAACGGATCAACTGGCGGTTTTGCCGCTAACCCAGAGCTTGCTCGTATTGCAGGCGCTAAGGGTGGCCGTATCTCACGTCGTCGCAAGACAACTGTGTAATACCACTTCTTACAGAAAAACCCCGCTTAGGCGGGGTTTTTTGTTGTCTTGGGGAGAGTGTACCGACGTAAGGCGCATATTTGGGCCGTATTGGCGCGCCATTCATGGCCGCATGCCACGCAACGATAGGTTTGCTTGGTGCCTTGTAGCCCTGTTGCGTTGCATGATGGGCATGAGCTGCGGGCATGGAGCCAATCTCGATAGGTGTCGAGGTGATCTTGAACGGCATCCTCATCAATAGAGATCTCATAGGTTGGGGCAAGTTCTTTGGCTTTATCCCAGGCTGCGGTCTCTAGGGCGATGAGCTCGACGTCGCGGGAGTATTCTTGGTGGCCAAGCACGCCGTGCGCAAGCTCGTGTAATAACAGGCTGTCGCACAGTGGGTCAGCCTGGTTGAAATGCACCGTTGACTGTACTGGAGACCAGAAGAATTCAGCACTTGGCTGGAAGGTGATCGAGGGGAAGTCGGCGGTTAGTCTAGCGAGCAAGGGTGTCGACGGCATAGTAGTAGCATCCATAAATGACAGCTTGTTCTGGGTGTTTCGCTTTCACGATGCGTGGCAGAGGAATGTGGTCGGGGAGATGTTCTTTTAGGAGCCCCTTTAGATCATGCTGGTAGTGTGCAAAATAGGTGCCAATGCTGCCGCCAATAATAATAACGTCGGGTTGGAGGACTGGAATGGTAGCCAGAAATCCACGACTAATGCGATCAGCAATCTGATACCAGGTTCGTTTGCTCTTGATGTCTCGAGCGTACTTCCCGTACGTCCTGTAGATGGCCTTTCCAGAGGCAAATGTTTCCCATTCGCGTACTCGGCCGTCGTATTCCACCATGCTGCGGCCAATCTCACTAAAGCGGAGTGCATGATGGATTTGTCCATCGGTAATAATGCCGCTGCCAATACCAGTGCTGATGGTGACATAGAGTGATAGTGCCGGGATAGTGGCGAGTTGTCGCGTCTCTGCTAATCCCGCCAAGTTAGCATCGTTATCAACATAGATGGGTGCGCCTCCCAGAATACCTTTGAGGGCAGCGCCGACGTCGAAGTTCTTCCATTTTAAGTTATTACACCAAATGGCGACACCATCCTTGACGATGCCAGGTAGTGCAACGACAATGGCATCAACATCGTCAGCGCCGAAATGAGCTTCAAGTTGTTGCGACAAAGTGTGTACGTAGGTTGCGGTGTCTTTTGGTGTGGGGAACTTAAACTCTTGGTCAATCTGACCCTTGTCGTCAAAACTGGCGACTAATGTCTTGGTACCCCCGGTGTCGACCGCAATAATCATAACTTTAGTGTAGCATGTTCGTCGGTAAATGAATGAGCAAATGCGCGTGAAGATGGCTATGCTTGCAATCCAAAATAAACCGTTTCATACTAGGTGTTATAAGAGGAGAAACAGTATGGCGAGTATACGTGGATGGCGCATCACTCGGGCGGGCATGATATTTATTGCAGTTATTATCGGACTTGCGCTTCTGGCGTTTACCGTTCTGTATGTGGCGCAGCAACGCGGCGAACAGGCACGACAAGACGAAGCGGCGGAAATCGCTCGTGAAAACCTTGAAGAACAGGCGAATCGGCCCATTGCTATCGCTGAAGATGAAGCAGTAAACAATGGCGAGGCGGTGACATCGAGCGACGAAGATGACCAGGCCGCACCAGAAGCATTGCCAGAAACTGGTCCAGAGCTGTTTGCGCTGGTTGGTGTCTTCGCGCTTGTCTTTGCGACAGCCTCATTTGCCACTTCGCTTCGAGCGACTCGTCAGCTCTAGACTTTCCTCTGTATATGGGGTAAAATGAAGGCAATCGAGGAGGTGCATTAATTCTTTTAGTGCGCCCTGCGAAATACATTAGGAAGGAGTCTGAAAAAAGACTTATGGCAAAAGCCGCAACAATAACAATGGATGATCTGCTTGCATCGGAAGATGCAACATTAAAGCAGCTCACACAAGGAGAGGTGATCGAAGGATCAGTTCTCGTAATTCGAAAGCACGAGGTCTTGGTTGATCTTGGTCCGCACGGAGTGGGACTTGTTCCGCGACGTGAGGTGGGCTTTTCACGCGCCCTGAACGTAGGGGACGCTGTCAGCGCAAGTGTTGTTGACACTGAGCTGGAGAATGGCTATGCACTGCTTTCACTGCGTAAAGCAGCGAAGGACAAGGGCTGGGACGAGCTTGCCGTCAAGATGGAGAGTGGCGAGATTATCGACGTTGCTCCGTATGACGCAAACCGTGGTGGCCTGTTGGTTGAATACGATGGTGTACGTGGATTCCTGCCAGTTTCACAACTGTCAGCTGAACACTACCCGCGTGTTGGCAGCAACGATAAGGATGAGATTCTTCAGCGCCTGAACGGCCTGATTAACCAGCCTATGAAGGTTCGTATCTTGGATGCCGACCGCAAGGCCAACAAGCTGATCTTCAGCGAAAAAGAGGCTGTTAAAGAAGGCTTGGCTGCTCGATTCGAGAAGCTCGCTATCGGCGACAGTGTCAAGGGTGTTGCAACTGGTGTTGTTGACTACGGTATCTTCGTCAACGTTGAAGGTATCGAAGGGCTCGTGCACATCTCAGAAATTAGCTGGGAACGAGTAAACAACCCAGGTGACTACGTCAAGGTTGGTCAAACAATCGATGCGAAAATTATCGCTATCGACAAAGACCGCCTAAGCCTGAGCATGAAGCAGCTGACCGAAGACCCATGGATGAGCGAAGTTGATCAATTCAAGGCTGGCGATAGTGTTGAAGGAACCGTTACTCGCATCACGCCATTTGGTGCTTTCGTACAGATCAGTCCAGCCGTCGAAGCGCTTGTTCACGTCAGTGAATTAGGCGATGGCGACAGTGCTGATCCCGAAAAAGTCTTTACGCTGAACGAGCGCAAAGCATTCGTCGTTCTTGACGTCGAAAAAGAAAACCGCAAGATCTCACTCGGTCTTGCCGGTAAAGCAAAAAAGTCTAAATAATCTCACACCGCTGTGAAGCGGGGAGAAAGGAGCGCATATGGCTGAAAAAGTCATCACTATTGCCGATTCGATCACAGTAGGTGAACTCGCCGAAGTACTCAATCTTCCCGTGACTACACTGGTAGGAGAGCTGTTTAAGAATGGCATCGCTGCCACTATTAACCAGCGTATTGACTTTGAAACCGCGACGATTATTGTGGAGGAGCTGGGCTTGGATGTTGAGCTGCAAAAGCGCGACGCCAGCTCGGCAACTCCAGAACGTCGTGTATTGAATATATCTGACAAAGCGGTCGAGCGACCGCCAATCGTAGCCGTAATGGGCCACGTTGACCATGGTAAAACGAGCCTACTGGATGCGATTATGGGTCAAAAAGTAGTTGATGGAGAGGCGGGTGGTATTACCCAGCACATTAGTGCGTATCAGACGATCCGCGCGAATCGATCAATTACACTACTGGACACGCCGGGCCACGAAGCATTTGCAGCCCTGCGCCAGCATGGTGCCGCCCTGACAGATGTCGTTATTATTGTTGTTGCTGCCGACGATGGCGTGAAGCCGCAAACGGTCGAGGCGATTCGTTTCGCGCGCTCTGCGAACGCAAAAATTGTTGTTGCCATTAACAAAATGGACAAAGAGACCGCTAATCCGCAGCTCGTCAAAACACAGCTTGCCAGCGAGCACGGCCTGAACCCAGAGGAATGGGGTGGTGACGTGGTGATGGTAGAAGTGAGCGCCATGACGGGGCAGAACATCGACAAGTTGCTTGATATGGTCTTATTGGTGGCTGACGTTGAAGAGCTAAAAGCTGATGTCGATGTTCCTGCGCAGGGATTGGTGATTGAATCACATATGGAAACTGGTCGCGGTGCAGTTGTTGGGCTCTTGGTAGAGCAAGGTCTCCTTCGCCCCGGCATGTTTATGGTTGCTGGCACTGCCTACGGGAAAGTCCGGACGCTCCACGATTTTGCAGGCAAGACGATCAAAGAAGCTGGACCATCGACACCGGTGACGGTGAGCGGATTCAAGGAGCTGCCGCAATTTGGCGACACCTTTAAGATTGTAAAAAGCGAAAAAGAGGCGCGCGCTATCAGTGTTGAATCTCGGATTGAACGTGAGCGAAATGCCGCCAGTACTAACGTAACTAGTGGTGACCTTTTGAAAATGATGACTCAAAAGAACGAAGCGGCTGACTTTAATGTGATTGTAAAAGCTGATGTGCAGGGTTCGTTGACGTCGGTAATTGATAGTTTGCGCTTGATTGAAACTGGCGGACAGGTTGCGCTACATATTGTTGGGAGCGGTGTCGGCAATATTACTGAGAATGACGTTCGCCTTGCGGCCGATGGTAAGACGGTGATCTATGGATTTAACGTTGAACTTTCCCCTGCGGTGAAACGCTTAGCTACTCGTGAACGCGCAGAAGTGCGACTGTATCGAATTATTTACGAACTTCTCGACGACGCCAAAGCATCAATGGAGGCTTTGCTGGCGCCAGAAGTAGTTGAGACTGAACTAGGGCGCTTGAAGGTGAAGGGTGTGTTCCGTACATTAAAAGACCAGGTAATTGCTGGCGGTGAGGTCTTAAGCGGCAAGATTGTGAAAGATGTTCGCGTTCGCGCGAAACGCGGTGATGAGATTATCGGTGAAGCCGATGTCACAAGTGTTCAGCGCCAACAACAAGAAGCCAAAGAGGTTTTTGAAGGTGAAATGTGTGGCTTGAGCCTAAAGACCGAGCGTAAACTAGTGCTTGAAGAGGGAGATATCCTAGAATTCTTCACCCGCGAGCTGGTAACACGTACGCTGTAGGGCGTGGTACAATTGAATCAATAAAGAAGGAGTCTGAATGTTTCAACTCGATGATACGTTTTTAGCAGATGTAGGCCTGTCGGCAATGCCAGAAGAGCAAAAGAAGCCCTTTTTGCAACACACGTACGATCAGCTGGAGTACAAAGTGGGGATACGCCTCAGTGAGGGTATGAGTGACGACCAATTAAAGGAGTTCGAAGCAATTATTGATCGGAAAGCCGAAGTCGTAACGCCATGGCTCGAAAAGCATGCACCAACCTACCAGCAAGAGGACGCTTTTCAGCGGATGGCCCAGGCGAGTGGATTGCCTGCTGACCATCCAACGTTGGCAGCTGAGTTTGCCGCTACGAAATGGCTTGAAGTTAATCGTCCCGACTATCGTGACGTTGTTGCGGCTACGCTTGATGAGATTAAGCGCGAAATTGTTCAGAATAAAGAGGCGATTTTGGGTGCAGGCGGTCAGTCGGCGGCATAGCCGTTGCGGAAATCTTTTCCAGACATTCGGCGGCCATTGGGTGCAACGAGCTCATCGATGATTAACCAATGGTTGTCCCTACATTCAACTGCAAGTTCGTCTTCGCGCACATCACTGGCGTGGGCGGCTACAACAGTAATTAGGTTATTGCGAATTGAAAGTTTTGTCTTCGGGAATTGCAGGTGAGCTCGCACCTTTCGAGCAAGATCAGCTGCGCTCCAATCGGTGGCGTCCACTAGGGCGTCGCTTTTTTGTAAGAGTGAGCTGTACGATACTTCGCCGACCTGATCTTTCGGCAGCAATGAGCCATCTAGTATACGCGGCAGCTCTTGAATCAGGAGTGAGCTGCCAAAGTCGGCCAGCTTTTCGTACAACTCGGGCTGCGTTTCGTTGTGCGTCAGTGGGTACGTACGCTGTGCGTAGATAGGCCCAGCGTCCATTTCGGCAGTTAGTTGCATAACTGATACACCTGTCTCTTCGTCACCGTGCAAGATTGCTGATTCTATAGGTGAAGGCCCGCGATAGGCAGGTAGGAGTGAAGGGTGTACATTAATGATTCCAGGGGTAAACAGTTCGATAATTGACTGCGGAATAATTCGGCCATAGCTAGATAACACACCGGCAACTGGCTGCAAAGCGGCAATGTCACCGGCAACAGCTGATAGGTTTGTTGGTTGCCAGACGGGAATATTTTGAGACTCGGCCAATATTTTTACTGCCGGTGGAGTCAGCCGTTGCCCGCGTCCAGCTTTGCTGTCAGGTTTCGTAATGACGGCGGCAATCGGGTAGCCGGCCTCAATGAGGTGTCGCAGCGCAGAGACGCTAAATGAATCAGTCCCAAAGAACAGGATTGGCGGCAATGTGCTCGTCATAATCGAGGGCCTCCAGTTCGCCGTTATCGTCGAGTCGGTAGAATGCTGTCTTGTCGTCTTTGATATGGTCTATAAACACGATGCCGCGGGTGTGGTCGATTTCGTGTTGGATGACGCGAGCAAGGAAGCCTTCGGCCTTAAATCGGACTTCATGTCCATCGCGGTCGAGGGCTTTAACGCGAACCTTGGTGTGACGAGGCACTTTCCCGTACACATCCTTTACGCTGAGGCAGCCTTCGTAGTCAGCTACGATTTCACCCTCGTATTTCACAATTTCTGGGTTGATAAGGGCGGTGAAGTCACGTGATTTCTTGTCATCAAAGTCACTGCGCACGATCACGACCCGTTCCAGTCGATCAATCTGAACCGCAGCGAGCGCAGCACTAATCTCGTGTGGGCGAGAAGCCTCCCAGTCGAGGGCAGCTTCGGTCATGTGGTCGATAAGCTGGTGGGCGTCATCATCAATGGCCGTAATACGCTTGGATTGTTCGCGTAAATGCGGATTGGGCAGAGAGATGATGTCGTCTTTTGTCATTCCTGCCATTATACATCACGACAACGGGGGTGGCTATAGGAGACTGACAGGGTCGAGTTCGCTTTGCCAGTGTGCTGGGGGTACGTGCTGCAGTAAATGGATGAGGTGCTCCCGCTTCGGACTCTTGAGAATCAGCTGCCAACGATAGGTATCGTATTGCCGTTCATAGAATGCCGGTGTTGGTCCAAGCAGATGGACGTCTGGGTGTGCTTCCTTTTTGAGGACAGCGGCAAGTGCGCGCGCAGAGCGAACAGCCGCTTGCTCTGTTTTATAAATGGTCGTGAGTTTCAGGAGGTAGGTATACGGCGGGAAATGTCCTCGCTGCCGCTGCTCAAGGGCATACGAGTAGAAGCTTTCGTAGTCTTGTTGTAAGCCGAATGCAATCGCTGGGTGTGTCGGCTGGTAGGACTGCACAATAACTTCGCTGGCATGCTCGTTGCGTCCAACGCGACCAATGACTTGAGCAAGCAGCTGGAATGCTCGCTCGCTGGCAGCAAAATCTGGCAATGCCAGTCCGCTATCAGCTTGGATGACACCGACTGTTCGTAGGTGCGGTAGGTCGAGTCCTTTTGCGACCACCTGTGTACCGATGGCGATATCAATCTCACCCTTATAGAGCTCATCGTAGAGGCTCGCAACTGTTTCGCTTTCTTTGTTGTCGGCGTCAAAACGGGCAATACGGGCTCTTGGAAATAGTTTATTCAATTCCGACTCGACAAGTTTGGTGCCAACCCCCTTGTGAATGATATCTGCCGACTGACAAACAGGGCAGTGTGTTGGTACCTTCTCTTGGTAGTTGCAGATGTGACAACTGAGTTGATAGCGGTCGGCGTGGAGCGTCAGAGGAACGAAACAGCGCGGACACTGGGCGGTCCAGCCACATGATTCGCAAAGTGTCGTCGCTGCACTACCACGGCGGTTATGAAAGATGAGTGTCTGTGTGTTGCTAGCGAGGTTTTTCTCGATACTTTGAAGCAATCGGTCAGAAAGAAATCGATGGCGCTTAAAGTGCTCGCGCTGCTTCATGTCAACAAGCGCAATGCTTGAAGCGGCGGTTTGGCGAGCTGAGCGATCGAGGCGGATAATCGTGTGTCCTCCAGCTTCAGCGATAAAGCGATCTGCAACTGAAGGTGTGGCGCTACCAAGAATAACAAGTGCATCCGACAACCGGCCAAGGACGGTCGCGGCCCTAATTGCTGAATAGCGGGGTGCCTGTTCTTGTTTGTAGCTTGGCTCGTGAGCTTCATCGACGATGATAGCCCCCAGGGCAGGTACAGGCATAAAGAGAGCCGAGCGAGGCCCAATCACTACCTGTGGTGTATTGGCTGCTAGGAGTGTTTGCCAGGCGGTGTGACGCTGCGCTTCGGTCATCCGAGAGTGGGTGACGAGGACGTCGGGGAAATCGTGAACAAATTCGGCAATCAGTTGGCTGGTGAGGCTAATTTCTGGTACTAAAATGATCACCGAACGCCCTCTGGCGAACATGTCGCGGGCAATTGCTTTGTAGACCTCTGTTTTGCCAGAGCCAGTGATTCCTTGCAGGATTGTTGTGGCCTGTCCTGCTTTCAGTAAAGAGGTTACCGCTGCTTTTTGATCTTTATTGAGTACAACAGTTGTTCGCTCGCGCACCGATGCTTTTGACTCTTTTTTGGGCTGTACACGCCGCTTTTTATCGACACCGCGGGGGAGAGTGGTCTGTAGTACGGTGGCAAGTGGGGTGACGTAGTATTGGCTCAGCCACAGTGCCAGTGAAACCAGTGATTCGGGCAATGCCTGTTCGATAACGCGCTCCACAATAGGTTTGGTTGCATAGCTTGGTTTGGCGACTTTCTTGATAACGAGTCCAAGAGCGGTCTTTTTGCCAATTTCAATGCGTACGATCGAACCGACTGCTAGTGACGACTCTGACGAATACGTCAGTGTGTCGACGCCAGCGCGGACAATCTTGGTGGGAGCTACTTCGTAATAGACCATATCTCCTTTAGTATAGCGTGTGCGACGCGCCTTACCCATGCTAGAATAAGCATATGTATTTTGAGAGTCGATCTGAGGCCGGAGCGAAGCTGGCAGCCGAACTATTTGAGCGTTATCGCTACGAGAACTGTGCTGTCGTAGCGCTGAGTGACGGCGGTGTTCTTGTTGGCGAGCAGATCGCAAGCGCGCTGCACAGTATTCTGACGATGTTACTTGTAGAGAATATCGACGTTCCAGGTGAAAATATGAACTTTGGTGCCGTTTCTGAGACGGGCATGTTTAGCTATAACAGCTCGTTCTCTCAGGGAGAGATTGACGAGTATACAAGCGAATACCACGGTTTTTTGGAAGAGAAGAAGCGCGAGTCTTTTCAAAAGATTAACCGTTTGCTTGGTGACGGTGGGCTGATAGATCATGATATGCTGCGCGATCACACGGTGATTTTGGTGGCTGACGGACTGGATAATAGCAGTGTACTTGATGCAGCGGTTGATTTTTTGAAGCCTATTCGTATCCATCGCTTGGTGGTTGCTGCCCCGGTGGCTTCAATTCAGGTTGTCGATAAGGTACACCTGCTGGCCGACGAGCTGCACATCCTGGATGTGAAGAGTAATTACATCGGTACCGATCACTATTTCAACGTGAATGATGTTTCGTCTCACGAAGAAACGGTCGAGAAAATCAATAAAATCGTCTTGAATTGGCGTTGACCCATGCGACCTAAAGAGTGTAGAATAAACATCAACGATGCAGCGCGAGCGCTAAATTAAGGGGAGTCATGTTAGACGTTTTTATTACATCTCGGGTTCGAAGAAAGATTGTGGTGGTATACGCCAAATACCCAGATTTCCGCACCCACGTCCGTGGCCTCGCTAAACTCATTAAAGAAGATCCAGGCAACATCCAGCGCGAACTAAAGCGTTTGGAAAAAGTCGGCTTCCTGACAAGCGAAAAGCAGGGAAACACGAAAATATATGCCACCAACAAGCAATTCCCTATTTTCAAGGAGCTCCAAAGTATTGTCATCAAATCACAGCAACATGCTTCTCGGCCAAAACGGACAACTAGCGATCGTGCATGAGCCTGTTTGAAAGAATTCTCGCCGCTAGAGGACTAACGCCCGATCAATGGGCGCTTTTTGTCTCTCCGGAGTATGAAGCTGGGCATGATCCGTTTCTTTTACCTGACATGGCACCGGCGGTGGAGCGACTCGTTGCTGCGCACCAAGCGCAAGAAAAGATCACCATTTATGGCGACTACGATATTGACGGGCTCACCGCTACGACACTTTTGTTGGACGCTTTCCGCTCATTTGGGTTTGAGAACGTCGAGGCCTTTATCCCAAACCGTTTTGTGGAAGGCTATGGGCTGACGCTTGATGCTATTGAAAAAATCGCTGCCGACGGAACGGGTCTGATCGTTACTGTCGATTGCGGGAGCTTAAGCCATAAAGAAGTCTCGCGAGCAAAAGAACTGGGGGTGGATGTTATTATTACCGATCATCACAATGTTGCCGATACCCAGCCCGACGCTATTGCAGTGATTAATCCGAAGCGATTACTGGCAGATCATCCAGAAAGATACGAGAACTTTATTCTGAAGCGCCCAGCAGCAGCTCGCTCGAAAGCCGGTGAAACTGCGCGGTCAGATTCTTCGCCAGATTCACTGTCGGCTGCGGAACTCGCCAGGGCTCGGACATCCTCGCCGAGGCAGGTATCTGCCAAAGAATCTGTCGGCAGCATCAAGGCTTCTTCGCAAGCAGTTACTGGTCATCAGAATCAAGACCTGTACCCATTCGTGGATTTACCGGGCGTTGGCGTAGCATTCAAATTAGTACAAGCGCTCCAGACACGGCTTGATGGTTTGCCGAAGGGCCAAGAGAAATGGCTACTTGATCTGGTGGCTTTAGGGACGGTCTGTGACGGCGTCACGCTGCGCGATGAGAACAGAATGCATGTGTATTGGGGGTTGAAGGTGCTCGCGAAGACACAGCGTCCGGGGCTAAAGGCGCTCATGGCGGTGTCGGGGGTTCGCCCAGAGACATTGAATGCGCGGAGCCTTGGTTTTGGGCTGGGGCCGCGCATGAATGCTTCGGGAAGAATGGAGACAGCTCAGCACGCACTGGATATGCTACGCGCCACTGATCCAATGGAGGCATTACGCCTGGCCAACCAGCTGGATGCGTTTAATAAAACTCGGCGCGCTGACCAGAATGAAATTTTTGAGGCTGCCAAAATACAGGCAGAAGAGTATAAGAATGATTCGGTCTTGGTGGTGAGTGGTAAGGGATGGAATCACGGTATTGTCGGCATCGTTGCGGCAAAACTTTTAGAGAAATACCATAAACCAACCTACGTGTTGGAAGAAATGGGGGAAGAGTCAAAGGGATCGGCTCGTAGCTATGGTGATTTCAGTGCGGCCGACGCGATCCGTGCGGCCGACGATTTAATTATCAAGGGCGGTGGTCACAAACTGGCAGCCGGTGTAACACTGCCAACCAAAAATATTGAGGCATTTCGTCGGCGTGTGAACGAGTTTTACGAGCAGCAAAAACTAACAGATCAGGCAAGTCTCTTGCTCCCGAAGGCTGATACCGACGCACTCCTCTATGAGCTCGAAGAGGCTGTGGTGCAACAAATCGCTCAGCTTGAACCTTTTGGCAATGGTAACCCGCAGCCCATTTTGCGATCGGTGAACACAATTGTGCGCAACCAAAGGAGAATGGGGGATAACGGTCAGCACGTCAAGCTGACAGTAGAAGCCGATGGCCGGACGGTTGATATGTTGGCGTTTAATGCTCCCGATCACTTCTTCGTAGACCCCGGGCAAAACGTAACTATCTGGTATACCCTCGACATAAACGAATGGCAGGGGAGGCGTACGGTTGAAGGAATGTTGTTGCATCTTGAGGTAAGCTAGTTGCATCGGGCTCTGTCATCTGTTACAATACATCCGATATGGTACAAGTAACACGTAAAGACGAACGAGAAGCGAGCGAGAATATTATCCGTCGCTTTAACCGCAAGGTTCTTCAGAGCGGTGTGCTCGCAGAGGCGAAAGCTACGATGCGATTTAGCAAGCCACTTAGTAAGACTGAGCGTCGAGCAAAAGCGATCATCCGTAAAGAGCGTAAGGCTGACAAGCTGAACAAAGCTCGATTGGGACTTCGCTAAGAATGAGCCTCAAGGCTCAACTCGAAAACGATATTAAAGCCGCTCTTTTGGGCGGCGATCGTTTTGTTGCCGATGTACTGCGCGGCCTAAAAGCCGTTATCTTAAACGAAGAAGTTGCTCAGGGGAAGCGTGACACCGGCCTAGACGATGAAAGTATCGAAAAGCTCATCGCTCGTGAAGTGAAGAAGCGCAACGATAGCGTGCAGCAATATACCGCTGCCGCACGTCCCGAACTGGCTGAAACTGAAGCAGCCGAAGCAAAGGTTTTAGAGGCGTATCTTCCAGACCAGCTGTCTGAAGCTGATATCCAAAAGGAAATCGACGCAACCATTTCGGCGATGGGCGTAAGTGGTCCAGCTGCGATGGGTCAGGTGATCGGCGCGGTGAAGGGCAAGTTGGGCAATACTGCCGACGGTGCGACCGTGGCGCGCTTGGTCAAAGAATCTTTGGCATAAGCTGTTTCAATAGCAACAAAAAAGGTATCATAAAAACATGATTTTATTTTTCGGACCTGCTGGAGCAGGTAAAAGCGTACAAGGGCAAATTTTGTCAGCTCGTATGGGGTGGCGATGGTTGAGTGCCGGGCAATTGCTGCGTGATACGCACGATGCTGAACTTTTACAGATTATGCATGAGGGCACAATGGTGCCACATGAACGAATCGTGGAGATTATTGGTAGGGCGATCAAAAATTCTACCGACGTTGACAAGATTATTCTTGATGGATTCCCGCGACAACTCGAGCAAGCGCAGTGGCTGGTAGAGTCTCAGCCTGATCATGGCCAATCGATTGGGCTGGTAGTGATTCTCGAAGTCCCGCGAGAAGAGCTTCTGAAGCGGCTGGCTATTCGCGGCCGTGCTGACGACACTCCAGAGGCAATTGACAATCGCCTCAACCAATATCGCCAAGAGATTTATCCTATCCTGATGTACTTAACAGATCAGAACATCCCCGTTGCTCATATTGACGGTAGCGGTACGGTGGGCGAAGTCCACGACCGTATTGTCGCCGAACTAACTTCACGATCGTTGGCGGCATAGACATGTTTGGACCGCGCAAGACAGACGAAGAGATACAGGCAATGCGCCAAGGCGGTAAGATTATCGCCACTATCTTTGAGGGCCTTAAAGAGCAAGCCAAACCTGGCGTCAGCGAACGCCAGTTAGATGCCTGGGTGGAAGAACAGATTATTAAGCACGGGGCAATCGCGACGTATAAAACTTCGGAAGTGAACTTCCCAGCCTGTGTGTGTATCTCTGTGAACGAGCAGATTGTTCACGGTATTCCAACTGACTACGTTTTGCAAAAAGGCGATGTAGTGAGCTTTGATCTTGTGATTGCGTTTGGTGGCATGAAAACCGACAGCGCCTTTACGATGGTGGTGGGTGAAGCGCCGAGTGGCGCCAAGAAGCACTTGGTTGCGGCAACTGAACGGAGCTTATATGCAGGCATTGACGCCATTAAAGGCCCGGTGCGTATTGGTGATATTGGTGCAGCAGTTGAAGCGGTCCTGCGCGACGCCAAGCTTGGCATCGTTCGTGAGCTTGTCGGTCACGGCGTGGGTCACGAGATGCATCAACCACCCGAAGTGCCTAATTACGGCCGAAAAGGGACGGGCGAGCTCTTGTCGCCTGGTGATACTATTGCCATTGAGCCGATGGCAACACTTGGTGGCGAAAAGATTTTATCTGAAGATGATGGCTGGACGATTTCGACTCGCGACGGCAGCCTCTCGGCTCATTTTGAACATACCGTACTGGTGACCGAAGATGGCGTCGAGATTTTAACGCGACTCTAACTGATTAGACTTGTCGAAAGAGCACCGTAAGCGCTATACTGAACCATATGCAAGAAGGCTCAGTCACGGCCGTCGGAATTGACATCGGTACTACTACTGTCAAAGCTGTCGTTGCCCATATAGATGAAACAACTGGTACACCAAAGATTATTGGTGTTGGCCAGGCACCAAACAGCGGCATGCGCAAAGGGGTAATTGTCAATCTTCACGGTCCCGCGCAGGCAATTGATGACGCCTTGGGCGAAGCGGAACGAATGAGCGGCCACCAAGTCGACATCGCCACGGTGAGCGTCAATGGTGCACACATTTTGAGTTCACGCACGGACGGAATGGTCGCCGTCGGCACCTCGGATCACGAGATTAACAGAGATGATTTAGCGCGGATTGAAGAAGTTGCCACGCTTGGTAAGGTGCCGCCAAACCGCGAGATCCTTGATGTCATTCCACACGCCTATAAGCTTGATGGGCAAGAGAACATTAAAGACCCTGTCGGGATGACCGGTACGCGTCTAGAAATTGATGCCCATGTTATTTCTGCACTGACCCCTTATTTGATTAATGTTCAAAAAGCTGCCGAGACGGCGAAAGTAGACGCACGCAGCGTCGTGCCGAGTGGCATTGCCGCTGCCCGCGCTGTGTTGGGCGAACAGCAGCTAGAGAACGGTGTTGCCGTTATTGACCTTGGCGGAGCAACGACCAGCGTTGCCGTCTACGAAGAGGGTGATTTGCAGTTTGTGGGCGTTGTACCTATCGGTGGCAATAACATTACCAACGATTTAGCAATTGGCCTCAAGACCGACCCTGAAATCGCTGAAAAGATTAAGCGCGAACATGCTTCTGCCATGAGTCGCAAAGAAGATTCTGGTGTCAGCATTAAGCATAATGGTGACATCTATAACTTTCTAACAAATGAAATCGATGAAGTTGTCGAAGCGCGCTTGGAAGAGATCTTCGAAGGTGTTCAGAATTTATTGAAGAAAATTGGTCGAGCCGGCAAGTTGCCGAGCGGTGTCGTCTTAACCGGTGGTGGTGCTGAGCTGAAGCACGTTACTGAGTATGCTAAGCATGCTTTAGGCTTAGCTGTTCGTATCGGAAAACCATCCGGATATGCAGGGGTGGCAGAGAATATTGAACACCCAGCGTATGCAACAGCTGTTGGCTTGATGTTGATTGATGCCGAACGGACAAATGGCTCACAAAAATCCAAGAAGTCTTCCATGAAAATGAAAGACGCACAGGGATTCGTGACGAAATTATTTGCTCGATTTAAAGCCTAGTATTTTTCCATAGACACAAAGTGTTATACTAGAGAGAAGAAAGTTTCAGTAGACTGAGGAGAAAAAAGACGCATGCCTGAAGTAAAGCCAAGTGATATACAGACGTTTGCGAGCATCAAAGTAGTTGGTGTTGGCGGAGCAGGTGGGTCTGCGGTGAACCGTATGAAAGAAGCCGGACTTTCCGGCGTGCAATTTATTGCTATGAACACTGATGCGCAGGCACTGCACAACAGTAAGGCGGACGTAAAAATCCACCTCGGCCACAGTACGACAGGTGGACTCGGTGCCGGTGCTGATCCGACAGTTGGTGAAGCTGCTGCGACTGAATCTCGTGATGAAATTCGCGACGCTCTTACTGGCGCCGATATGGTCTTTGTGACAATTGGTGCTGGTGGTGGTACCGGCTCTGGTGCTGGCTATGTAGTGGCGGAAGTTGCCCGAGAGCTTGGCATCCTCGTTGTTGGTGTTGCGACGAAGCCCTTCAGCTTTGAAGGTGAAAAGCGCCGCACAAACGCTGATTGGGCGATTAATCAACTGCGACGCCACGTGGACACATTAATTACGATTCCAAACGATCGCTTGCTACAGACAATTGACCGCCGTACGCCGCTCCTCGAGACCTTCAAGATTGCCGATGATGTTCTTCGCCAGGGTGTCCAAGGCATCTCTGAGTTGATTACCGAACACGGGTTGATTAATCTCGACTTTGCTGACGTCAAAGCGATTATGAGCAATGCTGGTTCTGCCCTCATGGGTATTGGCCGTGCAAGTGGAGATAATCGTGCCGCCCAAGCTGCTCAGCAGGCAATTGAATCACCGCTCATCGAGGTCTCTATCGATGGCGCAAAGGGTGTTCTGTTCAACGTTACTGGTGGCTATGACATGAGTATGAGCGAAATCCAAGAGGCGGCTGAAATTATTACCAGCGCTGTTTCGCCAGATGCCAACATTATCTTTGGGGCAACCTTGAAGCCTGAAATTGAAGACGAGCTGGTCATTACGGTGATTGCGACTGGCTTTGACGCCGCCTATTTCCAGGAAACCGAAGAAGCAGGCGAGACAACTGAGTCAGACGACGAAGAAGTCAGCCAATCTGTTGTCAGTGACGTTGATATGTCGCTCGACCACAGTGAATCGGCTGCCATTTTTGCCGAAGAATCACAGGAAAACATGTGGGACCAAGCAACTGATCAAGAAGATGAGTCAGATACTCCGGCCTTTCTGCGCCGCCGTAAAAAGCGCAATAAGAAATCACAGGAGTAGTCATGTCACAGATTAGAATTGGCGATAGCCGTGTCATTGAGTCTCGAGAAGTCAGCGATGGTGTTACCATCCGTCGTCGACGCGAGACGCCAGATGGTAAGCGCTTTACGACATACGAGCGGATCGAGAAACCAAACCTTGCGGTTATCAAAAAGAATGCCGTTCGTGAACTGTTTGATCGCGAAAAACTCTCAATCGCCATTAAGCGTTCAGTCGGAAAGTTCTTTAGCTCAGAAGTTGAAGTAGAGGAAATGATCGATGAGATTGAAGCTAGCGTCTACGCCTTGGGCGAAAATGAAATTACCTCGAAGCAGATTGGTGACAAAGTTCTTGATGAGCTGGCAATTCGTAACGAAGTAGCTTACGTGCGGTTTGCAAGTGTCTACCAAGAGTTTAAGACGCTGGACGATTTCGTAAAGATTCTCGAGCACCGCAAGAAAGCTAACCAAGCGCAAAAGGCAGAATAACACGATGCGCACGGTGGTGATATCAAAAGACAATATGGACTACACACGCACGGTACTTGATTATCTGCGCGATTTTAAGATGCAAACTGGACGTGAATTAGAAGTGATGGACCCCGAGTCTCCTGATGGCGTTATGTTCTGTCGAGCCTATGACATTATGGAGTTCCCGACACTGGTTGCGTTATCGGACGATGGCCACATGCAAAATCAATGGCGAGGCCTGCCATTACCAACTATAAGTGAGGTGAGTTACTATGCGTAAAAGTGTGACGCCATTTATCGTAATGCTATTAGCGGGTATTGTCGCTTTGGCAGCTGCATTCACTCTGACAGTAAACAAGTTTGATGTTTTGCAAAATCCAGATACAGTACTGGCTTGTAGCGTTAACTTGGTGCTCGACTGTTCGACGGTGATGAGTACCTGGCAGTCAGAAGTGTTTGGCTTTCCGAACATGGTGATTGGCCTGATGGCTTTCGCGTCGGTTATTACGATTGCAGTGCTGGGCCTTGCCCGGACTGTCTTCCCCCGATGGTTTTTGGTTGCCGGCAGCATCGGCTTTTTCCTCGGGGCGGTCTTTTCGTACTGGCTCTTTTTCCAGAGCGTCTACGCAATTCAGATTCTGTGCCCTTGGTGCTTGTTGGTAACCGCTTCAACGACACTGATTTTCTCGAGTATGCTGCATGTTAACTTGAAGCAGAACACCTATGGATTTAAGAAGAAAACAAATGAAAAAATTCAAAAGTTCCTTGACGCCGGCTATCACCAAATGATCGTGATTGCTTGGTTGGCATTGATGGTCGCCTTGGTAGTGCTAAAATTTGGCGCTGACCTGTTTGCGTAAGTCCGTAAATAGGTTACAATACAGACAAGACGTTTGAGTGGCTATCACCCACAAAGTCTTCGGAAGAACAGCGTACCAGCCCAGTAGAACCGAACGCGACTCACTGCGACAAAGTGAACAACTAAGTGCTGTAAGGAAATTCCTTCAGAAATCGGATGGTACCACCCCTTACCGGGTTCCGATGGATGAAGGTTTATTTTATTTAAAAACGGGAGCGCCATGAAGTTTAACGCCAACACACGCCGACGAGCACTCGAGTACGAGAAAGATCTAGTCTTGCAATGGAAAAAGAACAAGACGTTCGAGAGATCTGTTGAGACGCGGCCAAAAGAGAATTCATACGTTTTTTATGACGGTCCGCCGTTTATTTCTGGTGTTCCTCACCATGGAACGCTCCTGAGCTCGGTTGTGAAGGATGCCGTGCCACGCTACCAAACCATGAAGGGCAAGCGAGTCGAACGTGTCTGGGGTTGGGATGCGCATGGTCTTCCCGCTGAACGCTATACCGAGAAGAAGCTAGGCATCAACTCTCGCCAAGAGGTGATTGAGTACGGCATTGAGAAGTATATCACCGCTACCCGTGCCAACATGCTGGAAACCAGTAGTGCCTGGGAAGAAACCGTCGACCGAATCGGCCGCTGGGTTGATTTCAAGGGCGCCTACACCACCATGGACAAGGAATACATGGAAAGCATTTGGTGGGCCTTTAAGACGCTGTACGAAAAAGGCAAAATTTACGAAGGCGAAAAGGTCCTGATGTACTGTACCCTCGACGCCACGCCTCTTTCAAAGGCCGAAGTCACTATGGATGCCGGAGCGTACCAGGAGGTGACGGATCCGAGTGTGTATGTGAAGTTTAGGCTCGAGGATGGGCGCTCCCTTCTTGTTTGGACGACGACCCCGTGGACGCTGCCGGGCAACACAGCCATCGCAATTAATCCGGATATTGAATACGTTTCAGTGTCACATGCTGGCGAAGATTTTATTCTTGCGAAGGAACTTGTTGAAGCGGTTTTTAAAGATGAGAAACATCAACCCCTAGACTACTCAGTTCAAGGTGCGGTTGATGCGGATAGCTTGCTCGGAGCTTCCTACCAACCACTCTTTGGGGACCGTGGCGAAAACGCCCACAAGATCTGGGCGGCTGACTATGTTACCACCGAATCGGGAACAGGTATTGTCCACATCGCACCAGCATATGGTGAAGAAGACTTTGCGCTGGCAAAGGAAAAAAACATTCCGGTTGTTCATGTTTTGGACGAGAACGGCGAGTACACCGAAACCGAATGGCAAGGTGAAAATGTCTGGGCTATCAACAAGACGATTGCAAAAACATTGCATGAACGCGGCGTCGTTTGGAAAATTGAGTACATTCGTCACCCGTACCCACATTGTCACCGCTGTGGCACCAAGCTGATGTACCGAGCTCACCCGAGCTGGTTTATGGATATCGATGGTCAGCGCACCAAGATGTTGGAACAGAACAGTGATATAAACTGGTTCCCAGAGCATGTCAAAAACGGCCGTTTCAAAAAGACTATGGAGCAAGCGCCTGACTGGAACATCTCGCGCGACCGCTTCTGGGCTACGGCTATGCCAGTCTGGAAATCAGAATCGGGCAAGGTCAAGGTTGTTGGCAGCTATGCTGAACTGAAAGAGCTGAGTGGGGTAGAGCTAGACGATTATCACCGTCCATGGATCGACGATGTCACCTTTGATATCGATGGTGAGACCTACACCCGCATTGATAAGGTGATGGACAGCTGGTTTGAGGCCGGCAGTATGCCGTTCGCTCAGTTCCACTATCCCTTTGAAAACAAAGAGAAGTTCGAAGAGAATTTCCCTGGCGACTTTATCGTTGAGTACATCGGTCAAGTCCGTGCCTGGTTCTACTACATGCACGCTATGAGTGTGGCGCTGTTTGGCGAGAACTCATTTAAAAATGTGATTGTGACCGGTAATGTCGCTGGCAATGATGGCCGCAAGATGAGTAAGAGCTACGGCAACTATACCGACCCGAACGAGTTGATGGACAAGTTTAGCGCTGATAGCTTGCGCTTCCTGTTGCTTTCTAGCCCGCTGCTCTCTGGTGAGGACTTTGTATTGCAGGACAAAGAAGTCGGAGATGTCGCCCGTAAACTCAGTATGGTCTGGAATATGTATGACTTCTTTACGATGTACGCCGACGTCGACGGCTGGGAGTCTGGCGATAACATCGAAGATCCATCGGAAGAGCTCAAGAATCCGCTCGATCAGTGGATTATTAGCCGATTGCATCAGTTGATTCATGAGGTCGAGACTCACATGGATGGCTATGACCTCGCAAGCGCGCTGAAGCCGATTCTGCCATTTGTCGACGATGCCAGTAACTGGTTTGTCCGCCGGTCGCGACGCCGTTTCTGGAAGAGTGACGACTTGGACGACAAAAACGACGCTTACCAGACACTGCACTATGTTTTAGTGCGCTTGTCTCAGGTTCTGGCGCCGTTCACTCCTTTCTTGGCAGAAGAGTTGTATCAGAAGCTAACAGGTGAAGAAAGCGTTCACTTGACTGACTGGCCGCAGGTAGGCCATGTAAACGAGTTGGTGGTGAAAGACATGGAGACGGTGCGCGAGTACGTCAACCAAGCCCTGCGACTACGGGCTGCCGCCAAACTGAAGATTCGCCAGCCGCTGGCAAGCGTGACAGTTCCGTCATTAGGTGAATTCGTGAAGTTCGAAGATGTCCTAATCGATGAACTTAACGTCAAAAAGGTCCTGGTGGGCGACGAACTGGCGATTGATACAGAATTGACACCCGAATTAAAGCGCGAAGGCTACGCCCGTGAAGTTGTGCGCTTCGTCCAGGCTGCCCGTAAAAACGCCGGCCTCAATGTTGATGATCGTATTTCCTTAAGCCTAGAAACTACTGACAGTGAATTGCAGGAAGCGATTGCCGAGCACAAAGAGCTCATCGCAGCTGAGACACTTGCCGTAACTATCACGACCGACGGGCAGTATGAAAACGAAAGCACCGCCACAGTGGACGGTGCCGACCTCTTAGTGAGACTTCAGAAAGCCTAGGAACGGATTTCGATGCCGCCCAATGCGGCGGTTCCGGTAACAATCAAGAGCGGCGCATCGTCTTTAAAGGCGGTGCTGCTGCTTTTACTCTCAACGCCCCCAAGAATAGGGAAGACCTCGGTTTTGATTTTCCATTCACGTGGGACTTTTAGCTCTACGCCACCACAGAGTGCAAAGACGTTAAGGGTTGCTTCTTTTTTGATGACTGCGTCACGAAGGTCGAGCGTTACGCCGCCAAAGATGGCAGTGGCTTTGCCGCCCAGGTAATTCTTAGAAGAGTTGACCGTTTCAGACCCACCAAAGATGGCGGTCAGATCGTCGAGGTCTTGCACTTTAATGTTCTTTGGGCGCATTGTTTTTTGGAATAAGATCGAGAGACCGATACCGATAATGATGATTGGCCAGAAGAGAGCGAAGAAGTTCACTTCAACAAGCCCGAGTCGTTCGAGTTGCAGGAGTACGCCAGCGCCGATGAAAATCGTCGCCCAGATGAACTGGCTGAGGTTATTAATAACAATGATGACCCCAACAAGTACAAGCCCAATCGGCCACCAGTTGCCAATGTTCGCCCAGAAGGGCAGCACTTGCAGTGCGTCTAACAGGGCGCCAAGCCCAAAAATAACAATCAGTGTTCCAGTGAGTATGCGTGCGATAATTTGATTCATAATTCCATCATATCACGAGCGCCATCCCCATGATGAATAGGGGCGGGCATTGACTTTTTAATACAATTATGCTTAAATAGAAGAGTAACCAATCAAACATAAACATGTCGATTTTAACCTACCTCCAGCTTCAACCCGTCGAGCCATCTGATGATGGTAAGATTAGCGACCTTGATACGTTTCCAGCAGATGAAACGATTGATTTAAACGAGGACTTTGACGAAGAGGCCTTTGATCAAGCGTGGGAAAAAATGTCGACTGAGCTGAAAGATGATCCTGAAAAGATCCAATTTTCTAAAGAATAGACTATACTGAGTATAGTGATTGAGCTTACTGACAAAGAATTTGATAGCCTGATATCTCGGGCGATGGATGAACTTCCGCAAAAATATATTACCGGCCTTGATAATGTCGTAGTCGTCTATGCCGACAAGCCGGATCAGCACCAACAGTCAAAATCGGGCGCCCATGAGGGCGGCTTTTTGTTGGGATTATACGAAGGTATCCCTCTGACGAAGCGCGGCGCAGGCTATACGTTTGTGTTGCCGGATAAGATTACGCTGTTCAAGCATGCTATCGCAACCGTTTCTCGGGCGCCCGAAGAGTTATTCGAAACAATCAAGCGCACTTTATGGCACGAGATCGCTCACTTTTATGGGCTAGATCATGACCGGATTCACTATTTAGAGCGACGTGGGCACCAACACGATAGCTAGCATTTTTTTCTTAAACTCCCATTAAGAAAGTTGCCACCTTACCTAAATAGTGGTACAGTAAATGAAAATACAAAAGTTGAGAGCGTTGTATTAATAAGTAGTAAACCGATCGCGAGCGTGGGCCGGTCACCGTAACTGGGAGTTGCAAGATGAAGTTTTTCAATAGTGCACTATATCAACGAGTAACGAACATTTCTTTCGCATTTATTCTTGCGGTGAGCACACTGACGGCTATGGGGCCGTTTCTTTTTTCTTCGAGCGTAAGTGCGCTGCCGGCGCCTGGTGTGTTCAGTGTCTCGGGCGATACGTCCCTAGGAGAAAACTCAGAGGGCTGGTTATTTAACCGTGATACAAATAACGCAACACCTATTGAGTTTAATGCAGACGAGGCTTCGGTTGGATCGGGCAGTTTATATGTCGAGCAATTAAGTAGCAGTGTGGGTGCTCGTAAGTTTATTGGTGAATATTTTATCAGTACAGAGATCGCAGACATCAATGCCATTTCCTATGACTACAAGATTGGTGCTGGTGGTGATGCGTCTGATGCGAACGAATTTTATATGAATGTGTACGCTAACTACGCAGGCACTTCGCCAACTAAGTACTATGACTGTAAATACGACGTCGTCCCTAGCTTAGACGCAACAGGATCCTTCCAGACGATGACCTTCGACCCATCACAGGATTATCAGGTAACTCGCGGCACTCAGTCTTGGAATATGACAACACAGCCGACTTGCCCTGATTCACCATCAGAAATGGGTGACGGATCCTTTATCCGCATGTTCGCACTTAACCTTGGCGACACGACTTTGAACGATGCAAACCTCGATGGATACTTTGACAATGTGGTTATTGATTCAATAGCAGGCTTAACTACATATGACTTCGAGCCAGATACACAGCGTCCTTCGGTAAGCTTTGTTAATCCTGCGATTGCTAATCAGGCATTTCGCGGAGATGCAGCAATCAGCTTTGAAGCGACAGATAATGATCAACTCTCATCTATGGTCGTAAACATTAAGGACGAGTTTAACTCGGCACACCTTGGCTCATGCGGCTCAGTATCATCTTTGACTACAGCAAGCCACACACTAAATTGTACAATTGATACAACCGACTTTGTTGACGGTACATACTTCCTGCGAGCAGGTGCAACTGACGTGAGCGGCAACAATAAGACTATTAGCCGAAGTGTGGTATTCGATAATACAAAACCATCAGCACAAATCACTAGCCCATTGAATAGTGCGCTGCTTGCAAGCAGTTTCGCTGTTGAAGGTGTCGCCTCTGACGCAACAACTGATATCAGCGAAGTGCTTTACACAGTCACAAATATCGATGCAATCGGTGGTGACTATGTCAGCACGGCAGCGAGTGGCACAGCAAACGGTACAACAGACTTCGATTTCAACGTGAGCGGTCTTTCTACTGGCTTCTACCGCGTAAAAGTACAAGCGTTTGACGGTGCAGGTAACTGGCGTTACGACCACCACGATGTTGAGGTCGATGCAAACGCCCCTGTCATTACCGACCCAACTCTAGAGATAAACGGAGTTGAAGCCGACTTTGCTAAGTCAGGTGATACTGCAAAGATCTCTGTAACGATTACCGATGTTCCGAGCAACTCAATTGACAAGGTTCAACTATGGGTACGAGACAGTGTAAACACAGGCAACGAGCTATCACCAGTCGGCGGCGCTTGGATGACTCCTGGCGACGCAGTAAACAGTTATGAGTATGAGTTTGTACTGCCTGCAGCATACAACAACGCCAACGCAATTAATGAATCAGATGAAGGCAACTACTACAATCTCCGTGCTTACGATACGGCCGGCAATCAGACATGGTTAGGTAGCCAGCGATTTACTATCGACAACACAGACCCAGTGTTGAAAGTGAACCTTGACCGCGCTTCATACCTAGCAAATGGTGGCGTTACTGGCCCCGAGCAGAACCCAGAAATCGAAGCATCCGACGCTAATCTAGACCGGATTGAAGTTTCAAAAGACGGAACAGTTACCAACACCTGGATTGCCTCGAGCGATTCACGCCGCGCTAAGATTTCCTTCCTTGGAGAAGGTGCATACATCCTTCGAGCGTATGACAAAGCTGGCAATGTGTCGGACACATTTGAGGTAACGATTGATAAGACAAACCCTGTTGCAACAATCCTTTCTCCTTCTGACGCTGCGTTCCTGAACGGTAGTGTAGATATTCGCGGATCAGTTAGTGACGAGAACCTTTGGCGCTACTACTTCGTGATTAAAGACTCTGATGGAACAACTGTCTTTGATAAGACAGTGAACACTGGTGAGTTCAGCGACGAGTTGCTATACACCTGGGACACCACAGCAGTAGAGGACGGTGAGTACACAGTGTTCATCTCGGCACGTGACCTTGCTGACAACAAAGACGGTGACCAGACAACTGACGGCGTTTCAACAGACAAGATTACTGTTACCGTTGATAACACCGCTCCCGTCGTCACAATTAATGCACTCGAACCGGTTATTATCGGCGACAACGCAGTATTTACAGGAACAATGGATGACCCAACTGCTGTACTGACCTTCATCCTTGATGGCATTGAATACCCAACCACAAATGATGGCACCACATGGCAGGCAATTGTTCCTACGAGCGGCTTTGACGCAGGGGACTACGTTGCGGTTATTAGTGCTGAAGACGCGGTGGGAAACGCAAGCGCAGCTGACACTTCAACCCAGACAACTCTGACGGTAGAAGAGCCGGCACCTGTGCCAGAAGAAGAGATCGAGGGCACTGACACAACGCCGGAGACAACTCCGTTGACAACAGGCGGTACTCCTCAGATTGCGGCACCAGCAGTCCTTGGCGACACTACTGACACCGATGACGGTACAACTAACCAAGACGAAGACGACGCTGAAGTCGAAGGCGCAACGACTGAAGGCACCTTTGCACAGGCTGACACTGATACAACAGACGGAACCTTCCTAGGCCTTGCCTGGTACTGGTGGCTCCTGATTGTCGGTGGCCTCGCGGCCCTTATCGGCTGGTTGATCGCTGCAGCGCGACGACGTAGCGAAGAATCATAATACAGATAATAAACACACAGAACACCTTCGGTCCGCCGAGGGTGTTTCTTTTTTAATTCGTGGTATACTTTAGGTAAAGTGAAAAAAATACAAAAACATACTAAAAAACGCTCTCAGGTTGCACACCACGTACGGCATGCACTGGTTCCTCATAAGGGGAATAAGTTTCGACCTCACTTAGTCCGACTGCATGGGTTAACTGTCGTGTTGGTTATTGCGATGGTATTCCAGGTGGCATATGGCGTACTGACGACAGGGCGCCTAGAGGTCTTGGGTAGAGTATCAACGATTGATGCGTCACAGCTGTTAGCTGAGACTAATCAGGAAAGAGTTCAGCAATCCTTGCCTGAGCTGTCTGTGAACGAGACACTCAACCAAGCTGCTCAGCTAAAGGCGCGAGACATGTTTCAGTACAACTACTGGGCGCATACCTCACCGACTGGGGTTTCACCGTGGGAGTGGCTTGGCAAGGTTGGATATGAGTATAGTGTTGCAGGCGAGAATCTAGCCAAGAATTATCCGACTGCTCCAGCAACGGTCGATGCCTGGATGGCATCTGAATCACATAAAGCGAATATTCTTAACGGCGACTATACTGATGTAGGCTTTGCGGTAGTCGACGGCATGATCGACGGTCGCGATACAACGATTGTGGTTGCGTTTTACGGCGCACCTTCGAGCCCAACTGTTGCCGGTGTCGATACTCGTCCACAGGTGTTTGCGGCGCCAATCAACGAAGGTGTTGGCAATCCGATTACGTACTTTGGCTCAGCGCTACAATCGCTGACACCTGCTACTTTGGGTACGTTAGCGCTCTTTACCCTAGTAGGAGCGGTGGCGATTGCGGCACATCATTATCGCAATCGATTGCCAGCTGCGTTGCGTAAGAGCTGGCGCGTGCACCACGGAATGTATACCTTCGCAGGTATCGCAGGCCTGGCAGTCTTGATGATTCTGGCGACTGGCGGCGGGCAGATCTAGTCTTTACAGATCCGTCTATCTCTGTTAAAATGAGCAACTGAATTGTTAATAAATCATTAAAGGAATCATATGACAAAAGCAGTCGTTAAGATCGGTGGCAAACAATTTATCGTCACCGAAAAAGAGACCCTCCTGGTGGACCTCCTCCCGGAAGGAACAAAAGAGCTCACGCTTGACGCACTGTTGGTCATTGATGGTGACAACGTTACCGTCGGTACGCCAACTGTGAAAGACGTGAAAGTAAAAGCTAAGGTTGTCGAAGACCTTATCAAAGGCGATAAGATCCGCGTGATCCGCTACAAAGCCAAGAAGCGCGTACACAAGGTGAACGGTCACCGACAGAAGTATTCGAAGGTTGAGATTACGTCAATCAAGTAGCTCAGAGCGCTTGTTGTTCGACCACACTTTTAAATGAAACCTCCACTGGAGGTTTCATTTAGCGTTGGGCTGAAATACTCGCTTGCTCGCATTTCACACGGTCTCACTCCAAGCACTCTGAGCTACTTGATACGAACACTACACCTTGGAGCCATCTGACACTGCAGTAAGTAGGTTATTTATATTCTCGTTGGGTATGATTTGCTTGGTATAACCGAGCCTTACGAGTGCATCGTATGCATCGATTACTTCTGGGGGAAAATCTTGTCGTGAAACATTGCCAGATTCACTAAATATCATTAGTCTTTGCTGGTCACCGACGATCATGTGTATGAGGAGCTCTGAAGATATGGCTTGGTTGGGGTATTCATCAAATTCTAGTTCAGGGGAAGTAACCTGTACTGGCATATTTGGCCATACGCTCTTGAATGTTTCAATTGCTCGGCGCTCCATATACGGCTTCGTAACAATAATAAAGCCGGCTGGGCTCACCCCTTTCTCTGTAAGCGCTTTCTTCGTAAAGCGTATATTATCGAAGGTATTGGTTGAGGCATCCTCGATGACTATTTTTTCTTTAGGAACACCAAGTTTTATTGCCTCATTGGCAAAAATGTACGCTTCTGGCTGGGAGAACTTTTCTTTCGTGAGCCTTCCGAATCCACCCGTTACGACAAGAATATCTCCAAAGCCTTGATTAAACAGGTCTGCTGCCTTTTGTGCTGTTCTGACGTCACTATTCCCCAGTGCAATGATGCAGTCACTTTTCTTGATTGGTTGATGGAGCTTGTGATAGTTCCATAAGGTCTGTGCGTATTTTGCTGCTTTATTCATTGATCCCATTATATCAAGAAGTTCGTTTCAGCAAATTTGCTTGCGATGAGCAGGAAGATTGCTTATGCTCATGGTACAATAGACCCTAAAGAATAGGGAAGAAATAGAAGAGTGGCGACAGTAATAGCAGTAACGAATCAAAAGGGGGGCGTTGGTAAGACAACGACCGCTATTAATTTGGCCTACTTTTTGGCAAAGGCTGGCAAAAAGACGTTATTAATTGATTTTGACCCGCAAGGCAATGCCAGTAGTGGGTTGGGGATTGATAAATCAGACCTCGCCGTCACGATGATCGAAGTGGTTCTTGGTTCGGCGCCTCTTTCGGCGGCAGTCTTGAAAACAGAATGCAAAAACCTCTGGGTTGCACCAACGACGTCAGTGCTTGCAAACACCGAAGTTGAGTTGGCTCAGGCAGACAAGCGTTTTTCGCGGCTCAAGCACGCTATCGAAAGTACTGGCGATGAATATGACTTTGTTATTATCGATAGCCCACCGAGCCTTAGCTTATTGACTGTTAACGGCCTGATCGCCGCCAAATACGTCCTGTTGCCAGTTCAGGCCGAGTTCTACGCTCTGGAGGGCCTAGGACAGCTCTTAGAGACGATGAAGCTAGTCCGCAAGGGGATGAATCCGGATCTAGAACTTCTGGGCGTGCTGCCGACTATGCTCGACCACCGCACAACGCTGAGCACCCAGGTGCACGATGAAATCAAACGACACTTCCCAGGCAAGGTGTTCACTGCAACGATTCCGCGAAATATTCGTTTAGCCGAAGCGCCAAGTCACGGTGTTCCTATTGGTGTGTACGATAAGTTCTCAAAGGGCTCACGAGCCTATAAGGCACTTGCGAAAGAGGTAATGGAGCGAGTGGGAGTAGCGCAGTGAGTGGGAAAAAGGGTCTCGGTCGCGGCTTTGATTCGCTGATTCCAGACGGTCTTTTTGACGACAGTTTTGATCCAACAGCCAAGCAAGATGAGCGGGTAAGCCAGCAGGCAGAACTTCTTCTAAAGGATGTTCACCCTGATCCAGCTCAGCCGCGCAGTTATTTTGACGAGGATGCATTGGCCGAGCTCACTGAGTCGGTTCGTGAGCACGGTGTTATCCAGCCAATTATTGTTATTCGAAAGGGAGACGGCTACCAGATTGTTGCCGGTGAACGCCGTTTTCGGGCTGCGACGGCCGCTGGCTTGCAAAAAATCCCAGCCATTATTCGTACGTTGACTGATCAGAATAAACTCGAACTATCTTTGATTGAGAATTTGCAGCGTCGCGATCTGAATGTGATTGAAACGGCCACTGCCTATGCAAAATTACGCGAGCAGTTCAACCTGAGCAATGAGGAAATTGGCCAGCGAGTGCACAAATCACCGAGCGCCGTGAACAACACGATGCGTCTTCTGAAGCTTCCCAAAGAGGTGCGAGCACTGGTCGCTGAAGGAAAGCTTACCGAAGGGCAGGTGCGACCGTTGATTGCTTGGGATGAGGCTTTTATTCTCGAGATTATCCCCCGAATTATTGCCGAAGAGTGGAGTGCTCGTAAAGTCGAGCAATACACCGTCAACGCCAAGAAAGATCGCCCAGTGGCGAATGCACGGCCTATCAATCCGGCATATGAAGCTCACGTCCAGAGCATTCGACAACGCTTGAACACCGATGTTGCGATTCGTATGAATGCCAAGGGTGCCGGTAAGATTTTGATTAACTTCAAAAACGAAGCTGAACTCCAGCGACTACAAGATTTATTATCTGAGAACTAGAAGCCGCGTACTTCAGTAAAAGGGAAGAGTCTGGCGCTAACGGGGCCAATCACATCGTAGAGTGCCACCGTTCCGAGCCCACTGCGTGAATCGTAGGAGTTGTTGCCGACACGGTTGTCGCCGACGACAAATAGTTCACCTTCGGGAACAACGACGTCGACCGCTCCAACAGCTGGGCTGGCTGGTTCGTCCGAATGAGTTGTGTCAGGGTTGAAGCCGTTAGGGTTTTTGCCGTTGTAGACAGTAAACGTGCCGTTTTCAAGCACGACCCGTTCGCCAGGTAGCCCAATGACGCGCTTGACGATATATTCGTCGGCGACGCCTTGCTGAAATTTGGGGTTATCGAAGACGATTACCTGTCCATGTTCTGGGATGTAGGGCTGGTTAGTTAACTGGGCCCATGTGACAGGCAGGCGATTGACGATTAAGCGATCGCCAGTTGTCATCGTGGGCTGCATACTTGGCCCGATAACGTTGTAACTTCTAAAAACGAAGGTGTTAATAAGTGTTGTGCCAATTACAACACAAACAATAAAGATGATGATATTCAGGACATCTTTGAGGAACGGGTGTCGGGTAAAATAGGAAGCTTCCATATAACTGCTATTTATTATAGCCCACTTTAGTGAATAAATACCGCTTATGTCGGACTTCTTAAAATCTGGTTCATTCGCTATAATAGGTCAAGTATTTATGAAACGTAATCGATCTTCAATTGACGGCTTTATTCCCAGACGACCAGGTGCTGAGTTAGGTGACCTTCACGAATTTGAGGAGGCGGCGCCGGTAGATCGAACACTACATACCGGTGATGATGAGGTGCGCGAGACGGTAGGGATTGCGCGAGCCGATAAAGAGCTCGGCCGTTCTGATATCGATGAGTCGCTACGTGATATTGATGAAATCTCTGCATCTGAAAAGCCAACCCGTAAAGAGCGCAGGCTGCAGAAGCGCCAGAAGCGTTTGATGCGCAAGAATCGCCAACAGCGACCGAAGAGCCTGGTGCGCCGAATAGTTAAGTGGTTCTTTATTTTGTTGCTGGTTGCGGCCCTTGCTGCCGGCGGGTATCTTGCGTACCGTGTATTCATCGCCGGAAACAATGTTTTTGAGGGCAACATCTTCGATATTGTTCAAAGTCAGCCGCTCAAGGAGGATGAAAACGGGCGCAGCAACTTCTTGATCTTTGGAACAGCCGAGGATAGCGAGGGGGGAACTCACGAGGGGGGTAACCTTACCGACTCAATCATGGTCGCCAGCGTGAACCAGACGACAAAGGACGCATACTTAATCAGTATTCCCCGAGACCTCTGGGTCGATTATAACCGTACCGATTGTTTAGTCGGTTTTCGAGGTAAGATCAATGCTGTCTACTTCTGTGGTTCGAATGACGGGCAGGACGAGAAGGCCGGTGCCGAAGCGCTGCGAGCAAAAGCTGGTGAAATCCTAGGACTAGATGTTCAGTATTATGTTCACCTTAACTTTACTGCTGTGATTGAAGCGGTTGACGCCGTGGGTGGAGTCGAAGTAACTATCGAAACGGATGACCCGCGAGGCATTCTAGATCGTAACTTCGACTGGAAGTGTAACTATACGTGCTACTACGTAAATTATGAACAGGGTGAAGTTGTGCAGCTGGACGGCGAACATGCCTTGGCCCTAGCACGTGCGCGTAATGCCGCAGGTGGCTATGGACTTGCGGGGGGAAACTTTGCACGCGAGCAGAACCAGCAAAAGGTCTTACGAGCGCTTGTTGAAAAGGCCTCAAGTGCAGGAACGCTCAGCAACTTAGGTGCGGTGACGGGCTTAATTGACGCTCTTGGTAATAACTTACGCACAAACATCGAAACAAAAGAGATACGAACACTAATGGGACTGGGCATGGATATTGCCCCCGAGAGCATTCTGTCACTGAGCCTTGTAAACGAAGACGAGCCGCTTGTGACGACAGGTAATATATCTGGTCAAAGTATCGTGCAGCCGCTTGCTGGCCTGTATGTTTATACGGATATCCAACGCTACGTGGATCGTAACCTCAACGCGAGCCCGGTTGTTCGAGAAGACCCACAATTGAGCGTTTATAACGGTGGAAGGGCTGCGGGCATGGCGCAGACTGAAGCTGATCGTCTCACCGACGAAGGCTTTACTGTTCTTTCGGTTGATAATGCCCCCGAAGGAACTTATGCTCCGGTGGAGATATACGCTTTGACGGAAGAGAAACCGGCAAGTGCGGCGGCACTTGAGCGACTGTACGGCGTAGAGGTGCGCACAACACCGCCACCGGCTAGTGTTGTTGGGGCAACTGACTTCTTGATTATCCTTGGCCCGCAACTGTAGGTTGCACGATTTTGTGCTATAATAATCCCAGTTATGGAGCTTTTAAAACTTGTTCGGCGACGCTCATTTCTGAGTGAAGTCGTCTATACAGTTCTCAATATCGCGCTGGCACTCGCCGTGGTGTCGGTGATTTACTTCACCGAATCTGTTTGGCTGGGTATCTTGATTGTTCTTATCAGTAAGTGGCGGATATTTGCCGTGCGGGTTCGCTATTGGTACGCGAATTTCCTATCGAACCTTGTCGATCTGATTGTCAGCGTAAGTGTTGTTATCCTACTGTTTACTGTCACGCAGGCGGGTATACCAACTGCACGTGAACTTGTGCTGCTTGGTGTGGGTACGTTGTCATACATCGGCTGGTTGCTATTCTTAAAGCCACGCTCCAAGCGATCCTATATGGTGGTCCAGGCCGGGGTTGCGGTGCTCCTGGGCGTCTGGGCATTGTTCACGGTGACGTATAACTGGCCAGTATCGTTGGTGGTGCTTGGTATGTGGGTGGTTGGGTATAGTGCCGCTCGTCATGTCATGAGCGCCTACGACGAAGAAACGCATTCCTTGCTGATTGGATTAGTCTGGGGGCTCGTTTTTGCAGAAATTGGGTGGGTAGCCTATCACTGGGCAATTGCGTATGCGCTACCGTTTATCACGAATATACTACTCCCGCAGGTTGCGCTTATTGCGACACTCGTCAGTTTTGTGGCCTACAAAGCGTATGACTCGTTCTACCATCACCAAAAGGTCCGGGCAAGTGACATCGTCTTGCCGCTCTTATTCAGTATCAGTATCATCGCCGTGTTGGTACTTGTCTTTAACCGTGTTGGCACCGCTATTTAACTTTTTGAAAAAGTAGACCGTAGCCGTTGGTCTCTTGCAGCAAGAGACCTTCTTTTTTTGCTGCTGCAATGATTGCCTGGTGCTGCTGTGGGTCGGCTTCGAGGATGAGGGAGCCACCGCGCGCCAGTTGAGTGTCAGTTTGAATAAGTAGTTCGTAGATGAGCGATAGGCCGTTTTTTGAGGCGAATAATGCACTGGCTGGTTCATGGTTCGTTTCTGGTGAACGCTCCCAGTCTGTATCGACATAGGGGAGGTTAGCAATGATGATATCAGCAGTAAAGACGTAGCTTGCGAGCAGGTCACTGTGCAGGATGGTCACTTCTGCGTCATGTTCAGCACTATTCTGCTGGGCAACCTTGAGCACGTGACGACTATTATCGATTAAAGTGACGTCAAGTTCTGGAAAGAGAAGCTTGGCGGTGATACCAAGACAGCCACTGCCAGTTCCTACGTCGACAAGTCTAAGTGGGTCTCCTGTCAGGAGACGATGTGGCGAGGGGATGGCTTGGTGGAGTAACTCCAGTAATACCTCGGACTCTGGGCGAGGGATAAGGGTGGCGTTTGTGACGCGAAAACGTCGTCCGTAAAATTCTTTATGACCAATGATGTAGGCGACGGGAACGCGGTCAAGGCGTAACGCCAGTCGAGCATTGGCGATTTCTTCTTGGCGGTCGGTGATGGTCCCGTCAGGATGTGCATGAAGATAGGTACGGGGGACACGGAGGGTGTGCGCCAGTATTAACTCGGCATCGAGTCGTGCCGAAGGAATGCCCAATCCAGTAAGCTGAGCGGTTGCCCGCTGTAGCCACTCGTTAATTACTAGCGTTGGCAGCGGCGAGTTCTCTTTCATACGCCTGCAGATGCTCCACTAAATCGTCAATAGACCCGCCGAGTGCAGCAGGGATGTTGCTTCGGCTATAGCCAATACGGTGGTCGGTGATACGGTCTTGAGGGAAGTTGTAGGTCCGAATTTTCTCGGAACGATCACCAGAACCAATCAGACTGCGGCGTTCGCTGGCAGCGCGTGCATTTTCGGCGTCAATTTTTTGCTGGAGGAGACGGCTTCGAAGAACGCTCATAGCCTTCTCTTTGTTTTTTATTTGAGATTTTTCGTCCTGGTTAGTGACCACCATGCCTGTTGGGAGGTGAGTAATGCGGACTGCACTGTCAGTGGTGTTGACCGACTGGCCGCCGTGGCCACCGGCACGATAGACGTCGATCTTGAGCTCGTTGGCGTTTATTTCGACATCAGTCTCTTCCGCTTCTGGTAATACGGCTACCGTCACTGTGCTGGTGTGGATGCGCCCCTGCGATTCTGTTGCGGGAATGCGCTGCACGCGGTGGACGCCTGATTCAAATTTGAGCTGTGCGTACGGTGCATCACCGCTGACTTTGAAGATAACTTCTTTGTATCCACCAGTGTCGTTGCTACTTTCGTTCAAGATTTCAGTGCGCAGCTGGTGGTTTTCGCAGTACCTGAGATACATACGATACAACTCAGCTGCAAACAGGCTCGCTTCGTCACCACCTGCGCCAGCTCGGATTTCAATAATAACGTTCTTTTCGTCGTTGGGGTCTTTTGGAGCTAACAATGCAAATAGCTCATCTTCAATCTGCTGCAGTTGAGTGGTAGCGTCTTCGGCTTCGGCTTTGGCAAGCTCTGCTAGCTCATCGCCGCCACCTAGTAGTTCTTTGGCTTCGACCAGTTGGGCCTCGAGTGTTTGGCGAAGCGTCGCTTTCTCGATGATGGTCTGAAGTTCAAGCAGGCGCTTGTTCTTCTTACTGTACTCAGGGTCAGCGTAGGCGTCGGGGCGCGTCAAAAAAGCATCGAGTTGGTCTTTCTCGGCCTGAAGTTCAGTGATGTTGAGATGTATTTTTGACATAGCGTCCTTCGGTAATGATAGTTTTATTGTAACAAAAAAGAGTCATATCTGTTGATACGACTCTTTTTGAAGGCGAAGCTAGCTGTCGCTTTTTTTGGCTTTGCTGGCAGCAGCTTTTTTAGCTTTACTGGCAAGTGCTTGCTTGCGGGCCTCGGCAGCGGCTGCGCGGTTCTTAAAGCGGTCGACACGACCTTCGGTGTCGATGATCTTCTCTTCACCAGTAAAGAACGGGTGAGATGCTGATGAGATGTGAACTTTCACGAGAGGGTACTCGTTGCCGTCTTCCCATTTAATGGTGTCGGTGGTTTGTGCAGTTGACTGTGTCAAAAATGCAAAACCGGCCACATCGTCGCTAAATACGACGGGGCGATATTCGGTTGGGTGTATACTGCTTTTCATAATCTGAACTATTGTATCTGTTTTGCCTCTGTTTGTCTAGGGGTTTGGCGGCATCTCTGCTTGATACGGCTTCGTGCCGGGTTCTCGCGGGGCACCGGCGCCCGTTCGAACTCGGGCTGCAGAGGTACCGAGTAGAGATGCCACCAAACCGCTCTGGACATTACAGGGGTAATCGGGTATACTTACGGGGTAACACTATTTAATGACACAGCCTCCGCGCAAAAACTCCTGAAGACTCAGGGCGCCGGGGCAAGGAACAAGGAGTTCAACAATTATGGCAGTATCTGTCGATATTAAAAAGCTGCTCGAAGCTGGTGTTCACTTTGGACACAAAACGAGCCGTTGGCACCCAAAGATGGCGCCATACATTCACAGCAAGCGTCAAGACAACCACATTATCGACTTGGTAAAAACAGTCGAAGGATTAGATAAGGCGCTCCCGTTTCTTACTAAGGTTGCCGCAAGCGGAAAGTCTGTTCTTTTCGTTGCAACCAAGAAGCAAACCAAAGATGCCGTTAAGGCGGCTGCGGAAGCTCTTAACCAACCGTACATGACCGAGCGTTGGCTTGGTGGTACGATGACGAACGTCACAACTATTTCAGCTCAGATCAAGAAGCTCAAGGATCTTGAAAGCCGCATGGATAGTGGTGATCTTGAAAAGCGCTACAACAAGCTTGAAGTGCAACGTTTCCAGGAAGAGATCGACGCCCTAAACGCAAAATACAGTGGTATCAAGAACTTGAACGGCAAGCCAGGCGCGCTGTTCCTGATTGATGTTATTGGTGATGTCAATGCAATTCGCGAAGCCAAGAACATTGGCGTTCCCGTTGTTGCCCTTGTGGACACAAACGCTGACCCAAGCCTGGTTGACTACGTCATTCCAGCAAACGACGACGCAATTAAGGGAATTCACCTGTTGCTCGACTACGTGAGCCAAGCAATTGCCGAAGGAAAAGGCGCTTCAAAAGTAGAGACAACCGAAAAAACAGAGGAGAAATAATCGATGGCAGTATCAATTGACGACATTCGTAAGCTCAAAGAACTCACTGGCGTTGGCTTGACTGACGCAAAGGTTGCGTTAGTAGAAGCTGATGGCGACTTTGACAAGGCGCTTGATGCGATGCGTAAAAAAGGTCTCACAAAGGCCGAAAAGAAGGCCGATCGTGAAGCTCGTGAAGGGGTAATCGATAGCTATGTTCATGGTGGACGCATCGGTGTACTCGTGGAAGTAAACTGTGAAACAGACTTCGTTGCTCGCACCGATGGCTTTAAAGAGTTTGCTCACTTTATTTCACTTCAGGTTGCCTCGATGAGCCCAACATACGTGTCTGAAGCCGACATCCCAGCTGAAGAGTTGGAGCGTGTTCGGACTGAAGCAATCGAAAGCGGTGCCGCCGAAGGTAAGCCAGCTGACATTGCCGAGAAAATCATTGACGGACAGGTGAAGAAGTACTTTGCTGAAAAGGTTCTGTTGAACCAGCAGTACATCATGGATGACTCTATGACCGTCGGTACATTCTTGAAAGAAAACATCGGAAAGATGGGCGAGAACATTGTTATTCGTCGCTTCAAACGAATTGAATTAGGCGTCAACGATTAATCAAATTTTGCTGATGGACTGATGGTAAGGATACCATCTGGCCGCTTCATTGACCGGGCTGCTTCGTAAAGAAGGAGTCCGGTTTCTTTGTTGGTGTCGCTTGGATAGACGTTTCCCATCGAAACGGCGAAGCGCACCTCTGGGTTTAGTGTCCCGAGATACTGTCGAGCGACTTCTTCGTGTCTGGAAACGAGCGTCTGCGCAAGAGGAAGAACGACAGTGTCGCGCATGCGGCGAAGCGTTATGGTATCGAATGGGTTAGTCCTTTCAAGGGGGAGGATAAGGTTTTCGCCATCGCCAAGGTCGTAAACAGTGTGTTGAGATTCTGCCATAACGCGATGAACCTCACGCTTCCAGTGGTCTAGGTAGGCTTGAAATGGTCCGAGCTTGGTGAAGGCCATTTCGGTTGAGCCGATGACGTCCCACCGGATGGCAAATGCATTGGGTTGCGTGGCGGGGTCGAGCTCCAGTTTGCCCAGGAAATTCTCCGTCTCATCCTGGATATGCCGTAATGGCTGGAACGCTTCAGTTATGAGCGGTGCGTGTCGTGCCCATAACTCGTCCATCTCATCGTTCGATGGCAGCGTTCCGTGGTGTACATCAAACGCTACTTGTATGACCGCGCGTCCAGTTTTGGATAAGCCGGCACCCCATGTCATATGTCGTTCTGGTTGCATGGCACTCTGGGTAAAGAGAGGCGACCGATCTTCAAGAGATTGCTGTAAAGCGGTTCCTGCTAGTTGAATGCGACGATTAAATAAGTTTTGCCTGCTAAAGCGTGCCTGGTCGCGACGTACGCGTTCGGGGAGAGCGTGACTGATGGGCCCGAGGTCATTAGGATAGTGGGGATCGGGCACGGCAAATAGGGCGCCGTCATAGGCGGGCGAGAGCTGAGCAATGTCGTGGCTGAAGTGAGCCATCGAGGTATCGAGTGTCTGACGAGCGGCTATGACATCAGGACGGGCTACGAAACGTTGTTCAACAGGGGTATCCACAGTGGTGATATTATACAACTTTTATTTAATAATAGCAATGAGTGAGGTTGTGTCTGTGCGATGGTATAATGAGAAACGAAGAAAGAAAAGAGAATACCTATGTTTGACGTTACCCCATATGAAGATAAATTTACGCTGGCAGTTGCTCACTTTGAGGATGAACTCAAAAAGGTTCGAACTGGCCGAGCCCACCCCAGCATGTTAGATAGTGTTTCTGTAGAAGCTTATGGGCAGAAGATGCCACTTAATCAGGTCGCGAATGTAACAGCGGCTGAGCCGCAGCTTTTGACGATTACTCCATTTGATCCAGCTAATCTACAGGCAATTTCAACCGCAATTCGGAATGATAACTCGCTAGGCCTTAACCCAAGTGACGACGGTCGATTGGTACGCGTCCCGATTCCTCCGCTAACGGAAGAGCGGCGCCATCAATTGGTAAAGCAAACCTCTGAAAAAGTCGAGGAAGCCCGGATTGCACTGCGCAATATTCGCCAGGATGCACTGAAAGAAGCGAAACGCATGAAGGATGCTAAAGATGTCTCTGAAGATGATATGAAACGTATCGAGAAAACAATCGACGAGACGATGGCGCAACACAACAGCGCGATTGAAGCTGCGTTTAAAGACAAAGAGAAGGACATTCTGACCCTCTAATGGCTGATCAATTAAATGTACCGCGTCACGTGGGCTATGTTATTGATGGCAATCGTCGTTGGGCGCGAACGCATGGCCTGCCAACGTACGAAGGCCACCTAGCCGGCTATAATGCGCTGAAAGATGTTTCTATCGCTACCCTTGAGGCGGGGGTAGAATTTATGAGTATTTACATTTTTTCGACTGAGAACTGGAAGCGGAGTCAAGAAGAGGTGAAGGGGCTGATGAGTTTAATTCTGCGACTCTTCACGACTGACGCCAAGATGTTTCATACCTATAACATCAAACTGAAAGTGCTGGGGCAGCGTGAAGGCCTAGATTCAAAGATTCTTACGGCTATGGACAAGCTAGAGGAGAGTACCAAAGACAATACTGCTGGTACGCTCGCGATCTGTCTTAATTATGGGGGTCAACACGAGATTGTTGATGCGGTTAAAAAAATTGTTCAGTCTGGCGCAAAGGCTGACGACATAACATCTGATTTGATTGCTGAAAACCTCTATGGAGCTGAAGTTCCGCCGGTGGATGTTATTGTTCGGACGAGTGGCGAGAAGCGTTTGAGCAACTTTATGCTATGGCGTGCAGCGTATAGCGAATTTATATTCCTAAAAAAGATGTGGCCAGAAATGACAAAAGACGACGTCACGGCTATAATTAAGGAATATTCGCAACGTAACCGGCGTTTTGGAGGGTAGATGGAGCTGTTTCTAGGAATTATTATTGGGCTGTTCGTATTAGTGCTGCTGGTCGTGGTTCACGAGCTGGGTCACGCAATTGTTGCGCGACGAAACGGCGTTGTCGTCGAAGAGTTTGGTATTGGCTTTCCGCCTAAGGCGTGGGGCAAGAAGCTCAAAAACGGTATTCTATTAACCCTCAACTGGTTGCCGCTGGGCGGCTTTGTAAAGTTGCAGGGCGAGAACGACTCTGCCCGTAAAAAAGGCGATTATGGCGCGGCTACATTTTGGCAAAAGACAAAGATTTTATTTGCAGGGGTCGTGGTTAACTGGCTCGTTGCAGTATTGATATTAACCGGACTCGCCCTAGCAGGGTTACCAAAAATTATCCCCGATCAATTTTCTGTTCCGAGTGACACGACCCTTGTCACCACGCCAGTCACGCTTGGTTCAGTCGTTGACGACTACCCGGCGGCAACCGCTGGGCTCGCTTCTGGCGATGTCGTAACGGTTATTGATGGTCAGGAGATTGATACGGCGCAAGAACTGATTGAAGTAACGCAAGCAAACCGCGGCGAAACGGTAGCGGTTGAGTATACACGAGAAGGCACGCAGCAGACAGCAGATGTCACGCTACGAGATAGTGACGAAGCAGTCTTCGGTGCTACGCTGCAGCAGCAAGAAAAGATTCAAGCAACCTGGTCAGCGCCAATCGTTGGCATCGTGACGACAGGGCAGTTTACCTGGGTGACCTTGCAGGGTCTGGGGAATCTATTCGTCGACTTCTTTGGTGGACTATTCTCACAGCTCAGTCCAGATGAAACTGTTCGCCAGCAGGGCAGTGAGAGTCTTGACCGAGCATCAAATAGCGTAGCTGGTCCGGTTGGCATTCTGGGGGTAATTTTCCCAGCTGCTGGTCAAGCTGGTCTGACGGAAGTGGTTTTCTTGGCGGCAATTATATCGTTGACTCTGGCAGTGATGAACGCGTTACCTATACCTGCGCTTGATGGTGGCCGCTGGTTTGTAACGGCATTATTCCGTCTGCTTCGTCGCCCTCTGACAAAAGAGCGAGAAGAAAAGATTCATGGTACCGGATTTCTAACCTTAATGGGACTCATTGTCCTGGTGACGATTGCAGATGTCAGCAAGCTCTTCTCTTAAGGCAGATGGTGCGGCGGATGCTCGTACCCAGCCGCCTATGAAACGCAAGATCTTGATGGCAATCATCTTGCCAGCCTGGGTGTTGGTCGCATTTCTTTTTGCTCAGCTGGTGATTAGCGGGATATTGTCTGGAGTGAGCGCGGTGGGTGTGTCATTCGCGGGTATAAACGGTGCAGTGTTGAATGCTACCATCGGGTCGCTCATATATGTTTTGAGCATTGTGTTGGTGATTGGGTTGCCGTGGCTGGTGCTGAAGAGCCGTACGACTGCAAAAGAGGTTGGCTTGCATCGTTTGCCGTCGTGGCTTGATATCGGTATTACGCCGCTTGGTTTTTTAGCATACCTACTGTTAAGCGCATTGCTGCTAGCATTCGCGCAGCAGTTCTTGACGTTTATCGACTTTGATCAGCCGCAGGCGACTGGCTTTGACCAAATTAGCTTGCAGTATGAATATATTTTGGCATTTATTACTTTAGTGGTCGTCGCGCCTATCGCCGAAGAAGTGCTTTTCCGGGGATATCTGCTAGGTAAACTGAGGAAGTATACCGCAACCTGGTTAGCGGTTCTTATTACGAGTCTTTTGTTTGCCCTAGTGCACTTCGCCTGGAACGTTGGCATTGATGTCTTTGCACTGAGTATTGTGCTGTGTTTGGTGACAATTTGGTCTAAAAGTTTATGGCCAGCAATCTTACTACATATGCTCAAGAACTTTGTTGCTTTTTACTTCCTCTTTATTAATCCGACCCTTTTGACTACACTAGGAGGATAATATGAAAGTTTCACAGCTATTTACGAAGACGACCAAAAACGCTCCAGCCGATGAGGTGGCTAAAAATGCTCAGTTGCTGATTCGCGCTGGCTACATTCACAAGGAGATGGCAGGAGTGTATACGTATCTTCCGCTTGGAAAGCGTGTCTTGGAGAACATCATTCAAGTTATACGCGAAGAGATGGATGCTATTGGCGGGAACGAGATGGCCCTTACTGCGCTGCAGGCTAGTGATGCTTGGAAAGCCTCCGGACGCTGGAGCGATGAAGCAATGGATGTATGGTTTAAGACAAAACTGGCGAATGGCACCGAGCTTGGCCTTGCGCCGACACATGAAGAGCCGCTGACGCAGTTGATGAAGAACTTTATTCATAGCTATAAAGACCTTCCTGTGTATCCATACCAGTTTCAGACGAAGTTTCGTAATGAGATTCGTTCGAAGAGTGGGTTGATGCGTGGTCGTGAATTTTGGATGAAAGACCTGTACAGCTTTAGCCGTACTCAGGCCGAACACGATGCATTTTACGACAAGATATCAGATGCCTACCATGCTATTTTCACGCGGCTCGGACTGGGCGACCTGACGTACAAGACATTTGCCAGTGGTGGTAGTTTCGCGAAATTTAGCCACGAGTTCCAAACGTTGAGCCCAGTTGGCGAAGATACGATTTACGTTCATAAAGAGAAGCAGATCGCTATTAATCAAGAGGTGTTTACTGATGAAGTGCTTGCGGAACTTGGCGTCGCCCGTGATGAACTTGTCGAAGAAAAGGCTGTCGAAGTAGGGAATATCTTTACGCTCGGCACGCGCTTTTCTGAGCCACTCGAGTTGCGTTTCACCGATGAGAATGGCGATGCTCAGCCGGTCATCATGGGAAGCTACGGTATTGGCCCAAGTCGCCTTATGGGGTTGTTGGCTGAGCATTTTGCTGACGATAAAGGCCTTGTCTGGCCAGAGGCGATTGCCCCCTATCGCGTATATTTAGTGAGGATTGGTGACGCCGAAGCAGTCACAGAGCGAGCCGATGCTTTATATGAGGCATTGACAGCACAGGGGATTGAAGTATTATACGATGACCGTGATGAACGACCAGGCGCTAAGTTTGCTGACGCCGAGCTGTTGGGTATCCCGCATCGTGTTACTGTGAGTGAACGCTCGATTGAACAAGAGGGAGTCGAATATACCGCCCGCAGCGGGGGCGAATCATCTATCTTGACACAAGATGAGCTGCTTGCTAAACTAGCATAAATAGAGTTGTGTGAAAAAGTCCTACGCTACATGTGGTGTAGGACATTATTTAGAAGAGAATTTAAGAGAGAATAATAATTATGAAAAAACAGTACCAAATTACCCGCGAGGGGCAAAAAGAATTAGAAACAGAGCTATCTGAGTTGAAAGCTCGTCGCGGCGAAGTTGCCGACAAGATTGCAGAAGCACGTGATTTTGGTGATTTGAGCGAAAACGCCGAGTACGATGCTGCTCGTGAAGAGCAGGGTTTGCTCGAGACTCGTATTTCTGAAATCGAAGAGATTTTAAACAACGCCGAACTGATTAAGGGTGGAAGTAAGAAGGCAATTAGCCTTGGCAGCCGTGTGCAACTAACTGCTGATGGCAAGAACTTCTCCTACGTCATTGTCGGTCCTGTGGAAGCAGACCCATTAGAGGGCAAGATCAGCAATGAATCTCCCCTTGGTGTTGCGCTCTTTGGCAAGAAGGTTGGCGACAGCGCCACTATCAACACGCCAAAAGGCGATGTGACGTACTCTATCGTCCAAATTGGCTAGCCAGCATCGATACGTGCTATACTAAGTATAGTATTTAAAGAGAGGGGCCTATAGTGCATATTGCAGTTATTGTCGGAAGTTTGCGTAACGAATCAATGAATCGAAAGTATGCAGAGGACATTCAACAACTACTCCCAGAGGGAGCGCAGTTTGATTTTGTAGATATCCAGCTTCCACTTTTCAACCAAGACTTGGAGGCTGAGTTCCCTGCGCCTGCCCAAGCGATGAAAGATATTATTATGCGCGCTGACGGAGTACTTTTTGTGACGCCAGAGTACAACCGGAGTTTCCCGGGCGTTCTTAAAAATGCTATCGACTGGGCGTCTCGCCCATATGGTGCCAATGCTTTCGATGGTAAGCCAGCCGCTATTATCGGTGTCACAAATGGCGGTTTGGGGGCAACTCAGGCCCAGCAACAGCTTCGCAACGTCTTGCTGCACTTGAACACAAAACTAATTGGTCAGCCAGAGATGTACATCAGTCGCAACTTAGCATATGGCGATGATGGCCAGCTAACGACAGATGCGAAAGACTATGCGAAGGTATTTCTTGAAACATTTAGCGCCCATATTTCACATAATAGCTAGTCGCACGGCTGTGCTTTAGCTGGTATAATTAATAACGATGATTACTGTTAAAAACATTACAAAAACATATGGTCGCAAGCAGAATGCGTTCGTTGCGATTGACAATTTAAGCTTTCAAATTCCAAGCCGGACAACGGTAGCAATCTTAGGTAAATCAGGAAGCGGCAAATCAACTCTGATGCACGCTATGAGCGGCCTTGACCGACCCGAGAAGGGGAAGGTCGTCATTGATGGTAAGGATATTCTGACGCTTAAGGCTCGTGACGTTGATGCTTTTCGTGCGAATAAGATGAGCTTTATTTTTCAGAGTTTTTTCATTCAGGCGAATGAGAGTTGCTTTGATAACGTCTCGCTACCACTTGAGATTGCCAAAGTGCCGCGTAGTAAACGCCGCGCTAAAGTTGAAGCAGCGCTTGCTGCGGTAGAGCTATCAGATAAAAAGAAGTCACGCGCTCGCGACCTTTCTGGTGGCCAAAAGCAGCGCCTGGCAATTGCACGGGCAATTGTGAACGAGCCAGAGATTATTTTTGCTGATGAGCCGACAGGAAACCTGGACAGCGTCACAGGTGGAGTTGTGGAAGACTTCTTGTTTCAGTATGCGCAAGATAAAGGTGCGACGCTTATTATCGTGACACACGATCCTGATTTGGCGGGAAAGTGTGATGCTCGGATTGAAATCCAGGACGGCATTATCAGCAAGATGACCGGTCTACCAACGAAGGGGAAGAAGTAATGAGAACGACTGATATTATACGCCGCGCTGGCCGGAGCCTGCGACAAGCCAAGACGCGCACATTGTTGACGAGCTTGGCTATTGGAGTAGGAGCATTCACGATTACGATTAGCCTGGCCGGCGGGCAAGGCGGACGTGATTATGCAGATGCAATCGTAAACTCTAATACAGATGTTCGTGAATTGGTAGTAACTAAAGAGTCCGAAGATACCGGCGCAATCGCTGAATACAATCCGGACGCCCCTCAAGTTACTGGCCCAGCTGGCGCATCTCCTTTTGGGGATTCAATTGAATTCCTGGGCCTTGATGATCTCGAGTCAATCGCCGAGATCGACGCTGTGACTGACGTGACGCCTAATTACTCACCTGCCGTAGACTATGTGACGACAGAAGGGGAGAAGAAATATCGTGCCACGGTAAGTACCTTTTCGCCTGGCGTCTCGCTTGAATATGCCGCTGGCGGTGTAAATGATGATCTTGCGGACGGTGAAATCATTTTGTCAGAAGACTACGCCAAGGTACTCGGGTTCAGCACTCCAGCTGACGCGATCGGGGAAGTTGTTCAAATTGGTGCGACAAAACAGCGAACGCTCTTTAGTGTTCCCCAGACTGAAGAGTTTAGTTTCACGGTACGCGGCGTCAGCAGTGAGTCGGGTCTTGCATTCCGTTCACAAGGTTCACTGTTGGTGACGCAGCAGGCTACGAAAGACCTCTATGAGTTTGTCAGCGAGGGTTCACCAAACTATAACCGCTTTATCGTTGCGTCGGTCAGAGTCGCCGAGCCGGGTCAGGCCGAAGAGGTGAAGACTATCCTGGAAGAAGATGGCTACACTGCTCAGACTGCCGCTGATTTGCTTGGCACGGTGAACACCTTCATTAATGTCCTACTCGGTATTTTGCTTGGATTTGGTGCGCTCGCCGTTCTTACTTCAATTTTCGGGATTGTAAACACGCAGTACATTAGTGTCCTAGAACGGACACAGCAGATTGGGCTCATGAAGGCCCTGGGGATGAGCCAGGCTGACGTTGGAAAGCTCTTTACCTTTGAGGCGGCCTGGATTGGCTTCTTGGGAGGTGCAATTGGTGCCGGGCTAGCTGTTATCGGGGGCACGATCGCAAATCCGTATATTAGCGAGGCGCTGGGGCTGGGAGATATTTACCTATTGATATTTACACCAGGGCAAGTTCTCGGAGTAGTGATTGGACTCATCCTGATTTCAATCGTCGCTGGCATCATGCCGGCACGGAAGGCGTCGAAGCTTGATCCGATTGAGGCTTTGCGCACCGAGTAATCAAGCAGAATCTGCTACAATAGTTCACATGTTAGATATCCGTTTTATTCGCGACAATGCGACCGCTGTTCAAGAGAATGCCGAACGAAAGGGCTACGCCGTTTCAGTGACTGAACTACTTGAGAAGGACGCGCAGAAGCGGCAGCTTTCAACTGTTGTTGATGAGCTTCGCGAGCGACGTAACGCCAATGCCGCTAAGATGAAGGGCGGCCGTCCCGAGCCAGCCCTGATTGATGAGGGGAAACAAATCAAGATCGAGCTTTCGGAGCGCGAATCTCAGCTTAATACACTCATCGAAGAATACACCCAGCTATTAAAAGCCATCCCAAATATGGCAACCGAAGATGTTCCGCATGGCGCCAGCGAAGATGATAATGTGGTCGTCAAGACTGTTGGTGACCCAACTACTTTCGATTTTGAGCCTCGCAATCATGCTGAAATTGCGGTGCAGCGCGGGTGGCTTGATAAAGAGCGAGCTGCCAAAGTGGCTGGCAGTCGCTTTGCATACTTAAAGGGCGATATTGTTCGACTGCAGTTTGCGATTGTTCAGTACGTCATAGATACCTTGGCGGACGAAAAGGCGTTGGCCGCTATTGCAACTGAAGCCGGTCTGGACGTCACGCCGAAACCGTTTACTGCCGTCCTGCCGCCGTACATGATCCGAACTGACATGTATGACGCGATGGATCGCTTGGAGCCGCGGGATGACCGCTACAAGCTTGAGCACGATGATTTGTGGCTACAGGGTAGTGCCGAGCACGTCATGGGCAGTATGTACGCCGATGAAATTATTGATGAGCAGCACCTGCCAATTCGGTATCTTGGGTATGCGACAAGCTTCCGCCGCGAAGCCGGCACGTACGGCAAGGACATGGAAGGTATTCTGCGCATGCACCAGTTTGATAAGCTCGAGATGGAAAGCTTTACGGTAGCTGAACAAGGGCTGGAAGAACACCTCTTTATGGTCGCCGTTCAGGAATACCTATTGCAGCAACTCGCGCTCCCGTATCAAGTAATTCAGAAATGTACGGCTGATATCGGTAAGCCAAATGCTCGAGGTATCGATATGGATGCGTGGCTTCCTGGCCAGCAGCAGTATCGTGAGACACACACCGCTGACTACATGACCGATTATCAGTCGCGCCGTTTGCAGACCAGGGTTCGACGCGAGAGTGGTGATCTAGAGTTAGTTCATACAAATGATGCCACAGCATTTGCGCTTGGCCGCATCATGATTGCGATTATCGAAAACGGTCAACAGGCAGATGGAACCGTCACTATTCCGGCTGTGCTGCGGCCGTATTTAGGCGGCAAAGAACTCCTGTAGATCATTCAAAATGGTATACTAAGACTATCAACCAACAACGGAAGCGGAGGGTTATGATAGCATCAATCGACATAGACGGGGTGAAATACGAGGTCAATGAGGCCACGAAGAAATACGTTATTCGAAAGATTGGACGGCTTGACCGCTATCTCCCCAAGCATGCTCGAAAAAGTGCAACCGCTGACGTAAAACTCAAACAGGTGAACCGAGACCACGGTAATAAATACGAAGCAGAAGTTATCTTGAACGTGCCAGAGAAGCGACTGACCGCCAAGGATTCAACAGTCAACATGATGGCCGCTGTCGACATTGTCGAGGCCAAGCTCGTTGCTCAGCTGCGAAAGTATAAAGAGCATAGCATGACACATGTGGGGAATCGTCGGCTGATGAGTCGTTTCAAGCGCTCGCAGCGTCGAATCCAACTCGAGAATTGACTTGTTCATTCATCTGTAAAAACGTATAATATAACCTAAAGCATTAGACTGAATTTGATTCCTGAAAGGCGAGGGTATATATGATTAGCAGGCAAGCGGCGCTCACAAAGATTTTTGGTGATCCGCAACAAAAGACGATTCGACGATTACAAAAGAAAGTAGCGCTCGTCAACGCATTAGCTGATAAATATAAAGCCTTCTCAAAACCAGAACTTAAGAAGCAAACAGAAGTACTGCGCAAGCGACTACAGAAGAAGGGCGAATCTGTCGACACGATCTTACCGGAAGTGTTTGCATTAGTACGTGAAGCCAGCGATCGCATCATGAAGATGCGTCATTTTGACGTTCAGTTGATCGGCGGCATGGTGCTGCACGAAGGAAGTGTTGCTGAGATGAAGACAGGTGAAGGTAAGACATTGGTAGCGACGCTCCCAGTTGTACTGAACGCGCTTGAAGGTAAAGGTGTGCACGTTGTTACCGTTAACGATTACCTTGCACAGCGTGACGCCGGCTGGATGGGTGAACTGTATCACTTTTTGGGTCTGAGCGTCGGCGTTATCGTTAATGATGCCTCATTTATCTTTGACCCAGAGCATGACAGCTCAGCTCATGATGACCCGCGCATGAAGAAGTTGCGCCCAGCTACCCGTAAGGAGGCCTACGCGGCCGATATTACCTACGGCACAAATAACGAATTTGGCTTTGACTACCTGCGCGACAACATGGTTAACGAAGTAGAATTATTGCGACAGCGTGATCTCCATTTTGCCATCGTGGACGAGGTAGACAGCATCTTGATTGATGAAGCCAGGACGCCATTGATTATTAGTGCCCCTGCGGCCGAAAACCCGGACAGTTACTATCAGTTTGCGAAAGTCGCGGCGAGACTTGTTCCTGAAGACTATGTGCTTGATGAAAAGCGCAAGATGGTTGCTCTGACTGACGGCGGTGTTGATAAAGTTCAGCGCCTGCTGGGTCTTAAGAATCTCTACAGTCCAGAGAATGTGCGCTCGGTGTACCATATGGATCAAGCGCTAAGGGCTCAGACTATTTTCCGTCGTGATAAAGACTATGTCGTCACCAAGGATGGCGAAGTCGTTATCGTCGATGAATTTACTGGTCGTTTGATGCAGGGTCGCCGTTATAACGAAGGGCTTCACCAGGCGATTGAAGCGAAAGAGAACGTGCCTGTGCTGCAGGAGAGCATGACGCTCGCGACGGTTTCATTCCAGAACTACTTCCGTCTATACAAGAAGTTATCTGGTATGACAGGTACGGCGTTTACCGAGGCTGAAGAGTTCCAGCAGATTTATAGCTTGGATGTGGTGCAGATTCCATCGAACCGACCACTGGCGCGTGACGACAAGCAGGATCTTATCTTCCGCACCGAAAAAGCCAAACTAAAAGCCATTGCCGATGCGATTGCTGAGTACCATAAACAGGGGCGACCGGTATTGGTCGGCTCGGCTTCTATTGCAAAGAACGAGCTGATTGCGAATTGGCTGAATAAAGCTAACATCCCATATGAGATATTGAACGCCAAGAATAACGAACGTGAGGCCGCAATTATTGAGAAAGCTGGTGAAAAGGGCGCTGTGACATTGGCAACCAACATTGCCGGTCGTGGTACGGACATCAAGCTAGGTGAAGGTGTCGTTGAGCTTGGCGGATTAGTGGTTATCGGCTCTGAGCGGCACGAATCGCGACGTATCGATAATCAGTTACGTGGTCGTGGTGGTCGACAGGGTGATCCTGGTGTGACGCAATTCTATGTTTCGACTGAAGATGACCTAATGCGTATTTTCCAGGGAGAGCGCATCTCGGCACTGATGAATCGTATTGGTATCGAAGATGACATGCCGATTCAACACCGTATGGTGTCAAAGACACTCGAGGCTGCCCAGAAGCGTGTTGAAGGATACAACTTTGATATTCGTAAAAATGTCGTGCAGTATGACAACGTTATAAATCGACACCGCCGCGTTGTCTATACTATTCGACGTAAGATTCTTGAAGGCGCAGACATTAAGGGTGAAATTGAACGCTTAATTGAAGCAAAGGTGCGCGAGCTTACGGTGCTGCCGGCTAAGAACAACCCTAACTTTGTTCAGCAGTTTGAAGTCGTTTTCCCGATGGCCGAAAAGCGTATTAAGACGATTGGTAGTGAAAAGAGTGACAAGGCCCGTTACGAATTGGCATACAAGGAAGTGCAGCGACTCTACAAAGCCAAGGAAGATGAACTGCAGACTGACACGATGCGAAAAGTGGAGCGCGAGATTTACTTGCAGGTCCTTGATACGCTCTGGATGCAGCACCTTGAGAATATGCAGCACTTACGCGAAGGAATTCACTGGCGCAGCGTTGGGCAACGCGATCCGCTCGTCGAGTACCGTAGTGAATCGTCGAAGCTCTTTGAAAGTTTGCAAGCAACCCTTCGTGATGAAGTCTTGCGCGCTATGATGCATGTAACGGTGCGTGATGCGGCCGCTCGTGCGAAAGAAGAGCATGAGACCGAGTTAACGCGCTTGGCTGAGAATGCCGTCGAGAAGGGCGTCAACGAGATCACCAAAGGTACTGGTGGACGTGAAGATGACTTTGAAATCAAAAAAGGTGGCACGAATGCCGATGCCAACCAGAAGAAGAATGCTGCACGCAAAAAAAAGAAAGCGCAGCGCAAAAACCGCAAAGCCGGCCGAAAATAATCTGTAAATAGAGAGAGTTCCTGATGCATCATACCGTTCAAGAAGTGAGATTAAAAAATGGCGCCCGAGGCCTACTGATTAACGTACCGGGGGCAACGGTGATGAGTATGCAGTTCCAGTTCCGTGCCGGTAATCGCTACGCCAAGAGTAAAGATATCCAACAAGTCGCGCATTTGATGGAGCATATGGCGTTTGGCGCCAATGCTCGCTTCAAGTCCGAGCATGATTTTGAATCCGATTTTACGCGCAATGGCGCCTACCACAACGCTTACACCAGTGATCTTTCGATGGTGTATGAAGCGGATTGTGCTGATTTTGAATGGGATCGCATTCTTGATTTGCAGAAACTAAGCATTTGTCAGCCAAAATTCAATGAGACCGAACTAGAGGCAGAAAAAGGCAACGTCCGGAGCGAGTTGACGAATTATCTTAACGATCATCATCGTATCCTTTGGCCGCGTGTCCAGCAGCTTCTTGGCGAGGACGTCTTAACGTTTCGCCAGGCGTTAGCAACGGTGAATAACGTTTCTATTGCCGACGTTCGCGAGCATCACCGCCGTACCCATACGACGAAAAACATGCGGTTTGTCATTGCCGGAAAACTCCGTGGTCGTAAGGCGGAGATCATTCGACAACTTGAAGCCTTCGGCTTGCCGGAGGGGGAGCGTTTTGAGGTGCCGAAAGACGAGCTTTCTAAGGGTGCGCCAACCATTATTCGACGTAAAGACGCTTCAAACATGACTTTTGGCTGGACTCTTAGTATTCCGCGTGAGCTTACGGATGAAGAGCTTGATGCTATGCATAGTCTTAACCATATTCTCACGGGTACAACGCACTCACGTATCTTTGGTAAAGCGCGCGCAAAGGGTCTTGCATATAGTGTGATTGGCTACACTGGTGCGGGCACCTATGATAGCGCCTGGGATATTACTGGGCAGGTCAATCACGAGACGGCTCCTGACCTTATCGAAATTATTGCCAAGGAGCTGAAGGCAGTCTTGGACGGAAAAATCAGCGATAAAGAGATCGAAGCCGCTAAGTCATTTGGCCTTGGGCGCTATCAGATGGGGGCGCAAACGGTCTCTCAGATTAGTAGTTTCTACACAAACCGCTATTTTTCCGATGATTTTATCAAAGACTACAACAAGGTGCCAGAGAGCATCAAGCGAGTCACGCGCGAGAAGATGATTGCGACTGCTCAGAGCTTCATCGACGCTAATACATGGGTGTTTGCGGCGGTGAGTGATGGCGATAAGGAAGAAGTCGTGCAGCTCAGTGAGCGATTAGGCAAGTTATTCAAATCCGAGTAGAATAAGCATTATGAAGATTGCAATTGCTGGCTACGGGGTTGAGGGGAAGGCAAGCTATGACTATTGGTCCAAAGACCCGCAGAATCAGCTGACGATCGTTGATGGTGCTGAACATCCGTTCGACGTTCCAGAAGGTGTACCGACGGTGACAGGTCCAGATGCCTTCAAGCAGTTGAATGGATATGACCTAGTTATTCGCACCCCAGGGCTTAATCCTCAGCACATTACGACGGATGGTAAAATATGGTCCATAACCAATGAGTTTTTTGCAAAATGCCCGGCCCCCATTATTGGGATAACGGGGTCAAAAGGGAAGGGTACGACCGCTAGTCTCATTGCTTCTATACTGAAGGCTGCTGGTAAAACTGTTCACTTGGTGGGAAATATCGGCGTTCCGGCTATCCAGACACTTGATGATATTGCAACTGATGATATTGTCGTCTATGAATTATCTAGTTTTCAGTTGTGGGATGTTGAGTATTCTCCTCAGACCGCCGCCGTCCTATTTATCGAGCAGGAGCACCTTGATGTGCATCCTACGATGGAGGACTACGTTGCGGCTAAGGCTAATATTGCGCGCTACCAAACAAGTGAAGATATTTTGATATATGATGCCGACAACACCTATGCGCAGGCTATAGCGAGCCAGTCTGAGGCGATCAAAATTGGGTACCCTTCGACTCTAACTACCCACGTCAAAGACGGTTATTTTTGGAACGGTGAACAAAAGTTGTGTTCAGTAGATAACCTGCAATTACCTGGTGAACACAATGTGCAGAATGCAATAGCTGCTATCGATGCCGTTTGGCAATATGTGCAAGATGGCCAAGTGATTGGAAAAGGGTTAGCTGACTTTAAGGGGCTTGAGCATCGGCTGAAAATTGTTGGCAAAGTGGGCGACACTACCTATGTTGATGATAGTATCGCGACGACACCAGGCTCGGCAATTGCAGCGCTTCAATCTTTTGATGGCCCGAAGGCGATTATTCTTGGCGGGTCTTCGAAGGGCTCAGATTTTACAGAGCTTGCCCAAGAGCTATTGCGGCATGATGTTTACGCATTATTGATTGGTAAAGAAGCGGCAGCTATTGCTGCTGCGTGTGATAGGGCAGGGTTCTCGAAATATAAGGTTGTTGAATTTACAGATATGGACACGTTAGTGCGGCAAGCCACGACTTTACTGAACTCAAAGGGGACGGTGTTGCTGAGTCCTGCGGCTGCAAGTTTTGGGCTATTTAAGAACTATGCTGATCGCGGAGATCAATTTATCGCGGCAGTGCAGCGCCTCAGTTAAGACTGCTTTAACGCTTTAATAGTGTCTGGATGCGCTGTGCAATAGCATCCGAGGGTTCGAGTACACTCACAGAGGGGCCGGCAGCCTGCTGGACGACTTCTTTAATTAAGTGGTAGTGGGTGCAGGCCAGAACTATGACATCGGCACCTTTCGCAATGGCCATCTCGACGGTCTGTCGAATCGGGATACTTGCAATATCATCTTGTTCGATGAGTGCTGCCCAGTTGGTGCAGTTCGGCTCAAGGACAGTCACTCCACCGGCCCACTCGCGCTTTAGCTCATCGTATCGCTGACTAGAAAGTGTTGCAGGCGTTGCCAAGACGGCAATTGTGTTACTTTGTGTCATGGCCGCGGCAGGCTTGATCATCGGTTCAATCCCAATGAATACTTGCCCGGGGTAGGTCGAGCGTAGTGCGGATAGAGCCGTAGTGGTTGCGGTATTACAGGCAATAATAATTGCATCGCAGTCTGCTGCAAGGAGCGGTTGGATGGCGGCATCAGTGAGGGTAGTGATTTCCTGAGCTTGCCGGGTCCCGTACGGCACGTGTCGTGAGTCATCAACAGACATAATTTCTGCACCCGGGAGGAGCTGCGCAAGACGATCTGCCATTGCTGCGCCGCCCTTACCTGAATCAAATACACCAAGCTTCATGCCCACTAGTGTAGCAACTTTCCTGTATAGTGGACAGTATGCAACCTATCATCAAACGACTGAACGAACTCCGCCCGCAGATTCATGCTGCGCTCGAGCGTTTGAACATTTCTGAAAAGCTGGCTGATATTGCAGCTATCGACGAGGAACTGGCGCAACCGGATGTATGGCACAATCCAGCCAACGCTCAAGCAAAAAGTAAGCAGGTGGCAGCGCTTCGCTCGATGGTTGAGCCGTGGTTGACGCTCCAGGCCCAAGCAGATGATTTGATTGAATTGATGGATATGGGGGATGACAGCCTGCTGGGTGAGTTTGAAGGCCAGATTATTGCGCTTGAAAAAGAATACGCAGCACGTCGAAAAGATCTTCTGTTTGATGGCGAATATGATGATCATAACGCAATTTTGCGACTGAGTGCAGGAGCTGGCGGGACGGATGCTCAGGATTGGACTGAGATGCTGGAACGCATGTATCTCCGTTGGGCGGAGAAGAATGGCATGTCTGCTACAACTATTGAACGCTCTCAGGGGGAGGAGGCTGGAGTAAAGTCGTCTGTCATAGAAATTGTCGGACCGTATGCGTATGGCAAGCTACGCAGTGAAAATGGCGTTCACCGTCTGGTGCGGCTGAGTCCGTTCAACAGTGATAATTTGCGCCAAACCAGCTTTGCACTAGTAGAAATCTTGCCGCAAATTGATACGCCCGACGCTGTAGCAATCGAGGACAAGGATCTAAAAATTGACGTCTACCGTGCGGGTGGCAAAGGCGGCCAGTCAGTCAACACTACAGACAGTGCGGTGCGGGTAACCCATATTCCAACTGGCATAGTGGTAGCAATTCAAAACGAACGTTCCCAGCTACAAAACAAAGAGACTGCCCTTAAGATTTTACGCTCTAAGCTAGCGCAGCTTCAGATCGAGCAGCACGCGAGCTCGGTGACTGATCTGCAGGCAGGAGAGTCGGCAAACTGGGGAAGCCAAATTCGTAACTATGTACTGCACCCCTACACATTAGTGAAGGACACACGTACGAAGCGTGAGACGAATAATGCTCAAGGGGTGTTAGACGGTGATCTCAACCCCTTCATTGACGCCTATCTTGAGGCACCGGTTGTTGACTAAGCACCTCTGTTACGCTATACTTCTGGCAACTTGCATGGTGGGGTGAGAGCGCCCTTTAATAGAATATCTTTAGACACGAGGCGTTCATGCGCCTCGGAGAACTCATGTTCTTAACCATCCACCGATCCGAAAGAGAAGAACTATGTTTGAACGCTTTACTGATTCGTCGCGACGTGTGACAGTGCGCGCTCGGCAAGGGGCCCATGAGCTGGACCATCAGTACATCGGCACCGAGCATCTTCTGCTTGGTCTCGCTTACGAAGAGCAAGGGCTTGCTCGTCAGGTCCTGATGGAGCTCGGCGTCAGCCACTCAATGATTCGACGGCTGGTCGAAGACATCGTCGGCCGCGGACACTCTCGCGGGCATGGTGGCTTTGCCACGCCTGAATTCACCCCGGCCGTCAAGGAATCGTTCGATCGCGCACTCCGCGATTCGGCCGAACTCGGTCATAGCTACATTAACCCTGAGCACTTGCTGCTGGGGTTGCTCCACAAGCAAGAGGGAGTCGTGACTCAGCTCCTGGCCAGGCTCGATGTCAGCGCCAACGCTGTGCGGCGGAAGGTGTTCGTGACCTTGTACGGCTGAACATGAGTTCCCTCGGAGGGGTGGCATGTCCCAGCCACCCCTCCAAAAATTCAATCTGAAATCTTCGTGTCTAGAGGTATTCCATCGTCGTGTTTATGCTATACTTATCAGAGAAATGATATTGCTAGATAGGGTCACCAAAACGTACGACAAGAACAATACTCCGGCGATAAATCGCATGAGTCTGTTTATTGAGCCACGTGAGTTTGTCATTATTGTTGGTGCCTCTGGTGCGGGCAAATCAACACTCTTGAAGCTTTTAACTCGAGAAGAAAAGCCGACCAGTGGTAAGATCGTCGTTGGTGGCATAGACTACGATACTCTGAAGGACAGCCAGATTCCGATGCTGCGTCGTAAAATTGGTGTTGTTTTTCAGGACTTTAAACTATTGCCACAACGAACTGTTTTCGAGAACATTGCCTTCGCGCTTGAGATCGCTGGAATGACGGGGCGTGAAATAAAGAATACTGTTCCAAAGGTAATTGACCTGGTCGGGCTGACCGGAAAAGAGAAGCAGTTTCCGAGCCAGTTATCTGGTGGTGAGCGCCAACGCGTGGCGATTGCCCGTGCCGTAGTGCGTCAGCCAAAGATTCTTATTGCCGATGAGCCGACTGGTAACCTTGACCCAAAGCACAGCTGGGACATTGTTCGCTTGCTCGAAAAGATTAATAAATATGGCACAACTGTCCTGTTAACAACGCATAACGTAGAGATCGTCAATAAACTGAAACGGCGTGTGATCACGATTGAAGGTGGAAAAGTGACAGGCGATCAGGCCCAGGGGAGTTACCGACAGTAATGGCAAAAAACGACAAAAAAGTTAATTCGAAGTCTATTTCTCATCAAAAGCGAAGCCGTCGCAAGTGGGTGACGTTTATGCGCATGTTGCGCTATGGCGTCAATAATTTTAGCCGAAACGCATGGCTGACGATTGCTGCGACTGCGGTGATGACGATTACGCTGTTTGTTATCTTCACGAGTGTATCTGCCCGGCAGGTACTGGTAGACACGGTTGCGCTCCTGCGTGATCGCGTCGATATGTCGATTTATGTTCAGAACGAGACGAGTGAAGAGGCGGTTGAAGAGATTCAAGGTGACCTGCGTCAGCTCTCTTCGGTCACAGCCGTTACGTATATTTCGCCCGAAGACGCGCGCGAAGACTTCATTCAGCAAAACCGGGAAAACCCCGAGACACTCGGCGCTGTGCGCGAAGCTACAAACCGATTCCCAGGAACGTTTAGCGTCAAAGTTCAGGACATTAACGACACTACACAGCTTCAAGAGTTTGTTGACACGAACGAGACCTACCTTGCGAATGCTGATCCGGCACGTGATCCGTCGTTTGCCGGCGAAAGGCGAAGTAGCATAGAAGCAATTGGCCGTGCGGCGACGTTTGCCCAGCAGGTGGGTGTTGGTGCGAGCTTAGTGTTTGTTGTCGTGTCGATGCTCATTATCTTCAATACGATTCGCATGGCTATCTTTAACCGCAAGGAAGAAATTCAGATGATGAAATTGATTGGCGCCGAGAGCTCGTTTATTCGTGGACCATTCCTGGTAGAGGCGGTTGTATATGGCTTCTTTGCCGCGCTCATTGCCAGTGGGCTTGGCTATGCGCTCCTCTTCTTTGCCGCACCTGCGCTGGAGAGCTACCAGATCAATGTGCAGCCAACCCTCGATATTTTGAGTCTGTATGGCGGCTTTTTACTACTGGGCATGATTGTCATCGGAGCAATCATCGGCATTATCTCCTCGCTACTGGCAACGCAACGCTATCTCAAACTGTAATTCACCAATAGGGGAGTCATCTTGACTAAACATCGTGCTTATGCTACAATCCTAACAGATATGAAACTGTAATTCACCAATAGGGGAATCATCTTGACTAAACATCGTGCTTATGCTACAATCCTAACAGATATGAAACTGCGCTCCACCACACCAGCTTCACTCTCTTTTCCGGCACGTGCCTTTATTGTCTTTGCCATCGTAGTGATGGCATTAGCAGTTCCAATCCAGTTTGGTGGACAGGCGACAGCTAACAGTTTCGAGGAGCGGATTCGCGCACTCGAGCAGGATATTTCACGCTACGAGGCGGAAGCGCTTGAACTTGGGAAACAGGCCGACTCGCTGGAGCGTGAAGTCAGTCGTTTGAATAACGAGAAGGCTGCTATTCAGGCCAAAGTTGATATCAGCCAGAACAAATACGACAAGCTGGTTGAAGACATCGCCACCAACGAGCAGAAGATTGCGGATAACCAGGATGCGCTGGGTGAAATTATTGCTGATTTGTATGTTGACGACAACATTTCACCGATCGAAATGTTGGCAAGTAGCCAGAACATTGGCGACTTCTTGAATAAGCAAGAATATCGGACAGTGACTCGTGAAGAGCTTTCTTCTACTATTACTGAAATTAAAGATTTGAAAGCTGAGCTTGAAGAGCAAAAAGCCGAAGTCGAGGACGTTCTTGCTGATCAGAAAAACCAGCGAAATGCATTAGCTGCGAAAGAATCCGAGCAGCGCACTTTGTTGAGTCAGACACAGGGAAGCGAAGCAGCATACCAGAATCTTGCCAAAAATGCTGCAGCCGAGAAGCTGCAGGTCAAGCGTGAACAGCAGGCTGCGATTGAAGCCGCTCTGCAGGCTGCTGGTGGTGGTGTCAACGCCGTCGCAGGTGATCCAAATAAGGGGGGATACCCAGCCTACCTCGCGAACTCTAATTACTATGCTCCGCTTATCGATCCATGGGGAATGTACTCTCGTCAGTGCGTAAGCTATACGGCTTGGAAGGTTCAACAGAAGAATGGATACATGCCGTATTGGGGTGGTGCCGGAAACGCTAACCAGTGGCCTGGTAACGCTCGGGCTGCTGGTATCACGGTCAGCACCGTTCCACGAGCTGGATCAGTCGGAGTTATCATGGCTGGTCAGTATGGCCACACTGTCTGGGTTGAAAGCGTCAATAGCAATGGCACAGTAAATATTAGCCAATACAATTACTTCAACGCTGGCGGACCTGGCTGGGGCAACTACAGTGAGATGTATAACGTTTCACCAGCTGCATACGATTATTACATCTACTTCTAAATTTCTTTGTAACTAAGCATAATTAACATCACTTTTTGGCCGCCGGCTGCGCTATAATAGAGCAAGTGATGATGAACAAAAAGAGAAATAGGGGAGATACAACCGGCCACCACGCCCACTCGCCATCGCCTCGTATTCCGACGGCGCTTTTCGCGATTGCATTTATTTTTGTAGCAGGCTTGGGGTATATCGCCGGGTCTTACGGAGATAAGCTGGCGACTTCAGCCGCACAGCTGCTTGGCTTTTCTTCATATAGCGACACGATAGATCTCTCGAGTTTGCAGGACACGTACCGGTTGCTACAAGAAAACTATGACGGTGAAATCAACGAAAGCGATCTGATTGAGGGAGCTCAACGAGGCATGGTAGAGGGCTTGGGCGATCAGTATACCGTCTACCTAAACGATGAAGAGTCTCAAGCGTTCAATGATGGGCTGAGCGGATCAATCGGCGGCGGTGTTGGCATTCAGCTGAGCACTCGTAATGAACTTGTCAGTATTGTTCGAGTTCTCGAAAACAATCCGGCAGCTGAAGTTGGGCTGAAGGTGGGGGATAGCATTGTGGCCGTGAACGGTGAAGATGCGACAAACTGGACAGTCGAGCAGGTTGTTGCAAAAGTCCGAGGTGAAATTGGTACAACCGTCGCGCTGTCAATTCTTCGCGATGGCGAAACGCAGGAGTACACCATCACCCGTGCGGAAGTGAATAATCCAAGCGTATACAGCACCATTGAAGATGGGGTCGGCATCTTAACGATCACCCGTTTTGACACACAGACGGGCTCATTAGCACGTCAGGCGGCACGGACATTTAGTGACAAGGACGTGCAATCGGTGATACTTGACCTGCGCGGCAATGGTGGTGGCTATTTGACTGCCGCTCAGGATGTTGCCGGTATATGGCTGGATAACAAGGTGGTTGTTACCGAGCGCGCGCGAGGTGTCGTCGTCGACGAGCTTTATTCATCCTCTCGCCCTATTCTTGCGGGCGTCCCTACGGTGGTCTTAGTTGATGGCGCTACTGCCAGTGCGAGCGAGATTCTGGCTGGCGCTTTGCAGGACTATGGTGCCGCTCAGCTATTGGGTGAAGTCACGTTTGGAAAGGGGAGCGTACAGCAATTGCTCTCTCTGCCGGGTGGTGCGCAGCTGAAAGTAACGATTGCTCGCTGGTTTACCCCTGAGGGGAAGAACATTTCTGAAACGGGTATTGCACCGGCAATCACCGTCGAACGCACCCCAGATGATATTAACGCCGGGCGCGATCCTCAGCTTGACCGGGCTCTACAATTATTACGAAGCGAGTAAATCGCTTGTGCTTGATTGCACACCTGTAGTACAATAAATCGCATATGGATAAAAAGAAAAAAATTCTTCTTGTTGAAGACGACGAAGCCCTTGCTGCAGTATATAAGTCACGCCTAGAAATCGAAGGTTTTGAGACTCGCGGCGTCTACAACGGAGAAGAGGCCTTGTCGGCCGCAATGGATTTTCGTCCTGATCTGATTTTGCTAGATGCCATGATGCCGAAGATTAGCGGCTTTGATGTATTAGACATTTTACGAAATACTCCCGAAACTGCCGATATGCGCGTCATTATGCTGACCGCCCTGAGCCAACCCAAAGACAAAGAGCGAGCCGAATCACTCGGCGTCGATGATTATTTAGTAAAGTCACAGGTAGTGATTGGAGACGTTATTGATCGTGTCCGCCACCACCTTGGCATGAATGAAGACAAACAAGCATAAAGGAGCGTATATGCCACCAAGCAACATGAACCCAGCAACACCAGAAACACCAGCACCTGCACCAGCGGAGCAACCAGCTCCGACTCAACCAGAGGTGACGCCTGCCGATAGTGGCGTCGATCCTGCCTCGGTTGAAGCAGCTCGAGGAATGGTTGATCAGGCCGTCGGGAGTATGCCTGCCCCTGAAGCACCGCAGCAGCCTACGGAGCTTTCAGCAACGCCTGCTCCTTCGACACCCGAGGCCCCAGCAGCGGCTCCTGCCACACCATCTACAGAAACAAACCGGTTGATGGACGCTGCGGCTGAAGCAGTACGTCAGGCGTCTGCGGCAAGTGTGCAGCAAAACGCTCCAGGAAACCCAGAGAACTACATTGGGTTGCCACCTCAGAACTCAACAGAAGCGACCCAGGCAGCTCCTTCTACGGAAACACCAAGCGCACCAGAACAGATTACGCCACCGCCTGCGGCTTAGTGGTCGTATGTGATAAGAGAGCAACCCCCGTTTACTGGGGGTTGCTTTTTCATCACGGTTATGCTATAGTAGATCATAATTAAATAAACGGAAAACAAACAATGTCTACTCCGGAAACACCCACTGCAGAAAAAATAGTTGAAACACCTGAGGCGGACCAGGCCGTCGAGGCGTGGACTGTTGAAGCCGATAAAGTTGTACGAATTTCTGAAGAAGAGTTCAAACTATTGAATAGTGTTGAGGCAACTGATCCTGCGTGGCAGAATTTTTTGAAACTCAACGAACTAGACGAAGGTAAGACGTATGAGTTCCGAATTACTGACGAAGAAGGTAATGAACGTGTCGGCGCATATGGTACCGATGCTCATGATCATTTAACACGCGATATTGCTCTGACTGCAGAACTCGAAGCACGGCAGCAGGAAGAGGGCGAAGAAAGCCCAGAAAGTGCTGAAGTTCTCAATGAAGAGGCAAGCGAGGATCTTGGTGAACTCGCTGTTGAGGAGACAGTCGAAGTTGAAAAAGAGCCAACTGAACGACGCTTGAGTGAGCGCGACACCGAACTGGTGCACAGCATGGTTGACGATATTGAACGGATGGCCCGGGTATATGGCGCCGAACATTCTGCAGCAGGTCGTCAGGACGAACTAGTATCCCAGCTTGCACAAAGTGTTATAGAACGTTTTAAGGATGGCCAGGTTGGCGAAGAGGCAAACGCTTTCTTGATGGGTCTTGCAATGGGCTCGCTGAAGGATGGGCAAACCATGCACGCTATTCTTAATCGAATTGAGCGAGGTGGAAAAGTCGGCCAGGCCGAAATCGATGTCATAAAAGGCAAGATGCAGTTCCTGGAAGAGCAGGGAAGGGCGCGTAACGAAGAGCGAGCAGCTGCATTGAGTTATCTTGAGAAAGAGATGCAAACGCTTCTTGAGAAGAACGACTACCAGCCCGATAATGCCACGTTAGTACTGTCTGGTATGATTGCTGGGTTGTCGACGCAGCTAGCACCACAAGACTATAGCTACGGCGAAAGCAAACGTTCAGCTGCTATTTCAGACCTGGGACGATTAAATAAATAACCTCCCGTGTGGGAGGTTATTTCTATTAGATAACGCTGACTTGCGTGCGGGGGGCTGTTTTGCCGGTAAAGCGTGTTTTCTTTATTCTGCCGAAGTTGACAATGCCATCTTGAGCGGCGTGAATAGTGTAATCACGGCTAATAAAAGTGCCAGGACCAGCAACTTTTGTGCTGCCAGTTTGGCGAACAAGTACCTCACCAGTACGTACAGCTTGGCCACCAAAACGCTTCACCCCTAGACGGGCGCCGGCATTGTTTCGGTTGTTCTTACTCGAACCACCTGCTTTTACGTGTGACATATATTATTCTCCTTGAGCATTATTGCTCATTCAATCTGTTCAATTGTACCCGAAATGCCCTGGGGAGTCAAGGGGTTAGTGGTGACTCAAGCGACATTTAGAAGAAGTTAAGAAGTGCTGTGCTACAATCGAACGTAGCAAGGTGAAAACGAGCATTTGCTTCGAATAACACCTGCATAACAATTCGGCAAAACAACCTAACCCTTTGTTTTTAACAGAGGTATGGATGAGAAATCGCGTAAACAACACTGATCCCGTCATCAGGTTCGTTTACGCGTCATGATTGGAAACTTTCATGGGGTTGCCTCGTCGCAATCCGCCTGGTGGCGGGTTTTTGTATCCGCTACCAGGCTCTCGTAATGAATAGGAGGGTGTGGTGAAACAAAAGCAAGCGCACGAATCTGTTTGGCAGGGCATGCCACTATCCAGTAAGGTTTCTGTCGGTATTATTTTGGCTGTTGTGGCGGTGAGCTTGGTGCTATTTCTTTTTTAAGACAAGAATTTCACGAGCGACGACTTGATCTGGGCGAAAGTAAAGCAACTGATCGGCGTTGACTGTTTTTAGCTGTAGCTGCTCATATCCCAGCTTTTCAAGATTTCCTATCAAAGGCAGGTGGGTGAATGTCCCGTCGACGGCTTTCCAAGCGGGAACGGCAACGATGACTGGTGTGCCTGAAGCAATTTGAGTACCCAGATTCTTTAAGAATTGGCTGATAATATGGTTACAGTTGCCTCGAACCTCGGTTAGTTTGCTAGAGGAGGGTGGGGCACTAAACGGCTGGCCCAAGTAGGCTTCGGTCACGACAGCTGCGATGGGTTGCTGCCAGGTGGTGGTCATGGCGTCACCTTCGTGGAGGTACCAGTGACCAGTCATGTGAGCATGGTCTTGTAGCCAGTTAAGGTTGTCGCGGCTAAACCGGATCATTTTTTCAGCAAGATCAGTGCCGTATGCACCGTATCTCATCAGCATAGCTTCCTGTAAGACCACGCCGGTGCCGCAGAAAGGGTCGAGGATACGAGGTTGCGACAGGAGTCCTTCGGCGTCTGGCTCAAGGGGACCAGCGAGGTTGATCATAATTTGGGTTAGCTTTGGCGGCAGCATCCCCACGAATGCATCGCGACGGGGGCGGCCCTGGTCGCGTGCTGCGAGTGCAGTGATGTTTTGCGCGCCAACGCTTTCGGCTACGATAATTTGTGAGCGGCCTTTGACAATGAGAAGCTCGATTTTGTTATCTGAGAGGCCAAGTTTATTGTGGTGTGATGTCGCGCTTGATAATGCGGCATCTTGGTTTGGAATCAGGCGTAAACTGGCGGGGGTTTCTTTTAGTTTAGCTTTTAGAACGAGGCCAGTTTTTTGGATGTCTCGAGGCGGAACATTGAGCCCATAGACGCTGAGGCCGAGGGTGATCTTGCCTTCGTGCGTTGCCCAGGCTTTACTGTAGTGCTGGACGATCTTCATCGAAACAGTGCGCCAGTCACGAGCAGGGAGCGTCAAGACCACGCGACCGGCCTTTTGAGTGCCGCCAAGTCGCTGGACGTCAATGAGCTGGTCGGTGTCGACGAGGGCGGCGGTATCTGAAAACCAGCTGACCGAGCCGTAGCTTTGTTCGAGTTCAGCGATAGAAATGGCCGGTTGGCGGCCGAGTAGTGCGATATACATATCTCTAGTATACCTGATGCTATAATAAGACGCGTATGCGAAAGATGTCATTTCGAGGATGGTTAACGACAATCACGTTGGTTCTGCTGGCAGTCGTTATTTTCTTTGCTTGGCCAGAGATTGTTGAGGCGTGGCGACTACTCGACCAGGTGAATCTTTGGATATTGGCGCTACTTCTCCCAGTCCAGTTATTCAGTTACTTTGCCACAGGTGGAATGATTTTCTCTTACCTACGAGCGAAGGGAGATCTGAAGCAAGTTTCGCGCTGGGGGATGACACGTATCGCGCTGGAGTTGAACTTTGTAAATCACATCCTGCCAAGCGGTGGCGCGGCAGGATTTTCGTATCTTGGATGGGTGCTGAGTCGGGTTGGTGTTCGACCGGGTCGCTCGACGATGGCGCAGATTATTCGATTTGCCTTAACGTTCTTGAGCTTCGTGGTGTTGCTTGTGGGGGCAGTGCTGGTGTTGATAATAGATCAGCAGATTAACCGAATAGTGATTGCATTGTGCCTGTTCTTGGCAGTGATGGCGGTAGGCACGACAATAGGGGCTATTTATATAATTGGGAGTGAGAGACGGTTGCGTCGTTTCTCAGCTTGGCTAACGCGTAAGGTAAACGGCTTTGTGCGACGGGTTACCCGGGGCCGCAAGGAGCGTGTTCTGGCTGACTCAATTATTCTTGACTTCTTTATGGACCTGCACGATGACTTTAAGGGAATCAGGAAAGACAAGCGAATACTGATTCGTCCGTTTGTGTGGGCAATTTTAGCAAATATAGCCGATGTCGCATTGTTATGGATCGCCTTCTGGGCCTTAGGCTATATGGTGAATCCGGCAATATTGTTTGTCGCCTTTGGGCTATCGTCTATTGTGGGTGCGCTAACAGCAACGCCTGGCGGTGCCGGCGCATACGAGGCGATCATGATTACGTTCTTGGCGTCGACGGGCATTCCACCTGAAATCGCTATTGCGGGAACACTGCTGGCGCGCGTCACCCTTGTATTGGGAACAATACTATTCGGGTATGGTTTTTATCAACTAACGGTCAACAAATATGGACGAAATCCTGTTCTCCGTAAGTGATTTTGTCGCTGTCACGAATCAGACTCTCGAGTACGCGTACCCGACGGTTTCTGTGGTCGGTGAAGTAGCCGAGTATCGCATCAGCCAGGGGAAGTGGGTGAGTTTTAAGCTGAAGGATGCTGGAGCGGTCGTTAATTGTTTTGCGGGTGTCTATCAGATGCGCACCCCGCTAGAGGACGGCATGAAGGTTATTGTTGTGGCTCAGCCGCGCTTAAACCCGAAGGGCTACTTTAACTTAAATGTGAAGGCCGTGAAACCTGTCGGTGAGGGTTCGATCAAGAAGGGCTTTGAACTATTAAAAGCAAAGCTTGCTGCAGAAGGGCTGTTTGCACCTGAGCGTAAAAGAACTCTGCCTCGAGTACCTCGACACGTGGCGGTCATCACGAGCACCGAATCAGCCGCCTACGCAGACTTTTGCAGGATAGTGAATGAGCGCTGGGGCGGATTGAAGATAGATGTTGCCCATACTCAAGTGCAGGGCATGCCCGCGCCAGACCAAATGATACGCGCGATCGAATACTTTAATGGTCTTGATACCTTACCTGAAGTTTTGGTTATTATTCGTGGGGGAGGGAGCGCAGAGGATTTGGCCACGTTCAATGACGAGCCGCTTGCGCGAGCGATTGCCAGTAGCCGCATCCCGACACTGGTGGGCGTTGGGCATGAAGTCGATCACACGCTTGCTGATATGGTGGCGGATGCGAGAGCTGCGACGCCGACGCATGCCGCCGAAACACTGGTGCCTGATAGGGGTGAGATAATTCGCAGCGCACACGTTCAGGCGCAGTCGGCCGGTAATTTGTTGGTACAGGCGATTGACCATTATTCGCAGCAGACTCGACAGAGTTTAGAGGGAGCATTTCGGCGCATTCAAGAGCGACTTGATGCTACTTTTGACCGATTGAGCGTACTGCGAGGAGTGGTTTCTCAGTTAAACCCCGAGCATGTTCTGCGCAGGGGGTATGCACTGGTGCGTGGAGACATCAAGCCGGGCAAGGTGATTGAGATAGAGACGTATAAAAATATTATTACCGCGGAGGTACAAGATGCCAGAGAAAAATAAAAGTGTTCAACAAAAGCTTACTGAACTGTCCGAGTTGGTTGAGTGGTTTCAGGGTGCGGATTTCAAGCTAGAGACCGCCGTAGATAAATTCCAGTCGGCTGAGAAGCTAGCGGCGGAAATAGAGAAGGATTTGACTGAGTTGAAAAACGAAATTTCAGTCGTGAAGAAACACTTCGACGGCAACGGGTAAGTCAATGATCTGGGTAATTGTTGTGGGGGTTATCGTAGTGCTCTTCGGGGCGGCGGCTTTTTTTGGTGCACCGTATGTACCGAGTCAACGACGATATGTGGAGCGCGCATTTTCTGACCTCTACCAGTTATCGAAAAAGGATCTCCTCGTCGATGTCGGTTCGGGCGATGGGATGGTGTTGCGGATAGCTCGTCAAAAAGGTGCCAGAGTGGTTGGCTATGAGATAAACCCGGTATTGGTAGGGATTTCGCGCTGGTTGTCACGAAGCGATAGCGCTGTTCGAGTAGAGTGGGCAAATTTTTGGCGTCGCCCACTGCCAAGCGGGACAACGGTCGTGTATGCCTTTTCTGTTCAGCGCGACGCTGATCGCTTGGCAAGAAAGATGCAGGCCGAGGCCGATGCGACTGGCCGTTCGCTCGAGCTCTTAGCATACGGCAGCCCGCTTAAGGGTATTGGGCCCGACGCGACGCTTGATGCGTATTATCGCTATACATTCAAGCCTTCCCAGGTGAAAAAGGTTACGCTATAATGGCCAGTATGGACCCGTCTTATCAGCAGCCTGCACCATTGCAGCCGGCACCGCAGCCACACACTTCTAAAAAATGGCTGATTATTGCTATTGTAGGAATTATCACAACAGTTATTGCGCTTGGGGTGATGGTGTGGGCACTGATCAACTATTTTGATCAAAAGAACAATGTCGATACAAAAATATCGAATGCGGTCGCCGAAGCTCGCAAAGACCAGGCCGATGCAGATGAAGCGAAGTTCTTGGAGCGAGAGAAAGAGCCCAACCGTCAGTTTGTTGGGCCTGACGACTATGGGCGTCTGATGTTTGACTACCCTAAGACCTGGAGTGTCTACGTTGAGAGCGATGCCAGCGGTGGCGGAGACTACGAAGCGTACCTAAACCCAGGCTTTGTACCACCTGTTGAGAACGACACACAGCTTGCTGTTCGTGTTCTTATTGAGAATAGAGAGTACGACCGGGTCATTAGTAGTTACGAGTCTCTCGTAAGCCGTGGCGACTTGACTTCGAGTACTGTAAAGGCTGACGAGCAGACCGGCACCCGGCTTGACGGAGCGTTTAGCAAAGACATTAGGGGCTCAGCGGTGATTTTTAGAATCCGCGATAAGACAGTGACGATTCGGACCGATGCACAGACATTCCAGGCCGACTTTAATAAGCTCGTTCAGTCGATCACATTTAATAAGTAATTCATTGTGCTTGTCTTTGGTATGACTGCTGCTGCGGTGATATTATGAATATATGAAGGTGAGCAATGAGGGAATAGGGGCCGATGTGCCTGATACTACGCCACTGGTGACACCGGTGGTTGCGGCGGCGCATGAATTGAAATCACCGCTTTCACTGGTGCGTCAACTCTCGCTTCATCTTGAACAGGGCGCTATGACTGATGCGCAGCGTCGAGTGCTGCGACAGATTACGTTGACAAGCGAGCGGGCATTGCGACTGACAACCGATTTAACAAAAGCCGCTCGGCTGGAAGATGCTTTGTTTGAGCTTGAGCCAATCAACCCTGAGCAAATCTGCCGTGATATCGTTCACGAACTTACGCCACTATTTGAGGCTCATGGACGAAGACTTGATATGGCAAAGCGAACTCATCCGTTACTGTTAGTAGCGAATCGTGATTTGCTGCGTCGAATTCTGACAAACTTTAGCGACAACGCGCTGCACTATACTCAACCAGGCACGGCTGTACGTATGCAGATTCAGGCGTTTCAGAAGAGTGGGGTGGTGCGCATTGGAGTACGCGACTTTGGGCCAGCGCTTTCTACTGACATGTGGCGAGCGCTGCAAGATAAGTTAGCGACAGCGCCACAGGCGATTCACGCACGGCCACAGAGCAGTGGGCTAGGCTTATTGTTGGCAAGCCAGTTCGCCGAAGCGATGCACGGTCGGGTCGGTGTAACACGGCACAGGGATGGCGCTACCTTTTATGTTGAGCTGCAGGCTTCGCGTCAATTGAGTTTATTATGAGCGCCCCCCAGACTATTCTGTTAGTTGAAGATGACGCCTGGCTAGCAGCCTTGCAAGCCGAAACACTGACGGCTGCTGGGTACCACGTCACTACCGCGCCCCACGCGACGGCAGCTATCGCATGCGTTGATGAAAGTGTGCCAGCCGTGATTGTTGTTGATATGTTGCTGACGGGAACAACGGCCTTGGCGTTATTGCACGAACTGCAGTCACACACCGATACTGCGAAGGTACCGGTGATTTTATGCACCAATCTAGCAGATGGGCTACAGCTAGATGAGTTGGCACCATATGGGGTGCGACGTATTGTTGATAAAACAACGATGCAGCCGAATGATATTGTTGCTGCAGTAAAGAGTGTGCTGCTATGAAGACAAGTCGGACTCGAGCCATTGTACTGCGGCGCACAAACTATGGTGAAGCCGATCGGATTTTGTGGTTGCTGACTCCTGATGGTCGTCGTAATGTGATGGCCCGTGGTGTGCGGCGCGAAAAGAGTAAGCTTGCGGGCGGAATTGAGCTCTTCTCGATTTGTGATGTTGTTATTGGCGAAGGGAAAGGAGAGCTGGGTGTACTGACGTCGTCTCGGCTCGTCCAGTTCTATCGTCATATTATTGAAGATTACGATCGCTTGCAGTTTGGGTACGAAGCGATCCGTTTGGTTTCTAAGGCCAGCGAGACGATTGATGAGCCCGAATGGTATGACCTGCTGGCGGAGCTTTTGATGGCCCTCGACAGCACGACAATTGCGTTAGAGCTGACGCAGACATGGTTTTATCTACGGTATGCAACATTATTGGGGCATCAGCTAAACCTTTCGATTGATGTGAATGGCGATCGCTTGGATGCTGAACAGACGTATCGGTATGATGCGAGTGAACAGGGGTTGCTGCCTTGGCCGAACGGCTCATTAACGGCCGAGCATATAAAGTTGTTGCGCCTCGTAGCAAGCCGGCCGCTGAAGATTCTGGCGCAAATAGGTGGGCTGGAAACAATCCTGTCAGATTGTTTTCAAGTGGCCCGGGAGCACGCCGCGGTATAAAAAATCCCGCCACTGGCTGTGACGGGAGTTCTTATCCTGCAATCTTCCCCCAGCAAGCCGGCATTAGCTAGGCGCGCATACGTCGGTACCACTGGACTGCGGACTTCGCGTAGCGGTAGGGGCGGTCGCCCAGGAGGGCCATGCGCACATCCATTCGGCGTGCTCGCCCGGGTGTATCCTTGCCGGTCATCGCGAGCGAGGCCCTGGCGGACCACCACCTCTTGATGAAGTGCGAGACACGCAGTGGGCGGATGAGGTTGTTCAGCTCGTACACCTTGTTGCGCTTGTCTTCGCTGACCAGGCCGTCGTGGGCAGTCTGCAGGCACTCTCGTGCTTCTGCTTTCTTGCCCATGTGGTACAGGGTGAGGCCTTCGAATCCTACGGTGACGTAGTGCTCGATGGGGGACATCCCAGGGTAGGCCAGGGCGAATGTCTCCAGGGCCAGCTCCAGGAATTGTCTGCGACGCTTGCCATGGACAGACATCGCGTAGTCATGGTATGCCTCAGCGAGGTCCCGTAGGACCCTGCGGAGCAGCTCCCAGTTTTGGGCGCGCGTTGCTTCGTCTCGAGCACGCTCGAGGCTACGCATTGCGTCCAGGTGCAGGCCGAGCTTGCGTTCGGCGATGCCTCGAAGCTGGTAGGCTTCGGCTAGCTCGGACGAGGTTGAAGCCATGCCGAGTGCGAACTCGAACTGCTTCCGTGCTTGCTTGTCTTGGCTGTTCTCCATGACAGATTTTCCGGTCTCGACGTAGCCCCTAAAAGTATCCGAACGTTGCATGATGTCTCGCTTTCTCTAGAGATGGGCGGGGGATTGGTAGTGAAAAGAACTTTATATATTATAACAAAATAAGCAATAAAAGTCAATATAGCAACAGAGATGCCTGTGCTATAATACGGGGCAGCTATGAATGAACAACAACAAAAAATGGAAAATATTATTTCACTCGCCAAGCGACGTGGATTTATCTATCCCGGATCTGATATATACGGTGGCCTAAGTGGTACCTGGGACTACGGTCCATTAGGGGTTAGCTTGAAGCGGAATATTATGCAGCTATGGTGGAAAATGTTCGTTGACGAGCGCGAAGATATGCATGGTGTCGATGCTGCGATCCTTATGAATCAAAAGGTTTGGCAAGCGAGCGGGCATGTCGATACGTTTACTGATCCGCTTTGCGAGGATGTCATTACTAAAAAGCGCTATAGAACAGATCATCTACTTGGGGATGCTGGAGTTGACACACAAGGGATGTCACTTGGAGATATGGATAGTCACATCAAAGAGATTGGCCTTAAGAGTCCCGACGGTAATGAGTTATCGCCGTCAAGCCATTTCAATATGATGTTCAGCACTATCGTTGGCCCTAAATGGGGTATGGCAGAGGTGCTCGATGAAGGGGGCTACCTCACTGCGAATGTAACTTCATTCGACAAGGAGAACCAGAGTGTAATGGAGTTCAAGTTGACTCAAAAAGATAGTATTGATGGACTAATGTATTTTGATAAAACAGCAAAGAGTTATCTGCGCCCTGAAACCGCCCAGGGGATATTCACGAACTACAAGAATGTTGTCGACACCTTTTATCCAGATCTTCCCTTTGGGTTGGCTCAGCAGGGGAAGGCATTTCGAAATGAAATTAGTCCGCGTGACTTCATTTTCCGTTCTCGCGAATTTGAGCAAATGGAGATTGAATACTTTGTTGATCCATCAAAGTGGGAAGAGTCATTCGAGCACTGGCGCCAACAAGTCTGGCTATGGACTCAAGCGCTTGGATTGCCAGACGATCAGGTGCATGAGCTAGAGGTGCCAGAGGAAGACCGAGCACATTACAGCAAGCGAACTATTGATTTTGAGTTTGACTTTCCGATTGGGCGCGAAGAGTTGCTTGGCTTGGCGTACCGAACGGACTTTGATTTGATGAATATTCAGAATGCAGCGGGTCGAAGCATGGAGTACACCGTAAAAGGCTCGAATACAAAATTTGTTCCTCATGTTATTGAACCGTCATTTGGTGTTGAGCGCGCCTTGATGGCCGTATTATCCGCGGCGTATACCGAGGATGAAGTAAACGGCGAAAAGCGAATTTTCTTGAGACTGCCGCACCACCTTGCTCCAGTAAAATTTGCGATTTCACCACTGGTGCGCAATAAGCCAGAACTGGTGGAGCGAGCGCGCGACATCTACCAGCGAATGAAGCAGGCGCACGGTGCTGTTATCTGGGATGATAACGGGAATATTGGTAAACGCTATCGTCGTCAGGACGAGATTGGAACCCCATGCTGCGTCGTGGTTGATTTTGAAACGATTGAAGGTGATGGCACGGTGACGGTTCGGGATCGTGATACTACCGAGCAGCGTCGCGTATCAGTCGATGACCTTTTAAGCGGAAAAAACATCTAAGGGGCGTTTATGAAAAGGTGGTGGGGAAACAGTAAGGCGAGGGGAGGTGGGTTCACTATCGTTGAGCTGCTGATTGTAGTGACAGTTATTGGCATCCTGTCTCTGATTATTGTTGTGAGCTACGGGGCGGTGGTGAATAACGCGCACGACTCATCAGTAAAAGATAATATGGTCAAGCTGTCTGATCAGGTGAAGTTATTGGCGCTTGATACGAACAGCATTCCGAGCGGTGGGGCAACTGACGTACCAACCGGCAACTCGACGCTATTTCCAGACATAGACTTTGAAGCCCAGCAAGATTCGTATGATGACTCGGTATCAAATCTTTACTACTGCGCGGGCCAAATCGGGGGAGTGTTACAGTTTGCTATCGTTGCTCAAAGCCGATCAGGCGCACCCTTCACGTATATGTCAGAGGGCGGTTTTAATGGTTCACCAACCGTTGATCTTGGTGCGACAACCGGTACTGCTGTCTGTGAAGCAGCCGGATTCACACCACCATTTACGTGGTCATACGGATACAACCCAAGCGCTTCGCCGGCATGGTTTGATTGGGCAACCAAGCCATAGGGTTCGGTTCGTGGTAAAATAAAGCTATAAATACGGAGTTCCGTAGGAGGTTTTATGAAGGCAGTATGGAAGAATCAAACAATTGCAGAGGCTCCAACAGAAGAGTTGATTCGCATTGAAGGTAACTGGTATTTTCCGCCAACCTCAATTGATGCTCAGTTTTTTGAGGACAGTGATCACAAGACGACTTGTCACTGGAAGGGCGACGCGAGCTATTATGATGTCGTCGTAGATGGTCAAAGGAACGAATTCGGCGCCTGGTACTATCCGCAGCCAAAAGAAGGCTCGATTGAACGTGTGAAGCACGACTTTACGGGTTACGTGGCGTTTTGGAATGGTATTGAAGTAGTCGAGTCATAACACACGATGATTTTAGGGGAAAGCTTGTGGCCGGGGATGACGCGGCACGGGTTTGCCCACAAAACGCTTGTGTCAATCCGCTCTCATGATAAAGAATCTTTTCCTGTTACAGAGGACGGGAGATGGCTACCAACCGTAGCTGTCTCGCAGCAAAGTTTTGAGGCAGCACAGGCGCAGCGCGAACACTTTGAGCGGCTGGTGCCTGGATTCGAGCAGACGCTTGCCGCAGTCGCACTAGGGAGCGTTGCATTTGATGATACTTCGGGGTGCTGGAGGGTCGATTCATTCGATCTTGACGACGAGGCGCATACAAATCTGCTATGGAGTGTTGCTGGGCTGGATATGCGGGGAAGCGTGCTAAATGACCCCTCATCAAAAGATGACATTAGGGTGTGTGACGATTCACTCTGCATGAACGCTCGCCACTATGACTTTACGCACGCTGTCAAAAATAGGCACCGGCTATTAGTTCCGCCAGCCGAGTATTATGCCGAACAAGCTGACGGACGCATTCTGCCGCAATGGGAGGCGGGGGAGGAGAGTCCATTCCTATTGCCATCGGTACAGGAATCGATCGACAATCTGCGGAACCTGCAACTTCAGTGCGTTCCGTATGTAGATGATCCGTTACAGGCACTACTAAGCCCAAATGCGATATCTAAAATAACGGTAGATGAACGGACAGGATGTTGGGTGACGCGGACATACTACACTCGACCGGATGATTTTGATAAGGGCTTTATGTTTGACGGCTACGGTCGTCTAAGCTTTGGTCCGGCGCGCAAGGCCGCTGGTCAGCCATCTGGCCCACGCGTTGCACATCGGGTGGTGTGGGACGCCGTCGGCAACACGCTCCATAAAGGTATGGTCTTGAATCACGAATGTGGCTTTCGGCCGTGCTGTAACCCAAAACATCTTACAGAAATGACAAGCGGCGATAATAACGATCACTCGCGCCGGATGAATGGCGCACTCCGAAGTTTGCTGGCTGGAGAGAATGTAGCCAATCAAGTATGATAGGTGAATGATTACATACTACACAGATGGCAGCTGCAGCCCTAACCCTGGTCCAGGGGGATTTGCAGTGATTAAAGAGATGCAGCCAGCGATTGGTGGTCACGAGATGAATTCAACCAATATCCGCATGGAAGGTAAGGCATTGATTGCCGCCATGAAAGACGCCAATGGGGAACAGTGTCAGATTTTTACTGATAGTGAGTTTTGGATTAACGTCATTACAAAATGGGCACCTGGTTGGGCTGAAAAAGGCTGGAAGAAAAAGGGCGGCGAAATCAAGAACCTGGATATAGTCCAAGAGGCGTACACGCTCTATGGTGAATCAAATGCAACACTTCGTTGGGTGCGTGGACACGAAGGCGATGCCGGCAACGAGCTTGCTGATGAATGGGCGAACAAGGCCCGTGAGCAGCGTCTTGACGGTCCGATCCAGTAGTTGTAAATTTTATCGTTGACCCTTATGGTTATCGGCCACTATAGTAGTTCCTGTTGCTTAACGAAAAGAGAACTATGAACGAAACACCCGAGACTACCGAAACACCGCGCGAACCGACTGATATTTTTCAATGGGCAAACCTCACCGATGGCGCCAAACATGATTTGCACGTCGAGTTCTTCCTTTTTAACCGGAACTATACTCCGTACAGCTTGCGTGTAGGTAATGACCTTGATGCGCAGCTCAAGCCGCTGTTCTTGTTGGATATGATGAGTCAGGTTGAGTTGGGGGCCGGCACTGGGCTGACCGTTCGTGACTACGAGCTGACCGAGAAGGAGGACAATGTTCTGCTGCGGACTGAACTTGAAAAGGTGCGACACGCCGACACGCTGATTCACCTAATAGAGCACGAGCGTCACGACATGGTAGAGTTTAGCGAACAGGAACACGAGATCAAGCGCATTAAAGGGATGATAGCCCGATTTAGTTATAAGAGTGACCCGAAGAAAGCCTTCTACGTATTTAAGCAGATTAGCGCTGCCAACGTGATTCAGGGCGAGACGTCCTGGCAGTTTTCTGACGGTAAGTTTGAAACCTTTAAGGCTGATTTTGCCTGGAAGGTGCCAACTGACAGCCAAGTGCTGATTGTGGACGGGGATATCTTTATCTTTAATCAGAGTAAGTTCGAACGATTATTTAATTATGAATTCAAGAAGCAGCTCTTGGCTGACCAAAAAGTGGCAGAGATCGAGAAGTTATATAAACTTAGTTTCCCGGATGGTCTTGATTTGCAGACAGTCGTTCGTGAACGTAAGAAGGCAGTCAATAAACTGCAGAAACTAGAAGTGGGGGTCATTACTCAGGAACAGGCGCTGTCTTATGCGGACGATATGCAACTAGAACTTATGACAGACGATGCCGGCGCGATCATCATCATGGATGGGAACGACCTTGATATGTTTGTGAACTTGATTAACGAAGACTACATCACCAGTCAAATAACTGGAAAGCGATACGAGATTAAGGCAAAGCGGGCGCTCGACGAGCCGGAAGGTGAGCCGCCTCGAGGGTAGGCAAGTAGCGTATAATAGAAAGAATGAATCAGGGACTCGCATTAGAGATTATGCTCTCCGGGGAGAGCGTGCTACTGACTGGTCCGGCAGGGGCGGGTAAGACGCACGTATTGAACCAGTTTATTCGGCTTGCCAAGCATGATGGCCGGCATGTTTCTGTGACGGCAACAACCGGTCTAGCAGCCACTCACTTAGGGGGTACGACTATCCATAGCTGGAGTGGCATAGGTGTGGCAGATTCGCTGTCGGATAGTTTTGGCGATCACATCTCAAAGGGACGTCGTGAAATTATTGAACGCACTGACGTGCTGATCATCGATGAGATTAGTATGCTGCATGATTTTCGTTTGGACATGGTTGATCAAGTCTGTAGAACCGTTCGCGAGAAGGATGAGCCATTCGGCGGCATTCAGCTGATCATGAGCGGCGACTTTTTCCAGCTTCCTCCGATTAATAGGGGAGACTCGCGAGCTGGTGGGTTTGTTGTTAACTCTGAGGTTTGGCAGGAGCTTCAGCCCACTATTTGTTACCTTGAAGAGCAGCATCGTCAGGACGATGCAGTCCTCCTTGATATCCTGAACGCCTTGCGGGCAGGGGAGCTGCGTCGCCACCACGCCGAGACACTGCTGGCTCGGACCGAGGTGTATCCGGATGACCTCGAGCAGATGACTGAACTGCACACAGTGAATATTGATGTCGACAAGTTGAACGCTGTGAAACTGGCTCAGATAGATGAAGATGAGATTACCTACAGCCAAACTACTACAGGTGGTGAGAACTATATTCAATCTTTACAGCGGTCGGTACTGGCGCCGCCAGCGTTAAAATTGAAGAAGGGCGCTTTAGTGATGGCGGTCAAGAATAGCGCCGAACGGAAGTACGCCAACGGCAGCTTGGGCACCGTGATCGATTTTGAGTCACACACCGAATACCCGATTGTCGCCTTTAAGAATGGCAAGGAAGTGTCAATGGTCCCTGATACCTGGGAGCTGCGTGATGGTGATAAAAAGCGAGCCAGCATTACGCAGATTCCGTTGCGGCTGGCGTGGGCAATTACTGTACACAAGTCGCAAGGTATGACGCTTGATGCGGCTCGGATTGACTTACGGCGTGCGTTTGTTGAAGGAATGGGGTATGTAGCGCTCAGCCGAGTGAAAAATCTCGATAGCCTGTATCTTGCGGGGATTAATCAGATGGCGCTTCGAGTAAGCGAAGACGCTCAAGTGATCGATGGCATGTTGCGGACGAAGGCGGCAGCTGATGCGAAGCGATTTGCGCACTTGGCTAAAAAGGGCAGTGAGCGTAAGTTCGTCCCGACCAGCAAGCCAAAAACAGGCTGGGCAGAGAAGGTCGCCAAAATGCGACAGACTCACCCGAATGCCTACCGCCCCTGGGAAGCATCGCACGACGCTGAGCTGAAGCAAGAGTTTCAGAATGGACTAGGGATTACCGAGTTAAGCAAGTTGTTGGGCCGGCATGAAGGTTCAATCAAGATACGTTTACAGAAGCATTTTGGCGAGGATGTAGTACAGTAGGTTTTATTGACAAACCATAAGTAGAATGGTAGTTTAAAAATATAATGACCAAACAAAAAAGACAAGTACAACAGCGAGCGCTCGTAAAACCAAGACGACAGCCAAGCAGCCTACCACTATCGAGGACTTTAAGACAGCGGCACTTTTGGTGTCGGGAACGATTAACGTAGCTATATTTGTCGGTTGGTTGGCCGTTCAGCTTACCACCAAGTACGACTACCAGGTCGCTTTGTTGATCTTCGGCCGCTAGCTCTTTTGAGTGTCAAAAATACCACAGCTTTCAGATGGGCTGTGGTTTTTGTTTCACCCTGTTAAGCGTAAGAGTTATTCACAGTTCTGTGGATAAATAAACAGAACTTGTTAGGATTGTCAAAATTGGGGGTTGTAGTGGGTAATTGTGGGTAGTATAGTGAAGCTCAGTGGAAAGAGCAGCAATGCCCACTAAGACAAACATCACATTAAAAAATAACCAAAACAACCTGAACGCACGAATGCCAAAGGAATAAGAGTGGCCCACGTAGATTATTTTGAGCGAAAACTAGACGATAAACGTCGATTGACGATACCCGTCGAGGTTCGCGCAGAATTTGCATCGGGGGTAGTACTTACCAGAGGATTCGGGCGCTATCTTCACCTATACCCAAAATCAGTATGGGACGGAGATGTTGAGGCCGCGTTAAACAATAGTAGCAGTATTCTCGACGAGAAGACGGCTGATGTTAACGTACAGTTTCGCCGCGGGAAAACCGAGGCTGAGCTTGACCAAAAACAGGGTCGTGTAACGATTGAACAGCACCTGATGGATTATGCAGGTATTGATAAAGCTATCGTCGCGGTCCGAGCAGGGAAGTACTGGCGCCTGATGGTGCCCGACTAGGTTATTGCCGCATTTCGTCTGTTCTTTAACAATCTAATACGTAAAGAGAATAAAACTCTCGAGATCAACTATCTGGTAGTGAGGCGTGGACATCGGAACACATTAAACAATCCGAAGCACCTTCCTCAAAAACACACCTCCCAAAAACTCCACCTCACATAAGTCTCTCAACAGGGTGTATCAGCTGGGTATGAGTTACGTTCGTAACCCCCGTATAGCCGTTACACTCGACTTTTCAAAAACAAACACACCTGCGAAAACAAACAGCTTCACTATCGGTTAGGTGATCTCGAGAAATTTCAAGCGAATAGAGAAAAAATGAAGTTCTTCATTTTTTGGATATTCCGAGAAATTGATCCGAGATATGCTTGCATATCTCGTACTCCTCTAGAATAGCAATGCTATACTAGAGGTGATGAGTAAAGAACATCCACCACAAAAACATGTTCCAGTTCTTCTAGACGCGACGCTTGCACGCCTCGACCCACAGCAAGGTGAGAATTATCTCGACCTGACAGTAGGGTTTGGCGGTCATGCCAGCCAAGTACTAGAGCGAACCGGAAATTACACGGAGAGCGTCCTAGTTGACCGTGATGAATATGCAATCCAGCATGTGTCATCACTGAAGACAAAAGGTGCTCGTTTGATGCACACCGACTTCTTGACCGCCGCCCGGCAGTTGACAGAAGAAGGGAAGGCATTCAATCTTATCCTGGTTGATTTGGGGGTGTCGTCACCACAGCTCGATCAGGGCGAACGAGGGTTTTCCTTTACAAGAAATGGTCCACTCGATATGCGCATGGATCGCCGGCAGGAAACATCTGCCGCCGACCTCATAGAAAACGCATCAATCAGTGAACTGGCGCAAATCATTCATGACTACGGTGAAGAACCATACATGAACGCAAAGCACATAGCCGAGCAGATTGTCGCCAACCGACCATTCAAGGATACGGAATCTCTAGCCGCAGTGATTGCAGCGAATAGTCGCGGCCGATGGAAACGAACTCATCCAGCCACGCGCACCTTTCAAGCACTCCGCATTGCCGTCAACGACGAACTTGGACAAGTCGAAGCGCTGCTGCCATTACTTCCAAAGCTTTTAAAGCCAGGCGGAAGAGTGGGGGTCATTAGCTTCCACAGTCTAGAGGATCGCCTCGTGAAACGCTACTTTAAGGATCAATTTGAAGCCGGATTTGAGGCAGAATTGATGCCACTGACAAAGAAGCCTATAGCCGGAGCCACCGAAGACGTTCACAACCCGCGATCTCGAAGCGCAAAGCTTCGGGTTGCTGTGAAAAAATAAACAAAAAGAAAGGGCAACTAAAATGCCAATTCACATCAACGTACAGTACGTAGACCAACCACAAGTGGTTTCAGTCCGCGTAAAGTAGTTCAAAAAACGCTCTCGCTCTGTACTGGGGCGAGAGCACCAAAAATAAACACAAACAAAGACACTCCACCACATGTCGTACCAACAAAATAACTATTACACGAGCCGTCGTCAACAGAACTGGTCGCGTAATCAAAACACTACGCGCTATGTCTCGGCTATCAAGCTAGGCCCAGTCGCACACACTGTTCTTATTGCACTTATGATTACCGTTCTTGGGTTGATATACTTAACTCAGGCAACACGCGCAACCGGCTATGACTATGAGTCACAGCGCATTAACAGCCAAATTGCTGAACTAAACGAAGAAAAGGCAGATTTACAGATTGAGAATGCTCGATTGACTGCTCTCGAGACGATCAAGAACAGCGCAGTCGCCCGTGAAATGACGGCGCCAGCTAGTACCGCTTTCGTCGAATAAATCCTCTTAGAGACCATATGAATTTAGAATTACAAAAAGGCAGTCGCTCACGCATCCTTGCAGCGGTGATATTGATCATCGTAGCAATATTTGTGGCACGCCTTTTTTATCTGCAGGTCATTCGGCATGACTACTATGTCGAGCTTGCAGCCTCCGAGCAACAGAGCAGGTTCACTATTCCAGCCAGCCGTGGTTTGATTTATGCCAAGAGCGGAGAGAATACCGTCCCTCTTGCGATGAATCAAACAGTGTACACCGTTTTTGCTGATCCGCAGACTGTTACCGAAAAGGAAGAAATTACCACAGCGCTTCGTGATATTGCCGGGGGGAATATTCGCAAGGATTTTGAGAAGCTATTAGACGTGCCGGACTCACGCTATCAAATTCTGGCGACAAAACTGACCCGTGTACAGGCTGACAAGCTCAAGGAGAAGAACTTCTCGGGCATTGGCTTTCAAGAGAACTCACAGCGAGTCTACCCAGAGGGCAATCTTGCGGGGCAGGTGTTAGGATTCGTCAACGCAGAAGGAGTGGGAAGCTATGGCATCGAAGGCTACCTTAATGAAGATCTAGAGGGTCAAGACGGGCTCTTGCAAGCTGTGACAGATGTTGGAAATGTTCCGCTGACGATTGGTAATAATAATGTTAGAATTCCGAAACAAGATGGTAAGAATGTTGTGCTGACGATTGATCGCAACGTTCAGTCTAAGGTGGAAGAGGCACTGAAGGCTGCTGCCGACCGTACGGGGGCGACAAACGTCAGCGGTGTGGTGATTGACCCTAAGACTGGAAAGGTGCTGGCGATGGCAAACTTACCGTCCTATAGCCCGGGTGAGTACTTTAAGGTAAACAATGTTGGAGTGTTTAATAACAACGTCATCTCGGGCCCCTACGAGCCAGGCTCAACCATCAAGGCGTTCACGATGGCCACTGGCATCGATACAAATGCTATCCGCGCCACTGATCGCTTTAATAATACTGATTCAATTAGGGTGCAAGACAGGGTAATCTCGAACGCTACGAGGGGCATCACTGGAAATATCACCTTCGAAACAGCTATGCAGTGGTCGCTCAATACCGGCTTCGTTACGATCGCTCAGCGTCTGGGTGACGGCGAGCAGATTACCAGAGAAGCTCGAGAAACAATGTACGAATACTTTGCTGAACGATTCCGCCTGGGTCAACCTACTGGTATCGAGCTGTCGAGCGAGGCGGCGGGGTCGATTGTCGCCCCAAGCCAGCCAACCGGCAATGAAGTTCGCTACTCAAACATGTCCTTCGGACAAGGCATGGAGGCGACAATGCTCCAGGTGGCTGCTGGGTTTGGTGCACTAGTAAATGGGGGTAGTTTCTACAAACCGACAATTATTGATGGATTTATTACTGAGAATGGCTTCGAGCAAATAGAGGAAGCTGAGTTGGTAGAGAAGGGTCTTGTGAAACCGAGCACTTCAAGCGAAATCCGGCGAGTGCTGACTGAGGCGCGCCGGGCCGGATTCCCGGGTGTCGACCGATCGGGGTACAATATTGGCGGGAAAACCGGAACGTCACAGGTGATTGTCGATGGTGAGTACAGCTCTACGCAAACAACAGCGAGCTATATCGGATACGGTGGTGCCGATACGCCTGAATATGTCATAATGGTACAAGTATCTGGTAAAGATAAAGTGTTTCAAGGCGCACGTGACGCCCTGCCGATTTTCACCGATATTTCCAACTGGATGATTGACTACCTAAAGATCCAACCGAAAGGATAACTATGAATGTTGCGATTGAAATACTAAGTGATGAATTAACCCGAACGTTCTTGTTGAGCCTTGGAGCGTTTGTGCTGGCAATGTTGATGACACCGATCTACACATTCCTGGCATATCGCTTTAAGTTTTGGAAGAAACAGCGTACAGCAGATATTGGGGGCGCCGAGCTAAAGGTATTCACCAAGCTTCACGCCAATAAGTTTAAGCGCAACATCCCGACGATGGCCGGTATAGTGTTTGTGCTGGCAATTGTTATTGTGACATTCTTCTTTAACCTCGATCGCCAAGAGACGTGGCTGCCACTGGCGGCACTACTTGGTGGTGCATTCGTTGGGTTACTTGATGACATCATCAACCTGCGCGGCAAAGGCGGGGGAGCGGCCGGTCTGCGTTCTAGCCTGAAATTCCTGATGATCACTGCTATCGGACTTGGGCTTGGCTGGTACTTCTTCGAGAAGCTTGGCGTGACTGCGGTGACCGTTCCGTTTGTGGGTGAGTTGGCGCTCGGCTGGCTGATCGTCCCATTGTTTGCCTTTGCCGTGGTTGCGGCGGGGAATGCAGTAAACATTAGCGATGGTCTTGATGGCCTCGCCGGCGGGTTGGCAGCGATTGCATTCGGTGGATTTGGCATCATCGCCTTACTGCAGGGAACACCGCTGATTGCCGGGTTCTGTTTCACGGTTGTCGGTGCTTTGCTCAGCTACCTCTGGTTTAACATTTACCCGGCTCGCTTCTTTATGGGCGATGTCGGTAGTTTCGCGCTCGGTACCTCGCTCGGTGTCGTGGCAATGCTGACTGATTCGTTGCTCTTGCTACCAATTATCGGGCTACTATTTGTGGTCGAGGCGGGCTCAAGCTTGATTCAGATCTTTAGTAAAAAAGTATTTAAGAAAAAGATTTTCATCTCAGCACCGATTCATCACCACCTAGAGGCTATTGGGTGGCCCGAGACCAAGGTCACGATGCGCTTTTGGGTCATTGCTGCCGTCTGTTCGTTTGTTGGTGTGATGCTTGCTGTTGGGGGAGGCGTTATCTAGCATGCGCGACCGCGGGTGGAACTCTGGTCGCTCATCAAGCGACGTTGTGCGTCGGCACCGCCCGGATTACATGATTGCTATTTATACGGGCATTCTGATGCTGCTCGGGCTGGTGATCATCTATGCGATTGGCCCACAGCGGGCAAATGTTTTGAACGCAGCCTTCGGGAGCGAGTATTCTGATAGCTATTTCTTTATAAAGCAGTTTGTCAGCTTCGGCGTCGCCCTGGTGGCGTTTATCGGCGCAGCCCTGATTCCATACATGATTTGGGTGAAACACGCTTCAAAACTGCTCATATTAGGTCTGGCGGCCTGTGTAGCCCTTGCGCTTGCGTCGCTTGCAAGTCTGCCGATTGCGCCAGAGATTAATGGTGCCACAAGCTGGTTCAACCTAGGAGTACTGGGAAGTATACAGCCAGCTGAGATTCTAAAGTTTGGTCTGCTGGCATACCTCGCTGTATTCCTGGGCAAGCGCATGAAGGACGGCACGGTGAATGACGTGAAGGGGACACTGGTGCCTGTCGGTGTTGTCTCGGCACTGTCGCTCTTTTTTGTCATCATTGTGCAGCGAGATTTGGGAACGGGTATTTCGTTGATCGTCATTATCCTGACGATGTTATTTATCGCCGGATTGAACCGTAAGATGATTGCATTTTTGGCAGCGGGAGTTGTCGTGCTGGGGCTGCTGTCAGTTGCAGTCGCGCCACACCGTATCGAGCGCGTCGCGACGTTCTTGCAGGGGGATAACGTTTCTAAAGAAGACCCCGGCGGCTACCATATTTACCAAGCTAATATCGCGTTGGGCACGGGTGGGCTATTTGGCGTCGGGGTGGGTAATAGCGTCCAAGCGACAGGATACCTGCCTGAGTCGATTAATGACTCGGTGTTTGCAATTCTAGGAGAGACGTTTGGGTTTATTGGACTGATGGTCTTGTTGGCTCTGTTTACCGCTTTGCTGATGCGGCTGTTAAGGGTGATGGACCATTTAGTAGATATACGTTTGAAATTATTGGTTGCTGGTGTCTTCGGATGGTTTGGCGCGCATGTTATTCTGAATATAGCAGCTATGCTGAGCATTTTCCCGTTAACAGGTATCACGCTTCCGCTGCTAAGCTTCGGGGGCACGAGTATGGTGTTCTTGGCGGCAGCGCTCGGGTTAGTGTTCCAGTTATCACGGTATACCGTACACACATCACACCTAAAGGAGGCCTCACGGCATGAAAATTCTGGCAGTCGGCGGCGGGTCGGGCGGACACGTTACGCCAGTCGTCGCAGTTCTTAAGGAACTACGGGCACGACACCCTAAAGTAGAGCTTCGTTTTTGGAGTGATTTTCCGTTTGCAAAGCAGGCGCATTCAACCGTTACGGCTTTTGACCCAGAGATGCCGTTTTCTCGGATCGTGGCTGGAAAGTTGCGACGCTACCACCACCTTACTATCTGGCAGCAGCTCACGTGGCCTTCATTAATGCTGAAAAACATACGCGATGTACTCCTAGTCGGTGTTGGGTTTATCCAGAGTCTAGTGAAGCTGATTATTTGGCGGCCAGATGTCGTCTTCACAAAGGGCGGCTACGTCTGTCTCCCTGTTGGGGTGGCGGCTCACGTGCTGCGAATCCCGCTGGTGATCCATGATTCTGACGCCCATCCTGGGTTAACAAATCGTATTTTAGCTCGTTGGGCGACGAAAATTGGAACTGGCGCCCCATTACAATACTACCCGTATGACCCAAAGCGCTCCCAGTACGTGGGTATTCCGATCGCAACCGATTTCGTTCCCTATACGCTGAAACAGCAAGAGGCGGCGAAGCGAGAGTGGGGGATTAACCCTTCTCGACCACTGCTAGTAGTTACTGGTGGTGGCCTGGGTGCAGCACGCATTAACCAGGCGGTTGCAGAATCTCTACATGCCTTGCAAAAACACTGCTCGGTAATTTTGGTTACTGGGGCAGGGCAGTATGATCATTTACGGGCTGAGTTGCCTCCAGATAGTGACTCGTTCCAGCTGTACCCATTTGTTACCAATATGCACAGTTTGCTGGGAGCAGCTGACGTTGTTGTAACGCGAGCCGGCATGACGACCATCCTTGAGCTGGCGGCAATCAAGAAACCGACTATTTTGATCCCGAATGCGATGCTCACCGGTGGTCACCAAATAAAGAATGCTGCAGTATATGCCGAGTCGGGCGCTGTTTTGGTGTTGGAAGAGGCTGCGATGATTCAGACACCGAAGTTACTGGTTGACCAGGTTGCTGCAGTTCTTGATGACCCAGAAGCTGCCAAAGATATGGCGCGTCGTTTTCAGAAGTTTAGCAAGCCGGATGCAGCAAAAGATATGGCAACAATGATTCTGTCAGCTCGTCGGCGTAAGCTATAATAAGCATAATCATGAAGTTTTCTCGATCTAAAAAAGCGGATGATAAGCCGTCACGACGAACTAATCAGGACCGGGTCGTGCAAGCGTCTCCTCCTTCGCAGTTTCGACGCAATCAGACATTGAGCGGTCGGCAGCATCAGGCCGATCACCCCGAATCTGAGAGGGGAAAAATCCACCATCTAGCAGCAAGACGAAGAAAGGCGGGGGGTATTTTTTTACTGGTGCTGTCAGTGATTATTGTGCTTACACTTTTGTTGACCCAGTATATTGCTCGTGTGACGATTAGCGGCTCATCACAGCAACTCTCGCGTTCAGCCGATACTGTGGCGTACGAGGAAAAGGTGAATGAGTACTTATCGATTAACCCTGTTGAACGGCTGCGGTTTATGTTTAGCGAGACATCCCTGGTAGCTTTTATGTCTGAGTCTCATCCAGAGGTGGCTGAACTGTCACTGCGACCACTTCGCGATCTGACGACTGCTCAGTTGCGAGTTTCCTTACGTGAACCTATCGCTGGCTGGCAAATTAACAACCAACAGTATTACGTTGATGCTGATGGGGTAGTATTCCAGGAGAATTACTTCGAAGATCCAGGGGCTCAGATTGTTGACGAAAGTGGCATATCACCAGAGCAGGGGACGGCAGTTGCAAGTGCTCGATTATTGAGCTTCGTAGGACGCCTGGTGTCCGAAGCAGGGGAGAGTGGCTACACCGTGCAGTCGGTCAGCTTGCCGCCAGACAGTACTCGCCAGCTAGAAGTCCGATTAAAGGATGTGAAGCCGTTCATTCGCTTTACGGTGGACAGGGTAGTGGGGGAACAGGTGGAGGATATGGATCGCTCGGTACGGTACTTGCGTGATCGCGATCGTGGCGTGGAGTACATTGATGTGCGCGTGGCTGGTCGCGCGGTGTATCGGTAGAGCACAACTCCCTCGTCCCCTCACTCCATGTTGATGTTCTATTTTTGTTCTAGTTTTTGTGTATGCCAAAAAAGAAAATAAAAATACATAAGCATTAAAATGTCAAAAAGAGTGGAGAAGGGCGGTAGTGGAGTAGTTGAACATCGTTTTAGAAAAATGCAAATACCGGGCTAGCCGTGCCGTGGTGTGGATAACTTGCCGTGAAATGTAGTTAAATTCACACAACGATGTAGCACTGCATGGGGCCAGCTTGGTGTAGTTAGCACTGTGCATATGTGAGTAGTAATACATGCACGCGGGAGTGTTTTTGTGCAGTAGCTACAAAATAACAGATGTACCGCCCTATTCAAGACGTATACTAACTCATCTTTGGTTACTATAATGTATGTCGTAAAAGATATATTGTGCGACGTTAAGTCTATGACCTGGCTATGCCTACTTATGCACTCTGCTGCGCTGATCTTGCTGCTCTTTTGTTTCAAACTTTGTGTATTGCTTACTGCCCTGCTGGTCCATAGCGAGTAGGTAGCCTACTGATGATCCGACTGCGTTCTATATTGCTTGTCCTGCGTTAAGCCTAGCTGTTCTATTTTTGTTCTACCTCGTCCGTGAGGTGTGTGGTTGCCTTTGCGGTCAGAGGACTATTCTATCCCCTCGAATATTGTTCGTAAGACACGTTTCATGTTTGGAGTAAATCGTTGATCGTTGGTTCTGAGTATTTCAGTAACGGCATCCCGTGCCGTATCAACGTCAAGAGTTATCTCCATGTATGATCGTCGCCAGACGGTTTCGTGAATGATATCCTGGCTGGAGCGTTTTGATGTGAACTCGATGTGGCGCAAGAGGTTGGTTTTTATGTTGTCGAGTTTTTTTGGTGAAGTTGCGTGAGCCATCTTTTCAAGATTTTGATTCCCTATGTAGGTCAGGAGGTGGCCGTATGCACCTTTTCCTATCGAGGGGTTGAGCCCAATAGCTTCTGCAGCAGTTACGAATTGGTAGGCGGTGAGCTCATCATAGTTTTCACGTAAACTCTCTCCATCCTTCGGGTATACGAGAGTGATACCGGGGACAAGCTCTTCTCTCTCGTCATAGCTTTTTGGGTGCGCTTCAATTGCAGTAGCAACCATTGCCTCAAACGCTTGCTGTACATCTTGGTCGGGTGTCAATGTTGGAATTTCGCCGAGTGTTTTAATGCTCGCATCTTTCCCCCACCCTGCTCATCTATTCAGTTGTTTCGGTCGTTGGCTTTTTGCGCTTGCGGCTGCGTGTGCGCTTCCGTTTTGGTTTTTCGGTGGTTGGTTCAGTTGTTGCACTTCCCTGCTCTGCGGGCGCTGTAGAGGCATCGACAACCTGGCTGACAGCCATAGCGCCGGCATCGACTGGCCATTGTTTGGCTTGGGGTTGTGACTTTGGCTTTTGCTGGAGATTTTCTGGGATTTTAATGGCTTCGGCAATCTCTTGCTCTACCTCTGCCCTATTTCGGCTATAGATGCGACGAGTATTTTCGATAATGCGACCAGTGTTGTCAATCTGTTCTGGCGGGAGCTCGAGGGTACGGGCGCTAAACGCCGGTGCCTTCTCTCCGTTAATGACCATATTCATGACAAAGTTACGGTTGTGCATTTGGAGGAGATCTTGGGCCTCAAATTGAGGCTCGAATTGCTTCGAGAGAATGGGTGCATCGTCGGCTGAAACGCGGAAGGAAATCATTGTCCCAACGTTACCAAAGACGGCGTCGCGAACAGTATCATTCATCTGGCTAATGTACTGGTTGGCGACGGTGAGATTTAGGCCGTATTTACGGGCTTCGGACAAGATGGTTGCGAATGAGTCAGTCGCAAAGTTCTGGAATTCGTCGACGTATAAGTAGAATGGGCGGCGGTCAGCAATGTTTGGGATATCACTACGGCTCATGGCGGCCAGCTGGACTTTGGTGACCAAGAAGGCGCCAAGGATGGCAGCGTTGTCTTCGCCGATCAGCCCCTTCGAAAGGTTGACTACCAGGATCTTGCCTTCGTCCATTATTTTTCGGATGTTAAAGGTCGATTTTGGTTGACCAATAATGTTACGGATCACCGGGTTAGCCGTAAAGGCACCAACCTTGTTTAGGACGGGGGCAATAGCTTCGGATTGGAATTTATCGTTCCAGCTGGCGAACTCAATCTTCCAGAAGTTTAGAACGACGGTGTCTGTACAGTAGCTGAGAGTTTCGTTGCGGAACTTCTTGTCGGTCAGCATGCGGGTGATATCGAGCATCGTCGTTTCTGGGCGATCGAGCAGTGCCAGGATGGTATAGCGGAGGATGTACTCTAGTCGCGGCCCCCAGCTCTCTCCAAACATGCGCTTGAGGACGCCGATGACTTCCGAGCTAATGTTCGATTTTTGGCTTGGGTTAGTGACCTCGAGCGGGTTAAACCCTAGAGGGAAGGCTGTGTCTGCAGGGTTGAAATAGACGACGTCATCAAGGCGACTGCCGGGAATAAAACGGAGGTTGTTGACGGCGAAGTCGCCATGCGGGTCAATAATCGCGTAACCATGACCATGGAAGATATCGCTGAGTGCAAATAGCTCGAGAGTACCCGATTTACCCGCACCGGTTTGACCGATAATGTAGACGTGGCGGGAACGGTCGCTGCGGAGCATGCCAAACTGATGATTGATGCCGCGGAAGTTTGTTAGTCCAAAAGCGCTAATGTTTTCATCGATTGCTGGATTCCCGGTGATGATAGGAAGTTTTGCAGGCGGCTCGGCTGTTTTGGAAGATGCCCAGACAATGTTGGGTGTTTCAACGTTGGTGTGTGGCAAGTGAAATACGCTGGCGAGTTCTTCTATATTCAAAATAAATCCGCCGCGGGCGAATGATCGTTGGCGGTATTTTGCCAAGTCTTCCTTTTTGAAACTGGCCTTGGCAATCTTAAAGCCGTTTAGGTTGGTACTGTTGTACTGCTTGAAGGTCCCCACAATTGCCTGCATACGTTGGCGGGCGCTGGTACTACTCTCCCCTAGGTACGCAAGGCGGATGCGGACTTCGTAGCCCAGTTTGGTGGCCTTCTTTTCGGCCTCAGAGATCCGCGTTTTATCGCGTTCGGTGAGCTCTTTCGGGGTTTTTGCTTTCTCTGTCTCTTCGGGTGGTCGCCATAGCGCTTCGAAAACGCCAGCGAGCCACTCGAATCCCCCGCTAGACGCAGAGGAGGACTTCCCGCCGCGGACTTTTTTCGTCCAGCGTTCGGATGATTTGTGCCAGTCGTCGGCGATGGGCTTTGCGAGGATCTGTACCCAGACTTCTTCTCCGGTCGACTCGAGTTTTGCGAGTGTTCCGGTGATGCCGGCGAGCGGGTCAACTTCGAAACTTTGGAAGGTTTTTATGGGAAGAACGTCATCTTCTGTCAGGGTAATTTCAGCAGTGTGGACGATACTATGGTGTCGTTCGTGAGCGACATAGTCTTCTTCGGCGTCGCTGATTTGTACGGTTGGGTATTGCGAGTAAATCTGGCTTTCGACAAAGCTACGTAGCGTTTTTGGGACCCAGCAATAAAAGCGAATTTGCCCGTTAACCGAGGCGATTTCAAAGCTAAGATGTTCTTGGATGCCTCCGTTCGCTTTCAGTTCTTTGCGATCACGCAAGATGCCGTGCAGGCTGGCAAACAGCTGCTCGGCCGCAAGTTCTTTTTTGTCATTAGTCTTCGGGATCTCAAGAATCAGGAGGTCGCTCTCGACGTCGCTAATGGCTTCAACCTTCTTCCAGTTGCGCCAGGTCAAGAATGCAAGCACCAAAACAATGGGCAGCCACACATACCACTGCAGTAGGAATCCGAAAATTTCGCCGAGTACGCTCATATTGTCTATGCTATTCTCTCACCTCTGGCGCAATCTGGCAATGACCTAGCCAAGGTCAAGGGTGTAGGTCGCTTTTGCAACCCGCTTGAATTGCGGCTTGCTTTGGAGGTTGAGGAGAATGGTTGTCTCCTTTACTTGGCGGCTTTTTAGGACGCGTTTGACGATCTCGTCGCGGTGCAGGGGCTCTTTAGCGTCCTTGAGTACGGTTGCGATGATGTCAGATACAGTACCTTTGCTGTACCCCCAGTTATCGAGTGCGTAGATGCCGCGACCAATTAGGACGAAGCGTTTGTCCTTGATAAGTTCGTTATGGATGGCCTGCGTGGTCACATCTTTGCGCTTAAAGCTACTTGCTTTGATAGCTTTTGCGATATCAGAAAAGTGAAGCGGCTTCTTGTTCTCTGCCAAGATAACGTAAATTTTGTCGCGGATATTCTTTGGGTTAACAGTTGGCCACTTGGCGAGTCCCCAGCTGTCTTTTAGGTGTGCAAGTTGCTTGCTGACACTGGCCAGAGCACGGACGTGGTCCGGGTGCTCGTAGTTCAGAGCGTCATGGAGTTGGTCGAGGCTCATCGGCTGGCCATGCTCTTTGATCGTCTTAACGATGCCGTCGATGTGGTTACGGATCTTCTTTTCGTCGCCGTAATCAGCGATGGCAATAGCGTGATGGTAGTTGTCGTTTTCATCAACAACAGTCAGGCCAGGCGCCAGGGTGGCGATAAAGGCGACGTGCGAGCGTTCTTGCTGATTAGTCGCACGACCGTATAGGAGGTCTGCTAGGTCCTGGACACGGGCAACACGGCCCATTTCACTTAATGTACGCACAAAGACGCGCTCGATGCTCGAGACGGCTTCAGTCTTGCCTTCTTCAGCGGCGAGCTTAAGGCGAACCAGGATTGCTTTTTCTAGCTGTCGGACACGCTCGCGAGTGATACCGAGTAGCTCACCGATTTGTTCGAGTGTTTCGCGGCGGTCATAGAGGCCGAAGCGACGAGTAATAATTTCTTTTTCACGCTCTTGTTCGATAAGAGAAAGAACGTCGGCTACTCCGGCCTGCAGGTCGATAGATTGTTTGGCATCGTTGGCGTCAATTGGGTCGGTCATGCTCTCGTCTTTCTTCCCGCCACACCACAGGAGCTACTGTTTATACTCATTTATGTTTAACATTATATAAGATTATTTATGTAATGTCAAACATTTTGTCTGGTTAATTCATTATAGCATGAAATAGACACACCCTGTAAATAGTGTTGTAATGCTTTAGTTATCCACAAGATGTGGTATATAGGCCTTTTTTAGGCTATTTTGACTTGCGGCGAGGTACACGCTTCTTGCCGGCTGGAGCGTCGGCGATCATCTTTTTTGCCTGTTCGTGGGTGATGTCTTTCGGTTCGACATCTTTCGGGATCTTGGCATTCTTTTTGCCGTCAGTAACGTAGGGGCCATAGCGACCGTTCAGGACCTTAAGGCCGTCACCAAAGTCAGAGATGTTCTTCTCGGCTTCGCTTTTTAGCTTTTCGGCGTACAGGTCAAGTGATTCTTTGAGAGTGATGGTGTGTGGGTCGAGCGGTTTGATGCTGACAAAAAGTTTGTCGACTTGGATATAGGGGCCAAAGCGGCCAATGTTGGCTTTGATGTCTTTACCGTCTTCGGTCTGACCGACAATACGTGGCAGTTGGAAGGCTTTTAGGGCCTGTTCAAGGGTGACCGTTTCGATGCGGGCACCAGCTGGCATGGGGGCAAATTGCGGCTTATTCTCTTTATCTTCGGTGTCACCGAGCTGTAGCATCGGGCCAAAGCGGCCAAAGCGAGCGTAAATCATCTTCCCTGTTTTGGGATCGGTTCCTACCAGTGTTGACTGGGCAACTTTTGAGCGGTCGATGCCACCAGAGTTTTCGACGAGCTTGTGGAATGGCGTGTAGAATTTTTCGAGCATAACATTACGGGCTAGCGCACCAGCGGCGATTTTGTCAAAGTCCTGTTCAACATCGGCGGTAAAGCCGTAGTCAACGATTTGCGTAAAGTGTTCGTTTAAGAAATCGCTCATCATCATACCGATGGCAGTAGGTACCAGCTTGCCTTTATCTGATCCGGTCTTCTCTTCGATGACTTCCCTGCTGACGGCCTTGTTACCAGTGAGTGTCAGCGTAATGACGTCACGAGGATTTCCCTCACCGTCACCCTTGACGGCATAATCACGCACCTGGATGGTGTTAATGATTGTTGCATAGGTAGAAGGACGGCCAATTCCTAGCTCTTCTAGTTTCTTGACTAGACTTCCTTCTGTGTAGCGTGCTGGGGGCCGAGCAAAAGTCTGCTTTGCAAGCACAGTATCGAGTGTCAGGCGGTCGCCGCTGGCCATGGCGGGAAGAATGTCAGGGTCCTTCTTGCTAGCGCCATAGACCCTTAGGAAGCCGTCAAATACGATAACTTCGCCTTTGGCTTCAAACGTCTTGTCGGAGCTGCTGATATCGATAGTGACCGTCGTCTTTTCAAGCTTAGCGGGGGCCATTTGGCTGGCGAGTGTGCGTCGGCGGATAAGATCGTATAGCTTTTGGTCGTACTCGTTGCCACTCCCCTTTTCGAGCGTCATATCAGTTGGGCGAATTGCCTCGTGGGCTTCTTGGGCACCGGATGATTTTGTCTTGAACTTGCGCACTTGCGAGTACTCTTCTCCAAAACGTCCCTTAATATAGTCGGCAGCGGCAGCAATAGCTTGGCCGCTCAGGTTCATCGAGTCGGTACGCATGTAGGTAATCTTACCTTCTTGGTAGAGCTTCTGGGCGCTGGACATGGTCGCACGGGCTCCAAAGCCGAGTTTTGAGTTTGCCTCTTGTTGTAATGTGCTGGTGGTGAATGGTGCACCGGGGTTTCGTGTGCCAGGGCTAGTGGTGACCGCACTGACGGTAAAGGATGCATCTTTGAGTGATTCTAGGAAGGCTTGAGCCTCGGCCTCGGTGTCAAAACGGTGTGGCAGCTCGGCTTTTACCGTGGCGCCGTTATGGCTAAACTCAGCGGTGACCTTGAATTGGTAAGAGCCTTCGAAGGCGTCAATTTCCCGTTCCCGTTCTACGAGTAGGCGGACAGCCGGTGACTGAACGCGCCCAGCAGATTTTCCACCAGGGACTTTTTGCCAGATAACAGGAGATAATTCAAATCCAACCAGTCGGTCAAGAATTTGACGGGCTTGTTGAGCTTGAACGAGCTCCATATCAACAGTGCGCGGCTCTTTGACGGCCGCCTCAATGGCAGATTTTGTAATTTCGTGAAAAACGATCCGCTTGGTCTTTTTCGGGTCAAGACCGAGGACTTCGCAGAGGTGCCAAGCGATAGCTTCACCTTCGCGGTCTTCATCTGTTGCCAGCCAGACATCTTCAGCCACTTTAACGGCCTTTTTTAACTCGGTAATGGTCTTGCGTTTATCGGGATCAATTTCGTAGGTTGTCTCAAAACCCTTACTAACGTCAATTGGTGGTGTGCCGGTTTTGGTCTTCTTGGCGATCGAGCGAATATGCCCAATACTTGAGAGCACAGTAAAGTCTTTCCCGAGGTATTTCTCGATAGTTTTTGCTTTTGCTGGGGACTCTACGATAACGAGGTTTTTTGCCATAATATCTTGGTTGTGCTTTTTCTTGCTACATCAGCTAAACACAAGACGCTACTTTACACAAATGTCATATATATGTAAATAGGCCGCTATAAGAGTGTCCAGCGATTGTTGCCCAGTGACTTGATGTGGCCAGATATTTCGAGCAGCGACATTGTCTGGGCATAGACGCTTGGGCTCAACTTTGTTGCTGTGAGGATATCAGCACCATGCGTGATGCCAGTATATATAAGACCAAGGATAAGTGAGGCCTCTGGCGTATCGCCGGTTGGCGGCGCGCTGGGTTGCTCTAGTAGGTGCGGTGCAATAACTTGGAGAATATCCTCGACGGACGTAACGGGGTGAGCCCCCTGCTGAATCAGGCGGTTAGGTCCGACTGATTGCGGGTTGGTAATGGCACCGGGCACCGCAAAGACCTCTTTTCCCTGCTCGAGGGCGTGGCTGACGGTCGAGAAGGTGCCGCTGCGCTCTCCTGCCTCGGTAATAATGACGGCATCTGCCAGGCCGCTGACGAGGCGATTTCGTTGCAGGAAATGGTGCTTCATTGCAGGGGTTCCTTCTGGGTACTCTGAGAGCACTGCCCCGCCAGCGGAAATAATGTCCATGGCAAGCTGACGGTGAGCCGCTGGGTATATGGTGTCGAGTCCATTGCCAAGAACCGCCAGCGTTGTACCTTTGGCTTCAAGCGTTGCTCGGTGGGCGATGCCGTCGACCCCATAGGCTAAGCCGCTAATGACCACCGCCCCTTTTTGCGCAAGTTTATAAGCTAAATCAAAGGTGACCCGTCTACCATAAGAGGTAGGCTGACGGGTGCCCACAATAGCAACAGTGGTGCCACGATCGGCTGGTAGTGTCCCTAAGAAATATAATACTTTCGGCACTTGCGCAATAGTATTTGTTATCTGTAAGAACTTATGTTTATCTGGTATAATTCTATTGATTTTCATAGATATTGTTTTAGAAAGTATTGACATTATGTCAAATACGTGCTAATATTCTTCATGATTGGTTGATCTGCGAGGTTGACCAAGTACCTTATACCCCCTATTTCTAACTATATGTTAGGGTGCATACATGGCGCTTTTAAAGTAACTACCCTCCACTTTCTGAGCTTTCCCGAGAACTTCGGTCTGACGGATGACAGCCTTGTATGTATACTAATCCCTTTAACGCCCCTGCCTCCCCGCTCTTGTAGCGGAGAATCGTAGAGGAACCCGTTTAAAGTGATTTCACCATAACGACTATTCAGTAGTGGCCCCCTTCGGGGAGTCAGGCGCGCACCACCAATACGTTTCTGGTTGCTCCCGCTTCGTTGAGATCACTCGGGTGGGTTAAAGGGTAAAATGAACCCATAGTGATGCCCACCCTTACTATGGGTTCTTTTTATTGGATTTTAATTAACTTTCTGGCAAATTTTTGATGAAGTGCAGCGTTTTCCATAGCTGAAGCAGTGCTTTATGGGCTGCTTGGGCGTCCGCTGGATGGATACTTGCCATCGGTACTTCAATTGGTATAAAACGCTGCTGGGGATGCATTGTTTCGACAAGCCTTTCTGAGCCTATGCCGAACAGACGCCCGCGGCCGTCAATAAGAAAGGACGTGTAGCGTGCTTGGTCTTCGCTGAAGAGCGTGAGCGGCCAAAGCCGCACTTCCTGCTCGACAGCAAGAGTTAAGTGTTCGTGTTCGATTGCAAACATATCATCACCTGGTTGTGAGGGGTATGCCAGGACAGTCTCTTCAAGACCGTGTTCGCCGTCCGGGTCGAGCCTATCTTTAAGGGCGAGCGCCTTCTCTTGAAAATCACGGAGAAGGTCGGTGCGCGGATCGATGGCTTCATGCTGGCCGTCAAATGACGGGAGGTCTTTAAGTTGATCTATAAATACCGCTGCGCGGAGGTCCATCTCTTGATTAAGAATGTCGAGTGGGTCATGTTGCTCGGGGCTTGTCATAGTGAATGGCTCGTTGGCTCCATGGCGCTATTAGTAAATGCTTCAATCAACTCTATTGCTTTGGGGGTGATGTCATTTATGAGCTTATCGTGTTCTTCTTTACTGAACACACCCAACACAAAGTCTGCGTCGTCCATAAGGTCGCGCTGCTCGTTCCAAATGCCGACGCGGAGTCGTTGGTAGTGTTCGCCAATATGTGCGTTAAGGCTTTTGATGCCGTTATTGCCTGCATCACTCCCCTTGTCGCGAATACGCAGCGTCCCAAAAGGCAGTGCGAGATCATCGTGTATGACGAGAATATCGCTGGCGGGGTCAAGCTTATAATAGTCACTTAAAAGTCGGGCGCTGAGGCCAGTCTCATTATAAAAACTGAGGGGCTGTACGAGGATGGTCTTGGTGCCATCAACGATCACTTCAGCGATCTTTGCCTTAAATTTGTCTACGGTGCGCCACTGAGCGTCGTGAGCGGCTGCGAAAGCCTCAACAATAGCAATGCCCGTATTGTGTCGGGTGCGCGCGTAGCGGAGTCCGGGATTGCCTTGGGCGAAGATGAGTTTCATAGGAACTATTGTACCTTATTGATATTTTAATGAAAGTGTGATATAATATGTTTAACATACCTCTAGGATTGGAGCATGATGAAGCGTTTTAGTACGTTCTACCGCTGGCTAGTACGGTCAGTGTTGAGGACGAGAGTTCTCATAGTCCTGGTTCCGGTGGGGTATGTCGCCGCCGTAGCCACCATCATCAGTAGTGAGGGGAGGCAGGCAGGCAATGCTCTTCTCTTCGTTTCGGCAATTCTGTCAATCGCCCTGACACGCCGTCTGGAGCGAATGCTCATCGCAGACAACGTTTCTCGGGACAGACTCGAATTCTGGCGTAGTTTCGCCCAGATGATGTACGTGCTGCTCGGGATCATGGCGTTCGTCCACCTGGTACTCATACTCGTTCTGGCAGCTGATGTCGGTTTGGGGGAATTTGAGGTGATCCGGCTGTTATTGCCAGAGCTCCTTGGGTATTCACTAGCGTTTATCTTCCTGACAAATGCAGTGGACCTACGGAGCACTACCGAACCGAACCAGTAGAGAGGAGTGTTCCAAAAGGCCCCGGCAACACGCCGGGGCCTCAACTCTTTCTACTCTTCTTCGTCGCTTTCGAGCGATTCTTTTAATTTCTGTTCTTTTTCGCGGTTGGCTTTGATTTGTTTTTCATCGCGGAAGCTAAAGTTTATCGGCGTACCGGTAAAATCGAAGGTTTCACGCATGTTGCGCTCTAGGTAGCGTTTGTAGCTCCAGTGGAGGAATTTGAGGTTACTGCCGTAGATCACAAACCAGGGTGGCGAAACGTCTGTTTGCACCATGTAGCGCAGTTTCGGATGCGTGTTCTTTAGGCCGGCTGGTGGGTGCTTTTGGATGACTGTTTGGAGTAAGTCGTTGAGCTGGCGTGTCTTTAGCTGTTGGTGGCGACGCTCGTTGATGTCTAGTGCGAGATCGAAGAGCTTGGTGACATTCTGGCCAGTTACGCTGCTGGTAAAGATCAAAGGTGTCCACGGAACAAAATCAAAGGTTCGAGAAATTTTAGGCGCCAACGCATCACGCGTGAAGGCGTCTTTTTCTTTGACGATGTCCCATTTGCTAACAACAATTACCATGCCCTTACCTGCTTCGTCGATAATGCCAGCGAGGCGTTGGTCAAGTTGCGTGTTGAGTTCGTTTACATCCATTAACAGGAAACAGACGTCACTCTCTTCAATGGCTTGGAGCGAGCGCAGTACGCTAAACTTTTCGATGCCAACTTCTTGTTTACCTGGTTTGCGCATACCAGCGGTATCGAGCAGTTCAATCGCTTGACCTTTGTACTTGACGGCAATTCGGTTGACGTCACGGGTGGTGCCGGCAATGTTAGCCACGATTGCCTGCTGCTTGCCAGCCAGCGTGTTGAACAGGTGACTCTTGCCTACATTCGGGCGACCGATCAACGAGATGCGCAATACGTCATCTGGTGCAGCGTCACTGCGAGGTGGAATTAATGACGTGATGGTGCTGAGCGTTTCCTCGAGCCCCTCTGTATGTTCGGCGCTGGTCCGGATGATTTCTTTAATACCAAGACGGCGGAATTCGTCGACTGGTAAACTGCCGCTTAGGTCGGACTTGTTCGTCAAAAGAATGACTGGTTTTTTGCTTTTGAGTGCTTTCTTAGCCACGATGCGGTCTTCGTCACTTGGATATTGGGTCGAATCGACGACGACAAGGATAACGTCCGCAGCATCGGCTGCTTCGGTAATTTGTTCTTGAATCGTTGCCTCAAATTCGTCATTTGGGTCTTTAAGTCCAGCTGTATCCACGAGCCAAAAGGTGTGCTCGCCGCGGTGAACTTTTCCGAGGACATTATCACGAGTGGTGCCAGCCTCTTTAGCGACAATTGCCTGACGAGATCGCACGAAACGATTAAAAAGCGAACTCTTTCCGACGTTCGCTTGTCCAATAATTGCAACGGTTGGGAGCTTGGAGGCCATAACAGAGGTAATTATACCAGAGATGACTCGTCTTGGCGAGCATGAGCAGCATCGGGGCCGATGTGATGAAAATGAGCGCGGACGGTTAGCTCGCCTGCCCATCGGCCGAATCGTTCAAAGAGTGGCCATGGCCTGACGTCATGCCCATGTACTTCTACTGCGGGACAGCCGTCTATTCGGCTGGGCTGTATGTGATCAGCGAGAGTGATCGCATCTTCTTCTGGGGTCAGTTGACGCAGGCCGGGGCTTCTGAGCAGAACGCCGCTCATTAGGTTGCTTTGCCGAGCAACGATTGCAAGGCTGCGGATAGTTCGTTCATGTCGGGCAATCTCATATGCTTGCTCAATACTGATAGTGCTGTGCTGGGCAAGAATGTGTTCAACGAACTTGGCCGTGTCCGCGACTCCAAGTTTTAAGAGTTCAAGCGCACTCGATTCTTGTTCAAATTTCTGCTTATACGTGGTGCCAAAATGGACACGACTCGCCTCCCCAAGCTCGGTGACCTCAGGGGCATCCATTGCCCGAAATACTTCTTCGGGAGTGTGTCGAACGACGAAGTCGAACAGTTTCCCCGCTTCCCTTACTTCTTCGGTGCGGCTTGGACGATCAATCAGATCCATTATTTCTTGCCGACTTTCTTGTACTCCCCTTCTTTGAGACCGGTGATGGCATACTTGCCGAAATGGGTGCGGTGGAGCTTGGTGACCTCATAGCCGAGGGCACTGAAAGTGCGGCGGATTTGCCGATTGCGCCCTTCGTGCATTGTGACGATCCAGTCTTTGCGCTCGTCGTCTGCACGCTCTAGGATGAGCTGGCTTGGTCCATCTTCGAGCTGGATGCCGTGGTCGGCAATAATCTGCTGGTGCAGCGGCTGTAGCGGGTGGTCAAGGCTGACGGCGTATTGCTTTGTTTTATAGAACTTTGGATGCGTCATCTCGAAGTGAAAGTCACCATCATTGGAAAGGATGATCAAGCCGCTGCTGTCTTTATCGAGTCGTCCAACCGGCTTTAGGTGATGCAAATCCTTCGGGAGGAGCTCATACAGTGTTGGCCACTCACCTTGCTGGCGGCGTGAAGAGACGTACCCCATGGGTTTATGGAGTGCGAGGTACTCAAAAGCGACTGCCTCGCCAAGCGGCTTCCCCTTGACGGTGATTTTATCATTTTCGTTAAAGCGAGCACCAAGTTCGGCTAGCTCACCGTTAATACGGACGTGTTTGGTGCGAATTAAGTCATCCGCCTCGCGCCGAGATACCCCAAGTTGGGTAGCAAGAAATTTATTAAGGCGGTCTGTCATTCCTTTAGTATAGCAAACGGTGCGGCAAAATTACGCAGTTGGCGCAGGAGGAGTTGGCGGCTGTTGCTGTTGCTCTGATTGAGCTGGTGGAGTGGGCTGTGGCGCAGGCTCAGCCGTTGGCTGAGGAGTCGGTGCAGGAGCTGAGGGCTGTTGTGCACTATTCGCGCTGTTGAGCTCGGCGTTCATTTGGCTGGCAATATCAGTATTTCCGCTGCCGGCGAGGTTGTCAGCAGATGGAAGTGGCGTTACGACACGGTCACCAAGTGACGCAGGACGATCGGTTGAGAATGGTGCTGTTGGTGCCGGAAGGCCGCTCTCGGGCGCAGGTTGTGGTGTTGGTGTTGGTGTTGGCTGTGGCGTTGGTTCAGTAGTTGGTTGCGGCAATGTGGACGCTGTAGCTGGCGTAGGCTCTGGTGAAGGCGCGGGGCTGGGTGTCTCGGGTGCAGCAGGTGTCGCTTCTGGTGGCGTTGTCGGAGCTGGTTCTGGCGGGAGGTTAATAACGGGCGCGGCCGGAGCAGCAGGTGCTGGCTCTGGAGCTGGCTGAGAGGGCTGCGCGGGTGCAGCAGTTGCTGGTGGGAAGCTCGGAGCTGGTGTGGCCGTCGGTACACCGTCGCCGAGTACTTCGTGGACCGTGCGAATAACATCTTCAATGCCAACCTGTGACTTTACGAGGTAACGGTCAGCGCCAAGGGCTTCGCCGCGCGCTCGTTGATCATCGCTTGACAAGGCAGTCATCATAATCACCTTAATGTCTTTGGTTTCAGTAGTGCTGCGGAGAATGTCGAGCATATCAAAGCCGCTGATTTTTGGCATCATGACGTCACTAATAATAAGTGCTGGGCGCTCTTTGATCGCCAACGCCAGGGCCTCTTCTCCATCACCGGCGGACACAACTTGGTAATCTTCAGCTTCAAGCCGTACTTCGTAAATTTCGCGGAGGCTCTTGTCGTCTTCTACTAGCATAATCTTTGTCATAATTACCTCTATTCTATCGGATGTATGGGCAAATTACCATACCCCTTATGGTTGTGGCTCTTCTGGAGGGTTAGTTGGACGTTGCTGAGGCGTGCTTTCTGGCCGAGTAGGTGCTGCTTGATTGGCGCGTGCTAGGGCTTCGAGTTGACGGACATGGGCGGCGATTTGCTCACGGCTCAAGCTCTCACCGCGGGGAACGGTCGTGGCGGCTTTAGCGGCGGGCTGTGAGGGTTGCGACTGCGGTGTCGTTGCCGGCGCGTTGGCTGAGGCTGGCGTAGCGGTTGGTGGTGCGGCAACTGGCTGAGCATCCGGTACAAAAGCAGGTTGCTGGGCGGGCGCTGGTTGAGCAGCTTGTGTGGCCTGTTGGGTCTTGAGGCGCTCGGCTTCTTCGCTGGTGATACGCGGTAGCTCGAAGAAGAAGGTGCTTCCTTGGCTGTATACACTCTCCACCCATAGTCGCCCTTCCATGGACTCCGCTAAGCGTCGAGAGAGATATAGTCCTAGCCCAGTACCGCCAATTGATTGGCGATCGGCATTATCCACGCGATAGAACTTCTGGAATAGATGGGGAACGTCCTCGGGCGGAATGCCGAGGCCACTGTCTTTGACGCTGACGACTGCTTTGTCTTCGGTGCCAGAAATATCAACAGTGACACTCCCCTTCGGTGTGTACTTGATGGCATTTTCGATCAGGTTATCCAGAATTTCACGAATATGGTCGTTGTCTTGGTTGACGAAGAACACGGGAGCGATTGTTTTCTGAGCTCGTTGGTTTGAAGGAACGAATGTAAGGGTGAGCCCTTTTTCTGTTGCTTTGCTGCGGAGCCCCTCGGTAATGGTTTCGGCAAAGTCAGTCAGGTTGACTACTTTTGGTGTGTTTGTCATTCGGCCATCCTCTGACTTGGAGACATCAAGAAGGTCCTGGAACAGGTGTCCAAGGTGTTCGGCCGCTTCGTGCGCTTTCATGATAAATCCGCGGGCTTTATCGTCAATTTTTGAGGTGTTAGGGTTGAGCGCCAGGCCAAGGTAGCCTTCAATTGAGGCAACGGGAGTGCGCATTTCGTGACTGGCGGTACTAATAAATTCAGCCTGCTCGCGTTCCTCAGCTTTCTCTTTTGTAATATCTCGAAACACGGCGATGACTCCCGAGCCTGACTCCCCGATCGGTGTCACCACAAGTGACGACATAATCTTTTTGCCGGACTTAGTTTGAATTGTCAGTGTTTTGGAGCGAACCTGCTGATTGGTGTTGAGCACCTGGGCAATGGGGTCTTGGCTTGGGTCGAGCTCTTTGTTGTTCGCGTCGAGGAGCTGGAGAACGGATTTGTAGTTGAGCATCAGAGCATCTTGTTTCCCCCACCCAAGGATTTCCTGGGCAGCCGGGTTCATTAGCTGGATGACTCCAACTGAGTCGACGGCAATCACCCCGTCACCAATAGCGTTAATGACAATTTCAGATTTGTTTGCGATTTCAGAAAGTTCGCTGGTTAGTTTTTTGACGTTTTTGGTTGATTCATCGACAGTGTCTTGCTCGCGCCAAATCAGCAAGCTAATTGTTGCGGGGATGAGCGAAACAAATGTCACGAATGCCAGGACGCTTGGGGTGAGACCTCCGTCTAAATACTCAGCCGTAACATAGACTGCACTTGCTAGCACAATCGGCAGTACGCCCCATATACGGAAGAGCCCCGCAAAGAATGCGACCAGCATCCAGAGGGCCAGGAACGGCGAGCCAGCCAGGCCTGTCACGGCGATTAGTAGGCCTGTCGTGAGACCAAATAGGAGGTATGGAATCAGTGGGAAAAAGATATGAGTGACTTTAAAAGAGACGACATAGAGCGCGAGGCTTGCAAGGGCCGAGCTGGCTGCCCCAACAACGACAAACATGCTGATATCGAAAAGACCAGCGGCTGGCTGGCTACTAAACAGTGAGATGGTATAGAGGACGATAATTGCCAGCGAAAGGAAAAAGACCACCTCGTAAATGCGGCGTTGCCAGAAGCGTGACAATGAAATCGGTGTAATAGCTGCCCCCTACTTAAAATGCGGTCAAACCACTTGTGGTTAGTATGACGTATTCGGGGGTGTGTGGCAAGTCTAGAAGTGGCCGTATACGGCGCGCTCTTCAAACTGTGGTTGTCGCAGATCAAGATACTCAATGATGCCACTTGGTGAGAGGTCGTAGCCGGAGATTTCTTCTCGATCTCCATCAACGATGACCGTGGCTTCGACTGGCTGCGGGTGCCCGATGGCATATGCGAGGAAAACGAGCACCTCTTTTGCATCGCGCTGTGTTAGATAGTCGGTCGCAATCTTACGCGCCATATAGGCCCCAGATCGGTCAACCTTTGAAGGGTCTTTGCCGCTAAATGCACCGCCGCCAATGGGAATCCGCGGTCCGTAGTTGTCAACCGCTAGCTTGCGGCCCGTGAGCCCAGCATCGGCGTCAAAGCCGCCGCTGTCCCAGTCACCTGCCGGGTTGATATGGAGGGTGACATTGGGTGCGGCTTGAGCGAGGGGCTCTTGTTTTAGCCAGCTCTGCACTTCCTGAAGAAGTCTGGCCTGCGGAGCGTGCTGGAAGCTTGCAACAATCGTCACAATACGTTTGTCATCAGTCGTGACCTGGGTCTTGCCATCATATGGCCATATTTTGTAAAGATGTTGGTTGAGTTTGCGAGCTAGGACAAACTCCAGCGGCAGCAGTTCGGGGGTTTCGTCGCAGGCATAGCCGATCATTATACCTTGGTCCCCTGCCCCGCCAGTATCGACACCCTGAGCAATTTCTGGGCTTTGAGGAGCGATACGGCATATCAACTCAACGTCTCCTGCTAACCGCTGGACGATCGCTGGTATATCGACATGTCGCGCTTTTGACGTGACCTCTCCCGTAATAAAGACAGTACCGTGCCCGCCTGCGACATCGACAGCAACGCGTGCGTAGGGGTCTTCACTGAGATGAGCGTCAAGGATAGCGTCGCTAATTTGGTCGCAAATTTTGTCTGGGTGGCCGGGCGAAACGCTCTCCGCAGTACGATAGGTTGGCATAAAAATATCCTTTCTGGTAGCAGAAAGGATTAGGTATTCTCCGTCATCCTCCCCATCACCGGGCTAGGTGTGGCACCTTGCATTGCTGTAGGTCGCCGGCAGGTCGTCGAGCTAGGTCTCTCGCTGCACTCTTGATATTGGTTAGTGTTGTAGGGGTTATTGTAGCATATACTAGGTGCAGATGCTAAAAAGAAATCCCGAGTATATTGCTGTCGAAACCACAGAATCTAAGCGAGGTCTGCGTCGCAGTCGCCGAACGCTTGGTGGCATTGCGCTCGGCGTGTCGCTGGCGACGGGAATCGGGGCATTGAATCATGACATCCAGTCTAACAAAGAGCTGCAGGCGACATCCTCCCCGACTGTTGAGGTTATGATTGAGCCGTCTGATTCAACTACTGAAATACCGTTAGTGTTTCTTCATGGTGTCGGAACAATTAACGCCAATCCGCTTGCTCGCTATATTGGTCCGGCTGCTCAAGAAATGATTGGCGGCGAGGTGTGGTCGGTCGGGTATAACAATGCTCACTTGGACGAGCGCGTCACTGCCGGCAAAATAGTGACGCAAGCGAATGAACGCGGCATCACGCACGTTCAGCTGGTTGGATATAGCGGAGGCTTTATTATGGCAACGAAGGTGGCGCGCATCATTTCAGAAGAGAGTAGTTTGCAGGTTGTCGGCATATCGGGCATCTCAGCGCCAGATGGCTTCGAGACGGTTCGGGAAGAACACGTGGAAGCAGTCGAGCTTCTTAATGTGTTGGATATATTTCCTGATCTCGCTTATTCAACACCAGTACGAAAACTTGGCGAATTAGCGTTTCGGAGTGATCGCTACCTTGAAGATGGCCAGGTAGATATTGGAAAGTTATGGCGAACATGGGATGAAATTAATGAGGTCGTCGATACGAATAAACTCCCCGGTACCTGGCTGATGCTCGATCAGCTCGCATTAATTGAAACGGCCAATATTGCAGCGGATTTGCAAGCTATTTCTGACGCTTCGCCGACAAGACTGCGGCCAGTCATTAGTTATTTCGGCACTGCTGAGCCGGGAATCGATGCGGTAGTCGATGATGCCAAGGCTGCCCAAGCTATTTGTGGCTATGCGCATAAAGCCGGCATGGACTGTCACCATTTTGTGGTTCCCGGAGCGGTGCATATGCGCGTTGACGTCGGCACGGAGGCGTATCGAGAAGTATTTGCTGCAGCACATGTGCCGGTACAAGCATCGATGGAAGCTGCCGAGCAAGAGCGTCGGCTGGCAATTGGAGGCCTATTTATGGGCGTACAAAAATACCCATAAAGAGCCGTAACGCAGATTACTCTAGCTGGCAGCGTGACCGTTTGGGGGGCAATCTTTTAGAAGAGCGCGTATGAGCGCAGCGGTTGCATCGGCCTTGTCGCTATAGTGGTTCAGCATTGCGCCCGTGTCCTTTAAGAATTCGGCATAGTCTTCTGAGGCTTTGAATCGGGCGAGGCCGTCAGCAATATGGGCTTCGATTTCTTCTTCGGAGGCACCAGGATGCTGCGCGGTGTATGCGTCAACGATTGCGTCCCTCGAGAAGCCCAGGATAGCAACATCGGGATCAATTGATTCGGTTAAGAATCGTTTGTTCTGGTGTGATTTAGATAGGTCTGTCGCCAGCGTTCCTAGTCGCGCACACGATATGCAGCGTTCGGGAACGTCAATATCGTACTCCTCAAGAGTCGTTCGTAGTTCGAGCTCATTCATTTTATATATTATAATTTATTCGTAAAATATGTCAAATAGCCGCTGAGCGGTCGAGGGACTTTTTTATTGCGGCAACATATGCTTCGTTCGCTACATCGTGACCGGCAGCTTCGATAATAATTAACTCGTTGTTTTTCAGTAATCTATGCGCCGCTGAAGCCCGCTCCCCAATTACTGGCCACTTGTCTATTTCGAGTTGGCCTGTGAATAGGAGTGTTTTGCAGTCGATATTCTTCGCGAGCTTCTTGAATTTTAGTCCGCTGAACGCCTCAACTCTTCGGTGCCCGATTCTTTTTAGCCATGCTTGACTCATACTTTTGCTTACTAGGTCCTCGGCAAAATATGGCGATAATGAAAATAACCATAATTCTGACGGGTTGCGTTTTGCGGCAGACATGAATGCTGTCATTGCGCCGTAAGAGAAGCCAGCCAGGATTGTCTGATCGGGGTCGTGTTCTGCGTATACAGCATCGAGCTCTTCAACCCAGTGCGTAATGGTCGTGCGACTCCACTGAATCGGAACAAATATAACTTTGTAGCCACACTCTTCTATGGCTCTGATTGTGGCGGAATAATCACGGGATTTTAAGTCTTCCTGATACCCCGGAGCGAATAAGACGGTTTTCATGTTTTTACTATAGCAAAAATAACCCCAGAGGGTTATTCGTGATAATTTTGGTGACCCTGGCGGCCTCGATTTATAAGGAAATTACAGCTGAATTAGTTCGATGGACTAATATTCTACAACCAAGCCAAGCACCTGCTATCTACGGCTATTGAGTTTTGCGTCCTATCTCTTCAATTATCAAATCATATGCGGCCTGATTCAAATGCACGCCGTCATCTTCGTGGTAGTCGCCTAGATTGCCCAGTAGTTCATCAGAATCGATGTAAGCAGCATGGCGCTCATCACAAATGCGTTTAATCGTCTCGTTGTACACATCTAGGTTGTTATTAAACTCTTTCGTTTGCTCTGGGGATTCAACACTGACGTGTGGGCAAAGTAAGACAATGACTTTCGCCTTTGTGAATGTTCGCACCATAAACTCCATATTCTGTATGAAGGTCGATAGTGCTACCTGTTCTTTCCAGGGGGCTGTATCGTTGGCACCAAACGAAAGCACTACTACGTCAGGGTTGAGCTTCGCTATATACTCGACACGCTTCATGCCATCATTTGAGTTCCATCCACCAGCCGCACAGTTGTAGGCAGTAGATGATGGAATGGTTTGTTCAAGTTGATTGATGAGGTTTTTATTAAACCTTCCAAGGAGGCTGTCACCAAATAACACTATATTCATACAATTGCCTTTAATAATTCGGGAAATGCATCAGTCTTCATGCTACGCAGCGTAAAGTGCCCGTATTCATGGAAGTCTTTCACTTTTGCATCAGGTAGTTGCTGCAGGAGCTTAACGGTATCCTGTACTCCCATGTCATCATTATCGGATGAGAAAATAACGAACTCATTGATGCGTTGCGTAATGGCCTGGTCAATATTGAAGTCGAAAAAGTCGAAGCTATACTTATGGTCGAGGTTGAGCCACGGTGCAACGAGGATAACTTTATCGACGGTTATTTCAGGGTGCTCCGTAAGGTAACGCACCCAGAAGCCCGCTCCCATACTGTGTCCTACGAGAGTTGTCTGGGGTGTGATGTCAAATCGCTCTACTTCTTTTACGAATACCTCGTATTCAGGAGCGTAGACATTTGGTATCTCTGGGGTATCGGCTTTAATATCATTAATTAAAAGCTGTTTTTGCAGCCAAGGCAGCCAGTGTGAGTTACTGGCACTTGGATAAGTTTCGCTGTAATACTCATTTTTGCTTGGAAGCCCGTGAAGGATGATTGCATTTCTCATAACTTAACTATAGCAAAAATGAATCGAATCATTTGACAGATACAAAAAAGCACTCGAACTTCCGTAATGAAATATTCGAGTGCTTTCTAATCTGTAATTACCATTTGGTGAATCTTGAGCCTTCGATTTATAACCAAATAGTGGTGGAAATTGTTCGGTGGAACGACATTGTTCGTAACACCAGTTTAACATCTAATCTGTTAATCACCGTGTAATGTATATACGATACTCCCCTGTATGGAATAGAACTAAAGACTACCCCTATAAGGTATTGACATATTAAACCGTATATGCTAATATGTACTTAACTAGCACGCCACAAGGCGCACTTCTCTTACAACAAATCAATCAAAGGAAATAATGGAATTAATTTATTTGGCAACATTTCTCGTTGCGTTCATTTCTAGCATATTAAGTGGCATCGCTGGCGGTGGCGGAGGCTACCTTATGGCTCCCTACTGGCTCATTGCTGGTATGACGCCCGCTCAAGGAGCGACAACTGGTGGTTTTATGGCGATTGGTATGGGCGCAAGCTCACTAGCCGCATTTCGTAAGACCGACTACTTCCCCCGAAACAAGAACCTCAGCATAGCTTTGACTGTCATTACGGTCATCGCTTCGATTATCGGGGCATTAACGCTGACACATATCGAGACGAGTTCTTTCAAAACAATTCTTGCAGTCATCACAATTTTGTCTATCCCAATGCTATTTATTGACCGAAGTAAGATCAAACTAAACAAACGATACCGAAATATAGGCATCGCAATGCTCATACTTCTCTTGTTGGTTAGCTCTATTATCACTAGTAGTGCCTTCTCGATACTGATTGCTATTGGTCTTTCACAACTATTTAACCTTTCAATCCTGCAAAGCACTGCGCTCCGAAGGCTGGTAGGCTTAGTTCAGTCGGGTGTTATTTTTGCAATACTTGCCCTTCAAGGAAACTTTCTGCTACTCCACGCCCTTGCGGCAATTGTTGGGGGTAGTATTGGGAGCTATCTTGGTACAAGGTTTGCTATTAAGAAGGGTGAAAAGTTTGCAAAGTACGCACTGGCAATCGGTGCATTTATTGGCGCTATAGCACTAACTATTTAATGAGGAGTATTATATGAGTATGGATTTTAAAGAGATGCAGCGTAAAAAGGATGAAGAAGAAAGGCGAAGGCAGAAAGAAGCCGATGCAAAGGCTCGGCGACTAGTTGAGAAGTCAATCGAAAACAGCAAGCGCTGTACTAACATCGTCAAGAATGACGAGAAGTTCGACACAAATATCCCATTTCGTATCACATACATCGAGGCTTTGGACGAGGAAGATGGCAATTATTACTTCGTAGGGTATTCAAAGATAGACGGAACTGCTTTTGGCAAATATGTTGGGCCATCTTATTACTATCACAGAGGATTAGTGAAAGCGGGTCAAACGCTTCAAGAAGCCGTCAAGGAGATACTAGTAAGTACTTTCAATGCGCCAAAAGATTTGGAGTTCTCTATGAACTGGAGTTTCAACCGTACGTCCAGCACAAATGATATGGAGATAGATGTCACATTAGACTTATCTAAAACGATAGATATTGAAGGTTTGAAGATCGAAAGTGTAATGCCACGTTGGATTCTAGACTCTTAAAACCTTTCAAATAATAAAACCTCTTTTCGAGAGGTTTTATACCGCTTATGCTTGGTGATCCCACCGGGAATATCACGATATAAACCTTCCTCGCTCTGAAAAATAAGCAAGCTGATTTTTCTCTCGCTTCGTCGCTTTATCGAACCCTCCGGCTTCGGTTTCTGACGAAACCTTCCAAAGAAATAACCCCATCCGATGGATGAGGCTATTTCTTTGGTGATCCCACCGGGAATCGAACCCGGATTGCCAGGATGAGAACCTGGTGTCCTAACCGTTAGACGATGGGACCAAAATGTAACTGCTCTACTCTACCAAATAACCCTAGTCGTGTCTAGTTCTTGTAGCAAAGCCGTGGGTGGCAGTCGCCAGGATGATTTCGGTAATGGCGATGCTCGCAATAGTGAAGTAGCCAGAGAAAGCGAGCGCATTCAGTAGCGGCTGATCGCTAACGATCGCAAGCTGGCTGAGAATGGGAGATACGGCCAGCAGGAATAACGTTCCGAACAGCAGGTATCCACCAGCTTTTAAGCCATGAATCCGAAATCGTTTGATGATTGCTCTAAAACAAAGTATCCAAACCCCTACCCATGCGATGCCGGCAAAAAGCGCCAGCATCGACATTATGACGGCACTGCCAGCGTCGATTGAGAAGAAGAAGTAGACTGCGCCGTTGACGAAGAGCACGAAGGGCAATGCGAGCAGCACTCCAAGCAAAATGACGTAGCGGTGTATTTTACGAGTGGCAGCGACAATGGCGGCGTCGTGTTGGCGATGGCGCTCGCTATCCGACATAATGAGCGGCCGGTCGTCCTTTTTGACTGTTGGGTAGAGGTGCGCCATGTTGCTGCGGTCCTCGTCCCCTGCTGACGTCATGCCGTCTATCGCGTCGGGTCCGTCAAGGCGGTGTTTTTTCATCTGTCTAGCCAAGCCGCTGGATGACAGCTAATAGTTTGCTTGGCGTGATCTCGGCTTTAATGAGGTAGCCGTTAGCATGCTTTTCCATTGCTAGGCGTGATTCGTCATCTTGTTCAAAATTTGTTAAGACGAGTACTTTAGAATGAGGAATAAGGTCTTCCGACCCGCCACGAAGAGCTGTCAAGATATCACTTCCCCTTCGTTCGGGGAGCATGACGTCAAGCAGGATGAGGTCGTACGCCTTGTTTCGGGCGGCGATGAGGCCATCGTTGCCGTCAACCATCCAGTCGACGTCATAGCCCGCCTTCTTTAGGCTACGCACGTACATTTCGCCTATAAAGCGGTCGTCTTCGATGATTAGAATTGTCTTAATAGCCATATGTTATCCTCGGAACATCGAGTGGTTGTTGATCCAACCATTTTGATGATCAATCATTCCTTCATTAGTATTATCGCCTGCTTTGAGCTTGTCTGCAACCGATTGGTATGTCGGCAGTGAGATGGTAAATGTTGAGCCTCTTCCCTCTTCGCTGTTCACGTTAATCGTTCCGCCGTGCGATTCGACAATAGCTTTTGATATGTATAGCCCAATACCTGTGCCGGCAACTGTCTCACGCGAACGGTGCGAGCGGTAGAACTTCTGGAAAAGGTTGCTGACAACGTTTCCGGGCATGCCAATACCATGGTCTTGGACAGATAGTTCGACAAGATCCCCTTTTACAGCAGTAGTGACGTTGATAGCACCGCCTTCGTTGCTGTATTTAATGGCGTTGTCAATGAGGTTTCCAATCACCTCGCCGAGGCTGGCGGTGTCGGCAGCAATGTGAGGCAGGTCGGTCGGAATCTCAACACTCAAGAGTCGATTCTGTGCCGAAGCTCTCAGGTTCATATCGTCACGAATCGTGTCGTAGATTTCGGCCAGCGATGCTTCTGCTAAGTGCATCTTTAGGTGTCGCCGGTCATAGCGGGACGTATTAAGAATGTTGTTGATGTACCCGGATAAACGATTCGCTGAGACGGTGAGGCGGCGGAAGAGCTCGCTTTGATCATCTTGCAGGACATCTTTTAGCTCATCCTGTAGGACATCAAGATAGCCACGAATAACAGTGATTGGGCCACGTAGCTCGTGGGCAGCAAATGCGATAAAGTCGAGCTCTTGCTCGCCAGCGCTGTACCGGTCTGTTCTGTCTACTAGGGTCAGCACAACCTCACTTTCGGCGCCCTTGTCGTAGGAGGCAATCACATCAAAAAATAGGCGGTTTTCTTCCTCTGGTAGTTTATTTGGGATGCGTACCCAGGTGTGTTCGGCGTGGACTGCTGTTTTCGCGCACTCGTCGAGCCAGGCATCGAGTGTATCGTTGCCATTGAATATAAGACTGAGCTGCGACGCACCTGTTTGGTTTATATTCACTGGCGCCGCTTTGTTAGCGAAGGTTATCGCGCGTTGCTGGTTCATGACGACAAAGCCACAGCTCGTCTCGTTCAGCGCGGTCTCGATAAGACTTTGTGTTTGAGTGGGTGTCACGACAGGGTTGCTGGTGCCATCGGCAGCATTCTGCGCGGGAGCTTCTTGTGTATCTGGGGCTTTGCTCGCCAGTGCGTAGATCATTTGCAGGGCATCTTTAAAGCCGCTTTTTGCAAAACGAGTGTCATTTGGATTTGGCGGCGTCTTCTGAGCGCTGGGCTCACCGGAAGTATGAATAATGGCGGCCATCAGGTCTTTGAGGGGCTGCGCAGTAATGTGGTAGGCTGCTATCGCGATAATGGTCCCGAAGATAGCCTGCAGCAGCAAGATCGCTACTGCTATTTCAGGATAGACGTGAAAGATATTTGTGAAATACAACAATGCTCCGGTGCCAGCAATAAACAGGAGCTGCCCAAGGGTTATGAGGCCAGTCGCTGTGCGCTTCAGTTTAGGGAGCGCATCCTTCGCGAAGGCTTGGCGTGGAGCTACTGCCATGACACACCTCCTGTAGTTGGGACTGCCGTAATCCATGTTTGGCCTCGGGCGAGCGGCACATCGTCGCCATCTTTGTCGGTGAAAGTGATCTGAGAGGTTCGACTTTTCTTTTGCCACGTTACTTTCTGCACGGTGCCATCTTGAAAGATGTGAGCCTCGCCACTGCCGATAGTCTTGATTTGCTCACGATACCCGTCTTCGAAAACACGTTCCATTGGCGTCTTCATGACGATGACGACTCGTGGGGCTATTTGCCCTTCTTCTCGGTCTAGGTGTGGCCCCCCACCCTGTGAACGATTGTATAGATTTGTTTTTGCGTCGTAAGTGTACGCACTGTTATAGGTGGGGCTGCTGATGCTGACGGAGAGCTTTGTCGCAGTAGGCTCTTCGGCGGGTTCGCTGTCGAACCTTGTAAATCCAGTAAAGTTAGATTCTTTATATCCCTTTGCTCTGTTGAGGGCGTCGAGCCGTTCAAAACTTGTGTATACATTGTGGGGCGCGTAGCGATCAGTCGAGCGCCAGTATGCTCCAGGGTTAAAGAACTGGTCAATGTCACGATATTCTCCGTTGCGAATTTCCTGCAGGGCTTTGGCGCTTCCGCCAATATGAGCAACGCTGGGGTTGAACGCCGCAAGCCAGTCGACGTAATACATCCTCAGGCTGCGAACAGGCCCGATCAACTCTGGTTTTTCATTTTGATATAGCACCAGAAAGCGCGTAATCCCGCCTTCAGCAATGGCTTCAAATACAACGCCGCTATCTTTTAGGCCAGATTGCGGTCTGGCATTGGGACTATTTTCAATCATAATGGCAGTAACGAGCGCATCACTCGCTGCTTCATTCTTTACTAGTTCACCGGTCAAATTTGAGTAGTATTTTGGCGGTTCGGGTTCGGGCTCAGGTGCTGTGGGCGCTACTTGTTGGGTTGGTGCAGCGGCCGGTTGGTTGAAAAACATCAAGCCAGCAGTAACGCCGCCCCCGACGATAAGTATCGTCAGGACACCGAAAAGAATCGCCAGCTTCTTGTGGTGGCGAACCCAGTCGGTAAGCTTGCTGCTGAGAGATTTTTTCTCTTGTTGGTTTTCGTTCATATGCTACGGCTATTATAGCAAAGTGTTCATGCTTTTCGTATCTTTAGCCGAGCGTAGTGCGAAGTCGTCGTAAGACGGTTTCTTTGCCAAGGACGGCAAGCGTATCGTTGAGGGCTGGACTAAATGGCGCCCATGAAACTGCCAGGCGGATCAAGCTAAATACAATAACTGGTTTTTGGCCAGTTGATTCCAAGAGCTGATTAAGGGTGGTCTGGATTTCTTCAGGAGTGAAGTCGCTCTTTTCTAGTGCGTCGATAGCTTCTTGTAAGATAGCCTCGTGCTGCGGGCGCTCAAGTTTGCCAAGCTGCTTGTTGTCGTCCACCATGCTCCAGTCAGGGGTTGGTTCAGTGAAGAAATAGTCAGTTAACGTTGGCAAATCAGCCAGTGTCTTTATTCGGTCCTGCACCAAGCTCAAGATGCGATGCTTCTCGTCGGACGAAGCGTTTGCTGCCGATGCTGGCCAAAACGCCTCGGCTCGCTGAGCTAGGTCTTCAAGGCTCAGCTGGCGGATATGTTGTCCGTTCATCCACTCAAGGCGCTTGACGTCGAAGCGGGCGCCACTATGCTGCACGCGGTCCAGGCTAAACTTCTCTATCAATTCGTCAACTGAAAAGATTTCTTGTTCAGTGCCATCATTCCAGCCGAGGCTGGCGATAAAGTTAAGCATTGTTTCGTGCAGGTAGCCTTCCTTGAGGTACTCGAGTACATCTTTTGCTCCATCACGCTTGCCAAGCTTCTTGTTGCCGGCTTCGGCCATGATGTGTGGCATGGTGGCAAAAATAGGCCATTCTATGTTAAGCGCATCGTAAAGGTTGAGGTAGTTCGCCATACTAGAGATAAATTCTTGGCCGCGGATAACATGGCTAATATACATTTCTGCATCGTCAACAATATGAGCGAAATTGTAGGTTGGAAATCCGTCTGACTTAATCAAGATAAAGTCATCGACAACCTCTGGTCCGGTTGAAAGGTTCCCCATCACCTCATCGTGCCATTGATACGATTTTGGATCTGACTTAAAGCGGAGCGCGGTCGTGCCGTCCCATGGCGCTGGGTTCTCCGGCCTGTGATCACGATACAGGAATGCGCGTTTTTCGGCTTTTGCTGCCTCTCGAAATTCAGTCAGCTGGTCGGGAGTGTACGGATCGGCATAGGCTCGCCCACTGTCAATGAGCTTTTGCGCCCACTCTTTATAGATGACAAGACGCTCACTCTGCTTGTAGGGGCCGTATGGTCCGCCTACTCCAGGCCCTTCGGTGAAATGCAAGCCGAGTGCATCAAGAGTCGTCGTGATATGTTCAGCCGAACCCTCGACTTCGCGCTTCTGGTCGGTGTCTTCTAGGCGCAGGATGAACTCGCCATTATTTTGGCGTGCTAGGAGCCACGCGAAGAGTGCTGTTCGGACACTGCCGACATGCATAAAACCTGTTGGGCTCGGGGCAAAACGAGTACGGATCTTTAAAGGGGTGTGAGTGTGTGTCATTAGGGGTTAGTATACCAGATTACAGGCTGGTAGCGATACGGCGAATTTGATCGCCAGAAAGAGGTGCGTCACTTTCGATGGCATACAGGATTCCACCGTTGACCCACGCGGCGTTCCCGTCATAGGTGTAGATGGTGAGGCCTCGCTCTTGGTTAATGACGTAGTTGTCGCCGGCTGCTTCTCTAACTACATTCTCTAAGACAGCAGTTGAGTCCCACGAACTCTCGGATTGCGTAATTTTGTACTCGCCCGTGCCCGCATTCGAAGTAAAGGTAAGCCCTACTTCTCCGTCAGCAAAAGTGACTGGCTGGGAGAGGCCGTATCCATCTGGGACGTATTTTGGATACGTGGCATCGACACCCGATTGGTTGGCGGCAATGGCAACCGATAAACTTGGCAAGTTGAGGTACGTAATGAAGGCGCCACCAAGAAGTACAAAAACGAAGGCGGCAATAATTGTTGAACGTCGGCTCCAGCGCCAGACTTTCTTGGATTCTTTGGGCTTCTTTGTTTTGGTTTCGCGAGAGCTATCAAGTGCAGCTGCAATTGCCGCGTCTTTTACTTGCTTAGCAGATACTTCCTTTGCGGGTGCGGGCTTCTTGGCGGCAGCTTTTTTGTGTGCACGCTGGGCGGCGGGGTGTGGTTTGTGCGGAATGTCGGGTGTTGCGGACGATGCGGGAGTATCGGTCTTTTTTATTGCCGGGTGGGCTGCGAAACGTTTTACGCTGCCGCTGCGGGCGATATCCATATGTCGACCCGAAGCTGGTCGTTTCGCAGCAAGAGGTGTTGGTTTCTTGGTAGAACGACGGTGAAGTGTCTGCGAGCGTTGCGGGGAGCTGTGAACACTGCCCGACGCGACACTTCCGCCACGAGCAACTTTCTTTTTGGTAGGTGCTTCAACGGGGACACCAGTGACAGCGTCATAGGTCCTACCGTTGATAGTAATTGTTTTGTTCGCTTGCATGTACCCTCTATAGTAAAAGTATCATCCTGCTTATGCAAGTATTGGTTAAAAAATGTATACAAGTTGCTATAATGGGTACCAGTAATGTATCGACGACCTTCAAAGAAACAGCAGTTAATTCGCCGCAGCCTGGTTCTGATCGTGATGATCATTTCCGTTTTAGTAATCGTTGCTGGGGTAACGCTGTTCATTTTGGGCTACCGTCTTGATAGTATTAATGGCCGCCTTCAACAGGGCGCGTTGGTGCAATTCAACTCCCAGCCAACGGGAGGCAGGATAAGCATCGATGGCACACCTATCAACGACCGCACGCCTGCCAAGCGGACACTTCTATCTGGAGCACATTCTTTTACTGTTGAGCGTGACGGGTATCGTCCGTGGGCAAAGTCCCTCAACTTAGCGGCTGGTACACTCGCTTGGCTTGATTACATTCGGCTGATCCCAGTAAATCTGCAGCGCGAGCTGGTGGAGACCTACCCTTCTGCTGTAGATATGAAGGCGGCGCCAGATTTGCGTACGCTATTAGTCCAGCCTGATCGCGCCGAACCGGTCTTCCAGCTGGTCGACATCAGCGCGCCGACTGTGCGGAGCCAATCACTCGTTTTGCCGGCCACTTTATACATGGCTGATGATGACGAGAAGCATCGCTTCACGATAGAGGCATGGGATACAGGGAGTCGGTATGTTTTATTGAAGCACCAAGCAACGGGCATAGTAGAGTGGCTGGTTGTGGACACGGAGAATATCTCTGATAGCGTCAACATCACCAAGCTTTTAAGTATCGAGCTGAGTGATGTTCAATTCTCTGGCTCTAGTGGGAATATCTTATACGGCTTGACGGATGGTGTGGTGCGTAAGCTGGACATATCAAATGAAACCATTTCTCGTGCTTTGGTAGTTGGTGTCGAGGATTTCAATATGTATCAAGCGAGTGTTTTGACGTATGTCGGAACTGATCCCGACGATGCAAGCTTGAGAGTTGCAGGGCTGTACCGCGACGGTGATGCGCAACCATATGTTCTGACAGACGCGTCGTCTGATTCGCTCCGCATTGCGACAACTCGCCACTATAATGATGACTATGTTGCAGTTGCTGAAGGGGCCGAGGTGACCGTCTTCAAGGGGCAGTACCCTTCTTCGCCAAGTGATACGACGAGCCTTGAAGTATTTGCAGAGTTCACCGCTCCTCGCTCTGTTGACCGGATAAGCTTCAGCCCAGAAGGTGACTTTTTAGTGGTAGAGGCCGGCAAGGCTTTTATGAGTTTTGAAGTTGAGTATGAGCGTCTGACAAGCTCGACGATAAACACGAGCCAGGAAGCTATTCAGCCACTTCGTTGGCTTGATGAAGCCTACCTATGGAGTGTGTACGATGGCCGTCTTTCGATTCGTGAGTTTGATGGAACAAATGGCAACGTGATTATGCCCGCTGTGCAGGGATTTGATGCCACACTAAGCCAGAACGGCCGATATATATATGCAATGACGCAGAGTGAAACCGGTGCGTATCAGCTCGAGCGTGTAACGCTGCTATTGCAATAACTAACGACCGAAGAGTCGTTCAAGGAATGTTGGGGCGTTTCCAGGCATGGCGGCTTCACTTGCCCCTTGGCCGCTTCCAGCTGGCGCAGGAGCTGCTTCGGTAGGATCAGGGCTGACTTGTTCGGCAGTAACGAGCAAGCGGTCAATGGCGGTGCCGAGCGGCGTACAGGTGATTAACGTCATGACGGGTTTATCGGTTGGGTAGACAAGCTTGTTGACTTCGGTTGGGCGCACAACCTCCTTCTTGGTGATGACGTACGTGTAGCGGGTACTTTCATAGTTTGCATAGAGCGTGTCGCCTACTTGAAGTTTCTCAAGTTGTGCAAAAATAAATTTATACTCTCCTTGGTCAAAAAGATCGTTGCTGCTGTGGCCGGATAGTACCGTATTGCCCACTTCGCCCGGTCGGCTATTTGCTCCAGGGATAGCGAAGTGCGCAACGCCCTTCTCCATGGCTTTTAGCTGCGAGGCTTCGTCAGTGCCGACGCCATATACAACAGGAACATCTACGTTGATCTTTGGGATAATGAGCCGTGGCTCTGGGCTAACGGTTAGTTCTGCCGAAGGGTCAATAACGATGTTTTGTGGGTTCAGGCTACCCGGCGCGACGTATGCTTGGACGCTTGCAATGACATTGCGGTTGAACTGTACAAATAAGAACGCAAAGACAACGAGTGTGGCGGCAAGAATGGGAACAAAGTGGCGGCTCTTGCGGATTTTCTTGGCCGAGTGCTGTACTTTGCCAAGCAGTTTTTGGCGGAGTTCGTAGAGCGCCTCGTCTTTGCTAACCTCTTCCTCGGTGGTTGGTTGGGTGGGTACGGCCGCGGTATCGTGCTCGCCAAAGTAATGCGAGGTGGGTGCCTGCTGCGTGTAATAGTGTTCGTAATACTTTTGGTAGTACTGTTGCCAGGCGCTGTGGTACTCTTTCCATTGCTCTGCCTGCGGTAAAGGATGTGCTTGATGCTGGCGGTGATAGGGGTTGACGTCTTGAGGCTCTTGCTGGGGTGTAGCGGGCTCGACGACCTTAGCAGTGCTACCCCCTCCTCCGTACAGCGCGTCAATTTGACCACGAATAACATTAGCCGCTGCTTCTTGGTGCACCGGTGAATCATTTTGAGTTGGGTTGGGGGTTGAGCCGTGAGGGCCTTGCGGCTGGTCGGGCACGTCTCCACCAGGACTGCGCGTATCGGGGTTCATATCTTTATTCCTCCTGCATTCTATTGTACAATATATTCGTGCTTTCAGCGATATGCTGGCATCTCATTCTTGATGGTTGGGCGAGTGGCGGAATTGGTAGACGCGCTAGACTCAAAATCTGGTTCTCGCAAGGGAGTGGGGGTTCAAGTCCCCCCTTGCCCACCAATCAAATGTGAGATGTTTCTAGTCTTGGTAGGGCGCCGGCATGACTTTGGCGCCCACTCTTCGTCCCGCCTTAGGAACACTAGATGAATGACCACGCGTCATGCGTTTTGCTTGTTTGAGGATTGCTTCTTTGTGTGGGGTCTCTGGAATTTTCTTTTCGTCGGTGCGCATCAGGTGGTGCATTGCAACCATACCAGGCTCGGTGATGTCAACGGTTGAGCCATTTCTGCGAATAGCCCTGAGATTGCCCAGATCAGTGATGCCATCGATCAGCGTGACGTAGCGAGGGTTGTATTTTCTATTGAGTGCAGCTTGAGTTGTGTTGCCGACTCTTGTCTTTGCTTGTATGCCTCGTGCATGTCGGACGTCCGCATCAAGTAGGACCTGCTCAATATTGCGGTTAGGTCCAAGTAGTTCGAGTTGGCGAGAGGCCGGAAACGAAACAATGCTCTTGCCTTTCTGTTGCTTGGCTGTTTCGAGTGTGGTTATTTTTGTGTCCACTTTTGTCGCTGCTCCCGTAAGTGAAGAGAAGGCATTTGCCTCGTGGCGCTCACCTGGAAGTGCGCGTGATCCATGGCGTTGTCGCATAAGTTCACCGTTTATAATAGCAAGCCGAGTTTGTGCTGCAGTAAGCGCTTCGTCGCTGTAGCCTTCGGGGTCGCCGCTGAGGGTATGCCATTGAGGCAGTATCGATTGGGCGATATGGTGAAACGTCATTTCAGTGATGTAGGTCGGCGAAAGCCCGTCGTTTTGACAGGCGAGAAAGACAGCTTCTCGAGTGTTCTCGGTCCATTCATTTGCCCATTCACTATATTCTTCGAACGTATCGTGGATTTTTTCATCATCTTGGCTCGGCACGCCGCGGAGATGGTTAAGGACAGTTCGGTCAACGCGGACGTTCCACATGCGAGCAACTTCAAATTCTGCTTCAACCTCTGGATTGAAGCGCCTGCGGTCTATATCTGTTGTCCGCGGTCGGTGGACAGGGTATGTATTGTACTCACTGCCAAAATCAACGTATTTCATTAAAAATACTATAACATATAAATAATGTTGTATCAAGCTTATGGTTGAGCAACTAAAGAGGTTGCGATTGCTTCGCTTGGCTTTCGCGGGTTCCAGAGCCAATAACAGGCGGCTTTGGCAGCGACACTTCCCCGCCAGATTGCCATCGGAGAATCCCACGGTGTCGTAATAACTTCTCCGCCGTGGCTGATCAGAAGTGTGTCTTTATGAAGCGTGATGATCGTCACGGGGTACGTCAGTGTGAATTTATGGAGCGCTTCGACCAAGTTGGTCAGCTGCATGCTGAATGTCAGCACTTTTGGATAATAAACAGCTTGGAAAATCTTTTGGAGTTGAGCAAATGCGGCGACAAGCACGGTCTCTGGTCGTTCGACAAGCAGCTGCGCACTGTTCTTTACAAGATCTATTGCATCGCGAGTAATAACCAGCTGCCCGTTGTAGGTATAGATGAATTGTTCATATAACACAGCTGTTTCACCACTTCTTCCGGCATCACCGATCAATAGGACGCTCTCTGCCCAGCTGCCGAGCGCGGTCATCTCAGTTAGGGCGTCTTTGCTGAGGCTGCCGGAGGGGTTTGTTGGTGCGAAGATGGCGGCGGTCATTGTTTTGGGGATTGTCCTGCGTAGCGCATCGGGCAGCAGGGCCTTGGACTCCCCTACGCCCGTTGAGATAGCAATGCCGTATGCTTCTGCGACACCAGCAAAGCCGAGTTTATTGCCGCCAATGATTGCGAGGCGGCCTGCTTTAGCGCGTTGCTCGGGCTTGCCCCATTCGATATCAGGAAATAGAGGGCTATCGGCGGCTTGTTTTTTCCAGAATGAATAGTCCATATGTCTAGTGTATGCTTTTTGCGAGATTTTTGGCATGGCTCAGCATAGATTCGAGCGTTTCTTGGACAAAGACTGGTGTGATAATTGGTTGACTGTGGTGATCACCGTCACGCAGCGCGATGGACGCGAGGCGATGTGCAGCTGTCTGCAGCCCCTCTTCTCCGTGTTCGTTGTATATAAAAGTAAATAGGTCCATGTTATCAAGCGCAAATTCAAGCGAATTGATTGTCTCGGGCAGTCGCGCTCTTACGGAGTCGTGCCGTTCGCCAAGGGATCGTTTGATCTGGGCATCCCAATTTTCTGGATTGGTAAGCACGTACACAAAGCGCTGCTTTCCCGAGTCGAAGGCGTTGATGACTTGATTAATACAGTTCGTCGCAAAAGGCCCTACGGCAACCTTGCCCAGCATACTCTCTGGCCGTGTTGCGTAAATAGTGCCCGTCTCTTCGATCACTTCGTAGTTCATGACATCACCACGAAGAATTTCATCGCCCAGTGACTCAAGGGTAATGCCTTCGTTGGCAGTTAAGAAGCCTTGCGGGTCACTATCTTTTCGATTGCGATTCGTGACGGTGTCAATCTTCTTAAGTCTTGGGTGTTTGTCTGGAACGGCCAGATCGACGATGGCTGTTTTGCCGGATGCAAAGGCGCCAACAACAGCGACGATCTCTGACTCTGTGTCATGAAGCTGCTTTTGCACTGATTCATTCGCAACGTAGTCACCGACACCTTTTTTTAGGTGATGAATAAGGTCGGGTCTTTGCCCGAGCGGATCGCTCTCAACGATAGCCATTGCGGGTATTATATCATCAGGTTGACGAGCTTGAAAGTATGATTAATGAATTTCAACACTGACCGGACAGTGATCTGAGCCCATGACGTCAGCGTGAATTTGAGGGTTCTTGACTCTCGATTTGAGCGCTTTGCTTGCCAGCCAATAATCAATCCGCCACCCGACGTTGCGTGCTCGAGCGTTTGCCCAGTGTGTCCACCAGCTGTATGCGTCCTTTTTATCTGGGTATGCGCTACGAAATGTGTCAAAAAAACCAGCAGCTTCAAAATTGTCAAAACCAGCCCGCTCTTCATCCGTGAAGCCATGTTTGCCAATATTTGGTTTCGGATTCGCGAGGTCGATTTCGTTATGAGCGACATTCAGGTCACCGCTAAAAATAACTGGCTTTGATTTCTCCAGCTCTGTGACGTGAGCCAGAAATGCTGGGTCCCACTTTTTGTGACGAAGCCCTAATCGCGATAAATCCCCTTTTGCGTTTGGGGTGTAGACGGTCACGACCCAGAAATCATCGAATTCGGCTGAAATGACACGGCCCTCTTTGTTGGGGTCGCCGTAGCCATCATCGGCGAGTCCAAATTTCGTGGCGATATCGTCTGTGAAACCGTTTATTACTGAAAGAGGCTTGATTTTGGTAAAGATTGCCGTGCCGCTATAGCCAGCCTTTTCGGCGCTATTCCAGTATTCATGGTACTCGGGTAGGTCAATCACGGCTTGGCCTTGTTTAGCCTTTGTCTCTTGTAAGCACAAGATGTCTGGCTGGTGATCGGCAATGAATTGCTGGAAGGTGCCCTTATTGATGACTGCACGGATACCGTTTACGTTCCAAGAATATAGCTTCATAGTCTTATTATAGTCGAACTTTCGCTTCGCGCTGCTGGTCGCGCAGTTTAATGGTTTGTCGCTTGTCGTAGTTCTTTTTGCCCTTACCAATGGCAATGACGAGCTTGATGTGACGACCGCGCGTTAAGAGGCGCAGCGGGACAATGCTCATGCCGGCCTGCTTTTGGCTTGCCAGGGCATCGATTTGGCGGCGATGTGCGAGCAGCTTACGCGGCGTGGTGTCCACCGATGTTTCATTCTCGCCCTTGCTGTTGAGCACCAGGCTAAAGCTGGCATTGTTCAACCACAGTTCGTTGTCGCGGATAGTGACGAAGGAGCCTTTTAGTTGGACGTGTCCGTCACGGGCAGCGCGAGTTTCACGACCTGTCAGCGAGATGCCGGTCGTTAGTTCGTCGCCGAGGCTATAGTCATACGAAGCGCGACGATTAACGATCGCCTTTTGAGTCGGAACTTTCTTTTTCTTCGCTGCTGCCATAGTGGCTCTATTGTAACAGATTAGGCGAGCGATTTGATGGCAGCAAGGAGTGTACGTGCTGAACGATCCCAGGTGAAGGAGGCAATGTGCTGACTCCCCTGTTTGATGACTTCTTGTCGCTTGTCAGGTGTGTCTAGTGAGAGGATGCCTTCTGCAAAGCTTTTAGGGCTCTTGACGTTTGCGTAGACAGCACCACCGGCTGCGACTTCGTGAAAGATGGGGATATCACTGACGACTGCCGGTACGCCCATTGCGAGCGCTTCGGCGATCGGTATACCGTACCCTTCATCCTTGCTGGCAGTTGCAAGCACTGCATTATCCGCCAACAGCGCCTCGTACTCGTCATCAGTAACGCCACCATAAAACCGAACGTCGCTGCCGTTGGGTATTAAAGCCGTGAGCTCGTGACGTCTTTGTGGATCAATCTTGCTGAGCAGGTGCAACGTTTTTCCAGGGAGCCACTCCATCGCTTTAATCAGTGTCTCGACGTTTTTATAAGGCATAAATGAGCCCATGTAGACAATGTTCTTGATAGTATCTTTGTGGACCACTGGGTGGGTGCGAAATCGTTGCGGTGCGTTTGGGATGACGATAATCGGGCGCTTGGTGAGTTTGTGCTGCTGAAATTCCCGCTGGACAGTTTGGCTGACGGTTGCGACGATATCTGCGCCATTGAGCGCCAGACGTTGTGGGCCGTAACTAAGGTGAAAAGCACGCCAGCCAAGCTTAAGGACAGGTGAAAGTTGTCGAGGCGGCGTGCGATGGCGATAGTAAATCATGTCATGCAATGTCAGGATGAGCTTGTAGTTACGGCCCGCTGATCCCATTGTTTGTAATGGCGAGAAGACGACGTCGGGTTGATACTTGTTCAGGACTTTAGCGGTAAAAGGTTCTTTGATTGAGTCCGGTCGATGAATCTGGAGATAGGCGGCTTTTTTAGGAAGAAACTGAATTTGTGCGGGATCGCATATTAAGAAAGTGACTTTTAGGTGACGGTAGAGAGCCTTGGCTAGTTCGGTCGAATAGCGGCTAATTCCGTCGTGGAAATCGGTCCGGATATAGCGTGCGTCAAAAAATACGTTCATCTCTGTAGATTGTAGCATGCGTTGGGCGTTGATTGGGCTCATGGTATAATCAGCAGCATATGAAAATCCTTATCGCGTCGGATTTACACTATCCGACTATCAATGGTGTCGCCACTTTTAGCCGTAACCTAGCGCGTGGCCTGGCTGACCTTGGGCATGAAGTTGTGGTGATTGCACCCAGCCAGACCGGTAAGAAATGCAAAGAAGTAGACGGAAATCATGTCATTATACGCACCAACTCGGTGCCCTTCCCTTTTTATCAGAACTTTCGCATCTCCCCCAACCCTGCCCGTGAGGTTCGAAAGATTATCGAAGATTTTGATCCTGACGTTATTCACATTCAGATGGTGCTGTGGCTGGGAAGCGCTGCACTAAAGTATGGCAATAAATTCGGCATTCCAATTGTCAGCACTAACCACGCTATGCCCGAAAACTTGATGGATAACTTAAAGCTTTTGGCGCCGGTTTCTCGTCCCATTAACTACATTCTGAAGGCATACGGGGCTCGGTTCCATTCAAAGGCCGACTATGTAACATTGCCGACGCAGGCAGCGATTGACATGTTTAACGCTGGCGATAAAATTAAAATTCCAATGGCGCCTGTTTCGAATGGTATTGATTTAGCCCGCTTCACGCCGCAAGAGGCACCCAAGTCTGTGTATGAAAAATTTCACTTGCCGATCGATGTTCCAATCGTTACCTATATCGGTCGTCTTGATGCCGAAAAGCACATATCGGTATTGGTACGGGCATTTGTGAGAGTCAATGCACAGCACCCTGAGGCACACCTTCTGATTGTTGGCGATGGGACAGATGCACCTCGCCTGAAGTCATTGGTCAAAGAATTTGGCTTGCAGCAGCACGTCACCTTTACAGGCAAAGTGAGCGACGAAGACCTAGTGTTGCTGCATCGTGTTGGTACGGTCTACTGTATGCCGTCGCCTGCTGAGTTACAAAGTATCGCAACACTTGAGGCTATGGCCAGCGGACAGCCGATTGTCGCAGTTGATGCTGGGGCGCTCCGTGAGCTTTGTCAGCACGAACGCAATGGGTATTTGTGCGAGCAAGACAATGACGAAGAGATCGCTGCCGGAATTGTTTCTATTATCGAAGATGCTTCACTGCGAGAATCAATGAGCAAAGAAAGCTTTGCGATTGCCAAAACACACGACCTACAAACGACCCTGAAGCAGTTCGAAAAGATTTATCAAGATTTAATAAAAGCCTGAACAAGACCAGCGATTTTCTTGGGGGCCTCGTAGTGTGTGAGGTGGCCGACGCCTTCGATGACCTTTAGCTGCGCGTTTGGAAATAGTGCAACCAGCTGCTGCTGTTTCTCTAGTGCAGTTATATCATCTAGATCGCCAGCGATCAGGAGCGTATTGTTTTTGATGCTGGGCGCGCTTTCTTGAACGGTATGACTCACAGAGGTGATGAACCCTTGGTAGACCGATTTTGGGCTATGAAAGGTGCTGAAGAACTGGCGATGCTGATCGCGTATAAAGGTTCGAAGTTGTTTGTCTTTCGTTTTTGCCATGACGGCGCTCATGATATCGACACTCGGTGTTGAAGAGAGCCAGGCTCGAGCAATGCCCTTCGGGAGGTGCTTGCCGAGCCAGTAGTAGAAGATGGCAAGCTTTGTCAGGAAGCGACGTGGCCCTTCGAGCGCTGGTGCCCCGATTGGGTTTACTAGTATAAGCCGATCGATGGTATCGCCATATTTTGCTGCGTATGCTGCACATACGATGGTGCCGAATGAGTGCCCCAGAAGAACAGGGAGAACAGGGGGCTCTGAAAGCTCCAGAGAAAGCACGTAGCCATGCAGCCACTCAACGTATGCTTCGAGGCTATAATCGTGCAACATGTCGCCGTCTGCGAAGCCAGGCAAGTCGGGTACACTTGTCTCAACAGTATTCAGCTGATCGGCAATCAAAGATAGCCCCTGGTGGGTGCCGCGAAAGCCATGGATCATGATGAGGACTTTTTTCACTACCGTCAGTATATCGTACTTTTGCTTGTCATTTTTTTATACATCGTGCATTATTGTGGGTATGTCTGAGGGGATATCACAAGAACTTATTGAATTTGGGCCAAGCAGCCTTGAGGCTGTCCCCCTGCTTGCAATAAACAAGTTTGAACAAGTCCGTACGAACTATGATCAGGAGCGGCTGGAAGAGCTGGCCACTTCGATTATGAAGGAAGGGTCACTTGGCAAAGGTGGGAGTGTTGGGTCGGCTGATTTTAATCTTGTAGAGCCGATTGGTGTCGGTCGACACGACAAGAGCTCACTTCGGCGCTATATTAACGATCATGGCGAATATCACCAGATAGCTCGCGCTGACCGCAAAACGCCATCTGATCTTCGACCACTCGATGATGGCCGCTTTATTATTTTGAACTATGGCCACCGCCGTACTTTGGCGATTCACTCGCTCATTCAAGCGTTTGGGCTGGATGCGGAGCGGGCCACCGTGAGTTCGCATGTGGGTGATAATATCGAGTTTGCGAAAGCGCTCGCTGACCAGCTTCGTGAGAACAACCACGATCGCCTGCCCCCGTATGATGAAGCTCGAGCTATCGCGCTGCAGTACGATGATCTTATTCGCAAGACTGGCGTTGCTCCCAATATTAAGAAGCTTGGGCTTGAACTGGGCTTTAGTGAGACTAAGGTGCGCGATGCGTTGGCATTTGCGACGCTTCCAAGAAGAATTCAGGCCTTTGCGGCTGATGGCCTTCTCCCCTTCGGCGTTATTCGCAATCTTCAGCCCCTTCAGGAGGCGTATGGTCGCTTGTATCAACACCGGAGTGGTACCGAGGCTGCGGCATTGATTGAACATGAGTTGGTTGTGTTCTGTAATAAGCTTTTGAACCTGAAGTTATCCGGCAAAGGAGACCAGTCCCGTCACACTATGATTCAAAACAAAATCAAAGAGATTGCTGGACAGGCCAGCTATCAGGAGGGCTTATTCCTATTGGAGCCTGAGTTCGCATCAAGACGAAGAGCTGAGAGCTCGCACGGATTAGCTCGCCTCGCTTTTTCGATTATTACCCACCAGTTACGCCTAAACGAGCTGTCGCCAGAGAACCTAGAGCAATTATCACAAAGTCTAGAAGCGGCTCGGCGCGAGGCCGCCAGTCGTCGCGTTTCGCTTGATATTTTCGACGAAGATGTAGGATAGTGCTTATTCACCCTCGGTCATGATCGACTGGATGACGTCATATAGCGCCGGATGAACAACAGTTTGAATATGGTGTGCAACTTGGTAGACAAAATGCACCCTGAAGGCCATCTCAAGGGCTCTCGCTTGCTTCTCGGTGAGGTTGGTTTTCATCATTGCTCTGACGTAACGTTCCCCGGCGAAATTAAGTGTTGCGCCGTGTGACCTTAGGTAGTCGTCGCTGGTAATGTGCGCGAGTTTTTCGTTTGACGCTATATCGCTGAGGATTCTTTCAGATGTTGGGGCATTATCTATCGGTATAGACCACTGTTGAAAATGAAACGACGCCAGCGTGGCGTCGTCGTGTTCGGCTAGCTCGGAGAACTCATCGGGTTGTGGCAGTTCACTGGGGTGGAGGCGATTTCTATACTCCTGCATGTCGCTGACATCAGGATTGGGTGCTTCGGAGGAACCGCGCTCTTCCATACTTTTAGTATATTCCTATGTATATAGAATTGGAATTGCGGACTACTTCTCGTCTTATTCTTTGGGTTGAATGCCGTGCGCTTTTATGGCGTCCTGTAGTTTTGGTCGATCGAACCCAAGGATGATATCCCCTGCGACGTCGGTGACGGGCACGCCGCGGAAGTCGCCACCAATCTTCTTCATGAGCTCGTCGTGTGCATCTTGGTCGGCCTCGATGTCTTTGGCGACAAAAGGAATTCCTAGCTTTTCCAGCCACTGCATTTCGGTGTGGCAAAAGGCGCACCAGCTGGTGCTGTAAACGGTGATTTGTGGAGTTGCTGTGCTCATAGGGTTCCTCTCTTATTTACTATACATTGTACAGTAATTTGCCGGTGCGGTAAACACGGCCTTGACGATACTGCTTATGATACAATAGTCCAAAAGGGCTATATTGCAAAGAAATATGAGAAAAAGCTTGCGAGCATGGGGGTATAAAAGAGCGTTTGCACTACCGACGGTGTTGATTGCTTCGGTTGTCTTGCTGACGATTCTAGCTGTCTCGGTAACCGCGACAACTGCTTCGCGGACCGCCTTGAAGAACCAGTATTACACTCAGCTGGCCCAGATTGCTGGAGAGGCTGGCGTCGCGTTCGCCAAAGCATGCCTTGAGCAGAGTGGAAATGTGCCGACGTGGTCAGATGAAAACCCTCTGCAGCCAGGGACGGATTGTAATGGCGTGCGAGAAGCGAGCGTTGAGGCGCTTGTGGTGGCCGGTGGCGGAAGCGGAGGCACGTCTTCGAGTGAGCACCGTGGTGGCGGTGGTGGCGCTGGCGGAGTCATTGTAGAGAGTGCTGAGATTGCTGTCGATTCTTACCCAGTAGTAGTTGGCTCGGGTGGTGCGAGTGTTGCAGGTGTCACAAGAACTTCTGGTAATAACGGGGGCAACTCAACCTTCAACGGCCTTGTCGCTATTGGCGGCGGCGGCGGCTCTGGTGGTACTGGTTCAGTCGGGGCTCGGACTGGTGGCTCGGGCGGCGGTGGACACTATTTGGGTGACACATCCGGCGGTAGTGGTACTCCCGACCAAGGATTTAGGGGCGGTAATAGCGTCGCTTCTGTCGGTGGAGCTGGCGGTGGTGGCGCTGGAGAGACCGGATTTTCTAATGGGGCTGGCGCAAGCAAGCAATTCGGTGGCGATGGCATTTATATAGGAGACGACTTCTCGGATTCAGTTGGTGTTTTGGGCTGGGTTGGCGGCGGCGGCGGCTCGGGTGAAAACCCTAGCTATTCAGGTGCTGGCGGTCAAGGCGGTGGCGGCGCTGGTGCGACGACAAACACAAATAACGGGAGCTCAGGCACGCCCAATACCGGCGGCGGGGGCGGCGGAACGCGTAACGGTAACTCAGGAGCCGGCGGCTCTGGAGTGGTTGCAATTCGCTATCCAACTGGCGCGGTAACGGCAACCGGCGGCACTGTTATCCAGTATGCAGGGCATACAATTCACCGCTTTACTTCAAACGGAACGTTCAATGTATCGGCTGTGACGGGGGCGTCGTCATGTGAAACTGACTCTCGATGTTGGGTTCTGCTGACTGATCAAATACGATCATCATTTAGTGTTCCGCTGCCCGAAGTTGACGCCGATGGCCGCGCAACCGTCATTCCGCATAATGGGTATGTCGAACTGTTGAGGTCTTCAAATGGTGATGTGTATCGCACCTACCGACAACCATCAACACAAGCGACGGTAGTTCCTGCCCTATGTTCAGGCGCAACCCGGAGTGATCTGGGGTGGAATAACGCCGCGATCACAACAACGACCGTCACCACTCCCTTCCCTGTCGCTTCAGCCCAGGTTCTTGGCATAAGTTCATCGCCAAATCAGGAGCCAGGGGTTGTGCATTATCGAAAAGATTTTAATGTCGTAGAGGCTGGACAGTATATTCTACAGGTTCGCGCCAATGGAGCGGCAGACGTGTATATTAACGGGCAACTTACTATGGAGCAAGTCGGTGACGGGACGGCCACGTCAGAGGTAATTGACTTGAGCCCCGGCTGCAATGTCATCCATGCCGAGTCGAGCAATGGTGGTTTGACGTCAAACTCAGCAAACTTTACTGCCGCAATTACGCAGGTGGGTGCCTCAACTCCGTTGGTCGTCACTGATCGTTCGTGGCGGTTTTCGATCGGTGAGCTGGTCGGCTATAGCCAGCCCAACTATTATCAGTCATCGTCTGGATGGGGTCCCGTACGCAATATCAGCGGTCCCAATTCTTCCGTCACCAGTTGGACGGGAGCTGGCGGGGACACTGCTGCTCGATGGGTGAGCACTACTCATAATTTGAGTGGCTCGAACTACCCTTTTGGTCAGTATACCTACTTTAGATCAGATAGCTTAGATGACTGGACGTTTACACAGCAAACCGAACTTCAGCTAACCGTGGCATGTGATGATTTTTGTACAGTTTTCGTTGATGGTGTAGAAGTGCTGAGTGCCACCTGGGCTCAGGCCGCTACAGTGAACGTTACGCTTTCTCCGGGCCAGCATCAGGTTGCGGTTGAGCTAGGTAACACCGGCACGACAGACAATCCAGCAGGGATTATGTTCACCGCACGGCGTACCGCCGATAGTGTGGTGATTGATAACACCGATGCCAACTGGTTCGCCGCGAGCGACTGGTTTACCTCACCTCAGTCTTTTGTCAGTTATGACGCCGACTTCAGGCCTAGCCCGGATATATAGTCTTTGGTCTGGTGTAATGGTGTTGAGTTGCGTATAATACCCAGGGTATGACGTCGCCTCGACTTTCCAAGAAAAGCCAGACGACGAGCCGGCAGCTATCAGCGCCGATGATCCTCGTTGTTACTGCACTCGACACTACGTGGCGAGCTTTCTTGCCGACTATCGGCGGAACATTTGCTGGGATAGGGCTCGACAGGCTTTTTGGCATCGCCCCTATCGCGACGATCGTGTGTTTGGTGCTCGGAACCGCCCTGAGCGTTTTCTTGATTGCACGACAACTAATAAGCGTGAGAAAACAACAATAACATCATGAAATTTGCCGCCAGCGACATTCACATTTCGATTGCAGCCGAACCGCTGTTTGAGGTGTTTGGCTTCCCTGTTACTAACGCTCTTTTAACCGGTGTCATTGGAACGATTATTACCGTTGCTGTGTTGGCGGGGGTGGCCGGACGCATAAAGCGCGGCCGCTACAACCGTTTCGTTGGACTCATCCAGTGGGTATTTGAAGGCCTTATTAAGTCCATTCACGATATTATCCCCGATAAGCAGATGGCGCGTAAGATTACCCCGCTTGCTGTCACGATCTTCTTTTTTGTACTGTTTAACTATTGGCTAAGTATTATGCCAGGTATCGATTCGATTAGGATTGGTGATGTGCCGGTCTTCCGTAGCCTAGTGGCTGATCTCAACTTTACGCTGGGGCTAGCAATTATAACGATCATAACGGTTCAAATATATGCCGTTCGTCATCTTGGTGTTTTTTCGAATGCAAGCCGCTATTTCCGCAACCCATTGAAGGATCCAGTCGGAGCTTTTGAGGGTGTCTTAGAGTTATTAGGAGAGTTTTCACGTGGTGTTGCGCTGAGCCTGCGTTTATTTGGCAACGCTTTCGCAGGTGAAGTTCTGTTGGTGGTAATTGCCTTCCTCACTGGATACATGGCTGCGGTGACACTGCCGATATTCATGGCCTTCGAGCTATTCATCGGCTTTATCCAGGCATACGTGTTCTTTGTTCTGACATTGATTTTTACCGCGCTGGCCGTTGCGCACCATGGTCCATCCAAGGACCCCTCTGATGATCATTCCCCCGCTGCTACTGCACCTAAACCGGTGCCGGCACGGAAATGATATAATTTAAAGAAGAAATAAGGAGAAATAAGTATTATGGACGCATTAGCATTTGGACTGACTTACGGGTTGCCAGCATTTGGTGCCGCACTCGCCGTTGGATTTATCGGTGCAGGCGCACTGAACGCCTTTGGTCGTAACCCAGAAAAACTAAGTGACATTCGTACCCTGATGATTACCGCGATCGTTTTTGCTGACTCGCTGGCTATTATTGGTATCATTGTTGCAATTATTGCGCGCTTTATCTAGGAATGTGGTCTGAGGAACACATGACATTTATTCGCCAATTTGCCGCTGAAACAGCTGAAGCTGAAGCCGGACTCTTCGGAGCTCTTGGTATTGACCTACGTTTGCTGATTCTGCAGATCATTGCTTTTCTGATTTTGGTGTTCTTGCTGGGTAAGTTCGTATACCCGTGGCTGATGAAGCAGGTTGATGAACGACAGGCAAACATCGAGGCGGCCGCAGAGGCAGCCAGTTTGGCTCAGAAATCTGCTGCTGAAAGTCAAGAACAGACCGCTCACCTGCTAGCAAAAGCGCGCAAGGAAGCGGCCGAGATTGTTAGGACGGCAAAACTTGAGTCGGCAGAGATTATGAGCTCAAGTGAAAAGAAGGCGAAAAAGTCAGCCGAGCGAATTGTGGCAGATGCACACGAGCAGATCGATAAAGATATTGCCTCGGCTAAGAAAGATTTACATAATCACACTATCGAGCTGATTGCGCTTGCAACCGAAAAAGTCACGTCAGGTGCCCTCAACGGTAAGATCGATGATGAACGAATTGCTAAGGCACTAAAGGAGTCTCAGTAGTGGCTCGCCGGGTATCACGAAGAGTGTTAGCCGAACATGTTGCTGACGTTATTGTAAGCGGTGGCGATCTATCGCTGACGACGCAACAACTGGCGGCGCACCTGGTGGTTACTCGGCGTACAAAAGAGCTGGACATGATTATGCGTGACGTATCATTCATTCTGTCCGACAAGGGCATCGTGAGTGGCTCGGTACTATCTGCGCACGAACTGACGGAATCGACGAAGCAAGCGATTCAGGAATATGTGGCTGATGTTTCGAAAGCTAAAAGTGTGACACTCTCCTACCAGCTTGATCCGGCAGTGATTGGTGGCTACAAGGTATCACTCCCCGGCTCGCAGATTGATCGCACCATCGCTCACCAACTGACGCAACTTAAGACCCGCTTCAAGAAAGTATAGAAGGAACCAATATGACGAATATATCGATAACAGAATTATCAAAAGACCTTCGCGAGGCAATCGACCAGCTAGAGACTCAAGGCAACTTGGACGAAGTTGGTGTGGTGATGCGGGTTGGCGATGGCGTGGCGTGGATTCACGGACTTCGCAAGGCCGGGTACAGCGAAGTGCTGTTAATAGACACTGACGAAGGTGAAGTTGAGGCGTTTGCGCTCAACCTGCTGGAGGATGAGATTGGTGCCGTGTTGTTGGGCGAAGACTCGGCAGTAAAGGCTGGCCAAAGTGTCCGCCTAAAAGGCACGGTGCTTGATGTTCCGGTTGGCCCCGAGCTACTTGGTCGTGTGGTCGACCCCTTGGGGCGGCCTCTCGACGGTGGTCCGGCGATTAAGGCCAAGCAGCGAGGCTTGGTTGAGCGTGAAGCAATCGGCGTGATGGGTCGTAAGTCGGTCCATGAGCCACTCATGACAGGTATTGTCTCGATTGACGCTATGTTCCCTATTGGGCGTGGTCAGCGTGAGTTGATTATTGGTGACCGACAGACCGGAAAGACCGCACTTGCGATCGACACCATGATTAACCAAGCGAAACAAAAGACCGGCGTGGTGAACGTCTACGTTGCGATTGGACAAAAGCTGTCTAAGATTGCTCGCTTGGTTGACCGCCTGAAGCAAGAAGGTGTTATGGACCAGACAATTATCGTTGCAACTGGTCCGTCTGACCCGGCTTCTCTCCTCTATTTGGCTCCTTATTCTGGAACTGCCATGGGAGAATACTTCCGCGATAACAGCCAGCACGCGCTGATGATCTATGACGACCTTACGAAGCACGCCGTTGCGTATCGACAGATGTCGCTACTACTCCGTCGCCCACCGGGCCGCGAAGCGTATCCTGGTGACGTCTTCTACCTACATTCTCGTTTACTTGAGCGTTCTGCCAAGCTGAGTGATGAATTGGGCGCTGGCTCATTGACCGCTCTACCGATTATCGAGACGCAGGCTGGTGACATCAGTGCCTATATTCCAACCAACGTCATCTCGATTACTGACGGTCAGATTTTCCTTGAGACTGACTTGTTCTACCAAGGTATTCGTCCGGCGATTTCAGCTGGACTGTCGGTATCGCGTGTTGGTGGTGCTGCGCAGAGTCCGGCCGTGAAGTCTGTCAGCGGCAACCTGAAGCTTGGGCTGAGTCAGTTCCGTGAACTCGCGAGCTTTGCTCAGTTTGGCAGTGACCTTGATGCCGCTACCAAGCAGCAAATTGATCGTGGACAACGGTTGACTGAACTGTTGAAGCAGCCACAGTATGCGCCGATGAGTATTTGGCAGCAGGTCGTCAGTATTATGTCGGTTTCAAACGGCTTCTTCGACACGGTTCCTGCCAGCCATATTAAAGATGCCCAGAGTGCACTGTTGACGAAGTTGTGGGCTGATCACAAAAAAGACATGCAGACACTCGACAAGGGCGGCAAGCCAACCGAAGACGACGTCAAGCTTGTTAAAAAAGTTGCAACAGCTGTCGCAAAGGGGTTTGAGGATAAATAATGGCTTCAACGCAGGCACTTAAATCTCGCATTCGCTCGGTAAAGAGCACTCGCCAAATCACCAAGGCGATGCAGGTTGTTGCTGCCAGCAAAATGCGCAAAGCCCAGGAAGCGACAAAGACGTCAGCTCCCTATACGCTGGCTGCGCGCCAGTTGCTGACTGCGCTTTCGGGGCACGTATCTGTCAAAGATCACCCACTGTTCGTGAAGCGCCCCGTAAAGACTCGACTGATGATTGTGATTGCTTCGGATAAAGGTTTAGCTGGTGCGTACAACAGTAATATTATTCGCGTCTATGCGAATGAGCTGAAGAAGGACGATGCTGAGGGTATCAAAAATACGACCATCACAGTTGGGCGGAGGGCAACGCAATTTGTTGCTCGACTGAAAGACACTGAAGTGTTGGGTGCGTACGAAGACATACCTGACCGACCAGATGGTCGCGAGCTACGAGCTATCTTATCGAATGCTCGCCAGCTGTTCGAGTCTGGTTCTGTGGACGCCGTCGATATGATTTACACCGATTTCGTGAGTAGCATTACACAAGAAGCAAAGATTATGCGCGTGCTTCCAGCTGGGTTTACTCCTGCTGTTGAGGCGGGCGTTGCCAGTGACGTCAAATACGAGCCAAGCACCGAGGAGGTTCTGAACGGCGTTGCCTACCGATTAGTCGGAGCTCAGATCTACCAAGCTTTGCTGGACTCACGCGCCAGTGAACACAGTATGCGCATGATGGCTATGAAAAACGCCAGCGATAACGCTTCCGACCTTGTGGATGACCTGACGATGGCCATGAACAAGGCGCGGCAAGGCGCGATTACACAGGAGTTGGCCGAAATTAGTGGTGGTGTGGAGGCATTGAATGACTAGCGGTACGGGACAAGAAAAGATGAGACAAAAGATTACCGAACAGACAGTTGAACATGAAGGAGAAAATGATGACTAAGAATACAGGAAAAATTATACAAATCGTCGGCGTCGTCATTGACGTAGAGTTCGACAGTGCTCTGCCGGCAATTCACGATGCACTTGAGCTGCACCACGGCAAGACAAAGACAGTCCTTGAGGTTGCTCAGCATTTGGATGAAAAGACAATCCGAGCGATCGCTCTTTCGAGCACGGACGGCCTGAAGCGCGGTGACTCGGTGACTGCTACGGGTGCGCCAATTAGCGTGCCCGTGGGTGACGAGACACAGGGTCGCATGTTCAATGTTGTCGGCGACCCAATTGATGATAAGCCAGCACCAAAGGACAAGCGAGCGCCAATTCACCGCCCCGCCCCTTCTCTTGACGAGCAATCAAATCAAACCGAAGTCCTGGAGACTGGCATTAAGGTTGTTGACCTGATTGCTCCGCTGATTAAGGGCGGTAAAGCTGGCCTGTTTGCTGGTGCGGGTGTCGGTAAGACCGTTCTTATCACCGAGCTTATTAACAACATTGCTAAATTCCACAGTGGTAACTCTGTGTTTGCCGGTGTTGGTGAGCGTACGCGTGAAGGTAACGATCTTTACTACGAAATGGAAGAAGCTGGCGTGCTTGGCAAGACGAGCCTTGTCTTTGGACAAATGAACGAACCACCAGGAGCTCGTCTTCGGGTTGCACTTTCTGGACTTGCGATGGCTGAAGCTTTCCGCGACGAAGGGAAAGACGTGCTGTTGTTTATCGATAATATCTATCGCTACACCCAGGCCGGAGCTGAGGTGTCTGCCCTATTGGGGCGCCTGCCGTCTGCTGTGGGATATCAGCCGAACCTTCAAGAAGAAATGGGGGCTTTGCAGGAGCGCATTACTTCGACGAAAAAGGGCTCGATTACGTCTGTTCAGGCTGTCTATGTTCCAGCTGACGACTTGACTGACCCTGCGCCCGCCACAACATTCGCTCACCTTGACGCAACAATCGTGATGAACCGTGCGTTGACTGAGATTGGAATCTACCCGGCAGTTGACGTGCTAGCATCGACCTCTACGAGCCTTGATCCGGAAATTGTAGGCGCCGAGCACTACCGTGTTGCCCGCGAGGTCCAGCGCGTCTTGCAGCAATACAAAGAGCTGCAGGATATCATTGCGATTTTGGGTATGGAAGAGCTATCTGAAGAGCAAAAGAAGACCGTGGCACGCGCTCGACGCATTCAGCGCTACTTGTCGCAGCCATTCCACGTTGCCGAGAAGTTTACTGGTAACCCCGGAAGCTATGTCAAGCTAGAAGATACCATCCGTGACTTTGCCGACATTCTTGATGGTAAATACGATCACCAACCAGAGGATTGGTTCTACATGGTAAACGGAACGTTGGCAGAAAAGACGAAATAATGCATTTACAGCTGATTACATTACACGGCGTTCGGGTTGATCAGGAGATTTATGAACTGATTGCCCCTACTTCAACCGGGGAAATTGCTATTTTCCCCGGTCACGAGCCGTTAGTGACTTTGGCAGTCCCCGGGGCGCTGGCAGTACGACATAAAAAAGAAGACCGCGACGAGTCTTTAGAGTACTTTGCTATCAGTGGCGGCGTATTAGAGATAGCTCAGAAGAGTATCCGGGTGTTGGTCGATGAAGCTGATCACGGTGAAGACATTATTGAAGCCGAGTCCAGGGCTGCTCTAGAGCGCGCGATCAAGCAGCGCGATGAGTCTGAAGATCAGGTAGAGATCGACAAGGCGATGGAACTCATCGACCGTCACCAGGTGCGTCTGCGCGTAGCCGACTTACAGCGGCGTAAGCGACGCTAGACGTTGGGCAGCGCGACGACGCAGACTGTGTTGCGCCCATCCGACCATGAATATGGTTGTGAGCTCGGTGTCATACTCGGGAAGGGGTCCTCGCTACTCACTTGCTCAACAACATCGGTGCCGCAATCGGTATTGCCGCCGCGGAGCGCGTACATTAGGTAGTAGGGGTTTGGCTCACCGTCAACCGTGAAGTCGTCTTGGCGGATAAAGACAGCGCCAGTAAATGTGTGGACTGGGTCGGCTGGTTCAGGCGTGTAGTATGGCATGTTAACACTCTCGGTACTGACCGTTGGGAGTGTCGCAATAGTTCTGAGGGCTGTGTTGAACGGCTCGTATTCATTCGAGACGTATTGGCTGTCGCCGCATGTCCCACCGCTGTAGCCGGTGCCAAGGCAGATACGGTCATCGGCTCCCATCGTTTCCTCACTCGGAACAGGAGGGTATGCACCGTTGACTGTTGTGTATGCCAAAAGTGTTTGCAGATATGAGCGAACCCCCACTTGGATTTGAGCGTTGTATGCTCGGCTAGTGACGCCATTGAAACCCACCGTTGTGATGGCAGCAAGTATACCAATCACTACAATCACGACGAGGAGTTCGACAATAGTAAAACCGCGACTGTTAAAGCGCTTATGCATGCTTATATCATATGACAGCACAAGAGCTGTAGCAAGTGGTGCTATGCGTGGCTATTGAGTGCTTCGCGTGCTTCGTCGGTTGTCTTTGTGTGCATCAGGATGTCGCGTAGTTCAGCTGCGCCAGCAAAGTCACGCACAAATATCTTGAAGAACCGCTTGAGAGGGTCGTAGGGGCGCTCGCCGAGCTGTTCTGTGTATTGATCGTATAAATTAAGTTGCAGGCGCAGGAGGCCGAGTAGATCGTCTTTAGTGCGGGGTTTAGTGTCGGTCGAGAATGCATACGGGTTAGTAAAAACACCGCGGCCAATCATAACACCATCAACACCGTACGCCTCGACAAGCTCGAGTCCGTGCTGGCGATCACGAATATCGCCATTAATCGTGAGTAGTGTGTGTGGTGCGATTTCATCACGTAATTGTTTGATGGCTGCAATCAGTTCGTAGTGGGCTGGAACTTTGCTCATTTCTTTTCGGGTACGCAGATGAATCGTCAGGTTGACGATATCTTGTTTGAGAATGTGCGTCAGCCAATCGGTCATCTCGTCGGTATGTGTGTAGCCGACACGAGTTTTAACGCTAACTGGGAGCCCGGAGGTTTTCGCAGCCGCTATTAATCTAGCAGCCAGTTCGGGGTCACGAATCAGACCACTCCCCGCCCCTGTCTTGACGACGTCTTTGGTCGGGCAGCCCATGTTAATATCAATGCCGGAAAAGCCTTGTTCGGCTAGCCCTTTAGCCATAAAGGCAAAGTGTTCTGGGTTGGTGCCCCATATTTGGGCAACCATCGGCTGTTCGTCCTCTGTAAATACCAAGCGCCCTCGAGTGCTGTGGCGGCCTTTCTCGCTAAAGTAACTGGCGGCATTGGCGAATTCAGTAAAGAAAACGTCAGGCGCACCGGCCTTTGCGACGACGTGACGAAAAACGACATCTGTCACCGCCTCCATTGGTGCGAGAATAAAAAAAGGTTTAGGGAGTTGTTGCCAAAAATTATTCATCATATCTCTCATCGACCACAATGGTTTGTGATAAATGAGAGACACAGAGATAGTGATACTCTCTACTGACCGAAGCCAGTGCCCGGATGGGGCGTGCCTTGGTCTTTACTTCCGCCGCGTTGCGCAGCCTGGCAGATGACCGGTTGTGCCGCATGTGCTGCACGTCAGCTTGATGCCTCCTGCTCCTCGATGGGTGTAGGGGCAGCACCAAGTGCAGTCGATGCCTCCTTTGGGCAATTGAATCACCTCCTAAGGGTGGTTGCTTGAAAAGGGTTTGCAGGGGGCCTCTTTGTAGTCGTTCGATCACGCAGACACCATTGTCCAGCACGAGAAGGATTCTACAAAGAGGCCCAGCTTTGAGGCTCCGCCACACCGCTATCTGCACGAATCGTCACGGGGGGGGCGACAACGGCAGACGCATGCTCTCCCAGGAGAGCACGACGGGTGTGGCGGAGCTGTCTCGGCCTTCTGTCGCGCGGCCGGGCGCGACGGGGGGAATGGCCGAGACGGGGTTCACTATCTCTGTTAAATTGCGCAGAGAGGAAGTGAGAGGATGGCATCATAGGCAAGATGCTGCACTCTTCTCACTTCCTCAATCTTGCACTGTATATTATACCACCTTAAGGGGCTTTTGGTCAATAGGCGCCGACGCTATCCGTTACTATACTGTGCCATCAAGCAGGTCTTGTTCGAATGACAAGATCCCTTTATACGACTGGTCGTATTCTGAGGTATCGGGAAGATCCAGCGAAGTAATGCGCTGCCATACAGCCAGGAGGAGTTTCTTGAATCGGTCGAGCTCATCGGCCTGGTAGCTGATGCGCGTCTGGCATATTTCGCCAGTTTTTGTGGGCTCAACGAATGATAGTACACCACTGGTGACTTTATACCCACGGTAATCGCGCGAATGTTCAACCATCAGCTTATAGAACATCACCTGCTGGGTATATTTATGTAGCTTTATCTTTTCATAATCGGTCCTGGCTTGCCCGTCCTTGAGTGGCTTACCGGTCTTATAATCAGTCACGATCATCGTCTTCGTCTTAGGGTCGATTTCGGCTACGTCAATCATACCTGTGAGATGGGCGTCGCCGACATGTGCATCCTGGTGGCTAAAGTTAAGCTCGGCCTTTTGTTGTTCGTTGAAGTCGTCGTAGCGAGCATCTAGAAACGCCCGGAGCTGTTCACTCCCCTTCTGTAAGAATAGTTGGTAGTCGTCTTTGCTGAGCCGTTCTTTCTGAAGAGCCTGTTCAAAGTCATGTAGGATATCTTCGAGCGGTTTGCGCTCCTTTCGGGCGACTAAGTGGACGTGGGCTTGCTGCAAGGTGGCGTGGATAGCCGATCCATAACTGGCAGAGGACGACTTGGCGCTTGGGAAATGGAGCAAGTTGTCGAGCAGAAATGCGCGTGGTCCGCCGCGGGTAACATCTAGGAAGTTGTTGAGGTGTGTCGCGCTGAGTTTGTAGTTGGCAAGCTGCGGCAGAAGCAGCTCTTCGAGCTCTTTGGTAGGAGTCGCGAGATGAGTATGCCAAGCGAGCTCGCTATTTAGGACAGAGTTCTCAAGAGAAGTCGGTAGTTCAATCGGTTGCGATGGCTTTTCGCTCAGGAAGCTGGCAACAAGCAGCTGCTTTCCCCTTTCGTCTTCGCTACTGTAGGAGATATTGAGATATGATTTGGCGCGAGTCATGGCAACATAGAACAGTCGGAGCCGTTCGTCAGCGGTATCGCCACTTGGGGCAAGCGGCAGGTTTTCGGGGTAGTTGATATTGCGGCTGGGGCTGCGGGCCTTTTCTCCCCACACCGTATCGATTGCATTGACGATAAAGACGGCCTCAAACTCAAGCCCCTTTGATTTATGGGCGGTCATTAAATGAATCGCTTTCTCGTCACCCTCGCCTACCGTACGACGCATTGAAAGTGGCGCACCCAGTCGACGATGGAGTTCGATGAATGTTACGAAAGACTGCAGGCTGAGGGTTTCTTTGGCGGCGTATTCACGTAAGTGCCCCCTGATTGTGCGCAGCGCAGTCAAGTACTCAAGGTACGTATCTGGGTTGGTGTCGAGCGCTTCTTTTGAAAAGTAATACTCGTACAGCGGACTACGGAATACTTCTGGCGTATCGGCCTCAGTTGGGCGGCCGACAAGGTGATCCAGAGCAACTTCAAGTGTTTCTTGGTGAGAAGCTGCTGCTCGTTCAATCAACCATTGATGTATGTGAGTAAACTCTGGGGTTGTTTCCATGCGATCCATCCAGCGAGTGCGGCTGTCGTATGCGTCAGAACTGAGACGCCATAGTTGCTGGGGGGTAATGCCCCAGGCGGGGTGACTGAGCACCTGCGGGAGTAAGCTATTGGCAAGATCGTGGTCGTTTTGCGCAAGTGCGGTAATGCACCGCGCCAGAAGTTCAAGCGCAACGACCGGTGCGACTTCAAGGGCATCGTCTTGACGCTCGTAATGCACCGGAATGCTTGCTTTCTGTAGGTGTGGCAGCAGTGCGGCGAGCTCTTTGTGTCTTCGCGTGAGGATGGCAATTTCTTGAGCCGGCACCCCATCTTTTATGAGACGTTGTACTTCAGCGACTATCCACTGTCGCTCCTGTGCCGTCGTGTCGGCTTGCCGTATCGCTATCTCGGCAGTGCCTGTTTTATGCGATGCGAGGGCTTTATCAAGTTCTGGGATAATGGTTTCGAGGCGATGACTCCCCTGGATGATGACGGTGCGGGATTCACTCAAGATATCAGCCCGCGAGCGGTAGTTATCTGTCAGTGTAATTAGGGCTGTTTCGGGGTAAAGCTCACGGAAACGTAAAATGTTGCTAATGTCAGCCCCTTGAAAGCTGTAGATTGCTTGATCGTCGTCGCCTACTACCATAATATTTGGCCGGCCTTCGTTCACCGGAGTGTCCGTCAGGTTGTGCAAAATACGCATTTGGGCCAGGTTGGTGTCTTGGAACTCGTCGACCATGGTATAGAGAAACTTCTCTTGAAGGTTGAAGCGTAAGTCGTCGTGCACCTCCATAGCGTGCACCACCTGGAGAATCATGTCGTCGTAGTCATACAGCCCTGCCGCTTCCATGCGTCGCAGGTACTCATAATAGACGAACGCCAGAGTACGCAGCTTTACGATGTGCTGACGTGACTTGAACACCAAGGCCCCATCGCTGTTCTTCGTCAGCCACTGCTTCTTCCAGGCCGTCAGCGGCTTTGTTGGGTGGACCGTTTCGCACTCCTCGAGGGTAGAAACCAGACTGTCGTAGATGGTGCGAATCAGCGGTGGAATCTCGTAAATAGTTTCTGCGCGATCAACCGAGTCTTTCAGCGGAGCAAGGGCTGCTGCAACCTTGTCCTTGAGCGTTTTGTTGACTGCTCCTTCGAACAGCGGCAGCACGATTCGGTCGGCAGTATCGAGGGCGGCTTCGTCCTCATCCAGTACGGCGCGCAACTCATCACTCGTCAGACCGCTTCGTTTTAGTTCGGCGATAACTCGGGCAGCATCATTCTGGTGCGTGAACTCGCCATTCATAGAACTGGCGAGGGGGTTTTTGTAGTCGAGCTCACTAAAGATGGTGCGCAGCAGCTCGTAGCGCGTCAGGTCGTCAGCTGGCTGGAAGTCGGCGCCATTGTAAAAATATTCACGGTGTTGGTTAATGATTTCGGTGCCGAAGCTGTGAAACGTATGGATGGCCACCTTGTACGCCTCTTTGCCGATGATGCTAATCAGGCGCTCGCGCATAGCCGCCGCTCCACTGTCAGTAAAGGTCAAACAAAGGATGTTTTCGGGCAGTGTGTCGGTTTTTTGAAGGATATTCGCGATCCTGACGCTAATCAACTCAGTCTTACCAGTACCGGGGCCAGCCACCACCATAACGGGGCCGTCGATAGTGTCGACGGCTCGCTTTTGCGCTGTATTGAGCTGAGTGTAGCGCGCAGAAATGTCCATACAGCTATTATACAGGTGCATGCTTGTGTTTGTCGAAGTAATGACAGGGGTGCTACAATGACAGACATGAACGATCACGCCTACGATGATCTTGCGATGGAAAAAGCAGTCTATGCCGAGTTTGGGGTTGAGCTTGAAGTTGACGCCGTTATTGGTCGTCGGTTCTCTATTAGCCGGAACACTGAAGCCACACTCTTCCTAACTAAAAAGAAACAATTGTTCTTGTATATCCCCAACACTTCGAAGCTTGTGCTAGCTGATGTCAGAAAGATCGTCAGTCACATTGGCCTCAAGGCAGAACTGTTTCTCCCACCAAAAGGACAGCCTCAATATTTTGATGAGATCGGAACACAAAAGTTTCGAGAGGTTTTCCCAGGTCGCAGCAACATTACGGCGCAGGACATCGCTTTTTACCGAACCTTAGCGCCATACAGCCCGGCACTTGTGCTGGTGCAAGAGGTGAAAGATGGAACGATCTATCAGTTTGATAGCGACAGCATGGGCGGCTGGCGTCAGCTAAAGAAGTTTGCCTACCGACGCATCAAGACAAGTTAGTTAGCGGCTTCGTTTGCAAGTTCTATCAGTGTCGCTCGGCCAGTCTCTGCAGTGAAGGTGGCTGTGTCGGCCGGCTGGCGAATGCTGTAAACGGTTCGATCAGTACCTGAAAATACCTGAAGATCAAAGGTGAACGACGCATCTGGACCCTCGGCGTTTGTGACGGCGGTATAATAAGCGACATCTTGTAGGGATTCAATCTTTTCAGCGGTTGGGTCAAGTTCAATTTGTGCTTGCGCTTCGTCTGCGCCATCTTGGGTGGTGTATTTTGTTTTCTGGATAATCAGCGCATTACCGGCATTAAAACTATTCTCGGCATTGCCGCCAGCTTCGAACGCATAGACGCAGGTTTGTGAGTCGGCGATAATGTTCTCGGCGCCCTCTCCAACGGGCTGCTCTTCGGTAATTCCGGTATTTTTGGCAGGCTGAAGGTTATCGGCTACTTCGCCTAAGGTCGAAACAATCGTTTCTTCACTTAGGCTGGTGCAGGCTTGGTAATCTTTTGAAAAATCAAGTACGAGCGCTGGCTGACTATCATCGTCGGCTGCTGGCGCGTTGAGTTGCTGGACGGCGTACAGTATTCCTACTGTTACAGCCATGATACCTAGTACGACGCCAAAGCTAATAAGGATTCTTTTTAACATATTAGTATGGCCCCGCGTTTCCTAGATAGATTTGTCCGTATCGTGTGCCGTTTGCTTGACAGGCAACCCAGCCCTTCCACCATACTTTCCAGCTGCCCGAGCCACCGACGACATAGCGATCTTGACTACTTGATGTCCAGCTGAGTGTTCTGGTGCCATTTTGGGAGGTGTTATTTGAATAAGCATAGTAAGACTGCAGTTGTACTCGCGGTGAGGCTCCTGCCGAACAGTTAGCGTAGATGTACATTCCATTGGTATACCAGTTGCCATATGTCTTCTCGGCGCCAGGCATCCAGCTGACCGCATTCCAGGCGCGCACTCCATAGGCCCGAGCAGACCAGCCGTAGCTTGACGGGCCGCTGACACCTGTGGTGCGTGATGGGCAGTCATCCCATTCACTTTGTACTGATCCGACAAGCGCTTGTACACGGAAGTAATAGGTTGTGCCGTTGCTGAGGCCCGAGAAGGACTGGCTGGTTGAGGTGGTCGTCGTCGTGTTGGTCCAAGTTGAGTTGTTTGTTGATCGCTGGACCCTGTAGCTGGTTGCAACAGAGACTGCTTGCCAGTTGACGGTAATTTGAGTATTAGAATTCAGTGTTGGAGTCGCGCTGCAGACTGGTGTTGGCACGAAGGTCACGGCACTTCTAATCTCGGACCAAGGACTTTCAAGTCCACCGGTAATAGTTGCTTTTACGCGGTAGAAGTATTCTACACCGGCGTCGAGCCCGGTGCGTGCAAGGATTGTTGTATTTGCATCGGTAGTGTATTCGGTTGGGTTGACAAGATCATCTCCACTGACAGACGTTGCTTGCTGGAGAGTATAGGAAGTGGCGTTTGCAATTGGCCCCCAGTCGACGGTAATTTGTGAGCCAGAGTTGGCTGTGGCAATCAGTGACGAGGCGCTGATTTCATCGGTAGTTGGAGAAAGTGTATTTGACCATTGGCCCTCGATACCTCCGGAGAATAATGCCTGGACACGAATCCAGTATTGAGTATTCTGAGATAGCCCTGTCACTTGGTGGGTTGACTCAGCGGCACTTTCAGGAAGGTCGAGGATATCGTCACCGCCATCAAAGTTACTGTCATCGCTGACTTGGATGCGGTAGCCGGACGAGTTAAGTATTTCTGTCCAGGTCACGTTAATTGTCGTGAATCCAACACTTGAAAGTGTGAGGGCTGGTCCGTTGCCGCCAGCAACATTCGAGCTGCGGCGGCTTTGAATTTCTTTAATTTCTCCGTCACTCTCTGATTTGTAGCGGAGTGTGTAGCTAATACAGGATCCACCGCTGATACAGGTCGAGCTACCATCACCTTGGTATTCAAAGAAGTCGCTACTTGTTAGCTCTAGTGTCTCACAGCGCACTGAGTTGTCGCCCGAACTATCACCTGGTGCTGTCAGGACCGCAGCGTCTACGTTCGGGAGTAGTTCATTGACAGTGGTTGCGGGTGCAGTAATCTCGGTACAGCTGGGGTATTCACCGTTGGCATCGAAGTATTTCTCGAGCGATTCAGCAAGGATGGTTGCGCTAGATGCCCGCTGAGCATCGCGAGCATCAGCCTGAAACCTGGTGAATCCGAAGACGCTCAGGCCAGCCAAGATACCGATAACAACAATCACCACAATAAGTTCTATCAGCGTAAAGCCAGACGCCCTAGTCGAATGTTTGGCTGTTGTTTTCATTACTTGTTATTGTAGCATAACCGTCATCATCGTCTAGGCCTCGATTCACCTCAGTTGTTATGGTAGAATAGATTTCGTACTGGGGATTCGCCAAGTGGTAAGGCACCAGGTTCTGGTCCTGGCATTCGGGGGTTCGAATCCCTCATCCCCAGCCAAGGATAGATTCGAACAAAAGTCAAATAAGCATTCTAATTACAGAATGCTTATTTTGTTATTTTAGTGCCTTAAGAAACTCAAAGGTTGTCATTAAATTGTACAGTTTTCCTTGGTTGGTATCGTCATCCATCGGCTTTAGCTTCGCCCCTTCAATTGATTTAGCGACAAATGTTAGGGCGTCCTCCATAGTAAGCCACTGAGTAGTAAACTGGGCCTCGCCTTCGTCCTGGGGGTCAGTAAGGCCTCCGGTGGTCTCGAGCTCCGCCGCGTATCCGTTAATAAGGTATTTTTTCTCGAGTAAATTACGATACTGTACAACAGTTCCTATTTCTTGAACGTCTGTAACGGTAACGCCTAGCTCCTCTTGCAGCTCTCGAGTAATCGCGTCTTCGTCGGACTCCCCCGGGTCAATTCCACCACCAGGAAGCAGTCCTTTGTTGAGTATTAAAACTTTATTATTATTTTTAATAACAACCTTCACGGTTGGTCGATCCGTGTACTGTATAGCTGTGTCTTCTTGACCAATTGTTGTTAGTAAATTCATACCTCCATAATAACATTCATTTAGCACTCCGCTTTTAATCACATTCTTTTTTTGGTAATGAAAAAGCCCCGAACCAGCAGACCACCTCACTCAATAGCACGTGCTAGAGTTTGGTGATCCGCCAGTTCGGGGCGGTGTGAGCCCTTGTTGATGCTCATGGTATGACTCCTCGGCATTTCGTGCAGCTTTCGCCGCTCGAATCCGATTCGGCCACACCGATAAACAGAATGCCTGTGGGCTCACAGGGTAGAGGCACTCTGTCGCTATCGGTCACGTACGACCAGCCAGCGGCACTCATCATGCGAACAATCTCAGCTTTCGGATAAACCGTCTGGCTGAAGTGTCCGCTTCGGATAGGTGCTCCGTTTTCGCCGAAAATTTCCCAGTTAGCAGACAAGATTCCCGTCTGCGTGTCGAGGTTTCGGATTCGACGGAACGTGTGTGATTCTCCGATGCTGCGTTCGGTCACCTTGTGATGTTCCTTCGACAGCTCTTCGAGAGTCGCCAACTCTACTACGAGCGAACCGCCCGCGTGGGTCGACGCCCTAGCGTTCGCCAGAATCTTCAGGTCCGCTTTCGGGCCATTGTATCCAAGCGAGTTCCAGAGAATCATCGTGGCGCAGACTGAGCCTTCAGGCTGTATCTCTTCGGCGTTTCCCTCTCGGGTAACGATTCCGAGACCAAGAGCCTTTGATGCATGATCCAGTTTGGCGATGAACTCCTTGGAGAAGTCCACCGCCCATACGTCTGCACCTCGGAGGGCGAGTTCTACGGAAGAGTAACCTCGACCGCAGCACACGTCCGCAACTTTGCTGCCGACTTGCAGGCCACACGTCTGCCACAGAGCCCCAATGATATCGGGAATCCGAGGGATTCGTGAGCCTCCGTACATCTCGCCGGAAAACGTCTCCCAGAAGGTCGCGTCATCCGGCATGTGCTCGGCTTTCGACTTGCTCCAGGTTGCCCTGAAGCCCGCTGAGCAGCACGTGGCACATTGCTCGCACCTTGCTCAGATCATTCGTTCCTCGTACGCTTGCGACGAGGTACTCCGATGCCTCTCGAAGTTCCGGGTAGTTGGCTGAAATGAACCATCCGCAGATCACCGGGTCCCTCTCGAGGCGATTGAGCTGGAGCATGATGAACGGTGTAGCGAGCCGAAGTGCCGCCTTGGCAAAGCGTCTGATCATGACGCTGTCGTCGACGCCCGAGCGCATCTCTGCGTCGTTCACTCGACAGGCCTCGGCCTGGCGAGAAGCGATGACCGCAGCCATGCCCGGTGAAGGCTTGGCTAGCGGTATCTCGCAGACGATGTCCTGACCGAACAGCAGTACCCCTTCACTTCGAAGAAGTGAACGGGTGGGCAGCTCGCGGTCTGCATTGATGAGATCGTGGACAGTGACATACTTCATGTCGAGTTCTAGTCCGTCGGTCTCGTTACGCGCCGTCCGCCGCGCCTCTTCAGGAACGACCCGACGCGTGATGAGCGCCAGGTCGATATCCCAAGGACGGATTCCGGGAACGCTCGGGCGTGCGACACTACCGCGTAGGTAGAGTCCTACGCGACCGTACGCTTCCGCTTCGTCCCAGATGTTCCTGGTGAGTTTCAGGACTTCGTCTGTCAACTCATCACCTTGCGGCAGGTTCATCTTCATGGACAGGCTTGTTCGCGCGTCCAGGGAGACTCGTGCGACACGATCCGTCAGCTCCTTCGTGATTGCGAGTGACGGAGCGCCGAAGCGTACCCCGGCCTCGATGTTCGATTGGACAACGGGAAGCTCGCTCCTGAGCACTACATCCGAACCAGCACGGCTCGAGATGAGTTGCCGGAGGTACTCCGCATACGTGGGCGGGTAGATCCCCACCGTTGCATGCATCGATCGCTTCTCTGTCTCGGCACCGTGCCATCCTCCGGGCGGAATGTACAGGACATCGCCGACCTTTGTTTGGATCGTTGCCTCGATAGGCGGATCTACCTCCGGGTAGAAGCTTGGCGCTTCCGGACTGGTGACGGCGACCTTGGGTCCGAGACCCCAGGTCTTCTCGCCGATGAGCTGCACTGCGAAAACGTGGTGGTTGTCGTAGTGCGGCCGAATGCCCTTGGCGGGGCCGGTCGATAGGAAGTAGTTCACCCTGACATTGGCGCCAGGAAAGACGTTCTTCCAATTGACCAGCGTGGTCTCTTCGGTGGTACCGACTGCGAGCTTGACCGTACCTTCCAGCTTCTCACCGTCGCAGAAGCGGCGGATCCATGCTTTCGTTTGTTCGGTCGACAGCTCGCTGAAGGTGCCGTCGGGGTAATGCACAGATCCTTCGCCGATCTCGGCAAGTTCATTGAGCATTGCGGGCGTCATTTCTGGCGCAGTGGACGTCTTGCTGAGAGCCCAGGACTTGTTCCAGTTGGTGTCGATGACACGCTGGAGGTCAACTCCTTCGGGCATGGGAAATTCGTGCATAATCTCACTCTCTTCTGGTGGGAAGTTGTGCGCGGGGCGCCCCAGTTTGCACTGAGACGCCCCGCGGGTGGGAGCCAGGTCAGCTGTCCTGGCTCAGGATCTGGACGGACGACGGCGACGAGGTCGCCGACTCGTCCGACCACGCGCTGGCCGAAGTGGTCAGCAGGTCGTCGATGGTGTCTGCCATCATGGTAATCACCTCCTCGATGATATAGATCCTAGACCCTATACACTGAATGCTCTAGAGGTGGACGTCCAATCTCTAGAGCGGTGCCATTGAGCAAAGGGGTATGTAATACCCCGCTTTCGCTCCATGTTAACGGGCCCAATAGTCAAGTCGACTATTGTAGTACAAGACTAGCATATTACCTACTATTAAGCAATATAATGGCGTATATATCAACTATCTATCTATCTATCTATCTATCTATCTATCTAAGCTATGTTACAAGTGCGTTTTGAAATGATTTTAGCCACATCGTGTCTCATTTGTCTCACTCTTCGTTTTAGACCCACACGCTCAGCCAAATTAAGAACGGACTCAATGTCCGTTTTTAATTTGGCTTGCACATGGAGTTGAACCCCCGGTTTTGCGCAGCAAAACGACGCGGGGTTCGGTGGAGTGAGTGAAGCGAAAGAAAGCGCGGAGCATTTTCTTGAGCGAATGAACGGAGGAGCAGCTTGCTGCGATATCCCTCATCCCCAGCCGCGATATATTTGAACTAAAGCCAAATAAGTATTCACGCTAGGGGACGGGTTGCTGTTAGTGAGACGCAAGATATTGACTCTATACACAAAATATGATATGATCACATAGTTCCGTCCCTATAACATTGGAGAAATATGCTTAAGATCAGTATGGTGGTCGAGACCAAAGAACTCGATCCGTACGTCGAAGCAATCGCCCAGATGCTCGTTTTTCCGCCACCCATGCAGGTGCGCGAGATCGAGATCAAGCCCGGATCCGTGAGCTTCTTGTTCTCGCTCAAGGGCAATGAGGCGAGCTCGAAAATTCTGTTCGAGCAAGGCTCTATCCAGGCAGTCGCCCAGATCCTGGACGCAATGCCCTACCCAACGTTCCTGACGAGTGAACCGTTCCTGATCATGGCTGCCTTCTCTGGAGGCGGCGCGATCAGCTCGACGATGAACTTCAAGAACGAGAGCCACCCCGCCAACCAGGCCGAAGAGGCCGACGAGGACAGGGTAGGCGCTCGTTCCAAGCGGTAGAGCGCTCTGATGGCGGAATGGGCCCTGGCTATGTGCCGGGGCCCTTCTCGTTGGCTGATATCTTTCAATAATGGCGACAAAGCCCTTGTGTCTTCACCTTGGCTTGCGGGTGGATTATGTTTTACGGTGTATGATAAAGGTGTGAAGAACATCACACTATTTATTGCGAATGCGAGCGGAGAAGTTGCTGATAATGAAGTAATCATTAAAGGCGCATTCGAGCGAGCCGTAAGTAGCATGAGCGAGCTTATAGGAATTGATCGGGTTGACGTTATTTGCGTGAACGATCCTTACCAGACTATCCCCGAAATAGGTATGAGCGGCTATACGCCAAATCGCAATTTGATCTACTTACACATTGATGCCAGCAGGCACCTTGATGGAGATGAAATCTTCTACACACTTTGTCATGAACTGATGCACGCTAAGCGCTACGAAGGTCCTTCATACGGAGAAACGCTCTTCGATTCAATTATTTTTGAAGGGCTGGGTGTGGCGATTGAAGAGCAGGTATCAGATGGTAAGGGCTCATTCCTCAGTAATTTCATTAACGAAAAAGACAACAGTGCACTGCTCAAGGATATCGAAGCCCACTTTGATGATAAAGAATTTAATAGGTTCCATTGGTTCATTGAAGAATCTGATGACTTGCCTCGATGGACAGGGTATAGAGTCGGGTACTACATTGTGTCGGAGTATTTGAAAAAGACAAATAAAAAAGCCTCCGATCTAGTGCTGGAGGATTCGTCGATGTTCCGTGATTTTGTGCGTGACGATCTTGGGCGAGAATAGCAGCTACCGGAAAAAGCATATGCTATATTAATATTGTGATCGTCAGAGCACCATCTTTGCGATCTTCCAGTACATTTGTTCACTATTAACGAAAGAGGAGCATATATGGTAAAAGATCGATCAAAATCAGACAAAATTACTCGAGATGGGCCAATTGGCTTCTTTATGTTCCTTGCGTACATTGGTGCCGCGATTTACTTTATCTCACAGTCAAGCGGTGGCTTTTGGGAGGTTATTCTTGGCCTACTTCAGGCAGCGGTCTGGCCGGTATACGTCATCTTCCACGTACTTTTGTTGCTTGGGGCATAATACCTCTTAATGCTAAAGCTTCCGCAGCATCTTGACTATTTTAGATAAACTGTTATAATACGCTCACGTTCCTGTCCACTTCGATGTTAGGAAAGCAATTGAACGAGAACATTACGGCACGACTGGTCCGCCTTCTTGAAGGGCGAGGCCGGTGGATCCGCGCAGGTAACGACAACATTGTCCGCTACCTGTCGGTTCACCTGCAGTGTGGCCCCAACCACCTGCGCGAGCTTCAAGCAGTGCTGATCGAGTCTGCGCCGCCGCTTCATGTCGATCACGAAGGCGGTCGCATAACGCGCGTCGGCCTGCAGGCGTGGGTCGACAGCACTTCGGTTGAAACCGAGGACGCGATTGACCTGCCGAACGACATGGTTGCTGCGCTGGATTACATCATACGCCTCAGCGACGAGAACCGTCGTCTGGAGGCGATCAGCGCAGCATCGACTGATGGCGCTGAAGCGCTGCGACTCGCAATAGAATGCGATGAGCAGAACAGATCTCTCTCAAGGCAACTTGACGAGAGTCAGGCGCGAGTCACCGAGCTAGAGACTCTGGTCTCGACGTTCGATGTCGCCGGTCAGAAGTCACTCGAGACGCGCCTGGCGAACGCGGACAGCGCGCTGGAGGGCCTTCGGAGAACTGTCGGTGAGCAGTCGCGGCTTCTGATCCAACGTGATCAAGAGCTTGCTGCTCAGCAGCGGGAACTCGACGGACTGAGAAGGGTGCGAGCCTTTCTCGATTCAGACGAAGGCAAGATGCTGCTGATGGCATACGAAGACGCTCAGCGCATAGCTGTGTCGATCAGAGCAGTCGGCTACTAGCACGGACAGGGACGGCCCCCGAGGATTTTTCTCGGGGGCCTTCCTTTTGGCACTCAACTGCTTTCAGCCTATTCACAGCCTGATTTCGTACCATAAGAGTACGTAATCTGGAGGAAAAGCATGCAGCAAGTAACGCGCACTGCGAACAGAGAACTGATAGAACCTAAAGGCGAACCGGTGTTGACACTGTACATACCGACGCATCGACATCCGACGCCCCCTCACATGAAGGAAGACCAGATGAGGTTCAAAAATCTGGTGCGCGATGGCCTAGAGAAGTGGGGAGCGCAACTAGCCGTACCCCGCGAGATAAAAAGCGAACTTGATGAACTGCAGAACAACGTAGAGTTTTGGCAGGCCTCCTTGGAATGCCTGGCGGTGTTTATTGATACTAATGGTATTCGCTACGACCGCCTTCCGATTGAGTGCGAAGAGCGGATCTATGTGGGCGAACGGTTTGACGTCACGCCACTACTCTTGGTGGAGTCGATGAGCCAGCCTGTCTATGTCTTTGCGCTTTCGATGCATTTCCCGAAGCTATATGAAGCAAGTTTGTATGACATACAGGAGCTTGATGCTGGTCTGCCGAAGAATCTCGAAGAGGCTCTGAATATTGACGAGATGTTTATTAACAGCAATACCATACGAGGGGGGAGGATAGCTGGAAGTCGGGCGGTTGCCCCGCATGGTCAAGGGGACTCCAGCGAGGCTGGCCGCGAGGAGCGTTTGATGTACTTGCGCTTGCTTGATGAAAAAATACGAACGATGCCCGACTTTGATGCGTCCAGGCCAATGATTATTGCGGCGACAGATACAGAATTTGGTGATTTTCGGGCTCAAAGCGAGCTTAGCACTATACTTGACGCGCATATTCCTGGGAGTCACACCACGACTCCAACAAACGAATTACATGCCATGGTGAATGATGTACTGCACAAGCACATCGTCGAGCCGCGTCAGAAGGAGGCGATTGATCGAATTGGCGAAGGAGTCGGGCAGGGCAAAACCTCGCGCTTATTCGACGATATTTCCTCGGCTGCCCAGGATGGTCGCGTGCACCAGCTATTGCTACCGATGATTGATCATACAGCTGACTCAGTCAACGACAGCTCACCAACCGCTCCCTTGATACGGTATCCGAAGCAGTTTGATAAAGGACTGTTTGCGGCAATTGCCGATACAGTGACACAAGGTGGCAGTATCCTGGGGGTGCAGCGAAACATACACATGCCGCTAACGGAAGTCGCCGCCGACTATCGATACTAGCGGCCAGCGTGCTATTCTGGAAGTATATGCTTAGTAACGATCACACTCGACTTGACGACAACACAAAACGGATAGATACCGGCGCTCTGGTAACTCTAGCGAATGTCTCGACGGATGAGCGCGAACATTACTATATTTCAGCTGAACAAAATGAACAGCCGACGCTTCACGCGCATGCGCCTGTCACAGTACTGGCTCCTGACGACCAGCTGGCTCAGATTTTAATTGGAAAGATGAAAGGCGAGAAAGTTTTCTTCCGGCATGATTTACTGATTGAGTTTATCGAATGGCCGGCAAGTACCAAGCCGCGCACGTAGGTTTTTTATAGATACGCTCAGTAGCTGTGCTCAGCGGCCATAGGTGTTACACTGGGAAGGTTGTGATTGCAAATATTTCCATTTCCGAAAAGTCTTTTGGCCCTAAGTCGTTAATGTCCAACGTCCGGTTTACTATTAACGATGCTGAAAAAATTGGTGTCATTGGGCGGAACGGTGTTGGCAAGTCGACCTTATTTGGAATTTTAGCCGGTACCGATAAAGACTTTACCGGTGAGATTGTGTTTAAGCCGGGATCGGTTGTTGTAGCAACCAAACAAGAACACCATGATGTCGGCGAGCAGACAGTCCTACAGTATGTACTGGAAGGCTTGCCAGAGTATGCCGACCTGAGCCACATCATCGAAACCTATCCGATGACGATGGGCGATGACTTGAACAAGATCAATCAGTATAGCGAGGCCATTCAGCGCTTTGATGACAAAGGCTTTTATCAAATTGAAGAGCAGATTGAGCGCGAGTTAGACAATTTTCAGCTGCCTGATGTTGCACACCGTCCGTTTCGGACACTTTCAGGTGGCCAGAAGCGGCTGGTTGAAGTGGTCAAGATTATGCACTCCCAAGCACAGCTGGCGTTGATTGATGAGCCAACCAACCACATGGACTACATCGCAAAGCAGCAGTTTATCGATTGGTTGAAACAAGCCCGCGAGTCAGTCCTGGTGATCACCCACGACCGTGATGTTCTGCGCGAAGTTGACCGCATTATTGAATTAAAAGACGGCGGCTCTGCCAGTTTTAAGGGCAATTACGATGCCTACCTAAAGCAGAATGCTGTGACGACGGGTACGCAGATGAACGATTTTGAGATGGTCGAGAAGCGGATCAAGAACCTTAAAGCGAAGGTGATTGAATACCAACGGTTTAAAGAGAAATCAAGAAACCCGAGCACTATTCAGCGGTTTAAGCGCCTGGAAGAGAATTCGCGCAAGGAACTGGCTGAGCTTGAAACTCGTCAAAAGCCGACGTTCTGGATCGATAAAGAGTCGGTTTCAAACTTAAACTATAAGACCGCTGGACAATACGAAAAGTTCAAGGCAAAGAATGTTCGCATCAACTTAAAGAATGATGAATCGCGTAGCAAGCACGTGCTGGTGTCGGCTCGAAACCTGAGCCTAGGATATGACACGCCGTTGTTTACTGGCTTGAATATCGACTTACGTGAAGGTGAGGCGCTGGAGTTTCGTGGTCGCAACGGCGCCGGTAAGACGACGTTGATTAAAGAGATTCTGGGAACGGGCAGTGCGACTCGTTTTGACGGTGAGCTGACGCTGGATAAACAGATTCGGGTTGGCATATATGAACAAGAGGTATCCCCGACCTACTTTAATCTTCCGCTGGAAGCGGCGATTGAAGAGATGTACTTATCCCGTGGCCTGAGCATTTCGACTACGAAAATCCGTTCGATTATGAGCGACTATCTTTTCAACGAAGGCGATGGCAAGATTCCAATTAAGAATTTGAGTGGTGGCCAGAAGGCGCGATTTCAGTTAATCACCATGCTGGCGAATGATCCGCAGCTACTGATTTTGGACGAACCGACGAATCACCTTGACCTTCCAAGTATTGAAGAGCTGGAGACAGCACTTGGGAAATATTCTGGTGCAATTATCTACGTCAGCCATGATGGCTACTTCCGCGATAAGTTCGACGGCGAGGTGCTGAAGATCGGCGCGCAATAACGAATAGTTGCAACAAATCAAAAACGACTCGCGGTGAGTCGTTTTCTGTTATAGGACTTTGCTTTTAAGTTTCAGACTTTTTAATTTCTTCTTCAAAATGCGTTTGCGCGATGCGCCGTGCCAGTTCTTGTGTTTTGCCATATCCAATAGTATACCATATCGGGGGTGGCGTCGTATACTAAAGAGTGTGATTACGATTCTACTGCACTCATCGAAAACAATGGTGCCGGTCGCTGCCAGCCGTCCGCTTAGCCGTCCTGAATTCCTTAGCGAAGCCGGGAGTCTAGCGGGATATGTACAAAGCTTGTCGCCAAAAACGATTGCTAAGGTAATGCACGTTTCAGAAAAGCTGGCCGATGAAACAGTAGCCCTGATGGCACAGTGGAGCCCAGACGGAGAGCAGTCACCGGCCGTCGAGACCTTTCGCGGCGATATCTATAGCGGCTTGCGGGCACTAGAGTTCAGCGAGTCTGACAAGAAGTTTGCGCAGAAGCATTTGCGCCTGCTATCTGGGCTGTATGGGATACTTCGGCCGTATGACGGTGTTGTTCCATATCGCATAGAGGCTGGCTATCGTCTACCTGATGAACCTTATAAAAATCTATACACCTATTGGGGCGGAAAGCTGGCCGAGACATTGCCGCCGTCTGGGCCTATTATTAACTTGACGTCGGTTGAGTATCAGCGGCTAGTGCTGCCACATATTGATGGCGCGTGGGTAGTGACGCCCCGGTTCTTGAGTCGCGTTAATGGTAGCGAGCCGCGCTTTGTGGTCGTGCACGCCAAGATTGCGCGCGGTGCGTATGCCCGCTGGTTGATACGCCGGGGCCTGCCGTCTACTGACGGGCTGGAAGAATTTGACGATTTAGGGTATCGCTACGATCCAACACAAAGCACTCCATCGGAGCCTGTCTACGTCTGTGACGATTTTAAAGGCATTGGACTGAGCCAGCGATTAGTGTAGCTCTTCACGTCGTATTTGCGCATCAAGCCACCTTCGTTCATGTAGCGGATTTTTCCAAAGACGGGACGTTCGAACCACGGGCGATCGTGGAGGCCGACGATAGACCACAGAATACCGACGTAGCCATTCGGGTCTCCACCGTCGACGGAGTATTTATCGTTAAGGTAAATGCAATCTTTGAGAGCTTGCTCGGGGCTGACTGACCATTCCAGCATTTTCTTTGCCCAGTACATGCGCATGTAGCCGTGGATTTTACCAGTTTGGCGGAGTTGGTTTTGGGCAGCGTTCCACGATGCGTCATGGGTTTTGGCGTTTTCCCATTGTTCGCGGCTGTATATGAATTCGCGCTGGTCGGCGGCATGTTCGGCCAGTGATTGTTGCGCCCATTTTGGTCCAGATGAAAGCGACCGGTAGTCGTCCGCATAGAAGCAGAAGTTATCAGCTAGTTCTTTGCGCACCACCATTTCTTCGAGCAGGGCGTTCATGCCGTCGTACGCCGAGGGCTCTTCGCCGGGGCTGGCTAATTTGACTTCCTCGAATAGGAGTGGTCGGCGGTCAGTTGTCTTGATAGTTTCGAGAGCGACACGCAGGCTGGAGAGCTGGCCGTAGTGTAGGTACGGGCTAAGGGCGCTTTGCTGGTCGTGGGCAATATCGTTACGTCCGATTGCATAGTTCGTCAGATGGTGGGTCAGGAACTTCTTGAGGTGGGAATGGGCGGCTTTTTCGCCCGGCTTGGCTTCGATGGTGACGCCAGCAGCGGGGATGTCTTGGATAAACTGGTGGGCCTCTGAAAAACTCATTGATGTAGGTGAGTGGGACGGAGGCGTCTTATGACTAGCAACCGCAAGGGGTTCTTTGAGGTAGTTTTCGAGATATTTGTGTACTTTGCGCCGCATGGTGTGGGCGGCAAACTCTTGCTTGTCTGAAGCGACCCAGACAGGAATAACGTTATGCGTGTCGACGACATTGACCGTGCCCGAGAATGATGCTGCGACTGCTTTGGCGATGGCACGGCTTCCTGTAAGCGGGCTAAAATCAAAGAACAGTGCGCCGGCGCCGACTTCTTTTGCGAACTCTAGGATGTTTTTCGTAGCATCGCCGCTGCGCATCACAAAGGGAATGGCGAGCTTTTCGAGGTCGCTGGCAACTTCCTTTAGCCCATCCAGCATGAACTGGTAGTGCTCACGCGATCGCCCAGAAACGGCGCGAAGGTTAAAGAAAACATACAGCGGCACTTTGTGTTCGATGGCTTGTAGCTGAGCGGCTATGAGGGCGTGGTTATCCTGTACGCGCTGGTCGCGTGACATAACGTAGACGACGCTCGAGCCATTGAATTCATGCTTGTTGAGTTGGGCGATTCGGGAGTTTTGCATACCTTATTATCATAATCGATTTTACGAAGAATGGGTGTATAGTAATGGTATGAGTAAAAAAATCTCCCCCAAACAGCTCAATATATTGAATATTATTGCTGGATTTTTACATCTTATCCAGGGCTTCGTGATTGTTCTTCTGAGCGTGGACTTCACCTTGCCAGTCAGCGGTGCCTTCTTGGGCTTCGACCCGCAAACACAGTCTTTGTTCACTGACACTACCGTCCTGTTTGACATTTCACTTCCATGGCTAGTTGCCTCGTTCTTTTTCCTATCGGCAATCGCACACTTTACGATCGCGACCGTCTACCGCAAGCGCTACGACAAGGAACTGAAGCAGGGTATTAACCGCGGCCGTTGGATTGAATACTCGCTATCAGCCTCGATTATGATGGTAGCTATCTCGCTGTTGGTGGGCGTCTACGACCTAATGAGCCTGGTGATGATCTTCTTCTTGGCTGCCATTATGAACCTGATGGGTCTGGTGATGGAGATTCACAACCAGACAACAAAAAAGACCAACTGGTTAAGCTACTGGGTTGGCTGTTTAGCTGGGATCATCCCATGGGTAGTGATCGCCTTCTACTTCTGGTTAGGTGCCGAGAACGGTAGTGAAGCACCGGCATTCGTCTACTGGATCTTTGTCTCGATCTTCATCTTCTTTAACCTGTTCGCGATCAACATGGTCTTGCAGTACAAAAAGATTGGCCCATGGAAGGATTACTTCTACGGTGAACGAGCCTACATTATCCTGAGCCTTGTTGCCAAGACACTGCTTGCCTGGCAGGTATTTGCAGGAACACTGCAGCCCTAATCCGTGAAGCGATTAGCTGATTATTCGCAACACTTTCTGCGTAGCCCAGCGCTGATCAAGTCTCTAATTGGGCACACCAACATCCGTAAGAACGATACGGTCTATGACATTGGTGCCGGGAGCGGAACGATCTCGGCTGTGTTGGCTGGTAAGGTAAAGAAGGTGGTGGCGATCGAGCTAGAGCCGCGGATTTTTGAAACCCTTCGCAACAACATGTCTGCATACGACAATGTGACAGTAGTGCAAAAAGATTTTCTGACCCTACCGCTACCAGACGAGCCGTACAAGATTTTTGCGAACATTCCGTTTCATATTAGCTCGCAGATTGTGCATAAGATTACGGACACGCCACACTCACTAAAGGCAGCGTACCTTATTGTCCAAAAGCAGTTTGCGCGCAAGTTGCTGATTGGCAGCGATTATTTTACGGGTCAGTTGGGCGCCATGATTGCACCGTGGTATACGGTGCGGATTCGTAAACCGCTTCGCCGGACGGATTATTGGCCGCACCCCAATGTTGATACTGTCTTGCTCGAGATTATGCCTCGCCCCGAGCCGCTGCTACCGGTTGCGGTGATGCCGCGCTATCGCCAGATGATTGACCAGGCCTTTTCAGATCCAAAGGTGTTTGCCAAGCTGCCCTTGAAAAGGGCGGGCATTGGTGAAGGCGTAAAGCCATCGATGGTGCGAACCGAGCAGTGGGTAGCGATTATGCTTGCGCTTGATGAGGGGCGAAAATAGGAGCATACTAAAACTATTATGAGTGAACGAATCCCCAAAGAATACGAACTCCCATCAGCACCGATTGCAGCAGATGACTATGTACCGCCACGGACCACTGACGATCTAGAAGCGACATGGCGCCAGGCTGGCAGGGGAACAGGGGCTTTAATTATGAGGCAGCAAGCTGAGGGTATCGACGTGGGAAGACGATGGATAGGCTTCTTGCGCCCAACAGGGTACGAATCAATGGCGGCGCGCATTGTGGCGGGCTCGCTGTTTGTATCTTCGAAGTATCTTTTTGATGCTCAGCCACGCAAGGCAATGTTCCGAAGACTTGCGCTTCCCGAGATCGCCAGAGAGGATCAGCCATGGATGGATACGGCCGAGTTTGATGATTTGGTTTTTGATCAATTTGATAGCGCCATTAAACACTCTGCCGAACTTTCGGAGCGCCTTCGTCGCGGCACCGAGTCGGACAACAGAATATTCAGGTTGGGTGGAGAAGTGGGGCGACTTGGAGTTGCGCTTGCGCAGTATCCTATCGCAGGATTTGGTTTAAACGAAGCATACTATGAAGGTTCGGTGTATGATCACCAGCTTGACGTGCGAGATCGTGCAGCACAAGCGTACAACGAGATGGTTGAACTGGCTAAAGAAATTGGTACTGCACCTTCGGCGGCGCAACTATCACTTCAAGTGAGCGCACTTGGATCGCACCTGATGACGGATCGCCGTTACCCGAGCGTCGTAGTCCGTGCATTTAAAGATGCCCAAGAAGAAGTAGAGGAAGAGAATCGGATGGTGGCGGGCTGACCGTACGCTATATCGACCCATGAACCTTAAGCCTGTGGAGCGGGGCTGCAGTGCATAAGGATAAACTCGGTTAGCCTCCATTTTGGAGACTGCTCTGTTATTATATATAGATGAAGCAGAGTAACAAAAAAAGCCGAAGTAAGCTAGTCAAACTCGTATCTATAATAGTCCTGAGTATAGTTTTCTTAGGGATTGCAGCTTTAGCGTGGTTCTTTTATCAAAACTGGCAGAATCGAACAGTGTATGCTGAAAACGAAGTGATGAAGCTTACGGACCTATCAGTGAAGCTGGTTGACTACTCAGTTATGGAGAATACGAGTATGCGGACTAGCGATATGTTGAACAGCGACGGGTCACTTAAAGAGGAAGAAGATTGCGATTCAAAATATCCAGATGTTCTAAACCGTTTTAGATACGAGTCGCCATTTTTGTTAGGTCGAGATGAAGATGAGTACGTTCCATCGTACGAGAACAGTGAGTGCAAGTCACTGAATAATAAGTTGAAAAAATATTCTTCTTACGAAAAGTCTCATAAAATGTTAGCTTTGAATCTAGAAATAACAGCGAATGGCAATAAAAGCGTTAATGTTTCTGAAATTAGGACTTACATGAACGTACCAAGCGGTAGAGATATAACGAAAAAAGTGTATTGGGGTAATAGTGAATATGAAGCTCATACCCCCTACAGTGTTGGCGACAAATCCGGATACTTAAATAGTGGGCTGTCTAGAACGATTAACATGTGGACGGACTTAATGAACGAAGAGAGCCTGGTCGATATCGTTATTAGATATATGGACCAAGAGAAATTATACCGACTAGAGTTCTGAACACATCAACCGGCAGCCGCCATGGAATTATTTCTATAAAGAGCTTCATTTTCGATGTCTTACTCTCTGCTTAGAGCGAGGAGTTTCGACGAATATTCTCTTACTTATTTAATATATTTACAATCATATCTCGTGCTTTTTGATATGATTAAACTATGAACGAAAGCAACGTTGTCTTAATTTTGACAGTAGCTTTAGTTTGCGTACTCTCGACATTAATAGTAGCAAGTTACTATCTTAAAAAAATACATAAAAAAGACGTAGAGCACTACAAGGCACACTTAAAAGAAGAACTCCTTTTAGTAGCGCTGGACCTTGACAGGCGCGATCTGGGGAGTTTGATCACTTACTACCGACATCAATTCTCGACTACTAAATTGGCGCTAGAATTCGCCTTAGAGGAGTTGGGTATGTCCGAAGAAGACTTTGAACTATGGGATAAAGTTATAGACGATAATCTAATAAGACATAGATGGACAAGCCCGGGCCTGGGAGAAGATTTCGCAGACATAATTAACCACATAAGAGACAAGATCTACTACCTGAAAAACAACGAATCAATCGAAGGTTCTCTTCGTAAGTTTGAAGATTCTATAGTAGGAAATGAGCAAGAAAATTATCAAAAAGTGGCATTAATCGAGTCTTCAAGCAAAAAAAAGGAAGAGCTTTTTAAGGAAGTGGATGACGCATTTAGTAGCCACGAAAGCGTGGTGCTGTATGGAGAGGCTAGCTTAAGGCCTCTCGTTGGAGAGTACAGGGACGCAAATAAAAAGGACATCTATTTCATAGATAGGACAAGTGTTGACCGTATTTCGCTTGAAGAGTGGATGAAGCTGAACTTCGGCACTTCGAAAGCACGGATGAATTACGGTTTACTACTAAAGAAAGCAATAGAAATAGCAGAAAAAAGGGATGAAGTATCGCCGGCTCTATTTCAGCGAATGCTTTCTATTGACTACTCTACGGCAAGAGAAATAACTGGAGACTTAGAGAAGAGAAAAATAGTAGGAGTAGCTGATGGGGCTAGACCCAGAAAAGTAAAGAAATAATACGGCACGATTCAGTAGGGGTTGACTACCCTTTCAATAGGGGGCCGGGGTTAACTATGATGCGAAATGCTGCAGGAACTCGTTTTTCTCTCTAATTTCTTCGTTTACGTTTTTGATTGTTTGCTCAATAGGGTCAATAACTTTTTTTGAGAACTTGCTTCTTTCAAATGAGCTACCAAGAGCTTTTTTAAATAGGTTTTTGGAGATATTTATTTGTTCCTCGGCCGCCCTGTTAGACCGTGGGAGCACATCTCCCCATAGCAATACCGAGACACTTTCTCTTTTAGCCGTCTTGGGGTTGTTTGCCAACTGGCGCGTCACGTAGCTTAGAGACCCATTTGTAATATCCTCTTCCCAGTCTTTTATGTCGTCACAGATTTGTTTTGCGTTAAGGAACGCGTTAAGGGCTCTAGATATATCAGCGCTTCCTTTCACCTCGAAATGGTCGAGAATCATTCGCGGTCCGAGTGTATGACCGTATGACTTCTGATATAGATCGTCGCACTCTAGCTCCAGCTCAAGGGTAAGGTTGGCTTCGTCGACCATATTAAAGCTCTCATTTACGAATGCAGCATCAATACCGAGCTTCTGGGCAATTTGAAGGTATGCGCTATATGATGACCGCATTAATATATTTGCAATGCCAACTATATCTGTTGAGGACTGCTCGTCATGGATGTTATCGTAAGCTGCGTAAGCAGCCCAAGCGAGGATGTTTGCTTTGCTGAACTCGTCTTGGTATTCAACTAATTTCTTTGAATATTTAGGGCCAAGCATTTCTGCGAAGTAGGAAGTAATGCTGGCAATCTCATGATTTGTATCGTACTTTGCTACTTTCTGGACAAGTGAGCGGAAAATGGGAGCCGCCACTCCGTTTAGCCCGAGGCTGTCTTGTTCGAGCATCGTCTTATAGATTGCGGGCTCGCTAACGCTTCTAGGCCTTTCATTGTTATTTTTCCTGTATTTGAGCATTGATTGGAAGAAGTCATTAATCAAATTCATTTGTGTGTCATGCATGAGGTGTTCGGGCCTATTCTCAAAGCTGAATGGCAGAACGCTATCTATCTTTAAGGAGATGGCGGAAGCGAGCATGTTAATTGAGAAGTTTGTTATATACTCATCAACATTGGCGTCTTTGTAGGGACCGCCCAGCTTTCTCTCGGCTTGAATTAGCTTCTTTGTTAATACAGCCAGGTTTTCTGGTGATAAAGTTAGGGTTGGGTCAAGATGGATTTTCGCTACTTTTACGCAAAAAATATGCAGAGGGTCGCTACTCGAGAGCTTATGAGAACTTGAGTTGGTTCTTAGTAATCTAGCATAGCTAGCCTCTGAGGTGGGGCTGGGCATGAAGTGAAGCCTCATTAAATAATAATATCTTCGGGCAAGTACATGCCCGAGGTGGTTCTAATCAAACCAAGGAGTCGCACTCTCGATTTCCTTGCTGAACTTCTCAACAAGTGCGTCGTAAGATCGTAGATCGGCGTCAGTCAAGATTGCCTGTAAAGTGTCTACCATACCCTATACCCTCCTTATTAACCCAGAGCTTACGACCATAGCCCAGCGAATTAGTCAAAGATAATGGGCGTACGGCAGCTCTCAACCCATTATTTATAAGTATAAGTTTTTTGGGTTGCCTCGCGCAAGTATTACGTAGTAAAAAAGAGTATCATATAACCATGACCCCCGAACTCCTCATCCGCCTCATCGCCGACATTTCTGTCTATCCGATTGTATTGATAGGCGCCTATGCGCTGCTATTTAGAGTCCCGAAGGGAACGCGCTTCGAGGTGTATAGTCGGGTATTGATGGCCGGGCTGACGGCCTATATGCTGGCCAAGTTTATCGGCACCATCTACCAGCCAGCCGATTTGCGTCCGTTCGAGCTACTAGGGGTAGAACCAGGAGCGGCGTTCTTGGACAATCCAGGTTTCCCATCTGACCACATGCTCTTTGTGACGGCGATTACGGCAGCTGTTTGGTTCGAAACGCGCATGAAAAAGACGACACTACTATTGATTGGATTGGTGTTGTTGGTGGGTGTCGGTAGAGTGTTGGCGTTGGTACATACGCCGCTCGACGTGATTGGAGGGGTTGTCATCGCCCTGATTGGTGCGCTATGGTATGTACAGAAACGAGGCAGACATGGCACGAGTCGTTGAGGAGACATACACCGTTAATCACACCTTACTTGCGTGGGTGCGTCTGATTGGCTTTGGCGCCTTGGTCGGTGTCGCCTATTGGCTAGTGACACTCTTGATTGGCCGCTACATCATTGAGCCATTGGCTTGTCGTGATCTGACAAGCGCAGCCATTTGTTTGGCACCCGAAGAGTTGGCAGGAAAGGTAAGCGCCGTCTTGGTAGCGACCGCTGCGATATTCGGCATGATCCGTCTGCGTGTCGTTCGTCCGATTATCGTTGCGGTTGCTTCGGCAGCGCTACTGTGGGAATTGTCGGTCATACTCAGCGGGCTATTCTGGCTCGAAACACTAGCCTGGAGCGTTCTTCTCTATGCTATTAGTTACGCACTGTTCGGCTGGATTGCGCGTGCTTGGAGCGCTTTGATTGCGATTATCGTAGCGGTTGTGGTGGTGGTCGTGATTCGCATCGCCGTAATGCTATACTAGAATCATGGATCAAGTCTTGTTAGTTATCTTGTTGATACTGGTGGTGGGCCTAGGGATTGCCCTGTTTGTGATTGTCGCGCGCCTTCGTGATCTGAAGTCAAATGGCGGCGTCGAGATGTTGAAGTCAGATGTGACCGAACTCAACCGGACGATTATGAGCTTGCAGACGAGTTTGGGCGACAAATTGGAACGCAATGCCACCAGTATGCAGGGGGCTATGCAAAAGCAACTATCAGAGAGTGCCAAAATTGTCGGTGACGTCACGCAGCGCTTGGCTAAATTAGATGAAACGAATCGTCGAGTGATTGATGTCGCCGATGAACTCAAAACCTTACAAAACGTGCTGCAAAACCCAAAGCAGCGCGGCGTCTTTGGTGAATATTACCTCGAATCGGTGCTTTCCAATATCTTGCCGACCAAGAACTTCCAGATGCAGTACCGCTTTAGCGACGGCCTAATCGCCGACGCAGTGGTGTTTTTGGACAAGGGGCAGATGCTGCCGATCGATAGTAAGTTTAGTTTAGAAAACTACAACCGCATGGTGCAGTCGAAGAATAAGGCCGAGCGTGAAGAGTGGCTAAAGAAGGTCCGTAACGACCTAAAGGGGCGCATCGACGAAACTAGCAAGTACATTCGTCCTAATGAAAAGACGATGGATTTTGCATTTATGTTCATCCCGAGTGAATCACTGTACTACGATCTGCTGATTGGCGATGTCGGCACTGGTTCGAGCGCTCGTGATCTGATTGAATATGCCTTTCGCGAAAAGAATGTCATTATTGTCAGCCCGACCAGCTTTATGGCATACCTTCAGACGGTGTTGCAGGGCCTACGGAGCCTGCAAATCGAAGAGCAGGCGAAGGATATCCAAATTCAAGTCGGTAAGCTGGGACGGCATATCTCGGCCTTTGACGCCTTTATGCTAAAACTCGGTAATTCACTCGGTACAACCGTTAACCATTACAACAACGCTCACAAAGAACTAGGCAAGATTGATACCGACGTCGTGAAGATCGCCGGCACCAACAAGAGCATTGAAGCGTTGATTGTTGATAAACCGCATCAGGACGAATAATAAAAGAAATACCCCGCTGGTCATGCGGGGTATTTTTGTGTGTCGGGGGCTGAGTTCTATTTGACTGAGCCGCGGACGATGACATCGTGGACGATAAATCCAACGATAGCACCAATAACTGGCGCAATTGCGTAGATAGCAAATGGCCAGAGTGTTTCCCAGCTGTAGGCTTCGAGCGCAACAGCAACGGCTGGGTTGATTGCAGCGGTTGAAACACCGACGTAGCTGACGGCACTAATCGCAACCATGAGGGCGATAAAGATACCAAGACCACCTGTGAAGGCAGCAGCAACACGATCTTTTGTCTCGCTCAGGACGCGTGCCATAGCAAAGGCAAGCAGACCAGCACCAAGCAGTTCAGCAAAGAAGATGTACCATTCTTTACCAGCGTATGCAGCTGCTTCAGAAGCAGCAAACAGGGCAGGGGCAGCTTGACCGAACAGAGCGGCCTCTTCACCTACCGGTGCAGCGCCGTTCAAGAACGCACTGAGCGTGACGAATGCCAACGCGGCACCCAATACTTGGACGATGATGTACCCAAGGGCACGGAACCATCCGATACGACGCGTGACCAGCGCACCAATCGTAATGGCAGGGTTAACGTGAGCACCTGATACCGATCCAACAAGCAGGATGATACCGACAAGTGCAAACAATACAAAGATTGGTTGACCTTGACCAGCAATCACTACACTAGCGAGTAGGAATGTACCGATGAACTCTGCACCGAGTGATCGCCATAGGGCCATCGAACGGACAGATTGTTGTACGTGTGAGACAAGTGAGTTTGCTCGGGCTTTAGGAGCTGACGAGACGGACTTCCTTGTCGTTTTGGTCGCGCTAGTTTTTCTAGCGGGAGCCTTCTTTTTGGTAGTTGTACCGGCTTTAGTAGCCATATGTTTCCCTCCTTTAGATAAACATTGGCTTCATTGTAGCATAAGTGGAACTGTGCGTAGAGGGAGAACGGATGGTACAATAGGGGTATGGCATTATATGTAAAACAAAACGACAGCCGGAGTGAACTGCAGCAGCGGCTTGCAGCTGAGCTACAAGAGAAAGCCCGCCAAAAAGCGGCTGAACCGGAGCGCCCTGACGGTGTGGATGATTCTCAATTTGTTAAGAACACTAAGTCTACCGGCGGCCTAGCGGGCGTCTGGATTGCAATCATCGCCTTTGCTGCGATCGGTGCGGTATGGCTTGTAATTGTGACGGCGGGGTAACTACGCTTATCGTCTCTGACGTTTTAGCGTATAATAGCGACTAGTTATGCCGACCGATGATATTACTGCCACAAGGCAAACATTACTGGATCGTGTGGAGAGTAGCGATACGCCGCGCGATGTTCTTCGTGCACCCGAGCTAAAGATGCTATATGGAGCGATTGGATCGCTCCCAGCTGAAGAGCGTGGTGCGTATGGTAAATCAGTCAACGAGTTGAAGGTTGCACTTGAAGCGGCCATCCAGGCCCGTGAAGCGGCGCTGGACAGTGCAAGTATCGAGCCAATAGATGTCACGGCGCCATGGGATCTAAATAGCGCTCGCCCGGCTCTTTTGCCGACAACTCAAGGAACGCAACACCCTTTGACGAAAGAGCTGGATGAAGTGATTGATATCTTTACCCGTATGGGATTTGCTGCTATTGAATCACGTCAAATTGACGATGACTTCCATATGTTCGAGGCCCTAAACTTTCCCGAGAACCATCCGGCTCGAGATGGCTATGACACCTTCCGTACCGAAGAGGGATTCATTCCACCCGCCCACACTAGCACGATGCAACACCGTATTCTGAAGGATGGTAAAGAAACGCTAGAGAAGGGCAGCCACATCGCAGCGATTAGCTATGGACGAGTCTTTAGGAATGAAGATGTTGATGCGACCCACGAGCACACGTTTTACCAGGTGGAGGGCGTATTCGTGAGTAAGGACGCAACACTGGGTGATATGCTTGGAACGCTACGCAGCTTTTTTGAGGTGTATTACGGTCAAAGTCTGAAAATTAAGACACAGCCAGGCTATTTCCCTTTTGTTGAGCCAGGTCTGGAGTTTATGATTGAAAAGCCGGCAGCACTTGGTGGTAAGCCGGGCGAATGGCTAGAGATGCTTGGCTGCGGGATGATTCACCCCAACGTACTAGAGAAAGCCGGCATTGATTCATCTGAGTATCGAGGTTTTGCCTGGGGCGGTGGTATTGATCGTCTGGTGATGTTGAAATACGGCATCGAAGACCTGCGCCATTTCGAGGCTGCAAAACTTAACTTCCTGAGGAAATTCGCATGATCATTTCAGTAAATTGGCTCAAGAAATTTACCGCAATCGATATGCCGATTGACGAACTGACCGAACGTATCGGAGCTCGCCTGGTCGAGATCGAAGGGGTCGAAGATCTGGGCGAGAAATACAAAGACGTCTTGGTGGTGAAAGTTGTTGAATGCCGTAAAGTCGAGAACACCGATCACCTCAATCTGACTAAAATTGATGACGGCGGCGTTGCAAAAGACGTTGAGCGTGACGAGAACGGATTAATCCAGGTTGTCTGCGGTGCGCCAAATGTCCATGAGGGAATGTTAGTCGCTTGGCTGCCTCCTGCAAGTACGGTGCCTGAAACGGTCGGAACGACCGAGCCATTTGTATTGGCGGCCAAAGAACTGCGAGGCTACAAGAGTAACGGTATGCTTGCCAGTGCCAAAGAGCTTGATTTGTATGACGATCATTCTGGCATTATTGAAGTTGACAAGGACGCTGAACCGGGAGCGCACTTTGCCGAACTGTACGAACTGAATGACTACTTGTTAGACGTCGAAAATAAATCGCTCACCCACCGCCCAGACGCTTTTGGAATTGTCGGATTTGCTCGCGAGATTGCCGGTATTCAGGGTGCTCAGTTTGACACACCGGCTTGGCTGGACGAGTTAACGCCAAAAGTGTCTGGTGAAGGCGAGGCACCAAGAGTAGTGATTGATGATCCTGCCTTGTCTGATCGCTTTGCGGCTGTGGTACTGACGAATGCTAACGAGGCAGCTCAGTCCCCACTTGAAATGCAGACGTACTTGTCGCGCAGTGGAATTCGTCCAATTAACGCAATCGTCGATGTTACCAATTACCTTATGTTATTAACTGGCCAGCCACTGCACGCCTACGATTACGATAAGTTTTTGAAGGTTTCTGGAGGTGTGAATGAGGTGCACGTTCGAGCTGCTCGAAAAGGCGAAACACTGACCTTGTTGGATGGCCGGAGTGTCGAATTGGATAGCGAAGATATGGTTATTGCTGCTGGCGAGACAGCCGTTGGCTTGGCGGGCGCAATGGGCGGAGCCGATACAGAAATTGACAGCTCGACCAAGCGAATTCTATTAGAGGCGGCAACGTTTGATTTGTACACACTGCGGGCAATTCAGATGCGCCACGGCGTCTTTACTGAAGCGATTACGCGCCTAACAAAAGGTGTTCCAGCGGCGTTGAGTGCTCCTGTGCTTGCGGAAGCGACTCTATTACTAGCTGAGCATGCTGGTACAACTGTTGCGAGTCCGATCGTCGATGACTATCCCGGAGAGAAGGGCGCTGCGACAGTGGTAGTGAATCCTGAAATGGTAAATGATGTTTTAGGCACGGACTTCTCGGCTGATGACATTATCGCCATCCTCGCCACCGTTGAGCTAGAAGTAGAACAGAAGGATGGTCAGCTGCAGGTGCTGGTTCCGTACTGGCGTCACGATCTTTCTATCCCTGAAGATGTTATTGAAGAAGTAGGGCGTTTGTCTGGGTTTGATTCGATCACACCAACACTTGCGCAGCGTGATTTTACGGCAGTTCGTTCGAGTGAGTTCGATTTGGTACGCCGCCGACTGCGCAATGTGCTGGTTCGAGCTGGTGCGAATGAGGTACTGACGTATAGCTTTGTTCATGGCGATATGATGCGCAAGGTTGGTCAAAACCCTGAAGAGGCATATCGGTTAGTAAATAGCATCAGCCCAGAACTACAGTATTACCGGCAAAGTCTGACGCCGAGCCTGCTTTCTTCGGTCCATGCCAACATCAAACAGGGATTTGATCATTTTGCGCTGTTCGAACTCAATAAATTTCACACAAAGCGTCATGAGCTGCTGGAAGAAAAAGTTCCTCGTGAACTTGATAGTGTGGCCTTTGTGCTAACGCGGAGCACTGCGACTAAAGGAGCGATGTTCTATGAAGCAAAACAGTACCTTGAGTATATTGCTGCCTCGTTTGGTTTGACCTTCGTGTACGAGCCACTTGATGCCGACAGTGATTACCCAGTAACACAGCCGTTTGAAGTCAAGCGCAGTGCACGGGTTTGGAATTCTGATAAAACAGTTGCCGTTGGGGTGATTGGTGAGTACAAACGCGGTGTGCAAAAAGCATTCAAGCTGCCCGAACATTCGGCTGGGTTTGAGATTGCTCCTGTTTCTATCGCTAAACTAGCTGCTGCGAACAAATCGGCGTATCAGCCACTCAGCAAGTATCCGGCCGTTGAGCGAGATGTTTGTTTCCAGGTTGCGGATGAAGTGTCCTACCAGGCAGTTCATGGGGCAGCACAACAAGCGGCCGCGGAGCTTGCTGTTGAGGTGACCGTTGAGCCACTCGATCTGTATCAGCCAGAAGACAAGCAGACAAAAAACATAACGCTTCGACTTCGTTTTGTGTCTCACAAAAAGACGCTCACTGGAGAAGAGGTGTCACAATTTATGGATAGTATTACCAAGGCCGTTACGGCAGAAACACACGGAAAGGTGATTTAATATGGCGGCATCACGCGCACAACAAGTTGGTATTTGGGTAATCGCAATTACTCTGACAGTAGGAACAATCGGATCATTCGCTGCAATCGTATTGCAGAATGAATACCAAGCAAGCGACCAATTGCGTCAGCAAGAAGAGTACGAACAGCAGCTAGCCGATTTTGAGAAGCAGCAACGAGAGGCTGCCCAGGCGAATGCCGAAAACTCAATAGCGCTTGAGGGGTATGAGGCGCAGCCCTTTAGTGAAGATGTATCTGAATTAAGGGTGGAGGTCTTGGAAGCAGGGAGTGGTGAGACTGTCGAGACGAGCGACACTGTTAGCGCGAGCTACTTTGGCTGGCTAAGTGACGGCACTATTTTCGACAGTTCAAACAAGAAAGACGCCGAGAACGAGTCTGTTTCATTCCCGCTTGACGGTGTCATCGCTGGCTGGACACAGGGGTTGAGTGGGCAGAAAGTCGGAAGCACAGTGAAGCTAACGATTCCAGCCGAGTTAGCATACGGTCCGCAGAGTTCTGGTATTATCCCCGAAAATGCGCCACTACAGTTTATCGTAATTATCGATAGCATTGTGGATGAGCCCGCGGCATAAGCATGCTATACTAAATATAGTAAAAATAGGAAAAAATTTATGAGTGATACTGTACGCGAAGTAATTATGATAGGAGCGGGCCCAAGCGCCCTGACCGCCGCAATTTATACCACCCGTGAGGATATCGATACTGTTCTGTATGAAAAGGCTGCGATCGGTGGGCTGGCTGCCGTCACGGATATCATCGATAACTACCCTGGATTCCCAGAGGGAGTCGAGGGAATGAAGCTTGCAGGGGAGCTAGAGAAGCAGGCTGAGCGATTCGGTGCGAATATTGAATACGGTGAGGTAAGCGCAATTCGTAGTGAGGGTGACCTAAAGGTCGTGGTTGTCGATGGCAAAGACGTCAAGGCTAAGACAGTGTTGATTGCAACCGGTAGTGACTGGAAAAAAATTGGCGTTCCCGGTGAAGCCGAGTTCTTTGGGCGGGGAGTACACTACTGCGCAACCTGTGACGGTGCCTTTTATCGAGATAAGAAACTTGTGGTTGTCGGAGGCGGGAACTCCGCCTTTCAAGAAGCAATCTTCTTGACACGGTACGCATCTCATATCGACGTATTGGTCCGGAGTGAGGTCAAAGCGAGCGACATCCTGCAGCATGACATGCAAAAATTTGTTGATGCTGGCAAGGTAACGATTCACCTCAACACATCGACCGACGAAATAGCTGCGACTGACGGTCGTGTGAGTGCGGTAAAGGCGACAAAGGATGGTGAGCAATTTATTTTGCCAACTGATGGGGTCTTTGTGTTTGTCGGCCTAAAGCCTAACACTGAATTTTTGAAGGGATCTGCTATCGAACTCGACGAAATTGGGTTGATTAAGACAGATGCTCACCTGCAAACCTCTATGGAGGGTGTCTTTGCAAGCGGTGATGTTCGCAGTGGTGCAACTATGCAGATTGCGAGTGCGGTTGGCGAAGGAGCAGTGGCAGCACTCTCTATCCGTGAGTATCTAGAAGAGCACGAACGAAAAACTACCTAACCTGTGCGTCCAGAAAAGTTTCCAGCTGTTGAATAATGGCTGGATCTTTTGTTTCTAGGGCAATTTCACGAGTGCCAAAAAGGACTCCAGCATAGGCAAAGTTGTGCGAGCTGGTAATGGCGGTCTTGGTTCCATCGGAATGTGTAAAGATAATACACTTTGCGTGTATGTAGGTGTCACCTGTGTACATAGTTTTGAAACCGGTCAGGAACATATTCAGTTTGATAAGCAGACGGTTGAAAAGCGTCGCCTGGGCCGGGCGATTAAAATAGAGGCTGTGCGAGGTTGCTTTGAGGTATTTGGCAAGTTTGCCGGTCGGGCAGTATTGGGATACAAACGTAACGTGTTTTGCTGTCCGGGCAAGCTCGCAGACTCGACGGTAAATGAGTGAGTGTGCCATGATACCGCCATCGAATAAGACAGTGTGATTGTCGAGCTGAAAGCCGACGCTCGAGTAGTTGGTTGCTGTTCGTTCTGCCTGAAGGATCTTGCCTTGCTCTTTAGCGAGTCGATCGGCAAGTCGAGCGTCGTTCACCTTGAACATGTAATCAATATGCTCAATGCCTTGCTGGTACAGATTTACGCCTCCGAAGACAAAGCTCACGTCGTCTACCACACACCATTTGCTATGCGTTCGTCCATTAAAAATTGTGACGCGTCCGTGCCCTAGCCAGTGAAAGGACACTCCGGCCGCTTTTAGTTTCTTGGCCATCGAGGTTGCCGAGCGACCGCCTTTGCTGTAGTAGCGCAGGGGCAGAAAGCTGCCGGTAACTTCTCCGTAGGTAAAGACATCAGCAGCAACAGATACCGTGACACCGCGTTTGGCGGCGTCTTGGAGGGCGGTGATAAAGTCGTGTGTGGCATCATGATCGGCGATCACCATTGCAATTACATGCACTCGCTTCTGCGCCTGCTGAATAGCCCGGGTTGCTTGGGTGACATATTCTGTGGCGGTAAGGAGTTGCATAGACATCTTTAGTGATTATATCGTTGTTTGACAAAAACTGGTAAAATAACAGAGAAGAAAAAGGAGAACAAAATATGACGACCTATAGCGATGTTTCTACTGGCAAGCCCGACAAGGGTGTCGTAAATGTAATTATTGAGATTCGAAAGAATGAGCGTAATAAATACGAGTTTGATAAAGAGACAGGAAGACTGTTTTTGGATCGCGTGAATGGCACCACACTGGGCTATCCTGCTGACTACGGTTACATTCCAGGAACGCTGTGTGAAGACGGCGATCCACTTGATGCCCTATTGATTATAGACGAGTCGGTTCCTCACGGGACAGTAGTGCCATCTCGCCCTATCGGCGTTCTGTACTTTGAAGACGATGGTGAAATGGACGAAAAACTGATCGTTGTGCCGTCAGATGATATCAGCAAGGATCACATTGTTGAGCTTGATGACCTTGGCCCTAATTTCAAGAAAGCCATCGAACACTTTTACTCGCACTACAAAGACTGGAAGAAGAACTGGTCTGGAGTTGACGGAAAACTGCACGGTTGGGGTGATGCTGCAGCTGCAATGAAAGTTGTCCACGAATCAATTGAGCGGAACAGCTAAGTACTCGATGCCGGATCGTGATGAGGTAATTGCCACGCAGCGAATCGTCATAGAGACATTTCGCTCATTTCGCACGCCCTTAATGGAGGCATTTGGTGCTGTTACTTTTACGCGTAAGGCTGATTATAGCCAGTTAACAAAATGGGACACTGAAATTGAGGATACATTGCGTGAGAAGTTGAGCGATACAGTGCCAAATTGGGGGTTTTGTGGCGAAGAGACAGGGGTGCATGGGAGCGAAGAGACCTATTGGTTGATTGACCCAATTGACAGCACAGCAAGCTTTGTTCGGGGATTGCCGTTTGCTACCAATATGGCTGCGTTGGTGCATGAGGGTGAGACAATTGCAGCGGTGATTTACGATTTTGTGCAAGACCGTTTGTACACAGCGTTAAAAGGCGAGGGCGCTTATCGTGACGGCCAACCTATCTCTGTGAACGAGCAGCGAAAAAAAGGAGACTATCTTGGCTACACATTCGCTCGCCGGACATACGGTCCAGTTGCCGAAGCTGGGCGAGAGCTCGGCCTCTCTGTGTATTTACCCGTTGGTGCAGCTGGCAATGCCTACCTTTCGCTCGCTGAGGGTAAGATTGATGCTGTTTTTGCCGTCGGTCTTTCCTCAGCTCGACCGTATGACCATGCGCCCGGCATGTTGATTGCCGAAGAGGCTGGTGCTATCGTGTATTCTTTGGATGAAAATCAGGGAGTTGCGCGGAATGAATTTGTCATTGGAGCTCCGCGCTTGATAGGCGAAATAGAGCGAAGCGGGCTTTTTTAGCCGCTATTCAGTCATCATCGCAACAATAGCGTGATCACCGTCTTCGGGCCGATGCCCTTTCAGGAACTCACTATATGAGTAGTAGGTATGGTCTACTGTCGTATCTGCAGGGTTGTCGATGATGTTATTCTCTGCGACCCCTGCTTTTTTCAGTTGCTTGAAGGCAGTCTCCTTCATGCCACTATTGTTCAGTGCCCAGATGGGGTAGTTTTCTTTTCCGGCGGCAGGGGTAAGCCAGACGCGTAGTTTAGTCGGGTTGGCCTGGAGATTTTTGACAAGAAAATCAACTGATTTTATTGCACCTTCTTGTTCAAGGCTATGTCTTCCTAGGTGGCTGAGCATTAGTACTTCGTGCTCTGGGTCGTATAGGACAGCGCCGATACAGTCAGCAACAGGCAGAAAAAGGGCGTGATTTGGCTGAGTAGTGACGATTGCGTCAACGTCAAGTGTCGCGTCATCTGCCATGCCGAGCCCCTTATGTTTCGCCTTAAGTATCGTGTAGCGACAGTAAGGTGAAGTCTCGGTGTTGTACGCAAAAGAGAGGCGAGTGGTCTGGTTGGGTTGGATGCCATGCGTATTCAGGAATTTTTGCCGATTCCGTATGACCGATGCATCAAATAAGTCGTTTCGGTTGTACATACTGCCATCCTTGATGGTTGAGATGTGCACGACCAGATGTGTCACGAAGCTTTCTTCTTCCTTGTTTTTTCGCGGATGATAGCGGCAGCATGGCTAATGCCCTCGATAACGCCAAGTTGACGCAGCTGTGCACGAAGTTTGTTGCGGGCGTGCGTTGTTTTGACGTGGTCAATCCACGCCTTTTTGGGGAGGCTCGTTTTGCGCGTCATCACTTCAACTACATCGCCATTCTTGAGCGGCTTATCAAAGGGGTGGATGGCGCCGTTTACCTTAAAACCGTAGGCGTGCTTGCCGATGTCGCTGTGCACAAGATATGCAAAATCCAGTGGTAGCCCACCTTCTGGCAGATTGTAGATATCGCCGCGAGGTGAGTGGACAAAGATGCGGTCACCAAAAAGATCAACGTTTAGCTGGCTACTGCTAATTTCTTCGCCATTTCGCAGACGTCCGGCAATTTCCTGTAGCTGTGTAATCCACTGCATGTGTGTCGGTAGAACAGCGGCTGATTTTTTCTTGCTGTATCCCTTGCTGCTCTTCTGCTCGTGATAGTGGAAGCTTGCGGCCAGTCCTCGTTCGGCGAATTCGTGCATGTCGTGGGTGCGAATCTGAAATTCGACGATTTGCTCTGAAGGGGTGAGAACGGTTGTATGAAGGCTTTGATATCCGTTTGGCTTAGGTACAGAAATGTAGTCTTTGATGCGCGCAATCATTGGCTGATATAGCGTGTGGAGGATCCCGAGCACTCGGTAACAGTCCTCCTTACTGTTGACGATGATTCTCAGCGCCATGAGGTCATATATGTCAGCCATATTACCGTTTACCTTATTAAGCTTCTTGTGGAGGCTATAGATGCTTTTGACGCGGCCGTTTATTTCAAAAGAAATACCCTGTTCTTTGAGTGCTTTATCGACAGTCTCCCGAACACCTCCTAACTTACGAGTACTTTTACCGAGACGCTTTCGAACAGTGTTTTGGAGGCGCTTAAACTCTTTTGGGTCAAGATAGCTAAAAGCAAGCTCTTCAATTTGCATGCGGACGCGGCCCATACCGAGTTTGTCGGCCATCGGCCCAAACACTTCGAGGCTTTCGCGGGCAATTTTCAGCTGCTTATCTTGAGGCATGTGCTGGAGCGTTTGCAGGTTGTGTAGCCGATCGGCCAGCTTAATAATGACGACACGGACATCTTGTCCAACCGCGATCAGTAGTTTCGATAAATTGTCTTTTGTTTGGGGGAGGTATTCTGTAAGATCCTGCATTCCGGCCCGGGCTTGTGACACTTTTGTGACACCATCCACCAAGAAAGCCACATCTTTGCCAAAGTATTTTTCGATATCTTCCAATGTCGTGTCGGTATCTTCAACGGTGTCATGGAGAACGCCGGCAAGGACGCTGTCGATATCCATGCCCCAATCAATCAGCGTGGCAGCAACGGCAATGGGGTGAATTATGTAAGGTTCACCACTTTTGCGTTTCTGGCCATGGTGGGCTTTGGTTGCAATATCGATGGCGTGGTCGAGTTCTAGCAGCTGGTCCTTGTCGTAGTGGGGCTGAGCAAGACTGAGGAGCTCTTTTTTCTTCATAGTCTTTTTAGTATACGAGGTTGAGCTATGCTTTGACAACCGACGCAAACACCTTATACTACATAGTAGTTATGCTTAACAAATTAAAGGAGTGGGGATCGAATGAGTAAAACGAATATTGCAATTAATGGTTTTGGGCGCATTGGGCGCAATGCGTTTAAGATTGCATTCGATCGCAGTGACCTTCAGGTTGTTGCTATTAATGACTTGACCGACACCAAGACGCTCGCTTATTTGTTGCAACACGACAGCAACTATGGTCTTTACAAGAACAAAGTTAGCTTTGACGACACCGGAATTATCATTAACGACCAGCACATCAAGGTGTTGGCCGAGAAGGATCCAGCAGCGCTTCCTTGGGGCGACATGGGCGTCGAGGTGGTGATTGAATCAACCGGACGTTTTACAAACAAAGAGGCTGCTAGTGCTCACATTACAGCCGGCGCAAAGCGTGTTGTTTTAAGCGCGCCCGGCAAAGGGGAGGGCATCGATACCATCGTGCTTGGCGCCAACGAAGAAGCAGTTGAGGGCGCAACTGAGGTTATTAGCAATGCGAGCTGCACGACAAATTCACTAGGTGCTGTCATGGCTATTCTAGAGGCTGAATTCGGCGTCGAAAAGTCATTACTGACGACTGTTCACAGTTATACCGCATCACAAGCATTGCAAGATGCTCCAAGCAAAGATCTGCGAGAAGGTCGTAATGCCGCCGAGAATATGGTCCCAACAACAACCGGCGCAGCAATTGCAGTTACTAAAACGCTACCTCAGCTTGAGGGTAAGTTTGACGGCCTTAGTATTCGTGTTCCGACTCCCGTCGTCTCGATTAGCGACGTCACTGTACTGTTAGGGCGTGATGCAACACCTGAAACAATTAACGCTGCCTTTAAAAAGGCTGCCGCCGAGCCGTACTATAAGGGTATCCTGGGGGTGAGTGAAGAGCCGTTGGTGAGTCGTGATTACATCGGTAACAGTCACTCGGGCGTTGTTGACTTGCTGTTGACGAAGGTTGTTGGCGGCAACCTCGCTAAAATTATGGTTTGGTATGACAATGAATGGGGCTACAGCAACCGACTCGTCGAACTGGTCGCAGATGTCGCAAAGACCTTGCATAGATAACCCTATAACGCTTATACTTTAAGTAATGAAGATCTATTTGGGCAGCGATCACAACGGCTTTCACATGAAGGAAAAAATCTTCGCTTACTTAGCGAAGCACGGATATGACGTGGAAGATGTTGGGGACACGGTGCTTGACCCGCAAGATGACTTTCCCGAGTTTGCTCAAGCTGCTGCACTGAAGGTGTTGGGTGACGAGAGCGAAGATGCTCGGGCCATCTTATTATGCGGCGGTGGTCAAGGAATGGCTATGGCGGCAAATCGCTTTCGAGGAATACGAGCAAGTGTCGTTTGGGATGCTTTTGAAGCCAAGATGACGCGCAACGATAATGACTCAAACGTCCTTTGTTTGCCTTCACGAATTCTTGAAAATGATGAGGCAGAGTGGCGCGGGATTATTGAAACCTGGCTCGCAACACCATTTGCTGCCGCTCCTCGCTTTAAGCGGCGTAACGATCAACTGGATGATTTGTAATGCCTGTTATTGCACCTGCCATTACTGTCGAAACACCTGAGGCATATAAAGCAACTGTTGAGCGTTTACAGAGTTTCGCAACCAGGGTTCATGTAGATATTAGTGATGGCGAGTTTGCCCCCAGCTTTTTACTTGGCGAAAATAACCTCTATTGGCCCGAAGGCTGGCAGGTTGATGTTCATGCAATGGTTGCGCGGCCAAGCGAGCACCTCGATCGTTTGATTGCCCTGAAACCAAGTCTGATTATTTTTCACGCAGAAATTACCGAAGATAGAGCAGCGCTGGTCACCAAGATCAAGCAAGCCGGTATTCGAGCCGGGGTTGCCCTACTTAAGACCACTGTTCCTTCGACTGTTGCTGACGTTTTGAAGCTGGTTGATCACGTTATGATTTTCTCTGGTGAATTGGGTCAATACGGCGGCAAAGCCAGTTTGATGCAGATTGAAAAAATCCGCTTGGTAAAAGCAATCAACCCTAATGTCGAGATTGGCTGGGACGGGGGCGTAAACCTAGAAAATGCCTATACACTGACACAGGGTGGCGTTGAGGTACTCAACGCTGGCGGTGCGATTGCAAACTCTGATAATCCAGCGGGTATGTATGAGGCGTTGACCAAAGAGATTAACAAACGAGGAGTGATTTAATATGCAACTGACGACTGTTCAATTGCAGCAAAAAGCCAACACGATTCGTGAAGATATTATTTCGATGTTGGAGCACGCTGGAAGCGGACACAGTGCTGGTCCACTGGGGTTGGCCGACATCTTTGCGGCACTTTACTTTAATATCTTAAATATTAGGCCTGAAGACCCGGAATGGGCTGACCGAGATGTCCTCTTTTTGAGCAATGGACACACTGTTCCCGTTCAATACGCTGCGATGGCCGAGGCTGGTTTCTTTGATAAAGAAGAGTTGATGACGCTCCGGAAGACCGGAAGCCGCTTGCAGGGGCATCCAGAGCGCGAACGTTTGCCGGGTATCGAAAGTACTAGCGGACCCCTTGGGAGTGGACTCTCGCAGGCTGCGGGCTATGCTTACTCACTCCAACATATCGATCAGCAGAAGCACCGCTTTGTGTATGTCGTCATGGGTGACGGTGAGCTGGATGAAGGGAACATTTGGGAGGCAGCTATGTTTGCGGGCAAGAACAAGCTCTCGCAGTTAATCGGCATTATCGACCGGAACAATATACAGATTGATGGCAGCACAGAAGATGTCATGCCGTTGGAGGACTTGAAGGGAAAGTGGGAGTCGTTTGGCTGGCACGTGCTAGAAGTTGATGGGCACAATATCGAGAGTGTTATCGATGCGGCAAGCCAAGGACGAGCAGTGACGAATCGGCCAACAGTTATCATCGCGCATACTATCCCAGGCAAGGGTGTTGATTTTATGGAATATGACTACAAATGGCACGGTATGCCACCAAACAGCGAGCAGGCAAAAACAGCACTCGAGAAACTGCGAACACTCGATGGTAAGATCACACATGAAGGAGCTGGGCTATGACATATCCATTACACCCCGCGCTGTTCAGTGACGGGGCTGAACTTGAGCCAACTCGCGCGGGCTTTGGCCGTGGTCTGAAGGCAGCAGGTGAGGCGAATGAGCAGATTGTTGCCCTGTGTGCCGACTTAACTGATAGTACGCAGATGAGCTTATTCAAAGAGGCTTTCCCGAACCGATTTATTGAAATTGGTGTGGCCGAACAGAACCTTGTGACAGTAGCAAGTGGTATGGCTCGGGCAGGGAAGATTCCATTTACCAGTAGTTATGCTGCATTTAGCCCAGGGCGAAACTGGGAGCAGATTCGTACGACAATTGCGCTGAATAACCAGCCGGTGAAGATTATTGGCTCACATGCGGGTATTTATACCGGCAAAGACGGCGCAACACATCAGATGCTCGAAGATATTGCGCTGATGCGTGTGCTACCAAATATGGTGGTTATTGCACCTGGTGATAGCCTTGAGGCAGAAAAAGCGACCCGCGCAATCGCTGAAAATAATAAGCCAAGTTATATGCGTTTGGCTCGAGAAAAGACGCCGATATTCAGCACGGCTGAGAGTCCTTTTGAAATCGGAAAAGCCTACGTTCTTCGCGAAGGGACTTCGGTGAGCCTAATGGGCACCGGAACAATGACGTATCGTCTTTTAGAGGTTGCTAATATTCTTGCTGAACGAAACATTGATGCTGAAGTGGTGCATGTCCCGACGATTAAGCCACTTGATGAAGAGACAATCCTTGCTAGTGCACGCAAGACTGGTCGTGTTATCACGGCGGAAGAAGCCCAGATCGCAGGTGGTTTTGGCGGCGCAATCACCGAGCTGCTCAGCGAAGCGTTACCGATGCCAGTAAAGCGCTTTGGTATGCAGGACAGGTTTGGCGAATCAGGTGACCCAAATGAGCTGTTCGAGCTATTTGAGTTGTCGGCGCAGCAGATTGCTGACTCAATTACCGAATGGGCCGAGAAGACGCATCGCTATCACCAATAAGCACAAGTGGTATACTAAACACAAAGCAAGGAAGGGCATCAACTTATGGGACTGACTATTCAGGAAATTCGCGACAATACAACACGAGCACGGCACCTTATGCAGCGTTCTCGACAGCAACATTTTGCCGTCGGGGCCTTCAATATTGATAACCAGGAGACGTTGATTGCAGTCGCTCGGGCTGCACAGAAGCTGAATGCTCCTGTGATGGTTGAGGTTAGTGACGGGGAAGTAAAGGCGATGGGGCTGGAGAACCTTCGTGACATGGTTGATAACTACAAGCAAGAGTATGGTGTCGAGATGTACATTAATCTTGACCACAGTCCTACGGTTGAAGCATGCAAGCAGGCAATTGATACGGGCTATGAGTTTATCCATATTGATATATCGCAGGCCAATCATGATGCGAGCGAGGAAGAGATCATTGCGAAAACGAAAGAAGTCGTTGAGTACGCCAAGTTTACGGGGGCTCTTGTAGAGAGCGAACCGCATTATTTTGGCGGAAGTAGCAATCTTCACAAAGAAGATATTGACTATGAAGAAATTAAGAAAACCTTCTCAACTCCCGAAGGGACAAAGTCGTTTGTTGAAGCTACGGGCATCGACACCTATGCCGCAGCCGTGGGAAATCTCCACGGCAAGTACCCCGTTCCAAAGGAGCTTGACCTTGAGCTGCTGCAAAAAATTCGTGATTCGATTGATTGTCAAATTAGCCTGCATGGCGGAAGCGGCACGCCATTACACTTCTTCGAAGAGGCGGCCCGCATCGGCGTTAGTAAGATAAATATCAATAGCGATATGCGCTACGTATTCCGTAAGGGACTTGAAAAAGTGCTTGCCGAGAATCCAGATGAATATGCTGTAGTGAAGTTAATGCCGCAAGTGTACGAAGCGGTACAGGCGGTTGTTGAAGAGAAAATTAACGCTTTTGGTAGCGCAGGTAAAGCCGTATTGTAATGTCAGTCCCAACGATCATCACTATTGGTAAGGCCACGCAAGACGTTTTTCTGAAAAGCGAGAGTGCTTTCACTCAGCATGAGCACAAGGGAGTCATGTATGAGCAGCTTCCGGTTGGCCAAAAACTTGATCTTGATGAAGTTATTTTTGCTGTTGGTGGTAATGTGACGAACGCAGCCGTTACGTTTGCGCGCCAGGGGCTGCACAGTAGGTACATGTGGCTATTAGGCACGGATGTGGCAAGTGAGGCAATCTTGCGTGAGCTTGATCGTGAGGATATTGACACGAAGTATGTTGTCCAGAAAGAAGGCATTCGCTCAAGCTATTCTGTCATTCTTATGCTAAAGGGCGGAGAGCGGACCATCCTTAACTATACAGGTACAATATCAGCCAAAGATACACACGAACTGGATCTGAGTGTTATTGAGACGGGTGACTGGGTCTACGTCTCGTCATTGGGCGACATTGCATTACTTGATAAGATTGTGAGCCATGCTGCAAAACATGGCGTGAAGGTTATGTTGAATCCAGCAGGATCTGAACTTAAAGAAGCGCACAAGTTGCGGACGATACTTGAGGATGTTGAGATTTTGGCTGTAAATAAAGAGGAGGCCCAGCAAATCGTTTCCGGAGAGACGCTGGAAGAGCTGGTTCGTCATGCCCAGCATTACTGCCCTGTAGTGATTGTGTCGGACGGGCCGAAGGGCGCTACGGTATCGGACGGCAAGCAAATTATATGGGCGGGGATGTATGAAGACGTTCCGGTTGTCGATCGAACTGGCGGTGGTGATGCTTTTGGCTCAGGCTTTCTTAGCTATTACAGTCAGGGCAAGTCACTGCGGGACTCAATTATCTTCGCGAGCGCCAACTCAACTTCTGTGGTCACTAAGATCGGAGCTAAAGAAGGAATTCTGACCAAAGGAACGAAACTACATGAAATGCCGATAGAGGAGAAAGAGTTTTAATATGGCGAAGTTTTTAAGAGATTTATTGGACGCCGAAGAGCCGCTATTTACTACTGCTCTTCGTCAGCTCGAATACACAAGCGGTCGAACAGGTGCTGATACGAAACTGATTGGCGACATTACCCGGATGGCACACGACAATATGCGTTTAATGGGCCTTAATCCGGCTGTTTCTACCGGTGAAGAAGTATACTATGCTCTGCAGGCGCGGGTTGAGGACGATATTGCCCGACTGACAAAGATTATCGGCGCCAAAGATTCGGAAGACGTTGAGCACATTGTTCCCTATATGATTGAAACTGCGAATAAGGCGAAGTTTAATCGCAAGGTGTTTGTGTTGAAACGTGAAAAAGCCAAAGAGCTGCTGCGCAAGATGCCTCCAAAAGACCTCATGAAGGAGCTCGGCTACGAAGATATTGATGAAATGTTCTCGAAGGAAGATTTCGATGAAATCTATACCGCACTCCGCTTCTCGGAAGGCCCAGAGTGGCTGAACGAGTATGACGAGCTGTTTTCGACAGTAACGGCGGACGACTATGAAGAGCGTGACATGCGCATTATACAGATGGATCACAAAAAGTATGTCGATCTTGCCGCTCACTTTGTGAAAAAGAAGCTACATAACGTGACGCATACCAAGGAAATGGGCACAATCGTGGTGGTGCCGATGCATGCGAAGCGTATGCGTGGTCTGGTGCTGAAGACGCTACCACTACTGTTCCACTATATGAATGAATTAAAGTTGTATTCGACCTTCTTTAAGCTAAAAAGCAAGAAGCCGCATTTTGGTAAGATTGTTGTTGAAACACTGATCGCAGATCCGGGAGACGCCAGTCAAATGGTGGGCAATAAGATTCACTGGCGAGTCATTCAGCGCTACTTAGGGCGACACAAAGAGGACTCAGTGTCCAAGGCGGCTTTCGAGCCACATGTCCAGCCCGAAGACCTTCACTGGCGCCGAGCTGAGGATTTGCTGTATGAACTCGATCCCGAACTAGAATTTTGGAAGGATCGTGACTATGTGGCCGTTATGTACGATGACTTTCCAGTTGCTTTTAATCTCTTCGATGTCAGTTTTGCGTATTCAAATAAAGAATCGTATGAAGGCCGGTATGCCTATCACTTCCGTGAGAGTTTGTGGAATGAAATCTTTGTCCGTTACATGGGCTTCAAGAACTTATCTGAACAGGTGCTAGAGCAGCTCGACAACGATATGATTGCACCCGAGAAGCTCGATGCACCTCGGAAGAAGACAAATGTGCCGGCTATGCGGGCCCGCAACGATCGTAAAGAATTGTTAATTAGAAAGCGACTCATCGAGGCTGCCGAGGGGCGTCTTGATGGTGTTATTGACGAGTTTGAGCATGTGTTTGAATTACTCGCAAAACACGAAAAGACAGTCACGATATTTGGTTCAGCACGTAAGCCGCAAGATGATCAAATTACCACTAGTGCGTATGAGCTGGCTGCGCTTTTGGCAAAGGATGGGTATTCTGTGGTAACTGGCGGGGGTAACGGTGTTATGGAAGCCGCAAACCGCGGAGCGTATGATATCGGTGGAGATTCGATTGGCTTTAATATCTTGCTTCCCAATGAACAGAAGCTCAACGACTATACAACTGAGAGTTTTCAGTTCGAGCACTTCTTTGGCCGTAAGGTTGCCATGACCCTCGACGCCAGCGGGTACATCTTTTTTGCAGGGGGATACGGCACGCTCGATGAGTTGTTCGAAATCCTAGCACTTCAGCAGACTATGAAGATCCCGCGCGCTCCTGTTATATTATTCGGCAGCGCGTTCTGGAAGGATATCGATTTGGTAATGAAAAAGGTATTACGCGATGAGTTCCACACGATTGCCGATGAGGATATTGATTTGTACACGATCACCGATGATTACGACGAAGCACTCAGGATTATTAATAAGGGCGCTGATGATTAACCAGATTGCTGGAGGAATATGATGACACAACGGCAAAACAAGAAGAGAATAAAAGTGTTTGTCTTGACGGGTATTGCGGCTCTCGTGCTGATTGGAGCACCTCTTGTATGGCGCGCCTTTGAGCAGAGTCAGGCAGAACCTGATCCTTTTCTGACAACTGACCTCGTCGAGCAGGAGCCGGCTGCGGCAGTTTCGCCGGAAGCACCAAAGACAACTACCGACGATCGACAAAATGGGTCTGCAGAGTCCACGCTCGACCCTGATAGCGTATCTACGATTGATATTGAGCTAATGGGCATAACAGTCTCGTACGTTCGTGGCATACCGGGCTTTGAATTTGTTGTTAAACGGACTGCTACCGGCACCCAGTATGTTCAGTTCTTGTCACCTGATCTTGCTGGTGAGACCTGTACGGATGATGAAGGAGCTTTTGCCGCTATAATCAAGAGCCCGACATCTGATGAGGATAGGACGACCGTCACCGATTCTGTCACGGTTGAAGGTGATGAGTACGGTTTGTCTTTGGATAGTGATAACTGCACGAGTAATCAAGAGTTGTTTGCTGAATATCAGGACAGTTTTAGTGAAGCCTTTAGTCTATTGCGCCTCATTCCGGACGATTCAGACAGCTAGAGTTTGACGTTCAGCGTATAATAAAAAGAATGGACCAAGTTTTTCGCCTGCAATCCTCTTACAAGCCGACTGGTGATCAGCCGGCTGCTATTGAGGCTCTCGTAAAGGGTCTTGATGCTGGCACCCGCGAACAGACGCTACTGGGGGTAACGGGAAGTGGAAAAACCTTTACGATGGCCAACATCATTGCTCAACGCCAAGCACCAACGCTGGTGCTCGCGCACAACAAGACACTAGCGGCCCAGCTGTATAGTGAATTCAAGAGCTTCTTCCCTGATAATGAAGTGCACTACTTTGTGAGCTACTTTGACTATTATCAGCCAGAGGCGTACATCGCTAGGAGCGATACTTATATCGAAAAAGACAGCAAGATCAATGATGAAATTGACCGATTGCGACATGCTGCCACGACGGCACTCTTGACCCGACGCGATACTATTATCGTCGCCAGCGTAAGCTGTATTTATGGTATTGGTTCACCGGATGCCTATGAAGAGATGGCGATTACCATCAAGAAGGGCGAGCGTCGTCAACAAGATAAATTTGTTCGTTTGCTAACGGATATTCAATATCAGCGCAACGACATTGATTTTCATCGCGGAACATTCCGCGTGCGAGGTGACATCGTCGATGTATTCCCGGCTGGCAGTGATGTTGCATATCGCATTGAATTCTTCGGCGATGAGGTTGAGCGTTTGACTCGGCTTGACCCACTGACGGGAGAGATACTAGGTGAGCCAGAAGAGATAACAGTCTTCCCGAGCAGTCACTACGTTACTCCTAAGCAAAAACTTGAACGAGCAATCGAGAATATTAAAAAAGAGTTTGAGGAGCGGATGGACTACTTCGAGAAGCACGATAAACTTCTTGAAGCGCAACGACTTGGACAGCGCACCAAGTATGATATTGAAATGCTCGAAGAGACCGGTTTTGTGAAAGGCATCGAGAACTATAGCCGCTACCTGACGAACCGAGAGCCGGGCGAGCAGCCAGCAACATTATTGGACTACTTCCCAGATGACTTTTTGTTGTTTGTAGACGAGAGTCATATGACGCTTCCTCAGGTACGCGGAATGTATAACGGTGATCGTGCGCGCAAGGAAATATTGGTCGAGTATGGGTTTCGGCTTCCAAGCGCTCTAGATAATCGTCCATTAACTTTTGATGAGTTTAACCGACATATCAATAAGGCGATATACGTCTCAGCCACGCCTTCTGAGTATGAGTTAGCGCACAGCCCCGAGCCGGTCCAGCAGATTATTCGACCAACCGGCCTGATTGATCCAGAAATTACGATCCGACCAACGGAAGGGCAAGTAGATGACTTGATTGCTGAGATTCGTGATCGTGTTGCCAACAAGCAGCGTGTGCTAGTGACGACACTAACGAAGCGCATGGCGGAAGATCTGTCGACGTATTTGCAGGAGCTGGGAATTAGTACTGCGTATATTCATAGCGAAGTCGATACGCTAGAGCGAAGCGACATTTTGCGTGATTTGCGTTCAGGGGTCTACGACGTCTTGGTAGGGATAAACTTGCTTCGTGAAGGGCTTGATCTTCCAGAAGTGAGTATGGTGGCCATTATTGATGCCGACAAGGAAGGATTCTTGCGCAGCAGCAGCGCCCTGATCCAAATTATTGGCCGAGCTGCTCGACATCTTGAGGGAAGGGTGTTTATGTACGCCGACCGCATAACGGATTCAATGCAACGCGCAATTGACGAGACGAATCGTCGTCGCTCAATCCAAACAGCCTACAATGAGAAGCATAACATTACACCGATCAGCGTTGATAAGGCCATCGGTGAGGGGCTACGCGCGATTATTCCAAAGAAAGCTGATGATGCGCCAAAGCTAAACTTGAAGAAGATTCCCAAGGACGAATATGCTTCGCTGGTGAAGGACCTGTCTTCTCAGATGGATCTAGCGAGTGCTAACCTTGAGTTTGAGAAAGCTGCTGAATTACGCGATTTAATCTCGGAAATTCGCGCAAAGATGTAGTTCGAGGCATGCAATTTTGCCCTCTCTACGCTATAATACCTGCATATGACTCATATCTCGTTAGACGACGTGCATCACCTCGCACAGCTCAGTAATTTGCAACTCAAAGACGACGAAGCAACTCATCTTACGGCTGATCTGGAAGCAATTCTTAGCTATTTTGAGCAACTTTCAGAGATTGACACGTCCGATGTTGAGCCGACCTATCAAGTGACGGATCTTCAGAATGTATGGCGTGAAGACACGGTTGATAATTATGGTATTTCGAAGCAAGAGCTATTGGCGCGCGCTCCAGAGCAAGAGGCGGACAGTGTAAAGGTTCCGAAGGTTCTGTAAATGAGAAATATTAGCGATTATTCTGGAAAGACTGCCCGAGAGAATGTCTTGCAAGCTCTTGAAGAGGCACAGAAACACGAAGCTTTTAATGCCATTTTGAGTACAACCGAAGAGCGTGCCCTCGAGCGAGCTGACGCAGTAGACCGCGGCGAAATAACCGGACGCTTGGCCGGGGTTCCTTTCATCGCGAAAGATAACTTCTTAACTTTTGGGGGCACAACCACTGCTGCAAGTGCTTTCCTGGAAGATTTTAAGGCGCCCGTTCAGGCAACGGCAATTGAGGCGCTCGAGGCTGAAGGCGCGATTTGTATTGGAAAAGCGAACCTGGATGCATTTGCCCATGGAGGAAGTACAGAGAATTCTGCGTATGGCCCAACCAAGAATGCTATCGATCAGGAGAGAGTGGCCGGAGGGAGCAGCGGAGGTTCGGCTGTGGTAGTGGCACTGGGAATCGTCCCGTTTGCACTTGGCACCGATACGGGTGGATCTATTCGCCAGCCAGCCAGCTTTAATGGTGTGGTTGGGTTCAAACCAACCTATGGGATGGTCAGTCGATACGGAGTGGTGGCGATGGCGAGCAGCACTGATACTATCGGGGTGCTTGCTTCATCAGCCGACGATGCTGAATTGGTAATGGACATTATGAGCGGCCAAGATACAAAAGACATGACGACGCTGCCTGATTATTTTTCGCCGTCTAGTATTGAAGCGCCGTTACGGATTGGTGTCATTTCGGAGTCAATGACTGATGAGGTTGACCCTGACGTGCGTCAACGAACGCAGGAATACTGTGATAGACTGCGGGCGCAAGGACATCATGTCGACAAAGTTCATCTGCCGATCTTGAAATACGCTTTGGCGATTTATTACATTGTTGTGCCAGCTGAAATTAGCAGTAACTTGGGGAGGTATGACGGAGTGCGCTATGGTCGTCGTGCCCAGGCTGAGACATTGTCCGAAATGTACGGCAGGTCTCGCGAAGAAGGGTTCGTGGACGAGAACAAACGCCGTATCATGATAGGAAGCTATGTGCTTTCGAGTGGGTATTTCGACGCGTATTATCTGAAGGCGCAGAAGGCTCGAACGGTTCTTATTAACGAGTTAAATAAACTCTTTGAATCATACGACATTTTAGTGACACCGACTGCACCGACGCCGGCGTTTAAGCTTGGTGAGAATACGGCTGACCCTGTGAAGATGTACTTGGCTGACATAATGACAGTGCCTGCGAGTCTTGCTGGGATGCCAGCGATGAGTGTTCCTGCAGGTAAGTCGGCTGACAACCTTCCAATAGGTGTGCAATTAATTGGACAGCGTCGGAATGACGGAGTGCTATTAGCGCTTGCGAAACAGATGGAAGGAGTGACCTGATGGATGATGTGTTAACAATGATTTTGTTCTTTGCCGCTATACTTATTTTTGGTGGCTTGTTGTTTGTGGTGATTGCCTTGACGAAAAAGGGCCCCAAGCAGCTGGACGTTGACTATTATCGCCGTAAATGGCTTGAAATTGAGCAGAAGCTTCGTCGTGAAGATGATGGGAGCATCCACTTAGCTGTCATGAACGCTGATAAGCTGCTCGACAAAGCTTTACAAGATCGTGGAGTCGTCGGTACAAACATGGGTGACCGCATGAAGAAACTGCAGACAACATGGTCTGACGCAAATGCAGTGTGGACAGCGCATAAACTGCGAAACCGAATCACTCATGATACGGATGTACGGGTTGAGTATGCCCAGGCACGGCAGGCCTTAGCAGCATTTAAGCAGGCCTTGAAAGACGTGGGGGCAATTTAATGGCAAACCAAGAAATGCTCGATAAGTACGACATGACGATTGGTATTGAGTGTCACGTGCAGCTTGCGACCAAGACGAAGCTTTTTAGCGGTGCCGATAACGATGCGCGCGACCAGGCGCCTAACGCCGTTACGAGCCCAATTGACTTTGGGTTGCCAGGGATGCTTCCGGTGCTTAATCATCAAGCGGTAGTGCTTGCTGTTCGGGCAGGTAAGGCACTAAACGCCGAGATAGCTCCAGTCAGTCGATTCGATCGTAAGCACTATTTTTATCCTGATTTGCCGAAGGGCTACCAAATAAGTCAGATGTATCAGCCTATTATTTTGTCTGGTCACGTTGATGCGCCTCTCCTTGAGGGTGGTTCTGTCAAGGTGCGCATTCATCACGCTCATCTGGAAGAAGATGCAGGTAAGTTGACGCATTATGATACCTACAGCCTCGTTGACCTTAACCGCGCCGGGACGCCGCTTATTGAAATTGTTTCGGAGCCGGACATGCATTCTCCTGCTGAAGCAAAGGCGTTTGCTACTGAACTGCATCGCCTCATGACGTATGCCGGTGTGACAAACGGCGACCTGTATCATGGCAACATGCGTTTTGATGTTAATATCTCTGTTGCCAAGAAGGGTGCGAGTGAACTTGGTACACGAGCTGAAGTAAAGAACTTAAACTCATTTCGAAGTGTAGAGCGAGCGGCTGAGTATGAGTTTCATCGACAAGTTGAAAGACTCGAAAAAGGCGAGCGTATCATTCAGGAGACACGTGGCTGGGATGACGCGACCGGCAAAACAAGCTCTCAACGCAGCAAAGAGGACGCTCAAGATTATCGCTACATGCCAGACCCAGACATCCCCCCTATTGTATTGAAAGCTGAGCAGATTCGAGAGATCCAGGCAACAATGACGCCACTACCTGATCACTATCGCCAAGCGTGGAAGCCGCTGCAGTTTGAGGCTTCTGTCACGAACACATTGCTTGATTCGCAAGAGTCAGCTCGTCTGGTCCAATCACTCGTTGAACACGATCAGATTTCTGCAGCACGTCGTTTGGGGCTGTGGTTTGCGATGGCAACTGGTGAGGAGCTGTACGTTGACGGTGCGGTCGCACACAACGACAAACCGATACCGACCGAGTACTTTATTGAGTTGTCTGAGATGGTAGAGAAAAATGAACTGAACTCGAATGCAGCCAAGACCATCTTCTTTGAAATGCTTCGATCATCACGAGCGCCACGCGAGATTGCCGATTCTAAGAACTTACTCCAAGTGAGCGATGAGTCGGCTGTGATGGTAGTTGTGGATGAAGTATTGGCTGATCCAGCGAGTGCCCAGTCGATCGCTGATATTAAAGCTGGTCAAGAAAAAGCAATCGGATTCTTAGTGGGGCAAGTCATGAAACGATCTGCCGGCAAAGCCAACCCGGCACTTGCTCAGAAACTAATACGACAAAGACTGGACCAATAGATGAAACAGCCGACTAAAGCAATTATTTGTGCTGCCGGACTTGGAACGCGCTTTTTACCTCAGACCAAGGCTATGCCGAAGGAGATGCTCCCGCTGATTGATCGACCTGTTATCCAGGTGATTGTCGAACAGGCGGTAGCCGCTGGGGTAACGGAAATTATTATCGTGACAGGGAGCACAAAGCGTGCCATTGAAGACCATTTTGATCGTAGCGATGAGCTGGAAGCAGAGCTTCGGGAGAAAGGAAAGCAAGATAAGGCTGATGAAATTAAGCGTATTGCTGAACTAGCGAATTTTGTCTATATCCGACAAAAAGGATCGCCAAAAGGTAATGCCCGGCCAATTCTAAACGCTCGACATCTTATCAATGACGACGAGCCATTCTTTGTATTCTTTGCCGATGACTTCTTTCGAAGCAAGACGCCGTGGCCTTTGCAGCTAAAGGCTGCGCATCAAAAAAACGGGAAAATCAGTCATTTCATTGATAGAAGTCGAAAAGAAGGACGCTGATAAATATGGTATGGCGATGCTGGCTGACGATATGGGGGGCAACCTATTCCGTCTAGGTGGTCTTGTAGAGAAACCTGGCGAAGAGAAAACCCCGTCTCAGTTTGCTTCGGTAGGGAGCTACTTGTTGACGCCAGAAATTTGGGAGTACTTAGAAAAAGAAGAAGTCGGTGTTGGTGGCGAGATAAGCCTTCCCGATAGCCTGAATCAACTGGCAGCTTCCGGAGAAGTATATGGCCAGTTCATTGAAGGTGTTTGGCATGATACAGGCGACCAACTCAAATACATAAAAGCAGTTATCGACCTTGCGCTGGAAAGCGATGTGTATGGTGATCAGCTGCGTGATTTTCTTAGGAAAAGGCTTGGCTAGCAATTTGCGGTCGTTCGTTGATAAGCGTATACTAAGAGTGTTTCAAGATAATAACAAAGGAGTACGTGCATGAGTTCAGCAGCAGAAATCCTCGTCATTATCGTATCAGTGGTACTGGCTATCTTTCTACTTGTTGGCATCATTCTCGGCATATATTTGATCCGTCTGACCAGAGAGATTAAGCGTATCGCTCATTCCGCTCAGCAGACAGTCGATAAAGTTGGCGAAGCGTTATCAAGCGCAGCCAAGTTTACGTCACCGATCTTTTTCGCTGAAATGATCAAACGAAATTTTAGGAAGTTTACGAAGCAATCTAATAAAGGAGATAAGTAATTATGGCAAAAGGTAAAGTAGCACTTGGAGCACTCTTTGGCGCGGCAGCAGGTTTTTTGGCTGGTATTCTTACCGCTCCAAAAAGTGGCAAAGAAACACGCGATGAGCTAAAGGTAAAAGCTGAAGCTAAGAAGGCTGAAGTGATGGAAAAGGCCGACGCAGCGAAACGTAAGGCAGCACATGTTGCCGAAGGTGCTGTCGACAAAGCCGGCAAGGTAGCTGGTGATGTTGCTGATCGAGTCTCGGGCACTGCAAAGGACCTTAAGGGCCGCAGTCAACGAGCGGCAAAAGACGCAAAAAAGACTCTTCGAGATAATCAATAGGTTATCGTATATCGTTAAAGAGCGCGCTCCAAGGGGTGCGCTCTTTGCATAAGCAGGGTATACTGGGACTATGATAAAGAAAACAGCAAAAAAAATTACCAATAAGATTAAAGATGCTAATGAGGCAGGCGCACGGCGAAACCTAATTAAAGAATTATTCTATGATCTTCATCGCTCGCGCCGTCAGATCTACTGGCTAAACTTTGTGCGTGGAATTTTCTTCGGCGTCGGAAGCGTTATCGGTGGTACGCTTGTTGTGGCGCTTGTGGTCACCGCACTCGGACTCCTGGTGGACCTTCCGGGCGGCATCGGAGAATTTATAGAATACATAGTTGATACTGTCCGCGAACGACGCTCCTGATACGAGTGTGTGACTTTTACTACAGCATTATTGATCTTGCTTCGGTATACTAAGAGGTATTCATGGGGGTTACTACACAGTCAGCAATGACATCGGGAGAGGCGTTACGTGCCTCTGATTATGTGCATCTGCATAATCATACACACCATAGTCTTTTAGATGGCCTGTCAAAGATTCCAGGCCTTGTCGATAAGGTGAAAGAACTGGGCATGGAATCCGTGGCAATTACTGATCACGGCACGATGTCCGGGACGATTGAATTTTATCAGGCTGCAAAAAGCGCTGGCATTAAGCCAATTTTGGGAATGGAGGCCTATGTTGCGGCACGGACTCGTTTTGACCGCGACCCGCAAAAGGATAAGGCCCGCTATCACTTGACGATTCTCTCGATGAACAAACAGGGCTACCAGAACTTAATGAAACTTAGTTCGCAAGCCAATCTTGAAGGAATGTATTACAAGCCTCGTATTGATCACGATTTACTCGAAGAATTAAATGAAGGCCTGATTATTCTTTCTGGGTGTGCAAGTGGTGAATTGGGTGAGAATCTTCGATCTGATAACTATGAGGAGGCAAAGAGCATCGCCGCTTGGTATAAGGGTGTGTTTGGCGATCGCTACTATCTTGAGCTGCAGGACCACGGTCACCCTGACGCACCGAAAGCGTGGGATGTTCAGGTCAAAATAAATAAGTACTTACAGCAGCTCAGTAAAGAACTTGACATACCGATGGTGGTAACCAGCGATGGGCACTATTTAGAGCATGACGATCAGGACACGCACGAAATTCTATTGTGTGTTGGGACAGGCTCGTTCTTGAGTGACGAAAAAAGGATGTCGCTGAAAGACTTTGATCTACATGTGACAGATCCGGCAGAAATTATTCAGCGGTGGGGAGAGACAGAGCCTGACGCCGTGCTGAACGCGAAGCGAATTGCCGAGCGCTGCGAGGTTGAGCTTGAGCTTGGAGGGATATTGATCCCAACGTTCCCAACCCCAGATGGCTATGATGAGAAAAGCTATCTCCACACACTTGTGTTTCGCGGTCTCGCCTGGCGGTATGGCGACGTAGAAGCTGCGCAAACCGAAGAATGGGACGTGGAGACTGCGCGTCAGCATATCCCAGAGCATGTTCTTGAGCGGGCTGATTATGAACTGGGCGTGATTGATAGAATGGGCTTTAATGGCTACTTCTTGATTGTGCAGGACTTTATTAACTGGGGGAAAAGCCGGGGCATCATTTTTGGGCCTGGACGCGGCAGCGCGGCCGGCTCTATTGTTTCGTACGCTATTCGCATTACCGAATTAGACCCGCTGCAATACGACTTGCTGTTTGAGCGTTTCTTGAACCCAGACCGTATTAGCATGCCTGACGTTGATATTGATATTCAGGATACACGCCGTGACGAAGTAATCGCTTACTGTACTGAGAAATATGGTGCTGACCGAGTGGCGAACATTGTGACGTTTGGTCGCATGGCTGCCCGTGCTGCAGTGCGTGATGTTGCTCGAGTTTTGCAGGTGCCCTATGCCGAAAGTGATCGTCTTGCAAAACTTGTGCCACCCCCTGTGCAGGGTCGCCATGTGCTGCTGGCGAAAAGTGTGGTTGATGACCCTGACTTAAAGAACGAATACGAGAACAACCCAACAGCACGGCGGGTCTTTGATTACGCAATCCGTTTAGAAGGCACGATTCGTAGCCACGGGGTGCATGCGGCGGGCGTGGTGATCGCACCGGATGAAATCGTCAAGTATACACCTGTCGAAATGTCGCAGAAGGGTGTGGTGGCGACACAATATCCGATGGGCCCAGTCGAGGAGCTCGGGCTATTGAAGATGGACTTCCTTGGGCTTTCAAACCTATCTATTATCAATAACGCCCTTCGTATTATTAAGAAAGTACATAAAACAGACATTAACTTAGATGAGATTCCGCTTGATGACACGGCCACTTATGAGTTGTTTCAGCGTGGCGATACAACCGGTGTATTCCAGCTTGAATCGGCCGGCATGAAACGCTATCTTCGTGAATTAAAGCCGACCGTGTTTGACGACATCGTGGCGATGGTTGCGTTGTACCGACCAGGACCAATGCAGTTTATTGACGATTTCATTAAGCGAAAGCACGGCGAGCGTGAGATCACGTATATGCACCCAAAGATGGAAGACGCTCTAAAATCCACGTATGGCGTGTTGGTGTATCAAGAGCAGGTCATGCAGATTTCAAAGGACTTAGCTGGTTTTACCGGGGGCGAAGCTGATACGCTTCGAAAGGCAATCGGGAAGAAGCTGATGGACGTTATGGCAAAGATGAAGCAGCGTTTTATTGAGGGTGCGATGGAGCATTCCGGAGCAAAACGTCAGGATATGGAAGTATTCTGGAAGCAGCTAGAAGACTTTGCGGCGTACTGTTTCAATAAGTCGCATGCTGCTTGCTACGGCATGATTTCCTACTGGACGGCGTATCTAAAAGCTCATTATCCTGAGGCATTTATGGCTGCATTAATGACAAGTGATCAGGGTGATCTTGACCGCTTGGCGATTGAGATGAATGAATGTAAGCACATGGGCATAAAGGTGTTGTCACCAGATGTCAACGAAAGCTTTGTTGAGTTTGCCGTTGTGCCTGACCGTCAAGAGATTCGCTTTGGTATGGCTGCAGTGAAGGGCGTAGGTGTTTCTGTTGTTGATGAGATACTGCGTGCAAGAGAAGACCGAAAGTTTAAGAGCGTAGAGGATTTTGCGAAACGTGTTTCTACCTCACGCGTGAACAAGAAAGCCTGGGACTCATTGATTCGTACCGGTGCATTTGACGCGTTAGCTGATAGATCCGACCTTCTCTTTAACCTAGAAACAATTCAAGGATTCGCTTCAAAGACTCAAAAGGAAGCGTTGAGCGGGCAGACAGACTTATTTGGCGGTGCACTGGGTGACGCTATTGCGCAACCAACTATTACACTGCAAGAGGCGCCAGTCAAACATACCGAGAAGGAGCGGCTCGCTTGGGAGCGTGAATTGCTGGGATTATACATTAGTGCACATCCGCTTGATAATTATGATACATACTTCCAGGAGCAGACGGTACCCGTAGTGGAGATGACGAGCGATATCGATGGGAAATCGCTCACGATCGGGGGTATTGTCGCAAGCGTACGAACGATTATTACGAAAAGTGGGTCTAAGATGGCCTTTGTAAAGCTCGAGGATAAAACTGGCGAGACTGAACTTATCGTGTTTCCTAATTTATTTGAGCAGGTAGGCGCCGGCCTTGCGCAAGATACCGTTATTCGTGCGACTGGGAAGGTGACCGCTCGAGATCGAGAGGGCAATATTGTCACTGAAGTTAAGATGATCGCTGATGATATTCAGATTGTTGATGACGATGAGCTTCGTAACTACCAGTCTCATGGCCGCAAAATGGCCAAGCCTAAGGCAAGCCGAAAAGTTGTCGCTTCGCGCAAAAAGACGAGTATTGCTAGTCAGCCCGAGAAAGTCGCTCAAAAGCCGAAAGCCCTTGAGTTGCCGACTACAAAACTATACGTGCACGTTAAAGATCCTGATAATCAAGCTCTTTTAGTGCAGCTAAAACAGACCTGCAGCCTGCATCCTGGCGTGAGCGATATTGTTCTGGTGTTAGGCGATGAGAAAAAGTCAGCCATTAAAATGCCGTTTCGGGTTGATAACGGCGAGGCTCTCATTGGCTTATTGGTTAAGCTGGTCGGGGAAGACGGAGTTATCGTTAAGTAGTCAGCTGGTATAAGGCGATACCAGTGGCAACACTTACGTTGAACGATTCTTTTTTGCCTACCATAGGGATTTCGATAATATCGTCGCACTGCTCTAGCAACTCTGCCGCTATGCCGTCTACTTCTTCGCCGATAACAAGCGCAACTTTCTCGGGTGCGCTATATGAAGCTAGTGAGGTGCTTCGGGCGTCCTGCTCAAGTGCTACTATCCTGTAGCCATCCTTTTTGAGCGATGGGAGAGGTGGTAAATCGGCGTATTCGAATGGAACTATTTGTTCGGCGCCTAGAGCGGTCTTGTGAATTTGGCGCGTCAGTTTATCGCGGATGTGTGGCAGGCGAGTGTCATCGGCGATCGTTGGGTATGGTGTGTAGCCACTGAGGATGATCCGGCTGACCCCAAAGCCATCCGCAGTTCGAAAGAGTGAACCGACGTTGTGTGTCGAGCGAATATTGTGGGTAATAAGGATGATGTCGGGCATGGAGGCATTATACCACTATAAAATGGTTATGTTTTTTGCTAAGATGAAGGGTAATGGACGAAAATAAAATTCAAGCACAGCGCCGTGACCAAGACGAGCAGGCAACTCAGAGTCGCGCAGCCATTCTTGGAGTGCCCTATTTAGACACCCGTAGCCTTGAAGATACGATTGAACTCGTCCCGGATGTTCTGCCGATTGAAGAGATGCATCGTAGCCGGATTGTTCCTTTGCGAGCCGGAGACGATTCAAATGCTTGGCAGTTCGGCATCACCACTCAAACGCCACAGTCATTATTGGGCCAGTTGAAAGAGAAATATGCCGCTGACGCTCATAATGTCGGCTTTTCACTGATCAGCTTATCGGGTTTTGCCAAGCTTATGGCGCGCTATGATCCACCCGTCGTAGCGACGTATAACGACATTCAGATTGCTTCGGCCGGCGATAGTGAGACTATCAAGCAGGTGAGCGACACGCTGAACTCCGTGAGTAGTGATAAGGTGTTTGACTTTTTGATTGACCAAGCTGACAAGTTGGGTGCAAGTGATATCCACGTTGAGAATCAACGGAGTGGTATACGGATTCGCATGCGTATCGATGGCGCCCTCCATCCTGTCGCCGAGCTAAATAGTGATCGATATCGTATTTTGTTGGGTGCTCTTGCGTCGCGCGCAAACCTCTCAACTGCTTCAACAGAGCCGCAGTCAGGTCACTTGCAGAAAGAGATACCGAATGAGGATGGCACGACCCACCTATTGAATTTACGTGTTGAGACCGTCCCTACGATGTATGGGCAAGATGCCGTTATGCGTCTGTTTAACTATGATGAATCAATGCTTGATCTGGATCGATTGGGCATAGGCGACTCGGAGCGACACGAGATCGATGAAATTATCAGTCACCCACGGGGCATGGTCTTGATGGTTGGGCCAACTGGAAGCGGAAAATCAACCACTCTATACAGTATGCTGAGCGCACTTAACACGACTGACCGCAAGATTATTACACTTGAAGACCCAATCGAGTATAGCGTCGGGGGCATCTCTCAAATTCCAGTCGATACAACAGGCGGGCAAAGCTTCGCTGATCATCTACGCTCAGTGCTGCGGCTCGACCCTGATGTCGTGATGGTGGGCGAGATTCGAGATATTGATACCGCAAAAACAGCAATTCAGGCATCGATTACTGGGCACTTGGTGCTATCGACATTCCACGCAAACACGACTGCTGCTGCGTTTAGCCGTATGATCGATATGATAGGTGTTAACCCAATTTTTAGCTCGGCAATTCGGTTAGTGATTGCACAGCGACTTGTGCGACGGCTTGATGACGCAACAAAAGAGGCGTATCAGCCCGACGAGGCGACGAAACAGTATTTGCAGTCGGTTCTTGCTGATCTACCAGAACATGTCGAGAAGCCTGATCTGGAGAACATCACCCTCTATAAGGCAGTCGCCAACGAGGCTTCACCTTTTGGTTACAGCGGTCGGATTGTCATCATGGAACAAATGGTTGTGAACGACGAGATCCAGAAATACTTGCGAGGCGATCTTAAAGACGTTCACGCTGAGTCTATCGAAAAAACAGCTAAAGAGCAGGGAATGGTGACACTCTTGCAGCGTGGTGTGTTGGCCGCATTGCGAGGCCAAACAACGCTTGAAGAAGTTAACAGAGTAATTTAGCACCGAAACCCTTTCAAAAAGTCCGTTCTTGTGCTACAATTTATATTTGATTGATAAAATAACCTAAATCAGAGACAAGTATGAGTTTTGAACTAATCCACAAGGTGAACCAAGCCCAGAAAAAGGCAGCAACTGTTGACGCACGCAGCGGCGACACCGTTCGCGTTCACCAGAAAATTAAAGAAGGCGTAAAAGAGCGTATCCAGGTATTCGAGGGTGTCGTTATTCGCGTTGACCGCGCGTCTTCGCACACTGCTCGCATTACTGTTCGCAAAGTAGCCAGCGGTATTGGTGTCGAGAAGAGCTTCTTGATCCATAGCCTACTCGTAGAAAAGATTGAAGTCGTGCGTCGTTCGAAAGTACGTCGAAACTACCTATCGTATCTTCGAAACCGTAGTGGTAAGAGCGCACGTTTGAAGGGCGTCAACTTTGATCGCGAAGGCGTGAACGACGTTTCTGTCGAAGCTCCTGTGAGTGAAGAGACTGTCGCCGAAGAAGCTGCAGCGCCAGCTGAAAAATAATCTTTATTTTTTCTTTGCTATGAATGAGTCGCCCTATCGGCGGCTCTTTTTAGTCGGTATACTGGTGCTATGATACTGGGAATTGATGAGGTTGGCCGAGGGCCGTGGGCGGGACCATTGGTGGTTGGAGCGGTCGTGTTGGGCGACACGACAATCGAAGGGCTTGCGGACAGTAAAAAGTTGACCTCACGCCGTCGAGAGCAGCTTGCCGCTCAAATTCACGCAACGGCGGCGGCAATTGGACTTGGCTGGGTGCACGCGGCTGAGTTGGACGAGCTGGGGATGTCTCAGGCGCTTCGTCTCGCAACAGTGCGGGCCGTCGAACAGATACACGCTCCATATCACGAGATTATTTTGGACGGCACAATTAATTTCCTAAGCGACACCAACAAGGGCTCGTACGTTACGGTCTTGGCGAAAGCGGACGCACTAGTGCCGGCTGTTTCTGCGGCATCAATTGTCGCGAAGGTTGCACGAGATATGTACATGGCAGAACAGGACGGGGTATATCCAGAGTATTCTTTTGCAAAGAATGTTGGCTATGGCACTGCAGCGCATAGACTTGCGATAGCCAAGCATGGCGTCACGCCACTTCACAGGCTTTCCTTTGCGCCCCTTGCACAGTATCGGCCTGATGCTGGGGCCGACAGCCCAAAGGTGCGTACAGCATACCTTAAGCAGACGACGAGAGATATCGGCAACGCCTCCGAACAGTTAGCTGCGAAGTGGCTAGAGGATGAGGGGCATAGGGTTGTCGAGCGAAACTGGCGAACGAAATACTGTGAAGTAGATATTATAAGTCAGAAAAATGACGAGCTGTATTTTATAGAAGTCAAGCACCGTCGCACTTTCCAGTCTGGTGATGGGCTGGCGGCAATTACTCGACAAAAGGAGACTCAGATGCGCCGAGCGGCTCAGCTCTATTTGGTTCGACAGTCGCTTCAGGTTCCGGGTCACCTGATGGTGATTGCGACATCGGGAGAATCTTCAGACATGTCAATCGACCACTGCTTAGAGTTGGAGTAAAGCCGCACGTACGGCAGGGCCATCTCTTTCAATCAGGGCAACGCGGTGTTCGAGTTCGGTTATGCCGAGGCTAATATTTCGTTTTAGGCCTGGGTGAGAGCGAAGGGGCGAAAAGAATTCCTTATATTCCTTCAGCTCTTGAGCAGTCATGAGGACACTGCCGGCATAGCGCGGGAATGCATCGTAGCTTTTATCGCTTCCGAAAGATTCTTCGATCCACGACCAGTTATCGCGGAGCCACTGCCAGGTGATGGTGCGGCCGTAGCGATTGCGTAGCAGCCATACGCACCAGCGAGCGACGTCTTGACGACGAATGATGTCGTTGTTTTTTAGCAAGCCTAGCAACCGGGCTATCACTTCTGACTTCTTTGTTGACGTAAGTGCAGAGGCGATATCTTCCTGCAGTTCACTTGAGCTCGTCTTGGCATGAATATCGAGCAGAGTGTCAACGATCGTTTTCGGGTGGTGCGCACGGACTGCTGCCGCAAGGATGCCTGGTCGCAGGTTAGGGTCTAGGTCATCTATAGGAGTGCTTTGGTAGATTTTTTGCGCCTGGGCAATGGCATCAGGATTTTCGCCATACAAACTGAGCCCAATAATGAGGCTGCGCAGCTTCGCGTCGGATTCAATCTCATTTTGCCTTGGGCTCCACCCGAGTCGTTCATACTGAGGTGCGGCAAGGTCTTTCACGAACGCTCTCAGTCTTTTTTCTGAGGCTTCATCGGTTTCGACAAATTTTTTCAGTTCGTTGAGCGCCATGGATATCGTGCTCCAGACTGCTTCTGATTGCTCGTCTTTATAACTAGCAATAACCTTTAAGATATCAGCCGAAGAGATGAACCCTGCTTGTGCCAGCAATGTTTGTTCGTGCAAGAATTTCATACGATCGATTTCTGATAAGGAGGGAAGCTGTTCTAGCAGTGAAGGAAGGAGGTCTGCACTGTAGTGAGTGAGATAGTGAGAGACATTGTCATGATTGAAAATAGGGGTCGGCAAAGACGTTTTATAAGGGATATCAGTGGATTTTGTAGAAAAGAGTTCGGTGACATCTGACGAAGAAGCTATCCCGAGAGGAATGGGCCACAGGCTATCGGACGGCTGATGCTTGCCAATAAAGAACTGTTCTTGTTGAAGTTGGAGTGTATCGTTGGCACGCTGGACGTGAACAACGGGGTAGCCTGGCTGAGTGATCCATGCGGTCATGAGCCCCACGATATCTTTTCCGGATGCATCGCTAAAGCATTTCCATAGGTCGGCAGCAACAGTATTTTTGTAGGCGTGTGCTTGGAAGTATTTTTTAAGGCCTTCTTGCATCGCTTGGTCGCCGATGTAATGCTGGAGCATCCGTATCATACGACCGCCCTTGGCGTAGACGATTGATGGGTCGAAAAGCGAGTTAATTTCGTCAGGGTGCGATACGTCTGTTTGGACTGACTGTACACCCTCGAGGGCGTCGCGCCGCAATGCCGACACGACCTCGTACGCCGAGTGGTCAAGCCAAACGCGCCAGTCGGGCTCGATGGCATCGATGGCGATGTACTCCATGATATTCGCGAAGCTTTCGTTCAGCCAGAGGTCGTTCCACCATTCCATGGTGACCAAATTGCCAAACCATTGATGGCTGAGCTCATGGGCAATCATGAGTGCTGACTGCTGGCGGGTTTCTAGTGCGGTAGTGGCCGGGTCAACTAACAAACCAATTTCGCGGTAGGTCACAAGGCCCCAGTTTTCCATTGCCCCTGAAGAGAAGTCGGGCAGTGCAACATGGTCTGATTTTGGGAGGGGGTAAGGGGTGCCAAAGTAGGAATTGTAAAAGTCGATACAGCGACGAGCAATATCGACTGCGAAATCAAGACTTTTGGCGGGCTGGGCTTTTGTTGCCCAGACATTTACTTCTATGCCATCTTCAGTCCGCCCTGTTTTTCTGTGCAATTCACCGACAACCCATGCAAGTAGGTACGTGCTCATGCGGGGAGTTTTTTCAAAGCTAGTAACGAGTGCTCCTGCCTCTGATCGTTGCGAGGCAACGGGCATGTTGCTCAGTACAGTGACTCCCTCTTCAGTGGTGAGAGTCAGGCTAAAGGTGGCTTTTGCGGCAGGTTCGTCAACACAAGGAAAGACTTCGCGGGCATGGTGGCTCTCGAACTGCGTGGCAAGGAGCTCTTTCTTTTGCCCATCGTGTTCGTAGTAACAGGGATATAGTCCATGCATCGGGTCGGTGATAGTGCCACTAAACGACACAACAACGATATGTTCGCCTTGAAGGATATCAGGGTGTTCAACGATGAGCTGGTCATCTTCATCATGGCGAAATGTCGCAGCTTTTCCGTCAAGTGTAGCGCTCTGAACGGTAAGCCCTTTGGCGTGCAGCGGAATAGCCGGGGTCATTTCTGGGGCGGAACCTTTGATGGTGACCGTCCCGTGAAAGGATCGTTTTTCTCTTTCGAGTGTGAGAGAGAGGTCATAGTGTTCGGGGGCGAAAGTTTCTAAGAGTTGGGTAATTTTCTGCATACGTTCTAGTATACCTGACGGATCGTTTCCTCCCCACACTATGTATTTATGATGAAACCAATGACGAAGTGTATTGCGACATAGATACGGCCTCGTCATACTAACGAATATGAGAAAGAAGTTTCGTCGACTGAGTGCGTTGGCTGTAGGTGTAGCGGTTATCGTGATGGCCGCAATCGCTGTAACTCCAGAAATTAGACCAAATCCACCATCCGCGGGCGAATCGGACCAACCCGGGTCGGCGGTCGTGGCGTTGACCGAGTTACCCGTCAAAGGGCGAGCACCGAAGACCGATTATAGTCGGGAGCAGTTTGGCAGCGGGTGGGCTGTGGTGAATGGGTGTGATACTCGTAATATTATTTTGTATCGAGATTTAGAGTCTCCGCAGCTAGATGATGAATGTCGAGTTGTGAGCGGTGTGCTGAATGATCCATATACGGACATGGTCATTCACTTTAGCCGGCAAGATAGCTCGTCTGTCCAGATTGACCATACCGTGGCGTTATCTGATGCATGGCAGAAAGGTGCGCAGCAGCTCACTCGAGATGGCCGCATTCAATTTGCCAATGATCCGCTGAACTTGCTGGCCGTGGACGGACCAGCCAATCAGCAGAAAGGTGATGGCGATGCGGCAACGTGGCTTCCGGCGAATAGTACCTTCCGCTGCGAGTATGTTGCGAGGCAGGTTGCTATTAAGAAAAAGTACACGTTATGGGTAACACCGGCAGAGAAGCAGGCGATGGAGCAGGTGTTTTCGGGGTGCGCAGGGCAGAACCTCCCCGCGAAATAGCTATTGCTCGTTTGCTGTATTTGCGATATAATAACGACAGTACATTCCGGCCAGCAGGTCGGATTTTTTAGTCAAAGAAAGGTCTAAAAGCAATTATGGAAGAAATGAATTTAAAGCAACTTACTCTGGCTGTCCGCACGATCGCGGAAGAGAAGAACTTACCTGAAGAAACAGTGCTTTCTGTTATCGAGCAAGCAATTGCCGCAGCGTGGCGTCGCGATAACGGTGAGCGCGATCAAGAAGTGCGAAGCGAGCTCAACGTCAACAAGGGAACGGCACAGGTATTTGTGGCTCGTGAAGTTGTCGAAGTTGTCGGCAGTGAAGCGCACGAGATTAGTCTAGAAGATGCGCGAAAGATCAAGAAAGATGCTCAGTTGGGCGACTTGATTGAGGATGAGTATGAAGTAAGCAGCTTTGGTCGGGTTGCGGCTCAGACCGCAAAGCAGGTTGTGTTGCAGCGCCTTCGAGAAGCTGAGCGTGAAGTTGTCTTGGGTGAGTATGAAGATAAGATTGGCACCGTTGTGAACGGTACTGTTCAGCGTGTTGAGCCACGTGTTGTTCGGATTGAAGTTGGCAAAGCAAACGGAATTATTCCGCAGAGCGAGCAAATTCAAGGTGAATATTATAGCGTTGGGAGCCGGCTGAAAGTTTTTATTAAGGACATCGAGCGCGACAACCGCGGGCCACAGCTAATCTTAAGCCGCGGCAATGAAGAGTTTATCGAATACCTGTTCCGCCAAGAAGTTCCTGAACTTGAGACCGGTGCTGTTGAAATCAAGACGATTGCTCGCGAAGCTGGCCGTCGCACTAAGCTGGCTGTCGCCAGTACAGTTCCTGGTGTTGACCCAGTTGGTACATTCGTTGGTGGGCACGGAACTCGTGTTCAGGCAGTCATGAACGAAGTTGGTGATCAAGAAAAAATCGACATCGTTACCTTTGATGAGGATACCGAGCAGTTCATCAAGAACGCACTCAGCCCGGCTGAGGTGAAGAAGGTAGAAATCAACGAAGCTGACAAACGGGCCACTGTCTATGTGAATGAAGATCAGCAGTCGATTGCCATCGGACGTGGTGGACAGAACGTTCGCCTGGCAAGCCGTTTGACAGGCTATGAACTGGATATTGAAGAAGCTGTTGCTGCCGCAAAACCGGCCGAAAAAGCTCCACGAAAGAATATCGAAGACAGCTTGCTTAGTGCAATTGAAGCGTCTGACGAAAAGTAATACTTACACAAAAATATCAATTAGCACTCGCTTGACCCGAGTGCTAATTTTTTGCTATAATCGTCCATAGAACGCAAGGAATCTATAAAAAAGCTTGCACTTACTATGCTGGAGGAGAGATAATAAGAATATGTCTGATGACTTTACGGAATTCATCTCGCATCTTACCGAGAACGCTCGGACCAGTTTGCATCACGCGACGCTCATCGCGCAAGGCTATGGGAGCCCTTATATTGGAACCGAACACTTATTGCTAGGTGTCATGGCTCAGGGTGCTTCAGTTGGTGCCAAGATTTTAGCTGATGCAGGGGTGACACTCGATCGTGCACAATCTTCTCTTAACATGGTGCCGGTTTCTACTTCTGTTGGCGGCATTACAACCAAGAGCTTAAGCGAAACAGCAAAACTGACGCTAAAGATGAGCTGGGATGTTGCGCAGGAGTTCCATCAGGATTATCTTGGCACGGAACATATTTTGTATAGCATTCTGACGCAAAAGAATGCTCGCGCCACAGTGTTGCTGCGCGATATGGATGTGAATGTGCCGGAAATTATATCTGAACTAGAAGAATACTTAGATCGTCAGGGCGATACATTCTCACGTATTGGTGGCGATACAGCAACTGAAAAAAAGATTCCTACTCGAAAGGGTGCACTGGGGACTTTCGGGACTGACCTCACTGCTAGCGCGCGCGAGGGCAAGCTCGATCCGGTGATTGGCCGCGCTGATCAGGAGGAGCGCCTGGTGACTATTTTGAGTCGTCGAACAAAAAATAATCCTGTTCTGATTGGCGAACCGGGTGTTGGGAAGACGGCTATCGTCGAAGGCCTGGCGCAGCGTATAGCTAGTGAAGATGTCCCCGAGCATCTGCTTGACAAGAGGATTGTTCAGCTTGATTTGGCTGGAATGATTGCTGGTACGAAATATCGCGGGGAATTCGAAGAACGCCTGAAGAAAGTTATTTCTGAGCTGCAAGAGCAAAAGAACGTCATCATTTTTATTGACGAGCTGCATTTGCTTGTTGGCGCTGGTGCTGCCGAAGGTGCACTTGACGCGGCGAATATGCTAAAGCCGGCTCTTGCTCGTGGTGAGATTCGCATGATCGGCGCAACTACGCTCGACGAATATCGCAAACACATCGAAAAAGATACAGCGTTAGAGCGCCGCCTACAGACCATAGTCGTTCCAGAGCCGACTCTTAAGAATACGATAGCTATTCTAAAAGGCCTAAAGTCCTACTACGAGAAACACCATGGCGTTACTATTACTGACGAAGTTATTGAGGACACCGTGTATATGGCCGACCGTTATATTAGCGAGCGGCATATGCCAGACAAGGCAATCGACGTTATCGATGAGGCCGCGGCACGTATCCGTGTGAAGACGGGGCACAAGCCAAGTAAGCTTCGTGACTACATGAAACAGCTCAAGAACTTGAACGAGAAGATGGAAGAAGCGGTGACAGCTGAAGACTATGAACGTGCTGCATTGTATAAAACACGCATTAGCCAACTGACGCAAAAACTTGACGAAACACGTGAAGCGGCGGAAAAGAAGAGGCCGATAATACTAACCGATGATGATATCTCGCATGCCATTTCTTTAATGACAGGTATCCCTGTCAGCCGAGTGCAGAAGTCTGAAGCAAAATTGCTACGTCGCCTGGAAGCGCACCTTGGAAAGTATGTTATTGGGCAGCACGAAGCTGTTGAGAAGGTTGCGCGAGCAATTCGTCGTAGTCGGAGCGGAGTCGCAACAAGCAAGCGACCTATTGGTTCATTCGTCTTTATGGGACCTACCGGTGTGGGCAAGACAGAGCTTGCCAAGGTGCTTGCTCGTGAGGTCTTTGGTAGTGACGATGCCCTGATAAAGATTGATATGAGCGAGTTCAGCGAACGACACAATACTAGTCGCTTAGTGGGAGCACCAGCGGGCTACGTTGGGTACGATGACGGCGGTCAATTAACGGATAAAATCCGCCGCCAGCCATACAGCGTTGTCCTATTTGATGAAATCGAGAAAGCTAATCCAGATGTGTTTAACCTATTGCTGCAGATTCTTGAAGATGGCTCGTTGACTGACGCCCAGGGTCACAAGATTGACTTCACGAATGCAATCATTATTCTTACAAGTAATCTTGGCGCCGATATGATGATGAAAGAATCGAGCTTAGGGTTCCATGCTTCGACGAGAGATGACGAAAAGCGCCTTGAAAGTATCCACGAAGAGAATGCCGCTGCTGCTCAGGAGGCGTTGGGACGAGTGATGCGCCCCGAGCTTATTAATCGGTTTGATGCCGTCTTGACGTTCAAAGCCCTCACGCGCCGTGAAGTCGGGAAGATCTTCGATACACTACTGAATGAGCTCCAGGAGCGACTGGTGCGCAAGGGGATTCGCTTGGTCGTGGAGGCCTCAGCCAAACGACTTATTCTCGATAAGGGCCATGATGAGAAATTTGGTGCGCGCCCTCTCAGGCGGACAATGCAAGACATGCTCGAGCACGAGATTGCTGACGGGATCCTTTCGGGCGAATATGACAAAGGCACTGTGCTGCGCGCTAAAGCCGTAAAAGGGAAGGTGGAATTGGGTGTCTCCACAGAGGAATAGACGCCACCTGGCTGGCGCAATTCTTGCCGGAGTGTTGAGTTTAATAATCCTGGCAACAGCTGGCTGGCTGTTCTTTAACCGGCAGTTTGTTGCCGATCAAGCAATTGTGTGGTCGTATACCCCACCTGCCGATATATTGAGCCTGGAAGAGCGTTTACGGCTGACGGATAAAGGGTCATTCTACTTAAGAGTGACCGAACCCGACATTGCACCTGCTGCACAGTTTAACCAAGATTGTCCACGGCTTGAGCCGGGAAGCCCCATTCTTGGCTGTTATTCTTCGGGCCGAATGTATATCTATGACGTTACCGAAGACCGTCTTGACGGCATAGAAGAGGTGACTGCAGCCCATGAAATGCTTCACGCGGTCTGGGAGAGGATGAGTCTTGCCGAAAGGGATCGAATTGGGACACTCTTGAAGACGGAATATCAGCAGAATGCAGACGAACAGCTTGTTGAACGTATGGGCTACTACGAGCGGAATCAGCCGGGAGAAATTATCAATGAACTGCACTCTATCATTCCTACTGAGGTGAAAGTGATCAGCCCTGAATTGGAAGAGTATTATGCGCAGTATTTCAAAGATCGACAAGTTGTGGTTGGGCTGTACGACCAATATAGCTCGGTATTCACTTCACTCGTCATGAAGGCGGATGATTTGTATGCAGATTTGGTGGCGCTGGGTGACTCAATCGAGACAAGAAGTGTTACGTACAATGTCGGGGTCGATGTTTTGGCGCAGGATATCAATAGTTTTAACACTCGAGCAAACTCTGGTGCGCTTAGTTCCACAGCGGAGTTCAATCAAGAGCGTAGTGCTTTAGTGGCTCGCTCTAACGAACTAGAGGCGCTACGGGTGCAGATTGGCGAAGACATAGAGCGCTATAATCGACTCTACCAGGAATACCAGGACGTCGCAGGAGAGCTTGAGTCACTGAACGCAAGCATAGACAGTATCAGTGAATTGAAGCAAATTCCTGTATTTGAGTAAAATTTCATAACTGAACGCTATACTAGAAGTAATGCCTAAAGCCAAAACAAAATTTATATGTCAGCAGTGTGGTGCGTCGCATAGTAAGTGGTCCGGCCGTTGTGACAACTGTGGCGAGTGGAATACGCTTGTTGAGCAGTCGGTAGCATCGGGCTCATCATCCGTTGCAAGGGCTGGCTCGAGCGGGAAGCCGTTGGCTGTTCAGTCTATCAAAGACGTCTCTGGCGAGGATATATCCAAGCGACTGGGGACGGGAGTAAGAGACTTAGATGAAGTACTGGGCGGTGGCGTTCTGCCAGGAGCGGTGATGCTGCTTGCTGGCCAGCCGGGTATCGGGAAGAGCACACTATTGCTACAGGTAACGGCCCACGTCGCAAAGCAGCATCGAGTGTTGTATGTGAGCGGCGAGGAGTCTGCAAGTCAAGTCAGACTACGCGCACAACGCCTTGGCGCAGAAAAGAGTGAGCAGCTTGATTTTGCTGCAAGTACTACTGCCAATGATATTGCATCGAGTATTCGTCAGGGAGACTACGCTTTGGTGGTAGTTGATTCTATCCAAACCCTTACCCTTGATGAGATTACAAGTGCTCCGGGGACTGTCAGCCAGATCACTAATAGCAGTAACGTATTAATTCGAGCAGCCAAAGAGAGTAATACTGCCGTTATGTTAGTGGGGCACGTCACAAAAGAAGGCAGCATCGCAGGACCCAAAGTTTTGGAGCACCTGGTGGATGTTGTCCTGCAATTCGAGGGCGATCGATACGGAGGGTTTAAGATTGTTCGGGCAATAAAGAACCGCTTCGGTTCTACGAACGAGGCGGCTATCTTTGAGATGTATGAAGAGGGTCTGAGAGCAGTTGAGAATCCGTCTGAGGCGCTGTTGGCCGAAAGGAATCCTTCCGATGGTTCGGTGGTCTTAGCAACGCTAGAGGGCACTAGGCCGTTGCTGGTGGAGATACAAGCACTTGTTAATCCAACCACATTCGGGTATCCTAAGCGTACCGCCAGTGGTTTTGACCTTAATCGCCTAAATCTCTTAATCGCCGTTATTGAGCGACGAACAAAGCTGAATTTATCAGACAAAGACATTTACATAAATGTTGTCGGGGGGCTAAAGTTAAACGATCAAGCTGCAGATTTAGCCATCTGCATGGCTATCGCAAGTGCCGCAGCGGGGCGTCGCATTGATGATAAAACCGTTGTCTTTGGTGAAGTTGGGCTTGGCGGAGAAATCCGGTCAGTCATTGCTATCGATAAGCGGATCAATGAAGCCAAAAAACTTGGTTTCACGCGCGCCATTGGCCCTCGGGCATCAAAAAATAATACATTTATTACATCTGTCGGCGACATTCGCTCTGCCTTGATAGATTATCTACAAAAGTAAGGAACTTATGGAAATACTAATTATCATTACGCTGCTGATTATCGCAGCCGAAACAACATACCTTGTGTACTCACAAAATAGAAAAATATCATATTCGAAACGCCAGCAAACGCCAATATTCGTCGATACGTCGGTGTTGATAGATGGCCGGATTATGGCTGTTGCTCAATCGGGTTTTATTACCAGTAAACTATATATTCCGCGCAGTGTTGTAGGGGAGCTACAATTCTTGGCCGACAACGGAGACACCGATAAGCGAAGTCGTGCGCGACATGGCTTGGATGTGGTCAGCGAACTTCAGGCACTCTCTACGGTACAGGCTGAAGTGTTTAGTGATAGTACAACGGCCGAGGAAGGCGTCGACAATCGTCTCCTGAAGCTTGCAAAGGAGTACGGTGGTGCAATTTGTACAATAGACTTTAACTTGAACAAGGTTGCCCAGGTGGAAGGCATCCCCGTCTTAAATGTGAATGACCTAGCTAAGACACTTCGCATGGCGTATCTACCTGGCGAAAAGATGATGCTCGAGCTGACACAGAAGGGGAATGATTCTCATCAGGCGGTTGGCCATTTGACGGATGGGACAATGGTTGTGGTTGAGCATGCAAGCAGCAGCGTTGGAAAAAAAGTAGAAGTAGAATTTATTCGCAGTCTGCAGACAGCGGCTGGTAAGATGATGTTTGCCCGACTGGCAAATGGCAACAGTGCCAACAATGGCGATACTAAACCCACAAAGAAGGTCGTGAAGTCATCTCCTCGCCCTCGTTCTGACAAGAACCAAAAGCCTCAAGAATCACAGCAACAACAGAATACTCCAAAGAAGCCAAAGCAGCAGCAGCGCCGTCGCCCGAAGACGAATGAAGATCGTTTGGTAGAGCTAGCAAATAGCTAGTTATTTGCCGCCGCTGTTCTAATATGACCGAGAGGCTTCGTAGTAGCCAGTGTCCACAACACGGGCGCTAATGCTGCCGGTTGGGTTATCTTCTCCCTCGTAGGTTGCAGTGTAGCTATTCCCCTGGTTGCTGACGGCTAGACTTGTTCCGCCTACAGAGATTGTGACAGGGCTACTTCCTAGTGAGAATGTTCCGCGTGAGACGGGGATAGTGATAATCCACTCGTCTGTATCGCCAGCTGAGACTTCGGCTGCTCCAAGGCTTGGGAGAACATCATTACAGTCATGGCGGTCATCTTCTTTAGTGGCATCGTATCCACTCGGCACGTTGGTGTAGATTGCTTCGTCTGTGACGGGATCAATAGACCGAACGACGTCGAGTTCGATGCGAGCAGCTTCTGGGGTACAGTCAGTCGCTTTCTTTTTCGAGACACGGTCGAAGGTGAGTTTTGCGTTACTTTGGCCTTGTGTTCGGCTCCACCAGGAAGGATATACTTGTCCATCAACGCGCTGGATCCCCTGAGGTTGAGCAAACCAGTCACTTGATGACCATTTGCCTTCTTTCTGGTACACCTCTTTGTGGGCATACTCCATGACAGAGGCGACTATCGGACTTCCAAGCGAGGAGGTACCGTTACGGAGGATTGTTGTATCGGGGTTACCGAGCCATACCCCCATAGTGAGGGCAGGGCTGTAGCTAAACATCCAGAGATCTTTTGCGTTACCACCTTTATCTGAGGTTCCTGTCTTGGTGGCTGTTTTCACGCCTGGTATGTTTTTGGCCGAGAAGTTTCCAAGTGCGGCACTCGCGTTTACGTCACTGAGAATATCACTGACAATATATGAGGCTTGGTTGCTTATGACGCGATTGCCTTCTACGTCACTCCACTTCTGAAGTGTTTCGCCCGAGTTATTTTTGACTTCCAGTACTGATGATTGAGGCTTCTGCACTCCGCCACGAGCAAGCGTAGTGTAAGCATTGACCATATCGACCTGTCGCACGCCACATCCGCCGATTGCTAGCGCAAGTCCTGCTGTTCGGTTGGCTCCAACGGTACAGTAGCTGGCTGCTCCCATTTCGCGGATGGTTTGTAGCGTTGAACCGGACGATTCGCTGCTGGCGTTATCATTTATGTACATGGCCTTGACGGCAGGAACGTTGCGAGATGTTGCTAGGCTGGTTCGCACGGTGACATCACCAAGGAACCGACGATCAGCATTTTGTAACTTTGCACCATAAATCTCATCAATTTCTTCGTCCTTAAGAACAGTACCGCTCCCGTAGTTTTGTTGTCCTTCAGGTTTTTGTTCGAACAATTCTGCATAGACAAAAGATTTGACCGACGATCCGGGCTGGATGTAGGCAGTCGCGGCGTTATCTTGTCCAAAACCTGGGTAGTCGAAGTCACGACTACCGACCATGGCGATGATTTGGCCACTTTGCGAGTCAGCTACCGTAGCCGCACCGTTTGTGAAGCCTGCAAAGTCGGGGACGTAAGAGTTGAACATGTCATCCATGGCTGACTGGAGCCTCTCTTGGATGCGCAAATCAAGGGTTGTTGTGACACTTAAGCCGCCTCGGCCGACCGTCGCTTTTCCTAGCTCGTCCTCAAGTTGCGTACGCACCATTTGCACAAAGTGAGGCGCTTTAATGTTCTCGTATTGATCAGCAACCGGTCGAAGTGTGTCAAGGATAGCCACCTCTTTTGCTTCGTCTGCCTCCTTTTGGGTGATGTAGCCTACCTCTCGCATCGCGTCGAGCGTTGCGTGTTGTCGAGCAATAAGCCCAGGATGACCGGCGACGTTGTAGGGATCATATACAGATGGGTTCTGTGGAATGGCAGCCAATAAAGACGCTTCGGCAAGTGAAAGATCTTTGGCTGATTTTCCAAAATAGGTTTGGGCCCCCGACTCGGCACCATTCCGGCGACCACCATAAGGTGACTCGTTGAGGTAAAGCGTGAGGATCTGATCTTTATCGTACATTCGTTCAATCTCAACCGCGAGAATGAGCTCTTTTATTTTTCGGGGGATGCCACCGAGGCCCCTGTCTCCTGCTTCGTCTGCGAAAAATACCTGCTTGACGAGTTGTTGCGTAAGTGTTGATCCACCCTGTACTTCACCGCCTGTTGCATTATTTATAACGGCACGTAGAGTGCCCGATATACTGACGCCGCTGTGTTGGAAGAAGTCACGGTCTTCGATTGCAATCGTTGCCTGTTTTAGCGTGTCACTTAGCTCATCGCTTTCGACGACAAGCTTATAATTTCCTTCACCCTTATCCTCCCAAAGAAGCTCGCCGTTACGGTCAAAGTACTTAGTAACGGTAGACTGGACGCGTTTATCGATCTCGCCTGGTCGAATCTGATCGAGATCACGACGGAAGTATGCGAAGAGAGCGCCAGTAAGAAGCGCAAGGATGAGGATGACGATACCAGTAATTTTGAGGGCCATAATGACGCCACGTTTGCTAAACCAGTAGGCCCAAAAACGTTTCGGGTGCATACGGTGAAAGAATCGCTTGACAGGATGTTTTGGAAGCGATGCAAGATACTCGGCTCTGCGGCGCGACTCTTTGTCGCGCTTCGCTTTGACGCGCTTCGATAAGTTAGCGTAGACGCTTAGTTTGCGTGATGTCCGTTTTTTACCCACAGTTCCTCGTTCTTGTATAAACTATTACCACTATTATAGCACCAATTACTGTGCGTAAACCCCTAATGTTTGCTATACTACCAAGGATAAAACGGATAAGGAGATGTATCGTGCCACTTTCAGAAGAACTCCAATGGCGAGGGTTCGTCAACCAGACAACCTTTACCGATAATACTGCCCTAGATCAAGCCCCGATACACTTCTATTTCGGCGTTGATCCGAGCGCGGATAGCATGCAGGTCGGTAACTTGGCGGCTGCTATGATGGTGCGTCACTTTATTGATGCGGGACACAAAGCATACTTATTAGTGGGTGGTGCCACGGGTATGATCGGAGATCCTGACGGCAAGAAGGATGAGCGCAATCTGCTTAGCTTAGAGGACATCGCTCGGAATAAACAGGCTATTGCTGATCAATACCGACGCGTTTTCGCCGGTAAGGACTTTGAGATTGTTGATAACTACGATTGGTTTAAGGATATAAACTACCTCGACTTTTTGCGGACTATCGGAAAAAATGTACCAATCAGTCAAATGCTTGGTCGCGATTTTGTGCAGTCTCGACTTGGTGAGGGCGGCGCGGGCATAAGTTATGCTGAATTTAGCTATGCACTCATTCAAGGATATGACTTTTTGCATCTCAATCGAGAGTACGGCGTAACATTGCAGCTTTGCGGCGCAGACCAATGGGGAAACTCGGTCGCCGGTGTTGATCTTATCCGGCGTATTGATGGCAAAGAGGCGCATGTCTACTCAACGCCACTCGTTATGAACAAAGCAACCGGTAAGAAATTTGGTAAAAGTGAGGATGGTGCAGTTTGGCTGGATGAGAAGAAGACGAGTGTGTTTGCTTTTTACCAGTTTTGGCTGAATGCTGATGACGAGGGTGTGGCCGACTACGCCAAGATTTTTACGCTGCTTTCAAAAGAGCAGATTGAAGAAATGGCCCAACAGGTACGAGACGCTCCGAGTGAGCGGCTGGCGCAAAAAACACTTGCGCGCGAAGTTACCTCACTCGTCCACGGTGAAGAGCGGGCCCTGAGCGCCGAACGGGTAACTTCCGTCTTGTTTGGGGGTGGTTCTGTGACTGAACTATCAGAAGACGATGTGGCAGTACTTGCTTCGGAGATACCCGTTGCTGAGACCGGCTCGAGTGTTGTTGACGCACTTGTCGCCCATGGAGCTGCGAGTAGTAACGGTGACGCGCGACGACTGATTGAAGGTGGAGCGGTGACAGTCAACGGTCAAAAGATTGACCAAGATATGACAATACATGAACGATCTTTGATCAAGAAAGGCAAGAATAGCTTTATTCTTGTACGGTAGGCCACGGCATGAATCCCGGTGCTTCTATCGATCGCGTTAAGGGTGTTGGCGAAAAGACGGCCGAACACCTTCGTGCCGGGGGTATCCGAACAGTATATGACCTGATTACATTTTTGCCGCGCGATTATAGCGATTATTCTCACGCCAGCAGAATCGTTGATATCCAGCCAGGTAACGTCACCATTAGAGCGCGCTGCGAGAAGGTATCCACCCGACCAGTGCGGCGAGGAATGCGCATCACGACGGCAACGCTGTATGACGCCTCGGGGAAGATCCAGGCCGTGTGGTTTAATCAGCCGTACAGAGAGAAGCAACTAAAGACGGGGGAAGAATTCGTTTTTACGGGAACCTTCGAGTTTAGCTACAACAAATACCAGCTGACAAACCCAGCAGCCGAAAAAGCAGTTGATTTACCGAAGCAAGCTCATCAGTTGCTGCCAGTCTATCGAATGGTGCAAGGCCTGAAAGTGCCACTTTTACGTAAATTGATCGCCGAACTGCGCCCATTAATGACAATGCTACCAGAAACGCTACCAGCTGCTATTGTCCACTCAGAGCATCTTATGTCGCGATCCGACGCCTTGGTAGCGATGCATTTCCCGACTTCGGCTGATGATGTTGAGCGGGCTAAAGAACGGTTCGGCTTTGAGGAGTTATTCAGCCTACTGGTAGCAAGTCAGTTAAACAAGCAAGAAATCGCTAAATTGCAGGGCTGGAAAATTCCATTTCAGCAGTCGATTGTAAAAGCTTTTGTCGAAAAGCTTCCCTTCGAGCTAACAACTGCGCAACGCATTGCTGCATGGGATATCCTACAGGACTTCGAGAAGGCTGTTCCAATGAATCGACTGCTGCAGGGGGATGTTGGCTCGGGCAAGACTGTCGTAGCGGGTCTCGCAGCGCGCCAAGCAGCTCACGAAGGATTTCAGACAGCGATGATGGCTCCAACCGAAATTCTTGCCACGCAGCATGCTGAAACATTACACACGCTGCTATCGCCGTTTGGTGTTCGAGTGAGTCTGCTGACAGGCAGCGTCAAGGGAGCAGCTCGAGCTGCGGTCTATGAAGCTATCGCTAACGGAGAAGTCGATGTCGTCGTGGGGACACATGCGCTCATTCAGGCATCTGTGCAGTTTCATCGACTTGGCTTCGTCGTGATTGACGAACAGCACCGTTTTGGAGTGAAGCAGCGCCAAGAGCTTCTAAAGAAGGCCGAGAAAATGCCGCACTTGCTTGCGATGACAGCAACGCCAATTCCACGAAGCTTAGCGCTCACTGTCTATGGTGAATTAGACATCTCGATCTTAAACGAACGCCCTAAGGATCGCAAAGAGATAGAAACCAAAATATGGTCACCAAATAGTCGACCACAACTTTATGCGCTGGTTGAGGCGCAGCTGTCCGCTGGACGTCAAGCATATGTCATCTGTAATTTGATCGACGACAATCCGGACAATGAGCTAAAGAGCGTTCAGGCAGAATACAAAGTGCTGAAAACAGGTGAGCTGAAGCATCGACGCATTGGGTTGTTACATGGGAAGCTAAAGCCCGCAGAGAAGGAGCCCGTAATGCGTTCTTTTGCGGCAGGCGACATCGACATACTTGTCAGTACAACTGTTGTGGAGGTTGGGGTCGATGTGCCGAACGCGACGGTCATCGTGATTGAGGATGCTGACCGTTTTGGGCTTGCCCAGCTGCACCAACTGCGTGGGCGTGTAGGGCGCAGCGCTCATCAAAGCTATTGTTACCTTATGGTGAGTTCGTCCAAAGCTCCCAGTAAACGCCTCAAGGAGATTGAGCAGAGTAACGACGGGTTTTATCTTGCTGAGGTCGACCTTGCTATGCGTGGTCCGGGTGAAGTGTACGGGCGCGCTCAGCACGGAGAGCTCAATCTTCAGATAGCAAGCTTGGCGGATACGAAGCTGATTCGTCGAGCCCAGAAGGCGGCGCAGACATTCATCGCAAGCGGTGATGATTTGTTACAATATACAGAGTTGGCAAAAGACGTTGAACGGTATCAGCGGCTTACCACATTGAATTAAACGCATATTATGTATTCAGGAACAACAGTTGGAAAAAGATCAGGCAATTTCGTTGGTGTACATCAACGAATTGATCGCATCGCCCGTCGACAGCTCGGTACACTGTTGAGTGATAGCCAGACATTCCCGTCATCAAGAGACATTCTGCATTTTGAGGGCAACAACGGTCCGGATGGGGTAAAAAGAAAGAGCCCGTCTGTTGACGAGCCGTGGCACTACATAGATCCAAGGAAGCCGTTAGACGTAAGCTTGGTCGAAATGATACGCGACCACATCACCAATCTATCTCGGGCACTCAGTCAAAACAACGAGCAAAGGGCGGCCTTTGAGGCTGCTTGGTTGTCTCACGCTATTGTCGACGGGCTTACTCCTGCGCACCACTTCCCGCTGGCCGACAAGATCGAAGATCTTTTTGGGATGGCACATCATGAACGGCTAACGGTCCGTCAAAAGAATATTATTAAAGGTACCGGGCGACGCGACACATTGTCGAAGAACTGGGAGTACTGGGGCAGTGGCGGTATATTCACGTCACATTTCTTATTTGAATTTGGTGTTTCGGCGACGATGGTCGGGCGGCAGTATAACATGACAGTTACGAATGATGACCTGGTTGATTTACAGCTTCGCGGCTATGAGGCGCTATTTAAAGAAGCGATTGAAGAGGTTGTTGCGATGGACTTATATGAGGTATTTCGTGCCCAAGGCTGGAATTGGCGGGTCGCCCGTACCGTACATGGCAAACTCGTCCCCTTGCTTATCAAGATGGTGGTATTGGGGTGGTACGCTGCAGTAGAGCTGGAAGAGGGGCGCTCATGAACGTTCGAATTATTGCTGGTGAATATGGCGGGAGGATTATTGAAGGATCGGGGACCTCACGAACACACCCCATGGGTGAGCGGGTTAGGAATGCATTGTTTAATAAATTGCACATGGAACTTCAGGGTGCTGATGTGTTAGATGCTTTTGCGGGTAGCGGAGCATTGGGCCTAGAGTCAATCAGCCGAGGTGCTCACAGCGCAACGTTTATCGAAAAGGATCGGGTTGCTCAAAAGATCATCGCAAAGAACATCGAGCAGCTACATGCCGGTGACAAGGCGCATTTGATTCGAGCTACTGTGTCAGCAAGCGTTAAGACACTCGACAAAACATTCGATATTATTTTTGCCGATCCGCCCTACTATAATCCGCAGTTTCCCAGTATAAAAAAGTTGTTTAGGCTATTAAAACCGAACGGGCTTATGGTACTATCATACCCAGGTAAGGATGAGGTCCCAACCGGAGCGGAGGTTGTTGTGGTGGACAATCGTAGTTATGGAAATGCGTACCTTGTCTTTTACCGAAAAAAGGACGCCTAACCGGCGTTCTTTTGTTTTGTTGTTCTTGAACCCCAAATGAAAAAGCAGACCAGCCGATCTGCTTTTTCATTTGGTACGCGAGAGAGGACTTGAACCTCCACGCCTTGCGGCACTAGCTCCTAAGGCTAGCGTGTCTACCAATTCCACCACTCGCGCGTACAGCTCATTATAACAGAGAGGCGTGCTATCACAAAGCTACAACATATCTGCGTCGTGCTTGTGCTATCATAGAGTTAATGAACAAGATAGCAACGTATCTAAATGAGCATCTACTGGGAGAAGCGACAAGCTCAAAGGCAATGCGTCGTCGCTTTAGCCGCGATAATAGTATTTTAACGATGACGCCAGAGATTGTCGTTTTTCCACGGGTCACCAATGATATACGCAAAGTTGCTCGCTTTACCTGGCAACTAGCTGAAAAAGGGCATCCAATGGGAGTGACAGCGCGCGGTATGGGAGCGGATTGTACCGGCGCGGCAATCGGTAAGGGGATTGTACTCGACACTTCAGCTCATCTTTCTGATGTTCTTACGGTGGTCGCCAAGGAGCGTCTCGTACACGTTCAGCCAGGTGTTCGAGTGGACGTCTTGGATAACTTGCTACGCTGGCAGGGGCTAGCGGTTGCCGGCCTTCCCGGCGATAGTTGCCATGCAACGGTGGGCGGAACGGTTGCTAATAATAGCATTGGATCCTCGGCTGCATTTGCTGACAGTGTCGAGAAGCTTGAAGTTGTTCTGGCGAACGGAGATATTATAGAAACCGGCCGCATCAGCAAGCATGAAGTGAGCAAAAAGCTCGGTTTGCAGACATTTGAGGGCGAAGTGTATCGAAAAGTGTCTGGCCTCATTGAAGGCAACGATGAACTCATTAAACAGATGGTTTCTGATGCAACACGTGACAATACGGGCTACCGTTCGATTGCCGCCGTGAAGGCAAAAGACGGTTCGATGGATTTGACGCCGTTATTCACTGGAAGCCAAGGAACATTAGGCATCATTTCGGAGATTGTCCTGAGGACCGATTTCTATAGCCAAGACGCGGCAGCGGCAGTCGTCTTAACCAAGACAGCGGAACAAGCCCGTGATGTAGCAGATAAGGTAGTGGGGCTGTCGCCGTCGCTCCTCTATTTAATTGATGACGAACTCATTAATCGAGCGCACAGTTACGGAAAAGTATTCGGCATTCTTGGTACCGAAGAGGCAAACGGAAGTGTGGTGTACGTCGAGTTTAATGACATTGGCGATCGAGCACGTCAACATAAAATCAAAAAGCTGCGAAAGCTCATGAAGAAACTAGAGCTTGGTATGGTCGATTCAGTTGATCGTGATATTCAAGAGTTTCGACAGCTCTTAGATGCGCCAGAGGCGACTCGACGAATGGCGGATGATGATAAGGTGACACTCCCGATCATTGACGGAGCATTTGTGCCGTTTGATCGTCGTGAAGAATTCCATGCACAGTTGCAGGAACTGGCCGATAAACAACACATAGAACTACCGCTGAAGACAAACCTTTTGACAGGTACTCTTGATGTCTACCCGCAGCTGAAGCTAGATGTGGTGAGTGATAAGCAGAAGATATTCCGGCTCATCACCGCGTATGCCGACCTTGTGCATCGTTGCAACGGCGCATTCGTCAGTGACGGTGCTGAAGGAAGGCTCAAGGCCAATGCCGCGTGGTCGGTTTTAGATGATGCAGAAGTAAAATTATTTGAAGAAGTCAGAGCGATATTTGACCCATTCGGCACAATGAACCCTGGTGTCAAGCAGAAAAACGAGGTACGTGCCCTCGTATCAAGCCTTCGATCGCAGTACGATACGACTGATTTCGTGAGTTAGCTTAACAACCGACGTAGAGGTCTGCTATAATCGCCTAGTTACTAATGTTAGTATGCGCGAGTGGCGGAATTGGTAGACGCGCTAGCTTCAGGTGCTAGTGTTCGCAAGAACGTGGAGGTTCAAGTCCTCTCTCGCGCACCAATGAAGACGTTCCGGACAATACGAGTTGAAATAGCTCATTGACCTCTGGAACTTTTTCATTTTCTGGTGTTCCACCGTTTATTTCTGCGTAGCTTGGCATTTTGTCGAATAATACGCCAAAATAACGTGCTCGCAGTATCGGATTACTGTGGTCAATAAGCAAATCTTTGAGGTGTTCCACAAAGTATTTGATGTATGTCAAGATTGTCGGCATATCAACGCTTCCTTGCGTTTCTTGCTCGTCTTTGCGAGTGTCTAAATTGTTAATATGTTGCTCTACTTTCAGTAAGTCCTCCTCCATGTATTTAATCGCTGTTGGTGATGTTACCAACTTCATCTTGTCTACAATTACACGTGCCTGAGCCTCAAGCTCTACACGTTTCTTATCACGCATATCACTTGCGTCCTGTACTTGCACTTGACGTTGCTCCCATACGGTCTGAACGGCTTGTAGCACCTCATCAAAGCGCGCAGGATCAACGATAAGGCGTTCAATGAACTGGTTTATCTTCTCATCAAACTCACCTTTGGGAACACGGAAATAGTGTCCGTGATGGCTACAGTGGTATGCAGGATAGTATTTACCCAGCTTACCTCGTGAGGCACTGCCTAATAGCGGATTGTGACACTCTGGACACGTTACTACCTTGCGGTATGGAAACTCCTCATTGTAGACGTTCTTTTTAGCGAATTTCTCTTGCTTCGCGGCACGAGTAACAATTGGGTGCTCTGGATCATCGGGATTAAGCGCAATGCTGATCTTGCCTCGGTTGGCTTTATTCCATAGTTCAATATCTATGAGACCGTCAAACTTACACAGAACAGGCAGATCACCAGTCCATTTTTCCGTATTTACCCCAGCATAAATAGTCTTAGCGACATATACACGCAGGAGCTTACCTGTCATTTTCTTACCGCCTGTACGTTTTACGATCTTGGTGCGATCTACTTTATCTCGAACGACTTTTATGGGTGTTTGAAAGCCTAAACAGTTCATCTCGTCAGCAATTTGGTCGTCACTATATAAACTAGAGGCACGCATGTCGTACATCTTACGAATAATCGGAGCCTGGTCGTTATGAGGTATAAGTTGCTTATTTCCTAACCCCCAAAGGACTAAGGTTCCTTGCCGAGTTAGAAAATCACGATTACATTACCGAGAAAGTTATCAAAGCCAGCTACCGCGATAAATCCCTGCTAGAGTCCACCATAACCCATTCCGTACAGGTCTTTTCACACACCTTACGCCTCAAGCACCGCTACCAAGAATTAAAGGCGTATCTTCGTCGTGATATGAACCGTTATACTTACTTTCCCGACACTCTCCCCGATGCCTTTTTATCACTCTCTGTCGAAGGCAGTACAACCCGGTTCTTCCTCGATGTGATACCAGATACCCAGGAGCGTAAACCGCTCTTTCAAAGAGTGGCTGCCTATATCGCATTCTTCGATAAAGGCGGCTGGGATGTAACGAATACCGATCAGCCAAAGCTATTATTCATAGCCGAGACCGCACGAGGCGAGCGCATGATTCGCCGCATAGTTAAAGGTGCAATCAGCCACATCGAGCCAGATGATGAGCCGGAAGTCTTCACGACAACTCAAAAAGCTTTAGAGCGTATGGACCGAGAAGCTTTTATCTGGACAGGGTTTGATGACGAGGAGCCTGTTGCCTTAACTGATATGTGAGCCTCGGTCATACACAGGACGAAAAGCTGAGGAGGAATGCTCATTATAACCAAGGACTCAGAGTGAAGCGCTTCACCGTAGCGTTTACCTGAGTTAATAAATATACCGGATTCGTATATAATTAAATGTGAGAAGACTTATGTTTCACGCTCTGCGAGAAAACAGGAGTCTTCTTTTTATAAATTTGCTTGACGAATATACCCCCAAGGGGTATTATTTGAATATGAGAAAAGATATAAAACCTCGGGCAGTGCGCCGCTTAAAGATTATCGAAGGCCAGATTCGTGGCTTGCAGAAAATGGTCGAAGAAGACAAATACTGTATTGACATCATCACCCAGGCCTCGGCGATAAAAGAGGCAATGTCAAGTGTGGAAGACTTATTACTTGAGAACCACCTCAGCACTCATGTCATTCACCAAATAAAAAACGGCCATGAGCAACTAGCAACCGAAGAGATACTAAAAGTCTACAAACTAAAGCGCAAGAAATAACATAAGGACTATAGGGGTATAAACTATGACAAAATACACATGTCCAATGCACCCGGATATTACCAGTGATAAACCGGGGGTATGTCCGAAATGCAATATGAAGCTGGTATCAGACGGCGATATGGAAGACGAAACTAGCGACCATCATGATCATAGTAGTTCGTCGGGTACTGCACGCACTTCTATTTACGCTTGTCCAATGCACTCGGATATCACATCTGATAAACCCGGTATGTGTCCGAGATGCCACATGGCTTTAGAAAAAACGAAGCTTAATTCACAGCGCGAACATGGACATGACAAACATGCTGGGCATAGTCCTAATATGTTCAAGCAAAAATTTTGGCTCAGTCTTCTGCTAACTATTCCGACGCTTCTATTTTCACATACCGTTCAGGGTTGGCTTGGCTTTGAACTGATGTTCCCTGGTAGTGAGTATATCCCCGCTATCTTTGGTGCGATTATATTCTTCTACGGTGGGCTGGTATTTCTAAAAGGTGCAAAGGCAGAGCTTGCAGCTAAGCAGCCAGGGATGATGACACTAATTTCGATGGCGATTACCGTTGCGTTTATCTATAGTGCCCTCGTGACACTCAAACTCATTAGTGGTATGGATTTTTGGTGGGAGCTTGCGACATTAGTGACGATTATGCTGCTCGGGCACTGGCTGGAAATGGCGTCAGTAGAAAATGCACAAGGTGCGTTAAACGAACTCGCCAAACTGCTACCCGATGAAGCAGAATTAATCGAAGACGGTAAAAGTCGGATGGTTCCTGTTAGTGAATTAAAACAGGGCGATATAGTGCTCGTTCGCCCTGGAGCTGGAGTACCTATCGATGGCACCGTTGTTAAGGGTGAGTCTGAAGTTAATGAGTCGATGCTCACGGGTGAATCAAGACCAGTTAAGAAAGTGGTCGGAGCCGATGTAATAGGCGGCACTATTAGCACCAATGGGGCGCTCACTATCAAGGCGACGAAAGTCGGAAACGACACTGCACTCGCTGGTATTATGAAGCTGGTTGAAGATGCCCAGACGAGTAAATCAAAAACGCAGATACTTGCGGACAGGGCAGCATTTTACCTTACGTTTATTGCTCTTGGTGCGGCTTTACTAACTTGGATAGGTTGGTGGCTTGCAGGTGCGTCGGCTGGCTTTATCTTTGAACGAGTCGTCACGGTACTCGTGATTGCTTGTCCTCATGCTCTGGGTCTGGCTATCCCACTTGTTACAGCCATCTCTACGACACTGGCAGCAAAGAATGGTTTATTGGTACGCGAACGCATGGCACTCGAATCAGCGCGCAATATTGATGTCGTACTGTTTGATAAGACAGGTACGCTAACAAAAGGTGAACAGGGTGTGGTTGAGGTTATCGCTAAAGACAAGACCCATACCCTAAGCCTTGCTGCTGCTCTTGAGCGTGAATCAGAGCACCCGATCGCAAAAGCGATCTTCCAGTATGCACACGATCAAAATGCGCCGGAAACTCACGCCACTGACTTTTCGGCACTTTCTGGCCGTGGTGTCCAAGCTAAGGCTGACGGAAAAACTGTGTATGTCGGCGGACCAAGATTGCTTGAAGAACTGAATATCATCCTGAGCGATGAATTGCAAACAGCCACCGACGAAGCCTCGACGGACGGAAAAACCGTCGTGTATGTTATCGAAAACAAAGCCGTGATAGGGGCTATTATGCTTGCTGATGTCATTCGTGAGGAATCAAAGGAAGCTATTGCCACGCTTCATGGTATGGGTAAGCGTGTCGCCATGTTGACAGGAGATAGTAAGGGTGTGGCTGCATGGGTAGCAAGAGAGCTTGGTATCAAAGAATACTTCGCCGAGGTTTTGCCCGAAAACAAAGCCGAAACGGTCAAGAAACTTCAGGCTGACGGCAGTCGAGTGGCAATGATCGGCGACGGCGTCAATGACGCACCGGCACTGACGCAAGCCAATATCGGTATTGCTATAGGCGCGGGTACTGATGTGGCGATTGAGTCGGCTGGAATCGTGCTGGCGAGCAGCGATCCACGAGGCGTGGCAAAGATTGTCACTCTTTCAAAACGTACCTATAACAAAATGCTTCAGAACCTTGCTTGGGCAACCGGTTATAACGCTCTAGCGATTCCACTTGCCGCTGGAGTGACTTCGGCGTTAGGCTTTGTACTTTCACCAGCATTCGGCGCGGTTCTAATGTCGCTTTCGACCATTATTGTGGCTGTCAATGCACAGCTTTTAAGACGAATAAAATTATAAAGGAGTATATAATGCATAATCATAACGAACACGAACATCATCACTCTCACGATATCGAGGCGGCTGATATTCCAGCGGACCGCATGGCTGTTTGCCCCGTAACTGGTGACGCAATTGATACGGCTGATGCTGAGAAGCTGGGATATTTCAGAGACGTAGATGGCAAGCGAGTTTATTTCTGTTGCGCCACATGCGTACAATTATTCGATAAAAATCCTGAACAGTATACCGACCATCATCTTGGTCATGAGCATCACCATCATAATCCGACAACAGGAACGCTACGTTTGAAGGAAAAAGAACATCTGACAGATAATATATGGTCATTTCGTTTCACTGCCGCCCAGCCATTTTCGTGGACTCCTGGGCAGTTCATCCGCATTGAAATCCCTCACGAAAATCCCGACGGAGAGGGCACCAAGCGGTGGTTTACTATTTCATCAACGCCGCATGATGGTTTTATTCAAATCACCACTCGCATTACCAACACGACATTCAAGCAAGCGTTAGCCGCCCTGGAGGTTGGAGATGAAGCGCAGCTCATCGAGCAGCCAGACGGTGATTTTGTTTGGCAAGAAAGCGATAGGCCGCTTGTATTTGTCGCGGGCGGTATCGGTATCACGCCGTTTTATAGCATATTAAAAGCAAGAGGCCATAGCGGACAACCAGTGTCGGCAACACTTATTTATAGCGGCCGGACTGACGATTTACCGTTTAAGGCAGAGCTTGATGAAGCAAGTAGGCGTCACTCAGAGTTTACGACGCACTACGTTATTGGCGAATTACTAACTACTGACAGATTGGCTCAGCTCGTCCCAAACCTCAACGTATCTCAAGTCTATATTTCAGGTCCGGAATCAATGGTAGAGGCCCTCGGTAAGCAGTTAAAAGAGAATGGACTTGCTAGTGACAATCTCCATCAGGATTTCTTCCCTCACTACAGCGAAGAGACTTACTAGAAATATGACTATCGGGACACACTGCGGTAAAATAGAGGTATGAAACGAGTTTTCTACGGGGTTCTTTCCGTGTTCATGCTTGCAACACTTGGTGTGTTGTCGTTAGGTATACATGCAGCTGCTGTGCAGACCATGGATACAGAACCCTCAATGGATAACGTCTCTCACCAGATGAGCCCCTCTATCTGTTTTAGTGCTTGCACGACAGCTACTGTCCGTAAAGACAAGATACTTAAAGAGATCGACAGGGATAACAACGACGAACCAAAGCTGCCGTTTTATGTCCAATCTCAGGCCTCTTCCCTGTTAGCTCTCAAGGAGACTCATGATCAAGAAGCCAGGGCTGCTATCGAAAAAGAACCGCCTCCTGAGACAACGCCCGCCTATATCAGCCTGGGTGTCTTTCGCGCTTGAGATTAGCTACTTACGAATATAAATTAAGTAGCTAATTAGGAGTATCTATGAACAATAAGAAATTATTTACAATCATTGTCATTGTGCTCGTGCTGGCAATAGCTGGTAGCGCACTATACTATAGCCTGCGCGGTGACGATACGGATATGATGGGTTTTACAAACAATAACTCGCTTGTTGACACCAATAGTGACACGTACAAACAATATGCAGCCATGAGCGGCGAAACCTACGATCGTAACTTTATAGCCAATATGATCGCTCATCACCAAGGCGCGGTTGATATGGCAAAATTGGCTCTTACGAACGCCAAGCACCAAGAGCTAAAAGATATGGCAAACGATATCATCTCGGCTCAAGAGGCAGAGATTGCAGAGATGACATCATGGCAAAAAGACTGGGGATACCCATCAACTAGTTCTGACAACATGATGGATCATAGTGCGATGGGGATGATGGATGATATGGCTAACATGACTACTGAACTTGAGGGCAAGACGGGCGATGAATTTGACAAAGCCTTTATAGAGCAGATGATCATGCATCACCAATCGGCTATTGATATGGCTGCACCAGGCGAGCAGAACGCCCAATATCAGGAAGTAAAGGACCTCACAAAAGCTATTGTTTCTGCGCAAACAAAAGAAATCCAGCAAATGAAGAAGTGGCAACAAGAGTGGGGTTATGAAAATTAGGGCATTCCCTATTGTACTGGCGGTCATCGTAACTGGATTTACAGCGGCTATCGTAGTAGTAAAGTTGAACGGGCCTTCAGAACCACCACGTCCAGGTACTGAACAGAGCGACAACGGTCGAGAGCATGTGGGCAGTAAAGAATATGGCGGCGATCAGCCGCCGACCTCTGGTCCGCATGCTGGTCCTATTCCTTGGGGCGAATATGATACTGAAGTTCGTGATGACCAGGTTATACACAATATGGAGCATGGCGGAATCTACGTATCGTATCAACCGAGTCTTCCAAAAGACCAGATTGAGAAGCTGACCAATCTACTATTTGAGCCGTTTTCCAACTCGGAATTCCAGCCCAAAAAGATAATACTTGCACCACGAACTGCAAACACATCGCCAATAGAGCTCAGTTCGTGGCGAAGAAGCGAAAAACTACAGGCGTATGATCAAGTAAAGGTCGAGGAATATATAAAGAGGAATCTGGGTAAAAGTCCAGAGCCGCTTGCGCGATAAGTAGGGATACATTTAGTCAGAAAGAAGGATAAAATATAGTATGAGAAAAAAGCATAGGAATAATAACAGACTACTTGCAGGGGGTATTGCCGTACTCACTATAGCTGCTGCGGTTATCTGGTATTTTGCATTTTTTTCTGTCAAACCTGAGATGACGGCATCAAGCAATACGGATAGCGTAAGTACGAATGATGAAGAATCTAATAGTAATAAATTCGCCACCCTAAAAGGTGATGCATTCGACGAAGCTTATATAGCCGACATGCTGGCGCATCATGAAGGTGCGCTTTATATGGCCGAACAAGCCGGACCTGTAGTAGCACAGGAAGAGCTCCTTACGCTCACCGGGACTATCCTACAGACGCAGGGTATGGAAATGGTACAATTGAAAGAGTGGCAGAAAGCCTGGGGCTATAAAGAAACGATGAGTGGGGGCCATATGAGCCAAGGCGGTGCTGGTATGGATACGGGTGGTGATATGGTCGAAATGATGAATAAGTTAAAGGGCTTAGAGGGAGAGGCATACGACAAAGAATTCCTCAAACAAATGACTATTCATCATGAGCAGGCTATCGAGATGTCGCGGTATGCTAATGCCAACGCAAAGCGCCAAGAGATCAAAGACTTTGCTAAAAACACCATTGAAACACAGACGACAGAGATTAATCAGATGAAGCAATGGCAACAACAGTGGGGATATTAACTCCTGTCTTTTTTTCTTGAATATGAAAGTCTAAAATCGCTCATCACTTGAAGTACGAGACCTGGAACAAGGACAATACCAAGGATCCACCACCAAACAACAAAATAGGGAGTGCTGAGACTAGTGCCAACGGTAAGGCTATGGACAAAGATCGCTATCATGGCTAATGCCTGTAGGAGGCTAACGAACGGCCATACGCCAATGTTAATAAGTTTACGGCGAAAAGGCTTTAAGATATCGTACAGTAAAAAGGATACGAGAGCAGCTATAGCTATGACGATCGCCCATGCGTGAAGCGGGCCAACGTACGTGATATAACTTTCTGGAGGTAATAAGTTAGTATCGAGAAAGCGCTGAACAAGGAAGAGGCCGGGGTGCATCACTATAAGCAATACGGCAACTCGCCCTATTCCATTACTATATTGAACTTTGATGAGCCCAGTTTTATTGATCAACACCGCTACGTACTGGGCCCACATCGTTACCCAAGCAAGTGTCCCCAGAAAAGGAAAGAGTTCATATACCGAAGTAATACCACCGCCTAATGCAAAAAGTTGTAATAAAACTGTCGTAACTGCAATAAACCCAAACAGAATCCAGATCGTATATTTTTTTGAAGCTAAGGTCGTCACATAACAATTATACTTAAAAAGGAGCATAGGAAATGAAAAAACGTGTATTAATCATTGCAGTTATCAGCTTATTAGTAATTATTATCGGATTGGGCGTCTGGGTTATCATTAGCAGGCAGTTTCAGTCAAGCTCTGATACCCAAACCGCTCAACCAACCAATAGCTGGACGGCAGATGAAGTGGCATTGCATTCGTCAAAAAGTGATTGCTGGACAATTATCTCTGGTGATGTCTACGATTTAACCACGTTCATTAATCGACACCCTGGAGGTGATGAAATTCTCCGAGCATGCGGAACAGATGCAACGACGCTATTCACCTCACGTCAAACAGATGATGGCCAATTTGTTGGCTCAGGTACTCCCCACAGTCAAACCGCGTATGAACAACTAGCTAAACTCAAGATTGGATCCTTGAAATAACTACTTAATGCCTACGATCCGCTTAGCTATATCACAAGTGCTATGACGAAACTCGATGAGTCTGAACGCGTTACGATGCAACTTATTCTGAAGCCCATCAGGCTACGAGAAACAAGTAAACTTGCACGGAAGATTCTTGGTAATGAAGATATCTTAAACACTGTGCGTAGCGGTGGCTTCATTTGGATGCAACGAATCAGCAACGTACTAAGTAATACCCTTTGGGGTATCGCTGACACGACGAGCGAGGTCTATCACGGAACAACAAGTGGTAACTACACGACACACTCTCAAGATCGAGACGCGCAGTTTAGAGAGCGAGTCTCAAAACGTCAACGACCAGCAAGAACACTCAGTGCCTTTGAACTTGAACTCATGGAAACGATGCATCGCAAGGTCACGCAGCCACTTTTTCAGACGAATTTGCGCATTCTTGTGAGCGGCAACAAGGCTAAAGAGCATGTCGCTGGACTCCGTTCGGCACTCGATGGCTACAGTGTACCTCTATACCAAGCGCTCAAGGCAAAACCACGCTTGCCAATGTTGCAGGAATACCGCAAGAATCTTGCGAGTGGACGTTTACCGTCCTTTTTGCGCCGTGGCTCCATGATTCTATCGACTGATGAGGTCGCCAGTTTATACCACTTCCCCTCAAATCGAATTAGTCGAACAGACAACCTCATCACTTCTCTTAGTAGGACGTTACCCGCACCAATTTCACTCAAGCAAAACAAAAAGCTCGATGTGCTACTTGGCGAGAACATTCATCATGGCGTCATAACACCAATCGGCCTGACGGAAATGGAGCGTGAACGCCATTTATACATTATCGGTGGCACAGGAAATGGTAAAACGACTATACTTCAATACTCAATCGTTCAAGATCTTCAGAAAGGTAAGGGTTTAGCGGTCATTGATCCGCACGGCGATATGGCAGAAACAATCCTTAAACACGTACCACCAGAGCGAATTAAAGATATTGTCTATTTCAATCCAGACGATTTAGAGTATCCGATTGGCCTTAACCTGCTTGAACTATCACCAGACCTTGAGGGTAATGAGTTGCTACGAGAAAAAGATCTCATCACTGAGTCGGTCATCTCGGTATTTCGTAAGATATTTAGCGAAGAAGATACTGGCGGTCACCGTATTGAATACGTCCTGCGAAATACGATACAAACAGCCCTGACGATTGAAAACGCCACGCTCTTTACTGTTTTTGATCTACTGAACGACACAAAATACCGTAAGTTGGTGTTAAAAGACCTGAAAGATAAAAATCTGATCAACTTTTGGAAGAATGAGCTGGGTAAAGCTGGTGACATGCAGAAAGTCAAAATGGCAGCCGGTATTACCGCTAAAATTGGTCGTTTCCTGTTCTCGGCATCAGCCAAGCAAATATTGGAACAACCAAAATCTACCATAGACTTCGACGACATTATTAACTCTGGTAAGATTCTAATTTGTAACTTCTCAAAAGGCTTGATCGGTGAAGATACCTCAGAGTTATTTGGTATTACAGTGCTTGCCAAGTTACAGCTTGCAAGCCTCCGTAGGGCGAGGATCGCACAGAAAGACCGTAAACATTTCTATCTCTATGTAGACGAGTTTCAGAACTTCGCAACGGCATCATTTGTACAGATGCTCTCAGAGTCACGTAAATACAAGATGTTCATGGTGATGGCGGAACAATCCACCTCACAACAAAAGGATCAGCAGATGGTTAATATCATTCTGGCTAATGTCGGTACGGTGATTAGTTTTAGGACTGGTAATCCTAGTGACGAATATGCGTTGCTACCGTTATTTAGTCCGTACATTGAACAGGGTGAGATTAGCAATCTGCCAACATTTAATTTCTATGTAAAACTCTCTGCCATTCAGCCTCAAGAGCCGTTGTCTGGTCAAACTCTGCTACTGGAAGATGAGGGTAATTCGGTAATAGCTAAAGAGGCTATCAAACTCTCAAGAAAGCTATTTGCCAAAAAGCAAGAACCACCCAAAAAGGAAGAAGAAAAGGTTGAGCAAGAGAAAGCTCAACCTAAGACAGCCAAAACCAGAAAAGAGGAGAAAGTGACGGCACTCAGTCCAGTGTCTAATACCAGTCTTGGTATAGAGGACGTTAAAGGCTAGTTGCTTTGATGACTTTCGGCAAACTCGTCGTAGAGTTTCTTCATTTCTTCGTCAGTTAAAACAGTACCGAGTCCGTGAAAGATCGTCTGATATTTTTTCAAGAACTCAATTGCGTATTCTGGAGTCGCATTTTCGGGATCAGTTGTTTTCAGATATGCGATAACCTTGTCGATATCTTCTTGACTCGCTTCGTAGGTTCATAGTCTGCCATAGTTACTCCTTATATATATCGGTCGATTGCGATGAACTTGTAAAGTTGTTTCGCCGCCGTGTCTGATGTTATCTTTCTCATTATCTCACAGCTGTCATTGAACGATAGTATATTGAGGCTACCCTCATATATCACTTTACGGTCGATGATAGCTAGTTTTCTGTGATGTCCACTCGTATAAAGCACGATAACGCCTAATTCCTGCATAGCACCAATAGCATTTATGGCTTGATAGTAATAATCACCATCATGCTCAATCGGGTCACGTGTATTTACGATGATCTTTATATTTCGCCTACACATTTTGGCAAAAATGGGTAGGAGCACGTTCATACGTTTCTCGGTGATGAAAGGGCTTTCAATGACAACCTCATGCTTACTAGCAAGCAAATCGCGTATGAACGGTTTATAGAACGTATCTTGATCGTAAGGGGAGGTTTTAGTGAGCATGGTGCTGACTCTCCTCTGTTTCTGGCTCGACAATATGGATTTCTCCGTTATAATAAACCCAGTCTAGATCGATCAGTTTCTCGTACATCAAAACCAAACTTGGTTCAATGGTGTTCCACGACAGGTTGATGTGGTGCACCACACAAAGATAACCCGAAAGGGTTATTTTTGATGAGCGATGTATAATGAGCGATATGAGTGAAGTTATCCATGTTCATCTTCAGACAGAGGAAGTGTATCGCGAGGCTGTCGAGCGAAGCTTGACGTACCGCGATATTGCTAACAAAGCACTGTACGCGCTGTTCTTAGAGCTTACTCCTCCGCATGGTCAGTATGTCGCCGCCGAGGTTCCCGTAACGATTAATCAGCTCACCCCAATAAAGGACGCTCCCGGAACAGTATTTTGTAGAGTCGATTTCTTTACCCAAGATATGGAGTATCGTGGCGCCGAGCGGGCTATGTTTAGCGGCACTGCTCTAACGTTAACCAGGCCGCTAGACTTGCTGGAGCCACACAATGGTCGGATGCAGGCCGGAGTTGTCGCTGGCGATAGCTATAATTTCGATGCGCTCCTTCAACGAAGCGAATCGGTAGACGTGCCGGTGCTCGTTCAGTCAGGCGGGGGAAGTGAAGGATAGCCTGCAGGTTGGAGTTGGGCCACATTCGAAGCCCTGGCCCAAGGGTGACCAGTACGACAAGACGTTGCTGAGCGAAGGGGATGGCCGTAATGTTCTTGATAAGTATCGCTACTGGACGGTGGCGGCAATCAAGGCTGATCTCGATGCCTCGCGTGTTCCCCTAGAGATTGCTATCGAGAATCTTCAGCACGATTTTAATATTGGGACTATTGTACGTTCGGCGAATGCATTCAATGTTTCGGCTGTGCATGTCATTGGCCGTAGACACTGGAATAGACGCGGAGCGATGGTAACTGATGCATATATGAACATCCATCACCACAAGACAGTTGCTGATTTCTTGGACTATGCAAAAAAAGATACAAAACAGATTATAGCGATTGATATTGTCGAAGGGTCTACGCCGTTATCCGCCAACATCCTCCCCGAGCGCTCCATTTTAGTATTTGGAGGAGAGGGGCCGGGGCTAAGCGATGAGTTGTTAGCCGGAGCAGACAGAATCCACCATATTGAACAGCTTGGCTCAACTCGGTCCGTCAATGTTGGTGTGGCGGCTGGTATAGCTATGTATCAGTGGGTGCAGCAGCATAGTTTAGTTGCCCCCCGTCGCAAAAAATGAGACAATATCACTAGTTATGAGCACCTTATCTACCCAACCATACAAAGGAACGCGCGATTATTATCCTGAAGATAAATTTATTCAGAATCATATTTTTAGTGTCTGGCGTCGAGTTGTTGAGGGGTATGGCTACGATGAATATGGCGCCCCTATGCTTGAGCCCATTGATATTTACGCCGCGAAGAGTGGCCAAGAGCTAGTGAACGATCAGACCTACGTTTTCACTGATCGTGGTGGTCGCACTGTCGCTATTCGACCAGAAATGACACCTTCCATTAGCCGTATGGTGGCGGGGCGACGTCAAGAGTTGTCGTATCCAGCACGGCTCTATTCGATCGCCAACTTTATGCGCTATGAGCGGCCGCAGCGAGGCCGTGAGCGAGAGTTTTGGCAACTTAATGTCGACATTTTTGGTGTTGATCATGTTGAGGCTGACGCCGAAATCATTACAATGGCAGACGACATTTTGAAACAACTTGGCGGCAAGAACGACGATTACGTTATTCGCATAAATAACCGGCAGTTTATTAATTACATGATGGTGCAGTACCTTGGACTTGACGATATCCAGGCGCAGCAGATGGTGAAGTTATTTGATCGACGTGGAAAGATAACTCAATCTGATTTCGAGGAGCAAGCGAACTTGATCTTTGGAGATGAGAGTGACGACCGCTTCCAAAAGATTGAACAGCTGCTTTCGGCGACAACGCTTGATCAATTGCCGGAAGAGCTGCGAGGAGCTGATTCATTGCAGCAAATGGAGATCTTGTTCACGAAGCTAAAGATCGCCGGTGTCGAGAGCGTCGTGTTCGATGCTACCTTGATGCGTGGCCTTGATTACTATACGGGTACTGTTTTTGAGGTCTTTGATACGCACCCTGAGAATAACCGATCCCTTTTTGGGGGCGGACGATATGATGGGTTGGTCAGTGCGTTTGGTGCTGAGCCTATTTCGGCCGTCGGTATGGCGCCGGGAAGCACGATGATTGAAAACTTTTTAGCAGTACGTGACTTAACCCCTGCATATCGACCTTCAGCCAGTACAACAATAGTCGTTATTGACGAGGCGCACGATACAGCTGCTGCGGTTGCGTCGTCATTACGAAAAGCGGGAGTTGCTGTTTCGGTAGACATTTCGCGCCGAAAGCTCGATAAGCAGTTGAAGACCGCACTCAAGCGCGCCGTTTCGCACATCATATTTGTGGGACCAGAGGATGCAGATACATTTATGTTGAAGGACCTCGCCGCAGAGACTGAAGAGCGCCTATCTGTTGAACAGATCGCCACTCGTCTTGCATAGCCATCCCACCGCTGTTATAGTGAGAGGAATGGAGACTACTGTAAAACACCTATCAGACACGAAGGTGCAATTAACGATTTCAGTTGGCGGGTTGGCACTTGCTGACGCAGAGAAAGTTGCACTGACAAAACTAAGTAAGACGACGAAAGTAGCCGGCTTTCGTGAAGGACATGTTCCAGCTGCGGTTGCAGCCAAGCATGTGAACCAGAAGGCGCTACAAGAGCAAACTCTTGATGATGCCATCAGCAAAGCAGTTGCTGAATCTTTTGTCGAGAATAACATCCAAGCGATTGATCGCCCGTCGGTTGAAGTGAAGAAGTTCGTTCCTGGCGAAGAATTAGAGTTTACAGCTGAGGTTGAGGTCCTACCAAAAATTACCGTTGGTGACTATAAGAAACTTTCAGCTAAGCCGGAAAAAGTAACCGTCGCCGCAAAGGATATCGATGATGTCCTGCAGCGTATGCGTCAGAACTTTGCTGAGAAAAAAGAAGTAAAGCGTGCAGCAAAAACTGGCGACGAGGTAATTATTGACTTCATTGGTAAGAAAGACGACGTTGCCTTTGACGGCGGAACCGCGACCGACTACGCTCTTGAATTAGGGGCAGCCCAATTTATTCCTGGGTTCGAGGAAGCTATCGTAGGGCATAAGCCAGGTGAAACATTTGATGTAGATCTAAAATTCCCTAAGGAATATCATGCAGCTGACTTGGCTGGTCAGCCAGTCGTGTTTACCGTTACGCTAAAGACGGTTAACGAGAAAGCTCTTCCTGAGCTAAATGACGAGTTTGCAGCCAAAGCCGGGCCATTCACTTCATTGGATGAGCTAAAGGCTGATATGAAAGCAGAGTTAAAGAAGCAAAAAGAGCAACAAGTAAACGATAAATGGAAAGACGCGCTGCTTACCGAGTTGATTGAAAAAAGCACTGTCGTTGTGCCAGATGTTTTGTTGCAAAGTCAGATGCAATCAATTGAACAAGATTTTCAGCAGAACCTGATGTATCGTGGTCTGAGTATCGACCAGTACATTGAGTCTCAGAAGTTTAAGGACATTGATGAGTGGCGCGAGAAAGAGGTCAAGCCGACTGCTCGAAAGCGCGTTCAGGCTGGACTAGTGCTTTCCGAGATCACTAAGGCCGAAGGCATAACATTGACTGACCAAGAGATTGATCAGCATGTCGAGATGCATAAGCAGCAGTATGCGAACAACCCTGAAGCATTGAAGCAGTTTGAATCACCAGAAGTGCGCAGCGACATCGCGAACCATTTCTTGAGCGAGAAGACGATTGACAAGCTGATCACGCTGAACAGCTAAGATGAGAAAAAAATGGTATTAGCACTCACTTGACGCGAGTGCTAATATTTTTGTACAATAAAAGCATGATTAAGCCGACAGATTACTTAGTGCCAACGGTTATCGAAAAGACGTACGAGGGTGAGCGTGCTTTTGATATTTATTCTCGATTACTGAAGGACCGCGTCATCTTTCTTGGGGAAGATGTGAATGAACACACCGCTAACATTGTTGTGGCGCAGCTTCTGCACCTTGCGCATGAAGATCCGAAAAAAGATATAAAACTATACATTAACAGCCCTGGCGGCAGTGTGTATGACGGTCTCGCTATCTATGACACTATCCAGTACGTTAAGCCCGATGTGCAGACGATCGGGATAGGTCTTCAGGCAAGTATGGGCGCCTTTTTGCTGTCAAGCGGGACTAAGGGCAAGCGCTTTACGCTGCCGAGTAGCCGTATTATGATTCATCAGCCTTCAAGCGGCGGTGCTCCTGGTAAAATGTCGGATCAAGAAATTACTTTGAAAGAGGGGCTCTTCTTAAAGAACCGCCTGAACGAGATACTTGCTAAGAATACTGGCCAGAAACTTTCAAAGATTGAGAAGGACGCTGAGCGTGACTTTTGGATGAGTGCCGAAGAGGCCAAAAAGTACGGCATCGTCGATGAAGTTATTACGTCTGCCTAGGAAAGTTTTATTTCTCTGTTGAGCAGTCTGCAGGACTAGTGTACTATCAATCCTATCCACTCTCTCCACCGACAATGAAAGGAGGGTGAGATGGAAAACGCACCACGAACATCGAAGTTCGATGAGTTCCTCTACAAGCGCCCGTACGCCAGCGATGCATTACTGATACTGGCGATCATCGCAATCGTGTTGCTTGCGGCCGCACTCGGCTGGCTGGTGGGCAGCTGGCTGGGCGCAGCTCGGGCCTCTGATGCAGCAGCTAGCTGCCGGTGCCGGCGTTTTCGTCGTCATCGTGTACATCCTGATGCGCATGCTGGGCAACTTCGCGTCGAGAGACAACGAGCCGCGCACCTAAGCCGTGACATGCGGGGGCATTTCAATTTTTATACCAGAAACCTCTTGATTTATTATTAAAAACTACGCATAATAGCACACAAGAAGTAGTGTAGCCGTGTTTCTCTATGTCTTGAAAGTGGTGTGGCAGCCTCACTAAGACAATTCACGGTTAAGGGAATCTTCGGCGCCAAAGAACCCCTTTCGCAAGGTATGCGATACGACAATTAAATAACTGCGAGGAATCACGAAGCCTATGGCAACGAACAAACGTGTCACCACGAAGCGTATTTTCTTTACAAAAGACGATACCGCACTCCCAATACCAAATTTAATTGACCACCAGCGCTCTAGCTGGATGGAGTTTGTCGAAACCGGCTTGGGCGAGATCTTTGCAGAACTGAACCCCATTGATGACTACACCGGCCAAAAGCTCGCGCTTCGCTTCGGGAAGTATGAATTTCACGAACCAAAGAACAGCGAGCTACACGCTAAGGAAAACAACCTTACGTTTGACGCACCATTGCACGCTATGGTTGAGCTTACGAACAAGGTAACCGGCGAAGTAAAAGAGCAAGAAATCTATCTTGGTGACTACCCGTGGATGACAGAGCGCGGAACCTTTATTATTAACGGTACCGAGCGTGTCGTGGTTTCACAGCTGATTCGTAGTGCTGGTGTATTCTTCACCGCCGACCGAACTGTTGCTCGCAATAACTATGGTGCAAAACTAATTCCTGGCCGTGGTGCATGGCTAGAATTCGAAACCGCTGCCAACGGTGCACTGTTTGTTAAGATTGACCGACGTCGCAAGCTGCCTGTGACGACTCTTTTCCGTGCCCTTGGGTACAACAAGACATCTGAGATTAAAGCACTATTTGAAGATGTTGATACTGGCGAAATTAAGCACATCGATGCAACGCTCGATAAAGACCCAGCACGCGGTACTAACGAAGCCTTGATTGAGGTATATCGCCGTCTTCGCCCGGGTGACTTGGCGACTGTCGACAACGCTCGCAGTATGATTGAGCGCATGTTCTTCGACTTCAAGCGATTTGACTACAGTCGTGTCGGACGCTACAAGCTGAACCAGCGCCTAAAGATCGACATGCCGAATACGACCGAAAACCGTGTATTCCAGGTAAGTGACTTGACAGCAATCGTCCGTGAGATCATTCGCCTGAACAATACACAGGAAGATCCTGACGACATCGACGCACTTTCAAACCGACGAGTTAAGCTTGTTGGTGAACTAGTTGCTCGTCAATTCCGCGTTGGTATGCTTCGTATGCAGCGTAATGCAATGGACCGCATGTCTATGTCTGACATCGAGAATGTGTCTCCAAACCAGCTGATTAACGCTCGTCCAGTTGTGGCGGCGGTACGTGAATTCTTCGCAAGTTCTCAGCTTTCACAGCTAATGGATGAAACAAACCCACTTTCAGAACTTGCCCATAAACGACGCTTGAGCTCGATGGGTCCTGGTGGACTCAGCCGCGAGCGTGCCGGATTTGACGTCCGTGACGCTCACCCGACTCACTACGGACGTATTTGTGCCGTTGAAACGCCAGAAGGCGCTAACATTGGTTTGGTGTTGAACTTGGCATCTTACGCCCGCATCAACGAATATGGCTTTATCGAAACTCCGTATTTGAAGGTAGTCAAGGGTAAGGTGACAAACCAGGTTGTCTATCTTGACGCCTCTGAAGAAGCGGTCGAAGTGATCGCTGACGCTGGCGCTGAGTTGAATGAGGACGGTTCATTTAAGGACAGCCGTGTGAGTGCTCGTAACGGCCTCTTGCCAGAGCAAGTTGATGCCAGCGAGATTACTCTTATGGACGCTGCACACAAGCAGATTCTTGGTCCGATTGCTGCATTGGTGCCTTTTGTTGAAAAGAACCGTGTTGACCGTTCATTGATGGCCTCAAGCATGCAGAAGCAGGCTGTACCTCTTCTTACGAACCAGGCGGCGATTGTCGGAACTGGTGTTGAGGAAGTCATTGCCCGCAACTCGAGTCAACTTGTCGTGGCCGACGGCCCAGGTGAAGTGGTTCGTGCTGACGGTGATGAAGTTCACGTTAAGTACAAAGATGGTGTCAAAACATACCCGCTGATTCACTTTACCAAGTCAAACGATGACCGTTCGATCAACCAGAAAGTTGTTGTCGAGCGCGGTCAAAAGGTCAAGCAAGGCGATATTCTGATTGAAGGAGCTTCGGTCGCTGATGGCGAAATCGCACTCGGTAAAGACCTTTTGGTGGCTTTCATGCCTTGGAACGGCTACAACATGGACGACGCTATCGTCCTAAGCCAGCGCCTTGTGCAGGATGACACACTTACCAGTATTAACATCAAGGACTACACTGTTGAAGTCCGTGAGACAAAGCTTGGACCTGAGATTGTAACTCGCGATATTCCAAACGTTTCTGAAGAATCCCTCCGTCACCTCGACGAGAGTGGAATCGTGCAGCTTGGTTCTGAAGTGAAATCGGGTGACGTACTTGTCGGAAAGATTACACCGAAGGGCGAGCAAGAGCTGAGCTCGGAAGAGCGACTACTTCGCGCCATCTTTGGTGAAAAAGCGAAAGATGTTCGCGATACTTCACAGCGCATGAACAGCGCTGGTGGCGGTAAAGTCGTTGGCGTAAAGATTTTCTCTCGCGAGAATGGTCACGAATTGAAGGCCGGCGTATTAATGCAGGTTCAGATTTTCGTTGCTCAATTCCGCAAGATCTCAATCGGTGACAAGTTGGCTGGACGACACGGAAACAAGGGTGTTATTGCTAAGATCCTTCCTGTTGAAGACATGCCATTTATGGAAGACGGAACGCCTGTTGATGTTGTCTTGAACCCACTCGGTGTGCCAAGTCGTATGAACATTGGCCAGCTGTTTGAGACAAACTTAGGTATGGCAGCACGCGCACTTGGTTACAAGGTGGCAACACCTGCCTTTAACGGTGTATCTGATGAGGTTATCTCTGCTGAGCTTGAGAAAGCCGGACTTTCCCGTGATGGAAAGAGCCAGCTATTTGATGGCCGAACTGGTGATGCCTTCGAAGAGCGAACGACTGTCGGTATCATGCACATGCTGAAGCTACACCACATGGTGAGCGACAAGATCCACGCTCGTTCAACTGGTCCATACACAATGGTCACCCAGCAACCACTCGGCGGTAAAGCGCAGAATGGTGGACAGCGATTCGGAGAGATGGAGGTCTGGGCACTAGAAGCATACGGTGCAGCCTCTACGCTTCAAGAAATGTTGACGATTAAGTCTGACGATGTCTATGGACGTGCTAAGGCTTATGAGTCAATTATCAAGAATGAACCGATTGTTGGACCAAAACTTCCAGAAAGTTTTAATGTTCTTGTGAAAGAGTTGCAAGGTCTTGGCCTTCGTGTCGATCTGTTAGATGAGTCTGAAGACGCAATCGTCGATGCCGAGCAAGTTATTGGAAGTGTCATTAACGGTCAGCCAGTATCCGCTAAGGATGTCATGGAAGGTGAAGTCATCGAGACAGTACTTGATGAATCAGACCAGCTTGGTGAAATCGAAGATGGAGTCAGCATCCAAGACGTAGATGAAATTGAAGAAATCAAGGAGGAGGCGTAATATGTCACGCATCGTAACAAACAACAACGGCATTGCTGACTTTGACGCCATCCGCCTGAGTGTCGCAAGTCCTGACGACATCATGAAGTGGAGCTACGGCGAAGTCACGAAGCCAGAAACAATTAACTATCGTACCCAAAAGCCAGAGCGAGACGGTCTCTTCTGTGAGCGAATTTTCGGTCCAGTCAAAGACATCAACCCGCACGACAACAAGCTGAAGGGTGTTCGATCACGTGAAGCAGCAGTCGACAAGAACGGTGACCTCGTCACTAAGTCAATTGTCCGTCGTGAGCGCATGGGTCACATTCAGCTCGCAAGCCCAGTGGCGCACATCTGGTTTATGCGCGGTACTCCAAGCGCAATGTCACTGCTTCTTGGTATTACTGTTCGCAACCTTGAGCGAATCGCTTACTTTGCAACCTACGTTGTCCTGAAGGCTGACGAAGAGGCTCGCGACAAGCTTTTGGCTGATCTAGAGGCCGAGACTGAGGCGGGACGCGCAGCAATCAAGATGCGTTACGAGAAAGAAGCTGAAGCTGAAGGCGCTGACGTCAAGTCACTCGCCGAGCAGCAAACACGTGAGCTCGAAGAGCTTGAAGAGGGCTATGCAGCCAAGAAGGCGCAACTCGAAAGCCTCGTGAAATCTTCACTGATGAGCGAAGTGGACTACCGTAATCTTCCTGAAGAATACCAGGACTTGATTGAAGTAAGCATGGGTGGTGTTGCCTTGAAGCAACTACTCGATGACATCGATCTTGAACAGCTGATTGCTGAACTAACAGAAGAAGTTGAGAGTGCTAAGGGTCAACGCGAGAAGAAACTTCTGAAGCGCCTGAAGGTACTTGAGGGTATGCAGTCTGCTGGCATCAAGCCAAGCAGCTTGACAATGACCGTTATGCCGGTGATCCCTCCGGATCTTCGTCCAATGGTGCAGTTGACCGGTGGACGCTTTGCGACATCTGACCTAAACGATCTTTACCGTCGTGTCATCAACCGTAACAACCGTCTGAAGAAGTTAATCGACTTGAACGCGCCTGAAGTCATCCGCCGTAACGAAATGCGTATGCTGCAGGAAGCTGTCGATGCATTGATTGACAACAGCGCCGCTCGTGGTGGCCGTGCCGTTAATGCAACCGGTGGTCGACGCCGCCTAAAGAGCATTTCGGACATGTTGAAGGGTAAGCAGGGGCGATTCCGCCAGAACTTGCTTGGTAAGCGTGTCGACTACTCTGGGCGTTCAGTCATTGTGGTTGGTCCGAAGTTGAAGATCGACGAATGTGGTCTACCTAAGACAATGGCACTCGAGCTGTTCAAGCCGTTTGTGATCAACTGGCTGATTACTGGTGAGTACGCTCACAATATCCGCTCTGCAACTCGTCTGATTGAGTCGGGTGAAGCTGTGGTATGGGATGCCCTTGACGCAGTGATTGATGGTAAGTATGTTCTGTTGAACCGTGCGCCGTCTCTACACCGTCTGTCTATCCAGGCCTTTAAGCCTCGCTTGGTCGAAGGCAAGGCAATTCAATTGCACCCACTCGTCGCTAACGGATTTAACGCCGACTACGACGGTGACCAGATGGCGGTTCACCTTCCATTGAGCCGACAGGCTCAGGAAGAGGCTCGTACTCTGATGAGCGCGACCGCCAACTTGTTGAAGCCAGCCGATGGAGCACCAGTCCTCTCGATTGGGCAGGACATCGTTCTCGGTAACTACTACTTGACCTACAACAAGCCGAGTGCGCAGACAACTGACGTCAAAGCATACAGCTCAATTTACGAAGCTGAAATGGCCTACGACAACAAAGTCATCCAGCTACAAACGCCAATCCGCTTGTTTATCAAGGGTGAAGCGCGCACAACAACTTTAGGACGTGCCTTCTTTAACGAAATCCTTCCTGAAGAGTATCCGTATGACAATGAAGTGCAGAACAAGAAGCAGTTGAAGAAAGTACTTGGTGAAGTCTTCGAGCGATTTGGCGCTGACGCAACTGCGCAGCTTGCTGACCGCATGAAGGGACTTGCCTTCCGCTTTGCGACAGTCGCTGCTGTGTCTACCGGTAAGGATGACTACATTGAGTTTGAAGAAACACAAGAGTTCATTGCCGAAGGTGATGCAAAGGTTACCTTGATTAGTGAGCAATTCAGCCAAGGGTTGATCACTGAAGAAGAGCGATATGCGCTGACCATTAACACCTGGCGTGGCGTCGTCCGTAATGTTTCTGACTTCTTGAAAGAGAAGCTCAAGGACATGGACACTAGCGTGAGTGTGATGGTGAACTCGGGCGCACGTGGTGATATCTCTAACGTTCAGCTTGCAAGCGCCATGATTGGTATCATGGTCGACGCGACAAACCGTGAGATTGAGCTGCCGATTCGATCTAGCTACAAGAAGGGTCTTTCGTCACTTGAGCAATTCGTTGCGACTCGTGGTTCACGTAAGGGTCTGATTGACACCGCCTTGAAGACAGCTGACTCGGGTTACCTCACTCGGCGTCTGGTAGATGTATCTCAGGATGTATTTACTGTCGAAGACCGTGAAGGCGACGATGACGGCTTTGCTATCTACCGCGCTGAAACTGAAGAGACCATGATCGAGTTCGCACAACGACTATATGGTCGCTATGCTGCGGCTGATGTCCCCGGACACGTCAAAGCTGGCGAGCTCATTACTCGTGATATTGCACAGGCAATTGAAGCTGACGCTAGTGTGTCGGAAGTAAAGATTCGTTCAGTACTTTCTACCAAGAATCTGCGCGGCGTTCCACAAACAAGTTATGGTATCGACATGTCGACTAACTCACTTGTTGCAACTGCACAGCCTGTTGGTGTTATTGCTGCACAGTCAGTCGGTGAGCCGGGTACTCAGCTGACACTTCGAACCTTCCACGCAAGTGGTGTTGCCGAAAGCGACATCACCCAGGGTCTCCCTCGTGTTGAAGAGCTGTTTGAAGCTCGTTCTCCAAAGGGACAGGCATTTGTCTCAGAGGTAAAGGGCGTTGTCGAGCAGTGGGAAGATGGCAAGAAGTACATTGTCCAAGTCACGCCTGAAGCCGGTCATGTTGAGCACATCAAGCTCGAAGGCCGTACGCCAACCGTTAAGGCAGGCGCCGACGTAAAAGTCGGTGATGTCTTGGCAAGTGGTGAGAGCGAATCTCGACCAATCATTGCACCATTTGATGGCGTGGTTGAGTACACTGACGAGCACATCGTCATTGCGGCAAACGCCAGCTCTCCAGTACGCTACGAGATCCCAGGCAATACGCAGCTCGTAGTGAAGTCAGGTGACACTGTTGAGGCGGGGGACCGTCTGACAGCTGGTTCATTGAACTTGCACGACCTGATGCGCCTCAAGGACATTGAAGCCACACAGCGCTACATTATCAACGAAGTGCTCCGTATTTACGCAGCGCAGGGCCAAGACGTTGCTGACAAGCACCTTGAGGTCATCGTTCGACAGATGTTTAGCCGTGTACAGGTTGAAGATCCAGGTGATAGCTCATTCGTGACTGGCGACATTGTCTCTAAGGCGGCCGTCATGGAAGCCAACGAGACACTCGTTGCTGCCGGTAAAGAACAGGTCGCGTTTACGCAGCTACTTCTTGGTATCACAAAAGTATCCATTTGGTCTGACAGTTTCCTTTCAGCCGCATCGTTCCAGGACACGACTCGTGTACTGATCAATGCAGCCGTCAGCGGTCGTATCGATCGCCTGCACGGATTGAAGGAGAACGTTATCATCGGACGTAAGATTCCAGTTGGAACCGGTGTCTCAAGCGCAACTGCGCTCGACACACTCGACGATGATACAGTTGCAGAGATCGAAGAAGATCTTGAGCTAGCGGCCTAGCTGCTGGCTTTGCATCTCAAAAGATACTTTAAAACAGACCTCCAGTGGGGGTCTGTTTTGTCTTTCGGACGTGAAATGAGCAGCCTAGCCCTTAGCTCAAAGATTGCTAGTTTCCTCACAAGATGGTATGATACGCCCGTCCTGTTCCATTAGTGAAACGGAGTTCAAGATGCAAGAAACAGGGGAGACTACGCGGATCGTCTCCGCAAAGGATCTACGAGAACGTGCTCTTCACGAGATGTACTCAATCGGAGCCCGAGGCTCTGAAAGCTACACGGAGCGACTTCGTGGGGTCTCGTCGTACACCGCAATTCTCACTATCGTGGATGCGTACGTGCTGGCGCTTCCTAATAATCGAATCATCCTCAGGCGCGCTGCACTTATGGAGATTAGCGCGCAAGTTGCAGAGCAGCTCGTGCGTATCGAGCGAGAGCACGAAGGAAGCACATCTCTGGTTGCACTGCGCGATCGGGTGGTCGGTATCGTGACCGTTAGCGGCTATGAGGATGTGGAGAAGCACGCTCGTTTCTTTCTGAACGTGCGCACTTACGAAGAGCTGAGAACTCTGGTCCATGAGCTGTGCCAAATCATGGAGGCGAACTCCTACGAACAAGCTCACGCGCGGCTATGTGAGGTGCTCGTCACTCTCGATGACAAGCTCGCTTGCGAGTGAACGGGCTCGTCCCGCTGAAAAGGCAGAAGCTACGAGCTTCACCGCTTCGGCGGGCCTTTTCATTTCTTGAATAATCTGCTATGATTACAGGTGAGTTTCCGTTCATCGGTATCTGAAACGTGTACAAGACAGATAGCTTGAGATGAACTTCGCCGACAAGGGATGCTGACCCGAGAAGGCAAACGCAGTTATATAACTGTAAAAAATATATTAATGAGGAAGTTTATTTAAACATGCCAACAATCAATCAACTAGTGCGCAAGCCGCGCAAGACTGCTAATCCGAAGAGTAAATCTCCGGCTCTTGGTCGTATCCACAACGCGCTTAAGACTCGCTACTACGACCAGAATGCACCGCTAAAGCGTGGTGTGTGTATCAAAGTAACTACCAAGACACCAAAAAAGCCTAACTCAGCACTTCGTAAGGTTGCTCGTGTTCGCTTGACGAACGGTCAAGAAGTATGGGCCTACATCGGTGGTGAAGGACACAACCTCCAAGAACACGCCGTAGTGCTTGTTCGTGGCGGCCGCGTGCCAGATCTTCCAGGTGTTCGTTACCACATTGTTCGTGGCGCCCTTGACCTTCAAGGTGTGTCAAACCGTCAGCAAGGCCGTTCTAAGTACGGTGCAAAGAAGGAGACCAAGTAATGCCGCGTAAAGTTACTGTTAGCCTGCAGCGAGTAATTCGCCCTGATCGCAAGTACCAGAGCCCACTTGTCCAACGTCTTATCAACAAGTCTATGCTAGATGGCAAGAAGCTGCTTGCCGAACGTGCCGTCTACCAGGCGCTTGAATCTGCAGCAAAGAAGCTTGATCACGAAAACCCACTTGAGGTGTTCGAAAAAGCTCTTAAAAATGTTTCTCCTAACTTCGAGGTGAAATCTCGACGTGTTGGTGGAGCAAACTACCAAATTCCTTTCCCAGTTGCAGGTCACCGTCAACTTCACTACGCCTTTAGCTGGTTGGTGCAAGCGGCACGTGCTCGCAATGGTATGCCGTACGCCCAGCGTCTTGCAATGGAAATTGTCGATGCATATAACGAGACCGGTGCTGCCTACAAGAAAAAGGAAGACACTCACAAGATGGCCGAAGCAAACCGAGCATTTGCTCACTTTGCCCGCGGTTAGTTAATAATTGAAGCAACAAGGAAGAGAGACGAACCGACATGGCTCAAAAAAACGTCCCCCTAAAGGACTATCGAAATATTGGTATCATCGCCCATATTGACGCTGGTAAAACAACGACAACTGAAGGTATTTTGTACCGTACTGGAATTAACCACAAGATTGGTGAAGTCCGTGGTGCAGATGGCGACAGCGCAACAACTGACTGGATGGCGCAAGAGAAAGAACGTGGTATCACGATTACTTCTGCTGCGGTCACCTGCTTTTGGAAGGGCTGCAAAATCAATATCATCGATACACCTGGCCACATCGACTTTACTGCTGAAGTAGAGCGCTCTCTTCGTGTGCTTGACGGTGCCGTCGTTGTCTTTGACGGCAAGATGGGCGTCGAGGCCCAGACTGAGACAGTATGGCGCCAGGCAAACAAGTATGGCGTGCCTCGTATCTGTTTCATTAACAAGATTAACCAAATTGGTGGCGACTTCTATAAGTCTCTTGACTCAATTCACAATCGTCTTTCAAAACACGCACTACCGATTCACTTACCAATTGGCTTCGAAAAAGAAATCAATGGCGTTGTCGACCTTATCGACATGAAAGCGTATACCTACAAGGACTTTGCTGACCACGAGCTGGTTGTTGGTGAGATTCCAGCTGACATGCTCGAAAAAGCAAAGAATGCCCGAAGCCTTTTGGTTGAGGCAGCTGTTGAAGCCGAAGATGAGCTGTTTGAGCGATTCCTGAACGAAGGTGAAGAGTCAATTTCTATCGAAGACCTAAAGCGTGCATTGCGTAAGCGTGTGCTCGCTGGTGACTTCTATCTTGTTACTGGTGGTGACGGACGTGGCGTGATTGTCGAGAAGGTACTCGACTTGACGGCAGAATACCTGCCTTCGCCTCTTGATGTCGAGAACATTCAGGGTACGAACCCTAAATCTGGTGATGTAGTTGAGCGCAAGCCATCTGACACTGAGCCACTCGCTGCCCTTGCCTTTAAGATTGCAACTGACCCATTCGTCGGTCGTTTGATCTTTGTCCGCGTCTACAGCGGCAAGCTTACCGCCGGAAGCTACGTCCTCAACACGACGACTGGCGAAAAAGAGCGTATTGGCCGTATCGTTCGTATGCACGCCGATAAGCGTGAAGAGATCGACTCGGTCAGCGCTGGTGACATCGCTGCTGTTGTAGGATTGAAGAGCACGTTTACTGGCCATACTTTGGCTGATTCTGCCCACCCAGTTCTACTAGAGTCAATCGACTTCCCGGAACCACCTGTCTCTATTGCCGTTGAGCCAAAAACGAAGGCCGACCAAGAGAAGATGGGCATCGCTCTGCAGCGCTTAGCTGAAGAAGATCCGACCTTCCGTATTCACACTGATGAAGAGACGGGCCAAACGATTATGTCTGGAATGGGTGAGCTACACCTAGAGATTCTCGTAGATCGCATGAAGCGTGAATTCAACGTTGAAGCAAACGTTGGTGAGCCGCAAGTTGCTTTCCGCGAAACAATTCGTGGAACTGCTACTGCCCAAGGTAAGCACGCTAAGCAATCTGGTGGACGCGGTCAGTTTGGTGATGTTTGGATTCGATTTGAGCCGACCGAATCTGGTGAAGGATTCGAATGGGGCGATGAAATTAAGGGTGGAGTTGTTCCTCAGGAATACCGCAAGCCTGTCGAGAAGGGAGTGAAGGATACTCTGGACGGCGGAGTCTTAGCTGGCTACCCAATGATTGGCGTCAAAGCGACACTGTACGACGGAAGCTACCACGACGTGGACTCCAGCGAACTTGCCTTTAACTTGGCTGGTGTGCTTGCAGTGAAAGCCGGAATTCCGCAGGCAAAGCCTGTTATCCTAGAGCCTGTCATGAAGGTTGAAGTTTCAACCCCTGAAGAGTTCATGGGTGATATCATCGGTGACTTAAACGCACGTCGGGGCCGTATTGATGCTATGGAAGACATCCCAGGTGGCGCAAAGCTGATTCGAGGCTTTGTCCCGCTTTCTAACCTGTTTGGCTACACGAACGATATTCGTTCAATGAGCCAGGGGCGCGCTGCATCGACAATGGAACTTTCTCAATACGAAGAAGTACCACCGAATGTAGCACAAGAAATCATCGAAAAACGTACGAACAAGTCGTAATACGTCGATAGATACAGGCCGAGGAGCAAATACGCTCCTCGGTTTTTGTTTGGTTAAGATCAAGGCAAGAATAGCTTTCTATACTATCACTATGACTCGCAATAGCACGCTACTTCGGCCTCGGGAAAAGATCGCTCGAAAGGCGGTGCATGCCTTGTCGGCTCATGAGTTACTACAAGTCGTGATAGGCGTCGGTACTCGTTCCCAGCCAGTAGAGCGGATCGCTCGTGCAGTTCTGAAGGTGTTGCGCCATCATCGGCGGCCGCCCTCCTTTGCTACACTGCTGATGATCGAGGGTCTTGGCGTGGCTCAAGCGGCGCGCATATCCGCATCCTTTGAGCTTGCCGAAAGAGTCCGTGCTGGCCTGGTTCAGCGTAAAGAGCCGCCGTTAGTCTATCAACTACCGCTACGATATAGTGCTAAAAGCGCTGGCGGGGAAACGCTGAGAGAATCAGTAATTGAGTCAGCGACTCCATCGGCTGTTGAGGCCGTGACGCGTCAGCTGATCGAGCGACTATTGGAGGTGCACGCAAGCGGCGTGTCTATTGTTCTTGAGGGTAGTGCGCAATACAGCCGGCCAGATATGCGCACGTTATCTTTGGCTCGGCAGATAAGGGCTGGGTGTGACTTAATGGGGATAATGATAACATCTTTCTCGATAGAAGCAGGTGGCAAGAGGGAGCAGATCGTATGAAAGCAGTATTGCGACACGCCCAGCAGGAAATGATACTGACGTACTTTAAAAAATCTCAGATTGATTATGGTCAATACTATCTTCAGCTGTATGCTTCGTATAACATCTGGTACCGCTCTTCAACGGGAGAGTCTTTAGACGCACGAGCGCTGGCGCAACTCAAACTCCGTCACCAGATATGGAAAGACTGTTTTGATGACACTTGCATGCGTCAGCTTCGATCTCTAATGCGTCGGATATATGTACTGACCGTGCATAGGCCGCTTGTGCGCGAGGGTTCCGCTTGGAAAGGAGTGCTGGAGGATGAGACTGACTGGCGAGGCATGATTGACTTTTGGTATGCCATTCGTTGTGACGTTGTGCACGGCAACGACGAGCAGCTGGCGGGGCATCACAGTCTTATGGTCAAGCTTGCGCACGAGTCACTCACCGTATTTATGACAGAAGTAGCAATAAGGCTTCAGCTAGAGGTGGGGGAGGATGAAGTCTCCTCTTCGGCGACTATGAGACGGTATGTCTACTCGTCAGGGAAATCTGGCGTAGATTTAGCTCCATCTGCGGATTATGTTCGGCTTGCGGGGATGTAACAACAAAAGGCACATCTCCCTTATGAAACACTTTACGCACAAAGGAAAAGAATGTATAATGACACGTATACGTCGTGAGGCACATTGTTATCTCATGCGAAAATAACTAAAGGAGAATTAATTTAAATGGCAGATTTCGATCGAACCAAGCCGCACGTTAACGTTGGTACTATGGGTCACGTCGACCACGGTAAGACAACGTTGACTGCTGCGATCACCGCTGTGCTTGCAAAAAAGCTACCGAGTGATGTTAACAAACCTATTGCATATGACCAGATTGACAACGCACCTGAAGAGCGTTCACGTGGTATTACTATCGCGACCTCTCACCAGGAGTACGAGTCAGAGTCACGTCACTACGCACACGTCGACATGCCAGGTCACGCCGACTACGTAAAGAACATGATTACTGGTGCTGCTCAAATCGACGGCGCAATCCTTGTGGTTGCTGCAAACGATGGCCCGCTGCCACAGACTCGTGAGCACGTTCTTCTTGCTCACCAGGTTGGTGTGCCAAAGATCCTTGTTTTTCTTAACAAGATGGACCTTGCTGACCCTGAGCTCGTTGAGCTTGTTGAGATGGACATCCGCGAGCTGCTTGCTAAGAACGGCTACGACGAAGACGCTCCTATCATCAAGGGTTCTGCAACAAAAGCTCTTGAAGGTGATGCTGAGAGCGAAGAGGCTATTATGGAGCTCGTCAAAGCACTTGACGAATATGTTCCTGAGCCAACTCGTGAACTCGACAAGCCATTCCTTATGCCTATCGAAGACGTCTTCTCTATTAAGGGACGTGGTACTGTCGCAACTGGCCGTATCGAGACTGGTGTCATCAACGTAAACGACCCAATCGAAATCGTTGGTATTAAAGACACTCAGACTTCAGTCGTAACTGGTATTGAAGCGTTCAAGAAGAACCTTGACCGTGGACAAGCTGGTGACAACGCTGGTCTGTTGCTTCGTGGAATCGAGCGTGAGCAGATCGAGCGTGGACAGGTTATTGTTAAGCCTGGCTCGTTGACTCCTCACACCGAGTTTGAAGCTGAAGTTTACATCCTTAAGAAGGAAGAAGGCGGACGCCACACTCCATTCTCTAAGGGTTACAAGCCTCAGTTCTACTTCCGTACAACTGACGTTACAGGTGAAGTTGAGCTTCCGGCTGACAAAGAACTTGTCATCCCTGGCGACACCGTTACCTTTACGGTTAAGCTGCTCGCCCCAATCGCTATGGAGCAAGGTTTGAACTTTGCTATCCGCGAAGGTGGTAAGACAGTTGGTGCTGGTGTAGTTACCAAGGTTACTAAGTAATCTAGTATCAGACCAAAAAAAATACCCTCGAGTGGTCGGGGGTATTTTTAATTGCCATTTTATGGTATCGTAAGTCGGTACTATTAATCGCCCCGAGAACTCGGCCAGACGAGAACAACACCGATTCGAGCAGAGGTTACGGAGCACAATCAAGAAAGGTTTCTTCCTATGGCAGAAGCAAAAGAAGCGGGTCTACGCATCCGTATTCGCCTGAAGGCCTATGACCACAAGGTCATCGACCAGTCAGCAAAACAAATTATCGACACTGCGATTCGTAGTGGCGCAACGATAGCTGGACCAGTGCCGCTACCGACACGACGCAGCACATTCACAGTGGTAAAATCACCACACGTCTACAAAAAGGGTGGAGAGGCATTTGAAATGCGTATTCACAAGCGTCTGATCGATATCACCAACGCTACCCCGAAGACTATCGACAGTCTGCAGAACCTCAGCCTCCCAGCTGGTGTTGACGCCGAAATTCGAATGTAGTTTAGTTCACTCGATATAAAAAAGCCTCCGTCTCAGGAGGCTTTTTTGATCAAGGTGTTTTATTGCTCGGCGAGGAGGGCGTTGGTTAGGTCAGCGATCTCCATCTGGATGTTAAGAATCCAGAGCTGAGTAAATACAATGACCGCAAGTAGGATCGACCAATAGACGGTTTGGCGGGTAATTCGGAAGCTGACAAAGTCTGTCTGGTTCTTGTAAAGACGAAAAGAGCGCATTTCTTCTACCTTTTTTGCGGTAGATTTTCGTGCAGACGGCTTCTTCCTGGTAGGAGTTTTGCGTGCAGGTGTTTTTGTAACTTTTTTGACCGATTTTTTTGCAACCATATAATTCCTTAAATAGTGATTACGCTAATGCTTGTATTATTGCGCACATTCGTCGAACTAGCAACCCCGTCTAGTAGTCGCCTCCTGGAAGCCCCCAGTATTCTTCGAGTGTCAAAATGCCCTTCTCCTTCATATCAAGGGCCACTGTAGGCCCAACGTAGCGGTAGTGCCACTCTTCGGCCATGTAGCCCGTGACATTCTCCTTGCCCGCGTAGTAGCGCTGGATAAAACCATAGGTGGCAGCATTCTCTTGCAACCAGCTGTATTGAGGTGTTGTTCCGAAGCAATCAAGGCTACAGCTCTCCGTAGAGTTAGCAAAGTCAACTGCAAAGCCAGTCTGGTGCTCGCTATACCCTGGGCGGGCACTGTACTCGTCGGCCCCAGATGCCCCGCTAATCGACACCCAGTAGTTGTACGTCGCAACTTGTGTGGAGTACGAACGATAGCTGCTTGTCACAGAGAGGGGCTGCCCGGCTGCTTGAGCTGCTGCAAACAGCGCCTGAAAATCATCGGCAGCCTTCGCACTAATGGTCGCACCATTGACGGTGACAAGGTCGCTTGGGGCATAGCTGAGAGGTTGAATACAGTGTTTCTTGTTCACTAATACCGATGGCTGAGTTGCGTCAGTTCGTTCACCGGATACGTTACAAGAAGATGCATCAACCGTTTGTGCTGCCTGTGAAGGGTTGCGTATAACTTCTTCAGCAGTCTTCTTGGCTTCTGCAAGCTTTCGTAGGCGCTCTTCTTCTGCCCTTTGCTCTACGATCTCCTGAATCTCGGCGTCAAGACGTGCAAGTTCGGCGGCTGATTCTGCTTGGCGTTCAGCGGTGAGGGTGTTGATTGAATTCGTAAACCAATTAATAGTAATGAGTGAGGCCGCCACGAGCGAGATAATGATCACAATAAGTAGCAGGTGCCGGCGCAGGAAACGCCAAAATGAACGACGTCGTGAAGTATGCATGTAGCTAGTATACAGCACGTCTCCACCTCTTGACTAACAGATGTATTTTTGATACATTAAGTTGGTAACATTTACGAATATAGTAACTTTTCTTGGTGAATTGGTAAGTCTCACCCCTATAAATGGGCTACAGATACTGCCAGACACCAAGAATTTTAAGTGGGAGAATGAAGCGCATGAAAGCACTTCTCGGTACCAAAATTGGTATGACCCAAATCATCAGCGAAGATGGCAAGGCAGTTCCTGTCACGCTTATTAAAGCTGGTCCTGTGACTGTGACTCAGGTAAAGTCTGTCGAAGCCGACGGATACAACGCAGTCCAAGTAGGATTTGATGGGGGTAAGAACCTGAGCAAGGCCGTTGCTGGGCACGTGAAAGCCAGCACAACTACTCCGAAGCATATTCGGGAATTCCGTGTTGACACGCTACCCGAAGAAATGACGGTAGGCAACACAATCGATGTCACTGCATTCCAGATCGGTGATCTGGTGAGTGCAACTGGCACCAGCAAGGGAAAAGGTTTTGCTGGAACCATTAAACGCCACAACTTTGAGCGACACAAGAAGTCGCACGGTGGTAAAGGTAACGTTCGTAAGCCGGGATCTATCGGCTCGATGTACCCACAGAAGGTCTTTAAAGGTAAGCGCATGGCTGGACGTATGGGCCACGACCAAGTGACCGTTAAGAATCTTGTTGTCACCTACATTGACATCGAGAACAATCTTATCGGACTCCGCGGTGCTGTTCCTGGACCAAAGAAAGGTCTGATTGTGATTGGAGGAAAGGCATAATGGCTACTACAACTGCTGCAAAGACAGCCGAAAAAACCGTAGCGCTTCCAAAAGAAGTGTTTGCTGTTGAAGTCAAGAACCATGAGCTCGTACGACTTGCGTATGACGTCTACCTTTCAAACAGCCGCACTGCAAGCGCTACTACGAAGACTCGTGGTGAAGTTCGCGGTGGTGGTAAGAAGCCATGGAAGCAAAAGGGTACAGGACGTGCACGATTCGGTTCATCTCGTAACCCAATTTGGCGCGGTGGTGGTATCGTTTTCGGACCACTCGGTAACGAAAACTATGTCAAGAAGATCTCGACCCAAGCACGACGCCAGGCAACTCGCCAGGCACTCACCCTTGCTCACCAGTCAGGTAAAGTCCATGTTATGGACGTCAAGACAACTGGAAAGACTGCCGAAATTGTGAAATTCTTGGCTGATAATAAGTTTACTCGCAAGACATTGATTGCCGTTGACGAAAAGACTCCAGAGTTGATTCGTGCGACAAACAACATTCAGAACGTATTGCTGGTAAGCACAAAGTACCTTAGTGTCTACCACATCCTCAACGCTGACGCGATTGTTCTTTCAAAGAGCTCGCTTGCAACATTGAAGAGCTGGCTTGTAAAGGAGGAGGCGTAATATGATTGCACCGATTCTTGTTACTCCCGTAACTACTGAAAAGGCCTATGGGCAGAGCCAGAAGAACACTTACGTGTTTACTGCCCCTGTGACAGCCAACAAGCAACAAATCGCCCACGCAATCGAGACGCAATACGACGTTAAGGTTGCAGGTATTAAAACTCTGGTTCAGTCAGGTAAGGCAATCCGCTTCTCACGAGGCAAAAACCGTTATCCTGGCACGACAACACGAACTGACAGCAAGAAGGCGTATGTCACGCTTGCAAGCGGTTCAATCAGTGTATTCGAACAGCCAGCTGAAGAAGAGGAGAAGAAGTAATGCCAATTAAGCAATACAATCCAACCACTCCTGCTCGTCGCGGTATGACTTCTCAAGACTTGAGTGACGTGACAACTCGTAAGCCGCTGAAGAGCCTTACGAAGAGCAAGAAGCAAAACGCTGGTCGCAATAACACTGGTCGCATCACTGTTCGTCACCGTGGTGGAGGCGTCAAGCGTCATCACCGTTTGATGAATCACAACCTGCCTGCCGGCATGACTGTGACCGTCGAGCACATTGAGTATGACCCGAACCGTAGTGCTCGCATTGCGCGAGTAAAGGACCAGCACGGTCTTTACCACTACATTCTCGCCGACACTTCTATGAAGATTGGAAAAGTTATCCAAAGTGGCGCTGATGTGCCTATCGAATCAAGTAACCGTATGCCGCTGGCAAACATTCCTGTTGGTTCGCAGATCTACGCTATCGAGCTTCACGCTGGTAAAGGTGCCCAAATGGTACGTGCTGCCGGTACGAAGGCTCAATTGATGGCGAAAGAAGGCGACTATGCACAGGTGCGTATGCCATCTGGTGAGGTTCGCAAGATTCGTCTAGAGGCAACTGCTGCTCTTGGTGTTGTTGGCAACGTCCAGCACCAAAACATCAAGATCGGTTCAGCTGGCCGCAACCGACGCAAGGGTATTCGCCCGGGTGTTCGTGGTGTGGTTATGAACGCTGCAGATCACCCACATGGTGGTGGTGACGGTGGACGTCACGGTTCTGGTAAGGCACCACGTACTCCATGGGGCCAATTGACATTAGGATATCGAACACGCCGACGTAAAGACGTATCGGGATTAATTGTAAGAACGCGTCATGACGCGAAGAGGAAGCGATAATGAGTCGATCATTGAAGAAAGGTCCATTCGTTGACTTCAAGCTCGCGAAGAAAGTCGCAGCTCTTGGCATCGAAGACCGCACAATTATTAAAACTTGGGCACGCGCAAGCGTTGTCAGCCCCGAAATGGTTGGCCGCACTATCGCTGTCCACAACGGTAAAGTTCACGTTCCCGTACTTGTTTCAGAGAACATGGTAGGTCACAAGCTCGGTGAGTTTAGCCCTACTCGTAAGTTCCGTAAGCACGGAGGCAAGGCGAAGTAATATGGCTGATCTTACAAAAGTACGCGCATACGCAAAGAACGTTGACCAGGCGCCACGCAAGGTTGGCTTGGTCGCAAGTCTTGTCCGTAACCGAACAGTTGAGGATGCACTTGTGATTCTAAACCACACCCCAAAGCGCGCTGCACGCCCTGTTATTAAAGCAATTGAAAGCGCCCGCGCTAACGCAATTAACAACCATGGCTTTGACGGCAAGACCCTTGTTATCCAGACACTTTCTGTGACGACAGGTACTCGTTTAAAGCGATTTGTTCCTGCGAGCCGTGGACGTGCTCTGCCATTCCAGAAGAAATCTTCGAATATTCTGGTTGAAGTAACGGGTGCGCTGAAGCCTAAGAAGAAAGCTCCGGCTGCTAAGACTGTAGAGGAGAAGAAATAATGGGACAAAAAGTTAATCCAATCAGCTTCCGTCTCCAGGTTCACAAGAACTGGGATTCTCGATGGTTTGCTGGTAAAAAAGATTTTGCAACCTGGCTTGCTGAAGACATCCGTCTGCGTGACCACGTTGAAGCACGTTTTGCTGCACGTCCAACGATTTCTCGCGTAGAGATCGAGCGTTCAGCTAATCTGATCACAATCACCATTCATACTGCAAAAGCAGGTGTGGTAATTGGTCGCGGTGGTGCGGGTGTTACCGAACTAAAGAGTGAGCTGGAAAAAATTGCCAGCCTACCTATCCGTATCAACATTGAAGAAGTCAAGCGCCCAGACATGTCTGCAAAGCTTGTTGCCGAAAACATCGCACACCAACTTGAGCGACGCTCTAACTTCCGCCGTGCTACAAAGATGGCCGCGCAGAATACGATGAACGCTGGAGCAAAGGGTGTACGTATCCAGGTTGCTGGTCGTTTGAATAACGCTGAGATGGCTCGACGCGAAAAAGTATTGCTAGGATCTGTTCCTTTGCACACGCTTCGCGCTGACGTCGACTTCCACACTGCACGCGCTAAGACACCTGCCGGTATCATTGGCGTTAAGGTATGGATTTACAAAGGTGAGAGGAGCGACTAATCATGTTATTGCCACGCAAAACTAAGTACCGAAAAGTCCGTAAGGGCAAAAACCCAGGCGTCGCTACTCGTGGACACTATGTTGCCTTTGGTGACTATGGGCTACAATCGCAAAGTAATAACGATATCACTTCTCGTCAGATCGAGTCTGCTCGACAGGCAATGACCCGCTATATCAAGCGTGGTGGTAAGATCTGGATCCGTATCTTCCCTCACATTCCTCGCACGCGTAAGCCGCAGGATGTAAAGATGGGGAGCGGTAAGGGAAACCCTGAGTTCTTCGTCGCCAAGGTGAAAGCCGGTACGGTATTGTTTGAAATGAAGGGTGTTGAGGAATCGGTTGCTCGTGAAGCAATGCGACTCGCCGCCCACAAACTACCAGTAAAGACGAAATTCATTTCAAAGGAGCAAGGATAATGGCTGGCGCAAAGAAGGCAGAAGAAGTGAAGACAGTTGCTCAACTACGAGAGGACTTGGTGAAGCTTCAGGGTGAACACCTTGATTCACGCAAGAGTCACGTACAGGGAGAGCTGGTTAATCCACACGTTCTGACCGTTCAGCGCAAGAACATTGCCCGTTTGCACACCGCCATCAACAGTGCATCGAAATCAGTCGTAAAGGAGGAAAACTAATATGGCAAAGACACTTACTGGCATTGTCACCTCTAACAAGGCTGACAAGACAATCACTGTCACGGTCACCAGCCGTGAAACACACCCAATTTATGGCAAGCAGTACACTGTGAGCCGTAAATACACTGCTCATGATGAGAAGAATGAAGCAAACGAAGGTGACAAAGTCACCATCTCGGAAGTTCGTCCTATCTCGAAGACCAAGTCATTTACGTTGGCGAAGGTTGAAGAGAAGGCCCGCGGTTCTATTGAGCTGAAGGAGGAAACGGTATGATCCAACAAGAAACTCGTCTAAAGGTCGCTGATAACAGTGGCGCAAAGGAAATCCTTTGTATTCGTGTTCTTGGTGGTACGGCACGTCGCTACGCGCATGTCGGTGACGTTATCGTTGCTACCGTAAAAGAAGCGAACCCGACTGGTGCGGTTAAGAAGAAATCAGTCGTAAAGGCTGTTGTTGTGCGAACTCGCAACCAAATTAAGCGTAAAGATGGCAGCACGATTGTTTTTGATGACAACGCTGCAGTGATCATTAACGACGACAAGAGTCCTAAGGGCACCCGTGTCTTTGGTCCCGTTCCGCGTGAACTACGCGAACAAGGTTACGCAAAGATCATCAGCCTTGCTCCGGAGGTACTATAATGCCTGCTATTAAGAGAATCGTAAAAGGTGACACCGTGAAACTCATCAGTGGTGCTCAAAAAGGTACGACCGGTAAGGTTGTTGCGGTACTTTCCAAGCAAAACGCAGTTTTGATTGAAGGTATCGGGCAAAAGCACCGTCACGTCAAACCAAGCCAGCTTAACCCTCGTGGTGGCAGCAAGGACATTCATGTTCCTGTTCCTCTACACAAGGTTGCGTTGGTTGTTGATGACAAGACTGGTAAAACAAGCCGAGTTGGCTACCTGAAAAATGACGGTGTTCGAACTCGGGTTGCACGCCAAGTAAATAATAAGGAGATCAAGTAATGGCAAAAACAGCAACACCAGCTATCAGCCAGACCTCTCCTCGCCTGAAAGCCATGTACGCTACACAGTACGTCAAGGAACTACAAGCCGAACTAGGCCTAGAGAACGTACACCAGGTTCCGAAGCTTGAAAAAATTGTAGTCAGCGTGGGGATTGGAAAGAACAAAGACGACAAGCGCCACTACGAAGTAGTCCGCAACACCGTCACTAAGATTACTGGCCAACACCCCGTTGACCGTATGGCACGCAAGTCGATTGCCGGATTTAAAATCCGTGCAGGCATGAACCGTGTCGGGCTAAACGTCACCCTTCGTGGTGCGCGTATGTATGAATTCCTTGACCGATTGGTCAACGTAGCTCTGCCTCGCGTACGTGACTTTCACGGTGTCGGTGCAAAGGCATTCGATAAGAGTGGTAACTACAACCTTGGTATTGTCGAACAGTCAATTTTCCCAGAACTTTCATTTGAAGAGACACAGCATGTACACGGTTTGCAGGTTACATTTGTAATCAGCGGAGACGACAAAGTACACAGCCGTGCGCTCCTGGAGAAATTCGGTGTTCCATTTGAAAAAGAAGGAGGAGTTCGGTAATGGCTAAGAAATCTGCTGTCGCTCGCGACGAAAAACGAAAGAAAATGATTTTGAAGTACGCCGAAAAGCGCGCTGAGCTCAAGGGTATGGGTGATCTAGAAGGGCTAGCCAAGCTTCCTCTCAACAGTTCACCAACACGCTGGAAGAACCGTGACGCCCTACATGGCCGTCCTCGTGGGTACATGCGTCGATTCGGCCTAAGCCGTATCAACTTCCGCGATAAAGCATCAAAGGGACAAATCCCTGGTATTACAAAGAGTAGCTGGTAGGAAAGGAGTAAGCATATGTCACTACAATCTACAGACCCCATCGCTGACCTCCTAACCCGCATTCGTAATGCAATCATGGTTGGAAAGCACGAAATCCGAGTTCCTTCGAGCAAGCTAAAGCACACTGTTGCAACGCAGCTTAAAAAAGCCGGATACCTAAGTGCCGTCAAGATCGAGGCCGCAAAGCCACGAGACATCTTGGTCGTCACCATCAACAACCCAGGTGAGAACGCTACCATCAACGAGATCACTCGACTTTCGAAGCCAGGACGCCGCGTCTACGTGAGCGCCACTGATATTCCAAAGGTCAAGAGCGGCCGTGGAATTGTTCTTGTCAGTACTTCTAAGGGTGTTATCACTGGTCAGGACGCAACAAAACAGCGTCTTGGTGGTGAGCTCCTGCTGAAGGTTTATTAATAGAAAGGAAATATCATGAGTCGAATCGGAAAACTACCAATTCAGATCCCCTCAGGCGTGACAATCACGGTCGGCGATGATGCTATTACTGTTGTTGGTCCAAAAGGCCAGCTCGTGGTGCCTCATTTGTCAGACGTAACGGTCACTATCGAGGGAGAGAACGCAATCGTTACCCGTAAGGATGATGAGCGCATCGCAAAAGCACAGCACGGACTACAGCGTTCGTTGCTAAACAACGCCGTAGAGGGCGTAACCAAAGCATTTGAGAAGAAGCTAGAAGTCAACGGCGTTGGCTTCCGCGTAAGTGGTGGCGGTCAAGAAATTGACATGTCGCTTGGTTTCTCTCACCCTGTTAAGTATCGTGCCCCAGAAGGTGTTCAGCTTGCGGTAAACAAAATGGAGATTACTGTTAACGGCATCGACAAGCAATTGGTCGGCCAGGTTGCAGCTGAAATCCGTAGCCTAAAGAAACCTGAACCATACAAGGGCAAGGGAATTAAATACGCTGACGAAGTTATCCTTCGCAAGGCCGGAAAGGCAGGAAAATAATCATGAGTAATCTTTCAAGTAAACTCCTTAACCGAGCTCTTCGAGCACGTCGCGTACGCGCAAAGGTGCACGGAACCGCCGAGCGACCTCGATTGACCGTCACAATTAGCAACAAGCATGTGAATGCACAGCTGATTGACGATGCTAACGGCAAAACGATTGCCTACGCTACGACTGTTGGCACGAAGCAGACTGGCAGCTTGTCAGAGCAGGCAACTATTGTTGGTGCGGACATTGCCAAGAAGGCATTGAAAAAGAAAATTACAACTGTTGTGTTTGACCGCAACGGTCGACAATACGCAAAGCGTTTAGCTGCACTAGCAGACGCTGCCCGTAAGGAAGGACTGGAGTTTTAATATGGCTGATCCACGTTCACGTGCTCCGCGTCGCCGCGAACAAGCGCCGGCAGAGCCAAAAGAATTTGAAGAGCTCGTCATCAACATCGATCGTGTGTCGCGTGTTGTGAAGGGTGGCCGCCGTTTCCGATTTAAGGCACTTGTCGTTGTCGGAAACCACAAAAACAAGGTAGGAATTGGTGTTGCAAAGGGTACAGACGTACAACTTGCTATCGCTAAGGCTACCGATGTGGCTAAGAAGAACATGATTACCTTCGCAATGAATGAGGAAACGATTCCTCACGAAAACGAAGTGAAGTATTCAGGAGCCCAAGTACTGCTGAAGCCAGCTGCACCAGGTACCGGAATTATTGCCGGTGGTGTTGTCCGATCCATCATTGGTGTTACCGGTATCCGCAACCTTTTGTCTAAGTCATTAAACTCAACGAACAAGGTGAACATTGCGTATGCAACTGTTGAGGCACTTCGTGCGCTTGTTCCTCGTGAGGACTGGATGACGACAAAGCAAAAACCTGCCAAGAAGACTACTAAGAAGGAGGTGAGTGATGAAGTATAACGAACTCAATGTCTCTGCTAGTAAAACTCGCAAGCGAGTAGGCCGTGGTATCGCTGCCGGACAAGGTAAAACTGCCGGACGTGGTACAAAAGGTCAGGGCGCGCGTACAGGTAAAAAGCTGGGAGCTACCTTTATGGGTGGACAGCGAACGCTCGTTCGTGCAGTGCCTAAGGCACGAGGGTTCAAGAGTATTCGTACTCCTGCGCAGGTTGTGTATCTTGATCATTTGAATGAATTCAAAGGCAAGACAGTCGACAACCAAACGCTTTTTGAGGCAGGATACATCTCAACACCTTTCCACGCAGTCAAAGTGATTGCTCGTGGTGAGATTACTGAAAAAGTAACCTTGAAAGTAGCTGGCGCCAGCAAGAGTGTTCAAGCTGCAATCGAGAAAGCTGGTGGATCTTTCGAGAAAACAGCCGTTCCTCTAAAGCAAAGTACGAAAGAAGCCGAAGCAGGCGATAAGTAGTTCTCAGCTAACTGGAATCTTGAAGAACACGTACAATCTGCGTGTTCTTCTTATTTCGATAAGAATCTATTAATGCGCTCTGTATTTATGGTGCGCCGAGTGTATAATGGAAAGAGCTTAGATATTAATTGTAGGTACTACGGACTTTCTGATGAACTGGAAAACAATTTTCAAATCACTCAAAAACAAGGACATGCAGAAGCGACTGCTGATCGTTCTTGGTATTATCGTCGCGTATCGATTCCTATCTGTGATTCCCGTTCCTCTCGCTGACCCTACACAACTCCGTGATGTTTTGAACAGCGTTGTCAGTAGCACCGACTTTGGCGGCTTCCTCAATCTTCTTTCTGGTGGCGCACTGGCCAGTTTTGCAATTGTGCTGGTGGGCCTAACGCCATTCATTACAGCATCCATTATTTCTCAGTTGCTCACCAAGGCAATTCCTCGTCTTGAAGAACTGAACAAGGACGGTGAATCTGGTCGTCGAAAGATCAACCAGTGGACGCGTATCGTATCTGTTCCGCTGGCTATTATTCAGTCGATCGCCTTTATATATATCCTGCGGCAGACGGTATTAGCGGGTAATACGACTGTGTTAGCTGACCCGACACCGATAGAATGGATTGTTGCCGTTGGAGCAATGACGGCCGGAGCGATCTTACTGATGTGGCTCGGTGAGCTGATTACTGAGCAAGGTGTCGGAAATGGTATTAGCTTGTTGATCTTTGCTGGTATTATTAGTCAGCTTCCGTCAATACTTACGACGCTCTTTAGTGGTCTATTTGACACGTCAGGCGGCGCATTAAATGTCTTTGGGTGGTTTGAAATCCCCGTGAACCCGGTGGTGTTCTGGGTCACCATATCCATAACGGCAGTCTCGCTTGCCTTGCTGTACCTGTTGGTGAAGATTAATGAAGCTCAGCGCATCATTACCGTCAACTATGCGAAGCGTGTTCAGGGTAATAGTAATTATGGGGGAGTTAAGAGTATCCTTCCAGTGAAGTTGATTGCTGCCGGAGTCATCCCCGTCATCTTCGCTGTTGCCTTTCTCTCGCTGCCGGCCTTCATTGGGCAGGTGCTGAAAGCGACCGGCAATCCAGACTACTTCGAGATAGCCGACAACTTGATTCTGTGGTTCCAGGCACCAAATCCGGGGAACTTTGTTGGAGAAACATGGCAGGCCTTTATTTACCCTAGCTTCTACTTCTTCCTTGTGATCTTGTTTACCTACTTCTATACAGGTATTGTGTTTAACTCGAGCGAAATCGCTGAGAACCTTCAGAAGCAGGGTGGTTTCATCGAAGGTGTGCGCCCAGGAAAGAGCACCGAGAAGTACCTAGTGCGTACGGTGAACCGTTTAATCTTGTTTGGTGCGCTGGTGCTTGGGTTTATTGCCGTCACGCCATTTATCGGAGAGTACCTACTATTCCAGGTTGCGGGCATCACAGGCACCAACCTCTCGATTGGCGGTACTGGGCTTCTAATCGTGGTCTCTGTAGGGCTTGAGGCGCTACGCCAGATTAACTCGCGTGCCTTGATGGTGACGTACGATGACTACAAATAGCCATACTTGCTAAAAACTAAGCTCCTCATTCCAGGCTTGACGTCTACGACGTCGCCCCTGGAATGAGATTGACACAGCGTCTGGGTTTGCTACAATAAAATTATATTCACAAGTTGCCGAGTGAGCTCGGTATTCTATTCTTGAAAACGCTTTACTCTTACAGAGATATACTGTATAATTCACTACTGTAACTTATGGTCAGTCAAAAGGAAGTCATTAAAATGCGCGGGAAGGTGGTGGAAGCACTGCCTAATACGCAATTTAAGATTGAACTTGAGAATGGCTTAAGCATCATCGCGCACATCAGCGGTAAAATGCGAAAGAATTATATTCGCCTTGTGCCTGGTGATAAGGTGGACGTCGAGATGACCCCTTACGATCTTACTAAGGGAAGAATCACGTACCGCTACAAAGATTAAATTAAACTGGAGTTTTTAAACGCTCATGAAAGTTCGTGCGAGTGTCAAAAAAATCAGTCCTGATGACCAAATAGTTCGTCGTAAGGGCGTTCTTCGTGTTATCAACAAGAAAAAACCTAAGAATAAGCAAAGGCAGGGTTAAGCATGGCTCGAATTGCAGGGGTAGTTATTCCCGCAGAAAAGCAAGTTCAGATCGCTTTGACGTACGTGTACGGCATCGGTCCGAAATTTGCATCGACCATCCTTGCGGCGGCTAAAGTAGAGCCGACCACTCGGGTGAAAGATCTCACCGAGGCTGAAGAACAAAGGATCCGAGACGTTATTGATTCAGAATATACTGTCGAAGGCGACCTACAGCGCTTGGTAACCAACAATATTAAACGACTTAAAGACATCAATGCGTATCGTGGACTACGCCACAAGGCTGGTTTGCCAGTACGTGGTCAACGAACCCGTACGAATGCACGAACTCGTAAGGGACGCGCAATCGCAGTTGGTGGCGCACAACCTAAGTCAGCAAGTAAGACCTAGAAAGGAATATGATGGCTGAAACTACACAACCGACAGCAAGTCGCAAAAAGCAACGCCGATCAGTTCCTGCTGGTCAGCTACACATTCAAGCAACGTTCAACAACACGATCGTTAGCTTCACTGACAAAAAGGGTAACGTCTTAACGCAAAGTAGCGCTGGCGCCACTGGTTTCCGTGGAAGCAAGAAAGGCACCGCCTACGCTGCACAGATTGCATCAGAAAAAGCGGCTGAAGTCGCTAAGACTCAGTTCGGCATGAAAGCAGTTGACGTTTTCGTTAAGGGTGTTGGTATGGGGCGTGATGCAGCAATGCGTGCGCTAGGTACCTACGAGATTACCATTGATAGTATTAAAGAAGTGACCGGCGTGCCTCATGGCGGCGTCCGTCCTCGTAAGGCACGAAGGGGTTAATCATGGCACGAGATGTATCTCCTATTGTGAAACAATCGCGTCGTGAGGGCTACGCCCTTCACCCTAAGGCGCACAAGATTATGGCCCGTAAGACTGGTATTCCTGGTCAGCACGCCCATGGTCGTCAGGGAAAGCCAAGTCTTTATCTGACACAACTTCGCGAAAAGCAGAAAGTACGACGTACCTACGGCTTGCTTGAAAAGCAGTTCGCGAAGCTTATGAACGAAGCAACTCGACAAGACGGCCTTGCGGGTGAGAACCTGTTGCGAATGCTCGAGCAACGACTCGACAACACCGTCTATCGTGCTGGTTTTGCAACTAGTCGCCGTGCTGCCCGTCAGCTTGTTGGCCATGGCCACTTTATGCTGAACGGTCGTCGCGTTGACATTCCGTCAATTCGAATGGAGCCAGGTGATGAGCTGACCGTTCGTCCAAAGAGTGTAAAATCTGGTTACTTTAGTATGCTTGCCGATGTCAGTGCAAACGCAAATGCATCAGCCGTAAGCTGGCTAAAGAGCGACGTAAAAAAAATGACCATTTCTGTCACCGGAGCGCCTACACGCGATGAAGCAGAAGCTGATATTAACGAACAATTAATCGTTGAGTATTACTCACGGTAAGGGTAAGGAGCCTAGAATATGTCAAAAGTAATTCACAACCCCGCACTTGCAAGTGTTGAAGAACACGACGCACACAGCGCATCGTTCGTTATTGAGCCTCTACAGGCCGGATATGGCAACACATTGGGCAACAGCCTTCGACGTGTACTGCTTTCGAGCATTAAAGGTGGCGCTATCACCGCCTTCCGCATTGAAGGTGTGAGCCACGAGTTCACTACTGTTCCTGGCGTAAAAGAAGATGTCGTAGATATCATGCTTAACCTCAAGAATGTTAAATTGAAGGTTTCCACTGACGAAGCAATTGAGTTGCGTCTAGAGAAGAAGGGTGCAGGCGCAGTCACTGCAGCCGACATCAAGACGAGCGCTGACGTTGAAGTCATTAACCCGGCACAAGTAATCTTGACTATAGATGATCCTAAAAAGGCTATCGTTATGGACTTTGTGGTTGAATCTGGTCGTGGCTACCAAACTATCGAAGACTCAAGCGCACAGCGCCTCCACAGCGACATGATCGCATTGGACGCAGTCTTTAGCCCAGTCCTTCGTGTCCGATACAAGGTTGATTCAACACGTGTTGGTCAAGAAACAAACCTTGATAAGCTTCGTTTGAACGTCGAAACTGACGGCTCTATTAGCCCAAGTGACGCCTTTGAAGAAGCGGCTGCAATCCTCGTCAATCAGTACACTGCCCTTGCGGGAAGTACAACTGTTGAGGCAGCTCCAGCTCTCGGTCAGGATGTTGAAGAAGAGTCAAACGAACTCAACACTCCTATCGAAGAGCTCAACCTGAGCGCCCGTACAGCTAACGCACTCATCAACAACGAAATCCGCTCAGTTCGTGACCTTGTTACGTTAAGCGAGCAGGATCTTCGTGAGTTGAAGGGCTTCGGTAGCAAGGCGCTTGATGAAGTAAAAGATAAGTTGGCGGAACTGGAACTCTAGTATGCACCGACACGGATATAAAGGACGTAAATTTGGCCGCGAGCGTGATCAGCGTCGTGCACTCTTGAAGGGCTTGGCAACAAGTCTCGTAGAGCACGGTAAGATCGAAACAACGCTTCCGAAGGCCAAGGAGCTCGTCCGATACATTGAAAAACTCATCACAAAAGCAAAGAAGGGTGATCTTGCGAATCGTCGTAAGGTGATCGCAGGCCTCTCGACACAAGCTGCGGCATTCCGTCTTGTTGACGGCATTGCGCCACAGCTGAAAGGCCGTACCAGCGGTCACGTGCGAGTCGAGCGTACTCGTCTGCGCGTTGGTGATGGAGCTCAAATGGCAACTATCGCATTTGTAGACGAAATTAAAGATACTCCCGTCGCTGTTGAGACGAAGGAGGAGGAAAAGTAATGGTTAATGCAAAGACATTTAGTCAAAAGACCGCCGACGTTAGTCGTGAGTGGTACCTTATTGACGCCTCAAGTGCACCTCTCGGTCGTACTGCAACTCAGATTGCGAACTACCTTATCGGTAAGTCAAAGCCAACCTACACCCCTCATGTCGATAATGGCGATTATGTAGTCGTTATCAATGCAGCTAAGGCTGTCGTAACGGGTAACAAAGAGACTGACAAGATCTATTACCGACACAGTGGTTTCCCCGGCGGTATTAAGGATGCTTCACTCCAGCAGGTACGTGAGAAGTTCCCAGAACGAATCATTGAAGCAGCTGTAAAGGGCATGATTCCTAGCAACAAGCTTGCTGACGGACGTCTTGGACGCCTGAAGGTGTTTGCAGGCGAAGAGCACGCACACACAGCACAAACCCCAAAGAAAGTAGAGGTCAAGTAATATGGCAACTGGTAGCTATTTCTACGGGCTTGGACGACGCAAGAGCGCAACCGCTCGTGCTCGTTTGTACAAAGGAAAAGGTGAGCTGACAATCAACGATAAGCCAGCCGCTGAATACCTTGGCGAGAACAAGACATTGCTTGCCGAAGTCACTGACCCACTTGCCCTTGTTGGCAAGCAGAAAGACTTCGACATCACGATTCGTGTTCAAGGCGGTGGTATTGCCGGACAAGTCGATGCAATCAAATTGGCAATCGCCAAAGCACTGACAACTGGTCACGCCGACCTACGTTCTACTCTTAAAAAAGCTGGGTTTCTTAAGCGAGACTCACGAGAGAAAGAGCGTAAGAAGTACGGACTTCGTTCAGCTCGTAAGCGAGAACAATTCTCGAAGCGTTAGTTTAACACTTCAGCATCAGAAAGCCTCCTGTCAAAAGGAGGCTTTCTTGCTGTATAATCCCTGGATAGGAGAGGAGCATCGGTGAAAATTACTCAAAGATTATTCGACACAATTATTCATCGTTGGCTGCGCGTGCCGTATACGCTTCACTCGACGGTGCATAACCCCAAAGGCAAACACGTTTTTGTGATGATCCACGGTATTGGGAACTCCGAAAAATCGTGGGACGGCGTAATAAAGCGGCTACCGGATACAGTCAAGGTGGTAACCGTTGATCTACTTGGCTTTGGGAAGTCACCTAAGCCCTCGTGGGCGATGTACAACGCACGAACCCAGGCGAGGGCAGTACACAAGACACTGCTGCAGCTGGGACTATTTGGAAGGTTCCACATTGTCGGCCACTCACTGGGTTCAATGGTAGCCATCGAAATGGCGCGTCGCTTCCCGCTTCAGGTATCCTCTTTAGTGTTATGTAGCCCGCCGTTCTACCAGCCCGAGGAAGACGATTTGCCGTTTCGCGCTTCGCCTGATAGAGCGCTACGTCGGATCTTTCGCTTAGCGACTAGGCACAAGAATGAGTTTGTCGAACTAGCTAAGATCGCACAGCGCTACAAACTTGCTGGCCCTGTATTCTATATAGACGAATCAAATGCTGAAACGTACATGGCAACGCTTGAAGCAATGATTATAAATCAAACAGCGCTTCGCGATGTCAGGCGACTACGCCTTCCAATTCACATGATGAGGGGGGTCTTTGATATCTTGGTCATACCGACGCATCTTGGAAAGCTAAAAAAAGCTCGTAAGAATATTTCATTGCACACTGTTGCAGCTGGACATGAGGTTGTTGGTCTCTACGAACACGCAGTCGCCGACAAAGTCGCGGCTATCGTCAAGAAGTAAGCTATAATAAGTAGCAATGAACAAGCCTGTTATCCTCACTGGAATCCGCTCGAACGAAGAACCGACACTTGCAAACTATTTAGGTGCATTTGTCCCGATTGTGCAAATGCAAAAACAGTATGCTGGCGAGTACCAAATAAATATGTTTGTGCCCGATCTTCATAGCTTTACAACCCCCATTGATCACCAGAACTTATACCAGAATACGCTGAACAATCTGAAGTATTTTATTGCCGCAGGACTTGATTTAGATAATCCTGATACATTTGTCTACCGACAGAGCCACATTTCGGCACACAGTGAATTGACTTGGATTCTCGACTGCTTTACGTATGTCGGGGAGATGGGGCGCATGACACAGTTCAAAGAAAAGAATGGCGAAAGCTCGGAAAGCGTCACCATGGGGCTGTTTAACTATCCTGTGTTAATGGCGGCCGATATTCTTCTGTATAACGCAACCTATGTGCCCGTCGGCGAGGATCAGTTTCAGCACTTAGAGATTACGCGGGATATTGCGACTAGGTTTAATAACAAGTTTGGGGAGATTTTCACCGTTCCCTTGTCAACAAAAGAGCAAACCGAGTTTATGAAGCGTGATAAGGGCCTACGTATTCGCAGCTTGACTGATCCCACCAAAAAGATGAGCAAGAGTTCTGACGACGACAAGTCGAAGATATTGTTGGTAGATGCTCCAGACGAAGCTGCCAAGAAGATTATGTCCGCGACGACTGATAGTGTTGGCGTAGTGAACTTTGACTGGGATGCGCAACCAGGTATTACAAGCTTATTACAGGTACTCGCGCTGCTTACGGGTCGCAGTCAAGAAGAAGTAAACGCTGAATGGGTGGGGACAACGAACTACGGTGATTTCAAGAAAGCCGTCGCCGAAGCGGTTGCATCGTTTCTTGAAGACTTTCAGGCTCGTTTGCAGAGCATCGATGACGAGACACTTCGTCGAAAGTTGAGCGTGTCCGAAAGTGCCATGGCTGAAGTGGCAAACGCTACTTTGTTGCGGGCTCAAAAAGCCGTTGGATTGCGACCGAGGGACTAGATATGGGAAAACACTTAGACTCAGACATACTCGCTGTCTTGCGATCATTTGAAATTGCTGGAGAGTTTACGGCAAAGAGGTCAATTAAAAACATTAAAGAATACCCGGCGCGAACTGTCAGCCGCTTGCTTCGATTTAGCTTTGAGCGTGAGCAGTACTATCTGCTGTTCGATAATTCAGCGAACGACGATGTTGATCAGGTGCTGCACTATATCAGCTTAGATGCTCCTGATATTGATGGCGCACTAGTACGGAACCCAAAAGAAAGCACTAAGGCGTACGGGTTTCCCCTAAAAGGGAAGGATGCGTACTTATTTAAGGTAACCTCAACGCGTAATCGTCTTGACCAAGAACTAGTGCGTCGTTATCCGGCTCTCTCTCGCAGTACATTGCAAAAGTACATAAAAGCGGGGCATGTCTTAGTGAACGGCGTGGCTATTCAGCAGCCAAAAGTAGACGTATTGATGACTGACGAGATCGCAGTTACCCCACCTGAACCCGAAAACCATAGCAAGACAGAACTTCCGATTTTATATATTGATGATGATGTCATTGTTGTAAATAAGCCTGCCGGTATTTTGACGCATAGTAAGGGCGTCATGAACCAAGAGTTTACTGTGGCAGACTTCTTTCGGCGCTATACAACAGCTGGACTTGAAACGACGCGCCCTGGTATCGTTCATCGCCTCGACCGCGACACCTCGGGAGTGATTATTGGTGCTCGTAACCAGGAGACGGTGCTGACTCTTAAGAAGCAGTTCGCCGAGCGCACAACAAAAAAACAATACATTGCAGTTATCAAAGGCCACCCCAAGGAAACTGAGGCGTTGGTGGATCTTCCCATTTCTCGCAACCCGTCTGCGCCAAGTACCTTCCGTGTGTTCCCAGGCGGCAAAGAGGCTCAGACAAGCTATAAGGTTCTAGCAACAACCGACACCCTAGCGCTCGTGCATCTTCAGCCACGAACCGGCCGCACACACCAGTTGCGTGTTCACATGCAATACCTCAACACGCCAATCCTGGGGGATCGAGTCTACGGGGGCAAAAACAAGTCCGACCGGCTGTATCTTCATGCCTACAAACTAGAGATAACCATTCCCAATAGCAAGCGAACCACTTTTACAGCTCCTGTGCCTGCATCATTCACTGACATGTTTGAGGGTATGTCGTTTGATGACTGATCCGATCATTAATCCTACTACATTAGTGCAGTTGCGTCACATGCTCGGTTCGTTTCCTCACGCCGTTATTTTGCATGGGCCGAAGGGAGTCGGGCTGTCAGGGATAGCTGCATACGTCAGAAATGAGTTGAGGGCGACTGCGATAACTGTGCAACCAGAAAAAAATGACAAAGTCGACATCGAGAGCGGTGTTATCTCAGTCAGCAGCATCCGTCGACTCTATGATCAGACAAAAACAACGTCACAGGGACCTCGACTCATTGTGATCGACTATGCAGAGCGAATGGGGGTGCAGGCGCAAAATGCCTTCCTGAAGCTACTAGAAGAGCCGGGCAAAGAGGTGCATTTTTTGCTGCTCTGCCATGACGCAGGAGCTTTGCTGCCCACAATTAGATCGAGGGCGCAGCTGCTTGAAGTGCAGCCAGCGACTCAGGCGCAATCAGAAGCTATACTCGACAAGCTAAGGGTATCTGACGCCACAAAGAGAGCCCAGCTCTTGTTTGTTGCAAATGGGCTCCCTGCTGAGCTTCAGAGACTTATTGCAGACGACAAGCTTTTCCAGGCGCGGGCAACATTGATCCGCGACGCCCGGACAATCGTACAGGGATCTACGTATGACAAGCTTGCCGTGGTTCAGTATTACAAAGACGACAGGGAGGCAAGCCTGGTGTTGCTGACCGATGCCATGAATATGGTTCGGGGCTCGGTAGTGAAAGACCCTCAGCCACGCAGTATTGTCACACTGGGTGCTCTTCTAGAGGCATATGAGCGCGTGCTCGCAAACGGTAACCTCCGACTGCAATTGGCGGCCCACGTGGTATAATGATGAGAAGAAAATGCTAGGATTAATTGTTATTGCACTACTGGGAACATGGGCCATCTATCAGCGACAAACTATTGCTGAAGTGGTGAGCGATTTGCCTACCAAACTGTCTGATAAACTAGACCAACTTTGGTCTATTGCACAAAGCTCCTTGCAAGATCGCAAGTATTTACGTGCCGAGAAGGCTCTGCTGACTATTCTAAGAGTAGATGAACGGAATGCCAGTGCCTATAACCGGCTTGGCATCTTGTATGCGAAACAGCAGCAGTACAAAGAAGCGATTGAATGTTTTGAGATTGCTCAGTCGCTTGAACCAAGTGCGAGTAGCCTTCATAATGTCGGCCTGATCTATTTCGAGACAAAGAACTACGATAAGGCTGCACTTGCATTCGAGCAGGCGCTTGCCATGGATAGTGACTTACCAGCTCGTCACATTGCGTATGCAAAGGTGCAAGAAAAGCTTGGCAATGACCGCAAAATGATTGACTCGCTAGAGCGAGCGATTGAACTCGACCCTATTCCGCAGACTCTCTCTATCTTAGCGGATGCCTATGAGCGAGTCGGTGAGTCAGATTTATCAATGAACCTTCGTGAGCGTGCTGCTAAGATGATCATCCCGCAGGGAACACCCAAGAAAGTACGCCAACCACGACGTGTTATTATGTAATACATAAAAGGAGAACCTATGACTGCACAGAATGAACATGTCACACAGCAATTTCAAAAAGCCGATAGCCTGCTAAGGGTACACGGTTTACTTTCTATTATCTTTGGTTCGCTGGGTGTATTGGCCGGGTTGCTGTTTCTGCTTTTGCTGGGCATCGGATCAACTGCCAGCCTGCGACTAGAGGATACTATCGGCGCCTTTGCGTTTGGTATCTTTACTCTAGTCCTCTTCGTGCTCCCTCATGTCTACATGATCATTGCTGGGGCCTACTTAATGAAGCAGCCAACTCCGAAGCTGGCTCGGGTGCTCGTAATTATTAACTTGGTTTTAGGCGTCTTCTGGAACCTTGTCCTACTTGTGTTCGCGATCATTAATCTTGTACAGATCGATGATTACGAACGTGGCTATCCGAAAAAGAAATAGATAACAAAAAACCCACCAAATCGGTGGGTTTTACAATCATAGTTGGTGCTGGAAGTAGGACTCGAACCTACGAAGCCTTACGGCGGGAGATTTACAGTCTCCTGTGATTGCCACTACACGATTCCAGCATGTGTATCATGGAGCCGCCTCACGGATTCGAACCGTGGACCTACTGTTTACAAAACAGCCGCTCTAACCAACTGAGCTAAGGCGGCAGGCTATTGATACTCAACTATTTTACTGAAGTACTGACTTTAATTCAAGCTGATAAAGTATGGAGCCACGATCGGGATTTGAACCCGAGACCTCATCCTTACCATGGATGCGCTCTACCAACTGAGCTATCGCGGCAGACTCTCTGTGCGCGCATGCGCTCTACTGACCAAACGGGAGAGCTATCGCGGCACACTCGGTAGATTTTAGCATAAACAACAGAGATAATCAATCAGCAACAAACGGGCTAGGGGTTGATTAATTCAAGACTTGTTGCTATAATCGACCTCTGAAGGTTGTTATATATTTAAGGAAATTCTATGGCTAAAAAGAACACCAAGCGCAAGCTCGTTGGCCTGGTCAGCGAGCTGACCGGACACCGTACATACTACACTACTAAAAATACTCAGAATACTACCGAGAAGATTAGTCTCAAGAAGTATGATCCTGTTGCGCGTAAGCACGCAACGTACACTGAAACCAAGAAAAACCTTGGTCGCAACGAAGTTAAACCTCGAAAAGGTTAGTCCTCTTTTTTGTCGAGTGTTTCAGCCAGCCATAGAGCTGCCTCGATAGATCCACCGAGCACCGTCTGAGAAAGGCGGTGTTCTGTTAGGTAGATAAATAGTTTATCGTCCCTAATTTCAATTGCGTGTGGCCAAAAACGAGCGGCGATACCCCTAGCAATGTCGCTAGTAATAATTTGCTCTACGTCCGGCGCTTGATGACCAGCCGCGTACATATTGTACCTCTGTGTGAATTCTGCATGGTAGTCTTGCTGAGTTAAGCCGTGAATTACCTGCAGCTGACGCAAGCCAAGAAATAAGTGTTGAAATCGCTGCGTCCGGTCATGCGGAAGTACGAAAATGTGCGGCAGCATCACGTCAGGGTGAAGTGTCACCTGGAGTATGGCCCAGTTATGTTTTTCCTTAGTTCGGCCAATTACGTTCGTGTCGTAGCGATCGACGAGCGCAATGTCGTAGCCGTCGTAAGAGCCGACGGCATAATGCCTATCTTTGTGCGTCATCGACACCGTAAGGCCTCGTATGACCTCGTGGTCGTCGTTTCGATGGTCAACCGAGCCAAAGTATAGTAGGCCTAACTTTTTAGCGATGTCTTTAATCGCATAGCCGCGCTCTCTGGTATGTAAGAATCCACCCATATGTAGTTACCTCCGTTCAATGCTATCAAGCATTGTTGAGACGTATTCGGCGTGTGACCAGGTCAGGGGAGCTGGTGCAACCGTTTCGCTTGTCTTTGGGTTAATTTGTTCAGAAAGCATGCCGGTAGACAGGGCGTGAGATTTTACCCAGCTCAGTATAGCCTGTGCGCCCGTGCTGTCACCAACCTCTAGTAAGTATTGGGCATGCCAAAGAGTGGTTATGAACCAGTAATTGCCCGTTACTGTGTCATCGGTGCGTCGGTAGTCGTCATTCTCGTAGCGAGGCAGACCTGGCTCTTCGGATGAAGGATGAAATGTGCTGGTTATCGTTTGAATAGATTGTTTCATCTCGGTGCTTTCAATTGCGAATAGCCCGAACATAAATGCGCCAAAAATAGCCGAAAGATCGATTGTCTCGTCAGGAACAGGCGAGCCGGAATCGTAGCGGATTCCCTTATAGAATGACTGGCGGTCTTCGTTGAACAGGTGCTTGTGGGCCGCTACCTGAATATCTTCAGCAGCAGTGCGCCACTTTACTTCATGCGCTTCGTCTCCGGCGATGGCAGCAAGCTCGGCAGCAGCCAGTAGACCACCGTACGTGACCGCAGTTGAGTATGTGGTTGTCATGTAGTCTTGCTCCCACAGATCATAGCTCGGCTTCGGAAGGCCCGAACTGCTATCAACATAGTCGGCTAAGAATTCGGCCATCGGCACGATCATTGAACCGTAGAAGTCTTTAATTAGAGCTGAGTCTTGCTGGGTGTGATAGAACTGTGCAAACATAAAGACAACAATTGCCGTCTCGTCTTCCTGAATAGGTGGAGCAACCATATCTCCGTGGACGTAGGGATGCCAACTACTGCCAAGGGCACCATCGGCACGGTATTTGTGCATCATATAGCCGCTAGGGTGCATACCGCGTCGGCAAAACTCGAAGAATCGGTAGGGTTCATCTTTGTAGCCCATTCGAATAAATGGCCATAGAACATACGCACCGTCCCGGGGCCAACTATACCCGTAGGCGTCACGAGAATAGTTCAGCATTGTACTGTCAGTGCTGGCAATGATTGCGCCCCGTTTGTCCATTTGGGACTTCATAATCATAATGCTGTGCAGGAAAAGCGGGCGATGATCAACAGGCACATGGTCGATCAGCTTTAGGGCAGGAGACAACCATTTGTGCCACCAGGCGGCGGTTTTGTGGATACGAGCGTGCATACCATCATCAAGCATTTGACGATGGATATAGAGCGCTTCACGGATAGACATGCCAGCACTTACCCAGTAGTGGGCACGTTCTGAACTTTTGGCGGACACATTCATCGTAAATCCAAGCACCGAATCAACCCGGCCATGTTCGACGTTATTACCGTCGAGCTGCCCGTCTTCGGCATCGCGGAAGCTGCCTTCGTGTCCCTCTATACCGAAAAGGCCAATCGAATATTGATCGAAGGGCTTTTTATTGTACTGGCCAGCAATCACAAAGGCGCGACGGCCTCGGTAATGCAGGATGGCGTCACTATCTGGTAGGTACTGGGCCGTGTCGGTATTGCTACGGGAATCGCCAATTGCGAATGCTTGATGCATATATAACTTGATTTCTTTCGCTTCGTTGCCAAGGTTGATAACATGCACGTTGCGCATAAAGACACTTGTTTCGGCGTCAACCGCATCATCAAACTCTAGAATAACGTTTAGCTTGTCGTTTTTGGCTCGGGTGTGGCCAATCAGTGCAGTGTGGGGGTATTCAAATCGAAACTCCCAATCTCCGTTATCCAGCCAGCTGATGGCTCCATCAATGAAAATACCTACTTTATGGCGCAAATGACTGCCGCCGGCATGATTCTCAAACCCGACGTAGGGGTAGTAGAAGTCATGCACCAGCCCAAACTTGTTGAGGCCAACATGAAGTTCGCCGTTACTTAAGACAATCGGCCTAGCCACTCAGCCCTCCTGTTTTGTGATGAGCATGCAAACGCCAGCGAAGGTCTCTAATAGCGTTCATATAGTATAAAAACGCATCATACGGAGACTCGTACGGGCTAAAGTAGGCATGGACATCGCCGTCTGTGAACCATTTGGTGCACATATAGTACGCGTGGTCAGATGTCTGGAGGCGGCGCCAATCGGATATAAGTTGGTCGTCTTCGGTGCGGAGGATGTCTTTTTCAAGTGCATATAAGTGCTGCAACGCCTCTTTTTGCATACTATTACCTATCCAGGCGGTCAGGTCGCGCTCTGCATCAGCCCAAGTGACGGTTGAGGGCATACTAATCGTTCCTGCAGGTGAGTGGGCTTCAATGGCTTCAGACACAGTGTAGAAGGTATTATTCTCGTCTGCCAGCCAGCGTCCGACAAAATCTTCAAAGAAATCAAAGATGCCGGTATCAGCCCATTGGTGCTCTCCGAAGGTTTCGTAGTCCATGAATAAATTAACGAGAGGCTGGTCGTTGATTGATGCGTTCATCCACTCGCTATACTTATCGACGGTCAGAGGCCACTCAGCCCAAGACTTGTTGCTAAAGCGAAATGCCAGATCATCACTGAGACGGTAATTCTTCATGAGCAGCGAAATGTCCTTTGTGCCTTCTGGTCGATAGACAAAGTTTGGGCTCCGCCAGTCAAGTACCGGATCCCAGCCTTCAGCTAAGATGCCCTTAAAACCATATTGATCTGCCCACTGAGCTAGCTCGTCATTGTAGGCGAGCTCGGTGTTACGAAACACAGATGTCTCGACGCCAAAAAGCTCTCGTATCTTCGCTTTGTGCGCTTCAACCTGCGATTCGAATTCGGCTCGGCTATAAAAGAAGGCGAGTGAGTGGTGATACGTTTCGGCTACAATTTCGACACGTCCAGTTTCAACAAGGCGGCGAAAACTATCGATCACATCTTGTCCCCACTGTTCAGCTTGCTCTAGCAGGGTGCCGGTGATTGACAAAGACACTTTGAAATCCGGATGCGTTTGCAAAAGCTTCTCAAGCAACTGGTTCATCGGCCGATAGGATTTATCTGCGACTTTACGGAATATTTTTTCGTTGTTGCGCCCACTAAGCGGATCGGGGTCGACAAAATAGTCGTGGGTATTTGCCGTATCAAATACGGTATAGTCCCGCAGCCGGTATGGCTGGTGGACGTGTAGGTATAGCGTAATACCGCGCTTGCTCATACCAGCACCCTCTCGCGTGGCTGTCGGGCAGCGCCATAAAGTATGTGCAGTTGTGCAGCAACATCATCCCATGAAAGTTGAGCATACTCCTGCATGACATTCTGCTTTAACGATGTTTTAAGTGCTGGAGAAGTCGCCACTCCAACAATCTGATCAGCTAAACGCTCGACATCCCAGAAGTCATATTTCAGCACGTTATGGAGCACCTCGGCGACACCAGATTGTTTGGAGAGAACGAGAGCCGTATCGTGGTGGGCGGCTTCGAGCGCGGTAAGGCCAAACGGTTCACTGATTGAGCTCAGGACGAATACATCCGAAACGCTGTAGGAGTCGCGCCATTGTTTGCCGCGTACAAAGCCGGTAAAGAATATCTTATCCGAAACACCCAACTCAGAAGCGAGCGAAATTAGCTCGTCACGCTGTTCGCCGTCACCAGCAAGCAGCAGCGCAAGACGATCGTATTTTTCAGAAGCCATCGCAAGAGCGCGTACGAGATTCGTTAATCCTTTCTGAATTGTCAGACGCGTGACGGCGCTGATTACGGTGTAGCCCTCTGACTTTAGGCTTTCAAGGTACTTGTAGGTGCGGCGATCATACTCGTAGCCGTCGTCAAAGCTAGCTGTGTCGATCGCATTATGGACGACTTCGATTTTATCGGCTGGAATACCATACTGCTCGATGATGATTCGCTTCGTGACGGCGCTGACGGCAATAATTCTGTCGGCCACGATAAGGCCTTGGTATTCAATTTCGCGAGCGATTGGGTTGCCGCTTGCTCCGCCAGAACGATCAAACTCCGTCGAGTGGACGTGGACGATTAACGGCGCGTCTGTCATCTGCTTGGCTCGGATACCGGCTTCCATCGTCAACCAGTCGTGAGCGTGAATAGCATCATATGTTGCAACCCCTTTTTCAATATGGCGTTCGACGTACTTTGTGTACTGTCGCTGAACGCTTCGTATGTCGGTCAGGTGGCTTGTTTCGGCGTCATTGTTTCCAGAAATCAAGAACTTACTGTCGTATGCACCTAGGCCGTACCTGTCGAGGGGGGATAGCTTTGTGGCGTTATGAACAGTCATAAAGTCAATGTTTTCGTGCACAGCAGAGTAGGGCACGACGAAATCGATAGAAGTGCCTTTTAAGGCAAGAGCTTTGGCAAGATGATAGCAGGCAACACCTAATCCACCACTGTTATGCGGCGGTAACTCCCAGCCCAGCATTAATATGTTCATACCCCTGCCTTGGCCTGCCCGTAGGCAAGCCGAGTTCTCCTTTGTGTGTTCCTAGTTGTTGGTTGTAATTATAGATGTAAGCTTATGCTTTTACAACAACATTAGGCGTCAATTTCAGGGATGTTGTGTGCGCGCCAAAGCTCCTTGGCTTTTTTGCGCGAAACAAACTGCCGATAACCGGCAAGTTCCATCTGACGTCGCACCCATGCGCCAAATTTTCCAGCTGCGTATACCCCTAGCCATTCAACGTAGCCCCATCCTTCTCCAACTGGTACGCCGCTCATGTAAGAACGGGGGCGAAAGGGCTTTGGCTGGCGCTTTGTGACAATGCGAGAAAAGTGTTTGGCAACAAAGCTCGCCTGAGCCATTGCTGGCCAGGCCGTACCGCTGTATTTGACAGTATTGTTGTCACCGATGACGTATATATTTTTTGCTGCCTGCAAATATTCATCGACATTGACCCGCCCATTGGGTGCCAGGTCAAAGATATCAGGATGCTTACTAAAGAAGGGGTTGTTGGCAACTCCTGACGTCCAGATTGCGGTTTTTGTGTCGATCTTTTTGCCTTCCACGAGGATGTAGTCATCATCAAGTGCTTCGACTTTGTGATTAGTGAGCACTCGGATGCCCATTTTCTTTAGTCGCCGACCTACAATCCTAGAAGCAGTCGGTGACATGCGCGGTAAAATGCGAGGAGCAGCCTCGACAAGTGTGACGCGAGTATTTGAGTGGTTTAAACGGTGAAGTTTGATAGTTGAATGCAAGTATTGACACAGTGCTCCGGCTAGCTCGACGCCTGTTGGCCCTGCGCCGATAATGACGTAGTCCTTATCCAGCTTGTTCTGGACAACGGCTTCGTGAATATGATTCTGAAACTTCTTAATGTCCTCGAGGCTTTTGATGCCGTAGCAGTGTTCGGCCATGCCTTTGATGCCAAAGTACGTCGTGACTGACCCAAGGGCCATAATGACCTTGTCGTAGTGGTATTGTTTCTTAGCGCCTTTTATAATGCGGCGAGTAGGGTCAATCGATGTCGCCTTGTCGTGAACAACCGTCACATTGGGATGGTTCTCGAAGATCTGCTTAAGGGGAATCACAGACTCGGCCATACTTTTGCCGGTTGCAGTTGCATAGAGCGTCGCGTGGTGAAGAAAATAATCCTCATCCGAAATAAGCGTAATGCGGCCAATATGACGTTTGCTCAGCTCTAGTGCGGCCTTGACGCCAGCGAACCCTCCCCCGACAATGACTACGTTCACGCAACTCCTTTTGTGTTATTTTTAAGCTTATGTTTATGGTAGCAGAATCAGCCACTGTATAAAAGTTGCATGATTTAATCGTTTGATAATTATTGCATACTAAAGTGAGGCTATGGCGTATAGCAATCCAAATGACCCACGAAGAGCCGTTAGCAGTAAGAAACATTACTTAAAAAATAAGATTGTGTATATTGCTAGCGCAAAACAAACAAAGGAGAAGATGCGAGCATATGTTCGCCGCAAGAAGGATCGTCCGTGCACGGATTGCGGCAAGAGATATCCATACTATGTAATGCAGTTTGACCATGTCCGTGACAAGCAATATAACATTGCAACACTAGTGAATTATAATAATCGTGTTAAAATTGATACTGAGCTCGCTAAGTGCGAAGTGGTTTGTGCGAACTGCCACATGGAGCGAACTCATCAAAGGGGCATAGTACAACGGCTAGTATAAAGCTCTCCAAAAGCTTAGATCGTGGTTCGATTCCACGTGCCCCTGCCAAACAGGACGCAACGCAATTTCTGCGTTGTTTTTTGTTTCCTGACTACTGTTACTTTTGCTATTATCGCTGGTTCGGTTAAGCATTTCTATGTCCTCCATTATTTCCTTAGATATTGCGCTTTTCTCAGCGATCATTTCTACAAACTTTGTGTATTTAACAGATATGGAGTTGCTAATGTAGGTGACTGATTCGAAGAGTTCGGTTAAAATCGTACGTTTATCATCATTCGCTAAATCTGTGTCTAAATACTGTTCTTTTGCGTGCTGTGTAAGCTGTATTAGTCCGATAGCCTCACGGTGCTTGGTCTCGCTTGTTGCATCAGCAACTAGAAGCTCTTCTTTGAGTTCTTCAACCTGTTTAGCTATGTCGGTGTGTTTTGTTTCATAACGTTCTTTTGTAATGTCACCAGCAAGTTTATCGTCATATAACATCTCATCCATTTTTTCGAGTCGTGTAATGCGGGTCTCTAAAGACTGTTTGTATTCGATGACGGTAGCTTTCGACGCGTTGAACTCGTTTTCAAGTCTATTAACTAGCCATTGGACAACAGTAGGTGACGGACTTATGAGTTTATCTAGCTTTTCGATCAATACTTCATGTACCAGTTCTTCTCGTAAGTATTTATTTTGCTTACACTCAACTAAATCACGCTGACAAGCGCCATATAGATGACCCTTCTGGCGTTCCCATGTGATTGATTTACTGCAATACCCACAAGTGAGTACGTTTCTGAGTGCAACGTCATGACGACGCTGCTTAACAGCTCTGCCACTATGCATTTTTGTTTGAACAGATTTATATAGCTGTTTAGATATGATCGGCTGGTGTGAGCCCGGATATTTCTCACCGTTGAACTGAATAATACCCATGTAGTATGGATTTTGCAGCAAGAGGTGAACAGCACTTTTGGTAAGTGGCCTGCCAGTGTAGGTCGTTATATGTGCTTGCTCAAGGAAAGACCAAACAGTAGCGGTTGATTCGCTTCCTTGAACGTACAACTCAAATGCCTTTTTAATAACTTTGCTTTTCTTCGGATCGGGAACATGAACTCTTTTGCCATTTTGTATAGCCGTCATGTAGCCGATAGGTGGACGCGAAGGAAGCCAACCTTGAGCAAGCTTTTCAGCCCAGCCTTTCATAGCCTCTTCGCGAAGGTTATCTGTATATTTTTTAGCGACAGCTAGGTGAATATTCCACATAAACTTAACGTCGGATTTAGATTCTTTATGTAGTCTCAAATTTTCTTTAACGGCATGAAGCATGCGGTCTTTATCTAGCTCGAGCCAATCATCAATAGATACGGCGTCACGCAGGTTGCGTGTTAATCGGTCAGTTTTCTCTACGGTAAGGTTATAGACATTATTATCAGTTAAATAGGTGAGAAGTTCGTTAAATATCTTTCTACTTTGCTGCTTTGAAGCTGTTTCAGCGATCTTAAACACTCGAACAACTCTTAGATCATTACTCTCACAGTAACCCCGTAGGAGCTTTAGCTGTGAGTCAAGCGAATAACCCTCGTCCTCTTGCGATTTGGACGATACTCTTGCCAGTATGACTGCTGTATTCTTCGTGTTCATTCCATTTTTTCGCTATCTGCAACGATAGTACGACCGTTCGCAAGTGTTTCAACGACCGTAATTAAGCTACGGCCAACTGCTTCGGCTTCCTCGTATGTCACGATGCGTTGGTTCTCACGTTCCAAAATAATGCGGAGCTCTTCGATAGCCTCATTATCAACCCTGAACGATTCAGTGATGATACCCACAAAATTATGAAACTTACTAATACCCATGTACCCTCCGTATAGAAAATACCAGCCCAAGTTTCCTTGTCGCTGGCACGTAACCGATCGGCTATATAGATTTAGTTATTTTGCGGGTCGTCCGCGACCTGCTTTGCGGTCCAAGTCCTCTTTAATGAGTCTTGCGAGTTTATCGTCACCAAGTTTAGTCAGTGCCGTAAGCACCAGCTCGCTCAGTGTAATCTCTCGATCGGCGGCCACAGCTTTCGCACGGGCTTTAGCCTTTGTTGAAATGTCTATCTGCATCTTTGGTCGAACTGCCATACTATCATTATAGTACAACAGTCTTACTTTCTATGTTTTTTACCATACTAAAACCCTCCGTTTACCCTTTGTACATAGCCGACTTGTTAACGTGCTATCTTCTATACTTAAATTGTACTACTTGTAGTACAAATATACAATACTATTTATGTTAATTTAAGTAACAAAACATACTTTTCGCATTAAGTATGATTATGAACAAAATAACAGATAGGTACTTGCTTATTTACTCTCCCTCTTTTATATATGTATATAGGAGAAAGACTACACTCATGGCTAAAGAGAAAACACATTATAATCTCAATGCTAAACAACTTCATATCTTAACCTTGCTCTACAAATTCCGCTACGCAACCATTCCATTACTTACAAGCTACAAAAACCTAAAATCAAACTCATTACAAAGAACCCTCGACATCTTACTAGAAAAAGAATACATCGGTCGTAAATTTGAACCAGTATTCAAAATTGATCGTAAACCAGCTATCTATTACTTAAGTACAAAAGGCATCGCTCTTCTTAAAGATGATCCTCGCTTCGATCCTAACGTCCTACATAGCTACTACAAGAACAAATCGATCAGTACTGCCTTCATGCAACACAGTATTGATACGTTGGCAGTATTCAACGCCCTCAAGCGAAGCTACGGTGATACTTACCAGATATTCACTAAACAAGAACTCTCCGCCTTCGATGACCTCCCAGAGACCAAGCCAGACCTTTATTTACGTGGTGATCGTGAGTACTTCATCACGCTGTCGCATGATGTCCAACCGTTTCTGATCAGAAAACGTCTGGCTGAATATATAACCCATAGCGAAGAAGAGGGCTGGAGTGGGGGAGTGTACCCTGCTTTACTCTTTGTCTTTGCCGATAGTAATAATGAAGTACGCTTTCTCGACTTCGCCAAAAAGTCGCTTGAAAGTGCGGGCATTGATACTGATGAGCTATCGATCGGGGCAACAACGATCAAGGCGCTAGGGGACTATCGTACTAGTGCTATCTGGACATACGCCAGGGAAACCAGCTCTCCAGTCGGCTTAATATAGAGCCCTTTGACGTCTTGCTCAGGACGTGAAGAGTTTAGTACTCTTCGGCCAACATCACTGTTAGGGTTCGGTTACAGTCCGGACTGAGCGGATCGCACCAATACTTCAGCTCCTTGTCGTAGTAATCTATCTTCCAGAAAACCTTCTTGCCCTCAAACATGAGCGAGCCAAAATCGTGCTCACCGTATGGGTCGTTATCTTCGGTAAACTTACTGAAGCTCTCTATTTTTCGAGACAGCTCGATGAGATCTATAATCCCATCTCGCACCCCACTCGTGTAATACACATTGAGGCACATCCCCCGAAACCTATCGTTTAGTTTTGCTATATCACCAACTTGAGTTTCCATGAAACCCTCCTTTTCTTTCTGAGAGGGCTTTCTGCCTCTCTGTCTAAGAGGCACGGGCTGCGACCAAAAGTGTCAAGGTGGAGACTTGTACTACCTTGATGCTTTTGGTTCACCCGTATAATGAAAAGACAGAGGAAGGAAGAACTTACTTATATAGTTCTAAAAATCTTTCTCCATACCAAGTAGAATTTTCACTGCAAAAAGCCATCAATTGGTATGGTTTTTTAACGGTAGTCGATTGCCGCTTAGTTTAGAGTTCGAAAGTACTTTTTTAAGAATTTTTCGTTTAACCTAGGTAATCGATTAAGCCTATCGCAACATTTCACCGATTAGTTCGAGGATGAAGCTTTTGAACCTATGCTTTAATTTGTTTAAACGTCTTTGCACCAGCCCCAAACAATCGCAAACCATTCACCACTACGAGAATTGCCATAGCTGCGTCAACCGCCACCGCAACACTTAGACTCGCCAGCCCTAAAGCACCGGCTACCAATATGACACCTTTAACCGCCAAAGATCCGTACACATTCTGTCGTACTACCCTAAAGGTCTGCTGTCCGACATCCATAAGGTAAGGAATTGTTCCGATCGCATCGTTCATAAGCGTCACATCAGCTGTTTCAATCGCAATATCCGAACCGCCGCCTCCCATTGCTATACCGACATCGGCCCTCGCAAGGCTCGGGGCATCATTGACGCCGTCGCCGACCATTGCAACTTTTCCATATTTTTTCTGAAGCTTTTCGATTAATCCAGCCTTTTCTTCGGGAAGAAGTGCACCATAAACATCCTTGATTCCTACCTGATCAGCAACGTACTTCGCAGCAAGCTTATTATCACCCGTCAACATGACAGGAGTAACCTTGAGGCGCTTAAGGGCCGTGATGACACCCCTTGATTCAGGACGCAGCTCATCGGTGACACCAATCAGACCAATGACGACCTTTCCCTCACTCACGAGGATTGATGTCATCCCTTGCGATTCAAGACGCTCAACTTCCTTAATAACTTCTTTGCTTGCTTTCGCGTTACTGCCTATGTGTTCCAGGTTACCAATAGCATGATCTTTACCGTCACAAACAAGACAGTTGGCGATGCCTCCACGCCCAGCGACGTTTTTGTACTTATCCATTGCGTGAGGCTTGACACCTTCTTGAGCCGCATACGCCTCAATAGCAGAAGCAAGAGGGTGGGAAGAAAACTTCTCTAGACCTGCCGCATCAGCGAGCACATCTTCTTTAGATGCACCGTTGAAGGTAATAACCTCAACCACTACAGGAGTTCCCACAGTGAGCGTTTTCGTTTTATCGAAGGCGATTGCTTTTGTTTTGCTCAAGACTTCAAGGAAGCGTCCGCCTTTAACTATTACTCCGCGCCGAGAAGCACCCCCTATAGCCGCAGCGACTGCAACAGGTGCAGATACAACAAGCGCATCAGGGCAAGCCAAGACCAGAAGGATCAACGCCCTAGTGAACCACTCAGCAAAAGGTTGGCCAAAGAACAGCGGAGGCACAAGCGCAACGAGTACAGCCAGGATGAGTGCGATAGGAATATAGTAACTCGCAAACTTATCAAGAAAATGCTGCATTTCCGGTCGTGACTTCTGAGCACTCTCAATGAGCTTAACGATCTTGTTCAAGGTGCTATTGGCAGCAATCTTCGATACTCGTATCTCAAGGTAGCCACTCTGATTGAGGGTTCCTGCGTACACGAGTTCGTCTTTATACTTTTCCTTAGGAATGCTCTCTCCCGTGATAGTTGCTTCGTCGATCGATGATTCTCCGCTTACGACCACACCATCCAATGGCACCATATCACCTGGACGGATCTCTATAATGTCATCAATCTCAACCTTATCGACGTCAATTTCTTTGCCATTCTTAAGGCGTGCTTTTTTGGGAGATTTTTCAATCAACGCAGCCACTGCTCTTCGTGAGCGTGATTCTCCGAACTCTTCAAATGCCTCCGCCAGAGCAAAGAAAAGCATAACGGTGGCAGCTTCGGCGATTTCACCCAAGTAGAGGGCTCCTAGTGCTGCAATTGTCATGAGAAGGCTAATAACAATTTTACGTTTAAGAAGACTCTTGATAGCAGAAATAGCTACCGGTATACCACCCGCTGCTAGCGAAACCCCGAAAACTATTTCTGACAGATCATTTTGTAATAGAGACAGAACGATTCCGCCGGCGAACGTTATTACTGCAACAAGCGTCAGAAGCTTTGCCCAGCGGCCGCGCTCTTCCTCTTCGTGCTCGGCGCTCATATGTCGTGCCTAGGATCAACATGAAGCACGACGGCCTGAAGATCCTTGAGTGCGTGCTTGATACGCTCGTCCGCCAGTTTGTACTGTGACCGGCGACCATCCGCCGTCGTGACTACGAGACCGCAACCACGAAGACACGCTAAGTGATTCGAAATAGACTGACGCGTCACTTCGAGCGTTTCCGCCATATCAGCAGGATAGTAAAGCTTTTCACTCAAAAGAGCGAGGATTTGGACGCGGATCGGGTCGGACAGAGCATGTCCGAAACGAGCAAGTGCACTATGTGAGGTAGTCATTGGTTTTGTTTTGGTAATCATATACCCATAGTACATCACAGGCTGTATTCAGAACATAGTGTATTATTATCTACAACTTTTAAAGAGTTGAGGAACATTTATTTGCTTTGAACGCTTTTTGTTTTTCTCGACACTAACCAAACTTGTTATACTAATTAGCATAATGCAAGAACACAATGATAGCGATGAAGGGCTGAGCGTAGAAAAGAATAAACATGCTAAACGCAGACGGGGCCTAAGTACCTGGCATAAAGTTGTCTTAGGAGTTATTTTAGCTGCAATAGTGACTGTCGGGTCATACGCAGGCTACATATACGCTGTCTCACCAAACGTTATACGTAACCCAAAACTTGAACATTATCACTTCCGCATGCAAATCTTGGTTGATGGTAAAGCCGAAGATTTTGGTACACAAGCATACCAAACTGGCTATGCGAAAGACCAATGTAACGCAAACCTACCTGAACAACCGATTCACTTCCATGATAATAAGGATCAATTCACTCACATTCACTGGGAAGGTATGACAGGTGGTATGGTGATGAAGTACTACGGCTGGAATTACATCGGCGGTATTGACGGGGCTCTTGGCTACAAGCTAAACGATCTATCTGATATTCAACAAGTAACCACGCACGGTAATTACCTACCAGATGTTCCAAAAGATGATACGTTTTACATTTACACTGGCGATGAAAACAGCTACAAAAAACAAAGTTTTGAAGACTGGAAGAACAAAGACCTTGAAGATTTCTTTGGTAAGACAAGTAATTCACCAGCCCATGAGCTGAATAAGTCGGGTGATGTGAGTGTCTTAGATATACTTTTCCCGAAAGCCTATGCACACGGTACGGCTGAAGATGCTGATGGGGATGATGGTGCAGCGGCAGAGACAGATCAAGAAAAACTGACCCGCATTAACAACTTGCTGGGTAACGTCGTTATATTTGTTCAGAAAGATGAGCCTACCGACCAGCAAATCAAAGCGAGGTTCAATGACCTTGAACCGCTAACCGATAGTACATGCGGTGGTTGATATGACACGATTACGATCCATTTTAATACGGTTACTGATTATACTGTCGATTCTCTTTGCAGGCGTGTATGCACATAATGGTACAGTATTTAGTAAAAGTTCCGTACAAGGCTGTCAAACCAGCTGTACGTCGCATGCACAGCTCCTCGCTGTTAATAGTCAGACAAAAAATGATGAAGATGATGAGAAAGAACCAACTCCTCCACTATTTTCATGGGTTAAGCAAGCGATTGATCTCTCATTGCTATATGGAGCTTTTGTTTTTACTGCTTACTGGATATTTATCAAATTACAAAAAACTCACTTGACCACACAACTTCGATTCTAGAATAGACGTTATTCCGAATAATAATATCTACTCAGAAAAGGAGTCCCCCCATGAACAAGCGTTTTATTATCGTCTTAGCTGCGATCATCGTCGGCTTCGTGGCAATAGTTTTGCTATCGAGAAGTGCAGGTACGGACGACGTCACCACAACTGGATCAAGTAATGTTTACGGTAACCCTGATAGTAAAGTAACACTGACTGAGTATGTCGACTTTCAGTGTGAGGCTTGCTACGCTTTCTACCCTACGGTCAAAGAAGTGAAGGAAAAATACAAAGATACAGTGAAGTTCGAGATTAAGTACTTCCCAATCTCGTCAAGTCACTCGAATGCACTTGCTGCAGCTGCAGCTGCTCAAGCAGCCGCCAAACAAGGCAAGTTCTTTGAAATGCATGATATGTTATTCGAACGTCAAAAGTCTTGGGAAAATATGAGTACAGAACGTACTGCAACGTTTGAATCGTACGCCAAAGAAATCGGGCTCGATATAGCACAATACAATACAGACCTAGCAAGCGCTGAAACAAAAGCGATCATTAACGCTGACCTTGCTGAAGTAAAGAAACTAGGAGGCAATGGAACGCCAACATTCGCGCTGAACGGTGAAAAGATTGATAACCCGCAAAATACTGTCGAGGCATTCACCAAATTGCTTGATGATGCTCTCGCAAAAAGCAACTAACACCTACGGATCTTCCGACTATATTGGTCTCCAAATGACTAAATACGCCGATCAACAGATCCGATCGTATAAATAGCCGGTATTTACGATTTATATGGCTTTAGCAGGATGGGCAAAACTGGAGTTTCTAACAGATGCTTCGGTTCGCCTGTCCACTATAGGCTAGTATAAAGCTCTCCAAAAGCTTAGATCGTGGTTCGATTCCACGTGCCCCTGCCAAGCATAAGCACATTGACTTTACTTGAGTTATTTGTTATAATATTATCTATCACCATTCCCTACACGAAATGAGGAACGATGAGTGACGCATCAACAAACGCAATCCGTGATTCGCTGATCCGAAGCTCTCCTGAGAGCGAGGGTCAGATCCGCACCCGTGACCAAGTGGTCGAGAAGTGGTGCGCCGAACACGGCGTCGCGAAGGATGAGATCGGTGTCGAGCAGTTGCTCGAGATCAGAGCACTTCCCGAGTGGCAGAACGCGTCCTGAAGCGAGCCCCGCATTACCCGCAATAAGCTTAGTGCTCTGCGTCGATGATGTGGGGCACTTTGCTGCCTGAGTAAGCTCTAATCTCATCCACGAGCAGTCGCCTTAAGGATTTTCGCTTTGCTAATTTCAGTTAAAAGTCTTCAATTCGGAGGCTTTTTGTTATGATAAAGCGAATGAACAATCTAGTAATCGCCGTTAGCACCGAGTCTTCAGCGGGGCTTCTAGGTAAATACGCGGACGTCATACTCCTTGATAAAGACACAGTGGAAAGCAAGGATACCTTTTACGATACGCTGTACATTAGAAGCCACTTCGCCGAACAGGATACGCTACCTCAAAATTTTCGAAAAGAAATCAACAGCTTAGTACAGCAAACAAAAAGGGTGAACCCAAAAGTAAAGATCATAGATAACATGGATAACGTAGATGAAATAATTGCTTTCGAGGATAAATGGCTGCAATACAACATCTTTGGTAGCTTTATGCCATATACAAAGTTATTCGACAGACAACTTTCTATCTCTGACTTCCGTCGACCGATATACAAGAACAGGCTCTCTTCGAATGGAAGCGGCGTCACCTGGGACAGAGAGAAAGCTCTAACGTCTTTCGGGGACTGGGTCGTGCAGGAGTCGCTAGGTATACAAGAAGAGTTGCGAGTGTATGTAATATTTGGTCATGTTTTTACTATTGGGGTTGTGCGACAAAGCATGACAGAAAACAGCAAGGCGCAGGGGGTGAGCGCTCGCGACTTAACGGACGATGAAGTCCAATTTTCACTTAGTGTAATGGAAAAAGCCCCCGATCTTGAGATCGTAGGGCTTGATATCGCACGGACAACAAGCGGCGAATTAAGACTTATAGAAGTGAATAGGTCTCCTGGATTTGCAAAATTCTATGAACTGACAGGAGTCAACCTCGCAAAAAACCTCTATGAGATCCTTGGCTAACCCGAAGGCAATGCCGCCCAGCATTAATTGAAAATATTGTACTGCCTGTGCTACCCTACGGGCATGTTTCCATACCAACTCGTTGCATTTATCGATAGAAACCCCAGCCTGGGCGAGCCTGTGTATGATGGAAAAAATGGATGGTATCCGCAGATTGCCTTGAAGCGCCGCTTCAAACCTGTAGGCATAAATGAGAATGAACTCATCGCAAAGATACAAGATTACTGCAATTCACGAAGGCCTTTAGGTGTTGTCACAAAAGAGCTCATAAAACCTGAAAGGATGCCCGTCAAGGTAGTTGAGGTGCATCCCGCGCCTGAATTAATGGCGTTTCACAACGATTTCATATCTTTCATGGGCGATGCTATGGTCTCACGCTATCCCGAACGCGATGGAGCAAACTACATGCCGCACATAACCGCTGAGTACGGCGGCCGAATGGTTATAGATGCCGATTCGTTCACCAATCGTACCTTCCAAATCACGAAGGTGGTTCTACTTAAGGACGCCGAAACTGCCGCCGGTTCACAAGATTCCATTGCTTTTCATGAGTTTAGCCTACATTCTCGACAGCGATAAGCTCGATGTCGAAAACGAGGTCACTATTCGGAGGAATAGCCGATGACGCACGTCTCTGACCATATGCCATGCTCGACGCCATCGCCAACCACCACGTCACTTATCTCAAGCTGCTCTTGCCGTTTCTTTTTGCCGAATGGAGCGAAGTCTTCCATGTCGGTACCTTTGCGTTTTGAGAATAATGCCATTACCTCGGCCACTGCCATTCTCGAACCTCGGGCATGTCGATGCCTTCGCGGTTGATATAGTTGGTGTGCTCGATTAACTTCATGGCCATCTTCTCGTGTAACTTGCGCGCTTCTTCCGAATCAAGGCCCACGCGTTCAATAACGTCAATCACCAAGTTAAAGCGGTCTAGGCCGTTTCGCACCGCCATATCGAACGGCGTTGTGATCGAACCTTCTTCTTTATACCCCCGAACGTGAAGATTGCGGTTGGCACGGCGATATGTCAGACGATGGATTAACCACGGGTATCCGTGGAAGGCAAAGATGGTTTCTTTATCACGCGTAAACAACTGATCATACTCGGGATCGCTCATGCCGTGTGGATGTTCGGTATCTGGCTGCAGTCGCATCAAGTCGACAATGTTCACGAATCGAAGCTTTAGGTCAGGTAAGTGTTCACGCAAGATTGAAGCGGCCGCTAGCGCCTCGAGCGTTGGAATGTCACCCGCACAGGCCATCACGACATCAGGCTCAGCGCCATTATCGGTACTTGCCCAGTCCCAGATGCCCGCCCCGCGCGAGCAGTGCTCGATAGCCTCATCCATCGAGAGCCATTGCTGCGTATCGTGCTTGCCGGCAATCACAAGATTAATATAGTTCTTGCTGCGCAGCATATGATCCACCACCGAAAGCAGCGTGTTGGCGTCCGGCGGCAAGTAAACACGAGCCACTTCCGCCTTTTTATTCACCAAGTGATCGATAAAGCCAGGATCTTGGTGGGTAAAGCCATTGTGGTCTTGGCGCCATACGTGCGAGGTGAGGAGGTAATTGAGCGATGAAATCTCTTTACGCCATGGTAATTCAGAAGACATCTTAATCCACTTGGCGTGTTGGCTGACCATCGAGTCAACGATGCGGATGAAGGCTTCATAGCTGTTCAACAGTCCATGCCGACCTGTCAGCAAATACCCTTCCAGCCAGCCCTGCGATTGATGCTCACTCAGCATCGAATCCAGCACTGCACCATCAGTCGCAATAAACTCATCCGAATCTTTAATGCGAGCAGACCATTGGCGTTTCGTCACTTCAAATACAGCGTCGAGGCGATTTGACATCGCTTCGTCGGGCCCGAAGAGGCGGAAGTTGCGCCTGTGGTCGTTCAACCGCATAACATCTCGGATGAAGGGGCCGAGTGCTTTGACATTTCCTGTACCGCCAACGCCACGGAACGGCACATCGATAGCGTAGTCTCTGAAGTCAGGCATGCGCAAATCAAGCAAGAGGTTCCCGCCGTTGGCATGAGGGTTCGCGCCCATCCTTCGCTTGCCGGTTGGCGCAAGCTCTGCAAGTTCAGGCTGTAGCGTACCTTTTTCATCAAATAGTTCTTCTGGGCGATAGCTTCTCAGCCATTCCTCAACCAAGCGGACGTTGTCCTTGTGATCTTCGTCGATCAGGATCGGCACTTGGTGCGACAGGAAGTTGTCCTCGTTCTTTTTGCCATTTACTTCCTTCGGACCTGTCCAGCCCTTCGGAGATCGCAGAATGATCATTGGCCAGCGCGGACGGGTCGTGTCGTCGTTCTCGCGCGCGTTATGCTGAATGTCTTGAATAATACGCACTGCTTCATCCATCTTCGCTGCCATCAACTGGTGCATGGTGCGCGGGTCATCGCCCTCGACAAACAGAGGAGTCCAGCCATAGCCGCGGAACAATTGCTCCAGCTCTTCATGCTCAATCCGAGCCAAAACAGTTGGGTTAGAGATCTTATAGCCATTTAAGTGAAGGATCGGCAATACTGCGCCATCAGTCTTCGGATTAATAAACTTATTGGAATGCCAAGCGGTCGCCAGCGGACCGGTTTCGGCCTCGCCATCGCCAACTACACAGGCTGTAATAAGGTCTGGGTTATCGAAAACAGCACCGAAGGCATGACTCAGCGAGTAGCCCAGCTCTCCACCTTCATGGATAGAACCAGGGACTTGCGGCGAAACATGACTCGACAGGCCGCCGGGGAATGAGAACGTCTTGAATAGCTCGCGGAGGCCCTTCTCGTCTTGTGTGATCTCTGGGTAGTATTCGCTAAACGTCCCTTCCAAGTAGACATTGCCGACAATGGCCGGGCCACCATGTCCTGGCCCCGAGATATAAAGCATGTTCAGATCATGTTCTTTAATGATGCGGTTTAAGTGTGCATAGATGAAATTTTGACCTGGCGTCGTACCCCAGTGGCCCAGGACCATCTTTTTAATGTGTTCGAACTGCAGAGGTTCTTTAAGGAGGGGATTATCTGATAAATATATTTGGCCCACAGAAATATAGTTGGCAGCGCGCCAATAGGCATCAATTTTTTCGACGGCATCTTCAGTGAGGGGCATATTAAAATCGTGCATTGGGGTCTATTCCTTATGTTGTATTAGCTTCCGAACTTCTTGTACTATCGTCTGCGATTCATGTGATGCAATAACGTGGACGCCGATTGCGCTCTCCGAAGAAGAGATCAAATCCGCGTGGCGCTGGTTGGCCTCTGTATCAAGTGAGATTCCCATGTAGGCCAGTTGCTCGCACACCATCTTGCGGACAAGTGGCGCGTTTTCGCCAATCCCACCAGAAAATATAAGCGAATCAAGCCCGCCTATCGCAGCGGATAGTGATGCGATCGATTTCGCAACCTGGTGGCAGAATAACAGTACCGCTTCACGAGCACCCTCGTGTTCATCCATTGCCTCGATGAGCACGCGCATATCGTTCGATAGCCCAGAAACGCCCAGCAAGCCTGCTTCAAAATTAATCATATGGTCAAAATCTTGGGCGGTTATGTTTTTCTGCTGTTGCAGGAACAGCGAAAGGGACGGGTCTATATCTCCAGATCGTGAGCTCATCAATATGCCAGAAGCAGGCGAGAAGCCCATCGTCATATCTTGTGGGTGGCTGTTCTTGGTTGCGACCAGACTTGCGCCACTTCCTAGATGAGCATAAATAACACGACCATTGACTGCCGCTTCGCCCGCCAGTAACTGAAAGGTAGTCTGTAGGTTTTGATAAGACAGGCCGTGAAAGCCAAATCGACGGACACCAAGCGACTCATATTCACGAGGTAGGGACGTCATCTGTGCAACACGGGGAATATCACGAAAGAAACTCGTGTCAAAGCAGGCGACATGAGGTATGTCCGGGAACTGCGCGCGCAATAGCGCAATAAGTTCGAGTGCGGCTGGCATATGATGAGGGTCAAGTGCCGTCAGCTTCGCGAGCTTATCTTGCACCGCATCATCAATTTCTACAGAGTTCGTAAAGTCGGTGCCGCCATGAACAACGCGGTGGCCAACTGCCCGCACTTCACCAAAGGCGTTACTTTTAGCCAGCATCTCCAGCGCGATCTGCCACGCCTCCGCATGATTCTCTGCGCTCACACTGTTCCTGTACTCCGGTTGATCTTTCGCGGCACAAACAACAGAAGACTCCCCGCCGATACCAGCAACCACTACTTGAACGACGGGTTGGCTATTGCTCATCAGAGCCTCGCTAAATACCAAAAGCTCGACCTTCAAACTTGAAGATCCTGCGTTCACCGTCAGCATAGTTTCAGATGAGCTACCCACTAAAGATATTTTAGCATAAGAGTTATTTGTACACGCTGAGTATTAGCTAAAAGACACGGTCGATTAGGTTTTTGCGACGTTAAGGCGCATAATGGATACATGAGTAACACGTTAAGCGCACAGAAATTCTTAAAATCAAGTGAAGCGAAAACGATTCGTGCCACACTAAAGGCTATGATGGCGAGCAAGGAATACAACACAAAGTCAACCTATTCACCATCATGCGAAGGAATGCTGACTTTTGAAGAAAAGCACATCAACTACCTTAGCCAGCACACCAGCCTGAATGTATCACACTATCTGTCAAACCTTCGATTGATGACAAAGATTCGTTCATAGCGGCACCATCTCAACTGAAGACGCTAAATTGTTTTATTCAGTTTATGGTTAAGTGGTATACTGTCTACATGAACAGTCACGAAAACCAACCGAAACACCCGCATATCAAGATCGTCCGTCATGTCGTTCCCGACCACATTGACACCCCGGCAACACCTAAGAAAGACTCCTTTCACAAGGTATCTCAAACCGTTTCAAGTAAACTTGGATCACCGATGGCATTCGCGCTCGCTGTGCTTCTCATCGTCCTTTGGATAACCTCTGGACCTTTCTTTGGGTTCTCTGACACCTGGCAGCTCGTTATTAACACGACAACAACAATCGTTACCTTCTTGATGGTATTCGCCATTCAAAACACCCAAAACCGAGACGCCAAAGCGATGCAGCTAAAGCTGAACGAGCTTATTAACTCAAGCCGTAGCGCTCGCACCGAATTTGTCGACATCGAAGACTTAAATGACACAGAGCTTGACCTATTACAAGGTCAGTTTAAAGATATCCACGATAAAATTAGAGATCAATCAGCTAACAAAAAGGGCTAAGGAGGGCATATGAAAAAATTTTACCGGCTGACACTATCAGTGATTGGAGTGCTAGCATTCACGCTCATTGGTGGAGCGACAGCTTTCGCGCAATCAGACACAACAACCAGAAGCGACGAAGTGCGCACTAACCAAGAAGAGCGTTCTGCCGTGCGCTGCGAAAGGGTACAGCAAAGCCTAGAGAGCCGCACAACGAGGGTAACTGAAGCCGCTTCCACTCAGACGGCACTATATGAACGACTCAACGAACGAATCGCCAATGTCATAGCAGGTGCAGACACCCAAGGATACCCGACAGAGGCTCTCACCGCAGCACAACGTGAAGTTGCCCAAAGCATCACAAACTTTGGCTTAGCCGTCGATACCTACACAGCGAGCCTATCTGAGTCGGCCGAGGTGTCGTGTGCCGAATCGACCTCTGCGTATTCCGCAGCAATTGCCGAAGCACGTCAAAATCTTCAGTCGGTGCGCGAGGCTGCCCGTGATGTACGCACCACCTTCCGAGAAGCAGTTATCCCTGCATTGCAAGATTTCAAGACATGGCTGGAAGAAAACCGACAGAATGCGGCAACAACTGATCAAACCACTAGCGAAGAGGAGTAAGTATGAACCCATCAGACCCAAATACCACACCCCCGAAAGATAACTTTGGCGCCAAGCCAGAAGAGTCAGCAGAGCTCCAGGATGTTGAGAATAGCCTTGAGGCGAATACTTCTCCCGCTAGCCCTGAAAGTCAGAACCCAACACCTATTCAAGATATTAAACCTCCGACTCCTGCGCCCACCAGCGGCAGTCAACCAGTAGTTATTCCTCCGGATGATTCAGCCGCTGATCCGTCACTGTCTTCCGAGGCTCCTCAGCCTGCGCCAACTGTTGAACCAATGACGTCACCATCACCAGCCCCTGAACCGAGCACGCAGGCACCCCAAAATGATGAACCACTGCCACCACCAGCAGCACCAACGGGAGCAGTGGGAAGTTTTGGAAGCAATACAGCCGCGCCAAGCATGCCAAAGCAAAAAAAGTCTAAGAAGGCGTTAATCGTCATCCTCAGCATCCTGCTCATTGCAGCTCTAGCGGTTGGTGGCTACCTATATTGGCAATCAACACAAAACCCAGCTCAACCAGCGTCAACTGAGACGCCCGCAGTAGAGGCGGAAGCCGATACAACACCTGTCGACACAACCGATGGACTGGACGCCGAAATCGAAACGATAGAGAGCGAGATTGACCAGATTGACGATAGCGAGTTCCAAGACCAAACGCTGAGCGACGACACTCTCGAACAGCAGTAGCCTGATGGACGGTAGCTAAGTCTGACATCTTTTTGCTATACTGTCATATATGAAACCGCTAACTCCCTCAACACCACATGTCATTGTTATGGTGGGCATTCCAGGTGCGGGCAAGACTCACTTTGCGCAGCATTTTGCGAAAACCTTTAACGCCCCCTTCTTAAACCACCATGCCCTAGTAGACGTGGCCGAAACGAGCGACAAAAAGGCGCTAGAACTAAGTGCGCATCTTCTAGATGAGCTAATGAAGACACAGCGAACGGTTATACTCGAGGCGCCCCTAGGATCACGAAAGGCGCGACAAGCAATAGCAAAAAAGGCCAAAGCAGCTGGCTACTCAACACTTCTTGTATGGGTACAGACTGACTCCGAGGAGGCGCGCCGACGCTCCACAAAACGAGGCAGCCGCTACAGCCGAGAAGCTTTCGGTACGGCGCTTGAGTTATTTCAGCCGCTCCATTCAGCCGAAAACTTTATTGTCATTAGTGGCAAGCACACGTTCGCAACACAGGTAAAATCTGTCTTACGGCATCTCGCAGAGCCCCGCTCCGCAGCAGCCGCTCCTAGACCTTCAGCGCGGAGTAACCGCAATATAGTGGTACGGTAGGTACCCATTATGCCGATCATTCAAGATGAAGAGTTTGGCAAAATAACGATACGTCGAAGTGCGCGTGCCTCGCAAGTGCGTCTGCGCGTTGCCCCGGATGGCACACTAAGAGCCTCATTGCCATTGTATGCGCCGATTTTCTTGGTCAAACGACTTGTGAAGTCATCCCGAAACGAGCTACGCAAACTCATGACTGATGCAGCCCCTTCGCTTGCGTTCGAAGATGGCATGCGTATCGGGAAAAGCCATCATCTGAGTGTTCGAGCAACTTCTGGAGCGTTGCAGGTCAAACGCAGCGGCCAGCAGATATATGTCATGCTTCCTCATGGTGCATCGCTTTCAGATTCAGTCGTCGTGCGTGCTATTCGCGAGGTTGTACAGGTAGCCCTCCGGCTGGAAGCGAAAAGTTACCTTCCGAAGCGTCTCTCTTTTCTTGCACGAGCCCATGGCTATGAATACACGCAGGTACGATTCTCACATGCCAGCGGACGATGGGGGAGCTGCAATAGTCAGGGAGTGATTAGCCTGAATATTGCTCTGATGAAGCTCCCATTCCAACTTATAGACTATGTTCTTATCCACGAGCTTGCCCACACCGAACATCTCAACCACAGCCCCGCATTCTGGGAAAGAGTAGCCAGTGGTGACCCAAACTACAAACAGCACCGAGCGACACTCAAACAAGAATCTCCCTCTATATAACAAAAACCCTCCGTATCCTGTATAATCATAAGCAATATGTTTGAGGGTGGAGTAACGTTAACAAAGGATGCCGAGAAAGCGATACGATATGTAGCGCTTCTTGGAACGCCGGTCTTTGTATTGCACGGCCTTATCGTTATGTTTGGTGTCGTGCCAAGCACAAATTACGTCAGCGATCCTGTCTGCCTTGCCATTCTGGCTTTGTGGCTTGCAGTTGGTATCTACCACTTCTTTGCGCCTGTCCGATCAAAAATTGATATGCTGATGCGCTTTATGCTGTATCACGCCCTGGCCCTGGCGACCATTCTGTTCATTACCGGTTTTCTGCAGCCATTCGCGGCGTCCGTCGCATTGCTATTTCTTGCAGCCAGCCTATATTACGGGACAAAGGGACTTGTCGCAAGCATCGTCACCGTTACCATTGCCGCACTAATTGATATTGCGATGCGATACAGCGCTCAGCCCAATATTGTCAGCGAAAACCTCTTAGGCCTCAGCGCCATCCTCGTACTCGGCGTTTCAATTATTATGATTGTTGTCTCGCAAGAAACACGCCACAAGGCTCTAGTGAAAAGCCAAAAACAAGCCCGGCTACAATCTGACCGCGTTGGCACCATTATGAATAACTTAACCGACGCAACATTCAGCACAGACAACAAGGGGAGGGTGCAGATGTATAATGCCGCCTGCCTGAGCCTCCTGGATACTAACGCCAACCTAAAGGGCAAAGAGATTAGTGACCTATTTACACTGACGGATGCATCAGGCAAGAAAGTAAAGCTTCTGAGCCTGCTGACAGACGCGCAGAAGACGACGCGGCGCGATGATATCCGCCATACGTATAGTGATGATGAACAGATTCGACTCGAACTGACGTTTGCTCCGATTAAGAGCAGCTTCGGTGGAGATAAAAAAGCCAGCACAAAGAGCGGCTACGTCGTTATCGCTCGCGACATTACTAAAGAGAAGAGCCTGGAAGAAGAGCGTGATGAATTTATTAGTGTTGTTAGTCACGAGCTAAGAACACCTATCACTATTGTCGAGGGAACCCTTTCAAATCTTCAGGTCCTGCTCAGTCGCCCTCGTGTACCAGCCAAGGCAACGCTTGAATCTACTGTGGACACCGCTCACGAACAAGTAATGTACCTCGCTAAGATGGTGAACGACCTAAGCACCTTATCTCGAGCCGAGAGAGGAGTAGCTGATGCGCCCGAGCCAGTTGATGTCGAAGAGATGATACATAGGTTGCACGAGCAATACCAGAAAGATGCACGCGACAAGAAGCTTCACCTTAACCTAGACATGCGACCAAAGCCCGGCACTGTCATGGCCAGTCGCTTGTATCTTGAAGAACTACTGCAGAACTTCATTACAAACGCGATTAAGTATACCGAGAAGGGAAGCGTCACCATTGTCGTCAAGCCCTCTAAGGGCAAGGTGCTGTTTTCTGTCCAGGACACCGGTATTGGCATCAGCCGCGGTGATCAAGCCAAAATATTCAATAAATTCTATCGCAGTGAAGATTATCGAATTCGCGAAACCAATGGCACTGGTCTTGGCTTATACGTATCGAAGAAACTGGCAAGCAAGCTGGGCACAACTATCGAACTAACCAGCCGCCTTAACCACGGCTCCACGTTCAGCTTCGAAATGCCGTCAGAGACCAAAAAAGGATAGCTAACGCTTCGCGAGACGTACCAAGCGGCCCTTCCACATAACACGATTCGTCTTGTAGCCGACCATACTTGTTAGCACAAGGAACACCTCTTGGATAGCGACAACGCCCCAAAATAACGCCCCAAAAGCCCAACCTCGGCGCCACACTTTCCGCAAATACGACGCATACAAAAGCGCATATCCAGCATATAAACTAGCAGCAATCCAGTGATAAACTGTCCAGCCAGTGAAAAATCCGCTGATCATAATGAACAGCGGTGAAGCGACAATCAGTAGATCTAGCACAGCCAAGAGACCAGCCGCAACCCGACCTCCTACCAATGGGAATAGTAGGCGTATGCTCGTATCCCGCTGCGATGCCCACTTCTTCTGATAAGAAACCCCTAGCTGAGTCGTTCCAATCAAGAAGCGATAGAGCCCCTTTGACATAAACGTGGCTGCGACAGCCGCTTCCGGCTGAATAACGTCCTTCATGGCACTAAAATCTTTATACTCATCGATAAACTTCCTCCGATGCACCATCCATGCACTGCTAGCGACAGCCGGAGATTCTTGACGATGAAAAATCAACTGCCAGAAGTAGCGGAGAGGAGCAAAGAGCGTACTAGCCCTGATGCCATCGTCACGGCGGGGCAGAACCGAGACCATCCAAGCGTGTTCATCTTCGGCATATGCTACCAGCTGCTCGATGGTATCTGGCTGAATCCTGGTGTCGACGTCCATAAATAATGCGTATGTACCACTGGCTTCCTTCAGTAGTTCATTTAGGGCGTGATTCTTTCCTAGCCATCCGTCTGGCAGAGCCTTGCCTTCAACGAATCGCACCCCGTCGTGAGCGAATGCCTTGATCAACGAAGAGGTCTTGTCGCGCGATGAGTCATCGAGCACGATAATCTCAAGCTTTGGATAATTACTATTAATCACACGCTGCAAACAATCAGTCATAGCGTGGCTTTCGTTACGTGCGGGAATCAGAACACTGACACTTGGCATGTCTTCGACCACCGCAGACGGGGTAATCTTTGTTTGCATGCGAAACGTCCGGAATGCGCGACGCAGCACGACAGCCAGTACGACTAACATTGCCGCCAAGACACTATATAAGATAAAGAGTATACCCTCGAACATCTATTTCTATCATATCATCCTATTGACGTTTAAGGGGTAAAAAGCTACACTGAACTTGACAGTCTGCAAAAGCAGACTATTTTATTTGGGATAAGAAAGTAGGAAGATCGTGGCAGCAGATAAAAATGTGACCCGCATCAAAGCGAAAGACGTCTCTCCAAGGACTGCGAAGGCAGTTACCGGAAAGAAAGTAAAGAAAGCTCCTAAGGCGAAAAAAGCCCCAAAGAATCCATTCCTCAAAGCGCTATATGGTATAGGTGGATACTTTAAGGGAGCATGGTTTGAACTGCGCCAAGTACGCTGGCCAACCCGCCGCGCGACGTGGGAATTGACACTGGCAGTTATCTTGTTCAGTGCCTTCTTTGTCGGCATCATCGTTCTACTAGACCTGCTCTTCAAATCATTGTTCGAACTAATCATCACGTAAGAAATAACCAAGAGGAATACCCTATAATGTCAAACAACCGCTACGATTCATCACGGCAATGGTACGCCATCCACACCTACAGTGGCTACGAAGAAAAAGTTGCCGACAGCATCCGTCAGCGCATTAACGCTGTCGACATGGCCGACAAGATTTTCGACGTCATGGTACCAAAAGAAAAGCAAATTGAAATTAAAAACGGCAAACGAAAAGTCGTCGAAAAGAAGATCTTCCAAGGCTACGCTTTGGTAGAGATGAAGCTCACTGACGAGACCTGGTACATTGTCCGCAATACTCCAGGCGTAACAGGCTTTGTGGGCACCAGCACTCAACCAACGCCTGTATCTGACGACGAAATCCGCAAGATCAAGAAGCGTATGGGTGTTGAAGATCCAAAGCACTTCATTGACTTCCAAGAAGGCGAAGTTGTCAGCATCACTGATGGCCCATTCAAGGGCTTCGATGGCTCAATCTCCGAGATTGACAACCAAAAAGGCAAAGTCAAGGTCATGGTCAGCATGTTTGGTCGCGACACTAGTGTCGAACTTGACGCATTACAGGTTAAAAAGGTATAATATATCCGTTACGCACTAAATAAAGCTTCAAAATTATTTAGTACAAGGAAAATCTAGGAAAATCACATGGCAAAGAAAGTTATTGGAAATCTAAAACTACGCATCCCTGCCGGGCGCGCAACCGCAGGTCCTCCTGTTGGCTCAACTCTCGGTCAATGGGGACTAAACATGATGGATTTCATCAACCCGTTCAATGAAGGCACCAAGGACATGATGGGTAAGGACGTTATCGTTCACATCCAAGTCTTTGAAGATCGCTCATTTGAATGGCGTTCACTCGGACAGCCCGTTGATGACATGATCCGCGAGCGCGTCGGTATCCAAAAGGGAAGCGCCAAGCCGCACACCGAGAAAGTCGGCAAAATCACTCGTGCTCAGCTAGAAGAAATTGCTGAAATCAAGATGAGCCAACTCAACGCTATCGACATGGATGGAGCCGTGAAGGTTATTGCCGGCACTGCTCGTTCTATGGGCGTCGAAATCGCCGAATAGTCAACTCAAGGAGGATCGATATGATGTCAGAACACTTAACCTCAACAACTGCATCTGAAGGAGCTGAGTTTACCGAAATTACTCCGGAAATCGCGCAGGATCAAATTGATCTCTCAATCGTACTCAGCGCTGCCAAAGAGTTTTTGGAGAGTGGCGACCAGTCTTCATCACGCGCAGAAGCACTATTGTTTGACATAGATCGTCTGCAAGCCGCTTTATCGCGCACTGTTGGCCTTGAGCCGCACAGAGCGTCAAGCATTGCAGCGCTGACTCCTCAGCTAGAAGCAATCGCCCTCCTGGAACAAGGATAACTAACGAGCTCGACATTAGTGAGCGGGTTGTTTATACTGTCTGGCATGGACAGACCGACCGCCCCAACTCACACACCCGAACTAGGCATTGTACTCCCAGTACGGAGAAATGGCTCCTTTTTGTCATTGGAGGAAACCCTCTCGATTGTCGAGACCCCTCAAATGGCGAGCAAAATTGGAGAAACAAGAGCAAAAGCGCTGATTGACGACCTAGAGCACGAATCAACCATGGCATCAGCTAAAATACACCGAACGCGAATCCACATGGCACTGACAGTGCTTCGGAATATTGTGAACAGCTCAGGCGAGCTACGCGCATCTTGATAAACCACCCTGTTCATGCTATAATTAGAAGATAACAAATCAATGTTGGGAGATTGCCTGAAACACGGCGTCGTTTGCACCACAGAAAGGGTTACCACCTATGGCAAAGAAAGCCGACTTGCTTGCAGAAGCAAAAGAACTTGGTCGAAAAGTGACCGAGAAGAACACTATTGCTGAGATTGAGGCAGCTATTGCTGATGCCCCAAAAGCTGAAGCACCCGCAGCAGAACCGGCTGAAGAGGCCGCGACCGCAAAGGCCGGAAAGCGAAGCGCAAAAGCAATCGCCGAGGCTGAAGCTAAGGCTGAAAAAGAAGCCCGCAAAGAAGCAGGGGACACAAGCTCTGTTGACGGTGAAGCGCCAGCAGCACCAAAAGGGCCAAAGCCTGTTACTCGTCCGCTGATTGAGCGTCGTGGTAAAGCCTACCAGGCTGCTGCCAAGCACATCGACAGCACCAAGCTCTACTCTCTTGATGAAGCCGTTGAGTTAGCTGCAAAAACGAGCCCGAGCAAGTTTGACGCAAGTGTCGAAGTGCACGTTCGCCTGAACGTCGACCCTCGTCAGGCCGACCAGAACATTCGCGCAACTGTCAGCCTTCCAAACGGTACCGGCAAAAAGATCACAGTTGCAGTTTTCGCTCCCGAAGCTGACCATGCAGCCGCTACGGCAGCTGGTGCCGACATCGTCGGTGACGAAACATTCCTAGCACAGCTCGACAAAGAAGTCCTCGACTTCGACGTCCTAATCGCAACTCCTCAGTACATGCCTCGTCTTGGTAAGTATGCTCGACAACTTGGTCCACGTGGCCTCATGCCTAACCCAAAGAGCGGCTCAGTTGCAACAGACGTTGCAAAAGCTGTGACAGAAGCAAAAGCCGGTAAGGTTGAATACCGTGTCGACAAGCAAGCAATTGTTCACCTTGGTATCGGCAAAGTAAGCTTCGGCGCTGCCAAGCTTGGTGAGAACGCCAAAGCCTTCTTCGACAGCCTCACGAGCCAAAAGCCAACTGGCCTAAAGGGAAGCTACGTTCGAAGCATCAACATCAGCACAAGCCAGGGGCCTGGCATCAAGGTTGAAAACTTCGTTAGTTAAGACTTAGCGGTGATGGGCGAGATGCGAAAATGCTCGCACCGTTCCGCCGCCCACCTTGTGCACGATATCGATAGCGCCGGTAATGATTTTACCGCGCTTTTCGATTCCAATAATTTTTAAGTACTCATCATGAATAGACTGAGCTACCTTCACGGGATCTATATTGGGATGGTGCCCAAGTTTTCCGTCCACTTCCAAGACTAAATCGAGTAGATGGCCGCCAATAGCTTGGGCCGACTGCGTATCAAATCGACGATCTGCCTCCTGCACCATGGCAGCGATCGAGTGCTCCATGTCTGAATCTAAATCACCACCTATGGTTGCATACAAAGCTTGTCGTATAGTTTTTATCGATTCGGTGAGAAAATCAGCATCTTCCCGGAAGTTAAATTTCTCTTCGCTTTTTGAGTCGTCTCCTTCCAGCGACTCGAAAGTAGCGACAGTCCGCGACCCAATATCCGTCACCACTGCTAAATGTGGCTTAACTTCGTACTCCACTGTTGGCGGCATCGCTTCATCTGACCGCTGCAGCGTAGCATCCTCAATGCGAGGTGATGCTACAGATGCTTCTACGCTGGTCATGATGACTGCTCCTTTGAACTTGTTTGTGTTAAATGATCTTTATGAATATAAGTATACCATGAGCTCCATACTTTTCTGGTGATATTGTCACTTTTTGGGTATAGTACTACAAGGTGGGAAAGTCCAACACAAACAGCTTCAAACAAAAAGAGAGTAGGTGAGGCCAATGGCCACACAGGATGTGAAGGAACAGCCAGGGATCATGTTTCGATCTGACGTCACGGTCGAGCTGGTGCGCGTGAGTGCTTCGGACTCGGACGTACTGTTCGCGGCCCGGGTCTCGACCCAGGGTGAGCAAACCCTCGCGGCAGCGGCAGCAGGTAGCGAAGCGACCGACAAGGACCGCGGAATCATCAACTACCTGATGCGTGATCGACACGGTTCGCCATTCGAGCACAACTCGTTCACCTTCTACGTCCAGGCACCGATCTTCGTCTTCCGCGAGTTCATGCGTCACCGCATCGCCTCGTACAACGAAGAGTCGGGACGGTACAGGGAGCTGCAACCATGCTTCTACGTACCAGGACCTGAACGAAATCTCCAGCAGGAAGGGAAGCCGGGCGCATACGTCTTTGTGCCCGGAACACCAGAGCAAAACCTGCTGGTGGATGCAGAGGTGCGCATGGCCTGCCAAGCGGCGTACGAGTCCTATCGGCGCATGCTGAAGGCGGGCATCGCACGCGAAGTAGCTCGTATCGTTCTGCCCGTCACCATCTACAGCTCGATGTACGTCACGATGAACGCACGGGCACTGATGAACTTCCTGTCACTGCGCACCAAACGGGAGGGCTCGCACTTTCCGTCGTTCCCGCAGCGGGAGATCGAGATGGCAGCCGAGCAAATGGAGCAGCACTTCGCGCGCCTGATGCCACTGACGTACAAGGCATATAACGAGAACGGTCGGGTGGCACCGTAATATGCCAACACCCCGCGTGGCCGGCTCTTGATGGATGCTTGAATGCACCCGAGAGTCGGCCCGCAGGGGTAACACATTGGAATTAAGAATAAAGGTATGAGTATATAATGGGTCAGTTTATCAATCTTGAAGGTGGCGATGGTTCAGGCAAAAAAACACAGACCGAGCTACTTGTTAAATATGCACGAGAGCTTGGCCTAACAGTAGGTACCGAAAGCTATCCGCGCTACAGCGAGCCTGTTGCCGAGCCAATCTCTCGATTTCTAAATGGAAGATACGGAAATCCTCACCCAGAACTTGCAGGGCTGCCATACAGTATTGACAGACTGCTAGGTAGCGCAGCAATCCAAGAAATAATTGCGCAAGAAAACAGCATATTCATTACTGACCGTTTCACCTCATCTAATCTTGGGCACAACGGAGCCAAGTTCGATACGCCAGAAAAACGCCAAGAATATTTTGAGTTCGTCAGAAACTTCGAGCATGAAGTTCTTGGCATCCCAAAACCAGATCTCAATATCATTCTTCTGGTACCACCCGAAGTTTCACAACAAAACATCGACAAAAAAGCTGCCCGCAATTACACGGATAAAAAACGTGATATGCATGAAGCAGACGTCCAGCACCTCGCGAAGGCCTACGAATCATATCTTGCACTGGCTACAGCCTACCCGCATGAATACGCCCTAGTAGATTCTATGGCGACACCCGATAGAATGCGCAGCATCGATGACATCCAGCAAGAGCTAAGGGGTGTTGTTAGAAATTTGCTCGGTATATCTTAGTGCTATCAAAATCAAGAGCTTTGCGACCCTGCCTTGCCGCAAGCTCTCGCTCTACTTTCGGGTTATAGCGATAGACCCGTCTGGTACTGGCAATGACATTTGGATGCTGAATACCGACACGCGCGATCTCAAGAAGCACAGGGCGCACCCTAAACAGCTGTTCAGCGTGGTTCCGGCCTGAACGAGATGCCTGGCATATTGCATTGCGTATACCTTGATCAAAGCCCGACGGTTGGTCCAAGCGAACAGCAAGTGAGGTGCGCGACTTTATCACCGCACCGTTTCCAGACGCCCCATGATGATATTTAAACTCTACAGTCATAGCGTTCGGGTCCTGTCCGCGGTAAAAGGAGTGGTCAAACCCGATAATGCGTATTTTAAGCGGTTCATCGTCTTGCTCGGATGGCTCATCAACCAATGAATTTAATGCAGCGTCAAGCTGTGGCTCATATTCCGCACGATAGCCATTGACTGTGCGAAGCATTGCAAGTTCTGCCGAAGATCTTTGCACGACATCCATATCATCAGCAATTGCGCCCATAGCAGCTTTGCCCATCAGCACTAGCTGGTGAGCCTTTAACTGCTCTCCGGATAGCTCCCACTCGGGCAGCAACATTAGTCTGTTTTCGTACCCCTTTTTATTCTCGATATTCACAAGGGCATCCGCCGCAAACATACCTTGGCGCACATGCTCCTTGGCAGTCTTTGGCGTATCGCTAGGAAGGTATTCCTCGATTAATGTATCAAACATCTGATCAACTTCGGCCTGATGTGCCTCGACCTCTTCATTTTCTGTACGGGAAATCAGCGAGGGTGCTTCATACGGGCAATACGTTTCTTCGCGGCCCGTAATAGGTTCACGCACTTCCGTACGCGGCACAAATTCATACTGATACGACCGACTTTGAGTCGGCGCTGGTTCGCCCTGATTCATTTTATATATTATACCATTATTACAATCTATAGTCTATGGTTCGCAAAAGAGAATGTGCCCCGGCGAAATGTCGCTCTGGGGCACGGATTAAGGGAGGACTGGAGGGAGTGGCGGCGTCCATCAACTGAATGAGCCGCCACTCGGTCTCTCAAGCGTAGCTGGGAAGTGTCGACTCCTCATCGACATAAGGGCCCTGATCAAGTGGACGGTTGCCACTCCAACTGCCCCCATTGGCCCGATCATCTTTATTGATGAGACCAATCCAGCCACCGAACTGCTTGTCTTGCATAGTACTCCCTTAGTGAAGCGTTGGAGCACGGTGCTCACAACAACACTTCATTATAGCATAAATAGTATATATTGGCAATGTACAGGTCGATGCTGTTGACAAATTTACTTATCTTATCTATACTACCCCTAGACATTACCAAAGACAGTAGCTGCGAAAGCTTAATTTGCTACCGAGGATCATGTAACACATACATATCTTAAGGAGTCTTTGGCAGTGCGAGAACCAAAGACTTTTTGATTCTCAGATGCCTGCCTGTCTAGACATTTAACAATTTGACCGAATATAACCACATGGAGATTTTTATTTATGGCGATTTCACGCGATAAAAAGAACACATTGGTTGCTGACATGAGCCAGTTGCTTACGACTGCAAAGTCAACAGCATTTGCTGCTTACGATGGACTCAGCGTTGCTGACGTCCAAACGCTTCGCGCAGAAGCTCGCGCAGAAGGCGTCACCATCAAGGTTGTCAAAAACCGTTTGGTGCGCGTCGCCCTCAGCGAAGTTCCTGCGTACAAAGACACAGACACTTCAGTACTGACCGGACAACTTATCTACGCTGTTTCTAGCGAAGACGAAGTTGCACCCGCCAAAGTACTGAACACGTTTGCGAAAAAGCACGACGCTCTTCGGATCGTCGGTGGTTTTGCCGACGACGGTATTCTAATGAGTGCCGACGACGTCATCGCTCTCGCAAGCCTCCCAAGCAAAGCTCAGCTGGTCGCAGAAGTTATTGCAACGCTGCTTTCACCAGTTCACGACGTCACGAACGCGCTTGCAGGCAACCTGCATGGGCTACTTGACGGTGTTGAAGCCAAAGCAACCAGTTAATTTACTAATTTGAACAATAAAGGAGTCACCAATTATGGCTGATTTAAAGAAATTGGCAGAAAGCCTTACTGGCCTTACTGTCCTTGAAGTCAACGAACTCAAGACTATTTTGAAAGATGAATATGGCATCGAGCCAGCTGCAGCCGCAGTTGCCGTTGCTGGGCCTGCTGCGGGCGGCGAAGCTGCACCTGCAGAGGAAGCAAAGTCAGACTTTGACATCATCCTTAAGGATGCTGGCGCACAAAAAGTCGCTGTTATTAAGGCAGTAAAAGACATCACCGGACTTGGTCTTGGTGAAGCAAAAGCTCTTGTAGATGGCGCACCATCTACACTGAAAGAGAAAGCTCCAAAAGAGGAAGCAGAAGCTGCAAAGACTACCCTCGAAGAAGCTGGCGCAACCGTCGAGCTCAAATAATCAATTTTCGGTCAACTTGTTTTGTCACACAGATACCGCCCCTTACCGGGCGGTTTTGTGTTTTCGGCAAAATATACAACGTTCCTGCAGCGACTACTGGAAATGGTGTGGAAAACAGGTGTCTGCTTGACATCTAGCTTAAGTATTGCTATAAGTGAAGCAATACCATTTCAAAAATACACAGATAAAGGAATTGCGAGTACCCATGTCTGAATTACCAGAGAAACAAGTCAAGCGGCTTCATGCCTTGATTCAAGAAGCAGAAACAAACCTATCGGCCGCCAAGGAGCTGCTTATCAGCATTGTCGGTGAAGATGGGACGATCATCACCCCTCGATCAGGCACCAACGAAGAAGTCGGTGGCAAAGTAATCGAGGGCGTCTTTGACGGCCAAAAAATGGCCGGCCCAGATGGGAAAGAGTACCCCGTACCTGCCAACTATGCCAGTAAGTCGAAGCTAGTTGAAGGTGACATCCTGAAACTTACCATTGCCGACGACGGAAGCTTTATTTACAAGCAAATCGGCCCAACAGAGCGCACTCAGATTATCGGAACACTTGTTCAACACGATGGCGCGTATTACGTAGAAGCAAATGGCCGTGAATACCGCATCCTGCTAGCGAGCGTGACCTACTTCCGCATTAACGTTGGTGACCAGGTCACCATCATCGTCCCGACCGACAACCAGGAAGCTACCTGGGCAGCAGTCGAAGCAGCACTCTAACTAATACTTGCTTTGCAAGCAAAAGCGGATTATACTACCAGTATCACTGAGGTGAAAACAAACAAGTGTAAAAAACACGGCACTACGACCAGGCGATTGTTTGTATAATCGTTGATAGTAGCCGTATAAGAGAGCAGGGGAGCCGCAATGTCTCAAGCATTGTACCGAAAATATCGTAGTAAATCGCTAGATGAAGTTGTTGGCCAGCGTCATATTACTGATATCCTCGCTAAAGCCATCAAAGCCGGGCGGATTTCCCACGCATACCTATTGACCGGACCACGAGGTGTCGGCAAAACATCGGTTGCTCGAATTCTTGCTCACGAGATCAACGGGCTTCCCTATAGTGATGACTCGACCCATCTCGATATCATCGAAATTGACGCTGCGAGCAACAATGGCGTCGAAGATGTCCGAGACCTGCGCGAGAAAGTACAGCTCGCTCCCGTATCTGCGGCCAAAAAAGTCTACATCATCGATGAAGTTCACATGCTCTCAAAAGCAGCCTTTAACGCACTCCTAAAAACACTCGAGGAGCCGCCCGAGCACATTGTCTTTATCCTAGCGACAACTGATGCCGATAAATTGCCCGCCACCATTATCAGCCGAACACAGCGCTACGGATTCCGCGCGATCACTGACGAGGATGCCGTGACGCACCTACGCATGATCGCTGAAGCTGAAAAGATAAAGATCGATGATGCCTCACTGCAACTAATAGCAACGAGAGGTGACGGTAGTTTTCGTGACAGCATCAGCCTGCTCGACCAACTCGCAAGCTTAGCGGACGAAAAGAAGGGAATCACTCCAGAGCTTATTGAAGCTGCCCTTGGACTAGCGGCGCAGAAGACTATTACCGACATACTCGCTGCGGTTGATGCACGCAACCTTTCCAAGGTGGCCACATTATTAAAGCAAACCGAAGCTGAAGGCATTGCCTCTAGCAACCTTGCAGCTCAGTTAACATATGAGATACGAAACCGTGTCATCGATAACCCTTCGCTGCTGCCACTGCTCGATTCACTCTTGGACGTGGCCAAAAGCTCGCAGCCACACATAAAACTACTGACCGTTCTTGGTGGCTTTGCGACCGAACAAAAAGGACAAAAGAGCGTGGCACTTGCCGCTCCAGTCCGTGAAGTATCCGCTAGCATAAAAGAGCTTAGCAAGCAGGCGACGCGCAAAAAGCCTGTTGAGCCCGAACAGCCAGCCAAAGAGACACCTTCGGGACCGCCAGCTGAATTTGACTGGAAAAGCCTGATCGAACACACGCGCACTCATTTCGTTGCGCTCTTTAGTGTACTGAGTAAATGCTCGCACAGCCTTGAAGAAAATGACTTGACGCTGTACACGGGTAACGCATTTTACAAGAAAAAGCTCGATGACCCGAAGTACAGTTCCCACCTCTATGAATCGCTCCAAGCGATTGGTAGTTATCAACTGACCGTCCACACCGTTCCCACAGGCGCGCCGTTGAAAGATAGCCAAGCTGCCGCGGTTGCTGCTATCATGGGCGGAGGAGAAGAGGTGTCAGTTACCGCAACAGCGTAGCCAGCACCTCACTAAAAGAGTTATGGCAACTAAAGACGTTCCCGCCGGTAAAGTACCCCCTCAAAATGTTGACGCCGAGATGAGTCTTCTGGGCGCTGTTTTGATTGACGAAGAAACACTCGCCGACATTTCTGAACACGTCACCGCAAAAGACTTCTACGAAAAACGTCACGGCGAGATATACGGTGCCATGATGCGCCTCTATGAGAAACACCGTCCTGTAGACCTCCTCACCCTGACTGAAGAACTGAAGAAGAAGGGTGAACTTGAAGGTATAGGTGGATCAGCATACCTCACTGAACTCACCAATTACGTGCCGACCGCGGCACACGCTGAAGCGTATGCCGAACTTGTTTCACAAAAAGCAGTCCGACGACGACTCATCAAAGCCAGTGCTGACATTTCTGAGCTAGGTTTTGATGAGGATTACTCAACACAAGAATTACTCGAAAAGGCTGAAGCAGAGCTCTTCTCGGTGAGCGACCAGTCATTAAAGCAAGACTTGGTGAGTCTTGAAAGTATCCTGACCGACAGCTTTGACCGTCTTGAAGAGCTCCACCGCAACAAGGGGAGTCTACGTGGAGTTCGCACTGGCTACCGTGACCTCGACAATATGACCGCAGGGCTGCAGCGCAGTGACCTGATTATCCTGGCAGCACGGCCGTCGATGGGTAAGACTACCCTTGTTACCAACTTGGCCTACAACGTTGCAACTGTCGCAAAACAGCCAGTATTGTTCTTCAGTCTTGAGATGAGCAAGGAGCAGCTGGTCGACCGTATGCTTTCCGATGCATCGGGTGTCGACTCGTGGGGCATTCGTACGGGAAACCTATCTGATGACGACTTTAGTAAACTTTCGGATGCGATGGGGGAGATGGCCGAAGCTCCCATCTTTATCGACGACACGCCAGGCTTAAGTGTGCTCGAAATGCGCACCAAGGCTCGCCGAGCCGCTCATGAACAACCGCTTGGTCTGATCATCGTTGACTACTTGCAGCTCATGCAGGCCTCTGGCCGCAGTGATGGCAATCGCGTACAAGAGGTGAGTGAAATCTCTCGTGGCCTGAAGTTACTGGCTCGAGAGCTGAACGTACCTGTCATTGGCCTTTCTCAGCTATCTCGTTCAGTCGAGTCGCGAAGTCCACAGATACCGCAACTATCTGACCTTCGTGAATCAGGGTCAATCGAACAAGACGCCGATATCGTCATGTTTATCTACCGTGAGGCGTACTACAACCCAGAGACGGAGCGAGAAAACATCACCGACCTGATTATCGCTAAGCATCGTAACGGACCAACGGGCAAGGTAGAGTTGTACTTCCATCCAGAGCGACTACGCTTTATGTCCCTTGATCGTAAGCATGATGAGTAATGGTATAATTTAAAGAGATTATGGCACGACGACAAGATTTCACGAACTTTTTTATTTACCGATGGCGCTACATCCTGGGCTACGGGCTCGTAGGGCTCATCTTGGCAGGTGTGCTGGCATTCGCTGGTGCATTCGTACCTGGCGGGCTATCGTCAGCCGAACAAGCGTCTGTCGTTAGAAGCGAATCCCTGACCGTTGGAGATATTTCGACCTTTGCGATTCCACACGTGCCGTATCACATTCTGCAAGCCGGTAGCCTTGAGCTGTTCGGAGCAACCGAGTTCTCAATTAAGCTGCCATCGCTTGTTCTTGGGTTACTTGCTGCGATTGGTCTAGTGCTGCTGCTTCGACGCTGGTTCAAGCCCAACATCGCCGTCCTGGCATCTTTGATCGCTGTTACCACAGGCCAGTTCCTATTTATCGCTCAGAGTGGCACACCGAGTATTATGTATATATTTTGGCCAGTAGCACTCCTGTTGGTCGGCACACAAGTAACCCGCAGTACGCGATTCCGCTTCTTATGGAAGCTCCTCTTTGCAGCCACAGTCGCAGGCAGTCTGTATACGCCACTAGGAATATACCCACTCCTCGCAATCCTTTTGACGATTGCTCTGCACCCCCACCTTCGCAATGCCGCTCGACGCCTCAGCAAAGTGAGGGTGTTAACAGCAGGGGCCGTTGCAACCCTCGTCATCGCGCCACTCGTCCTGGCAATCGTGAGCCAACCAACGCTCGGGCTAACGCTGCTCGGCGTGCCTTCAACGTGGCCGCCCGACCTACTGGCGAACCTTACTAGGCAGCTTGAACAATACTTCCTTTTCTGGGCGCCAAACGCCACTACGCTTCTTACACCTGTTTTCGGCCTAGGGTCGATGCTACTAATCTTCCTTGGAATACGAGAGTTGATAAAGACGCGCGCAACGACACACAGCTATTTAATCATGTGCTGGGTACTGATTCTCGTTCCCGTACTACTCATGAATCCCGCACTCACAACGGTGGTATTCGTGCCAGCTGTGCTTTTACTAGCGACCGGGCTAACAAGTCTGATTCGCTACTGGTACCGCCTTTTCCCACTCAACCCCTATGCACGCATCGCAGGACTCGTCCCGTTAATTGTACTTGTGGCGGTGTTGATCGGGTCCGGGCTCGATCGCTACGCCTACGGCTACTATTATTCGCCAAGCATCTCGACAAACTTCTCACAGGACCTCGACCTGATCCCGAGCAACACAAAGCAAATTGTTGTCGCCGAAAAAGAGGAAGCATTTTATACTGCCTTAGCGACGTACCGCACAAGTCTAGAAATTGTCGAAACACCAACTGACGACAAGGTTCTCGTCACACGAGCAGCTAGGGAAGCAGTTGGCGAAGATTACGTGATTACAAATATTATTACGAGCACCTACAAAAATAATGCTGATCGCTTCTATGAATACCAAAAGTCGACCGACTAACGTATAATTAAGAAGTATTAAAGATGGAGGACTGATATGGCTTTTGACCAAATGAAAATGTTGAACAAGTTGCGTAAGGCGCAAAGCGATCTTAAAAAAGAAATTATTGAAGTTGAAGCTGGTGACGGCGCAGTAGTTGTCCAAATCACGGGTGAGCTGAAGATTAAAAAGGTAACTATCGACCCCGAGCAAGTTGACCTGAAGGATATTAGCGAGCTTGAACACTGGGTAGAAATCGCCGTTCGTGACGGCCTCGCGAAAGCACAAGAAGTTGCCGCTGAAAAGATGAAGCCTCTTATGGGCAACATGGGCAACCTAGGACTATAGTCCGTGGCGCGATTGCTTCCAGTTGCACTCGAAAAACTTATCGATGAACTCGGACGCTTACCGGGGGTTGGTTCACGTACCGCCGAGCGCTATGCCTATTACTTGTTAAAGGCCGACCAGCGGATTAATACGTCACTGGCAGGCGCCATTCATGACATCCACGACCGGGTTAAGACCTGCCCCGTGACATTCGCCTTGATTGATACCGACCAGGAGGTTTCTCCACTTTACAGCGACAGTGACCGCGACAAGACACTGATTGCTGTTGTCGAGGAGCCGCTCGACATTGTCGCCCTCGAGCGAACCGGCAACTTTAATGGCACTTACCACGTACTGGGAGGGGCTATTAGCCCAATCGACGGCGTCGGACCAGAGCACCTGCACATTCCCGAGCTCCTCAAACGACTCGTCCAAGATAAAGTAAAGGAAATTATTATCGCCACTAACGCCAGCGTTGAGGGCGAATCAACCGCACTCTTCTTGCAGAAGCACATCAAAGATGCGAGCGTCGAGGTTTCGATGAGCCGCCTGGCGCGCGGCATTCCTGTCGGTGTTGACCTAGAATACGCCGACCAGATCACTCTTTCACACGCGCTTGAGGGACGCCGATCACTATAATCACGGCACTCTGGTACAATAAAGACAATGTTTAACAACGCAACCTCCCTCATCAACGATGCAAAAAAGATCGTTATTATCCAAGCTGAAAATCCTGACGGCGACAGTCTAGGGAGTTCTTTGGCGCTCGAAGAGATATTGTCAGATGCAGGCAAAGATGTGGTACTGTACTGTGCCATTGATATACCAAAATATATGCGCTACATCCAGGGATGGGATAGAGTGGTGAAAGACTGGCCGTATGATGCCGATGCCGCAATCATTGTCGACACAACAAGTGAGCTGTTGCTCGTAAAAACGCTTGCTACGCCCGCCGTCCGCTCTTTCCTTGAAACCCACCCTGTATTAGTGATCGACCACCACCAGGAATCGGGAGAAGCACTGCCGTTCGACCACGAACCCTTGATTAAAGATACGGCTGTTGCAACCGGAGAGATCATCTACCGTTGGGCAAAGGACGCCGAATGGACGATAAACCCCCAGGCCGCAGAGAACCTGTTTATCTCGATCCAGGCCGACAGCCTTGGGCTCACCACACCATCTACCACTGCCGAAAGCTACTTAGTGGCTGCAGAGTTAGTGAGCCTTGGTGCTGTGCCGGCAGTTATCGAAGCGCGACGCCGTGAATACATGAAGAAACCAGCTGATATATTGGCATACAAAGGCCGCTTGATCGAGCGTATCGAATATCACCTTGATGGTACCCTGGCAACTGTTCACATCCCCTGGGAAGACATCGAAGAATTTAGCGACCGCTATAATCCAAGCGCATTAGTCTTAGACGAAATGCGCCTGGTTGATACTGTCGTCGTTGCCGTAGCAATCAAAACCTATCCTGACGGCAAGGTCACCGGCAAGATCCGTGCCAACGCACCGATCGCTCACCACGTAGCTGGATTCTTCGGTGGCGGGGGACACGAGTACGCGGCTGGCTTTAAAGTCCACGACGCCTACGACAAAATTTTAAGTGAACTCATCAGTGCTACCGATAAAGCAAGGACAGAATATGAGTCTGCAATTTCATAATCAACTGACAAAAAAACTAGACACATTCACCCCACTCAGCGAGGGAAAAGTCCTAATGTACACGTGTGGCCCAACCGTCTATGACACGCTCCATGTCGGTAACTGGACGGCGTATATTTACTGGGACACGCTTGTCCGCCTTCTTAGGGCACACCACCTTGACGTCACGCGGGTTATGAACATCACCGACGTCGGCCATTTGGTGAGCGACGGTGATGATGGCGAGGATAAGCTCGAAAAAGGTGCTCGTCGTGAAGGCAAGACGGCGTGGGATGTTGCCGAGCTCTATACGAACGACTTCTTAGAGGGGATGAAGCGACTTAACCTGCTGACGCCAGAGCACATCGCGAAAGCAACTGACTACATCGTTGAGCAGCTTCAGCTTGTCAGAACCCTGAAGGGCAAGGGGTTTACTTATCAAACGAGTGATGGTGTTTATTTTGACACCAGTAAATTCCCTCGTTATGACGATTTTGCCGACCTCCACCTTGAAGCACAAAAAGCCGGTGCTCGCGTTGCGGCAAACCCAGAAAAGCATGCGCCAAGCGACTTTGCGCTCTGGAAGTTTACGCCCGAAGGCCAAACTCGCGACATGCAGTGGCCAACCCCCGCCGATCTTATCGAAGAGGGTGTTGAACGGCCGGGCTTCCCAGGCTGGCACCTTGAATGCTCGGCCATGGCGATGAAGCTACTAGGAAACACCATCGACATCCACACTGGCGGTATCGACCACATACCCGTCCACCATACAAACGAAATTGCCCAATCAGAGGCAGCTACCGATCAGCCCCTAAGCCAGTTTTGGCTACACAACAACCATCTAAAAGTTGATGGCACTAAGATTAGCAAATCCCTTGAAAACGGTTTCACCCTAGACGATCTTGTCGAAAAAGGCTTCGAGCCACTTGATTTACGTTTGTTCACCCTGCAAAGCCATTACCGAACCGAAGGCAACTTTACGTTTGACAACCTGGCAGCCGCCCAACATCGACGTCTTCGCTGGCGTAATGTCGCTGCACTGCGTCATCAAATTCATGACACCCTACAAGAACACGAAGGTGAAGATACCTATGGTCTGTATGCCGCATCTCAGGCGCTCGTAGAGGCACTGTCAGACGACTTGGACACACCAGGTGCATTCAGACTTATTGACGAGGTATTCGGCAAGCTAGAGAGCGCTCGCCTTGGCACTATCCATCGCCATGGCCTCGTCAGCTTCTTAACAACCATCGACGAGCTACTCGGGCTCCAACTCCTTGAATCAACCAACGACATTACAGACGAGCCTAAGCAGCTTATCATCGAACGTGAACGTGCACGCGAGAATAAAGACTGGGATACATCAGACAGGCTGCGCGCAAAGATCGAAAAAAGCGGCATCTCAATTCGAGACACCGCCGACGGGACCATCTGGGAATACGTTAGCTAAGCTTGTGCCTGCGCCTGCTCTTCGTCGATCTTGTGATGGCGTCGCTGCAAGAACTCTTCAAATAGAATCCGGATTGAACCTGCAATTGGGATTGCGATAATACCACCGACAATACCAAACATGTAGAGACCAATCGTTACTGAAATTAACACGGCCAAGGCAGAGAGATTGATCTTGCGCGCCTGAATATGTGGTGCGATCAGGTTGTTCTCGACCTGCTGGTAGATGATGAAGAAGATTGCAAAGATAATTGCGGCCGGAATGCTACTGAAGACGATTAGGGTGGTCGAAAGAACACCTGCGATCGTCGAACCAAACATTGGAATCAAGGCAAGGATGAAGCTAAAAGCAGCAACCGGAAGCGCCAAACTACTCGGGATTTCTGTAAAGATCAGGCTTAAGACAAAGACAGCGAGGCCAGCGAAGAATGCTCCGATAGCCGAGACTGTCAACTGCCCAACAACATATCCGGTGATGACATCGTAAATCCGGTTTGTGGTGCGGCGATGTCGTATCATTTTATCCTTATCTGAGTAAAGGCCCCAGATGCGCTTCATCCACTGCGGTCCTTCTATCAGCATCAAGAAGGTGAGTACAAGCACCAGGATGAGCCCAGCCAAGAAGCTAAAGAATGATCCTACGCCGCTGATGACATTCTGACCAACGTTACCTGCCCACGATGCTGCGCTTTCTTCAACGGAAGCTAATGCTGTATCAATTTGTGGCTGCAAGTTGTATTCATCAATAAACCCACCAAGACCATCCCACTGAGTCGTCGCCGAGTTTACAAATGCCGGCACGGTTTGGGCAAACTTCGCTGTCTGCTGCACAATTGGAGGAATCACCAGGAAAATAACAGAGCCAATAAGGGCGATTACCGCAACATACGAAATTGCTGTTGCACCAACACGGCTCTTACCTGGCAGCCGCTTCGAGATTTTCGAAACAGGTACATTCAAAGCCAGCGCCAAGAATAAAGACGTACCGATGATGATAAGAGCTGTGCTTGCAACGTACACTCCAAGTAAAAGCAGCCCAAGAACGGCCACAACAAGCCAAAAGCGGATAAAAGTTTTTGTGTCGATATTAAGTGGGGTTTTCATGACTCGTATTATACACCTTTTGGCCATAGATAGGGAACAGCTCGACAAGCTGCTTGCGCTTATCGTATAGTAGAGCCATATGGAAGACGTTTACACAGAGCTGAGAAAACTCTTAAAGGGTGAGGTGAGCCGCGATCGTACGCTCCGTGACGAGATGAGCCGCGACGCCAGTATTTATGAAATAACCCCCGAAGTAGTCATTGCCCCCAAAGACAGCATGGATGTCAAAAAGATTGTCCGTTACGTCAGTGCGCACAAAACAACTTATCCGTCACTTGCAATCACTCCTCGCAGCGCAGGAACCTGTATGTCAGGTGGGGCGATTGGTAGTTCGCTGCTGCTAGACATGACAAAGCACTTCACAAAAATTGGTGCAGTTACAAATGATGTCCTACAGACGCAACCTGGTGTGTATATGCGCGACATCGATCCATACCTAGAGGCCAAGGAATTAATGCTCGGCTGCGTCCCTGCAAGTCGAGCAATCTGTACGATTGGCGGCATGGTGGGCAACAACGCCGGAGGCGAACAGTCACTCCGCTATGGCAACGCCGACCGTTCGGTGCGCTCGCTCGATGTTGTATTAGCAGACGGCAACGAATACACCATAGCGCCGCTTACAAAAAAGCAACTCGACCAAAAGATGGCACAAAAAACTTATGAAGGTCGCCTATATAAGCAGGTCTACGAACTTATCGAAGCTCATTATGATTTGATAAAAAACGCTCGACCCAAGGTCAATAAAAACTCGATGGGCTACAACCTTTGGGCTGTATGGGACCGCGGGACTGGCATATTTGATATGACTCAGTTATTTAGTGGCAGCCAGGGGACACTCGGTGTGGTTACCGATATCAAGATCCAAGCGTACAAAAAACCGGCCCACTCGGGACTTCTCTTGGCCTACCTTACCTCGCCAAAACATCTTGGCGACATTATACCGGCTGTCATGAAGCACAACCCAGCGACGTTCGAAGGCTTTGATGACATTACATTTGGCTTGGGTGTAAAATTCTTCTCGATGTTCCGCAAGCAATTGGGTACGAAAGAATGGTTGCGCCAACAAGCACGCCTTATGCCCGCAGCGGCAAAATTTAAGGGGCACCTTCCAAACATCCTCCTGATGGTTGAATTTGAAGGTGAATCAAAAGAAGAAGTGTATCAAAAGATATCCAAGCTCCACGACGTCCTCAAGCCATTTAAGCTTCGTATGGATATCGAAGGTGATGAATCGGAAAGTGCACCGTACTGGGAAATTCGCAGGGCTTCGTTGTCATTACTGCGTAACCGCGTCAAAGACAAGTACGCGTCACCATTTATCGACGATATGACCGTACAGCCAAAGTATCTTCCTGAGTTCCTTCCAAAAGTACGTAAAGTCATCCGTAAATATAAACTCCCAGCCACTCTGGCCGGACACTTCGGAGACGGCAACTTCCACATCATTCCTTTGATGGATATCGAAAACGAAGCCGACCAGGCGAAGCTTGAGCCTGTGATGCGCGAGCTCATCCCGATTGTCCTCCAGTACAAAGGCACGATGGCTGGCGAGCACAACGACGGGATGGTCCGCGGACCATGGCTGCCTGCAGTATTCGGTGATGAAATGTACCAGCTATTCAAGCATACGAAAGAAATCTTTGACCCGACCTATATCTTTAACCCCCACAAAAAGACCGACGCATCCTGGGATTACAGCATGAATCATATCCGAAGCCACAACGGTAATGGCCTCATCAAATAGCTTTACTGTCAATGCTAGATAATGTATAGTAATACATACAATGAACGAAACGATTGGCTGCGTCAAAGCGGCAACTCAGGTGCTTGGTGACAAATGGTCTCCGCAGATTCTGCGCTACTTTGTGAATGAAAAAAACGTACGCTTCTGCCAGATTCAGGACCTAGTTGAAGGCATTAACCCACGCACACTCTCAGCACGGCTAGATGCGCTAGAGAACCAAGGTATCATCATCAAGCAACCCACCACGTCAGAGAGTCGCTGCGAGTACTCTTTGACCGAGAAAGGCGAGTGCCTGATCCCTATCCTGAAAGACATGCAAGCCTGGAGCGACCGCTTCGCTCAGCCCGTTCTCAGCTAAGTCGGGGTATACTAAGACGCATGAGGATTCTAATTATTGAAGACGAGCAAAAAATTGCTCGCGCACTAAAAAAACTATTAGAAAACGAAACCTACGCTGTGGATGTCGCATATGATGGAGATGAAGGATACGCCATGGCGACTACCGAGCCGTATGATGTGGCCATTATTGATCGTATGTTGCCCGGAGAATACGACGGTATCGCAATCATCAAGGAAATGCGTCAGCAAAAGATCAACATTCCGGTGCTGCTTCTGACTGCGCTCGGCAGCGTCCAAGACAAGACAGAAGGACTTGATGCCGGCGCTGACGATTACCTGGTGAAGCCATTCGCACTCGAAGAGCTACTTGCTCGCGTTCGGGCACTATTGCGACGTCCTGCAGAACACCAACCTTCGGTGCTTGAAGTCGACGGGCTAAAACTCGACACCGTCACCTTCAATGTCACCCGTAGCGGAAAACCAATCAGCCTGACTCACAAAGAGTTTGCTCTTCTTGAATACATGCTGCGCAACCAGGGGCGCCCGCTCAGCAAGGATACTATCATAAGCCATGTCTGGGACTACGATGCTGACATTCTTCCAAATACCGTAGAGGTCTACATCAAATATCTTCGTACAAAAATTGATGCTCCCTTCAAAAAGCCCTTGATCCATACCGTCCGCGGCTTTGGCTATAAGCTGGAGGCATGACAGGCATGTTTCAGTCTGCCACCCTCAAGCTTACTGGTTGGTATCTCGCGCTGTTAATGGGGATTAGTTTTATCTTTAGTGCTGCAATTTATCAATTAAATACCTATGAAGTAAGCACCCGACTTGAGAACTTTCAACAAGGAATCTCAACCTTCGACCTTATTCCTGCGCTCACTCTATCAGCCGACCAGCTGCGAATCGCCCAGGCTAAACAGGCGAGCGACACAGCACTGCTCATATTATTCAACGTTAACCTGGCAGTATTCATCACCGGCGGCCTTGCGAGCTATGTTCTGGCTCGGCGCACGCTTCGTCCGATCGAAAAAGCTCATGCAGCTCAGAGCCGTTTTACTGGCGATGCAAGTCACGAACTGCGTACGCCACTGGCGGCCATGAAAACCGAAATCGAACTTGCATTGCGTTCAAAAAAAATAACCCCTGCGGAATCTCGTGAGCTGTTGCACAGCAACCTTGAAGAGGTGAATAAGCTCATATCTCTTTCGGAATTCCTACTGAAACTCGCCCGGCTCGACTACGATGCGCTCGAACGACATCCTGTAAACCTGCAAGACATTGCCAAGGCAAATATGAAACGCTTTCCCGACCAAAAAAATCGCGTAACAATTGTACCGCTTCGCAAAAAAACGATTGCCTATGCCAACGAAGCGGCGATAGAAGAAGTCATGACCATACTTATAGACAACGCTCTCAAGCATAGCTCCAAAGGCTCAAAAATCACCATCAAATTTCTTGATCGCGGTCTCATGACGGGCTTTTCGGTGACAAGCGAAGGCGAAACGATCCCAGTTGATGTACAGCAAAAGCTATTCGACCGTTTTTATAAAGCCGACACTGCCCGAACGCACAGTGAGCGTGATGGCTATGGGCTTGGCTTAGCTATCGCAAAAAAGATTGCGGCTATTCACCACGGTGACCTCACTGTAAAGAGCAAGGAGGGCATCACCACCTTTTGCTGCACGCTACCAAGTCGTCGTCGGGCCTACGCGCGCAATAACAAATAAAATTACAACAATGTTGCCGGCTTTTTTAAGAATAATCTCAGCATAGCACGCAATACTATAAGCAGTAGCGGCAAACAGCTACGCAAAATACTGCATATAGCAGCAAAAGAAGGAGCGGGAACATTATGAACACTGCCACCATCACCACACCAGAAAAAACAGTCTTACTAAGTAAAAAAGGCATGAAAGAAATGAAGAAAAGCATCGCCACGCTCGAGCGCGATCGCAGCGCACTCATCAAGGGCCTCCACGACCTCGACCGCACTAGTAGCCACGATGATAGGCTAGAGCGCATCGAGCGACTCGCACGCCTAGAGGCAGTCGAGGTAGAGCTCCACGAGAAGAAGCTCACCCTGTCGCGCGCAAAACTTATCCCCACCAGAAGCGCCCGCATGAAGGTGGCCCTTGGCTCGGTGGTCAGCCTGCTCGATCAGCAGGGAAGGCTATTTCAATACACACTCGTTGACACGATCGAGGCCAACCCAAGCGATGGACGCATTTCAGTTGTCAGCCCCCTCGGGCAAAGCCTGATTGGCAAAACGGCCAAAGAAACCGTCCAGTGGGGAAGCGGCTATCAAATGAAACTCGTTAGCGTCAAATAGGCACACCGTACACACTCTCCACAAAACAGTCCCTACGCAGGGGCTGTTTTTGCTACAATAGAGCTAATGCTTTTTTATGATAAAACGATCGATAAAACCTTCGACGCCCTTAAATCGTCACCAGAAGGGCTGTCAAAACGTACGGCCGAAGAAAGATTAGCCTCATACGGGCCCAACAGCCTAAAAATTAAAGGCGAGCCATTGTGGCGAATCCTGATAGATCCATTCCGTAACGTATTCATGCTCGTCCTCTTTATCGCTGCCGTTGTGAGTTTTTTGCACGGCGGCGCCTTTGACGGCATTATTATCCTGACGATTATTTTGGTCAGTGCCATCATCTATTACGTGCAGCGCTTCTCAACCGATCGGATCCTCCGCAGTCTTCAAAAACACTCCGCCCAGAAAGTCGAAGTGCTCCGTAACGGCCAGCCTATTTCTATTGATAGCGAGTTCTTGGTGCCCGGTGACATCATCAAGCTCTCAGAAGGGGATAAGATACCGGCTGATATCCGTATCACCGAAGCAAGCAGTTTACGTGCTGATGAAGCCGTGTTGACGGGCGAGTCAACACCGGTCAGTAAACAGATCGAAGCAATCGAGAGCGACAAGCAAGTATATGAACAAACGAACATGCTGTTCCAGGGTTCATTCCTCGTGGCTGGATCCGCTACTGGCGTCGTCGTCTCAACAGGAAACGATACTGAGTTTGGCCGTATCGCTGCCCTTAGCAAGAAAACCGCCGACGCCAGCACTAGCCCGGTGCAAAAGAAGATCGACAGACTCATTAGTTACATCGTTGCGGCTGTCTCGGGGCTTGCCATTGTCGCCTTCGTGATTGCGTTACTCCGTGGCCTGGAACTAACCGAAGCCATCCTGTATGTTCTTGCCATTGCTGTTTCGGCGGTACCCGAGAGCCTTCCTGTGGCGATTTCGGTCATTCTTGTGCTCGGTATGCGCCGCATGGCTGCCAAAAAAGCGCTCGTGCGTACCATGCGGGCAATTGAAACAATCGGGGTTATCACTACCATTGCCACTGACAAGACGGGGACTCTCACCGAAAATAAACTTTCTGTTCAAGAGACGTGGCAACCAGAAAACAGCGATCATCATTTGCCAACCATTGCGCACCGTACTATCAACCACCACAGCGAGAAGACCCGCGACCCCTTAGATGTCGCCATGATCGAGTTCACAACCGCAAAGGACCTGATTGAACTTCCCGGGGAATCAGTTGGCAAACTGCCGTTCAACCAAGCATTTTCCATGAGCGGCAACATCTGGCACCACAAGGGGAAGTATGAGCTCTTAATTAAGGGTGCCCCCGAACAAGTCATGGCGAGAAGCCACCTCAACAAAGCTGAAACAGAAGAAGCCGAAAACGCCCTCCAGGGACTCACCGGCCAGGGATATCGTGTTATCGCGCTCGCTAAAGCCACTATTCCAAAACCAATTAAAGACTTCGAGGAGCTACACACCAAGCTCCACTTTGAATTTGTCGGCTTCCTGGCAGTTGCCGACACCTTACGACCAACAGCCCGCAAAGCAATTCGTGTCGCCCAGAACGCTGGCGTCACCGTCCGTATGATCACTGGCGACCACTACGAAACGGCCTATCACATCGGCCGCCAACTTGGGCTGATTGAATCACGCGACCAGGTATTTGATAGTCGCAAAATGACTGAAATGACCGAAAAGCAGCTCATCAAAGAAGTTCACAATGCCCGTGTTTTCTCGCGCGTTACGCCCGAAAACAAGTTCCGCATCCTGCAAGTCTTAAAGACCAAAGAAATTGCTGCCATGACAGGGGACGGCGTTAATGACGTCCCAGCGCTTTCGAATGCTCATGTTGGGGTTGCGATGGGGAGCGGCTCAGAAATTGCTAAAGATGCCGGTGACATCATTCTGTTGAATAATAACTTCGAGAGCATTATCCGCGCCATGCAGGAAGGTCGTATCATCTTCTCGAACATCCGTCGCATGCTATTCTACCTTCTGTCGACGAATACTGGTGAAGCCCTGACATTCGTCACTTCAATAGCCATTGGGCTGCCGCCTCCCTTGCAGCCTGTTCAGATCTTATGGGCGAACCTTGTAACGGATACCTCAATGGTGATTCCTCTGGGGCTCGAGCCAGGCGAAAAAGACATCATGAAGCAAAAGCCTATTTCTCCAAAGGCACCCTTGCTGAGCTGGTATATCATTAGCCGCATCGCCATGGTCGCGCTGACGATGGCAACCCTCGCAATTACCCTCTTCATCGCCTTTGGCGAGCAGCACGGCTACGGGTACGCATCAACGATTACCTTTGCCGCTCTTATCGGTATGCAGTGGGCAAACGCCTTCAGTGCTCGCAGCACCTTCGAGTCAGTCTTTACGCGCATTAAGACGTTCAGCAAGGCCTTCTACATTGGACTCGGTGTCTCTATCATGCTGCAGTCGTTGGCGCTCTTTGGACCGCTCCAAGGGCCTTTGGGGCTACAGCCTGTTGCGCTGAGTGACTTGGCACTGACGGGCGTCGTCGTATTTAGTGTCATGATTACTGTCGTCGAAATCCACAAATGGTTTGGTCGCCGATTTGTCAAATTGCAGACCAACTAAAAACTCGGCCTACTTGAGGCCGAGTTAATTCACCAGCGACACCATCTACTGAAAGATATTCAGTAATGTCCAGTTGCCACCGTGGTTATCGCTTCGCAGACGGTAGAACGACTGTCCGTCCGACAGAGTGATAATTTGAGCCATCTGTTCACCAGAACGCACCAAGCAACTAAGGCCAGCATCAATAAAGTTATAGACAGCCCCCTTGTACTCCATGCGGCGCGGATAGGTTGACAAGTTCTTCTTGAAACCAAGCTGTGTGATTGAAACTTGTTCGTTGATTGTGACACGATTCATGGGTATATTCTCCAAAAGTTTAAGATTGTTGTGCGATAAACGCAAAAAGGCTGAACAAAGGAATCTGATCAGCAAACGGATTTTGGAGGAGTGATTTGGAGAGGGAAGGAGAGACCGTTTTGACTCTTATCCTGTTTACCAAATATCACGTAGAATTGTGTCGATGACCAGGGGCGCTTGCGTGTTAACTCCGTAGTGTGCGTGGTATCGATTGGTGGCTTCTGTAAGCCTGAGAGTGGAAATCCTCTTGGCCCTTAGGAGGCTAGGGAAGTACTCGCATGACTCCTTTTAGTATACGCTACCTATTAGCATAGGCGTCAAGCGTTTTTAGGCACAAAAAGCACTCTCAACTCTTTACTTTTTAATAATTCCATGTTATAGTTTCGCTTAATGTTGTGTAGCCAGCTCTCTTCGGATTGAGATGGCCGCGCGGCATCTCGAACCTTAGCAAGTTGGCTTACGACACAACACGTTATCCCCCGATAACGTGTCCACCCGAGTAGAAAAGAGTTCTGCAAATGCAACTCAATACCCGTACCCGAAGCAGCAAGGGTGCAGCCGTCTTGACGGCCATGCTCTTGCTTGCTGGCGGTAGCGTTGGGACGGCGGCCTATGCCTCCGAACCCGACGACACCACCGATGTCACGGTCGAGGAGACGGTCACCACGACCGAGGAATCGACTGTCGAGGAAGCGCCCCCCGCGCTTTCTCCGGCCAGCGACCCGCTGGTCGCTGACGGCAACATCACGATCGTCGACGCCACCTGCGAGGTGGGGGAGACGATCACGTACGACACGCCCACAAACGCGTCGTACAACCCGGCAACTCCGCCCGTCCCCGGCTCGTACCCCTACGAGTACCTGATCGAGCTCGTTCCTGACGACGGCGCAACTGCCGTCGTCGACAACTGGAACGGCACGCTTCAGGGTCCGCTCGACTGCTCTGCAGAGGCATCGGTTTCGATCGTGCCTGCAACCTGCGAGCTCGGCGAGCAGCTCGTCATCGGTGACCTCGTCAAGGCAACCGTCCTCCCCGGAGGGACGCCCGACGGCACCTACGGACCCGGTATATACGACCTGGTCGCCGAGAGCGACAGCGGCGTCTTCTTCAGCGATGGAGACAACGCGGCCTACTTCTCGGGCGAACTGGCTGGACCGCTCGACCCGAGCGATCCGCTGTGTGGTGGAGACGAGGAAGAGCTCATCGGCGAAGTCGGCGAACTCCTTCCGTGGTCGGCTGAGACCAACGAGCCCTCCTACTGGGAGGACTTCGGGCCGGACGACGCGACATGCTACACCTACTCCAGCGACTCGAGCCACGGCTCGATCACCGATGGTGGCAAGACGGTCACGCTCAACGCCTACGGCGCGAGCTGGCCTGGCGACCACTGGGAACTGCTCGTCGTCAAGGGAGGCTCGGTCAGCAACAACGTGATCGTGCACCCGACGGCCGGCGTGGCCTACGCCTCGCCGCTCAACAGCGCAGGACAGCAGTCCGACGTCAGCCACTACATCGTCTGCAAGGGCACCACGCCCGATGTCGAGACGACGGTAGTTGCGCCCGAACTGACGCCTGGCACCTGCCTGGCAACCGGTTCGGCGAACCCTGTTGAGACAGACGCCTACAGCTGGACCGTCACTGGTCCGACCTCGGCGCGCGTCTTCACGGCGGTTGCGAAGGACGGCTACGTCCTGACTGGTCAGACGGTCTTCGGGCCGTACGACCTACGTCAGACGGACTGGAGGGACCCGGCATGCCAGCCGGAGTTCACGAAGGTGAAGGAGTGCGGGTACTACAAGCTGACGTACACCAACAACAGCAAGTGGCCCCGCTGGCCTGACTTCACGTACGAGGGAGACGGCGTCACGCCGAACACCGACTACGGTTTCCCGTACTACACCACAGTGAGGGTGGAGCCCGGGGAGACGAAGGTCATCTTCGAGAAGGCGTTCGACGAGGACTACAACAACGGCTCCGTTCTGGTGACCTACCAGGACAAGCTCGGAGCCGAGTCGGACATCAACTCGGGGCCGTTCACGGACACGGTCGACACGGACTGCGCCGACCCGCTGCCCAACACGAGCACCAGCGACAGCACGGACGAAGTCTGTGTCGCACCTGGTGACATCGAGGGTGGCAGCGCCACGTTCAGCCTCACGGCTGGCGACGAGGGCCTTTCCACTACCGTGCGATTCAAGTCGCTCGGTGACGGAACTGGCGGAACCGCCGAGACGTTCTACTATCTCGACGGCACCACCGGAGCTCCGGGAGAGATCGTCGACTACGAAGTCGTGACCCTCGCCCCCGGCGAGACGTACACGACGACTGTCGTCGACCTGCCCGCGGACGACTACCGCTTCACCATCACCGGTGGAGTCAGCAACAAGGAGCGTCGCGCACTTCAGCAGGACGTCAGCATCGCTGCGGTCGACTGTCCCGCCGAGGAAGAGCCTCCCACCGAAGAGCCTGAGGGCTCTGGTGTTCTGGCTTCAACCGGTCTGGACGCGAACATCGCAGCAGCTGGCGTCATCGGCATGTTCGCGCTGATCGTCGGCATCATCGTGGTCATCGCTACGGCAGTCCGCCGTCGCAACGCACTGCAGTAAGTCAACACGCAACACATTCGCTCCCGCAAGCCAGCGGTGAGCGTCGGTAGCATCGCAAGATGAGACCAAGGGACCCATTCGCTTTCGAGCGTCTGGGTCCTTCTCATTTTCTGAGGCTTTTTTGAGACCACCCTTGGTCATTCCATGCTATAGTGGAGATACATGAAACAGGTCGCCACGCCATCTGTAAAAACGCCTTTTCATCCTACCCAGTCCAAAGAGATGATAGATGCATTCTTGCTGCCATTAATTGCCATGAAAGCCGAAGAGGCGGGCGCAATAGATCCTTCCTACGGCGCGCTGTGGCAATCGATCGTCAATCTACAACAAGCGGGCGGGAAGCGCCTGCGCTCATATATGACGCTGCTCATCTTTAGCGCTTATTCTGACGCACCCATCGAATCTATTCTGCCATCAGCTGCCGCCCAAGAGCTCCTTCACCTCGCAATGTTGATACAAGATGACGTGATTGACCGCGACTTTACCCGCTATGGGGTCAAGAACATCACTGCACAGTATCTTGATCACTACAAGAACCTCCCCGAGGCTGATCGCACCCACTTCGCCCAAAGCAGCGCCATGCTAGCAGGAGATCTGCTTATTTCAGAGGCTTTTATCTTGATCGCCGAGACACAGGCTAACCCAACTGCCGTACTGTCGGCCCAACGCCTGCTTGCAAAGGCTATCTTCCACGTGATTAGCGGCGAACTCCTTGATACCGAAGCCACCTTTAAAACTGATGCTGCTCATCCGCTCGTGATTGCCGAGCAAAAAACAGCCAGCTACTCATTTGTCACACCTTTCTTGATGGGAGCAACCCTGGCCGAGGCCCCACAGGAACAACGGGATATCCTGCAGAACCTTGGCCATCAGCTGGGAATTGCCTACCAGCTACGCGATGACATCATTGGCGTCTTCGGCAACGAAGCACTCACTGGCAAGAGCAGCGAAGGCGACATTCGCGAAGGAAAGTTCACGCTCTTAATTGACGAATTTTACCGACGCGCCAGCGACGAGCAACGCACTCACTTTGACACCATTTTTGGCAACGCCGAGGCGAGCAGCAAGGAGATTGAGGTTGCCCGCGAACTCCTTAAGGAGAGTGGCGCAAAACAAGCTCTGGAAGAGATGATCGATGGATACCAAGAAGTATCACTGAGCCTGCTAAAACAGCTTTCTGTCGATGAAGCCCATCGTCAAGCATTCCACCAGATTATCAACTTGTGTTTACAGCGAGATAAATAGTGGAGCAATACACCAAAGCCGCCTACGCCGCGAGCCGTATTATCACCGACGCCTATTCGACTTCATTCGGTTTAAGTATTCGGCTGTTTGATGCACCGTTACGGCCACATATCTACGCCATCTACGGGCTGGTGCGAATCGCCGACGAAATTGTAGATACCTACCGAAAAGATGACAGCAAAGACGTACTGGGCGACCTCGAGCAAGAAACCTACCGCGCCCTCGCAACCGGCTATAGCACCAATCCCATCGTCCAGGCATTCGCTACCACGGCTCGTCGCTACGCTATCAACAAACAGCTCATCGAACCGTTCTTTAGTAGCATGCGCGCCGACCTCTCGCCACAAACCTACGACAAGAAAAAGTACGATGCGTATATCTATGGATCAGCTGAAGTAGTCGGCTTAATGTGCCTGAAGGCCTTCTTAGATGATGAATCAGCCTACAAAAAGCTTGCCAGTGGCGCTCGACGACTTGGCGCTGCCTACCAAAAAGTAAACTTCCTGCGCGACTTGGCTGCAGACGCAGATGAACTAAACAGATGGTACTTTCCGACTGGCTCCTACGAGAGTTTTGACGAGACGCAAAAACAGCGCATTATTGCCGACATCAGCACCGACCTAAAAGCTGGCCGAGCCGCCATCGACAAACTGCCAACGTCCTGTCGTCGAGCCGTACTATTAAGCTACAAATACTACCAAACGCTTCTCAATAAGATCGAACGAACTTCGGCCGAAAAGCTCAAACACCAGCGCATACGAGTTCCCGATGTCCAAAAAGTAGCCCTGCTTACTGGTGTTGCGGTGAGAGGTAAATAGCATGACAAAAAAAGTTATTATCATTGGCGGCGGTATTGGCGGGCTCGCCCTTGCGAACCTTCTGCAAAAAGACGGCCACGACGTCCATATCTACGAGAAGAACCATCAGCTTGGCGGGCGAGCCGGCACGAAAAAGCGTGACGGGTTCACGTTTGATACGGGGCCATCCTGGTATCTAATGCCCAAGGTCTTTGAGGATTATTTTCGTGTCTTTGATATTGATATCAATAAAGCATTGTCGATCAAGCGCCTCACGCCAGCCTACAAAGTCTTCTTTGAGTCACACGACCCAGTTACCATTCAGGGTGACGTCAACAAGGATGCGCCCACCTTTGAGGCCATTGAGCAGGGAAGCGGCGAAGCACTGCGCCAATACGTCGCAGAAGGGGATGATATCTATCGCATCGCGCTCCGTCATTTCCTGTACACAGACTTTTCGCGCCCCAGCCAACTCCTAAAAGGGGAGGTTGTTGCAGGCAGCGCCCGATTGCTCAAACTTTTGGCTACACCCATCCACTCGCGCGTCAAAAGCTTTGTGAAAAGCACCCCCTTGCAGCAAATCCTTGAATACCCCATGGTATTCCTGGGAACATCCCCCTTCAAGGCCCCCGCGATGTATAGCCTGATGAGCGCACTCGATTTTAAGGAAGGCGTCTTTTACCCCTCGAACGGTATGTATTCTATCATTGAGCTTCTAGTAGCAACTGGCAAGAAACTCGGCGTGCAGTATTACACGAATGCCGATGTATCTGCTATCCAAACGCACAGCAAACAGGCCACCGGCATTATGCTAAGTGGCGGCAAGTACGTTGCTGCCGATATTATTATTTCTAACGCCGACCTTCATCATACTGAAACAACACTGCTGGCTCCTGAGGCTCAATCCTACCCTCAGAAAACCTGGGATACGAAAGAAGCTGGCATCTCGGCGTTGCTGATGTACATTGGCGTCAAAGGAAGTCTGCCGCAGCTTGAGCACCACAACCTCTTTTTTGTTGATGCCTGGCAAGATAATTTTGAAAACATTTATGAGCATAAGACAATTCCAGAGTCTGCGTCGATGTACGTAAGCCGAACATCATCAACTGATCCGTCCACAGCACCGAAAGGTCACGAGAATCTCTTCGTGCTGGTACCTCTCCCAACCGGCGTACACTTGACCGAAAAGAAGAAAGCCTCGCTTGCCGAGCATTTCCTGACCCAATTCGGCAAGGCTATCGGCGAACCGGAGCTAACAAAAAAGATCGTTAGCAAGTCATTGTTTGGGCCAGACGACTTTACGGCACGCTATAACGCCTGGCAGGGAACGGCCCTTGGCATGTCGCACTTACTAGGGCAAAGCGCCATGTTCCGCATCCCTCCAAAAAGCAAGAAATTGCAAAACCTCTACTACGTTGGCGGCAACACCATGCCGGGCATTGGGCTTCCAATGTGTCTCATAAGCGCCGAGATTGTCTATAAAAAAATTAGCGGCATCCGACAGCCCGGGCCATTAGCGAAAATTATAGGGGAGCAAAAATAATGGAGTGGCTGTACCTCGCAGGGCTAGTATTCTCGATCTCCTGCCTGACACTTGTCGATTGGCGCTACTCACTTGCATGGTTTTACGACGCCAAACGAACTGCCGTCACGCTATTTAGCATCATTGGAATGTTTATTGTTTGGGATATCCTTGGGATTCGACTTGGTATTTTCTTCCACGGCGGGTCTGAGTTTGCGTTGCCGTACCGAATTGCCCCAGAGTTTCCGATCGAAGAACTCTTCTTCCTCTACTTACTATGCTACGTTGCGCTACTAGTCTACCGCTTCTTGCAGAAGAGGGCAGCATAATGTTTACCTACCTCATTCTTAACCTGGTGTTCTTACTGTCGCTGATTCTTTTCTTGCCAAAAACGCTCAGCAAACCCACAAGAGTATTCTGGTTGACACTCGCTACACTGCTGGTTCTGACTGCGGTGTTCGATCCGATTATTATTGGGCTAGGGGTAGTGGGGTATGACGACAGCCTCCTTATGGGCATCAAGCTGTTTGGCGCACCAATCGAAGACTTCTTCTACGCCGTGTATGCCGCCTGCGCCGTACCGCTGCTATGGAATAAACTTGGGGAACGTAAAGATGCTTGAAACGCTCTGGAAACTATTTAAGGTCTCCCGGCCGATTTCGTGGGTGAACACCGCGTATCCGTTTGCCGCCACCTACCTCGTACTTGGCGGCCAGATCGACGTGCTGTTTATCCTGGGGACGCTCTTCTTCCTGGTTCCTTACAACTTATTAATGTACGGAGTAAATGACGTCTACGACTATGAATCCGATATCCGGAACCCCCGCAAGAATAGTATCGAAGGATCCGCCGAGGCACGCAGTTTTCATCCTACAATCTTAAAAGCTGCTTTCTGGCTCAGCTTCCCGCCACTGGTTGTATTGCTGCTATTAACCTCCTGGCAAGCCAGCCTCATCTTGCTGGCAGTGATGTTCTTTGTCGTCGCATACAGTCTGAAGGGACTGCGCTTTAAAGAAAAACCATTCCTTGATTCCATCACTAGCAGTATCCACTTTGTAGGGCCGATGGTGTTCGCTATTGCTATATTTGGGTTCGCCGAATCTGCCTGGCCCTACGCCATCGCGCTATTCTTATGGGGGATTGCCAGTCACGCTTTCGGCGCCGTGCAAGACGTCATACCAGATCGCAAAGGGGGACTAGCCTCAATCGCAACTGTCATCGGCGCGCGCAGCACCGTCTGGCTCAGCGTTATACTGTACCTTATCGCCTCGAGCCTGATGCTACTGCAGGGCGGCTGGGTCGTCCTTGTCGGGCTGGCTGGACTGAGCTATGCAGCGATTGTTGCCCCATACCTGGCGATCACCGATAAAACATCACCTGCTGCCAACAAGGGCTGGCGACGCTTTATCTGGCTGAACTACGCAGTTGGTGCTGTCGTCACGATTGTTATCATCTTAGTGAACGTACCGCTTGCAGCGTAGGTATTGACAAAAAGACTATTTTGTGCTATTATCCTTGACGATGTGCAAAAGCATGTCGTTGGTGTACTAAGAAAGGTACCAAGATGGACTGGTTCTTCTGGTTCGTACGAGCCCTCTGCAGGATCAACTTGCGCCCTGGCCAGCCGGCCCCGCGCTGCTGATCCAGCCGCCGACTCGCCTCGTCTCCGCATTCACTGCGGAGGCGGGGCGCTCTTCATTTTGCGCCGTAGTAAATATATGCTAGCGTAAGAGGTATGATTATCGAAATACTCCAAGAAATCTTTCAGAATACATATACCATTGTCCTAGCAGTTATCGCAGCCGCCTTTATTGTCCAGCTGGTGCTGCGTCGCATTATTACACTGGCCGTCCATCGGCGCATCTCTCGGCACAAAAATGTCACTGCTGCCGACGCACGTAAGCGCGCAGAGACTCTCGGAGGCGTTTTCCGCACCCTCAGCGCCATCATCATATGGATTACCGCTATTCTAGTAATCCTCTCTATCTTCGAGGTAGATATCGCCGCTCTTATGACTGGGGCTGGACTAATCGGTATTATCGTCGGCTTTGGCGCTCAAAGCACCATTAAAGATATCCTGGCTGGGTTGTTCATTATCTCAGAGAACCAATACCGCGTTGGGGACATTGTTCGCTTGAACGGCGGGGGAGGCGAAGTTGCCGGTGTCGTCGAAGAGCTCACCGTCCGCATCACGAAGCTGCGCGACCTTGACGGCAACCTACATATCGTTCGGAATGGCAATGCCGATATTGTCAGCAACTTTACCTTCAACCACGCAAACGTCAACCTGAACCTTTCGGTTGCGTATGACAGCGACATCGACGTCGTCGAGAAAGTTATCAACGACACCGGTGCTAAGATGGCCGATGAACCTGAGTGGGCAGACGCTATCCGTAAGCCGATTCAGTTCCTGCGTGTCGATGACTTTGCCGATTCTGCCATTATGATTAAGACCCTTGGTGAAGTAGAACCTGCCGAACAGTGGGCAGTTGCCGGCGAATTTCGTCGTCGCATCAAGAAAGCGTTTGAAAAAGCTGGCATTTCAATTCCGTTTCCACAAATTGTTATCCATGAAGCTCATAAGAAATAACTAGCACACCATGAAACACATAACTAAAAACCACAAAGAGTACCTTCAGAGTGCAATGTTCGGATTTAACGACGCCCTGGTATCTACGACAGGTGTCATCGTCGGTGTTGCCGCCGGAACAGGGGATAAAGACATCGTCATCCTTGCCGGTGTTGTGACGATCTTGGTTGAGGCTCTTTCAATGGGCTCAGGACAATACCTCAGCCTACGCTCGGCCCGACAGCTCGACAAGAAAGAGTCCTTCAAAATGCCAGCCATCAGTGGTATCGTCATGTTTATTTCATATTTCTTGGCTGGCCTGGTGCCGCTTCTATCCGTTTTGATTTTCCCCATCGAATACTCGGCCTATGTCGCCATTGCCGCGTCCTTAACCTGCTTACTTGTTCTTGGATATGCCAAAGGCAAGGTAGTTGGAGCATCGCCGCTTCGCAGTGCCCTCGAGGTGTTTGTGATTGGTGGCATCGCAACAGCGATCGGATTGATTGCCGGAAACTTGCTCACTGTCTAACGTAGACTGCGTGCTATAATCAAGGCATGCAAGAAGATACTGTCGCAAACATCGCTACGTACATCAACAACCATCCCTTGGCCGTCCTGAGCACCGTCGACGAGCACGGCGCGCCTCATGGTACGACACTATATGCAGGGAGTGATCGCCACCTCAACGTCTACTTCATGACCAAACGGAACACTGCTAAATACCAGAACATTCTACACAACCCAAAAGTATCTCTTACGTTCAGCGGTGAAGACCACCAGACAACGCTACAACTAACGGGAACAGCCACTGAGGTCTCTATGCCGGATAGAAGCGCTGCTGCTTTCCAGGTGCTTGGTGGTATTCGTCACCAAAGTCATGATTTTCGCTTGCCAATTTCAAAGATTGAAGCCGGTCCATACATAGTGTACGAAGTTGTTGTCGACCACGCAGTCCTCACAGAGTACGAGCACAGTAACCGTATTGACGGTATTGTTCGAGCTGAGTACAAGCGAGGGTAGTATAAGGCGCCTCAAAGCATGCCGCTCACGCCTGTACGTATGGCGAAAATCTGGTATCATATGCTACACTAAAGCCATAAACAAGGGGAATCTCATGGCAACTCGAGCAACCACAGCACAGAACAACACAACATACGTCACGGCAACCTATTTCAGTCTATTTCTTGGCTTTGCTGGTGTTGACCGATTCTATATGGGATACGCCTGGCTTGGCATCCTCAAGCTCATCACTTTTGGTGGACTAGGTATTTGGTGGCTGATTGATCTCATTTGGATCGCACTTGGAAACGCAAAAACAAAGAGCGGCGTTCGCATTCCGCGCAAAGAAGCCGACATGCGACTCGTCGGTATCGGCGTTGGTATTTTCTTGCTGGTGCAAGTTGTCGGAGCTATCGTGGGAACCATTACCTACGAATCAACGCTTCGTTCGTTCGACAACAGCGTTACAGAACTGACAAAGACGCTTGATGGCGCCGTCATTGAGGCGACAGGTGAGGGTGACGACAAGAAGGGCGAGGGAACAGTGAAGATCACGTTACCTAAGAGCGACTAATAATAGCCGTAACCAGGAGTGAGGCCGGTATGGGCCTCACTCTTCTTTTATGTTGAGGGCTTCTTACGGGGAGGTCATGACACGATTTACACCGTCACTAGAAATAGCAACGAATTTTCCATCACCATACGCAATCCCTTGCCATGTGTTCGCCTCTGCAGCTTCATGGTGCGCCCAGTTCTCACCGTCTTCACTGGTCATGACTCGGTTGGTGCCATCACTCGAAACGGCGACAAAGAGACCGTTCCCAAATACAACTTCGTTCATTCGCTCAAGAAAATGCTCCGCGCTTTCTTTCGCTTCACTCACTCCACCGAACCCCGCGTCGTTTTGCTGCGCAAAACCGGGGGTTCAACTCCATGT